>ERZ761602.1-NODE-1-length-1167298-cov-42.822402_pt1 | contig 1167298 bp, 1004 predicted proteins | sample MGYA00512165_ERZ761602 | MGnify/ENA primary metagenome ERZ761602 (study PRJEB28899, sample SAMN02445085) | bioreactor sludge metagenome | biome: EBPR sludge; isolation source: Thorneside wastewater treatment plant | place: Australia: Brisbane, Thorneside... | reverse complement strand
TGTGGAAAGAAAATGGGCTCTTTCTTGACTTAGTCTTAGAATACAGGCAGGCCGGGCATCTCTTTGATTAATGCGAGATCGCGGGTCAAAGCCCGCGATGACTTTCACGAAGGGTTATGTGGTATCTTTGCGGTCTATCAGTTTCTTTATATTCGAGTACTTGGAAACACCCATCTCCATATTAAAGCGCTATTGGAAACACCTTGCGTTTCGGCCGTTGCAGGAAGAAATCATTGCTTCTGTATTGAAGCATCAAGATACCCTGGCATTGCTGCCCACCGGTGGGGGCAAATCGGTTTGCTTTCAGGTACCGGCCATGCTGATGGAAGGAATGTGTCTTGTGATTTCACCGCTTATTGCCTTGATGAAAGACCAGGTGGAAGGACTAAAGCGAAAGGGAATAGCGGCAACTGCCATACACTCCGGAATGAGCCGGGCTGAAATTGACAGGCTGCTCGACAACTGCATTCACGATCATGTAAAATTTCTGTATGTATCGCCTGAGCGTTTGCAAACGGAACTCTTCATTGCTCGGGTAAAGCAAATGAAGGTTTCGCTTGTGGTGGTTGATGAAGCGCATTGCATCTCGCAATGGGGGTATGACTTCCGACCGCCCTATTTACAGCTAGCGGCTTTGCGAGAACTTATGCCTGATGTTCCGGTAATTGCCCTCACCGCCACCGCCACCCAGCAGGTTAAGGATGATATTGTTGATAAGCTGGCTTTCCGGAAAGGATTTGAGGTTTTTCAACGCACCTTTGCCCGCGACAACATTTCGTTTGTTGTTCGTAAAGCTGAAAACAAGGAAAAAAAAATGCTGGAAGTACTCCAAAAAGTAAGCGGCCCGGCTATCGTATATGTGCGGTCGCGAAAGGGCACGGTAGAGTTAGCTGAGTTGATGGCGCGTAAAAACATTTCAGCAACCGTTTATCATGCGGGATTAAGTTTTCAGCAGCGCACCGAGCATCAGGATGATTGGATTAAAGGAAGATGTAGGGTAATGGTAGCTACGAATGCCTTTGGTATGGGCATCGATAAGCCCGATGTGCGAACGGTGGTGCACATGGATCTTCCTGAAACGTTGGAGGCGTATTACCAGGAAGCTGGACGAGCCGGGCGTGATGGCGGCCGTTCGTATGCCGTGGTTCTCTGGCACGAGGCCGATCGGGATTCGTTAATGGCAAAGGTGAAACAGGCCCACCCGGAAGTTTCTTACCTGAAAAAGATCTATCAGGGTTTGGCCAATTATTTTCAGTTGGCGGAAGGAAGCGGGGAAGGGGAAAGCTATGCGTTTGATTTGCATGATTTTTCAGAACGATTTGAATTGCATGTGCAGGAAGTTTATGGCGCACTCAAAAAACTAGAGGAGGAGGGACTGATTCAATTCAACGAAAGTTTTTACAGTCCGTCACATATAACGTTTCATATGGATCGGGCAGCGTTGTATGAATTTCAGGTTGCCAACGAAAAATTTGATCCCATCATTAAAATGTTGTTACGCCTTTATGGCGCTCAACTCTTCAGCGACTTTGTAAAGATCACAGAGAGCCAACTGGCAAAAGGACTTCGGGTTTCGGTTGATGAACTGAAAGCCGAACTAAAGCATTTGCATGCCCTGAATGTTCTTATCTACCAACCGATAGTAGACAGTCCGCAAGTAACCTTTATTTTACCCCGGCAGGATGCCGATAATCTTCCCCTAAATTTTGAACGCATTAAAACGCGCAGAAAACTGGCAGAAGAAAAAATGGAAGCCATGGTGGGGTTTGTTACGACTACCCACCGGTGCCGTATGCAATTAATACTTGATTATTTTGATGAACAGAGCTGGGAGATATGCGGTAAGTGCGATGTGTGTGTGGCCAACCGGAAAAGGGAAAACCAGGTGGAAGCAAAGGAGTTACAGCATGAAATTTTAACAATACTTTCATCAGGATCTTTAACGAGTGAGGAACTTGAAACAAAAATTAATCCGACAGATACCGAAATGTTTGTCGACATTATTCGTGATTTGGTTGATCGTGGTGAACTTGAATACGATGATGTATGGAAATTAAGGGTAAAGGTACCGTCTAACTAGTATGGGTCTTTATTCAGTAGAGGTATTCCTGCGCTCTGTTTAATCATCGCGGAAGCGATAACGGACACCGGCCATAAGTTGGCTTAAAATTTCAGTGGTATCATCATAGAAAATCGGGCCGAAGGCTTTTACATCGAAAGCGAAATTGCGCTTCTTTTCAAAAAGCTTTACCTGAAAGTTATAACCGAAATTGTAGGCCAGGGTCAGGTCTTTCTTTTTGCTAAAATTATAGTACTCATCATTGCGTAGTTGAAAGGCCAGGCCACCACCGGCAAAGAAACCTTTTTGCTGAGTTGATGAAAAGTGGTGTATTCCCAGCACATCAAGGGTATGAATATTAAAGGTATAATCAGTAGACCCGGTAAAAGGGCTTTGAAAAAATGTGTATCCGGTATTCAGTGACCAGAATTCAGCTAATTGTTTTCTAAAACCAATACCTACGGCCGGTGCAAAGTGAAAACCTTCTGCATCCATGGCATAGCGAATGGCCAACTCAAACGCCCAGGGATATTTTTCATGTGTTGCTGTTTTGTTTATTGGCTTTTCCGATGGCGCTGACGTTTTGGAAGGAATCGGTGTCATACCCATTCGCTTCAGGTAAAACTGCGGCAGGGTTTTGTTGGCCTTGTGAAGGTCAATAAGCCGATTGTACTTTTTAAGTGTGTAGGGGTTTAAGCCAATATACGAGGCCCCTAACGACACGCTGCTCCCAAGTACACCTGCCGTACCTGCCAACATCAGTAAAAGGCCGGCATAATTAGTTTGATCATACGAAGCGGTTGGGGAACTGTTAAGGTCGTTTTCAAGCCAAAGCCCCCCGCCAATTATGGCGGCAGTTGAGGCACCCAAAACGAAATACATGGTCTTTTGATTTTTTGTATAGATGTTTCGCTTTTTTATAAAAAGCCATGCCAGTGCTTTGGTTGTATCATCATAGGCGGAAATCCAAATTTTTTCCGTTTCTGTGAGTTTCACTTCGGGTTTCTCTTCTTGTGCATCGGCAACATGTACAAGCGTGCCAGCCAACATCGTAAGGAAAATAATTTTGGCACTCATAGGTTGTTCATAAGAGAATTATCTTACCAACAATTCGCGCGCATTCTCCACCGCAACTTTTGAGGGTTTATCACCGCCAATCATCTTGGCAATTTCTTCAACGCGTTCTGCTTCGTTCAACTGTTTAATGGTGCTGACAGTCTTTACATCAGAATCGTTCTTATAAACATAGTAATGCTGATCTGCTTTGGCGGCAATTTGCGGCAGGTGACTGATGGTGATAAGCTGATGGTTTTTAGCCATACTCTTCATAAGCTTACCCAACTTAATGGCAATTTCGCCAGAAATACCGCTGTCAATTTCATCCAGCACAAGCGTGGGCATTTCGGTTTTTTCGGCCATCACGTATTTAATGCAAAACATCAGGCGTGAAAACTCACCACCCGAAGCCACCTGGCTTAAGGCACGAGGTGCAATACCTTTGTTGGCGCTAAACAGAATTTCTATGCTATCGGTGCCGGTTGCTGTTGGCGCTGTTCGCTGGTGTTCAATTTTTAACACGGCCTGCGGAATACCCAATTCTTTTAACAGGCCGATAATTTCTTTGCACAGGGGTTCAAAAACTTTTGCCCGCGATTGGCTGAGTTTGTTGGCAGAAGTTTCAAGATTTTGGGTTGCACGATCGAAAGCAGCCTTTGCTTCAGCCAATGCTTCATCCAGGTTTGACGTGAGGTTGGCTTTTTGTTGCAATTCTTCCTGAAGCTTTAATAAATCTTCAAGAGAATTCGTTCTGTGTTTTTTAAGCAAACGATACAAAATATCAATACGATCCTTTACCGTAATGGCATGCTCAGGGTCAAAATCAATGCTGGCTTCGGCATGTTCAATTTCCTTAACAACATCATCTAATTCAATTACTATACTTTGCAGTCGTGCTAATAAATTTTCATAGTCCTGTGAATAACCGGCAACTGCCTGAAGGTGCCCCCTTGCTTCAGCCATTGCCTGTCGCGCGGCATACTCGGAGCGCGAAAGCAAATCAAGGGTGGTGTTGAAGCGAATTTTTATATCCTCGGCATGCTCCATTATTTTTACCTCCGATTCAAGTCTCTCTTGTTCGCCAACTTCAAAGTTGGCCTTCACCAGTTCGTCCAACTGAAAGTTTACAAAATCAGCTTCTTGTCGTAAAGCATCGGCCTGGGTGCTTAAGGTGTTGTAAGCTTTTTTGGCAGACATATAGTTATCCCATGCTGTACTGTATGCATCTAAAATCGAATGATTATCCGCGTAAGCGTCAATTAATTTTAGTTGGAAAGTTTGTGTGCCTAATTGGAGTGTTTCGTGCTGCGAGTGAACATCCATTAATTGACTACCCAGTTTTTTAAGCACCTCTACGGTAACGGGTGTATCGTTTATAAAGGCCCGCGATTTTCCACCGGGGTTGATCTCTCTCCGAAGTACAGTCTGGTCATCATAGTCCAGATCCTCGGCTTTAAAGAAATTTTTCAGGCTGTAGGCACGAATATCAAAAACTCCTTCGGTGATACATTTTTCGTTTTCGTCCCACAATACTTTTGTGTCAGCACGGTTGCCCATCAGCAAACCAAGGGCTCCCAGCATAATGGATTTACCTGCTCCGGTTTCACCTGTAATAACATTCAGGTGAGCGGAAGGCTTCATTTCCAGGTGCCGGATGAGGGCGTAGTTTTTTATGGTAAGATGCTTCAGCACAGCAGACTATTGTTCCGAAATATACGCGATGATTGTTTGAGGCACCAAAAGCCCGGCTATTAATCCTTCCGGGGTTTACTTTTTAAGTATTTTGTCATACATGGCGCGATTGGTTGGGTCCATGGTAGTAATTAAATCGTATGCTTCTTTTCGAACGTTCAATTCTCCCTCCGAAAAAAGATTGGCCAACTCGACACCTTTTGTGTCAAAAAACGAAATAACACTAATTGCATTTGGATTAATATCCCGTGCCTTTTTAATATCCTTTAAGCCTTTCAATATAATCAAGCGGCTATTGTCGGGATCTTTCTCAAAGGTATCCAGCGCTAATCGGTGGTAGCTGTAAGCATTTTTCCGAACATCAACGAACTGGGTGTTAATCATGTTTTCATTAAACCAATAGCGGTTTCTAATGCTCCCTATGCTTTGCCAGCCAGCCAGGTTGGATGATTGAGCGTTGTTAACAACCTGCAAAGCACGTTGAAAATATGGAGTTCCGCCCAGTTCACTAAAGGTATCGTAGTCCATGCCCAGTATGGTATAGGCGTAGTAGGCCAATAAGGAAGTTATATTGGAAGTAAAAACATTGTCATTAAACTCAAGAGGTATTGTTTCTAGGTACTGAAAATCCCATTCCCGATCGCCAAAATTAAAAATCAGGCTGTTATAGTTTGTATTGTACACCGGTCTTGCGGCTTGCACCTGAACGGATGCGCTAAAGACACCAATCGCGGGCATATCATTGATGTTGATGAGTATGCTGCATTTAATTTTCTCATGGAGAAGATAGTTGTCATTGGTCCACTTGCGCGTATTCAGAAATTGCTGAAATGCATTTTTCATATCTGTAAATACGCCCCTGTCGGTAGTTTGTACACGGGGCCCAACGTTTACGGTAACAATGCAATCCAATTCCTGGGCACAGAGTGCACTATTCAGACATAAAACAATTAGTGCTGTCAGTAAACTACGCATTCAGTTTGTTGATAATTGTACTAACAATATCCTCGGCTAATTCCTTTTTGCTTTTCAGATCAAATGTATAAACCTGATGTGTGCGATCGATGATACTTATTTTATTGGTGTCGTATCCAAATCCAGCTCCTTTATCATTTAAGGAATTGAGTACAATTAAGTCGAAATTTTTTGATTCAAGCTTTTTTCGTGCGTTGTCTATTTCATTTTCAGTTTCCAAAGCAAAGCCTACAATGAATTGGTTTCTGCTTTTTAGTTTGCCGAGAGCGGCAGCAATATCAGGGGTCTTAATCAGTTCAAGCGAAAGTGTTTCGTCTTTCTTTTTGATTTTTTGATCAGCCTTTACAGCAGGTTTATAATCGGCTACGGCCGCAGCAAGCACGGCAATATCAGTTTTAGGAAAAATATCAGTACAGGCATTGTTCATCTCTTCGGCAGAAGTTACATGCTTAACGTATATTTCCGAATGCATAGTATGCAATGAGGTTGGGCCCGAGACGAGATGAACCCGTGCGCCCTGATTAGCCAAAACCTCAGCAATAGCATATCCCATTTTTCCGGTAGAGTGATTGCCAATAAAACGTACCGGATCCAGTGCTTCATGTGTTGGACCTGCTGTTACTAAAGCAGTTTTTCCTTTAAGAGGTTGGCGCTGATCAAAGAAATCATGGAGAAAAGCGTAGATTTCTTCTGGTTCGGCCATTCGCCCTGTGCCGATTAAACCGCTGGCCAGTTCGCCATGGGTAGGGTCAATGATCAGGTTTCCGAAATCTTTTAATCTTTTCAGGTTACTTTTTGTGGAGGCATGTTGAAGCATATCCAGGTCCATGGCAGGTGCCAGCAAAACGGGGCAGCGCGCAGAAAGGTAAACCGCCAATAACAGATTATCACAAATCCCATTTGCCATTTTGCTGATGGTATTTGCACTGGCTGGGGCAATAATCATGGCATCGGCCCAAAGGCCTAATTCAACATGGTTATTCCATTGTCCGGTACTGTCTTTTATGAAGTCAGTCAGCACCGGGTTTTTCGATAGTGTAGCGAGCGTGAGGGGAGTGATAAAATCTTTAGCGGAAGAAGTCATGACAACTCTTACTTCCGCTCCTGATTTTACAAATAAACGAACAAGAAGAGCTGCTTTGTATGCGGCAATGCTACCGGTAATGCCTAAAAGTATCTTTTTACCATGCAGCATAACAGCATGTTATTGTTCAGTTGAGGGCTCAGTTTCTTCGCGCAAACGGTGATTCAATTTTCCTTCCAGAAATTCTTCGGTGGCCGTATTTGTTGGTTTAGGCATACGTTCGTAGAATTTTGATATCTCGATCTGCTCTCGGTTTTCAAATACCTCCTCCAGGTTGTCAACCGTAGTAGCAAACTCAGCTAATTTACTGTTAAGTTCTTCTTTGATATTGACTGCGATTTGACGGGCGCGCTTGGAAATAACCACTACCGATTCGTAAAGATTTCCAGTAGGTTGTGCAATCTTATCCAGATCACGTGTAACAATTGAAGGTTGAATAGCCATAATTATGAATTTAAATTTTTTAGTTTATTAAGTTTTTCAAGACTATCGGAGTATAATTTTTCTGCATCCTTTAGGTAAGCACTGTTAGGGTATCGGTCGATGAAATCAAGGTAGGTATTCACCACTTCCTGATAGCGTTCACGTTGCTTGGTGTAAATGCTTTGTTCGGCAAGTTTGTACTGTGAAGAAATGATCAAGTAACGGGATTCTTCCAGGTGCTTTGAGTCTGGAAAATTATCCTGGAAGTTCTTTAGTGCAACTATGGCCGCTTTGTATTGGCGCATCCTATAATACTGTTTGGCGTTATCAAAGCCTTTTTGATCCAATCGGTCTTGGGTGGTATATATTACGTCCAAAGCCTGATCTTTAAATTTGCTGTTGGGGTAGCGGTTAAGGAACTCTTGCATGGAAGCCATTGCCTCTTTGCTACCGGTTTGGTCAAGATTTGAGCCAGGTGAGGACTTGAAAAGCGAATACGCGTACATGTATCTTGCTTCTTCTGAAAGTGCACTGCGCCCGTAAGTTTCATAAAAGGTTTTAAACTGCTCAGAAGCCAACAGATAGAGCTTTTCGTAGTATTGACAGTAGGCAAGATAAAATTGTCCTTTTTCTGCTTCAGGTAAGCCTCTTATGATAGGCATAATCTGTTCAAAAAGCACCGATGATTTGTAGTAGTCTTTCTTTTCGTAATACCTTAAGGCAGCTTCATATTTAACGCGCCAATCAGGATTTTTCTCAATTTTCCTGAATTTGCTGCACGAAGCCGCCAACAGAAGGATTAAAACCAGTACAATTCCAGACGATGGTATCCGCATAAGCCCGCAAATATAGCATATCACTTGAAATCAATAAAACGGTGGGGTTCAGGCTTAGGGTGTGTGAAAATTGTAAAAATTAACGCTTGACAATGAGCTTCCTTGTCATAACGCTTTCGCTATCGAGGTAAAGGGTGTAGAAGTAGATGCCTGCCGTGAATTCCTCTGCCCTAATTTTTATTCTGTTTTCCTGATAGGGTAACTCGTATTCGGATAATTCGCTTCCTAAAATATTGTGTATCACAATTTTAGCCTTTACACGGTCTGTTAAAAGCCTGTAATCGATATGGGCAAAATCAAATACAGGGTTAGGATAAACATCATGGATGGTGATAAACCGTGAGGAATAGATATCGTTTTTGACGGGTTTTTCTTCTACGCTAAAGTTTAATTCAACACCAAATGAATCAAGCTGGTTTGATTTATTATAAATGACATACCTGACTGTACTAAACCCGGGAACTAAGCCAGCCTCAAGTGCAAGCGTAAGGTTTTGGATGGTCTGGCCGGGTTCGAGACGGAGCGTAAGGTCATCTGGTTGAGCATTTTCACAGTTACCGTCCAGGCAAATAAGGCTTTTTTGAGTGCTCCCAATTTGAGCTTCTTCTCTTCTGATAATGAGGGTAATAGCCTTGCCGGACGTATTTCGGATTTGTATAGGCGTTTTGATAAGATCACCTATAAAACCTTTATGATTCTCAGAATACCCACTTACCTCAAAGCTTTGGGCTTTAAGGAGGTTACTGAGCATTAGAATAAGAGCCAAGAGTAGAGTCTTCTTCATAAAGTTTATGAAGTTTCTCAAAATTTAGAATTTTCTATTGCATTTCATAGAAAATACCAAAGAATTTATGATTAGGTAACAATAAATTAAAACCGTCTTCGTTCAGGAACGATTCTGGGTAGCGGGTTTTCCTCTTTGGTTATAACCACATCTTCTTTGGCAGGTCGGGCGTCTATTCTCCAGTTAAACCCGGATAATAGCATGTCATCTTTTTTGAGTTCGTGAGGGGGTATAAAATCAGCTTCGGGCCTTACATAGAAACTCAGGTTGTTTACCCGGGCATCCTTAAAGCGGATGATGATGTTACTACAAATTATTTTATTCATCCCCATCAGCAGACTTGTCTTATCTTCCAGCGCAAAATAGATGCTCTCTCCATTACCTTCCACATTTACCTGGTGCAGCTGATTTTTTCTAAAAAGTGCAGTCATTTTTCTGCCTTTTATCTGGTTGAAATTTTTAAGTGTATCCGTTGAGATGACAAATGCATTGACGGTTAAAAATATCTTACTGATGGTATTATTTTCAATCAACATACTGATGGTATCTGCAGTCATTTGGTTTCCGGCAGTCCATAGCGCAGGTGCTTTATACAAAAACATAATGGAATCTGCCTGGCGGTACTCCAGCGAGTCTGCCAAACCTTGAATATCTTTTTTGAAGATCTTTACATTTTTATAGGCCAGTAATCTTTTTTTGGCTGGGTCTTCACTATCGATCGAGACTAAGGTGTCAGCCGACATAAACAGGGTATCGCCTTCATCGGTTACTTTGGTAAGCCATGCATTTGTAAATACTTTTGCGATGCTCCTCCGCTTATCAAAAAATGCATCATCACCATAAATGATCAGATTTTCTTCTTTATGCGTCATGATCACATTTCCTTTTACCGTATAAAACTTACGAAGGTCATCCAGCTTTATTTTATTTCCGGTTAAGGTATACGACTGTGACTCAGCCTGGCCTTGCTTGATGTCGGATTGTTGAGATTGGGTATCGTACTCACCGCCCTCATAAACAAACGTGTTACCTTCCTTATCAACTACTGTGGTTTCAGTTCGAAAGTAGATAACTTTTGTGCGTGAGTTGTATTGTAGCGAATCTGATTTCATATTGTAGTCGGGATTAACCACTACTACATCTTTTTTAAAAGAAGCGATGTTTGAGTTTACCTGGTAGTAGCCCTTATTGCTGGTAAGCACGTTAATGCTATCTACCAACCGGCCTTTGTTAAAATAGTAGGCTTCATTTTTTACCCGATCAAAATCCAGGTAGTCGGTGTATAGGGTGGCTGTGGCTAGTTTTACAAACACAACATTTCCCCGGAGTTTTGCCATACGGATGTTCCCATCGTACTCCGCTTTGTTGGAGGTAATGGTAACAGAATCTCCCTCAATGATTTTTACCCTGCCGAAAGCCTCAACGATATTCTTGCCTCTGTAAAAGAGTGCAGAGTCGCAGTAAATGGTTGTGCGGCTTTGCTCAAAGATTACATTGCCAATCACCCGGTCGAAACGCTCGCCATCTTTTACCCCCCCAATAAGTTGATCGGCTTGTTTAAGCGTTACCCTGTTTTGTGCCACTGCCCACGGGCTAAGAAGAAGGAGGAGCAAAAGCCATGTATAGCGCATTGTGGCAAATTTAACCAAAATCTCAGGGTGTGCTAAAAACCTCATGCCTCGTACTGTATCTTTGGCGCGTGTTAGAGCAATTTCTGAACCATATTAAGAGTCATCAACTTTTTGGCATGGAAAGTCGTGTTCTGCTGGCTGTAAGCGGTGGCATGGACTCAATGGTTATGGCGCATTTGTTCCGTGAGGCTGGTATTCCAATCGGGGTTGCTCATGGTAATTTCCAGTTGCGGGGTATAGAATCGGATGAAGATGAAGTGTTTGTGCATAGTTATTGTGAAAAGTTTAAACTGCCAATTTTTTTAAGACGGTTTGAAACCGAAAAGTATGCGCATGAAAATGGTATATCCATTCAAATGGCCGCGCGTGAACTTCGCTATGCCTGGTTCGATGAGTTATTGGAATTGGAGCATTTTGATCGTGTAGCCACAGCTCATCATGTAAACGATTCAATCGAAACCGTTTTGCTGAATTGGGTTAATGGAAGTTCGTTGGATGGTTTTACCGGCATTCCGGTAAAGAATGGAAAAATCGTTCGCCCGTTATTGTTCGCCACCCGCATGGAGATTGAGCATTATGCTCAGAAGAGTAATATTGAATGGCGTGAAGATGCAAGTAATAACACCATAGATTATCAGCGCAATTTTATCCGGCATAAAATCACGCCATTATTGCGCGAACTCAATCCATCATTGGAGCGAACCATTCAACGCGGAATGGATAAGTTGACTGCTGAAAAGGAATTACTGGATCAGGGCTTTAAACGATGGAAGCATGAATTCGTTAATCATTTCCCTGAAAAAATGATTATTCAAAAGAAAGCCTTTGATCAATATCAACATGGCGGTGCATTTATCTTATATCGATTGATTAATCATCTTGGTTTTAATTATGATGCCTGTGTTTCGATACTGGGTTCCCTTCAGGGTCAGCCAGGTAAACGATTTATCGGGGCTGCACATGATTTGATCATTGATCGCGATGAATTGGTGATTTTTCCAAAAGTTGATTTTTGGAAAAAAGTTGATGTAAAAGAAGGGCAGCACCAGGTTTTGCTGGGCTCATGGAATATGGAAATTGCGGAAGGCGATGATCTTATAACTAGTGATAAGTTTCGAGCTGTAGTAGATGCCGGCAAAATCAAATTTCCATTAACCTGGCGGCAGTGGCAACCGGGTGATGTTTTTTACCCATTGGGCATGGACCATCGCAAGAAAGTCAGTGATCTTCTGATTGATGAAAAAGTTTCGTTGGCAGATAAAAGCAGGGTAACCGTACTTGAATCGGATGGACAGATTATTTGGGTGGTTGGGTACCGCCTTGATAACCGGTGTAAAGTGACTCCGGAAACACGGAAAGTTATCCGGTTTTTAGTCACCCCATATTTTGCCTGATAATCCTTTTTCTTTGGCCTGTCGATTAATAAATTGCCACGCTTTTCAGCACCACCTGATTTCCAGGTGGTTAAAATGGTATGAATCTCAATAACTTAACCAATAGTAGCTTATGAAAGTAACCGTTGTAGGTGCCGGTAACGTAGGTGCCACCTGTGCCGATGTTTTGGCGTATCGGGAAATTGCGAATGAAATTGTTTTGGTGGATATCAAAGAAGGTATTGCCGAGGGTAAAGCGTTAGACATTTGGCAAAAGGCTCCCATTGATTTATATGACTCTCGTACCGTAGGTTCAACCAATGATTATACTAAGACAGCCGGATCGGAAGTAGTGGTAATTACTTCAGGCCTACCCCGCAAGCCAGGCATGAGTCGCGATGACCTTATTAATACCAATGCGGGCATTGTAAAATCCGTTACCGAAAATGTGATCAAACATTCTCCAAATGCGATCATCATTGTGGTGTCAAATCCGTTGGATGTAATGACCTATCAGGCTCATCTTACTTCTAAACTACCGCGTACAAAGGTTTTTGGTATGGCAGGCATTTTAGATACTGCCCGTTACCGTGCTTTTTTAGCTGAAGCCTTAAATATTTCTCCGAAAGATATTCAAGCGATGTTACTGGGTGGCCATGGCGATACCATGGTGCCACTTCCTCGTTATACCACTGTTGCGGGTATTCCGGTTACTGAACTTATCGATAGTAATAAATTGAATGCCATATTGGAGAGAACAAAAGTTGGAGGAGGTGAACTGGTGAAACTAATGGGTACATCAGCATGGTATGCTCCGGGCTCAGCGGCTGCGCAAATGGTGGAAGCGATTGTGCGAGATCAGCGCAGAGTGTTTCCGGTATGTGCCCAGTTGGATGGCGAGTATGGAATAAAGGATTGCTACCTGGGTGTTCCGGTAATTTTGGGTAAAAACGGTATTGAAAAGTTTATTGAACTTGATTTAAACAATGATGAAAAAGCACTGCTCGAAGCCAGCCGTAAAGCGGTTCGTGAAGTGATGGATGTGTTGGATAAATTAGGCTGATCTTTTTTTGAAGTCTCATTCAATAATGCCGGATGTCCTCCGGCATTATTTTTTAATAAGCGATTCCAGTTGATCGATTGTTAGCGTAGTGAAATTATCAATCACCAGGTCAGTATCACTCATTTCTTCCGGTGTATGCGTAGTAGTGATACCAATTACTTTAGATCCTGCCGCTTTACCGGCCTGTATTCCAGACAGTGAATCTTCAATTACAATACATTGCTCATTTGGCAGGTTAAATGCTTGCGCTGATTTGATATAGATTTCCGGGTGGGGCTTGCCATGCGTAACCATACTTTCATCCAGAATGATGTCAAAGTATTTTCTGATGTCGGTTCCTTTGAAAACAAAATCAACATTGGCACGCGGAGCCGAAGTGGCAATGGATCGTGGAATGTTATTTTGCTTCAGCATATCAAGAAATAAAATCAGGCCCTCAACAGGCTTAATATGTGCTGCATAGGCATCGCGGAACATTTGCTCCTTTTCAAAAGCGTAAGCCTCCAACTGTTGTTCGGTTATTGTGCCAAATAGATTGGTTATCCACTCTCGGTTCGTGCGACCATAAATTTTAGTACGCAGTTCCTCATCCGTTAGTTGGAAGCCATACTTCTTACAAAACTGGTTAATGGTTTCTTTGTGAAAGGGATTAGTGTCCACAATGACACCATCCATATCGAAAATAACAGCAAAGGATTTTGACATGCCTAAGGTTTAATGGCTTTGTAAATGATTTCTCCTTGTGGAAGTTTGAAACGATCACGGGTTTCGGGCATCAATTCGTTAATAAAATTGTCTTCAACAGCGTGTAACCCTGTGCGTTCAATGCGTGCAGCGTAATCTTTACCATACTTCCTTACATGATCGTCCTGTCCGAACAGTTTTTCCCGTTCTTTCGGATCGGTAATCGTTGCGTCTTCCAGCGTTACATCTGGTATGGGGTTGAAAAACGGAACCTGCACAATAGCGAAACCACCGGGCTTTAGCACGCGGTTTATTTCACGTAATGCCTGTATGTCATCTGTTACATGCTCCAGCACATGGTTGCATAAAACAACATCAAAATAATTGTCTTTAAAGGGCATTTGGTGGATATCCATTTTTATTTTGGCCAATGGTGATTCAATATCAGCTGTGATATAGTTCTCACCGTGAATTTTTTCAAAGCGGTTCATAAAACATGCCTCAGGCGCGATGTGAAGCACGTTCAAAGGCTTTTCAAAAAAGTTAGTCTTCTCTTTCAGGTAAAGCCAGATCAACCGGTGGCGCTCCAACGCCAGGCAATTCGGACAAAGTGCATTTTCGCGGGGCTTAATTCTTCCATACGGCAAAAACTTTCTGAATTTCTTTTCACACACCGGGCACATCACTGTGTTGCCGGCATAGGCAATAGTAAGTACCCTTCGGCCAATACCAGTAATGCGTTGCAGGTACTTTCGGGGTACGTTTCTGATTAAAAAGGAAACCAGTTTTTTCATAAAGGCCGCTAAGATACTCCTCGGATGGGCTTGCCTCAAGATTTAGCCTTTTAAAACTTTTTTAACTTTCCATTCATCTAAGAGTAGATTTAGCCGTTAGCCAGTCAAAAAACCGTTAGTTCATGCATGCAGAAACTTTACCAGACATGGCGTTAATGCATTCCGATTCGTTGGTCGAGCGCGCCCGGCAGGGGGATAGGAATGCCCAGGGAAAGCTGGTGCAGCTATGGTATAAGCGCATTTACAATTACTGCTTTAAGTTTTTTCTGGATCATGACATGGCTATGGAGGCTTCGCAAAAGGCCTTTATATCCATGTGCCGGAATGTTGAGGCTTTACAGGATGTATCGCGGTTTAAAAGCTGGTTATATAAAATCGCGGTAAACAGTTGTAGAGAAGAGGCTCGTAAGGTAAAAAACTCGCGTTCACTTTCGTTCGATCATGTAGTGAACGCTGATGCGGAGGACTCACCAGCATGGGAAAAGGCGGTGCGAAGGAATGAAAACCCCGAACGGCAGTACCAGCAACAGGAACTATCAGACTTGCTGCAGAAATGCCTGATGGAACTGAGTGTTGAACAACGGGAAGTGGTTATTATGAAGGAGTACGAAGGGCTGAAGTTCAGGGAGATTGCCGAAGCCTTGAATATTTCTGAGAACACGGTGAAGTCGCGCATGTATTACGGACTGGATGCATTGAAAAAGATTTTGGAGAGAAGACAGATTACTAAAGAAACAATTGGTTATGAACTTTAAACCCGATGAAGCGTTGCTGATGGCTTACCTGTACGGTGAGTTACAAGGTGAGGAAAAGGTAAATGTTGAGCGCTACCTGCTGGAACATCCGGAAGCTGTGCGGGAGTTAGAAGCCCTGCGCCAGGTCCAAAGCATAATGGCCGGCATTACCGATAAAGAAGTGATTGCCCCACCTATTGTTCTCGACCATCAGCGAAAGCATTATTTCTGGAATACATCGTTTGGTAAAACCATGTTGGGTATAGCCGCATCGCTTACACTTATTATGTTGGCGGGTAAGTTTACCGGATTGCACATTTCGGTAAAAGACAAAACGCTGGCTATTGGATTTGGAGAGAGCAGTAGCGATAGTCCAGCGGAAGTAGCCACTGCACAGTCTGTACTTACTTCAAGCGAAGTACAGGATATGATCAACCAGTCATTGTCAAGAAATAACGAATCCCTTGTAGCGCAATGGTCTGAATCGCAACAAAAGCTGGATGAATCCATCAGAAAAAATCTTGCGTCTTACTCCGATAGTCAGTTCAATACGCTTATGAAAAAAGTATCAGCGGCATCTGATGAACAGATCAGGCAATTTGCGTTTACGCTACAAGCTGACAATGCGCAGATGATAAAAGATTATATGACGTTAAACTCCAGTGATCAACGAAAGTATATTGAAGAATTGCTGATCGATTTTGCCAAATACCTGGAGCAGCAAAATCGCAATGATCTGCAGGTGTTGCAGGCACGGCTTAATTCGATTGAACAGAATACCGATTTATTTAAGTATGAAACTGAACAAATTTTAACCAGCATAATTTCTTCGGTTGATAATTCTAAATCATTTGCAACTAAAAATTAACTACGTACAATGAAAAAAATAGCAGGCAGTTTAGTGTATGGCTTTGTGTTGATGGCATTGCCTTTATTCGCACAAAAGATTGATGAGGCACGCATGGCGCGTGATATTTCCGTAGCGGAAAGTGTTTTGAAAACATTAATCCGGCAACAATTCGATCAGCAACGGATGTTTTTTAGCCTGGAAGTAGAGGGAAGCTATCAGGCAGGTTATGGTGTTACATTTCGGTTACCGGCCGATTTTACAATGCCCATTGCCATGAGTTTTTCAGGCGATTTTGGTGATGTGATGTGGATGGACGGGCAGCAGCGCCCTGGATCTTTTTCATATTCGATAACAAGTCCTTCAAGTCGCGAAGTGCAGGTGTTGGAACAACAGGCTCGGGAACAAGCGCAACAGGCGAAGGAATTGGAACAGCACGCTCGTGAGGAAGATCAGCGTGTCAGATTGAAGGGGAGGGCAGCTACCAGAAACTCATCTATGGATATGGACAGTGTACGCAATGCCTACAACGAAAAACTTGTGGTGGCCATAAAGGATTTTCTGGTTGACTATGGGGATATGATCAGTCAGCTTGGAGCAAATGAGCGTATTGTTATTACCAACCGAGGTGAACGGCCACGGGTATGGGTGAACCAGTTTTTCTCTTCACCTAAGCGATCCTACCTTTCGGCAGAGATTTCCAAGGCTGATATCACAGCTTTTAAGCAAGGTAAGCTCACACGTGACCAGGCCATTGGAAAAATTAAAGTAGTGAACACCGAATCGGTTGATACTGTTGAACCTGATCTTGAATTGCTGTCTAGTATTTTTAACCGGCTGTATCGTTCCGATTTGGCATCAACCTACTTTACCGATGAAGGCATTTACTTTGAGCGATTAAAGGATTTTGGTGCCGTGTATTACATGCGTGTGTACAGCAGTAATCAAAGCAGAAATTCAGGTTTATTTAATATGCCTACAGCAAAAATGAATGATGTTGATCAGACTGAACGGGATAAAAAAGTTAAAGAAATGTATCCTGCTTTTGAAAAAGAACTCAAAGAGAATCTAGTAGAGTATGGTCGTACCGTAAAGAGTTTGGGTGATAATGAATCGCTGGTATTTAACGTTATAATTACCAAATGTGAGGGTTGCGGTATTCCATCATCGCTTGAACTTTCGTTGAAGAGCACTGTATTAAAGGACTATTCTGCCGGAAAAATCACAAAGGATACTGCCATTGGAAAAATTTCAGTGAAAAAGGGCCAGAACCAGTAACCTTGGTTGGCACCACGGGTACTTATATAATAGGGTAAGTAATTATTCGGGTGGTTTCAGTATACGAAGCTACCCGATTATTTTTGTAATAAATCCAATCGGGCACTGCTATGAAAAGAAATTTAATGATTGCTGGAGGCTTAGTTGTAGTTTTTGTAATCGGGTTTGTGATTTACAAGAGCAACACAAAGGGTGATGTTGTTGATATTTTTGCCACGGTGCAGCGGGGCACATTTAAGGTAGAGATCGAAACGACAGGTGAACTGGAGGCTAAGAACTCAGTAAAGATACAAGCACCAACACAACTCCGGGAGTATAGGGTTAATAACCTCACCATTCAAAGTATTGTCAATGAAGGGACAGTTGTTGAGCGCGGGGATTGGATTGCTACACTCGACCGTTCTGAATTTCAAGGCCGTATTAAGGATAAAGAGATTGAACTGGAAAAGGCACAAGCCAATTTTGTACAAACGCAGTTAGACACCACTTTGCAATTACGGCAATCGCGTGATGAGCTAATTAATATGCGCTATGATGTGGATGAGAAAAAAATCATTCTTGAGCAATCCAAGTTTGAACCCCCTGCAACCATCAAGCAAAATGAAATTAACCTGGAAAAATCTCAGCGGGCACTGGAACAAGCACTGGAAAATTACAAGATCAGGAAAAGACAAAATATTGAGAAGATGCGTACGGTAAATGCTGAACTTCGTAAAGTTCAAAATGAGTATAACGGCATGATGACACTCAACTCGGCATTTAATATTGTTGCTCCTGAGCCTGGCATGGTTATCTATCGTAAAGGTTGGGATAATAAGCCAATCAAGGCTGGTTCGCAAATCAGCACCTGGGATCCGGTAGTGGCTACGCTCCCCGATTTAACAACCATGATGTCGAAGACGTATGTAAACGAAGTGGATGTTAGAAAGGTAAAGCCCGGACAAAAAGTAGATATAGGCTTGGATGCTTATCCCGACAAAAAGCTTTCCGGTCAGGTAATTAATGTAGCCAATGTGGGTGAACAACGCCCCAACAGCGATGCCAAAGTGTTTCAGGTTGATGTGCAAATAGCCGGAACAGATCCCTCTTTACGTCCTGCCATGACTACCAGCAATAAAATCATTACCATGGTGCTGGATAGTGTGCTTTTCATTCCGTTGGAGTGTTTACACAGCCTGGCCGACTCAATTACGTATGTGTATAAACGTGAGGGTATCAATACTGTGAAACAGGAAATTATGCTGGGCGAAACCAACGCTAACGATGCTGTTATTTTAGCGGGGCTTGCCGAGAATGATCGTCTGTTCTTATCGTTACCTTCATCAAAAGGTGGTGATGTCAGATTGCTTCCGGAAATGGATGGCAAACGCAAAAAGTCAGAACCAAAGCAAGATGAAATACCGGGTGAGCAAATGATCACACTGCCCAATGGCCAGGTGATAAAAGTATCAGCTACTGGTGGTCAGTTTCAGGCACCTGTTCCCCAAAACGGACAGCCGGGTCAGGAAGGTAAAAGAAGGGAAGGTCAGCGTAGAGAAGGCAGCCAACAGGAAAAGCCAACACCAAGCACTTCGCCTAATCGTGAAAAGCAATAAGCAGGTAAGGCCATGAAGGAAAGACTCTTTGCTAATCTCTATATCGCAATCGATGCCGTAATTGCCAATAAACTTCGTTCATTGCTTACGGCATTAGGTATCATCTTTGGTGTGGCCGCTGTTATTGCTATGCTGGCAATAGGTAACGGAGCGCAACAGGAAATATTGGAGCAGATTAAACTGGTAGGCGTTAATAACATTGTTATTAAACCTATTGTAGAGCAGGAGGAACAAAAAATTGAGGAAGCCTCTGCTGAAAAGGAAAAGAAGAAATTTTCTCCGGGGCTTACGGTACGTGATGTACATAGCATTATGGAAACGATTCCCGGCATCAGTAAGATGAGCCCGGAGATTATTCTGGAGTCCACGATCATTAAAAGTGGCATCCGCAGGTCCGCTAAGTTGGTGGGTGTAGAGCCAGTGTATTTTGATATTTACAATTTTGAACTCTCGGATGGCTCCATGTTTACGCCCGAGCATCTTAAAATAGGGGCACCGGTATGCATCATCGGCAATTCAATCAAAACGAAATTTTTTCCTACGGAGAATCCCGTTGGAAAATCGATAAAAGTTGGCCCTAACTGGTTGACCATTATTGGGGTGATGAAGGAGCGCTATGTTTCAGAGAGCAGCATTGCCAAGTTGGGTATTCGCGATTTTAATATGGATGTATATGCACCCTTACAAACTGTATTGATTCGCTATAAAAACCGCGATCTGGTTACGCAGAATACCATTTCGCCTATGCAAAATTTTAGTCGTGGGAGGATTATTATTATTGGTGGCGATGATAGTCAGGATGATTCCGGTCCAGCGGTTAATTACCATCAACTTGATAGGCTGGTAATACAAGTTGATAAAACAACCATGCTGACACCAACTGCTGAAATTCTAAGTCGTTTATTGCAGCGCAGGCACTACGGTGTAGTGGATTATGAAATTGAAATCCCTGAGTTGTTGCTGAAACAACAACAGCGTACCAATGATATTTTTAATTATGTTTTAGGTGCTATCGCGGGCATTTCATTGCTGGTAGGGGGTATTGGAATTATGAATATTATGCTCGCTTCTGTATTGGAGCGCATTAAGGAAATTGGGTTGCGCCTGGCGATTGGTGCGCAGAAGAATGATATTGTTCAACAATTTCTGTTTGAAGCCGTGATGATCAGCGTAAGCGGTGGCATTATAGGTGTAATACTGGGCGTTACACTGGCCATGCTCGTCTCATCGTTTGCCAATATTCCAACCGTTATAAGTTTTACATCAATCATACTGTCCTTTGGTGTGGCGGCTACAGTGGGCTTAATTTTTGGTATTGCCCCCGCACGAAAGGCTGCGATGCAGGATCCAATTACTTCTTTACGTTATGAATAAAATTCTTCGAATTGCAATTTCCGCATGGATGATCATTTCCATGTGCATGCAGGCTTATGCTCAGCAAAAAATGTATACCCTGCAGGATGTGATTGAACTGGCAAAAAATCAATCTCCGTTTTCCAAGCAGGCTGAAACCCGAAAGGAAAACCGGTATTGGCAGTATCGATTTTACAAGTCTAATTTGAATCCACAGTTGCGGTTAAGCGGTACATTGCCAGCGTATACAAAGAGTGTTAGCCAGGCACCGTTGGCCGATGGATCCTTTCGCTACACTCAGGTTGAACAATCTAACAATAATTTGAATTTAGGTTTGGTGCAGCCTCTTTTCTTCACCGGAGGATCAGTGTCGGTTAATTCGGGTTTACAGTATTTTAGAAACTATCAGGCGATTGATCCGCAGCCAGATATTCAGTGGGGAGGAACAGTGATGAATATACAATTGACACAGCCCATTTTTGCTTTTAATTCCCTGCGATGGGATCGGAGAACAGAACCGCTTCGGTATGAGGAATCGCGCAGAAGTTATGTTGAGGAAATGGAATCAATTTCACGGAATGCCGTAACTCGTTTTTTTGATGTACTGGATGCGCAGATCAATTTACAGATAGCGGAGTTTAACCTCGCCAATAACGATACAATCTATAAGATTGAAGAAGGCCGCTACAACATAGGCACAACACCGAAGGATAAGTTATTACAAGCCGAATTACAATTGCTTCGATCACGCCAGGATGTTACGCAGGCTAAAATTAATTTGCAGATAGCCCGGCTTCAGATGCGTAGCTACCTGGGCTTGCGAAGTGGTGAACAGTTTGAACTGGTCTTACCGGAGTCAATACCACCCTTGTACATCACAGTAGATGAAGCCATGCAGTTAGCCAAGGAAAACCGGGCGGATTATATTGCTTTTGAAAGACGCAAGCTGGAGGCTGATCGGGAGGTTGCCCAGGCCAGAGGTCAGCGATTTCAAACGAATTTAACAGCAGCCTTCGGGTTGAATAACAATGGTTTGGAGGTGTCAGATATTTACCAGGACCCTACGCAACAACAGACTTTTGCACTATCGTTAAATGTACCCATTATTGATTGGGGGAGAAACCAGGCGCGTATGCAAACGGCATTGGCCAACAAAAAACTGAATGACTACGTGATAGCGCAGGATGAAGTAAATTTTGAACAGGAAATTATCACTCAAGTAGGGCAATTTGATGTATTACTTAGCCAGATTGAGATCACAAAAAAATCTGATGAGGTAGCCAACGAACGCTATGTGGTTTCACAGAACCGTTACCTGATCGGCAAGATTGATATCACTAACCTGAACATTGCCCTTACCGAAAAAGATGCTGCCAAACGAAGTTATGTTGGGGCATTGCGCTCATTCTGGACATCGTACTATGATTTACGAAGATTAACGTTGTACGATTTCTCAAACAGACGATTACTTTATATACCCGATTAATTCTTATAGTTATGGCTAGAAGAAATTGGGTTTATGAAATTCCTATCTTCGTGCTTTGAGATTCTATGAAGCGGTTATTTCGTTATTTCCTTTACACTTCAGGAGTTGTTCTTGCAGTATTACTTTTTATTGCTTTGGTAGGTATTGCTCCTGTAAACCGAAATATTGATAGGACAGAAGCAACCTTAACAATGCGTGAGGCAATAAAGAATTTACAGCCTGCTGCGCAAAACATTTCATCCTTTCATGTTGGTTTTGCCAAAGTAAATCTCACCCCACCATTCCCTGTGGCAACTGCCGGCTATGGAAAGCGCAAAGGAAAGATTATTGAAGGCATACGTGATTCGGTTTTTGTGCGTGCTATGGTTTTACACAATGGTTCACAGCGTGTGGCTATTGTTAGTGCAGATTTATTAATCATTCCGCCTACTGTAACGGCATTATTGGAGAGGGAGTTACCACAGGTAGGCTTTTCATTGGAGAATACGTACCTGGGTGCTACACACAGTCATAACAGTATTGGTAATTGGGGTGAGGGCGCCACAGCACTTTTATACGGAGCCTATGATGACAAAGTGATAAGGTTAATTGTAGATCAGATAAAGGAGAGTATTGCATCGGCCAACCGTTCAGTTAAACAGGCAACACTTAAATCAGGAACCATTGCCGTTCCTGATGCGGTACGTAACCGACTGATCAAGAATGGCCCGGTGGATTCATTGCTTCGCGTGGTTGAAATGCATCAATCAGATGGAAGTAAGCAAGTTTTGTTAAGCTATACAGCTCACGCTACCTGTTTGTCATCAAGGGATTTACGGTTATCCCGTGATTATCCGGGAGCGCTGGTGGATGCGATAGAAGCGCAAGGGTATTCCTTTGCTATGTTTATGGCCGGTGCTGTTGGCAGTCATGCGTGCCGCATACCGGAGGGTGAAGACTGCATCGGTTGGATGGCCTCGGAGCTTTCTTCTTATTTAACCAATAACTCAAATGCGTTAGCGCCCATGAGCAGCAGTGCTTTGGCTTTTTACCGGGTGCCTCTGTTGCTCACTGATCCTCAGCCTAAACTCACCGGCTCGCTGCGGCTGCGTGCCTGGCTTTTTCGTTATGCTTTTGGTGAATACCCTGTACACTTAAATGCTTTGCGTATAGGAAATGTATTGATGATCGGCACACCTTGCGATTATTCAGGGGAATTCAACCGTCACCTCGACCAATACGCTTCACAATACGGATTGACAACCATGATTACCAGCTTCAATGGAGGGTATATCGGGTATGTAACACCCGATAAATATTTTGATGAAGATCACTACGAAACCCGGTTAATGAATTGGTATGGCTATGGCAATGGTGATTACGTCACTTCATGCATAGAATCGTTGATTGAGCATAGTGGACACACCCATTTTTAAAAACATGAAACAACCCGTAGCCATCATAACCGGAGCAGGCAGTGGAATTGGCTTGCATTTCGCGCAGTCGTTGGCACAACAGCAATACAAGCTTTGCTTGGTAGACGTTAATCTGGGAGCTATTAAATCTTTGCTCCCCACATCAAAAAATGCAATGCATAGGGTAATGGATGTTCGTTCTGCTGAAGCATGGCAAAATTTGCTAAAGGACACAGCAGAGATTTTCGGACGCATAGACTATCTTTTCAATTTTGCGGGCATTGTTCAGCCCGGTTTTATTTATAATGCTGACATAACCCTTATCGACAAACATATCGACATCAATGCGAAGGGAAGTATGTATGGTACCAAGGTTGTTGGCGATTACATGAAGCGACAGGGCAGTGGACACATCATAAATATTGCCTCTTTGGCGGGCATTGCTCCAGTGCCCGGTATTGCTTTATACAGCGCATCTAAGTTTGCCATCCGCGGTTTTTCTATGGCTGCAGCTATGGAATACAAGCCTTTTGGCGTAACGGTAAGTGTAGTGTGCCCCGATCTGGTGAAAACACCCATGTACGATCTTGAACTTCAGTTTAAGGATGAAACAGCCCTTGTGTTTTCCGGAAATCTGAAAGCCCTTGAGCCTGCTGATGTAACGCGTGAGATTTTTAAGTTGATGAAATCAAAAAAGCGCGAGATCTGTATTCCGGCTTCACGCGGAAGGTTGGCAAAAGTAGCGGCAATGTGGCCCTGGCTGGCCGATCGTGTTCGTGCTGCGTTAACCCGTAAAGGATTGGCGCAAATGAAAAAACTTAAAGGCGAGTAGTTTCAATCAGATCCTTCTTCATTAAAATATCTGTTTGAGGATCGCTGCCCAATATAAAAAGATGAGAGCCATAGCGAGTAAATCCCCAGCGTTTATAAAAATTGATGGCCCGTTCATTATGTTCCCATACGCCTAGCCACAAGGTTTGGTAGCCCAGGGTTTGTCCGAAAACTATAGCGTGCTGCAGTAGGGTGGCACCAATTTTTTTTTCGAGGTAATCTTTGAGTACGTAGATACGTTCCAGTTCCAGTGCATGGGTATGTTGCGGTTGATCATGATGAGGTCCCAATCGCAGTTTCATGTAGGCGACAGGTTGTCTATCCCAAAAAGCCAGAAAAAATTTATTATTACCATCCATTAGCTCCTTGGTCACCTGATTCACCGAAAAATTTTCAGCCAGGTATTGCTGCATGTCGGCTTCGGTGTTGAGGTGTGCGAAGGTTTCGATGAATGTGGTTTCGCCCAACCAGGTCAGGGTGGTTACATCATTTAATGTTGCAGGCTGTATGCTGATTGGGTTCACACAATCAATTATTAACTAGCTTTCCTTCCGCCAACTCCAGCCAATACTTCCCAGTAAAACCAACAACACCAGCCACGATGAGACTGTTGTAATTGGGTTTCCGGCAGTAAACGATTTTGGAGCAAACTTAAATTCGATGGTGTGCTTACCGGCCGGTATTTCCAGTGCGCGTAAAACAAAATTGGCTCGAATAATAGATGCCTCGCTTCCATCAATGGTGGCTGACCAACCTACGGGATAATATACTTCTGAAAACACAGCCAACCCATTAGTATGGGTTGTGGCTTCATAGGTCATATGGTTAGGTGTGTTTTCGATAAGCTGTATGGTGGCGGTACTATCGGGAGTTAACCCTGTGATAGTAAATTTCGAAACATCGATCACAGCCTGTGTTTTGGAATTGATGCCGCAGATTTTCTGTATTTCTTCATTCGGAGAGCTAACCGGAACAACCTCCTGTACAAACCAGGCGGATCCATTTGCTTCGAGGTTAGTGATTACATTCTCGCGGTTTTGTCCATACATAATGTACTTTGTGTTGAGCATGTTTAATACCGGGTATTTTGAAAAATCAAAACGCCCTTGTTGCGCTTCGCTGATAAAAGAGGTAAACTCTTTTGTAATGCACGAGTCATACAAATCCTGGTAGCGTTTAAGTTTAGCACCATGGTAGCCGCCAATGGAATTGTGGTAGTAGGAGGTGAGGGCATCACTCATGGGCCCGTTGATGTTCATTACACGGAAATAACTTTTATCAGCCATTACTTGCTGATCGCCAGCGCTAAGTTGTATTCCGGAATTTTTGCTTTTCCGTTGGTAATTGTCTTTTGTGAAATACCGCTTGTCAACAACGGCAACATCCATCAATACAAAAAAGATAAGTACACCATAGAAAGCAGAGGGCAACTTTTTAAAGACTTCGAAATAAATCAGAATGAACGCTCCTGAAATAAAGGTGAGTGAGCGAAAGGCATCTGCTCGAAGTAAACTTCTGCGTTCATCACGCAAAGCGTTTACAAACCAGGCAGGCAAACCACTCTCTCCATCTTTTAAAAAACTGAACATGCCGGCTGTGAGTAACAATACCAGGCAAAGTCCACCGCTGGCACTTAGGGCAATAAGAAGTTTCTTCTTGTTGTCTTTTGTAAGTCCTGCATCCATCAGGCGCTGAAGTCCGGTTAAACCCAACAATGGCATGGCAAACAGGGTGATAACGATCGCAAAAGTTACCGACCGGAATTTATTGTAACCAGGAAGATAATCGAACATGAAATAATTAAACCCAGCAAAATTGCTTCCCCATGTAAGCATGATGGCGATTACACTCAAAGGTATCATCCACCAAACGTATTTACGTTCACTGAAAATGATTCCCACTATAAATAGAAAGAAAATTATTGCACCACTATAATACGGTGCGGATAAACTTTGCGGCCCCCAATAAGCCGGATGGGCCATTTGCTGCGGATTGTATTGAATGCCCTGTGCATTCAAAGCTTTTCTCACAGCACTGCCCTCATCGGCAAAAACATTTTGCATACTGGAACCTCCATAGAAATTTGGAATAAATAACGTCATAGGTTCCAGTATTCCATTACTGTATTCAAATGCGTAATCTTTTCGCAGTCCATCGGTAGGTAGTGTACCTGGTTTTGATAATTCTGATTTTCCCCGAATGGAGTATTTACTGTATTCACTGATCGACCAAAGCGGACCAAAGAATGAACCGACTGCCAAAAGTGCTGCCGGTATAAGAAGCGCTACGTTTTTTACCAGCGCTACGACTTTCTTTTCCCGCACAGCATAGATAAGTTGCACCAATCCATAACCCAAAACAATCAGGGCGAGGTAGTAGGTTATCTGCAAGTGGTTTTCGCGCAGGTGAAGGGCCAATGCAGCGGTGGTTAAACCAAAACCTAATATTCGTTTTCCGGTAAACGTTAGATGTATACCTGCCATGACTAACGGCATAAAAGCTATAGCGCCAATGCGGGCATTGTGCCCGGCAGCAAGGCCAACAATCATGTACGATGAAAGCCCAAAGGCGATGGCTCCGGCTATCGCCAGGTAAGGCTTTACACGAAAGGCCAGCAACAGAATGTAATAGCAGAGAAAGGCAAGGAAAATGTTTCTAACCGGATGTGGCAAGCCTAACGCCAATGCAATTTTTAATCCCGTAATCGCTTGATAGCCCCACTCTACGTTGACGAGGTAGGCAGGCATACCACTGAACATGTTGGGTGCCCACAAACCCTCTTCACCTGTTTTATCCCGAAAATCACGCAGTGCCTTGGCTGCTCCTACCGACTGGGTTATGTCTTGTTGATTGATGGACTTGTTTTCAAAGAAGACCGGGCCAAAAAAGAATACCGTAACTATAAGAAATATAAGAACAGCGATCAGGTGAGGGAGTACGTGTTGCGTGAAGTTTAGTTTTTTCATACCAGTTTATAAAGCATGCAAAATAGGAACAACGATTGAAAATGTATTGATTTATTCGGTTGAATAAGGCTGCAATTAACCCCCAATAGTTGACATGGACTCAGATACGGGTCTATGGTTACCACGTCTTTCCTCGGCCTCAAAACCGTCTTTGGGGCGGTGGGCGAATGCATTTAGTAATTGATTTTTTAGTTCTTCATCAGCGCATCCTGTGCGGATTAGGTCACGGATATTCAGTACACCATCATCGTATAAACAGGTTTTGAGGGTGCCTTGCGCGGTAAGTCTGATGCGGTTACAGGTTCCGCAGAATGTTCTGCTGAACGCGGCAATAATACCAATGTTGCCACGGTAACCGGGCACAACATAATGGTATGCCGTGGAGAAATCCGGGTCATTAACCTTTTGAAGCGTTGGATAATGCTGCTGAATGTATTCAAGTATTTTTTTATATGTCCATGTAAGATTTGGATAGTGATTACCCTCACCATTAAAGGGCATTTCTTCAATGAAACGCACCGAGACGTTTTTGTTTTTTGTCAGCTCGATTAAGGGAAGAATGTCATCAATATTTTTTCCTTCCATAACTACAGCATTAATCTTCACCGGAATAGCATGAAGCAGTAATTGTTCGAAGGTATTCATTACGTTATCAAATTCATCCCTGCGGGTGATGGTATGAAAACGTGTTTTGTCGAGCGTATCAAGACTAAGATTTACGGAGGCAATACCCAAAGCCTTTAGTTCTTTGAGGTAGGGTGCTGTGAGTACTCCATTAGTCGTAAGATGAACATCATGAATACCCGGAATGGCAACAATCTTTCGGATCAGTTGAATCAGGTCGGTGCGCACAAAGGGTTCTCCCCCGGTAAGCCGGATTTTGGTAATGCCTAACGTAGCCAGCAGCGATACCAGGCGTTCAATTTCCTCAAAAGTCAAAAGGTCTTTTTTGGGCAGGTATTTAATGCCCTCTTCGGGCATGCAATAAAAGCAGCGCAGGTTACAGCGATCAGTAACCGCCAGGCGAAGGTAATTAATGGCTCGTCCGTGATTATCGTATAATTTGGCATTACCCATGGTGGAAAGATATTAAATCGCCTCATGAGTAGAGCCTATTTTCTATATTTCGCGTTTAACAATGGTGTAAACGGATCAAAACAATTGATATGAAGTGTACGGTACAGGCATTTGGCATTACACGGGAAATTGCAGGGTCGAAAGAAGTGGTGGTTGAACTGCCGGAAGGATCAACTGTAAGCGATTTTAAAACCGTACTATTTTCGCAATTTCCCAGACTCTCAACACTTACCTCCTTGTTTATTGCCGTAAATCAAGCTTATGCTGAGGATAGTCAGGTATTAAAGACAGAAGATGAAATTGCCCTTATTCCACCCGTTGCGGGGGGGTAAAAATTCCTTGACGGGTAAACCTTGTTTTTTGTATTTCAAAGATTTACTTTCATTTACCCTTCTGGTTTCTATTTCTAACATAAACCACTTGAAATCATGATCAAAATCACACCAAAGCCCATCGACATTCAAAAAGTGATTGACACCGCCTCCAGCCTGGGTGCCGGAGCTGTGAATGTATTTATCGGAACAGTTCGCAATACAGCCCATGGCAAAAAAGTGCTTTGGTTGGAATATGAAGCGTATGAGGCTATGGCCGTGGCCGAAATCAGAAAAATTATTGATGAAGCTTCTCACCGGTGGCCGTTGTTAGGATGGGCTGTAAGCCATCGGATTGGAACTTTAAAACCGGGTGAAGTTTCTGTTGCTATTGCGGTATCATCTCCTCACCGCAGAGATTCTTTTGAAGCGTGCCAGTTCATTATAGATACACTAAAAGAAAAGGCTCCCATCTGGAAAAAAGAAATTTTCGAGGGTGGAGAAGAGTGGGTCTCTGCTCAACCGAATGTGGCAAAAGTTTATAACTGACTTACCAATAGTATTCCGGCCGTTACCAGGCCGATTGCCATTAATAATCCGGTAAAGAAAATAATCATCAGATCGCGATTGATCGGATTGATGTGTGATTTAGTGGTCGTTTTCATGGCTCAACTATTTTCAAGACGTATCGAAGTTACTTTTTATGCTTGTTCATCTCTGCTTCATGTAAGTATTTGTGGGCGAAGATGAATCTATACTCCTAAAACAAGAATGGTGCTAAAAAGTATCCGCTCTGTAAAGAAAATTTTTATTTTCTTCATTGTTAGCGGGTTACCATTGGGTGTTTGAATGAAGCAATCAATTAAACTCGTGTGCATTATTTCCCAAATAAATAATGCAAACGATAGAAATGATTGATGCGGGTTTACAATTTGCGGTGTAAGGAATTCCGGAATTGATTAAATTCTTGTTTGGAATTGATGTTTCTGAGCCAATTTGGCGTACTTGCCTCAACCATCTTTGCATTGTGTGTGATTAAAAATTCACGTGGACTGACCCCTCCTTTTTTATAAAAATCTGATAACAAAGTTGTTGCATGTGGTTCCCAAAGTGTCAGTAAGGGTTCAGGCTGTTTACCCGTTGAGTCCCAAAAGCAAGTGGCTATTTTTTTTTGATCACGATGTTCAATCAGGAATTTAAAAGTGTTTTCATCCACCCATGGCATGTCAACCGGCACGGTTAACCACGCAGAGGAGGGGTCATGTTGGAATGCACTTATAATTCCGTTTAGCGGACTATCAAACTCAAACTGATCAGGAATCGGGTTAAAATGCTTTGGTATACCTTCATCTTCCTTACACGACAGGTAAGTGTTTCTACAGAATGATGATAATATACCCATCAGGTAGTCACGTTGTGGTTTTCCGTGATAATTAAGCAGGGATTTATCTGTTCCCATCCGGGTACTTTTGCCTCCGGCCAATATCAACCCGTTAATAAAGCTTGGTTCATTCATGAAAATCCTTTCCGCAATGCGGACAGGTATGTTTTTTTGACTGTGGATTGTGGAGTAATTCAAAAAATCCTGAAGACAGAATACCTGCAGGTAGTGCCAAAAATGCAACACCGGCAATGGCAAACAAGCCACCCAGTACTTTGCCGAGCGGTGTAATGGGTACTACATCACCGTACCCCACAGTTGTTAATGTGGCCATACCCCACCACATAGCTTCCGGTATCGAGCCGAATTTTTCGGGTTGGGCTTCACGTTCTGCCAGGTGCATGAAGAAAGAAATGATGACCAGAATAAAAATGATGAAGATGAAACTGAGCACCAGTTGCTCTTTTCGCTCGGCAATAACCTTTTTAAAAATAATCATGGCTTGCATGTAGCGAGTAATCTTAAACATGCGGAAGAGCGCCATTAACCGGAAGATTCGTATAAACCGTAAATCAATGGGAAGGAAGGTGAGGTAAAAGGGTAGAAAAGCCATCAGGTCCACTACGGCCATTGGTGTTTTTATGTATTTTAACCTTCCGTGAATGCCATGCTTATACTTAGGATTTTCAACAATGGCATAGAGCCGTGCCACATATTCCATCGTAAAGAAGATCACTGAATACTGTTCGAAGTGATCAAATATTTCCTGATACTGAGCCTCAATTTCCGGAATTGATTCAAGAATGATGGCCACAATGTTCAGGATAATGGTGGTGATCAAAATGGTTTCAAAGATACGTTCAAGCGTACCTCCGCGTTCTGTGGGCTCCAGCGTGAGGTAGAGCCTTCTTCGTAGCGTTATCATGGTTTGCGTTTAAAGTCTTTTTTACCTCCGGTTTTTTCCAGTAGTTTTATTTCGCTGATGGTAATGTCATGTGACAGTGCTTTACACATGTCATAAATGGTCAATGCTGCCACGCTTACTGCTGTAAGCGCCTCCATCTCCACACCTGTTTTGCTGGTGAGGGATGCAAGGCTTTCAATAAGAATGGAATCGTTACGGGTGGTAATGGAAATCTTGCAGTCTTCAAGCCCAATAGGATGGGAGAGCGGAATTAAATCTGATGTTTTCTTGGCACCCATCACACCTGCAAGTATGGCTGTTTGAAACACAGGGCCTTTTTTTGTTTTCAGTTCATTATGTTTAATCAAGCTTAGGATTTCTGCACCTACCTTAACAATGGCTTGTGCCCGGGCTGTTCGTTTTGTTATGGCTTTGGAAGAAACATCCACCATTTGTGGATTTCCGGATTCGTCAGTGTGGGTTAATTTTTTACCTTTCATCATTATTGATCAAATCAAAGTTAAAAATTTATTCAATGGTAAGTGTAGTGGAGGCCAGTCAAATCATTCAGTCGGTTAGGGTAAAGCTGAAGGAAGTTACAATGCCTGTTGGACAATTAGCTGGCAGGGTACTGTCAGAAAATATTTTGGCTGATCGTGACTTTCCGCCTTTTAACCGTGTGGCTATGGACGGTATTGCCATTAACGCCAAATCGTTTAGCGTAAATCATCAGTTTAAAATTGAGAACGTTCAGCCGGCAGGAACTCCCCAAATCAAACTCCAACAACCGTATGCTTGCATTGAAGTAATGACCGGAGCCATGTTACCGGATGGAACTGATGCCGTAATTAAGTATGAGGATGTTGAACTATCAAATGGTTATGCAACCGTTCAGTTAAAGGAAGTAACCGAAGGAATGAATATCCACCCCAGTGGAAGCGATGCAAGGTTAGGGGATGTACTTCTGGAGCCTGGCCAGGTGATATCACCTGCTGAAGTAGCCCTGCTGGCGTCAGTTGGAAGAGTTTCGGTAAATGTTTTTGATTTTCCCCCAACAGCCATTATTTCTTCAGGCGATGAGTTGGTGGATATTTCGGTGTTGCCTGAGCTACACCAGATCAGGCGCTCAAACACGTATGCGCTGCAGTCTGCCATGTTGGAGCTTGGGTGGAGGGGAGACATCCATCATCTGCATGATAATAAGGAAATGATGCTGAAAAGACTTCGGGAAGTATTGAACCACTATGATGTGCTCATTTTATCTGGTGGCGTTTCAAAAGGAAAGTTTGATTTTATTCCTGAAGTTTTGAATTCGTTGGGTATTGAAAAGCTTTTTCATCAGGTAAGTCAAAAACCGGGTAAACCCTTTTGGTTTGGAAAATCATCTGACAAAGTTGTTTTTGCTCTTCCGGGAAATCCCGTGTCAACGTTCTTATGTTTTTACAGGTATGTTAAGCCCTGGATGCTGAACAACATGAAGGTTGACGTAAAGCAGTCGCAAGCTGTTTTGTCATCAACTGTTGAGTTTAAACCCTCACTATCCTATTTTCTTCAGGTGAGTACACGCAACGAAAATGGAATTTTGGTGGCAGACTCTGTACCTGGAGGAGGCTCCGGAGATTTTGCCAACCTTAAAAAAGTAGATGGCTTCCTGGAGTTACCTGCAGAACGAAATGTATTCAAGGCCGGAGAAGTATTCGATTTCTACACCTTTCGTTAAGTAGTTTTTATTCTAAGTGATTCATAAACTTTTGGAAGCACTTCTTTATTATCGGCCAACACAGCCAGTTTATCGCCTGCCTCCAATACAGTTGACCCTCCCGGCCTTATAAATTTTCCGTGCCTGTTGATCATGATGATGATAGCGGTTTTAGGAAACGACAGTTCAACGATTGACCTTCCAACGACAGGATTATTGTTGCCTAACTCAACCTCAAATAATTCTGATTTAAACGAATCAGTAAGTTCAATTTCAAGGGGTGATCGTTTTTTGATTTTTTGTGGAACAGAAAGATGCAACCACCTGGCTACTTGCGAAAGGGTAGTGCCCTGCAGCAACACAGAGGATACAGTAATAAAGAATACAAGATTAAAAATCATGTTTGCCTGCTCAATGCCAGCCAATAGCGGATAGGTGGCAAACACTATGGGCACCGCTCCACGCAACCCAACCCACGAAATAAAAAGTTTCTCACGGTAATTCATTTTAAAAAATGCAAGACTTATAAACACGCTAAGTGGCCTTGCAATAAACATCAGGAAAAGTGCCAGCAATATTCCTGGACCAATAATAGGAGGAATTTCCGAGGGAAAAACAAGTAAGCCCAGGGTAAGGAACATGATGATCTGCATAAGCCAGGCTACACCATCATAAAAACGAATAAGACTTTTCTTATGGATGAAGCTTGAGTTACCAAGAAGTACAGCACTGATGTAAACTGCAAGGAAACCATTTCCTCCAATAAAATCTGTTATTGAAAAAGTGAACAGAACAAGGGCAGTAAGCAAAACTGGATAAAGCCCATCAACATCAAGATTTATCTTGTTTATAATGAGAGACATGGCGCGGCCCATCAGGTATCCTAACCCACCACCAATGAACATTTGCTTGATAAAAAACGGAATGAGCGTTACCAGGCTATCATCTTTATGTTCATAAACCATAATTAAGCTTACCGTAAGAAAGTAGGCCATCGGATCGTTACTGCCACTCTCCAGTTCCAGTGTCGGGCCAATGTTTCTTTTTAAGCCAATATTTTTACCTCGCAAAATGGAAAACACAGCTGCAGCATCGGTGGATGAAACAATCGCGCCAAGCAGCATACCCTCCAGTATTGTAAAACCCATAATGTAATGGGCAAACAGGCCCAGTGTAATGGCCGTAATAAAAACACCCGCTGTTGATAATACGATTCCTTTGACCAGCACGGGTTTAACACTTTCCCATTTGGTATCGAGGCCTCCGGAGAAGAGAATGAAGTTTAAGGCAATGACACCTATAAACTGAGCCAGTTTGGGATCATTAAAGTTGATTTTACCTGGCCCGTCCGATCCGGCCAGCATACCCATCAGCAAGAACATAATGAGTGCAGGAACACCTAATCGATAGGATGTTTTACTTGCGAGGATGCTCAGAAACAACAGAATGGATCCGAGAAGCAATATGTTTTCTGCCGTAAGCTGCATAAATGGGTTAGGTACTTTTCTACGAGTTTAAAGATAGGAAATTGAGGTTGCTGGGGCTTATTTTGCCGCAGTTTTCTGCATTATAAAATTGCGGTTAACTTTGCCGCTCGCCTAAGTAAAAACACATCTTATAGTTCATTTTATGTTTGATAGTTTAAGTATAAAGCTGGAGAAAGCCTTTCAAAACCTGAAAGGCCAGGGTAGGATTACCGAGATTAACGTTGCCGGCACCATTAAGGAAATTCGTAAGGCATTGATTGATGCCGATGTTAACTACAAAGTTGCCAAGGAAGTAACGGATGAGATCAAAGAAAAAGCTTTAGGACAAAACGTACTCACCGCCATTTCACCCGGTCAGTTGCTCGTTAAAATAACTAACGATGAACTCACCACACTTATGGGCAGTGAGAGTGTGGATATTAACATAGCCGGTAACCCTGCCGTTATTTTAATAGCTGGTTTACAGGGCTCTGGAAAGACAACGTTCTCCGGAAAGCTGGCCAATTACCTGAAAAAACAAGGCAGACAAGTTTTGTTAACTGCCTGCGATATTTACCGCCCGGCAGCTATTGATCAGTTGAAAGTATTGGGTGAACAAATTGGTGTTGATGTATATGCCGAACCTGAAAATAAGGATGCGGTAAAAATTGCCAGGGCTGCCCTTGAGCATGCCAAGAAAAATAATCATCGCATTGTCATTGTTGATACGGCCGGTCGCCTGGCGGTTGATGAGGAGATGATGAATGAGATTGCCCGACTGAAGGAAATGCTCAATCCATCTGAAACATTGTTTGTGGTTGATTCCATGACAGGACAGGATGCGGTCAATACAGCCAAGACTTTTAACGATCGTCTTAATTTTGATGGTGTAGTGCTTACCAAGTTAGATGGTGATTCGCGTGGTGGTGCTGCCCTGTCAATTCGCAGGGTGGTAGAAAAACCCATCAAGTTTATCAGTACCGGTGAAAAGATGGAAGCCCTTGATCCCTTCTATCCTGATCGTATGGCCGGACGGATTCTGGGAATGGGTGATGTGGTTTCATTGGTGGAGAAAGCTCAGAGCACATTTGATGAAGATGAGGCAAAACGATTAAATGCAAAACTTCGTAAGAATCAGTTCGATCTGAGTGATTTTTTAAGCCAATTGGAGCAGATTAAAAAGATGGGAAATATGAAAGACCTGCTCGGTATGATTCCGGGTGTTGGTAAGGCTATGAAAGGGATGGATATTGACGACAATGCTTTTAAGCCGATCGAGTCCATTATCCGCTCCATGACTATTGAAGAGCGGGGAAATCCGGATATTATTAACGGAAGTCGTAAAAACAGAATTGCAAAAGGCAGTGGAACATCCGTGCAACAGGTTAATCAGCTACTCAAGCAGTTTGGTGATATGCGTAAAATGATGAAGACCATGAATAAGATGGGCGGTGGCAAAAGGGCTTTATCGGCAATAAATCCTTTCGGAAAGTAGGGCAGCCGGATTTTTTTTGTAAGTTAGCCCTATGGTAAAACCTTATTTCAAAGAATAGCGTTCTACCAGTAGTTTACAGGTCAAATTTGAAAGTGCCCCGGATTTTTCTGGGGCATTTTTTCTAGCCGAACATATTATTAACCAAATCTTAACATCATGAAAAAACTCAAATTATTTGCTTTAGTGGCGCTGATTATGTTTGTATTCGCTGAGCAGGCCGCGGCTCAAAAGTTTCCTGGCCTTGACCCAAGCCCGGCTGATATTGCCTACTTTCGTCCGGATGGCCGAAATGCCGATCCAATAGCAAAAGTTGTTTACGGCCGTCCCGCTAAAAAAGGCAGGACTATGTTGGGTGGAACAGAGGCCTACGGTAAGATTTGGCGAACGGGTGCCAATGAAACTACCGAGATTAAACTTTATAAAGATATCACCTTTGGTGACAAGACACTCAAAGCCGGTACCTACTCATTATACACCATTCCAGATAAAACTGAGTGGACAATAATATTCAATTCGAAGTTGGATACATGGGGAGCATATGCGTATGATGAGACCAAGGATGTTGCCCGCATTAAAGTACCGGCAGGAAAAACAGAATCAGAAGTAGAGAACTTTACGATTATGTTCGATGGTAAAGATGCTGCTGCTGTAATGATTCTGGCCTGGGAAAATACATTGATTAAGATTCCTTTGAAGTATTAGTAACCACTGAAAATCACTAAAAACCCTGTTTTTGCAGGGTTTTTTTTATTCCCTTTAATCCTGTAGTTTTCAATAGCATAACTGATCATTATGAATATTTTAGGTCGCTCCGACCGGGTTGATCTTCCGGGGCTGGGGCTGTACAATATCCACGCAAAAATCGACACGGGTGCCTATACCAGCAGCTTGCACTGTTCGCGTGCTGAAGTAGTTGATGGTATTCTTGAATTTGTTTTATTGGATGATGAACATCCGGAATTTACCGGTATGTTATTTCTGTTTAAAGAATTTGATTCACGCGAAATCAAAAATTCATTTGGTGTTGCGGAACACCGTTATGTTATTAAAACTACTGTGAAGATTTTTGATGAAGAAATTGTAACCGAATTTTCACTTAGCGATCGCGATGCATTACGGTTTCCGATACTCTTAGGCAGAAAAATTTTACGGAACCGGTTTCATATCGATGTCGCTAAAAAAAATCTATCTTACCGAAAAAAGAAGGCAAAGAAATTAAAAGTTAAAAAGTAACGTTTCTCAATTTAGCACGCATGAACATAGCCATACTCTCGCGAGACGCAAAACTTTATTCCACCAGGCGTATTAAAGAAGCGGGTGAAAGGAGAGGTCATAATGTGGAAATTATCGATCACATGAAATGCGTGCTCTTCATTGAAAAGAAGAATCCGGTGGTGTTGTATCAAGGCAAGCGGCTTGATTATTTTGATGCGGTTATTCCCAGAATTGGTGCATCGGTAACATTTTATGGAGCGGCTGTGGTGCGTCAGTTTGAAATGATGAAAGTGTTCACCGCTATTGAATCGCAGGCTCTTATCCGATCGCGCGATAAGCTAAGGTGTTTGCAAATACTTTCCCGTGCAGGACTAGGCCTTCCAAAGACTATTTTTATGGATTACTCCCGCGATACCGAAGGAATCATTGAAGCGGTAGGCGGGGCACCGGTTGTTATTAAATTGTTGGAGGGTACGCAAGGGCTGGGTGTTGTGCTGGCAGAAAATAAAAAGGCAGCACAATCGGTAATAGAAGCTTTTCATGGGTTGCATGCGCGTATTATTGTTCAGGAATTTATTAAAGAAGCCAAAGGAACCGATATACGTGCATTTGTGGTTGATGGTGAAGTAGTAGGTGCTATGAAGCGTGAAGCTACCCGCGATGGTGAATTTCGTTCCAACCTGCACAGAGGAGGAAAGGCAACGGTAGTGAAACTTACCAGAGCAGAAAAGGCAGCTGCTGTTATGGCCGCCAAAAAAATGGGATTGGGTATTGCGGGGGTAGACATGCTTCCATCCAAACGCGGTCCACTTATTATTGAAGTGAATTCATCACCAGGTTTGGAGGGTATAGAAGGCGCTACCAAGGTTGATATTGGCGGAAAAATTATACAGTACCTGGAGAAACATGCTTCAAAAAAGAAAATCCAAAAGGATAAAATTAATGCCTAGCCTTAAACCAATCGGATGAAAGTAGTGCATATTGCGGGCCATGAAATACGCCCCGGTGAGTTTAAGGAAATAAAAATCAATATTGCGAAGTTACCTTCACAAACGCTTATTGATACCCCCATGTATATATCGCGGGGCATGGAAGATGGTCCTGTGCTGGCACTGATGGCAGGCATGCATGGCGATGAAATCAATGGACTGGAAATTGTGCGTAGAGTATTGGATGGAGGACTTCATCAACCTAAACGTGGTACACTAGTGTGTATGCCAATCATCAATATTTATGGGTTTCTTAATTTTTCACGCGATGTACCCGATGGTAAAGATGTAAACCGATCTTTTCCTGGTAGTAAAAATGGTTCTTTGGCCAGCCGGGTGGCGTACCATGTAACCCATGATGTGATTCCGTTTATTGACTATGGTGTTGATTTTCATACCGGTGGAGCGATGCGTACCAACTACCCGCAGGTGAGGGCAGTACTCAATAACGAAAAAAACATGGCGCTGGCCAATGCCTTTCATGCACCGTTCACGCTGGATGCTCCTTTCCGACCCAGTTCGTTGCGCAAGGAAGCTTCCAAAAAAGGTAAAAATATTATTGTGTATGAAGGTGGTGAATCACTTCGGTTTGATCAGCAAGCGATTGAAGAAGGTATTGCCGGAACACTGCGCCTGATGCACCACTTAAAGATGATTGACTGGGCGCCCGATCCGAAAGAAGAGAACCGTATTATCTGGAGTTCAACATGGGTTAGGGCCAAACATGCCGGGCTTTTTCATGCCAACGTACAATGCGGACAACTTGTACATAAGGGTGAATGGGTAGGCACCATTACTGATCCGTTTGGATTATTCAAAGAAAAAGTTGTGGCACCCGAAAAGGCTTATATCATTGGACTCAATAATATTCCGGTTGTTAATGCCGGTGATGCCTTGATGCATCTGGGCATGGATAATTTCTGTAAGCTTGACAGTAAGAATAAAGATGAGGAATGATTTTGTCAGGTAACGAGCCTGACAAAATCATAACCTCTCAAATGAATGTTAATAGGCCCGATCAACTGAACCCGATCCGTAAACTTTTTTGGTGGCGTTTTTGGTGTTGCCTTTATGTTTTACCGACCCGCTTCCTACTACGGTAGCAGTAATAGTATCGGTAACATTTAGTTCTGCTAAACCTGTTCCACTTACTTTTATGGTAGCTTTTTCTAACGGACAGTTAAAAGCGTTAATGGCACCGCTTCCGCTTACCACACCTTCCAGGTTGGAGGCATAACCTTTAATACCCATTTTACCCGAGCCACTTACTTCCGCTTTAACAACGTCACCTTTTATATCAAGATCCATGCTTCCAGAGCCTCCAATGGAAAGATTAAGACTGGGTGATGCTAAAGAGTTTTCTGAAATGATTTTACCTCCACCGTTTACCTGCAATTCCCCAACGTTTTTAACGCTTACGTATAATTTCATAGTCGGACTTACTTTGATATCATCAATTTTTGCCCAAATACTCTTACTGGCATTATCCGGTTTGCGTTCCACATTTATCATCAATACACCATTCTCAACAAAAATATTAGTGAGTTCATAGATTTCAGTGAGCGCTTCTACATTTACCTCCTGTTTGTTGGTTTGTTTCAGGTACACCGTATAGTTGGAGTTATTATAGATAGCTTTGAACTCAGGCAATTCCAACGCTTTTTTGGTTACCTGTGCCAAAGAACAGAATCCTATTAATAAACTTAGTGTGAAAGTGAATATTGATTTCATAGGTAGAATTTTATGGTTTGTTATGTTTCCCAGTCATGTAATTAACTGCCCAAATTAGACGATTATTCGCTGTCAACGAAGTTGTTCATCGATGAAAACGGGAGATTATCACCGTTTTTTGCGAAAGATAGCCTGAAATACCAAAATAAAAATTATTCCACCGATGCACAGCACCAGCAATACTTCCGGAGTGATTTGTTTTACCGCATGCATCTGCTAAAGTCTTACTCTTATCTGCAATTTAATATCATTTCGGGTATTACCATCAATCGTGTCTGGTCCGCTGCCAATTGTTTCTCGGTCAGTAAAGTGGGTGTTTGTATAGCGAAGCCAACATGTTAGCTTATTAGAGATATCGTACTGAATTAAAATATAGCTCCGTTTGCCTATACCTGACAGGGCGGGCATGGTGTAGGCTAACCAAACGTCACGTTCATATACATACTGGCGGTTGTCGTAATCCTCCGTATCAAATATAGCATATCGTCCAGTTAGTGATAGTTTACCAAACTTTACACTGATATCTTGTACCAGCACCATACCATTTGTTTTTACTCCATTAATGGTATAGGTACTAAACTGAGCGCGTGTTTTCATGCTTAACTTTTGATTAAGTCCGTAATCTGCATTTAACCAAAAGTTTCGTTTAATTCCGTTATCGATTAGGTATAGATTGCTTTCGCTGCCGGTTCTGTTTCTGGCTTTTGATTCTTCACGGACTTGTACGAATAAGAGTACGTTTCGGGTGGGCTGATAATTGAACCGAAACAAAAATTCATGACCATCGGATGGTGCATAAATACGGTAGCGCAGCCATGGAAATCGAAATAAATCCATATAGCCTGTCATGCTGTATTTTCTGTTCCATCGGTATCGCCAACCCCAATAGATTCCTCGTTCGTTTTGTGGTTGTGAACTTTCTGCAAAGGCATTGGAATACAGGCTATAAAAATTTCGTTGGTAGTTTCGGTAATGGAAAGATACATCAAGTTTTGCTGTTACACTTCCCATTAATCCTGAGGTTAAACCGAGTCCTCTTGTATAGGTTTTGGCCAGCTCACTAAAAAGTGTAAAGTTTTTAAGTGTATAATTTATGTATCCACCCATATTTTGAAGTGCCGAACCGGAAAAAGTAAATTGATTATAGGGTTGCGGATTGCGTTGAAGAGGTATGGCGTATGTCAGGTTATGATAAATAATGCCTGCGTCTAATTTTTGTTTTTGATAACTCAAAACAAAGCCGTATTGCTTTTCGCGTAATCTTTTTCTCCGACTTAACTCGGATAAATTGCGGTGTAACCCGGTGGTTTGCAGTGATGAGAAAAAGTCTTCCTCCGAAACATCGATCGCCAAGGTAGCATCGCGCCATGTACTGGAATAAAATCCAGACAGATAGATGTATTTGCTGATTTCATATGTTGTTGATGCACCGCGCAGGTAGCTTGTTTCATTAATGGAAGTATATGGTAAAAAGCCAAGGTTACTTCTTCGTATGGTGGTTATGGTTTCGGCTCCTTTGCCAAAGCCAAAGTTGCTTCCCATTAAAAGTCCTTGACCAAATTGTAGTTGATAATCACCGATAATCAGATTTTTGATTCTTCCTTTATTCATAAGTTGAGCATGAAATGAATTATAATCAAATCCATACTGCTTGTTAGATGGATTCCAGGTTATCTGTTCACCAGCATCTTTTTCCATTGTAAATCCAATGCTGTAATCGCCTGGGCGACTTGAGCGAAATCTCATATAGAGTTTGTTTTCATCCCCTGTAAAGCGCTGGGTTTCACTGGCTGCATCGGTGAAACCACGTTTTTGTTCAAGCGTGCGTTCATAACGCATGATAAGGTATGTGTTGCCTTCCTTCAGCATTCTTTCCCATAGCGAAGTATGAAAAGAGTATGTGGGATCCTGAACGGTAAAAAACGGAACAATTCTGTAGATCGTCTGCAAATCAAAACCAGGAATAGCCTGAAGCTCATAGACTGAAAGTAATCTTCCCATTTCATTTCTATAGGTCAGAAAGTTCTGTAGTTGCTCTTCCGTTAAAATGTTTACAAATCGAATCTCCTCAGCCGTGGCTTTATTCAGGTTCATGGGGTTAGCCAATAGCAAGGCTAGGTTTTCGTACAGATCCTCATAATTTAAATCCAGATCCTGAAAGCCGAAGAGTTCATCAGCCAACCGCTCAAGGTCAACTTCTTTGCGTGGGTATTCCTGTGCGCAGGTGAGCAGGGGTAAGCATAGTGGTATGATCAACCTCCACTTCATTTCTTAATGAACACGTAATTCACAGATGCCTGGTGGCTTAAGCTAAGGTTTATACTATGCTGTAAGGCATAGTCGAGCATGAACTTATTTGTTTTAAAGCCTAACCCGAAAAATGCTGCATTGGGTTGAAGGTTGAAACCGGTGCGGGCACAGAATTTTTTATGAAAGATATACTCCAGACCTGTTTTCCAGTTGGTGGAATAATCAAGATCCTTTTCCAGTTCTGTAGCAATTATGATTTTATCGGTGGGTTTAAAAGATAGCCCTGCAGTGAGTAGTGTTGGAACACGATCTTCATCTATGGAAAGTTTGGGTTGATTGATGTTGGTAATGTATGCACCAATAAATAGGTTGGGTGTAAGCTCCGCTATGCCACCAAAATTGATGGTGAATACCCCTTTTGTTCCAAAGCCCTCGGCTTGGTATTGAATGTAGTTTAGCTTTATGCCTAATGCCGCTAAACCAAACTGGTTACTGAATCCTGCCGATAGCAAACTTTCATTATACAGGTCATCACCAAAGCGAAATACACCCCCGCTAAAAACCCCAAATTCAACAGGCCATGAAATAGCCGTGGCTATTCGGTTGGCACCGGGTAATAACGGTCGGAGATCGTAGGCAAATACCGCTGTTGGTTGATCGGTTTTTGCCATACCTGCAACATTATTGAAAATGCCCCATTCATCGAATAGCGAAGAGGAGGCATACCCCATGCCATTGGCGCGTGCACCCATAAGTGTGGAAACACTCTGTGTATACGCGCAATTGAAATACAACAGAAGAATCGGTAGGAGGGGGACTTTCATATACCGGTTTTCGTTGCTTAATTTAGTACATCAGCAATCACCAGACAACTATGCGAGTCAGTTTATTGAGTGCGCTCTTCTTTTTAACGGCTGCTGCTTGCGCTCAAACCATGGTTGAGGAACGCTATCCTTCCGGGCAACTTCGGGCTATAGGTGAAATGCTGGACGGGCAAAAATCAGGCAAGTGGGAGTATTACTACCCTTCGGGCGAATTGAATGCAGTTGAACATTTTATAAAAAACAGACTCCACGGAGAAGTTATTTACTATTACCGGAGTGGCCAAACGGAGGGTATAGAGCAATGGATGTATGGCGTGCTGCTGGATTCTGCATTTTACTATCACGAAAACGGTACCCTTTATCGCTACGGGATTTATACAAATGGAATGTATGATGGCTTGTGGAAGTATTATTTTGACAACAATAACCCTGATCGGCAAGTCCGTTACAAAAGCGGAATGCTTACGGGCGAGATGCTACAATACAATAGGGAGGGGATTTTGGTGCAACAAGGATTTTACCAGGATGGGAAAGAGCACGGTGAATGGAAATTTTTTGATGACCAGGGCCGCCTTTCATTTTCAGGTTTCTATGATTATGGGGAAAGGGTAGGAGTGTGGTTTCAGTATGACCAGAAGGGTCGGAAGAAGAAGTGGAAGTATTGAATGTATCAAAACTCCTTCTTGATGTGAAGAAAGAAACCAGTGTTTCCTTTGGAATTCAGCGTGTATTCAATTCGCAGAACAGCATCATACGAAGTTACAAAGTCCAAACCGGCTCCAGTTCCGGCAATAAACCGGTTTGCCAGGTTCGTATTTTGGGGTGGTATAGCCTCTAAATAAGCTGGATAATTTTCTACATATCCAAAGTCTCCATAAGTCTTCAGATAGATAGCGAAAGGAATGTGCTTAAATTGTTTAAATCTGGTACCATCAATACTGAAAATCCGTGAGAATATTCTCTTCTTTAAGGTAGTCTTATTTAAGAAATACCAGGGCCCTTCAATTACATTCACTTCATAGCCACGAACAAAAATCCTATTATATCCCATAACACCATAGTTATAATAAGGTATATCAGTTTTGTTACTCCAGTAGGCAAAGGTGAAGTTAGAAAGGAAGAAGTTTTTCTTTAAATCAATGTAACGGGCGTAACTCAACCACGCATCCAGTTTTTCCAGATCATTACTCATGGCAAAGCCAACTTTTTGGAGATGAAAGAGAAAGTGATAACCCTTTAGGGGATAGGCAATAACATCGCGGTGATCGGAAATAAATTCGTAACTAAGTAAATCAAATTGTTGCGCACGATTTTCCAAACCCAGATAGTTTTGATTTTGCTGATACAACGAATCGGTGATGGTGGTCTTTCGGAATTGATAGCCGAGTCGATGATGGTTGTAAAATGAATTTCGATAAGTGTACGTTAGTCCAATCCCCCGAGTGTTTCGTAATACATTATCGGTTTCAAGAAAAATAAGTTTGTGGTCTTCCGTTCGGTACGAAACATTTTTCGCATCGATGAAATCGGTTTGAAAAATGAGTCCCTGCTTTTGTCTTCTATCGATGTAAGGTATGCGGTATAGTAATTCAAATCTTCTAACATAACCAAATTGTGCTGTAACGGAAAGTGTCTCGTTACGCCCACGCATATTGTACTGATATAGTTTCAATCCATAATTTACCCGCTTAAAATCATGGTTATAATTCTCCCACCATTCATTAAAGTTTCTGTCTGATAGTTGAAAAATAGGAACAGGAAAGGTATACCAACGCTCGTTTACTTCAACCAACACATCAGCAAGGCCTTGCTGTAACTCCAGTAAGCGTATTTCTGCTGAGTTGAATAAATGCAGATTGAATAATTTATTTTGATCTTTCTCGATAATCTTTTGAATTTCGACATTAGAGATTGAGTCGCCAGATTTCAGCGTTAACTCTCTTATGATGATATTTTCACGGGTACGCTTATTACCCAGTATGAAGATTCGATTGATGGTAATGTAATATCGGGTACTGTCATGGATTTCTTTATCCCGATTGCGTCCGTTTTTTTTTAGCGTATCGTACGCAGGGTTTGTTGGAAATACATATGATTTTCCTGTTGCTGACACTGAGAGCAGTAAGGCCCACAGTACAGCAAAAAGAGTTTTATTTGAAAGTATACACCCGATCAAGAATTTTTTTCGTTTATAGCGGGCCCTTGCGTGCCGCTTCTAAACGAAAGCACAAGCACCACAATTCCAAAAATAACAAACGGAATGCTATAAAGTTGTCCGTAGTTTATACCGTATGTATTGATAAAAGAAATTTCAGTATCTACCTGAACTTCTTTTAAGTACTCGTACAAAAATCTGAGTGTCCAAAGAATGATCATAAACGTTCCAAAAATTCTTCCAGCAGGAAGATTTTCTTTTTGTCTGTTCCACATCCAATATAAAAGTATAAAAAGTAAAAGGCACGAAATAGATTCGTATAATTGAGCCGGATGCCGCGCAATGGCATTAGTATGCACTACTGCTGCATACCGTCCATTATCTTGTTTTGCCAGGAAATATTGAATGGGTGTTGATTGATTGATATGCTCATTTATATAGGTATTGTAAATTATTCTATCATAAAAACGACTGGTCATGTACATATGCAATTCCTGCTCACTCTGTCTGTCAGCTTCAAATTCAACCAGAATTTTTATCGGTTTATAGCCTGCCTCATTAGGGGCCCCGTCTGACGATTGATAGCTTATCTTTTCTACTTCAGGGTCTCGTTGCAGAAGTTCCGTCACATTTCGTGTAAACACTACTCCGTAACCTGCTGTAGTTTCCTTTCCGATAATTTCTGAATTAGCAAAGTTTCCTAAACGAATAAGCGCCCCGGTAAGTGCCACCAGTATGGCAATGCGATCAAGAACCTGGAGATAGGATTGACCAGGCCTATTTTTGCGGGCATATAGCCACAAGGCAATGAAAATTCCAACTCCGGCTCCATGACTGGCGAGGCCACCTTCCCAGATTTTAATTATATCAATAGGATTGGCGAGGTAGCGGGCAGGCTCGTAGAAAAAAACATGACCCAATCGTGCGCCAATGATGGTGGCAATAACCATATAGATGGTAAGGGTATCTACATCTTTTTCCGGCTTTCCTTCTTTTTTATAGATATAATAAAGGATTTGCTGACTTAACAAAAAGCCAAGGGCGAAGAGCAAGCCGTACCAACGAAGGGTTATCGGGCCAACGGAAAAAATATCAGGACTACCGTTCCAGATTATATAGCTTAGTAAATTCATGGGCGCAAATATATAGGGAATATGGTTTAATGTTCAAGATTATAATGTGAAGGTTGATTAAAAGGATTACAGGGTGTCCAACTCTGCCAGTTCTGTTTTAAATCCGGAGGAAAGGATGGGAAACCTACACCAGGTTCGTGGATCTACATTGAGTTCATCGAGGTGAAATGAGGGTGCAAGACGCTCACGTTTCCATTGATTAGCTGCCCACAGGCGAAAGAATTTTTTGATATAGCTTTTCAGTAAATCATTATCGTTAAACTTATCTTTCATGGTATTAAATACTTCTGATGGTGATTTTCTGAATAAAATAGCATAACGTTCAATTTCTGCCAGTACGGTATAGGGCATCAGGTCGTCCTCATCTGTTTGGTGCCGTTCTGCTGGTCTTAGTTCCGCAGTAGGTTTCAGCTGATTTACATACTTCAGTCCTGAGTAGTCAAGTTCACGTTCTGCCCACCTAAGCCATTCAAGTATGGTGGTTTTGTTTAGACCGGAAACAGGCGCGAGACTACCGCTTGTATCACCATCCATGGTAGCATAGCCCACGTCTCCTTCACTTCTGTTTGATGTAGTAAGTAAAATGCTCTGCTTGATATTGGCGAGCATCCAAATGATAGGGGAGCGCGATCTTGCCTGTATATTTTGCATACTTATATCATCAGTTTTCCAGTCCATCTTTCTATTGAGTGCGGCTTCTATTTTTGTCGTATAAGAATCAACTTCCTGTTGAATACTCCAATTATAGAATGTTGCACCAAGCGATTCGGAAAGCTGACGGGCAGCTTCAAATGTTGTTGCAGAAGAGTTGGACGTAGCCTGATATGCACAGGTTAATAGTTGCTGAACGGCTTGCTTTTGATTGGATACATTTTGCAAGCCGAGTTGTTTACAAAAGGTTTCCCACCCTAATTCGGCACTGGCACGCCTCACCATTTCAGCTACCATTGTCGCACAAGTGGCTGAGTCAGCACCACCACTCAACGAAAGTACAAACCCTTTCGATTTACTTTTTCGGAGATAGTCAAAAAGAGCAAGCGATACTGCTTTTGTAAGTTCTTCGTTTCGGTCCTTGGAATCTGTTAACGGTAGTTGTGTGCTTTTTGAGTCATCACTGAGAGTGACATCACAGGTAATCAGGTTAACGGGTTTAAATGACAGCCTGTTGTTTTGGGCCAATAGTTTACCCTTTTGTGCGATGAGTATATCACCATCGTAGATCATACGGCCGGCCTCATTGCCCAGCAGGTTACAGAATACATAAGTGCAAGAAAATATTTGCGAGCCTTCTATGGTAACTTCTTGCTCGCGGTTTTGGCTTTTACCCATCGCAAAATGGCTGGCACTAGGGTTTAAAATCAACTGAACGCCACGTTCTTTGAATTTATAACCGGGTCTTTTCTCCTTACTCCATCCATCTTCACAGATCTCAATCCCGAATCGGATGCCATCGGTTTCATAGATTAAATCTCCTGCCTGAATGGCTTCAGTATTTCGGTATATCGTTATTACCTTTCCTGATGGCCAAGGGGTGAACCACCGTGGTTCGTAGTGAACACCATCGTTGGGCAGGTTTTGCTTTAACGTTATGCCAAGAATTTTTCTGTCACGGATCACGCACGAACCATTGTAAGTAACTCCATCGATGCGTATGGGTAGACCAATATTTGCGGTTATGCCAGAACAATATTCTTTGATTTTGAGAAGCTCTTCAAATGCTTTAGCGGACAACCATTCACTAAGAAAGGTGTCCTCGCATCCGTATCCGGTTATGCACAACTCCGGCAGGCAAAGAATCTTCGCATTTTTCTTTTTTGCCTCTTGTATGGCGAACAGAATATTGGCGGTATTATTTTCCCAATCGAATGGAGTTTGGTTTACGGTTGCGCCTGCTAATCTGATATTCACGAATGAAGCTTATAAAATTTATGAATTACGAACGAACCGAAATTTCCGAAAGTATATTTAATTTTTCACAGGTCTTGTACGCAGCATCCTGTTCTGCTTTTTTCTTACTGTTTCCATAACCTGTACCCATCACCTCATTGTTCACAAAAACCTGGGCGGTAAATTCCTTATGTATTTTACCTTTTTTGATGTCAACAATTTCAAAGCGAACTTCTTTTCCTTCGCGCTGACTCCATTCAATTACTCTGCTTTTAAAGTTGGTTTGTGTACTAACAAGTTCGTCTAGGTCATAGTTTGGGGCAATGAGTTTTTTAATCACAAACTTTTTTGTTGATGAATATCCCTTATCAAGATAAATGGCTCCAACTATAGCTTCTAAGGTATTTCCCAGGATAACCTGTTGCAATTGCGAATTCTTTTGATCGTACTGCACGATATTACCGATCCCAATCTTTCGTGCTAACAAGTTAAGTGACTCGCGGTTAACAATTCGGGAGCGCATTTCAGTTAAAAACCCCTCACTTTTATAGGGGAATTTTTTAAAAAGGAAATCAGCAACTGACGCACCAAGAATAGCATCGCCCAGGTATTCAAGCCGCTCATTGTTTTCTTTAAACCCGTTTCCGTTTTCTTTTATAAGCGAACTGTGACGTGTGGCAAGACGGTACAATTCCAGGTTTTTTGGGGTAAATCCAGCGATGGTGTGAATGGCGCTAATCAACTTCTTATCGGATGGTGATTTTTTGCTTGTTATTTTAAGTAAACGCCACACGCAATAGGTCAACTAAAATTAAGCCCTAAGGTAATCAAAGGGATTTAAATGACCGATACGAACAACGTCAGACTTTTTTGAAGATGATGGAGGCGTTATGTCCGCCAAAACCGAAGGTGTTGCTGATGGCAACCTTTACTTCGCGCTGTTGCGCCTTATTAAGGGTAAGATTAAGCCTGGCATCAAGGCTTTCATCGATGTTGAAATTATTGATGGTAGGGGGCACCACGCCTTCATTAATGGCCAGTAAACATGCCAGTGCTTCAATGGCCCCTGCTGCACCAAGCAAGTGACCGGTCATGGATTTAGTAGAGCTGATGTTCATGGAGAACACATGTTCACCAAATACTTGTTCTATAGCACGGATTTCGCCAATATCGCCCAGCGGTGTTGATGTTCCGTGTGTATTCACATAGTCTACGGCTTCTGGCTTAATGCCTGCTTCCTCGAGGGCATTTTCCATTACTTTGGTAATACCGGCACCATCCGGATGCGGTGCTGTAATGTGATATGCATCAGCAGAAAGTCCTCCTCCGATAACTTCAGCATAAATTTTTGCGCCTCTTTTTTTGGCATGCTCATATTCTTCCAGAATCAACGCGCCAGCACCTTCACCCAATACAAAACCATCACGGTCTTTATCGTATGGACGCGAAGCGGTTTCCGGTGAATCATTTCTTTCCGACAAAGCTTTCATGGCATTAAAACCACCAACACCGGCTTCGCACACCGCGGCTTCAGAGCCTCCGGAAACAATGACGTCAGCTTTTCCTAAGCGGATGTAGGTAAACGCATCATAAATTGCATTGGTAGAAGATGCACATGCCGAAACCGTAACGAAGTTAGGTCCGCGAAAACCATATTTAATAGAGATATGACCGGCACTTAGGTCAGCTATCATCTTTGGGATGAAGAAGGGATTAAATCGAGGTGTTCCGTCTCCTTTGGCAAAGGATTTTACTTCTTCTTGAAAAGTAATTAACCCTCCGATGCCTGAGCCCCAGATGACACCGACACGGTTGGGATCTAAATCAGACAGCGGAAGGTTTGAATCTTTAATGGCCTCATCTGCCACCACCATGGCATATTGCGCAAAGGGATCCATTTTTCTGGCCTCCTTGCGATCCATGAAATTGCCGATCTCGAAATTTTTTACTTCGCAGGCAAATTTTGTTTTAAACAGAGAAGCGTCAAAACGTGTAATCGGTGCTGCTCCACTTTTACCGGCTTTAAGCCCGTCCCAGTATTCAGGAAGGGTATTTCCGATTGGTGTAAGTGCACCGAGTCCAGTGACTACTACTCGTTTTAAAGTCATAAGTAAAAAGGTGTAATGAGGAAAAAGAGCTCGTCAAATTACTTCTTAACGTTCTGTTCCAGGTAGGAGATAGCCTGGCCAACGGTTGAAATATTTTCGGCCTGATCGTCCGGAATGGAAATGTTAAATTCCTTTTCGAACTCCATGATTAGTTCCACGGTGTCCAGAGAGTCAGCGCCAAGATCATTGGTAAAGCTTGCTTCAGGAGTAACTTCAGATTCTTCAACACCGAGTTTATCGATGATAATCTGTTTTACTTTTTGTGCGATTTCAGACATGTTTTTACAGTTTTAGGATTTAAAAATCTGTGCAAAGAAAGATATTTACGGCAATATTGTCAAACTTTTTTAATCTTGGCAGGTTAAGTCAAAATGCTGTTCAATTCGGGTAAAAATGAAGAAAAGTAAGCTGGTAATAGAGTATGATTATGACTTTGAACTTGCCGGCATCATTTCTACTTCCAAAGGCTATAAACTGGCTTGGGATATTAATCGAAAGCTGGGTATTAACCTCGTCCGTCAGCCCGATTTGGCAGTGGGCTTCAAAAATCAACAAGAAAAGTTCTATTCTTTTTATGCCTTTGAAACCCGCATCAATCGATTGAAACTGTTTAAAAACAAGCCTGTGGACTATGAGACCGGAAAGTATTTTTTAGTACCTGAATTTCCTCGATTTGATTTTATAATTTTGACCGCTTCGGAAGATGCTGAGTTTACAACTATGGTTTTACAAGGGATAAAACAAATTCAATCTGTTGAGTTAATTGCGCCTATTCCTATGGCTTCCCTGAAATCAAAAAGTAATTTTATTTTTTAACAGCAGTTTGCTGCACAACCCCGTTAACAATGGAAATGATTTCCTATAACAAAACAAAAATTGTTGCAACCGTTGGTCCTGCCTCCAACTCAAAAGAAATGCTACGTGCCTTGGTGAAAGAAGGTGTGGATGTATTTCGTTTAAATTTTTCGCACGGCAATCATGAAGATCATCAAAAGGTGATTGACGCGGTGCGTGAAATTAACGCTGAACTGGATTCTACCGTTGCTTTGCTCCTCGATTTACAAGGTCCGAAAATTCGTGTGCAGGAAGTTGGACCTGATATTGAATTGGTACGCGGACAGGAGTTTATTATTACAACTCGTCAGCTTATTGGTAACAATGAAATTGCCAGTACTTCTTATCAGCAATTACCGAAAGATGTAAAGGTTGGAGACGCAATTCTTATTGATGATGGAAAAATTGAGCTGAAGGTAAAAGAGGTTCGTGATATTGATGTGGTGACGGAGGTGATCTACGGTGGACCACTCAAGTCGCGTAAGGGAATAAACCTGCCCTTTTCAAAAGTATCGGCACCATCGTTGACTGAGAAGGATTTGAAAGATCTTGAATTTGGTTTGAAGAATAACCTTGACTGGATTGCGCTTTCATTTGTTCGTAAGGCGCAAGACATAAAGATTCTGCGTGGTATCATTGAAAAGAATCAATCAACAACACGCATTGTTGCCAAAATTGAAAAACCTGAAGCACTGAGTAATATTGATGAGATTATTGCTGCTACAGATGCGGTGATGGTGGCGCGTGGTGACCTGGGGGTTGAAATATGGCTGGAAGAAGTGCCTATGGTGCAGAAGATGTTGGTTGAAAAATGCAATGCTGCTTCCAAACCTGTAATTGTAGCTACCCAGATGATGGAGAGCATGATCGAGAACCCACGTCCAACGCGGGCGGAAACCAATGACGTGGCCAATGCCGTGCTGGATGGTGCGGATGCTGTCATGCTATCTGCCGAGACTGCTGCAGGTAAATATCCATTGGAGGTGGTGCGCAGTATGGTACGTACCATTGCCTCAGTTGAAAAGGACGAACATCTGTATTATCGCTTCCGGGAAGTAGATCCGAAATCCCCGATTTACATAAACGATAGTTTGGTGTTAGCGGCCTGCAAGTTGGCGAAAGATGTAGGCGCAAAAGCTATTGTAGGTATGACAGCCTCTGGGTATACCGCACTTCGGTCATCATCGTACCGACCCAATACGAATATCTTTGTTTTTACTGCGAACAAATCCCTGATCAATACCATAAACCTGGTGTGGGGTGCGCGAGGTTATCTTTATGATAAAGTTACAACTACCGATGAAACGATTGCCGATGTGGAATCCATCCTGAAAAAGGAGGGACATTTACAAAGCGGTGACATATTTATTACCCTGGCCAGTATGCCTATTCAGGAACGACTTCGAACAAACACGTTGAAGATCAATATCGTTAAGTAGTAATTGGTCATCAGTCATTAGTCATTCCTCACTAGTCTATACTTTTCTAATGACTAATGACCACTGACTGATTTTCATTTCGAATAATTCACACTTAGTACCGGAACTGGGCTATGGTATGCCACACTTTCGGCAACACCCAATGTGTAGGAAGGTAGTCCCTGACGGGTTCGGGTAACCAGGCTTGCAATTCCATCCTTTGTATCCGCCAGATAATTGGCAATTCCCTTGTGAACATCATAATCGCAATGGATCGCTCTGCTGTAATTTAATTTGATGGAGTTTTTCTCAAACCAATCAAAGCGCTCATGAATGTACCGGGTGTCCTTAAAATTGAGTGGTGTATTTACATAAAGCAATTGAACTGAGGCATTTAATGTTTTTGCGAATTCAAGTAATTGACCTGAAGCCTTTTCACTGCCGGGCTCGAAGTTAGAGGCAAAGGTTATCTTTTTAATATTCTTTAAGGTGTGATTTTTTTGAACGCACAAAACGGGAACATCTGCCCCGCGAAGTATTTTCTGAGCAGTTGACCCAACGAAAGGGTGATTGGTTTCTTCGTTTCCATGTGAGCCCATAATAATCAAATCCGCTTTCCATTTTCTGGCAGTAAATAAAATTACCTGCGAAGCGGTACCAACTTCAATGGCTGTTGATACAGTAATGTTTTTCAATACTGGATTTTCTTCTTCACGTTTGAGGGAATTTTTCCCTTTGGTGACAGCCGATTTTACTTCGGGATAATCCGCAAGTCGGGCGGGTATTTTCTCGAGTCCTATGGTAGTGTAGAGTACATGCAAAAGAAGAATCTCAGCTCCGGTAGCGGCTGCAATGGCCGCTCCAACCTTTAGTGCATTTTTTGCACAGGGCGAAAAATCGGTGGGGATCAATATTCGTTTCATGACAATCTTTTTAGGTCTGTAATGCTCTTATAAAAATCCGAATAAGAAAAAGGTCCTCAACTGATACTAGTCAGTAAAATTGATGATAAACATCAAGTAAGCGGTCTTAAAGGGTACTATCTTGTAGAGTGGATTAATTTGAATTTCAGGTGTTTCCATGAATCACTTTTACAAACAGCCAATCGAGCACCTCTATAAGATGCTTTATTCCTCTGCGGAAGGCTTAACATCGGTGCAGGCTGAAGACCGGTTAAGATTACATGGACTCAATGAAATACCACATGGAAAAAGAACCACATTCTTAACAGTAGTTCTTCATCAATTTACAAGCCCATTGATTTATGTATTAATTGCAGCTGGTGTTGTTTCGCTTATTATCAGCGAGTATGAGGATGCGTTGTTTATTTTTTTAATTATTATCATCAATGCCATACTGGGTACCTACCAGGAATGGCGCGCAGAATCCAGCGCTGCAGCCCTGCAACACATGGTAAAAACCATGACGAAGGTTCTGCGGGATGGTGAACCGGTAATGCTGAATGCTGAACACCTCGTTGTGGGCGATGTAGTACTGTTGGAATCGGGGATGAAAGTACCGGCAGATATTCGTTTGATCTCCTGCAATAATCTTCATGCTGATGAATCGATTTTAACCGGTGAGTCTTTGCCCGTTGCAAAGCGTAAAGATTTGCTCCCCGATAACCTCTTGGCATTAGGTGATCAGGTTAATATGCTCTTTGCCGGCACCACCGTTATGAGTGGTCGATCGCTCGGTTTGGTTGTAGCTACCGGATTGAACACAGAGGTCGGAAAAATTGCAAAATCCGTTTCTGATACAAAGCAATCAAAAACACCGCTGGTAAAACGGATGGAGCACTTTGCCAGGCGAGTAAGTGTAGTTGTACTGTTGGCGTGCATTGTAATTTTTATTGTTGGCTATTTTCAGGGGATTGCGCCCATCGATATTTTTTTTGTGGCTGTTGCCGTAGCGGTATCAGCTATACCGGAAGGCTTACCTATTGCTATGACAGTTGCGCTTTCCATCGGTACCAGTCGTATGGCAAAACGGAATGTAATTATCAGAAAGTTATCTGCTGTTGAAGGACTGGGAAGTTGTAATTATATCGGAACTGATAAAACCGGAACACTTACGGTTGATCAACAAACTGTAAAAAAGATTTTACTGAGCAACGGTGAGCATTATGAAGTTACCGGGGTTGGGTACAATGGTGAAGGCCGAATTGTTGACAATCAAAAAACAGTAACCGGTAGCATTTCTTTGGAGAATTTCATTACTGCGGTTACGCTTTGCAATGAGGCCGAGTTGACCAATAAGAACGGTTCGTGGAGTCATCAGGGCGATGCTATTGATATTGCTTTTCTTGCCTTGTCCTATAAATATGGAAAGGAACCACAACAAATTCGTAATGAGGTTGAGGTAATTAAGGAAATACCTTTTGAATCAGAACGGAAATTTGCAGCAATATTTTATAGAGATGTTCAGAATAAAAAAATGGTTGCGGCCAAAGGTGCAGCCGAATCCATTATTGATTTATGTGCTGGTGGTGAGGGTGCCACTATACTCGAGCAAGCAAATCAATTGGCTTCACAAGGCTATAGGGTGCTGGCTGTTGCAGGTGGACAGGCCAATGATACATTGATGTTGAAGGGGTTAACCTTTCTTGGGTTAGCGGCACTGATTGATCCGTTAAAACCAGAAGCCAAGGGCGCGGTTGCATTTTGTCATGAAGGAGCAATACAAGTGGCCATGATTACTGGGGACCATCCATCCACTGCTTTTTCATTAGCCAGGGAATTGGGTATTGCAAAAGCTGAGCATGAAGTAATTACCGGTGATGAATTAGGCTTGCGAAATGGTAAGGATGATGAGGCGTTTCATAAACGGTTGCAGGGTAAAACAGTTTTTGCCAGGGTAAGCCCCTTGCAGAAACAACACATTGTAGCCGATGTGCGTGCGCATGGAAATTTTGTTGCCGTAACAGGCGATGGCGTTAATGATGCGCCTGCATTGAAAACGGCTGATATTGGTGTGGCCATGGGGTATGGTAGTGATGTTGCGAAAGAAGCAGCCAGCATTATTGTTACCGATAATAATTTTGCTTCACTCGCAGCCGGTATTGAAGAGGGTCGGTATGTTTACGGAAACCTTCGGAAAATTATTTACCTGCTCGTGTCAACGGGTGCTGCTGAAATAATGATGGTATTTATGGCTTTGTTCACTGGCTTGCCTTTACCGTTTCTGCCGGTTCAGTTGTTGTGGCTAAACCTGGTGACTAATGGTGCACAGGATGTTGCCCTTGCTTTTGAAAAGGGAGAGGAATATATGTTGCACGAACCTCCACGCAATCCACGGCAAGGAATTTTTGATCGCTTAATGATTACCCAAACGCTTGTATCCGGTGCATTAATGATGGTACTTACCTTCGGGTTATGGTATCATCTGCTTACTAACCTCAACTATGCGGAAGCAGAAGCCAGAAATATAATTCTGTTATTAATGGTGCTGCTTCAGAATTTTCATGTGCTGAATTGTCGCTCGGAACGGTCTTCTGTTTTTTCAATCTCCTTATTCAGTAATCATTTCCTTTGGTTTGCCATCATTATTGCTCAGGGTATCCACATCATTTCCATGCATATTCCATTTATGCAAGATCTGCTACGCCTTGAACCGGTTAGCCTGTCGGAATGGTTAAAGTTACTGGCTTCAGCTTCCCTGATTTTGATTGTGATGGAAATCTTTAAGTTGGTTTACGCACGAAGGCGTACAAAAAAAGTTTTGTTCACGCCTTAGGCTCCACCAATGTCACTTCCTCTTTTTCCACCACCACACTTCCTGATGGGTCACCTTTCCGTTTGCGGACAAATTTTTTAGGTGTATAAATAACCGGGCAAAGTGAATCAGTTTTTCGTTTGGAGTTGAAGGCTGCCAACTGAGCTGCTCGCTCTACAACATCCTTAGGAAATTTCTTGCCTGACTGGTATTTAACTACCACGTGCGAACCTGCAACATCTTTTGCATGCAGCCACAAATCTTCTTTGTAGGTGTAATGCAAAGTCAATTCATCATTTTGTTTGGCATTTTTTCCTACCCATATCTTAAAGCCATTATACTCGGTTTCATGGTAGGGTAGTGGCACTTGCTTTTTCACCGCTATTGCTGTCAACCCGAGAGAGTCCATAAATTTTCGTAGTTCTTTCAGGCTTTCGGTTTGCGCTATTTCCTTCATATACTGATGCAAGGTTGTGCATTCAGTTTCCTTTTTCGCAAGGGCTTCTTTTAATTTCTGAATTTCGATGTGGTGATTCTTGGATTTTCGGTAAAATACTTCAGCGTTTTTCTGAGCATTGAGCTCCTTCTTTAGTTTTATTTCAATGGGCTTGTTTTCATGATAAAAATCCGGAAGGACAATTTTATCCATTCCCATCTTTACGGTATGAAGATTGGCCATTAATAAATCGGCCCAGGTTTTATAATGATCATCGGCCTCTATTTCTTTTAGTTTAGCAGATGTTTTTGTCAGATAGGCTTCATCGTTTTTTAACTGTGTTCTAAGTTTGGTAAGCACCCGCTGTTTTTCGTGTTCAAAACCGTAATGGATAGAATACTGTGTGAAGAATTCGTGCAGGGCAATAAGCGGGTTCGTAAACTGCTGTTGTATTTTACCCAGGGCTACAAGAGAAAATACCAACTGGTCTTCTAATTGGATAATGTAGAATGTTGGAGTTTCAAGTTTCTGGCGCAAGCCCTGAATTTGTTTCCACTGTTCATCAATTGATGATGCTTTGAAATTATGCTGATTGAGATATTGCCAGGCAATCTTACCAAACGTGAAGTAAAGTTGTTTAAGCCGATTATGGTTGCTGACAAATGCTTCCTTACTGAAATCGATGGTTTTGTCAAGTTGATCTAATTGAATTTCGTGGTCGGTAGTCAGGTGGTTCCGGAATAGAGAGATCACCTTATCCTGATGATATAATAACAGGTTAGCACGGTTTCCATGAAGTTTAAAGAGCAGGATGTAATGGTCACTAAATAACAACGAAAAGCAACGTTCATTTTCGTATTGCCGGGAACCAATAACTTTTTGCCCAATTAGTTCACCAAACAAATCAATACTGTTTTTTCGCGCACGGTTAAAATCGGATGGAAATGAAAGGCAGCAAAAATCTGAGAGCAAGCTGGCTTTAATAAAGAATGGCTTTGAGCGGGTTTCAAACCGGAGGATCAGTTCATCTTTATTCTGACTGAAGCATTCAGACATGACACTGTCCTTGAGTTTGTTGCCAAGTTCAACGGAAAGCTGTCGTAAATAATAGAAGTTGTTGTGCATAGCAGAACGCAGACGCTTCAAATGATAAGAAGCGATAGTAATGTTATTACAAACTTAACCGTAAGCCATCAAAAGCCAAGTGAACATTTTCGGGAAGCTCTTTTTCAAGATTGGCATGTAAACCCAGTTTATGACTAATGTGTGTAAAGTACGTTGTCTTGGGTTTGATTTTATCCACCATGGCCAACGCTTCATCCAGGTTAAAGTGAGAGATGTGGTACTCACGCTGCAAGGCATTTAGCACCAGCACATCTGTACCTTCAAGGCGTTTGAATGTTTCATCGGGTATTGTTTTGGCATCGGTGATGTAACTGAAGTTGCCGATCCTGAATCCATAAACCGGAAGCCTAAGGTGTAATACCGGTAATGGTGTTACGCTAATATTTTGAAATTGAAAAGTTTCAGCCGTAATGGTATGCAAGGTTACCTGGGGCAAGCCCGGATAATTCTTCGGGCCGAAGATGTAGGCAAAATCACTTTTTATCTGACTGAGGGTTTCTGCTGTTCCATACAACGGCATGCTTTGCTGCTGCAGGAAATTAAATGCCCGCACGTCATCCAGCCCGGCTGTGTGATCGCGGTGGGCATGGGTGAATATAATCCCATCCAGCCGGGTTATCCCTTCGCGAAGCATTTGTTGCCGGAAATCCGGACCAGTGTCAATAACCAGGCTTTTGCCACCAACATCAAAGTGTATGGAGGTGCGCAGTCGTTTATCCCGAAAATCCAGTGAATTGCAAACCGCGCAGGAACAGCCAATTACAGGCACACCTTGTGAGGTTCCGGTTCCCAGGAATGTGATCTTCAAGCCTTAACTTCGGTTTGGGTGATTTCTTCGTACAACTTCAGGCTCTTCTCGGTAAAGCGGGTAGTATCCAGTTCCAGCGTCTTTAGAATATCCAGCAAGGCATTGATTTTCCCTTCGGTGGTATAGAACTTATTGACGATAATGATTTTCTGCTCACGCAACAGGCAGTACCCCGATTTGAAATTGCCTTTTTCATAGCGCAGCGTATAATCCGACTCGGCAATCAAATCCTCCAACTTGGTTAAAAAAGGAACAGTATACTTAATCATAGTGGTTGTTTTCGATGGTGCGAAGATAAATCATATTGATAACTTAATTCAATGCGAGTCTCCGTTTTAACGTCCTAAAATTAATCTAGCATCACCACATTAACACCTCACCCCTTCCCCTCTCCTGCAGGAGAGGGGTGTCCGAGGTACGAGTACGGGGTGAGGTATTAGTTAGGACATTAAGCGGACACTCAGATAATTCAATATTCAAAATTCATTATTCATGGTTCAGCCTTTGTAATTTTAGCCGTGGATTTAAAGCACAAAAGACTGATTGTTATTATTGGCCCCACTGCGGTTGGGAAAACCGAGGTGGCTATAAAGGTGGCTGAGCATTTCAAAACGGAAATTATATCGGCCGATTCACGGCAATTTTTCAAAGAACTCACCATTGGAACGGCAAAGCCCAATGAAGAGGAACTAAACCGGGTGCCGCATCACTTCATTAACTCTCACGCCATAACCGTTGAATACGATGCCGCACAGTATGCAGCCGAAGCTTTGGATCTGATCTATTTACTTTTTGAAAAGTACGATTACCTGGTGGTTTGTGGTGGCTCAGGGCTTTATATTAAAGCACTGCTCGAAGGTTTTGATGATATTCCTGAAGTGCCGGACAACATCCGCGATGAAGTGATAGCGCAGTACGAGAAAAATGGATTGACGTGGTTGCAAAAGAAACTGGAGGAACTGGATCCTGCCTATTGGCAAAAAGTGGATCAGCAGAACCCCGCCCGGTTGATGCGAGCCCTGGAGGTGGTGATGGCCACCGGTAAATCCATTTCATCTTTTCAGACAAAACAAAAGCAGCAACTTCCTTTTCGGGTTGTAAAGATCGGGTTGGAGCTTGACCGGGAACTTCTGTACAAACGCATTGATGCCCGTATGGAAGAAATGATTACAAAGGGATTATTTGAAGAAGCAAAAGCTATGTACCCGTACCGTCACCACCAGGCATTGCAAACAGTGGGGTATAAGGAGATATTTGATTTCCTGGATGGACGATACGATCGGGAAGAAGCAGTGCGTTTATTGAAGCGCAACACCCGCAGGTATGCCAAGCGGCAGTTCACATGGTTTAAGCGCGATGAGGAGATCAACTGGATTGAACCTGATCAGTGGGAATTAATCGTTGACCTGGCTAACAAGTAATCCTTATTGGTTAATATTGAAGCATGACGGATAAACGCGTTTTAATTATTACTTATTACTGGCCTCCCAGCGGTGGTAGTGGTGTGCAGCGCTGGCTTAAGTTTGTCAAGTACCTGCCTTTGTTTGGTTGGCAACCTTATGTATTCACACCGGAAAACCCTTCGTTTGATATAAAGGATGAGTCACTCCTCAACGATGTCCCTGTTGAAGCGGAGGTGATCAAACTACCCATTTGGGAACCCTACAAGATCTTTAATTGGTTAAGTTCGCGTGTTTCGCGAAAGGAAAAAAAAAGTGTCCCCGTTGATTCCTTAGCACCAAACAAAAGAACTTTTTTTCAGCGTTTAAGCGCATGGATTCGCGCGAACCTGTTCATTCCCGACCCGCGGATTTTCTGGATCCGGCCATCGGTAAAATTTTTGCACGACTTTCTGATCGAAAAAAAGATAACCACCATCATCACCACCGGCCCGCCACACAGCATGCACCTGATTGGCTTCTGGTTGAAGAAGAAAAATCCTGCTCTACATTGGATTGCCGATTTTCGCGACCCGTGGACGGAGTGGGGACTTTGGGAAAAACTTGGCGTGGGTAAGTTAGCCATGCAAAGACATAGGAACTTGGAGCAAAAAGTCCTGACTGCCGCAAATGTGGTGGTGTCGGTAACGCCACATTATATCAAGCGCTTTGAAGCACTTTCTGGTAGACCGGCTGTATTGCTTACCAATGGTTTTGATGAAGATGATTTCATAGTGATCAACTATATCAAGCCACAAAAATTTACAATCCGGCATATCGGTATAGTTAACGAACAGCGCGATCCGGTTCCCTTTATGGAAGCCTTTCAGCAATTGCTGGTTGAACATGCCGAATTTGGGGAACAAACCGTAATTGAATTTGTGGGTGAAGTCTATCAACCCTTTAAGGATTATGTGCACGATCGCACCTCACTACATAATCATGTTCGCTTTACCGGAAATGTATCACACCGAAAAGTAATGGAGTGCTATGGAAGTACCTCATTGCTGCTATTAATCCTTACAGGGTATCGCGATCCCCACGGCTTTTTTCCGGGCAAGTTGTTTGAATACATCGCAACAGGTGTACCGGTGCTGGGCATTGGGCCTGTTGTAGGCGATGCGGCTACTGTTTTACATCAAGCCGGCACGGGTGTTATGGCAGAAAGTAATGATTTGGCAGGAATAAAAGCATCTTTGCTGAAATATTTTAAAGAATGGAAATCCAATCCCAACCCGATTGTTGAGAAAAGAAATGTATCGGCTTATTCGCGGAAGGTGATTACGGAGAGGTTAGTTTCGTATTTAAAGTGAAATTATTCATTGCTGAAGAGCAGAGAATCTTCACCCTCTTTAAAACTCAACTTTTCTTTGAAGCGCATTCCAATCTTTCCAAGTAATCTTATAGAGGTAACATTTTCCGGATGGGTAATGGCGTAGAGTGTTGTTATGTTCAACTTGGTTTTCGCATAATCCATTGTGGCCTGCGCTATTTCAATTGCATAGCCCTTGCCTGTATAGGCCGGCAGAAAGGCATAGCCGATGTCAGGATGCGCAAGTGCATCTCTTTTAAGCAATCCACACATGCCGATTAAAGTATCTGATTCTTTAAGGTTCACACCCCAAAGTCCAAACCCGTTTTCGCGATAGCTTTTAATGGGGCCTTCTTCCAGATAGGTTTTTGCCTGATCTACCGATCGGATGTTCCGCTCGCCAATAAATTTCAGCCATCCGGGTGTATTTACCAGTTCAACAATAAAAGGTGCATCATCTGTACCTAATTCCCTTAACAATAATCTGTTTGTTCTAAGAATTACAGGAGAGGGCAGCATATTTCGTTTTATTCAAGGCAGGATGTTATTCGTTCTTTTGTGGTGAATGGATAAGTCTCTAAACACTAAACATGAATCAAAGAATAACCTTTTTCTTCTCCGCTACGGATTTATAGATAGCTTCTACCACGCGGATATCTTTCAACCCTTCTTCCCCGGGCACCAACATGGCTGAGCCTTGCTTAATCGCAAGTGCATCATCATCCATTTGCTTAGCCTGCTGGTTCGGTATGGTGGCACTGAGTTTTTTGCCATCACTCGTCACACCATTTATACCACTGTACGATTGAAACGGAGAGAGCTTGTACCAACCCTTTTCGCATGTTACCAACAGGTTGTTTATATTTTTTCCAAGGCTGGTTTCGCCATGGGCGGTCACACCTCCTGGAAATTCCAGGTCGAACACCATGGTTTCATCAACTTCGGTGTAAATGTGTGGCCGCTCGGTTGATTGATTTGCCGTAACGGCTATGGGCTCCAACCCGGTGCTGTAACGGATTGCATTTATCGGGTATACGCCCATATCGTAGGTAGCCCCACCGCCCATTTTTTTTATTTGCTTCCAGTGGTTCGACCTTCCATCAAAATAACCTGCGGCTGCATCGGCTTTAAGTACTTTGCCATAGGTTAAATCTTTACGGTACTTAATAATTTGTTGTGTGTTGGGCTCGTGCTGCATGCGGTAGCCGATGCTTAGTTTCACTTTGTTCTGCTTGCAGGCATCAATCATCTGTTGGCATTCGGTAACCGTCATGGCCATTGGTTTTTCACACCAAACATGTTTGCCTATACGAGCCGCCCGAATAGTATACTCTGCATGCATGGAAGGTGGCAGCACTACATAGATGATGTCGATATCTGGATTGTTTTCAAGGCTTTCAAAATTCTGATAGTTGAAAATATTTTTGTCAGCGAGGTTGTATTTCTTTTTCCATAGCTCAGCCTTTTCAGGCGTACCGGTAACAATACCTTTTAGTTCGCAGTGTTGTGTGAGTTGTAACGCTGGTGCCAGTAAATCGGTGCTGTAATAGCCAAGACCAACCAACGCAACACCTAGTTTACTTTTTGTTTGTGGTATAATGATGTTGGCAAAAGCATACTCACTGGCATACATGCCTGCACTTGTGGCAAGTACGTGTTTAATAAATTTTCTGCGGCTTTTCATCGGATGAGAAATTATGGATAGTTAAAGGTACCCAATTTCCCTGCTCAATTCTATTTTCGTCCGATCAGATTGAGGGCTTTAGCGGCAAGTTTATTCACCTCAGGAGAACTTTTTGAGATAAGGGTTAACGATCCAAAAAATAATGTGATCAATGCAGAACGGTAAAAAATATCGAGAAATACATTTTCCAGTTGTGGTAACGCCAGGTTCAAACCAAAGGCAAGAACGCTAATGCCTAACACTTTTAATGTTGAGAGGGTGAACGGTTGAAGCTTGAACTTCCACCAAATGAAAATAAATTTCACACTATTAAAAAGGAACAACGCAATGGCCGAACCGATGGCCGCACCCGTCATTCCGTAAATCGGAATCAGAACAAGATTTAGCACGATTACGGTTATGGCCAGCACCAACACTACCACAATGTTAAAAGCGTAATATTTTGAGAGTACAATAATTTCACTGCTGGGGCCAAAAAACATATCGATGAGTTTGCCGAGGCCAACCAACAAAACAACATAAGCACCGGCTTCAAAAATTTCACCTTTTGGCACCAGCGCAAAAATATTCTGAATATTGGCCCACACACCAATTAACAGTAAGGCTCCTATAATCAGTTGGTTCACCGATACTTTCTTATATAGATTATCAATTTCTTTCAAATCATTTTTTTCAAAGGCTTCCGCGATAAGTGGCATGGTCGTTTGTAAAATGGCGCGCTTGGGTATTTCAATAACCGTAGCCATATAAAACGCAGTGGTATAAATAGCGTTGGCACTAAAGCCCAACAAACCGGCTACCATCAGACTATCAACCTTACCGATGATGACCATACTGCTGGTACCAACAAAACTCAATGCACTAAATTGAAGTATTTCCCGTAACCGTTTTGATTGGAGAAAAGAGAAATCGAAGTGAATCTTGAGTTGACCGGCAACGCTGAGATTGATAACCAGAATGAAAAGCACCACACCATAGATGGCCACATTGGCGATTAAGAAATAATGGAAACTGATAACCTTTGTAAAGTATAGGCTCACCAGTATGGCCTGTAATAACCGCACTACCACTTCGCGCAGTAAATTAGGAAACGCAACTTTTAACAACGATCGCGAATAAGTTTCCAGGAGTGTGGCAACCAGCATGAGAAAGGTTAACCACAGCACCAGGTGAAGGTAGGGAGCAAGCAGCGTGGCTTGATCATTGAAAAAGGATAATATATGTGATTCGGCAAGCGTGAAAATGATCCAGAAAATTCCGAACCCAATAAGGGATAAGGTGAGGATCATTGTAATAAACGATGATGCACCCCCTCCACTTTTATTAAAATGCGGGTAAAAGCGTGTTATACTTTGTGCCAGCCCCATTTGGGCAAAGGGAACAAATAAGATGGCGGCATCTTGAATGGTGCGCAACAGACCTATCTGCTCAATATCCAGAAATTTTGGATAGAGATATAGCAGGTTAATGTAACCGATCACCACTCCGGCATAGGAGATAATGGAGGTGTAAATACTTTGCCGGATAACAATGCCCATTACGAAATTAAGTGTTTTATATAGTGCTGTAAGTTCAACCTATGCCTGATTTTTTTCGACCCATTGTCGAATCCAATCCATAATAGTTATAACTTTTTTCGATTATAATCGGAAAAAGTCAATTTTTCATAGTTTAAACCAGAAAACAGTATCGGTAATACCGGAAGTCGTAAATACTTTTTTCCATTCCTTGAGTTGTTCATGAATTGCCCGGTAACGCACCCGCTCAGCATTATCGAGAATAAGCATGCCGCCTGGCTTCAGTTTGGGGATGGCATGTTGAGCACACTCCACCCGTGCGCGACCGTCCACAATAATAAAATCGAACGAAGCATCGGGGTATTGATCGATGTAGGAGTAGTAAGCGGTATAACACGTGGCTGGCGTAGCCGGCATGACATAATTTTCGTAATTGTTTTTTGGGTAGCCGATTGTTTTTGATGCATCATTTGCCGGAAGGATATGGACATAATGCACATTACCCAGCTTCTTTTTTTTTAGTTCAGCCTCAATGTGTGCGAACCATTGTTGATCATGCTCCAGGCTAACCAATTCTTTTACACGAGGTGCGATAAATAGCGTGCTTCTTCCACTTCCAAACTCAAAACCGCTCATGTTTTTGGTGAGCAACGTTTGAAGTATATCAATAGCGGCTGGGGTCATCCACGGTATGGGTGAATTTCTCCATTTTTTGAGCAGCTGTTTTTGGTAGAGCTTTAGAAAGGGGCGGAGTAAACGAAAATGAAGATACTTAAGCGGTTCGGTTTTGGGGTAGAAATAATTGTGTTTAACAAACTTGGATTGGAGAGCCTGATTATGTGCAGTTATATACGGATCGATCATGTTTTGCAACGTTATAAATTCTTGTACAGGTCAAGCAAAATCAACTGATCAGTTTCCCAATTCTGCCGGCCATTTACTGTAGCCTGTATTCCATTTTCGCCCAGTTGCTTACAAAGGGCTTTGTCGTGATAGAGTACTTTGATTTTTTCTGAAAGATCTGCTGCATTACCGGCATCAAATACAAGTCCGGCATGGGTCTCATCAATTATTCGTTTCAACGGAGCGCTTGAACTCACCAGCATAGGCTTACCGGCCATCATTCCCTGAAAAAGTTTGTGTGGAATGGTGTGATCGGTGTGTGAGTTGGATTTGTGCGGAATTACATTCACGTCCGCATAATGCATATAGGAGTAAAACAGGGAGAAAGGCTGCCTGCCTAAAAATACTACATGGTTGGTAAGCTCGAATTTCTCTGTTTGCTTCTTCAAGTTCTCCATTACAGCGCCACTACCTGAGCCAACAATAATCAGAACTATGTCTTCCATGTGTTGTAATTTATTCATCGCCTCAATTACAGTATCCACCCCCCGGTGCGGACCTATATTGCCTGTGTATACAATCTTGAACTTGGTATGCCAGGCTTCATAAATGTTTGGAATACTTTGTTGGCGAAGAAATGACTGTTCTTCCGAGTTCGTGATTACTTTAATTTTCTGAGGATCAGGTTTGTATTCTTGTATAAGCCGGTCTTTCATCTCATTCACCACGGCTATTACATAATCGCTTTCGCGAACGGCTTTGGCTTCAATTTCTTTCCAGCGTTTGAAATTCATAAAAAGCCTGTTCTTGAGTTTTACCAGTGGATTGGTTTTCCATTCAAACCATACTTTTAGCGCGTCAGGATAATTTTCATGGAAGTCGGCAATAACCGGAAGGTTGAATTCTTTTTTCAGGGCTAACGCTGTCCCAACTAATGGCAGATCGTGAACATGTAAAACTTCAATATTATTTGTTTTAATCCAGGATTTAAGTTTTTGCCTGAATTTAGGGTGTACTGTAAATATTGACATACAAATGTCCCAGAAGGCAAGGGTAATATTATTCTTACCCGCATCAATACGTGTTATGTAAATGCCCTGCACCTGTTCGGTGTAGGTTTCGTTTTTTCTACGCAGGCAAATAAGGTGAATCTGGTGACCGGCCTTTAGCAAAGCGTCAGCTTCTTTTTTTATCCGCACATCCGATGGATAAGGAGCATTAAGAAGCATGCCAATGGTCATACGCTTGTAATTCGATGAATTGATTTAATTTGGCAAAGAAAATCAATTTTTGTCAGGGAACAGATTGTTGTGAAAATAACATTAATAGCCGGAGCACGACCTAATTTTATGAAGATTGCACCAATCATCAGGGCAATACTTCAGGCTCAGCTTCAGGGAAGGAACATACAGTATAGACTCGTTCATACCGGTCAGCATTACGATGAAAAGCTTAGCCAGGTATTTTTTAAAGAATTGGAGATCCCTGAGCCGGATGTAAATCTTGGTGTGGGTTCCGGTTCCCAAGCGGAACAAACAGCTCGTATTATGGTGACTTTTGAAAGGGACCTGGCTGAAAACCCTGTGGATTTGGTTATTGTGGTGGGCGATGTAAACTCCACGATGGCCTGTGCGATTGTAGCCAAGAAAATGAATACACGCGTAGCACATGTGGAGGGAGGTATTCGTTCCTTTGATTTAACTATGCCTGAAGAGATTAACCGAATGGTTACTGACGCTATCGCAGATTACTTTTTTACTACCAGTGAAGTTGCTAATAAAAACCTGATTCAGGCAGGTATTGAGCCATCGCGGATTTTTTATGTTGGTAACACCATGATTGATACGCTCATCCATAATCAACATAGGTTACGGTGTCCGCGCATCTGGAGTCAGTTTAATCTTAAAGAGAAATCCTATTTTCTTTTAACGCTCCACCGGCCTTCAAATGTTGATGATCCGGAAAAACTTTTATCGATACTTACGCACTTATCCAACCACGCAAAAGACTATCGGATTATATTTCCAGCACATCCCAGAACCCAACATGTGCTGCGTAATCAAAACTGGAAAAGTGATGCGATAAACTTGATTGAACCCATGAGTTACCTGGAATTTAATTTTCTCGTAAAGCATGCTGCGGGTGTTATTACCGATTCGGGCGGTGTTCAGGAGGAGACGACTTTTTTGCATATTCCATGCCTGACATTGCGATCAAACACAGAGCGACCTGAAACGGAAACGATTGGTACTAACCGGCTAATAGGTGATAATATGGATTTATTAAAATCATCACTAACCGAAATTATGAACGGTAACTGGCGGTATGGTGATGTTCCCCCGTTGTGGGACGGAAAGACTTCTGTGCGTATAATTGATTCGCTGTTAGCTATGAATTTTTAATCCTCCCCGGATTTTCTTTTAAGAACCCTTCCCATGATTTCGCTTTTGATTTTACCTGACCTTTTTGAAAGTGATGGCAAAGCGCCACAGCAAGGGCATCAGTAGCATCTAATAATTTAGGAAGTTCTTTAATTGTAAAAACCTGCATGAGCATGCGGGCAACTTGCTCCTTTGAGGCATTGCCATTACCCGTTACGGATTGCTTTACTTTTTTTGGCGCGTATTCCACTATAGGGATTTCGCGCGAAAGCGCTGCCGACATAGCCACGCCCTGTGCGCGACCAAGCTTAAGCATGGACTGTACATTTTTTCCAAAGAAAGGTGCTTCAAGGGCCATTTCATCGGGGTGAAATTCTTCAATCAGGTGTATAACCTTGTCGAATATTTTTTTGAGTTTGATAGCATGCTCGCCTGTTTTTCCTAATTGGATAACACCAAATTGAACGAGCTTAACTTTACTACCGGTAACGCATATAATTCCGTAGCCGGTAATGTTCGTGCCGGGATCGAGACCTAGTATTACTTTTTCTTTATGGATTTTCGTCACACCAGCTGTTTCTCAAATGATGATGTAGTCAGTACATTAAAACTCATTCAGAAACTCTTTAGCTGTTTTGAGCTTTATATCACCTTTCAAATGTCTGTCAACCTCATTTAGTGAAACCCTGAGCTCTTTCAAAAATTGCCGTTGTTCCGGAGTTAGTGTTTCCGGCTTATCAACGGTTGGTTTTATACCCAATTGAATTAGTAACTCCATTAAGAATTTAAACTTGTTTTCAGGAACATCCAGAATAATTTTTTTCATGATTCCTTTGAAGATTATAATTCAAAATTACGGATACTTCACCAATTATCACAACTTGCATAATATGATCACCATCATTCTGATTCTGTTTCTTCTCTATTTTATATTCATAATCTTTCTGCTGGAAGGCTGGAGAATAGCAACCCGGTCCACGGCAACGATTACCGCCACACCATTTATTTCAATAGTGATTGCTGTTAGAAATGAAGCGGATCAAATTCAAAACCTATTAGATGATATTGCACGGCAAGATTACCCATCGGATAAGTTTGAAGTCTGGGTTGTGAATGATCATTCTGAAGATGAAACCTTTGAGGTTGTTGAAGAATGGGCGAAGCAATATCCTGCCAGGCAGTTTCAAGTAATCAATTTACCGTCTGGTAAAGCAGGCAAAAAGGCAGGCATAACTGACGGGGTGAATCGGGCGCGTGGTGAGATCATTCTGACTACCGATGGTGATTGCCGTGTTAACCCCAACTGGCTTGCTTCTGTGGCCAGTCAGTTCACCCAATCAACACAATTATTGGTGGGGGCGGTCAGACTATATCCTGTAACAAGTTTTTTTCAGAAACTTCAAACAATAGAATTTGCATCCCTTATCGGTAGCGGGGCAGCGACACTGGGTTGGGGAACACCCACGATGTGCAATGGTGCAAACCTGGCCTATCGTAAAAGTGCTTTTTTTGAGGTGGATGGATATTCCGGCAATGAACAAATATCTTCCGGTGATGATGAATTTCTTCTGCGAAAGATATCCAGGCGCTACCCGGCTGGAATTCGTTTTAATGCAAGTCCCTCAGGGGTTGTAGATGCCAGTCCGTCAGCTACCTGCAGTGAGTTTTTTAACCAACGAATACGGTGGGCCGGTAAGTGGAGGGCGCACGGTGTTGGGTTTTCGGCTTTATTGGCTTTATTTATTTTCCTGTTTCATGTTTCGGTAGTGTTACTGGTGGTATTGGGTTTTGTTGGCACTTTATTTTGGCAGGATGTTATCCTGTTGCTGGTGGCAAAAGCATTTGTTGAAGCTGTGTTTCTTTTTCGGGTACTGAATTATCTGGGCATTTCTTTCAGCATAGTATCATTTTTTGCACTTCAGGTCGTTTATCCCCTGTATGTTATTTTCTTTGCCCTGACGGCCAATTTTTTACGCGCTGATTGGAAGGGTAGGAGGATTTAATCGCGCAACAACAATTTTTTACATGTAACTTTAGGCCATCTATGCCTCAAACCTCTCATAAAAACCGGTACGAGATAAAGGAACTCGAGTTAAATTCCTTGCTTGAAGTTACCCAGGCCATCAATAATAATGTGCCGGAAGATTTTCTCTATAAGATTTACAACTTCACCTTACGTTCTAACCTAAAAATCAAAAAACTGGCGCTGTACGTGCTCGATGACTTGTGGAACTGCAAAGTGAATTTTGGCACGGAGCAGACTTTTCAAAAGGTAAAGCTACCCGATTGCTTCAAAGATATCCGCACCATTTGCACCTTACGCGATTTTGAAGAAACCGCGTTTAGTGTGTTTGATATTGTAGTGCCGGTTGCCCATAAGGATAAAACCCTGGCGCTGGTTTTCCTGGGCGATCATCAACATGACGGTAATTATAGTGATGACAGCCTAAAGTTTATCCAGGCGCTAAGCAATATTATTATTGTGGCCATCGAAAATAAAAAACTAGCCCGCAAACAATTAGAGCAGGAGGCCTTTAGAAAGGAGCTTGAAATTGCCAGCGATGTGCAGCAATTTCTTTTTCCTGAAAAGCTACCGAATACAGAGTTTCTCAATGTAGAGGCGAGTTACCTGCCGCACGATGTTATTGGAGGCGATTATTACGATTATATTCCCATCAACAAAAATCAGTTTCTGCTTTGCATAGCCGATGTTAGCGGCAAGGGAATACCTGCGGCATTAATGATGTCAAACTTTCAGGCGTCACTTCGCACCTTATTGCGTCAAACACCTAATCTGCGCGATATAATTGAAGCGTTAAATTACCAGGTATTGGAAAATGCAAAGGGCGAAAAATTCATAACATTTTTCGCATGCATTTATGACATTAGTTTGAAGACGCTGGTATACATAAACTCAGGTCATAATCCACCTATACTATGCGATAGGAAAAATGGCATCAGGTTATTGGAGGAGGGTTCAACCGTACTGGGTGCCATGCATCCGTTGCCGTTTCTTAACGAAGGCTTCATAACCGACCTCGAGCAATTCCGGTTGTTTTGCTATACCGATGGATTGACCGAAACAATCAATGAAGCAGGTGAAGAGTTTGGGATGGATCGGTTGATGAAGTATTTTCATCAGGATACTACGCGCATGAAGGACATGCGCACTATCCATAACGACATTATTATTGAGCTTGATACGTTTAAAGGGGACAATGGGTACCACGATGATATTACCATGGTATCCTGTCGTGTAGGATAGTACCGGGCACCATGCTTATTCATCGAACTCCTTTCTTTTTGCCATGGCTTTATCCGAGTCTGGTTTGGCGAATACCAACCAACCGGAAAGAACTATTTCTCACATTAGATGATGGCCCCGTGCCCGGCCCTACTGAATTCGCATTGGATCTATTAAAGGAATCCAATGCCAAGGCTACTTTCTTTTGTATCGGGGATAATGTGCATAAACACCCTGATGTATTTAAAAGAATTTTACATGAAGGCCATGCTGTAGGCAACCATACATTCAATCACCTGAATGGCTGGGAAACACCCAAAGCTGAATATGTTAAGAATGCAAATCTGAGTGATGCAGTAATGGATGAACATCAGATCGGTAATAAAACAAAAAAAGTGGTTTTGTTTCGTCCCCCTTACGGCAGGATAACCCGCGCACAAATCAAGGCGCTTTCAGCTTATAAAATTATTATGTGGGATGTGCTGTCTTTCGATTATACCGAATCAATATCTCCGGAGGCTTGCCTGAAAAATTCCATCAAAGCCACCCGGCCTGGATCGGTTATCGTCTTTCACGATAGTTTGAAAGCTGAGAGGAACATGCGCTTTGCCCTACCTCGTTTTGTAGCGCACTTTGCTGACAAAGGATATTCCTTTAATGTTATTCCGCAATGAGGCAAAAGCGTGCACTGGTTACTCCGCTGGATTGGGGACTCGGGCATGCCACGCGATGCATACCGGTAATTCAAATTTTGCAGGAGTTGCAGTGCGAAGTATTTCTTGCCGGGGCAGGACCTTCGTTGAAATTATTAAAGCTGACTTTTCCATCACTTAGAGTATTTGAACTTCCAGGATACAGTCCGGTTTATCCTGCATCCGGCTCAATGATGTTTAAGCTTCTGCTGCAAGCCGGTAAATTCATGCGAGCCGTATCGGATGAACATAAACAGGTTGAACAACTTGTTAGAGAGAATCAGATTAATCTTATTATTTCCGACAACCGGTATGGTTGCTATTCTTCTAAGATTACTTCTGTGTTTATAACCCATCAGCTTAAGCTCTTGGCAACTCCCGGTTGGAAATGGCTTGGCTTGCTGGCGAATATTGTCACAACGCGCTTTATTAAAAAATTTACCGTTACATGGGTGCCTGATTTTCCGGGCTCGGTGCTCAGTGGTAAACTTTCCGCAACAACAGATAAAAGAAATCATTTCATAGGTCCGCTATCACGGCTGCAAAGAGGTGATCGCAATAATGAGATAAAGTACCAGGTTATGGCACTGTTATCGGGGCCAGAGCCGCAGCGCAGTATTTTTGAAGAATTGGTTACCCGGCAACTGGTAGCGTCAGGCCTTCGGTGTTTGATTGTGCGCGGAGTTGTAGATGGAAACAGAATTCAGGTGTCGAAGAATGTTGAAGTAGTAGATCATCTTTCTGTTGAGCAATTGAGTTATGCCATGGCAGAGACTGAAATTGTACTTTCCCGATCGGGCTACAGCACGGTAATGGATCTGGCAAGATTAGGTAAGAAGGCTATTTTTGTGCCCACACCGGGTCAAACCGAGCAAGAGTACCTGGCTAAAAAGTTTAAACTAGCGGGTATTGCTTTTAGTATGGATCAAAAGGATTTTTTATTGAGTGATGCGTTGAAGCAATCAGAAAATTTTAAAGGCTTTACGGAATATCCCTTCGATGATTCCTTGCTTAAAAAGCACCTGTCCGATTTACTATCAACTAGAGTGACCAACGACTAATGTCTAGTGCCCACTAAATAAGGAGAATGAACTTTTACATCGACACCCATGCCCATATTTACCTCGAAGAGTTTGATGGCGATAGAACGGATATGCTTTCGCGTGCCACAGCCGCAGGTGTAGAAAAAATATTCATGCCTAATATTGACCACACATCCATCGACAGGATGCTGGAGTTGGAGCTGAAATCAGAGGGTTTGTGCTTACCTATGATGGGTTTGCACCCATGCTCCATAAAGAAGGATTTTGAGAAGGAACTTTATCAGATGGAATACTGGATTACAAAAAGAAAATTTAGTGCCATCGGTGAAATGGGCACAGACTTGTATTGGGATAAAACCTTTTGGGAGCAGCAGCAGGAAGCGTTTAGGATACAAGTCGGTTGGGCCAAAGAACATAAACTTCCGATTGTCATCCATAGTCGCGATAGCCTAGACCAGACCATTGAACTGGTTGAACAGTTGAAAGATGATTCTCTGACTGGGGTATTTCACTGCTTTACCGGAACAGAGCAGCAAGCAAAACGGATTTTTGAACTCGGTTTTTATGTTGGTCTGGGCGGAGTAGCGACTTTTAAAAATGGAGGCATGGAAAAAGTTATACCGTCATTGATGTTGGATAAGATCGTGCTTGAAACGGACAGCCCGTATCTTGCACCGGTTCCACATCGTGGCAAGCGAAATGAACCTGCTTATATTCCATTGATAGCTACTAAAGTGGCCGATTTAAAAAACTTATCTTTGGATGAGGTTAAACGGATAACAACACAAAACGCAACCAAGCTTTTCAGCTAGATGAAAATTAAACAGATCGAAGTTAGTGGTGCCCATGCCACGGATAATATCCGGGCAAGGGTGTTGATCATTTATACCGGAGGAACCTTTGGTATGACCCACGATAAAAGCGGAGCCTTAATTCCGTTTGATTTTTCCTCCATTGTTGAGCACTTACCCACTATTAAAAATCTGGGGTTGGCATTCACGGTCTTCTCTTTTGAGAATCCGATTGACTCTTCAAACATTGGTCCGGAGCATTGGCAGGTTATAGGCAAAATTATTTTCGATAATTATGCCGACCACGATGGCTTTGTGGTATTGCATGGCACCGACACCATGGCCTATACGGCATCAGCCTTAAGTTTTATGTTGCAGGGGCTGAATAAACCGGTAGTGTTAACCGGAGCTCAGTTACCTATTATTGATCCTCGTTCAGATGCACGTGAGAATCTTATTACGGCATTGGAAATTGCTGCCGCAAAATTGAATGGCCAGGCTATTGTTCCTGAGGTGTGCATTTATTTCGATTATGAATTGCTACGAGGCAACCGGTCTAAAAAAGTGGAGAGCATGCAGTTTGATGCTTTTGATTCAGGTAACTACCCACCCTTGGCTAAAGCAGGTGTAAAGATTGATTACAACCAGTCTGCCATTCGCACACCGAACAATAAGCCGGTTAGCCTGTTAACAAACTTTAATACTAACATTGCTATTCTTAAACTTTTTCCCGGCATTACTGAGGCAGTTGTTCAGGCTGTGTTGAGTACAAGCGGGTTAAAAGCCATAATCCTCGAAACCTATGGATCGGGTAATGCGCCAACGTCATTTTGGTTAATTGAATTGCTGGAAAAGGCCATAGCCAGCGGTATCATCGTTGTGAATGTATCACAATGCCCGGGTGGTATGGTAGTTCAGGGTAAGTACGAAACCAGTAAGGAATTGAAAAGGGTTGGTGTTTTAAGTGGCGCAGATATGACCACCGAAGCGGCCCTGACAAAACTTATGATATTGTTGGGACAGTACAGTACTGAAACGTGCAAGGACATGGTAGAGCGTGACCTGGCGGGTGAATTATCAACTTAGGCTGATTTGCGGAGAGGGCGGGATTCGAACCCGCGATACCGTTTCCGGTATACACACTTTCCAGGCGTGCTCCTTCAACCACTCGGACACCTCTCCTAAAAGGGGCACAAATAAATCAATAAAAAGGCCCATAAACAACTTATCTGGCTGTTGAACGACAGTATTGATTGTGCTTAAATTTGGTTGTCAACTAGTTAGACAGGGCAATTTCAAAATTGTTAAACAGTGACTTTATTTGGCAAAAACCATTATTCACTTAAATCGATGGAAGTTTTTGCCGCCAGCATAAAAATTTTTTAAAAAATATCGATAAATCGACAAAACGTTTAATTTTGGCCTTTCCAATAGTCTAATAAACCTGAAACTATGAAAAAACAACTCGCTATTCTTACATTCTTAGGGGTACTGGCGACCTCTACTCTTTTTGCTCAAGAAGCAGATTCTGCTGCTCAACCACAACCTGATCCTGAACCTCGTGTAGAAGCACAAGCTCCTGCTGCTGCTGAACCAGTTGCTGAAAGTGAGTCCATGCATCAGGTTCTGAAGCAAAAATTCATCGATGGTGGTGTTGCCTTCATGGTGCCAATCTTGATTTGTTTAATTTTAGGCTTGGCTTTTGCCATTGAAAGAATCATCACCCTTAACCTTGCCACGTCCAATAACAATAAACTTCTTGGACAAATCGAAGACGCACTTTCTAAAGGCGGAGTCAATGCGGCACTTGACGTTACCCGCAATACACGTGGCCCGGTAGCTTCTATCTTTACCCAAGGTCTTTTACGCTACTCAGAAGGAATTGATATGGTTGAAAAATCAATCGTGTCTTATGGTGGTGTTGAAATGGGTAAACTTGAAAAAGGACTCATCTGGATTTCCCTATTTATCGCTCTTGGCCCTATGCTTGGTTTCTTCGGAACGGTGGTAGGGATGGTGCAAGCCTTCTCCGATATTGAAGCGGCTGGTGATATTTCTCCGAACATTGTTGCTGGTGGTATGAAAGTGGCTTTGACAACAACGGTAGGGGGTCTTATTGTGGGTATGGTGTTGCAGGTGTTTTATAACTACCTCGTTTCTAAAATTGACGGACTTGTGAACGGTATGGAAGATGCTTCCATTACCTTAGTTGATATTCTCGTTAAGCACAAATTGGTTACTCAAAAATAATTGAGATGAAAGGCTTTTTATTAATTGCGGTTGCCATCGTTTTGGTGATACTGGCGATAGTCTCTGTGGATGCAGGACTCTATACGAGTTATGCATTACTCGCAGTGGCGGTATTATCGGCCATTATACTCCCGTTGGTAAGCGTTCTTCAGTCCCCAGGGGATATGAAAAAGGCATTGTTTGCTGTTATTGGTATGGTTGTTCTTTTCGGTATTTCGTATGCCCTGGCTGGTTCAGAGGTTTCTGCTGATCATGCTGCAAAAGGAGTTACGGCCAATGTTTCAAAATTAGTCGGTGCCGGTTTAATCATGTTCTATTTAATTTCGGCCATAGCAGTGCTTGGGCTGATCTATTCTGAAATCAATAAAGCCATTAAGTAATGCCAAGAGCAACGCCCGATATACCGAATGCTTCCATGGCCGACATTGCCTTTCTGTTATTGGTATTCTTTTTAGTTACCACAACAGTTGCCAATGATCGTGGTCTTGCTATTCAGCTGCCACCGCCACCGGAAGCGCTTCCGCCCGATATGGATATTAAAATTCAGGAGCGGAATCTTTTCAAGATTCAGGTTAATTCATTTGATAATGTCTTGGTAGAAGGTAATCCATTTTTTGGAACGCCATCAGAGCTAAGAGACATGATCAAGGAGTTTGTGCTGAACAATGGAGCTGATCCGAATTCATCAGACACTCCTGAGAAAGCCATTGTTTCATATAAAACAGACAGGGGTACCAGCCATAAGAAGTTTATTGAGATATTGGATGCTGCCCAGGCAGCCTACTATCAGATTTATGCTGATAGAGCGGATGTATCTGTTAAGAAATGGCTAGAACTATCTTCAGATCTTGCAAATCCTGAGAATAAAAGGTTGTACGATATTGGCCGCGGACGGAGACCGGATGGAACGGTAGAAATTCCAATGAACTTATCTATTGCTGAACCTACTAAAGCAGGGGGAAAATAATATGTCGAAGTTTAAGAAGAAAGCTAACGTAAAGCAGGAAATCCCAACATCATCAATGCCGGATGTTGTGTTCATGTTGCTATTCTTTTTCATGGTTACTACGCAAATGCGTGAGACCAACATTAATGTTAAGCAGCAACTTCCTGAGGCTACCCAGCTGAAAAAGCTTGCCCGCAAATCATTAGTGGCCTACATGTATATTGGTGAACCCAAGAAGACGGATGAGTGGGGTAAGGAGCCAAAAATTCAGGTTAACGATGTTTTTATTGAGCCTAAAGATGTCATTCAATGGGTTAACCAGGAAAAGGCAAAGCTTCAGGAATTTGAACGTGATCAGATGACTGTTTCTATGAAAGTTGACATTGATGCAAAGCGAGGTATCATTGCCGATGTGGAAACAGAGTTGAGGAAAGCTAATGCCCGATTATTACTTTACTCTACGCTTCAAAGACGCGTTGATAACTAAAATCATTTTTTCATAGTATATAAACCCCATTCCATTGGAATGGGGTTTTTTTATTACCTTACTTTTCTGGCAATATTTCGCATGACTATTGAATTAAATAATCCTAAAACTGTACGGGCTTGGTATATGTACGACTGGGCAAATTCGGTTTACTCCCTGGTAATCACCTCATCTATTTTCCCAATTTATTACAAGGCAGTAGCGGTATCTGCTGATGGAGATAATATATCATTCCTGGGCTTTACACTGAAGAACTCGGTGCTGTATTCTTATGCACTATCTTTTTCATTTCTCGTGGTGGCCGCTATACTTCCACTGTTGTCTGGCGTGGCGGATTATACGGGGCGGAAGAAATTCTTTATGAAATTATTTGTGGCCATAGGAAGCCTTTCGTGTATGGGGCTTTTCTTTTTTAAGGATATAAACACACTCGAGTGGGGAATTTTCTGCTCCATTATGGCCAGCATTGGTTTTTCAGGTAGCCTGGTATTTTACAATGCTTTCTTGCCTGAAATCGTTACAGAAGACCGGTATGATATGGTGAGTGCGAAAGGCTTTTCCATGGGCTATTATGGTAGCGTAATTCTTATGGTAGTGTGTATGACACTGATCCTCAATTATTCTGCTTTTGGTTTTGCTACTGAAGGTTTTGCAACGCGGTTCACTTTCTTACTGGTTGGTATGTGGTGGATGGGCTTCTCCATGATTACGTTTGCTGTATTACCTGAAAATCCATACGGAAAAAATCCAGGTGGTAAAATCTGGACAAAGGGTTATTATGAAGTGCTAAAAGTATGGCAGAGTTTAAAAGACTCTCCGGATATGAAGAAATTTCTTACTTCATTTTTCTTTTATAACATGGGCGTTCAAACGGTTATGTACCTCGCTACATTATTTGGCACTGATGTACTTAACCTGGATACCGGAAAACTAATCGGAACAATTTTATTAATTCAATTGGTGGCATCTTTAGGTGCCTGGTTTTTTGCCCGGGTATCGAAAGCCAGGGGAAACAAAATGGCTTTAGCGATTATGATAATCATCTGGATCATGGTGTGCCTGGCGGCTTATGTGATTACCAGTGAATTGCAATTTTATATTCTGGCCGCTGTAGTGGGGTTGATCATGGGAGGCATACAATCGTTATCGAGGGCTACATACTCCAAACTTATTCCAGAAAACACTATTGATCATGCATCGTATTTTAGTTTTTATGATGTTACCTACAATCTTTCCATTGTGTTGGGTACTTTTTCCTACGGATTGATTAATCACCTTACCGGCAGTATGCGCAATAGTGCCTTGGCGCTGGCTGTTTATTTTGTTATCGGTCTTATTGTGTTAAGTCGGATAAAGGCTCGGGATGTCTCTGCGCCAACACCTTAATACCTCAGGTGCTTTACCGTTATACCGTTGTTGATCAACTGCCGTAAAGAATCAATTCCAATCTTAAGATGCTGATTGACAAAATTTGCCGTTACAGCATGATCACTTACATCCGTTTTAACACCTTCGGGAACCATGGGCTGATCGGAAACCAGTAACAGGGCACCCGCGGGAATTTTATTGTAAAAAGCGGTTGAGAATATGGTGGCCGTTTCCATATCAATGGCTTGGGCCCGAATTTTTCTTAAGTAGGTCTTAAAATCTTCATCCCATTCCCATACCCTGCGGTTGGTGGTATATACAGTCCCTGTCCAGTAGTCCTGATTGTAATCCCGAATAGTTGTAGAAATAGCTTTTTGAAGCGCAAAGGAAGGCAAAGCAGGAACTTCAGCAGGAAAATAATCTGTGGATGTACCTTCGCCTCGAATAGCGGCAATGGGTAGGATCAAGTCACCGATATCGTTTTTCTTTTTAAGCCCTCCACATTTACCAAGAAATAGTGCGCCTTTGGGTTTTATTGCACTCAGGCAATCCATTACGGTTGCTGCATTGGGGCTACCCATACCAAAGTTTATGATGGTGATGCCTTCTGCTGTGGCATTGCGCATGGGTTTATCCAAGCCAACGATAGGTACGTTGTGCCATTCAGCGAACATCTTTACATAGTTATCAAAGTTGGTCAGTAGTATGTATTCGCCAAATTTATCTAAAGGTTGGCCGGTATAACGCGGCAGCCAGTTCTCAACAATTTCCTGTTTGGTCTTCATATCTTCGTTACTTTACAATATGATTAAGCTAAATCTTCCTGCTTATGACTTCAAGCTAAAAAAAGCTGATGGAAAAGTATGGATTTTTGATGGGATACGAAAAAAGTTTATAGTGCTAACCCCTGAAGAGTGGGTCCGGCAGCATTTTGTACAGTATCTTATTCATGAACTTTCATACCCAAAAGCACTGGTAAAGCTTGAGGGTGGTCTACGCTACAATCAACTTGCTAAGCGCAGTGATATTGTAGTATTTAACAGAACCGGAAACCCCTGGATGGTTGTGGAGTGCAAAGCGCCTGAAATAGAATTAAATCAAGAAGCAGCTCAACAAGTGTCTGTATACAACGGTACGCTTAAAGCTTCTTATGTAGTTATTACAAACGGCTTGAGGCATCTCTGTTTTGAGATGGCTAACGAAATAAAATCACTTTCTAAACTCCCGGAATATCCAGTTTAGAGAAATTTCTTAACGTCAGTGTAAGGAAGATTAAAGGCATCCGAAACGCCTTTATAAACAACTTCACCAAACATAACATTCAAGCCATTTCGCAACTCCGTGCTTTCCTGGCAAGCTTTTTTCCAGCCTTGGTTTGCAAGACGGATGGCATAGGGAAGCGTTGCGTTGGTAAGTGCAAGGGTTGAGGTATACGGTACAGCACCCGGCATATTGGCCACACAATAGTGAACAACATCGTCAATGATGTAAGTTGGATCCTCATGCGTTGTGGGTGTACAGGTTTCAATACAACCTCCCTGATCAACAGCAACATCAACCAATACGGTGCCGGGGCGCATGGTTTTTAACATGTCGCGGGTAACCAGCTTGGGGGCTTTGGCACCCGGTATTAGCACGGCCCCTACAATCAGGTCGTGATCCTGTACCATTTCACGTATGGTATATTCATTCGATACCACGGTATGCACGTTTTTCGGCATTACATCATCCAGGTAACGGAGGCGATTCAGGTTTACATCAGCAATAGTAACGTCTGCGCCCATACCGGCAGCAATTTTTGCGGCATTGGTTCCAACAACACCACCACCTAAAATCAATACTTTCGCAGGCTTAACACCGGGTACGCCTCCCAATAATATGCCACGACCTTTAAGTGGTTTCTCCAGGTATTTTGCACCTTCCTGTATCGACATTCTGCCAGCTACTTCCGACATAGGAATAAGTAAGGGCAGACTTCCGTCAATGCGTTCAACAGTTTCATAAGCCAGGCAAACCGCACCACTATCAATCATGGCTTTGGTGAGCGGCTCGTACGAAGCAAAGTGGAAGTAGGTGAACACCAACTGATCTTTCTTGATCAGTTTATATTCTTGTTCAATAGGCTCCTTTACTTTTATGATCATTTCAGCAACAGCGAAAACCTCTGCTGCAGTTTTGAGCAGTTTGCCACCTGCTTTTACGTAATCGTCATCGCTGAAACCACTGCCGGTACCAGCATTATTTTCAATGTAAACGGTGTGACCGCGTTTTACCAACTCCTGCGTTCCGGCAGGCGTTAAGGCTACCCGGTTTTCGTTGTTTTTTATCTCTTTTGGAACACCAATGATCATATTTGCAATCGTTTTAACAGGCTGCAAAGATAATCGGCAATTCGCAATAGTCAACCTGCTGATGCGCTAAGTCTGGTTGTCATTTGTACCCCGATTGGCTATTTTTGGGCATAATCCAAAGCACGTAAAACTCCACTAAAAGAAGCATCGTGAGCACTGTAAAGGAATCGAGGGTAAAGTATTCACAAGCCAGGGTAAAGGAAATTTTAGCCGATTATCGGCTTGCCTGCGAAAGTCGCGAAGCAAGCATAATTGGCCGAAAGGAAGTATTTATGGGTAAGGCCAAATTTGGAATTTTTGGTGATGGTAAAGAGGTTGCCCAGATTGCCATGGCTAAAGTATTCCGTAATGGTGATTTCCGCTCGGGATACTACCGCGATCAAACCTTTATGTTTGCCATTGGTGAACTCACTATTCAACAATACTTTGCCCAGTTGTATGCCCATACTGATGTTGAGGCAGATCCGGCATCAGCCGGCCGTTTAATGAACGGACATTTTGCAACCCGCATGCTCGATGAAAATGGTGAGCTTAAAAATCTTACAGAACTCAAAAACAGCAGTGCAGATATTTCACCTACTGCCGGACAGATGCCCAGGTTGTTGGGTATGGCGTATGCCTCTAAGCTGTTCAGAAATAATCCGGGATTAAAAGCGTACACCAACCTCTCGAACAATGGAAACGAGATTGCTTTTGGTACGATTGGTAATGCTTCTACTTCTGAGGGGATGTTCTTCGAAGCGATGAATGCAGCCGGTGTGTTGCAAGTACCCATGCTGATGTCTGTATGGGATGATGATTACGGCATTTCCGTTCCGCAGGAATATCATACCACCAAGAAAAGTATTTCTAAAGCCTTAGCTGGATTTGCGCGTGATAATGAAAATCACGGATTTGAAATACTTACGGTTAAAGGTTGGGATTATCCGGCATTGGTTGCTGCTTATGAAAAGGCAGAGAGGATTTGTCGTGAAGAACATGTGCCTGTATTGGTTCATGTGGAAGAAGTAACCCAACCCCAGGGACATTCTACTTCCGGCTCGCATGAGCGGTATAAACCGAAGGAGCGGTTGGCCTGGGAGGCAGAGTTCGATTGCATTAAGCAAATGCGCAGGTGGATAGAAGAAGAAGTATTGGTGTTGCCTGAAGAAATTGATATTGTTGAAAACGAAGCCAAGGAAAGTGCAAAGAAGGCTCGTGAAAAGGCATGGAAAGCTTTTACAGCTGATATTCAGAAGGATCAATCCAACTTAATTTCTATTCTCGAAAGCCTGGCGGTAGAGGAAGGCGTAGCAGAAATAAAAAATGAACTTGTAAAGACAATTAATCCCGGCAGGCTGGACCTTGTTAAGGCTGCTAAAAAAGTATTGGTATTGCTCCGCGGTAAGAATAGCGATGCAAAAGGTGAATTGCAGCAGTGGCTCAAGGCTCTGATGATTAACGTGGAGGAACGTTATAGTTCACATCAGTACAGTCAATCAGATTTTTCTGCCTTGAAAGTGGAGGAAGTAAAACCTGAATTTCGCGAAGATGCACCACGGGTTGATGGCCGTGAAGTATTACAGGCTTGTTTTGATGCCGCGTTGCAGCGCGACCCTCGTGTGTTTGCTTTTGGCGAAGATGTAGGCCGTATTGGTGATGTTAACCAGGGCTTTGCCGGGCTTCAGGAGAAGCATGGTATTCTCCGTGTAACGGATACCGGTATTCGTGAATGCACCATTATCGGGCAGGGTATAGGAGCTGCTTTGCGTGGCCTGCGACCGATAGCCGAAATCCAATACCTCGATTACTTTGTTTATGCGCTGGCTACCCTTACGGATGATTTGGCGTGTCTCCAGTACCGCACCAAAGGCGGACAAAAGGCGCCATTAATTATCCGCACACGCGGTCATCGGTTGGAGGGTGTTTGGCATGCCGGTTCACCCATAGGAATGATATTGAACAGTTTGCGTGGTATCTACTTGTTAGTTCCACGCAACATGACGCAGGCAGCCGGATTTTATAACACACTGTTAAAGGCTGATGACCCTGCTGTGGTAATTGAATGTTTGAATGGTTATCGATTGAAGGAATCTCTTCCTGAAAACATTGGAGAGTTTACGGTGCCCTTGGGAGTTCCGGAGATTTTACGGGAAGGCAGTGATGTAACCATAGTTACGTACGGTTCTATGTGCCGGATTATTATGGAGGCTGCTGAGATGTTGGAAGGAGTTGGTATTTCCTGTGAGGTAATAGATGTACAGACCTTACTACCATTTGATATTCATCACACCATTGTTGAATCCATTAAGAAAACCAATCGGGTGGTTTTTGCAGATGAGGATGTGCCCGGTGGTGCAAGTGCCTACATGATGCAAAAAGTGCTGGAAGAACAGAATGCCTATCAATACCTGGATGCTAAACCAGTTACAATAGCCGCTAAGGAACATCGGCCAGCGTATGCTTCCGATGGAGATTATTTTTCTAAGCCTAACCCGGAAGAAGTATTTGACAGGATTTACGAGATGATGCAGGAAGGATATCCTGATAAATTTCCTTCTGTTTATTAAAATCAGTTAACCCTGATTTGCTGTAGGGTAAAATCAGGTGTTCGTATCGAATCTTTATTGAAAGCCCTGTCTTTCACAATCACATCCAGTCGTAAAGTTTTAATGCTGAACAGGGGGGTAAAGCCGAATGAAGGCATTGCATAACGAATGGTTCCTTCAAGCGGACCATTTTTGTCGGTTAGCACTGGGAATCTTCCATTAAAGGTAGTACAGAGTTCATCCTCCCAACTGAATTCCGTGAAGGGTCCACCTGTACTTTGGTAAAAGCGAACAATTATATTATAATGATTGAGATTTCGCTCAAAATAAATCGTGTCTTTAACGACAAAATATTTATTTCCTCCTGTATCCTGTAAGGTGTCAGTAATGTTATAGGAGGCATCTATAGCACCGGCAGCTGAAGGGGCAATAAGTAAATGAGCTGTTGTATAATCCCTGCATTCAAGGTTTGCCGCATTGAAGGCAGGCAGAAAGCCAAAGCCCGGCTTGTTTCGCGTTCTTTTTGTCACAAGCTTACCTGTAGGTGGGGTAATAATCATCGGCATTGGACTTGGCAGGGGTGGCTTATTTACGGACTGCAGGACCGTGCCCACCGGGGTAACCTTACTATTGGCTACGTCTTCAAAGTAAAAATTTCGCTCATGGTACGGATCGTCTCTGAAGCTATCATTCAAACCCATATCGCCATTACCGTCCTTAAAATCTAGGTAAAGTATTAGTGAATCAGCATCAGAAATATCAGGGGTAACTTTAAACTCAATTCTATTAAAACTGATTGATGGCGCTATGCCAAATTCCGGGGGCTGAAAGCAGGAACTGACCCCAATCGCTAAAAAACAAAACCAAACCAATCCCTTAATCGCCCTCATGCTGTATTTTTGATGCCCGACAAGATACGTAACGCTTGGAAAATAGTAAAAGTTTAAACTCCAATATCTATACGGTAAACGCCAATACCTTCAGTGATATTGCTTTGAGTCAGTTTCATTATCAGGCAGAAAATAACCTTGTTTACCGGGAATATTTGCAGTATTTGAGTATCGATCATACCAAAATTGAATCTTTAGACAGAATACCATTTTTGCCCATTTCTTTTTTTAAGAGCAGGCAAGTTAAAACCGGACAATGGCATGCCGAGACTGTGTTTGAAAGCAGCAGCACTACCGGCATGGTGGCAAGCAAACATGAAGTAAAGGATTTATCATTTTACCTGCATCATGCTGCGCGTTGCTTTGAGTTTTTTTTCGGCCCGCTTACGGGTTATCATTTTTTTGCCTTGTTGCCCTCATACCTGGAGCGAAATAATTCTTCGCTGGTGGCCATGATGGATTATTTTATTAAGCAAAGTGGGTCACCCTATTCGGGATTTTACCTGTCTGATTTGGATAAACTTAAAGCAGATATTGCACACGCTAAAAATGACCAATCGAAAAAAATTATTGTATGGGGGGTAAGCTTTGCTTTACTCGATTTGGCAGAAAATAACCCACCTGACCTAAGCAACTGTCTTGTGTTTGAAACCGGTGGTATGAAGGGTAGAAGACGCGAAATGACCCGCCAGGAATTACATGCTGTTTTGAAAGATGCCTTTAAGGTTTCGGGCATTTATTCAGAATACGGAATGACTGAACTTTTTTCTCAGGCCTATGCCCGTGGCAGTTCAATTTTTTACACACCTCCGTGGATGAAAGTTATGATCAGGGAGGTAGGGGATCCATTTACCTGGGTAAAGGATGGAAGGCCCGGGGGACTGAACATTATTGATCTTGCTAATGTTAACACTATTAGTTTTATCGAAACAGAAGACTCTGGCCTACTTCTTGCCACTGGATTTGAGGTTCATGGCCGTCTGGACAATTCGGATGTCCGCGGCTGCAACCTGATGGTTGAGTAGCTGATTTTAACCGTTAAAGGGTATAAAAAAGGCGCTGGATTTGTTTTCTTACGAAACTGTTATATTTTTGACATTACTAAACGCCACTTCGAATGAAAAAATTGATCATTTTCCTTCTTTTAGCCGGTTTCATTTCAGCCTGCAGCCAGTACACTTGCCCTACCTATGGCAAAGTTGAAGAACCTTCTAAAAAGGCTGTATCCGAGCAAAAAATCTGATTTTAGAGGTACTTTTTAACGTCCTCCACAGTAATTACATCGGCTGACATAATCACCAGCCGCTCCATTACGTTACGCAATTCCCTGATATTCCCGGTCCATTCGTGGCTTTGAAGTTCTTTTAATGCCTTCGGATCTATCTTTTTTACTTTTATTCCCTGCTCCTCGGCTATGTCCGCTAAAAACTTATCGGTCAGTTGGGGTATATCCTCTGTTCGGTCATTGAGGGAGGGTACTTTGATAACAATTACGCTGAGCCGATGATACAGGTCTTCCCTGAAACGGCCTTCTGCGATTTCTTTTTTTAAATCCTTGTTGGTTGCTGCTACCACGCGGACGTTAACAGCTATCTCTTTTTCACCACCCACGCGCGTAATTTTGTTTTCTTGCAAAGCGCGTAAAACTTTTGCCTGTGCCGATAAGCTCATGTCACCAATTTCATCCAAAAAAAGTGTTCCTCCTTCAGCTTGTTCGAATTTGCCAATGCGTTGCTTGATGGCCGAGGTGAATGATCCTTTTTCGTGACCGAACAATTCGCTTTCGATTAGTTCGGAAGGAATGGCCGCACAATTTACCTCTACTAGAATACTTTCTGATCGCTTACTTTTTTCATGAAGTTGACGGGCCACCAGTTCTTTTCCGCTTCCATTAGGACCGGTTATTAATACACGCGCATCGGTTGGTGCTACCTTGTCGATCATTTCCTTAACCTGAAGGATGGCTGTTGAGCTGCCAACCATTTCAGATCCTTTGTTGATTTTCTTTTTGAGCGTGCGATTCTCTTCTTTAAGCGAATTGCGTTCCAACACGTTTCGCAGGTGAATGAGAATAGTCTCGATGCTTTCAAAAGGCTTTTGGATAAAGAAGTATGCGCCTCGCTTGATGCTTTCCAGCGCTGTTTCTTTTGTGCCGTGGGCAGAAATCATGATGAATGGTGTTGATATACCCTCTTTCTTTACCCGCTCCAGCAATTCAATACCATCTAACTTTGGCATTTTAATATCACAGAAGGCAACATCAAAATGTTCCTGTTGTAATTTTTTCAACGCTTCTTCTCCATCCTTTGCTTCTTCTACATCATGCTTTTCCTCTTCCAGTATTTCGCGCAACGAGGTCCGGATTGCTGCCATGTCATCCACTACCAGTATTTTTCCCATAATATTTAAATTCAGGTTAAATAAAATAAAAACCTTCCACGCGATAAAGCGACAGAAGGTTTAATTAAAAAAGTGCAGGTCTGTAAGCCGGGTTCTGTACCCTGACGATAAAGTCAGGTTCCTATCATTTATCTGGTCCCGACAAGTCGGGATCAATCGATCTACCCACCCCGACATCCTGACGGTTTTGTCAGGATCGAATCAGGTTTCTGATCGGGGCTTATTTGATCTTTCAACTCGTAAGGTTTGCCTGGCTACCTGAGGTTACCCCAGGTACGGTGGGCTCTTACCCCGCCTTTTCACTATCACCACCGACACACTTGCGCATATCAGGGCTACATTTTTCTGTGGCACTTTCTGTTACTGACGTTTACCGGCAGCACCCCCGATATTCTCAGGGTACGATTCCTGAAGTTGCCCGGACTTTCCTCCCCGATGTTTTGCACCAAGGCGATAAGACAACCTGCACGTGCAAAGGTAACGAAATCGAGCAAAGAAGAGTTTTTATTAGTGAATGTCTTTTCCAGTAAGCTTATACTCGTACTGATCGGCAAGTTGAGCAACCTCTTGCACCATAAACTTTACTTCATCCTCGCTTACGGCATCGGCCAGGCAGGATGCTTCAATCTTCAGGTGATTTTCTTCGATGATAAACTTGCTGTAATCAAATGCAGCACTTTGCCTAAGTAGATCAATAAGGTCTACTCCTGCAATGGAGTCGCTAACTTTTGAGCTGAATACAGCCCTTAATTTTCCGGAAACTTTGCTTTTTTCGGTAAAGGCCAATACGGTCTGAAAGCGATCATCTTTCAGGGGAACCACAATTATGCATTTCGATTCATCGTAATCGGTAAAAGTGCCCCCGATATGATCAGCATATTGTTTAATGACGGCTGAGAGTTTCATAGATTGAAAATGGTTTAGGTTGGGAAGTTATAAAAAAGCTAATGATTTAATGAAAGGGGGTTAAAATTTTATTAGAACTCAAATACATGAAAAGTTACTTCTTTCCCGGAATACCGGATTGCAGGAGCAGGAAGTTTGACCATGTTAACAAAATATAACAAAGTATTAAGGGCTTTCGAATGAGTTTTAATATGCGATAAATCAAAATCAACACCCAGGTAATATTGCCGAACGGCCTGGTAACCTGCGGCCGAATTTTCACTATCTGTGGCATAGACCATTCCAGTGGCACCATAGCCAACAACAATATTCAGCCATCTCGGAAACGTAAAGAATTTGTCAATGTCGAAGGAGAGCCAATAGGTTTGGCCATTGTAGTCTTTGAATAGCTCACTGGGCATACCATTTCCAAGTATATCGTCAGGTCGGAGTGAGGGGTAGCCTGTACGCTGGAATGAAAATTTAGGATGTATGCGTATCTCATCCCAAAGTTTCTCCTGTCCCAGATAAAAACTTGCTCCGGCTGCGTTCGCCAATAAATCGCCAGGTGAAGCGCCATAGTTTGCTGAAAAGCCATCAAAAATTTCTATGGGCAGCAGGATCATAAAACCTGTAACCGAACCCCATAAATCGGCCTTACTTTTTTTTACACCTGTCCATTGCAAACCTTTTGATGTTCCTGAACTCAAGTGAAAAGCAGAGTAAAAATGCCCCACTTTATCAACCTGCTTCCATTGATTATTGTCGTTAAAGAATGTGAACGATTGTTTTTCAGATTCCTTATACCAAAGCTCATTTAGTCCGATAAGTGTAGCCACATAGGCACTGGAGGATAGAATGATAAATGATCTCAGTTTTTTTTTGTCAATCGATACTGTTGAATCTGCGTACTGCGCATGAAGCTGAGAAGTGACCAGCATCAAAAGCAAAAAGAGCCTGCTAATCATTTCCCTCTTCTTCTTTAAGTCCTTCTGTATTTTGATCCGGATCAACTTCGTTAGATCTTCTGTTTTTATCTCGGTTAGATTTCAGCAAATCTTTAAACTCATTAAAGCTTTGCGTATGCATAAGGCTTACTCCTGTTGTAAACGCGCTTTGGGTGTTCAGGCTATTTACCAGCGGGTTAACATTTGTACGGCTGTACATTTTAACTTTAAATTTCCCATCAGCTGACAGCAAATAATCGACCGTCCAGTCACCAATAGCAGTTGCCAGTTCATTTCTTTGTTCAGTGCCTCCCGTTTGCTGCGCCTGGTTGCCGAGGGTACCATCGCGGGTTACACGTAACCTACCGTTCATGAAGGTGTAAGACATCCGTAATTGAAAGGCATTGAAAGCCTCCTGATCCATACTGCCCAGGTCAACATCTATCTCCAGATTGTCATCCACCTGACTTAGCCAAGAGCTTAACTGATTGGAAAATAACTCACTCACACTATTTACCAACGATCCGCTGGTATTAAATGATTCAGGCGGAGAAAATCTTCGCAAAACTATTAAGCTAAAAACCTGGCGCTTTAACTCCTGTTCATCGAGTTTACTTTTAAAGGCAATAAACTCAATATCCAACGAGATGGGAGGTCTTCCTTCAACGGGTATTGACTTGGGAAGATCTTTGCCAACGATATCAAAATTAATTTGAGGTGCCAGCATGGGTCCTTCTAGTTTCAGTAAAACCTGTACAGGATATTTTCGTTTGATTTGCGGAACGTTGGCATAGGACGGATCCGCCAGTATGGGGGCGAGGGAGGCAAGTTGATTGTAGCTCGCGTCAATTTTCATGGTTCCCTGATAGGGATCGCCATACCATGCAATTGTACTTCCGGGCTGAATTCGGAATTCTTTATTGATAATATCGTAAAGGGTAAAGTTGTACCAGCCCTCGGTAAATTCAAAAGGACCGAACATATTAAACTCTCCTTTAGTATCAAGCTGAAGATTTATTTTTCCATTTCCTCGTCCACGAATGATGTCGCCAGCTTTTAAGTCGAAAATTATTTCACAGTATGCATCGGGTGTAACATCCAGATTAAAGTCGATTGTTACACCAGTAAGTTTTATTTTTTTTCCAGCTTCGGTATCCTGTGAGGCTATGTAGGTAGAATCTTTGAAGCTTACAAAGTTGATGTAATCCTTCTGCTCTACAGATGTACTGCTCGTAAGTGGGATGTATATGCGTGTATTTTTTCGGGTGGTAGCGGTAGCTGTTATAACAAGATTATCTATCGGGCCACTGAAATTTACTTTACCCGATGCATAGGCTTGTCCGTAGAAAAGTGAATTATCTTTAGCGGTGGTGTTCAATACCTGAAAATCATCAAACTGCCCATCCAAAGAAATTTGCATATTGGCAAAGCCTTTATGCGTGATAGCACCATTTAATTTACCTCTATTGCGATTAGCATCGGTGAGGTCAATATCTTTGAAATAAATGGAATTCCTTGACAACCCCAATATTCCTGTAAATTGATAAACGGTACTGAGGTAGTTAATCATCATGGCACCATTCTCCAGTTTTCCTTCTCCATTTAGAATGGGTTCCGACAGTTTGCCGGTTATTTTATAATCTCCCGTAAGGGTTCCCTGGAATTTGCTAAACAGATCATCAATGAAGGGCTCAAAAATTTTGAGGTTGGCATCCGAAAACTTGGCGGTGATATTTAGCGGACTGCTTGAATTGGCAGGTCTGTAGTATCCGCTACAATTTACTATTCTCGTTTCCAGCCGATCAATAAAGAATTCAATGTTGAATTTCTTTTCGTTTGGATCCCATGTATTTTTACCGGTAATGTCTCCAAACAAAAAGTCATCTACCTGAAGGTTGCTGATGAAAATATTATTTTGTGTGTCCTTTGTGCTGTAGAAATTATTGAGAATCACATCAGCATTTAAATCCCCTTTAAGTTGCCGAAGGATTAGCGGGTTGATATTAGTCAGGTCAAAGTTTTCAATTTTAAAATTGAGTTGATTTTCCGGATTTTCGGAGAGCCTCCCATTTATGCTAATAGCCTGGTCAAGCTGTGTGAAGCCAATGTTTCTGAATGACCATTCTTTGCCCATTACGGCTATTTGGTTATCGGTTTTAATGTTCCACTTTTTATCCAAAATACTTATGGTGGAAGGCAGCAACCTTATATAAGTACTGTCTTTAAAGTCGATAATACTATTGATATCGATTCGATTGGTGGTTTCTTGCTGAGCAATGCTCAGATCAACATCAATGTGATTACGATCCCAGATAACCTCGCTGTAAAGATTTTTAGTTTTGATTTTACTGATTTCCTGTAAGCGGGAATGGAGAAAAACCATGGCCAGGGCTTGTGTGCTGTCCGAAACCTTGGAGGCACTTATCTCAAACTCTGTTTTATAAAAATAGTTGTTAATAAATCGAATTGAATCAATAAATGTAAATGCCTGAAGCGAAGAGGTAGGACCGCTTACATATTTCCCGTCAAGGTTGGTGTTCTTACTTACAGAAAAGTCAACATTTAACAATTCCATAATCGGTCTTATATCTTTGATTTTAAATTCAAAATCTGCCGTATAACGTTCAGGAATTTTTTTCTTTTGTGTGTAATAGCTTGCAATGTCCTCCTCTTTGTTTTCAATATTCAGCCGGAATTCTTTTATAAGATTTGCAATGTCAGTAAACATGGGAGATAGGTAAAAGTCACCGTTGATTTCTGCGTCAACTAACGTGGATGCTAGCCGAAGTGACCTGGAGTTGTGTTTTTTTTCAGCTGCGAAGGAAATCTCAGGCAAGTATAACGATTGACTATCATACCGAATAAAGAAATTTTCAAGACTTATTTTTCCCAATAAACTATCCAGGGCAAGTCCTTTCATATCAATATTGAGATGAGCCTGAAGAAACAATTCTTTAGGACTGAGGTTAAGTTTATGCAAATATGCGGTATCTAATGAGCCAATAATTTTTATCTCGTTCAGCTTATTCCGCAAGTCAACGGATCCTTCGGCATTAAATTCAAGATTAGGATCATTAATTTTTATCTGTCCGTTGAAGAACTGTGAAGCAAACCGGGCCTTTGTAGTAATGTCAGAATAATTATAGTTTCGGATACCGATGGATTTAACTGTACCATCAAGGGTAAAGTCGGCTGTTTCGAGCGTAAGTCCTTTCCCGCTGATGCTTCCGTTAACGGTCACGGTTTGGAAATTCACGGAGTCATTTAAATATTCACCCAAGTTGAAATTGGTAAGTGAAAGTTTGCCCGCATAGCGTGATTGATCAACTGACTCTTCATCAATTTTCAGGTTTATATCTGAAGTAATACTACCGATGGAGCTATCAAAATTTCCATTGGCCACAAAGTCTGTGGTGTATCCAAGGAATTGTCCTCTGAATTTGAGCACGCCTAAAGGTTTAAGGCGTGTGGTAATTTTATCGTTAAAAAGAAATCCAAGATCAGTGAAATTGATTAGTGATTCTCTAAGATTTAAAAGTATAAAGGTCTCGTTGATATCCGGCAATCCATCCATCTCGAGGGCTCCTTGCAGGCGTGTGTCACCCAGTTGAACATGCATATTAGTAAACCTGAATCGATTGAGCCTTCCATTGAAAGAGCCTTCCAGCGAGATGGGAGCTACAAGTTCTTTAGGAATTGGTGCAAAGAGGGCCAAATCCCTTGGGTTTATTACGGTTTCGGAAAAATTGGTATGAATATTAACCTTGTTGATGAAATCATTAAGGTCCAGTTGACTTTCATAGCGAAAAATAATTGTATCTGATAAAACACTTTCACCAACGGTTGCTTTTAGTCCAATAAACTCCATAGATTGTTGTGATATCCGGAAGAAGGTGGACAATTGGTGAATGTCGAAATTTAAACGTTCTTCGGTGGCGGTCAAGCTTCGAAGATTAAATTGTATGGTGTCTCCCTGTATAAGAAATTGTTGAAGTTCAATATCCGGTATGATAAGTGAAAAGTGGTTCGGGTCAAATCCAATAGCAAGACTGTCTGTATCCGTATTGTATGCAAAATGACTGTTTTTTAAAATGGCTTCTCCAATATTGATTAGCGCGCCTCCGCCACCTTGCTTAGAACTTGACATTTTGTTGATTCGGTCAATGAAAATATTGATGTTCAGATCGCGGGCTGAATCGGTATCAGTAATTTTTTTAAAGTTAACCTCAACACCGTCCAACATCACTGCATCTAAACTGATGTTATTGTCATTGAAAAGATTAGAAAGCCTGAAATTTATCATCAGTTTTTCTACACCAATCATGGTATTTTCCTCGGGATCGACAATGGAAACGCCTTCCAGGTAAAGCCGGTCGAACCAGTGTAGCTCCATACGACCTATGGTTGTCTTGAAATCGGTTACGGAGGAGAACGATCTCAGGTACCGATGCATCAGGCTGCTTTGAACCGCTGGAATCTGTAGGATAAAAAAGGAAGAAATAGTTAAGAGCACAAAAATGTACAGGCCATAAAGCATAGTGCTTTTTAGCCAATACAATACCCGATTTTTGATAACTTGCAGGTTCATGTTTCAACCCATGGGTCCCGTCATACTTGCTATTGAATCATCGTGCGATGAAACATCTGCCGCTGTAATTAGAAACGGAAAGGTACTCAATAATATTATTGCCTCACAGGCTGTGCATCATAAATATGGTGGTGTTGTACCTGAGTTGGCATCGCGGGCGCATCAACAAAATATTGTTGCTGTTGTTCAGGAATCGCTCTCCACCGCCAATGTTCCGGTGAACGATTTGGATGCCATAGCCTTTACACGGGGGCCAGGCTTAATGGGTTCGCTGTTGGTGGGGGTTTCTTTTGCCAAAGGATTGGCGCTTGCGCTGGATAAGCCCCTCATTGAGGTTAACCACATGCAGGCACATGTATTATCACATTTTATTGATGACCCCAAACCAACTTTTCCATTTTTATGCCTCACTATAAGCGGTGGTCATACACAAATAATTCTGGTTAAGGATTATTTAGATATGAAGGTAATAGGGGAAACACAGGACGATGCGGTGGGTGAAGCTTTTGATAAAGCCGCCAAAATTATGGGACTTTCATACCCGGGTGGACCTTTAATTGATAAGTATGCACAATCCGGTAATGAAAAGGCATTTTCGTTTTCTAAAACGTTTATGCCTGATTTGGATTTTTCGTTTAGTGGTATAAAAACTGCTTTTCTTTATTTTATCAGGGATTCTAAAAAGGAAAACCCAACTTTTGTTGAAGATAATCTCCCTGATATTTGTGCCAGTATCCAGCGCCACCTGATTGGCATGTTAACAGAAAAATTGATCCTGGCCAGTGAAAAAACAGGTATCAAGGAAATTGCTATTGCCGGAGGAGTTTCAGCAAACAGTGGACTTCGAAAAACACTTGTATCCCTTTCGAAAACCAGGAATTGGAATGTGTACATACCCGCCTTTGAATATTGCACCGATAACGCAGGCATGATTGCCATAGCGGCACATTATAAGTACCAACGTGGAGAGTTTAGTAATTTGGAGGTTTCACCACTGGCCCGAATGGCCTTATAGATTTTTATGAAAGATATTTTCACGGCAGGGGATACCAAGATGTACAGCCACACAGTTACTGAACGTGATGTTGCTGCTTTTCATGGTGAAGTGGTTCACCCGGTGTGTTCAACCTTTGCGCTGGCACGTGATATTGAATGGACAACCCGGCAGTTTGTGTTAGATATGCGCGATGACGATGAGGAAGGTATAGGCACATTTTTGAGCATAGAACATAAAGCTCCGGCCTTTGTTCATGAAACATTAACTATTGAAGCGACTGTTGAAAATATTAATGGGCATGAGCTTATATGCTCGTATATTGCAAAGGTGGGAGACCGCGTAATAGCCGTAGGAAAAACCGGACAGAAGATTTTAAAGCGAGAAAAAATAAAACAGTTATTTTCAGGAAAATAAAAGGTGGTCAAGCGATTTTCAAACGATATTAACATTCGGAACAAACGAGCTGGTTATGAGTACGAACTGCTGGATAAATACATTGCCGGACTTGTATTGAAGGGAACGGAGATCAAGTCAATTAAAGAGGGCAAGGTTAATCTTCAGGATGGCTATTGTTATTTTAATAATGGAGAATTGTTTGTGAAAGCGATTACCATAAATCCTTATGCACAAGGCACACACTATAACCATGAAGCAGCGCGTGAGCGAAAATTACTGCTCAAACGATCGGAACTTAAAAAGCTGGAAGGAAAGGTTGAAGAAAAAGGACTTACCTTGGTGCCTGTACGCCTCTTTATTAATGATCGCGGATTTGCTAAATTGGAAATCGCGCTGGCGCGCGGAAAGAAAATTCATGACAAGCGCGATAGCATAAAAGAACGTGATGTGAAACGGGAACTTAGTCGTATTAAATTTTAACCAGGTGAGCAGCAATCATATTGACTTCGGTGTAAGCCGGTTGAGCCTGGTGCCTATGCGAGCCGAACCCTCTGATAAGGCAGAGCAGGTAAGTCAGTTGTTGTTTGGTGATCATTACGAAGTGCATGAGGTAAGTAAGGATCGGAACTGGCTTCGTATATATATGTATTATGACCAATGCGAGGGTTGGATTAACCTTCATCAGCACCATGCCGTAACAAAAGAGTATTATGATTACATTAATCGTGCTGACTTTAAAATTGCCACCGACTTAACGTCCAGCATTCTCTATAACAAAAGTCCATTACTGATTTTGATTGGTAGCATAATTCCCATCTCAGGTTCGGAGTTATTTAAAATGGAAGAACAGTTTGCTTTTAACGGTGATTCCAAAAGCCTTGGGGTAAAGCGGGAAGTTGAATTTTTAAAAAACGTAGCCTTAAAATACCTCAATGCGCCCTATCAATGGGGCGGTAAAAATCCTTTTGGTATTGATGCTTCCGGGCTTGTACAAATGGTTTATAAAATATGTGGCTATCGTCTGGGTCGTACCATAGAGGAACAATCCCGACAAGGAAAGTCAGTTGAGAACCTGGCTGACGCTATGCCGGGTGACCTTATTTTTTTCACAAGCAATAACAATACAAACAACCATGTTGGTTTACTCCTGGAGAAGGATAAGATTATACATGCTTTTGGTAAGGTGCGGATAGATTATTTGAATGAGGAAGGTATTCTGAACCTGGACACAAAAATATATACCCATTCATTGGTGGGAATCCGAAGAATGTTTTCGGAATAAGAACAAAATTCAATGCGGTTTTTCCTGCCCGGTGCAATCGCCATCTTGCATACTAAGCGGATAGCCATTAACTTACCTGCATGAATAGCAGGGTTTTGGTATTAAATCAGGATTTTAGTCCGTTGATGGTTTGCTCCGTTCAGCGTGCTTTTTTGCTGGTATACCTGAACAAAAGTGAAATGATTCGTCCGGCCAATGGACATAAGCTTCATTCGGTTACGCAAACTTTTCCTATGCCGTCCGTTATCCGGCTTAACCGGTACGTTCGTGCACCCTACAAAGGCGTGGCTCTTACCCGGCAGAATATTTTTAAGCGCGATAATTTTGAGTGCCAGTATTGTGGTACGAAGAAGGACCTTACATTAGACCATATCATTCCAAGTTCAAAAGGCGGGCAGCACACCTGGGTAAACCTGGTGACTGCCTGTAAAAGGTGCAACGCAAAGAAAGGTGACTATACCCCCGAAGAAGCCGGTATGCCGCTACATAAGAAACCACATAAACCAACCTACTCGCTCTTTCTAAGAGAATTATCCGACCACCATGGAAACGAGTGGGATGAGTATTTGTGTTAATTCTTATATCCTGCTTCTAACCAACAGGGTGATTCAAAATTAATTGCCTACCTTAAAGGTCTTAACTCCCCCGAAAATGAAAATCCTTTTTAAAATTAGTACTTGCGCGATGGTAATCGCCCTGTTCTTTGTTTCGTCATGCAGTAAAGATGAAGATGGATTTCCAGTCAACACCTTACGGTATAACGGTAAAAATTACAAACTTGAATTTGCCTTTGGCTTAAACTACGGGTCTTTTCAGCAAGGATCGATAACGTATAACAATACCGATTTTTTATTTTTTGACCGGGTGATTGATCCTGATGATAACAATTCGGTTTATGAGTTTGGGCTTTATCTTGAACTTTACTCAGCCGGTAATGCAAATTTTCAAGGCGGAACGTTTACCTATTATAACGGCTCAGGAACCATTCCCACCGGAGACCTTTTTACAGATGGAACATTATTTTTCTTCGATGAAAATAAAGACCCGATTGAGATTACGGGAGGTACAATAACCGTTACGATTACCGGTAGTAAGTATAGTTTTGTATTTGATGTGACCACTAATGAAGGAAAAAAGCTTGAAGGTAACTATTCAGGTGATATAGAAATCATTAATATAGGTGCCCCTAATATTTCAGGAAATATTGTGGTTGATGGAAGCAGTAGGAGTGCCGACTTTGGTGAGATTAGGGATTACGGTTCATTCGGAACGCATTATAACTATGACTTTATTATTTATGATACCGATGAAACCTACGAACTTTATTTCGAGGCATTTTCTCTAGGAACTACAGGCTTTCAAGCCGGTACATTTACCTATGGGACAACCGGAACAAACTACTTTGATATTATTGAGTACGTTGATTACGAGACATTCTCTGATTATAATGCCATCGGTGGTTCCGTTGTGATAACCAAGTTAAGTGGATCTCGGGAGTATAGATTACAATTTAATGTGGTGTTAGATGATGCAAGTACACTTACAGGGACTGTTGAAGGTAATTTCAGATACTCCAACATGGGCGGGCGAATGGGAAGAGTTAAACAGGAGTCTGGATCAGTATATTTTAATGTGAAAAAATCGACAGTGAAACGAGTAAGAAAGTAATCGCTATTGTTTTGCTTAAAATCTAAGCGTAAACACGGTCATAACATCGGGTGCTGACTCCACGCTGATAGAACCATTATGCATTTGCATGATCTGACGGGATAAGCTCAGGCCAATACCGGAGCCGGTTCGTTTGGTGGTATAAAAGGGGACAAAGATTTTATCAATAGCTTCTTTTATAATGCCGGCACCATTGTCAATCACCACTATTTTTACTGAACTCTCATCGTATTCGCCCCGCAATTCAAGTGATGGATTTTCGGTTTCAGCCAGGGCTTCAATGGCATTTTTTAACAGGTTAATTAAAACCTGCTCAATCATTTCTTCATCGGCTTGAATAGTCAGGTATTCAGAAGAACAGGAATATCTGAAATTGATGTTGCTCCTTTTTATTTCCGGTTTCATTAAGGTAGCCACCTTCTCAATCATATCTTTTAGCCGGATTGATTTTAGCTTTGGCTTGGGTAGTGAAGTATATTCACGATAGGCATCAATAAATTTTATCAATCCTTTACTTCGGTTTTCGATAGTCTCTAATCCCTCTTTTAAGTCGGCTGCGCCCTCTGCTTTTAATTCATAGTGCCCGTCACGTTCCTGTAAATCGTAGCGCAAAACATCCTTCAGCGTTGATGTAAGGGATGAAATGGGTGTAATCGAATTCATGATTTCGTGCCGCAATACCCGGGTTAGATTTTGCCACGCCTCCAGTTCCTGCTTTTGTAATTCAGGTTGGATATTTTGTAGGGTTATTAACCGTACATCATTACCACGTATCCTGAGTTCTGTTGCCTGAATGGTTAGATAGAGTTCATTGCTTCCTTTGTATAGATTGCTCTTTCCGGATTCGGTTTCAATAATGGCGTGATAGAGTTTTGAGTTTTTATCCTTCAATTCATGAATGCGCTGCATAGCCTGTACATTCATAAATTTTCGGGCATTAGCGTTGATTAATTGAATATTGCCCTCCGCATCAAAGGACAAAATACCGGTACGCACTTGCTGAACAACTGTGTTCAAATATTGCCAGTGTTCTTCTTTTTCTGAACGGGCTTTTCGAAAGGCCTCCAGTACTTCGTTAAAAGCGATGTTCAGATCTTTAAAGCTTTTACCCAGTTTATGGTCGGCTGTAAAACCTGAAATAAAATCGGAATATTTAACCGATTCGAGGAAGCGCGTGAGTTTACGGTTGGTCTGACTGACAAAGCGAAAAAGCTCTGCCAATTGAAGGATAATAATAAAGATGGTTAAGATAGCCGCAAACAACATGTTCTCGTTTCCGAGCATGTAGATGAACAGGGCAATCGATAAACCGATTAGTATAACCCGAAGAAGGACACGTGACCGGAAGTCGCTTAGCATTTTAATTTGAAAATTTGAGTATTTTGAAATGGGTTAATAGCTTTAATGTAGTCATTTTCAAATCTTCAAATTGATATATTTATAAATTAATTAAAGTCCATGTTTCTCTAATCTTCTGTACAGTGAAGACCGCGTTAAGCCCAGTTCTGAAGCAGCTTGCGTGATGTTGCCATTATGTTTTTTCAGAACTTTCCTGATCAACAGCTTCTCCACATCTTCAAGATTATACTGTTCCAGACTTAGCTGCCCATCTTCTTTTGCAGAAGAAGCCGTCAGGTTAAAGTCTTCGGGTTGTAACACCTGACTATTGCTTAGAATGACAGCACGTTCAATAGCGTGTTGCAGTTCGCGTATGTTACCTGGCCATGGATGTTTGTGCATGCGCGCAGCAGCGCCATCACTTATTTTGATAACATTTTTGCTATACTTTTCGGCATAGTGTTTTAGAAAGTGATTAGCGAGTAGTGGTATGTCCTCCAGTCGTTCGCGAAGCGGAGGTATTTCAACCTCAATAGTATTGATTCGGTAAAGCAAATCCTGTCGGAACCGGTTTTCTTTTACCATGTCATACAGCGGCATGTTGGTTGCACAAATCAAGCGGATGTCAACCGGTGTTTCTTTGTTAGATCCAACGCGACTAACTCTGCGATTTTGCAGTACAGTGAGCAGTTTTGCCTGCAAAGGCATGGAAAGGTTTCCGATTTCATCCAGAAATAGCGTGCCTCCATTGGCTAATTCAAATCGGCCTGGCCGGTCTTCCTTGGCATCAGTAAATGCGCCTTTTTTATGACCGAATAACTCGCTTTCAAAAAGGGTTTCGGTAATGGATCCTAAATCCACACTTACAAAATTCTCACGTGCACGCGATGAATTGCGGTGAATGGCCCGTGCAATTACTTCCTTACCGGTTCCATTTTCACCCAATATCAAAACGTTGGCATCGGTTTGTGCTACGCGGTCTATAGTTTGAAAAATGCGTTGCATTGACTGGCTTTGCCCGATGATTTCACTGAAGCGGTTATTCAGTTCTTTGTTGATTTCCTGGTTTTGAATTTTCAGCGTTTCTACCTGATCGCGCGATTCGCGCAAACGCATGGAGGAATAAAGCGTAGCCAGCAGTTTTTCATTTTCCCAGGGCTTTAAAACAAAATCAGTGGCGCCTGCTTTAATCGCCTTTACGGCCATCTGAACATCCCCGTAAGCTGTAATAAGAACAACTACAGCTGATGGGTCCAATTCCAGAATTTTCTCCAGCCAGTAATACCCTTCACTTCCGCTGCTTACATCTTTCGTGAAGTTCATGTCGAGTAGGATCACATCGTAATCTTCGTGTGTCATTAAAGCGGGAATGGACTCCGGGTTTTTTTCTATATCTACCTGAATGAAGTGCCGCTTTAAAAACATTTTGGCAGCTTTTAACAAGTCTTCATTGTCATCAACAATCAAAATCTTTCCATGCTTTTGTTCCATAGTCGAGCAGTTATGTCCGTAAATGGTCTGTTTGTTGGCAAAGTTGGTACCGAAAGCCCATTATGATTCAGATTAAGCGGAAACGGCAATTCCCCTCTAAAGGTAAGAAAATATATGTCCGCATGCGGACATGTCCGTTCACATCTGGACGAATAAATCTTCTTTTTTGCTACTAAACCCTGCTGGTTCAGGGTTTCTGGCTGTTGGCACGCTTGTTGGCAAACGGTGATCGAACAAGTACTTTTTAAGCCTTATTAATGGATCGTCAGTTAAAGAAGAAGAATTGGACCTTGAAACGAATTGCTACCATTGGTGGCATCGGAATTTTTGTTGTGTTTGTTGGCTACCAGGTTTTGTTTGCCGACAGGCGTTCAAGGTTAAAAGTTGAAAAAGATAAGATTACCATTTCAACCGTTAGCCGTGGTGTGTTCCAGGAGTTTATTCCACAAACCGGAACGGTTGAACCAAGCCGCACCGTGTATCTTGACGCGGTAGAAGGGGGCACAATTAAGCGCGTGGTGGCCGAAAGTGGTGCTTTGCTGAAGCCGGGCGATGTTATTTTGGAGCTAAGCAACCTTAACCGCGAAATTAGCGTCCTTGACCAGGAATCTAACCTGACGCAAAGTATTAACCGGATTCGTGAAACACGATTGCAGATTACACAGAATGCATTGCGCCAGCAGGAAAGTTTAATTACCATTGATAATGCACTGGCTACATTAAAACCACAGTATGAAAGACAGAAACAACTTTTTGATAAGCAACTGATTGCAAAGCAGGAGTTTGAACGAACTGAGGCGGATTATTTAGCTAACCTTAAGCGCAAAGAAATCACGTATCAGGCATATCGGTTAGACTCATTGGATAGATTAAGACAGATTGTTCAGCTTGATCAAAGTGAACGGAAACTTTTGCAAAGTTTGGAAAACGTAGGAAAAATTCTGGATAACCTGGTGGTGAGAGCACCCATCGAAGGTCAGCTTACGCGACCTCAACTGGATGTAGGGCAAAGCGTAAATCCGGGGCAACGACTTGGTCAGGTAGATGTAGTGGGTAGCTATAAAGTGAGAGTTGAAATAGATGAGATTTATTTACCCAGAATTTCAGAAGGATTACGCGCTACTACCAACTATGCCGGTAAAGATTACGGACTGGTGATTACCTACGTGTATCCCAATGTACTGAACGGACGCTTTCCGGTGGATATGAATTTTACCGGAGAAACACCTCCTGGTATTCGCAGAGGATTGTCACTCAGGTTGAGAATCGAATTAGGTCAGTCTTCAGAGGAATTATTACTACCGGTAGGTGGGTTTTATAAAGATACAGGCGGGAATTGGGTGTATGTGCTTGAGGCTGATGGTAACCGCGCTGTGAAAAGGAGCGTCAAACTGGGAAGAAAAAATACCGAGCACTTTGAAGTACTGGAAGGACTAAAGCCTGGCGACAGGATTATTACCTCTTCCTATGAGAATTTTGGGAATAATGAAGTGCTGGTCTTAAATTAATTCAAAATTCAAAGTTCAAAATTCAGAATTAGATGAATATGAGCGAAATTAATCTTGAATCTCAAATTTTGAATCTTGAATCAAAATGTAACCTTTTAGACAAAAAAGAGTTTTAGAAACTTGAAACCAATTCCTTACATAAAACATCTATAAATCGTAAATAGCCAAAACCATGATTAAATTAAAAAATCTTGAAAAGGTATACACTACTGAAGAAGTAGAAACAACCGCACTGAATAATATTAACCTTGAAATAAAAGATGGCGAATTTGTCGCCATTATGGGTCCTTCCGGTTGCGGAAAGTCAACCCTGCTGAACATTCTTGGTTTACTCGATAACCCCTCCAACGGAGAATATCATTTTGGCGAGCATGAAGTGTCAAAATATTCTGAGCGTCAACGGGCGCAGTTGCGTAAGGGCTCCATCGGTTTTGTGTTTCAAAGCTTTAACCTGATTGATGAGCTTACTGTATTTGAAAATGTTGAACTTCCATTGTTATACATGAAAGTTCCGGCAGTTGAGCGCAAGCAACGTGTTGAAGAAGTGCTGGAGCGCATGAACATTATGCACCGCAGAAATCACTTCCCGCAACAACTTTCCGGTGGTCAGCAGCAGCGTGTGGCTATTTCACGTGCCATTGTTGCCAAGCCAAAGGTAATCCTTGCCGATGAACCTACTGGTAACCTGGATTCTGCCAACGGTGAAGAAGTGATGAAGCTTCTTTCGCAATTAAATGAAGAAGGAACAACCATTATCATGGTAACGCACTCGCCTTACGATGCCAACTATGCTCACCGTATTGTGAACCTGTTCGATGGAAAAGTGGTAACAGAGAATATTAAAGAGCAATTCCATATATAGTATTTCTCTTTTTAAATTTTTAAACCCTGTGTAAGCAGGGTTTTTTATTTTTCAACAAGGCAAAGTTGTTAGAAAACGAACAGCAAATTGTTCGTAAATGAACAAATGAACTGCGAAGATGTAGTGTTGCTGTTCAATTCAAGCCAAACTTTTTCTGGCACTTTTATTGGAAATAGTGCAACCTGTATTGTGTGATGGGAGTCTTATACTGTAACCAACCCTTTCGTTCATGTTAAAAAATTATTTACTGATTACCTTCCGCAGTATGATGAAGAGCAAAGTTTACATCTTCATCAATATACTGGGAATGGCCATTGCTATTGCCTGCTGTATTACCGCCTGGTACAACTACGACTTTAATGCCAGTTTTGATGATCATCACAAAAATGCACCTGAAATCTATCGGGTTAACATGGTGCGCGATTTCCAGGGTGCTACCACCGAATATGGCCTGGTACCTGTTCCCCTTGGCGAAATTGTGCGGGAGAATAACAAAGATTTAAAGGCTAGCACACGGTACTCCAACACATATGCGGATTTACGGATTAATGACGAAATCTTTGGGTCAAGGATATCCTATGTTGACCCTGAGTTTTTCTCCATGTTTACTTTTGAGTTCATCAAAGGCTCACCAACATCCCTCAATAGTAAAACTAATCTGATCATTAGTGATGAACTCGCGCTTCGCTTGTTTAATTCAACCGATGTAGTGGGTAAACCTATTACCCACATTTTACAAGAGGGTAAACTTCGCGAATTTGAAGTGGGTGCAGTGTTTAAATTGCCCCCGACCAACTCAAGCTTTAATGACGAGGCCTTTGCCTTGTATGAAAATTATTGGGAAGCAGCGTCCGAATTGGAACAAGGTAAGAGTTGGCGTTACCGCAACACACTGTTTTTACAGCTCGATAACCCTGCACGCATAGCTTCTATTGAAGCTCAATTATTGCCCTTTGTTGAAAATAACAATAAGATTCGTGAAGACTTTATTATAAAAAGTTATAAGCTGGATTCTTTTATAGGCATGGCTGTGAGAGATACCTATGCTGAACGACCCGGTACGTGGACACGCGAGGCATCACCTATAGCTGCTGTTGTTGGATGTGCTGTTATGGCAATTTTTGTATTACTTATTGCATGTTTTAACCTAACCAATACCTCCATCGCTATTTCTTCACGCAGACTTAAGGAGATTGGTATTCGTAAAGTCATGGGCAGTATGCGCGGGCAGTTAATGTTCCAGTTTATTGGTGAAACCATGATGGTGTGCTTCATTTCGCTGTTGATCGGGATGGCGATTGCTGACTGGTTGTTGATTCCTGCGTTTAATTCTCTATGGCCATACATGAAACTTACCACCGATTATTTCGGTAAACCTGATTTTCTGTTTGTCATGATCGGCATACTTTTCTTTACCGGTTTACTGGCCGGAAGTTACCCTGCGTTTTACATCAGTAAATTCCAGCCGACATCCATCCTGAAAGGAAAATTGAAATTTGGCGGTACCAATTATTTCACACGCATTTTATTGTCGCTTCAGTTTGCCATATCGCTTATCGGTATTGTATGCAGTATCGCATTTACAGAAAATGCGCAGTACCAGCGTGAGTTCGATCTGGGCTTTAACCAAAAAGAAGTGCTGTTTACCTGGGTAAACAGCGAGGCAGAATACAATACCCTGCGCGATGTTATGACGCAAAATCCTGATGTTATTTCCATTGCCGGATCGGAGCATCACTTTTTTTCCAACTATTACAATGATCCAATCAAGCATGAAGGAACAGAGATTGAAGTGGATATCATTAATGTGGGTGATGGCTATCTGAAAACAGCAGGACTTACCCTTGTTGAAGGCAGGGATTTTATGGCTGATTCCGAAACTGACCGTAAGGAGTCCGTAATTATTACACAACGCCTGGCCTCAAAGTTTGGATGGGATAAGCCCATCGGTAAAGAAATTGTGTGGATGGATACGGCAAAGTTCTATGTTATTGGCGTTGTAAAAGATGTTTATACTAATGGGTTATGGCGAGAAATGGAGCCTTTGATGATCCGTGCTAGTGGCCCTGAAAAATATAAGCATCTGTTAGTAAGTGCACCAGTTGATAAGATTGTAGCTGTAAACGAGTACATGGAAGCTAAATGGAAGGAAGTTTTTCCTTACCGAAAATTTGGAAGCCGCTATATGTCCGATTCAAATGTTGAAGCAATAACTGTAAATACCAATATTGTTAAAATGTTTGTCTTCCTGGGGGTAGTAGCAGTTCTTCTTTCGATAACCGGATTATTCACACTGGTGTCGTTGAATATTATTAAAAAGATGAAAGAAATTGGCGTGCGCAAAGTTTTAGGAGCATCCATCACCAATATATCACGGGTTATTAATACTGAATTCGCCATTATTCTGCTGGTGGCTTGTGCTTTGGGTGCTGCCGGAGGATTTTGGATGTCAGATATGCTGATGAGCAGCATCTGGAAGTTTTATCAAAAGGCCACATTTACAGCTATGTTGGTTTCTTCGTTGATTGTATTGTCGGCCTCGGCCTTAACGGTGGCATTGAAAACTTATAACACTGCACGCATGAACCCGGTGAATGTGTTGCGGGATGAGTAAATGCAAATGCCAATAAAATTTAAGTTACAGGCATTAAACCTGTAACCTATAGTCAGCGTGTACGTCTAAGTCATACCTTCCTTAACCTGCTCGTTAATTTTGTAAATTTCCTAACCTGGTTTGGTATGCTTAAAAACTACTTCACTGTTGCTATTCGGAATATTCTGAAGCACCGTGTATTCTCGTTCATCAACATTTTTGGGTTGGCCGTAGCCATGTCGATATGCATGGCCATAATGATGCTGGTGGCTGATCAGATGATGTATGACCGCTTTAACCCGGATAGAGACAGAATTTACCGGATCACTACACGCCAGGTCGACCCAAACAACAGACTGGAAATTGGTAATCCTTACGCTACAGCAACGTTGCCTGTGCGTGATGAGTTGCTGACTAAATATACGGGTATAGAGAAAGCCGTTCGCATCATGCGTGGCTTTGGCAATGGCTGGATGGAACTGGAACCCGGCTATGATGTGAATATTCCGGTGAGTGGATATTTCGTTGACGCGGAAATTCTTGAACTGTTTCATTATGAATTGGAGTATGGAAATCCAAAAACAGCGCTTCGCGATCCGTATTCAGTTGTCCTAACAAAAGAAACAGCTGAGAAATTATTCAAACAGGAAAACCCGGTAGGCGAAACATTTAAAGTAGGTGATCTTGGCATCTACACCGTTACCGGAGTAATCAAAGACAATGGTCATAAATCGCATATTGCGGTGGATGCATTTGCCAGTATCAGTACCGTTTCCAGTTTAACTGCCGTGGGTAAATTCAGTAAAGACCTGGACAATTGGTACAATTTTACCATGGGCTGGGTTTATGTGATGCTCGAGAAAGGAAAAACCCCAGCGGATATTCAGGTGGCCCTGGATAAAATTTATGATGATCATTTTACAGAGCTTCCTAATCCCGATACAAGGCCGGTAAAATTTTCAACACAGTCATTGATGTCAATTACCCCGGGTGAGATGCTCAATAACCCTATCGGCCCTTTCATGCCTTGGATTATTATATATTTTATGTCAGCAATTGCAGCAATCGTATTAATAACATCATGCTTCAATTTCACTAATCTTTCCATTGCACGTTCTCTTGGTCGTGCGCGCGAAATTGGTGTTCGAAAAGTCACAGGTGCCGCCCGGTGGCAGATTTTCACTCAGTTCTTAAGTGAGTCGGTAGTGGTAGCGCTTTTTGCCCTGTTGCTGGCTATAGGTATGTTGATGTTGATAAAGCCTTACATGTTGGAGCTTGCTTTTGCGCGTGCGCTGAAGTGGGATTTGCAGGGAAATTATTTTGTATACGCACTCTTTCTTTTTTTTGCTGTCGCTGTTGGTACCATCGCGGGCTTGTTTCCAGCCGGTGTGTTATCAGGTTTTCAGCCTGTAAAAGTTCTTAAAAATTTAGGCAACTCCAGGCTCATGTCGAAGATGGGGCTGCGGAAGACATTGCTGGTAGCACAATTTACCTTGTCACTGATTTTTATTATCACCGTAACAGTAGTCTACAATCAACTTCAATTGTTTATGAATTATGATAAAGGTTTTAATACAACCAATAAAATCATAGTTAGAACCGGAGAGACAGACAAGAGTGTTGTAAAAAATGAGTTGAAAAAATTATCGGGCATAAACAGCGTGTCGGCAGTTTCACATATCCCTTCAGCAGGAATTGTTTATGGCCATGGGTTTAAAAAATCATTAACTGATGCCGACTGGACGAGTATGAATTATTTTTCTGTAGATGAAGATTATCTGCAGAACATGGATATTGAGTTGGTGGCAGGTCGTTTCTTCGATGCCGGTGCCGGTGAATCAAACAAGAATTTTATTGTGATTAATGAAGAAGCGGTCCGTTCATTTCAGTATGGTTCTAACCTGGATGCGATCGGACAAATATTAATTAATCAACCCGACTCAACGGAGAAGCAAATCATTGGTGTGGTCAAGGACTACAATCATCAAATGTTTGCCGATAAATTGGGTCCTATGGCCTTGATGTATAACCCTGATGAATTCAGCTTAATTCAGGTAAGTTACACCGGTGATTATGTATCCGTTAAGGAGAAGATCGAAGCATCGTGGGCTTCATTATTTCCAGAGTTAAAATCGGATATCCGGGCTTTTGATGAAGAGATGAATGAACTCTACAACATTGTATTTGGTACACTGGTAAAAATTCTTGGCTTTGTAGCATTCCTCGCTATTGTTATTTCCTGCCTGGGTTTACTGGGCATGGCTACCTACACGGTAGAAACCCGTAAGAAAGAGATTGCCTTACGAAAGGTATTGGGCAGCAGTAATCAATCTTTGGTGCTTATTCTTTCAAAAGGTTATGTGTCCATACTGTTGTTGGCGATGGCGCTGGCTATACCAGCAGCCTATTTTATCAATAATTTCTGGTTGCAGAATTTTGACTTTCATGTGTCTGTTGATGCTCTTACCATCTTATTTGGTGTAACTGTATTGCTTCTGTTTGGAGGGCTTACCATCGGTTCTCAGACTATACAGGCTGCTTTTGTCAATCCGGTTGAAAATTTAAAAAGCGAATAAGCAACCCTATAGTATTAATTAGCATCTCATCACAGCAAACCAACTTATTACGTTAACCAAAATCACATATTATGTTTCGTAACTACCTCACCATTGCCATCCGGAATATCCTTAAGTACAGGTTTTTCTCGGCCATTAACATCGCAGGCTTAACGGTTGGTGTGACCGCCTGCCTCTTTATTTTTATTTATGTAAAAGATGAATTGAGTTTTGATCGATTTCATAAGGATGCCGATAAAATTTACCGCGTTGGGTTAATGGGTAGAATGGCCGGCCAGGAGTTTAATGTTAGCAATTCTTGTTATCCGGTAGGTCGCACAATGAAAGAGGAAATCCCCGGTATTACGGATTACACCAGAATTTGGCCTGCATCGAATACAGTTGTTTTTACGTTCGGGGATAAATCATTCAGTGAGAAGAAAATATTTTATGCTGACTCTAACTTCTTTTCTTTTTTCAGTTTTGAATTGGTAGAAGGAGATGTCAACACAATGCTCACCGAACCGAATTCTGTTGTCATTACCGAAGACCTGGCCAAGAAATATTTTGACAATGAACCCGCCTTAGGCAAGCTGCTTACCATCGGGCCAGACAAGAAATCCTTCAAGGTTACGGGTGTTGCCAAAATACCGCCCTTTAATTCGCATTTTCAATTTCATGCCTTGCTGTCATTTAGTACGGTAGATAATCAAATCTATAAAGGATGGACAGGCAATTCATTGTTTACCTATGTTAAGATGGATAATCGTGCTGATCCTGCGTCTGTTGATGCACGTCTGGAGGAAATTGTAATTAAGCATGTGGGCCCGGAGATTGAACAGCTTGGTCTTACCTATGAACAATTTAAGGAGCAAGGTGGTAAGTATAGCTACTTTGTATACCCAATGGTTGATACTCACCTTCGCAGCAAACTGGAGGGCGACCCTGAACCTGCAGGTGATATCAAGTATGTGTACATTTTTATTGCCGTAGGTTTATTCATTCTGATTATTGCGTGTATCAATTTTATGAACCTTTCCACAGCCCGTTCAGCCGGAAGGGCAAAAGAGGTAGGGTTACGTAAAACGTTAGGCTCAGTTCGTAACCAGTTAGTAGGGCAATTTCTTGCAGAGTCTTTTATATACAGCTTCATTGCAATGGTCCTTGCCTGTGTACTGGCCTGGTTGTTATTGCCTTCATTCAATGTACTGGCAGGGAAGTCCTTAACGTTTAACACGTTATTGAGTACTGATTTTTTCCTGATAGCATCCGCTCTGGTTGTACTGGTTGGTTTACTGGCCGGCAGTTACCCTGCCCTGTATCTTACCTCCTTCAACCCGGTGGAAGTATTGAAAGGAAAATTACGCTCTGGTATGAAAACCAAAGGTGTTCGAAGTTTTTTGGTTGTGGTGCAGTTCAGCGTTTCCATTTTTCTAATTGCTGCAACACTTGTGGTGTTTCAGCAACTCAACTTTATGCAGGATAGAAACCTGGGCATTGATAAAAACCGGGTAATCACCATTCAGAACATGCGCAACATTGGTGAAAGCCGTAAAGGTTTTAAAGACAGACTGGATCAGCTTTCCGGCATCACAGCATCATCGTACACCAACAATCTTTTTCCAGGAATTAATAATATTAACGTATTCAGAATTGCGGGGTCTGAACAAGATCGGTTACTGGCATCTTATTTTACCGATTGGAATCATCAGGCAGTTATGAAATTCAACATAAAAGAAGGACGATATTTTTCACAAGACCTGGCTTCAGATTCATCTGCCTGTGTGATTAACGAATCGGCCGTTCGTGAATTAGGCTGGACTATGGAAACAGCAGTAGGTTCTGAGATATTGGATTTTAGTGGAGATCAGCCAAAGAAGATTACCGTTATTGGCGTAATTGAAGATTTCAACTATGAATCGTTGAAGAACCAGGTGCGACCATTGGTGATACAACTGATTGATGTATCACGCCAGCTTATGGTGCGCTATGAAGGAAGTCCTTCGGAGACAACGGCAAAAATTGAAACCTTGTGGAAAGAGTTTGCCCCTGGTATTCCTTTGGAATACAGTTTTCTCGATCAGGATTTTGATGCACTTTTCAGAGCGGAGATGCGCATGCGTGATCTGTTTACCGTGTTCTCTTCCCTGGCCATATTCATAGCCTGTCTCGGCTTGTTTGCATTGGCTGCGTTTCTTACCGAACAACGGACCAAGGAAATTGGAATCCGTAAAGCTATGGGGGCTTCTGTACCGCGCCTGGTACTCACTTTATCTAAGGAATTTATGGTGCTGGTGGCTGTTTCTTTTGTACTGGCTGTGGTTCCGGCCTGGTACTTTATGGGGCAATGGCTGGCAGGGTTTGCTTACCGGATAGAGCTGAATGTATTGGTTTTTGTATTGGCAGGCTTAATGGCCTTTGTTGTAGCCTCATTAACCATCGGTTTTCAGGCTATTAAGGCAGCCCATTCCAATGCAGCGACATCATTGCGTTACGAATAATGATAATTGGTAATAACCTCTAACTCGTTTACTATGAAGATATTACCTTTTCCAATATTAAATTATTGTTAAGACGGTTAACCTGTTGGCAACATTCGCTACCTTCAAGACCCAATTGATAATTTTATGAATAAAACGAAAGCATTGAAAAAGGACTTGAAGAATAAATTCGCGGGTACTATTAACGAAGTGGTGACCTTGGAAGATCCTAAGCCATCCAAAAAGGTTAAAAAGTTAATCAGCAAATCATCAAAAAAGCTGGCTTCTGCAGTTGTTAAGGATAATAAAGAAGCAAAGAAAAAGGCTATTAAGGCCGAAAAGAAAGCGGCAAAAGCTGAAAAGAAGGCAGCCAAGCCTCTAAATGGTTTAAAGGCTAAAAAGGAAAAGAAGGTAAAGGAAGTTGAAATTATTGGTTAGGAATTAATACCGTATAGCATACAAAATCCCACAAGTTAACCTTGCGGGATTTTTCTTTTTTGCAGGTATTCTAAAATCGAAACATTCATCACAATCAGCAGCATGCCGTAAAAGGTATCTTCAAACGGAATTGTACCCATGCGAAAATCAATCTGTTCAGCTGGGTTATACCATACAACCTGTTCTTCTATAAAACTACCGGTTAGTATTCCGTTCACAATAAAGAAAGGTACAAGTATAAACAAGTAGGCAAAATAAAAACGTCCTAGATAATCCGGTTTAATGAAAACGATCAGTAGGATCAGATAGGCTGCCAGCAGAAAAAAGGTTACGGCTGTATACCATTTGTCGTAATGGATAGCTCCAAGAATAATTAAAGCGGCAACCAATATCCAGGTTATTTTTGTTTGATACGGACCGAAGTAATCTTTCTTTATCAGATAGTTCAGCGCATGATAGGTGAACACACAGGCATAGGGAATGCAAATAAAGAACAGAACTTCTTCCAGCGGTAAACTTCCAATATAGATTCCGGTAAGATACCGCGGATTAAATCCCCACACACCCATTTGGGTAAACCACTCATCCCACACAATAAAAAACAGAGCAGGTATAAGAATAGCAATCCACAGATTTTTCCATTTTTTATAAAAGGGTGCAGGGGAATAGAAGCTATAGATAAATGGTAAGCTTATAGAAAGCAAATCTAACGACAAGTAGAGATAGCGCTCGTTAAACACCGTTACTGGGTTTCTTGTCTTTCGGTTTTTAATACAAATTTTTTAGGCTCGTATTTTTTGGGAGCATACAGGAAACCAAAAGCTTCGCAACCTTCTTTGGTATGCTTGGCATGATGTACGTAATGAGCATTAATCATCCGTTGTAAATATTTGCTCCGTTTAGCCGGGCGCCATTTCACGCGCTGGTGAACGATTACATCGTGAAAAACAAGATAGAACAATCCGTAGCAAAGAATGCCAAGAGCTACCGCGAATAAGTAGGCATTGTTGGTAGCGGAGGAAAACCAAAACAAACCAATAGAGGGCAGGCTGAACACAACAGCAAACCAATCGTTTTTTTCCAAAGCATGATCATGTACCGTGTGATGTGATTTGTGCCAAATCCACAATACACCATGCATAATGTACTTATGGGTAAACCATGCTACAAACTCCCAGAACAAAAAAGTGGCAATGACAATAAGGGAACAAATTATAATTAATGAAATACTCATGCCGGCTCTGCTATCCTATCGTTAAAATATTTCTCCAACACCTGATAACGGTGCTCAAAAATACGATTTACCTCGCGCCCTACAAATAACCAATTGGCCAGACGGCCAAGGAGCCCAAGTGGTATGGCGTAATTAACCTCATCCGTCATTTCCACTCCACCATCAACTTCCTTAAAATGATGTTGGTGGTGCCACAATGCATACGGTCCAAAACGCTGTTCATCTACGAAATAGTAGGGCTCCTGAACATGGGTAATTTCGGTCATCCAGTTCATGGGTATTCCGGGCAGACCGTAAACAATGTATCGGATTACCTGACCGGGATACATTTTGGGTCCGCCAGACATATATAGGATATTAAAACCCATATGTTCGGGGGTGATTTTGGAAAGATTGGCCGGGCTGGAAAAGAAATCCCAGGCTTCCTGCAAGGAAATGGGTAAAAACTGGGTTCGTTTCAGGTTATAAATTTTCATCACTACAGGAACACCTAAACCCGTACAATGTTTCTGATCATGCCGGGAAAAATAAGGCCATGAAAGGGGAGCACAGCGTACCAGTAAATACGTCCCCACAGACCGAGTGGTCGAAATGTTGCCGTTTGAACTAAAATATTTTCCTGAATTTTGAACTCCAGCCAGGCTTCTCCGGGTAATTTCATTTCGGCATAGAGCAGTAGCCTTCCGTTTTTCTTATCGGCCAGCAATACCCGCCAAAAATCGAGGGCATCACCCGCCTTCAAATCAGTGGCATTTCTTCGTCCGCGCCTTAACCCCACGCCTCCAAAAAGTTTATCAACGAATCCGCGTATGCGCCACATCCAGTTACCATAATACCACCCCTGGTCTCCTCCGATTTTCCAGATGTTGTCAATAACCTCTTCTTTAGGCCGGTTAAACGTTATGGTTCGCTTATCATTGAAACAGCCAAAGGTGGGTACTTCAATATAGTTCAGAAAGTTTTGATCGATGGCATCGGTAGGAACTGCATCTTTCCAACTTGAAATTACCAGCCGTTGCTGAATGCGATCGAGTGTTAAGCGTAACGTTTCTTCGTAGTTAAGTAATTTTAGAGGAACAATTGCCTGGATACGATTGTCGGAACAGATAACTTCATTTTTTAAACTGCTCACCAGACTTTTGGCCAGCGTGAAGGATGTTGACGTAACAAAATAAAGCCAGTGTGAAGAGAGCTGCGGTGATAACACCGGCACCGGAATGATCCAGCGTTTCAATCCGCGTACACGCGCATAGCCCATCAGCATTTCTTTGTAAGTAACTATGTCTGGTCCGCCAATATCAAAAGACTGTCCGAATGTTTCTTCTTTTAAAATCACACCAATCAGGTACTCAATAACATTTCGAATGCCAATAGGTTGGCAGCGACTTTTCAGCCATTTGGGTGCAATCATTACCGGTAGCTTCTCCACCAGATCGCGGATGATTTCGAATGAGGCACTTCCGGAACCAATAATAATTGCAGCGCGCAATACGGTTAAACGGGCTGTAGACTGACTTAAAATATCTTCTACATTTTTTCTGGAGCTCAGGTGTTTAGAGAGAGAAGGATCGTTTACAATTCCGCTGAGGTAAATAATTTGTTTAGCTGTAGTTTGGTTAATGTAGCCTACAAATGTTTCCGCTGATTTCTGTTCGAGTGCCAGAAAATCTTCCGAGGTGCTCATGGAATGAACAAGGTAGTAGGCCAGGTCAATCTCTTTTGGCAGCTGCTTTAACGTATCCGGATTATTCAGGTCAGCTTCCACTACCGACAGGTGTTGCTGATGCTCATCCGAAAAATCTTCGAAATCGAACCTGCGCTTATCACGAACGAGACAAATGATATGATGCCCTTGTTCGAGCAACACCGGCAATAAACGCCTGCCGATATAGCCAGTTGAACCGGTAAGTAAAATGGTTAGCGATTTCATATGGGTGTGTTCCTTATCAATACTTTTTCACAACTTTTCCAAAATCCTGTGAAGGATCCGCGAGGCTCCGGAACCTCCGGAAACATCCACGCTGGCTCATCTTTATGTCCCGGAAAGTGTTGGGTTGTCGGGTGCTGTTTACTGATAATTTCCGGAAATTCCTCCAGGCCGGGCAGGTTGGTCACTTCGCCCACATAAACCTGAAGGTCATTTATTTTTTCTGCCAAGGAAAGGATAAAGTTTAAAGCGTTATCCGATACAGGAAACGAATTAAAATGAGAGGGTTCAAGCACAAGTAGACGGTTGGCATTTGTATTGGTACGCCACTGTGGATCGAGGGTATACGAAGTGTACAGGAAAAGTGATTTGGTATAATCAAGCGATAAGGATGTAGGTTTTGGCAGGATAGTTTTAAGCGTAAGTTCAGATGTTTCTTGTAAAGCAGGTGGGGTGTTCATTTTCATAATTTCTTCGTATGAAAAATCCATGAAGGTATGCTGCTGTACAGTCCGGCTGTAGGTATTCACGTTGTTTTGGTTAAAGTAATATTTTTTTGAGCTGAATGTACCAGCCACCCACTGCCAGCTAAGCGCATTGCTGGCCAGATCGCCATCCAATAAATGATAGTATAGCCAGCGTGAAGGAACCAACCAATGTGCCCGGGCTATATTGCACGCCAATGATGCGATGTACATGCGCGCATGATTATGCATATAACCGGAAGAATAAAGTGATTTAAGTTGCTCATCGATTACGTGAATTCCTGTGGTTGCTTCCAGCAGTACCTGAGGCAAGTGGTAATGCGCAATAGGTAGTTGTTTATTTTTAAAGTCGGTAAATATTTTATCGCCTTGCGCAAACCAGATGCGTTGAAAATATTCCCGCCAGCATAATTCGTAAATAAATGATTCGGCATCGGGTAAGGAAACACGTGATAGTATCCGGTCTTTCAGGTAGGGTAGTGTAATAAAACCACGACTAATATAGGGAGATAGCTTGCTGACGGCACCATCGAGGTAGTTTCGGGTTTGGCCATACGCCACCGGGTCGAGCCGGTCAATGTCGTTGTTTAATTCCTTCAATGACTTTACGGACGTAATCATGCTGAGATAATTTTTTTATCCCGAAGGTAATCAAGCGTTAACGGTACGGCTTCCTGTATATTTTTATAGGCAATAACATTGCAGAGGGCACACCAATGGTCGCCTCCATCAAGCCAGGCCACAGCCTTCAAGTGAACATACGCCAGGCAATCTTTTAAGACTACAAAATCATTGAAAGATTCAACCTTGTTTTTCAGTCGTTGAATTTTGTCTATGGAATAACCAGACTTTTTCCCTAGCAGAGTAATTAATCGGTGTTGATCGCGGGTCAGATATTGCAATATAAATTCAGGGTTTTTCCTGACCAGTTCCAGTGTTAAGGTATTTTTGTAGATGGCAACAATAAACTGCTTGGGTTTCATCGAGACAGGTGTAACATACGAACAGATGTTCATATTTGCCTGACCACCGGCTTTGCTTGCGATGCTGTACACGGGTTGATCAACTCGGTTCCAGGGTTTTTTGCGCAGGCTTTTCATCATACTGATTTAAGGAAGTTGTCAGCCGCGTGGAAAAGTTTTTTTCGCCTGGATGAATCCATTTTTTCCAAAAGCTTTGCCATCATGCTCATCCTTGGGTTTTTGATAAATAATTCTTTATGCGTATCAATAAATTTCCAGTACAGGCCATCCCAAATGTTGCACCATTCTCCTTTTTTATAGTGACTCATCTTTAAGATATAATTCGATCCACTGATATAAGGTTTGGTTGCCATCAACCCGCCATCCGCAAACTGGCTCATACCATACACGTTGGGTACCATAACCCAGTCGTAAGCATCGATAAACAGTTCCATAAACCATTTATAAATGTCATCCGGGTGAAATCCGCAGAGTAACATAAAATTTCCAAGAATCATTAGTCGTTCAATGTGATTGGCATACCCGGTTTTAAGTATGCGCTTAATTACTGCATCAACCGGCCCAATGCCCGTTGTTCCGGTGTAGAATGATGTTGGAATTTTTCGATGATGGTTAAAGTAGTTGGTGGTTCGTTCACGAACACCTTCACGGATGTAGACAGATCGAATAAATTCCCGCCAACCTAATATTTGCCGAACAAATCCTTCAACCGAGTTAAGCGGAATTCTTTTTCTGGTGTAAGCTTTTATTGCCTCATCTAAAATGTCTTCGGGCTGAAGTAAACCAATATTCAAACTGGGTGTTAACACAGAATGAAAAAGAAAGGAGTCTTCTTTATCGATGGCATCCTGGTAATCACCATACTGACTAAAGTAATCAGCTATAAATTTATCAAGCGTTTGCCCGGCTTGTTCACAGTTTATGGGGTAGTTGAAATCTTCAACCGATCCGTAGTGTTCAGGGAAATTCTTCTCTACATATTTTTTTGCTTCAACAACAAATGAATTCTCGGATAATGTCTGTCGGGCAGGGATTGAAATAGCTGATGGTAATCGCTTTCGGTTCAATACATCGTAGGTCCATGATCCACCTTCGGGAGTACCTTTATCAATTAAAATGTTGTTTTGTTTTCTTAATTCAATGTAAAAATCGGTTTGAAAATAGCGTTTCTTTTTGCTGAAGAAGGTATGAATAAAATCTTCGGAGCAAATGAAGTTAGGAGAGGGGTATTGAATCAATTTTATTCCGCACTTCCCGGCATAACGATTTAACCTGCGTTCCAATAAGTAATCAACGGTATCGGTGTAGTGAATAGAAGTTACACCTGTTTTGTTCAGCTTGTTAAATAGTTTCGAAAGTGTTTTTCCCTTTTCGTTTTCGATGTACGAGATGTTTATGCCTTTCTTCTCCAACTGCTTTTCATAGCTTTTCATGGAGGCCCGGTGAAGAACCAGCTTTTGTTTATGAAACGGATGGTGCGTAAAGAACAGATCTTCTTCAATAAGTATGGTGTTCCGTCCTTTTTTCAGGGCAGGATTTGATTTGAACAATTGATGGGGGAAAATCATGGAAACATCCATGCTAGATCAAACACGCAGGACGCTGTAAGGTTATGCGCTATGGCTCAGATTCAGCATAATGACGGAGTTTTTGAACTCCGGCAACGGTCGCTGCAGTATTTTACTTCATTCCATACCTTCTCCCATTTTTTGCGCCAGGTAAACGGTCGGTTGCACACAACACAAATTTTTTCCGGCAGATCAGATTTCTTTACACCACGCATGAACTATGTGTTAAGTGCTTCTTTGTATACGGCTAATACCCGGTCGCGTGCGAAGGCATGCTCTACTATCGGTTTAGGATAATCCTTTGTGCCAAATTCCGGTATCCATTTTTTGATATACTTATTTTCCGGATCGAATTTTTCCGTCTGGATGTAAGGGTTAAAAACACGAAAGTAAGGTGCTGCGTCACAACCTGAGCCTGCAGCCCATTGCCAGCCGCCATTGTTAGCCGCTAAATCAAAGTCGAGAAGTTTTTTGGCAAAGTATGCTTCGCCCCATCGCCAGTCGATCAGTAAATGTTTAGTGAGAAAGCTTGCTACAATCATGCGTACACGGTTGTGCATAAAACCCGTGGCGTTAAGTTCACGCATGCCGGCATCAACAATGGGGTAACCCGTTTTACCCTCACACCAGGCCTTAAATTCTTCAGGATTGTTGCGCCACTCAATTCGATCGTAAGCAGGCTTAAATGCTCTTTCAACGGTTGGAAAGTGCCATAGAATCATATGGTAGAAATCGCGCCAGATCAATTCATTTAACCACTTTTCATTTTTCTGAAGGGCTACTTGAACCAGTTTGCGAATGCTTATGGTACCAAAGCGTAGGTGAACACTCAGGCGCGAGGTGCTTTCAATAGCAGGCAAATCACGCTGAAGGTGGTATTTCTCAATGATGCTTTGCCGGATTTTTCGTTCCGGAAAAGTCAGCCCGGATGGCTTAAATCCGATGTCTTTAAGTGTTGGGAACGGAAGCGTTTTGATCTTTTTAAAATGATCAAAGTGATCTTCATTTTTGAAGCTGCGGTAGTGTTCTGGCTTCAATGTGGCCTTCCATTTTTTGCTGTATGGTGTATAGACTGTATAGGGCTTGCCATCATCTTTAACGATTTCAGCTTTTTCGAAGATAACCTGGTCTTTGAATGCTTTAAATTCGATGTTCTTTAACCCGAGGATTTTCTTCACGGCATCATCACGCTGGCGGGCGTAGGGCTCGTAATCGTTGTTGGTGTAAACCGATTTGGGTTCAAGTGTTTTAAAAATATCTTCCGGATTGCCATGAAGTACCAGCAGGGAAGAACCAATGGCCTCAAGTTCTTCCTTGATCAGGTAGAGCGATTGATGAATAAACTCCACCCGTGCATCGGCCGGATCATCCAGTTTATCAAGGATGGTAGTATCAAAAATAAAAACAGGCAGTACGGAGCTGTTTTCTTTTAAGGCATGGTATAGGCCGGCATTGTCGTGAAGCCGCAAATCCCTGCGCATCCAGAAAAGGCAAGTATTTGCATCAACGGCCTGAATGCCCGCATCATTTTCGAAGCGCTTCAATTTCCTTTTCCAGTTTGTCAATGGCTTCCATCTTAACTGCGTATAATTTCAGGTCGCCTGAGCGCTGAATGTGCATCGCCTCTTCCAGTAATTTTTTACGCTTATTTTCAAGATTGTTGATCGGATCTTTTTTTAGAAAAGAGAACATAGGTACTTGGATTTTTGAATTATAACAAGCAGACCGTGTGTATGTTCAAATCGGCAAGGCTGTTACCAAAGCATTCAGTTCTGGGTGATTGACAATCAGTTTGAACCAATGCGTGAATTCTTGCGGATGGGATTTCATTCGGGCTTTTAACGCAGAAAAACTGATATACTTCCAGTCCTGCGCTTCTTCCGGGTTAAGCACGGGCTCGCCATCGTATGTGGCGATTAACACATGATCTAGCTCATTCTCTATCAGTCCGCCATCCAGTTCAATTCTATAAATAAAGGAATAGGCTTTTTCCGGTTGAAGATTAAGCCCCATTTCTTCCCTGAGTCTGCGTTGGGCTGCTTCTTCAATCTCCTCGCCAGCCCGTGGGTGACTACAACATGTGTTTGTCCACAAACCTGCGCTGTGGTATTTACAATCGGCCCGTCTTTGAATCAGCATTTCACCTTTCGTGTTGAATACGAGCACGGAAAAAGCACGATGTAAAACACCTTTTATATGGGCTTCCATTTTTTCCATGGCGCCCAATTCGTTGTCATGCTCGTCCACTAAAATAACGTACTCCTCCATCAGATCAGATTCAGTTGGTGTTTAACGTAGGAGTAGGCCAGAAGGGTGGCTTTGTGCCTGTTGCGAATGCGTATCCGACTTTCCAGTACGCGCTCGCAAGGTGTATTTTTTATCTTATTGAAGAGGGCTGTATAATAAACGTAAGCTACATACACCCCGAAGCGAGAAGACCGGGGCAGCAGTTTAATACCTTTTAGACCTTCTTCAAAATCTATCTTGATGCTTTCTTCAATTTCCGTTTTTTTGGCATCATCAAATTTTTCAAAATCTAATCCTGGAAAATAGGAACGTCCCATATGCAGGAAGTCGGCATTCAGGTCGCGGAGAAAATTTATTTTTTGAAACGCTGAACCCAGGCTCATGGCCATGGGTTTGAGTTTTTCATACGAGGCATCGTCACCTTTTACAAATACACGCAGGCACATTAAACCCACCACTTCTGCCGAGCCCAAAATATATTCCTTTAAACCCTCCTGATCGTAGCTTTTCAAACTCAGATCCATTTCCATGCTGCGCAAAAACAAATCAATGGAAGAACGGTCGATAGAATATTTTCGTACTGTTTCCTGAAAACTGTGAAGGATGGGATTCAGGCTTATACCATCTTCAATGGCTTTATAGGTCTCCTCCTTAAAACGCATGAATAAGTCCTGCTTATTGTAGTCGTGAAAGGTGTCTACAATCTCATCAGCAAACCTGACAAAACCATAAATACTGTAAATCGGATTGCGCAATTCTTTTTTAAGACACAGAATACCTAACGAAAAAGAGGTACTGTAAGCCCGGGTGGTTAACTGGCTGCATCGAATAGCAACTTTGTCGTAAAGTTCTTTCATTACGAAGTAAAGTTAATCAATCTCATTGTTTATACTTTTTATCCCGTTTTACCAACTCTCCAGCAACTACCTGTCCCGAAATCAGGGAAGGGGGTACACCCGGCCCTGGCACGGTTAATTGCCCTGTATAAAACAGGTTTTTTATTTTTTTGTTTACCATACTGGGTTTAAGATTTGCTGTTTGCAGCAAGGTGTTGGCTAATCCGTAGGCATTTCCTTTAAAGGAATTATAATCAGCCATAAAATCATTATGGGCATAGCTACGCTTAAATACAACACTGTCGCGAATGGATTGCCCGGTCATTTTCTCAAAGCGTTCCATTACCAGGTTAAAGTAGTGCTCACGAGTAGTTTCATCATCCTTTAAACCGGGCGCTACCGGTATAAGAATAAAAACATTTTCATGACCGGCAGGTGCAACGGTGGCATCTGTTTTGGATGGACAACTGATATAAAACTGAGGACTGCTAGGCCACTGCGGGTTTTCGTAAATCTCTTCTGAATGTTTGCCGAAATCCTGATCGAAGAATAGTGTGTGATGAAGAACCCCATCAAGTTTTTTGTTAAGCCCCAGGTAGAAGATAAGGCTTGAAGGTGCCATTACCCTGTTATCCCAATATGAGGCATCGTAACGTCTGAAGGATTCCGGTATCAGGGTTTGCTCTACATGATGATAATCCGCACCGGCAATGATGTAGTCGAAAGGTCTGAATTGGTTATTAACCATTACACCTTTTGCCTTCACTGCATTTAATTCCAAGTGTTGAACGGCACTATTGAATTCAAATGTTACCCCAAGCTCAGTTGCCAGTTGTACCATGCCTTCAATAATTTTATGCATGCCACCCTGCGGATACCAGGTTCCTAAAGCCATATCAGCATAGTTCATTAAACTGTATAGCGCGGGAGTTTTTTGAGGGGTTGCTCCCAGAAACAATACCGGAAATTCCAGTAACTGGATTAACTTCTTTTCTTTAAAATATTTTCTAACGTATGTGGATATGGATTGAAAGACATGTAGTTTAAAAACTCCGGTCATTAATTTGGGATCGGCCAATTCTAAAAGTGACAAACCAGGTTTATAAACCAGTTCATTAATCCCGATTTCATATTTGTATTTTCCTTCCTCCAGAAATTTCAAGAGATTTTTACTGCTGCCGGGCTCAAGCCGGTCAAACATCTTGCAAAGGGCATCAATGCCGGAAGGAATATCGAGTTGTTCCTCAGCCGAGTAATAAATCCGATAGGATGGATCCAATCGTTCTAGTGTATAATAGTCGGATGGTTTCTTGCCGAAGGCTGCAAAGAACTTTTCAAATACATCGGGCATCCAGTACCAGCTGGGCCCCATATCAAAAGTAAATCCCTGGGCTTCAAATTTCCTGGCGCGTCCGCCCGGGGTGCTGTTTTTTTCAAAAACAGTTACTGAGTAGCCTGCTTTGGCAAGATGACAAGCAGCGGATAATCCGGCAAAACCTGAACCTATAACAGCAACTTTTTTCATGTGATTTTACCGGCCAAATCTTTTTTTCAGCTATTCAAGATAATCAATATCCGGCCAACTTACCTTGTATTTCTTTACGTGCATGAAAAATCCGATTCTTCACCGTGCCAATCGGTATGTTGAGGTGTTCGGCAATCTCATGATACTTGTAACCAGAGGTGTGCATCTTAAACGGCACAAGCAATTCATCGCGTAAGCTGTTCACCTGGTTCCAGATGTCTTTATACTCGAAGTTTGATCCCGGGGAGTTAAAGGTGTGCGTGTCTTCCACGTTCAGGAAGTACAACTCTTTAGTATCGTCATGCGATGTTTTGGCACGCTGATTTTTCCGGTAGTTATTGATGAACGTGTTACGCATAATAGTGAAGAGCCACCCTTTAAGGTTAGTATTTTCACGAAACTTGGTGCGGTACGTGAGCGCCTTGAGAATGGTGTCCTGCACCAGGTCGTGCGACTCTTCTCTGTCATTGGTGAATCTGCGGGTGAAAGTTTTTAATGTGGGGCGCAGGCTGGCAATCTGATAATCGAATTCTAGTGCTGTCATGGCTCTTGCTGTTTGTTTAACAAAATTAGTTAAAAGTTTAACAAAAACAAGATATATACGCTAATTAGAGTAAAATTGTTTAAATAAATTCATTTTCAGTTAAACAAAAATACTTTAAGAAATAGATAACAATTGCTTGAGATCCAGCACGTTTCGGAAAATCTCAATGTTTTTGAAATTATTTTTTTCCAGATGCCTGGTTTGATACCCCGAAACAAGAACTTTCTTGGCTGGGAAGGCAGTAGCCAGCTGTCTGAGGTATTCTTCCACCTTTGTTCCGAAAGGAGAGCTGATTATACTCGTAATAATAATATCAGGTTGTTGCGCTTCTGAAACACTGATTACGTCTTTGAAGGGCACACTCTGTCCTAGGTAAATAGTTTTATAGCCTGCCTTGCGCACAATGTAATGGTAGAACAGGAGACCTAACTCATGCCATTCATTTTCAGGCAAGTAAAGTAATACCCGTTTTGGTATGGTTGGAATTACGGATAATCCGTCAATGGCTACAATCAGTTTTTGTCTGATCAGATGGGAAATAAAGTGTTCCTGTGCCGGGGTAACATTTTCGGTTTGCCACAGTACCCCAATTTTTTCCATGAAGGGGTAAATTATTTCGACAACTGTTCGCTCAAAGCCAAAGCGAAGTATTAAACCCGATAAAAGCTTTTCAAATTTCCCTTCGTCAAGGTCAACCATGGCTACAATTAACTGGTCTATGAAAATTACCGTATCGGTATTATGCTCGCTGAGCTCGAGGATTTTGCCGTTTATTTCCTCCAGCGTCATGTCGGCAATGTGGGAGATTTTGATCCCGTTGGTGTTGAGCAGGGAAACATTGATAATCTTCTTCAAATCTGCATCGGAGTACAGCCTGATGTTGGTATCGGTGCGTTGGGGCTCAACAATGTGGTGCCGCTTTTCCCAGATGCGTATGGTGTGGGCTTTTATGCCGGAAAGCTTTTCGAGTTCTTTAATAGAGTACTGGCCCATGGATCAGATCGGTTTTCAAATGTAAACAGAGATACCCAAATAATGTTTCACCAAGTTGGTTTTGGGATTGATTCAAACCAGGCCGGTGTAAAATTCAATAGTATAGCTTTTCATGATAACTTCCCGCCTGTGAAAAGCACACCTACCATAAAACCTGCTGAAGACTGGTTTCAACAGAAAGGCTGGACGCCTTTTGCGTTTCAGCGAGAGGCATGGCAAGCCTACCTGGCAGGCAAAAGTGGGCTAATAAATGCTCCTACAGGAAGTGGTAAAACGTACTCCTTATTATTACCCATTCTGCTTGAGTTTATACGGGACCACCCTGATCAATTATCCAAAAGAAATCAGGGCTTACAGGCTTTGTGGATTACACCCATCCGGGCGCTTTCCAAAGAAATAGAACTTTCGGCCAACCGTGCCATCGAAGGATTGGGCTTAAACTGGAAAGTAGGCGTGCGGTCGGGTGATACTTCTACAAAAGATCGTGAACGTCAGAAATCAAAACCTCCGGAGTTTCTCATTATCACACCTGAAAGTCTGCACCTGCTGCTGGCCCAAAAAAACTACGTTGATTTTTTTAAAGAGTTGAAAGTAGTGGTAGCCGATGAGTGGCACGAGTTGATGGGCTCAAAACGCGGGGTGCAGGTAGAGTTGGCGCTCTCCCGTTTACGAACGATAACATCACAACTAAAAGTATGGGGTATTTCAGCAACCATCGGCAATATGGAGCAGGCAATTGAGATATTGGTAGGTGAATCAATCACTTCGGAGTCGTCATTGCGAGTCCCGCAACAAAGCGGGGCGAAGCAATCCCGAATGGGTTTAACTGAAATGGGATTGCTTCGGTCGTCCCAATTATCATCGGGACTCTCTCGCAATGACGCCATATTTATTAAAGCTGACATCAAAAAGCAGGTTGAAGTCATTTCGGTTTTGCCCGACTCCGTAGAAACCATGCCCTGGGCGGGACACCTGGGTATTCAATTGCTTGATAAGGTGATAGAAATTGTAAAGGGCAGCACCAGCACACTCATCTTCACCAACACACGTTCTTTCGCAGAGATTTGGTATCAGAAAATGCTGGACAAAGCACCTGAGCTTTCAGGGCTTATCGCCATGCATCATGGGTCAATCAGTAAAGAGATGCGCAACTGGGTGGAAGATCAACTATATGATGGTAAGTTAAAAGCTGTGGTGTGCACTTCCAGTTTGGATTTAGGGGTCGACTTCCGTCCGGTGGAAACAGTAATACAGGTAGGCAGTCCGAAAGGTGTTGCCCGTTTCTTGCAGCGTGCCGGTCGCAGTGGTCACCAGCCGGGTGCCGTGAGCCGGATTTATTTTGTTCCTACACATTCGTTGGAGTTGATGGAAGCCGCAGCATTGCGCGAAGCAATCGATAAAGGAATTGTGGAGGAGCGTATTCCCTACATCCGCTCGTTTGATGTGCTGATGCAATACCTGGTTACGCTGGCCGTGTCGGATGGTTTTTATCCCGATGAAATTTTAAAGGAGATCCGGTCGACCTTCAGTTATAACAGCATCAGCGATGAAGAGTGGGAGTGGATGCTCAACTTTATTACCACCGGTGGCGACTCATTGCAGGCTTATGATGAATACCGCAAAGTGATTATTGAAAAAGATGGACGTTATAAAGTAGAAGACCGGAGGATTGCCCAACGCCACCGGCTTTCCATCGGCACCATTGTGGGCGACACATCACTTCATGTGAAGTACGTTACCGGAAAATACCTGGGCACCATTGAAGAGTATTTTATTTCGCGGTTAAATCCGGGGGATACGTTTTGGTTTGCCGGCCAGGTGCTGGAACTGGTGCGCATAAAAGATATGGAAGCACAGGTGCGCAAAAGCAAACGCAAATCGGGGTTGGTGCCTTCGTGGCAGGGTGGAAGGATGCCCTTATCCTCGCAACTGAGCGAGCTCATTCGTAATAAGCTTAACGAAGTAGTGGAAGGAAACGAGCACGATGAAGAGCTTACGTTTTTAAAACCTCTGTTTGATTTACAGAAGTCGCGATCGCACCTGCCGGGCAAACGTGATTTTCTTATTGAGTATTTTGAAACTGGTGAAGGACACCATGTGGTGATGTACCCGTTTGAAGGTCGGGCCGTGCATGAAGGCATGGCCGCGCTGGTGGCGTATCGCATCGCGAAGATCAAGCCCATCACCTTTTCCATTGCTATGAACGATTATGGTTTTGAACTTTTAAGCGACCAGGAAATTCCGATTGAAGAAGCCGTGGAAACCAACGTGCTGGGTACCGAAGAACTGATGAAGGACATTCAGTCCAGCATAAACTCGACCGAAATGGCCCGCAGAAAATTTCGTGACATAGCTTCCATTGCCGGATTGGTGTTTAAAGGTTATCCGGGTAAACCGATAAAAGACCGACACCTGCAATCTTCCTCCCAACTTTTTTTTGAAGTGTTTCACGAATATGAAGCGCATAATTTATTATTCCGGCAAGCGTATGAAGAGGTAATGGATTTTCAACTGGAAGAAGCACGGTTGCGTAAAGCCCTTGACCGCATCAACCATCAAAAAATAATCATGATGCGACCAGAGAAGCCCACGCCCTTTGCTTTTCCGATTATGGTTGACAGGCTTAGCCGTGATAAACTCACCAGTGAACAGTTGAAGGATCGTATTCTAAAGATGTCGGTAGCTTATAAGTAGTAGATAAATTGAGTACTTTAGGTGTTTAAACCAATTTCCAACTCTTGTATGAAATACCTTGTTTTTATGGCTCTTGCCATCTTGGTTATCAGTGCCTGCAAACCTAAGGGTACGGGAAATGAAAAACTGTACACCATTGCCTATAACATTCACATTCCAGATACTACAAAGGATGATTGGGAAATTATCCATATGAACTTTGATGGATCAGGAAAGAAAAACATCATCAACAACGATGATGTGGCATGGACATATTACGCCTATAAAGATCGCTTGTTTTTTATCAGTGATCGCGATACAGCTTATCGTCATTTTTTCTTGTATGAAACCGATACGGATGGCAACAACGTTCGAAAAGTCAGTGACCTTCGTCTGGAAGACAGTTGGATGAGCAGTCGAAATAATGGTAAAGAGATGGTGGTATCAGCGCGGCCAGATCGGTATACTCGCCTTCAACTTTTTATTGTGAATACGGAAGATGGAACGTATAAGCAACTTACCAATGATACAGCGGCCTTTTACCGCGATCCATGCTTTTCTCCGGATGGTAAGCAGATTGTTGTTAGTTATAAAAAGAACAAGCGTGACCGCGAGACACCAGAAGAATTATACCTGATGAATGCTGATGGATCCAATATGCGTCAACTTACACATTATCCGATGGATAATCCATCGGCAAAAGAATACGGTTACAAAGCAGGTTCTGCGAAATGGCATCCTACAGAAAATTTTATATCTTATGTTTCAAAACAGGATGGAAAGAACAGCATTTTTGCTATAACCCCGGATGGGACAAGGCAATGGAAATTAGTTGATAATCCAAAATCAGAAGGCTGGCACGACTGGAGTTCAGATGGTAAATGGCTTACGTATAACGGTTCGGATGCAGCCGAAAGTCGATATGATATTTTCTTATTGAACTGGGAAACTAAGGAAGTGAAGCAGCTTACTGATTCAACCTACAAATCGCAGTTGGCTCCCGTATTTTTGGAGAAATTGAAATAATTCTTCAATGCCAATAAGTTTTAAAAAGTACCATCAGCAATAATTTTAATTCGCAAAAGAAATGGCAACGAATAAAACCACCGAAACAAGTAAAAATGTCATTGACTTTATTCATGAATTTGCCAACACCGAGCAAAAGAAAAAGGATAGCCTGGAGTTGTTAAAATTGATGCAAAACATTTCAGGCCATAAACCAAAGATGTGGGGGCCAAGTATTATTGGCTTTGGAAAGTATCATTACAAATATGAAAGTGGGCATGAGGGCGAAGCACCGCTGATCGGATTTTCACCAAGAAAGGCGGCTATTTCACTGTATGTATTCACCGGCCTAAAGGAACACGAACATCTACTAACAGACTTTGGCAAATACAAAATGGGAAAGGCATGTATTTACATCAATAAGCTTTCAGATATTGATGAGCAGAAGTTAACAAAGCTGATGAAGGAGACCATCCGGTACATACAAAAGAAGTATAAGGACTAACCTGAATGCCCGGCAAATGATGAAAGGCAAAATACTCAATGGCCTGCTCATAATGACCTCCCTTTTCGGTTACCTGGAATGGGGTAAAGACAATTCGGTTTTTTTATTTCAGGCTGAGGCCGAAGTGATTTCAAAACTATTTATCGATCCCGTTTCGTCAGTACACCCGTTTACTATACTTCCGTTAGTGGGGCAGGCACTACTACTCATTACGTTATTTCAAAAGCGTCCGGGTAAAGTATTGACCTATACCGGCATGGCAGGCATTGCCGTGTTATTGATTTTTATGTTTATGATCGGGATAATCGGATTAAACTACCGGATAGTATTCTCAACCATTCCGTTTTTGATTGTTTCCCTTTTAACTGTGCATCATCTCAGAAGAAGTTGACCCGAAAGGGATAGATAATTTTTATTTTACTTTTTGGTTAAGCTACCGCTTCTCAATCGATTGAATTGATCTTCCGGAAAGATCTGTCTGGTGATTCTTATTTTGCTGTTGACTCCACTCCACAACTCCTCACAATAATTAAGTATCTTACATCGTAAAAATTTTTATTGTATGCATGGACTTTTAATCGACATGGATGGTGTGATCTATGGTGGAGATAAATTGATACCCGGTGCCGATACGTTTATCACCAATCTGGTCAAGCAGGATATACCTTTTACCTTTATGACCAACAACAGTCAGCGTACCAGCCTGGAAGTGGTTCGCAAACTGAAACGCCTCGGTATTGTGGTATCTGAAAAACATATCTACACCAGCGCCATGGCCACAGCTTCGTTTATTTCAAGTCAGGCACCAAAAGGAACTGTGTATGTATTGGGAGAGGGTGGATTGTTATCCAGCTTGCATGATCAGGGTTTGGTGATGGTAGATACTGAACCTGACTTTGTCGTGCTGGGCGAGGGAAGAAATTTTACGCTGGAGATGGTGCAGCGTGCCGTGGATATGATATTAGAAGGTGCAAAACTGATTGCCACCAACCGCGACCCTTCACCCAAACAAAAAGGCTGGAACAATTTGGGCATAGCAGCTACGGCAGCTATGATAGAAGAAGCTACAGGAAAAAAAGCATTTGTTACCGGCAAGCCCAGTCCGGTAATGATGCGGTCTGCGCGCAAGTTTATTGGATTGGAGACCGCGAATACAACCGTGATCGGTGATACTATGGAAACCGATATCCGCGGAGGCGTACAGATGGGCTATAAAACCATTCTTGTATTATCGGGTATTTCTAAAAGAGAAGACCTTAATAACTATGCCTTTAAACCCGACCTGGTGATTAACAACATTGGAGAGTTAACACTGCCGCTAAGTTGGTGGAATTAAGTCCTTTCAATTTCTTACTTCACGCGAATACCTTCCATCGCCTGACCATTTTGGTGAAGAATCAACTTGGTGATGGCATTGTTATCATCTTTTACAAACTCAATTTGTGCACGCGTCACTTTTAAGAAGAACTTGTTCTGTGCTTCAGCAAAGAGATCAACTTCAGGCTGATTGGTGGCCTGTGCCTTCAGCGCTTTTCCATTACGCCTGATAGCAATTTTGAATTGTTCACTGATCGCGTATTCACCAACATAGCTGTCGAGTACATCGTCTGGTATCTGCACCACAATGCGAATTTCAGGTTTATAAAAATCCTTCCAGCTATAAACGGTTGCAATACTGTTAAGAATTTCCTGGAGAATATTGCCGTTGTCAGAGTTCACCATTACCACGGCACCATTCCCGTTCTCTACACTCCCGATGTAGATGCAACGAAAGCCTTCATTTGCTCCGCCATGTGAGAAGTACTTTTCGTCACCTGCCGTTCGGATGAATGTTCCCAATGCAGCATCGTTCATAACGGGTGTTATCATGGCGGTGGCCCACTCCTTTGAAAGTACTTTTTTAGATTTACCCACATAAGCAAGCTGTAGTTCAGTGATGAAGTTGCTCAGTTCAATAGGATTGGTCCACAATGATGCTGCCGCCTGTTCCGGATATACATGGTATTGACCCTTCACTGGATTACCATCCGAGCGGTAGCCTGTGGCAAGAAGTGATAACTTTTGTTCCTTAGAAGGTATGGTGTAAAAACTACTTTTCATACCTAATGGATCGAGAACATTTTTCTGGGCGTACTGATCATAAGGCAGATGAGTAACATCCATCACCACAAGTTGTGAAATGGTTGTTCCGCCTCCCGAATACTGATATTTAGTGCCGGCATCAAAAAGCGAGCGCACAGGCTGACTGTTGGCTGGTTTTTCCCCATTAAGAATTTGAGTGATGCCTGGGATTTCTTCACCTGCAGCATAACCACGAAAACCATGCACGGAAGTACCTGCTGTATGGCTGAGTATGTTCCTGAGGGTAATGATCTTTTTTCCTTTGGCAGAATCGTAGGGAAATTTCCAGGTGTTTAGGTACGTGTTTATGTCTGCATCTAAATTAACCTTTCCGTTTTGTGCAAGTTTTAACACACCAACAGCATTCAGTGATTTACTGATGGAGGCGGCCTGAAACAATGTTTGCGTTGTGACTGGTATAGACTGCTCCTTGTCGGCAAACCCATAACCACGGGCCCATTCAAGTTTATAGTCTTTAATAACAGCAATACTAACCCCCGGCACATTGTAAAATTTCATACGTTCCTGTAAAAGAATCGGGTTATTATCGGTTTTTATGGCCTCACCAAGGCTTCGTTCAACCCGTGCGATTCGTTCCTCTATTTTCTTATTGTATGAAGGATTAGGTTGCGCACTAAGAGTTCGTCCAAATGAACTGAAGAGAATAAGTGCGATCAATGTGATCGATTTAAAATGATGGTGCCTCATGTGTTTTGGGGTGAATTATTTTATAGGATCAAAATATAGGTTTGTAGATTGGATTTGAAGGAGTAAATATACCGCAAAATTTTATCCCTTATTGGAGAGGGAATTCATTACCTTAAGGTTATTTATTCTTTAGTAAGATCACCTTCCATTTGCCAACAGATTTATTATTTTTATAAACCGTTAATACCAAAAATCATATATGTTCAACAACATCAGTTATAAATTATTAATTAAGTCATTTGCCACTGCGCTAGTGCTGCTTTTAATTTTCGCTTGCCAACCTACCAAAGAAAGCAACAACAAAACCATTCAACTTTTCAACGGAACAGACCTTGCCGGCTGGCATGTTGATGTTCCGGCTATGGACACCAGTGATATCCAATCTCCTTTTGTTGTACGTGAGGGTATGTTGGTAAGCTTAGGCGAACCCCGCGGACACCTGATCACGGATAGTGTGTTTGAGAATTACAGATTGGAAGTGGAGTATCGCTTTGCCGGTGAGCCGGGCAACTGCGGTGTGCTGGTTCATGTTTCAAAATCTCGCGCATTGTACAGTATGTTTCCGAAGTCTGTAGAAGTGCAGATGATGCACGAAAACGCTGGTGATTTTTGGGTTATTGTGGAGGATATCACCGTGCCGGATATGGAAGCCAGGCGTGGCCCGAAAGAGGAGTGGGGTATTACAGAAGGTAAGGCAAGGCGCATTGTTAATCTTACCGATGGATCGGAAAACCCGTTGGGTGAATGGAACACCATGATCATTGAGTGTGCAGGAAATGAAATAAAGGTGTGGGTGAATGGGGATTTGGTAAATCGTGGAACGAACTGTACCGCCAGTAAGGGTCAGTTAGCCTTGCAGGCCGAAGGATCGGAAGTGGAGTTCAGAAAGCTTGAGTTGACTTTACTGGATTAATTTTTTTACTCTACTTTCGCCCCTTTAAATCTTCAAACACATGAAACTCACTGCTCGTAACACGCACCGCGATATCGCATACTTCTACCTGGGCTTGATCATTGCCTTTTCTTTTTCCGGAATATTCTTGAACCATCGCCAGGCATGGCACCCCAGGCGTTACAAAGCCGAAATCAAGGAAATTACAGTTGCACCTGTTCATAAAGATTCTGTCAATGATGCTTTCATTGCGTCTTTTACACAGCAACAGAATATTACTGATAACCTGCGGAGGTTTGCCCTGAATGGAAATAATTTACGTATTTCTTATGTTAACCATGATGTGGATGTGGACATTACTACGGGGGCAGGCTCTATAGTTCACTATAAAATTACTCCGGTGCTGGGGCAGATGACCATCCTGCATGTGGATACCAGCAAGTGGTGGATATACTATTCCGATGTATTCGGTGTGGCTATGCTCGTGATTGCCGGTACCGGAATGTTTATTGTAAAGGGTGAAAACAGTTTTAGACGCAGGGGCTGGAAGTTTGCGCTGGTAGGAATAATTTTTCCGTTGATTTTTCTATTTCTGCTGAGTTAAAGAAGCAAGACTAACGCGGTCTGTTATCTTTTAAAATGATTACCCGATCATCCGTACATGACAGCTGCACAAATCCGAAGCTACCAGCGATATAATCAAAGGTTGAAGCGTGATAAAAACTCACATGAGTCTTATCCCTGAAATAATACCATGTTGGTAAATCTGTTTTATCTCTCCACAATTCTGACATAATAATAAGTAGGCCTTGAGGCTTTAAAAGTTCTTTAATCCGTGCGATTTCTTTTGCCGGTGAGAAAAAGTGTTCGAAACATTCCGTACTGAAAATGAAATCATAGTTACCTGCAGGTGTTTTGGGGTAAAATATCGGATCATAATCATCGCAGGTTATGCCATGCTTTTCTTTCAGAATAGTGGAAAGGGTAGGTACTGGACCGCACCCATAATCAAGTCCTTGTTGGGTTTTAGTTAAATAAGCTAGAGCAGGTGTTATAGCCCGGTTTAGAAAATTCACATGACCATCATGTTGCGGACCGTTTTGGTGTGTACGGTACCGCGCTTCTTCTTCTGCCCGTGTAAGATGTTGCTTTGTAAAAATAAGATAGCATCGGGGGCAGCGTAAATACGTTCGTTCATCTGCTCCCTGTGTAGCGATCAGACTATCGGCATGTTGGCAAAGTGGGCAGAGCATGTTCTACAGAATTTTGTAAAGGTATCAACATTTTACAAACTCGTGCATTCACCTATATTCGCACGAACTTTATCAACCATTTTATGCGCGCACTTATATTTTTAAGTTTAGGTTTTCCATTTTTTGGTTATAGCTTTCAACAGCAAGATAGTGTTCGGCTTTTAGAGGAAGTGCCCATACATGCTAACCGGATTCAGACAGGTTTTAACGAAACGTCTGCCTCCATTATAATCCTGCAAGGAACGACACTGGCACAAACACCCTCACTAAGCGTGAATGATGTGTTGCATTATATTCCAGGTGTTGACATTCGCCAGCGTGGTGCCAATGGTGTGCAGGCCGATGCAAGTATTCGGGGTAGTACATTTGACCAGGTTTTAATTTTGATTAACGGAATTAAGATCAGTGATCCACAAACCGGGCATCATTCGTTAAACCTGCCCATCGATATCGAAAATGTTGAACGCATAGAAATCTTAAAGGGTCCGGCTGCCCGTATATTCGGGCAAAATGCTTTTGCGGGAGCGATTAACATTATCACTAAAGTTCCCGAAAATGATTTTGTAAAAGTATCCGCTATGGCGGGCGATTTTGGTTTGGGAGGCGTCCGGGTGTCTGGTGCGTTACACGATAAAGCGGGTACCAGCCATTACCTGTCAGCCAGCCGCGATGTTTCGGATGGTTATCAATACAACACCGATTATGTGATATCAAATTATTTTTATCAATCCGCATGGAAAAATAGTATAGGTAAGTGGAATGTGCTGGCAGGTTTAACCGATCGTACGTTTGGTGCCAACGGGTTTTATGCAAGTTCAGCCTTTCAGGATCAGCGCGAATCCATTCAAACCAGTTTGGTGGCGTTAAATCTGCAAACCAAACCGGGTGAAAATTTTTCTTTAAACCATCGGCTTTATTGGCGAAAGAACAGTGATGACTATGTGTTTAATTGGAAAAATCCTACCGCATACCGAAATCTTCATACAGGAAATACGGCTGGCTATGAAGCCAACGGAACATTTCAGAATAAATTGGGAGCGGCAGGGTTAGGCATTGATCTCAATCATTTATGGCTTGCCAGTACAAATCTGGGTGACCATAACCGTACGGTGTTCACCATGTTTGCTGAACAACGTTTTGAATTCAATCAAAGTAAATGGGACATCACCCCTGGTATTCAGCTTAATTACTATTCCGATTTTGGTTTGAATTTTTTTCCGGGAATAGACGCAGGGTATCTGATAAATAAAAACTTAAAAGCTTATGGTAATTGGGGATACACCTATCGGGTACCTACCTATACCGATTTATATTACAGTGATCCGGCAAACGAAGGAAATCCGTTTTTAGAACCTGAGTTTGCAGTTTCCTATGAGGCGGGAATTAAGTTATTGAATGTAAAATGGATGTCTGGCCAGGTGGCTTATTTTGTTCGCGATGGCAAGAACATCATTGACTGGACAAAAGATGTTGAAACAGATCCGTGGCGACCTGAAAATCTTGCCGGTGTTTTGATGAAAGGAGTTGATCTGAATGCAACCATAATACCTTTTGAAAACAGGGGTTTTATTCGCACGCTTGATCTTGGGTATACTTTCATAGATGCAGAGAAGAGCACCGATCAGGCATATTCCCGATATGCCTTGGAAAATCTGAAGCACCAGCTTGTTACCTCGGTTCTCCTGGCTTATGGGAAGCATTTTCGCCATACTATTTATTATCGTTATAACAATCGTGTTACCATGCCTGATTATTCGCTTGTTGATTCAAGAATCTCCTGGCAGAAAAACGGTGTGAACATGTTTGTTGATGTTACCAACATTTTTGATGTAACGTATAAAGAAACAAACCTGGTAACTATGCCGGGGCGTTGGTTTAAGGCTGGTATTTCCTGTCAGTTTAACCGGCATTAGGGTCTTCACACGCCTAATCTCTGCTCAATTTTGTAACTTGAGGAATTAAAATCATATCGGGTGAAGATTTTATTAATTGAAGATGAGCAGCATGTTGCCTCCTTTATTCGTAAAGGACTGGAAGAGAATGGCTTTCAGGTAGCACAAGCTTTTGATGGGGTTACGGGCTTGAGTATGGCGCTGAGTGAAACGTATGATGTTATCATTCTGGATATTGTTATGCCCGGAATGAACGGTTTGGAAGTGTGCAAAAAATTACGTCAGGAACATGGTGATCATACCCCGGTGTTGATGCTTACAGCCTTAGGAACGACTGACGATATTGTGGATGGGCTCACTATTGGTGCTGATGATTACCTGACCAAACCCTTTAAGTTTAAGGAGTTGATGGCAAGGGTGCAGGCCCTGGCACGAAGGAAGATACTCGTAAACAAGACCTTATTGGTTGACGATTTAAAACTCGATTCAGATGCCAAGGAAGTTTTTCGCAGCGGTAAACGAATTGATCTCACCGCCCGCGAGTTTAGATTGCTCGAATATCTTTTGCTGAATAAGAACCGGGTAGTTTCCCGCACAGATATTCTGGAAAACGTTTGGGATATCAACCACGATTTAGGAACCAACGTGGTGGATGTTTATATCAATTACCTGCGAAAAAAAATCGATCATGATTTCCCAACACCACTGATTAAAACCGTTGTGGGTATGGGGTATTGCATTAAAGATACTGACCGTGAAGATCAGGCATAGACTTTCCATTTTTTTTGGAATAACATCATCGCTGGTGCTATTGGCCTTCGGCATTTCAGTGTACTATTTCTCTGCTCAGTATCGCCAAAAGGAGTTTAACATCCGCTTGATGAAGCGGGTAGATATAACCGAGAAAATGTTTCTGGAGCGGGCAAGTTTTACCGAAGAATCATATGAACTTATTCGTGAACAGTTTCTGAATATTCTACCAGAAGAAACAGAGGAAGTTATTCAGATTACGGACGGCTGGCGCGATTCTCTTAAATACGTTTATCCGGTTGAATTTATTGATCAATTGGAAAGTGCCGGAGTAGCGTACTACTCATTTGAAAACCGACAGGGAGCAGGCCGAATATTCAGACTATCCGGTGGCGATTATGCGGTGTTAATTGTTGCGGTAGATCTTGTGGGTATTAACGTGATGAAAAATTTGCGCACTATTTTGGTTACAGCACTCGTTATTGGTGTGGTGATTATGATGAGCATGAGTTACTACATGTCCAACCGTATATTATCACCCATCTCGGCCAAAATTAAAAAGGCTAATACGATTAGCGTCAGCAACCTGCATGAAAGGTTACGCGTGTTTAACCCCGATGATGAAATTGGTCAGTTGGCGCTGGCATTTAACCGCTTACTTGACAGGCTTGATGAAGCCTTTCATGCACAGAAATTATTTGTAGCCAATGCCTCGCATGAAATACGCAATCCGCTTACCGTCATTATTGGCGAGGCGGATTTGGCACTGGATAAAGACAGGCCGGCAAAAGAATACCAGGAATCTTTAAAAACCATTCAATCAGAAGCTGATCGGCTAAATATGCTTGTAAATAATTTACTGCAGCTCTCTACGGTAAGTTATAACCTGGCCGATCTTAAGGTTGAAATCATTACCCTGTCAAAACTGTTACTGGAATCGAAAAAGAAATTTGATTTACTGGATCCGGATAATCAGGTTCGGTTCAATTTTGACATCCATGCCGACTTACGAAATCTTTCTGTTAGCGGCAATATGAATTTATTGCAAACAGCTATTATCAACATTTTCGATAACGCCAGTAAGTTCTCGCATAATGCACCGGTTGAGGTGGATGTTGAGCGTTTGGCAGAACACATTGTTATTTCAGTTAAAGATCAGGGGGTAGGCATTGCTGCTGCAGATATTCCAAAAATCACCCAGCCGTTTTTCAGGGCTGATAATGTTCGTAAGATACGAGGAACAGGTATCGGTATCCCATTAACGGTAAAGATCATTGAGCTTCATGCCGGAAAATTTGAAGTCCAATCGGAATTAAATAAAGGAACTATGGTGAAAATAATACTTCCGGTACTTCAGCTAACATAGGTTTGTTTCTACATGCTTTAGCTTCCAATTCCTTCTACAGTTGTTGATCCGCAAGGAAAAAGCTGTTTTCGGCTATGCCTAATAGGCATTTCTAATCGGATTTTAATGTAACTCTAACGTCAGCTTAATGCCTATATGAGTATTTGCAGGGTACTAAAAGCGTTGATATATGAGTTCGAATGGATACGATAGAAAGGGATTATTTTCATCACTACGTTATGATTTTCCGGCCAGTCTGGTAGTATTTTTTGTGGCCTTGCCACTGTGTTTAGGCATTGCATTGGCGAGCGGAGCGCCTTTATTTTCGGGTGTAATTGCCGGTGTAGTGGGTGGTATAGTGGTTGCCTCCATCAGTAATTCTCAGTTAGGTGTTAGTGGCCCTGCCGCGGGGTTAACGGTTATTGTGTTAACCGCCATTCAACAACTTGGATCATTCGAAGTATTTCTGGTAGCAGTGGTACTGGCTGGCCTTATCCAAATTGGTTTAGGTTTTGCGCGGGCCGGTATCATTGGCTACTACTTTCCAACATCGGTGATTAAGGGCATGCTTACCGCTATTGGTATCATCATCATCTTAAAACAAATCCCGCATGCCTTTGGGTATGATGCCGACTATGAAGGAGATCTTTCATTTACTCAGGCCGATGGACACAATACGTTTTCCGAATTGCTTTACATGGTTGATGCCATTACTCCACCCGCTGTACTTATCAGCGCAATAGCATTGGGCATTATTTTATTGTGGGATTTAGTGTTAACAAAAAGGCATCAGATTTTTAAACTAATTCCAGGTCCGCTGGTAGCAGTAGTGGTTGGTATTATTTATCAATCTTTAACCACAGCATTTCTGCCTCAGTGGTCATTGAGTGGTGACCATCTGGTTTCCGTTCCCGTTGCTGATAGCTTTACTAGTTTTTTGGGGCAGTTTACGTTGCCTGATTTCTCAGCCGTATTAAGTCAGGAGGTTTGGGTAGTCGCCTTTACATTAGCCATAGTAGCCAGTATTGAAACCCTGCTTTCAGTTGAGGCTACCGATAAACTCGATCCGTACAAACGCACAACCAATACCAACAGGGAATTGATTGCGCAGGGTAGTGGTAATATGCTGTCAGGGCTTATAGGTGGAATTCCTGTTACACAGGTTATACTTCGTAGTTCTGCTAATATCCAATCGGGTGGTAAAACAAAAATGTCAGCCATTCTGCATGGCTTCTTGCTGCTTTTATGCGTGGTCGCTATTCCCGGTGTTCTTAACCTTGTTCCGCTCTCTGTTCTGGCAGCTGTACTATTAGTGGTTGGCTATAAGCTTGCGAAACCATCCATGTTCAGAGAAATGGCCCGGTTAGGCTGGAGTCAGTTTCTTCCCTTTATGGCTACTGTTTTAGGTGTTGTGTTTACGGATTTATTGAAAGGTATCGGTATAGGTGTGGCCGTGGCTGTAATTATTCTTCTGCGAAACAGCTATAAAAATTCGCATTATATGCACAAAGAAAAATCAAATAGCGGTGAAGACGAAGTGAAAATGACATTGGCCGAAGAAGTAGTCTTCTTAAATAAAGGTAGTATTAAGAAGGAGTTAAGCCGTGTGCGTGAAGGCACCAAAGTAACCATCGACATGAGTAAATCAGTGCATATCGATTACGATGTGATGGAGATTATTGAAGATTTTAAAAATCAGGCTAAAGCCAAAAATATTGATGTTGAGCTGATTCGTGAAAACCGAAAACATACCGTGAAAAATGGGAATGGAAAGGATCATGTTGAAGAACTTGAATTGGATACCAAACAATAAACGGTCATGAAGAAGCTAACCTATTACGTGCCGGTTGATTTCTCTGAGTGTTCACTCAACGCGTTGCAGTATGCAACCATGCTTGCTCGCTTTGCGGAGGGAAAAGTAGTGTTGGGCCATGTTATTGACCTGAATGAAGTGCCCGAGTCAGAGAATCCTGTTGTGGTAACCTGGAGTCTTGATCGTTTGACACGAAAGGTTAACGAAAAGATGAAATCATTGCGTGAAATTATTTCGTTGGAAGGAATTGTAGTGGAGGAAGAAATACTGGTGGGTAATGTTCAATTTAATCTCTTAAAGCAAATTGAAAAAGTGAAGCCCAATGTAATTGTAATGGGCAGAAATACCGAGCGTCAGCCGGGGAAGGACAGCCTCTTGACATTCATTACTAAAAATACCAAAGTTCCGGTTCTGGTTGTTCCAGGCTCCCATAATCCAAAAGTTCCGAACAAGGCTGTGTTGGCCACCGATATGAAGTCATTTGATCTTCGGGAGTTTGAACCGTTCATTGAGATACTTAAAAAAACGTCACAGGAATTGTCGGTATTGAATATCCGAGGTAGTCAGGCTAAGGGTAAACAGATTTCTGAATGGGTGGATAAGTTTAATGCTGCATATGCGATGGAGGTAAAGGTATTACCAGCACAGCACGATGATACAGTAGAAAACGTAGTGAAGTATGTAAACGCAAATAATGTTGATCTGCTTTGCACCATCAATCGCAATTACAGTTTGTTAGAGAAGTTATTTTCACCCGCACCCGCACATCAACTTACAACCCATGTTGAAGTGCCTGTTCTGCTTATCCGAGAGTAAATAGATCGGTTAAATACTCAATAACTTTGTTGCGTATGGTAGGGTTCGCACCTGATGCAAGGGCAACTGAGATCACCAGTCCGATGGTGGCATACAGAAAATCACGCCCGATAATTTTTAAGGCTTTTCCTTTATGTTTAAAGCCCTTCTTTTTTCTGGATAGACTTACGGCCATCTCCCGTCCGCCAATGGTTCCCAGAAATACCCAGGTTGTACTCATAGGTATGGTACTTACAAAAAGTTTATAAATCAATAGCAACACATAAGTAAAGTCAATAAGGGTAGCTGCACGCACATCCGAAATCCTTACTTTTTCGCTAACTACCTGCTGTATTTTGTCACCCCTTAAATAGAAGAGCAAGCCTAAACCAAAGAAAATAGTACCCACAAAAATTATGAACTGCCAAAGCTCGAGCGTTCGTGGCAGAAACACCGCAATGTTTGCGCCATCCTGCATGAGCCAAACCGACCATAGCGATCCACTGACAACCCATTGCGTAATGGTCCATCCGAAATGTGCTTTTCTTTTTTTGAAATATTTTCGGATCAGATCAAATCCGAAATACCAAATCAAAAAAGAAATAACAAACGCGAGTATATAACCGGATACACTTTTCCATACCACTGAGGTAATGCCACTGGTATCTGCACTGAAAACGCTTAGCAATAAAAACGTTGTGGATACGGGCATGCGAAGCCTTGTCAGAATCAGTAATACTACTGGAGCAATAATCTGGAAATAGGAAAATTGTTCATCGAATGGATATTTGGTATTACCCTCATTGTCCAGCAAACGTTGGTAGGTAACGTCACCATTAAAATAGATGAAGCTGAACGTAAGGGTGCCTAACATGATTAAGCCCGTAAACAACCACAGCACATACCACCGTTTGTCTTTGTTACTTTCTATAAACGTTCCCAGCGATTGAATGCTGTCATTTGCTACGGCAGCATAGGCGGCAAACAGAAAACCAAACCACATGGCTGTTTTTCCATTGAATGTGGCAAAGGCTGCCAGGATAAAGGCTAAACCAATCAGGATAAGGAATGTCCGCTCTTTTGTGGCCCATTCAAGGAGGTTCAGGTAAGGAACTTCACTTACGTTTTTCCTTCTTTTAACAGTAACATCAGGTTTAAGCATGGGGTGTTTAGCCACAGTTGTAAGGGGGTAAAGTTGTCCTGAAAAACATTCTCCAATATTACCGTAATGTTAAATATTTTATGAAACCGAAATGCTTTAGATACTCCTATTTATTTGCTTTTGAGCTTAATTGCCCGATAAATGTTGGTTGAATAACCAGTTGAGTAATTGGGGTTCTTTCAGTGCGGGTGTCCAGCTGTCGTGTCCAACTTTTTTGTATTCCGTATAACGGGGTTTAGCTCCTGCTTTTTTCAAGGCGTGAACCATCTTTCTACTTTGTTCAGGCAGCACAACCTCATCCTTTTTTCCGTGAAATATCCACAGCGGGATATGGCTTAATGCCTTCGCCTGATTCCAATCTCCACCTCCACAAATGGGAACGGCTGCGGCAAACGTATTGGGGAAACGTGTGATAAGATACCACGTGCCAAATCCTCCCATGGAAAGGCCCATAAGGTAAATCCTGTTTGGGTCAACGGATTCGTGCTGTACCAATGAATCCAGCAAGGTCATAACCAACGATGCTGGTTCTTCTACTTTACCATACCAGTCTTGAGGCGCCCAACGCTTATCCTTGGGGCACTGCGGCACAACAACATAGGCTGGAAATGTATTTCTGTTGGCTGTATTCAGAAACAAGTCAGTGATGTATTTCAGGTTTTGCTCGTTATCGCGTCCGCGTTCGCCTGAGCCATGAAGAAAGATCACAAGCGGATATTTCTTATCGGATGCGATATTTTCAGGAAATAGTAAACGGTAAGGAAGTGTATCTTGCGGAGTGATAAATTCAAGTTTTTTAAATTCAGATAAATTCTGTGCAAACAACAGGGAGGACATGAAAATGAAACTTGAAAGAAGCAATACTTTTGACATACAAAAATTTTAAAGAAGGGTAAGTTACCACTTTTACTTCTACATGTACGATTATGGAAGTTACCATTTTTAACGAAACATTTACACTTCTTCCACAACGTGCTGTGTGGTGGAAAAAGCAGAGCATGTTATTATTGGCCGATATGCATTTGGGGAAGGTAAATCATTTCCGAAAGGCTGGCATACCCGTGCCTCCAAAGGCCAATGACAAAAACTGGGAAACGTTAATCGAGCTGGTGCAACTGGTAAAACCCCAAAGGATGATTTGCATTGGTGATCTTTTTCATAGCCATTATAACTATGATTGGGAAATAGTTGGCCAGTTTACACGTTCGTTTACACAACTTTCATTTGAATTGGTGACCGGTAATCATGATATTTTAACCAACCATCAATACACCCGAAGCAATATTATTCTTCATGGCGAAGGTTTGCAATTGGATACTTTTTTGTTTTCACATTTTCCAACCGAGAAGCATCTTCCCGGGGTTTATACAATTTCCGGTCATATTCATCCCGGGGTTCAGCTTTCCGGCAGAGGAAAGCAAAGAATTATGTTGCCTTGTTTTTACTTTGGCGAACAACAAGGCTATCTGCCGGCTTTTGGTATGTTTACAGGACTTTCACGTATACAACCTAAAAAAGAAGATCAGCTATTTGCCATTGCTGATAATACAGTAATAAAAATTTGAAGAATGAAATCTGTAATTTATAAGGGTTTAATTTTTTCACTGCTGGTTCTTTGTGCGCAGTTCATCAACGCACAGGATACTGCACGGATTTCCTTGTTATTTCTTGGTGATATTATGCAGCATGAAACGCAGATTAATGCCGCCTACCATTCAAAAACCGGTAAGCATGATTATACAGATTGTTTTCAATTTCTTAAACCATATTTTCAATCCGTTGATCTTACCATAGGCAACCTGGAGTTAACCCTGGCGGGTAAACCCTATACGGGTTATCCGCAATTCAGCGCGCCTGATGAACTGGCCGTGGCTTTAAAACAAGTTGGTGTGGATGTTTTGGTCACCGCCAACAACCATAGTGTTGACCGTAGAAAGAAAGGACTGGAGCGAACCATCAGAGTTTTGGACAGCCTTAAGCTTATACATACCGGCACATTTACGGATACCGTAGAGAGAATGAATGACTATCCGTTGCTGATTCATAAAAATGGATTCAAACTGGCATTGCTTAATTATACCTATGGTACAAATGGGATTCCGGTAACAAAGCCCAATATTGTAAACCCCATTGATACTGCACTAATACGAAAAGATCTTGTACGTGCCCGTGAACTGCAACCTGATGCTACTATTGTTTTTATGCATTGGGGCAACGAGTATGAAAACCAACCAACAAAACAGCAGAGACAGCTTACTGAATTTTGCTTTAGGCATGGGGCCCAGTTGGTGATTGGGGCGCACCCTCATGTGCTTCAGCCTATGGAGTGGCGAAAGGAAGAGAATCAATTGGTGGTCTATTCACTCGGTAACTTTGTGTCGGGGCAACGGCCCCGTTACCGGGATGGAGGAGCTATGCTTCAGGTGGAGCTGAAGAAAATTATTACCGATACCGTTTCTGTAACCACTATCGATACCGCGAACTACCGGTTGCAATGGGTTTATCGAACAACTGATAGCAAACGAAGTTTTTATGTTTTACCAGTATCAACATTTGAAAATGATGCAACCAATTTTATCAAAGATGAACCATCAAAATTGGCTTTTAAAACATTTATTGACGATTCAAGGAAACTGCTGGGAAAGTATAACCAAGGAATTTCAGAGCTAATGGAAATTCCGTCAGATACAGTTATCACATATGCGGTTCGTTTACGGGAAGCGAGAAACAGTGAAGAGGTTTATTCTGTATTAGAAAAGGCAGACGCATTTCCTCACGGCCTGGACAGCGTGCTGAACGCAGATGGTGTTACGTTTTTTTATACAGGTAAATTTATGGAGTTTGAAAAAGCTAATCATTACCTTAAGCGGATAGAACCCGAATGGCCACAGAGCAGAGTAGTGCGGTTTGTGAATGGCTTGGCTATAGAGTAGACTATCGTCTTCTTTTCTTTGGTGCTGCGCCACCGCCAGAGCTGAAGATTAATCCAATAGAAAACTCCAGACCAGTCAGGTCAATTTTTGCATCCGGATAATTGACAGGCGTAGTTTCAATGGTACTTCCAGTGCCTCCCGTAAAGCTACCCATTAATGGAAATGAAGATTGCCCCACCAGGTAGTTACACTCAAGCGATACACCCACCTGTTGCGTAACATATAAGGTCAGCTCCGCTCCAACATGATAACCGAAGCCGGGTTTGTTTTCATAGGTAAGGTCGGCATTCACAATTTCCAACTGGTAAAATTCGCGCATAGCGCGATCCATATTGCCGTATAGTATTTTCTGATCAAACCCGTAGAAAAAAAAGCCACCACCCTTTATATCAAACTGAATGTTATTGCCTTTCAATTCAAATACTAATTCGGCAGGAATAAAGATGGTGAAATTCGGACCTACCAAGGGGTTTTTGGTTTCGAACGGAAGGCCCTTAACATTCAGACCAGACATGCGGTAAAGTGAAGCACCGGTTTCAACAGCAATAAAATTATTCAGGTTGAAACCAATTCCCCGAATGGAAAACGGACTTATGGGTGTGGAGAAGTAACCATTTTTCGGGATGAAATAGGAAAACGAAAGACCGAAATCCTGTGCTTTTGCCATTATTGAAAACAATACAATTATCAGGGTGCAGGAGATCAGTTTCATAATTTATTTTTTAGCGTTGTACTCACTTTGTACTTTTTAAAAATATCCTTGTGCATAATTAACCCGCCTATCCTTAAACAAGCGCATAAAGATAAGTCTGCTTAGTTTTCAATTAAAATATACTTAACATTAAGCACATAAATATTACTACGATGAAGAAGGCTATTCTTTTCACATGTTCACTTTACATAACTATCCTTTTTACAGGCTGTGGTTCAGGTATTGAACCGGCCGATCTGGTTGTATTGGGTGGCAAGATTTATACCGTAAACGATAAGCAGCCAGAAGTGGAGGCTGTAGCTGTAACAGGTGATAAAATTACTTTTGCAGGAAGCGAGGAAGAGGTGCAGAAATTCATTGGTAAAACTACTCAGGTAATTGATCTTGAAGGAAGGATAATGACACCTGGTTTCATTGAAGGTCATGGTCATTTTATGGGTGTTGGGTATAATGAGCTCAACCTGGATTTGATGTATGTAAAAAGTTATGATGAATTGATTGAGAAAGTAAAAGAGGCTGCCGAGAAAGCGCAACCCGGACAATGGATTTTAGGTCGGGGTTGGCACCAGGATAAATGGGATACGAAGCCTGATATAATGGTCAAAGGATTTCAGACACATCATAAGCTTAGCGAAGTATCGCCCAACAACCCTGTTTTTTTACGCCATGCCAGTGGACATGCCGCCTTGGCCAATGCCAAGGCCATGGAAGTAGCCGGTGTTAATCAACTCTCCAAGGAGATTATTCAGGATATTTCAGAAGATGGTGGTGAAATTTTGCGCGATGAATTGGGAAACCCTACCGGCATTTTTAATGAACGTGCTATGGGATTGGTTTCGCGGTTTATTCCGGATGATGAAGAGGATAGAGATGCTCAGGCGTTGGAGCTGGCTATACAGGCATGCTGGCGTAATGGCATTACCAGTTTTCATGATGCGGGTGTATCCCGTGAGAATATTGAATTATTCAAATCGTTTAAAGATCAAGGTAAACTTGGGGTGCGCTTATATGTTATGTTAACCGGATGGGATCATGACCTGATTCATGAATGGTTTAAAAAAGGCCCGGAGATTGACTCCGGAAATCTGTTAACCATACGATCTGTAAAACTGAATTGCGATGGTGCCTTAGGTTCACGAGGTGCTTGGTTGCTTGAGCCCTATACCGATCGTCCCGATTTTTATGGTATGGCAACCTATCCCATGGATACGGTACTTTCCGTTTCACGACTGGCTTTGAAATCAGGCTTTCAGGTTTGTGCACATGCCATTGGTGACCGGGCCAATCAGGAAATTTTAAACCGATATGAAACAGCCATAAACGAAAATCCAGAAAAAAAGGATCATCGTTTTCGAATTGAACATGCACAACACTTGCATCCCAACGATATTCCCCGCTTTGGAAAGTTGGGCGTAATACCTGCCATGCAAGCTATTCATATGTCAAGCGACAGGCCCTGGGCCATTGAGCGGTTAGGGGAGAAGCGGATTAAAGAAGGCGCATACATGTGGCAGTCGTTACTGAAATCAGGAGCTACCATTGTGAACGGAACCGATGCGCCTGTTGAACCGGTCAACCCAATACCAAGTTTTTATGCGTCCGTATCACGCAAAACATTAAAGGGTGAACCGGAGGGAGGTTATGAACCGGATGAGAAAATGACCCGTGCACAGGCTTTACGCTCGTATACCCTGGATGCTGCCTACGGTGCATTTGAAGAAAATATAAAGGGCTCAATTGAAAAAGGTAAGCTCGCTGATTTTGTAGTGCTTGATCAGGATATTATGCAATGTGATGAACAGGATATTCTGAAGGCCGAAGTAAACATGACGATTTTCGGTGGTAAAGTGGTGTTTGCGAAGAAGGACTGATCGTAAATAGAAAAATCCTGGCGATTGTGCCAGGATTTTGAGTTATAGGTTTGGTTGAATTAGTCCCGGATGTATTTCTCAGCTTTCTTTCTGAGCATTTCCCGATCGGCTGTAATGGATGGGTCGCTATAGATGTGTTGTGACATCTCGCCTACAACAGCTTTCTTATACCCTAGCTTCTCGGCAATGGATTCACAAAAAATAATCTCGCTTCTGAAAACCTGGCCATCCATTTTCATCATCTGAATGAGGTAGTACAGGTGTTCAAACTTTTCGTCATTGGTCATAGCCGAAAGATCGGTGATGGGTTTAGGCTTATTAATCATTTCCTGAACCTCATCTGCGGTCAATCCATTAGCCTTTCCAATCATGTGAATCAGCTTGGATTCACGATCTTCAATTTTACTGTCACTGGCAGCTAAATTGATAAGAGTATTAAGTTCTGCTTTAGTGTTTAATGACATATGCGTTTCAGCTGGTTTATATTCGCTTCTAAAATCGTTGAAATATAGCTAAAATTACAATGTTTTGATACACTTGCAAAAAAATCAACCGTTTTAAGCCGTCATGCAACCCCTGTATGGGGCGCTTGTCTTTAGATCAAAATAAGCATTATGAAGAAGTCAATGGTTTTAGTCTTTCTCTTGATGGGTTCCATTTTGTATGCACAGGAATCTGAAAACCGGAATGTCGGCTCATTCCGCGGTATCAAATCTTCAGCGGGGATTGATGTTTACCTTAAAAAGGGCAGCAAAGAAAGTGTACGGGTTGAGGTATCGGGTACCGATATTAAAAATGTTATTACTGAGGTTTCGGGAGACTACCTCAAAATTCAGATGGCGGAAGGACGGTATAACCGGACGCGCACGGTTAAGGTATACGTAACCTATGTAGAACTTACAAAGATTTCATGTAGCTCTGCATCCAGTATTTATGCTGATGAAATCATTAAAACAAGATCATTATCCCTGAGTGCCTCCAGTGCCGGTTCTATTGATATAGGGGTTGATGTTGAATCCTTAACGGCCAGTGTTTCCAGTGCTGCAGAACTGGAACTGAGGGGAAAGGCGAAGCGGGTGGAGTTGGAGGCCAGCAGCGCAGCAAAAATTGGCGGGTACGACCTGGAGACTGAAGAAGCTGATTGTAGCGCCAGCAGTGCCGGATCGATCAGAATTTCTGTATCGCAAAAAATTGATGCGCGTGCCAGTAGCGGGGCCGATATCCGCTACCGGGGTAATCCTATGAAAACGAATACCAACTCCAGCAGCGGTGGTTCTGTAAGAAAATCGAGTTAACGAAAATTCCCGGCCATGGAGCCGGGATTTTTTTGTTATTTCGCATATGAGTTTCTACCTGATCGGCACAAAAAGTTTTTGGGCAATTCTCACCGTTGTATTTCTCCGGTACCTGATTCTTGCTTCTGCAGCCTTTCTTATTTTCTATGTAATTAAAAGACACGCCTGGCAGTTCAGGAAGATTCAAAGTCGGTTTCCGCTAAGTAAAGACTATGTTCGGGAGATTATCTATTCCATTCTCACCTCATTTATTTTTGCTGGCGTTGGCTTTGCGGTATTTCTGACTCCACTTGCAAGCTATACGCAAGTGTATTATAAAGTAAGTGACTACGGATGGGGCTACCTGGCCGCGAGTGTAATCCTGATCATTTTTCTGCACGACACGTACTTTTATTGGATGCATCGGCTCATCCACCATAAGTCAGTTTATAAATATGTACATCGGGTCCATCACTTATCTACCAATCCTTCACCGTGGGCAGCCATGGCTTTTCATCCATTGGAGGCGGTGTTGGAAGCAGGAATTATTGTGCTGGTAGCGTTCTTATTTCCCGTTCATCCCCTGGCTATTGGTATCTTTTTATTGTTTATGATGATTTATAATGTATATGGTCATCTTGGCTATGAGCTATACCCAAAAGGTTTTGCGAAAAGTTTGGTTGGCCGATGGATCAACACCTCTGTAAATCACAATATGCATCATCAGTATTTTAAGGGAAATTATGGGTTGTACTTTTTATTCTGGGATAGGTGGCTGGGTACCCTGCATCCCGACTACGATGAACAATTTCAAGTGGCAGCATCGAAACAGAAACCCTGATAGTTGAATTTTCAGCGTTTTCAACCGCTTGAATTAAATTGAAACCCAGATTTTATATTTTCTATCAAAAATTTTATTAAGTAGGGTAAAATTTATCCCATTTTTTCAAAAATAATATACCTTTGGCGCCAAATTACACCCAAAAACAACCACTATGGCGCACTTACGATTTGAAGCTTTAAAGCGTTTAAATGACATTCCCCGGATGCATATGGATTTGCCTGCTCCGAGGGTATCTGATTTCTTTGGCGAAAATGTGTTCAGCATGGATCAAATGCGGGCATCTCTTTCTCCATCGGTATATAAAAAGGTAAGCCAGGCAATTAAGTTTCATGAAAAAATCGATGAAGACACAGCCGATGCGGTAGCTTCAGCTGTGAAAAGCTGGGCTTTAAACAAAGGAGCATCCCATTTCACACACTGGTTTCAACCCCTAACCGGTGGTACTGCCGAAAAGCACGATTCATTTTTCGATGCATTGGCTGGAATTGAAAAATTTAAGGGCAGCGAATTGGTTCAGCAAGAACCTGATGCTTCCTCCTTCCCAAGTGGAGGTATCCGCACCACCTTTGAAGCGCGTGGCTATACGGCATGGGATCCAACATCACCCATGTTTCTTTACGGAAAGACACTTTGCATTCCTACGGTATTTGTTTCCTATACAGGCGAAACGCTGGATGCTAAAGGACCGCTTTTGAAAGCGCTTAAGGCAGTTGATGTAGCCGCAACCAAGGTGAGTCAGTTTTTTGATAAGGATGTCCAATCGGTAAAAGCTTCACTGGGTTGCGAACAGGAATATTTTGTTGTTGATAAGGGTTTGTATATGGCACGCCCTGATCTGGTAATGGGTGGCCGTTCCGTGTTTGGTCATGCACCTGCGCGTGGTCAGCAAATGGAAGATCACTATTTTGCGTCTATTCCTTCGCGTGTATATGATTTTATGAAGGAGTTTGAAGTTGAGGCGTGGAAACTTGGTATACCGGTTCGTACCCGTCACAATGAAGTTGCACCAAGCCAGTTTGAGGTTGCTCCTCTATTTGAAGAGGTAAACGTAGCCAACGATCACAACCAATTATTGATGGATGTGATGTGGCGCGTAGCCGAGCGTCATAACTTAAAAGTGTTATTTCATGAAAAGCCTTTTGCCGGATTAAACGGAACAGGAAAGCACAACAACTGGTCGCTGATTACTGATACGGGCGTAAACCTGTTTGCGCCATCCAGCAGCGCTCGTGATAACCTCATGTTCCTCACTTTCTTTGTGAATACGATCAAAGCTGTTCATGAGCATGCCGACTTGTTAAGAGCCAGTATCGCTACAGCGGGTAACGATCACCGCCTTGGAGCCAACGAAGCACCTCCGGCTATCATGTCTGTTTTTATCGGTTCACAAATGACGGCCGTATTGGATGAGTTGGAGAAGAAAGGTAATGTGAAAATTGAAAAGGGCGACAATATGTATATGAAGTTAGGTATCGATCAGATTCCGGAGATCATTCTGGATGCTACTGATCGTAACCGTACTTCACCTTTTGCTTTTACCGGTAACAAATTTGAATTCCGTGCTGTGGGTGGAAGCGATAACTGTGCTGTACCCATGACGGCTTTGAATCTTATCGTGGCCGATCAGCTAACCAAATTCCATGAAGCGGTATCTAAAGAAATTGAAAAGGGTACTGAAAAGCGGTTAGCTATTGTAAATGTGTTACGGAAATACATCAAAGAGTCGAAAGACATTCGTTTTGAGGGCGATGGTTATTCTGAGGCCTGGGTGAAAGAAGCAGCCAAACGAAAACTGAGCAATATTAAAAATATGCCGCGTGCGCTGGATGCTTACTTGACCGACAAAACTGTGGATATGTATAAGCGTCACAATGTGTTGACCAAAGCCGAATTGGAAGCACGAAACGAGATCAGACTGGAGGCTTACATGAAACGGATTCAAATTGAAGCGCGGGTTATGGGCGATCTGGCCATGAACCACATTGTGCCCACGGCTATTGCTTATCAAAACAAGTTGATAGCTAATGCCAATGGTTTGAAAGGTTTGGGTATTGATAATAAAGCTGTTATTCAAACCATAAAGGAGATAAATGAACTTATTGGTATACTAAAAAACAATGTTCGCCAGATGATTGAAGAGCGTAAACGGCTTAACAAGATTACCGATACACACAAACGGGCTATTGGTTATTGCGATGATATCAAGGAAAAATATTTTGATACTATACGCGATGCTGTGGATGATCTCGAACTTTTGATTGATGATGAGGACTGGCCTCTTGTAAAATACCGGGAACTTTTGTTCCTTCGTTAAGTATTAACCTAAACCTAACGAAAAGCGGAATGCCTGTAATGGGCCTTCCGCTTTTTTATTGGGTTTAAAAATCCTTAGTTTTAACGCTTATGAAAAAAATCCTATATGTGATTGGGGTGCTTTTAACCCTCACCGCTTTTGGTCAGAAAAAAACGGTTAGCAGTGTTACGCAACTTATCACCCGAAACGAATCAGAAGCACACCTAACCTTTTTGGCTGCAGATGAAATGCGCGGACGGGATACGGGCTCTCCCGAATTAAAAATTGCCGGCAATTACATTGCCACCTGGTTTCATCAACATGGCCTGAAAACCTTACCCGGTGCGCCCGGTTTTTTTCAGCCGGTAAATCTTGAAAAGTCAACGCCAGCCAATTCAGGAACGGCCACTATTGGTGATGATGCTTTTCAGTTTAAGGAAAGTCTTTTGGTTTTAGGTGGCGCCAACTCAACCTGGAATGGCGAATTTGTTTACGTGGGGTATGGTTCTGCTGAAGAGCTTGATAAAGTTGATATCACCGGTAAAATGGTGCTGGCATTGGCAGGGTCAAAAGAGGCAGATAATATCAACAAAGTCTTTACAGCCAGCAATACAAAATATTTGGATGTAGTTGCCCATGGGGGGGAGGGGCTTGTTGAGTTTTTAACCTTTTCACAAATTCCATTTCCAACACTTGTGAATTTTTTTACCGGAGGGCCGCGCTGGGTCTTGCAGGTGCAGGGTTCAGCACAACCGCATGTTTGGCTAAAACCCGCTGATGTTAAGAAGATCAACTTCAAGGAAGGAGATAAGATTACAGGTAGTCTTTCTGTAGGTGGGCAAAAGCGTGAACCGGTGCCCGGCAGAAATGTTGCAGGAATGATACAGGGAACAGACCCAAAACTTAGAGAAGAGTATATTATTGTAACCGCCCACTATGATCATATTGGTGTTGGGAAACCAACCGGAAATCAGGATTCAATTTTTAACGGAGCGCGTGATAATGCCATTGGTACGGTAGCGCTACTGCAGATCGCAAAATACCTGAGTCAATACCCACCCAAACGTTCGGTACTTTTAGTGTCGGTCACGTCAGAAGAAAAAGGTTTGCTGGGCAGCCGATGGTACGTTGATCATCCATTGGTGCCGCTGGAAAAGCATGTATTGAATATTAACTGCGATGGTGTAGGATATAATGACAAATCCATCGTAACCAGTATAAGTTTGGGAAGAACATCGGCTGATGAAAAATTAAGAGTTGCCGCCAAGGCATTCGGACTTCGTGTAGGCGGAGACCCAGATCAGAAAGAGGGTTCTTATGAACGTTCTGATCAGGTTTCCTTTGCCGCAAAAGGAATTCCTGCCATTAAGCTCCAACCTGGTCTTGCAAAAATGGATGATGAAATCCGTAAATATTACCACCGTCAGGCGGACGAGGTATCCACACTTGATTTTGACTACCTGACCCGGTTCTACAGAACCTTTGTTTATGCAGTCTCGTTGTTAGCCAATGAACAAATCCCACCGTTTTGGAACAATGGTGATAAGTATGAAGAAGCAGGAAAGAAACTTTATAATCGTAACTAAATTTAAACTAATCTCCACGCTATGATGAATTCAAAAAAATGCCTTTTACTGGTCATGTTATTTCTTGTTTCCGGCTTTGGCTGGGCACAGAAAAATCCGGTCGCTGAAGTCACTAAACTTATTACCTCACCCGAAGTTGAAGCACACTTAACATTTCTGGCTTCAGATGAAATGCGTGGACGTGATACGGGATCGCCAGAACTTGAAATAGCCGCTAACTATATTGCCTCTCAGTTTAAAATTTTCGGATTAAAAACTGCACCGGGCCTGTCTAATTATTACCAACCGGTCGCGCTTGAAAATGCTCATCCGGCTAAAGCAGGTGAGTTATCGCTTGGTGGAGATATTTTTAAATTCAAAGATGATTTTATTCTGTTTGAAGGCGGCAATCAGGAGTGGAAGGGTGATTTTGTTTATGTGGGTTATGGTTCTACAGAAGAATTGAATCAAGCTAATGTAAAAGGGAAAATGGTGATTGCGCTGGCCGGCACGAAAGATTCGGGAGGAAATCCGATGGCTATTTTTAGCGCGGCAGGTGGAAAGTTTCAGGATGCGAAGAATGCCGGTGCTGCGGGCTTAATCGAAATCTTTGCTTCTCCGCAAGTGCCATGGCCGGCATTGGTAAATTTTTTTGCCAGCAATGTTTCCATGCGCGTAAAATCATCCAACAGTGGAAATACAACACATGTATGGCTAAAAGACAGTGATGCTGATGCCTTGAAAAAAATTAAGGATGGCTCCTTGTCGGGATCGCTTAAAATTGAAGGTGTAAAAACTGAGCCTGTCCCCACCCGGAATGTTATTGGTATGATTGAGGGAACTGATCCTAAGTTGAAGAACGAGTTTCTGGTGGTATCAGCGCATTACGATCATGTGGGTGTGAAGAATACCGGCAAGCCCGACTCGATCTTTAATGGTGCACGTGACAATGCCATTGGTGTTGTCGGATTAATTTCAACCGCCAAGTACCTGGCGCAATATCCTCCTAAACGCTCCGTGTTATTTATTGCCTTAACAGGGGAGGAGAAGGGTTTACTCGGCAGTAAGTACTATGCCGAAAATCCGGTGGTGCCCATGAACAAAACAGTTTTTAATTTTAACTGTGATGGTGCAGGCTACAATGATGTTACCATTGCTACCATTATTGGAATGGAACGCACTACAGCAGAAACTGATCTGGCAAAGGCTTGTTCGGCTTTTGGAATTAAAGCCACCATAGATCCTGTGCCGGAACAAAATCTGTTTGAACGATCGGACAACTACAACTTTGCTGTGAAAGGTGTGCCGGCCATTACCTTTGCTCCGGGTACAAAAGCCTTTGATGAAGAATTATTAAAGTACTACCATCAACCGGCAGATGAGGTGTCATCTCTTGATTTTAATTACCTGATAAAATATTACAGGGCGTATGTATACGCCAATGTGTTGCTGGCAAATAATCCGGCAGCTCCTACCTGGAAGCCTGGCGATAAATTTGAAGCGGAGGCGAAAAAGCTATACGGAAAGTAATTTACTGATGTTACGCATGGTTTTGTATTCTTGAAATCTTTCTTCGTCAAACTTTCGTGGCTTTGTGCCTTCGTGGCTATTATTCCGCGATTTTTGCCACGAAGACACCAAGACACTAAGGAACACAAAGTTTGAATGCGTAACATCATTAATTTAATACAACTCAATTTACTTTCATCTGTCAAGCTGAGTTTGTCGAAGGGTTTTATGCACTAAAAACTGGTTTCGACAAGCTCAACCTGACAAGAGGAGTGAGGTATTAATGAATATTCAGCATTTTCTTGTACTGAGCTGTGTTGGTTAAGATCTCAGTTGATTTTTTGAGATCCTGATCATACTTGAAGCTTATTTCCACTACTCCACGCTCATAATGATAGCGCGCGATAATATCTTCTTCCAGAAGCGATTTTATCTGATCCTTATAGATCATTAATTCATTCTTCTTATTTTCTTCTACCCTGGATTTTATCTGATCAAGCTGGGTTTTTAATTCTGCATAATAGCGCTCGCGTTTAGCTTCTTCTCCCAGTCTGATTAATTGTTTATCGATCACGGATTCGTAGCTGTATTTTTTACCTTTCATCCACGTCACAAATTGCTGATACTCTTCCGTTGTTAACGTGAAACTTTTAGGATCGGGCTGGCTATTTCGATTGTAGACATACTGTGTTGAAAAATCAAAAATATAACCCTGCTCAAATAAGGTTTGTGATACCGGATGCGCCTCCACCTGTACAACCTGAATGTCAGGCTCAATGCCACCGCCATCGTATACCGTTCTTCCGTTGGTTGTTTTGAAAACATTTTTAAGAGAATCCGGAATGGAGGCAACGCTGCCATCTTCACGTCTATGGGTGTAATCCAGCACTTGAATACACCGGCCTGTAGGGGTATAATATTTTGCTGTTGTAATCTTTACCTGCGCATTGTACGAAAGTGGGCGGGGCACCTGTACCAAACCTTTTCCGAATGACCGCTCACCAATTATTATGGCTCGGTCATAATCCTGTAGGGTGCCCGCCACAATTTCAGAAGCAGATGCACTGCCTCTGTTGATAAGAACCACTACCGGAATTTCCAGATCTAACGGGTTATCAAGGGTAGAATAGGTAGCGTTCTGGTCGGTAATCTTACCCTTTGTACTCACCACCTTTTTACCTTTGGGTAAGAATACATTGCAAACATTCACGGCTTCCATTAATAATCCGCCAGGATTATCACGCAGATCCAGAACAACACCTTTAGGATTTTTTTCTTTGAGTTTGGTGAATGCAGCCCGTACGTTTTTACCGGCATCAGGTGTGAACTCCGTTAGCTTGATATAAGCAATGTTGTTATCGAGCATCCCTGAAAAGGGTACGTTATTCAGTTTAATTTTCTCGCGCTTAAACTCAAGCTTAATCGGGTTTTCATGACCAATTCTTTTCACGGTCAAGGTTACCGCTTCACCTACCTGGCCGCGCATAAGGTTACCGGCTTCCCTTCTGGATATATTACTTAGCTCTACCTGATTTATCTTTACTATCTCATCGCCAATTTTTAAACCACCTTTTTGAGCGGCAAATCCTTCCATGATCATCGTAACTACGGTGCGATCTCCCAACTCACGTGTAATGGCGCCAATGCCACCGTATTGTCCGGTGTTCATGGTTCTGAAATCCTCCACCTGATCTTCCGGGATGTAGTTAGTATACGGATCAAGGGATTCAAGCATGGCATCAATGCCGGTTTTTACCAGGAGGTTGGGGTTAACATCATCAACGTACAGTGCATTTACTTCCTTAAACAGGGTGGCAAAAATGTCGAGGTTTTTGGCAATTTCGAAGTAACGGTCAGCGGGGGGAGTAAACGCTAAGGCAACAGCACCCAACAGGGTAATGGCTACAAAAAATTTCAATCTCTTCTTCACGTATTCCATAATTCAATTTAACGCACGGTATGGCAGATTTGATACACTCATTTATTGATCGGAAAATTACGGATTTGAAAGGTCAGGTTGTGGAGGATGTAATGTAATGTTTAGGAATTTAGTTTAAAAGCCTCAGGGGATAGCATAAATACCCATTTTCACCGTTAGATGTTTTCATTACTTTAGATTTCCACTAACCCCATAGGTATGAAAAGATTCTTTCTCATCGGTGTCCTTATTTGGACGGTCCTTTCCTGCACGGAAAAAGCAAAATTTGAAACCAAAACAGGTGAAAGCGGAGGTTATACGTACGAGTATGTTACCAACGATCCGCTTCAAACGCGCATTTACACCCTGAAAAACGGCTTAAAGGTTTACCTGAGCCAGTATAATGCAGCCCCAAGAATTTATACGCAAATAGCGGTGAAAGCGGGCGGAAAGAATGATCCGGCCGATGCAACTGGGTTAGCTCATTATTTGGAGCACATAATGTTTAAAGGAAGCGATGAGTTCGGAACATTGGATTGGGCGAAGGAGAAGGTAATGCTTGACAGTATTGAGCGCATGTTCGAGCACTACCGTACGCTTACTGATTCCATGGAACGGGTGAATTATTATAAGAAGATTGATCAATACTCCAATGATGCCGCAAAACTGGCCATCGCCAGTGAGTATGATAAAATGATTACGGAACTTGGTGGTCGTGGCTTGAATGCCTATACCACGGAAGATCGAACCGTTTACATCAATGATATACCCGCTAACCAGTTGGACAATTGGTTGCAGATCGAAGCCAGTCGCTTCCGTACTATTGTGCCACGCCTGTTTCATACAGAGTTGGAAGCCGTGTATGAAGAAAAGAACGGAAGCCTGGATAACGACTATTGGAAAAGTTTTGAAGCCATGTTTGAGGCAGCTTTTAAAAAGCATCCATATGGTACACAAACTGTTATTGGCACCATTGACCACCTGAAGAACCCTTCTATAACAGAAATCAAAAACTATTTTACAAAGTATTATCGGCCGAACAATGTGGCTGTTTGTTTAAGCGGTGACCTGGACTATGATAAAACTATTGCGCTGGTAGATAAGTATTTTTCTGACTGGGAGGCTAATGAATCGCTTGAGCCGTGGAATGTGGTGGAAGAAGCTCCGATAATTTCACCAACAGAAGTTGAAGTAATCGGTCCGGATGCCGAATGGATATATATGGCGTATCGGTTTCCGGGCCGCAACTCAAAAGAGTACCAGTTGCTTCGGTTAACCGATATGATTCTGGCAAACTCAAAGGCAGGATTGATCGATATTAACCTAAAACAAAAACAACGCGTTATAGAGCCCGGTTCATTTGTTTATGATATTAATGACTATAACCTGCATGTGTTTAATGGTAAACCTAAGGAAGGACAAACGCTTGATCAGGTTCGGGACTTATTTCTTGAGCAAATTGAATTGGTGAAGAAAGGTGATTTTGAAGATTGGCTGCTCGATGCGGTGGTGAACGATTTAAAAAAGAATAAAATCCGTGGGTACGAAAACAACTACGCACGTTCGGATGAAATGGTAACAGCTTTTACCAATGGAATGGATTGGGCAACTTATGTTGGAGAGATTGAAGCACTTCGCAAATTTAAAAAGGAGGATGTGGTGAAATTTGCCAACGAACATTATGGAAATAATTACATCCTGATCAAAAAGGTAACGGGAAAGGATCCGAATGAAAAAAAGGTGGTGAAACCCTCCATTACCAAGGTGGTTCTGAATAAAGAGGATCGGTCACCTTTTCATGAAGCCATTTCAAAAAAACCAGTAGATAAATTGCAGCCGGTATTCCTGGATTATGAAAAGGATATACGCAAGCTGTCTTTGCGGCAAGATGTTCCGGTATTGTACAATCAAAATAAAGAGAATGATTTATTCAGACTGTATTACCTGCTGGATGCAGGTACGAATAATGATCCAAAGTTTCGGGTGGCTGTTGAATATCTTGAATTTTTGGGCACGGATAAATTATCAGCCGAAGACATAAAAAAGGAATTATATAAAATTGGATGTGGCTTTAGTGTTTTTGCCGCAGAAGACCAAACGTATATTACGCTGGAAGGTCTTTCTGAAAATATGGATAAGTCCATTGCTATTATGGAAGACTTGCTCACGAATGCAAAGGCCGATGAGCAAGCATTAAAAAATATGATTGATGATATTTTCAAGAAACGTGATGACACCAAAAAGGATAAATATGCAATCATGTTTGATGGTCTTATGAACTATGGTTTGTATGGGGCAAATTCCCCCTTTACCAATGTGCTGAGCAACAGCGACCTGCGTAAACTTCAAGCCGATGAGTTGGTTAATATCATTAAGGGTTTCACAAAAATGAAGCACAAAGTATTGTACTATGGTCCACTGAATGATCAAACGTTACTGGCTTCGCTTCAAAGGTTACACGTGTTGCCTGAAACCTTAAATGACGTTCCGCCTGCGCGTGATTTTGCTATGGTGGATGTAACCGATCCCGCTGTATACTGGACACATTACGATATGGTGCAGACAGAAGCGGTATTCATGATTAAAGGCGATAAGTTCGATAAGGCCAAGATGCCGTACAGCCGGTTGTATAATGAGTACATGGGCTCACAGGTATTTCGCGAGTTACGCGAAGCACAGGGTTTGGCATACGGAACATTTACATCCTACCAGACTGCGTCAAAGGCCTCCGGAACAGATTCATTCTTTGGTTACATTGGTACACAGGCCGACAAACAGGCGGAGTCATTAAATGCATTGCGTAACATTATTTATACCATGCCCGAAACCGAAGATGGTTTTAAGGAAGCTAAAGAAGCCGTATTAAGTGTGATTGAAAGTGAGCGCATTGTTAAGCAAAGTGTATTGTTCAATTACCTTACCGCTGAAAAGCGTGGATTAAATTATGATATTCGTAAGGATGTTTATGAGCAAGTGAAGAATATGACCTTGGCCGATATTAAAAAATTTCAGGAAGAAAACATCAAAAACAAAAAGTACAACCTGGTGCTGATAACAAGTCGGGATAAGGTTAACCTGAAAGATCTGTCGAAATATGGTAAAGTGAAAGAGCTTTCGTTGGATGAGATTTTTGGGTATGAAAAGCAACGGAAAATAAACCTGGAAGCTCCAAATCAATAGGAGTTAAGTAACTGTCTTATGCCTCTAAGATCTTTAAGATCTTAGAGGTGTAGAGATAATTTCATCCTAAAATTTATCCGGTATTTGGATCACCCGCAGCACTACCTCGTGGGGGTCACCATCTTTATCCAGTAAACTGAATTTTACGGAAGGATTGTCGCGATTGAGTTGTGTTTCCACATTAACAATGTGATTATCCTGCAAGTGCTTTTCCAACTCTTTTTGAAGGATGAACAAAGCATTTGCAAAATCTACCTCAAGGGGACTGGGGTTGTAGGTTGATGTTTTCATGGGGTTGTTTCAAGATTCAAGATTCAAGATTCAATATTTAAAATTCTTAGACTTTTTACATGACTTAGGCATCATGAGTAAACGCCCTTTAATCTTGAATTATAAATTTTGAATCCTGAATTATTTTACCACCGTATTAAAGCAGAAGCCCACGTAAAGCCACTGCCAAATGCGGCTAAACAAATTACGTCATTTTCTTTGATTTTCCCTTCTTCCCAGGCCTCGCTCATCGCAATGGGTATAGAGGCCGCAGTGGTGTTTCCATACCGCATAATGTTGTTGTATACCTTTTCGGGGCTTAGCTCCATCTTCTCCTGAATATACTGGCTGATGCGCAGGTTGGCCTGATGGGGTACCAATAGATTTATATCCGCTTTGGTCATGTTATTGGCGGCCAGTGCTTCTTTAATTACTTCCATAAAGCGAACTACCGCATGTTTAAATACCTGGTTTCCGTTCATCACTACTTTGTAATGTGTAGTGTCCAGAATTTGTTCAGGCTGGCGTTCTTCACGCGGCCGGCTGCTGCCAGGATCACGTACGTAAAGTTCTTCTGCAAAGCGTCCATCGGAATGAAGGTGTGTTGAAAGTATTCCGGGTTTATCAGAAGGTTGAAGAACAGCTGCGCCAGCACCATCAGCAAAGATCACTGCGGTATTACGGCCGCGCGTACTCAAATCAATAGCTGTCGATTGTATTTCAGCGCCCACCACCAGTATAGTTTTGTACATACCTGTTTTGATAAACTGATCGGCAACAGACAGAGCATAGATAAATCCTGAACAAGCGTTGCGTAAGTCCAGCGCGCCAATGCTCTCCAGCCCTAATTCGCGCTGCAGCAACACACCCGAACCTGGAAAGAAATAGTCTGGTGTAATGGTAGCGAAGACGATAAACTCTACTTCCTTTTCCGTTAATCCCGCACGCTGCAGCGCCATCCTACTGGCTTTTGCTGCCATGTTCGCTACTGTATCCTTGGCCGGATCAACCCATCTGCGTTCATGGATACCGGTTCGTTCAACGATCCACTCATTATTGGTGTCCATGATGGACGATAGATAGTCGTTGGTGATCACTTTCTCAGGAACGTGGTGGCCGAGGCCCACAATTTTAGAATACTGCATAGATAGCCTGTTAACGCGGCCGAAGTTAAGGAAATGTTACGTAAACCTAATGGGTGTTAGGGGAATAGTTATGGGTACGCGTTTCGTGTTGCATGCTGAAAGCTCAAAGCTTTAGGCTGAAAGCTTTGAGCTAATTCTACTCGAACCTAATTTAACCCTAATACGCACTAAACCCCTTTTCAATAAAGGCAAAGAATCCATGTTTAAACTCAGCAAATACTTTGGCAAAGGCTGATACTTCTTCAATAATACCGGCATGATCCTTAAAGTATTTTGTGTCGGATTCGTTTAGTTCCTGAAGCATGACGGCAAGCTGCTTTTCATGGTCTTTCAGTTTTTTGCGCAAAAGATCAACCAATTCGCCATTGTAATAGGTAATCAGGTGCTGGTAATGATCAACTTGTTTCTTGAACTCAACATGATCCATTTTCGGGGCATGCTGATCGAGCAGATTTTGGAAGAATGCTAATTCCCGTTTCCAGAGTTCAGTGGCTGAAATCCACTCCACACTTTCGCGGTGCATGGCGATTAAGCTGGGTTGCAATATGTACTTTCCGGTTGCTCCTGTTACTGAAATCATGGCTGTATAAATTTTAGTTATCGATTAACTAAAAGTGTATTCAATTTTAGTTAATCGATATGATGGTGATCAGTGTTACAACCTGATATAAATCATCTGTTCTACTTTTTTTCTACCGCTTTCACATTATCCTCCGGTATGCGGTCGATCAGCTTATTATAAGGATCAATACCCGCCTTAACCGGTTTCTTGTCTACCGTAAATTCAAGCGTATGTTCACCGGGTGTCAGCCAATGTTTCTTCAGGTACAGCGGTGTTTTCTGTGTCATGCCTTTGTCATTCTTATTATCCTCAGCAAAAATGCCGATCTCAATCAGGTCTTTTCCCTTGCCTTCGCTTATATCACGACCTGCACTGTCGTAGTATATCTTCTTTGTTTGCACGGTAAGGTTCACCTTGAACTTATTTTCAGCGAGTTCTTCATAGGTAGCCTTGGTTACCCGGTTCTCGTACAGCGTAATTTTCTCGAATGAATCTTGCAGGTAATACTGCATGGAATCGGGTGTTACTTCTTTAATATAACTGTACCATTCATTAGAGGTTGCAAATGGAGGATTCTGCCGGAAGGCAGCAGTGTCAATAAACTTCTTAAAACCACTGTTTAAATTCTCTTCACCGATGTAATCCTGCAGGGCATATAAAATCAACGATCCTTTGTCATACCATACGTACGCGCGTGAATCATTGTTTAATAAGGTTTCTTCAAACTTGCTTTCACTACTACGTCCGCGCAGATAACGGTCAAGCGAATACTTTAACCGGTTTTGCATCACATCTTTTCCATACTCATGATCAAGCACCATCAAGGCAGCGTATTCGGCCATGGATTCAGAAATTTGATTGGCACCGCGAGTGAAGCTGGGTGTAACCTGGTGACCCCACCATTGGTGAGCCACTTCATGAGCCGTTACATAAAAGACGTAATCAGTTTTGTTGGGGTCGCTGAAATCAGCAGCCCAGCCGAAACTTTCGGAGTAGGGAACGGTGTTGGGAAAAGACTGCGCAAAGCTTGCGTACCTAGGGAATTCAAGTATACGCATCTGCGTATATTGATACGGACTAAAATTTTTGGAAAAATAATCCAGTGATGCTTTTACTGATTTAATAAACCGGTCGAGGTTATAGGTATGGGTTGGATGGTGAAATATTTCAATGTTTACTTCTTCATTATTATCACCTTTCCACGTATCGCGCAACACAGCATAACGGGCCGATGAGAAATTGGCGAACAAATCCATTTCTGAATTCATTTTGTAGTGATAATATTTACGGCCATTTTCCTCCCATTCTTTTTCCAGATAACCGGGCGCAACAGCCAGTTGATCTGCCGAAGTGCTAACCGTAGCCTCAAAGGTTACATAGTCGGCATCGTTGTTAAATAGCAGCGTGCTTAAGCCGTACGGATCATTCTGTGGCGGTGCAGAATAATCTTTCTTTGGCAGTCCATGTTTCTTGCGCTCTTTGTCACTGTTGATTTTATCGCCTGAATAGCCAAAGCTGGGAAAGATTCTCAGGTCGAAGAATGTTCCATTGTACACCATTAGTCGGCCAAGGCCATTGTTTGGAAATCCTTTGTAGCGGGCATCAACCTGTACTTCCATCAAAAGCGTATCACCTGGTTGCATTGTTTTGGGCAGCAGGTAGAAATAAATCGAGTTTGTTTTATCTTCCAATACCCGTTGCAGATCTGTGCCCTCAATACGCAGCATTTCTATGGTCATATCGCTACCGTGTTCAAGCATCAGCGAGTCGATTGGATGATTTGTTTTATTTACAAGAACGAATTTACCATAGGCACGTGCAGCACGTTCTTCAGGGTAAAGATCCATGTTAATCTTGAGGTCTGTTACTTTTGGCTGAGCAAAAAATTCGTATTTCTTGTATTTCTTTTCAAACTCAACCCCGATTTTAATACTCTCTTTATTAGTACGATACGTATTGAGCACACTTACATTGTAATAGATGAATGCACCGGATCCCAACCACAGCAGGGTAAAGAATGAAAGTGAGGCAGCTGATGTTTTTGAAAACCGCTGCTTCATCAGTTTAATCCGTGCTTTAAAACCAGTTTCCGAACCCCGGTTCCAAAACAAGTTTCCGATGATGAGGAAAATAATACCCAGGCTTAGCCAGTATACATTAAACCACGTTAGAGGCTCAAGAAAATGCCCGAAGCCATTCATGTCGGATACGCGATACCCAGGGGTGTAACTGTAGAAGAAAAGATTATAGTCAAGCTCTGCAAAATTCCTCAACCCAAACATGGCCACCCAAATGCCAATAGACACCACATGGCCAATAAATTTATTATTGACCAAAATATGCACAATAAAAGCAAGCATGATGAGCTGCAGGTATTCCGGTAGTTCAATCAGGTACAAATCAGTGAAATACATGCTGAACTGAAAGTTGAAATACCCTTTGATAATTTGATTCAAGACACCACAAACCAGTACCAGGTTAACCAACACAAAACTTATCAAAGCCAGCGAAAGAAACTTCGATCCATATACAACCCAGTTGGGTATAGGCAACGCATCAGCAATATTTGAATAGTGTACTGCTTTATCCCGATGGACCACTTCACCGGTATAGAAAATAATAATAATGAAAACGAAGATGATATAGTTAAAATCTTTTACTTCCAGCATGTAGTAGGTGAGGGGTAAGGAAGGGGTGCCAAAGGTGATATCGCCAAACCAACCGTCTAAAAAGAGAAATAACACACCGGCCAGCAGTATGGCAATGAAGTAGAAGTCTTTTGTGATATTCCTGAATTCCAAAAAGGCAAGACGGAATAATTTTTTGATGAATATGGTTTGCGAATACGCTTTTTGAACAACCGGCAAATCGGCCAGTGAGCGCATTTTCTTTTCATCGCGATCATCTGTTTTTTTGGCGCCTCCTAGTGAAACTTCTAAGAAGCTTTTAAAGGAAAATCGGAAATACGTAAAAGCAAACAAGGCTAAACTGAAACCGATCCACACCATGCGGTTGATTAAGAAGTTCCCTTGCAGCGGTATTAATAAATTATTTTGTTCGTAGGGTGTCCAGTATTTAGTTGCATTTTGATAGGTGGTGAATGCAAATGGATCAAGTATATCCACCAGGTTTTTATTGTCCAGGTCTTGCGATAAGGTTACCGCCACCAGGTAACCGATAAAAAGCAAAACACTGGCAACATAAGTTGATAATATTTTTCGTGTGAGTGCTACCAACGCAAAAAAGATCGTGCCTGAAAAGAAAATGTTTGGTAGCGTTATAACCAGTAGGGGGTAGAGGTAATGACTTAGTTTAAATGGCCCGTATCTCTCTGGCTCAATTTCGCCCGAGAGCAAGCCTAGCGGTTCACCTGACCATAAGCCAAAAATGAATCCCGTGCAGACAATGAATAGGATAACAAACGATCCGAGGTAACGTCCCATGAAATAGGCTTTTTCACGGATAGGGTAGGTGAAAAAATAATCTTTTGTCTGGTATTCCAAATCGCGATAGATGGGCACGCCCATAATGGCCGAGGCCATAAGGATTTGAAATATGCTCATGATGGCGAGCATGGTAGCAATGGCGTGCGGTGAGTTGACAAACGTTTTTTCAGAGGCTGGCCCGCTGCCATAAATACCGACTGTAAAAGCAAACAAAAAAAGAATACCGAAGTAAGCCCATGTAGCGGGGCGTTTTAAACGGTATTTTAGTTCGAATAAAAATATGGAAAGAAACATGTCTGAAAGATTTTAGTAAAGTGATGATTAAATGGTAACAACATCCATCCGCTCCGAAATTTTGGAGAAGTAGACATCTTCAAGTCCGGCTTCTACTGGTTTGAAGCTTTCATCGGGTTGTACATCACTCACTACATGTATCTGGGTTTTACCGGCTTTTAATTGTGTGGAAATTACCTGGAATGAATTCCGGTAAACATTCATTTCACTCTTTTCAATTGACTTCGACCAGATTTTTCCCTGCATGGAGTCTACCAATGTATTAGGGTTGCCTTGTGCAATCACTTCACCCAGGCAAATGATGGCCATATCGTTACAGAGGTTGGTAACATCTTCTACTATATGTGTAGAAAGGATAACAATGGTATTTTCCCCAATTTCACTTAATAAATTATAAAACCGGTTGCGTTCAGCAGGATCAAGTCCGGCTGTCGGCTCATCAACAATGATCAGTTTTGGATTACCGATGAGTGCCTGGGCAACGCCAAAGCGTTGCTTCATCCCACCGGAAAAGGTTCCAAGATTTTTATTCTTAACGTGTGCGAGGTTAACGCGATCCAGTAACGTGGAGACAATTTCTTTTCGTTGTTTTTTATCCACGATGCCTTTGAGATCGGCAATGTGATCGAGCATGGTTTCGGCTGTAACTTTTGGATACACACCAAACTCTTGAGGTAAATAGCCCAGTATTTTTCTAACCTCATGTTTTTGATTCAGTACATCAAGACTGCCCAGTGTAATGGAACCGGAGTCGGCATCCTGCAGGGTAGCGATGGTGCGCATGAGCGATGATTTGCCGGCACCGTTAGGGCCCAGCAAACCATACATACCCTGGTTGATCGTGAGTGAAACATTTTTTAGGGCCTGCACTCCGTTGGAGTACGTTTTACTGAGGTTTTGAATAACAAGCTGCATGCGGGATTGGGTTTGTTTGTGTTGAGACGCTTAAGATAGAAAAAGGTTGCGCTATGCCAAAGAAAAGCGGTTTGAAACTACAGTCTGAAATGGCTGAGTTGCACGCTCTTACATGCCAGTTACAATTTGTGCTTTTGTGGCTTCAAAATGGACAGTTTTTTATTGCCACTAAAACACAAAAGCAATAACTAGGAAGCAATCCGGTAAATCGGATCATTTAAACCACCACATTCACAATCTTACCGGGCACCACAATCACTTTTTTAGGTGGCTTTCCTTCTGTCCACTTTGAAACGGCCTCTGAAGCCAACACCATTTTTTCGATGTCATCTTTCGGCATATCAAGAGCGAACTCCATTTTGGTACGCACTTTACCGTTAATCGATATTGGATATTCGAACGAACTCTCTTTCAGGTATTCTTCGTTGTAGGAAATGAATACAGCATTAACTACCGAAGTTGTATGGCCAAGTTTTTCCCACAGTTCTTCCGTAATGTGGGGAGCGTAAGGGGAGAGTGCAATAACCAATGGCTCCAATATGGATTTCTTATTGCACTTAAGCGAACTCAACTCGTTCACACAAATCATAAATTCACTTACGGTGGTGTTGAATGAAAAATTGGTGATGTCCTGCTCAACTTTTTTCAGTGTTTTGTGCAACACTTTCAACTCTTCACGTGTGGCTTCAGTCTCGCTTACCTTCCAGTTACCCTGACCATCATGAAACAGATTCCAGAATTTTCGTAAAAATTTAAACACGCCATCAATGCCGTTTGTGTTCCAGGGCTTGCTCATCTCCAGCGGACCAAGAAACATTTCGTATAACCGCAAGGTATCGGCACCATAGTTGGAAATAATGTCGTCTGGGTTTACAACATTGTATTTCGACTTAGACATTTTCTCAACTTCAGTTCCGCAGATATACTTGCCATTTTCCAAAATGAATTCCGCGTCAGTAAAATCAGTTCTCCAATTTTTGAAAGCCTCTATGTCTAAGGTGTCCCCATTAACCATTGAAATGTCAACGTGCAGCGGAGTTACATCATATTCATTTCGCATTCCTGCTGAAACAAACTTATTGGTTCCGGTTATGCGGTAAACAAACTTTGACATCCCCTGAATATGCCCCTGATTGATCAGCTTCTTAAACGGCTCTTCCGCACTTACATAACCCAGGTCTTTCAATGCCTTGCACCAGAAACGAGAATATAATAAATGCCCGGTGGCGTGTTCGCTGCCGCCAATATATAAGTCAACATCTTGCCAGTAATTGATTTGTTCTCTATCGGCAAAAACTTTTTTGTTGGTTGGATCCATGTACCGGAACCAGTACCAGCTTGAACCCGCCCAGCCGGGCATGGTGGTAAGCTCATAAGCATGGCCGTTATAGTTCCAGTTTTTTGCTCTTGCCAGCGGAGGTTCACCTGTTACGGTAGGCTTATATTCGTCAATTTCAGGAAGTGTAACGGGCAAATCCTTTTCTTCAACAAGTTTAGGAAGACCATCTTGGTAATACACCGGAAAAGGCTCACCCCAATAACGTTGCCTTCCGAAGATGGCATCGCGCATGCGATAGTTCACTTTGCCTTTACCAATGCCCTTTTCCTCTACAAACTTAATCCCTGCTTCAATGGCCTCATCAACGGTAAGTCCGTTCATAAAACCGGAGTTGATGATCTTTGCATCCCAACTTACAAAGGCTTCCTCTTCAACACCGGGCCCTTCAACAACCTGCACAATGGGCAGATTAAAATGTTTAGCAAACCGATGGTCACGTTCATCATGACCTGGCACGGCCATCACGGCACCGGTTCCATAGCCCGCTAAAACATAATCTGAAATCCAGATAGGTATTTGCTCATTGTTAAACGGATTGATGGCGTATGCTCCTGTAAATGCACCGCTTACGCGCTTCACTTCGCTCATGCGTTCTCGTTCACTTCGGTTTTTCGCTACATCAACATAAGCATTTACTTCGCTGCGTTGTGCTTCGGTGGTAATTTTACCCACCAACTCATGCTCCGGTGCAAGCACTAAAAACGTAGCACCAAAAATGGTGTCAATACGGGTGGTGAAGACTTTAATTTTGGCCTCAACCCCCTTCCCCTTCTCCGTGGGAGATGGGGAGGTTTCGTTGATTGAGGGTGCGTTATCCAACGCAGATTTTAGCTGTGATAAAACTCTAGGTAGGTCATCGTTAACCTGTTGGTTTGAAAAACGAATCACTGAAAATCCTTCATGATTAAGGAAGGATGTCCTCGCATCGTCATATTCCTTGTTTTGAAGATGATATTCACCATCAAGTTCAATTACAAGTCGCTTATCCAGGCAAACAAAATCAGCAATAAAAAATCCGATTGCATGTTGTCTTCTTACCTTATGGCCAAGCCTGCTGTTGCGAACCTCTTCCCATAAGATGGCCTCTTCCGTAGTCGGATTCTTTCTGTGTTCTTTCGCATTTTCTTTTAAAATATGCCAATACTTTTTCTCAGAGGTCTCATAACCTCTTCCCTTCACCGGATCAATTCCCCTCTCCGTAGGAGAGGGGCTAGGGGTGAGGCTAAACTCGAGCTCGCAACCACGACTCTTCCCAATCCAGTTGCGTTGCATTTCTTTAACAGGCTCTGGCCAATCGATGGTATCTAAACCATGAAGCAACCGTTCTGCATAAGCAGAAATGCGCATACTCCATTGCAACATCTTTATACGTTCTACCGGGTAGCCACCGCGTTCACTTACGCCATCTTTCACTTCATCATTGGAAAGTACAGTGCCCAGTGCGGCACACCAGTTCACCATGGTTTCACTTTGGTAGGCAATGCGATAATGTTGTAGGAATTCTTCCTTTTCCTTTTCGTTAAAGTTTCTCCATTGCTCAGCGGAGATTAGTGGGGTATCTTCATCGCACGCTGCTTCAATGTTCTGATTACCGTTTCGCTCCAATTCTGCAATCAATGTTTCAATAGGCTCCGTTTTACCATTTAATTGTCCATGGTCCATGGTCGATGTGCCCATGGACTTTTTGTTATACCACGCATTAAACAACTGCATAAAAATCCATTGCGTCCATTTGTAGTATTCCGGATCGCAGGTTTGTACTTCCCGACTCCAGTCGTAGGAGAAGCCGATCTGTCGCAGCTGGCGCTTATACGTTTCGATGTTCCTGGCGGTTGTAATCGCAGGATGTTGTCCGGTTTGGATGGCGTACTGTTCTGCCGGAAGGCCAAAGGCATCAAAACCCATGGGATGCAAAACGTTAAATCCTTTCAGGCGCTTATAGCGCGACACAATATCTGATGCGATATAGCCTAACGGGTGCCCTACATGCAATCCTGCACCGGAAGGGTATGGAAACATATCAAGAACGTAGTACTTGGGTTTGGAAGGATTGGCGGCAACCTTATAAAGTCCTTCTTTTTCCCATTTTTCCTGCCATTTCTGTTCAATTCGCTTGATCTCTTCTTTATTGTACTCCGCCATAGTTGTGTTATTCTGCTTTTAGAACCTGCAAAAATAAGCCAATCCGGCAAATAGCACTTATTCAGTATCGAAATAGGGATCCTGTAATTAATTCGTTGAAAAGGATACTAAAGGCATATGCGATGTATATGGATTGTTCTTTTCGGATTAATAAGTCTGAGCGCATTGGCGCAGCAGGTTATACGAGGCAGGGTAATAGATAGCCTCAAGCTTGAACCTGTTGCCTTTGTTAACCTTATTCTTGATGATGGCGTAAATGGAACAACCACAGGGATTGATGGATATTATGAGTTGCGATTGCCGACCAGTTATTCGGGTAATATTCTCCTCTCGCATGTGAGCTACAAACGCAAGAATGTAACAGTTGCATTTCTGCAAGAAAATACCGCGATCAAGTTGGTGCCGGGTATTACGGTATTACAGGAGCTTGTTTTTGTGGCCGATGAAAATCCGGCATTGCGCATTATTCGGGAAGCCGTTAGAAACAGAAAATCACATGATCCGGATTACCTCAATTCATACGCCTATCACTCGTACAACAAGTTTGTTATCAAGCCTAGCGAGGCAGACTCAGCATACGTGGCTCAACTGAATGGTTTGCGTTTCAAAGCTGACACAACTTCGTTGAGTAAATCTGAAAAGGAATTCCTGAAGTTTGATAGTCTTACGGAGAAAATGTATTTATTCATGACCGAATCGGTTACGGAGAAAAAAGTAAGTAATCCCAATCGTGACAAGGAAACACTCCTGGCTTTTCGGGCTTCCGGTTTTAAAAGTCCGTTGTTTGCCAATGTTGCCACCGACTATCAGCCATTTTCTTTTTATAAGGATAACATCTCTCTGCTGGGAAAAGATTTTTTAAACCCGATCAGTAAAAATTCAGAAAGCCGCTACAATTTTTATTTAACAGACACTACTTTCTTTAATGCTGATACAGTTTATATAATTCAGTATGAACCAAAGAAAGGAAAACTGATTAACGGATTGAAGGGCATGATTTCTATAAGCACTGACGGCTATGCAATAAAAAATGTAATTGCCGCTTCTGCTGATACCCTTGCGTTAACCGGAATATTAATACAGCAACATTACGAGAAGATTGACGGCAAATGGTTTCCTGATCAGCTCAACACCGATATCTATTTCTACGATTTAAAACTATCGGGACGATTTGTAATGGCACAGCATCGCAGCTTTTTTCGCGATGTTAAGATAAACCCTGATCTGAAGCGGTCGGCTTTTGGTGATATTAAAGTTGATTTAACTATTCCGCAACCTGAGCTCAACGATGTACTGCTTAACCGGTTTCGAAATTCGCCAGTGGACAGCAAAGAAGCCAGAACATATTCCACGCTCGATTCAGCCACGGCAAAGTTGAAGTGGATGGACAAACTTTTAAATGCTGCAGCCACCCAGGCATGGCCCTTGGGTTTTGTGGAAGCTGATTTAACTAAAGTTTTACGATTTAATGCTTATGAAGGTATTCGGCTGGGAGCAGGAATTTATACTTCACCATCATTTTCCAAATGGATAAGGTTAGGCGGGTATGCTGCATATGGGTTTAGGGATGATGCCTGGAAATATGGGGGAGAGGTACGTTTCACCGCCAATGCCAATCAGGAACTATATTTTCAGCTAACCTATAAAAGCGACATTTATGAAATAGGGTATTCTCATGAAAATGAAAATAGAAACCTTTGGGAAGCCGGTGACCGTTTGCGTAAATTACTCAGCTCCAGATACGACCAGGTGGAATCTTATCGTGCTGAGGTTGGCGCTAAAGTTTTACCCCGTATCCATGGATCAGTTTTCACTTTGCGTTCTGAGATAAATCCTGCCTATAATTATTCTCTGGTAGTGGAAGGGGAAAGTACTTCAGCTTTTCTGATTTCTGAAGCGGGAGTAACCTTACGATATTCCGGTAAGGAAAACTATGCGCAGTTGGCCGGGAAGAAAATTTTTCTGGGAAGACAATGGCCGTATATATCGATCACGTACGCATCAACAAATAATTTTTTTGGTGCTCAAAATTTTGATTACCAGCGATACGAGCTGACTTCCCGGTTTCAGGTTAAACACAGGCCAAAAGGCGTTACACGATTGGCCGTTTATGCCGGGTTGGTAGATGGAATAGCACCTTACGGACAATTGTTCACCGGTCGGGGTTCTAAAGAAGTTCAGGGCATACTGGTAGACGGGTTTTTCCAAACGATGGACCTGTATGAGTTTTCAAGCTCGCAGTACGCTTCCATTTTCTTTCAACATAATTTTGGAAACTTTTTACTGGATACTCGCTATAGTAAACCTGAACTAATAATTTACCAAAATGCCGGTGTGGGTGTGTTGAAAAACAAGGGAGTGCATAGCTCAACTGAGTTTGAACTACAGGATTTTTCTAAAGGATACTATGAATCAGGCATCGGCCTTAATAATCTACTTCGCTGGAAATACTCCAATGTTGCCTATTATGGGCTTGGGGGCTCATTGTTTTACCGGTATGGCCCGTACCAGTTTGATAAAACCGGAAATAACCTTGTTTTCCGACTTACACTCAATATTGTCTTTTAATCCCGTTCTGGGCATCCCTTTTTTTTAAGAATTAATCCACCGACCTGTAACAAGAATTCCACAGTTCATCCGGTTGGAATTACAGTCTGGTAACTCCTTTTAGAATTAGTGCATCGCGGCCAGCACTTTTACCGTGAAGTCAGCCAAAAGCGGATGAGTTATGAAAGGAAATATTATTAGTGTATTACTACTTCTTTTGACGGAGATACTGGTTGCCCAGACCAGGATTTCAGGTACCGTAACCGATGCTAAGGGCGAACCTATACCGGGTGCCAATATTCTATTGCTTAACACTTATGATGGAACCACTTCGGATGCCTCAGGCAAATTTGACTTTACAACTTCAGAAGCAGGAATACAAACGCTGGTGGTAAAGTTTATTGGCTTTAAAGAATTCAGGCAAACGCTTGATCTCAGCGCATCAAAGCTTGAAGTAGGTGTTACGCTCAAAGAAGAAGTCAATCAACTGGAAGCAGTAACCATTACAGCCGGTGCTTTTGCGGCCAGTGATGAATCGCGAAGAACAATTTTTAAAGCACTCGACATCGCCACCACTGCCGGTGCTACTGCCGATATAGCCGGTGCGCTGAACACACTTCCGGGAACACAGAAAGTAGGAGAGAGCGGCCGCTTGTTTGTTCGGGGAGGTGATGGTAATGAAGCCCGCACTTTTATTGATGGCATGCTGGTGCTGGATGCTTACGGTCCTGCCGCACCCAACACACCTTCGCGTGGAAGATTTCTTCCTTTTATGTTTAAAGGAACAAGTTTCAGCACCGGAGGATATTCAGCAGAATATGGTCAGGCGCTTTCATCCGCTTTAGTGCTAGACTCAAAAGATGAAGAACAATTTTCGCGTACGGACATCGGACTTCTATCCGTTGGTGCTGATGTGGCGCATACCCAGGCATGGGAAAAGTCTTCGTGGGCTGGTAAAGTTGGTTATACCAATATCCGACCTTACTTCAATCTCATTAGTCAGGAGGTAGACTGGGTTAAACCACCCGAATCGCTGGAGGCCAGTTCGGCCTATCGTCAGCGCGTGGGGAAGTCAGGAATGTTTAAAGTTTATGGTAATTACAATCATTCCAATTTCTCACTTTATGATCATGCGGTTGGTGATCCATCGGTAAAGGTTCTACAGGACTTGCGGAATAATTTCGGTTACCTGAATGGTTCGTATAAAACATCCCTTACTCCAAAATGGTCTTTGCGCACTGGATTGTCCTACACCGCCATTGATAATGATGTATCGTTAAATGCGTTGAAAATAACAGAAGCTGATAAGGGTATTCATGCTAAAGTAGCATTTGATGGTTCGTTAAGTGATAAACTTGAACTTCGTGCTGGAGGAGAGGTAATCAACCATGAGTATCAAGCCCGTGTTGATACGTCCACTCGCGCATTGGGATTTAATGAACTGATTGCCGCGGCATTTCTGGAAGCCGATGTCTATACCAGTAACAAGTTTGTAACACGGGCGGGTGGACGTGTAGAATACAATAGCCTGATTAACCAGGGAAGTATTGATCCACGTATTTCATTGGCCTATAAAACAAGTAAAAATGGTCAGGTATCGGTAGCGTACGGGAAATTTCGTCAATCAGCCAATCAGCAGTGGCTCAGATCTGCACCCGATTTATTACCGGAGAAAGCTGATCACTACATTTTGAATTATCAGCTCATTCAGCATAACAGAACATTCAGAATTGAAGGCTATTACAAGACCTATTCCGATCTGGTTAAATTTGATGATAGTGCGTTTACCAATAATGGATCTGGATATGCCCGTGGTATTGAGCTCTTCTGGCGTGACAATAAAACTTTTCGCAATGTTGATTACTGGGTTTCGTATTCCTTTCTGGATACAGAAAGAAATTACCTGAATACTCCTTATTCTGTAACACCTTCATTTGCGTCAGCGCACAATTTCTCAGTCGTTTATAAGCAATTCTTTGTGAAGCTTAAATCACAACTGGGATTTACCTATTCGTACACCAGCGGCAGACCCTACAATAACCCGAATGAAGAAATCTTTAACAATGGCCGAACCAAAAGTTATCAGGATTTAAGCGGTAACATCAGTTACCTGCCGAAACCACACCTTATCATCTACTTTTCCTGCACCAATCTGCTGGGGCGCGATAATATTTTTGGATACCAGTTTAGTAAAGCACCGGATGATAATGGAGTTTTTGCAAGTCGCCCGATTCGTCAGGCTGCACCTCGCTTCATCTTTCTCGGTGTTTTTATTACCCTTTCAAAAAATAAATCAGTTAACCAATTACCAAGTCTTTAACCATTAACCTTACAACTATGAAAACCATGAACATCATTCCTCTTTTTTTGCTGGCCTTGTCGCTTCTGGCATTTGGGGCTACAGCAAACGATCGCTACAACGAGTCGATGCAAAAAAATATTCAGTCTGTATACACAGCAAAAACGATTGATGAGATTCAATTGGCTGTAAATGCTTTTGAACGTATCGGTGAAGCGGAGAAAAATAAATGGGAGCCCTTTTACTATGCCAGCTTCGGTTACGTAATGATGGCAACACGCGAAAAAGAAGCGCAGAAGAAGGACGCTTATCTGGACTTGTCGCTGAAAGCACTTGAAAAGGCAAAAGCTATTAACCCCGCTGAATCGGAGATAGTAACCGTAGAAGGATTTGTGCACATGATGCGTGTTACAGTTGATCCAGCTTCGCGTGGACAGCAGTATTCAGGTCTTGCCATGCAAACGTTCGGAAAGGCTATTGCCTTAAATCCTGAAAATCCAAGGGCGCTTAGCCTCATGGCACAGATGCAATATGGAACAGCCCAGTTTTTTGGAAGTTCAACTGCCGAAGCGTGTGGAACACTGAATAAGGCATTGGAAAAATTTGAGACCTTTAAATCTGATAATCAGCTGGCGCCAACCTGGGGTAAGCCAATGGCGGAAGGAATGCGAGCACAGTGTAAATAGACCAAAATTTAAGCTATGAGTTGCGAGCTTCTAGCTACAAGACACAAGCTTGAGGCTTGTAGCTCACAGCTAGAAACTAGTAGCTTTAAATTCACCACTCAACACTAACTACTCAAACCTAATGATTAAAATCTTAACATACAGCCACATCTTTGCGGGAGTAATTTCGCTGGTTGTTGCTCCGCTGGCAATGGTTGTGCACAAAGGAGGCACCGCCCATCGTTTATGGGGCAAGGTCTTCTTTTGGTGCATGACGTGGATTTGTTTTTCAGCCATTATATTATCTACCCTCAAGTGGATTCCATTTCTCTTATTGATTGCTGTGTTCAGTTATTACTCCGTGTTTATCGGTTATCGGTCATTGTATCGAAAGCAACTGCATCAAGGGATGGGTGTAACCTGGTACGATTGGATGGCTGGAGTTGTTGCAGGTATTTTTAATATAGGATTTTTTGTGTGGGGAATGTACCTGGTAGTAAAGGGTCACACTTCGCTGGGATTGTTGGCCTCCGGCTTTGGTTTTGGCGGCATGTTGGTAGTGTGGTCGGAATTGCAACGTTACATTAAACCGCCTCCGGGTAAGTTCGATTGGCTCTACAGCCACATGGGCAACATGCTGGGTGGTTTTATTGCTTCGGTAACCGCATTCTCCACACAAGTGATGACTTTTCTTCCAGGAATGATGCAATGGATTTGGCCAAGCTTGGTAGGTGTGCCGCTGATAATTTTTTGGATACGTACCTATCGGAAGAAGCTGGAAAAAGGTAATCGTTTAGCAGGGCTGTTAGAGATCAGATGATTTAATATCTTGGTGCATGGTTCAGGTTAGTCGAAAAGAGGTTTTGCGTCAGGTAAGAGATTTTGCCATACTCATCATTGCTGGTTTTATTATGACCTTGATAATGGGGTATACCAAATCGCCACGGCAATACCTGATCATCGGAAGCTTTACCGCATTGATGTGGGTTTTTCTATGGAAGGGAAATTCACTTATCAGCGCATTGATTTCTTCTTTTATCGATTGGCTGAAATCGCCTGTTAAAAGTTTAATACTTCTTTCGTTGGGCAGTGTTGTGTATACCATAAGCAGTGTGCTTTTACTGGTAAAGGTGTACGAGTGGGCATTTGACATTGATTTCGGGAAATCCGAAAGCATGGTGTATTCGGCAACCGTCATTACTATTATTATTACCTTATTTATGCACGGTCGTGCTTTTTTATTGGAATGGAAACAAAGTGCATTGGATACCGAGCGTCTTAAACAAGAAAATGTTACTGCCCGCTATGAGAGTTTGAAAAACCAGATTAACCCTCATTTTTTGTTTAATAGTTTTAATGCCCTTACCAATCTGGTTTATGAAGACCAGGACCTCGCGGCTAAATTTATTAAGCAGTTATCGGAGGTATATCGCTATGTATTGGATACACGCGATCGCGAGTTGGTATCCAAAATGGAGGAACTGAATTTTTTGGAGTCATACCTTTTTCTTCAGAAAATAAGATTTGGTGATAACCTACGGGTTTCCATTGAGCTTGATAGGGTAAAGACCGATTTTCCGCCCCTGGTATTACAAATGCTTATCGAAAATGCTATCAAGCATAATATAGTTTCTAACGAACAACCTTTGACAGTAAAAATTTATTCTGCCAACGATTTTATTGTCATTGAAAATACGTTACAAAAAAAGAAAGTGCTTGCAGAGGAATCGGCAGGGGTTGGTCTCAGTAATATCCGGTTGCGATACGAGTTTTTGTCTAGTAAAAAAGTCGAAGTAGAAGAGCTGTCTGACAAGTTCATCGTTCGCCTTCCTATTTTGAAACAGGTTGAGGATTAAGCTATGCATGTATTAATTATTGAAGATGAAATTCATGCGGCCAGGCGATTGGAAAGCCTGATATATGAAGTTTCTCCTGATGCTATAATAGCCGGCACGGTAGATGCAGTTAAAAGTTCGGTGAAATGGCTGAACACACATCCGACACCAGACCTGATATTCATGGATATTCAACTAGGTGATGGATTGAGTTTTGAAATTTTTGAAATGATTGATGTAAAGTCGCCTGTGATTTTCACTACAGCCTATGACGAGTATGCACTCAAGGCATTTAAGGTTAATAGTATTGATTACATATTAAAACCTGTTGATAAGGAAGAACTTCAACTGGCCGTAAAAAAATTCAAGACACTCACCCACGACCGGCAGGAATCCGGGCATAAAATTTCCGACAACATCAGTAAAGTAGTAGAATTACTTTCCAGAAAGTACAAGGAACGATTTGTAATTAAAGTAGGAGAGCATTTACGCACTATTGAAGTAAAGGATATCCACTATTTTTTTAGCGCGGATAAGGCAACCTTTTGCCATACACATGATAACAGGAATCATGTTCTTGATTTCACCCTGGATCAACTGGAAGAAATGGTCGACCCATCCCTGTATTTCCGCATTAACCGTAAATACCTGGTAAGCACAAAAGCAATTAAAGATATTATCAGCTATACGAACAGCCGGTTAAAGCTTATACTGGAGGGTGCTAAAGATGAGGATTGTATTGTGGCGCGTGAACGAGTACAGGATTTTCGAAACTGGCTTGATCGGTAACCTGGATTACTCCTTACCAATAATTTTTTTCAATACATCAATGTCGCTTTGTTTAATGGGTTTGGTAATAAACTGAACAACATTTTTATGTTGAAATACAAGGTCTTTATCATGCTTATTGTTGGAGCTGGTTAGCACCACAATACGGGTTTTTTCCTTAATGGGATCCGACATTTTTTCGAAGCTTTCCAGGAAACCGAAGCCGTCAATATTAGGCATATTCAGGTCGAGAAATATGATGTCAGGAGAAGGGTTATCTGTGTTACTCGAAAGGGAGTCAATGGCCTCTTGCGCTGATTTATAGGCAATTAGGTTATCGGTAAAGCTATAGACCTCAAGAAATCTTCTTTGAATGAAAAGATCAATTTCGCTGTCGTCAATTAAAACTGTTGTCTCAACAATACCCTTCACGTTTTCACAGATTAAAGCCGTTTATATAAACTTAACACAAATCAGCCGAAAAGGACAAAAAAAGCCCTAAAAATTGTTTTTTTTTAGGTTTTATAGCATCAAAAAATGTGTTAAAATTGACCTTCTAAACCCAACCAAAACTATGAATTCCAAAAACTCCCTTTATTTACTTTTCTGTCTTGCCTTTATTCTTGGGCTTAGTGCTTGCAGTTCAGGGGATAAGAAGAGTAACGCTGATGAATTTAAAGAGGCCGAAGAAGGCCTTCGCTCTACTATAGAGGATGTAGTTTATAATATTCCATCACCTACAGAAATTCCATACCTGATTCAGCAAACCGGTGCTGAATTTAACCAGGGCTTATTGAACTCACGCAATAAAGTTGATCAATACACCAATCGCACAGATAAGGCATCACTCAATTTGGGTGTTTATACAGCCGATATCGGTTACCTTACATCGTACGATAAAACACAGGAAGCTATTGAGTATTTGAATGCCTGTAAAACGCTGGCCGATTACCTGGGTGTTATTGGAACTTTCGATATTGAAATTTTGAAACGGTTTGAGGCAAATATTTCCAATAAGGATTCTTTGGCTAAACTGTTAGATGAGTCAATCAAAGAAACTGAAAAATTCCTGAAAGATGACACCCGTAACAAGCAAGCTGCATTGGTAGTGGCCGGTAGCTTTGTAGAAGGGCTTCATATTTCAACTGGGTTGGTTAATACGTATCCAAAAGATTTACTTCCAACCGATACACGCAACGTTATCCTTACCCCGGTAATACAGGTTATCCTCAATCAAAAGAAATCGGTTTCGGAGCTTTTGAAGATGCTGTCAGCCATTGAGCAGACTGACCCGGTAAGTGGTATGGTAAGAGATTTAAAAGAGCTTGAAGAAGCTTATGAATCGTTGGATATTGAGGAGAAAATAAAGAATAATCGTGCGGACATGGTGTTGAGCGACAAGAACCTGGAGACGATATCGGTGGTAGTTGCCAAGATGAGAAAATCTATTGTTGAGTAACAGAGCATGGACACAAGGAAAGGACTGGTGAAATCCAGTCCTTTTTTTTTGTAGTTGCTACAGGTTCTTTCCCTATCTTTAGTAATCTAATATAATCCGTTCATGAGTGAAGTAATTCTAAAGTCCCTTTTAAGACTTTTTGCTGTTGTTGCCCGTCAGGATGAAGTAACCCGTCAGGAGCGAGAGCAGGTGCGCCTCTTTTTGCGGGAGCACTTAAACGAATCCAAGATTGAATTGTACCTCAGTTTGTTCGATGAGTACGCGGGCACGATTGCCAGCGTGGCAGGCGCTGACGAGGCCTATAATATCAATCGTATTTGTGCAGAAATTAATCTGGGACTTACTCAGAAGCAGAAATACATTGTAGTACTTGAACTGGTTCGGTTGGTTTTAGCCGATGATACAATTACCCCGCATGAAGATGAGTTGCTAAAACTGATTTGTAAATCGTTTAGTGTTAGCGATGAGAACCTGGAGTCCATCAAAACCTTTTTGGCAGGAAAGGAAAGCTCTCACCTGGATCATCCGGCCTTACTGATTGTTGATAATAAGGATGACTCAGCCTTTAAACATGCCCTGCACATCAAAAGAAATCACTTAAAGGGTTTTATTGAATTCTTGTATTTGAGTCAGGCTGAACTTTACCTGGTTAAGTACATTGGTACTTCCGAAGTTTATTTAAATGGTGTTCCGTTTCGGTCGGGTTCTATCCAGGTGCTGAGTGTTGGTAGTACGCTGCGCTGGGATAAAGATGAACCGATTTACTATGGCGATGTGCTCAGTCGGTTTAAACGATTGAATGTAAGTGAACGAATTTCATTTGAGGGAAAGGATATCCATTTCAAATTTAAGAATGGTGGTATTGGATTGCAGGAAGTTAACCTGGCAGAAGAATCGGGTAACCTGGTTGCCTTAATGGGAGCCAGTGGCTCAGGTAAGTCAACGTTACTCCATGTACTTAATGGTTCGGAAAAACCAACACGGGGTAAAGTGCTTGTCAATGGCATTGACATTCATAAGGAACCCGAAAAAATTGAAGGTGTTATTGGTTTTGTGCCTCAAGATGATCTGCTTATTGAGGATTTAACTGTTTATCAGAATCTTTACTATGCGGCAAAATTGTGTTTTAATGATTTGGATGAGGCGTCTATAGACAGCCTCGTTATGAAAACATTGGAAGATTTAGGTCTGGCTGAACGAAAGGATTTGAAAGTTGGATCGCCCTTACAAAAGACTATAAGTGGGGGGCAGCGCAAGCGACTTAATATAGGCCTTGAATTGTTGCGTGAGCCGGCCATTTTGTTTTGCGATGAGCCTACCAGCGGCTTGTCATCGCGCGATTCAGAAAATATTATTGATCTGTTGAAGGAACTTGCTTTGAAAGGCAAATTGGTTTTTGCTGTGATACACCAGCCTTCATCGGATATTTTTAAAAAATTTGATCGGTTGTTGATTTTGGATACCGGTGGGTACCAGATTTATTATGGTAATCCCGTGGACGCCATTGTATATTTTAAACGCGCTATTGACATGATCAATAGCGAGATGGGCGAATGTTACGAATGTGGAAATGTCAATCCCGAACAGATTTTCAATATCATTGAAACTAAAGTAATAAATGAATACGGTCAGTTTACCAATGAGCGGAAAATGCTACCCGAGCAATGGTTTAAACTCTATCAACTGTATAAAAAAATCGGAGGTCATGCACTGGCGTCCGTTTCTACCAAGCCGGTAAAATCCACCCTGCGTATTCCCGGACGTCTTAAGCAGACTAAATTGTTTTCGCTGCGCGATGTGCAGGCGAAAATCCACAACCGGCAGTACATGATTATTAACCTGTTGGAGGCGCCCCTTCTGGCTTTTATTTTGGCCTTTATTGTTCGTTTTTACAATGTTGATGATAAGCTACTTTCAGGATACGTATTTGCCAAAAATTTGAATTTGCCGGCATATCTCTTTATGAGTGTAATCGTGGCTTTGTTTATGGGGCTTACCGTTAGTGCAGAAGAGATTATTCGCGACAGAAAAATATTGAAGCGTGAAGCATTCCTGCATTTGAGCAGGAGTAGCTACCTGATGTCCAAAATTGGAATTTTATTTTTACTCTCTGCCATTCAAACGCTCTCGTTTGTTATTGTTGGTAATTATATTCTTGAAATTCGTGGCATGTTACTGGAACATTGGTTGATCTTGTTTACGGTTTCCTGTTTTGCCAATGTTTTGGGTTTGAATATTTCTTCTGGTTTTAATTCAGCAGTCACGATTTATATTTTAATTCCATTGCTGATTATCCCCCAACTTATTTTAAGTGGGGTAGTCGTAAAGTTTGACAAGCTTAACCCTGTTATCGGTAACACGGCCACAGTTCCTTTTGTAGGTGATATTATGGCTTCACGGTGGGCGTTTGAAGCCGGTATGGTAACCCAGTTTAAAGACAATCGGTATGAACAGGAATTTTATTATTTAGATAAGGTAATGGCTGATGCTGATTATAAAAAAATATACTACATCCCCGAGTTGGAAACGAAGCTCCAGTTTTGCCTTAATAACCTGAATACGCAGGATAATGAACTTAAACGCAAGCTTATCAATGACCTTGATTTATTAAGAAATGAAATCAGGAGGGAAGCTGAATTGGTAGACCGCGATCACTACAAATGGATTGATAACATTGCCGTTAACCGTTTCGATTCAACTACATACAGTGAAGCCATAGGTTTTTTAGGTAACATCAGGCGACTGTACATTAACCGTTACAATAAGGCGGATGGTGAAAAGGAGAAAAAGATTAGCCTGATGACTGACACCCCTGAAAAGGAGAAAAGTTATGCTGCCTTACGTGATGGTTACCGCAACGAGGCCATTGCTGATTTTGTAAAGAATCTCACTGAAACACACCGTATTATAGAGAAGGATGGTAAACTAATTCAAAAGATATTTCCTATTTATAAAGATCCAGATCCTGATCACTTTATTGATTTTGATGCTCAGTTCTACATGCCTAAAAAGCATTTTCTAAATCGAAATATCGATACCCTGTTTTTTAACATGGGGGTTATCTGGTCGATGTCGTTTGTGCTTATGCTTACCCTCTATTTCGACCTGCTTAGGAGGGTAATTGATGGTATTGGTAACCTGTCCAATCCGTTGAATCGTAGAATGTAAGGGTTTGAATTTTAATCAAATTCCATACCTTTGGGGCAAGTTTTAAGTCTATGATTGTCCTCCTGCTTATTCTGTTGCTACTTATCCTGATCAGGATATTTTAAGCATGTTTTTTACACTTTCGAAAATACTGGGTTACCTGGCTTCACCCCTGGTTTGGGTGTGTCTTTTATTTTTTTTGGCAGCGTTTAGCAAGAAGAAACGATGGAGGAAGAGGTTCTTCTGGACCGCCCTCACCATGCTGCTTTTTTTCTCCAATGAATTTATTGCGAATGAGGTTATGCATGTGTGGGAAGTGCCGGCCACTCCTTTTCATGAAATTGATAAAACCTATGCTTACGGCATTTTGCTTACGGGTGTAACGAGTACCGATACACAACCCGATGACCGCGTGTATTTTCACCGTGGTGCTGATCGGGTGGTGCATACAGTTGAGTTGTATAAACGAGGTATTATTAGCAGCGTGCTCATTACCGGGGGTAGCGCCCGTTTAGTAACAACAGGCAGGAGGGAAGCTGATGATATTTTTAAAGCGCTGAAGCTTATGGGTGTGGATTCAACGGATATGATTATTGAAAATGAATCACGAAACACATTTGAATCTGCTGTGAAGGTTAAACAAATGATAGGACAGGAGCAGGGTAAGTTATTACTCATTACATCGGCATACCATATGCGCAGGTCAAAGGCTTGTTTTGCTAAAGCTGAACTGCAGGTTGATGCGTTCAGTACCGATTTTTATACCCATCCAAGAGTTTTTACACCCGATACTTTGTTTATACCAAAAATTGATGCCATGCAGAGTTGGCAACGCCTGATTAAGGAATGGGTAGGTATCGTGGCCTATAAAATTGCAGGTTATCTATAGGATCGAAGTGGTTTTTTTCCATCCACTTAACGCCTCCTGATTCAGGTAGTTATTGAGACTTTCAAGGTTTGGGAAAATAGACACCTTAACCGGGCTTTCATTAGGATCATCCGATTGAAACATTACCTCTACAAAGAACCCTTGAATAAGATAAAGGGAGAAGTAACAGGAGTTACGCACCTGGTTTCCGATAAGGGTACCCTTTTTACGCAGGTAGGCAATTTGCTGCCTGGATGAAAAACGTTTAAAAAAGAATTTAGTGAACATAGTGGATGGCTATAGCCCTTGCAACGCAAAAGATAAGCCATGCCTAAAATGGTGGATTGGATGGATTTTGATCCGCTTAATGGTATAGAAAATCTTAAAATGGGAATGTATAATCCTGTTTTGAGTGGTGGAGAATAAAAAAGGCTGCAAAAAATTGCAGCCTTTTTGATCAAAAGTATTTCTTCAATTATGGTGTGGGCAGGGCATTTCCTATAAAGTCATTTGGATTACATTCAGGTATCTTTGCTCCCCATTTTTTATTTATTGCATCAATAAAAAGATTTGCTATATAACCTGAGCCACGCGGATTTGGATGAACACCATCTAAGGAGAATGCCCCAAAAGGGGGGGTTATTGAAGCAGTAAATGCAGATCCTTTAATTCGCACAGTACCTGATTTAACAGCAATAAGAGCTGCGTTTACATCAACCAGAACTAATCTTGCAGACTGTGCACTAACAGAAGCTGAAATGGTTTGATTAAATCCGGTAATTGAGTTTTGGATTTCTGTTTGTTCACTTGGTATCAATACCCAGCTGTCAGCCAAGGGAACAGTAAGACCATTTATTAATTGCGGATTTCCACCAACCAATGTTCCTATAAACGAAGCTGCGGGTAAAACAACAAGATCCTGTCCAACAACTGCTTGACGAGCTAAGCGATAAGGTTCTAATTGCGCCCGCTGTCCTGCGGTAATTGCTCCAGCTCCTTGAAGTTGATCCCAAAAAGGTCCAAGGTCACGGGCTGTTTCATCGTTTAACACAACTCGATTACCAGGTCCAGCAGTAAATGTTATTTTACGACCATCCATCTCAGCAGCGGGAAGATTGAATGGTGCTCCTTTTAGGGCATCAAGCGTTGCATTATATCCGGCAAATCCCGTATTGAGAGCATCAGCGTTTGCTGATGGTAGGTTAACTGGATTAACAGGAACTGTGCTGAAGAAAGGTATGCTGGTAACATTCGGAATGTTTGCCACTGCACCTTTGGCATTCGCATTAGCATTCAACATAGCAGTAAGCGCAGAATTAAATCTGGTTTGGAAATCACCCTGACTTGTAAGTATCGCTGGGTTTGAGGCGCCTCCTGTAGCGTAGCCTAAGACATCATTATTTCCTAACCAGAAGGTGAAAAAGGTGCCTCCATTTGCCAAAGAAGCAGCTGCATCACCAATCAATGTTGACCCTGTTGCGCCATCGGTGCTTGGGTTAGAGGCAATCCGAGCATAATATGGACTGTATGCCGGGTTTGCAGCCGCAGGACCACCTAATGCTGCAATTTGTGCTGTTAAAAGTGTAACACCAGGAACGCCCCAATTATTTAATTCAGTTTTACTTCCAGGATATGGTGCAAATGCTGCTCCACCATCTCCAGTCGTTGGAGTTGGGGCTGGTGATGCAGGATTCTTTAACACAAGTCTTCCCTGTGTACAGCCGCCAGCAGGATTGAAGCATCCGTTTGTAGAATTAACACTTGGCTGTACAAATGTACCACCTCCAAGAATTTGAGCCTGCCTAGCAAGAATTGATGGGAATGAATTATTCTGTCCAACTGTATATAATGCGCCATCCATGTAACCCGCTGTAAGTGAGTTTCCAACGGAAACGATCTTGGTCATATCAACTTCTCCAAGCGTGGGTTCTTCCTGCACAGGAAAATCGTATGTACAAGCACCAATGGTCAATACGATTAGTGATGATATTAGAATTTTGTTTTTCATAGCCAATTTCAATTTTAATTATTTCATAAGTTGGTCAAAAGTAACCGATAAGTAATATATGGCACCCAATGTTGGTCCACCATAATTCAAAACATACCGTTCATTGGTAAGGTTAGATCCACCAATCTTAATTAATGATTTAACATCCTTTAGGCGGTAGCTAACCTGGGCGTCAAGTGTCCCAATTGCGGGTACTTTGCCTTGAGCAAAAGATGACTCCCAAAGGAATTCATCTTGCCAGCGATAGGCGATGTTAAAGCCGATTCTGTCTGTAACTTTCCTATTACTGAAAGTAATGTTGTATTTGTGTTCAGGAGTATTGAATTCAGCCAAAAAGCCATCAGCTGCCAATTGCTCTGCGTCACTCAACTTATTCCAATTGTAGTTACCACCAATTTTATAACCTTTTGGTAAACTATAATCCAAACCAATGGCAAAACCCTGTGCAGTCAATTTGCGATCAACATTTGTAGGTATGGAGAAGGTATTCTCCTGACCAATTGTTGTTATCGGTGTTAGCAAAGTTTGGGCATTACGGATATTTTGTTCTGTACGTGGATCAAAATTATAAGTAGGATCAGTAGGCATACCCTCAATGTCAATAACGCCAGATGCTTTACGAATAAATTGTGAAGCAATAAAATCGTTATACTCGTTTCGATAGTAAACCAGATCAATTAAAAGTTTCTCACCAAGCAAACCCTTATATCCAACTTCAATTGATTTAACTTGTTCGGGCTTTACAGGTTCAATTGATGTAATCGGAACCAATAGGGCAAGGTTATTGGGATCACCAATGGCTGTAGGGTTTCCTGCTGCGGCACCAGCTGCAACTCCTGCAGTATAGGCTACCACTGATCGCAAATCGTAAGCATATTGGAGCACATTTCGGGCTTCTGCATATTGTGGAAGGCCACCAATTAATCTAGCACTCACTGCATTTAAATCAATATGTTGATTTTGTGTAGTGGGCATCCTAAAACCAGTTTGGTAGGATAATCGAAAGTTTGATGAGGGTGTTATAGAATAAACACCGGAAATCCTGGGGTTGACCTGAGCGTCAAAATTCTCGTTTTTGTCCCAACGAATAGATCCTGTGATTTTTAATTTATCGCTGAAGATTTTTTTTGCAGCTTGAACATAAGCACCAATCTCTTGTATGGTAATATCATTTCCTGCGGTATCAGCAAAAATGGTTCCGTTTGATTGAAGATCATACAAACGATAGCTTGCACCGGCAACCAGTTCCATAAAATCAATTTGGTTTACAAAGTTGTATTGTCCTTCAGCATGATAGAGTCTGGTTTTATCGTTAAAGAGGGAGCCGGCTGGGATAGTTTTACTTCTGGCCGTTGATTTAGCAGCTTCAAATTCGGGAGTTCCAGGTAAAAGTCTACCCACATCCGCTTGAGAACGGGCAAAATTATGGGCTCCTTCCTGCTGCGCAACGGTTGGCGCATTGGCAGGATTGTATTGACCTTGACCTGCTAAATTAGCCAAGTATGACAGGTATCCAACGGAATAGTCGGTAAACCAAGCAGTATTATTCTTCCAGGAATCATTAATCAAAATACCCGTTAAATCTGCTATATACGATTCACCTGAGTCTTCAATTGTGGTATATCCTCGTAGGAAGAAATTTGCTCCTTTAAGCTCCAACTTATGCTGCTGAATATTGAAATCTTTTAACGAGTAACGTTGTGCTCCGGTGTAAACTGATGTTCCTGCCCCATAGTTCAATAAATAAGAAAGCTCAATCTTATCGGTTAAGCGGTAGTTTAAACCAATATTTGCCTTTACATTTTTAGCATTATAGTCAACTAAATGTCGCTCTTCATAGGGTGTTCTGGAAACAGTTTGATCAGGTAGCCACTGAACAAAGGGGGCTAAGGGGGTGGAAGCAAGAGCAGGGGCGAGGGAAAGTCGAACTAAACCAAGGCTGTTGGCAACCTCATCACCGAAAGCATGTACGCGATCTGCACCTGGATTAAAACTTAAAGCACCCTGACGTTCCGGGGTTTTGTCTTGCAGATTTGTACCATACCAATCCGTTGCCTCACTATATGAAAGCGCTATTTTAAATGCGAATTTGTTATTGAAGGCTTTAGCATATCGCAATGCTCCTTCAAACATTGGCTGAGCACTACTCGGTCCGATCGGGTCAGAAATCCCCTCGTTGCCTAAGCTTGAAGGTCCGCCAATATGGTTCATGCTATACTTTGCGAATGCGCTTAGTCCCTGATATTCAAAAGGACTTTTGCTATTTACTAACAGAATTCCGTTAAATGCATTTGGTCCATATAAAGCAGAGGCTGCTCCTGGAATAAACTCAACACTTTCTACATCAAGTTCCGAAGGACCATTCAAATTTCCTATGGGAAAATTTAATGCTGGAGCTTGCGTATCCATACCGTCTGTAAGTTGAACAAATCGAGTGTTTCCTGTTGAATTGAAGCCTCGTGCATTGATGATCTGAAAATTTATGCTACTTGTTGTCATATCAAGCCCCTTCATATTGATAAGGCCTTTATAGTAATTATCAGATGCTGTATTCTGGACTCCTAGTATATCCATCTTTTCAATTGTTACAGGAGACTGAAGAATACTTTCTTCCATACGGGAGGCTGAGACAACAACTTCTTGCCCAAGCATTGTGCTTTCAACAAGTGATATATCAAGTCCCGATGTATTGGCATCGGCAATTTCAATTTCTTGAGTGGAGTACCCAATAAATGAAAAAACCAAGGTTAATGGTGGTGCTTGGTTTACCGATAGACTAAATTCACCCCTTGTGTTAGTTATTGTGCCCACGACTCTGCCTTTAACCACAATGTTAACCCCCGCCAGGCCATCACCCGAGACAGCGTCTTTTACGGTTCCGGAAATGGTGGTTTGTGAATAAGCAATCGTGGCGGCCAGTAGCATGGCTAGTGTTAGCCCCATCGAACGTTTGTAAAACTTCTCCATACAGTTTTGTTTAAAATGGTTGGTTTTTAGAATAATAGTTTGAGTTCTTAATAATGACAATACGAACATTCGTACTTCCCTGAAAAGTACAAAATATTATTAAAAAACAAAGAAATCGATTGCGAAATCGTTGAAGTAATTCTTGAAGTGTTAGCCTTTGACCGAATTTTGTTGCTTCAGGTGGGCCACCAACCTGTCGCATAAGGCATGGGTTTCTGTGGCCAGAAATTCATCGCCTGTAGCCGTTAATATGCTTTGGGCTAGGCCGCCTAGACAATCGATGTAAAACTTTTTCATATCGTCCACGGGCATATCCTTAGTCCAGAGGTCAATACGAAGGGTGTTTTTTTGTTTCTCATCCCAAAGGGAAATGCTGATGGCTTTTGTATCCGTGGGGGCGGCATCAGGTTTATCGGATGCATCCCAACGAATAGTGTCGGGTACGTTGTTGCTGTCAAGCTCTACAGTAAAGTTTATATTGGTTTTGCGCATACCTCTAATTTGAAGATTTGTTGATTCGTTAATTTGAAAATGCTCAATCAGGGTGCAAGATACATTTTCAACTTTTCAAATTAGCCCATTTTCAAATTCGTATTTCAGGAATATCACCTTCAATTATAAGTTTTCCTTCGGTAGCATTTTTAATTTGTTCAACCGTAACTCCGGGTGCCCGTTCCAGAAGTTTGAAGCCTCCCTTTGGAAGCACATCGAGAACGGCTAAGTCGGTAACGATTTTCTTAACACAATTTAATCCCGTTATGGGCAGGGTACACTTTTTCAACAGCTTGGATGCCCCCTCTTTGCTGCAATGCTGCATGGCTACAATAATATGATTAGCCGAAGCCACTAAATCCATTGCACCGCCCATACCCTTCACCATTTTTCCAGGCACTTTCCAGTTAGCGATGTCACCGGTTTCAGAAACTTCCATGGCACCGAGTATAGTGAGGTGAATATTTCCACCCCTGATCATGGCAAAGCTTTCAGCCGAGCTGAAGAGTGATGAGCCAGGCATCATCGTGATAGTTTGTTTGCCGGCATTGATGAAATCGGCATCTACTTTATCTTCAGTGGGGAAGGGCCCGATGCCTAATAATCCGTTTTCGGATTGGAGTACAACATTTAAGTTGGCGGGAATGTAATTGGCTACCAGGGTGGGAATGCCAATGCCTAAGTTGATGTACATACCATCTTTAACTTCCTGCGCGATGCGTTTTGCTATACCTGTTTTATCTAACATGTTGATTTGAAAATTATAGGATTTGAAAATTTGAAGATTATGATTTTGATGAGCTAATGATTTTTGAGATTATCTTGATTATGCTTTGAAGGTCATCCAATAATTTCTCAGGATCAGGATAATGATCTGATTCTTTGCATAAGAGTAACCAATATTGCGTTTTCATCCGCCTCTTTAGCGGCTATCTTGAATTTATGGATAAAGTCAGCCTTTGACTCAGCATTCTGTGCTTCTCTTGTATTTGCGCCAATGGAGGTACCTGATTTCAATAATTGCCTGGCAATTATGTACTTCTTTTTACTCTCCAATTGCTCACAATAATCAATTATCGCTAATGAAAATTTGAATGTTAAATCAACTATAATATTGTCCTTATCGTCCCTCATGGTTAACCATATTCAAATTTTCAAATTATTTCATTTTTAAATTTTGGTAATGGTTTTTTGTTCAATCCTTTTCTCATAATTCTTTCCCTGAAAAATACGTTGTACATAAATGCCGGGTGTGTGTATTTGGTTTGGATCCAGTTCGCCAACCGGTACCAGTTCTTCTACTTCAGCAATGGTAATCTTTCCGGCTGCGGCCATCATGGGGTTAAAGTTTCGTGATGTTCCCCGATAGATCAGGTTACCTGTAGTGTCGCCTTTCCACGCCTTTACAAGTGAAAAGTCAGCACGAAGCCAATGTTCCATCAGGTACATTTTACCATGAAATTCACGAACTTCTTTTCCTTCGGCCACTTCTGTTCCATAACCCGCTGGAGTAAAAAATGCCGGAATTCCTGCACCTCCTGCACGAATGCGTTCAGCTAATGTTCCCTGCGGAATCAGATCAACCTCCAACTCACCGGTTAGCAGCTGCCGTTCAAATTCAGCATTTTCCCCAACGTATGAAGAGATCATCTTTTTTACCTGACGGGTTTTAAGTAGCAGTCCGATGCCAAAATCGTCAACACCTGCATTGTTGGAAATACACGTAAGTCCTTTAACACCTTTGCGAAGCAACGCTGCGAGACAATTTTCCGGAATGCCTGAAAGACCAAAACCTCCTAACATCAGCACAGCATTGTCGGGAATATCGCGCACGGCTTCATCAGCGTTGGCTACAACTTTATCAATCATAGTAATCAATTGTTTAGGTCAAATCTCAAGATTCAACGAGGATTTCACAAGTACTTTTTGAGCAGTTTTAAGGCATCCTCCTTATCGTGATGCAGTTGCTTCTTTAAATCATCCAGGTCGTTGAATTTTGCATCGTTGCGGATCATGTGCAGAAACTTAATGGTTAAGGTTTCGCCATAGATGTCTTTATTGAAATCAAAAATATTCACCTCGATGGATTTGTGTGAGCCACCAACCGTTGGGCGATGCCCGATGTAGAGCATGCCACCAAAAACATCATGACCATAAATTACCTGCACAGCATAAATGCCATCGGCCGGAACAAGTTTGTAGTGTGTATCAATATCGATGTTTGCTGTGGGGAACCCCATAAGCCTTCCCAGCCGATCACCTTTTATTACTCTTCCTGAAAGGGTATAAGGTTTACCCAAAAAATGAGTAGCCGTTTCAAGATCGCCACTATCCAGCGCTTTTCTGATTTTGGTAGAACTTACTGCCACATGATCAACATCCTGTTGTGATATTTCCTCAACATCAAAACCATACTGCGGACCGTTTTTCTTCAATTCCTCAAAGCTGCCTTCGCGGTTGTGTCCAAAGCGGTGATCATACCCGATTACTAATTTTTTTGTGCCGATAGTATTTACCAAAATACGGGTAATAAAATCTTCTGATGAAAGTTCAGAGAACTCTTTGGTGAATGGAATTCTAATAAGGTGTTGTATGCCTTCTTCGCGAAGGAGTTCCGCCTTTTCCTCAAACGTATTTAATAATTTCAGACTCGTATCTTCCGGATATAGCACCAATCGCGGGTGTGGCCAGAATGTTATCACCACCGTTTCGCCTTGTATTTTTTCTGCTACTTCTTTTACCCGCGAAAGTATTTTCTGATGCCCCACATGAACGCCATCAAATGTTCCGCTGGTAACTACGGCTTTGGAAAGCAGGCTAAAATCATCAAGGGTATGATAAATTTTCATGGAGTAACTTCTTCAACACCAATACTGTTACTTAGTTTATAAGGACCAATGCGGGTACGGCAAAGTTGAGAAAGATATGCGCCAACACCAAGAGCTTCACCCATATCGCGCACCAGGCTTCTGATGTACGTACCTTTGGAACAAACAATCCGAAAGGTTACTTCCGGCTGGTTGTACCTTATAATTTCAAATTCAGTCACTTCAACTTCACGGGGCTTCAACTCAAGTTCTTTTCCTTTTCGTGCGAAAGCATAAGCGCGTTTGCCCCCGATTCTTATAGCTGAATGAACCGGAGGAATCTGAGATAACTTACCCGTTAAGGTTTTAGCTACCCCACTGATTGATTCAAATGTAACATGACTAATATCTTTAGCCTCTGATACTTCTGTCTCTAAATCGTATGAGGGTGTGGTTTGCCCCAATACAAGCGTACCTGTGTATTCCTTTTCCTGACCCATAAATTCTTCAATTCGCTTGGTCATTTTGCCGGTGCAGATAATGAGTAGGCCAGTTGCCAAAGGGTCGAGCGTTCCGGCATGACCGATTTTTTTCATCTTCAGGATGTAGCGTAACTTATTCACCACATCAAAGGAGGTCCAGCGAAGAGGTTTGTTTATTAACAAAATTCGATCCTGAGTGTTGGGAGTAGTTTCCATTATACAATGGCCAGATCAATGCCCAGGTAGTAGAGTATCAGGATTATTAGACCAACGATAATCCTGTAGTAGCCAAATACTTTAAAGCCATGTTTGGTAAGAAATGCGATAAATGACTTAATCGCTATAAGGGCGACTATAAAAGCCACAACATTGCCAATAACAAGCAGGTTGATTTCATGTGTGGAAAAAGTCTGGCCAGCTCTATAAAACGAAAACATTTTATAAAGTGTGGCAGCAAACATGGTGGGCACTGCCAGGAAAAACGAAAATTCAGCGGCTGTCTTTTTGTTTAATTTTTGCGTTAACCCGCCAATAATGGTGGCAGCCGACCGGGACACACCGGGCACCATCGCCAGGCATTGAAAGAAACCTATCTTGAGCGCAACCGGATAGGTAATACGCTGATCAAGATTTTTTTCATTGGGTTCAAAAATCTTGTCAATAAACAGAAATATTATTCCTCCAATGATAAGCATAAACCCCACTACTTCAACGCGCTCAAGCAACGCGTCAATGTAATCATCCAGCAAGAAACCAATGATAGCTGCGGGGATAAAAGCAAATGCAAGTTTGTAATAGAAATCGAGTGACTGCAGAAATTTTTTCCAATACAGTACCACCACGGATAAAATTGCACCAAGTTGAATGGCTACAGTAAATACTTTTGTGAACGGGTGGGTTGAAATGCCCATTAACGATGAGCCAATGATAATATGTCCCGTAGAAGATACCGGTAAAAATTCGGTTAGGCCTTCAATGATGGCCAGAAGAATAGATTCAATTACAGACATGTAAGCTGCCGGATCCTGCTGATGTGATGATTATTTCTTTTGATCTGAACGGTGCATGATGGCAAAAATCTCAAGTCCAAATCCTGCAAGTACAATCAGTGGCCCCAGGGTTAATCCAAAAAATCCAAAACCATAGTCGGCTTTGTCTATGGACATAATGGTAAAGCCTACCACCAGGGTTAGCAGACCAAGAACCATAAGTTGATAATTCTTTTTCGTAAAGGGTAGCTTGCTTTCCATAGAATTATTAGTAGAGTTCATCAAGTGACATTTTTAAATACCTGCGAATAGAAAAGTATGTGCTGCTGGCGGCTACCAGAATGCCCGTGAGCAAAAGCATTCCTGTTAATAGGAGTAACCGGTCAGTATTTAATAACAGGGTTAGATCTTCTATTTGTTTATTCGCGTAATTTATAAGCGCCCAAAGAGCAGCAGAAGCCAGTAACCCTGCCACAATTCCGTACATCATGGCACGCAATATAAACGGACGCTGAATGAACCATCGCTTAGCGCCTACCAATTGCATGCTACGGATAAGAAATCGTTGGGAGAATAATGCCAGCCTGATGGTGTTGTTGATCAGTAAGACAACGGTAATCAGTAACACTACAACTATACCCATTAGTACTAATCCAACCTTGGTTACATTCCGGTTAATGGCCTCAATGAGACTTTCAACATAAAAGACCTGGAACACACCGTTCATTTTTTCAAGCTCTGTTTGCAGTTGTTTCATTTTTTCGGCTGAATGAAACGCAGGATCGATAGTGACCAGGTATGCATCATGCAACGGATTTTCACCTAGAAACTTCGTGAAATCTTCACCAGTCTCGGCTATAAATTTTGTGGCTGCATCATTTTTTGAAACATAGGTTATAGCCTCTTTTTTGCTGATATAAGGCAGGGCTTCAATATTTTTTTCTACCTGAAGACGCTGAGTTTCGGTCAGACCGTTTTTCAGGTATATCTGCACCCGGATGCTTTCCCGCACGAGGCGTTCCAGTTCTTGTGAGTATATAATGAGCATTCCGAAAAGGCCGGTAACAAAAAGAGCCAGCGTTATGCTGGCAATTACACCTACGTAGGGGTAACTACCCAGTTTCTTTTTGATGTACGTCTTTTGCATGGCGGTCAAATTTAGGAAATAAAAAAGCCTCTGGAAATTACCAGAGGCTTTTTATTCAAGCGCCTCAAATCAATCTGCTCTGTGCTCTTTTAATTTTTTAATCAGTTTGGCATCCCTGATAGGCACCAACAGTGTAGGTGTTTCAACCTGTTCATCGAGCAGGTAATAACTTGTTTTGTAGTACAGGAACACGGTTCGTTTATTCTCGGAAATGAATTCCAGTATTTCGTAAAGATTATTCTCAAACGAACCATAGAGTACAAGCTTTCCGCCACGGAAGATGTAATGGAAATTATACTTTTTATTTCCCGACTCAACATCAACTTCAACTGATGAAGTGACGAACGCTTTGGTAATAAAGGCTATCTGGTCGTGTTCTTTTTGCAAATTGGCAGATTCCTCCGCTGATTCGGGAGTATAAATATCCAGTTTAGGTTTTGTTACTTCAGCAGCAGGTGTTGTTACCTCAGCCGATGAGCTGGCTGATTTCTTTTCTTCAGCTTTTTCCTCTATTACTGGTGGTTCTTCAGGTAAGTTAGCCTCCTCAGTTGGTTCTTCAACTTCTTCTGTTTTGGAAACTATGGATTCTGCAGGTTCGCTATCAGTAAAATACCAGTAAACAGCCGTGGTCACTAATCCGGCAACAATCACTGAGGATACAACTTTGGTAAACAATGCTGTTTGACCACCGGTACCAGAAGCTACCGGAACGTTATTGAGCATGGTTTTAAGTTCAAGCGCCCGTTGTTTGCGGATGCCTTCAACCAGTTGTTGTTGGAGTTGCATCTCCTTCTGGAGTTCAGGATTTGCCTCCAGCTTTTGCTCAAAAGCAACTTTATCTTGTTCACCCATCCGGTTGGACAGGTAGTCGTCAAGTAAGTCTAAATCTTTTTCTACTGCCATTTTCTTAATCTAAAAAATCCTGCTCAGAATATTGAGCCTTCACCAATTCATCCAGTTTCTTTTTACACTTATATTTTTTTGTCTTTGCAGTATCGGTATTGGCAAATCCAAGTTTTTCTGCGATATCCTGCATGGACATTTCTTCAAAGTAATAATACATCAAAACCTTTTTACAGGTTTCGCCCAATTGGTCAATACAACGGGCAATTATTTTGTTTCGCTCTTCACTTTCGGTATCAATAGTAACCGAAACATCCTTTTCCTCACGGGAGAGACGCTTTTTACGGTCAAGTTCCTTCCTCCACAAGTTCTGACATATACTGTAAATATATGTACTGATTTTAGAGGTCATCACCAGCTTACCGGAAGTGGCTTTTTGCCAAAAAACAACGAGGGCATCCTGATAAACATCGCGGGCTTCCTCTTCTGTTCCACTATTGGTAATGACCAGCTTGGTCATCATCCTGTAGTACTTCTTGTATAGCGTTTCAAGAGCCTTTTCATCGCCTTTACAAATGCGTTCGAAGATCTCTTTTTCTTCCATTACTGAGCTCGACCTGTATACCATTAGGCTTAAATATGGTAACCTGTTTTAAAGGTTAGCGTGTAGTTTTATCGATTAAAAGTTATTAAGGTGGTTAAGATACCTTTTTCCACGTTTGGGTACGCCATACCGGTCCCCAATAGCCTCTGACCTTCAAATCATTGGACTCCAGCCAGAGCTTACACCGATAAACTTTTCCTGCCTCTGGGTCTAAAATATGGCCATCGGAGTATTCACTGCCATCTTTTTTCATTCCCTGGATGATCTCCATGCCGAGTATCTTCTTTTTAAACCGATCGTCATCCTCAGGACATTTGTTGCAGACCGGATCCTGATCATCACCCGGTTTAGGGAAAATCTTGATAACCTTTCCATAGACAAGTCCGCCACGCTCAAATATTTCTACTATAGACTTTGTTTCACCGGTTTTGTCGTCAATGGATTTCCATTTACCGAGAATGGAATGTTGGGCAGATACTGAAAATCCAGCGATCAAAACGATGACTGTCAACAATACTTTCTTCATAAAAATTGAGTCTTTTGGTGCTAAAATAAAAAACCCTGACGGAACCGTCAGGGTTTTAAACTTTTGTAATAAAAATTATTCCGCAATTTCTGTATTCTCAAGCGGGGTAACACTCACTACCTCAATCTGAGGCTTGGTTTCCTTTAAGGAAGCTTCTGCAGATGGGGCAGGGGCTAAAAGTGGAGCAATAACCAAGGCCACCACCGACATCAGCTTTAATAAAATGTTGAGTGATGGACCGGAAGTATCTTTAAAGGGATCACCCACAGTATCACCCACCACAGCTGCTTTATGTGGTTCTGATTTTTTATAGTACTTCTGTCCGTTTATCTCTACACCTTCTTCAAAGCTTTTCTTGGCATTATCCCACGCGCCACCGGCATTCGATTGGAAAATTGCCATCAATACACCCGATACCGTTACACCAGCCAGCATACCACCTAATGATTCCACACCAAAGCCAGGTAAGAAGGCGATCAGCACCGGAGCTATAACAGCCATAAGGCCGGGTAATACCATTTGACGAATAGCAGCTTGAGTAGAGATTTCAACACACTTACCATACTCAGCTTTTCCATCGGCTTCATCGAAAGTTTTTTGATCTTCGTTCGACCACTCTTCTTTTGCTTTATCTCCGTTTCGCTTCATCACCTCCAGCGCTGCCTTCAATTGAGGGATAGAAGTAAATTGTCTTCTCACCTCTTCAATCATCGACATGGCTGCACGGCCAACGGCACCCATAGCAAGCGCTGAAAAGACAAATGGAAGCATACCACCAATGAAAAGACCAGCCATTACGTTGGCTTTTGATACGTCAATTGAACCAAGTTTGGCCGTAGTCATAAACGCTCCGAAAAGAGCAAGGGCTGTAAGGGCAGCTGAAGCGATGGCAAAACCTTTACCAATAGCAGCTGTGGTATTTCCAACAGCGTCCAACTTATCGGTGCGTGAGCGAACTTCCTTAGGAAGTTCAGACATTTCGGCAATACCACCGGCATTATCAGAAATTGGTCCGTAGGCGTCAACCGCTAATTGAATACCCAGGTTGGAAAGCATACCTACCGCAGCGATGGCGATACCGTAAAGTCCTCCAAAATGAAAAGCCCCAATAATGGACAGTGCGATGATAATGATGGGAAGCGCGGTTGACATCATGCCTACTCCAAGGCCAGCAATAATGTTGGTTGCTGCACCAGTAGAAGATTGCCTTACAATCGACAGCACTGGCTTCTTACCCATACCGGTATAGTATTCTGTAATCAGACCTACCAATAGTCCGCCAATAAGACCTATTACGGTTGCCCAGAAAACACCCAGGGCTGTCATTGTGCGCACTACGTTGTTACCGTTTTCATCGGTATACAATGGATCAGTAAATGACCATTGTTCAGGTAGCATATAGGTAATAATGAAATAAGATGCAGCAATCATTAATCCGGATGAAACAAACTCACCCATGTTTAGTGCCCGTTGTGGGTCACCACCCTCTTTCACGCGAACAAAGAAAGTTCCGAGGAATGACATCACAATACCTACACCGGCTAATACTAATGGCAACAATACAGCCGAAAGTCCATTGAAGTTATCAACAAAACCGGGAACCATAAAGGCGGCTCCAAGTACCATAGTACCGATAATAGAGCCCACGTATGATTCAAAAAGGTCGGCACCCATACCGGCAACATCCCCTACGTTATCACCCACGTTATCGGCAATAGTAGCCGGGTTTAGTGGGTGGTCTTCTGGTATACCAGCTTCCACTTTACCTACAAGGTCAGCGCCAACATCGGCTGCTTTTGTATAGATACCGCCACCCACACGCGCAAAGAGGGCAATGGATGATGCACCAAATGAAAAACCAGTAATGATCGTAATTACTTGTGTAAGATTTGCCTGGGTGTCAATCCCAAACATGCTTGAATAAATTATGAATAATGTGCTGAGACCAAGAACCCCCAGACCAACAACACCCATACCCATTACAGATCCACCTGCAAAAGCAACTTCAAGTGCTCTTCCTAAGCTTGTGCGAGCCGCATGGGTTGTGCGTACATTGGCTTTCGTGGCAACACGCATCCCAATAAAGCCGGCTAATGCTGAACAGAATGCGCCTAAGATGAATGATACAGCAACTAATGGAGATGATGTTTCAGTATTGGCAGTAACCCCTAGCAGTACGGCTACACAAAGAACAAATACAGCCAGTACTTTGTACTCAGCTTTTAAGAATGCCATTGCACCTTCGGCAATGTGGCCTGCAATTTTTTTCATTTTATCAGTGCCGGCATCCTGCTTGTTAACCCAGGCACTTTTCCATAAAACAAAGATGATCCCCAGCACACCAAATACCGGAAGGTAATAGAGTAAATTTTCCATGTTACGAATTAAGGTTATCGATTCAGTTAATTTTTCTACTTTCTGTCAGCGTTCTTAATGCCTGTTGTGTAACGAATACAGGCTTATTTTCATAGTCTGCCTTTAAAAGCAGCGCAAAGATAGAATAACTGGTAAAACCTGCAAAAACGACCAAAATTAACAGAATTTGAGGTTTGGATGGCTGAATTAACCTTGGTTGAATAGCTCCCGAAGAGCTATCCATAATTGTTTCTTTTTAGCCTCATCGAATGCCCCTAAAGTGTCGGCCTGAAGCATCTTGATACCGCTCCAGCTGCTTACCTGATAAGGCGTATTTACCGGGTGTATTTTACTCCCAAATGATAAGACAACAGGTGGATTAAAGACTTGCAGTTCGGCCAGATCCGCTTTCTCTTTTACAAGTATTTGTACCTGCGCCATTTTAAGTTTTACAGCGCCAAGAATTTTGCTTAACAATTCAATTTCGTTTGGACTGAGGGCTGACCAGATTTGTGGGAGCAGTATAATTACTCTTCCAGGAATTTTATACAGATCTTCTGTAAAGGTTTGTTCAATGGCCTCCCGCTGTAAACTCATCACTCAATGTCGAATATAGATTTCAATTCGTGGGCATCCTGAGGTTTCATACGTCCGGCCAGTATAAGGCGTAATTGTCTTCTTCGAAGGGCGCCATTGTAAAACTCTTTATCCTTTTCAGTTTCAGGTTCAATTTCAGGCACATCAATCGGGCGGCCGCTTTGATCAACAGCAACAAAAGTAAAATATGCACTATTGCTCTCCATCTTTTTTCCGGAAGGAATATCCTCGGCATCTACATCAATGCGTACCTCCATGGATGAGTTAAACGCACGGGTTACGTTGGCTTTAAGCGTGACTACATTACCCAAAAGAATGGGATGTTTAAACGAAATATTATCAACGGATGCGGTTACAACAATCCGGTTCGAATGCTTTTGCGCTGCGATGGCCGATACAATATCCATCCAGTGCATGAGTCTTCCGCCCATTAAATTATTTAAGGTGTTGGTATCATTAGGTAGCACCAACTCAGTCATGCTCACAAACGATTCACGGGGAAACTTCTTTTTTCTTGGCATTTTATTTTAACTAATGACTAAAGACTATTTTTTCCAACCCTGCTCACCCAGTAGCGGCACAAAACTAAAGTAATCAAACTCTTCTTTTATCAGCTGACCATTCTTTTTGCGAATCTTCAACATCACTTGCTTTTCGCGATTACCTACGGGTATTACTAAAATCCCACCTTCGGCTAATTGGTTAATCAGTGCATCCGGAACAACGGGTGCGCCAGCCGTTACAATAATCTTATCGAAGGGAGCCTTTGCGGAAATACCTTTTGATCCATCGCCATAAAAAAAGAATGGTTTATACCCCAGTTTTGGCAGAAATGACTTTGCTGTTTCGTAAAGCTTTTTGTTGTATTCAATTGTATAAACTTTCGCACCCAGTTCCAGTAAAATGCAGGCCTGATAACCCGATCCTGTGCCTATTTCAAGAACTTTATCACCCGGCTTGATTTCCAGCTTTTCTGTCTGGAAGGCTACAGTATAAGGTTGAGAAATGGTCTGGCCTTCCCCGATAGGAAATGCCTTGTCCTGATAAGCGTGTTCAAGCAGGGCATTATCAAAAAAAACGTGCCTGGGAACCTTGCCAATGGCTTGCAACACGTTAGGGTCTTTTATACCCTTGTTTTGGAGTATTTTAACCAGTTTATTTCGTAGACCACGCTGCTTGTAATTATCCTCCAACATTTCGTTTTTGAGCAAAAAAGGGCATTTTTTAGCCATGAACAAAGTTTCTGAAAATCTTTAGGAAAATTGAAACCAACAGGCGTACTTTAGGGTTCTCTCATGCACAGTGAATAAGCTTTTTGCCATAGCGTTCACGTGTATTTACCTGCTCCTGACAGTGGGTGTGGCAAAAACCACACACTACTGCATGGGGCGGGCAAAATCCGCGGAAATCTTCAGTTTTGAGGCCAAAAAATGCCCCTGTAGCCGCATTATCCCAGAAAATTCAGGATGTTGTCAGGATGAACATGAAATCATTAAAGTTGATGATAATCAGTCATTTGCGGGTTCTTTAGTTTTAGATGCTCCTGCACTATTCTCCATCAGAACAGTAAATGATCAGTTAGAATCTGTTTCAATAATCGATAAAACGAGTATTAATACTTACTTAGACAATTATATTCCTCCACCCGAAGCCTTATTCAAGGTTAATTGCAGTTTTCTTTTTTACGATGGTCACAATTTGATGGTTTAGATTCCATCAAAAGTAGTTTGCTGCATCTCTGCAGTATCATTTTTATTCAACTCTTAAATCGTAAACATTTTTATGAAAACAAAAATCATTATCCTATTTCTTCTGATCAGCTCTGTCGTTGCTTTTGCACAATCAAAATCGAAAGTAGCTACGGCAAATATTAAAGTCTATGGAAACTGCGGTATGTGCAAAGAGCGCATTGAAGCAGCACTCGATTACAAAGGCATCAAGACTGCAAAGTGGGATGCTAAAACCAAAAATCTTTCAGTAGTCTATAGTCCTTCTAAAATAACCGAACAGAGAATCCATGAGTTGGTAGCAGCCGTTGGTCATGATACGGATAAAGTAAAGGCGAAGGATACCATTTATGCTGATCTTCCTTTTTGTTGTTTATATCGTGATCACGATCACGAAGGAATGGATGACAATTAAGGGTTATGTTCAGAAATTCAAATTTTAGAATCGCTATAATGTTGGCGGTTGTGCTGTATTCCATTTCAGTGAATGCGCAGAAACTGATGGGCGTTGTAGTAGAGAAGAATGTCAAGGGTGTTGATGAACCATTGGCAGGCGCCAATATTGTCTGGATGGGTACTACTTCAGGTACTACATCCGGTAGTAATGGAGTATTCATGATTGATCGGTTGGAGGGCTTCACAAAGCTGGTGGTGAGTTATGTTGGTTATAAATCCGATACATTAGCCATCGCCAATCAAACCCGCATTAAAGTAACCCTAGTTTCTGATGAATACTTGCAGGAAGTGACTGTAGTGGGGTGGAGACCTTCATCAGGAATAGATCATGCGCGAGGCATCAATACCGTTATCATGACGGAGAAAGAATTGTTCAAAGCCGCATGTTGTAACCTGTCTGAAAGTTTTGAAACCAATCCATCCGTTGATGTGGCCTTTACAGATGCCATTACCGGTACGAGACAAATTCAAATGCTCGGTTTATCAGGACCCAATACGATGATATCCATTGAAAATATGCCGGGTGTGCGCGGTCTGGCTTCAAGCCAGGGAATACAATTCATTCCCGGATCATGGATCAACTCCATTCAAGTAACCAAAGGAGTGGGGTCGGTTATTAATGGTTATGAAAGCATCGCTGGTCAGATTAATGTGGAGATGAAGAAGCCTGAGGAGAGTGAGCGTTTATACATCAACGGTTATGTGAATAATGCTGCCCGGTCTGAATTGAATATTAACTACACGGCACAAACAAGCGATAAATGGGCGACAACATTTTTGCTTCATGGCAGCACACGTCCCTTTGAAATGGATAGCAATGATGATTCATTTCTGGATTTTCCAACCGGATCGCAGCTCAACGCCATAAACCGATGGGTATATAACAACAACAAAGGTTTGCTGGGTCAGTTCGGTGTTAAAGTATTAACCGATATAAAACAAGGTGGGCAGACTAATTTTGATCCTGAACAGGATAAACTTACAACCAACCGCTACGGATTTGAAATTAATACACTTCGGTACGAAGCTTGGGGAAAGTTGGGTTATCAATTTACCGGTAAGCCCTACAAAAGTATTGGGCTACAGCTTTCTGCCCTTCAGCATGAGCATGACAGTTACTATGGATTCAATGAACATAGAGCGGATGAGAAGTCAATGTACGCTAACTTAATCTATCAGTCCATAATCGGAACAACAAGTCATAAGTTTAAGACAGGTATAAGTTTTTTGTATGATGAATTTAAGGAATCACTAACAAACTCCATCCTGCCGATTAATTTTAACGGAAGTTTTCAAAATACTCTTTCATTTGATCGTACTGAAGTTGTGCCAGGAATTTTTGCTGAATACAACTACGATAATCTTGGAAATTTCTCTGCGATAGTGGGCGCCCGTGTAGACTATCATAATTTGTTTGGAACGTTGTTCACACCTCGTGTTCATTTCAAATACAATGTAACGGAAACGACATCATTACGCTTGTCGGCAGGAAGAGGGATTAGGGTTGCAAACATATTAACTGAAAATACAGGTATGTTAGCGTCATCGCGGCAGATCGTATTTGCAGATTTACAAGGTAACAAGGCATATGGCTTCAGGCCTGATCAGGCATGGAACTTTGGTATTAATATGGCACAGGATTTTACATTGGATTATCGCTCGGGTGCGATCACCGTGGATTACTTCTTTACGGATTTTGAAAATCAGGCTGTTCTTGATCTTGATAACACAGCACGAGAAGCAAGATTTTTCGGACTAAATGGTAAGTCATTTTCTCACAGTTTTCAATTTCAGGTTGACTATGAGTTGATACGCAGGTTTGATTTACGAATGGCTTATCGCTGGCTGAACGTACAGACTGATTATACGGAAGGCAGATTAGTGCGACCACTCATTCCGGAGCACCGCGCATTTGTAAACCTGGCGTATGAAACAAAAAACAAGTGGAAGTTTGACTACACCGTGCAATGGATGGGAAGACAACGCATACCTGACACTTCGCAGAATATTCCGGAATATCAATTGTCATCATACTCTTCCGATTATTTCTTAATGAATGCTCAAATCTCAAAGGACTTTAAGGACAAGTGGAGTGTTTACCTGGGTGTTGAAAACCTCAACAATTTTACGTTGGATAATCCCATTGTCGCGGCTGATCTTCCGTTTAGCCAATATTTTGACACCTCTATGGTATGGGGACCAATTTTTGGGAGAATGTTTTACGCTGGTTTTCGATATAGATTAAAATGACAGGAAAAGCTTTCCTGAAGGGGTAAATTCAGGAAAGCTTTTTTAAAATCCGATCAAAATAAAGGGTGCCCAATAGTAAGGGGCTGCATATTTTGAATCGATCATTTTTAACTTCGCTTGTTGCAGTTTTCTGCTATAATCGCTTGATGATATTTCCAGCAGGAGCTGATAAAAGTTTGTCATTAGTTCTGCTGTTGACTCATCGGCTACACTCCAAAAGGATACAATGATATTTTTTGCACCGGCATAAACCAATGCCCTCGATAGTCCGATCACACCTTCACCTTTAGAGATTTTCCCCAAACCGGTTTGACAAGCCGAGAGTGTAACCAAACTGGCGTTCAGGTGAAGGTTATAGATTTCCCCTGAAAAAAGCTTTCCATCTTCTGCCTCCGAATCACTTTGAAGGTAGATTCTGGAAAGTTCCGGATTATTTTCATCAACAATCCCATGGGTAGCCAGGTGAACCAGTGAATAGTCTCTTAAATTGCTGGCTTTAAGATTTGTCTCACTAGCCTTCGTGTTTAACAAAACTTCAGCGCTAATATTCTTGCTGTTAAAAAGCTGTTGAATGGTATTAACCTCTTCTTTTGTGCCTGGTAAATCGTTCAGATAATCGTTGGCAGGAAAGGTAACGGGTGCACATAACAAAGCTGATGTAATTGTGGAGCCTTTGTCTTTCTTTTGAAGTAACAGTCCTGCTGAAAATTCATACCGAACGCTATACCGTTGAACTAAATAGGGTAGTGACGGATACGGTGCTTTGATGTCCTTCACATCTTTTGTGAGAAGCACTTCAAATGGAATTACACTTAATCGACCTGTAGGAAGAATAACCAGGTCATTTACAGATCGTGGAATACGTGGAGGAATTAACAATTTGTGAAGTTTCCGTGCGGTTGATATATACACTTCTTCTCCCATATAGAATAGTCCGTTACGCAGGCCTGTAATACTCCTGTCGTAATCTGACGGTATGGCCTTGTCGTTAATCCTGAATGATTTTCGGGTTATCGTGTAGGTATATAGTCTTGCTGAATTGCGTTTACTATCATCAATAAAATAACTGATAATGGCGGATTTGTCGTCAATTAGGTTTTGTATCTGAGAAATGGATGGTGTAGATGAATTGTATTTCAAATTGAAATATTCAGGGTATTGCTTTTCAAGATTTTTAATAAAGGATTGATAACCCTGATTGAGGTGGAAGGCTGTTTCACGGAGATATTTCTCTTCTTCTTCCGATGGCTTTTGCGCAAGTTTTTGTGATACGAGGGCAAGGGCTGATTTCAAGCTTTTCTCTTCTTCCAGCAATTCATCAGGTACTCCGGCAAATGATTTGGCATTTGTGTCGGAGATAGCATCCAGCAATACTGCGGATTTACTTTTTTCTGCAAAATAAAATGATAACTCCCGATAGTTCTTGCGTTTCCTTATAGCTACATCACTTAATTCATAAGCGATTCGAACACCATCGGCATAGACTTCATTGGCGATAGCTCCCAATGAAATTTTATCCGATTCATTTGTGGCCTGCTTGCGCAAGCGGTCAATCAATGAATCACACTCCTGGAGTGTCTTAAGTCCCAGGTCAAGATCTTTTTGCTTTAGTGTTCTTCCAAAATGACGTGCTTCCAGCGTTTGCGCTTTATACATCATGGAATACAGTAGCTGATTCCCATTGTAAAAATTTTCTCCTGTAGGATTTACTTCAATGTTTTCTGAATTGAAGTCGCTCACGTTGGCGATTAATGCCTGCTGATAACTTTGCAAGGCGTCCTCAAACTTGTCATTTGATTGGTGTATGTTACCGATGCGGTTGTACATAGCGGCCACATCCGGGTGTTTTTTGCCATGTGATCCTATGTAAATGGCCAGGGCTTTTTCATAAAACTCCATGGCCGTTTTTTTATCATCAAGTTTCGTGTAAGTATAGCCAAGACTCGATAGAACAAAAGCTTTTGATGCATTCGGTTGAGGATTGATTTTTTCCCAAATGGCTAATGCTGTCTCATAATAGTTGATGGCATCGCCATACAGTTCAAGTTGAAAATAAGCGTACCCCAGATTTGAATTGGCCACGGCCATTTTGGGATGGTCTTTGCCATGAAGCTTCTCATAGATGGCAACTGCCTTCTCATAATAGTCAATGGCTTTATCTGCATCGAGCTGTCCATAAACCAACCCCAGGTTATTGTATGAATTTGCTATCAATTCGTGCGCATCTGGAAGTTCACTTTGTCGCAGTGTCAAGGCCATTTGAAGTTGTTCTTCTGCCTGAAGGTATTTTCCTGTACTGTAGTATACCAAGCCAAGGTTTGATAAGGCCTTGGCTGTCTCTAAAGTATTACCGGTTTGCTGAAGAATGGTGGTTGCTTCTGTGAGTTGTTCGAGTGCTAAATCGTAACGTCCTTGATTGAGGTAGAGGTAGCCTATGGTTGATTGTGTTATTGCACTGAGTAGGGGGGAGTTTTTTGACTGACTTGTTCTTGATAGTACATCCCGAAGCACCTTATCGGCATCATCAAATTTACCTAATCCAATCAACGCTTCTGCTTTTCTGTTGGCGAGAATAACGTTAAGGTCAATGTCTTTACTGGTGCTTTGATCAATTTTTTGGATTGCGTCCTGATACCGCGAATCAAACAATAATGCATCAACCTGATTGATTAATGCTTTATTGGTATTTTGTGCCAGGGTTACACCACCAAGTAAAAGAAGAATTACTATGAGGATATTTATTTTCATGATCAGAAGCGGTAAAAATAGCTGAGCGTCATAACGTCTTCGCGTGTTAAACCATCCGGATTAACATCGCGCTGAGTGATTTTTTTTCCGGCTAAAAGCCGTATTCCCGATTTTACGCTGAAGCTGTATCCTGCAGTAACTATGCCTGAAAGTGCCATACCAAGCGTTCCGTCAAGTTTTTCGCGTTCATTGATATTGGTATTAAAGATTTCATCTTTAGTTATTCGCCAGATAGGTAACAAACCAATACTAAAGTTCAGTCTTGCATAACGGAAATTTCGTTCTGCCCGAAACATGATGTCTGTACCACGTTTTAATTCATAACAAGGTTCATTTTTCCTGACATAGTCTGGACCGCCCTCATAAACGGGTATCCAATCATCCCATGTAAATTGATTTCCATTCTTGTTGAAAGGATGCTGAATTCCGGTGGCAAAAAGCCATTTTCTGTTTACCAGCGAAATGCCGGCTATGGCATCGTAGGTGCCCAGACTGGTTTGGTAATACATGGGCAGTGGAAGCCCAAATTTGTCATCCTTAAGGTTTGAATTATTAGAAGGAATTTTACCGCCAACAGTTACACCGATATCAAATTTCTCTGAGGAGTAGATATTTCGTGTCAGACAATAGGAAATATCTCCAAGTCCACCTGTGCTGCCAAAATTTCCATTTACAGCCTGGTATGGAAGTTTTATTTGTGCGAAGGTTTTATTGTCAATGATGTTAAAGCTCATGTCGAGATTTGCCACGTACACTACAGGTGAAATGGTAGTGGTGCCACGATAAAAGCTAACCTCCATTGACCGGAGTTTGATCGGAACCTTTTTATTAAAGGGTTGATCGGGTTTCATGGCTCCCATGGTACAAAAGCCGGCATCGCTGCAGCCTTGTGACCATACAGTAAAGGTTGTTACTAAAAGCATGAAAAACAGCAGGACTTTTTTCATAGGAATAAGATTAATCAGGGATTATTTTCTTGTTGGCCGCTAATAGCAACAGCGTCAATTTCATTCCAGCCCTCCACAGCAGGAGAATTTAAGGCTAATCTGACTGCATCCACTAAATAGGTGGTTTCTCTAAAGTAAATCGAAAAAATTCTAGACGCTTTAGGTAAATCTGTCCGGGCAGGCTTAGCATATATTTTCTCCCATTTTTTTGTGTGTGCATTGCGGATAAAAACTGTGTCTATCGCACCAGGATTATAGGTTTCATAAATTTCGATGGTATGGATAGTTTGATAAGGCTCAAATCCCAACACGATATACTCACGCTGATTATCCTGTGTTAGTGGCGCCCATGATTTTTCTAAATCTCCATAATTCGGATAGACATTCTCTTCACCTAATGCTTCGAATACGGTATAACCGGGTAGCGCGGTATAATGCGAACTGTAATCAATTACTGAACTGGCATACTGCCGTATCTTAATGCCCGAAAACTCTTCTACATTAGAACACTTGAGAAAAAATAAGCCGATGAAAAGCAGGAGGAGGATCTTTTTCATCTCAGTGATGGTTAGGTATACAGGGTCAAGGTACAAACCCAACCAGAAAAATCCTACAATGAAAAAGCCTGTAATTTTGTACAGGCTTTTTTATGAGTTATTAATTTGACAAAAAAATCAGATTACATTCCAAGTGACTGGTTTTCGATGGATGCTAACTCAATAATTTTTTCGTAATCAGCAGGAGATAAATCACTGTAGAAATAGTGTACCGGATTAATCATTACGCCATGAAGGATAACCTCATAATGCAAATGTGGCGCTGTGGACAAACCAGTATTTCCGACATAACCAATTAAATCGCCACGCTTTACTTTTTGTCCTTGTTTGGTAGCAAAATCATGCATGTGGGCATATCTGGTTTTGTAACCGAAACCATGATCAATTACGATCATTTTTCCGTATCCACTAAACTTTACATTTACCTCTTCTACTACGCCATCGGCAGTTGCATAAATGGGTGTCCCAATCGGGGCTGCAAAGTCAACCCCTGCGTGCATCTTTTTAACTTTATAGATCGGGTGTACACGCATACCGAATCCTGAGGCTAAGGCAATGAGCTGTTTGTTGGCAATTGGTTGAATGGCCGGTATGGCAGCAAAAAGTTTTTCTTTATTCTCGGCCAATTCAATAACCTCATCCTGAGATTTTGATTCGATGTAAATTTTCCTGCGCAGCTTGTCTATCTTTTCGTGAATGCTTACGATCTCATCTTTGCGCAGCATATTTTTTTCCTTGATATCTGCATAACGTTCTGCTCCACCCACACCGGCATTTCGTACGGATTTATCAATAGGCTCAGCCCCCAACACCACACGATAGATATTGTCATCGCGGTGCTCCATGCCATCCAGTGTAGTGCTTAACCGTTCAACTTCTTCATTTAGTTTTTCATAATAATATTCCAGTTCCTTCACCTCATTTTTAAGCAGGAGTTCTTTTGGTGATTCAAAGTAGGTACTGAACATCAGGTAAATGCCAGCCGCCATTAAAAGGGTAAGAAAAAACAGGCCAAGTGCATTAAGAATAATGTCACTCGTTTTGGTTCTGACACGCTCGTACTTACAGGTTTCGGTGTCGTAGTAATACTTGATTTTCATAAAACTTGCAATTATAGTGAATGCGGCCTGAATGGTTTCATGACCTCTTCATTGCATTCGATGAATGGTCCTTCCAGCAGATCAATGCAATATGGGATCGCTGGGAAAATAGCACTCAGACACTGCCGGATAGCCTTGGGCTTCCCCGGAAGGTTCAAAATTAAGCATTTTTTACGAATTCCGGCTGTTTGGCGTGAAAGGATAGCCGTAGGCACATATTTGAGGCTTTCCTGTCGCATTAATTCACCAAATCCCGGCATCATTTTATCACATACAGCTTCTGTGGCCTCAGGGGTTACATCGCGCAAAGCCGGCCCGGTTCCGCCACTGGTTATCACCAGGCAACATCCCTTATGGTCGGCCATATCCATCATAGTTTGTTCGATCAGGTGCTGTTCATCCGGAATTACGGCATAAACTTTTTGCCACGGACTCTTAATATATTCATTGAGTGTGGCTTCGATTTCTTTTCCGGGAATATCTTCGTAGACACCCTGACTGGCGCGGTCGCTCACGTTTATAATGCCAATTAGTATCGGGGAGGTCTTCATAGTTAAATAATTACTGTGTCTGTTCAGACTTGACTTTGAGACCTAATTTCTCAGATCTTCCTTTTTTGAAAACCTGCCTGCCTTTGTTAATTCCTTTTCTGATATTTTTTTGCTGATCAACAGGAAGCATCAGTATCTCCTGGCACTCCACAGAACAACACCCATTAAATTTTTCGGCACAGGTTTTACACTGAATGAAAAGCAAATGACATCCGTCATTTTTACAATTCGTATGGTCATCGCAAGGTGTGCCGCATTGATGACACGTGCTGATGATTTCATCGGAGATACGTTCACCCAACCGTTCATCGAAAACAAAATTTTTACCAATGAATTTATTTTCCAGTGATTGTTCTTTTACCTGACGAGCATATTCAATAATACCTCCGTTAACCTGAAACACATTTTTAAAACCACGGTGCTTCATCCATGCGCTTGCTTTTTCACAGCGAATTCCTCCTGTGCAGTACATGATCAAATTTTTATCCTTTTTGTCTTCCAGCATTTTTTCTACCACAGGAAGCGCTTCGCGGAAAGTATCAACATCGGGACAGATGGCATTTTTGAAATGACCCACTTCACTTTCATAATGGTTGCGCATATCCACTACAATAGTTTCCGGATCTTCGGTGAGCTTGTTGAAGTCGGGTGCGTTAAGGTGGATGCCGCTATCGGTCACATCAAACGTGCTGTCGTCAAGGCCATCGGCAACGATTTTTTTGCGCACCAATATCTTCAGTTTAAAAAATGATTTACCATTATCCTCAACCGCAATATTCAAGCGGATGCCGTTTAACCATGAGGTGGCATACAATATAGACTTGAATTCATTAAGCTTTTGAGTGGGTACACTTATTTGGCCGTTAATGCCTTCATGGGCCACATAAATTCTTCCCCAAACATCAACAGTTGCAAGGTCGAAATAGAGTTTATCCCGAAAGACTTTTGGATCTTCAATTTGGTGATACTTGTAAAACGACAGTGTGGTCCTGTCGGGATTAGGGGTAAGATAAAGCCGCTCCTTGAGGACTTTTCCTTCAATTCTGTTAAATAATTGCATGTTTATTAGTGTCTTTCGCAGGAAAACCTAATAGGTTGCAAATATAAAGGATTGCAGACAGGTGCTAAAATGCTGGTTGTAGAATCGATTAATCAATTCTGCCTGGGCTTTAATTCACCGCGCACAAGTTGATTGTATTGATCACACGTTAGTTGTCCGTGCTTATCGCAATATTGGCAGGATTTATACTCATTGCCAAAGGCACCCTTCTTTATTATTACGGTTGTGCCTTTGCAAACCGGGCAGATCACTTTACCTGTTGGGCCACAATCAATATCATAACTCTGTGATAGAACCTGCTTTACTTTTGTTACTTCTTTGGAACGCTCAATCAGTACTTCGGCTTCGGCTTTTTTGAGTAAATCCAGTGCTTCGGTGTAATGTTGCCCGGTTGTGCCTTTTAATTGTATGTATTTGTTCAGCCAATCTGCACTTTGTTTGAATTTGCTTAGGTAAAACGAATTTTTACCAAAATAAAAGGTAAGATCGGAGGGTACACCTTTAATGTTATTCAATACATATAAGAATTTCTCATCGGCCTGGGCATACAGTCCCTGGTTCATTTCCTCAATGCCCTGATCCATGGTGCGGAGCAATGCGGCCCTTCTTGTCTGTTCCTGATCGGCCCGTACTTGCTGGGTTGCGTTTTTATCAACCTGTTGGGCAGTGGATATTATGGATATGGAAAGGAGCAAAAGAAAAAGACAATACCTCATAATCAATTATTCAAATCTATTTTTGTCAACCCCTAACCATTCTAAAGGAGCCTTGTAAAAAATATCTTCCTTTACAGATGCATCAAGATTCATGTCTTCAATAAACCTGCCAATTTCTAAATCACCAAGCGGAAAGGGATAATCGGAGCCTAACACTACTTTATCGGAGCCCACCATCTTCAAAACATATTCGAGCATTATTGGATCGTGTGTTATACTGTCCACCCAAAATTTGCCGAGGTAGTTCCGTGGGTTTACTGGATTATCGATAGCAACAAGGTCCGGTCGGCAATTAAAGCCATGTTCAATGCGTCCTAACGTTGCCAGAAACGAGCCGCCTGCGTGTGAGAACATAACCCGGAGTTTAGGAAGCTTATCAAAAATCCCACTAAAGATCATGGAGCAAATGGCTCGGGTAGTTTCAGCTGGCATACCCACCAGCCACGGCAACCAGTAGCGTTGCATATATTTTTGGCCCATCATGTTCCATGGGTGAACCATTATAGCCATGCCCAGTTTTTCACACGCTTCAAAAATTGGGTAGAACCGTTCCTCATTCAAATTCAAGTCATTGATATTTGAGCCAATTTGAATTCCTTGCAAACCAATTTTTTTACATCGTTCTAATTCCTGAATGGCCAGTTCCGTATCCTGCATAGGCAGTGTGGCTAAACCCAGGTAATGCTTTGGATGTTTTTCAATTAGCTCGGCCAGGTCATCGTTCAGGAATTGGGAGAGGTCAAGGCAATCTAACGGTTTGGCCCAATACGAAAACATAACCGGTATGGTACAAACCACTTGTACTTGAGTATTGAACTTTGCGTATTCGTCAATTCTTAATTTCGGGTTCCATGCATTCTCATTGATTTCACGGAAGAATTGATTGCCGCGCATCATTTTAGCGAACCCTTTTTTATGATGCTGGAGGTAGATAAAATCACCATACCCGAATTTATCACTCCAGTTGGGGAGTTTCTTGGGAATAATGTGGGTATGGGTATCGATTTTGAGCATGGACTGATTAAACAATCCCGCAATATCGGGGATTTTGGAAAGAGTTCAACAATATGAATATGTAGATATTTAATCTGATGTTTTGTAAATATTTCAAAACAATTCTTTTAGTAATATCTGGAATGAGTTAGACCTGACCTCCCAACGATAACTCATTGAGTTAGTGAGATCTCTTTAAAACAATTTGTTCAGACTTTTTTGCAACAATCCGGGAAAAGAACTCTCGCAATGCGGGGTATTCTGGTACATTATAGATTACCTTATTAAATTTTAACCTGCTTGTAACAAAAATTTTGTCACCTAGATTAGTAGTAGATATTGTAAATATAGCCGTTTTGTTTGGAAGTTCGAGGATACCTGAAGTAGGCAGTTCATCTACTTCGAACCCTTCCGGTATAGTGAGTACTGTAGTCATAGTTCTTTCAATTCTAGAACCTAAATCAACCGGATAATGTCTATGTTCTAACTTGAAGGGATTATCCTCCTCTTTTATTGTTACGTAAGGATTGACATATAACAGGCTATGAGTTGCTAAAGCATTATTAGGAATGAATAATTCATATCTTACTATTAAACTGAGTTTTTTGTTTGTAAGGTTTTCAAGTGCACGACTCTTCACACTCCACAATTCATCCTCTAATTCGTCTTTGAGAAACTCATCTTCTCCCAATTCTTCAATTTTTTCTCGAGCCATTGTAGCTTCATATCCTGAAAGGTCAATAAAAATAGATCCATCTAAATTACCTTTAGAATCAATTTTAAAATCTGATTGAACTGCTATTCGAGTGTCCATTTTTAAACTGTCACGCGTGATACCATGTTTTAGCAGATAGTCTTTGGTATATTCTTCTGAAAAACCTTGCTTATATCTGGGAGGAAATGTTATTGACGACCTGTATAGCTTTGGATTAGGCATAAAAGGTTCTTCTTTAAAGGCCGGTATGTTGGTTAAAGTGTATTTTCTAAGTTTTCCCTCTTGCTTTATCGAAACATCCAGATCGAAAAGACCGTGTATGACAGCCGTTACACCAAACATACTTCCAGGAAAGAAAATTTCATACTCGCTCCATTGTACGGGTATTGAGTGCTGAAAGTGCCAGTCAAAAATTGCGTAGCTATTTGTTTTAATCGTATATGCATATTCAATAACGGATCCTTCCTTTAGGTTCGGGAAGAATACTTTTGTTTCTAACGTTCTTTTACTTTTTTCACTGAATAGATCCTTTGAACCGAAGTGAGTTTTGACAATGTTGTGGTTTTCGTCAAGATTGTAAACGGTTCCAGAAAATTCTGAGAGTTTTGAATCTGCAATTTTTATAGTGTGATTCCCCCATTCTTCAAAGGCTTCTTTTTTAAAAATTTTTATTCGCCTTTGAATAGTTAATGTTGTACCCCAATAGGGGTCGGATGTACATTTCCCGTAATCAAAAAGGATCAACGCTATGGCAGAAGAATCAGCCTCATAGGTTTTCTTTTTTAACCACGTGCTGGCTTCGGTCCCAATTTTGTTAGGTCGAAGTATTGTTTGGGCCGTTAGTGTACTTGAATAAAGGCTTAGTACTAAAAAAATGTATAGTCGCAGAATTGACACCTAAAATTAAGGTTGTTGCGGATTCAAATATAGATGTTATTGTTTTGAATTTTATCTTTGATAAATATAGAAACTAATTTTATTATTTCGCTCCTAAATTTTATCCTTAATATTTGATATGCTTTCAAAACTATACTTGGTTATAATGACTAATTGTGGAACCCACTACTCCTCGTCCCACCTCACACTTTCTCTCAAAGTTTTCTCATCATAACCCAACCCATACTGATCCAACACATCCTGCGGTACGCCATCCCATCGATTAGGTGTATTGCCGGCATAGCCAAGATCTTTTAGCCCCATCTGACTGGTAAAAAATCCGGTGGCAGTTAAATCGCGTAACAGGTTGAAAAAAGTTACACCTTGTTTCATTTCCGGTTTTGCTATGTCGGGGTAGGCAATCTCATCCACAAGGGCAAGCTGTTGTTCTGAGGAAGAATCGATGAAGGTTTTGTTATGTCGCTTGAGGCATTGAACATCAAGCCATTTTAAACCACCCCGCATAGGCAACTGGTGACGGGGCATATCTTTAACAATGAATTCAATGAAATCATGTACGCCTGTTTCTGTTGCACTTCCGCTAAACTCATCTTTTGGGATGATGATGTCAATCAATATCTTGATGGTATTCATCTCATGATCATCAAAGAATTTTTCTGCTAATAGTTTTTCATCGCGCACTTGTTCAAATGGATGTCTGTCAATTCCAGATGTTTTAGGTATGTCAACAACTGTTTCTTTTTTCTTTGTATCACATGACTGCAACAGCACACCAGATGAGATGGCTGTTAATGCGATGGCTTTTAGTGAGTCTCTTCTTTTCATGTTTAAAATGTGTTATTGTGCAATTGTGCTCATGTGTTAATGCGCTTATGTGCTTTTGGCTTTATTTTTCAAGTACCGAATAAAAGCAAGTGTTGTGTTTTTCGTCTCTTCTGCTTTTTCACGGATTTGAATGATCTTATCTCGGGATAAGTACTCCATGTCCTCCAAAGCATAAGTGATGCTTTTCACTTCTATTGCAGAAGATTGTGAAAAGTCCAAAAACCGAATGAATTCCTTATTGCTATACCTGCCAAATCCTTCAGCAATATTATTCATTACGGAAAGTGCAGGGCTCTTAATTTGATCTCGCGTTTCGAAGTCTTTTGCAAGCTTACCTTCTTCACATGCATGGTAAACATGGCGCACAAGCTCTCTGGATAACTGCCAACATTTTAAGTCTTCAAATCTTGTAACCTTTGTCATACTATTGAACATTAACACTACAGCACATCAACACATTATAAATTTTGAGTTTTAAACTGTTCAATAATATAATCAGATGCCCTCCACGATAGAGCAAGTATTGTCCATGTTGGATTTTTATCAGCTTGTGATACAAATGGTCCGCCATCTACTACAAACAGATTTTTACAATCATGGGCCTGGTTGAATTTGTTGACCACCGAATGCTTTGGATCATTACCCATGCGTGTTGTTCCTACTTCATGAATGATTCTGCCGGGTGCTTCCAATCCGTAGTTCGTTTCAGCTCCGGCAATTCCCCAGGTGATAACAGCACCCATGTTGTGCATCATTTCCTGGAAAGTTTCCTGCATGTGTTTGGCTTGCTTAACTTCATAGTCACTCCACTTGTAGTTGAAGCGCAACACCGGAATACCATATTTATCTACTACTCCGTTCGGGTCGATTTCACAATAGTTTGTTTCGCGTGCAATGGCTTCACCACGACCGGCCATACCAACCGATGCGCCCCAATAGTATCGGTAATCATCTTTCAACGAAGCTCCATACCCGCCACCGGTTTTCTGAGTTCCGTTTCGATCTGGAAAACGACCATTTAATCCTTGTATGCCAAATCCAAATCCATAGCCAGGCATACCCATACCACCCCAGTATTCAATATGGTAACCCCGTGGAAAGTCTAGCTTCTTATTATCCAGCCACCAAGGAGAGTACACGTGTAACCCGCCAACGCCATCTTCATTGTAACGTTTACGTCCAAAAAGTTGCGGAAGTACACCGCCAATGGCGGCACCGGTTGAATCATGTAAATATTTACCAACTACATTACTGGAATTTGCCAATCCATTTGGATGTGTTTTTGATTTTGAGTTCAATAGTAAACGTGCCGACTCGCATGCGCTTGCTGCCAACACCACAACTTTGGCTTTTATCTGGTATTCCTGGAGGTCATCTTTGGCTACATATGAAACTCCCGTAGCTTTTCCATTTGTATCAGTGAGCACTTCGCGCACCATGGCGTTAACGATCACATCAAGGTTGTTGGTTTTTGTGGCTGGCTTAATCAGGCAAGAGGACGAAGAAAAGTCTCCATACACGGTACAACCCCTATTGCACTGTGCGCAAAAGAAACATGCGCCACGATCGTCATTAATTTTTTTGGTGAGAATTGATAAGCGTGAAGGAATAACCGGAACACCCTGTTTTGTTCCTGCTTGTTTTATAAACAGTTCATGTAACCTGGGTTTTGGAGGAGGAAGAAATTTTCCATCAGGCTCGTTAGGGATTCCTTCTTTGCTTCCAAAAACACCGATCAGGTCATCGACTTTGTCATAATAGGGGGCAACATCATCATAACCTATAGGCCAGTCCTCACCCAGTCCATCATGACTTTTTCCTTTAAAATCTTTGGGGCCAAAACGAAGTGAAATTCTTCCCCAATGGTTGGTTCTTCCGCCCAGCATACGAGAGCGGAACCAATCGAATTGCGTTCCTGACACACGCGTATACGGTTCTCCCTCCATTTCCCAGCCACCATAAGCAGCATCAAAATCACCGAACGGACGGAACGTTGTGCCGGCACCTCTGCGCAACGATTCCCACGGCCATTTTAGTTGTGTAACATTTTTTGCAGGATCATACCAGGGGCCGGCTTCCAAAACACAAACTTTTAATCCGGCTTGTGTTAGTACATAGGCGGACATTCCTCCGCCCGCCCCTGATCCCACAATACATACATCGTAAGCTTTGTTGTTTTCTTTGATTTGAAAAGGCATGAGGAAAAGATTTCGATAATGATAATCTTTTCCTCCATTATGGGCAATGAATTATTGTCCTTTTCTGCGATTAACGCGCCTGTCGGTTCGTTTTTGTTTGCGATCAATCCGGTCGTCACGTCTTTCTACCCGGTTATCGACCTGTCCTTTACCTTCCGGATTTCGTTGGTTGATATTTTCCTGGCGATTCGTGTTTACATTTTCACGCTTTTGAAGGTTTTTCTGCCGGATATTCTGGTCAGATTGGGCATTAACCGATACGGTAACTAAAAACAGCGCTAAAGCGCCTAGCATAATTCTGACTTTCATAAGTAGTAAGTTGATTTTTTTGTAACGCTTGGATGGTGAAACTGCAAAAAGGTTTAATCGTGTGTATGATTTTTCTTTGGCACAGGGTCATACCCACTCGTTCCCCAAGGATGGCATCGTGCTATGCGCTTCATACCCAGCCACGTTCCTTTCAACGCACCCCATTCCTGTATAGCTTCGATAGTATATTGGGAGCATGTGGGCGTATGCCTGCAATGTGCCCCAAGCAGCGGTGAAATGCTGAGTTGGTAGAAGCGGATGGGGAGGATGAGAATTTTCTTAAGCATTTTTTTTAGTTGCGAGTTTCGAGCCGTGAGCTACGAGTTTGCTGCAATGATATTCACAAGCTCGCAGCTTGTAGCTCGCAACTCGAAGCTATTCGATTGTATACGAAATCTCTCCATCTTTCCCATCCATCAACTGTACACCCAAGGCTTTCAGATCATCTCTGATTTTATCCGAAAGCGTATAGTTCCGGTCGGTGCGGGCTTTTTTGCGGAGTTCGATCATCACCCGTATAACACCATCCAGCACTTCGTGGTTCTGACTGCCTTCTTCCTGTAAGCCCAATACATCTTCCATAAATGTAACGTAAGCGGACTTGAACTTTTGGAAGGTATCCGAATCAAGATCAGTTAATTTATAATTACCTGATTTGATGTCGTTGATTCGGGATGACATTTCAAATAATACCGCAAGTGTTTTTGCTGTATTGAAATCATCGCTCATGTTTCGATAAGCTTCATCGATGAGCTTTAGCAACTCTTCATCTTGTTTGCCTGATACCCCCGGATGATCAAGCTTTTTAAGGGTACTCAAAGCGTTGCTCAGTTTCTTATAGCCTTTCTCTGCGGCCTGTAACGCTTCGTTTGAGAAATCAAGTGTGCTGGAGTAATGGGATTGAAGCATGAAGAACCGAACCGCCATCGGACTGTATGCTTTTGATAACAGCGGGTGAGTGCCTGTGAAGAGTTCACGAGGTAAAAAGGAGTTTCCTTTCGACTTACTCATCTTCTCACCGTTTACGGTAAGCATGTTTGAGTGCATCCAGTAACGAACCGGAGTTTTGCCGTATGCACCAATGCTTTGTGCAATTTCGCATTCGTGGTGCGGAAACTTTAAATCCATCCCACCGCCATGAATATCGAATTGTTCTCCCAGGTATTTTGTTCCCATAGCCGAGCATTCCAAATGCCAGCCGGGTATGCCTTCGCCCCAGGGTGATGGCCAGCGCTGAATGTGATTTGGCGATACAGCTTTCCAAATGGCAAAGTCAACTGCGTTTCGTTTTTCATCCTGCCGGTCTAACTCGCGGGTGCCTTCCAATAAATCATCAATGTTACGTCCGCTCAATTCTCCGTATTTATATTTCTCCATGAACTTGCGTACATCAAAATACACCGAGCCGTTCACTTCATAGGCATAGCCATTGGCGAGAATTTTCTTCACCATTTCAATCTGTTCTACAATATGCCCCGTTGCTGTGGGTTCAATGGTAGGCGGAAGGATGTTGAAGATGCGGCAAACTTCGTGGAAGCTGAACGTGTACTTCTGTACAATTTCCATCGGCTCCAATTGTTCCAAACGTGCACTTTCTTCAATCCGATCAACACCTTCTCCTGCATCATTGGTCAGGTGGCCGGCATCCGTAATGTTGCGCACATAACGAACTTTGTAGCCGATGTGAGTTAAGTACCGGTATACCACATCAAAGGCTGTAAAGGTGCGCAAGTTGCCGAGGTGTACCTCATTATAGACAGTGGGTCCGCAGGAATACAATCCCACAAAAGGAGATTTCAACGGAGTAAAGACTTCTTTTTTGCCCGAAAGGGAGTTGGTTATGGAAACCGGGTATTTTTCAAATAAACTCATAATGCAAAAGTCGGGAGCGAAACTACTAAAAAGTGAATAGTTGATGGTTGTTGTTATTGGTTTTTCGTAATAAAGTTACGAACCAACAAACTGAGGAACGTGGATGGTTGTTCCCAGTTGTTCGTTGATTTTCGGGATGAGGTACCGGCATAGTTCAGGGGAGTGCAGTTCTTCATGCTGGTGCATAAAAAAATACATGGATTCAATGCCAAGTTCTGCCCAGGCTTTCATGCGTTTAACCCAGTCATCGCATCGAGAATAATCTGTAGGGTGGAGGCCATTGCCGACAAAGCGGATAAATGCCGATGGTGTGGTTAGGCGCATGTGCACGCAATCCCTGCGTCCGGAAGCATCGGTAATAATAGAGCCTGACTTGTTTCGCTCCAGCATCGCGAAAACGGCATCAAAGGCTTCCGGCATGGCGAACCAATCCTTGTGGCGTAATTCGGTGTAAAGTTCAACGTCTCTTGGAAGCGACTGAATAAAGGCTTCCATTGTCTCCAATGTTTTAGGTCCCATGCCCGGATGCGGCATCAGGAACACCGGGCCAAGATTTTTCTCAAAACCGGAGATGCCGTCCAGAAAACGATCCGTAAGTTCATCCACGTCTTTCAGTCGCTTGATGTGTGTGATCTGGTCGACAAACTTCGGACAGAACTTGAAGTCATCGCCTACTTTGCTTTTCCATCCGCTGGTTTGCTTGCGCGTGGGCATGCGGTAGAAGGTGGCGTTTAACTCAATGCAGTTGAATTGTTTTGCATAGTGTTCGAGGAAATCACCAGCCTTTGTTCCTTTCGGATAAATTTTCCCAACCCAGTCGGGCCGGCCCCACTTGGCACAGCCTACAAAAATATCGGGCTTAGATTTATTCTTTTGTTTACTAAGAAGTGCAGTAGTTTCAGGCCTGTCGGGTGGGAGGGTGAAATCTATCTTATCAAGTTCATCAGAAGAAACACGGCCGAATTCCATTGTTCAATTTTCAATAAGCCAATGTATCAATTAGTCGATGGGTCTCCAAATTGGCTAATTGAAAATTGAATCATTGTTTTCTCATTCTTTCCATCTCTTTTTGAATCTCCTTTGCTTCCCACTCATCGCCAAACAAGATGTTTTTCCTGAACAGGCTCAGGCCATGGAAGAAAATGCCAATACCCCAACCGATCCATACCCATTGTACCCACCAACGTCCAGGATTGGAGTACCAGTTGATAAAGGTTAAAAACAAGCCAATGGTTAAATAACTTAACAGGTGACTGTAAAATTCTTTTTTGCGCTTTACGCGTTTGCGTGCTTCGCGGTAGAGTTTGTCATCGTTATCATTCATGGGAAATGGTTTTATGTGTACGAATATTTTTAATCCACGATTGATGGTTTTTTATAAATATGAAAATTCCAATACCCGTTACGGTTACAGAAGCAGTAATAACCATAGCGGTGAATGGTAGACCTGGAATGCGAACAATGATCTCCGATGCAAAGGCAGCGTACAGTCCGATAACCGAGTAGTACATCCACGTTAAATGGCGGAAGAGCCACTTGCTTGATGATTGCCGGTTAATTAATGGTAGTATTCCCAGCAACAAAGTAATCAAGCTTACCAAGGCTGCAACGTGAAAGGGACCAAACCGTCCGAATAATCCATACAGTCCGAAGGCTGTGCCGTTTAGTATGAGCATGGAGACTATATACCCATAGCCTGTTTTGCGATGGAACCGAGTTCCTTTAGTGTTAAGAAGAATGATTGTTCCTGTGATAAGTGCAACGAGTGCGCTAATCAAATGAATCCATCCGGTTGTGCTGTGAACCAATGAATTCATTTTTCAAGTTTGGTTAGGTTCATTTCAATATACGGGTACCACATGTTTCCATCAGGCGAATATTCACCCTTTTCAATCCAGGATTTGGCAGCCGGATTTAATTTTATGTTGTATCTGACTTTGGAATTGTTCGGGAGATCAAACCCCCATTCGAAATGATTTTCTTCCTGAATTTTAAAATAAGCATCGGTCTGGTTTCCATTCATTACATGTGATTTCATTTTGAACTCTTTTTTTTGTTGATCGAAGGAAACAATTGCGAGTGCATTGAACGAAACTTTACCATCTTCCGGGTTGCGACCGGTACCTTCAATTACCAGAATGGTGCCATCCAGCTTGAATTGGATTTCTTCTTCCTGATTTACTTTTAACAACGTTCCATTGGGTTGACGCATAGATGCTTCACCTTTCCATTTACCGGTCATGTAAGACAATTTTTGCAATTCCTGCTTTAAACTTTCAGGTGCGGTACCCTGTGCTTTAGCACACTTCATGCCTAGCATGATGAGTGTAATAAGGATTAAGGATTTCATAGTATGGTTTATTTAGTGTTGCTTAAAAATTTATCCATTTGATCAAAGAACCATTTGGGATCATCATACATGATAAAATGTTTAGCAGTATCGGTTAATTGGATGTTTATATTTTTTACGTTTTTATACTGATCTGTAAAATTCTTTAATGTGCTTTCATGTGTTACGCCATAGTCTTTGTAGGCGATCCATGCCCCTAAAACAGTTACCGGTACTTTAATGGTAGCGACATCTTTTCGTAAGTCAATGGTTTGCATTTCGTACATAGCTTGCGCAACAGTAGGCGCATGTGATTCAACTCCCCATCGGCTAATGAGTTCAAGCTTATCGGGTGCTGTAGCCATTGAACTAAGAAAATACTGCTGACTTTGTTTTGTCTGCTCGGGTGTTGCGTTTTTCATCATGTCACGCATACTGGTTGCCATGGGCTTCATAGATTCTACAGTAGCCGCAGGATTTTGAATGGCCGGAAAGTATGGGAGAGCATCAACAATGAAATTTGCACCGACTAAATCCGGTTCTGCTGCACTGATCCATAGACTTAAAAAACCACCTAAGCTATGACCGACCAACACCGGCTTCTTTAGTTTGTTGTCTTTGATATACCCAATCAATTCATCGCGCATGGTTTTCAGGTACTCAGCTGTTTCAATGGCCGGGGTTCCCGCAAAACCCGGAAGTGAAATCACATGACAGGTATAATCCTTTTTGTAACGTTCTACAGTTTCAGTCCATACATTACCGGGGCAAGTAAGTCCGGGTATAAGAATCATGTGCTGCTTGCCTTTTCCAACTTTTTCTACTTTAAAAGATGGAGTTGCATTAGCCTGTTGGTTCATGGCCAGCAAGGCCGTTAAGCCAACGATCATGCCGATGATAAGATGAATTTTTTTAGTTGTTGTTAACATGGTGTAAACTGGTTTATATTATAAACTAAATGAATAAAAAAATTATGGTTTGATGTATTGCTTAAGCGCGTTCACATATTCTTCAAAAGCTTTCATTCCTTTTTTGGTGATCTTACAGGTTGTTAGTGGTTTTTTTCCTTTAAATGATTTTTCTATGTTGATGTATCCTGCTTCTGAAAGTTTATCTAACTGTACACTTAAATTTCCTGCTGTTGAGTTTGTTTTCTCTTTCAGAAATGTAAACTCAGCCGACTCCACACTCATCAGTAAGGACATTACGCCTAAGCGCAATTGTGAATGCAGTAGAGGATCAAGTTCCGCCAGCATGAATTATTGGTTTGACTTCTTCAACATATACCCGGGCACCAGGTAGCCAAACACCATGGCAATTGCACCTACAAGATATTGTTCAATTGGCCCGACCAAGTAACATAAGGTTCCTGCAATCCAGAATGTGATTCCACCAAGAATCAAAGGACGAAAACGAACAATAATCCCTGATAGAAAGGTGGCCAAGCCCACAGGCATCAATACAATGGCGTTCACCATCCAGTTGGTTTGTGCTCCGAAAATCCAAGAAGGAAAAATGGTTATGGCCAATCCAATCCACAACCACATCGAAATCCTGTCGAGGTGAGTGACTACACCAGCTTTCTTTTCCTGCCGGCTGGAGTAGATCATCGTAATGATCCAGGCTGGTATGCATAGCGTCCATACTATTGGTGCATAATTTTGATACTCCGTATACTTAAAAAAGTAATACATACCCACATTACAGAATGTAATCACCCATCCCCAAAGCAGAAAGTAGAAACTTCCGTTTAACATGTTTCCCTTTACCTGGTTGATCATCGTAGCGATCAGTTCAAGGCTTTGTTGTGGGTTAAGATTGTCTTGTTTGGTTTCCATATACAGCCATTTACGGTACAAACATAAAATAGTTTATAAAATAAACCAAATATTTACTTTTTATTTGATTTTGACTTAAAATCATCGATTTCCGGTTAAATAATTGGGTTTGGTTTGACTTATTTAAACCGCTACTTTAGGAATCAACATCTAAACCTGGCCTGACCATGACACGAATTTTTACCTTCCTTCTGCTAAACGCTTCATTGTTGATATACGCCCAACCCGAAATTCAGAAACTTGAAAAGTTAAAGACTGAAGCGGTTGCAGAAGTTGAAAAGCTTGCTCCGCTTGGCCAGCAAATCAACGATATGCTTTTCAGTTTTGCGGAGTTGGGCTTTCAGGAAGTTGAGACTTTCACCTACCTGACTAATCTCCTGGAAAAAAACGGATTCAAAGTGCAAAAGGGTATTGCGGGTGTACCCACAGCATGGATTGCCACGTGGGGTTCGGGTAAGCCACTAATTGCATTAGGTTCGGATGTAGATTGTATTCCCAAGGCTTCGCAAAAACCGGGTGTCGCCTATCATGATCCTCTGGTAGAAGGTGCACCTGGTCATGGTGAAGGGCATAATTCCGGACAGGCAGTTAACATCATTGCTGCACTTGCGCTGAAAAAAATAATGGAGCGTGAAAAGATTTCGGGCACACTGATGTTATGGCCTGGCATTGCCGAAGAGTTGGTTGGAACAAAAGCTTATTACGTTCGGGCCGGATATTTCAAAGATGTTGACGCCTGTATTTTCACGCACGTGGGTAATAACCTTGGCGTGTCCTATGGTGATTCCGGTATGAATGGTCTGGTTTCCGTTCGGTTTAGTTTTGAAGGAGCAGCTGCCCATGCTGCAGGAGCACCCTGGCGGGGAAGAAGTGCTTTGGATGCTGTGGAGTTGATGAACATCGGCTGGAATTTCAGGAGGGAACATCTCGAACTCACACATCGCTCACACTATGTTATTTCTGATGGGGGCGATCAGCCCAATGTTGTTCCTTCAAAAGCATCGGTATGGTATTATTTCCGTGAGCGTACCTATCCGGATATTAAAAAGTTATTTGATACAGGTGTGAAGATTGCAGAAGGTGCAGCCATGATGACCGATACAAAATTCACCTACGAAATTCTTGGCTCTGCGTGGCCGGGACATTTTAACCAACCATTGGCCGAAGCCATGTATGAAAACATAAGGAAAGTAGGGTTGCCAAAATGGTCGGCTGAAGATCAGTTATTAGCCAAGGCTGTTCAACTTGAAATGAATGCGCCAAAAGTTGAAGGTCTTGCCGTAAAATTGGATACAATTGGTTTACCTAGTCCGACAGGCTCCATCAATATAATGGGCAGACAACTCATGGCCATGGGCGGAGGTTCTGATGACATTGCCGACATCAGCTGGTCGCTGCCAACCATAGTCTTGCGTTATCCTTCCAATATTCCTGGTTTACCCGGCCACCATTGGAGCAATGCCATAACCATGGCCACCCCAATTGCACATAAGGGTGTTGTTTATGGAGCCAAAGCCGAAGCCATGACGCTTTTGGATATGCTGCTGAAGCCCGAGATTATTGCCAATGCGTGGGAGTACTATCGCAATGAGCAAACAAAAGAAATTCAGTACACGCCATTAGTAGGGGAAAAGGATAATCCAGCCATATACCTGAATCAGAAAATTATGGAAGACTATAAACCAAAGTTAAAACCATTGTACTACAACCCTGTAAAATATAAAACCTATCTCGATCAGTTAGGCATTCAATACCCTACCTTGCGCCCTGATCAGAAGGAAGCAATACAAAAATTAGAACAGAAGAAATAATGTTTACCGGTATCATTGAATCGTTAGGAAAAATTGAACGGATTGTTGAAGATCAAACCAATAAACATTTCCTGATAGCCAGCCCGATCAGTCACGAGCTTAAGGTTGACCAAAGTGTAGCCCATAGTGGTGTTTGTTTAACGGTGACCAAGATTGATGCAGGAAAACATTGGGTAACAGCTGTTGACGAAACCTTAAAAAAATCAATTCTTGGAACACTAAATGAGGGGAGTGTTATCAATCTTGAACGGTGCATGGTGGCTAACGGAAGATTTGATGGCCACATTGTTCAAGGCCATGTGGACCAAGTGGGTACCTGCACGCGTGTTCAGGAGGTTGAAGGTAGTTGGTTGTTTGATTTTGAATATGATCCGACAGTTGGAAACATAACTGTTGAGAAGGGTTCCATCAGTATTGATGGGGTTAGTCTTACATGCTTCAATTCTACCAATAATGGATTTCGTGTTACCATTATTCCCTACACCTTCGAACACACAACCTTTGGAACATTAAAGGCAGGTGATTCCGTAAACCTTGAATTCGATATTATCGGCAAATACGTAAAGCGACTGTTAGGTAAGTAGTTGAATTTTGCCTGGCCATGCAACGTTTTGGGTGTCCTCATCGTCTATGGACTAAAACCATGCTATGAAGTACCTGATTACCCTTCTTATTCTCATCGTAAGCCTCTCAGTAAAAGCACAAAAAACGACTGAAACGATCAGTTCATTTCACAAAATCGATGTTTTCGGTCCCTTTGAAGTTGAACTGATCCCATCGGATCGTGAATCGCTGGAATTAGATTATCGTGGCATTGATCCTGAAAATATTGTGGCAGAGGTAAGTCGCGGTGAGCTAAAACTCAAGCTGCGCAATAAACATTATATGAACGATTGGAAATCAAATGATTATCCTCGGTCGAAATACGTAAGGGTAAAGGTGTACTATGCAGAGTTGAGTGAAGTACGCGCCCAGGCTGGCTCGGAAGTATTCTCCAGGAGCACGGTAAAATCCAGAAACCTTGCCCTTGAGTGCAGCATGGGTGCCGAAATGGACTTGGATATTGTGGCCAAAAACTTGTACACCAAGGCTAATATGGGAGCTGTGCTTAACTTAACCGGCCAGACTGAAACATTTGAAGCTAAAGCCAACATGGGCGGAGTACTAAAAGCATCGCAATTGTTGAGCAAAGTAGTTTACGTAAATGCCAACATGGGTGCGGAAGTGAAAGTGAACGCTTTGGAAGAAATTGAGATCAGTGCCGGGTTTGGCGCTACAGTTGATTATACCGGCAGCCCTAATGTTCGGCATACCAATAAAAATTTTGGGGCAGAGGTAAGAAGCCATTGAGCAGCTACTTGGTGTTGGTTATAGCCAGGCGCTGACTAACTGCTTTGAATATTTTAGAAAGTATCAGGCCACAGACCAAGCCAATACCTGCACCTACCAAAATATCACCCGGATAATGCACACCCAGGTATATTCGGGTGTAACTGATCAAACCGGCCCAGATAAAGAGCAATCCAATTGTGCGGTATTGATTTCTGAATAGCAGAAAAGTAAACATGGCAATACCAAACGTATTGGCAGCGTGACTGGAGGCAAATCCAAATCTCCCTCCTTTGTAATTATTCACAGTATGCACCTTCTCCGCTAATAGCGGTTCATGTGTGGGGCGCAAACGGGCGAAAGCCGGTTTCATAATTCCACTCGTAATCTGATCGGTTAAGGCAATGCATGCTATGATGCAGATTAATGGAATCCAGATTTTGGAACGAAATTTTTTGAAGAGCAGGTAAATAATCAGAATATATACCGGAAGTGATGTTAATGTATTGGTAAGATAGTACATGATGGGATCCAGCCAGGTTGTGTGCAACCCATTCAAAAAGAAAAATACCTGAGTGTCAAGCGCGGCTATAGATTCCATAGTGTTTCTGAAGTCGCGTAAAATTAGTTAAATATGTTGGTAAATCTGGATACATGGCAGATCAGGCACCACACAGCATTATGATGATTCGTCCGGCAGCGTTCGGGTTCAATGTGCAAACGGCATCATCCAATACCTTTCAACAGACCATGCACGACCGTGCTGATGTAATTCATCAACGCGCAGTAACTGAATTTAACCGAATGGTTGATTTGCTTGAATCTCATGATATTGATGTTCATGTTTTTGACGATTCTTCTGACGTAATAAAGCCGGATGCTCTTTTTCCGAATAACTGGATATCCTTTCATGCTGATGGTAAAATTGTTCTATACCCGATGCTTGCTGAAAACAGAAGGCTGGAACGCAGGGTCGACATCATTCAGGCCATACAGAAAGAATTTGCTGTTCATGAAATTATTGACCTGACTGATGAAGAAAGGAATAATTCTTTCCTTGAGGGAACAGGTAGCCTGGTCTTGGATTATGTAAACCACGTTGCTTATGCTAGTCGTTCAGCACGTACGGACGAGAACCTAGCCGTACGACTGTGCGAACGGTTAGGGTACAAGCCTGTAATTTTTGATGCAGTAGATAAGACCAGGCAAGCTATCTACCACACTAATGTAGTGATGTGTTTAGGTGAAAAGTTTGCTGTAGTATGTTTGGATGCCATACATAGTGAAAGCGAGCAGGAGATTTTATTGGGTAGTTTAGCGGTGACTGGTCATAAAGTTGTGGCAATAAGTTATGATCAGTTGGGTGCATTTGCCGGAAATATGATTGAAGTTAAAAGCAGGGGAGGTGAATCCTTTGTTCTGCTTTCTGAAAGAGCATTTCATTCGCTTTTGCCGGGTCAGGTAGATGCGATCTCAAGGTTTTCAGAAATGATTCCCATTCCAATTGATACTATTGAAACTTACGGTGGTGGAAGTGTGCGCTGTATGGTGGCGGGCATCTTTAACCCTAAACGTTAAACCTTTTCATTGGTCACTATGTGGGCATTGATCCACGCTTCGGCTTCTTTTGTATCGGTACAAAAATGAACCAGAGCCCCGGCTTTTTCGATGGCGGCTTTGATTTGTTCACGATAATCTTCATTGTGTTGTGCCGGATCGTAAATACCAACTAGCCAGGTTAGTCCGTTACGAACCGATTCCGGTAAAATGGTGGTAACCATCCAGATCTGGTCTTCTTGTTTAATAACTCCTTGTTTCCGTAAGTCAGAGATCCAGTAAGGTGTGTTATAGGTTCGCAATACATCCTGCGATTTTAAAAATAGCTCGCGGTAAGCCTCGCTGATTACTTGTTTCTTCCAGCGTATACCTGCGGTATTGAGCCGGGCATTGTAATAAATTTGCCCATAATCACTATCATAACAAATTTGTCCTTCTACATCGTCTGGCTTTTTGAATTCAAGTGTAAAGGTTGTTCCTTTATTCAACTCACTGGCTACGGAGATTCTTCCGCCCATTGCTTCAACCTGCGATTTAACCAGGTATAGCCCCAAGCCTTTGCCATCGGTATGCGTGTGAAAACGCTTGTACATGCTGAACAAATCTTTTCCAAATTGGTCCAGGTTCAATCCTAAGCCATTATCGGAAAAGATTAGGCTAACCGTATCATCTGATGCTTCTGAGTAGATAGCGAGTTTTAAATTTCGTGAATGCGAACGATATTTTATGGAGTTGCTTAACAGGTTAAACAAGATGCTGTTCAGCATCGGCCGAATAGTATAAAGAAAGGGTGCTTTCTTAAAATCGGTATTAATGATTGTATCAGGAGGCAGTTGGTGTTCCATACTTAGTCTTACCCTTTCAAACTCCTGTTCGAAACTTACCTTTTCCTTTATTCTGTAAATATCATTCCGTATATCAATAATCTTGTTGAGGTCGCGAATGATAATGTCAAGTTCCAGAGAAGATTTTCCCAGTAAACTAAGAAGTTCCAGCTGCTCCTCAGTCATACCTTCAGATTTTAGCGAGAGTAAATTCTCAAGGCCAATTAACCGGGCAACAGGTGCGCGCAGGTTGTGCGAAACGGTATAAGAAAATTGTCGCAACTCACTATTGTACTTGGATAGCTCTTCATTGGTATCAATCAGTTCTTTGTTCTTTTTAGCCACCAGGTCTTCCAGATGTTCATTATGAAGATGAAGTTGTTGTTTTTGATTTTGTATTACCTGGTAAGCTTCCTCCAGTTTATCTTGGTTGGCCCGAAGTTCTTCCGCTTGCGAAATCATTTCTTCATTCTGTGTTTCTATTTCTTGATTCAAAAGAGCCAGGTCTTTATTTTGTTTTTTTAATTCTTGATTAATTGATTCTTTCTCGCTGAGTAATTCAAGATTTCTATTATCAGCTTTGTCTACCGCGCGTTTTAGCATAAAGGCTGCAGAGACAAGGGCTATGAAATCAATAAGGAATACGAAATTGTAATATATGAATGTATTGGTGTTCTGGTAAAAATCGACTGAGCGGCCAAAAATTGCAATTACAAAATCGTAACCTACAGTACAAACCATACATACCAACGTAGTAATGGCCATCCATTTTTTCTCACGAAACGTATCAAAAACAATAATGGGAATGATGCATGTGGCCATCGTCATAATCCGTGGAGGGAAGTATGAGGCATTATAAATGAGTGGATTGGCGCTTTGTGTACTGGTGCCGATTAGCCAAATAATATAAACAGGAATTGATATGGAGATAAGAAAGCGACTTAGCAGATTTACTCCGTAGTAATTGAGTATGGGCACCATGGAATATAAAATCAAACTCAAGCTTGCCCTTTGTATGCCGGGTGTTAGTCCTGTTAGGGTTACGAGCAACCCAAGAAGTAAAACTGTTAGTACCAAGACAATAAAAGCAACACCATTTGAGAGCATGATGCTCCTGTGCAGGTAGCTTTCAGTTAGATCATTGATGCCTAGTCGTGAATATGAATGCCAAAATCCCATGTAGACTTTTAATGGACTTAATATAAGGCCTTTTCTTAAATAGAATATGTGTATTTTCACCCTTATTTGTCTGTAGTATGGAAAAGTTTGATTTAGTGGTAGTTGGTGCCGGGCCATCTGGATATGCCGCTGCCATGCGGGCCATCGATTTTAAAAAACGAGTTTTATTGGTGGAGAAAAACAAGGTAGGTGGGGCTGGAGTAACCAACGGTGCTCTGTCCTCAAAAACCTGGTGGGAACTTTCACGCGAAGCTTCATCTTTTCGGAAAAACCTGAGGCGGTATAATATAAAAGCACCAAGCATCGATTATAAAGAAATTCAGGCTGAGGTACAGGGTGCAGTGAAGGAACGCAAGGATATGCTTAAAGAGCATATGGAACTGCTCAAAAGCTCAGGTTACTTTACGTTTAAGCGCGGAAACGCAAAATTGCTAAGCCAGTATGAGGTAGAGATATCTGGAAGTGAAAAGACAGAAATAGTGCACGCTGACTATATTATTCTGGCAACCGGAAGTCGCCCGCGTTATTTACCTGAATTGCCCATCGATGAAAAAATTGTAATGACCAGTGAGGGCATTGAAGGTATGGAAGATTTTCCGGAAAGCATGGTTATTGTAGGGGCGGGTGTTATTGGTTGTGAGTACGCCACTATCTTTTCCGGTTTTGGAAAAACCAAAGTACACCTGATTGACAAGGGTGATCGTATACTTCCATTTGAAGATGATGATGTGGTACAGGTAATTGAGCGCAACATGGAGAAAAATGGTGTGCTGATTCACCGAAACTCTCACCTGGTTCGTATGGAAATAAAAAACGGGAAGGTTGAGTATGAACTGGAATACAACGATAAGCATCGGGAAATATTTAACGTTGAGAAGGCGCTGGTATCTGTTGGAAGAATTCCCAATTATGAGTTACTATGGGATCACGACAAGGTGGATATTCATATTTCCAAAAGAGGCATTGAGGATAATGACACGCAGACCAACGTGTCAAATATTTATGCAGTGGGTGACATTACAGCCGATATCTCTCTGGTAAATGTTGGGGAATTGGAAGGGCGTTATGCCGTGGAGAAAATTTTCGGAAACCCTCACCGTAAGCTGGTTTATGAGAATATCAGTACTATTATGTTTTTAAGCCCTGAAGTTGCTGGTGTCGGATTAAATGAAACGCAAGCCCGCGAAAAGGGAGTTGATTATCGGGTTGTTACGTTAGACTATAGTTGTATTCCAAGGGCCATTGCTAAACGTAATACTCAAGGATTTATCAAACTATTGGTTACCAATGATGACCAAATGAAAATTCTCGGCATGAAAGTGGTTGGTAATCATGCATCCAGTGCCATTCAGGCAGTGGCACTTTTAATTAGTATGGATAAGGGAATTGAAGAATTAGCAGAATGTGTACATCCGCATCCTTCCATTACCGAAGGGATACAGGAATGCGTTCGCATGTTATTGGGTAAGTCACTCTTTAAGCCCAGTGTGCTTACTGGAAAGGTTTCTTGCCGGACAAGTACGGCCGGTGTTTATGAGAATATGCACTTTTAATAAAATGATTATGCGTGTGTCGGGAAAATGGTTAAAATATATAGTAGCGGGTATACTTTTGTTTAGTTTAAGTAGTGCTTATGGGCAGCTGAAAAAGGGGAGATCAAAAAAAGTCAACTACGAGGAAGTTGATCTTGAAGAAATGATTAAGCGATATTTTGGAAAAAGTCCATCGGCCATAAACTCGTTGGAAGGAATTTATTCGGTTTCCGCAGTTATAACCAAAACAAGCCGTCCTTTTTTGTCTGGTCATGATCGTACAAAAGTTATTGACCGTAAGGATAACTATGCACGTGTTGCCATTTTAAAGGACTGGCCTGGTTCCAAGCGCGATTTTATTGAAGTGTCGATGAGTTATCATGTTGCGAATAAGTACCCAATTGTTGGTGAGTTCTCCTACCTCACGGATGACCGGGGATTTACGTACAAGCATCTTGAGCCTGATGGATCCAAAATCACCTTTACCATGCTGCACAATCAATCCGATCTGATGGAAGGCCGGTATACATTTATGGAGAAACGAAAGACAATCAGCTATAAATTATCATACCTGAAAATCTACCCGAGAGCACAGGAAGAAAGTGTGCGGAACTGAGGATTAATAGTACGTAATAACATCACTCAACCTTTTACGCTCCAGTTTTGGTACAAAGGTTTCATCAGCCGGATAGCCAACCGGAATCAACAGAAAGGGTCTTTCATTTTCCGGTCGGTTTAAAATTTTGGTTAAGAAATTCATTGGGCTGGGAGTGTGGGTAAGCGCAACCAAACCCGCATGATGTATGGCGGCCAATAAAAATCCACACGCCAACCCCACCGATTCGCTTACGTAATAGTTTGTTCCCTTCGAACCGTCTTCTTTTAGATCATACGCTTTTTTAAAAACAACAATCAGGTAAGGCGCAACTTCCAGAAAGGGTTTGTGCCAATCGGTTTGCAACGCTTTAATGTCCTCCAGCCACTCGTCACTCATGCGGCCTGTATAGCTTTCGTATTCTTCCTGCTCGGCAGCTTCCCTGATTTTCTTTTTGATTTCTGGATTTTCGATTACACAAAACGTCCACGGTTGTTTGTGTGCCCCGCTCGGTGCGGTGGAGGCGGTGAGGATCAGGTGATCCATCACCTCTTTCGGGATGGGCTTATCAGAAAAATCACGTACCGTTCTGCGCTGGTTTATCCATTCGTAAAACGACTGGCTGCGGTTGATAACTTCCTGCTCGGGATAAGTTTGGACTACGTGGCGAACAAACGAAAAGCCATTGACGATTTTGGTTTCGGGTGAATTCATGCTGAAAGATAGAATTCTGTCCCAAAACTTTGAAGTGTATTAATGTAAGCCGGTTGACAAACTGATTAATTTTACAACACCTGGCTCAACCAAATTCGTTAGCCATAGACTTCTTTGTGATCTATTTGTTTGTGCACTTTGTGGTTAAAAATAAACCACAAAGAACACCAAGGTTTCACGAAGGACACTAAGTGAACTGTAACCTTTTTATTGATGACGCTTTTTTAGTACCCCTTCCACATCCGAAAGGGTTTTATTTTTAGCCGCCAGCAGCACCAGAAAGTGATACATCAAATCAGCCGCTTCGCCCAGAAACAATTCATCATTTTGATCTTTCGATTCAATCACCAGTTCTACCGCTTCTTCTCCAACTTTTTGCGCCACTTTATTAATACCAGCCTGTAATAGTGAAGTTGTGTACGATCCTTCTGTTGGATTTGCTTTTCGCGCTTGAATGGTTGCCTCCAGCTCTTTTAAGCCAAACGATTGATTCGATTCATTAAAGCATGTATCGGCACCAGTATGACAAACCGGACCGGTTGGCCTGGCTTTTATAAGCAAGGTGTCCGCGTCACAATCAGTAATGATCTCCACTACTTCCAGAAAATTTCCGGACGTTTCGCCTTTCGTCCACAACCTTCCTTTCGCGCGACTAAAAAAAGTAACCCGTTTCTCGGATTGCGTTTTGGTCAACGCCTCTTCATTCATGTATCCCAACATCAGAACCTTTTGTGTGGTACTGTCCTGAATGATGCATGGAATCAGTCCATTGTTTTTATTGAAATCAGGTTTCATAGGCGTACTGGAATGTTATGATTCTTTAAAAATGTTTTTAATTCCGGAATCTGAATCTCACCAAAGTGAAAAACGCTGGCGGCCAGCGCGGCATCTGCTTTCGCGAGCGCGAATACATCAGCAAAGTGTCCCATGCTTCCGGCACCGCCAGAGGCAATCACCGGAATGGTCAGCAACGCATGCAGTTTGGAAAGCGGATCGATGGCAAATCCGTTTTTGGTGCCATCGTGATCCATGCTGGTAAACAAAATTTCTCCTGCACCACGATCCTGTCCTTCTTTGGCCCACGTAAATAGTTTTTTATCGGTAGAATTTTTTCCGCCATGCGTATGCACGATCCATGCGTTATCAATTTTTCGGGCATCAATCGCCAACACAATGCATTGCGCACCAAAGGCTTTTGAGAGTTCGTTGATCAGTTGCGGATTTCTGACGGCTGAAGAATTAATGCTTACCTTGTCGGCACCCGCTTCCAGCAAAGGCGCCACGTCTTCAACCGAACTGATGCCTCCGCCCACCGTAAACGGAATGTTGATGTGGCGGGCAATTTCTTTTACCAGCGAAGCAAAGGTTTTGCGTTGTTCCTGTGTGGCTGAGATATCCAGGAATACAAGTTCGTCTGCTCCTTGTTCGGCATACGCTGATGCCAACGCCACGGGATCTCCGGCATCGCGCAAGTCGACAAAGTTTACGCCTTTAACGGTGCGCCCATCTTTGATGTCGAGGCAAGGAATTATTCGTTTCGTTAGCATGATTAGGGGTTGAGGGTTTGAAGTTCGGTTAAACCAATCCGTCCTTCATAAATCGCTTTGCCTACAATCGCCCCATACAATCCGGCCGCTTTTAATTGCGTAAGATTATCGAGACTACTCACGCCACCACTGGCGATGAGGTTCAATGATGGAAATTGTTTGAGCAATTTCGTGTATAAATCCACATTGGGCCCGGCCAACATGCCATCTTTGCTGATGTCGGTGCAGGTAACGTACGTAATGCCAATCGTTTGGTAATTGGCAATAAAATCCTGAATGGAGAGGGAAGAGGTTTCCGTCCATCCGCTGATAGCGATGCGTTCTTCGCGCACATCGGCACTGAGAATAATTTTATCCGCCCCAAATTCATCAATCCAGATCGAAACTTTTTCGGGTTCTTTTACCGCCACGCTGCCCAGGTTAACCTGCTTTACACCCAGTTCCAGCAGTTGTCGTATTTCCGATTTGGTTTTGATGCCCCCGCCAAAATCAACTTTCAACGAAGTGTTTTTGCAGATGGCTTCGATCACTTTCCAGTTTGTTACCTTGCCCTGTTTTGCACCATCCAGGTCCACCAGGTGCAGGTATTCCAGTCCGGCTTTTTCAAATGAGCGGGCCACGGCAACCGGATTGGTTTCGTACACTTTTTTCTGCGCATAATCCCCTTGCGATAAGCGTACGCATTGTCCGTCAATAATATCAATGGCGGGTATAATTCTCATACTTCCAGAAAGCTTTTCAAAATTTGTTCGCCTGCCTGTGCCGATTTCTCGGGGTGAAATTGTACGGCATAGAAATTATCTTTTTTCATGGCTGCGCTGAACGGTACAATGTAATCGCTGACAGCTGTGGTGAATTGATTAACGGGCACATAATAACTGTGCACGAAGTACACGCTGTTATTCTCCAGTGGTTTTTCCGGCCAACTGTCGGTCAAGGTCAGGTTGTTCCAGCCCATGTGGGGTACTTTAAATTCCGTTGAAGCTTTAAATTTTCTAACCCCTTCATCAAAGATGCCCAGGCAGGGCGTGTCATTTTCTTCCGAGTGTTTACACATCAGTTGCATACCTAAACAAATTCCCAGCACCGGTTGTTTCAGGTCGCGTATCACCTGGTCGAGTTTATTGTTTTTCAGGTACGCCATAGTGGTACTCGCTTCACCTACACCTGGAAAAATCACTTTATCAGCTGCCTGAATTGTTTCAACATCATCGGTTATTTCAAAGTCAACGCCCAACCGCTCCAGTGCATACGACACGGATTGAATGTTGCCGGCATTATATTTTAAGAGTATTACTTTCATAGTAGGTACGAAATACAAATTACGAGGTACGAGTGCGCGATCGTGTTGTTTTTATGGATTGGACAATTATTGCCGTAAGTTCATCGCCTTCTTTTAAAAGTGCTTCTATTTTAGTTTGAAAATCCTGATTGAAGTGATTCAACAACTCGAGAAAGTAAACCGATTCATCGATCTCTTCTTCAACAATTTTAAGTTTATTGATGAAATCGGCTGTTGATTTCCCCCGCAACGCTGCGCGATAATTAGCTCCTGTAGAACTTGAACTTCTGATCAATTGATTTGAGTAGGCCCTGTTTATTATGTTGGTTGGTAATTGTTGAATTAGCTCCGCGCACTGAATAGCAAATTCTTTGAATCTTTTCTTTAAGTCTTGCATAAAGATGTGTTTAATAGGTTAACATAATTCCAATCTAGTCATCGTACCTCTAACCTCGTACTTCTAACCTCGTACTTCTAACCTCGTACTTCTAACCTCGTACCTCTAACCTCGTACCTCTTACTTCTTACCTCGATCACAGTATTCCTTTCGTACTCGGTAATTCACTTCCTTCTTTTTTTACAGCCATCTTAATCGCTTTCGCGAACGCTTTAAAAATGGCCTCGATTTTATGATGTTCATTGGTGCCTTCTGCCTTGATGTTCAGGTTACACTTGGCGGTATCAGAAAATGATTTAAAGAAATGCAAAAACATTTCCGTTGGCATTTCACCAATTTTTTCGCGCTTGAATTCAGCTTCCCAAACCAACCACGGCCTGCCGCCAAAGTCGATGGCTACCTGTGCCAGGCAATCATCCATTGGTAAGGCAAACCCATACCGCTCAATGCCCCTTTTGTTACCTAATGCTTTCAGGAATGCTTCGCCCAAGGCGAGAGCTGTATCTTCAATGGTGTGGTGTTCGTCAATGTGCAAGTCGCCTTTTGTTTGAATGTTCAGGTCAATGTTTCCATGTCGCGACAATTGATCTAACATGTGATCAAAAAAGGCAAGGCCCGTGCTGATGGATGATTTTCCATTTCCATCCAGGTTTACGGTAATGGAAATATCGGTTTCTTTTGTTTTACGATTTACGATTCCGACTCGCGGAGTTTTGGAGAGAAACTCGTAAATGGTTTTCCAATCCGTGGTGGTCAGGCTGTTTGACGCTGCATAGCCGGATGCGTTCAGTTTCTCCGTGAGTGATCCGTTGTTAATCAGAATGGCTTTACACCCCAGATTTTTTGCCAGCTCTACATCGGTAAGCCGGTCGCCAATTACATAGGAGTTGGCTAAATCGTAATTCCCGGAAAGAAATTCCGTAAGCATGCCGATACCCGGTTTGCGGGTAGGCTTGTTTTCGTGCGGAAAGGATTTATCGATGAATATTTTAGAAAACCGGATGCCTTCTCCTTCCAGTGTTTTCAGCATCTTTTCATGCGCGGGCCAGAAGGTTTCTTCCGGAAATTTTTCCGTGCCTAAGCCATCCTGGTTGGTCACCATCACCAACTCGTAATCCGTTTCAGCGGCAAGCTGACTGAGCCAACGAATTACTCCGGGATAGAACTCCAGTTTTTCCAGGCTGTCGATTTGCTCGTCAGGCGGTTCAATGATTAATGTGCCGTCACGGTCTATAAACAAAACACGTTTCATAACGTCTTCAGGGTTTCGATGAGTTTCTTATTTTCTTCCGGTGTGCCTATGGTGATGCGCAAACAATCTGCACACAATACTACCGTTGAGCGATCGCGCACAATGATACTGCGCTCAATCAACTGATCATAAACGTTTCGTGCATCTTTCATCCTAACCAAAACAAAGTTAGCATCGGTTGGGTAAACGCGCTCCACCATCGGTAAGGCTTGTAGTTGTTCTGTGAGGATAGAGCGCTCTCGCAGAATGATATCAACTTGCTTGTTCTTTTCTTCAGCAGACGAAAGTTTTTCAAGCGCTACCTGTTGCGTGAGGATGTTGAGGTTGTACGGATACTTGATCTTATTCAACACCGAAATAATTTCTTCCGAAGCAAATGCCATCCCCAACCGCAAGCCGGCCAGGCCCCAGGCTTTGGAAAAGGTTTGAAGTACAATCAGGTTTGGATACTTGGCTAACACAGGTAGAAATCCTTCATCTTTGGCGAAATCAATATAGGCTTCATCAACCACAACGATGCTGTTACCCGTTGTAATCAGATTAATTATTTTTTCTTTGGAAAGCAGGTTGCCGGAAGGGTTGTTGGGCGAGCAGAGAAAAATAACTTTTACAGACGAATCCAGCGCCTGTTTAACCGCATCAACATCCAAATCGAAAGTTGAATCCAGGGTAACGCGTTTCACGGTTACATTATTGACCCCTGCACAAACGGCATACATGCCATACGTGGGTTCGGTTATTAATAAGGAGTCTTTACCAGGTTCGCAAAACGCCCGGATGATCAAATCAATGGGTTCATCGCTTCCGTTACCGAGGAATATTTTTTCTGGTTCTATACCCTTCAGCTCGCTGATGCGTTGCTTTACTTTTTTCTGCAGTGGATCGGGGTAGCGGTTGTAGGCTGATGGAAACGGATTTTCATTCGCATCCAGGTATACCTCTGCTGTTCCTTTGAACTCATCCCGCGCGGTGGAGTAGGGCTTGAGGGTTTTTATGTTTTCTCGTAAAAGTGATTGAATGTTCATGGTCGGGATACGTTTAGCCCTTCGGGAGCCTCAGGGCAAGGGTTGAGAGTTTAAAAGTCGGATGCTAATGGCATTTTTGTGTCCGATCAATTCTTCTGCTTCGGCCATTACTTCTACTACCGGACCTAGCTTTTTAATCCCATCTGCTGAAATTTTCTGAAACGTGACATACTTCATAAAACTTTCCACCGATACACCGGCATAAGCTTTTGCATATCCATTGGTGGGCAGGGTGTGGTTGGTACCCGATGCATAGTCACCGGCTGCTTCCGGTGTGTAATTTCCGATAAAGACGGAGCCGGCATTGATAATTTTTTCTGAAAGAGCATCCGCATTTTTAGTGTTGACAATTAGATGCTCAGGTGCGTATGTGTTTACAAAGTCGAGGGCTTCTTTCTCTGAATCGAAAATAGCGGTGCGACTATTTAACAACGCCTGCTCGGCAACATCTTTTCGAGGAAGTGCTGCCAGTTGATTTCTAATTTCCTTATTAATTTCTTCCAATAATGATCCATTCGGTAATACCAGCATCACCTGGCTATCGGCACCGTGTTCTGCTTGCGACAACAAATCCGCGGCAACAAAGGAAGGTGTAGCGGTTTCATCGGCCCATACCAATACCTCACTTGGGCCGGCTGGCATGTCGATGGCCACGCCATCCTGGTTTACCAATTGTTTGGCTTTTGTTACATACTGATTCCCCGGACCAAAAATTTTATACACGTTGGGGATGCTTTCCGTGCCATACGCCAATGCACCGATTGCCTGTGCGCCTCCGGCTTTAAAAATTTTGGTTACACCCGTTAGCTGTGCCGCAAATAAAATGGCGGGGTGAATGTTTCCTTGTTTATCAGGTGGAGAGCAGAGTATCGCTTCTGTGCATCCGGCTAACCTGGCCGGAATGGCTAACATCAAAACTGTAGAGAACAGAGGCGCAGTTCCTCCGGGAATGTAGATACCCACTTTTTCAATGGCTATAGCTTTACGCCAGCACTGTACACCGGGCATGGTTTCCGTAATTACCACTTCGCGCAGTTGAGCCTTATGAAATTTTTCGATGTTGGATGCGGCTGTTTCAATAGCCTTTTTTAAGGCAGGCTCAAGGGAACGTGCTGCAGTTTGAATTTCTTCTTCGGAAACTTGAATCGAGCTGATCTCCACCTTGTCATACTGTTTAGTAAATTCTTTTAAAGCAAAATCTCCACTCTTCTTTATCCGTGCCAGAATATTCTTAACTGAACTCTCCAGAAACTCCAATTGCAGTTGCGGACGCTCGCAAAGTTGTGGCCAGGTATCTCGGGAAGGGTTGGTGTATAGTTTCATTTTAGTTGGTTGTTTGTTGTTAGTTCTTGGTTATTCGTACTTCGTACTTCCTTGCTAACAATGTCTATTTAATCATTTTCTCAATTGGTATAACCAATATACCCTGGGCGCCCAGTGCTTTCAGTTGATCGATCTTTTCCCAAAAATCGTTTTCATCCACAACGGAGTGTAATGAACTCCAGCCTTCCTTGCCTAAGGGCAGTATCGTTGGACTTTTCATGCCCGGTATTACATTGGTGATGGCTTCAATCGATTCGTTCGGGCAATTCAATAAAATATATTTGTTGTTCCGTGCTTGTTGAACCGCTTCAATTCGGAACAGGAGTTTATCGAGGATATCCTGTTTAGATTTTTCCAACTGAATTCTGGAAATCAGAACGGCCTCTGATTTCAGCACCAGTTCCACTTCCTTTAACCCATTGCTTAATAATGTGCTTCCGGTACTTACGATGTCACAGATGGCATCGGCCAACCCGATACCAGGTGCAATTTCAACCGAGCCACTGATTTCGTGAATGCCGGCCTTTATGTTGTTTTTCTTCAGGTAATCGCTGACGATGTTGGGATAGGAGGTGGCAATATTTTTCCCTTCAAACCATGTGAGGCCGGTATATTGTTCGGATCTCGGAATGGCCAGCGCCAGACGGCATTTTGAAAAATCCAGTCGCTTAATGATGTTGCCCTTCTTCTGCTTTTCGATGAATACATTTTCACCGATAATGCCGGCATCGGCTACACCATCTTCGATGTATTGGGGTATGTCATCATCGCGAAGGAAGAGGACTTCAATCGGAAAATTGCCAGCCTGTGTTTTCAGCTGATCTTTTCCATTGCTGATGTTTAGTCCGCAATCTTTTAAAAGCTTTAATGATCCTTCCTGCAAGCGACCAGATTTTTGAATAGCGATTCGTAGTATGTTGTTCATTATAGAATATTGTTTTTTTAGTCAACCTCACCTCGCCCTTCGGGCACCCTTCTCCTGTTAGGAGAGGGGAATAAAAAAAGGCCTGCCGTAATCGCGGCAAGCCTTTTCTCAAAGTCTTTATAGTTTAGTTAAAACATAAACCTGCCACGCAACGTGCTGTTAACATGATGGTGGTGATGATTGTTTATGATTAACGTGTTGTTCATTTCGTGAGCAAATAAAGATAACTATTGCGAGTTGGCCAAACTTCTTTTGATTTTTCTTGAAACTACCAGTAAACCAAGGCTCAAAATCAAAAAGAATGTACCGAATCCCGCAAAAAAAGTACTCAGCATGTACCGTTCAGTGAACGAGTCGATTACTGCAACTTCGGGGTCTTCAGGATTTACCAGTAACGGAACCTGATCACCTATCTGATAATCGGGTGGAGAGGAGTACATGGTACTTTCATAGCGCTTCACTTCGTTCTTCCAGGTATACTCCACTACCGGGGCCTGGGAGCCGCTTTCATTTTCTCTAAATGAAACCACTATTCCTGTTACGTTATCTGCTTTACCGGTGTAACTGTTAAAGTAAACCAGTAAACCGATGGCTATGGCATAGAACGCGAAAGTGAAAATGAGGAAGAATACCATAAGGGCACGCATACCGAATACAATACAGCCACCACCCTGAGTTTTTACCAGCGTAATCTGCTCAGCAATGTTAGGGGGTAGACTTTTCGATTCCGGATGCTCCAGTTCAATGGCCTCAATCAGCTTCTCAGCATTATCGGGGGTAATCTGAAATTTCTCCATTAACAGATCTTTTGCCCTGACCCGCTGGCCACGTTGCAGAAAGGCAATAACTTGTTGCTTAATTTCAAGGTTTATACTCATGGCAATGTTTAGCCTGAAATTAATGATTTTTAAGAGAAATGAGACGAACAGCAATGAAATGGAATGCAGCAGTTTTGGTATTGATGGCAATTGTATTGATTGCCTGCTCCGACAGTAAAGAAACCCGCAAGCAGCGTTTTCTACTCAAAGGCAATGAGCTTTTGATGAAGCAGAATTATCCATTGGCATTGAAAAATTTTGAAGAAGCCCTGCGCCTGGATTCGTGCTATGCCGATGCACTGAATAACATGGGCACTGTTTATTTCCGGCAGAGACAATATGCTGAAGCTCTCCAGTATTACAGCACAGCGATTGGTTGCAAACCGGGTTTCTTAAACGCTCATTTCAACCGGGCGAATACATTTTATGAATTGGGTAAACCCGAAGATGCCTTACGTGACATCCAGTTTATAAAGAGTGAAAAGCCTGATACCCTTACCGTGCATTTTTTAGAAGGATTGGTATTTACCAGGAAGCGCGACTATTCAGCTGCGCTGGCATCCTTTAATCGGGCACTTGCCATTGATTCGTTGAATGCCGAATTGTGGGTGAATATCGGAACAGTGCATTACTATGCCCATAACTTTGAAGCGTCACGCGAAGCTTTGGTTAAGGCCTATGCTCTCAATGATGCCGAAGCAAACGCCTACAATACACTGGCCTTAGTGAGTGCAGCCGAAGAACAGTTTGATGAGGCGATGAATTGGATTACCAAAGCATTGGATTTGAAACCCCGCGATGCATACTTCCTGAACAATCGCGGATTCATTTACCTGCTACAAGACAACCTTGAAAAGGCGTTGGAAGACATCAACAAAAGTATTACCCTCGACCCGTACAATGGCTGGGCCTATCGCAATAAAGGCATTTATTACTTAAAGTCGGATGATGCTACTGCAGCATTACGTGTTTTAAAACAGGCAGTAGAGCTTGATCCTTTTATCGATGAAGTTTTCTATTACCTGGCCGATGCCTACCTGAAAACAGGCGACCGGACCAATGCCTGTGTGGCCTGGAACGAATCGAAAGCGCGGGGCGAAAACGTAAAAGTTGATCTTAACCCCTGTAGTAATAAATGAATTTTTGTAATATTGACTACACATTAAATTAACGCGTATGTCAAAATCGCAAGACAAGAAAAAGGAAACCAAGAAGAAACCACTGAAAACCTTAAAGGAAAAGCGTGCTGAGAAGCGCGCCAAAAAAGGTGGTTAAGCATTGAGTTTCAACAACACCAGCCCATCTGTAAAAACGGATGGGCTTTTTTAGTCCTCACTATCATTACGAGGAACGGCTTGGGAGCGTGTAGGGGGTGACGAAGCCTGTCTGCCGACCAGAGGCAGTCCCACACGACATAATGAAAATTAAACGTGAAGTTTGGGATTGCTTCACTCCAGCGCTTATGGCAACACTTCCGTTCGCAATGACGAATTTGAAAAAAACTTTTATCTTCATTCATACAAACCTTTACAAATGAAATACATTCCGCTGTTCATCATCCTTGCATTGCTTGCGGCCTGCCACCAAAAGGAAGAAAAAGCCACTGAAGAATGGATTCAACTTTTTAACGGTAAGGATATGGAAGGCTGGACGCCAAAAATTTCCGGTTATGAAGCAGGGGTAAATTTCAACAACACCTTCCGGGTGCAAGATGGCATTTTAAAAGTTTCGTACAGCGAATACGACTCCTTCCGCGGGGAGTTTGGTCATTTGTTTTATAAGGATGAATTTTCACATTACCGCCTGCGTATAGAGTATCGCTTTACGGGCCAGCAGGTGCCGGGTGGTCCGCAGTGGGCCATCATGAACAGTGGCGTAATGGTGCATGGCCAGCGCGTGGAGACGATGGGCGTGGACCAGGATTTTCCCGTTTCACTGGAAGCGCAGTTTCTGGCGGGCACACCCGAGTGGAAACGATCTACCGGTAACCTCTGTACGCCCGGTACACATGTATACCTGGCCGATACGCTAACCAAACAACATTGCATTAACTCCACCAGTAAAACCTATATGTTGAACGAGTGGGTAACCGCGGAAGTAATTGCCTATGGCGACAGCCTGCTGCACCATGTTATTAATGGTGACACGGTGATCACCTACACCCGCCCGGTAATTGGTGATGATGGTAACAAAACTGCCCACGATGGCGCTCCGCTAAAAGGTGGAACGATTTCACTGCAAAGCGAAAGCCACCCAGTGGAGTTCAGGAAGGTGGAGTTGCTGGTGCTTAAGAAGGGATAGCGCTGTAATGGAAATATGTTCAATACACAAATACAACTGTTGGCGGCAAGCCCCTAATTGAAATTAGGACAAATGATTAAAGTTGGACAATGGGTTAATTCATATTCAAAGGGAATCTTTAGAATTGAAAAGATTCTCGACCGATATTATGATGAGTTTGACCCTATAGCTGACCCGAAGAAAAAAGTCGGGGACAAGTATGACCACCGAATTGTAATAACCAAACGACTTTTGAACAGCAAATTCAAAAAGTCTATAAGCTATGAGTCGTGCAGTGAATTTTTTATAGTGCCGTTGGACAAGGAACAAAAAGAACGACTTCAAGAAATTCTAAAACAAAACCCAAACTGGTTGACGGAATTGAATGACTACTTAATTCCGGACATAAATTCAATTTACAACTGGAGCGTGCAACTTGACTCACCGACAGAGAAGACCAAAGTGAGCGAAATAATAAAATTAGTTGAGGCGGGACTGACCTTGCGACAAATTCACGATGAGATTGATAAACGAGGACTAACAAAAAACTTTGACAGGAATTTCGGGAACTACTTATTTCAAATGACCAACATCAATCACGAGACGGTTGACAAAAGATACATTTGGAGAAACCCTAAACTAATAAAGACGTGAGACGGGGCCAGCCGCCAACAGCATGTTTGCGCTATGGCCGGGCGACCAGTTAAATTTTAGTACTTTTATAAAACCAACGTTTGGTTTCGCGGGACAACACGCGGCTTCGGAAGCCGGCCACATCGCAAACACAAACGTTGGTGGCAATGTGGCTTGGGACAAAAAAGTAAACTAACATGAGACATTCTACTAACAAAGATTCAAAACTTGGACTTTGATAACAAACATTGACGTCCAATTCACAACATATCGAGAAAGCTTATAGAAATCATTTTTTGTATTTTGAACATTTAAAATTAACAACTGTATCTTTTGTACAGTGTAAATAGATGAATCATGTTAAAAACGAGTTTTTTAATCATTGCCATATCTTTTTCGACATTATTGCAGGCTCAGCCGTCATTAACAAGAGACCAGCAAGAAATACAACAGACAGTAATTAGCTTTTTTGAGTCTTTATCAAACAGAGATTCGGTTAGCTTAAAGAGCTACAGCACAACAGATATTACATTGTTTGAATACGGTCGGGTTTGGACTTTGGATACACTTATTCGAAGAGTGATTAAACTAAACACAGCTACCGATTTTAAAAGAGTAAATTCTCTTGAATTCGTAAATTCTTCCGCAGACAAAAACACAGCATGGGCAACTTACAATCTTCGCTCTGAAATTACGAGAGAGGGTAAACAAGTAAGCATACACTGGCTTGAATCGGTTATACTGGTTAGAGAAAAGAAGAAATGGAGGATAAAAGTCCTACATTCAACAATGATTAAGCGCACCTAAAAATCAATACATGAAAAAAATATTTGTTATCGCACTTTGGTTCTTATTTAGCTTCCCCTCCTTTTCGCAAATCACATTTAGCGATGAGACCAAAAAGTACATTGAGTTCAGTGATGACGTAATTGTCTTAAAAAATGGATTGTTAATTGATGGAAAAGGTAGTGCTGCCAAACCACAACAAACGGTTATCATCCGACTTGGTAAAATTGATTGGACAGGAGATGATTCCAAGGCGAACATTCCTAAAGGTGCTGCAATCCTTGATTTGAAAGGCAAGGCTATCATGCCCGGTCTGGTAATGCTTCATGAACATATGTACATATCTGCAAGCTCGAGAGCACCACGCTATGTGCATTTGAAACAATTACCTGTTACTTTTCCTCGTCTTTATTTAGCTGCTGGAGCAACTACCATCCGAACTTGCGGAAGCATTGAGCCTTACTCTGACATCCAAATAAAAAGGGACATTGATTTAGGTTTAATACCTGGACCTTCAATTGAACTAACAGCTCCTTACGTTCAGGGGAAAAAATCAGTTTTTCCTCAAATGAAAGAAAACAAAACACCAGATGAAGCAGCCGCTTTTGTAAATTATTGGGCAGACCAAGGCTTCACCTCTTTCAAGGCTTACATGGGTATTGATAAGCCAACACTTAAAGCGGCTATTGCTGAAGCAAACAAGAGAAAGCTGAAATTTACAGGACATTTGGACGCTGTGACTTACCGAGAAGCTGCAGAATTAGGCATTGGCAACTTGGAGCATGGATTTATGTCCAGTACTGATTTTGTTATCGACAAAAAAGAAAATGAACAACCCGCTCCTGGCTCTGGGATTAAAGCATTAGGTAAATTGAATATCCAAAGCGATAGCGTAAAGCAACTTCTACAATTCCTAATTGACAAGAAGGTAGGTATCACTTCATCATTGTCTGTATTTGAAGGCTACAACTCTACGCAGCCAATGCCAAATGAAGATGTACTTAATGCCATGTCACCAGATACCAGAGACTATTATTTGAAAAACTTTGCTTTGGCTAAATCTAGTGCAAACTCTGCCGACCGCGATAGAGCGTTTATAAAAAATTCAAAAATGGAAAAGTTATTCTATGATATGGGCGGTTTACTGACAGTTGGTACTGACCCGACTGGTAATGGGGGTACATTGGCTGGTTACGGAAACTGGCGCGCCATTGAATTATTAGTTGAAGCAGATGGTTTCACACCTTTGGAAGCAATTAAGATAGCAACACTTAATGGAGCGATTGCATTGGGTTTTGACAAGTCAATTGGGACGATTGAAATAGGCAAATCGGCTGACCTATTGGTTATTGATGGAGACCCTTCAAAGAATATAAGTGATATTCGAAAAGTACTGCATGTTTTTAAAAATGGCCTAGGCTATGACTCAAAAAAATTGTTTGAATCGGTGAAAGGGAAAGTCGGTTTTTACTAAGGTTAAACAAAGGCTAACTTGTATCTAATACAGTTATAATAGAGATATGAGGTATATCGTTCAGGTAATAGTTCTTTTCGTCACCATCTCATTTTGCTTAGGTCAAACCCTTCATAGCTATACCAGTGATGGATACACGCTTTATTATGAACAATACGGCAGCGGCCCCGCGTTGTATATTTTGTCGGGCGGGCCGGGCGAGTATCCGGATCAAAGCTACCGCCAATTGGCGGATAGCCTGAAGAACTGGTACACCTGCATTATTGTACATCAGCGCGGCTCGGGTAAATCGCGTAACATACCCATTAATGAAAATACCATTTCCATAGCACGCTACACCGATGATCTTGAACGCTTGCGCCAACACCGTGGCGATAAACAAATTACCCTGTTGGGTGTGTCGTGGGGCGGGTTATTAGCAATGAATTACACCGCAACGTATTCAAAATTTGTTTCGCAAATCATCCTGGTGTGTTCCGCACCGCCATCCTACAAGCTCTGGAATTTTTTGTACGATAACCAGTTTGCAAGGCGTTCCCTGGCTGAGGTGGATTCGTTAAACCGCCTTCAGCAAATCTTCTCCGCTAAAACGGAAGGCGAACTTGATTCGTTGAAGCGTGCTGACCCGTTGAATAAGGAAGTAGTGGCCTACAAGGAATTTATTCTCATACACGTTCGGGCCATGTATTACGACAGGCGTAAAGTTTCCAGAGCGATGTACGAGCAGTTGTTTTATGAGTTTAATTTTCAACCTATTCCCATCATCGACAAGGAGGTGCTGGAAACAAAATTCGACATCACCGATAAGCTTAAGAAACTAAAAACCCCGGCCCTGATTATCTATGGCCGCCAGGATGATCAGGGCGAGTCTACCTTTTACATGCAGAAGGAGTGTTTTCGAAACCATGAAATGCATGTTGTTGAGCAATGCGGACATGAAATTATGGAAGAGCAGCCGGGGGAGTTTTATAGGATATTGTTGGGGTATGTGAGAAGGATGAAGTCAAACAGGAATTAAATATGCAGCTTTCATTTACACCCTTAACAGGAGATAAGTTCATTGAGATTAAAGCCATCTACGACTGGTACATTAAAAATGCTACCGCCACTTTTCATACCGAACCCATTACGCTTGAGCAGTTGCGGGAATTTATTTTTATCGATCATCCGCTGTACAAATCCTTTTTGATTCATGCAGACGTTGCACTGGCAGGCTATTGTTTTCTGACTTACCATAAAAAACGTCCTGCCTACGACCGCACGGCCGAGATCAGTATTTATCTGGAAAAAGAGTTTACCGGTAGAGGAATTGGTCAGGTAGCGCTGGCTTACCTTGAGGAAGTAGCCAAACGAGTGGGGTTGAAAAACCTGGTAGGCGTAATTACAGGGGATAACCTATCCAGCATGGCCTTATTTGAAAAGGCTGGCTTTATAAAATGTGCGCATTTTAAAAATGTAGGGGAGAAGTTCGGGAAGGTGTTGGATGTGGTGGCGTATCAGAAAGAGATTGGTTAGGGCCTTTGTTTAACACTGTAAATTAAAGTCAGTCAATAATTTTCAAACACCGGTCTGGTATCCTATTTTTAGTGCCATTAAAACTCATTGACACATGACCGGACTAATTATCAGTATTGCTATTGTTGTAGTGATTGTGATTTACATCATCAGTATCTACAATAACCTTGTTAAACTCAGAATCAGAAGGGAAAATGCCTTTGCGGATATAGATGTGCAACTGAAACAGCGCCACGACCTTATTCCGCAATTGGTCAATACCGTTAAAGGTTACATGAAGCACGAAGAAGGTGTGCTCACCAAAGTAACCGAAGCCCGCAGCCGCGCCATGAGTGCCACCGGAATTGATGACAAGATCGTAGCAGAACAACAATTGTCTTCAGCCATGGCTGGTTTGCGTATTCAAATAGAGGCTTATCCTGATTTGAAAGCCAACACCAACTTTATGCACCTGCAAACTGAAATTTCCGATATCGAAAATAAACTGGCTGCTGTGCGCAGGTTCTTCAATTCGGCAACGAAAGAACTCAATACTGCCATTCAGGTTTTCCCTAATGTAATCTTTGCCGGTATGTTTGGCTTTAAAACAGCTGCCATGTTCGAATTAGGTGAGGAACGTGCCGCTGCCACCAAAGCTCCTGACATCAACTTCAATTAACCTATGGCGGGTTATGTTGGAATCCAGGCACAGATAAGCCGGAACAACCGGATGTCGGTGTTTTACCTGATTGCTTTTCCGGCCCTGGTGTTGGGGTGTGTTTACGCTTTCCTGTATTTTATGTCGGGTGATGAATATCGTGGGCCTGATGTCGATCAGGTTAACAATGCCTTTATAGGCGTAGCCCCGGTTGTTGGAGGTATTGTACTGGTGTGGTTTTTAATCGCTTTTACCTTTCATTCTAAAATTATTGACGCCTCTACCGGTGCGCATACCCTGGAGCGGAAAACAAACATGCGGGTGTATAACCTGGTTGAGAATCTTTGTATGACGGAGGGCATGACCATGCCGAAGGTTCATATTATAGAAGATCCGGCCTTGAATGCTTTTGCCAGTGGATTGTCGGAGAAAAGTTATACCGTTACGTTAACCCGTGGCATTATTGATAAACTCAACGATCAGGAACTGGAAGGCGTAATTGCCCACGAGTTGATGCACATCCGCAACCGTGATGTACGGTTGTTGGTGATCACCATTATTTTTGTGGGGATATTTTCCTTTGCTGTACAGATACTTTTTAGAAACATGTTGTATGGATCGCGTAGCAGCAAGAAGGATAACAAGGGTATGATTGTGGCCTTGATCATTGCAGCCGTGGCGTATTTTCTGGCATTGCTTTTCCGCTTTGGTCTCTCGCGCAAGCGCGAATACATGGCCGATGCCGGAGCCGCTGAAATGACCCGTAACCCGCAGGCGCTCGCTTCTGCTTTACGAAAGGTATCCGGCAACTATGAAGTACGTGCCGTTAAGAGTGATGATGTAAAGGAAATGTTTATTCATAATCATCCGGATAAGTCATCGGGCTTCATGGGTGGGCTTGAAGGATTGTTTGCCACCCATCCGCCTATTGAAAAGCGGATACAGGTGCTGGAGCAGTTTTAGCCACTGACTACTTGCTATCCGATAAAGATAAATTTCAACCCTGCAGAAATTAAGACCACGAAAAGGAAACTGATAATTACCTGGTTGTTGAATTTGCCAGAACCAAGGTGTGAACCGGCATAGCCCCCAACAACAACTGCAGGTATGAAAAAGATGATCTCGTAAGGTAAATTGCTAAACGCCATATAGTTTCCGGTTAGCCCAAGCAATGAATTGCACAAAATAAAAAGTGCCGCTACACCCGATGCGTTTCGTAAGGACGAATAGCCAAACATAATAATTAATGGTGATAGAAAAATACCTCCACCAACGCCAAGCAAACCTGAAGTAAGACCAATTATTGCTCCTATTGGTAATGCTGCCAGCGGATTGATTTCCCGTTTTTTATCGGCCGGCTTTACAAACTGACGAATCAGCAGCAAGGCACCGGAAGCAACAAGAAAAATTCCTGCAAGCTTTTTGAACCAATACGGATCAAGGTTAAGATAGCCCCCGATAAAGGCAAAGGGTATTGAGGTAATAGCGAATAATGTAAATACCTTTTGGTCGAAGTATCCGGCTTTTATGAATTTATAGGAGGCGATCAATGAGACAATGATGTTAAGGGTAAGCGAAATGGGTTTTATCGATTCAACGGGAAAAGACAAAAACGCCATAACTGCAAGGTAGCCCGAAGCACCGGCATGACCTACTGAAGCATACAGGAATGCAATTAAAAGAAATAGAATACTACAATAAAGGATGATGTCTGACTCCATGAAACCAAGATAGGATTTAATTAGAAGGAACAGTAATAGTTATATTGATGACTGATCAGTCTTGTTATTGGAACAACTATAAATTGGGGATTAATAATTATGAGGCCAAAGGTGGAAAAGCATTAAATCCTTATTCACAAGCCTTCCTTAAATTTTTCGGTATTTCTATTTCTTTATTTGTTGCATCAGCAAACAAAGCACATGCCTCATTAGTTTGCTTATTTTCTAAATAAATTTCACCTAACATAATTATCGTGGTTTGTCGGTCTGGTTTTACCTGCAGAGCTTTTGATAGAGTATTGATTGCTATGTCAGTTCTTTCAAGTTTATAGTTTGTATATCCATACAGAAGATATGCTTCTACGAGGGAGGGGTTGAACTGAAGAGCTTTTTCAAAATCAGGCAGCGATTCTTCACATCTTTCTTTTAATGAATTAAATCTGGATTTACTGACGTAAAGTTTTGTAATACCCCGCTGTAAGTATGCCTGGCTATCTGTTGAATCGTAATCCAGTATTGCAGAAAAATAGTTAATTGCTGTTTGTCTATATGTTAAATGATAACTAACCCTTCCTGCTACCATATATAATTCTCGTTTAGTGCTTCCAAGTGAAAAGGCAATATCGATGTCCCTTTTTGCTGTCGAATAGGCGCCCATTTGCTCAGCTTGAAGAGCTCGTTTAAGATATAAGTCAGGATTTTTAGGATCATTGCTGATTTGTTTTGATAGCAATTTGTATTCATTATTTATTTGCTTTTTGCGCTCTGCGTTTAAGGACTCACTTTCAATGATATTCTCTAATGGAATAGCGTGTTTTGCAGTAACGCCCGATAATAGATGTAAAGTATAGGCAGCAAGCGCTTGACTATAGCAAACAGAGTTGTTGCCAAAAAGAATAATTAAAATTGTAAAGCCAGAAATTTTAATCATAATGGTTAGACTTTAAGGGCTTAATTCTTTAGACTATTAATCAGTGTTTAAATTTATAAAATATATATACTAAAATTAGAAAGCTTATTTTCGGATATTTCCCCACATTCCCTACAACTTTTTAACCGGTTATAACATCCTCAAGGATATGCATTCCATTTGACTTGCGGGAAGTGGGTAAAAGTTGGAATTTAGAAACTGAAATTGGTACTGTTCTGCAATCATTAACAATCCATAAAAATGATAAAAAACTACCTCAAAATCGCTTTTCGATCCCTATGGAGAAGTAAGGCACACGCTATCATTAATATTGCAGGCCTTAGCCTGGGTATTGCTTGCTGTATTTTAATTGTACTTTTTGTAAAGGATGAGTGGACGTTCGATAGATTTCATGAAAAGGCTGACAGGATTTACCGCGGGTATGTTAAGGAAAACTATGGCGAAAATCAGGAATTTTTCAATACCGTTACACCCTTTCCGCTCGGCCCTACGCTCAAAGATAATCTTCCGGAAGTAGAACATCAGGTGCGCTTTAACCCTTTCGGTACGCAGGTGAAGGTGGGAGAGAATCAGTTTTCAGAATCTGTAACCATAGTGGGCGAGCATTTCTTTGATGTATTTGATTTCAGGATTCTAAAAGGCGAGCAATCGAACGTGCTGGGCGGTAGTAATAATGTAATCATAACAGAACAGGTTGCTGAGAAATACTTCGGGAAGGATGATCCGATTAACCAGATCATAACCATTCAAATCAGTGAAAAGCCTGAAGAGTTTTTAGTTAAAGCAGTTGTTGAAAACCCACCGGTTAACTCCAGTCTCCAGTTTACAATTCTTATTTCCGATCTTAATTATCCCAAAATGTTCAGTGAGCAGGTGCTCACCTCATCGTGGTTTAATGTAAATCCGGAAACGTATGTGCTGCTAAAGCCCGGTGTTAAGCTGGCAGAAGTGGTGGAAAAATTTCCACCGATTTTTAAGACAGCGCTTGGTGAAGATGCTTATAAAGAAAGTAACTATACGGTGGGCTTGCAGCCTCTTACCGGCATTCACCTCGATACCAGTTTCCCAGCTGGGATTGCCCCGGTAAGTAATCCCCGATATTCCTATATAGTAAGCGCGGTAGCTTTGTTGATCCTTTTTGTTGCTTGTATCAATTTCGTTACGTTGTCTGTTGGTCGTTCGCTTAAACGCGCCAAGGAAGTAGGCATACGCAAAGTGGCGGGTGCCCTTCGAAGCCAACTCATTTTCCAGTTTATAAGTGAGGCTGTTTTAATTACACTGATATCACTTGTTTTTGGTTTTGGTTTAGCCTTAGTGAGCCTGCCGGTTTTTAATACACTGGCATCAAAGGAACTCTTGCTTGGTTTCGATGCATTCACGTTGTCGGTAGCCATCGTGTTGGTGGTAATTATTGGATTAATAGCAGGAAGCTATCCAGCCTTTGTACTTTCAAATTTTCGCCCTGTAACGATTTTTAAAGGCACCGTGCAAGGTATTGGCAGCCGTCAGGGGCTTCGTAAGGCATTGGTAGGTATTCAACTTGTGCTTACAGTTTTTTTGATTTCGAGTACCTTGATCATGCGAAATCAACTCAATTATCTTCAGGATAAGAACCTTGGATTTAACCGTGAACAACTTGCCGTTGTACAACTCATTGTACCCCGCGAGGGACGATTGACAGAACGTGTTCAGCGTGGATTTGAAATGGTACAGCAGTTCAAAGGTGAATTGTCGCGGATTCCTGAGGTAGCGGGTGTATGCGGCACATCCCATGATTTTGCAAATGGTAGCTGGACAGGGGTTGGTTATACGGATTTAGATGGCACCTATCGTAATTTCAATCTTAATGTTGTTGAGCCGGACTACTTCAAGGTGTTACAGATGGAATTTGCTGCCGGAAGAAATTTTGATAGTAACTCACCTTCTGACATACGAAGAGGGGTAATTGTAAATGAAGCTTTTGTTAAGGAACTACAATGGGAAGATGCAATCGGTAAAAAAATCCCTGGAAGAAATTTTGGAGAGCATGAAGTAATTGGCGTGGTAAAGGATTTTAACTATGCTTCCTTATATACCCGGGTTGAGCCGTTGGTACTTGTTATGGATCCGTCAATAATTCTTCAGGGTGTTGAAAACATCTCCATCAGTAATTCACCAATTCCCAAATTACTATTAAAGTTGAAGCCCGGTACTATGGCGCTGACCATCGATCAGGTTAAGGAAGTTTGGAATAAGCTCATCGGAAGCCAAGAATTCTCTTTTACATTTGTTGATCAGGCAATTGCTGCACAGTATGCCAGTGATCAGAACCTGGGTAAAATTATCCGCATAGCCACATTGTTGGCTATACTTATTGGAAGCCTGGGGTTATACGGACTGGCTTCGTTAGCCATGCAGGGCCGTACAAAAGAAATCGGTATCCGTAAAGTATTAGGCGCTACCGAGCGTTCCTTGTTGCTTCTCTTGTCACGAGATTATGTTTTGTTGGTAATTGCTTCTATGCTGATCTCCATTCCCATAACCTGGCTAATTATGCGCGATTGGCTCGCAGGATTTGAATACCGGGTTGCCATTGGTGCAGATGTATTTCTTCTTTCCGGATGTATTGCCCTTGGTATTGCCATTATTACGATCAGCTACCAGGCTTTCCGAGCGGCCTGGACACAGCCTGCCGAGACCTTGAAGCACGAGTAGATAAATTGACAGTTGGCAATTAATAAAAGGCCACTTGTCAAGTGCCTTATTTGTCAACTGTCAATTTTTTTTTACAATTTCTTTAACAAAATGTATACTAATCACGTATATTAGCTTTACAAAACATATACAAATGGGAAAGGAATACCTCGGAGAATTTGAAGAACTCGTACTTACGATGGTGGGAATTTTGGGCGAAGAAGCCTACGGAAACGCTATTGTTCAGGAGATTAAAGAGCGTTTAGGACGTGAAGCAAACCTCAGTGCGGTACACGTTACCCTTTACCGGTTGGAGGATAAGGGTCATGTAAAGTCGAGAATGGGAGGGGCCTCAAGCACACGAGGTGGAAGAAGGAAACGAATTTTCACCATTACCAATGCCGGTGTGGCCATGCTGAAAGTGATGAAAGAAGCGCGCACTGATTTATGGAAACTGGTGCCGCAACTGAAAGTTGTATCCGTTTAACCATGAGTCATCAAAACCATCCATCTAAACGAATGCTTCGATTTCTGCAGTGGTTTTGTCCACCTGCTTTAGTTGAAGGCATTGAGGGCGATTTGCTGGAAGCCTTTGAATACGACCTGAAGGAGGTAGGCGCGAAGCGGGCACGGCTACGGTTTATATGGAGTGTGCTTCGTTTCTTCCGTCTTGAAATTATTCTACGAAACCGATTCTCAATACAATTCATCAACACCATTATGTGGGGAAATTATTTTAAAGTGGCCACGCGTAACATGGCCAAGCGAAAACTTTATTCATTTATAAATGCTATCGGATTAAGCATTGGTATAGCTTTTTGTGTCCTGATCTATTTGTATGTAGAAGATGAGAAAAGCTTTGATCAGTTTCATCATAATAAGGACCAGATTTATCGGCTGAATGAATCCAGTTACAGCGTTTGGGCTGCGCAGCGGGGCGAAGATCCAATGCATAAATCAGCTTATCTGCCCTTGCCGTTAGGCACAGCCATGAAAGATGAAATCCCGGAAATAAAATACCTGACTCGTTTTAATGATGGGGCTACAGCCATCTTTCGGTATGAGGATAAAGTTTTTACCGAACGGATCACTTTTGTGGAATCGGATTTCTTTAAGATGTTTTCGTTTCCAATATTAGCAGGTTCAGCCGATCAGCTTTTTAAGGATAAGCATGAAATTGTACTTACTCCTGAAATCGCCACCAAGTATTTTGGTAAGGATGATCCCATGGGTAAAATCATTACGTTGGATCTGCAAGGTGAAAAACAATTTACGGTTACTGGGTTGATTGAAGCGCCTCCTTCTAACTCAAGTCTCTCTTTTAAAATTCTTGTTTCAACCGAGAACCAATTCTCGTACGAACGTAACCGCGAGCAATGGGGTAATTTTAGTTATCCAACCTTTATCCAACTCCATCAAAATGCTAATCTCACCGACCTGAAGCAAAAGGCTGACAAGCTGATTGAACAAAAAATGGGCGATCGGCTGGAACGTTGGCGTAAAGATGGAAATATTCCGGAAGGATACCCTGTGTTTGAATTGACTTATACCAATCTTGCCGATATCCACTTGGATACGGAAGTGAGTTGGGAAAAAGTAAGTGACCCAAAATATTCATGGATACTGGGTGGTATTGCTTTGCTGATTATTCTTATAGCGTCTATCAACTACATTTCACTGGCCCTTACTACCTCTGCTTCCCGAAAGATTGAAGTAGGTATACGTAAGGTGGTAGGAGCGCAAAAGAAGCAATTGGTTTCACAATTTGGTATGGAGTCAATGGTGCTGGCTTTTGTTTCTTTGCTTATTGGCTTAAGCCTGGCATTTTTGTTTCTTCCGGCATTCAACGAGTTTACTGGCAAAGGTATCGTCATGGGTGATACCAATCTGATTCGACTTATTGGCGTAGCGTTTACAACAGCCATGGTGGTTGGCCTTATTGCAGGAAGTTATCCTGCGCTTTTTCTTTCAGGATTTTTACCGGCTGCCGTATTAAAGGGTGGTTTTACTTCTAAGTTAAGCGCAGGCTTTACTAAGCCCTTGGTTGTTTTTCAGTTTTTTCTTTCTGCTTCTATGATTATTTGTTCCGTTATTATGAATCGACAGATGGAATTTGTTGCCACTAAAGATTTGGGATTTGATCATGAGCAGGTATTGGTTATTCCAACCCAAACCGGTTGGAATGAGGAAGCAGATAAAGTAGTGGAACAATTCAGGAATAAACTAAACACCGAAACATCGGTTGTCCACGTAGCGGGAACCAGCTCCTCATTCAACCAGGGATGGTCGCGGTATGGCTACAAAATTAAGGAAGAAAATAAATCAGCTTATGTATATCGGGTTGATCCGGCTTATGCAGGCTTATTAAATCTTGAGTTTATTGATGGAAGAAATTTTGATGAGTCCATAGCTTCCGACAGTACAGGCATAATCATCAATGAAGCCCTGGCACGTGATATGGGTTGGAAGAATCCGTTAGATGAATATTTGAACTGGCGCGAAGACAGTGTCGGGCTTGGCTCAAAAGTTATTGGTGTGGTTAAAGATTATCACTTCCTGTCGTTGGAACGCGATATTGAACCCATGTTTTTATCGATGGATAAAAAGAATACAGGCTACCTCACTACCATGCTGGTTAAACTTTCACCAGGTGAGATTTCTGATAAACTGGAGCGGGTTAAGAAGGCCTGGACTGAACTTTATCCCGACAAACCGTTCGATTACACCTTTATGGATCAGGACGTAGCAAACCAATATCAAACGTATAAGCGTTGGATGAAAATCACATCGCTGTCAACAAGCTTTGCTATTTTCATTGCATGCCTTGGATTATTCGGACTGGCCGGTATCAACGCCATTAACCGCACGAAAGAGATTGGGATTCGCAAAGTCATGGGTGCTGAACTTTCCAACATTTTTGTGATGCTGAACAAGCAATACATTTGGCTGGCCATAATTGCTTTTGCTCTGGCTGCACCGGTTTCCTGGTATGTTATGAATAAATGGCTGGGAAGTTTTAAGTATGCCATACCAATGAGTTGGGAGTTGTTTGCAGTAAGCATGCTGACAGGGTTGGTTTTGGCATTGTTAACGGTAAGCTATCATGCAATAAAAGCTGCGCTTATTAATCCTGCCGAAACGCTGAAGTACGAATAAGCTCGCAAATTTGAAAGTATCTAAAGGCATCTTATCTTTTAACCGTGAAAACGTTTGAACAAGCCATTACTGTTCAGCAACATGATATTGATGGACTTAACCATGTAAACAATGTGGTGTACCTGCAGTGGGTACAAGATGTTGCCACGGCTCACTGGCAAAGTTTAGCTTCAATGGAAATTCAGAAAAAGTATTCCTGGGTGGTTTTGAAACATGAGATAGAATACTTTTCTCCTGCTTTATTGAATGATGTTTTAACAGTAAAAACATGGGTTGAAAAATCGGAAGGTGTCCGCTCCGAACGGCATGTTGAGTTTTACAATTATAAAACCAATAAGCTTCTGGTTCGGGCGAAAACCAACTGGTGCTTGCTCGATGCCAGTACTATGCGACCCCGAAGAATTGAGGAGGATATTCTTCAGTTATTTCATTAAGAATTATTTTTTAGAAGGCGGAAAATCCTTTAGTACACGGGTTATACCACGTTGAATATTTTTCTTTGATAAGTCGGGCGGATCTTCCAGGTATCCTTCGGCATGACTTTGCCAGATTACTTCGCTGCGTTGCCGGTCAACAACATGAATCAGCAATGTTCCGCGGGTAAGTATCACTTCTTCAGGTTGTAGAAAAGTTGTCCGGTAGTAATACGGATCATCCTGCACACCATGGTAGTAGATTGCCTTTTCATTTTCAATGGTGATGTGAAAATCGACCAACAGATCTGGATCATTATCATTATACCGTATCCCCTTCTTTTGTAATGTTGAGATAATTGACTCCTTTACATGACTTTGCACAACACTATCATTCAGGTAGGCTGGGCCTGTAAATGTAAACGCACAACCTTCCAGCCAGCAAAAAGTTTTGTACTGGTTAAAGTCGATGCTGGTATCATATTCTGTTCGAACGGTATCGCAGCTAATCATTCCGCCCATTAGAAGTAAAAGGAGTAACTTTTTCATTTTATTATCTGCTATTCTATTTCAACCTTTTAGTTGGTGGCAAAAAAACATGCTGGCCACAAAGGCACTAAAACACTAAATACTCACTAAAGCTAACTCGCTAAACAAAAAATGGCTACGGGTTTTATCACGTAGCCATCTGATTTATGTCAGGAAGTGGTTAGGCCAGTTCGCGTAAATCTACTGGTACTACTTTAGAAACACCCTTTTCTACCATGGTGATTCCGTAGATCACATCCGTAGAGGTCATGGTGCGTTTGTTGTGTGTAACGATTACAAACTGTGAATCCTTGCTGAAGCTGCGAATGATGTTATTGAATTTATCAATATTGGCATCATCCAACGGGGCATCAACCTCATCGAAAATACAGAAGGGTGCGGGCTTCAATAGGTACATAGAGAATAGCAGGGCTGTTGCTGTAAGGGTTTTTTCTCCACCTGAAAGCTGGTTGATGGTTAACGGACGCTTGCCTTTCGGTTTTGCGATAATATCAATTTCTGATTCCAGCGGACTATTCGGATCGGCTAGTTTCAAATCACAATCATCTTCTTCATTGAATAGTGAACGGAATACACGCTTGAAGTGATCGCGAATCTGGTTGAAAGCCTCCATAAATGTTATGCTGGCGGCACCTTCAATTTCCTGAATGGTGTTCAGCAACGATTCTTTGGCTTTTGCCAGATCTTCTTTCTGAGCGATGATAAAGTCGTTGCGCTCTTTAATTTCTGTATAGGCTTCCATAGCCATGGGGTTGATCGGCCCCATGTTATCCAGACGTTCGCGAATACGCGAAACATCGTTGCGCAGTTTCTCCTCACTCAACGTTGCCAAGGCCTCGTTTTCTTCCGGAGTTGTTTGCTGAGTAACGGAATCCAGGTCAATATTAAATTCAACCGAGAGCCGTTCCTTCACCGAGTTGAGGTGAAGTTTACTTTCGCTGAGTTGGTTTTGCAACTCCATTAACAGGTTATCAATCGTATTGCGGGTATGTTGCACTTCACGCAAATCTTTTTCAACCTGATCGATGTTGCCGCGTGCTTCGTAATATTCTTTTTCAGCCTCACTCAATCCTTTTTCCATCTCATCCTTTTCGGCATACATGCCAATAAGTTCAGTGTCGTTGGTTTGGGTGGTTTCAATGATGTGCTTAACCTCGTCTTCGTTTTTCCTTAGTTCTTCAACGTTGAGTTCAATGCGCACACTGCTTTGCTCCATCGACTCTTTCTTAAAGCCGATTTCCTGATCAATGCTCTTGACACGGTTTTCCTGCTGATGGAAGAAAATATTTTGTTCATTAAACGCTGCTGATTTCTGACTGAGCAACTCATTCTGTGCAGCAAGTCTTCCGGTGATCTCGGCAAAACGTTCTTCCTGCGTTAATACGGCATGGTTAAGCTCAGCAGCTTTTGGCTTGAGTTCATCCAGCTCTTTTAACAGCGAATCAATTTTTTCAAGGATATCCTCCCTGCGCAAATCCGAATTACTGAGCATTTGAGAGAACTGTTCTCGCTTGGTGCGGAAGGAAACGTACTCTTCGTTAACCTGGCGAATACCATTTTGCAGTTCTTCAATCTCCTGGCGGATTTTGGTATTCCTTAATTTCTCCAGATCGCTTTGACGTTGAACCAGGCTTTCGCGCGTTTCATTCAACTTGCCGGTGAGCTCCTTTATTTCTTTCTCCAGTTTCTCGAGGTTCTTAGCCCTTCCAATTTTCTTTCCTTCAAACAATCCAACTGAACCACCGGAAAGACTGAATCTGCGCTTGGTTAATTTTCCGCTTTTGGTGATGAAGGTATTATCATCATCGGCTGGTATACCTTTAATATCGCCTTCGTAAACATAAACCCGATCAAGAATATACGACATGAGCTTACGATACTTTGGATCGAACTCAATGATTTGTGTGGCGGGGAAAGCATTATCGTAAATGCGGGTAGGGGTGGGGTCAAACTTTTCAAAAGAATCAAGAATGAAAAAGTTGGCCTTGCCTTTCGAAGCATCACTTAAAATATTGATGGCCTCATAGGCTTCCGCCTCATGCTCTACAATGTAGTAGTTGAGGTAATTCTCTAAATAATTTTCAATCGGAACACGATACTCTTCCGGACAGGTTAAAATATCGGAGAGTAGCGGAGCGTTTTTGGCAATTTTCTTTTTTAAGAATTTGATGGCTTCCGGAAAACCTTCCAGATTTTCTACTAATGATTTTGTCAGGTTGTATTCATTCTGGCGCGCATCCAGTTTACGGCCAATCGAAGTCATCTCCTCGCGAATCATTTCGATGGTCTTTTCCATGGAATGAATCCTGCTTAGGTTGTCCTCTTCTTCTTTCCGTAAATTTTCAAGAGCCGTATTTCTGATGTTGATCTCGTGCTGAAGTTCAACCAGTTTGTTTTCAAATTCAACAAGACTTGCGCTTTGCTTGTTGGTATCCGTGGCTGTTCGATCAAGTTCCTGTTTAAAGGAACTTACTTGTATTTCCCGAATCTCAACAGCTTTATTGGTTTGGAAACTCTCCTCCTGTTTCTCCCGTTGTACCTGGCGAAGTGCATCTACCTCAGACTGCAGGGTGGCGGTAGCATTTTTCTGCTCTTCGTATTCCGATTTAAGAAGGTCAAGTTTCTGCGTTATCTCGGCAAGAATCTGACCGGCTGCCTCTTTTTCGTTTTCCAGGCTTTGAATGCTGAAACGTGCCCGCTCGTTGCTCTTCTTATCCTGTTCAATTTGTTCACGCAGGTTGGAGGCACGATCGTTGAGGTATTTTAACCGCTCATTCTTGATTTGCTTCTCACTTTCGTAGTGCCTGATTTTGGCCACGAATTCATTGATTGACTTCTGACGGGTGGAAAGTGTTTTCTCCTTCGTAATCAGTTCAGCTTTAGCCTGTTCAATCTGTGCTTCTTTCTCAGCAGTATCCGATGTAAGGGCGAGCTTACGATCGTTCTCTTCCTGAATCTGATGTTGGAGTGTATCGAACTTTTGTTTTTGCTGGCTCACTACAACTTTGGCCAGCGTAATGCTTTTTTCCTTATATTCTTCCTTAATCTTGTAATAATTCTCCGTCTGTTTGGCCTGCTTCTCCAGGCTCTTCATATTTTTCTCAATCTCGAACAGTAAGTCTTCTACGCGTTCAAGGTCGGCATCGGTATCTTCAAGTTTTTTCAGCGTTTCCTTTTTACGCTTTTTGAATTTTGAAATGCCGGCAGCTTCTTCAAAGAGCATTCTGCGAGAGTGATCTTTATCGTTCAGCAGATCATCCACCATACCCAATTCAATAATGGCATAGCTGTTAGAAGCAATACCGGTATCCATAAACAGGTTGGTGATGTCTTTCAACCGGCAGGTTACTCCGTTTAGCAGGTATTCACTTTCACCTGACCGGTAAAGTCTGCGGGTTATCGTTACCTGTGAATATTCTGTAGGTAGTATATTCTTGGTATTGTTTATAGTAAGTGAAACCTCCGCCATTTGAAGGGGAGAGCGACCGCTCGTGCCGTTGAAGATTACGTTCTCCATTTTTTCTGAGCGTAAGGCACTGGTTTTCTGTTCCCCCAGTACCCAACGAATGGAGTCCACAACGTTTGATTTTCCGCAGCCGTTTGGCCCTACAATCCCGGTAATTCCCTCGTCAAAATTGATGACTATTTTATCGGCAAAACTCTTAAAACCCTTAATCTCCAGCTTGGCTAATTGCATGAATAAATGTCGCTAAATGTGGTTGTTAAAAAAATGAAGGCAGCAAAGATAAAATGAAAAGCACACAAGCCAAGCGCACATCGTACTTGATGGACGGAATGCCATAAAAGCCCTCAGAATGGTATGTTTTCGGTGAGATTTCAATAATTTTAAATACATTTGCTAAGTATGGATAATCTACAGTTTTGGCTTTACGTGATCATTGGTGTCATCTACCTGATAACCCAGGTTAGGAAGAAGGCAAAGGAGCAGGCACCCCCACCACAACGACCTATTAAAAGACAGGAAACCATCACACCGCAGTTCAGGCCAGAACCCCAATCGCAAACGACAACTCAAAAGCCAATATCGTTCGAAGATTTGTTGAGGGAAATTACGGAAGCCAAAGCCCCTAAAACGGAACCACAATACGAGACCTACAAGCAACCGGAATATGTTGATTATGACGATGATGTGGAGGATGAGGAAGAGGCTTATGAGCCGGTGGTTACGGATTACCGTAAAACAGACCCCATTTATAAAAAGTACGAGGACGCCAAGGCCTATGATTATGCCAGTAACTCCCTTGAGCAGACTTTGAAGCTGGAGAATGTTGACATGAGATTTGGAAGATTCAATGAATTTGAAACCGTGAAAAGCAGGAATCTATTGGAGGAATACACACAGGATTTGCGCGACCCAGATGGATTTAAAAAGGCTGTAATCCTGACCGAAATACTAAATACCAAGCATTTTTGAGTCTGAAAAACTGATTTTTTGAACTAAATAGTACACGGATTGGGGATGAGTTTCTTTAGTAGCATGACTTTTTTGCAGTAAGATCAATAAATCTGATCTTTACGCTAGCCCTTGGGGCATTTTTTAGGTTACATTAATTTTTTGGAAGCGATATATACTATCTTGTTTTTTCTTATTTTCACTTTAGATGAACTATACTAAGATATTACTATTCAGTGTTTTGCTAAGTTCGATCACAATCGGATCAGTAAAAGCTCAAGTTTCAGGATGTGATGACATCAATGTGGAGACTAAATTAACTGAACCCGCTAAAGGCAGAAGTAATGGTAAGATTGAGTTTGAATTCAAGGAAAAGTCAAAGACTTATAAAATATTTTTAATCAATAGAGATGCAAAGGACGCAAAAAGTCCACTGAAGGGTTTGGATGTTCGCGATTTGAAGGCCGGTTTTTATGATTTTATAATCGTGGACGATAGGGGATGTACTAAGCAACTTACAGTAACCCTAAAGGGTATTTAAATTAAGCAGGATGCTCCAGGCCAGAAATTTTTTAATCGTTCTTTTTCTCCTTGTATTTTCCAGTATTGCATACGCACAACCAGCAACCGTAGTGGTTGACCAGGTAAGGAATGCTTGCGGTGGATCATTTAATGGATCAATCAGAATAACCGTTACTAGTGGATCGCCTCAAGTTCCACCTGACCAGTTTGGCTACTTCATTCTTGGATTAGGATTTGGTGATGTTCAATCAGGGTTTCTAACACTGGGTGTTCCGCTAACAATAACTGGTTTGCGTCCTGATAACTATGTCTTAGCAGTATCGGATGGCGACCCGGCTCCAAATTTCAATCTATTTTTTCCGATTTTAAGTGCACCAGTAATTACTGGCTCGGTAGATCCTGGATTCCCATTAAATAATAGTAGCTGTACTACACCTGATGGTCAGATTAATGTTACAGTAAGTGGCGGATCAGGTACATTATCGTATTCGTGGACAGGCCCTGGAGCTTTTTCGGCCAATACCGAGGATATCAGTGGTCTTACAGGCGGCAATTATACGCTCAATGTAACGGATAACGGTTCAAATTGTACTTTTCAGCTTGGCCCAATTTCCATAACCGACCCACAACCAGCTTTACAAAATGTAAGCAATGCAGGCAATCAACTCATTTGTGTGGGCAATGGTGCTGTCGTAAACCTTGCTGGTACAGAATCAGGTGTTATTTACGAAGTGCTGGTTAATGGTTCATCAGTGGGTATTCCTACTGTTATCGGGACCGGTGGACCAATCAGTATACCAGTACCGGTGGGCTCGTTTTCCGATGGTGATATTCTCAATGTTGAAGCGCGATTGGGTTTATGCACCCCTCGAATCATGAATGGGTTTATTACTACCGATATTGTTGCTTTGGTATTGACCAGTTCAGTAATCAATAATACAAATTGTGTGTCCTTCAATGGAGCCATCGACTTAACTGTAACTGGAAGTGCAGGTGCCTTTACTTATTCATGGACAGGACCGAACGGATTTACTGCCAGTACACAGGATGTTTCAAATCTGGAGCAAGGCACTTACACCGTTGAAGTTACTGATGTACCCAGTGGATGTATTGAAATAGCAAACATTGTGGTAGGTGACAACCGACCCGTACTAACACTAACATCGGTTGTAACAGATAACTCTCGGTGTGTTGCGCCATTCAATGGAGCAATTAATTTGACGGTTGCCGGATCGGCAGGTCCGTTTACATATTCCTGGACGGGACCGAATGGTTTTACTGCTATTACGGAAGATATAATTGCACTTGAAGATGGCACCTATGATGTTACTGTTACCGATGGACCAAGCGGTTGCGTGGTAATTGGAAATATTGTGGTTGGCGATGCTTCACCAACGCTCACCCTTACCAGTGTGGTTACGGATAACTCACGTTGTATTGCGCCATTTAACGGTGCCATTAATTTAACGGTAGCAGGCTCTGCTGGTCCGTTTACATTTGCGTGGACAGGTCCTTCAGGATTTGTAGCCAATACGGAAGACATCACAACATTGGTTGATGGTGTTTATGATATTTTGGTTACAGACAATGCAACTGGCTGTACAGCCAGTGCAAGTATTACCGTTAATAATGCTGCACCAACACTGCTATTGACAACAGCAGCAACTGATAATAGCCGATGCGTGGCACCATTTAATGGCACCATTGACCTTACCGTAGCTGGCTCGGCAGGACCATTTACTTTTGCGTGGTCAGGCCCGGGTGGTCCCTACTCAACAGAGGATCTTGCTACTTTGCAAGACGGAGCGTATAGTGTTATCGTTACGGATGTTCCCAGTGGATGCACAGCTACGACTAATGTTGTCATCAACAACACAGCACCTACACTTACGTTAACAACAACAGTTACGAACAACAGTCGTTGTGTTCCTCCTTTCAATGGAGCTATTGATCTTACTGTAGCGGGTTCAGCAGGTCCTTTCACTTTTTTGTGGACAGGCGCAGGTGGCCCATATGCTACGGAAGACCTCGTTAATCTTCAGCCAGGTGTATATAATGTACTGGTAACGGATAATGCAAGTGGTTGTACAGCAACTACCAGTGCCATTGTTGGAAACAATACACCTACACTTACCTTAACAACTGTTACTACTGATAATAGCCGATGCATTGCACCTTTTAATGGCTCCATTGATTTAACGGTTGCAGGTTCAGCCGGACCGTTTACCTACTCATGGTCAGGTCCAGGTGGTCCTTATTTAACAGAAGATCTTGCCAACCTTCAGGATGGAAACTATTCTGTTTTAGTAACGGATGTACCCAGTGGTTGCTCAGCTATTGCTAACGTCACCATCAATAATATTGCTCCTACTTTAATACTAAGTACAGTTTCAACCAATAACAGCCGTTGCGTTGCTCCATTTAATGGCGCTATTAATCTGACAGTTGCTGGTTCTGCAGGCCCTTTTACCTATTCATGGACCGGTCCGGGTGGACCGTATGCAACGGAAGACCTTAATAATTTGCAAAGTGGATTATACATTGTTATTGTAACAGACGTTAGCAGTGGTTGTTCTGCAACTACTAACGTTAACATTGCTAATACAGCACCTACAGTGTCTTTAAGCAGTGCAGTAACGGATAACAGCCGATGTGTTGCTCCATTCAATGGTGCTATTAATCTTACGGTAGTCGGTTCTGCTGGTCCTTTTACATTCGATTGGACAGGCCCTTCAGGCTTTACGGCAAGTACGGAAGACATTACTGCATTACAGGATGGAAATTACTCGGTATTGGTGACCGATGTTCCTAGTGGTTGTACAGCTACCTTGAATGTTGCTGTTGGTAATACTGCACCAACGTTATCGCTGAGCAATGTTGTTGCTCCGAACGACCAATGTGGAACCCCCACGGGTTCTATTGACCTGACTGTTGCCGGCTCTGCCGGACCTTTTACGTTTAGCTGGACGGGCCCTTCTGGGTTTACAGCTAACACGGAAGATATTTCTGGTTTGATTGGTGGCAATTATACCATTACCGTTACCGAAAATGCGAGCGGTTGTGAGGTGACTGAAGTAATTAATGTTCCGGATATAACCTCAACGTTAACAATTACCTCTGTTGTTACTGACAACACGCGGTGTTTACCAGCCTTTAATGGTGCTATTAATATTACCGTAGGAGGTTCCGCTGGTCCTTTCACGTTTTCGTGGACTGGTCCAAATGGATTCACCGCAAACACAGAAGACATTTCAGCATTGGAAAATGGTGATTACGATGTTACCGTAACGGAAACGGCCACAAGTTGTACTGTAAGCGCTACAATAACAGTTGGTGATAATCGTCCGGTATTGGTATTAAGTACTACATCGGTTGATAACAACCAATGTGCTGCTCCTTTCAATGGTTCCATTGATCTTACTGTGGCTGGTTCAGCAGGACCTTTCACGTTTGCCTGGACCGGCCCAAATGGTTTTGTTGCTTCTTCAGAAGATATTTCAGCGCTCGAACCCGGAACTTATGATGTTACAGTAACCGATAACGTTTCGGGTTGTTTTGAAGTAGCCAGTGTTACCATCTTAAATAATGCACCAACATTAACCCTAACCAGTACGGCTACTGATAACAGTCGTTGTATTGCACCTTTTAATGGTTCTATAAATATTACCGTTGGTGGTTCAGTCGGTCCGTTTACATTTAGCTGGACAGGCCCGGGTGGTTTTACTGCTTCCACTGAAGATATTACCAGTGTTGCTGATGGCTTGTACACTGTTGTGGTAACCGATGTACCATCTGGCTGCTCCATCTCATCCAATATCAGCGTGGGCGATATTACCGTTTTGCCGACCTTAACTTCTATTGTTGTTGATAACGATCGTTGCAACGCACCATTCAATGGCGCTATTCTCATCAGTGTTTTACCTGCAGGCTCGTACTCATTTAATTGGGTTGGCCCGGGAGGATTCACCTCAACAGCAGAGGATATAAGCGCTTTAGCATCGGGCGTTTATCAGGTAGATGTTGTTAATAACACAACCGGATGTGCAACATTGCAAAGCTTTACGGTAGGAAATAATGCTCCGGTAATTACGGTAACTGCAGATGCTATTAGTAATAATTCATCATGCACCGTACCGTTTGATGGCGCAATTTTAATTACGGCTTCTCCTGCAGGTACGTATACATTTGCATGGACAGGCCCTAATGGTTTTACTTCCTCCAGTGAAGATCTTACCGCTCTTGAGCATGGCGACTATATGGTAACGGCAACAAACACTACACTTGGTTGTGCGGTGAGTGCTGTGTTTACAGTTGGCGATAACACCCCAACTATTTCCATCACTTCTCAAACTATTGTTGATAATTCGAATTGTCAACCTCCGTTTAACGGTTCGATTGATATTACCGCGGGAGGAACACCGGGACCATATACATTTAGCTGGACGGGACCGCTCGGCTTTACCGCCACCGGACCTTCTATAGTTGATGTTCGCTCTGGAAACTATACCGTTACTATACTTGATCAGACGAATGGCTGCAGCGATGTTTTTGTGTTAACCGTGGGTGATATAACCCCTCCTGTTTTGGTAGCGCTTGATGCCTCTACACCAAATACAACATGTCAGGCACCGTTTACAGGTTCATTGAGTATTACCGCATCCGGTACTCCCGGTCCGTTTGATTATTTCTGGACTGGCCCTGGTGGATTTACTTCAACCGATGAGGATATTACTGCACTTGTTCATGGCGACTATGACGTTACCGTGACGGACACAGGAATTGGTTGTCAGGCTACCGTTACCTTTACTGTTTTAGATAACACACCACCTGTTCTGGTGTCTGTTGACAATATCACCAGCAACACGAACTGTATTGCACCATTCAATGGATCGATAACAGTAAGTGGTGGTGGTACAGCGGGCCCGTTTGATTTTTCGTGGACAGGCCCCAATGGTTTTGTTGGAACAGGTGCAACCATAACCGCGCTTGAACCGGGTGATTACGATGTTACCATAACCGATCAGGTTTTGGGATGTCAAACAGTGAGTACCATTAACGTTCCTAATGCAGCTCCGGTTATTGCCATCACACAAACGATCACTCCTAATTCAAATTGCTTAGCGCCATTCAACGGAGCAATTCAACTTACTTCCGTTACAGGTACTCCCGGTGGTTATGATTTTTCGTGGACAGGCCCTGGTGGATTCACAGCATCAACACAAGACATCAGTAATCTTGATGCCGGTGATTATACAGTAACCATAACCGATCAGAATATTGGCTGTTCCAATGTATTTGTTCTCACGGTTCCTCAAAACGCAACTACGGTTTCTATCTCATTGGTAAGTGCAACAGCCAACGACCGGTGTACCGGACCATTCAACGGAGCGCTTGATGTTACAATTGGCGGAACCCCTGGACCATTTACTATCTCATGGACAGGTCCTTCAGGGTTCACAGCTTCTACAGCTGATATTTCAGCGCTTGTTCATGGAAACTACACAATATCTGTAACGGATGATTTGTTAGGTTGTACCAATGTTGCAACGTTTGTTGTCCCCAATGCTACTATTGGCTGTGGTGGTTTGAATTGCTTTGCTTACACCATTACCGTTGTAGATGCGCTCACACAGCGCCCTTCGTGCAGTAACCAGAATGATGGCGTGATCACCCTTGATATTACCGGACTTACTGTTGGTAATTACATCATTCAGTTGATAGGAACTTCCGGTACGTTGACTCAGGTTGGTCCCTCAGGTATTTATACCTTCAATGGATTATCACCCGATTCATATCAGTATCGCATAGAAGATGCAGTTGGTAACGTTTGTCAGCAACCGTATACATTGGATGTTCAGGTAACGGTTCAAGCCACCGCTACCAATTTTGTTGATGCCTCCTGTTTTGGACTACCAACAGGTCAGGCGTTATTTACGGTAACATCGGGTGGAACCTCGCCATTTGAATATTCCATCGATGGAATAAACTGGATTACATTCCTTTCCGGTCAAACCATTACAACATTACCACCTAATGGCACCTATCCTGTTATCATACGCGATAATCCTGCCGATCAGTGTCCTTCAACAGTAACTGTTACAATTAATAATCTTAATCCTGAAATTACAGCATCATTAACTGCAGCACCGGCTACGTGTAACAACAACGATGGATCAATAACCATTAATGCGTTGCCTGCAGGTGGTGATGGTGGCCCGTATACTTTTCAGTTTGGATTAGCCGGAGCTGAAGTTCCTGTTGGGTTGCCTGCCGGAAACGTATTCAGTAACCTTTCAGCAGGTACTTATAACTTTATTGTAACGGATAATGGTGGTTGTTCTCAGGTGTTTTCCAGAACGGTGGCCTTCCCTGGATTTGTAAATACTGCGCCTCCGGTTGTTAATGCTCCTGATTGTATTTCGGGTGGAACGAATGGAAGCATTATTCTCACCTTGCTGGATGTAGGAACCTATGAGTTTGCTATTACTACTGATCCGTTGTTTGTACCGGCACTTTCTGATTACACACCTACGGGTGGATTAACGGTTGTTATTCCGAATCTTGTAAATGGAAATTATTTTGTTTGGTTAAGATCGTTGGGTTCACAATGTACTACGAAACTTGGCCCTATTACGGTGCAGGGAGTTTTCCAGACAGGCTTTACCGCAACGGTATCTGATGAAATATGTTTTGGTGATGGAGGCGCGATTACGATCAGCAATATTTTTGGTGCACCTGCTCTTGACTATACCTACGAGTTGGTAACCGGTGGAGTTCCGGTAACCGGCACCATAACTTTCCTCGAAGCGTTGGATGTATATACGATTTCAGGATTGGCACCCGGAAGCTATCAGTTGCGACTAATCCAGGATCAATCAAGCATTAATGGCTGTATAGCCAATACCTTGTTCCAATCGTTTACTATTGTTGGACCATCGGCAGCCTTAGGTTTCCAGGCAGTTGAAAATATCAAGGAGTCATTCCCTGATCTTCCTACCGGATCAATGCTGGTAGTTCTTCAGGAGAGTGGTGAAGTTGATTATGAATTAAAGGTGGAACTCACTACACCGGTTGTTCCCGGTCAGTTTATTATTCGCGATTTCACCGTAGTTACACGTAATCCAGGCAACCTCCGCATGCAGGCTCAGTACAATAACCTTTATGCCGGTACCTATACACTTACGGTACGTGATGCATTAGGCTGTATTGTCACCCAGGAGGTTGATATACCGGTTGATACGGATATATTCATTCCTAACATATTCACACCTAATGGCGATGGTTACAATGATACCTTTACCATTCGTAACCTGCCGGCAGCAGGTGCCAAACTGATTATATCAAACCGATGGGGTAATCAGGTTTTCGCTTCAAACAGTTATACCAATGATACTGCCTGGGACGGAGGTAATGAGAGTGATGGTATCTATTACTACCGTCTGCAAGCCGATGGTCAGGTGTTTACCGGTTGGGTAGAAGTACAAAGAGGGGTTAAGCCTTAAGAGGATTTTTGAGCTGCCCTTAATTCAGGTTGCCCAGGAAAGCCAACGTGTCAACGCCATCAGCGTAATCCCATAACTCGGGATGTTGGGCCTGCCCAAAGGGTATAGAAGCTGGTTCGATTTTTCCTACTATGCACTGCAATTTTGGTTTATTGAATTCAATAATGCTGTGCAATGAGTCTAAGCTGTTATAGTATTCATAATAGAGCACGGCAATGGGTGATACCAGTTTTTCGCTCTCTTGCAGCAATACAAAGCCCGTATCTAAAAAGTGTTGCTGATTTACCAGCAGTATAGATTTCTGATAGTCGTAATTGTTGATGTATTTATGGTGATGGATAACGGGCTCAAAACTTTTCCAGGTATCCAGTAGTGGTATAAAATTGTATCCCTCAGGAACGAAAAGTTTGGAAACATTTCTGCAGCCTAAACCAAAGTAGTCGAATACATCATTACCAAGATTTTTGAAATCATCCGGGGTTTCGTCACCGGTAAGAATGGCACAGGAGGTTCTGTTTCTTCGGATAACGTTGGGCACTTTCCTGAAATAATAATCAAATAGACGCGCTGAGTTATCGCTTCCGGTGGCAATTACAGCATCAAAATCCTTTAGTATTTCCTCTTGAATAATGATTCTAGTTTTAAACTCCGGCTCAATTTCAATAAGCCGGTCGATCAGATACCGGGTCAATTTAGAATCTTTGGAACTTAGCTTCACCAGTGCGTTATGCCCGCTGATAAGCACACACACAAGATCGTGAAACCCCACCAGCGGAATATTGCCGGCCATAACGAGTGCAATATTTTTAGGGGTTAGTGTTTCAAGGGTGTAGGGCGCCAACCATTGTGTTAACTTATCCCGGTCAAGGAAATTATTAACTCCTGTTATGGCCTTTTGAACATTTTTGGAAGTGAACCAGGGATTTTCATGGCTGGCTTCGGTGGCGAGTTGGGCTAACGAATCCTGCTGCAGGTTACGGATGTGAAACCCTAGTTTAGTGAAGGCATTAATTCGTTGTTCCAATGTCATGTAAGCAAACTTTTAAGGTAGTTGTATTGTTTGATGGATGAGTTTTGAAACTTACTTTTGCACCACGTTAACGCGCGAAAATACAGAAAGCATGGCAATTAAAATTACGGATGAATGCATCAATTGCGGGGCTTGTGAACCGGAGTGTCCAAACACCGCTATATATGAAGGGGGCCGGGAATGGAATTGGGCCGGTGGAACCAAACTGACGGAGGTTAAACTGGAAGATGGATCCGCTCAGGATGCCAAGGTTTTACAAAAACCAGTTTCTGATGAATTCTATTATATCGTTTCTGGCAAGTGTACCGAATGTACGGGGTTTCATGAAGAACCTCAGTGTGCTGCCGTTTGCCCGGTGGATTGCTGTGTTCCTGATCCGGATCATGTAGAATCGAAGGAGGTTCTGGCTGCGCGTAAAGCATACCTCCACCAGGAGTGATCATTTCATTTTTGCTCTTTTGATCAGGTAGGTTTGTAGAATAGTATTTACATCCTCCCGAACATCGGCCTTTACAAAATCGATTTTATATTGATGGCATCGGAGCTTTAGATTATCGTAGAATTTCAGCGCCTCCTGCGTATACGATTCGCGGATATCCCCTGGGTTAAGTTTCAATTTCGTATTACTTTCCAGATCAATGAATTCTATGGGCTTATCCTCAAACTGAAAAGTCAATTCGGTGTCATAGTCCATGACATGGAAAACAATTACTTCATGTTTGTTATGCTTTAAATGTTGTAGCGCCTTAAATATTTCTTCAGCATTCTGTTGGTCGCCATCAAACATATCGCTGAATAACACTACCAATGAACGTTTATGTATTTTTTCAGCCACTTCATGCAGTACCCTGGCAATTTGCGTTTGCGACTTTCCCGGCTGCTGATTTATAAGTCCATGCAGAATAATCAAAAGCTTTTCAAGATGTGAAGCCGAGGATTTTACGGGTGTAAACGTGTCAATTTTATCGGAAAACAGACATAACCCCACGGCATCGCGCTGCAGGTTTAGCATATAGGCCATTGCAGCAGCAGCAATAGCGCTGAACCTGATTTTGGCCTTTGTTTCGGCAGGGTAGAACATGGAGGGAGAAGCATCAATGGCAATAAGACAGCGAAGGTTGGTCTCCTCCTCATATTGTTTGGTAAATAACCGATCCGTACGTGCATAGGCTTTCCAGTCGATATGCCGGGTACTTTCTCCTTCATTATAGAGGCGATGTTCTGCGAACTCTACAGAAAATCCATGGTAAGGCGATTTATGAAGCCCCGTAATAAACCCCTCCACCAATTGCCTGGCCAAAAGTTCGAGATTGGCTGATTGCCTGATATCCTGTAAGTTAAGTTTCATTTTACGGCCATGGTTATCTTAAAAAATGGGGCTTGTAAGCCCTTCTGTACGGTATTGCCTTATTGTGAACGTGTCTGAATAGTGAACAGTATTTGCAATGACTATTCAAAATACTATATTAACACAATAAAATTACCCTAACCTAACCTAAAACTTGCAGGATTGTGGAAGAGAACAAGACGAACGGCAGGGATGAGATATACTCGGCCAAAGTGAAAGCTGGTAAGCGAACCTATTTTTTTGATGTAAAGTCGACCCGCTCCAACGACTATTACCTCACCATCACCGAAAGTAAAAAGCGATTTAAAGAAGATGGTTTTACTTACGAAAAGCACAAAATTTTCCTGTATAAGGAAGATTTTAACAAGTTCATGGAGGCATTAACCAACACGGTTAATCATGTGAAACAAGAACTGCTACCCGATGTGGATTTTGATCAGTTTGATCAGATTCATGCCAGTCACGACCACCACCAGGAGGAGGCAGAAGCGGCCACACCGGTCGCCAAAGCCACAGGAAGTGATAGTGAGCTTAAATGGGACTAACCTACCTTAATCTATACCGAAAAGCCCTCAACCAAGAGGGCTTTTTTATTCCCGGATGTTCCCATTAGCTCGAAGACCGTATATTTGCGGCCTGTTTTAAACTAATCTTTTACGTTCTCATGGGATTGCAATGTGGTATTGTAGGGTTACCGAATGTCGGGAAATCAACTCTTTTTAATGCGTTATCGAATAACAAGGCAGAAGCTGCCAATTTTCCGTTTTGTACCATTGAGCCCAATGTTGGTGTAATCTCGGTTCCGGACCAACGATTAAAAATCCTTGAATCGCTTGTAAACCCGCAACGTGTACTTCCCACCACGATCGAGTTTGTTGATATAGCCGGCCTTGTGAAAGGAGCCAGCAAAGGGGAGGGACTTGGTAATCAGTTTCTGGCCAACATCCGCGAAGTAGATGCCATTGTGCATGTGGTGCGTTGCTTTGATAATGACAACATTGTGCATGTTGATGGAAAGGTCAATCCAATAGCCGATAAAGAGATCATTGACACGGAGTTACAGTTAAAGGATTTAGAATCAGTTGAGAAGAAAATTTCCCGTTCGGAGAAGATTGCGAAGAGCGGTGATGCCAAGGCAAAAAAGGAATTGGCCGTTCTGCAAGCATACCGCGATGCCTTACTGGCCGGTCAGAACGCACGGGCAGTGGAGGTGCCTGAAGAGGATAAGAAAGCCATTGAGGATTTACAGTTGTTAACGGCTAAGCCGGTTGTTTATGTTGCCAATGTAGACGAAGCTTCAGTGCTTACAGGGAACAAACACGTTGAGGCCCTGAGGAACCTGGTGAAAAGTGAAAATGCAGAAGTGGTGGTTATCAGCGCAGCCATTGAGGCGCAAATAGCGGAGTTGGATACCGAAGAAGACCGCATTACATTTTTGAAGGAATACGGTTTAGAAGAATCAGGATTGAACAAACTGATCAGAGCCTCGTACAGCCTGCTTAATCTGATAACCTATTTTACGGCCGGGGAGAAGGAAGTACGGGCCTGGACTATAAAAAGGGGCTGGAAAGCACCTGCGGCTGCCGGGGTAATCCATACCGATTTTGAAAAAGGCTTTATTAAAGCTGAGGTAATTAAGCTTCCTGATTATCAGCACTATAAGTCTGAGCATGCCTGCCGCGAAGCCGGAAAGATGGCTATAGAAGGTAAAGAGTACGTGGTGGAGGATGGCGATATCATGCATTTTCGGTTCAATGTCTAATTATTCCTTACATACCCTTTTTGAATTTTTGATTTTTTCGTAGTTTTATAAACCGCTCATTATCAGGTTACAGCGGGGCTTTAGGTTTAGGTATTTTTTAACCCTTTTTTATTTTTTAAAGCTTGAGAACCAGGATCATTTTTTCGTTGAAAAACAGGGGGGCTTATGTCCCGTTTCACCACCAATACTTACTGGCGCAGTTTATAAAGGGGCTGCTTATGTTTGGTCCTGATAAGACATACCAAGGGTATACCCAGTTCAATTTCTCCGGCTTAAAAGGGCAGACAAAAATAAGTCGAAAGGGCCTTCATTATTATTCCTCCAAAGTCACCTTGGTGTTTGCATGTGCCGACAGGGAGTTTCTAAGTTATTTCACAGCCCAGCTTTTTGAGCAAAAAGATATTATGATTGGCAGCCTGCACCTGGTGCCTGATTCCATAGAAGAGGAACCTCCGGTTGAGATTCAGACAGAGGCTAAATTTTTATGCATTTCACCCATTGTTCCGGTGCCCGCAGCATTTAATAATGAGCAGGGTAAAAAGTTTATCATGCCTGAGAGCGATGAATTCTCTGACTTGCTCTATGACTCAACCATTAGCCGGATGGAAGCCACCGGAAAGTATACGCCTGAACAACTAACCTCATTTTATAAATTTCAATTAGTGCCCGATCCCGGTTATTTACAGCGCCTGCAGGCAGCGGGTAAAAAATTCGCACGCATCTATCCGTTGTATGATAGCGATGTAAAATTTGAAGTAAGGGGCTACACATTCCCTTTTACGTTGTATGCTGCACCCGAAGTACAGCGTTTTGTCTATGAAAACGGATTGGGGTATTTCTGCCACAAGGGTTTTGGTATGCTGGATGTAGCCGGCAATGATTCGATCAAGCGCGAACAGCAGCGTGATGCTATCTACGCCTAACGCGGATTTTCAAAAAAAGTCATATAACCAATTAGCAGGTCGGCCATAGGCTTGAACGACCGGTAGTAAACAAATACCTCATAAAAATTTTCGGTTTGGAAGTGACTTCCCTCAAAAAACAACGGTGGTTGCGTCTTTGATCTCACTACATACTGGTAATCATACCATCCTTGTTTGAGCAGTAAGGTTGACGTGTACTCTCGCCTGGCAGAATCATACCGCATCCTGTTCTCTTCATTCATGCCCCAGTGGGTAAGTGCCCCCATCACAAACACATCTCCGTTTACAGGCTGGGGCGATTGCAGGGTAAATGCAACATTTACATAATTAGAAGCATTGATCCTCCGGTAGTCATAGTTGTCAAGCATATAGCTGCCGTTATAGTCGGGGTACTGTGAATACAGTTCGCTTGATCGGTTTTTGTCCTTTTCAATATAGGCAGTCCACGGCATGGTATTCTTGTCCATGTAGGCTACATTTCTTCCGGGGTAGTTCAGCGATCGTAAATCAAAAAAGCGAAATTCATTTCCGCCCCTGAACATGCTGGCATCATCAAAAAACCGGTACTCCAATTCCTGGATATTCTCCCTCAGAAAACTTGGTTTCACTTCCTGCGCGAGGTTATCCCACCGCTGATTTTGCCGGACCGTTACATTAACGGTTTCCAAGGGGTTAATTAACTCAACATTCTTGTAGTTGATCGTGAAATTGATCTGCTGGTTGCGGATGGCTGCTGTTCCTGAACTCACCAGCTTGTCATCGCGCACAAAGGTTACACGGGGTTCAAATACCATGAATCGTTTGCTGATTATTATGTCCTCTTTGTCGGATCCGCGGTAAACCACAGCAACATAATTACCGGGAAGTCTGACAGGCGGTATCTGTACCCAGTAATGAACGTAGGGTTTCCAGGTGTCTAATGAAAATTCAAATTCGTTAATAGGGAATTCATTGTAGTCGGGTAAATAATCCAGGTCAATCAAGCCAGACTTTGTCCAATTCTGGTTGCAATGAATTATTCTGAGGTAATAATTATCCCGTTCAGTATGCAGGTCGTCAAACTCCAATATCAGATTCCATTTGCCCAATTGGGTAACTGCAGGAAGCAACTGACTCATAGGGTCATTTTCTGCCCTTAAAAGCCGTACCGTTTGTATGTTACTTTCATACACCCTATCAACAAGTTGAAGTGATTTAGGCCCTGAGGAGCTACTGGACGAGCCGTAGGGTAAGGGAGCGCATGCACTTAACACGAGTATTAACCATCCAAGTTTTTTCATTGTGCTAAAACTAAAATTTTAATCTTTACGGCTCCAACTTATTTCTGTTTAGGGGTGTCTAATCATGCAAAACGGCCGTTATATCGGGTACATGCTCAATGAACAGGAGCTTATTGAAGGTTGCCGAAAGGGTAGCAGGGCCTCACAGCAGGCTTTGTACGACCGTTATTGCAAAAAATTGATGGTGGTTTGTCTTCGGTATTCTAAGTCGATTGCTGAGGCCGAAGACATTTTGCAAGAGGGCTTTGTTAAGGTTTTTCAAGGGTTAGATGGTTTTAGGCAAGACGCTAAACTTGAAACGTGGATGACAAGGATAATGGTGAACACGGCCCTCAACCACCATCGAAAAAAGCTCTACTTGTTCCCGATGGTGGATATTGAAAAGACAGACCTCCCTGAAAATGAAATGGGTATATCCAATTTACATTTCACCGAGTTGCTGACGATGATCCAGTCACTACCGCAAGGATGCCAGGTTGTATTTAATCTTTTTGCCATTGAAGGCTACAGTCATAAGGAGATTGCCGATATGTTGGGTATATCAGAAGGCACGTCAAAGTCGCAATACGCGAGAGCACGTGTTTTGTTACAGGAAAAATTGAAAAAGGAATCATCGCACTATAAAAAAGTATATGGAGAAAGGAAATTTTGAGAAGGCGTGGAAGGATGCTTTTGATGGGGCTGAAGTAACCCCATCAAATTCGGTGTGGACGAATGTAGAGCTGGAGCTGGAAAAATCTGCCGGAGGCAAGATGAAGCAGCGTTTGCTGTTTTATAAAGTATTGGCTGCTGCATCGCTGGTGTTTGCTATGGGTATTGGTGGGGCATATTATGTTTCTGTTCAAGCGGATTATAATCAGACTACCGGCAGTCTGTCGGTTAATCCGGATGCATCAATTAAGAGTGAAATTAACGATACTCAAACACAAATTGAGCAGCATATAGATAATAACCAGGAACAGAAAGCATCAGAAAATGATCGGGTAGTTAATTCAGGTAACAACACATCTTCATCATTAAACACGTTACGTTTGCAAGACAGAAATCTGACATCAGTTGACAAAGGATTTTCGGCTTCACGTAATCAGGTTGAAGAAGGTGAAACGATCAACACCTCACTTACGGGCACTATGCCCACCCATGACCAAGGTTTGATTGTTTCTAGAGAGGAGGATTTCTACAATCGTGTTACTGATCGGTTTGTCAACCGGCCGCTGCCACCCTTGGCTAATACCTCAAAGCCGAAACTGATTATTACTGAACCGTACACAGAACCCGACCCCGGTATGGTGTTGTTGGCAAAACTTAAGGATGAAGAAGAAAAGTATGCCGCAATGGATAAGCGCAAGAGCACAGAAAATATATGGACATCCATTGGTGTGGGTGCGGGTAGCTTTAATCCTAATACAACTTCATCGGTTTCCGTAAATAACAATCTTTCATCAGGCAACAACCAAAACCCAACCGCAAATGCAGGCCCATCCGCGGGCTCCAGTTATTCCATGGGTCTTCAGATTGGTGGTCGCATAGCCGACCGTTTCATGCTGCTTGGGGGGCTTAGTTATCTCACACAAAATGCTTCCTACACCTCAACGGTTGTGTCTATGGAATCTACCAACAGGGCTGCCTCCTTAAATGATTTTTCCAATACGCAATCAGCTTCTTATGCCAGCACCCCGTATGGGGTTAACAGCAATCTTCAGTTTGTCAGCTTGCCTGTACAGGCCGGCTATCTTATTATCGATAAGGACTTCTCCATTCAATTAAATGGGGGTGTGTCAACAGATTTCTTTATTGTCAATACACTTACACCGGATGTGTCAGGTATTAGTAAGATCACTCAAAGTGCCGGGGCTGATTCACCTTACCGAACGATAAATTTCAGTGGATTGGCGGGTACTGAATTCAGTTATCGGTTTTCAGATCACTACCGGATAGCCATTAACCCGGGCATCCGCTATGCCCTTAATTCCATTTACAAATCGGATTCAAATGCCGAAGTCGCTCCCATTACGTTTGATGTGGCTTTGCGCTTCCGGTATATTTTCCGGTAGACTTCCAACCTCAGGGCATGCAATAGGGTCTAACTAAAAAATCCTACTCCTATGAATTCAATTCCCGACAAAAACTCGCGCCTGTGGGCCTTGCTTATTCTTTCAACACTACTGGGTTTAAGTATTTTGCTTGAAGGTTGTACTGACAAATGCACGGAAACAATAGTTTACAAATATTACGAACCGGTTTACACTCCGCTGGCCACCATTAGAAATGGTGTAAAACATGAACCGGCTCAGCCGCTTAAAATTTCCGGTAAAATTTATTTTAAGGATGGATTCTTATTTGTGAATGAGCCTAATGAAGGCATTCACGTTATTGACAATCGCGATCCTTCCAATCCGGTAACCAAAAGCTTCATCCGCATTCCGGGTAATTTTGACCTGGCCATTCGAAACACTTCCTTGTATGCTGATAGTTATATTGATCTGGTTGTGCTGGATATTTCCAACCTGAATCAGGTAACTGAAGTAAACCGGTTAGAGGGTGTTTTCAGCAACTATAATAGTCTTGGTTTTTATGCTGATGCAGAGCGCGGTGTAGTAACCAAGTGGATTGAAAGGGAAATGCCTGTTGTTGAACAGGATTGTGATACAAGGTTTGAGCTTTGGGGTGGTATTCGATTTAGGAATGGAATTGCCTTTGCCGAACGGGCATCATTCGATGCAACCATGGCGTTGGCTCCCGGAAATTCTACCGGCATTGGCGGCTCCATGGCCAGGTTCACCATCAACAACGATTACCTTTACATGCTTGATGCGGGGAATATAATTGCTGCAGACATTAGTCTTCCTTCAGTGCCTGAAAAGAAATCAGCACAATATTTGGCGTGGGATATTGAAACTATTTTCCCATACGATAACAGGTTATTTATTGGTGCCCGCAGCGGCATGCATATTTTTGATTTATCGGTACCTGAAAACCCGGTGAAAATCACAACCTATTCGCATATCAACAGTTGCGATCCGGTGGTGGTGAGTGGAAACTATGCTTACGTTACCTTACGATCAGGAACGCAGTGTGATGGGTTCACCAATCAATTAGAGGTATTAAATATATCAAACATACAGGAGCCCAGCCTGGTTAAGGTATATCCAATGCATAACCCGCATGGTTTAGGTATCGATGATCCGGTATTGTTTATCTGCGATGGTGACGCGGGATTAAAGGTTTATGATGTAAGCGACAAGCTGAATATCGATAAGAAATTGCTGAAGCACTATCGAAACATTCATGCCTTTGATGTAATCCCCTTCAATAATGTACTGATGCTGATAGGCGATGATGGTATCTTCCAATACGATTATACCGATCCCTTGAATATTAAATTATTAAGTCAAATCCGGAAAGCGAAATGACGATCAGGCTGATACTAGCGTGCTTGCTGGTTAGTTTAGGTCATAATTTAATCGCACAACAAGATTCTGTCAGGCAAAGGGTCAGCTATTATAATTCATTTGTTGCCGGTACGCTTATTGGCTGTGGCGAATGTGCCAACGGAAAAGATTTTACGTTCAGTTTTCTTACCCTTCATGGAGTAAAGTTTCCAGCAGGTGTAAAAGTGGCCTTAGGAGCAGGTATGGATGTGTACAATGACTGGCGACTTTTCCCGCTGGTGGGCTCCATTACAATTGACAGGGAGCTTCGGGATAATGCTGTTTATGTGCAACTGAATTCAGGGTATTCATGGGGGCGGTACATTTACCCGTTGGAGAATGAAATTAATCTTCAGCAAACAGGTGGCTTTGTTGTTAACCCTATGATCGGTTATCGGGTTGGCCGGGGCAAGTCAAGAATTTATATTCAAGCCGGCTATAAATTTCAATATGCCAACGTTAGTTACACACCAACTTGGTGGTGGGGGCCTCCGCCCACCATTACTCGCGAGTATGACCTCAGCCGGGTGGTGGTGCAGATGGGTTTTGGGTTCCGGTGATATATAAGTAATTGTTATGATTTATATAGTAATTATAAATAAAAACTAATAGATGGGTTTGCCGATTTTTGCGGCCGTAAAACCCATTTATCTATGACACGAATAACAGTTGCGAAAGGTGATGGTATCGGCCCGGAAATTATGGATGCCACACTCGCCATCATTAAGGCTGCCGGTGCAAAAATTGAGATTGACGAGATTGAAGTTGGTGAAAAGGTTTATCTGGCCGGTAATACATCCGGTATAGCAAAAGAATCGTGGGACATTATACGCAGGAATAAAATTTTCCTGAAAGCTCCTATTACCACTCCTCAAGGCGGTGGATACAAAAGCCTTAATGTAACCACCCGTAAATTTTTAGGCCTATATGCTAACATCCGCCCGTGCATCAGTTTGCATCCATTTGTAAAAACCAAGCACCCGGTAATGGATGTTGTTATTGTGCGAGAGAACGAGGAAGACTTGTACGCAGGTATTGAGCACCAACAAACCGATGAAGTGGTACAATGTTTAAAACTGATCAGTCGTCCTGGTTGTGAGAAAATCGTGCGCTATGCCTTTGAATATGCGAAGCAATATGGCCGTAAAAAGGTAACCTGCTTTACCAAAGACAATATCATGAAACAGACCGATGGGTTGTTCCATCAAGTGTTTGATGAAATCGCTAAGGAATATCCAGAAATTGAAAATGAACATTGGATCATCGATATCGGAGCCGCTAAAATGGCCGATACTCCCGAAGCTTTTGATGTGATTGTAATGCCCAACCTGTATGGCGATGTGCTTTCGGATGTAGCCGCGCAAATTGCCGGTTCAGTGGGGCTGGCCGGTTCAGCCAACATTGGTGAACAATGTGCCATGTTCGAAGCCATCCACGGATCAGCACCACGAAGGGCTGGCCAAAATATGGCTAACCCATCAGGATTACTGCAAGGTGCCATCATGATGTTGAATCATATCGGCCAAACGGATGTTGCTGAAAAGGTGCAAAACGCCTGGTTAAAAACCATTGAAGATGGCATACACACCTACGATATATATAAGGAGGAAACCAGCAAGAAAAAAGTGGGGACAAAGGAGTTTGCCGATGCCGTAATCGCTAACCTGGGTAAAAAGCCTATGCAATTGAAAGCAGTTACCTATGCGAAGAATGCAACACTGAACCTCAAGAAATATAGTCGTAAAACCCCGGCTCAAAAGGAACTCGTTGGTGTCGACTTATTTGTTCATTGGAGCGGCACTTCGGCTGATGAGCTAGCCGCGCTGATCCGTCCCGTGCAATTGCCAGACGTAACGCTATCGATGATTACCAACCGTGGTATTAAAGTGTGGCCTGAAGGATTTGAAGAAACCTTCTGTACCGATCATTGGCGCTGCCGGTTCAAGCCAAAGGATAGCCGGTTGCTGACAAAGAAAGATATCATTCAATTATTGCAGCGCACAACTGATGCCAATATTGATATCATTAAAACGGAAAATCTTTATCACTTCGATGGCAAAGCGGCCTACTCCTTGGGACAGGGCCAATAATTTTTAGGTTTGGGAAAATGGTTCCTGAGTTTCAGGGAAGAAACCTGGTTATTGCCACCATGCACGGCAAGGATCGTGTAATGCGGTCCTTGCTGGAGCAAACCCTGGGCGTGAAAATTCACGTTACCAAAAATCTGAATACCGATCTGCTCGGAACTTTTAGCGGTGAAATTGAAAGGGTAGGATCTGCCGAAGAAGCAGCGAAGCGCAAATGCGAATTGGCTATGGAGGAAACCGGTTTTGATTTGGCCGTAGCCAGTGAAGGAAGTTTTGGTCCGCATCCCTATCTGTTTGGTGTGCCTGTTAACGAAGAGCTCGTTTATTTGTTCGATCGGGCTTTGGATATTCATTGCATCGGTAAATCCATTTCAAACGAAACTAATTTTTCCAGCACCAAAGTTTCCGACAGCAATACTTTGCTCGACTTTGCCAGGATGGTACGCTTTCCTACCCATGCAATAATCCTTAAAAATGATCTTTATAAGCCTACAACAATACAAAAAGGTATCAGCGATTATGATCACCTGCTGGAAGTCTTTAATCGGATGAAGAGCCGTTGCGGCATAGTACACGCAGAAACGGATATGCGGGCTATGTACAATCCATCACGTATGGGGGTTATCGAACAAGCTACACAGGCCATGCTTACTGCACTGACCAACAGATGTCCGTCATGTAATAGCTTATTTTTTAAGCTTTCAGATTTTGAGATTGGTTTGCCATGTTCACTGTGCGCCTTACCCACTCAAAGTATTTTGGCGCATCATTATGCCTGTAGGGTTTGCGGTTTTAAGGAGCGAAAGCTTTTTCCCAAGAACAAAGAAGCTGAAGATCCTATGTATTGCGATTACTGTAATCCTTAGATTGATTTGGAGCGTTCATCCAACTCAAGGGCAAGCTTTTCCCATTGATTGTTAGCCTCATCCAGTGCTGCCGTTACCTTATCAAAGGCAATTTGCACGTCATTCAGTTTTTCATAATTGCTGAATACTTCCGGTTGAGTCATTTGCTCTTCCAACTTGTTTTTTTCAGCCGTAAGCTGTTCAATCTTTTGCTCAACTTTCTCCAACTCGTGTTGAAGTGGTTTTAATGAATGACCATTTGACGGTTTAGGACTTACCGTAGCTTGTTCTTGTCTTTTTACCGGTTTACCCGGCTTAGTGGTGTCTGGCTGAATTTTGTTTTCTGCTTCGCGTTTCTTCTTCCAGTAATCGTATTCTTCATACGTCCCCGGGTATTCTTTTATCTGGTAATCTTCAATGTACCATATTTTATTGGCCACCTGGCTGATGAAGTGGCGATTGTGGGAGACCACAACAAAAGTTCCCTGGTACTGTTCTAACGCTTGTATCAGAATATTTTCAGAGATAAAATCAAGGTGGTTGGTTGGTTCATCCAGCAACAAAAAGTTAGCTTCGGATATTAGTGTTTTAGCCAAGGCAACCCGTGACTTTTCTCCTCCCGACAAAACCTTTATTTTTTTGAATTGATCTTCATCTGAAAAGAGAAAACAACCCAGCACGTTACGAAGTTGCTGTTCTGTTTTGCCGGAACCAGCTTGCTTTAGTTCGTCCAGCATTTCGTTTTCAACGTGTAAAGATTCAAGTTGATGCTGTGCGAAAAATCCCTGGATAACATTGTAACCTAAAGTACGGTTGCCTTCTATAGGTTCTGTTCCGGCAATAATACGGAGCAAGGTTGATTTACCTTTCCCATTGGCACCAATCAACGCAATTTTGTCACCACGTTCTATTGTAATGGATGTGTTTTTAAGAATTTGCAAAGAACCATAAGCCTTTGAAATATTATCCAGCGTAACGATGTAGCGACCGGGTTGTTGATGAAATGTAAATTTGAAGTTTACTGCAGCGGTATCATCAACAACTTCATCAATTTTCTCCATCCGGTTCAACGCCTTCACGCGCGATTGAACCTGCTTCGCCTTGGTGGCTTTCGCGCGAAAGCGCTCAATAAACCGCTCAGTTTGCCTTATTTTCTGTTGCTGATTCTCAAAAGCATTCTGTTGTATTTCCTCCCGCAGTTCTTTCTCCTCCAGGTAAAAAGAATAATTTCCTTCGTATGAAACCAGTTGTTGTTGCGTGACATCAACAATTTTTGTTACCACATTGTCTAAAAATCTTCTGTCGTGCGATACGATGATAACGGCTCCATCATAATTTCTAAGGTAATCTTCCACCCATTCAATCGAAGGAAGATCCAGGTGGTTGGTGGGTTCATCCAGCATGAGCAGGGAAGGCTTCTCCAGCAACAGCTTAGCCAGCATAACCCGCATGCGCCAGCCCCCGGAAAACTCTTTTAAAGGCCGGTGTAAATCGGCCGTGGTAAACCCAATTCCTTCCAATACTTCTTCGGCCTTTGCCTGCAGGCCATATCCGCCAAGGTGGTCGTAGGTTTCCTGAAGTTTAGAAAGTTTTTCTACCAGGTCTTCCTGATATTCTGTCTCCAGCTTGTGGATGAGCACCTCCATCTGTCGCTCCATATCCACCACTTCTTTAAAAGCTCCCATGGCAACGGTAAGGATGGAGTCATCGGTTTGGTATGAAAGCAAATCTTGGTTGAGGAATCCCAGGGAGCATTCGTTGCTTTTGCTGATACTGCCCGAATCCGGTGTCAATTCACCGTTAATAAGCTTCAATAGGGTTGATTTTCCTCTGCCATTCAGTCCAATAAGCCCTATTTTGTCTTTCGGCTTAATGAACATATTAGCGTTTTCGTATAGGGCGCGCCCACCTATAAAGTATGAAAGGTTGGTTATCGATATCATTTAACCGCAAAGATAATTTTTTGTAAGGGTTAAACTTCATAGAGACCAAAATCCCTTGTATTACCATCCCTAAAAATTTGGTTTATATTCATTCCGATTAGCCTTATCTTCCGGCTTAAACTTATGATTATGCGGATAGCAAAATTTGTATTTCCTGTTGCTCTATTGGCAGTTGCCCTGTTGCAATGCAACAGTGGCTCAAAACCTGCTGTTGTTGAGCTTGCGGTGGGTGAAGATGGAAGTGTAGAGGCCTTAACGGAATATTCCAAAACGTTGCCACTGGAAAAAATAAAAATGCCGGCTGGTTTTAAAATTGATGTGTTTGCTGAAGTGGAGAATGCCCGTTCTATGACGATGAGCCCATCGGGTGTTTTATACATCGGGAACCGTAATGGTGATAAAGTTTATGCAGTTAAGGATACTGATGGTGATTTTAAGGCTGATAAGAAATGGGTGATTGCTTCTGGCTTGAACATGCCCAACGGAGTGGCCTTTAAAGACGGTGATTTGTATGTAGCGGAAGTGAGTCGTATACTGAAGTATGTGGGCATAGAATCCAAACTGGCTAATCCGCCTGCACCGGTTGTTGTAAATGATACTTATCCGGATAAGACCCATCACGGCTGGAAGTACATTGCTTTTGGTCCTGACGGAAAACTTTATGTTCCGGTAGGGGCACCATGCAATATCTGTGAATCGAAAGAAGAAGTTTTTGCTACCATTACCAGAATTAATGCGGATGGCAGTGGTCGGGAAATTTTTGCCCAAGGTGTTCGCAATACGGTTGGCTTTACCTGGCACCCCGATACAAAAGAAATGTGGTTTACCGATAATGGCCGCGATATGTTAGGCGATGATATACCGCCCTGTGAATTGAATTATGCGCCAAAGGCCGGTATGCACTTCGGGTATCCATACTGCCATGGGGGTACCATAAAAGATCCTGAATTCGGCAGCAAGCGCCCGTGCAGCGACTTCACCATTCCTGCTCAGAACCTCGGACCGCATACAGCACCGTTGGGGTTAAAGTTCTATACTGGTTCTATGTTTCCAACTCAATACAAAAATCAGTTATTTATTGCTGAACACGGTTCGTGGAATCGTTCAAAGAAAATCGGGTACCGGGTAAGTTTAGTGAATGTGCAGGGTAATACTAAAGCCACAAGCTATACCACATTCGCCAGTGGCTGGCTGGATGATGAAACCCAAAAGGCGTGGGGCAGGCCGGTTGATGTATTGGTTTTAAATGATGGCTCTATACTGGTATCCGATGATCAGGCAAACGTAGTATACCGCATTTCATATGCAAAGTAGTGTGATTGAATTGTAAAGAAATCGGATTTATCTGCCTATGCACCCTGTATTATTTGAATTAGGAAACTTTACAATTTATTCCTACGGCTTTATGATTGCCGTTGGTGTTGTCTTTGCTGTTTCCTATCTAACTATTCGGGGAAAGAAAGAAGTTAACCTCACGTTTGATCAGGCGAATAACTTATTCTTATTCATCTTTCTGGCGGCTGTTGTTGGTGGAAAGGTTTTCCTGTTGTTTGAGAACCCTTCTTTATACCTGTCTGATCCAAAAAAGTTATTTACCGGTAGTGGTTTTGTTTTTTACGGCTCCTTCCTGTTTGCTGTACCTACCATGCTCTGGTACTTTAAGCGCAATAAATTACCGGTATACCAAATGCTCGATATTATGGCGGTGGTAACCTGCCTGGTGCATATGTTTGGGCGGGTAGGGTGTTTTATGGCCGGATGTTGTTATGGGAAGCCAACGACCAGCATGTTTGGCGTTACGTTTACTAATCCGGCTTGCCAGGCCAACCCCTTGAATACTCCCTTATTTCCTACGCAGCTCATGGAAGCAGGATTTATTTTCCTGGTAATGATCGGTCTATTGCTTCTTAGATCTAGAAAACAGTTTCACGGTCAATTATTTTTGGTGTACCTGATGCTGTATGCCCTTGGAAGATTTGGTTTGGAGTATTTCCGTGGTGATCAGGCCAGGGGGTTTGTGATTGATGACTATGTTTCAAACTCACAGTTTATTGCTTTGTGCATACTGGTAGTTGCAGGAATTGTGTACCAAAAGTGGTCTAAAAGAAATAAAGTGGTAGTTGATAAAAGAAAAAAGTAACCCGGGATTAGGTTAAAAGTCATCAGCAATATCGTCTATCTTTTTCTTCTTGTCGTCCTCCATCATTCGTTTTATGATAGCTGAAGAATAAAGGAGTTCAAGAGAAGTTTTAGAAGCAGGTTTAAATTTCAGGGTAAGGTTTTTCCCAATCCAGGTGTAGCTTTCATCGCGTACATCGTAAATGGGTTTCCCTAACGCACTTTCCATACCCTTCATCAGGCGGGGGTCCTTGGCGGTGATCACAGCTATCTCGTAAATCAGGTCTTTATAGGTTTTTACTTCAATTTTATTCACCACCACTTCGCCAATAGTTGCGTTTTCCGGATTGATCACTTCAAACAGTTTAGCCGGATGGTGACCCTTTTCCTTAATATCTTTTTTGAATTTGGAACCCGCTACCGAATCGATATGCATACCCATTTTAATATTCTTAAATCCGTTTCGTTTGTCCAGTTCAGTCAGGTCATCCTGAGCGAAAGCTGTAAAGGCAATGGACAGTATTATGATAATGATGGAAGATTGCTTCATATTTTAGGTTCAATAAACTGAATGGGTATACTTATTTTTGTTTTATCCCATAATAGCAAAAGATCGGCCACATTATTTCGCTGGTCGAACATCATGGTAAATGCTTCATAGGCAGTGTTTCCGGTATCACCAACCGGAACATCAAAGCGTAACAGATCAAGCTTTGCATTGTAATTATAGGAGCCCCAAAGCCCGTTCTCTTTATTGATGATAATGGTCCATTTTTCTTGACCTGGTATAGTAAAGAGGGTATAGGTTCCTGCTGGTATAAGGTTTCCGCCAATATAAGCTTCATGTGTTAGGGTTATCTCTGTTGCCTCATTGGCACCCGTGCGCCATACTTCGTTAAAGGGCACCAGTTTACCAAATACTTCTCGTCCGCGCCTATGAGGCTGGCAGTATGTAATCTTAATATAGGTGTCTTTATACTTTGCCGTTATGATGGCTGTCGGACTTAACCGAGGTTTTAAAGCTTGTTGCGCAGCTGCAAACTCGGCCGTGAGGACGAGGAACAAAAGAATTAGAATACGATACGTTGTTTGAACCATTCGACAACATTAACTTGGCGAATATAAAGTGTTACCCAATAATTAGTAAACTCTTACAACAAATCTACGCATGACCCGCCCTGCTTTTGATGATATTTTTATGGAGCTGGCAGTAAATCTTGCCAAGCGGTCGCATTGTATCAAGCGCCATGTTGGGGCTGTTCTAACAAAAGACACACGTATTATCTCTATTGGTTATAATGGCCCTCCATCGGGTACACACAATTGCGATGAAGAATGGCCAGATGTTGGTTGTCCACGTGATTCCAAAGGAGGCTGTTCGTTGGCCATACACGCGGAGCAGAACGCTATTCTGTATGCGGTGAAAAACAAAACAGCCGTAGAAGGCTCCACCCTGTACGTTACATTGTCACCTTGCCTGGCGTGTGCCCGCATTATCTACTCCATGGGCATTACACGGGTTATTTACCTGAACTCCTATGCTGAACACAAAGGTCTTGCCTCAGATGAGGGAGTCGATTTTCTAATTCGGTTTGGTGTGGAGGCTGTGAAATACCAGGGTCAGCTTACCAACGTAACGCACATGATCTAAAGCATTATGCTTGCTTTAAAGCCTTCTCAAGATCAGTTATCAATTTAGCGGGAATGGCTTTTGCATTTTTTGTCTTCAATGACTTTAATACCGATAGTGCTGTTGTGCAATTTTGAATCAAACCCACCGGGTTTTTATCATAACGGTAGCTTCCTAGGCACCAGGCAATGTCGGCTTGTAGTTGGGGTTCAGCATTAAGCGCCTGAAGTTTTTCAATTACCTGTTCACTTATTTTGTCGATGGATAAGGAAGATGTGGCCTTAGCTTTACTGCGTGGTGCAGCAGCTTTTTTTACAGGAGCTTGAGTGGTTTTCTTTTCGGTTGCTTTAGCCATGACGGTCATTTTTAGTTGACGAATGATTGAATTTTCATTCAAAATTACTGACTTGCTGTAGGGTATTGCAAGCCAACAGTCTTTTAAATTTCTGCAACCGTGTGAATGCGAGTTAAACAAATAGAATGATGAGGCTATAAAAAGACGAAAGGGAAGTAATTCTAAATTACTTCCCTCCGCAAAGTTTTAGGGGTTACCTAATTACTTCTTCTTCTTGGCAGCTTTCTTAGCTGTTTTCTTCTTAGCTGCCTTTTTCGCTTTCTTTGCCATAGCGTTAAATGTTTAAGGTTAAAAAGTTGTGAAAAGTTATAACAAAAATTTAATCTGCAAAAATTTTTTGATAAAATTTTTTGGCGGTGTGATTTTTTTGACAGTCCGATACGGCATAACCCTCTATTGATTTTTCACTCAAATGATGTTCACTTCAGGAGTTAATTCGATATCAAATTTTTCCTGAACGGATGTGCGAATGTTCATCGCAAGAGAAAAAATTTCTTCACCGGAAGCATGATTATAATTTACCAATACAAGTGGTTGATGCTGATGCACACCGGCATCACCAAATCGTTTTCCTTTCCAACCACACTGCTCAATCAGCCAGGCCGCAGGCACTTTAACTAATTGATTTTCAATTAAGTATCCGGGTATTTCCGGATGTATTTTTTTTAATGATTGATAGTGAGGTGCAGTGATTACCGGGTTCTTAAAGAAGCTTCCGGCATTGCCGATGGTTGATGGATCAGGAAGTTTTCTTCTGCGTATAGCAATGACAGCATCACTGATGGATTGTATAGTTGGTGAAGTGATATGCATTGCATGAAGGGTGTTTTTAATGGCTCCATATTCAGTGTTCAACAAGTGATTTTTTTTACTCATAGTTAAAGTAACACTTGAGATAAAAAATTTTCCTTTCAACTCTTTTTTGAATACGCTTTCACGGTATCCGAACATACATTCTTTGTTCGTGAATGATCTTGATGTTCCCGTTGTAAGATCAATTCCGGTAACATTTTCAACAACTTCACAGATTTCTACACCATATGCTCCTATGTTTTGCATGGGTGCAGCACCCACAGTACCGGGTATGAGTGATAAATTTTCTATGCCTCCCCAGTTTTGATTAACACAATGCACAACGAACGGATGCCAGGGTTCACCTGAAGCAACTTCCAGGGTCAGGTCGTCCTCATTTTCTTCAACAAGGGTTATCCCTTTAAGATTGTTATGGATAACAAGCCCTTTAAAATCCTGTGTGAGTAATAAATTACTTCCACCGCCCAGTATCAGATGTCTTTCATTCTTAAATAAATCGGATTGAATGAGTTCATATAAATCATCTGGAGTATGTAAAGAAACAAAATGATCAGCTTTGGCCTGTATGCCAAAGGTATTGTAGGGCTTTAGGTCAATGTTCTTTTGAATGGAAATCATAGTGATCGACAACCCTGCGAAAGTGCATAAAAATCCTCAGGTGTCCTACATGGGGAGAGCATCAATGGTACTCGTACCAAGGCCTGATTAAAAACCTTTTATATCCGCTGCATCAATCTTTATGATGCATATTCTTGGGAAACGTCCGGCAAGATAGGTAGTGCCGCAAACCGCAAGTCCGCCATCGGTGGTGCTAATCACCTGGGCTATTTCAAATGGATTGGAAAAGCCCAAATACTTGCTTGAAAGAAATGCACCGGTGGCCTCATCATAGAAGTACAAGCCTATTTGTTTGGAGCGTGTATTACTTCCGTAAACCAATACATTTTTTGCTTTCAGGACTGTGCGAAGGATTTTTACTTTTGCATTTTGTTCAAGTTCCGGAAAGGTATTTCCACCCAAATCTACGCTTGAGGATGTGCCCGTTGTGTTTAAAATAGTATTTGGCAAAATATAGTTGTCACCGAAATTGAACCGTGCCGCTGCAAACTTGGTTGCGGTTAATGGCTTTACTGCGCTAAACCCTCCGTCATCTTGTATGCCTTGTACAACACCGCGCGGATCATCCTGCACTAAATCAGTGAAAACGAGTGAAAAAGTATAATTATAAAATCCATTGAAATAATAGAGGCCACCAGGAATACGGCCTGCCTCGAAAGGGTATTGACGGCCAGTTCTCAGGAAATGATTAATGATCGGCTCTTCAACCTGATCTCCGGCTCCTATTGTAAACGCTTTTGACTGACTGCTAACTCCACTTGTATTTACAACGGCTAATACGGATTGTTTGGTCAAATGATTATAGGAAAGAAGCACAAAGTTATTCCCATCGACTTGCATAGCGGAGGGATAGTATAATTCTCCGCTGGTCGCGGAAATGTTGACATTTTCCATATTGGCATCGGTTTGTCCCAGTTGGGCCTGGAGTGTAAGCGGATCCATGCAAAAGAAGTAATAGTTGTTATTCACAAAAGCGAGCTGAGCAATGGGGTTAACAAAGCTCTCATCCACTTCAATATCCTTTACAAAGTTTCCATCCTTATCTGCCTTCATCAGATAAATACCGGTGAAATTGGAATCCTCTAATCTGCGACCACCTAAAATCAGGTACCCTCCATCTTCGGTTTGTACCATATCAATAGGGAAGTAGTCTATTGTATAAAGATTATTATCATAAATCTTGGTAAATGATTTCTGATCGAATTCTGGATTGGTTTCTTCAACACACGAAGTGACCATTAAAAATCCTGCAAGCAGCAGGGAGAATAAATACTTTGTCATCGTTGATCCAATGTTTTGAATCCACTGGCCAGGTAACGCATTGGGAAGAGGCAGCCAATGGAAAAGGCCAGATTATTGATTTTAATATCGTCCATAGCCTCACCAATACCTGAAAGCCTGTCGCTGCCAAAGCGATTTTCGGTTGAGTTGATGAGGCTCATGCCTTTGCGGTACTGTATATCCAAATTCAGCCGCACATTGCCCAAATTGTAATTGGCTCCAATGCCCCCCAGTAAGCCCCAGTGATTATTTGCAAAAAGATCTTTAGCGCCTATAATCACCGGATCGTTGGTGAATTCATTCACTCCACCAGAAGCATAGTCGGTACCGGAAACCTCCACCGATTTGTTGGCATTAATAAGGAATCCGTAATACACACCCACTTGTACATACGGCCGTAATCGGTTACCGATGATATCATATTTGAAGATCAGTGGTAATTCAGCATGATCAACTTTTTGTTCGTTGTCGTATGTTAATTCCAGTCGGTTTGTAGCATTTTCAGGATCGCTCCATTCGTAGTTATTGGAATAGGTAAAAACCGAATGGCGGTAAGCAGGCTGCAAACTAAAGGTGAATCCTTTGAAGTAAAAGCTTACTTCCAGTGTAACCTGGCTTCCTATGGCGTTAAAATCGTCATACACTTTATCGGTTTGTGAGGTGGGGTAATTGCCCGGAGATAGTGCCGAGTAGCGCTTGTCAACCGTAACATCCGACAGGTTTACACCGGCTTTTAAGCCAAGCCACCACTGCTTATCCAGAAAATTTCCACCTGGGGTATTTTGTGCACGACTATTATAGGCCTGCGGGCTTTTCCTTTTTGGTGCCTGCCCAAAGACCAATCCGGTAAGCAGCAGAAGAATAGAAAGTGAGTAGAGTTTTTTCATCCGTTAGTTAATCACAACAAGTTTCTTTGATTGCTCAAATGATCCAATATTCATTTTATAAATATACAATCCTGCAGGTATTCCTGTCAGATCTACCGGAATTCTATGCTCACCTGGTTCAAAATTTTTCTTCACCAGTTGCTTCAATGGCTTACCACTGCGATCATACAGCATTACCTGTACCATTCCCTCAGCATTAATCATAAAGGTAAAGGCTGTTTGGGCTTTTGCCGGATTCGGATAGCAATCTCCCAGGTTAAAGCGCTGCTCGATAAATGAATCGGTGCTGGAAATAACCTGAACTGCCAATGGAAGGGGTTGATAAAATCCGCCTTCTTCGCGTGGGCCATCAATAAAGTTACCAAAGAAGATATCGTTGTTGATTTTTTGCTCGTCCACCAGCATCCAGTCTTTTAACAGGTTGGCATAGATCTGCCGGTAGTCGTATTGCATTTCAATGTTGTTGCGGGTCATATCGGGTACGTTGCCAATAACCCCGGGGTTAACGCCACGTCCAAAAACAAATATAGGTCCACCGGTTCCATGATCAGTGCCATAACTTCCATTGGAATGAACTCTGCGTCCAAATTCTGATGTGGTTACAGTTAATACTCTGGATTCCAACCCACGTACTTTTAAATCATCCTGAAAGGCTTTCATAGCCGTTGATATATGGTACATCAGGGCAGCATGTATACCCATGGTTGGGTCATAGCTTTCTACCTGCGAGGCGTGTGTATCAAACCCGCCAATCTTTACCATAAATACTTTGGTCTTACAACCACCGGCCAGCAATCGTGCAATAAGTCGCAATTGAGGAGAAAGGTGATTTCGTTTGCTTCCGGTAGGTGCATTGAATGGATAGACTTCCGGATACGTGGTGGAGGTGTTTCCTCCGGCCTGATACACTTCATACAAGCGCTTGGCGTAGTCATCGGTTTTCTTTTCCAGGCCGAGTATCCAATTCATTTCCTTTCCATAGGGAGAGTTATCGAGGAATTCAGGAGGCTTGCCACGCGGATCTATGTCCTTGTCCTGAAAGCCTTCGAGTTCTTCCACCAGGTTGGCAAAACCAACGGGATCATTAAGTGACAGAGAAGTAGGAATATTATTTTCCTGATGGAAGATCAGCGAAACATCACTGCCCATTTCAATGCCTAATGGATCGAGCATATCGTCATTGGGGAAATCAGCAGGGTACTCCAGCGGTGCATATTCCTGCTGGAGGTATCGCCCCAACCATCCGGAAGAGAAATAGTCATCGGAGCCGCCCCCCATAAACCATATGTCGCGGCCGCGGAAGTGTGAACCATTATTATTTCTGTACGACACCCCTTGCACAAAGGCTACCTTACCCATATCGTACATGCCTTTCATGGCCTGCATATCGGGGTGAAGTCCCACTTGTCTTTCGGACGGAAGGGTGCTATCCAGTGGAATATATTTCCGTAAACTGTTGCTCTTGGGAATAGCGATGTTTGCCCTGCGGCTATAATACTGATCGTACTGCTCTACCGGTATCAATGAATTTAATCCATCATTACCACCATGGAGTTGAAGGATAATCAATACCCTGTCGCTGTCACCTTGTTGTGCCAGTCGCGACAAGGGATTATTGGCCATTACCTTTAAGGGTATACCATTTATAGCAAAGGGCAAGCTTAGGGCGAGGGGTATTTTCTTAAGGAAATTTCTGCGCTTCATGTTAGTGGAGTTGGTATTCGGGGGATTGCATCATGGCATTAAATAAATTTTCAAGCTGGCGTCTCACGGTTTCAGGATCAAATCCGTTGGTCCATCGAATGGTCCATGCGCCCTCCGGGTCGTCATCAATTTTAGGGTTCTCCAGAAAGGAAACCAGGAAATAATTTAACCGCTCGGCAGTAATGGTAGCCGTATCGTCTGCCATTGTATCAAATGTCAGGTTGTTACTTACCGGCAATAACTCACGGGCAAGCTCAATAATCAGGTTGCGGGCATTGGATGCCAGGGCAGGAGTGAAATTAGTCTGCACAAAATTCACCACATCAACTTTCAGCATGCCGTCTTCCATTTCCGATACCAGCCTGCGGATAAACTCATATCGTCTTGCCAGGTAATTCACGGTAATCCAGCTTCGGTGATAAATCGGAAACTGGTGGTAGGCATCGTAACCGGCAACATCAAAGGGTTGGTAAAACACCATGCCTTGGTTGTCGGCTAATCCGATAATTTCACCGGTCTTCTGATAAAACTCAGGGGCGGAAACAGTAATGTCCGGTATTTGATAGTTGAAGAAACGTAGCGAGCCAATAATCAGATCAAGTGGTGACTTTATAATACCACCAAAATTATCGTCATCTACACCGGCAGCGGCCTCGTAGAAATGTTGACTGCGTAAAAGATTTTCTACTACCGGCTGAAGTTTGAAACCATTCGTACGGAAGGTGTTGGCCATTTCAGCGATGATAGTGTTGTAGAGTGATACCGGAATTTCGTGATAAACATAATATCGGTAGATTTTACGACAGATATGGCGTAGTGTTTCTTCCTGCTCATAGAGCATGTCAATCAGTTGACTGATTTCATCCAATGCACTTTCCAATGTTGGATTCGCACCGTTCAGCAAGGTTGGGTCAGGCTGAATGACGTAAGGAAGCCCTGTGTTACTATCAATAAAACTGTCGCTGAATTCTTTCACGCCATTGTCATGCCCAGTGGCGTTGGTATTGCTTCCACGAACTTTACCGCGTGGAAGATTAGTGTCTGGATCGATATTGGAAAAGGTATTATCAAAATCGAAACCAGAGAGCACACGTGCTGCAGCCTGTACATCCTGTTCTTTGTAAAGGATATAATCACCTGGGCCAGGTGTAGGTGGGAGGGAGCCTTCTAACCCGCGACCAATCGAGTATAACTCGAGTAATTCACGCGCATAGTTTTCATTCGGACTTCCCTTTACGTTCAGGTTGCCGTCCAGCAAACGAAGCATGGCGTTGTCGACACTTACCTTCTTTGTCAGTTCCCTGAAATTTACCTCCGGCAGTGCAGTTGCGTCAAGCGCGAATTGCCTGTACAACATATTTTGAAAATACAGAGCCCGACTGCTGCCTATTTTTTCTTGTATGGCAGTAAAGTGTGTATGTAAAAACATTACCAACTTTTCGCGTACGGAGTAAGCCAGACTTTGTGTAGGAGCTACACCGGTGCTCATCATTTGTCCGATAAACCAGCGTTTAAAATACTCCTCGTATTGAAATTCCATTTTCTCCGGATCGGTTACTCCGGTTATAACCCACTGACTATTCGTATCAGGATCTACCGGAATGGGTGGATCAGGAAGTACCTGGCGGAACAATATGTTGGTTGCCTGGAGCGGTGTAAGCGATGCAAAGGTTTCGATTTGTTGTTTCGTAGGACCGAACGAAGCGCGCCTTAACAGGTGTGCTGCTCTATTGTATCCAAGGGTTCCGGAGTATTCGGGTAGTGGCATAGCGTAAAATGATCAATAGCGACAACTTTATCCTTTAAAATTCTAAAATAAACTCATTTCGCAGATAAAGCGCAGATATAGCCGTCTATTGTAGCTATTTTCCTTCAATTTTGATTTACCTCCAGTTTAAATTAAGGTTAATTGTCGTTGGCCAGTAAATTTGAAGCATGAAAATTATTGAATGTCCGCGTGATGCCATGCAGGGGCTCACAGAATTTATCCCAACCGAAAAAAAAATCCGGTATATCAATCAATTGTTGGAGGTTGGATTTGATACGATTGATTTTGGAAGTTTTGTTTCTCCGAAAGCGATACCACAACTGCGAGATACAGTGGAGGTGTTGGAGGGACTTAACTGGAAGGCCAGTTCTTCTAAACTGTTGGCAATTGTGGCTAACACCCGTGGGGCAGAGGAGGCCTGTAAACACGGGGCCATTGCCTACCTGGGTTTTCCGCTTTCTATTTCCGAAACATTTCAACAGCGAAACACCAACAAATCGATTGGAGAAGCCCTGAATACGGTATCCGAAATCCAGGAGCTTTGTCAGCAGTCTGGTAAAGAGTTGGTCTGTTACATCAGTATGGGTTTTGGAAATCCGTATGGCGATCCATACGATGCCAAAACGGTGGAGCAGTTTGTAGGCATTTTAGTAACGTTAGGAATCCGTATAATCTCACTGGCCGATACCATTGGCGTATCAAACCCTGAAAACATTACATTTCTGTTCAGCAGTCTTGCTAAAAAATTTCCTGAGGTTGAATTGGGTGCCCATCTGCATTCAAACCCGAAATCAGCTACCGAAAAAGTTGATGCTGCCTTTAAAGCCGGTTGCAAACGGTTTGATGGAGCCATAAAAGGCTATGGCGGTTGCCCGATGGCCAAAGATGACCTGGTAGGAAACCTGGCCACGGAAACCATTCTGGCATGTCTTGACAGCTTTGATGCTGCTCCCGACTTAAATCAGGAAGCTTTTCAAAAAAGCCTCCTGCTGGCCGATGAAATATTTCCAAAGCATTGAAAATATTACGTTGTACTGCATTTCGCTAGCCAACACTCTACTTTTGTTTCAAATATTGAAAGATCATGAGAAGAGTATTTGTAATGGTTGGGTTGGTTTGTGTGGCTGTAATAGGTTTAGCGCAAGGTGCTAAGGATTACACGCAGAAAGGACGTGAACTATTGGAGAAAGAGGAGTATGTGGAAGCCCTGCTGAACCTGAATAAAGCCCTTGAAGTTGATCCTAATTATGCTTCAGCCTATTATTTCCGCGGAAATATAAAGTCTCAGTTTGATGACCGCCATGGTGCCATGAAAGATTATAACACCGCACTTGAAAAAAAACCCAAACTCACGGAAGCATTTTTTGCAAGAGGCAATGTGAAGATGAAGCTTCAGGACTATTATGGTGCTATTGATGATTATTCAGCCGCAATAGCACTTAACGAAAATTTCGTTGAAGCGTACTACAATCGTGGTAAAGCGAAACAATATTTACAGGCATATCAGGATGCTATTAACGATTGTTCCAAGATTATTGCGATAAACAAAAAAAGTGTTGATGCCTATTACATGCGTGGGTTATTGCGCATAGAATTTGGTGACCTGAAAAACGGCTGCCTGGATTTGAGTAAAGCAGGAGAGTTGGGTGACTTAAAAGCTTACGAACTGATTAAGGAAAAGTGTAATCAGAAAAATCAGGAAAAGGACTAAGATCTTGGTTTTAGTTGTCAGGTGAGCCATTCTAAACTTAACGACTAAGCGCATACATTTTACCGGGCAATGATTTTACTGCCCCGTTAAATTCCAGTCCTAACAGTACGGAAGCCAGCTGACTGACAGGCAGGTTTGATTTCCAGCTTAACTCATCAATCATTACCGGACTTTTTTCCAACAATAAGGTCAGTATAATTTTCTCCTCTTCCGTATACCCCTCCATCGAGAAGGGCGTAACTTTTTTCTGCCGGTTTGTCTTTGCCGCTTCCCAATTCATAATGTATTCCAAATCCTTAATGGATGATATAAGGTGCGCCTTGTTGGTTTTAATCAGGTTATTGCAACCGGCAGAATAGGTTATTCCAACACTTCCGGGAAAAGCGAATACGTCTTTATTATATCCGTTAGCTATCTCTGCGGTTATCAATGCGCCACCCTTTTCAGCAGCCTCAACAACTACCAGTGCATCGGATAAACCGGCAATGATCCGGTTGCGTTCAGGGAAATTGTGTGCATCTGGCTTGGCGCCAAAAGAATTCTCTGTAACCAGTCCTCCGTGTTCCAACATTTTGTGTGCAGTTTCTTTGTGCGATGCCGGATAAATAACGTCAATACCACTGCCCATTACCCCTACAGTAGGTAAGTTATTTTTTAATGCTTGCTTGTGCGCTTGTATATCAATGCCGTAGGCTAACCCGCTCACAATTAATGCTCCGTGTGGCACTAATCCTTCCACAAGCTTTTCAACCTGTTCCTTTCCGTAGGCAGTTGCCTGTCGTGTGCCCACAATACCCACCGTTTTTGGGTTTTCAAAATCAAAATTACCCTTAACATACAGCATGGATGGTGCATCGGGTATATGCTTCAGGCGCGAAGGATAATTTTTATCGAGGTAGAAAATAATTTTGACGGATTCCTTTTCTGCACGCTTAATTTCCTTTTCAGCTTTTTCGAAAGAACCTCCCCTGGTAAGTGCTTCTGCTATTGCCGGTCCGATGCCAGGAATTTTAAGGAGCTTGCCCTTTGGGGTTTTAAATACTTTTTCGGCTGAGCCACAATAGCTGATGAGTTGGCGAATGGTATAATCGCCAATGCCCGGAATGAAATGCAGGGCCACCAAAGCAACTCTGTTTTGATCGATCATTTCAGAAAAATGCTAAATAGTTCTGAATTACTGACAACAGTTTTGGGTGTGATTAGTAAAAAACAGGAAAAATGTCAGTGTAATTGTTCGCGCAATTCAACGAGGAACCTGCGAACATTCTTGAGCGAATCGATAAGCTCGATTTTATCCTTTACTGAGTTGTTATCGTTGCGCAGCATCTCCTTAGCGCCCTGTAAAGTGAATCCCTTTTCTTTTACCAGGTGATAAATAGTCCGTACACTGTCAATATCTTCTTTGGTAAACTGCCTGTTTCCTTTGCGATTCTTCTTCGGTTTGATGAGATCAAACTCAGATTCCCAAAAACGGATGAGGGAAGGGGCTACGTTGAAAATTTCAGCTACTTCTCCTATGGAGTAGTAGAGTTTTTCGATTTCTTTTTCCTTATACGCCATGCTGTGAAGCAAAGTAAACAATTAATCTATTACCGCCAATACTCTTACCCCGGAAAAATATTTCAATTCATGGTGAGCTTATAAACCATAACCGAATGGCCACCCCCTTTACCAGCCTTGCCTTGTGCGGTCACCAATAAGTATTGATCATCATCGGTAATTTCCATACCTACAGGGAATGAGTCGGCATGAATCTCCGCAACTTTGCTCATGGTGGAGGTATTCACGACAATTATTTTGCTAAGATTATTAACGCAGGCAAACACATATTTTCCATCCGATGAAGCAACGATGGTTCGGGCGCCCGGGCCCACGTAGCAACTTTTCCAGGCCTCTTTATCGGTTATGCTTTTACCGGCATTTTCCGATTTGCTTTGAATAAAGCTCTGCCAGTTGGTTTTTTGAACGTGACCTGTAGAATTGCTGCTGATGATCAGGTCATCGCCTGAAATAATCAGGTGGCGGATGTTGTAATAGGGACTATAACTCACTCCCAGGTATTGGTAATTGTTTTCCAAATCAAAAACAGCAATGCCCCCATCGCCACCCATCCGGCCTACCAGCAGGTATTTTGAATCGGGGGTGAATACGGTGCCTCGCAAACAATAACCGCAGTTGCTGTCACGATCAACTTTTACACCAGGTTCGAATTTCACCTCAAGCCGTTTATCCACAACAGCATGATTAACATAGGTGAATTGAAAAGGGTCATCTCCGCTGGTGTCAATGATTCCAAGGGTATTATCTCCCCAGTGGGTAACGGCAACGTATCGGCTGTTGGGTGATGCAGCAATCATTTTAGGCAGAATGCCGGTGGGCATTACCCGAACAATTTCATCAGTATCGGTATCGATTATAGCCACAGCTGAAGGGCTCTCGGCATTCACATCATAACTTCTCCGGTAATAGGTTACCCATAAATATTTGCCGTTGTGCGAAAAGCAGCTTTCAACTGGCTTACCACTGAAAATATTAAAATCGGTTTTTCGAAAGCGGTATTTATAATCGAATGCGTGGTATTCCCCGTCTTTAAAAAGATGCTGATTCTGTGCATTGAATACATGGCGGATAACTTTTAGCTTTTCAAAGGTTTCAATGCTGTACACTACCGTTTCGTTACCCTCCAGGGATTGCACATAGAACTTCTTCTTTTCGGGCAGGTAGTTTACCGACTTAGGCGAGTTAATACTTCGGTCAAATTTATCGTTAGGATTTTTTGTAGTGGCTACACGGTGCTGATACCGCGCTATCAACTCTAACGAAACAGGTGCATTGAAGGGAACCGATGTAATACCCAGGGTATTGTAAATGGACTCTTCTTCATCTTTTTGTGCAAAGCCATCGAAAATGATAAGGAATAGAACAGCTGTGAACAGGAATTGCTTCAATAAGATCATGAATCAACAAGTTAAACAGATTATAAACCACAAAATTACGAATTGAACAATATCAGGCGAAACGAATTGAATGCCTATTTGGTAGCTGAGGCCTTATACTTTGGGTGCTCAACAATTTTTTGATATTCCTGATGACTAAGGTCACGCTGGAAGAAATTTATTGGGTTTACCTGCTGTCCGTTGTGTAATACTTCATAATGAAGGTGATAGGCATCGCTCTGGCCGGTAGTGCCAACATAGCCCACCAACTGCCCGCGTTTTACTTCCTGCCCAAGTTTTAATTCATATTTCAACAGGTGCGCATAACGGGTTTCATAACCGAATCCATGATCAATATAAATCACCAATCCATACGTTTCGGAATAATCGGCACGCGACACCACACCATTGCCGGTGGCGAAAACCGGAGCACCTTTAGGAGCCGTCATGTCCAACCCGCGGTGGTCGCGCCATATTCTCAGCAAGGGATGAAAGCGATTTCCAAACGTAGTATGCAGGTGTACAAGATCTTTATTGTGTATGGGTAATATAGCTGGGCGTGAAGCCCGCTTGCTTAACTGAATATCAGCCTTAAGGCTGAGTTCATCAAAGGACTGGAGTTCAACCTGAACCTGGTGTTTTAATTTTTCAAGCCGCTCATAACTTTCTTTCACCAGTTTATAGTCAGCAACTTCTTCAAACTTTCTTTCTATACCACCCACACCTGCTTCGCGAATACTGGGTGAAAGGGGCTGAAGATCAAGCAAGGTTCTGTAATAGTCATCATCTTTTTGGCTAAAGTCGGCCAGGCTTGAATAAGCATTATCAATTTCTTCCTGTAGTTCTGACCAATCTGCCAGCAGCATTTTGTTTTCCTGTAACAGGTATTGCTCTTGTAACGAGGCATAGTGCTGAATGTACCACCAGGTTGCCGGAAGGGAGGTTATAAGCGATAGCAAAAGGTAGATAGCAGCTCGTTTAAAAAATTTCTTCCTGCTCGGATAGATCCGCTCATACTGGCAGGTCTCGGGGTTATATCGGTAATAGAGGTTGGCCATGTTAATCGAGCGACTGGTTTTTTTGTTTGGCGAGCAGGCGCAAGGCGGCATACTCGGTGCTATTCAATCCCTCCATTAAATAATCGACCGGGTCAACTTGTTTGTTCTTTTTCAGCACTTCAAAATGCAGGTGTGGCGAAACAGCTCCTCCCGTCATGCCAACGGTTCCGATTACAGCACCTTTAGGAACAGATTGGCCAGGTTTTACTTTGACTTCGCCAAGGTGTGCATATCTTGTTTTATAGCCATTGCCATGATCAATCTCAATAACATTGCCCATGCCCATTTGGAGATCGCTTAGCCGTACTTCATTTACTTTGCCAGCAGCGCTGGCGTACACCGGTGTTCCGCGTGGTGCAACAAAATCAATTCCCTTATGCTGGTATTTTGCTTTATGAAAGGGATGAGTCCGTTCACCAAATCCTGAGGCAAGTTTTGTGAGCTCTTTGTTTTCTACTGGTTGAAGAGAAGGGATGTTTGTTAAAAGGTTTAATTCCTCACGACTAATCGAGAGGTTATCGCCAAATAAAAAGTTGACGTAACGCGTAGTATGAAGAAGGTTTTCCGATTGAGCCTTGGCTTTATTGATAAGTTCGTAAAAATCAGCTGAGTTATTTTGAGAGGGCGTGAAAGCAAGAGAGCTCAATACTGTTTTTGGTGTAAGCTCCTTGGCTAATTTCTCATGCACAATTCCTTCTGTCTTCTCCAGTGAGGCAAGCGATTCATGAACTTTTGAAATCTCCTGTTTCAAAACAGTTCGATGAACTTTAAGAACCGCATTTTCCTTTTGAAGGGCTTGTTCGGCTTGTGTCGTAAACACAGCACTGTGGAGGAAAAGAAAGCCAATGAAAAGCGAGCCCGAAAGCATGGTGAAGATCAGCAACGACCCAAAAATATTTTTTACTTGAAGTGGAACCGGTTCGTACCGGCAGGTGGTGGGATTGTATCGGTATTTCAGTTGACGCATCAGGGGTTTAAAAAAATCACTGAAATAAGCATGTTGTCATATATTGCCTCTTAATTTTGTGCCTTGGCTTCAGTTTTAAGCCTATAAGGCGGCCAAATATAGTAAAATATAGGTATTTAGATAGGAACCCCTGCATGGATTCAGCAACGATACGGAAGCAGTTTTTAGCCTTTTTTGAAAAGAAATCACACCTTATTGTGCCCTCAGCACCCCTGGTACTAAAGAATGACCCAACCCTGTTGTTCACCAACTCGGGCATGGTGCAGTTCAAGGATTATTTTTTAGGACATGGAACTCCGAAAAGCAAACGGATAGCCGACACTCAAAAGTGTCTCCGTGTAAGCGGCAAGCATAACGATCTGGAAGAAGTTGGCATTGACACCTATCACCACACCATGTTCGAAATGCTGGGTAACTGGTCGTTTGGTGATTACTTCAAGAAAGAAGCGATTGAATGGGCTTGGGAGTTACTCACCGAAGTCTACAAGCTTCCAAAAGAAAGATTATACGTTTCCGTTTTTGGTGGCGATAAAACAGATAACCTTCCGGTAGATGAAGAAGCAAAAAAACTCTGGAAAAATTTTGTAGAAGAAGACCGGATCATCTTAGGAAAAAAGAAGGATAATTTTTGGGAGATGGGCGAGACCGGTCCATGCGGACCATGTTCTGAGATTCATATTGACTTACGATCGGAAGAAGAAATTAAAAAGAAGCCTGGTAAGGAACTGGTGAATAACGATCATCCACAGGTAGTAGAAATCTGGAACCTCGTGTTCATGGAGTTTAACCGCAAGGCCGATGGCTCACTGGAAAAACTTCCTGCACAACATGTTGATACCGGCATGGGTTTCGAGCGCCTGTGTATGGCCATTCAACAAAAGACTTCCAATTACGATACCGATGTATTTGCCCCGCTGATTAACTTCATTGCCGAGGCAGCAAATGTTAAGTATAAGCAAGACGAGAAGACAGACATTGCCTTACGCGTAATGGCCGATCATATTCGTGCTGTTTCTTTTGCGATTTGTGATGGTCAGTTGCCTTCAAACACCGGGGCAGGTTATGTTATTCGCAGAATTTTAAGGAGAGCTGTTCGCTATGGTTACACCTTTTTGAATTTCAAAGATCCGTTCCTGTACAAACTTGTCCCGATTTTAGCGAATCAGATGAAGGAGGTGTTCCCTGAATTGCAGGCTCAACTTGATTATGTGACACGGGTTATTCAAGAGGAGGAGGATTCTTTCTTAAAGACTTTGGCAAAGGGTTTAAATAGATTAGAATCAGCTATGAAGAGGATTGAGCACATAAATTCTGCTCGGCCAAAAAATGTTTTAAGTGCTTCCGAGGTAATCTCTGGTGAACTTGTTTTTGAATTATACGATACCTTCGGTTTTCCTTTTGATCTCACGTCACTCATTGCCCGTGAAATGGGTTTCTCTGTGGATGAAAAGGGCTTTCAGGCTGAGATGCAAAAACAGAAAGAACGTTCAAAAGCAGATGCCGCAAAAGCTACCGGAGACTGGATTCTGGTTGGCGATGATGAGAAGACAGAATTTATCGGCTATGATTTTTTGGAAGCCAATATCCGGATTGTGAAGTACAGAAAACTGGTACAGAAGAATAAGGAACTCTACCAACTGGTCTTTGACCGCACACCATTTTATGCCGAAAGCGGTGGTCAGGTAGGTGATACGGGTTACATTCAGGCGGGTACCGATAAGATCAGCATTACCGATACCAAAAAGGAAAATGAGCTGATCGTTCATTTTGTTGATAAGCTCCCAACTGATTTAACAGCTTTATTTCATGCTGTAGTTAGCGAGAAGAAACGCAAGCTAACCATGAACAATCACTCAGTAACACACTTGCTTCATGCCGCGTTGCGTGAAGTTTTAGGTAAGCATGTTGAGCAAAAGGGATCATTGGTAAATGAGAAAGTTACCCGCTTTGACTTTTCACATTTTGCCGCCATGACGCCCGAAGAAATTCAGAAAGTGGAAGATCGGGTGAATGCAAAAATCCGGGAAGATATTCATACTGATATTAAATTGAATGTGCCCATTGACGATGCAAAAAAGCTTGGTGCAATGGCGCTGTTTGGAGAGAAGTATGGCGACTACGTTCGGGTGGTAACATTCGATCCTTTATTTTCTGTCGAGCTTTGTGGCGGTACTCATGTTGCCTCATCCGGTAACATCGGGCTATTCAAAATTATTTCTGAGAGTTCAGTTGCAGCCGGTGTTCGCAGAGTTGAAGCGATAACTGCTGAAACTGCTGAACATTATGTTCGCAATGAGTTGTCATTGTTGGATGAAGTGCGTGGGCTTTTAAAGAATCCGAAAGACCTGATCGCATCCGTTAAAAACCTGGCGGAAGAAAAACATGCCCTCGAGAAGAAGCTTGAAGCTGTTCACCAGGAGTATGCCAATAATCTTAAGGATCAACTGGCCAAGAAAGCTTTAAAGTCAAACGGAGCACATACCATTATTGAAAAGGTATCGGTACCCAATGCAGATGCATTGAAAAATATCGCCTACGCACTGCGCAACCAATTTGATGATTTATTGCTGATACTCGCTGCCGATGTAGAAGGTAAGCCTCAGGTTTCGGTTATGATAGGTGAGAAACTCATGGAAACAAAAAAATACCATGCCGGTGAATTGGTAAAAATTCTCGCAAAGGAAATTGATGGTGGTGGAGGAGGACAACCTTTTTTCGCTACTGCGGGGGGTAAGAACCTGAGTGGACTGGATGCAGTAATTGCAAAAGCAAAATCGATTATTGATGGTCTGTAATCAAATACCTTTAGGGTGGAAGGGCTATCGTCTGTGGACTATTTGCTATGGACCTCACTAAGTATACAGCCGTCATCGGTCTTGAGGTTCATGCTCAGCTTCTTACGGAAAGCAAAATCTTTGCTGCCGACTCAACTGCTTATGGCAGTGCTCCCAACACAAACATAAGTGCCATTGCGTTAGCACATCCTGGCACCTTACCTAAGCTGAACAAAAAAGTTGTTGAGTTGGCAATAAAAATGGGTTTGGCATGTCATTCGCAAATTGCCCGTTTCATGATCTTCGACCGTAAGAATTATTTCTACCCCGATTTGCCAAAAGGCTACCAGCTTACACAAGATCGAACCCCTATATGCAAAGGTGGGTATGTTTCCATTAAACTTGATGGTGTTGAGAAAAAAATTCAACTGAATCGCATCCACCTGGAAGAAGATGCCGGTAAATCGATGCATGTGGAAGGCACCGATGAAACCTTGGTTGATTTTAATCGGGCAGGTGTACCACTGATTGAAATTGTTACCGATCCGGTTATTCGAAGTTCAGCGGAAGCCTATGCATTTCTTACAGAAGTTCGTAAACTGGTTCGCTACCTGGATGTGTGCGATGGTAATATGGAGGAAGGTTCACTTCGATGTGATGCCAACGTTTCGATTATGCTGAAAGACGCAACCGAGTTTGGTAAAAAAGTGGAGATCAAGAATATGAACTCTATCCGAAATGTACAACGCGCTATTGATGCTGAGATTGACCGTCAAATCGGTTTGGTACAGAAGGGTGAAGTAATAGTTTCGGAAACGCGATTGTTCAATGCTGACACGGGAGCCACGTATAGTATGCGCGCGAAGGAAGAGTTGAATGATTACCGCTATTTTCCTGATCCAGACCTAAGCCCTGCTAAGGTTTCGGGGCAATGGCTTGATGAGATAAAATCATCCATGCCTGCCTTACCGGAGGAACTTGTTCCGAAATTCACTACGCATTACAAACTGCCCCTTTACGATGCAGAAGTGCTTACCGATACGAAGGATGTTGCCCGATACTTTGAAGAAGTTTGCAAGCATGTTTCAAATTATAAGGCAGTTTCCAACTGGATTATGGGCCCGGTAAAATCGGCTATGAATGAACTTACACTAACGGCAAACGAATTTCCTGTAACTGCTGTTACCTTAGCCGAACTTATTCAATTGGTAGAATCGGGTAAGGTCAGTTTTTCAGTTGCTTCACAGCGGGTATTGCCTGAATTATTAAAAGATGTTGGCAAATCACCACTGGAAGTGGCACAGCAATTGAATGTTCTGCAATCCAGTGATGAAGATTCTATTTTACCGGTCATCGATAGTGTTGTGGCTGATTTTCCGGATAAAGTACAGGAGTACAAACGCGGTAAAAAGGGAATATTAGCTATGTTTATGGGCGAAGTGATGAAACGCAGCAAGGGTAAGGCCGACCCGAAAGTGGCCAATCAATTATTAGTAAAGAAACTTGAAGAAAAATGAAGCGATTAAATGTTAGTGTGAGTTTTGTGTTGATCAGTGTGTTGTTGTTGGTGGGTTGCTCCTCCAATGGCCAACAGGCTAAAAATGATGGCAGTTGGGAAGTTACCGTGAAAGGTAAGGTAGGCTTTCCGCAACAAGGAGGTACCATTTCCATCATGGAAATCACTAAAGCGGGTACGGGTTGGCAGGATACTATTAAGTTGAAAGGCAATTATACATTTTCGAAAAAAGTAAAACTTAAAGAGCCAGGGTATTATAAAATAAACTTTTATAACCGTCAGGCGGTGGATGTTATCCTCCATAAAAGCGATCTGGAAATAAACGTTGATGGTAACGAAGCCACCGGCTTTTTTGAAGTGAAAGGTTCACCTGAAATCGAATTCATCCGAAATGCACAAACACTGATTAATGGTGTTCAAAATTCACCGGAAGCACAAAAGCTTATAGCCGATTTCAATAAAGCCCAGGTAGCCAACGATGAAAAGACTATACTGGCTATACAAAAGGAGTATCAAAAATTATTGACCAATGCCAGCGATAAAGTAGCTGCACAGGTAAAGGAAAGTCCGCCATCACTTGGTGTAATCAATGTACTACAAGGTCAGCTTTTAGATAAGGATATTTATTTTGATGCCTATGTTGTGACGGCTGAAAAGCTTAAAAAGGAGTGGCCTGATTATACCCATTCAAAAGATTTTGTTGCTATGGTGGATAAAATGAAAACCCTGGCAATTGGACAGAAAGCCCCTGAAATTTCATTGGCTAATCCGGAAGGTCAGGTTGTACCTTTGTCATCTTTGCGAGGCAAATACGTGCTTGTAGATTTTTGGGCGAAATGGTGTGGCCCTTGCCGCAAAGAGAATCCGAATATCGTGAGGGCATATAATGCTTATAAGGATAAAGGCTTTACCGTTTATGGTGTTTCACTTGATCGTTCAAAAGAGGACTGGTTGCAAGGCATTCGTGAAGATGGTTTAACCTGGACACACGTTTCGGATTTAAAATTCTGGCAATCAGAAGCCGCAAAAACTTATAACATCACAGCCATTCCTTTCTCACTTTTGCTTGATCCGGATGGTGTAATCATCGCCAAGAACCTTCGCGGTCAGGCATTGGATGATAAACTGGAAGAAGTTTTGGGTGGTAAGTAAGTATGAATTAAAAATGCATCTCTCAGCTACGCTTTCCTTTACATTGAATTTGTAAAGCAGTAGGCAATAATATTGGCGCCCATCTGCAAAGCCTCCAGGTGTTTTTCGGCAGGGGTGTTGTGCACGCGTCTGTCTTCCCAGCCATTGCCAAGGTCGCTTTCATAGGAATAGTAAAGCACCAGGCGACCTTCATAAATTAACCCAAAGCCCTGGGCAGGTTTTCCGTCATGCTCATGAATTTTGGGCAATCCTCGAGGAAATTTGAATTTCTGTTGATAGACGGGATGATCGAAGGGTAATTCTTTTAATTCCAGTTCCGGAAATACTTTTTTCAACTCCAGCCGGATGTACTTATCCAATCCATAGTTATCATCAATGTGTAAAAAGCCACCACCAATCAGGTAGCTGCGCAGGTTAGTGGCTTCTATATCGGAAAAAACCACGTTGCCGTGGCCCGTGATATAAATGTAAGGGTAAAGGTAAAGGTCTTTACTGCTCACTTCAACAATGTCTTCTTCGGGGGCTATCATAGTACCCAGTTCAGTATTACAAAAGGCTATCAGATTAGGTAGCGCTGTTTTGTTGGCATACCAGTCACCGCCACCGTTGTACTTAAGTTTGGCGATTTTAAGGGTTTGGCTAAAACATACTATTGAACTGAGAATACAGCAGATTGTAAAAAATAGCTTCATCCGGTTACGTTTTATAGTATTTATCAAATTTAACGTAAATATTTCCAAACTGGATTAAACTCTTGGATTTAAGGCTTGTCTAAGGGGTGTTTTAAAATAATGGATAAACTTAAACTGGCTTATGAAAACAATTTCTTTCTTTAAGAAAACCCTGGTCTACATGAATATTGTTGCGCTGGGTGTTGTGGTATCGTGTACCGATGAATCAGCTCAACTTCAGCAAGAGGCTGCTGACATAGCAGAAGATGCTATAACTGATTATTATTTTGAAGATGTTGATGATATGACCGGTCTTGCCATGTTATCAGACAACGCAACTGATGATGGTGGCGATGGTGGTCGTGTTGCTGAAGGGCATCGGGTAATTACTATTCAGGACCCCAGATTCAATTGCTCCGGTGTGGTGATCACCATAACTATGGATGCAGCCTCTACTCCAAACGTTCCCAAAGGCCAAATAGTGATTGACTTTGGTAATGGATGTACAGACTTATTGGGTAATCTTCGAAAGGGTAAGATAGTCATTAACTTCAATGGGCGCAGGTTCCTGCCTGGCTCTACTGTTACAACAACGTTTGACGGTTACTCTGTTAATGATATAGCTTTAAGCGGTGTAAGATCGTTAACTAACGTTACTGCAAGTAATGTTGAGGCCCCTAAATTCCAGGTACAATTGACAAATGGTCGTGCAGTTTGGCCAGATGGCACTGAGGCTACACGATCGCATTGCTTTGTGCGTGAGTGGATACGGGCAGCAAATCCCCTTAATGATGCTATGGTAGTGACGCAATGTGGTGATGCTGCTGCAGCAGCCTCAGGTACAAACCGCAGAGGAAGAGCATATACCATGTCTATTACTGCTCAGTTAATGTATAAACGTGGTTGCCCAATAGCCGTAAGTGGTATCAAACAATTCACCGATGTAGCTTCAGGAAAAGTAATTACAGTTGATTATGGTGATGGCACTTGTGACCGGATTATCACTATAACCGTTGATGGAAATTCAAGAAACGTGAATGTGAACAAAAGAGGGTAGAAGGGTTGGTTTTTTAGTGAAAAGTCCTGGTCCTGTTCTTACGGGGTCAGGACTTTTTCTTTTATTTGTTCCTCAAAACCACACGATGAGAAATTACCTCGATTTAATGCAGGATATCCTGGAGACCGGCAGCCTTAAAACCGACCGCACCGGCACCGGTACCTATTCCGTGTTTGGAAGGCAATTGCGGTTTAATCTCGCTGAAGGTTTTCCATTAGTCACTACCAAAAAACTGCATCTTCGCTCTATTATCTATGAATTGTTGTGGTTTTTAAATGGTGATACCAACATCAAATACCTAAAGGACAATGGTGTATCGATTTGGGATGAGTGGGCTGATGAAAATGGCGATCTTGGCCCGGTGTATGGTCACCAATGGAGAAGCTGGCCAGCTCCGGATGGAACCACTATCGATCAGATTTCTAAAGTAGTAGCGCAAATAAAGACCAAACCCGATTCGCGCAGGCATATAGTTTCAGCCTGGAATCCCGCAGAAGTAGATAAAATGGCTTTGCCTCCTTGCCATGCTATGTTTCAGTTTTATGTTGCGGATGGCAAGTTGTCCTGCCAGTTATATCAGCGTAGTGCAGATTATTTTTTAGGAGTTCCCTTCAACATAGCCTCTTATGCTCTACTTACTTGCATGGTGGCGCAGCAATGTGATTTAACGCCAGGCGATTTTGTATGGACGGGTGGAGATGTTCATTTATATACCAATCATGTGGAGCAGGCCCGGTTGCAGTTAACACGCCAACCATTTCCGTTACCTCAATTGGTAATCAAGCGTAAACCCCTCAGCATCTTTAACTATACGTTCGAAGACTTTGAAATCCTGAATTATCAATCTCACCCGGCTATTAAGGCTCCGATAGCGGTTTGAGCGGGTAATCCACAATAATCTTCAAAAAATACCCGCTGCTGTAACAATTATACCCTTGCCGCGACAAATCCCGTATTCTTACCCATTATGCACGAAAAAAGCAGTGTTTTTGACATGATCGGCCCGGTAATGATCGGCCCGTCAAGTTCGCACACAGCCGGAGTAGTTCGGATTGCCCGAACAGCCCGCAAGCTTTTGGGTAGTCAACCCGAAGAGGCCGATATTATCTTTTATAACTCCTTTGCGCGAACCTATGAAGGGCACGGAAGTGACAGGGCGATTATTGCCGGTTTGCTTGACTTTAAAACCGATGATAAGCGCATAAAAGAATCCCTTGATCTGGCCGGTAAAATGGGTCTCAAGTATCATTTTAAATCGGTAGGAAATGCCTCAACCATGCACCCGAACACGATTCGGATAACGTTAAAAAAAGGTGATCATGAAATTGAGGTGCTGGGCGAGAGTAAGGGTGGTGGCATTATTAACATTGCTGAAGTAGATGGATTTAAAGCCGATTTCAGCGCAAACCTACACACGCTTGTGATTTTTGCAGATGATGTAAAAGGAAGCATTGCCTTTATTGCCAGCATACTTTCACATGATGATTGCAACATCGCTACCATGTCGGTATCCAGAAGAGGAAAACATGATCAGGCTTGCCTGGTTATTGAAATGGATTCCGGCTTAAAGCCTGTAACATTGGAATACCTGCGGAGTCTAACGTGGGTGAAAGAAGTTATTTACATACCTGATATTGATCTCTAAATATGACACGAAAACTATTTTTTATTGGATTTATGCTGTTTGCGAATCTGCTGTTCGCACAACAAACAAAGAAAACCTGGACACTTCGGGAAATAATTGACTATGCCATTTCGAATAACCTTACCATTAAGCGGAGCACCTATAATGTACAGTCCGGAGAAATCAATTTACTCCAGTCGAAAATGGCGATGTTACCTAATTTAAATTTTAATGGTAATTATGGTATTAACTGGGGTCGTACGATAGATCCAACCACCAACATATTCACAGAAAATGAAATTCGAAATTCTAACTTGGGTGCAACCAGCACATGGTTATTATGGAATGGTTTCAGATTATTCTACAACCTGAAACAAAGTGATATAGAGCTTGACGCAGCCAATGAAGATCTAATCAAAGCCCGCAATGACGTTATACTCAATGTCATCACCTTGTATTTAAATGTTGTATTTAACAAAGAACTCTACAATGTTGCCCAACTTCAACTGAATACTACACAGGAGCAATTGCAAAGAACCAGAAAATTAGCTGATGCCGGATCAGTACCATTGGCCGATGTTCTTAATCTTGATGCGCAGCTGGCAACAAATGAAGTAAATGTTATTCAGCAGGAAAACGCACTTAATCTTTCGTTGCTGCAACTTAAACAGGCGCTTCAACTACCCGCATCAACACCCATGGATGTGGAACTCCCTCAAGTTGATATATCCAACGAATTACTGATCAACAAAACGGCTGATGAGATTTATGATATTGCAACCCTTTCCATGCCAGAAATAAGGGCAGCTGAATTACGCAAAACAAGCTCGCAATATGCATGGCGTTCAGCGAAGGGTAATTTATACCCACGTATCAGCGTTAACGCATCTTACAATACTGTATATTCAGATCAGCGCAGACAATTTTATCCGGATGGAAACTTTCAAATTGTTACAGAGCCCATCGGCTATGTGGATGGAAGTAATGCTACTGTGTTCCGTGACGTAACTGTTCCTACGGGTCAAATCAGTGTTCCATCCATTGGTGATCAATATCGGGATAACCGTGGACGCAGTGTTGGCGTGAATTTGCAAATTCCTATTTTTAACGGGTTATCAGCCCGGTCGGCCATGCAGCGTGCCGCCATCAGCCGGAATGTTGCTGACATTTCCTACCTCGAAATCAGCAATACATTGCGGCAAGCTGTTGAAACAGCCTATAACAATGCCCTGGCTGCTGGTAAAACCTATGCATCTACCGAAAGGCAAGTGAAAGCTCGTGATGAAGCATACCGTATGGCTAAGCAACGCTATTCACTGGGAGCAGTAAATTTTGTTGACTATCAGCTGGCTGAGAATAACTTATTCCAGTCACAATCGGATCTGTTACGTGCTAAATACGATTTTATTTTCCGAAAAAAGGTTCTTGATTTCTACCAGGGTCTTCCACTTGATTTTTAACCACTCTTTATAACTTACTATAATGGCAAAGCAGAAAAAAAAGTCGAATAAATTAATTTATATACTCATTGGAGCAGTAGTTGTTTTGCTTCTCTTCATCTTCATTGGCCGTTCACAAGGATGGATTGGCAAACCGAAAGATCTTGAAGTGGAACTTACCAAGGCCAAGCGCACCACCATCATTGAAAAGGTTAGTGCTTCCGGTACGGTTCAGCCTGTTACTGAAGTGAAACTGGCGCCAGAAGTGTCTGGCGAAATCAGGGAACTGATGGTAGAAGATGGGGATCCGGTATCCAAAGGAGCACTGTTGGTAAAAATTCGTCCTGATACCTGGTTATCGCAATTGGAAAGAGCTGAAGCATCGTTAAATCAGCAGCGGGCTAATATGGTTTCGTCAGAGGCTGCCTTGTCTCGGGCAGAAGCTACCTACACACGGGCGCGGCAGGATTTTGAACGTCAGGAAAAGTTGTGGTCTGAAAAGGTGATCTCTGAAGCTGACTGGCAGTTGGCGCAACAGAACTTTAAAGTAGCTGAGAATGATTTGAAATCAGCCAGGCAATCGCTCGAGGCTGCAAAATATATTGTGAGAAGTAGCGAGGCAACAGTGAATGAAGCACGGGAAAATGTGCGCCTCACCAGTGTTGTGGCGCCTATGGATGGCCACGTTTCGAAGTTAAATGTTAAGAAAGGTGAACGTGTAGTGGGTACCGTGCAAATGCAGGGAACTGAAATGCTGCGCATTGCTGATCTTAGTGTAATGGAGGTTAGGGTAAATGTAAATGAAAATGATATTGTTCGTGTACACATTGCCGATACAGCCATAATCGATGTAGATGCTTATGCGAACTCCGAGAAACAGTTTAAAGGAGTTGTAACACACATTGCCAACACCGCTAAAGACAAGGTTTCCTCTGATGCGATTACCGAATTTGAAGTAAGAATTTTAATACTCAATTCTTCTTATAAAGATTTGGTGGATGCCGGGAAGCAATTTCCTTTCCGCCCGGGTATGACAGCCAGTGTAGAAATATTAGCTACACGCAAGGAAAATGTTATTTCTGTTCCGCTGGCTGCAGTAACTACCCGAATCCCGGATGATAAAAAGAAAAATACGGACACTGCTCAACCGGCTGGAAATCAGCCATCATCCAGTAAGAAACAGGATAAAGTTGTTGTATTTGTGAACGAAGGGGGTGTAGCAAAGATGATTGAAGTAAAAACAGGTATAAGCGACTACGATAACATTGAAATACTTGAAGGCATTAGTGACTCCGCAGAAATTGTAACCGGTCCATTTCTAATGGTATCTAAAAGGTTAAAAGAAGGTGACAAAATCCGTCAGGCACAAAAGAAGGAAGCTGATAAAAAAGAAGAAAAATCAAAATAATTACCAGACTGCATTAGTGCATAAACTCCCGATTGGTATTCAGTCGGGAGTTTTTTTTATACCTTTCTGTAAAAAGATATGGTACAGCATCCCTGGCACGAAGTCTCCATTGGCGTTAATCCGCCTGATCAAGTGAACGGTATTATTGAAATCCCGCGAGGGTCACGCGCTAAATACGAGATTGATAAGGAAAGCGGGTTGATAAAATTAGACCGTGTTCTTTACGCCTCTATGTATTACCCTTTGAATTACGGATTTATTCCACAAACATTGGGCGAGGACAACGATCCGCTGGATATTGTAGTACTCACGCAGGTTTCAGTAGTTCCTCGTTGTATGATTCCTTCAAAAGTGATTGGTGTAATGCGCATGATCGACCGGGGTGAAGCCGATGATAAAATTATAGCTGTAGCGGAACAAGATGCCAGCGTTAGTCATATTCGTGATGTGAGTGAACTCCCTGATTTCTTTCGGGTGGAGTTGAAGCACTTCTTTGAAAATTATAAAACACTTGAAAATAAAAAGGTTGTGGTGGATGAATTCCTGAGCAGGGCTCAAGCGCTGCCCATAATTGAAAGAAGTATAGCCTACTACAAAGAGGTATACGGCAAGTAGAGACTGCACCCTCCAGGACCTATCACGAATAGTTCGCAATTATGAACTTAACCAAACGCTATCGTTAAAACGCCATGAAAGAATTAATTGTTATAGGATGACTGCATAAAAGCAATTACCTCCATTAACCAGGCAATGCCCACGTGCACAAGAATACCTCCCCAAATGCTTTTCGTTTCAAAAGCAATTACCCCAAGAATGTAGCCTCCAAAAATTGAACTGATAGCCTCGGGCATGGGTTTGCCAAAATGCAGGGAGCAGTATAGACAAGCCATAGGTAGTATTGATGATCGGCCTAAAAAAGCTGTCAGGCCTAAAATCAGGAAACCTCTGTAGAAAAATTCGATGGACACAAAATTGATGGCATAGGCTAACTCATACCCCGCAACGGTTAGCCATTCAGGAACACCAAGATAATCGTGAGCGGTGGTACTTACGTACATGGGGTACTGCTTTTGGAATCCGGGTAAAAATGAAGCTCCTATAATAATGGGAACCATTATCGCCAGCAGAATGAAATAAGGTTTTAGGTCATTTGGTTTTTTGGTTAAACCGTAAAAATTATTGGTGCTTCTGTCGGTCAATATGTAGAAGATCAAAAACGGAAGAATAATATAGAGCGTGCCGGATAGGTTGTTGATTACCTTGTAACCCCAAACAAATAGCTGTGTGTTGAGTAATGCGAAGAGATGACTTTCTAAAAATAAAAAGCTTCTGTCGGCACTGAGCAATGTTAATGCAAACATACTTCGTATCCAGAATTGCCTGTTGAGGTTAATTAAATCTGGTTTAAACTTTTTTGCCAGTAACACCGGTATGATATAGGTACCAGCATGTGTCAGGAAGAACAGGATAAATTTTCGGAATCCTGTTTGATGGTCAATAATGCTATCCTCAAAATCCAGGTAATAGTTGACGATAATGCAAACGAAGATGAAAATGAGAACAAGCAGGTATTGGGTTAAATGAAAATCCTGCCTTACATGGTTTACCAGGTAATGCCAGAGTTTTCTCATCACCAGTTGATCAAGTGTGTGTAAACCTTATGTATGGGTAAGCCCATTACATTAAAATAGGATCCCACAATTTTTTCAATCGCAATCATGCCGATGAAATCCTGTGCGCCATAGGCACCCGCTTTGTCGTAAGGCTTGTAATTGTCGATGTAATACTCAATTTCTTCCTGCGATAACTTCTTAAACGTAACTTCTGTGGTATCATCAAAGCTTTCTTCCTTTTCGGCCGACAGGATGCAAACACCGGTCATTACCCGGTGTGTTTTACCGCTTAGTTTTTCCAGCATGGCAATCGCTTCAGCGCGACTTTCGGGTTTGTTGAGAATCTGACTTTCGAGGATAACGACCGTATCAGCGGTAACAACAAGTTGATGTATAATATCTTTACGGAAGTATTCGGCTTTCTTCAAGGCCAGGTAACGGGCTACTTGCTCCACAGGTAAAGTATCCGGAAAGGATTCATCGACTTCAGGTTTTTCAATGGTGAATTGAAAACCTGCTTCCTTCATCAGGTATTGCCTGCGTGGGGAGCTAGAAGCGAGAATAAGGGGGTGTTTGAAATTCATCTTCTTGTATGGAACTGAAAAGAAATCCACAAATTACTTTAGGATAAAAGTAAGTTGATTTTTGTGGCATGGTAGCGCCACTGGCACATACTTTTTTTACATCCTCTATCGATACTTCGTTGGTAATAATCGCTAGCTGTGCTTCTGCCTTTATTACCTTTTGCAGGCAATCAGAAAAACTTCGGTCAAACGAGATGTACGCACTTTGGCGTTGATCTTTACCCGGTATGCCCAATACTTTCTCTATGATAAAATAGTGCATCACGGTAAGGTCAAGCCGCTTAACCACTTCCGGAAAGTGCCAACGCATAGTATCAATCACTTCTGGTTTCAGTCTAACTTTATAGTTGTTTTCCCGGAACATCAGGCCAAAGGCCCACGGTTTTCCAACAATGATTTCGTTGAGTGTATCGGCATCCTCAATAGGTTTGATAATAAAATCAGCCTCCAGTTTTTTTAGAATGACTTCCTCATCAAAATCAGGTAATCCACTTATTAACCTGTGCGTGGGGAGTATTCTCAAATCATCCGCTTCGGTATTGGTCAGGTACATCAAATGAAAGTTATAGCCTTCTTCACCCGTATGATCAGGTTGAATACTCTTCATTTTATTTTTGTACACCAGCGAACCTTCATAGCGATGATGGCCATCAGCCAGAATGATGGTTTTGCTTTTCAAGACATCAATAAATTTTTGAATGACAGCCGCATCGTGGATAAAGGCCAGTACATCGCGCACTCCCTGGTAGTCTTCTGTTTCATAGATGGGCGATTGAATAGCTTCATCCATGTAAGTTTCCAGTACATGATTAGGGTCTGTGTACAAACCATGCGTGGGGCTAACATGTAGTTGTGTTTCTTCCAGTAGCTCCACACGATCGTTTACCGCATTGGGGATGGTGTTTTCGTGCCGAAGAATTACGTTTTCATCCCAATCGTATGTTCTAATGTGGCAAACAAATCCCTTTCGGCAATATTCCTTTGTACTTCCCGGGAGTTTGAAATACTGATAGTGAACGTATATACCAGGCAGATTGTCTTGTTTGATTATACCCTCTTTCTTCCATTGGTTCAGCAACTCTTTTGCATGATGGGCTGAACCAAGTGGAACGGATAAATGAATGCTGTTATACGGATTTTGATAAAGTGTTTTTCGTTGCTTTTCAGAAACAACATCAAAGAGAGGAGAGACAAGGGATTCAATATTTTTTGAAAGTTCCTGATTGTAACGCCAGGCCCTGATCGGTTTTATTTCTGCCATGAATGTGTTCGTTCAGCAAGTTAGCGGTTAATTACAGCCTGTTTTTTTTCCATTTACTTTCAGTGCCACCAGCGATAGTCGTTTCTTTAGCAACAGGCTTGGGTTCAGCAATAGTGGAAAGCACAACCGCTAAAAGTTCTTCATCTTCCTGTGGTGTGGATGCAAGCACCTCCGGCTTAAAGTATTTCTCAACAAACTTCGTATCAAACTGCCCGCTTCGGAAAGCTTTATGTTGCATCACGTATTTGCAAAAACCGAGTGTTGTTTCCAGGCCGGTAATTTCATATTCGTCAATGGCGCGAATCATCTTATCCATAGCCAACTCACGGGTTTCGGCATGGCAGATCAATTTCGCAATCATGGGGTCATAATAAATCGGAATAGTCATTCCTTGTTCAAAACCATCATCAACCCGGATACCATTACCCTGCGGACGCTGATAGGTTTTTAATTTTCCTATATCGGGCATGAAATTGTTTGCCGGATCTTCTGCATATACCCGTACTTCAACTGCATGCCCGTGCATGGTCAGTTCTTCTTGTTTGAAGGGTAACTTTTCTCCTTCAGCAATGCTTATCTGAAGTTTAACCAGGTCAATTCCGGTAATCATTTCCGTTACCGGATGTTCCACCTGCAAGCGGGTGTTCATTTCCAAAAAATAGAAATTCAGGTTTTCATCCATGATGAATTCAACCGTGCCTGCGCCATAATAATCACACGATTTCGCCACATTAACAGCAGCTTCACCCATGGCTTTTCGGATCTCAGGTGTAAGTATGGATGAGGGGGCTTCCTCTACTACTTTTTGATGCCTGCGTTGTATGGAGCATTCCCGTTCAAACAGGTGAACTACATTTCCATGTTTATCCCCGAATATCTGAAATTCAATATGCCTCGGTTGGGTAATGTATTTCTCAATGAATACAGATCCATCACCAAAGGAGGATGTCGCTTCACTTACGGCACGATCCATTTGTTCCTGGAAATCTTCTTCACGGTCAACAATGCGCATGCCTTTTCCGCCACCGCCTGCTGCAGCTTTGATCAGAATAGGGTAGCCAACTTCCTTTGCAATTTTCTTTGCCTTAGCAACATCATCAATCGGTTCAGCGGTGCCGGGCACCAGGGGTACTTTAAATTTAGATACAGCATCTTTTGCCGCCAGTTTATTCCCCATAATCTCTATGGATTTGGATGATGGCCCGATAAAAATCAATCCTGCATCTTCAACCTGTTGCGCAAAGTCCTCATTCTCCGAAAGGAAACCGTAGCCCGGATGGACAGCATCGGCTTTGGTAAGCCTGGCGGCTTCCAGCAATTTGTCCATTCGCAAGTACGATTCGTTTGAAGGTGGGGGACCGATACAAATGGCTTCATCGGCAAAGCGAACATGCAATGCCTGGCGATCGGCCTCGCTGAAAACAGCAACTGTTTTAATGCCTGATTCCCGGGCACTTCGCATAATCCTCAACGCAATTTCTCCCCGGTTGGCTACAAGCAATTTTTTGATTCTGGTCATTCAAAAAGGGCTTAAAATGCAATGCTAATGAATAATTGCCGTTAGGCCAACCCGAATAATATGTTGGGTTAGGCTGATCTTAATCACTTGTACCTGAGCTTTTTTCGCTATTTTTGCCGCAATTTTTAACCAAGAAACACGCGATGGTAGACTTATTTGAAAAACTCAAAATGGAGGCTGGTCCTTTGGCCAAATACTCCCACTTACCTGATGATTACTTCTTTTTCCCCAAGTTAGAGGGCGATATCGGCCCACATATGATGTTTAATGGAAAGAAGGTTTTAAACTGGAGTTTAAATAACTACCTGGGGTTAGCTAACCATCCTGAAGTGCGTAAGGTTGATGCAGAAGCTGCTGCCCAATACGGCCTTGGCCACCCTATGGGTGCCCGTATGATGTCCGGTAACTCGGTTCATCATATCGCATTGGAAAAGCAACTTGCTGAGTTTATTGGAAAGCAAGACGTGATGTTGCTGAACTACGGCTATCAGGGTGTAGTGTCTATTATCGATGCTATCGTTGATCGTAAGGATGTAATCGTGTATGATGCTGAATCACACGCTTGTATCATTGATGGCGTTCGTCTTCATATAGGTAAGCGCTTTGTCTACTCGCATAACAGCATGGAGAGCCTGGAGAAGCAACTTCAGCGCGCTACGCGGCTGGCAAATGAAACCGGTGGTGGTATTTTGGTTATTACCGAAGGTGTTTTTGGTATGTCGGGAATGCAGGGCGATTTGAGAGGTGTGGTTGAACTGAAGAAGAAATATAACTTCAGATTGTTTGTAGATGATGCCCACGGTTTTGGTACGATGGGTAAAACCGGAGCCGGAACAGGCGAGGAGCAGGGCGTTCAGGATCAGATTGATCTCTACTTCTCAACCTTTGCCAAATCCATGGCCAGCATTGGAGCTTTCGTTGGCGGTGACGCGAATATTATTAAGTTTTTGCGCTACTCCATGAGATCGCAAATCTATGCGAAAAGCCTGCCCATGCCCCTGGTATTAGGCGCTATCAAGAGGCTTGAGTTATTACGCACTAAACCCGAGTTAAAGGACAATTTATGGAAGATTGTCAACGCTATGCAGAATGGCTTAAAGGAGCGCGGATTCAATATTGGAGGCACCAGTTCACCGGTAACCCCCGTACTCTTTAAAGGAGGCGTGGGTGAGGCCGCCAATATGGCTATGGACCTTCGTGAAAATTTCAATATTTTCTGCTCTGTAGTGATCTATCCTGTTGTGCCTAAGGATGTTATCATGTTCAGGATTATCCCGACAGCCGCGCACACCATGGAGGATGTTGAACGCACGTTAACGGCCTTTTCGGTGCTTAAAGACAAGCTGGATAGCGGTTTTTACCGCAACGAAGAGCTTGTTGCAGTGACCAAGGCTTAATAAAAAATGCCTTTTTTGAGTTGATTTTTAAGGTTTTTATTTAAATTGGCGTAGAAATCAAACTTTTAAATCTTAAACTAATAGCACAATGCAAAAATTCAATGACCTCAAAAACCTCATTGCTTCATTAGAAGGCGATGCTGATAAGTTCTATGCAAAGGGCAACAGCGCTGCAGGTACCCGTCTAAGAAAAGGCATGCAGGAACTTAAAAACCTGGCTCAGCAAATCAGGTCTGAGGTTCAGGATCTTAAGAATAAAGCTTAGTAATTCTTATTACTTCGTAAAAAATGTGAGAAAAGGATAGCCTTATGGTTATCCTTTTTTCTTTTTAAGGGCGGTTCGGTCTGAGACTTTTTGAAGCAGGTAAAGAAGTGGGATTTTTAGCCTGCAGTGATGGAGGTTGATAGTGTACATGAAGTATACAAAGCTTATTGGTGGGCCTCCCCAATAACAAAGCAGGACGTTCATATTCCTCAACGTCCTCTCGCGAGTGACGTTGAGGGGGCAAAGTTATTTGTGAATAAGACCCCATTTATAAATTCTGTTTGTCGTTGTTTTGTCGGTTTTAGCCTTGCCCATAACGTTTTGGCGCTTGGCGCAGTGGCGGATTTCGGAGCACGACTTGTCCCGATTCATCGGGAAAACTGTCAATACACCACAAAAGTTGATGCGAGGTAGAATGTTCAATTAACCACGTCACCCGCCATTGAGCCAAACGCCTGTTGGCGGTAGTTTTTTTCTTCTTCTGTCGTTGTTATTATATCTTTTTTGTCAATGTTTACTTTTGATAAGATGCTTTCTAAAACAGGAAGCATATTGTTCAAATTTTTTGTCTTAATTAGAAAATTCCAAACAGGTTCAAATTTTTTCCAACCACCCGTATAGAAAAAGTGTTTCAATTTGTGTTTGTGTGATGCGTGATTGAAACTAGATTTAAAAATGTTTGACCAACTATAAAACTCTTTGTATGCCCAATCATAACCGTTTTTTAATTCTTCCGCTGTCAAGTTTTTTGTTTGATAAACAATATTTCTTGTATCATATAAATCCCAATTTCTTGTCAAGATACGACCTTGTTGTTCCATATCTTTAAAAAGTCTTGTGCTTGGATAAGGTGTCAAGATGTGATAGGTTGAAGTTGTGATTGCGTTTTTTACACCCCAATCAACTGTCCGTTTAAACACGTCTTTGTCGTCTTCGTCAAGTCCGAAAACAAAACTTCCGTTTATCATTATACCTAATGAATGAAGTTTGTTTACCGCTTTTATGTAATCTTTCTCTAAGTTTTGTTTTTTGTTGCTTTGTTTGAGGTTTGCAGGTGAAAAGGTTTCAAAACCAACAAACAAACTTCTCAATCCTGCTTCAGCAGCTTTTTCAATCAGGTTGCCACGTAAAACAGAGTCAACAGTTGCTGCACCTTGAAAAACCCTGTTCATTCCTTTCATACCTTCAAAAAGTTCACTTGCAAATTTTGCATTACCTAATAAATGGTCGTCAAGAAAATATAGGTGTTTGCCCGGAAGTCTTTCAATCTCTGCTAATGCGTCATCAACTACTTGTGTATAAAATGACCGTCCACCTTCAAAAAAAGCATCTTTGTAGCAAAAATCGCAATGATGAGGGCAACCCCTTGTAACTACAATAGAATTTGGAACTAAATACCGATTTCGTTTTATTAAATCTCGTCTGATTGGTGGAATTTTTTCCAAAGTTCGAATGCTTGAACTGTAAACTTTTTTTGGATGTCCGTTTTTGAAGTCTTTTAAAAATTGCGGAAATGTTTCTTCTCCAACACCAAGAAAAATTGTGTCTGCGTGAGGTGCTGCTTCGTCTGGTAAAGATGTGACGTGTAAACCGCCAAGCAATACATAAGCACCTTGTTTTCTGTAATGGTCAGCTATTTTGTATGCACGATAAGCATTTGTAATGTAAACTTGAATGATAACTAAATCTCGGCTGTCATTTAAGTTTAGCTCTTCTACGTGTTGGTCTTGCAAGTCAATTTCATCATCAGGTGATAAGTATGCAGCTAAAGTTGCAAGTCCTAATGGTGGAAATAATGAATATTTGATTGGTCGCCAAAATGGACTTTCAGCTTCCGCAAGAGCAGGCAAAATCATTTTTACTTTCATACTTATCTTAAACTGCTTTTTTGGAAAATTATTTGCCTTACTCGTGTCTTTCCGAAAATATTCATTAAAAACGAAATGCCTACAATTCCAAAGTCTATAATAATGTTATTGTTGTTAATGTAATATTTATCCCAAAACCAAGATGTTTTTCGATGTTGTCCACCGTAAACTTGAGCAAAACCTGTAATGCCAGGCTTGGAGTTCCAACGTATGTTGTGAAAGTCGTCATTCCAATTAAGTCTGTCAATGTCATAACTTGTTAATGCTCTTTTTTCTCCGCAGAGTGTCCTGTAAGGCACTCTGCGGCAAGTTATTATTCTACAGAATTTAACAGACTCTCTTAACGTCTGGCCATATTTCTATACGCCTGACTTATTTTTTTCTGCAATGCTGGCGAGGCCGGCAATAGGGGCATGCGCACATAATTTTCACAAACACCTATTTCCTTTAACAGTTGTTTCACACCAACAGGATTGGCCTCTTCATACATGGGGCCATTGATCTCTAACAAAGAAAACTGGTGCTGACTGGCCTTTTCATAGTTTTTAGCAAAGGCGAACTCCTTCATTTTCTTAAAGGGGATGGGTAGCGCATTTGCTAAAACGGATATCACGCCTTTTCCGCCAATTGAGTAAAGCGGAACAGTCAGCAAATCATCTCCTGAAATAAGCAGGAAATCTTTCGGCATTGCTTTAGCAATGCGCATGCACTGCTCCAGGTTGCCCGAGGCTTCCTTTACACCAATTATTTTTTTATGCTTTGCCAGGCGAAGGGTTGTTTCGGCAGTAATATTCGATGCAGTTCTTCCCGGAACATTGTACAGTATTACAGGAAGGGGTGAAGCATCAGCAATCAAGCTAAAGTGCTGATAAATTCCTTCTTGCGATGGTTTGTTGTAATACGGACTAACAGAGAGAAGAGCAGTAACGCCTGATAAATCGGTAGATTTAATAGTATCTAAAACACCTTGCGTATTATTTCCACCTATACCGTACACAATGGGTAGTTTTCGTGGATTATTCTGCCGTACAAATTTCAGTACTTCTTTTTTTTCTTCCGTGCTTACCGTTGCCGATTCCCCGGTAGTGCCCATAACCACATAATAGTCTACGCCTTTAGCCGTATGTGTCAATAATTTCTTCAGTCCATTAAAGTCGATTGAACCGTCAGCATTAAAAGGGGTAACAAGAGCTACACCTGTACCGTATAGTTTTTTCATTACTTCAGTTGATTTGAATATTTGTACATGCCATCAATCAGGCTTTTGGTATTGGATGGGGAATCGATCATAAGCTCAAAATAGGGGCGACCACTTTCCCAAAATCGCCCGATTCTGCATTTGGCTTTGCTGCGCGCCAATAGATACAGCACCAGCGGATTAGGCTCTGTATCAATGTAATACAGGTAATCGAAGGGTGTGTTATAAAATTTTATAGCGGCTGCAGAAGAGATGACACCCCAAAAGGATACTTCTTTGGGAGTAAAGAAATCGAACATAAACTCGTAGTTGTCTTTTTTGGGTGGCAGATAGGCAATTACCTGAACTTTCTTGCCGTCTTTCTCCAACCGATGAATGAATTCCTTCACCTCATCATGCTTGCGCTTATCTTCTACGCTGAAAACTATGCCTACCGAAATAACTTGTTTATAGGGTATGCTGGCACGAAGGGTTTTGTTCTTCTTGAGCTGATTTTTGGTTCTGATTTTCAGAAAATTCATGGTCATGGTGCCCGCTATAGTTTCTGGCCTGCAAGTAAGGCATTAAAGTCGTTTAGTGAAATAATGGGCACCCCAAGTTTTTCTGCTTTTTCACGTTTGGCGGGCCCCATATTTTCGCCTGCCAGTAAATAATCCAGCTTACCGGATATGGAGGATAATACTTTTCCGCCATTTTTAAGGATGATGTCTTTTAACTCATCGCGTTCATAGTTTTCAAAAACCCCTGAAATCACAAATGATTTATTATCCAGTACGGTGCTGTCCAGCACTACTTCCTTAATCTGGGCCTCAAAATTCAAGCCTGCCTTCTTTAATCGCGAGATCTCAACAAGGTTCTCTCTATTCTTGAAGAACTCGAGCACACTCTGTGCAATTATTTCACCTACTTCAGGCGCAGCTAACAATTCATCGTAGGTTGCTGTGGCCAGGTTATCGATGGTCTTAAAATGACGGGCCAGTTTTTCGGCCACCGTTTTACCAACATAGCGAATGCCAATGGCAAACAACACACTTTCAAATGGGGCCTGCTTCGATTGCTTAATTCCGTTCAGCATGTTTTGGGCTGATTTCTCCTTTACTTTATCTAGCCGGAGTAAATCTTCTTTTGTTAAAAAGTATAAATCGGCAGGACTCTTTACCAGGCCCAATTCAAAAAGCTGCCGGATGGTTTGTTCGCCCAGCGAATCAATGTCCATTGCTTTGCGCTGAATGAAATGCTCAATCCTTCCTTTAATTTGAGGCGGACAACCGTTTACGTTCGGACAATAATGGGCAGCCTCTCCCTCATGCCTGATCAATAGCGTTTGGCATTCCGGGCAATGGGTAATGTAGGCTAACGGTTTTTGATTTCCTTTTCGTTTCAACAGGTCAACTCCGGTTACTTTCGGAATAATTTCTCCGCCCTTTTCTACGAATACGTAATCGCCAATGCGCAAATCCAGTCGGGCTATTTCATTGGCATTATGCAGCGAAGCCCTTTTTACGGTTGTACCCGAAAGCTGTACAGGTTCAAGTTCTGCTACCGGAGTAATGGCTCCTGTTCTGCCCACCTGATAGGTGATACCATTCAAACGGGTGCTCACGCTTTCTGCTTTGTATTTATAGGCAATGGCCCACCTCGGACTTTTAGCGGTAAAGCCTAAACGCTCCTGTTGTTCCAGGCTGTTTACTTTTATCACAACGCCATCTGTCTCCAGGGGTAACTCGCCTCTCCGGTTCTCCCAATAGTCAATGTATTCAAACACCTCATCTAAGGTTTTGCATTTCCGGTAGGCATCCGAAACATTGAACTTCCATTTTTCAAGTTTGTGTATTCCCTGTTCGTGTGTCTCAACATCCAGGTCTTTGCCCAGCAAGTAATAGGCGTAGCAGTCCAATTTACGTTGGGCAACAATGGATGAGTCTTGCATCTTTAACGTGCCGGAAGCTGTGTTACGTGCATTGGCGTACTTTTCTTCGCCAATGTCTTCTCGCTCTTTGTTTAGTTTGATAAATATGTCTTTCGGCATAAAGACTTCACCACGTACTTCAAAATTTTTTGGAATATTCGTATCGATTATTTTGAGCGGAATGTTGCGGATTGTTTTAACATTGGCAGTAACATCATCGCCACGAACGCCATCGCCACGGGTAACACCCTTTGTCAGAATCCCATTTTCATAAATAAGGCTTATCGATACGCCATCAAATTTTAATTCACAGAAATATTCATAGGCATCACCATCCAGGCCTTTTGCTACCCGGCCATCGAAATCCGTAAGTTCTTCACGGGAATAGGTATTCCCCAATGAGAGCATGGGGTATTGATGATAAACCGTCTGGTATTCTTTGGTGATGGCGCCCCCCACCCGTTGAGTAGGGGAGTCGGGTTGCTTCAGGTCGGGAAATTGATTCTCCAGCGCAACAAGTTGTTCAAGGAGTTTATCAAATTCAAAGTCGCTTATTTCAGTTTTATGTTTTTGATAGTATAAGTCGTTGTGATAATTGATCTTTTGTGTAAGGTCCTGAATTGCTTTTTGCGCCTGTTGCGTTGTCATTTTTTGTATTCGTAATGAATGCTAAAATACTTGAAATAATTGTGTTATCAGTTCCTTGATTTCCGCGGTTAGCTGGAAACTTTATGTGCCAGAAGCCATCTCAAAAATAATGAGTACGTCATTGCGAGGGAGGAACGACCGAAGCAATCCCGTTCTCTATGTTGAAATTGGGATTGCTTCGCTGCCGCTCGCAATGACGGTTGTATTTTTGAGATGGCTTCTAATATTATTTCCGTGTAGGGTCCTCATAAGCCTTCAAGCCTGCTGATAGATCCATCACGTTATTCTTGCGATCAATGTCGGCCAGACGCAGGGATGGATCAATTTCGAGTTTTGCTATGCCCTTGGCAGGTTTATTTATTTTAAGCGTGTAGGTAGGGTTAACCCATGGCCAGGTTTCAAGTTCTACTCGCGACAGGGATGTATCTTCTGCGGGTTTATTTCCCAGTGTTTCATTTAGCGGGATGTAGAACAGTTCTTTTGAACCATCGGTATAGGTTATCATCAAATCAACGGGCATGGGAAATTCTCCAATCCGTTCAAGGGTTACAAAGGTAGCTTCATTATCTGCTACAACGTTTTTGATGCCGTAGTCAATTCGCTTTGTTGTATTCACCCAATAGGACATGTACCACTTTAGTTGAAGCCCGCTTGTTTTTTCCATGATGCGGATAAAATCATTGGGTTCAGGATGTTTAAATTTCCATGTGTTGTAATACCTCCTCATCCCTTTGTAAAAGTTTGCATCTCCTATAATGTATTTCAGTTGATGCAGGAAAACAGTTCCCATGTTGTACGCTGATATTCCGTAAGCCCGGTTGGTGGTGAAGTGATCGGCCTGTTGATTCATCGGTTCCTGCAAACCACTTCTTACCAGCGAGAAATATCCGTTATAACTTCCACCGTGTGGATTTTTTTCATCGAATAACAGCGCCATTGATTCATTGGTGGCAAAATCGGCAAAGCCTTCATCAAACCAAGCATATAACGATTCGTTTGAAGCGAGTACGGCCTGGTACCAACTGTGGGCTACTTCGTGCGCCATTACGCCAACCAGGCTGTTCAATGATCGTTCACCGGTAATGAGTGTGCACATTGGGTATTCCATACCGCCATCACCACCTTGAAGAACCGAGTATACTTCGTACGGATATTTGCCGAATGTTTTGTTCATAAACTCAAAGTGCTTTACGGTATAGTCCTTAAGCTTTTTCCAGTTTTCTGTAGTCTTTTCACCGGGTTGGTAGAAAAAATGCACTTCGGGCCCGTCAGGTACCTGGGCTATTTCGTGTACATAATCCGGATCGGCTGTCCACGCAAAGTCAATTACATTTTTAGCAAGGAAGTGCCAGGTAAGTTCGCCAGCCGGACGTGTTACTTTTACCCCTGATTTTTCATAACCATACCCAACTTTATCGGCATTTTGAAGTTTACCCGTTCCACCGATAATGAAGGAAGGATCAAGCGTAATCTTCACATCGAAATCGCCCCACACTCCATGAAATTCGCGGGCCACATATTGGTAAGCGTGCCATCCCTGGAAATCATATTCAGCCATTTTCGGGTACCATTGTGTCATGGAGTAGGCAATACCTTCGCGACTGTTTCTTCCCGATCTTCTGATTTGTATCGGAACCTGAGACTCAAATTTCATATCGAAGGTTGCTTTGCCTTTGGGCAGAATAGGTTTTGCTAAGGTTACTTCCAGTACGGTTCCTTCAACATGAAAATTTATATCTTTTCCATCCTGCTTTAGGCTTTGAATTCGCTGATAGCCGATTTCATCATCCTTTAATTTTGATATCCGGTCAGTAACGCGTCCATCGGGATCAAGTATGGTTCTTGACCGAACGTCCATCATACTACCCGGTTGAAAGGCATTAAAGTATAGGTGGTAATAAACCTTACTAAGTGTGTCTGGTGAGTTATTGTAATAAACCATTTTTTGTGTACCGGTAATTTTATGAGTTTTTACGTCCAGCCTTACGTCCATGGTATATTCTGCGCGTTGTTGCCAGCGGTAGTCCTGGGCGATGGTTGTGGTTGTTGAAATAGCAAAGAGGAGAAATAAGGAAAAGCGAATCATAGTAATCGTGGTTTGGTCGCAAAATATCCAAACCCGCTGATTCTACAAAGGTGATTTTTTTCGACTCAGATCGAAAAACCAGGTGAAGGAAGCACTGATAAAACTACTGTTTTCAAGGGTAAGGGTTTCGCCCGGAAGGGCCTTAGGAATATTGTATACATAACTGGCAGTAAAGTTCCAGTGATTATTTCTGATCGAAAACGGTGCCGAGATGGCATAGTTCATTAATCCAAAAACCCTTTTAGTTTCAATAGTATACCAAGGCAACCCCTGGCGCACCCGCAGGGCTGCAGCAATCCATTCCTGTCGTGTGGTTGGGAATATAATTTCGGAAAACGTTTGATCACCGAAGAGAATAAAAACAGTTGGAAAAAATGAAATACGATCTAGTTTAAAGAGGTTCTTTTTCTCCAGGGTTACACCTACCGAGGGCATGAGACGATGAACGGAGTAGTCACCAAAAAAGAACGAATAATCTAACCTGAAGTTGACTGGTTTTAGATCATAGAAGGGAGTAATGGTTATAGCATTGTTGTAGGGGATATAGTCATCTTCAAGATTGTAAAAATAGTGATCGTAGCTGGCGATGAGGGCGAATCGTTTAGAAAAGGAGTGCATATATCCTCCGGTGAAAATGGTGAGGTAGTATTTGGGTTCGAAGTCTTTACTCCAGAAGGAGGAAAGGTCGGCAAACAAACCCGTTTTGTGATAATAGGATACACCAGGCGACAATCCAAATTGTTCAATGCCCAGGGTTCGGCCTGTCCAAAGTACATTACTGTTGTAGGCCAGGCGCACGGCCAGTTGGGAAGTGCTGGTAAATTCTGCCATGTTCATCAGGCTATCAATTAGCCTGAAGATGTTCAGCGAATCGCTGAAGGTGAGCGTGGAATCTGGTTTGGATAATAAAGCAGTAGTGTCCTGCGCGAAAAGTTTACACGAGGACACTGAAATGATTAGGATTAAAAACCATTGCCCGCTACAGCGCATGCATATGTGGGTCAGTTATTGCGTTGGCGCAGGCGTTGTTCGTTTCGGTCCTGTGCTTGTTGCTTTCGTTGTTCCTGTAATTGGCGTTGCTGTATTTGTTGCATCAACAACCTTCGAAAATCGTCTTCAGCTGTTCGCAACGCCATAAGTTTTTGAGCCGGTATTACGTTAAGAATGCGCGTTGAGTATTCTTTCTCCAGGTCGAGTTCCTGTTGTTTTAGTTTGAAGCCCAACTCAACCAGTTCTCGCTCATGTTCCTCTTTAGGTTTCTTTACATCGGGGTTGCGTTTGGCTTGTTCAAATTGTTGATTTAACTCCAATCGTTTATTGGAGAATTCACGATAGATGGGCCAGAAGCGTTCCGCCTCTTCCGGTGTTAGCCCTAATCGATCTGTAATAAAGGCTATCCGTGCGGCCCTTATTTTTTCCTGCGCTTTTGGATCCATTTTCCCCGCGTCACCATCCTGTGCCCACACCGGAAGGGCAACCCACACCATTAGAAAAATTTTAAATATTTTTTTCATAACACACCGTTAAAAATTTCAAAGTTCCAAGTCTTGAAGTTCATTTACATCATTGGTATTAAAATCAAAGCTGAAGTAAACTTCTTGCTCAATAGCTTCAGCACTTGCGTCATCAAAATCATAGCTATCCAAAAGTTCATCGGTGGAGAGCGCATTGCTCTCCAGGTAGGCTACCAGTTCTTCAGTGCTCACGGAAGCCAGAATTTTTTCCACTTTATCAACCTTTGGTCTGAAAACAAAAATGGCCGCCAGGGCAAATACCAACATAGGCAGTGCGTACCGCAGTGAGTACCTCAGCCAGGGCTGTTGTTGGGGTACTGGGTTTTCAGTCGCTACACGTGCCTGAATCTGAAGGGGCAGCTTATCGAAATAGCCTTCGGGTACTTCAAAAATGTTCGTTTTAGGTATGTTTTCGAGCTTTTTCATTATCGGATCTTAGACATATATATAAAGGAAACGTTTAATCAGCGGTTAAGAAATCTTCAATTTTCTTTACCGCATGGTGATAGCTGGCTTTCAGGGCCCCCACGCTGGTTTCGGTTATTTTTGCGATTTCTTCATACGGAAGATCATCAAAGTATTTCATGTTAAAAACCAGCCGTTGTTTTTCGGGCAGTTTTAGCAGGGCTTTTTGAAGTTTCAACTGAATTTCATCCCCCGAGATATGCGCTGCGTTGTCGAGTTTACCCGATAACTCAGCCGTTACATCACCGATGGGCAGGAAAAATCTTTTCTTTTTCCTGTTTAAAAAACTCAGGCATTCGTTGGTAGCGATGCGGTATATCCAGGTAAAAAGTTGGGAGTCTTCCCTGAACGTATCAATGTAGCGGTGGATTTTGATAAACACTTCCTGGGTGAGATCATCGGCATCATCGTGGTCGATAACCATTTTACGTACATGCCAGTACACCCGCTGCTGATAGGTACGTACCAGCATATTAAAGCCATAGTTTCGGGTTTCCGGGTTACGGATTTTCGACAGGAGTTCGTTGTCTTCCAAAGAAGGCAGGGTTAAAGACTTTCGTTAGACAAAGATACTTTTGAAAGGTTTAATGGTAACCATTATGGTTTGAAGGCTTCAATAGAATCGACAAGAAGTTCAAACTGCTCTTTTGAGTGAGCCGGAAAGTTGGCGAATCGCAGGTGTTGCTTTTTGAATGAGCCGTAACCTTCACCCGGAAATAATCCTTTTGATTGTAAGTAATCTGAAAGTTGACTGGTGTATTCACCGCAATCAGCAACAATTACTGTTTTAGATTGAATGGCTCTGTCTGTTACAAATGGTTTTAATACCGGGTGTTGCTCCAGGGCCTGGTAAAATATGGCTGCTTTATAATCGGTTTCTCTGCGGATGGTAGTAATACCCCTGCGCAACATATCCTGAATTACTTTTCCCAACAGGTAAATGCCTAACACATTTGGTGTTTCGGGTGTTTGGTTCTTTTGTGCAAGTTCAAGCAAACCGGGTAAGTTGTGGTAGGAGCCAATGGAGATTCCTTTTGTACGCAATGCCTCTGCTTTTTCTTTACACCGATGGTTGACAATCCAAACCCCAAGGCCTGCCGGCAATCCAAATCCTTTTTGCACCGAGAAGAATAATGTATCGATTTTGGTGAAATCAAATTCAGGATAGGGCAGAGACGAAACGGCATCCACAGCCACTAACGCCTCTGGTTGCACTAGTTTAAAATCATTGATAAAAGATACAGGCAAGGAAACACCGGTACTGGTTTCGTTCTGTGTAAGCGCAATCAGTTCAGTTGCAGGTAGCGCTCCTGGTTTTGAAAAAGCAAAACCTTCTTTCGTTTCAGTTTTTTGAGGATTACGGTTTAGTTGTTGTGCGATTTCATAGAAGCGTTTTGAAAAGGCTCCGTTAACAAAATGATGCGAAGAATCTTCTACCAGGTTTTCGATAATCCTTTCCCATACTTCTGTTGCCGATGACGTGAATACAATCGTAAAGTGTTCTGGAATGCCGATAAGTTCTTTTAATCCTTCGGCAGTTTCTTTATAAATGGATTCAAAGGTTTTGCTTCGATGGGATAGGGAAGGTATACCATCGCGGAAAGCCTTGCGCATGTGGTCTTCTACCGTAAAAAAAAGTTGAGAGGGACCGGGTGTAAAATTTATTGCTGGTTTCATACTGTGTTAACCCTGCTGATTACTAAAAAATAAGTAGTTAATCAATGTTTCGCAGTGGCTATCTTTTGTTTTCCTTTGAAGCAAGAAATCCACTCGAATTTGGGACACGTTTGCTGAACCTAACATTTTTAACAATACCGAGTGAAGCTTACAACCAAAATCAGGCCTCACCCCGACTTGTCGGGGCCTCGCCCAAAAAGCAGGATAACAGAAGAAGGTTGCGGTTGTTGGCAGCTCAAAACTTGTCTTTTATGAGGTTCAGAAACTCCTCACCAAATTCGGTGGATTTTTTACAAAACTCCTTTGATACTTACTCGATCCACCACAATCAGATCATACTCATCAATTAGAGTAATAATCGCTTCCCAGTTCTTTTCAAAATAATGATGAAGTTCTCTTAACGTCATGTTACCTATTTCAAAATGAACAACTTTGGGCTTTTTTATTGCAGCCATTTGACCGATAATAGAAATCGGAATCTTTGGTGAGGATAATCTTATTGTTGTTTAAAGCGTAATTCCAAAGGTTGCGATCACTCATAAAGGGATCAATATCAGCAACGAAAGTGAATTCTGGTTTATTAAAGAAGGCGAAATTTCTAGGCAAGTTTAAGTCTACCAAAAACTGCATATCGATATTGCTAAGCGGCTTTGATAGTTTTATGGGTATGGTCTATAGCCATGGAGGCAAATTCAAGACAAGCCCGAATGTCTTCTTCTTCAAGGAAAGGATAGGCCTTTAAAATATTTTCGACAGAATCTCCAGCTGCCAGGAAATCAAGAATAGTCTTAACGGTTATTCTCATTCCTCTTATAGTAGGTTTACCGTTGCAGACTTCAGGGTTTATGGTTATTCTTTCAATCAGATTTTCCATAACACAAAATTAACATATTATTTTACACGATAGAAAATGAATATTTTGTTGTAATACAACACGCCTAGTTAATCTCTCCACCACAATACTTGCAATAGATTGCATCGTTATCATGCCCTTCTTTCAGGCAATGCGGGCATACCTGTGTGGTTATCTTTTCCTTCGTTTTTAATTTTATCATCTCCGAAGAAACAATACCTGTAGGCACAGCAATAATACCATACCCCATAATCATAATGATGGATGCCAGTGTTTGCCCCAGTGTAGTATGCGGTGCTATATCGCCATAACCAACGGTTGTCATGGTTACAATGGCCCAATAAATACTTATCGGTATGCTGGTAAAACCATTTTCGGGCCCCTCTATCAGGAATATTAATGTACCAAATATGATCACTGCGGTCATCACCGTAGTGAGGAATACGATGATTTTATACTGACTTGCTTTCAAGGCGGTGGTCAGGTTCTGACTCTCACCAATAAATCGGGCTAACTTGAAAATTCTAAAGATTCGGAGTAAGCGTAAACTTCTGATAACGAGAAGGGATTGAGCACCTGCAAAGAAGATCGTCAGATAGGTTGGTAAAACTGAAAGTAAATCGACAATTCCAAAAAATGAAAAAATGTATTTTCGTTTGTGCAGCACCACCCATATACGGGCCAGATACTCAAGCGTAAATATTCCGGTGAAGAACCACTCCAGTCCGAGCAGCCAGTTTCCCCATCCGATTTTTATATCATGAACGCTCTCCAGCAGTACAACAACAACACTGAGGATAATGCTTACTAATAATATAATGTCAAAGTATCTTCCTTCGGGTGTGTCCGACTCGAAGATGACCTCGTAGATTTTGAGTTTTAGACCGGTTAGTCTGTATTTTTCTTCCATGAGGGCTAATATAGCACCCTGAATTTTATGGTGTGTGCAATACTGCGAAGTTCTTTAATTACATCTTTGTTGTATGCTTTATCGATATCGGTGATAACATACCCGATTTGTTCATTTGTTTTCAGGTATTGCCCTGCAATATTGATGTTGTGATCGGCCAGTACTTTGTTGATCTGAGCCAGTATACCCGGAACGTTTTCGTGAATGTGAATAAGGCGGTGGGCATTTTCCAATGTTGGTAATACCAGGTTGGGGAAGTTTACACTGTTGGAAGTGCTTCCGGTGTTGATATAATCCATGAATTTTCCCGGAACAAAATTGCCAATGTTCTCCTGTGCTTCCACCGTGCTTCCTCCAATGTGTGGTGTAAGAATAGTATTCGGTAAACCCCTTAATTCCGAAATAAATTCTTCTTCGTTGTTAGGCTCAAGAGGAAATACGTCAATAGCGCAACCGCCAACATTTCCGTTAAGAACATTCGCTTTCAGTGCCGCGATATCCACTACGTGACCCCGGCTCAGGTTTATGAAGATAACGCCCTTTTTCATCCAACCGAATTCGCGTTCACTGATCAGGTTTTTATTTGCAGCACGGCCGTCAACATGCAAGGAAACAACATCGGCCTGCTCCAAAACTTCTTTCATGGTTTTACAACGGGTGGCATTGCCCAATGAAAGTTTTTCTTCAATATCATAATAGAGAACTTTCATGCCCATTGATTCAGCCAACACAGAAAGTTGTGCACCAATATTTCCGTAACCGATCAGCCCAAGTTTTTTTCCGCGTATCTCGTAACTTCCGGCAGCGGATTTATCCCATTTACCCTGGTGCATTTTATTTGACTTCTCTACAATCTTCCTTATCAGAATAATCATTTCAGCAATAACCAATTCCACCACCGAGCGTGTGTTGCTAAAGGGTGCATTAAACACAGCGACACCTTTTTGCGTGGCTGCTTTTAAATCGATTTGATTGGTGCCGATGCAAAAGGCTCCGATGGTCATTAATCGGTTGGCATGTTCGAGGACTTTTTCTGTAACCTGAGTTTTGGAACGGATACCCAGCACCGATACATTTTTAATTTTTTTGCACAACTCTTCTTCTGACAGTGCTGCCGGATATGTTTCCACAGTAAAACCTTCTGCCCGCATTAATTCCACCGCCACCGGATGCACATTTTCCAAAAGCAAAACGTGTATTCGGTTTTTGGGGTAGGAGATAGCCGTGTTTAACTTATTGAGGTATAAGAATTCATCAAGGCTGGGGGTTATGTGATCAGCCTTTTCCATAATATTTTCGCGCTCAACATTTTCGGTAAACGCAAAGAACTTATTGGCAAGACCGGCATGTTTTATTTCATAGTCGGTATAACCATCGCCAATTACATAAACATCACCTGGTAAATTCAGTCGTTTTAGTTGCTCAACTTTTCCGTTGTTTGCGGAGAGCGGATTTTCTTTATCAAAGCCAATAACTTCTCCTTTCTCATCAAAATGAAAACGATTCGCTAAAATGTTTTCAGGCTTGATGCCGAACTCAGTCACTACAGGATCAATAAACATGTGAAAGCCATTGCTGATCACATAAATGTTATCGGCATATTTTTTAAGGAAGTCGCGGTTGCGTTTAAAAGATTCGGAAACCTGTGCTTTTAATCGCTCCGCTAATTGCAATAAGTGCGATTTGTTAGGTGCCAGAAGTTCTACACGTTTTTCCAGAGATTCGCGAAAAGAGATAGAACCATCCATGCCTTGGTTGGTGATTTCGCGAATCATTTTTTTTCTCTCTTCTCCTTCCGGATGATCCCTTAAGCTGATTTCAGCCAGCAGGTCGAAGGCTTCTATTTTGGTAAAGGTGCTGTCGAAATCGATTACGATGTACTTGTTGAGTTTCATTGGGACGCTAAAAACCCAAATATATAAACCGTGTGGTGATATTGCTGAAATACTTTGGAATACTGAAGGCTAATGAACGTTAGCCTCAATGAAAGTTTTCATGTACTCTTTAATCATAGCCCTCACTTTTCGAAACTCAGACATGATCTCCTCCTCTGAACCATTGGCTTTGGCCGGATCAGGGAAGTTGTGGTGAAATGACTTAACGGTAGCGGGAAAGTAGGGACAATTCTCCTTTGCGTTGTCGCAAACGGTAATCACATAATCGAACGATTCGTTTGCGTACTCATTGACATTATTCGATGTGTGATGAGATATATCAATACCATCTTCTTTCATGGTAGCAATGGCACGGGGATTTACACCGTGGGTTTCAATTCCGGCACTTCGTACTTCAACCTGTTTGCCACCGAAATATTCCAGATAGCCATGCGCGATCTGGCTACGACATGAGTTTCCGGTGCAGAGGACTAAAATTCTTTTCATGGGTACTACGTTTTGGTTCAAAATTAAGGCAGGACGTTAGTTAATGCCCTGCCTGTAGATTAAGAAAATATTATGCATTAGCAACAAGTTGAATCGGTTCCGCAGCAAGCGGCCTTTTTCTCTTCAGCCAGCTGCTTAACCCGCTCTGCTCCGGGCTTCTCTCCGTATACGGTTATACTGTAAATACCGAGTGCACCATCTTTATATTTTTTCATTTCGCCATCATTCAAATACACAGCAAGTATTTCATCCGGAATGGTAATTTTTCTTTCCTTCTGAATAGTTAAGTTTTCAAAGCCGGCATCTTTAGCCAGTTGAAGATATTTTTCCTGTGGAATGGCTCCGGCTACGCAGCCCGCATACATCTCGGCACTTTTTTGAAGCCCTGAAGGTAATTCGCCCTGAAGAACAATATCTGAAACACTGAAGTGGCCACCGGGTTTTATTACCCTGAACATTTCTGCGAAAGCTTGCTTTTTGTTGGGTACCAGGTTGAGTACACAATTACTTACAACCACATCGGCAACATTCGCTGTAACCGGTATCCGTTCAATATCACCATACCGGAACTCTACATTATTGAATCCCAACTTTTCTGCGTTGGTGCGGGCCTTATCAATCATCTTTTCCGTGAAATCAATACCAATCACTTTCCCTTTTTCTCCGGTTATGCTTCTGGCAACAAAGGCATCGTTACCGGCTCCTGATCCTAAATCAATAACCGTATCACCTTCTTTAATCAAGGCAAACTCAGTTGGTAAGCCGCAGCCTAAACCTAAGTCAGCATCGGCAACGTAACCTTTTAGGTTGGTGTAGTCTTCTGCCATGATAGCGTAGTCAATGGTGGAACAACTGCCACCCGCACCACAACAGCTCGTTGCGTTTTCGGTATAGCTCTGATCGGCAATCTGACCGTACTTTTCTTTAACCAGTTGTTTAAGATTTTCGGATGTTGTGCTGGTATTCATAATGGTATAAAGTTAATTTGTATTATCGTAATATTGCGATTAAAAGAGGTAAAAAATTTTAGCAGCAGTCTTGGCCTTTGTAGCTTTCAAATAAATCAACCAATACTTTCCGGGCTTTGTTCCACATCTTTTCATCAATGCAGTAGCACACACTGGTGCCGCTGATGTTCCCTTTAATAATACCTGCTTCTTTGAGTTCTTTTAAATGCTGTGATACGGTTGATTGGGAGAGGGGGAGTTCATCGACAATATCACCGCAAATACAACTCTTTGCATTAACCAGGTGCTTGAGAATAGCGATACGGGCTGGATGTGCCAGTGCTTTGGCCAGTTCGGCAGTTTCAATTTCGGCTTTGCTAAAGCCTGTGGTTTTGGTTAATCCCATACTTGCTTAATCGTAATATTACGATTTAAGTTTCGTTGCCTTACGAAATTTTACAATTTATTTTTTCCGGGCGACTGCTCGCTCGGCTGCACTAACGATGTTTTCGGGCGAAAGACCATATTTCTTTAGTAATTGAGTGGGTGTACCACTCTCCCCAAACGAATCGTTTACGGCTACCATTTCAAGGGGAACCGGGAAATGGCGACCTAAAACCTGGGCAATGCTGTCGCCTAAACCGCCATTGATCTGATGTTCCTCACAGGTAACAACGCACTTCGTTTTCTGGACTGATTCCAAAACGGCCTCTACATCCAATGGTTTAATAGTGTGAATGTTGATGACTTCAGCACGGATTCCTTTTTCGGCCAATGCAGCTTCAGCTTCAATAGCCTGCCATACCATGTGGCCACAGGCAAAAATGCTTACATCGGTTCCGTCAATCAGTTTATCGGCTTTGCCTATTGTAAACGGTCTATCGGCTGCCATAAAAATAGGCCACGAAGGGCGGCCAAAGCGCAGGTAGGCCGGCCCATGGTGATCGCCCAGCGCCAGCGTAGCAGCCTTGGTTTGATTGTGGTCGCACGGCACAATCACCGTCATTCCCGGTAACATTTTCATCATGCCAATGTCTTCCAGTATCTGATGGGTGGCACCATCTTCACCCAGGGTTACACCTGCGTGTGATGCACATATCTTTACGTTTTTGTGCGAATAGGCAATTGACTGACGAATCTGGTCATAAACCCGTCCGGTGGAAAAATTGGCAAACGTTCCGGTAAACGGAATTTTGCCGCCAATGGTCATACCTGCGGCAAGGCCCATCATGTTGGCTTCAGCAATGCCCACTTGGAAAAATCTTTCAGGAAATTCCTTTTTAAAGGCATCCATTTTTAACGAGCCGGTAAGGTCGGCACAAAGGCCAACAACATTGGGATTTTTACGGCCTAGTTCCAGCAAACCGATACCAAAGCCTGAGCGGGTATCTTTTTTTTCGGTAAAGGTAAATTTGGTCATTGAGGTATTGTAGTGGTTGAAACGACAAGTATAACACCTCTTTTTTTAAGGTTAAAATTTGTTAACAGGTAGTTAATGCGTAAACATTTCCTGTAAGCTTCCGTACAAGAGGTAGAAATTATTACTGTATGTCGAAGACTGATAAAAAGCTCCTGCTTTGGTTTTTGGTTAGTTTGCTCATTGCCATTTTGCCCTGGTTTATTGTGGCTTAGTTTTAGAAAGGCAATCAACGTGCCCATGGGCGGTTGATTATGATGTTATTCAATCCTTATCTCCCTTTAGTTGCCCTGAAAATTTGTACCCATGCTATTGACAAAGGAGTTAAATAACTTGGGTATATTTGAGTTGATGGCTATTCCCTCACCAAGATTTTATGGAAACGATCAGTGCCTCCAGAGTTCAATCCGCTGTACGCGATGAAATAAGACGAATCTTTTCACTTCAACAAAATAATCGGCAGCGTATTGCTGAAACCACTGCGCGTGAGCGGAAGGAAAAACTGGATCGGCTCGCTGAAGCTGTTTTAAAATACCGCATAAAAATTCAGGAAGCCTTGTATAAGGATTTTCGCAAGCATCCGAGCGAAGTTGATCTGTTTGAGATTTATAAAGTCACCTCCGATATCAAGCACACAAAATCCCATCTCACCAAATGGATGAAGCCGAAAAGGGTGTCCACTCCACTATCCCAATTGGGTGCCAGTTCTTCTATTCTTTACGAACCCAAAGGTGTTGTACTGATTATTTCTCCCTGGAACTACCCGGTTAACCTTACTTTCGGTCCGCTGGTTTCAGCCATTGCTGCCGGCAATTGTGTGATGCTTAAGCCTTCTGAACACACTCCGCATGCTTCGGCCATCATGAAAAAAATTGTAAAGGAATTATTTGATGAGGCTGAGGTAGCATTGGTTGAGGGAGATGTGGAGGTTTCCAGCGAATTGTTAAAGCTGCCGTTCAATCATATCTTTTTTACCGGTGCACCTGAAATCGGAAAGGTGGTGATGAAGGCAGCTGCTGAAAATCTTGCCTCGGTTACGCTTGAGTTGGGTGGCAAATCGCCCACCATTGTAGATGAAACGTCAAACCTAAAGACAGCAGCGCAGCGTGTGGCTATCAGCAAATGGCTGAACAACGGCCAGACCTGCATTGCTCCCGATTATGTTTTTGTACACCAATCGGTAGCAGAGGAGTTTCTTGCCAAACTGAAAGAAAGTGCAAATGAATATTATAGCGAAGATGCTTCGCGATCCGAATCGTATAACAGGATTGTCAACAGCCGCCATTTTAAACGAATTGAGGGTTACTTTCAGGATGCGCTTTCAAAAGGTGCACAGGTAGCTTATGGTGGTAAGACAGATTCATCCCAGGATTATTTTGGCCCCACCATCATGACCAATATTCCGGAGGATTCTGAATTATGGGAAAAGGAAATCTTTGGTCCCATTTTGCCTTTTATTGTTTATGCTGATTTGCAAGAAGTGATTGACAAGATCAATGCAAAGGAAAAGCCACTGTCCATGTATATTTATAGCAATAACAAAAGTAATATCGATCGGATTATCAGGAACACGCGTGCCGGTGCTACCGTGGTAAATCATGGCGGGCTTCATTTCTTTAATAATAATCTTCCGTTTGGCGGCACGAACAACAGCGGTATCGGTAAGGGAAATGGATTCTTCGGGTTTGAAGCATTCTCTAATGCGAGGGCTATACTAAAACAATGGTTGCCTATAAGTGGGTTGGATAGTTTGATACCTCCTTACAATGCCAAAAAGCAAAAGCTTATTGATTTGACGATTAAGTGGTTTTAGTTCCTTAATATTTAAAGCCATAGATTACTTCGGTACAAAACGATTTGGTAATTTAGGCGTTTATGGCATCCCTACTCCCCGGCTTAGAATACGACATCTTTATCTCTTATCGTCAGAAGGACAACAGATATGATGGCTGGGTAACTGAATTCGTAGAAAATCTTAAAAAGGAACTTGAAGCTACCTTCAAAGAGGATATCTCTATTTACTTTGATTCCAATGCACACGATGGGTTGCTCGAAACCCATAACGTAAATAAAAGCCTGGAAGGAAAACTGAAATGCCTAATCTTTATTCCTGTCCTCTCCCAAACTTATTGCGACATAAAATCTTTTGCATGGACGAATGAGCTGCTGCCTTTTTTAGAATTTATTGAAGGCGATAGGTTTGGAAAGAGTGTAAAACTTACAAATGGAAATATTGCCGATCGATTTCTGCCGGTGCGTATTCATGATTTGGATGATGAAGATCAAAAACTATTTGAGTCAGTCACACAAAGCGTATTGCGCCCTGTGGACTTTATTTATCGCCTCCCCGGTGTGAATCGGCAACTTCGTGCGAAGGATGATGAGCAAATCAAGGGTCCTAACCAAGTGCTTTACCGCGATCAAATCAATAAAGTAGCTCAGGCTATAAAGGATATTATCAACGCTATGAAGAATCCGCAAGGAATCACAAAGGGTTCTTCAAAGCAAAAAAGAGAACAGGTGGATTCACCCGTAACAGTGAAGCCGAACGTGATGAACGAACAGAAGAAAAATTATTCATCAACTTTCAATTACATCGGCTGGCTTGTTCCAATTGTTTTGATAGGAGTAATTGGGTACTGGTTTGTTTCTCAATATCTTGACAAGCAGCGGGCAAAAGATGTATTGCTACCGGCCATCCAAAAGTTGGTGGATGAAAACTTTGTTGCACCTTCAAGTGCATTTGACATGGCTGAACAGGCAGCTAAGATCATCCCTAATGATTCTGCTTTGATTCGTCTCTGGCCAAAAGTCTCCAGAAATGTTTCTATAGAAACAGAGCCAAGTGGTGCAATTGTTTTTTGGAAAGACTATGATAAACCCACCGATGCGTGGAAGAAATTGGGCACTACACCTTTGAATAAAACACGCATACCCTTTGGTATTACAGTAAAAATAGAGAAAGAAGGTTTCGAGACAATTGTAGCCACTTCTGGCTGTATTGCTACGGAAAATTTATTTGAAATGGATAGTGTTTCTACGCTGCCCAAAAACATGGTTAGGATCCCGGGCAAAGTTACCGACATGTATATTGTTGGGCTTGAGCAAAACGGAGGAAAAATGGTGGGCGAATTTTTAGCTGATCGTTTTGAGGTAAGCAATAAGGACTACAAAAGCTTTGTGGATGCAGGGGGTTATACAAGTAAAAAATACTGGAATTTCCCGATCCACACCATGGAAAAGCAAATTACATGGGAAGAAGCCATGAAGATTTTTGTTGATAAAACAGGTAAGCAAGGACCTGCAAGCTGGGAGGTAGGCAATTACCCTAGTGGAAATGAGAACCACCCTGTTGCCGGTGTTTCATGGTACGAAGCAGCAGCTTATGCAGCCTTTGCCGGAAAACAACTCCCTACTGTATTTCATTGGAGTGTGTTGGCTGAAACTGCACGCACTAAAAACATTGTACCCCTTAGTAACTTCAACGGAAACTCTACAGTGCCAGTGGGAAGTTTGGAAGGTATTAGCTCGTTTGGTATTTACGATTTGGCCGGCAATGTACGTGAATGGTGCTCGAATGCAATCGGAAACAGGCAGGCCAACTATGCATTAGGTGGTGGTTGGAATGATCCATCTTATGCCTTCAATGATGCGAATGGTGCGCATCCTATTGATCGTTCTCTCACGAATGGCTTTCGTTGCATTAAAAACCTGCCTGGCGATACCACACTTTCTGTGCTCATATCACCAGTTAATCTTGCTTTTCGTGATTATCTTAAGGAAAAGCCGGTGGACGATAAAACATTCAATATCTTTTTGCGCCAGTTTACTTATGACAAAAGCCTGATTGATGCACAGCTACAAACCATGGCCGATAGCGGAATTTGGAAAATTGAAAAGGTAACGATGAGTGCCGCTTATGCGAATGATGAATTAATTATTTATTTATTCCTACCCAGAGACAAAAAACCTCCCTATCAACCCATTATATTTTTTCCGGGTTCTAATGTAATATATCAAAGTAAATTTGACGGGGGCTATGCCGACCGTATTGATTTTTTAGTCAGAAGCGGAAGAGCAATTATCTACCCGGTGTTTAAAGGAACCTTCGAACGTAGGGACGGGCTTAACTCAGACCTTGCAGATGAGTCAGTGTTCTACAAAGACCACGTTATTATGTGGCGCAAGGATATAGGGCTAGCCATTGATTACATGGAATCAAGACCGGATATGTTAGTTGATAAAATTGGTTATTTTGGTTGGAGTTGGGGAGGATTCATGGGAGGTATAATACCTGCAATCGAAAAAAGGATAAAGGCAGTTGTATTACATGTTGGAGGAATGGAAATGAATAGAGCCTTGCCAGAAGTGGATCAACTAAATTTTTTACCACGCGTGTATCAACCTGTACTCATGTTGAATGGAAAACACGACTTATTTTTTCCGGTGGAGACTTCGCAAAAACCTATGTTTAATTTACTGGGAACACCTGAAAAAGATAAAAAGATTATCATTTACGATACAGGTCATCGGGTGCCACGTAATGAGTTGATTAAGGAATCACTCTTTTGGTTTGATCAATACTTGGGGCCTGTGAATAATTAAATTGTAGATGACGGCCTTACTACTTCCTAACCTCGTATACCTGCCTGTCCTGCCGCTTCGGCAGGCAGGTATTCATGATTCCATGATTTGCTATGTCATCATTAATTGAAGGATACCAATACGATATATTTATCTCTTATCGCCACAACGATAACCGGAGCGGTTGGGTAACAGAATTTGTGAAGGCCTTGCAGGAAGAACTTGCAGCCACCATCAAAGAACCCCTCTCCATTTACTTCGATAAAAATCCTCATGACGGGCTGCTCGAAACCCACAACGTTGATAAGAGCCTGGAAGGAAAACTGAAATGTCTCATCTTCATTCCCATTATCTCCCAAACTTATTGTGATACTAAAAGTTTTGCCTGGCTGCATGAGTTTGTTGCGTTTAATAATCTTGCGCAGGAAGATCAGGTTGGTAGGGATATTAAGCTGAGTAATGGAAATGTAGCGAGTCGAATTCTGCCCATCAAAATTCATGATCTGGATGCTGAAGATAAATCAATAATTGAAGCTGAGATTGGTGGAATGCTTCGGGCAATTGAGTTCATTTATAGAGAACCCGGTGTAAATCGGCCGCTCAAACTCACTGACAATAAAAGCGATAACCTGAATAAAACTGATTATCGGAATCAGGTTAACAAAGTTGCGAATGCGATCAAAGAAATTATTGCAGCACTTAAGAGTCCTGTTGTTAAAACAACACGAACAGCTATTAACCAACAACTAACGACTAATTCTGCATGGAATAAAAAGGTCTTACTTACTTCATTTGCTTTGCTCTTCGTAGTAACCATTGGATATTTTGTTTACCAACAACGAACAACGACTAACGAACAACTACCATCGCTTGACAAATCCATTGCTGTACTTCCCTTTGTTGACTTGAGCGAACAAAAAGATCAGGGTTGGTTTGGCGATGGACTTACTGAAGAGATTCTGAATAGCCTTGCTCACCTGAAAGGGCTAAGCGTTTCATCGAGAACATCTTCGTTTGCTTTCAAAAACAAGAATCTACGTATTCAGGACATTGCCGATTCACTGGGTGTCAATTATATAGTAGAGGGCTCTATCAGAAAATCAGGCAACGGATTACGAATTACAGCTCAGTTAATTCGCGCTTCCGATGGTTTTCATGTGTGGTCGAATACGTATGATCGTGACGCCACAGATATTTTTGTCCTGCAAAAAGAAATAGCAACTAGAATTGCCGAGAGTCTTGATATTTCGTTAGATAAAAAGGCCATAGAGCAAATGCAATGGGCGGGCACAACCAGTGCAGAAGCGTACTTGGCATTTTTAAAAGGTCGCGAATTGGATGACCACGCACATGAACGAACCCGGTTTATTGATTTGGCTACCTTAAAGAGGGCTAACCACTATTATGAGGAATCTTCGCGTTTGGATCCGGATTTCGTTAATCCCTATTTATACCATGCTGATTTTTTCCTTCACTATGTATTGAAGGATGACCCGCTTTATATAGATACACTAACCGATCAACAAGCGTATATATTGTTCAATAAAGATCTGGCCAGTGCGATTGCCCACTCAAAAGAAGCATCACAGGCTGATTATTACCGAATACCCCAAACTATGTACTCTAATAATTGGACAAACTTCAGGCAGGTGATTGAAAAGGGTTTGTCAAGTGAAGATGCTCCACGGCTCTTTAAGTACCAGAATTTTGATTTTTCAACGTTACTGATTGCAATGGGTTACGGTAAAGAGTTGGCTGAGATAAGCCAAAAGATTCTGGTGCAAGATCCCTCCGCAGGTGATGCCTCCCGCACCATTATCTTTAACCTCCTGCATGCTGGAAAGTACGAAGAGGTATTGTCAGAGGTCGCAAAAGCTAACTTAGCTCCAGTACGATACGGCATTGATGACTATAAACTATTTGCCATGATCCAATTGGGTAAATTGGATGAAGCCTATGAACTTATTTTACAGGATCCGGATCAGGATTATTTTACGTATTACGATTTAAAAGCAATAATCCTTGCTAAACAAGGTAAGTTTGAAGAAGCCACGGATATTTTAAAGATGACACATCGCTCAAGTCCATTTTATCTTTTTGCAGTGAATGCTGTACTGGGAAGGCAGGAAGCGAACAAGGAAGCAGCAGCAATGGATAAAAAAATCCTTTTGGACTTTCCTTTGTTCAGAAGTCTTTTTTTAGCACCTAACAATCTTCCATATGATTTAAGTGCCACCCCAAACTTTGCCAGGAGGCTACGTCAGGCTGGTGTTGCAGTGCCATTATAAAGGCGTGATGTAATCCAAGTTCTTCTTATTGCTGGTCTCTGGACATTTCCTGAACAAAATTGTAAAATCAACAATAGGTTTGTTGAAAAGCTTTCGGGCAAGTAGGCATGAGATTGAATTAATTCCTATTTTTAGGAATGCCCTCTATCCTGCCTGGTTTCGAATACGACATCTTCATCAGTTACCGCCACAACGATAACCGTTCGGGTTGGGTAACTGAATTTGTGAAGGCCTTGCAGGAAGAACTGGCGGCCACTATCAAAGAGCCTGTTTCAGTTTATTTCGATAGTAACCCGTATGATGGGTTGCTGGAAACCCATAATGTGGATAAGAGTCTGGAAGAAAAGCTAAAGTGCCTTATTTTCATTCCTGTTATTTCTCAAACGTATTGCGATTCTAAAAGCTTTGCGTGGAAACATGAGTTTTGTGCGTTTAACAGAATCGCCCAAGCCGATAAATACAACCGTGATATTAAGTTAAACAGTGGCAATGTAGGAAGCCGGTTGCTGCCCGTGAAAATCCATGACCTGGATGAAGAAGACAAGGCTATTATTGAAAACGAAATAGGAAGTGTGCTGCGTGCTGTTGACTTTATTTATAAAGAACCCGGTGTAAATCGCCCGCTTAAGCCCGGTGATCACCGCAACGACAATCAGAATAAAACGGATTACCGTAACCAGGTTAACAAAGTAGCCAATGCTGTTAAGGAAATTATTAACGGCATCACCAAGCCATCAGCGGCAACACGTCTTAGCAGCTCGTTAACTGTTGAAAAGGCTGATACACGAGAATCCATTGCTGTGTTGCCCTTTAGAAACATGAGCAATGATTCAGGTCAGGAATATTTTTCAGATGGCATCACCGAGAATATTATCATTCAACTGGCGGCAAATAAAAAGTTGAGAACTATTTCGCGCACATCTGTGATGCGCTACAAGAAATCGGAGAAGACGGCTCCGGAAATCGCTGCGGAGTTGGGTGTGAACTTTATTCTGGAAGGCGGGGTACAGACCCACCAGAATAAAGTACGGATAAATGTGCAGCTCATTGATGCTGTCAAAGATGATCATGTGTGGTCGAAGGTATTCAACGAGAGTATGGACGACATCTTTGAAATTCAAAGCAGCGTGGCTGAGGTGGTAGCCAAAGAACTGCAGGCATCGTTTGATGGTGGTATAAAAACAGCCAATACAGTGCCTACAAAAGACATTGAAGCCTACAACCTTTTTTTGAAGGGTCGGCATGCTTTTAATCAATGGGGGGTAGAGGGTTATCGCACCGCTACTGATTATTTTAAACTGGCACTGGCTAAAGATCCTGATTTTCAACAAGCATATTCATACATGGCCAGTTGCTATTCGGCACGCATGTCTTGGAATGGTGATCTTTCTCCGGAAGAAGCTAAAGAGCATATTGACGTTTATCTTAAAGAGGCCTGGAAGCGAGGACCGCAGGACAATGATTACCTCACTAAAGCCTTTGTTGAGTTTTTTGTGCGTAAGAATTTTGCTGAGGCTGAACGTATCTTTCTGGAAGTCATCGGCAAAAATCAGAATAATGCCGATGTATTGTATGCCTATTGTTACCTGCTCAACATGACGGGCCGGTTTAATGAGGCCATGGATTGTCTTAATAAAGCAAGAATACTTGATCCATTAACCCCCGCATCATTTAACTACGAGGCCATCACGGTGTATTTATTAGGTAAGTATGATGAAGCTTTGCAGGTGCTGAATGAAGCGTTGCAATTGTATCCAGCAGTGCTGCGCTTTTACGATTTCAAAGCACGTATTTTTCTTACTCAACAGAAATGGGAACAAGTAAAAGTCACGGTATTCGATGGATTGGAAAATGCCACTATTCGACCGCCTTCATTAGTGGCTTACCTCGCTGCTGCTTATGCCAGATTAGGTAATCACGATGAAAGTAAAATATTACTGGATGAATTAATCAAACGTAGCGGGCAGAAGGAGAAGGGAGTCAATATATATATAGTCCATGTTTTCGTTGCGATGAACGATCGGAGTAATGCGCTACTATGGCTGGAAAAGGCAAAAACCACCAACGATGTAGATCTGATATGGTTACAGGTAGATCCATTGCTGAGAGAATTAAATAACTCATTTGCGCATTCACCCGATTATGCCGGTGCGGAAAAACATATCAGCGATTTACTCACCCGCGATATGCCAGCCTTGCCTTACCACAACATCGATCATATCAAAGATGTATTGGAATCCGCTCTGCGCATTGCCAAAGCAGAGCAAGTATCCGAAGATGAAATCAGTCTGATTCGCCTGGCAGCCTTGTTTCACGATGTGGGTTTTATTCGCGGAGCGAAAGGCCATGAGGCGTATGGCGCAGCAATGGCCAAAGAAATTTTGCCTGCTTACGGGTTAAATGATGTGCAGATCGGTAGCATTTGCTCGATGATTATGGCCACGCAGTTGCCTCAAACGCCCGCGAACAAGCTTGATAAAATTTTATGCGATGCCGACCTGGATTATTTGGGCCGTGATGATTTTTATGAAACAGGCAAACGACTTTACCAGGAATTATCCGCAGCCGGAGTTGTAGAAACCGAGCGCGAGTGGTACCTGGTGCAACGAACGTTTCTGCAATCGCATAAGTATCACACCGCGTTTGCAAAAACGAACCGTGAAAAGCTGAAACAAGAGCACCTGAATAAAATCAGCCAAAAGCTGGTTAAAAAGTAGTCTTATAAAATTTATTAGTCCAAACCGTAACCAATGAAAGCCTTTACAAGTGTATTGCTATTTTCATTTCTAACTGCATTTGTCTATGGGCAGTCTGCCAAAATCGATAGCCTTAACCGTTTATTGCCTTTGGCTAAAAGTGATACCGCGCATATTAATTTACTCTTGCAAAAGACAAGGCTTTTAGATCCTATAAACATTGACTCTGCGATAGCACTAGCCAACAAGGTAGTCATCATGGCAAAAAAGGCAGATTATCGAAAAGGCCAAATTGCAGCGCACCATATACTTGTTAGAGACTACTCACTTCAGGGAAGATTTGATGAAGCTCAGAATAACCTCAATGGTATTGAGGAGCTTATTCGAGACGGAAGTGATTCCATTGCTGTTGCTGATTTCTATGGAAGCTACGGCATTATGAACGGCATAAGAGGAGAATATGTAATTGCCATAGACTATGTGGAAAAGGCCGTAGGCATAATTAACAGAAATGGATACACTCCCAATCTGATGAAATATTTTAGCGAACTAGGAATTGGCTATCAGCAAATTGCGAACTACCCCAAAGCATTAGAATATCAACAAGCCGCGCTGGCCTTAGCTGAAAAAAAGAATGACGAAATAAGGCAAGCGTATACGCTTGTAAATATGGCTAATACCTATTTCTTTATAGGCGACACATTGCGAAGCATTCAGTCCTTAGAACGGGCTATCGGGCTGGCAAAAGAAAACAATTTGAAAAACGTAGAGGTCTATGCATACTCGAATCTTTCCAATACATTTTTAATGCAGAAAAAGTGGCAACAAGCTGAAGAATATGCCATGAATGCAGCTAGGATTGCCGAAGCAATGGGAGACTACGCGATGCAGGCCACTAGTCTTTCTAAAGTAGCAATTGCCCTGGCACAAACAGGGCAATTGAAACGGGCGGAGGAATTGAGTAAAGAGGCAATTCGAATTGCTGAAGCCACAGGTCAGGATTATAATATAGCGCAGGCTTACAGCAGCATGGGGTTCGTATATTTTCGCCAGCAAAAGTTCAGGGAAGCTATTCCGTATTATGAACGCGTTATTGAATCCTTAAAAAAAGACTTTTATAACGACTATACCGCTACAAAATACTTCGAATTAGCACAGTGCTATGAAAATATCGGGAGCGCCCCAAAGGCGCTGAGTGCCTACAAAAATTATTTTCAAATAAAGGATTCGTTGCGTAATCAGGAAAACATTCAAAAAACTACAGAGCTTACCATGAATTTTGAGTTCGAAAAGAAACAAGCTCAAGCCCGCGCAGAACAAGACCTAAAGGATGCTGCAGATCAGCGCATTAAAAACCGACAATTGTTCGTTATCCTTTTTCTGGGGTTCCTTGTGCTCTCCATTTTAATTATTGTTTTGATACTGGTTAAGAATAACAAACAAAAAAGACAAGCTAACGACTTGTTACACCTTCAAAAATCTAAGGTAGAAGAAGCGTTATCAGAGTTAAAATCCACGCAGGCCCAACTCATTCAATCCGAGAAGATGGCATCACTGGGAGAGCTTACAGCCGGCATTGCGCACGAAATTCAAAACCCATTAAACTTCGTCAATAACTTTAGTGAAGTAAGTACAGACCTGGTGAAAGAAATGGTGGATGAAGTGGAAAATGGAAATCCGGATGAGGTAAAAGCCATTGCCAGGGATGTAGTTCAGAATCTTGAAAAGATAAATCATCATGGCAAGCGCGCAGCGGACATCGTGAAAGGCATGCTGCAGCACAGTCGTAGCAGTAGCGGTGTAAAAGAGCCAACCGATATTAATGCGTTGGCCGATGAGTATTTACGACTGGCATATCATGGCTCGCGCGCCAAGGACAAATCGTTCAACGCTACCATGAAGACTGATTTTGATGAAAGTATTGGCAAGATAAACGTAGTGCCGCAGGATATAGGCAGAGTGATTTTGAATTTAATTACCAACGCCTTCTACGTTGTAAATGAAAAATCAAAGCAAAACGTTGCCGGTTATGAACCTACTGTTTCAGTCAGTACCAGGAAGGAAGGCAACAAGATTTTGATTTCGGTAAATGACAACGGCAACGGTATTCCTGATTCCATCATAGAAAAAATATTCCAACCTTTCTTTACCACTAAACCAACAGGACAAGGTACTGGCTTAGGGTTGAGTTTGAGTTATGATATTGTGAAGGCCCATGGTGGGGCGTTGAAGGTGGAGACTAAAGAAAAAGTAGGAACAATATTTACAATGGAAATACCAAAAGTGAATTAACCTATGAAACTCACCAAAAAAATCGAGCAGGAAGTTTTAAAGGTTTATAACACCGGTTGGGATGCCTACATGAAGGGCGATTTAACAACACATTCGACTTGTCTAAGCAGCAAGTTCAAAATTATCGGAACTACTGAGGGTGAGAATTTCAACAATAAGCAAGCGTGGTTGGCCTTTTGTAAAAAAACAATCCACCAGGTAGTGGGTGTCGCACAAATGCGAAACCGGAAGATTAAACTAGATGCTGTTGGAGATGGTGTAATGGTAGTAGAGAACTCAAATATCTATGTGCTGATAGAAGGGAAGTGGAAATTCTACTCGAAGATCAGGATTACCGCTTTGATGCAGAAAGAAAAAACGGGATGGAAATATGTTCACCAGCATGGCTCATTGCCCGATATGCGGGCCAGTGAAGACGAAACCATAGCCACTAAACAGATCAAAAAAGAAAACCAGCAGTTGCGCGAAGCAGTGAAGCGCAGAACGATTGAACTGGAAGAAAAGAATCGTGAGCTGGAAATAGAATCCTCGCTGGAAAAGGTAAGAGCCCAGGCCTTGGGTATGCGTAAATCAGAAGACCTGCTTGATATCTGCCGCACACTGTATATAGAACTTGCTGCGTTGGGTTTTAATACACTTCGTAATGCTGTTATCCATGTATTTCATGATGAACGAGCGTGCTTTACCGACCACGAGTATTCCGATAGCACAGGGGGTAACATCACCACGGTGCCATATAAAGGAGATGTAATCGTTGAAAGGTTTATCAATCGGATCCGGAAATCTGAAAATGCTTTTGTAGAGCAGAAAGTTGAAGGTAAAGAATTAAGCAACTTTAAGTCGTTTCGAAAGAAGACCGGACAAATCAAGGACAACCGGTTAAAGCAAACTAAGGCAATTCATTACTATATCTATTCCGTGGGCCATGCATCTATTGGCATTTCTTCCTTCAGTGCGATTGAAAAAGACAAAAAGGAATTGCTGAAGCGATTCAGAAATGTGTTCGACTTTGCCTATCGAAGATACACGGACATAACGTTGGTACAAGCCCAGGCACGCGAAGCACAGATTGAAGCTGCCTTAGAGAGAGTGCGGAGCAGAAGTTTGGCCATGTACAAAAGCGATGAACTGCGGGAAGTTCTCCAGTTGATCTTTGAACAATTGTGGCAATTGAATTTCAATATCGATTCGGCACAATTCGGTCTGAATTACAAAGAGAGTGACGACCTCAATGTTTGGACAGCTGTACCAGGGCAACCTTACCCCACACTACAGCACATACCGTATTTTAGTAATCCGGTAATGGATTCTGCCAAACAAGCGAAGGAAATGGGGCTCACATTCTTTTCGCATATAGCAACCCGTGAAGAGAAGAATAAATTTTTTAACCACTTTTTTAGCCATATCAAAACCGTTCCGCAGGACAGGCAGAAGTACATTTTGGACCGCCCGGGTTTTGCACGGTCTGTCGTCTTTTTGGATACAGTCTTTCTGGGGATTCAGAATTATTCAGGCACTCCATATACCGATACAGAGAATGCAGTGCTCAGGCGTTTTGGAAAGGTTTTCGAGCAGTCTTATACGCGTTTCCTCGATCTGCAAAAAGCAGAAGTACAGGCAAGAGAGGCGCAGATTGAAGCGGCATTGGAAAGAGTGCGAAGCCGTTCTATGGCCATGCATAATTCTGCCGATTTAAGCACCGTAGTTTTTGATATGTTTACCGAGTTGGTGAATTTGGATGCCCAACTCGACCGCTGCCTTATCCTCATCGTCAATCCGCATACGTTAGGCATTACCTGGTACCTTACCGGAAAAGAAGGGCTGCTATCCGACAATGGATTTTTGGTGCAGGATAATGATCATCCTTCACATAAGGCCTACCTTGAAGGTTGGCGGACAAGGCGTAAAAAATGGAAATACCTTTTGGCCGGTAAAGAAAAAAAGAACTGGGATACTTTTGGCTTCAGCCAAACCGGACTGGCACAACTTCCGGAGTTTATTAAGGCTGATATGGCTAACGTGGAAGCCATCCACTTGACTATTTCTTCGGATAGTTTCGGTTGCCTCATAGCAAGCAGTCTTTCGCCACTGGCTGATGAGCATGCCGCCATTGTAGAAAGGTTTACCCTGGTGTTTAACCAAACCTACACCCGCTTCCTCGATCTGCAAAAAGCCGAAGCCCAGGCTCGCGAAGCGCAAATAGAAGCGGCCTTGGAAAGGGTGCGGGCCAAGGCTATGGCCTTAAAAAAAAGTGGTGAGCTGAAAGAACTTATTGTAATTATACTCAAAGAGTTTAAAAAGCTTGGTTTTGGACTATACGAATGCAATCTCTTACTTTTCGACACTAAGCCCAGAGATCTTATTCATTGGGGGTCGGGTATAAATGATTCTGAACCAAATTGTGTAAAGGTACCCTATTTTGATCACCCATTTCTAACCGACCTCTTTGCCGATTTGAATAAAGGTGTCAAATTCAGGGCAGGTAAACTTTCTGGCAAAGCTCTTAAAAGCTTTCTTAGGCATCTATTGACACAAACACAATTTAAAGATGCATCTCAGGAATACAAAGATGGGATGATGTCAATTGACAGTCTGTTCTTTACTCATTCTGTGATAACACATGGCTTTCTTGAAATTGTAGGAAGCGAGGCTCTTTCTGAAGAGAAAATTAATGTGTTGAAAAGATTTACACGTGTTGTTGATATGGCCTATACCCGGTTTGATGATGTGGTAAAAGCCGAAGCCCAGGCAAGAGAAGCACAAATCGAAGCTGCACTTGAAAGGGTGCGGGCGCAGACCATGGCTATGCACAACAGCGAAGATGTGGGGAAGTGTGTGGTTAAAATGTTCAGTGAACTTACTGCGTTGGGTGTGGATGAAGGTACCCGCTTTGGTATCGGTATCCTGAACCACGACAATGAAAACAACCAGCTTTGGACGGTCAGAAAAGATGGTGAGGAAGTCAGCATGCATATAGGTAACCTGGATATGACTTTGCACCCGTTGCTGAAAAGCGCCCGCAAGGCCTGGAAAGAGCAGGCTCCCCTCCATCAGTATGTGTTGGAAGGCGAAGATTTGATCAATTACTACCAAATGATCAATACTGCCCCTGATTATAGGCTTCATATTGCAATAGAAACATTACCCGACAGAGAGTACCATTACGGTTTTATATTTAATCATGGATTTTTTTATGCATTCAGCCCACGTGAATTTCAACCCGAATTAATTCAAATCACTCAACGGTTCAGTTCGGTTTTCGCGCAAACCTATCAGCGTTATTTGGATTTGCAAAAAGCCGAAGCACAGGCACGCGAAGCACAGATTGAAGCGGCTTTGGAGCGAGTACGAGCGCGTGCAATGGCCATGCACACATCCAGGGAATTGGAAGAAGTAGCCCATGAGTTGAGAACTCAAATAGGATTATTAGGAGGAAATGAACAGTTGGAGACCTGTGCCATAAATCTCTATGAAGAATCAGATGAGCATGTATTGGCCTGGGGTGCTACTCGACCACCAAACAGCAAGAGCGAGATTGTGAATTATAGTTTTTATGTGCCAAAAGTGGGAATAGCACTAATTGAAGAAATGCTCCGGGCATATACGGCAAATCAGGAGGAGTATCTCTTGCGACTGGATGGGCATGGCATGGTGCAATGGCTTAACGTGTTGAAACAAGTGAAGCCAGACTTGTTTTCTATTGTAGATAAAGCTGTAGATTTTAGTTCTACCGGCCAACACACCGCCTGGTTTTCATGCGCTTTCTTTCATGGCGGCACGTTGGTTATGATAACCTTTTCTGAGCCTGACAATCAGTCCCGGATTCTGTTGAGGCGTTTTGCTCAGGTATTTGGACTCGCCTACCGGAGATTTGCGGACTTAAAGCAAGCAGAAGCACAGGCACGGGAAGCGCAGATTGAGGCGGCTTTGGAAAGAATCCGATCAAGAAGCATGGCCATGCATAAAAGCGATGAGTTGCTCAATGTTATTACGGTTGTATCGGAACAGTTGCAGTACCTGGGACTGAAGTTCAATACCGTAAGCTTTGCGGTGAACAACCGGGAGCACGACTATAAGTTCTGGTTTGTGGCTATGGGTGATACCAATCCCACCTTTATCAAAGTACCCTACATCAGCAATCCGATGTACGACAGGTTGAAGGATGTGCTTGCCCGTGGCGTTGACTTTTATTCTGATACGCTTACACCGGAAGAAAGCAGGCGTTGGCACGAGCATGTTTTTGCCCACGCCAGTCTCCCATACCTTACGGAAGAAACAAAGGCCTATATCTTACGAAGTGGTTATGCCCGTTCTATCGCCATAAAGCCGAGCATCATGTTAATCGTGAGCAATTATGCCGGTAAACCCTATTCGGATAATGAGAATGAAATACTCAAACGGTTTGCTACTGTTTTCGAACAATCGTACACACGTTTTCTGGATATTCAAAAAGCAGAAGCCCAGGCACGCGAAGCACAGATTGAAGCTGCACTTGAGCGAGTCCGTTCAAAGGCAATGGCCATGCATAGTTCGGAAGATCTTTCTGCTACCATTTACGCATTTTACCATGAGTTGGAACTATTCAGCATTACACCCCGAAGGTGTGGTGTGGGATTGTTGGATAAGGAAACCCGTATGGCCGAACTATCCACGATGAATACAACCGAACAGGGGCAGTCGATCGAGGTGATTGGAAAACTAAAAATGATAGGTCACCCGGTATTGGAAGGTGTCTATGTCAATTGGTTAGCACAAGAAGAATATCATCCTGTTTTGAGGGGTAATGAGATCAAGGAGTACTATCAAATAATACGGCCGCAGGTTGCTTTTCCGGAATATCCCAATGATGCCGTTCAGTATGGTTATTTCTTTTTCTTTGCTGAAGGCGGTGTGTATGCGTGGACTGAAAAGGAATTATTGGAGGATGAGTTAAAAATTTACCGCAGGTTCACTACGGTGCTCAGTCTTGCTTACAAGCGCTACAAAGATTTGAAAGATGCAGAAGCCCGCGAACAGGAAGCCATAAAGCAATCTGCCCTTGATCGGGTGCGAGCCGATATTGCTTCTATGCGTAGCACGACTGACCTGGAAAGAATCACGCCATTAATATGGAGTGAGCTGACTACGTTGGGTGTGCCCTTCATCCGCAGCGGAGTGTTTATAATGGATGAACATGGAAATAAGGTGCATTCATATTTATCTACCCCTGATGGCCGGGCCATTGCTGCATTTCATACCCCCATGGATGATTCTGGAAGTCTTGCCGGTGCCATCGAACATTGGCGGCAACAAAAAATATTTGTCACCCATTGGGTTGAATCGGATTTTCAAAAGCAGGCTGAGGTCTTGTTGAAGCATGGCTCGATCACTACGCACGAACAATATTTAAATACCCTTCCTAAAGAAGGGTTTCATCTTCACTTTTTGCCTTTCCGTCAAGGTATGCTGTATGTAGGAAGTCTTGAGTCGCTTCCATCGGATGTATTGCAACTGGTACAGTCATTGGCGGATGCTTTTTCGGTAGCCTATGCGCGCTATGAAGATTTTACCAAACTCGAATTGGCAAAAGCTCAAATTGAAAATACCTTATCTGACCTCAAGCAAACCCAGACGCAATTGATTCAATCGGAGAAGATGGCTTCGCTGGGAGAGCTGACCGCAGGTATTGCGCATGAAATTCAAAACCCGCTGAACTTCGTCAACAATTTTAGTGAGGTAAGTACAGAGTTGGTGAAAGAAATGGTGGATGAATTGGAAAAAGGAAATTTGGATGAAGTAAAAGTCATCGCCAATGATGTAGTGCAGAATCTTGAAAAGATCAATCACCATGGCAAGCGTGCTGCGGATATCGTAAAGGGAATGCTGCAACACAGTCGTAGCAGTAGCGGACAAAAAGAACTAACGGACATTAATGCTTTGGCTGATGAATATTTACGATTGGCCTATCATGGCTTGCGGGCAAAGGATAAATCATTCAATGCCACCATGAAGACTGATTTTGATGAGACGATTGGAAAAATTAACGTGGTGCCGCAGGATATTGGAAGGGTAATTCTGAATTTGATTACGAATGCTTTTTATGCTGTAAGCGAAAAGCAGAAAGTGGGAAGCATTAAGTCGGGTTCAAGCTATGAGCCAACTGTTACGGTTTCAACAAAGAATTTGGGAAAAAAAATTGAAATCAGTGTGAAGGACAACGGCAACGGTATTCCTGATTCCATCAAAGAAAAAATATTTCAACCCTTCTTCACTACCAAACCTACCGGGCAGGGAACTGGATTAGGATTGAGTTTGAGTTATGATATTGTGAAGGCGCATGGTGGGGAGTTGAAGGTGGAGACTAGCGATGGCGAAGGCTCAACATTTACTATTCAAATACCAATGGCATTACAATAAAGTTTGGGCAATTCATTAATCCCTGCCTACCGGACAAGCAGGCGTGCAAATCCGTGATTCGGAAGATTTATGATATTGTTAAAGTGCATGGTAGAGAACTCAAAGTGGATATCAAAGAAGGTGAAGGAACCCAACTCAAACATTCAATTACCTCTGCCATGAAAAATAAATTCTCAAGTTCTTTTAAATCAATGATGTTGTCAGGTGTTTTACTGTTTCTTACTACAACTGTATTACATGCATCAACGGATAGTTTATTCGTGGTCTCCGGAAATCAATGGGGTGTAGGTATTAGTATTAATACGGATAGTGTAGGCACCCGAATCGTCCAGATTTTTCCAAACACTCCTGCTGAAAGAAGTGGTCAGCTGAAGGTTGGCGATCGTATTATTGGCATTGGTAAAACAGAATATGGTGAGATTATTGATATACGAGGAAAATCGGCACAAGAAGTGGTAGACTTGATTTCAGGCCCGGCTGGAACTCATGTTCGCCTCGCCATTTTACTTGCAGATAACGATCCATCCGATCCTCCGATAATCGTTGAGCTTGTCCGGGAGTATATTCAACGAAGTATAAGTTTGAATACAGCTACATGGTACTTTAAACCCGGAGATAACATGGAGTGGGCTGATCCAAACGTTGATCATGTGGGCTGGTTAAAATTGAATCCTTCCGCAATTTATGAACCATTGCCGGATTCCTTGTGGAGTCAAGGCTATGGCTGGTTCCGTACCTGGTTTAAGGCTGATTCAACGTTCTATTTCAATCCATGGTATTTACAAATAATCACCTGGGGTGCGGCCGAAGTTTATTTTGATGGGAAGCTTTATAAGCGTTATGGTGTTTTCTCAACCGACCCCGACCTGGAACAACGAACAAATCCAAATCAAGCTTTTACTCCTTTGTGGTTAGCCCCCAAAGACATCCATCTCGTTGCTGTACGATTCTCCTATCATCCAGCGAAACGATACAAGCAAATTATGGCAGAACATGTAAATTTTGGTTTCGGGATGCACTTTCAATCGCAAAAATCCAATGAACTGAGGAACGAGTGGATGAGTAAAACTAAATCAGTATTTTACTTATTACTGGGCATTTATTCCATCATCATCATTTTACATGGCTATCTATATTATTTATTCAGAAAGCAAAAAGAAAACCTGTTAGTGACTCTGATAGTATTCATACTTTTGTGCGATGCATATTTAAACTTTTATTTTTCATTTCTTGATTATGACCGATTGCTTTTATATAGGATAGTTGGATTATCGGAAATATTCAGATTAACCGCTTTACTATTAGTTCCATTCACTTTAGTCACGTTTTTTAATCTTCAAAAATTCACAAAACTTAAGTACCTGCCGGTATTGGCTGTGCCTTTATACTTGCTGTTAAAACCATTTACTCTTCAAGAGAATCGACTTACCATTATTGTTGTTCCTATATTGATTTTAAGTTTTGTTTTACTCTATCGAGCTTATAATGAGTCAAAAAAAGGAGTTGGCTTTGTTGCTTTTGGATTTATAGGAATGTTGTTGCTCCTTGCTTTTGGGCTTTTTATCGAGGTTATAACTACGCAACAATTGATCCCAGTCAGTGTGATAACGAAACTGCAATTGGAGGAGATCTTTGATTCTATATTTTATACTGTTTCTATGTTATCTGTTCTACCACTGAGCATGACTTTCTTTATTGCTTATAAAATGGGTAAACTGTACACGGGTCTGGAAGGCATCGTGAAAGAAAGAACGGAAGCACTGGAAATTTCCCTGTCAGATCTTAAAGCCTCACAAGCCCAACTCATCCAATCTGAGAAGATGGCCAGTCTGGGTGAACTTACGGCAGGCATTGCCCATGAAATTCAAAATCCATTGAACTTTGTGAATAATTTTTCGGAAGTGAATGAAGAGTTATTGGCTGAGATGAAAGATGAACTTGATAAAGGAAATGTTACGGAAGCCAAATCAATAGCGAATGATGCCATAGAGAATCAGCAAAAAATTCTTCACCACGGCAGGCGAGCTGATTCCATTGTAAAAGGTATGCTGCAGCATAGCCGTAGCAGCAGTGGAGTGAAAGAACCTACCGATATCAATGCGCTGGCCGATGAATATTTACGATTAGCCTATCACGGCTTGCGGGCAAAGGATAAATCATTCAATGCCACCATGAAGACTGATTTTGATGAGAGCATCGGCAAGATTAATGTTGTGCCGCAGGATATCGGTCGGGTGGTTTTGAACCTTATCACCAATGCCTTCTATGCTGTAACAGAACGAAAGAAACAGGAAGGTGATAATTTTGAGCCCACAGTTTCAGTCATTACTAAGAAGACTGGTGATAAGGTTTTGATTTCTGTAAAAGACAACGGCAACGGTATTCCTGATTCCATCAAAGAAAAAATATTTCAACCCTTCTTCACTACCAAACCTACCGGGCAGGGAACTGGATTAGGATTGAGTTTGAGTTATGATATTGTGAAGGCGCATGGGGGGGAACTGAGCGTAGAGACTCGGGAAGGTGAGGGTTCTGAGTTTATTATTCGATTACCTGGTGTTTAAGTGTAATCATGTTTTATAAATAGCCTGTAACAAATCAGATGAAAAGCTCAATAAATATTTCTTATAATGCTTGTATCTAAAATACTCCTGATTTTATCGATTTTTCATTCTCCAGACTCGGTCAATCGAGTTGAGATTGACTCCCTTCCAAGCGTTATACAAAGCGAAGTGGTATTTCATGATTCCCTATTCACCGACCCGGAAGTCATGTTAGACCTTTCTATATTAAAGGGTTGGAAATTGTCGACTCAGGATGATCCTGATTTTGCATTGAAAGATTATGATGACAGCCAATGGTATACACTATCTAACTCACTGAGGGAGACAAAGCAGTTGCCCGATTCCTTGTGGAAAGGCTTCGGTTGGCTTCGTCTTCGCATCCGGATTGATTCTGAATTCAGCAAACAACTAAATGTGATTAGCCCACACACAATGGGCGCGTCTGAATTATATATTAATGGCAAGTTTGTATTACGGCATGGTGTGCCAGATGTTACGGCCGATAAGCAAGAATTGCTAGGCAGAATACTAGATCTTGGAACGGCCTACGAGTTTTTGCCTGATTCTACCTACCAGATTGCAGTACGGTATTCTCTTCACCAACTGAATACTATGCGGCATATAAGTATTGGGAGTTATACACAACCGGTGCTGCTATCTGCTATACTTACAAACTATGAAACAACTAATGTATTGATTCATAGAACAATATTTACCACGAGTATATTTGTTTTTGCTGCAGCTATTTTATTAATGGTTACGATGCTGCATTTGTTCGTGCATCTTTCAGTAGCGGATGAAAAAGCAAATTTTGCCATTTTAGTGTTAAGTCTGTGCATGTTCTTGCTTTCCTCCATGATTTCTCTTGTTTTAGTATTATAAATTTCTGGCTTGCAATTGTTTTGACATCAACGTTAGAAAATATCTTAATATTGATGTGTTGCAGTCTGACCCCTTGGGTAACTCATCAGGTATTAGGGGTTCCTGTTTCTGTTTTTTGGAAAAGATTTGTATTCGCACCACTTCCGCTAATTATGTTTCTGGCCATTTATCCAGAATTTCCATTTGAGGAATTGATAGTATTTATTGGTGTTAGCTTAATTGTTCTTTCAGTAACAGGAAGTATTCTTGCTATAATTAGAGCAAGAAAATTAAATAAAAGTGGGATTGGTTTAATTGCCGGATCCCTGATTGCCTATCCTATACTGTTCATTATTACAATGATTATGGCTATCAATGGTGTAGCCTATTTTTGGACTTCGATAATGTTCTTCTTTATGCTCGTAAGTATGCCGTTGGGCATGTCGATCCATCAGGCAAAACAGTTTTTAAAATTGCACCTACACTTAGATTCGCTGGTCAAGGATCGTACCGCTGAACTCAATAAATCATTGAATGACCTGAAGGTAACTCAATCCCAACTTATCCAATCTGAAAAAATGGCAAGCCTGGGAGAGCTCACAGCAGGGATTGCCCACGAAATTCAAAACCCGTTAAACTTTGTCAATAATTTTTCAGAGGTTAATAAAGAGTTGGCTGAAGAACTAGAACATGAGGTTGAAAAAGGAAACACAGCAGAAGTAAAGACATTGGCAAAGGATATAAAAGAAAATCAAGAAAAGATTCTTCATCACGGCAAGCGGGCCGATGCCATTGTAAAAGGAATGTTGCAACACAGCCGGAGCAGCAGTGGTGTAAAAGAGCCAACAAATATAAATGCATTGGCTGATGAGTATTTGCGACTTGCCTATCATGGCTTGCGGGCAAAAGACAAATCCTTCAACGCCACCATGAAGACTGATTTTGATGAAAGTATCGGTAAAATCAACGTGGTGCCACACGACATTGGCAGAGTGTTTTTAAATTTAATTACCAACGCATTTTATGCTGTAAATGAGCGAGCGAACAACCAACAACTTTCAACTAACAACGATACATACGTTCCAACAGTAACCGTATCTACCGAAAGAGTTAAGGATAAAATTCATATCTCCGTAAAAGACAATGGCAACGGAATTCCTGATTCCATCAAAGAAAAAATCTTCCAGCCATTTTTTACTACCAAGCCCACTGGGCAAGGCACTGGATTGGGGTTGAGCTTGAGTTATGATATTGTGAAGGCGCATGGTGGGGAGCTGAAGGTGGAAACGCACAAAGGAGGGGGATCCATATTTTCCATTCAATTACCCACGATATAGCATACTATTTTTTTTGCGCTTTAACAGTATATTTACGAATGCCTAAACTCTACCTGCCCTTACAGCCCGCTGTCCTTTTAACTTTTGTTCTAAGTCTGTGCTTTGCTACCGGATTCTCACAGAAGATCGCGACCCAAACCATTGATCCCACCTACGTTTCCGTTGCCGAGGGGGTAGTTTCTCCAACTGTGCAGTCGGTAATACAGGATAGTTTTGGTTTGATCTGGATCGGCACCGCTAACGGCTTGCAAAAGTATGATGGTTATCGCCTGGAAACGTTCAAAAACTCACCCGGCAAAGCAACCAGTTTACAACACAATAACGTTTGGGGCTTGATGGAAGATGCCGACCATAATATCTGGGTGGGCACAGGGTTGGGCGTTTCCCGCTATGACAGGCGTAAAAACGAATTCAAAAACTATCTCTTCCCCGGCTACTTTAATACACCGGGTGGTGAACCCTATGGAAATACCTTTAGAATCTTTCAGGACGCGCAGAAAAATATATGGGCCGTTACACGATTTCTGGGACTTCTCAAATACAATAAAACGATTGATCACTGGGAGTTCGCCAGGTATGAAGTTCCGGGAGTTGAACTTCCTGATCATTATGAACCCTGTTTAAGTATTGCCGAAGATGCCAAAGGTGGCCTCTGGTTTGGATCATCCCTTTATGGCCTGATGCACCAGGCTAAAGGCGATACCGTATTCAGACAAGTTCAATATGAATCAATTGCAAAATTGAAAGAGGCAAACATGATCACCTACCTGTATGTTGATTCCACTCAGACACTTTGGATTACCAGCCGCACAGGAGTACATAAATACAATCCGGAAACCGGCTTATTTAAAACCATTGTAGCCTATACAGATGGAGATGATGATGGCTTGAATCACTGGAATAAGATTCTTCCAGATAATGATGGCAATATCTGGATCGCCAATAATTTCAGAGGCATCTTAAGGTTCGATGGCCTGGCGGATACCTATACCGAGATCGAAATTTCCGGCAAAATGAAAATGCGCACGCACGGCTGGAATATTACCCTTACGAATTTTATCATTGATCAAAGTGGCATCTTCTGGTTTGGCAGTCGTGAGTCAGGTTTGGTAAAATATGATCCTGTAAACAAGCCATTTCAGTATCTTAGTCATGACCCTGCTAATCCCAATGGATTGAGTGCTGGTGGAATTTTTGGCATCGTTGCCTCTAAAGTAAAACCTGGTATGGTATACATCGGTACGCGCGGCAATGGTGTAAATGCATATGACCCCAAAAAGCAAACCTTTGAAAAAATTAAGTTTAACGTAGTGGATGATATGTTTGGCGGTTCGGCCCGTGCTATTGCCGAAAAAGAAGATGGTTCGTTGTGGTTGGGTACGTGGGGCGATGGTTTGGTTGAGCTAGATAAAAACTATAAAGAAATCAGACGCTTCAAATATGATTCTTTAAACGAAAAATCCCTTTCTGATAACCAAGTGCGGGTAGTTAAACCCGATAAGCAAGGCCGGGTATGGTTAGGCACGAATATGGGTGTTAATATATTAAACACCAAAGACAATACCATTCAGCGGATAATCAATAAACATGGTCGCCAATATCCCGCTCAGTTGGTTCAAGAAATGGATAGCCTTATAGGTACGAATCAAAAGGTTGCCAGTATCGAAAAAGTTATCGATAACCAAAACATCACGCAGCCGGTAGAAATAAAAAAAGCCGGAACGTATTGGGTAATGGCCGTTGCTGAAATGGATCCATTGGCTAAAGCTGACTTTGGATGGATAGAAAATACTGCCAAAGACACCATCTGGAAAATGAACAAATACGAAGTGGCACTGCATGCCGGTGGTGCTTATAAAAACAGAATTGTTCTGAGTAGTGTAACCTTAGAGCCGGGCACTTATAATTTACGATACAGAACAGACGATAGTCATGCCTATGGAAAATGGAATGATGCCCCCCCTACACAGACCTCGTTGTATGGAATTGCCTTGATAAAAGCACAGGTGGCTGATCAGGCACAAAGCTTTCAAACCGAGATCATTCCTGAAAAGGAAGAACTCTATACTTCCGGATCGAATATCAGTGACATTGAGATCACTGATAAATACATTTGGGTAGCCGCTGAAGGAAGCGGTATTGATCGAATTGATGTTGTGACCAAACAGGTAAAGACCTTTACACATAATCCGGATGATGCAAACTCACTTAGCCATAATAATGTAAGAGATATCCATGCCGATAGCCGGGGCATGATCTGGTTTGCTACCAACGAAGGTGTTACTAGACTGGATCCGGCAACAGAAACTTTCACCCGATATACTGAAAGCGACGGATTACCCACCAATCTAACTGAAGCTATTCAGGAAGGCGACAATGGCGAAATGTGGATTGCCACACAAAACGGACTATCGCAAATGGTTATTAACGAAAGACTGGGCAAGAGCACGTTTATTAATTATAACTCAACCGATGGTCTTGGTGGTGAGGTGTTTCTTTCTTTAACCAGTGCCCGTGCAACAGACGGTCGTTTTTATTTCGGAGGTGATCATGGTCTCACTACTTTCATGAACGTTACCTCAAACAAAACACCACCGGCCATAATCATTTCTAATCTATTTATTTCCAACAAATCCATTTCCGATTTTAAGGAAGATTCTCCCTTAACAACAACTTTACTCGAGACGAAAAGTATTTCACTGGCATTCGATCAGAACAACCTGAGTTTTGAATTTGCAGCGCTTCATTATGCCAACCCGAAGAAAAATCAATACGCACACATGCTGAAGGGCTACGACAAAGACTGGATCTATGATAACCGGAACTTTGCAGCTTACACGAACCTCGATCCCGGCAAATATGAGTTTAAAGTTAGAGCCTCCAATGCCTATGGCATTTGGAATGAGGAAGGATTAACGTTAGAAATAACCATATTGCCGCCCTGGTGGCGTACCTGGTGGGCCTATGCTTCGTATGTCTTAATATTTGGAGTCTTTGCGTTTACCACTGACCGCACCGTGCGCAGAAGCATCAAGATGCGTGAACGCGAACGCGGCCGCGAGCGCGAATTGAAACAAGCAAGGGAAATTGAAAAGGCTTATACTGAACTTAAAGCCACCCAATCACAATTGATTCAATCTGAAAAAATGGCTAGCCTGGGTGAACTTACGGCCGGCATTGCACATGAAATCCAAAACCCACTAAACTTCGTTAACAATTTTGCGGAAGTCAACTCTGAATTGATTGCGGAAATGAAGGAAGAACTGTTGAGCGGGAATTTTAATGAGGCAAAAAAAATTGCTGATAATATCGATGAGAACGAAAAGAAAATAATCTTCCATGGCAAGCGTGCTGATACTATTGTGAAAGGAATGCTGCAACATAGTCGCAGCAGCAGTGGGGTAAAAGAACTCACCGATATAAATGCATTGGCTGATGAGTATTTGCGATTGGCCTATCATGGCTTGCGCGCCAAAGACAAAGCCTTCAATGCTTCGATGAAAACCGAATTTAACGAAAGCCTGGGTAAGGTTTCTGTCGTACCACAGGATATAGGTCGTGTAATCTTAAACCTGATTACGAATGCTTTTTATGCTGTGTATGAAAAGAAAATGCAAGATCTCGCGGGTTATGAACCATTGGTTACTGTTTCTACTAAAAGGGATGTAGATAAAGTTTTGATTTCAGTCAAGGACAACGGCAATGGTATCCCTCAGAAGGTATTGGATAAAATTTTTCAGCCTTTTTTCACGACCAAGCCCACTGGGTCGGGGACTGGTTTAGGATTAAGTATGAGTTACGATATCGTGACCAAAGCTCATAGTGGAGAAATAAAAGTGGAGACCAAGGAGGGAGAGGGCACGGAGTTTATTGTAGTATTACCCATGTAAATAGTAGTATATGAAAGTATTAGTAGTAGATGATGAACAAGATGTAAAAACTTTGTTTGAGCAACGTTTCAGAAGAGAAATAAAAAACGGTCAGGTTGAATTTGCTTTTTCCTTCTCAGGCGAAGATGCACTGGTGCAACTCAATAAATGGGAGCACGAAGCGATGCTTATCTTGTCAGACATCAACATGCCCGGCATGAGTGGCTTGCAACTGCTGGAAAACGTAAAGAAGAAATACATGAAACCCCCACCTGTGGTGATGATGATCACTGCCTATGGAGATGCTGAAAACAGGAGGGTAGCAGAAGAACTTGGGGCAGATGATTTTCTTACCAAGCCTGTTGATTTTACCATGCTGAAAGAAAAGCTTAAACTAACCTGACCATGACGAAAATACTGGTAGCCGATGATGAGGCTGATCTGGAAGCGCTCATCAAACAAAAATTTCGTCAGAAAATACGCGAACAGCACTATGAGTTTGTGTTTGCCGTGAATGGCCAGGATGCGCTGGATAAAATCAAACAACATCCCGATGTGGATATTGTACTGAGCGATATCAATATGCCGGAGATGGACGGACTTACGTTACTTAGCCGGCTTAATGAATCTAGCCCGCTTATTAAATCCGTTATCGTTTCTGCCTATGGCGACATGGATAATATCCGTACAGCCATGAACCGTGGTGCTTTTGATTTCATTACCAAGCCAGTCAACTTTGATGATCTGGAGGTGACCATGGAAAAAACCATACGGCATGTAGGGCAAATCCGCGAAACCCTGAAGGCTGTTAAGGAAAACAATATTCTTAAGATGTATGTAGATGAAGCTGTGTTGAATTTTATGGGCAGCCGTGAGTATGAATCTTCCTTAATGACCAATGAAACCGTTGAGGCTACCGTAGCTTTCATTGATATCTGCGGGTTTACATCCATCAGCGAAAAGGAAAAGCCGGATGTAGTTGTAAAAATATTAAATGATTATTTCGACATCATCGTAAAAGAAATTATTGCGCAAGGCGGTTATATCGACAAGTTTATCGGTGATGCGATTATGGCCGTGTTTCGCGGTGAATACCACCTGGACAGAACACTGGATGCCTGCCTGGCCGTGCGGAATAAAATTGCATCCTTACCTGAGATAAGTGCAACAGTAACGTATGTGCCGCAAGTAGCTATCGGTATCAATAGTGGCGAAATGATTTCCGGAAATATCGGTTCGGAGTCCTTAAAGCGATTGGATTATACTGTAATTGGCGATGCAGTAAATACTGCACAGCGTTTGCAGTCTGCGGCAACACCAGGTCAGATCATTATCAGTGAACAATCTTTCCTGAAAGTTAAGGAGTCGTTTAATTGCATCAGGGTAGGAGAAGTGAGTTTGAAAAACAAAACGAATCCGGTAGTGATCTATGATGTGAGGGATTGAGCGGTGCTATCATAGGCTGTTTTAGAATTAATTTTAAAGCTAATCCTCATGAAACTTATTCTCTTAAGTACAGCCTTAGTCATCATGAGTCTGTTCTCCTGCGAATCAAAGAAAGAAATCCAAAAGCCAAATATTTTACTCATCGTTGCTGATGACCTTGGCTATGCAGACCTGGGTGTTTACGGCAGCGACATTGAAACACCCAACATTGATGCATTAGCCCGGAAAGGTTTAATCTTTACGCAATTTCATACTGCAGTTATGTGTGCACCATCACGCGCTATGTTGTTAACAGGAAATGATAACCACGTAGCCGGTATTGGAATGCAAAGCCCGAGAGGCTCCTATGCTGATGGAATGGTTGGCTATGAAGGTTATTTAAGTGACAGGGTAGTTCCACTCCCCCAATTGTTGAAGGATGCCGGTTATTTTACCTGTACGGCTGGCAAATGGCATGTTGGAGAGGGAGCTGAACATTCTCCGAAAGCAAAGGGCTTTACACGTTCATTTAATTTACTCTTCGGTGGAGGGAATCATTATAACAGCATTGGCTTGTTTGCCAGCGACAGTGTTTCCCAGTATCGGGAAGATGGTGAGTTGGTGGAATATCCTGAGGGTAACTATTCTACTGAGTTTTATACCAATAAGCTGATGCAATATATTGCAGAAGCGAACGGTCAGGCAAAACCTTTCTTTGCTTTTGCTGCTTACACGTCACCGCATTGGCCACTTCAGTCGCCTAAAGAATTCGACAAGTACAAAGGTCGTTATGATATGGGGTATGATAGCCTTCGTGTATTACGATTGGCTTCTTTAAAAAAGGCAGGTATCATTCCGCAGGAATCAACCTTGCCACCACGCCTTGATTTTATTAAACCGTGGGATACTTTAACAGAAGATGAAAAGAAAATTGAATCCCGTAAAATGGAACTCTATGCGGCTATGGTTGATAACCTTGATCATCATGTGGGTCGTCTGGTACAGTTTTTAAAAGACAAGGGTTTATATGAGAATACCATCATTGTTTTCTTGTCGGATAATGGAGCTGCCGCTGAGGATTTCTTCAATCATCCATCAAGGGGAGAATTTTTAAGGAGTAAATATGATAATTCATATGCCAACATGGGCTCTCCAACCTCATTTGTTAGCTATGGTCCACAATGGGCGCAGGCAGGAGCAGCCCCTTTTAATCGACATAAAGGATTCCCAACAGAGGGTGGAATAACGGCACCCATGATTATACATGGTAAGGATATTCCTGAGAATGGTTCGGTAAGTAATGTTTACTGCACCATTATGGACCTGGCGCCAACTCTGCTGGATGTTGCCGGCATTCAATACCCGGGGCAATATCAAAGCGAAACCATTCGCCCGATGAAAGGAGAGACGATGATGCCTTTTCTTTCAGGCAAACAAGCCACTGTGCACGATGAAAATTACTGGGTTGGATTTGAACACAGACAATATGCTTACGTGCGCAAGGGCGATTGGAAAATTGTGAACATTCAAATACCGTTTGATGAAAAGAATTTAGCCTTGTATAACCTGAAACAGGACCCGGGCGAAACAAGAGACCTTGCGGGTGAGCATATTGAACTGTATAGAGAGCTGGTAAGCTTATGGAAACAGTATGCTGAAGAAGTGCAGGTAGTCTTTCCTAAACCACAACCAAATTGATAATAAAACAACACCGCCTTTTGAGCGGTGTGTTTGTTTAAGTTTCCTGGTAATCGGGATTAAACTTTGAGGCTGTTTTTCAGTGTTTCAATGCCATGTTTCCCTTCATTTACATAGGCTTCAACCTTTTTGTTGTAAGCTTTTTTCACATCATCCAGCGTACCAACCATCTGGTTCTTAAGTTCTTTTGATTTTCCAAGAAGCCTTTCTCTGGTCTTTCTTCCGCTGCTGGGGGCAATAAGCACACCGGCTAACAGGCCTAATGAAGCGCCTGCCAATACTCCAATTGTTACTTTTGCTGTAGTGTTCATATGTGTATGTTTAAACATTTACCGGTTCTGAAACTTTCAGAACATTCATGGTAATCACGCGTTTGACTACATAAAAGCAACAGGTGTAAAGTGATAATCGTTCAGCACCTGATAAAAATCATGTACACTATTTATTTTTCGACTAATCATATTTGCCCTGCTATGATTTCTTATTTATTGGGGATCTCTAAAAACGGAATAAGTTCTAATTGCGAAGGAGCCTGCCTGCAGGGAGAGTACGACCGAAGCAATACAGTATTTCAAATTAGTACTGAGATTGTTTCGCTGCTACTCGCAATGAAACTGTGGTTTTTTAGAGATGGCCTTTATTCCGTTTCAGGAAGTTCCGCATAATCTACAATGTTTTTCTTGTAGAAAAGGGTAAGAAAGGTATAGAGCAGGTTGCCTTTGTCCTTGGCTTTATTCTCGTTGAAGAAGTGATCAATATCTTTGAACCCGGTTATATCCTCAAATTCTGAATGCGAAAGCATCTTAAAGCCCATCGACCAATCGTTAAAAATGCGGTTTGGTGAATTGCCCTCCATAATCATGATTACCCTGTGATGGCGTTTATCCAGGCATATGTTGGCGTATATTCTGATAACGTCTTCTTTCTTTCCCTCTAAAATCTGAATGAATTTACCATTGAGGTACAGTAACATGCCGGTGATGTGGCACGCCTTGTTATTTGCCCGTGATTCGCGCAAAAGCTCTATCAGGTCTTCCGGAGTTAGTGGGTGTGTAGCATGACTGGTGTAAACTAGGTGATACATAACCTGAAGGTACTGAAAAATTACCCTAAATCTGATAAAGCCTTTACAAACACATCAAGTTCTTTCGGTGTGGTATAAATATTAGGTGTAATTCTGCATCCGTGCACATTGGCACTATCAATGGCTACGGTATAAATACCGTATTTTTTCAACAACGTATCGGCCAGATCAGCGGGCTTCATTCCCTTAATGCCCACATTGGCAATACCGCATGAGCGAGCAGGATCAGCCGGTGTGTTGAGAACAACATGTGGCAAATTGCGTACTTTACTTGTCCAGTAGTTTTGAAGGTAACGAAGCCGTGCCTCTTTTCTTTCTGCTCCTATTTTTTCATAAAAATCGATGGCGTTGTCAATAGCCAATATGGTGTGTACCGGGTGGGTGCCTACATTGTTTAACCGGTATATGTCGTCTGCTTTGTCATCGAAGGGTGCAAATACCGGCCAGGTGGAGTTGATATGCTCTTTCTTAACATACAAAATTCCTGCCCCTAGCGGAACGCTTAACCACTTGTGTAAGCTTGATCCATAAAAATCACAGCCTAATTCGGGAATAGAAAATTTTATATGCGCGAAAGCATGAGCTCCGTCTACCATCACTTTCACATTTCGCTTATGCGCCATATCACAAATTTTTCGAACCGGAAGAATTTGGCCGGTTATATTGATCATATGGCACACCATGAGCAGTTTTGTTTTTGATGTGATGGCGCTTTCATACAGGTTAACAATCTCTTCATCCGATAAAGGATGATTTGGAATTGACACTATTTTATTCACTACACCATAGCGTTTCTCCACTTGCCTGAACATGCCCAGCATTGAACCATAATCCTGTTCTGCCATCACCGCTTCATCACCAGTCTTCCAGCCTTGTCCACCAATAATCATGTCCAGCGATTCGGTAGTGTTTCGCGTAATGATTAATTCTTCAGGTGAACAGCCGGCAAGTTGCGCCAGCCGGGCTGCTGCTTTGCGCTTGTTCTCCCATTGTACTGTGCGCATATAGTATGAACCCTGGTAATTAATCTCTCGGATGTGGTTGATATAATTCTCCAGGGTTTCCTGTGGCAGAAAACAATAGTATCCGTTTTCGAGATTTATGTAATCCGGTTTAAGCCGATACCCCCTGCGGATGGTTTCCCAGAAGTCTTCATCTTTTGCAACTTCATCCGCTGGTAGATGACTAACCTTACCAATAAGGCTATCCATAGCTTTTAAGGAAGATGTTCCACCCAGGGTGAGTAAGGTCATGCTTTTCAGAAAAGTCCGCTTATCCATTTGGTTGTTTTAAGTTGATTTAATTATGATTTCTTCGTTTTCTTTTTCGGGATTAATAAAGGGTGAAGCTTGTTGGTGAAGCCGCACCGATTTGCGTGCCAGTATGAAGGCAACCAGTAAAGACACAAATGACCATACCCAAATGCCGGGCACAAAAGAAATGAATAGAAAGTAATCGTAGATGCCATGAAAAAACGTAGCCACCAGCAGCGCAACTACGCCATAGTAAAATTCACGGGCATGTGTAAACTTAGCCTTACCTAACCAATAGCCCATCAGCACGGCAAAGAGTGCATGTGCCGGTATGGCCGAAAACATCCGAACAATGGCAGTGCCACCACCACCTTGTAAAACATAGATGATATTCTCGGCTGTGGCAAAGCCCATTCCTACCATTACAGAATACACGATACCATCGAGTGGTTCATTGAAGTTGTTATTTCGATACAGAATTCCTCTTACAAAAATAAATTTGCTCAACTCTTCCAGGAAGGCCACTACACCAAAAGCATAAAAGGCCTGATTGGTAAGATTCTTTTCACTGATGTGAATGAATGAATCCACCGGTATGGCGATGGCCAGGTTTACACCCAAACTCAGCGCTCCATAAAAAAAGCTTAACAGCAGCAGTTGAATCGGCTCAGGTTCATGCTTGTCGTGAGTATACATGTAAATGGCAATGGCAATGCCGGGCGTAAGTGCGATGGTGACAAGAAAAAAAGTATGCACAGGTGGTTCTGGTAAAAGTTAGCGTAACAGCTTAAGTGAAAACATCCATTCGCTGAAACGTTTGTTGTTATTATTCAAATCAAACGCATTCGCATAGCCAATCGAAAAGGTTGATTCAAGCAGGGAGAAAATTACAATTTTAATATCAACCTGCGAACCCACATTAACAAAATGATTATTGGAAAAGGTTTTATCGTATGTAATTAGACTGGATGAGAAAAGCATGAACTGCATCCAGTTTGAATACAGGTTGAGCCCGCCTAATTCACGGAAACGGATGGGTGGCAGCACAAATTCAATCATACCCTTTCCAAATGATTTGGCAATGATAAATTGATCAGCATCAAAACTAAGCCCAGGGAAGGAGAAGGTGTTGCGGTAACGCCTGGCGCCCTGGTAATCGATATAATTGTTGCCAAAGGCTGCAAATCCAAACCGGGTAAAGGGATTTAATGTTTCGCTGAATGAATTCCCAAAGGCCGTTCGAAACCACAGTGAAAGGTGCTTGACCGGGAGTTGAACACCCACGTCAAAAGAACCAATTACGGTGGAATACGCCTGACCATTCGAAAAAGCAGACAGTGAACGAGACGTGGCCCGTACACCTTTTTCTGCATCCACCGCGCCAATGGAGCCTTTGAGGTTGGAATAGATCAGACTTGCATCAAAATTTACAAAGAGACTGTCCTCATAACCCGCTGTTTCAACCTGTTGGAAGAAGGGTGACTTTTGAAGTCCGTAGAAAGCCCCTGTGCCTAACACTAAATCAAGTTTGCGGGGCAAATCCCACAGCAGTGTTCGGGTATAATCAACCCGTGCCGTTGTTCCACGCCTGGAGGTTTTTGTGGGACCGAACAGATCATAAAAATTAGCCTGGTTATGATGGGCACTAAAAGAGAACCGACCAATTTTTCCTAACACGGAAACATGAAACTGCTCGTCACTTTCCATCTCTAAATCGGTTGGGTCGCTTTCACTGGCCATTCCATTTATCCAGTTTTGCGGTGTGTATGCGAACGTTACTTCAAACTCGCGAAAGTTCAGCGGATCACCCAAGGCAACTGTATATCCGAAGCCAACAAAATTTTTGTACCCGGTTATGATGGGGTATGCTGAGTTAACTTTAATATGCTTTCCGGGACTGTATTGTCCCTGCTTTTGGATCAATTCGTCAAGGTTTACCTGTTGTGGTGTTGCAATCGGTAGCTCCCAGCTTTTTAGCACCGGGTATTTTTCAATCGTTTCATTGCCCAAAAATTCAATGGAGGAGACGTCCTCCAATGGCTGGTTTGGAATATATACAGGCTGAAAACCTTCGCTGGTAAAATTGAATGCAAAGAGTTTTGTATCATTAATTTTTATCGGTCTGAAAAATCCCGTCACGGCATTGCTCATAGCGCTTATTCGCAGTGAATCCTTTAAGTCTACTTTAAAGATGTTACTTACACCGGTGTAGTATGATGATCCGTACAAGTATTGTCCATCATCCGTAAACCGAAACCCTTGCGGAGAAGATACTTCAAAATTAAATATGGTGTCAACCGATGCTTTGTTGATCATGAGACTATCCACATTGAAAAGAAAAAGCGATTGATTTCCACGATAATCTGAAACTGCAGCGCTTAACAATTTGCCATCGGGTGATACATCGATATCAAAAATATCCTGGCCATAAGGCAGTGTATATTTTTGTTCCCACAAGCTGTAATCAGCGGTGGGGTCTTCTGGATTTTCTTTTGGAATTCTAACAATCGTGGAGAAACCATTTAAATGTTTTATTCCCCAAATGGATTTGTCGGTTTTGTTAAAGGCAAGATCGCCCGTTCTGAAATCTTTTTGAAGGCGTTTAACTTTTCCTGTTTTAATGTTGTAACTATTCAGATCGCGCCAGGCATCATTGTCAGTAGTGAAGTAAAGCATATCAGCCTCGGCATCGTAAGTAACGGATGAAACATAAAAAAGTGCAGCACCTTTTATATCGGCAAGTTTTTCCAGTTTACCATCCTGCAGGTGTAATGCAGCGAGGTGAGGGGTTTTTCCGGGATAATTAACCGCCATATAGATTTTATTTCTTTTTTGATCGTAGTGCGGATACGATACTGAGCCGATGGTTTTCTCGGTTATGGATTGTGTTTCAGTTATCGGAAATTCTTTCAGGCGTTCAACATTCTTATTTTGCCAGTCACGTTCAAACCGTAGCCAATCTCTCCAACCGTTATTTAGTGATTTTCCAAATACATTTTTGAACTGAGCCGAATACGACCTGCGGCTTCCGTCCTTACGTTTCACCCATTCAATTATTTTATCCGGTCCGTATTCGTTTGACAAATAGCCCATAAAGCGAGTTCCGTATAAATAAGAATTTGTTTTTCCCTGAAAGTCGGTTGTGGTTCCTTCCGATTCAAGACCTTGGGCCGTGTAAATGCGTGCATTTTCCAATACACGTGTACGGAAAACCATCTCATCATAACTGCCCATAGCTAATCCAATACCACCGCTCATCCACGTTTCTACATAGGAAGCTATCCCTTCGTGATACCAGCGTGGCGAATAGCGCCTGGGACTGGTGAGGTAACTGTAATACGCTGATATAGGATTGGTATTGGTGGGCGATACTTTACCAAAAAACAATTTTTGATAGAACCTGTCGGTATGACCCGAATTATCAAGGGCAACCACATGAACTAACTCATGATTCATTAAACTGAATACACGTTCGCCCGCAGGACTCGTTTCAAAGGTGTAGCTGAAAGGAGAGAGCCCCATGCTGATGGCATTGCGCGGAACAGCGGTAGCGCCTCCGTTACCAAAATCACCAAAATCCTGAATAAGTACGGTAATTTTTTCAGTAGGCTCGTAATCGAAAAGTTTCCGGTGGAAATCAAGTGCGCTGTGAAAACATCTTCCTGCATGTGGTAAAACATATTTATGGCCAAAGTCGTACGAGACGAGCCGCATGTCTTTGGTCTCTATCATGTTTAATTGCGCCCATGATGGAGAGACAAGTGTAAGGAGAAGGTAAACTAAATTTCTGGTCATGCGCTGAGAAGTTGACTTGAAAAAAAAGAGATAACATTTCTGTTATCTCTTTCACCATGATTTTGTCATGCGATTATTCGAAGCTTGCTGAAGCCATTTTTTCAAGTTGTGAGAACTGCGATGACTTCATTAACTCAGTAAAGGTTTGATTTTTCATTAAATCAGAGAATGCGGGATTTTTAGCCAGGTCGGCAAACTGAGCGTTGCGGGCCAGGTCGGCAAACTGAGGGGACTTAGCGACTTCCAGAAATTGTGGTGACTTCATCAGGTCGGCAAACTGTGCGTTCTTTGCCAGTTCTGCGAAGGCAGGTGATTTAGCCAGTTCCATGAATTGAGCATTCTTTCCTAACTCAACGAACACCGGATTTTTAGCCAGTTCAGCAAATGCAGGATTTTTAGCCAGGTCTGCAAACTGTGCATTCTTTGCCAATGCAACAAAGGCTGGATTTTTTGCCAGTTCCTGAAAGCTTGAATTTTTTGCGAGTTCAGCAAAAGCCGGATTTTTTGCGAGTTCAGCAAACTGACTGGATCGTGCCAGGTCCATCATGGCCGGGTTTTTAGCCAGTTCTGCAAAGGCCGGATTTTTGGCAACATCCATAAACTGGGGCGACTTCATTAATTCAGAAAATGAAGGTGACTTGGCAAGTTCTGCAAAGGATGGTGATTTGGCCAGGTCCATAAACTGGGCGTTCTTACCAAGTTCAACAAAAGCCGGATTTTTTGCGAGATCGGTAAATGTGGAAGATTTTGCCAGATCAAGAAACTGTGCATTTTTTGCAAGGTCAGTGAAGGCCGGGCTTTTAGCTAATTCGAGGAACTGCGCATTTTTTGCCAACTCGGTGAACTCCGGAGATTTCATTAACTCACGGAAATTCTTGTCGCTCATCATACGCTGAAACTGATCATTTTGCAAAAGCTGTTGTACTTCTGTTCCTTCAAGGTCAACTTCCGCAGTTGCATTTTCACTTTTGTACTTTTTAGCTTTTTTTACACCGCCAATGCCAGAGCCTTCTGCATCTTCGGCTGAGAAATTAAAAGTGCCACCAGCCATGTAATATCCTGCGGCTGCAATAATGGCTACTGCAACAACGCCAAGAAACACTTTCTTTGACTTTTCCATAGACTTTGATTGTTTAGGTTTTTATTGAGAGATGTGGATAATAAATGTAAAAAGATTTCAAATCGAATCCTAAGGCTTTACACAGATACAATGGGTTGAAAAGCCTAAAAAGAGGAATTTAATTGTTTTTCAGCCCCATTTTCTTGAGAAAGGGAGCGTATCTGGAATCGTTCTCAATACTTTTTAACCATGGATTTCCAAGGAGGGTTCCTAATCCTCCATCGCGTTGCTGATAGGCTTTTTCCAGCCACTCGAAAGCCCGATCAGGGTCATTGCGGTAGCCATAAACTTCCGCAATCTGAAAGGCACTCACCTCACCATACGTTGTAATAAATGCATTTAATAATGCAGTTGATGAGTTTGTTTTGGTATATGCCAATATTAAACCATGGTTTTTCCAATCATCAACGGGTTCATTATTTAGTTCAGCCAGGGCTTCTTCTGTTTTGTTTAATAGCAAATAGCATAGTCCTAGTCGATAATGCGCGGTAGGGAATTCCGGATTTAAGTTGAGTGCTTCCTTCAGTATTTTACTGGCTTCCTCGGGTTGATTGTTATGCATTTGTGTCATCGCCAGGTTAATTCTGATAATGGGTCGTAGCGGATCAAGTTCAAGTGCTCGTGTATATAATTTTATAGCTTCATCAAATCGGCCCAGCGCCAAAGCAAGGTTAGCCATACCATTAATAGCACCAATGTTAGCAGGATCAAGCGCAAGCGCATTTTTAAAATCTTTATCAGCACCTGCCCAATCCCAGTCGTATGATGTTTTAATGTATGCCATGGCGTAATGCCCGAGTGCAAGGTTGTTGTCAATGTCAATTGCTTTTTGAGCAGCCTCCCGTGCTTTATTAAAACCAGTTGCTGCATCGATGTATCCGTTGTTTGCCTGCGAAGCGTATGCCACTGCGAGCGAAGCCCATACTGTTGGATTATTTTTGTCGAGTGTAAGTGCCTGATTGAAAAAATCAATTGCACGCTCTACATTTTCCTGATTTCGTTTAGAAAAAAAATATTTGCCTTGAAGGTACAGGTTATAAGCTTCAGAGTTTGCAGGCACAACATGCAGTTCATTTCCCATAAGGGTGATCTTCAGTTCTTGAACAACAGCATTGGCAATTTCATCCTGGACTTTAAAGATATCATCCATGGTACGGTCGTACGTTTTTGACCAGATATGACTTCCATCACTTACCTGAATAAGTTGTGCGGTTATGCGAATTTTATTATTTGATTTCCGTACGCTTCCTTCCAGGATATTTTCCACACCTAACTTTTTTCCTATTTCTCGGATGTCTTCATTCTTTCCTTTAAAAGAGAAGGCGGATGTTCGCGAGATTACTTTTAGCTGTGGAATTTTAGCCAGCAGGTTCAGTAGCTCTTCACTCAATCCATCGGAGAAATACTCCTGATCATTTTCGGCACTCAGATCAGCAAAGGGCAAAACGGCAATAGAGTTTGATGAATTTGTATCCTGAAGCGCAGCCTGCCAGGGTTTAAAGAAATATAGAAGTGCCACTACTATTAATAGCAATGGAATAGCTGCATAAAAAAGTTTTTTTCGATTAGGCGATTGAACAATGTCATCGGTAATATGAGAGGAGTTGCCGGATACTTTATCTGCTCCGGGGCGAACCATCCGTATACCGGCAACAACTTTTTTAATTGTGTTGGCTACCTTATTGATTTGGTCCCTGTAAAAGGTGTGGTTAAGGTTTTCTTTTGGCTCGTCTTCGTGTGCGCGTAAGGGACGGTTAACACCGGGTGTTCGGTAGATAAAATCGATAGCCCGAAGGGTCCCGCCAAGTTCTGCTTCAAGCAATTGGTGATCCTGGTCTTCCAGTTCATGAATGCGTATGGGAAGTATCCGGCTATTGACGTTTCCATTCGCCAGGCGAACATACATACCAAACTGATCATTGGTGGCCAGGTCATTAAAAGCGCAGAACTCATGTTTCCACGCAAAGCTGTTCGGATCGCAATACGTCTGTGAAAGAATAGGGATGAAGATCAGGCATTTCAATTTCCCCTCCAGACTTTTATCAACATGCTGGGTTTCCAGTAAGCCGTCCTGAGGATTTTCATCAAAGTAGACAGAGAGCTCCTCTTTAAACGTGGCGGAAATTTCCTTTTTCAGATTGTTGACAAACTCACTTACCCAGCCATCGTATTTGTTGTCTTTATGACGATAGGAGATGAAGATGTCGTACTCGTAACCAGGAATAATTGAAGCCATGTTCCAAATATAGCAAGGTAATTAATTATATTGATAGAACTAATTGGTACCCATAGGGAAGGGGAACAACTAACTGTTAAACTTTATGTAAGAAATTTATGCTTAAACAATTCAGTTGTTTTTGTTATAAATTCTTGCTAAACTCGACACTTGTACAGCCACTAAAAACCTGAACTATGCCCTCAATCCTCTCTGGCTTTGAATATGATATTTTCGTTAGTTACAGGCACAATGACAATAAGTATGACGGATGGGTAACCGAGTTTGTTGAAAAACTCAATCAGGAACTGGACGCTACGTTAAAAGACAAGTTGTCCATTTTTTTTGATAAAAACCCAAAGGAAGGTTTGCAGGAGACTCATCACGTAGATCAGTCCATTCATACTAAAATCAAATCCCTCATTTTTATTCCCATTGTTTCACAGACGTACTGTGATACGAAATCCTTCGCCTGGAACCAGGAGTTTAAGGTTTTTAAACAGGAATCGGGAAGCGATTTGATCGGAAGGATGATAAAGTTACCTAATGGTAATGTTGGGTCTCGTATTCTGCCTATTAAAATTCATGAGATAGAAACTGAGGATACCAAATTACTGGAGTCAGAATTAAATGGGGTATTGCGATCCATTGATTTTATTTATCGCGATGCCGGTGTAAATCGTCCGTTGCGTCCGGTAGATGATGAAATCGGAACAGCCAGTGGCAAAGTGCTGTATAGAAACCAGATCAACAAACTGGCCAATGCCATTAAGGAAATCGTTCAGGGGATAAAACAGTCTGAACGTAAAGAGACTGTACCTGCATCGGCACATGATCTTACTGCACGACAGATAATTCCCACAACGTTTACAACTTCCTTGCCTTCAGCCATAAAAGTACAGGTTATAGACCGGCAGCGCCCCAGCGTTTACCTGGCCTGGACATCCTCAGATTTAAAGGAACAGCGCGAGGAGATGGCCATCATCTTACAAAAAGCTGGTTTCAATGTGTTGCCGTCAACGGATTGCCCTGCGGACGATGAAATCTTTAAACAACGTGTGGCTGAAGAAATGTCGAAGTGTGCGTGCTCCCTGCACATGCTTAGTGGTGAGTATGGAAGGCGGTTTGAATCGAATGACGAAATTTCTTTTCCACACTATCAGTTTCTGGAGGCTAAGAAAAAAATTGATGCTAACGATGCTGAGTTCAACTCGTTCATCTGGCTTTATCCGGATGCCGAATCCATAAAACCTGCGCAGCAGAATTTTATCAAATACATCCGTAACAACATTACCCGAAACATGATGTTCTCGAACAGCCAGGGGCCTATGCAACTGGTGGATGACATTCGTGTGGTGATGATGAAGCAGGATGTTGCAGTTTACGATTCAAAAGACACTGATATATTCTTCATCTTCAACCAACAGGACGAAGTGGAGGCCAAGGTTATCACCGATATGCTCAGCCTGGAGTACCCGGTGGAGATCATGAACATTATGCCCGATGGTGAGGATCAATACCGCGAAATAAGTACACAACAAATTCCAAGAAGTAAATTGGCTGTTGTGTATTTTAAATATGCGGCCGACTGGGCCCTGCCTTTCATTAAACAGGTTTGGAAACAAGTTGGCGGAGCCTCATCACCAACACCATTATTTCTGGTAGGCGAAGATGACCCTAAGAGTAACCTCGCGCGAAATTTCAAAGCGCCTAAGGTAGTCTCTACCATTGTGCCAAAAGACAAAGTGCCTGCTGAAGTAAAGAAAGTATATACAACTGTTATAGAACTGAAATAATTGAAGGGATATGGAAAATCTTAAATCTAAAGTGTAAACTCTTCAATCTTAAATGTTCGAAGAATACCAGATTTGCCCCTATACCGGACTTCGTTCCTTCACCGAAGAAGAGTCTTTATATTTTAAAGGCCGTGAAGAAAACATCGAATCGGCAACCGAGCAGTTGCAACGCAATAAGTTTTTAATGCTCACGGGCGCTTCGGGTGATGGCAAGTCTTCGTTGGTTTATGCGGGTATCATCCCTAATGCACGGGCTGGTTTTTTAAAATCAAAATATACGCAATGGTGTGTAGCCGATTTTCGTCCGGAGCGGACACCATTCAAAAATCTGTGCAAGTCAGTAGCCAATCAACTGGATATTGTTAATGTAAGTACGGTTGAATCAGAATTGCAGCACGGCTTTTCTGCTTTGGTTGACTTGTACCGGAATTCGAAGCGCTATGCCGATCCGGATTCAATGTCCTGGCAACAGGCAGACGAGGCAGGAAGAGCAACGATGAAACGCGATGCCGCCAACCTCTTGATTCTGGTCGATCAGTTCGAAGAATTTTTCACCAACCCTGAAAATTACCATCGGGGCGCACCTTCGCGTGATTCCAACCTGGTACTCAATATATTACTCGAAACGGCCCGGATCGCACTGGAGGAAAATCTCCCTATATATATAGTGTTCACCATGCGCTCCGACTTTATCGGTCAGTGTGCAGCTTTCAGGGGTTTGCCGGAATATATCGGGTTTTCGCAATTCTTTGTTCCCCGCCTTAACCGGTCGCAACTCCAACAAGTTATTGAAGAACCAGCTATCCTCAGCGGCAACAAAATTACCCGCAGGTTAACGGAGCGACTCATTCACGATCTTACAGAAGGCGTGGATCAACTTCCTATTCTGCAGCATGCGCTAAACCAGATTTGGGTGGCCGCCAACAACGGCAATGAAGAAATGGATTTGATCCATTATGCCATGGTGGGCGGCATGTCGGTGAACGAATTGCCTGATGAACATGTCGATCGGTTTAAAAAATGGTTCGAATCATTACCCACAGAAATTAAAGCCTGCTACCACGAACCGAACCTTCAAAATGTTTTAGATACCCATACGAACAAACTCTATGAGCAGGCAGCCCGGTACTATCAAACCAAAACGGGGCAGGTTATTTCCGATGACGATGCTAAAGCCATCATAAAGGTTGCCTTTACTTGTCTCACTAAAATTGACCAGAGCCGTGCCGTTCGCAACCGGATGACGTTGGCAGAGATAAATAATATCCTGGGCGATAAGCGTTTTACCTCAAAAGAAGTTGCAGCCATACTAAATATATTCCGTGAGCCCGGCAATACGTTTATTCGTCCGTTTATTACCGATGCACCGGAAAGCCAAACCTTGCGTGATGACGATGTACTTGACATTACCCACGAAAGCTTGATCCGTAATTGGGAGTACCTTGAACAGTGGGCCAAAGAAGAATTTGATAACTATACCGTATCACTTGATTTTGAACAGCAACTTAACCGTTGGGTGGAAAGCAAAAGATCAAATGGGTTTCTGCTTTCCATTGGTCAGCTTACTTATTTTGAAAACTGGTACAACAAGGTTAAGCCAAATGTATACTGGATTGCCCGCTACTTGCCGGAAGATATTGCCCAGAATAAGAAGCTAACCAGGGCCAAACAGATGCTGGGTAATGCGCAGGAATTTTTGCAGCGCAGCGTGCGCAAACATGCTGTAACCCGCACGGTAATGCGTTATGGTGCCCGCAGAATTGCCGCGGTATTGGGCGTACTTATTGTGTTAACACTGAGTTCGTTTGCTGTTCGTGATTATTTCAGAAAGCAGAATGACTACGTGCTCAAATCAATCCATGACCAGGTGTTAGAATTAGCAGCAAATTCTAAGGTCACCTATGGAGACCGAATTAACCTCCTCGTAGAAGAACTCAGGCTGGGTAGAACGACTGTTAAAGAGGTTACGGAATTTATTCAGGATCCGTTTGAAAAGGAGCACGTAACGGCAGGCATAGCGACTGCACTTGTCTTATTTGGAGGAGATGAGCCGAAGGATGAAATTTTCGAAAGCCTTGAAGTAACCGACAGTTTGTTAAGCCAGTTTGATTATACGAAGCTCACAACAGAACAATTGGCTAAGATTCTCAGACGCATCAACGAGTTTCGGGTTACTCTGGAGTTTGCCTACCAGCATAATCCTGATCCTAGAATTGACAATTGGCGTAAGCAAAACGCCAAACGATCAGCCGAATGGGTTTCTTTTATTCTTGATAAGCAGCCTGCTGATTTTCATGATGTACAGAATTTAAATCTGGCCCTGGAACACGCCATTAATTATGATGCCTCTGAAAAGCAACGGATGGAATGGTTAGCTGAGCTGTCACCTTTTGAGAATCCAAACCAGTCGGAGTGGCTAAATACCCACTACCATAAAGATAAGTTTCTACCTCGGGGTGCTCAGGAATATGGATTTCGACACAATGGATTGTATCAACTGATTGCCTACTTGTATGCCGCTGAAGGCAACAGTGCAAAGGCTTTACAATGCATAGACACGCTGCTTCGCTACAGTCAGCAAAACTATCAGCAAGATTACGCGGCCGGGGTAGATAATGCGGCACACATTGCCGCAACGTTCTTTCATTACAATAAAAGCGGAAGCGAACTGGATAATTTTGTTAAAGGCTATTGCCAGCGTAAAGGTATATCGCAAGAGGAGTTCTACGACCGGATGATCGGCAGAACACTTCAGTATTACTTTGGGGCACCTGCCAATCTGCATCTGTATTGGTTTATGGATATCAATTCCAACCTAGCCTTGCAATTCCCTGGCGAGGAGATGCTTGGCCGCTACTTCAACAAATATCGCAGTGTGATTCAAACAACCGTCTCTGATCTGGATGAACGAAATTTTCAACTGGCACTTTCCTTTAAGAATGAGGGGATTTTAAAGTCGCTAAGTAAAGCGAATGCTGTATCGGGTGAGACCCCTGTTTCAGATTACTTTGAAAAATCGGTTACCCATTTTAATCAGGTGGATTCGAAATATCGGAATGAACGAATTCCTGTATTAGGTATATCAGGAGCCGATCAGCTTGTCGTGCCGAGGCAATTCCTTTTTGTCTATCCGGATATTCGATACAGGTTCCATCCGCAGGAGCCTCGTTCATTTATGTTCTTTTATTATTCCGATGCCTGGCTGAATTTTATTCTTGAAAAGAATTTATTTGATTCGTTTTATCCTACTTCGGATGAGCTTAGTTACCTAAATAGTTGGTTCAAAGATTATAATCAGAAAATTTGGGTACCTCGTTATTTTGTGTCTGAGCCTATACGAACGGAGGTTTTTGCCAAGCTGGAAGAGAAAGTAACAGCCCGACAAGATGCTTCATCAAATGATCTGAACTGGATGTATTTGTATGCGGGATACGATGCCCAAATGACAGGCGACACCGCATCAATGTTCCGGTATTACCGGAGATTAAAACCCGATATTTTTCTGAACTTATTACGATCAAAAGAATTTCCAAATCAGGCTAATGGTCAGTCTTTACGCATGATTGCCTATGCTGTAAAGGCCCTGGCAACACATGACCATTTTGATGAGGCTTATAAGCTGATGGTGGCCTTCAAAAAGCCGATTAATCGATCTTCCATTTATGCATTTGCTTCGGCCACGCTTCAGCTTGAACGCGGTAATGATGCAGTAGCCAAACGCTTATTGGATTCTTCGTTGGTTGAATTAAAACGTGTTGGTGCCATTACCACAGGACAACCGCACCGACAGGTGCTGGCTTATGCTATGACATTGCGTGATCCCGAAAGGTATACACCTGAAGCCAACCAATTAATTAAGAATTTAAATGCCAAATCCATTGCCCAGCAGCGCATGGCGATTGCGTATGGCTTTCATGGAAAATTATATGCTGGCGTATCAAATTTTCCACCGTTTATATCGGATACGGATCAGGCGATTTTTATGCGGTTCCTGTTGTATGGTTATGGTAAAGGATCGAGCATAAACCCAGCATCATGGAGGAAGTACGATTACTCCCTGCCACGTGATCAAATTGAATGGATTATTTACATCGATGAAAACATCTGAGTTGACCCATATTTGCCCTTATACCGGTCTTCGGTCTTTTACCGAAGAGGAGAGCCTTTATTTTAAAGGTCGCGATTACCAGGTTGACCAGATAACGTCATTGCTGGAGCAAAATAAGTTTCTGATGGTTACCGGTGCTTCGGGTGAAGGTAAATCATCGTTGATTTATGCCGGGTTGATTCCGAACGCGCGAGCGGGTTTTTTCAAAGCTCGTTATACCAACTGGGTGGTGGCAGATTTCAGGCCCGAACGGAGTCCGGTGAAAAATATGGCCGTAGCGCTGTCGGATAAATTCAACCGAAATACTACTACCATTGAAACGGAATTAAGGCGTGGGTTTTCATCGCTTATTGATCTGTATACAAACTCTGAGTTTTATACGGATGAAGAGGACACTGCATGGAACAACCTCTCGGACTCAGAAAAGCGCGATAAAAAACGCAAGGCTGCCAATTTTTTGGTAATTGTTGATCAGTTCGAAGAATTTTTTACGAATCCTGAGAACTATCATAATGAAATTCCTTCACAGGATTCCCAGATAGTGGTAAATCTTGTTCTGGAATCGGCACGAATTGCCATTAAGCGCAACCTACCGGTGTACATTGTATGTACTATGCGGTCGGATTACATCGGGCAGTGTTCTGCCTTCCGCGGATTACCTGAGTACATCGGCTTCTCACAATTCTTTGTACCGCGTCTTAAGCGCAAAGACCTGAAGCAGGTTATTGAAGAGCCCGCCATTTTAAGTGGCAACCGCATATCGCAACGACTGATCGAGCGATTGGTTTATGATATTGCGGAGGGAGTAGATCAGTTGCCAATACTTCAACATGCATTGAGCCAGGTGTGGCGAGCTGCCGATAGTGGAAGGGAGGAGATGGACCTGATACATTATGCCATGGTGGGAGGTATGCCGCCCAATGAATTGCCAGATGATTCATTAGTAAGGTTTGATGAATGGTTTATACGCTTACCAGAAAGTCAGAAAAAATTTTACCAAGAGACAGGACTGAATAAAGTAATTGAAATTCATGCCAGCACCTTATATGAAAATGCCTGGGAGTACTATAACCAGAAGCATCCCGGACGATCGTTAAGTCAACATGATGCCAAGCGGATTATTGTAAATACCTTTTGCTGCTTGACCAAAATTGATAACAGCCGGGCCGTTCGTAACCGGATGACCCTTGGTGAAATTACGGAGATCGTTAACACACCCGAATTTAGCGCAACTGTTATTGGAGATGTAATCAATATTTTCCGCGAGGAAGGAAACTCCTTTATTCGCCCCTTCATTACAGAAGATCCATCATCTCATCGGTTAACTCCTGAAACGGTGCTGGATATAACACATGAAAGCCTTATTCGGAATTGGAGTAAACTGAATACCTGGGCTGCGCGCGAATTTGATTTTTATTCCACCTACCTGGATTTTAGAAAGCAACTTGACCGATGGAAAGAAAGCGGAAAGAGTAATGGATTTCTGTTACCTATAGGACCGTTGACCTATTTTGAGAAATGGTACAGTACGTGCAAGCCCAACGTGGCTTGGCTGAGGCGGTACTCCAATATTCAGAACAATAAACATGAAGCTACAATTGAGGCGGCACAAACGCTTAGTGATATTCAATCTTTCCTGAAGCAAAGCGCAAGGAAGGTGATCGTTACGCGCGCATTTATGAAGTATGGTCCGCAACGTATCGCCACCGTATTAGCCATAATTATTATGCTGGTGCTCAGTGGATTTTATTGGTATGATGCAGAACAAAAAAAGAATGAGCGGGTAATTGAGCGTGTTCGCGCAGAAGCCTTTGAGCTGATGAAAAGTGAAGAGGTTGGTGTTCAATCTAAATCCTTTCATTTGCTAACGGAGGAGCGTTACCAACCCGGCTCATTATTACCTTACCTGAAGTCATTGGATGTAAAAACCCGTTTTAAACTGGCCATTGATGTATATCGTATCCTCGTGTATATCGATAAGCGATTAGAAGGGGAATTGAAAACGAATCTTCTTACAATCATCAATGAAGATTCAAAGAATTTAAATCAATCGGCTGAGCCGGAAGCAGTGCTTTCCGATAGGAATAACTTTATTATTATCCTGGCTCGTGACTTGTATTATAACCCGGATGACTTTAAACCAAAAATTATAAAAGATGCATTAGAGGCAAACCGTGAACTGGTATTAAGGTTTTACAAAGATCCATCCATGTATAAACCGGCTATTCCATTTGAACTCAATGTTGCTATTCAGTATTGGCTGGCTTTAGGTAGTACGTCACCTGAAAAAATAGATGAAGTAACCAAAGCTATTTCACCCTTTAGTAACAGCCAGGCAAAGGCGGCCTTTGATATCTATTATCCCAAGGGAAGTTTTGAACCAAATGGCAGGTCCCCCAGCGATTTCAATAGCGGCTACCATACATTGGCTTCTCTGCATGCAGCATTGGGTGACCTTGAAAAAGTTGAGATGTGCTTTAACACATTGCTTGAACAGGGACAACGCAATTATTTTGAGTTGGGCCGTTTGTTTAATAATCATCAAAATATTTTAGGCTATCTCTACCAATATGGTCATCGGCCGAAAGCCGACAGACTCCTTACCTGGATTGAAAAAAACACTGTTGATAATCCACGGTTGACGGTATATCGGAATGTTATTTTACGAGGAGGATATATCAGTCCGCTTTATGCTGAGGCCAATATTGAAAAAAATGCATTTCGATCCTATAGGGGATACTTGTATCCTAATTTGTATTTTCTTGATCGACAAGTGTTTGATCAAATTATGGAGGACTACGAAAAAGTAATTCGTGATATTAAGGAATCCAATGAGCGGGAATTTCAATTGGCCTTTAATGCAAAACGAAAAGCCTTATACCGTCATAAATATTGGTATGATCGTAAATTACCGGTGGATGAAAAGTTGCTTGACCAATGGTTAGAAGAGGCGTGGGATCATTATCAGAACGTTAGCCCACAGCACCTGCAAGCAAAAGTATCAACAACGCTACCCTATTTTAGTGATGGTGTACGCACTACTGAAGTTACCCGACAAGAACAGTTTGTTTATCCCGATTACCGCGATGGGTGGTTCAGTGCTACCTATCATTCTGATTATTTCTTCAACTGGCTGAAGAAAACCGATAGACTTGCCCAGCATTTTACTTCGGTTGAAGATCTGGAATTGATTCATGCCTGGATAGCTCGTGCCTTCCTCGTAAGGCCGTTTCCTCCTCCATTGACAATAGATAATGATTATGAACTTTCAGATGACGTGTTACAAAACGTGCTTGAATTTGTTGAACAGCACCCTAAAGGAAAGGCGTTTGATAAAAATTTAATACTCCTCATTCTTGCAAATCGGGCATTTACACGAAATTCCAATCAGGAAGCTCTTGAATTTTACAGTCAGATCGACTTTAACTCCATCGAGCGGTCATCTAACCGGTACGAGTATATTGAAAAGATATTTTTTCTTAACCTGCTCAAAGATATGGCCATTAACCTGGCCTTGGCTGGAAACAGTCAGGAGGCTATTCGGGTAGCTGAGCAATTGCAGAATAAGGAAGAAAGAGTTTATGTGTATTTGTTTATGGCTGAAAAAATATTTCAGCAGACCAAAGCCCCCGAAACATTTATTTATCTTGATTCAGCTTTTTCAAATGCTTCCCGCGTAGACTTTACAACAATTTCTTTCGCCATGGATAGTCGGTACAATCTGATTTTATTATTATCCCGAATCGGCAGCAGTGCGATTGATAATAAAGCTATTGAAATTTTGCGCGAGATTCCTGAAAACAGAAAGTTCGATGCCATCTTTACCCGGGTTATTGGAGTGGCGTATGAGGGTAATTTTTATCGAGCACGCATGTCTATACCCAATACGCTTACCGAAAACCAGGATCTGGAATGTCGTACCCAGATTCTTTTTGAAGCCTGCAAGAAGCAGGATGCCCTTTCGAATAATCAACAATGGGCTGCTATGGATCGCTTTCTGGATTGGGGTTGGTATTACATTGATTTTCTGAGTGTGTTATGAGTCGTTATAATCCATATTACTACCTGCTTTTTGTACTCCTAATATTCGGTGCCTTTGCTTCCATGGCGCAGAATGATTATGGCATTAAAATTCTGGGAGGTGCAGCTTTCGTTTTTGGTCTATTATTTCTGATTCAGTTAATTAGTGAGCTAAGGTCAAAGCACAAAACAGATGTCATTACTGTTGCTGAATTACTTGGCTTAACCGTTATAGCGATTATTCTTTCCATGCGTGTATTCTATATACGCTTCCCGCTTGTGGAAGCAGTGTTTGGCCTGGCTGGCTTAATTCTTTTAGCAGCGTTTTCGTTAAGGTTGTTTCGTACGTGGCAAAATCTGCATTCAAAAAATCGTACACTGGCTATTCTTTTGGTGATGCTACATGGCAGCATACTGTGCTATGTCGCTTCCATGACGTTCGTCCCCTTTATGCCCACACTGGCTGAGCCATTAGGTGGTACAGGATTATTGTTACTGCTGTCGTTTTTGATTATGGGATGGCTAAAACGGGAAATGTTGGTTGATGGAGAAAAGTTATCGGCATTTACTTACGTTTCGCGTGTTCGCGATCGGTCTATCGTGCTTAGCGCACTATTTCTCCTATTCACTGCTTATATGGGGTTAACCAAAATTGATTTTATTCCTAAAATGTATTCCGATGAGTTTCCGCAGAAGTATTTTGAACTGGTTAATCAGGCTGAATCAGGGGAGGAGAAACCGGTTAATGGTAAGTATAAGTACGAGGAGTTTAAAGAGATGTACGATAAGTTTATTGAGCGCCATGTAAGTTCTGATAAAAAGTGAAACTGATAGTACGTTGATACACCTAATTGTCATGCTGGCCCACGAGCCGGCATCTCGGCAATTGTGTTAGGATCGCGGGTCAATGCCCGTGATGACCAAGAGGCAATTAGGTAATGAAAACTTACTATCACAAAGTGAAACACACGTGTCTGAATCCATTCAACTTCTTGAGAAATTAGTTAGTTCCGGTCGCTACCTGGAAGCACGCCAGCTTACTACCAAATTGAAAGGTTCTCAAGATGTAAATCAGGTTCGGGTAGACCAATTGCTTGCCTTAAGCCTTTCCAAGTCTGGCTCACCGGAGTCAGCGCTGGAGCATCTGGAACCGGTCTATCGTCAACATGCCGATGATCCGGAAACGGCAGGCATCATGGGAGGTATCTATAAAGATTTATTCAAAAAACATCAGGATTCAAAGTATGCCATTCTCTCCCGCGATACGTACTTAAAAAACTTTCAGGCCACTAAGAATTTTTATCCCGGCATCAACGCTGCTACCATGTCGGCCATTGCAGGCAGGGCGGCACAGGGAAGGGAGATAGCTTCGCAGGTAATCGCGTTGCTTAATCCGCAGTCTACTGACTTTTGGGAATTGGCCACGTTGGGTGAGGCACACCTGCTCACCAAGAACAGAACACAGTCGGTTGAGTTTTTTATTAAAGCAAGACAACTTGCCGGAACGGACTGGGGAAAAGTTACCAGTGTGTACAATCAACTTTGGTTGCTGAACCATTATGCACCGGTGCCCAAGGAAATTCAAAAGGTATTCAGTCCGCCCGCTGTGGTGGCCTTTGTAGGTCATATGATTGATCATCCGGAGCGAACCGTGCCCAGGTTTCCTGCGTCTATTGAAAGCAACGTTAAGGAAGCCATCAAAGGTGCCATCAAAACATTGAATGCCAGCATAGGCTATTGTTCGCTGGCCTGCGGTGGCGACATTCTGTTTGCTGAAGCCATGGAAGAGGCGGGTGGAGAGGTGCAATTGTTTCTCCCGTTTGCCAAGGATGATTTTGCAAACATTAGTGTTCGGTTTGCCGGTGAACACTGGGTTGAGCGGTTTGAACGCCTGAGTAATAAATTTCCAGTCACCTATGTTACAGAAGAAAAGTATGGAGGATTTGATGACCTCTTCAGTTTTCAAAGTCGTATTATTTTTGGCTCCGCTGTTTTGCGCAGTGCATCGTACCACCAAGAGCCTACGTTGTTAACCGTTCTTTCGGATACCGATTTACGAAGAAAGGAGGGCGGAACGCGTGACACCGTGCGGATGTGGCCTTTTGCTGATAAGTATATTAATGTTAACCCCGATCAGTTTGTTGCCCCGGTAACGGTGGCAGCACCCGTTTCAAGTGGTTTTCCAACAATAGAAAAGAAAATTGCCCGCCCGGTATTGTACCTCGTGCTTGCCGATTTGTCGCAGTTGCCTGTACTGGAAAAAGAACGTGTAAATAAAGTTGTCCAATCAAAACTCTCGGATGAACTTATCCCTTACAAGGCTTTTGAACAACAGCCTGATTCAATCTTTATTTCTTTTGATGCGGAAACCAGTGCCCTGGATTTTGTCCAGTTGATTATGGGACAACAACCAAAAGGTGATCATCCCATTAAACTCAGCCTTCATGCCGGCCCGGTTTACCTGGAGGATGATGGACAGAAGAATGCGAAAATGGTTGAGGGTGAAAATATAACGTTGATACAGGAGATGAACCGCCTTTCACCCCGTGGTGGAATTGTGGCCAGCGATCACTTTGCTTCGCTGCTGGCGTTGAATGCCAAAAAATTTAAACTGGAGTATGCGGGTATGCTTCAGGGCAGCTCGGCTTCAAAAGCCAGGGGTGTTTATAATGTTACTATAAAGATTTGAAATTAGTTTGGCCTTTCGTTGACTGAGCCTATCACAAATTATTCTTTTAGAAATGATAATGCTGCCTCAACAGATTCGTCAGGTATTTCTTCCATAGGCACATGTCCTGCGCCATCAAAAATGATAAGTCGGGCGTGCTCAATGGCCTGATGAAACCGATGGGCATGATCAACCGGAATCCAGGCATCCCTGGCACCCCATAAAATCAGTGTTGGGATTTTAATAAAGGGAATACTATCCTGAAGATCAGTTCCGGAATTACGCAGGCGTTTTAGTGTTGCTTCACGATTTCCTTCCCGCAACATTAATTCATAGTATCGGTCTATGGTTTCTGATTTTACTTTTGTTTTATCGCCATACACTTGCTGAAGATTACCCTTGAAAAGGAAGTAGGGTGTTATTTTGCTGAATACTTTTCCAATGGCATCATTTGAAAGAATTGTAAAGATAAACGGACGTTTGGTTGCTTTTGAGGTTGAGTCGGATGTCATTTTCCAAAAGCCTGCCGCATCAACCAGTATAAGTTTCTTTATACGATCAGGCTGTTGAAGGGCCATCTTCCAGGCTACATTTCCGCCCATAGAATTGCCTGCTACGTAAAATGTGTCAATTTTGAATTCATCAGCCAAATCAAAAATCAGTTTAGCGTAATAATCGGTTGTATAATCTTCTGCTTTTGTTGGACCGGTAAGTCCGTGCCCTGGTAAATCCATGGAAATGGTAGTATAGGATTTGCTCAATTCATTTTCCCAATCCTGCCAGGTATGCAGCGAGGCAAAACTTCCATGTATGAGAAAAATGGCTGGACCTTTTCCGCGTTTCCTAAGGTGAAGTTTTACATCGTTAATCTCCAGGTATGATGATTCCGGAGTGAAGTATTTTTCTTCCAGTGCTTCAACAGGTATATCTGCTTTGTAGCTGAAAGCAAGAAAAAGGAAAATGCCAATGAAAATGATCAGAATGCCGTAGGCTGACCATTTGAATAGTTTCTTCAACTTAAATTTATTTGGTGATGGTTATTTGATCGAGGGTGTTCCCGCCAACGTCAAGTTGCTTAAGGTTAAGTTTTTTGCCATCCGTTTCAATCATCGTAAATGAATGCTTATCAGAAATAAGTTTAACGGTATACGGTACCCAGTTTTCGGGTGTTCCCTTTTTCCACAATTCCGGATTGTCGCTGATTTCTTTATCGTACAAGGCAGCTCCGCCTGCCCCAGTTACAATGTAAATGATGCCGTTTGGCCTTGTGTTGTTAACTCCGTCAAATGTGGTGTCCAGGGTAAATTTTCCATCTACACTTCCGGCATCGGAAACGACATAACGATTATTGACTTCATCCACCTTGGGTGAAAATTTTAAGGGTACGGTACGTTGATAATTATGGACATGGCCGGTAAGCACGAGGTCGACACCAAGTTCTTCACAAATGGGTGCAATCAAGCGCATGATCTGGTAATCATAATGCGTTGGGCTACCATTAAAAGCAGGGTGGTGGTAGGAAACGATTTTCCAGTCGGCTTTGCTGTTTTTGATATCATTTCTGAACCACTCCAGTAAGGTGGGGTCAAGCGGGTTTATATACGTGTTTGCATCGAGACAAGTAATATGAACATTTCCATAGTCATATGAATAATTGGAAATGCCCGGGTAACGCGGACTGGTATTCTTTTTAAAAGCTTTAACTAATTCCGGATTCCCCTCAGGTTCTATGACGTATGCAGGAACTGGAGCGTTTCGGGGTAAGTCATTGTAGTAGAAAAATGCCAGGCCATCAGGGTACTTATCGAAGTTGGAGCTGTAGATATCGTGATTGCCAAGTATCATATAAAATGGAACGGTATTCATTAATGGAGCGCCTTTATCAGGTACGGCATCTGGCGAGGTGTAAAAGGGAAAAAATCGATGCCGGTATTCCAGTTCGCGTCCGTTGGAATACACCTGATCACCTGTGATTAAGACAAACTGTGGTTTTTGCTGATACACCTGGTAAGCAATCTGTGCCTGCTGCAGTGAGCCTGTTCCACAATCACCAAAAACGGCAAAACGGGTTTGTGTTTTTTTTGTGCGCGCGTCAAATTGTCCTTTATAAAGGGATTTGTTGTTGAGTATAACTTCGTATGAATAAGTCTCATCAAATTTTAATCCGGCAAGCTCTGCCCGGTACAGGTATGTAGTTTTATTGAGCAGTTGAAGTTTATCCGATGTTACTTTTACTTTCAACGGTTTTGCGGAAGCTGTTGAAAGGGATGTACACAAAACTGTAAAATTCCCAGGTATACTATCCGTTTGCCAGATCAGCACTTTTTGTTCTTTAGAGAGGTTCGGTGAATTGCCAGGCTGAAGGTAGGGGGGCACCAAAAACGTTTGAGCAGAGACTATTGCGCTCCAGCCAATCAACCAAAGGGTAACTAATCTGCTTAAACCAACCGTTACTTTGTTCTGCATTTTTGTACGATATTTTCTTTGAAACTTTTATCACTTTTCAGAATAGCAAAGAACTCGTCCAGGTACCTATTTAAACCGGCAATTTCTTTTGCATTCAGTTGACTCTCAAATCCATTTACTACATTTTTTACAGAAGGTTCAAGTTGTAAATACTCTTTTCGTACATATTCAAATAACTCCTGACTTCTGCAAAAACCTCTGTATACTCTTTCACGAACTGTGGTTGTCTCCAATAATTCACTTACGGTAGAATACGGGGCATTCACCACACCCGACATATCGAAATCATAAGGCAGTGGTATATAACCACCGGATTTCAGTTGTAATACTTTAATATTGTGTTGCTGCACCGATGACCAGTCGGAGTTGGAAATCATGTATTGAAAAAAGTCCTGTTTAAGTGAGGCGGTGTCGACCAATTGTAAAGGGTGAATCTTTAACTCATCCATTACTTTTGCTTTATGTCTCTTGGCAACAAGGTCATCATCCTCAATGAAAAATGCCATGAGATTATAGGTCTTGGCCTGCTTTCCTTTTCCGTCCACCAGGGTTAAATCCACTAACCGGGTATTGAAATGATAGGGTGATATGACTTCATACAATTTATAACAAATAAACTCTTTTGTAATCAGGTCGTTGTATGTTTTCGGACTTTGACACGGTACTACCAGTTTGAGACTTTTATTTCCTGCAAAAGGTGTTTTTTCACCATCTCCTTTTTTCATCTTCACCCGAAGCGGAGGAAAGGTACAATTCGCTCTTCTGAAATTTCCCCGGGTACGTAAACCAATTTTTACTGAATCCCATGATCCGTTGTCTGATTTGTACTGCAGGTATGAAGTTGTGTAAACAGTATCACTTTTTATCTTTTTTATCTCCTTAACGGAGAAGTTAAGGCGTATTGTCAAAGGTTCCTGGGTTTGAAACATGGGTGTTATGGTTTCTTTTTGAGCAAGCCCTGAAAGACTTATCGCCAAATAGAAGAACAGTAGGAATGCGTGTCGCTTCATGATTAATAGTAATACATTTTGATCTCTACACGGTTACGGGTAAAGTCGATGCGTTCAATGGAGATTTTTTGAATATCCAGCCCGGTACGTTTGCGTAACTCCAGGATGAGTTTAGGATGATGCTCCGGTTGAATGTATTCGAGACCTTCGTACTCCACCGTTTTTGTTTTTTGATTGCGCATCAATACATTACCGTCAACTGCATACACAGCTATAAGAATTAACCCATTCACCATCATAATTTCCGGATACGATCCGCGCATGATGGAATTGATCAGCCCAAGCGCCATAATGATGAACAAATAAGTCATGTCTTTGGCCGAGAGTGTTTCTGTTCGAAACCGCAATAGCGAAAACGCAGCCAACAGACCAAAGGCACTACCAAGTGAGTTGAAAGCTTTTGCTTTCTCCAGCATAAACGTCAGCAAGAATACGATGAAGTTTAGCAGAAAGAAGGTAAAGAACAGGTTTCGTTTTTGGTAGGTCCGGTAGTAGATAACCCGTATTAATATGACCATCGCCACAATATTGATGAGTAAGCGAATCAGAAAGTATTCGGAGAAAAGTTGAAGATTATCCATAAATTAAAGATAGGGATATGTTTTGATGGTGAAAATGATTGGGGGTTGAATAACTTTGATAACACTACTTTTTTATCTGCCAATAATTTGTATATTCAGTATAAATACAGGATGTATGCTTGCTTGTAGCATTCGTAAAGTTGCTTTACTGGCAACGCTTGTACTAGGGCCACTTACGTGGGCTCAATCACCGGAATTGTTTGATAGTGATGAGGTATTTACGATTACCTTATCCGGAAATCTGACTGAATTATTGAAAGATAGGTCAGGAGATCCGGCCTATTATCCTTTAACCCTTTCTTACACAGGCCCCGACAGCAGTGTTGTAACCATTCCTTTACGGGCGCGAACACGTGGAAATTTCAGAAGAGCCAAGGGTACCTGTGTGTATCCTCCCTTGTTGCTTAATTTTTCAAAAGAAACTGTGAGAAATACCATATTCCAACATCAGGATAAACTAAAACTTGTAATGCCTTGTCAGGGTGATAAGTATGTGGTGCGTGAGTACCTGGTGTACAAACTCTATAATGAAATCAGTCCGAAAAGTTTTCGGGCCCGTCTGGTAAGAATTATTCTGGAAGATGAAAATCTAAAAGCAAAGGGTAGTAAATCATTTTATGGAATTTTACTTGAAGAAGAGGATCAGATGGCAAATCGGAACAATATGGTTTCTATTGACCGGAAATTAGTAAGGCCCGAACAGACACAGCTAAATGATTTTATGACAATGGCGGTATTTGAATACATGATTGGTAACACCGACTGGTCGGTGCAATACCGGCAAAATGTTAAACTCATAGCTGAAGATACGCTTGTGCGACCTTGTACAGTGCCTTACGATTTTGATCATGCTGGTATAGTAGACGCACCTTATGCAAAACCCGCAGTTGAATTGGAATTGAGTTCAGTCAGAATCAGGCGTTACCGTGGCTTCTGTATGGGCGGCATGAATCCATTTGAATCCATTTTTACACGGTTTAATGAATTAAATAGAAGCCTTTATGCAGTTTACGAAACGAATAGTTTGATTGATGAGGCCTACCGGAAATCAACCCTTAAGTATTTGGATGATTTCTATAAAACGATCAATGATCCAAAGCGGGCGAAAGAAGAATTCTTGTATCCCTGTCGAAGAGATGGAACAGGGAATGTAGTGATTAAGGGGTTGAATAAGGATTGAATTATTGAGTAGGGCACAACTTTGACAGCTTAAATTCATTAGCTTTAATAGTCAAATAACAGCGCATGCCTTCTTTAGTTCCTGGATTTGAGTATGATATTTTTATCAGTTACCGCCAGAAAGACAACAAGTACGATGGTTGGGTGACTGAGTTTGTTTCTAATCTCAAGAAGGAACTTGAGGCTACCTTCAAAGAGGACATTTCTATTTATTTTGATGAAAATCCTCATGATGGCCTATTGGAGACACATGATGTGGAGGAATCACTCAAGGACAAGCTGAAGTGCCTGATTTTTGTGCCTATCATTTCGCAAACTTATTGTGATCCTAAAAGCTTTGCCTGGCAGAATGAATTTTTGGTGTTCAAGAAATTAGCTGCTGCAGATGATTTCGGATTGAAGGTGAAATTGACAAATGGAAATTTTGCCAGTAGAATATTACCAGTACAGATTCATGATCTAGATGCTGATGATAGAATCCTTTTAGAAGGCGAAATAGGCCTCATTCGCTCTATGGATTTCACGTTCAAAGCGCATGGCGTAAATCGTCCTATGCGTTTCAACGAAGACCACCCATCTAGCAACCTGAATAAGACCTTTTATCGGGATCAACTGAATAAGACGGCAAATTCATTAAAGGCGATAATCATGGCAATGTCTTCGCCTGAAAGGAGAATGCAACCACAGGGTCTTACTGCAACGTCTCCCGCAATGGTGATTCCGCAGAATTCTATTGTGGTTCTTCCGTTTGTCAACATGAGCAATGATCCGGAGCAGGAGTTCTTTAGCGATGGGCTAACAGAAGAAATCATAGCCGACCTATCATGTGTTCATGATCTGGTTGTGATTTCAAGGAGTTCAGCTATGACGTTCAAAGGCTCTCAAAAAAGACTAGGTGAAATAGCGCGTGAACTAAATGTTAAGTATGTGCTGGAGGGAAGTGTTCGCAAGCACGATAGTTCCCTGCGTATAACAGCCCAACTTATCGATGCCGATACAGATGGCCATCTTTGGGCAGAGAAATTCAATGAATCATTATCCAATATATTTGATATTCAGGAAAGAATATCGCGTTCAATCGTTGAGAAGTTAAAAATACGTTTAACACCAGATGAAGATGACCGAATGGCTCAACATGCTTTTGACAATGTTCAGGCATATGAGAGCTATCTTCATGCAAAGCGTGAGCTATTGAAGTGGAGCAAAGAAGCCATTGATGTTGCGCATCAACAGATTCAAAACGGGCTAAATATAATTGGGCCGAATGCCGCACTCTATGGTACGATGGCGTATGTATACTGGAACTACAGCAATTTTGGGCATAATGCAACTGAGAATTGGCAAAAGGCCGAAGAGTATGTGCACAAGACGCTTGAAATTGATTCGGAATCTCCCGATGCTCATTTGGTTATTGGTTTGTTGTATCAAACCATAAAAGGTGATCCGCAGCAAGCGATTCGGTCGTTTAAGAAGGTTTTACATGTCCGTCCCAATGACTTTGACGCGCTTACATGGTTGACCTTGAGTTACTGCTTGACTGGGTATCCTGAGCAGGCCCAGCCACTTGCACAAAGAATGCTTAAGGTAGATCCACTCAGTTCCTTAAGCCATGCCGTTCAAGGGGTTATTCATTTTTACAGTGGTCGTTTTGAGGAAGCCATACCTCATGTTAACAAGGCATATGGGATGGAAAGAACGAACCCTTTTTGGCAATTTTTTAAACCTTATGTGCTTATATATTCCGGTAAGTTTGATGAAGCCCTTGAATTCATTGACACAAACCTGCCTCTTCACCCAACCGAGATAATTGCACGAACCGCAACAATGTTTGCGGTCGCAATCAGAAAGGATAAGCCACAGCTCATGAAGTTTCTTGAGTCGGATATTAACCAATTGGCTGGTAACGATTCACAATATTCACATTTTTTAGCGGCACTATGTTCACTTGCAGGATTGACTGAACAAGCACTGAAATGGTTGGAGAATTCCGTTCGACTTGGATTTGTTAATTATCCTTTTTTGGCAAAGTATGATTCTATACTTAATGGAATTAGAGAGGAGAAACGTTTTCAAGATTTGCTTGAGGTGACCATACAGAAATGGCAGGAAATGGAAGTTTAAATCAGGTTATTCAGGAGATTACTTTTTCTTCGAAAATTACTAATTTGAGGTAAATTCAAAGTGTTGCATGCCTTCCTTAATTTCAGGCTACGAATACGACATCTTCATCAGTTACCGCCAGAAAGACAACAAGTACGATGGTTGGGTGACTGAATTTGTAGCCAATCTCCGCAAGGAATTAGAAGCCACTTTTAAGGAAGATGTATCTATTTACTTCGATGAAAACCCGCACGATGGGCTGCTGGAAACGCATGATGTGGATGATTCGCTGAAGAAGAAACTCAAATGCCTTATTTTTATTCCGATTCTTTCACGAACGTATTGTGATCCAAACTGCTTTGCATGGCAAAATGAATTCCGAGCGTTTAATCAGATAGCTTCAGCAGATGAACTGGGACCGGTGATAACGTTAAGAAGTGGGAACATTACCGGGCGGGTACTGCCCATTCGGATACATGAATTGGATTCTGATGATGTGCAACTGGTAGAGAATGAACTTAAGAGAAAGCTCAGGCCAGTTGATTTTATCTATACAGCACCCGGTGTAAACCGCCCGTTGCGCCCTCATGAAGACAATCCAAAAGAAAATCTGGAGAAAACTTACTATCGCGATCAGATTAATAAGGTAGCCAACTTTATAGACGAGATTATTGATTCAATCACCGCACAGCCCAGGTCAGTGGAAAAACCTGCACGGAACCGTGATACATCGTTTATCAAGGATGAAATTGAAAGCAAAAGCATCTGGAAAGAGTTTCAAAGACGAAATGTTTTCCGGGCTATCGTTACCTATGTATTGATGGCTGCTGTTGTCCTTCAACTTACGGTTATTGCTACGGATCTTTTAAGTTTATCTCCTTCGTGGATAAAATTCGTAGGGGGTATATTGATTGTTGGTTTTCCTTTATCCATAATTTTTGCCTGGCTGTTTGAGTTTAGTCCTGCGGGGATTATCCGCACAACTTCTGCGGAATCAGTTACTAATCCCTACCTTCCTGAACAACGAAAACCCTTTACCGGTAAATTAATTATCTCTGGACTAGTATTGCTGATCGTCTTTCAGTACTTGTACTTTAATTTTGTTCGGGACCGGGAATTACTGATAGACAGTACTCTTGAAAAATCAATTGCTGTTATTCCCTTTGAGAACAGAGGAGATGCAGTTTATGAATACTTTACTGATGGACTTACTGAAGACATTAACGTTCAGTTATCAAAGATTGAAGAGCTTAGGGTTGTTGCGCCAGCCGCTGTTCAATCCTATAAGGGTTTAAGTTTGTCCAATGCGGAAATTGCGAAGGAGCTTGGTGTTTCATATATACTGACCGGTAGCATTGAGCAGCAGGGAAATCAAATCAGAATTGCACCTCAATTGATTGATGGCTTGACCAATAAGTATATTTGGGGAGAAATCTACAATCGTAATATTCGTGATGTTTTTGAAGTTCAGTCAGAGATTGCGCAGCGTATTGCCGATATTCTTAAGGTAAAGATAAGTACTGTCGAAATGAAAAAGATCACCCGAAAGTCAACAGATAACCTGACAGCTTATGATCATTACCTGAAAGGTCGTAGCCATTATCAAAAGTATCAGCCGCATGAAAATGAACTCGCTATTGTTCAGTTTAAACTAGCTATCGAAAAAGCACCTGATTATGCGCTTGCCTGGGCAGGGTTGGGTGATGCGTATAATCAATCGTATAGAAGGTTTAAAAATTTGAGTTGGATTGACTCTGCCTTGATTGCCTCAAAAAAAGCTATTGAGATCGATTCGACATTGTCAGAAGGCTATAAATCATTGGGTTCAGCTTACTACTATCTTAATCGATTTGATGAAAGTACTGAGTTGATGAAACGAGCCGTAGCCCTGAATCCTAGTAATGTAGCTGCGGTGGGTAATCTTGGAACAAATTATTTTGTTTCGGGAGAGTTGCTTGAAGCTTTGCGGCTACAGAAGAAATCGGCCGGTTTAAATCCAAGGAATTATATACCCTACCAGATTATAGGCTTTATATACCGGCTGATGGGTGATTTAAACAATGCTGAAGTATGGTTAATCCGATCAGCAGAGATACAACCAGCTTTTGATACTTATGAAGCACTAGCATACGTGTATGTTTGTCAGGGCAGACGAGAAGAAGCCTTATCCTTAATTCCAAAAGTTTTTTTATTGGAAGAAAATGATCCTATAATAACAGAGATAGCCGGTGTAATTGCTCATTTTGCGAATGATCCAAAAGAAGCTAAAAAGTATTTTGAACAGAACCTGACGAAGTATCCTGTTATTAATACAGATCCTGAATTTACAACCGCTATCAATCTGGGACAGATTTTATTGCAGGAGGGAAATAAAACTGATTCAGAAATACTACTATCAAATGCAATGGATATCAATATGGCTGAATGGCAGAAGGGCACACAAGACAGGCATATCCCATTTAATATCGCAAGTATTTTTGCGATTCGCGGAAAAAGGAACGAAGCAATTCAATGGCTTCAAAAATCTATCAATGCCAATTGGATTGACTATGCTATGGTAACCCATGGACCTGCATTTGCCGGAATGCGCAACGATCCTGAACTGAAACGTACTATCCAGCCAGTTGTTTCTAAAATGGAATCACTCCGTCTTCAAGCTGAAAAACTGTAGTTTAATTAGTTTTTGCGTAGTTGTACGTTTTATTTTTACAACGTATTGTTCCGCCTGAGACAGGAGGACCACCGTTAGCATGGATAACACCTGAAACAATTGCTGTAGCCATAGAGGTGCCCGATAAAATCCGATACGTGCTATTGTAATACGTTGAGAATACGCTTGTTCCAACTGCAACCCAATCAACCGGAGGTTGACCGTAATTTGAATAAGTCTCACATTTATTATCACAGGTTACCGAAGCTACGGTAAAGAGGTTATCGCCATCCAAACAACCCGGCATATTATCTTCAGCTTTCTTGCCATCATTGCCGGCAGCCATTACAATAAATACTTTTGATGTGGCTAATCGATTTAAGATAGCTTTGACTTCATCAAAATCAGAGTCGTTACATATATTATTTTTGTAAGCTCCTAAACTTAGATTAACAACATCACCCTCATTCATATATTGCGCTATATGGTTTAATCCTTCAATCAGATACGTCCATGTGCTTCTTCCAGAATTTTCAAATACTTTAATAGGTATAACTGTAGCGCCTGCTGATACGCCAACCATTCCATCAGGATCATTCTTTGCGCCTATAATACCGGCTACATGTGTTCCGTGACCGTGATAATCATTCGCGTCAGTATCCCAGGGAATCATAGATTTAGCCAGTTCTGGATCACTTTCAACAACTAAATCCGGATGATCAAATTGTATTCCGGTATCCACCACCCAAACTACTGTGCGTTTTCCGGTTCCATCTTTAGGGCCACCGGCTTTAGCAACTGCACACGTGGTTCCGTTTGATTCATCCGTTATATTCATATCCTGATGAATGGGATTACGTGCTCTGAATACATCCTGATGAATAGGGTTTCTAAAGAGTATTTCGTAATCCTGAAGTACTTTGGCATCCTTGCGTAATAGATCTGCTTGCTTTTCAGTCATTTTAACAGAGATGCCAACGGCTACATCAGAAAATATTCTGTTAGTATCTATTGCAATCCGATGCTGGCGCATTAAAGCTTTTACTTTTTCTTTTCCATTGTTTCTTTCTTTTTCAGTTTGCTTTTTGTAATCCTTTCTTGGTAATCCTTTTTGTTGCCCAGCAGATTGAATAACAGATTGTTCGGGAAGAAATACCAGGTATTGACCGGGTATTGCCCTGTAAATTTCTTCGGCAAGGTTTTTCTGTTCTAATGATTCTTCTTTGCCTTCCTTATCACCGCAAAATCCGGTGAGCAAAGCAATAAGAATAAAAGGGATAAGCTTTTTCATGTGGGGAGGGTTTTATATAGAGAATAAGAATTCAGCTACTGAATACTAATTGCTTATGCAACTCCCTACTGAACCTATGCAAATGCGTCCAACGAGCGGTGACGATAAACCGTGCTAAGCTTTAACTAAAGTAAAGATTTTTTTTGAAAAATAAAATTTTGGAGAGTTACTTATCCCTTGAGCGTTAAATGGTTAACTTTGATTATGCCCTCCCTGGTCCCCGGCTACGAATACGATATTTTTATCAGTTACCGCCAGAAAGACAACAAGTACGATGGTTGGGTGACTGAGTTTGTTTCCAATCTCAAGAAGGAACTTGAAGCTACCTTAAAAGAGGACATCTCAATTTATTTTGATGAAAACCCTCATGATGGACTGTTGGAAACCCATGATGTGGATGAGAGTCTGAAGGATAAGTTAAAGTGCCTCATCTTTATTCCCATAATTTCTCAAACCTATTGCGATCCCAAAAGCTTTGCTTGGAGCCAAGAATTTTTACCATTTAAGAAACTTGCCAGTGAAGATCAGTTTGGCTTAAAAGTGAAACTGGCGAATGGAAATGTATCCAGTAGAATTTTACCAGTAAAAATTCATGAATTGGACAATACGGATCGGGAACTATTAGATAATGAACTAGGCCCTTTACGGTCAGTTGATTTTATTTTCAGGTTGCCCGGGATCAACAGACCATTGCGTACGAAGGATGATGATTTGAAGGAGATAGTTCATTATGTCTTCTATCGTAATCAGATTAATAAAGTAGCAACGGCTGTTAAAGAAATTATTTCAATTCTTCGAATTCCATCTTTTGATATATCACCAGGAGATAAAACCTTAACAAAGGTTGTGAAAAAGGAGAATCATAGAAAGGTAACTATTTTGGCTTCTGTGATTCTGGGGGGTATAGTTGCATTACTTATTTACTTTTTCCCTTTTCATTCGTCTAGCCCTCCTATTGAAAATGCCAATAGGCCACGCATTGCAATTCTTCCTTTTAAAATTATTGGGGATAAAGATGCGGAGTACATTGCTAACGGCATGAGGGAATCACTTATAAAGCATTTAAGATCTAATGATAAACTGTTTGTTCCACCATCCTTGGTCGTTAATGAAAAATTAGCTGGGTTATCGTTTTTAGAAATCTCAGAAAGACTAAATGCTGACTTTATCATTGAGGCATCAACTCAGCGATGGGGTGATTCGATCAGTCTTATATTAGTACTCATCGATCCGCGAAAGGATGAGGTAAAATTTAGTTATAATTTCAAATCAATTTATAGGAATATTTTTACTATGCAGGATAATGTGGGTTCAGGAATATCAAAAGCATTAGGAGCAGCTTTTTCTGATAAGGCCAGGGATAAATTTAATCAATCCACACGACCAAATATTCAGGCATACGATTTATATCTACAAGGCATGGAGTATACGTATAAGTTTAACCATACTCAAGATAGGGATTACTTAGACACAGCAACTATATTCTTTAAAAGGAGTATTAAGGTTGATCCTCAATTTGCTGAGCCCTACTGTGAACTTGCGGGTAATTACTTTAGTCTTGATGGGAATCTGGACACTTTAGAATTTTATTTAACAAAGGGACTAGAGCTTGATCCAATGAATATTACCTGTCTTCACGTGAAGGCCGAATATCTGTTTCATTTCAAGAAGGATTCTGTTTTCTCGCTACGAGTTGCTGATGGCGCTATAAGGTATAATCCCTATGCCCGTGAGCTAATGTTGTGGATAGGCTGGCAGTATCACTATTGGCTAAAGGATGGGAGGGAAATTTTGGCCTTACCATACTATTTACAAGCTCATAATGTTGATCCCAATGCTGATGATCATTTAGGACTTTTAACCTTAGTCAATATTGGAATTTTTTTTAACGATATAGGTGATTTTAGCAGGAGTGAGCTTTTTTTTAATGAGGTAATGCATCGTGACTCGAATAGCCTCGGTACCTTAAATAGACTTGCACAATTGTACCGTAATTCAGGGGATTACGATAAATTAAATAGCCTTATACCAGAAATGGAAAGAATTAATGGCCAACTATATACGGCCAACTACTCGCATCTCTATTGGAAAGTTGTAGGCCAGCTCTATACTGGTAAGTACGATGGCGCCTTAACTGACTGTGAAGAATACATGGCAAAGACTAAAAGTAGTGATGGGATATTTACCATGTACGCTTTTCTTTTACAGAAGAACGGACAAAATGAAAAAGCTGAACAGTTATTGAGGGATATGGTAGATAAGCAGATGACTCGTACTAACCCGGATAATTCCATTCTGAGCCATTGTTATGCAATGTTAGGTGAAAAGGAAGAGGCATTGCATCATTTTGAAAAGCTTGCGTTTACACATACATATTCAGAAAGGAATCCATTTTTTTATTCTAGGGATATAATGTTGGAATCTATTTGGAATGAACCCGAGTTTGTCATGCGGACACAGAAGGAAATGAAAAGATTAAAAAAAATTAGAGAAAGACTTGCAAAAATGGAGAAAGAGAAAATTATCACTATCCCTAAATTTATTACAAAATATTGAAGTTAATAATCCCCAACCGTCTCTTGCAACTGCTCCAAGGCCTTTTTCAGTTCCTCATCATTCGGGGCAACTCCATGCCACTTGTGCGAATTCATCATAAAGTCAACACCATAACCCATTTCGGTGTGCATTAAATTCATAATGGGTTTTCCTTTTCCGGCAAGGCTTTTTGCTTTCTCTAAGCCGGCAATGGTTTCCTGTAAATTGTTACCGTTAAATTCGAGCACCTCCCAACCAAAAGCTTCCCACTTGGCTTTCAGGTTTTTCAGGTCCAGAATTTCCTTAACTGGTCCGTCTATCTGCTGGCCGTTGTAATCAATGGTGGCAATCAGGTTGTCCACCTTATTATGGGCAGCATACATGGCGGCTTCCCACACCTGGCCTTCTTGTTGTTCGCCATCGCCCATCAATACATAAACCAAATGGTTGTCATGGTTGAGTTTTTTTGTTTGTGCCGCTCCAATAGCTACGGAAAGTCCTTGGCCTAATGAACCGGAGGCAACGCGCACACCTGGAAGACCCTCGTGGGTGGCGGGGTGCCCCTGAAGGCGTGTGTTTAAGAAGCGGAAGGTGGAAAGTTCTTTCGTATCGAAGTAGCCTGCCCGTGCCAGGGTTGAGTACCATACGGGCGAAATATGACCGTTGGATAGGAAGAAGATATCTTCCCCCGTTCCGTCCATATTGAAGTCCTTATTACGTTTTAGTATATGAAAGTAGAGTGCTACAAAGAATTCAGTGCAGCCCAATGAACCACCCGGGTGCCCCGATTGGCATGCGTGAACCATGCGCACAATATCTCTGCGAATTTGAGAAGCTATATTTTGAAGGTGGTTGAAGTCTGGTTGAGGCATGCGTTGACGGGTTAAAAACGGTGTGAATATAGTGTGCCCCGTCACTTCATCCAAGTGCTGAAAGTATCTCTTTCAAAATTCAAACTTCAGAATGTTGATCCTACTTTTTCTTTTTAGCCGTCTTCTTAGCTGGTGATTTTTTTGCCGTGGCTTTCTTCTTAGGTGCCGACTTTTTAGCTGGCTTGGTGGGCGAGGTGCCTATACCTTTTAGTATCTGATCAGTATGGTTCTTTGTGTCAACCTTTTCTATAATCTCATTTATAACCCCCTTTTCATCAATAATGAAAGTAACCCTTGCGGTTCCCATATATTTTCTTCCATACATCGATTTTTCTACCCATGTTCCGTATTTGGTATGCAGGGTCTTGTCTACATCGGCCAGCAGGCGAAAGGGGAGTTTTTCTTTGGCGATAAATTTCTGGTGCGATTTCTCATTATCGGTGCTCACGCCCAAAACTTCGTAACCTTGTTTTTGCAAGATCTTGTAGTTGTCGCGCAGGTTGCAGGCTTCAGCGGTACATCCCGGGGTTTGATCTTTCGGGTAGAAGTAGAGAACTACTTTTTTGCCTTTGAAATCAGAAAGCTTTACGGATTTTCCATCCTGATCGTTTACGGTAAAGTCAGGAGCTTTGGAGCCAATAGGGAGTGCCATGGTTAAGGTATTTTTTGGGTGTATGTCTTTTTGTTTCCTGCTTGATCGGTAACTGTCAATTCAAAGTCGCCTTTTAATAATTCCTTAGGATTCAAACGCTCCGAAACGATAATACCTGTTTTAGCATCATAATTCAGTAACAACCATTTTCCATTAATGTTTGCTTCGTACGATGCAATACCGGAAAGGTTATCGCTGATGCGGAACCGCACGGCCTGGTTATTTGCATAAATGCGGTTGATTGATGGCGGAATGGTATCTGTCAGTATGGTGAAGTCACCTGTCTCCCTTGGGAAGAATGTAAGTTTCCCCTGGGCCCATTCACCGCCTTCGTAAGCGTATGACTTACCACGAACACGATATACGCTTGTAGCTTTTTGGTTCGTGTATGTTTTGACCGGTTTTAGGGTAACCGAAATACCGCGACTGAAGGCAACCTGGGGTCCCATGGAAAAAATCTCCAGACTGTCATTTTTTACTTCGTGTTTGGCCATGAAGTAAAGTGTATCATATAATGCCCTTTCCGGAAACCGGATATCCATTCGATCGCTGTAATATTTGTACTCAACTCCGGAGGGCACAAGTGCTTTGAAGTTGGGAACAATGGATTTATCACACAATACCATGGAGTCGGGTAAATTTTTTCTCAGGTCGATAAGGTAAACATCACGGGTGTTGTTGTAGTAAGTAGGTTCAAGTTCTGAAGCCACACCACGTGTGTATAGCAGAGCCGATTGATTTTCCGGATCGCATGGTTTTGCGGTTACCACCAGTGTATTGTCTTCAACTTCCCAGGCTAAATCTGTTTTGGCCGATTCAAGTGTAATAATTTCTCTAACCGGTTCGCTGGGCTTAAGCCTGAAGCGCACCGTGCTGGTATTACCATGAAAATCTCTCAACACAATTTTTACGTGTGTTTGTTTTGTTGGGTTTACTTTTATTTTTCCGTTCCCCGGAGAGTTTGCGTAAAACCGGAGATTGTTTCCGTCTTCCTGGTAAAGCCTGTAAAACCGTGTGCCCTCGTTCATCAGTTTCTTAAAATCCATTACGGTGTAAATCGCTCTGGCTTGTGTCAGGTTTAATTGTTCAATATTTTGTTTGAAGATGAGCACACTGTCTACGTAAACTTCAATGTTATTTACTCCGCATTTAAACCGGGCATTGTCAACCACGTCATGTGCCAATATCTCAAACCCAATGGTACCTGAGGCCAAAATGGGTTGCGACAATAGATAATCAGATCCTGATCGTTGCAGGTAAAATTCATACCTGCCGAACCGGTCGTTAATGCGCGAATTAATGTCTAATGTTTTAAAGGCGATTTTAGTAGCAACAGGTGGTGTGTTGTCGCGCACTTCGTTAAAACCATACTTAAGCGGATTAAGCGCCAGATTATTCGGATCACGAACATCAAAATGTAAGTGTGGTCCGCCTGATGAACCTGAATTTCCTGCAAAAGCAATGGTATCGCCTTTCTTTACCGGAAACTGTCCTTCACGAAAATATAAATCGATGGAAGATGTTTTTCGTCTGTATCGTTCTTTCAATATATAATCACCAACGGCCACACTGAATTTATCAAGGTGACCATACACGGTAGTATTCCCGTCCGGATGTTTTATGTAAAGCACGTTACCGTAGCCCGAGGGACTAACACCGCCTCTTGATATATATCCGTTCTGTACGGCAATTACCGGCCACCCGATTTCATTGTTTGTGCGAATGTCCAGACCAGTATGAAAATGTGTGCTGCGCAGTTCGCCCATCGTTCCCGATAAGGAGGCCGGATTGCCCGGTCGTATCGGGAAGACATAATTGCTTCCTTTTACTACATCAATATCGGGTTCACTAAACTGCGCTGCAGCCAGGTGGGCCAGGAAGAAGAGTATAACTCCTGGCTTACTTGATTTCAAATTCCAATAATTTTTCATCTTCAATAAAGGCCGTTAACACATTACCAACCGATACGGGGCCTACTCCTTTAGGGGTTCCGCTAAAAATTAAATCTCCGGTTCGCAGTGTAAAAAATTTAGATAAGTATGCTACAATATAGTCAAAACTAAAGAGCATTAAACTGGTATTTCCCCGTTGCTTCACTACGCCATCTACCTGTAAACTGAAATTGATGTCACTAAGGTTCCTGAATTCACTTACCGGGATAAATTTATCGGATATAGGCGCTGAACCGTTAAAGCCTTTGGCGATGTCCCAGGGCAAGCCTTTTTCCTTGGCCTTCTGTTGCAGATCACGTGCGGTAAAATCAATACCAACGCCTATGGCATCATAATACTTGTTGGCAAACTTCTCCTGTATGTTCTTGCCTTCTTTGCAGATGCGCAATACCAGCTCAACTTCGTGATGAATGTCATTCGAAAAATCGGGGTAATAAAACGGTGCATTGTTTCGCAGGATGGCCGTATCGGGTTTTGTAAAAATCACGGGTTCGTCAGGACGCTCGTTGTTTAATTCTTGAATATGCTCTACATAATTGCGTCCGATGGCGAAAATTCTCATAACAATCTATTTAGGATACAAAGCTATTAACAATCTGATTGTGAATGTGTATTTTTGGTTCAAATTTACAACGTATGATCAGAAATGTAATTGTTCTTTTGATAGGCGGCCTTATTGTTTATGCGTGCGCTACTGTTCCGGTCACAGGTCGCAGTCAATTAAGTCTTATCTCCAATGCGGAAATTATTCCGATGGCGAATCAACAGTATCGTGAAGTGATCACGAAAGGTCCATTATCCAGAAATGCTGAACAAACTGCCATGATCAAGCGGGTTGGTGTCAATATTCAAAAAGCTGTAGAGCAATATATGGCAGAGAAAAACCTGTCTTCCCAACTGAGTGGATTTGCATGGGAGTTTAACTTGATTGAAGAACCGACAGTAAATGCCTGGTGTATGCCGGGTGGCAAGGTGGCATTTTATACAGGGATTCTTCCGGTTTGCAAGGATGAACTGGGCGTAGCGGTTGTAATGGGGCATGAAGTTGCCCATGCTATTGCCAATCATGGTCGTGAACGGATGAGTCAGCAAATGGTAGCGCAGGTAGGTGTTCAATCACTTGGTGCATTAATGGGGCAGAATCCTACACTGGGCAATGAACTTTTCATGCAGGCTGTTGGTGCAGGAACGAGTATTGGCATGCTCAAGTTTAGTCGCCAGCATGAATCAGAAGCCGATAAGATGGGATTGATTTTTATGGCGATGGCGGGCTACGATCCGCAGGAAGCACCACGTTTCTGGGAGCGAATGGCTGCTTTGAGTGGCGGGCAGGCTCCACCTGAGTTTCTTTCAACACACCCGTCATCTGAAACGCGTGTTCGTGATTTAAACAGTTGGATGCCCGAAGCGATGCAGTATTATAAGAAGTGACGAATGCAGAATTACGAATGACGAACATTGAATTTTGAATGTTGAACGTAAACACTGTGATTATGAAGGCACTCATGAAGTTTTTGATGATATTCATTTTAACCGCAAGTGTCGTTTACGGACAAAGTCTTAACGGGGCGTGGAAACTGGTAACCCAAAACGGAAAACCGTTCACAGAAGAAGCGGTTAAGATTTACAGCGATTCGTATTTTATGTTTGCCATCTATGACAAAGAAGGAAAATTTATAAAAGCTGGTGGGGGAATTTATAGTGTAGACAAGAAAAATTATACTGAAGTGCTAGACTTCTATACCACTGACAGCACTAAAGTTCGGCAACCAGTTAACTATTCTTATTCATTAAAAAAGGATGAACTTACCATCGAGGCACCTATGCATGGCATGGTATTGAAAGAAACCTGGAAAAAGGTTGACGCAACAACATCACCACTAAACGGTGCATGGCGCTTTGGTGCGCGGGTAAATGATGAAGGTGTGGCGGGCGAACGCAGGGGAGGAACATCGCCCCGGCAAACACTGAAAATTCTTTCTGGTAATCATTTTCAATGGGCAGCTTTCAATTACGAAACCAAACAATTTATGGGCACCGGTGGTGGAACCTATAAACTTGAAGGTGGTAAGTACACGGAAACTATCCGCTTCTTCTCCCGCGACAATTCCCGTGCAGGAATGTCGTTAACGTTTGATTGCCGATTAGAGGGTACGGATTGGTACCACAAGGGTAAAGGCACTACGGGCAATCCGGTTAGTGAAGTTTGGGAGAAGATTAAATAAGCGTATTTGGCTTCACTCAGTAAGGTGTATTCTCATCTTTGCTGTTGTAATCTTGATTAAGCGTGTAGTGACTATTTTCACCCGGCTGTAATTTTTTGGCTGCTGATGCTATCTATTGACCGATGGACACAAAACAAAAAAATAAATTCCTTCGCATTGCCGGCATCGCGTTGTTGATGGTAATGGGTGGTGCCGCTGGCTACTGGGGAGCAGCAACCGGTATGAAAGCTGCCGCTGAATTGCCGGGAGAAGTGGTGGCAGCCATAGCTCTGTTGTTTATCCCTGCGTGCTTCCTGGTTATTGGTATTCACGAAGCAGGACATGCGCTGGCAGGTATAGCCGTAAACTTTGATTTTCGCATGTATGTTGTGGGGCCCTTGCTTTGGGACAAGGAAACTACTGGCTGGAAATTCAAATGGAATAAAAACATAAACACGTTTGGGGGCATGGTGATCTGCATTCCTCCTCCATCTGATGATTTGAACAAACGCTTTTCCGCGTATGCAGCTGGGGGACCTCTGGCAAGTTTTCTTTTGGCAGCACTGGCGTATGGTGCGTATCAGGTGCTGTCAGGCTTTGCCCCAACGGGTGCGGGCCCGATAGTGGCTGGTAATTTACTCTATATCATTTCCATCATCTCCGCGATCATCTTCATCATTACGATGATTCCCGTTCACAGCGGAGGGTTCTCTTCCGATGGCGCACGCATGCTGCGCTTGTGGCGCGGTGGCGATACTGCCCGTTTTGAAATCATGTTACTCAAAATCATCAGCACCAGCATGGCCGGCACACGGCCTTCGCACTATAGCCTTGACGACCTACAGGAAGCCCTGGCGCTGGCCGAGAAAATTGATGCCCCCATGAGGGTTTATCTCCAGTATTACTTCTACTACCGTGCGCTTGACAATGATGATGTTGACCTGGCCGAACAACACCTTACGGCATATATCGGACAAATCGAAGCCATACCCGAAGGTGTTCGCGGAAGCGTATGGATCGATGCTGCATTTTTTTATGCTGCGATCAAGAAGGATGAAGCGCGTGCAGTAGAATGCTTTCAGCAGTACAAGCCTTCGGCCCTGATCCCTAAAGCTATAGTGTTGGCCACTGAAGCTGCTATCGCCAGCCTTCAGAAGGATGAAGCGAAAGCCAGAACATTAGCCCAACGGGCGCTGGCCGAAATTCCGAATATGATTGACCGGGGTGCGGGCATTTTATTCCGCGAAAAAATACAGGCTTTTTTGAAGTGAAGTTCAATGATCGGATGGAAACATTGCTGCCTGCCTGATGATGATCGATCGGTATCTGTTTCGTTTAGGTGAGTGTGCTTTCGTCCTTGTTATTGTACTCGCGATAGAGTGTATATAGCTGCTCAAGTGTAGTGGCGATGTCTTTAGACTCCAATAGTATACGAACCTGTAAAAGTCCAATCCTGTTTCCGATACTATCCTTTTGCAGGGCAATGATTTGTTCATCGATGGTTTGATTAATTGAGTTGATCAATTTTTGTTGCAACGATGATAGTGCTTCAGCGTGAATAAAGCTTGATGAACCAATGTCTTCACATACCAGCGCGGTATAGTCAGTCAGTCCCTTTTCAATTTCCTGAAGCTTCTGCAGGAATTTTTTTGATGGCGTGGTGTGGTAATTCTTCAGGTGTTCCGTACAGCTTTCGCTGATCAGCAGCGTGCTTTGATATAGATCCTGCATATGATCAAACATGAGGATATACAACCGGCTGGCCGGTAGATTATGCCTGGGCATTTTCCTGACGTACTTAATAATTTTGTGCTGGGTTACATTGGCCTCTGCCCTGAGTTCCTGCATGCGAAGCATAGTTTTTTCGGCTGCTTTTCTTTTTTCCCTCGCCAGTGAATCAACGCTGGTCGTGTATACCTTCATTAATAATTTAAGGTTTCTAACAGTTACATCATTACTTTCGTCAATGGCCTGTTTCAGGTCTTTAAGCTGGCTTGAAAAAACCTTCTGACTGGTCAATTCTTTTTTACCCTTTTGTGCAAATACGACATGACTTCGGATAAGAACAAAAGCACTCAATGCAGTTACTACAATTACCCCCGTGGGACCGGTCTTGAAAAGTATAAGGGCAATAAGTCCGCTGGCTGTGAAAGCAATAAAGGCAGTAATCAGCCATCCGGCAATAACGTTCATTACTCCTGCAACTCTGTATACGGCACTTTCACGGCCCCATGCCTTGTCGGCAAACGAGCTGCCCATAGCCACCATAAACGTGACAAATGTTGTGGAGAGTGGTAACTTTTGTGAGGTGCCATACGCAATGAGTACACTGGATACCAGCAGGTTTACAGATCCGCGCACGAGATCAAAAGAGGGTTGATCCTTTTCGTTTATGGGTGTTACTTCTTGTGCTGTAAATCTTTTTTCCAATGATTTTGACCATGACCGTGGTAACAGTAGATCAAATGCTCTGCCGGCAAGCAAGCCTGCTCCAACCAAAATGCGTGATAGCGCGTTAGGTCGAAACTTCTCATCACCTTCATCCTGACGGCCGAGGGATATTTCCGTTTCAGTAACTTTTCGACTTTTGGCATTGGTCCAAAGCGTAATGACCATTACGATGCCAGCAGCCAATAAGATCCATGCGGGTGTCACGACTTCTTTTGCCAAGCCAACCATATGAAACTGATCAGCCGGAATGCCTGATGCCGACCAGTTATTGAAGGCCATCATACCCGCAACGGCAACACCAATAAAATTTACCAGGTCATTGCCGGCAAAGGCCATCGCGAGCGCGAAGGTTCCTAGCAGCACTACTACTTTCAGTGGGTTGATGCGTGTGTACCACATAATGAACTGGATCAGCATACTGAAAAATGCAAAACTGCTGAGCAGAATGGAGAAGGTATGTCTTGTGATCCATTCCACCTGAACATTTGTAATTAATGCGCTTCCCTTGGCGCCTTTGATCAGCAGGAAGTAGAGTATGGTGGTTATGGATAATCCACAAAATACGGCACCATATTTTTTGACTGACTTTTTCAACGAGAAGGTAAAGGCCAATCGTGCGATGTGCTGAATAAAGGAGCCTAGAATAAACGCAAGAAATATAGAAAGGAAAATGCCGCTGATAATGGTTATCGCGCTTGAGAAATTCAGGATGTTACTAAGAGGTATGTCCTGCCAGGCTAAACCCTGCATTAATGAATGTAGTACCCCGATGGCAAAAGCTGCACCTAAAATCTCAAACACTAACGATACAGTTGTTGACGTAGGTAACCCGATGTTGTTATAGAAATCTAACAGTATAATATCCGTAAGCATAACGGCCAGAAAAAGGTACATCACCTGGTCGAAGGTGAAAAAGGAAGGGTTAAAAAGTCCGTTTTTCGCGACTTCCATCATGCCGCTGGAAAATGCTGATCCAATAAGAATACCGGCACTGGCTACCAGTAAAATGGTGCGCATGGGTGCCGCCTTGGATCCAATGGCGGAATTAAGAAAATTAACGGCATCGTTGCTTACCCCTACAATCAGATCAACAATTGCGGTAGTGAATAGTAGGATGATTAGAATCTGATAGAATTCCATACCGTATTATTGGATCGGGCGAAAGTAATTAAAGGGCATATTCTGATGAACTGAACAGATAGCTTTATTCATTTCAGCGCAGATAAGAGTATCTAAAATCAAGAAGACTGGCAGGGAGGTGTTATTTGGAAAAACAAAAGTAGAGCAAATTCGAATTGAAAACATAGGATTACACAAGGAAAATTATTTGCTTATCGAATACGGGAAAAAATAAAAATGCATGAAATCGACCAACCTGTTGATTAATTCCATGATCTTTGTGGAAGTTCAATTTTGCCTATGCTTACCCTTATTATTGTAGTCTTTGTTCTAGGCTATCTGGGTATTGCATTTGAACATTCCATAAAAATCAACAAAACTGCCATTGCCATTGTAACCGGTGTTCTTTGCTGGACATTGTTTATGATCAGCTCACCGGAAGAGGGTCTACTGCAAAGCCAGGCATATCAAAAGTTTCTTACAATTTCGGGTGTAGAACACGGCCCTTCAAATGAGGCATCACCCCAAGAACTTCACCGAGAGTTTGTAACCTACTCCCTTTCAGAGCATCTCGCTGAAATTTCCCAAATACTGTTTTTCCTGTTGGGCGCCATGACCATTGTTGAATTGGTGGATGCACATCATGGGTTCCGGTTGATTACCGACCGGATCAAAACAAGAAATCCTAAAACCTTGCTTTGGTTAGTGTGCTGGATAGCGTTCTTTCTTTCTTCTATTCTTGACAACCTCACCACCACAATTGTGATGGTATCGCTGTTGCGGAAATTGATCCCTGACAAGGAGACCAAACTTTTTTTTGCCAGTATGGTGGTCATTGCAGCCAATGCAGGTGGTGCCTGGACTCCCATCGGGGATGTAACCACCACCATGTTGTGGATTGGCGGCCAGATTACTGCTTTGAATATTATGAAAATGCTCTTTGTACCGAGTGTAATCTGCTTGATGGCGCCCTTACTATTTCTGGGTTTAACCATGAAAGGTTCATTCCATGTATTGACAGAAAACAAACATGTAGTAGATGGATCAACAACATCACACGGAAAAGTAATGCTCTTTGCAGGAGTGGGTGCTTTGATTTCAGTTCCTGTTTTCAAAACCTTTACGCACATGCCTCCCTATACGGGCATCTTGCTTGGATTAGGCATACTCTGGATCGTGTCGGAGTTACTTAACCCTGAAAAAGATGAGACCAATCGCAAGCACTATACCGTGGCCGGTGCCCTTCAGCGAATAGATGTTCCCAGTGTATTATTCTTTCTTGGAATTCTGCTTGCTGTTGGTGCATTGGAAACTATGCAGGTACTGCAACACTTTGCTCAAACACTTGAGCAAACATTTGGTGATCAGCGTATCATTGTTACATTAATCGGTCTATTATCGGCTATTGTTGATAATGTGCCACTGGTAGCGGCAACCATGGGCATGTACGATCTTTCTGTCTATCCCCCGGACCATATGGTTTGGGAGTATCTTGCTTATTGTGCCGGAACAGGCGGAAGTCTTTTGATTATAGGCTCAGCTGCTGGCGTGGCTGTAATGGGAATGGAAAAGGTAGATTTCATCTGGTATATTAAAAGGATAAGCTTACTGGCCCTAATAGGATACGTTACCGGTGCTGCGGCCTATATCTTAATGGAAAGCTATCTATGATTCATTTTAACATTTTAATCCTATAGAACGATGATGAACTTACTTTTGCTGTTGGCCGGATTCATAATCCTGATAAAAGGAGCCGACTTCCTGGTGGCCGGGGCATCATCAATTGCAAAGAAGTATGGAATATCAAACCTGGCCATCGGGTTAACCGTGGTGGCCTTTGGCACTTCTATGCCGGAGTTGATTGTGAGCCTTTTGGCTGCCATAAATGGACAAAATGATGCATCCTTCGGTAATGTGATTGGCAGCAATAATTTCAATCTTCTTTTTATCCTTGGGCTTGCGGGTACCATTTATCCACTGGTGGTACAAAAGAGCACCGTGAAGTTTGAGATACCAATATCCTTGTTGGCCGCAGGTATATTATTTTTTCTGGTGAATGACAAACTCATCGGGAATGAAAATATTAATTCGCTTGGTCGTATTGATAGTGTTGTGTTGCTGCTGTTCTTTGTAGCCTTCATGGGCTACGTTTACAAAACCATGAAAAACTCAACAGATGAGGACACCGGAACCAACGCAAAGATGTATGGAATGCTGACAGCAATAGGCATGGTTATACTTGGGCTAGGGATGTTGATCGGTGGGGGCAAGCTTGTTGTAGATAGCGCAATTGATATTGCACACTACTTTGGATTGAGTGAGAAGTTAGTAGGCCTTACTATTCTGGCTGCCGGAACTTCCTTACCTGAATTGGCCACATCGGCAGTAGCTGCTTTTAAACGCAACACCGACATTGCCATAGGAAACGTAATCGGATCCAACATCTTCAATATATTTTTCATTTTGGGTACAACCGGATTGATTTCACCAATACCCTTTAACACTGAATTAAACTTTGATATCTATGTGCTGCTGGGTTCAACCATCGTGTTAATGATTTTCATGTTTACATTAAACCGTGCAAAACTAGACCGGTGGGAGGCTGTTATGCTATTGGGCGCTTACATCACCTATACCGCATACCTGATTAGTGTTGATTAAAATTGTTTCTTAAGAAAATCAATCTTGAGCGACTGAATAGCCTCAATAAAAAACAGAACAGCGCCCCCTTTCGGGAAGACGCTGTCTGCGGTTTACAGGTAGTTTCTTTTTAGCCGAAGTTGAATACGCCCATCATATTCAGCAACACAGCGAGGATAAGTAGCGGACACACGAAGCGGATGAAAAATATGTAAGCTTGTTGAGCCCAAATAGTTTTCCTGAAGGTGGCTGAACCTTCCCCGAGTTCGGTTACCAAATCCTTTATATTCATTTTCCAACCTGCATATATGCAGGTCGTAAATGCCACTACTATAATGAAGAATGTACCGAAGTAATAATCGAGGATAGATAGGAAACCGCGGTTCAGGTTGCCGATTTTATCAGCAAAAGCATTAGCAGAGGTTTCCGAACGAAAGACAAAAGCCACATGCTCATCGCTGGGTTCTGTACCCGTGAATTCGGTGTTAGTCTCTTCCTTCAGTTCAGTTTCCCATCGATTGACATTCTCTTGCTTTACAGTTCCTGTCAGTACAACATGGTAGTTACCGTTTATCGGTTTAACGGTTGTCGATACTGCATTTACATCCAATCCCCGCAGGGTCATGTTTGAGAAGTACTCCGAACCTCCGGATGATAGGGCTGCAGGAACGCCTACGAGGAAGGCCAGGATACCGATGAGTATAGAAGCTTTTTTGCGTTTCCATTTCTTCTCATCGATGAAGTAGGAGGCCGGCACTTCAAGCATGGAGATGGTGGAGGTAATGGCAGCTACCATGAGGATAAGGAAAAACACTGCACCCACAATAGCGCCACCGGGAATGGCGCGGAACACTTCAGGCAAAACCTGGAATACAAGTGTGGGTCCGGCTTCGGGAGATTTTCCAAACGCGAACACGGCTGGGAAAATCATTAATCCGGCAAGCAATGCCACGGTGGTGTCCATAAGTCCAACCCATACAGCACTGCTAACAATGTTGGTTTGTTTGGAGAGGTAAGAACCGTATGTTACCATAATGCCCCAGCCGATACTCAGTGAGAAGAACGCCTGGCCTAAAGCTGCAAGAATAGTGTTGGCCGTGATTTTGGAGAAGTCGGGGGTAAGATAGAATACAACACCCTGCCATGCGCCATCGAGCGTTACGCTGCGTAGCGCGACAACAAGAATGAGAATGAGCAAGGCCGGCATGAGCACCTTAGTAGCTTTTTCAATTCCTCCGGAAATTCCCCCCAACACAATGGAGATGGTAATGGCAATCACCACGCCCAACAGCGGTATAGTGTAGAGCGGATTGGCTGCGAAAGAAGCAAAGGAAGAGGTTGAACCGCTTAGTGATTTAAACACGTAACCGATGGTCCACCCGGCAATTACGCTGTAGTAAGAAAGCACAAAAAAACTGACCAGCAGGGCGAGTATGGCACCGAAGCCCAGCCATACCGGGCCCGCGCCTGTATCGCGAAAGGCACCGATGGTGCTTTTTCGGGTGAGCCGCCCCAGTCCGATTTCCGTGAACAACAAGGGTACGCCTATTAGCAGAACAATGCTCAGGTAAACGAATACAAAGGCACCACCGCCATGTTCGCCAGTAAGGTATGGAAAGCGCCAGATGTTACCGAGGCCAATGGCCGAACCTGCGGCCGACATTATAAAACCAAAACGAGAGCCCCACTGGCCCCGGTTTTCAGTAGATGGTATAGACATATTTACAACTTGGTGTCAAGAATATTGAATAACTACTATTAAAAATTAGCTACCGCGATCATGAGTCCGATAAAGGAAGCTAGCATGATGAGCGGGAACCAATAGCGTGCAAAGAATTCGATTACATTTTTCATACGTAAATGATGATTTCAGAAGGTGAAACAAAAGTGAATGGCTCTACCCGTTGAGTTGGGGAGCAGTATACTTCTGAAAAGATCAGGGGGCCTGAGCCGAGAGGGTATTAAAAATAGGATGACGATAGATAAATCTGTTCAGCGAAAAGACGGACTGAACTGAAGAAATCAGTAATCGTGATAAGCGGAAATTTGTTGAAGCTCTTAGTGCAGAGTCGGTGAATTTCTTCACCGCAGTATCTGATGAAGTGGAGGGAGTGGTAAGGTTCTGGAACACCACCTTACCGGATGTTGCTTTGAAACTCTGCTTACACTGAGCGGCCTGTACAGGAGTAATGACAGACCATGCCAGGAGGCAGAGCGTGAGTAAAAAGGTGTTGAGTTTTCTGATCATGAGAACTATCCGCGCATAAAAATAATGGAAATGCTGACGAGAATTTTCATAATGGCGCAGGAATAATTTTTAACGTTATTTCAATCTGAGACCAATACCTGCATTAACATTAATGGCTGCGATTTCTCCTAAATGATCGTAGGCCGATGATTTGGCCGAAAAGTAATCGGCATTGAACAGCAGGCACCAGGTTTTAGAATAGTTGTACCGGTACATAAGCCCAACCGAGTAACCGTAAGTCCAGCTTTCACTGGCAGAACGACCCGAATTATGGGCATATTCAAACATTGAATACACACTACCTACCATGGCCCGCATATGGAGAATGGATTTCTCTGAAAGGTTGGAAGATAGCATGGGGCCAGCCAAAAGTGCACCATAAACGGAAAGAGCATCTTCGCGCAACGTTTTGCTTAAATGAGCACCGCTGAACAATGAGGCACAAAACCCGACATTTTTCCATACCGGATACCCAAAGTTTACCAGGTTTATATTTAACCCTGTGCCTCCATCGCCCTTGTCTTTAATATCGGCCAACGGAAATGCGGGGCCAAGCGTAATACCGATGTAACCCTTTTTATCCTCTATGGTTTGTGAAAGTGATTTCAAAGCCACTAACAGTGTCAGGATACTTAAGAACATTTTCATACTAATAAATTATGTTTGATGAACAAGCCTAAATTCAAACGTGTAGGTTTCGCTTTACTATCCAACGGAAAATCCGAGTTTTACATATAGTCAAAGTAAGGTATTGTCTTCCCTGGCAACATTAAATTTACAGTCATAAAAAGATATGATGTCAATAAGTCGGGTCAATTTAAGTCAGGGGTTAGTTGATTTCTGTCTAACACGGCCACTTAAAATAATCATGGCTAAAAAAAGTAGTAAAACGAAGATGAAGGCAATGCGCAATGTTTGCCAGTCGGCAATGAATCCGATAATAGGCGGCCCCACCAGAAAACCTGAATAACCAACGGTGGTAACCATGGCCAATCCAACGCCAGGTGGAAGATCAGGTGCGTTACCGGCAAGGCTGTAGGCAATAGGTACAACTACGGAAAGACCAATACCCACCAGAAAGAAACCGGTAATGACAAAGAGGGGTTCGTTTAGAAAGATAGCGATGCTGAGGCCTGCCGTAGCGATAAGTCCGCAGATGAGAATAAGGCGTTGATCACCTAGACGGAACCGTGCGTTATCACCGGCCAGGCGACCGATCGTCATGGCCAAAGCAAAAGCCGCCAGGCCAAGGGGTGCCAGTGCCGTATCGGCATGAGAAACTTTTTCAAGGTAAATGGTGCTCCAGTCTGCCATGGCACCTTCGCCCAGCATGCTGCAAAAAGCAATAATGCCAATGCTGATCATTGCGACATTAGGAAGACGAAATGCCGGGCCTTCCTGCTTTGTAGTGGGCTTATCATGGATAAGATAATACCGCATGAAAAAGGATATGATCACACTGACAAGAGTGATTGTACCGAGATGAGTGAATAGCGGTGTATTCAGTGAGGAAAACAACGAGCCCATGCCTGCACCCAGCATCATACCAATGCTAAATAAGGCGTGAAAGGAAGTCATGATGGGTTTGCCAAGTTGCCTTTCTACCATTACCGCTTGTGCATTCATAGATACATCTAGCATCCCGGCCGAAATGCCCATCAGAAAGAACAGTATTATCAGGCCGGCAAGGTTAAAAGTCCAGGGAACAAACGGCACAAGCAGACAGTAGAAGAAAACAGAGAACAAGGTGATTCTTCGGCTGCCAAACCGTATGATAAACCAGCCGGTAAACGGCATGGCACCAATAGCCCCAATCGATGAAGCAAGCAGGACAAATCCTAAGGTGCCGTTATCAATGACGAATTGTTCCTGCACACGGGGTAAGCGTGAATACAGGTTGGCATGAATAAATCCATTGAGGAAGAAAATGATCTTAACGGCAATACGTGGGTAATTCACACTATCAGGAACGAAAATTAGATAATAATTTCAGTTATGTGAGTATCCGCCTCCAATCCTAAAATTGGCGTCATTGCGATCCGCTACAGGTGGAGAAGCAATCTCAATTTCAACGTTGAAAACGAGATTGCCATGGTCGTACCCCCCTCGCCATGACATCAGCTTAGTACTTTAGGACTTTTACGGATATTCAGATTTCAGTTATTTATTCTTCAGCTCACGAAGCTTAATCTCGGTGAGCTTTCGTTTTGTATCCAATGGGAAATCTCCATTCATCATCCAGTCGTAGTAGGAGGGTTCCTGTTTTAGAACGTCTAATACTTTTTTATTCTTGTGTTTACCGAAATTAAAAAGCTCTTCACCTTTTTCACTTTTTACCATTCGCCCGGCCAGGTCAACCAATCCTGAACCGGTGAGCTGCGCCAATGACTCCATGTTGTTTTTGATTTCGCCTATGGTCTTGCCCAGGCCATCAACAACCGGCTGGCCTTCATACTTTTCAATTTGCGCCAGCAGCACATCCAATGTGGCTTGTGTATCGGCTTCGGCCGTATGCGATTCCTGTAGTTCCTTATTCAAATAAAATTTATAGGCGGCTGAAAGTGTTCTTTTTTCCATGAGGTGAAAAATACGCTGCGCGTCAATTATTTTTTTACGGCTGTAATCAAACTCAACACCGGCTCTTAGAAACTCTTCAACTAAAATGGGAATGTCGAACTTGAGCACGTTAAACCCGGCCAGATCGCCACCTTCAAAGAATTTTGCATAATCTTTAGCTACATCTTTAAACGTGGGTTTGTCCTTAACGTCTTCATCTTTTAATCCATGAAACTTTGTCGATTCAGCCGGTATGGGAATGGTAGGGTTAAGTATTGCTGCCTTCTTTTGGATCTCACCATTGGGCATAACTTTTATAACTGCAATTTCAATAATGCGGTCGGTAGAAATGTTGGTGCCGGTGGTTTCAAGGTCAAAAACACAAAGCGGGTTGCGGAGGTTAAGTTGCATAGTGTAGTGTTAATCAGGATGAAGTAACCCTGATAAGTTTATAACGGAAAGCTGGAAATGGCCTGATAAAATTGTTCTGAAGTAATACCGATCCGTTTTAGGAGTTCTTTGGCTCCGCTGATGTTTTGAAAGTTTACGCTTCCGTAAATATTCACCGGAATTTTGTCTTTACCGGATATCAGAAAATGCCGACCCGCTTCAGAAGTATGCGGATGGATTTTATAGCCAATACTAAGCACATCTGGCCGTGGTTTTGATCCCACCAGCAGGGCAATCGGATCGTTCTCGCAATAAAACAACAACCCTGCTTTGGGTGAGCTGTCAGCAAATTTGTCGAATAGCTTTACATAATCTTCTTCTGCGGTAAACTCATCGGAGGCAGTCCATATGATATTGCTGATCAGACCTATATGATGTTTATACAGCTCCATATTTTGCTCTTCGCTCTCTATAATAATAATTGGTGCGTCCGATAACCTGGAACTTGCGCTTAATCCGTGCACTGCAGCGCTTATAACATAATCAAAAGGGCGCTTATAGTAATTGAGTACATGAATAAGTAAAGCTGTTAAGGTTGTTCTTCCCCGGCTTCCGGTAATGACAATGCGCTGCTTGTCAAGGGATTGTTGAAGGATAGTCTCTGGTTGAATGGTCATGCCTGAACAGATAATCGGTTAGTGCGAAAGTAACTTAAATAGTTGTTTTGAAAAAGCCTGAGTTAACGAAGGTTTGTCACGGCCTGTCAGTTGTTATCAACTATACTTGAACAAGTATTGAATTTTGTATGTGTACAACTTGTTAATGAGCATGTGTATTCATCATTTTTTTGTATTGAACGAATGTTATTAAACGGGAGTCGTGTTTGCTTACGTTTGTCACCTTGTTAAAAAGCAACACGTCCAACAACCACGGTATGGAGCAAAACCGATCAACGCCAATGCGGACAGGAAGTAAAACCATGATGCCCTCCGGCAAGGGAGGCAAACTTTTGGTGCGTGATATCTCCGAAAGTCTGGGAAAACTTCCTCCACAGGCGCTTGATCTGGAAGAGGCTGTGTTAGGCGCGCTCATGTTAGAAAAGGGTGCGCTTAACGCAGTTGTTGAGTTCCTGAAGCCAGAGCATTTTTATTCGGAGCAACACCAGGAGATTTACAGGGCCATCATTGATCTGTTCAAAGGCTCAGAGCCTGTAGATATGCGCACGGTAGTAAACCAGTTGCGCAAAAATGCCAAGATTGAACTGGTAGGCGGTGCCTACTACATTGCTGAGTTAACCTCTAAAGTAAGTTCAGCGGCCAATATTGAATACCACGCCCGTGTAGTAATTGAGTTGGCCATTAAGCGCGACTTGATTCAGATTGCATCACAAATCCATCATGATGCCTATGAAGACACAACGGATGTTTTTGAATTATTAGACAAAACAGAGCAATCCATTTTTGAGATATCGGATTCAAACCTTCGCAAGAATTACGATAATATGAAGAACCTGATGTATCGTGCCATTCAGGAACTTCAAAAACTGAAAGAACATAAGGATGGATTAACAGGAGTGCCTTCCGGTTTTACTGCGCTGGACAGAATGACTTCCGGTTGGCAAAATTCTGATCTGGTAATTATCGCGGCACGGCCCGGTATGGGTAAAACCGCGTTCGTTGTGTCAGCTATGCGCAACGCTGCAGTTGATTTCAAACGGCCGGTGGCAATTTTTTCGTTGGAGATGGCTTCTGTTCAGTTGGTGAACAGAATGATTTCTGCGGAAGCGGAATTGGAAGGCGAGAAAATCCGCAAAGGACAATTAGCTGAATTTGAATGGGCGCAATTGGTTCATAAAACCAACCGCTTGTCTTCAGCTCCAATTTTTATTGATGATACTCCTGCACTTTCTATTTTGGAGTTGCGTGCCAAATCACGAAGACTAAAAGCTGAGCATGGTATACAGTTGATTATTGTTGACTACCTGCAATTGATGCGGGGTGATGCAGGCGGTAACCGCGAACAGGAAATTGCTTCCATCTCGCGTGCGTTGAAAGGCATTGCAAAAGAACTCAACGTTCCGGTGTTGGCGCTGTCACAGTTGAGTCGTGGGGTGGAAACCCGTGGTGGGGATAAGCGTCCGCAGCTTTCCGACTTGCGTGAATCGGGCTCTATTGAACAAGATGCGGATATGGTAATATTCCTTTACCGTCCTGAATACTATAAGATTACGGTAGATGAAGAAGGCATGCCAACACAAGGTATGGGCGAGGTGATTATCTCCAAACATCGTAACGGTTCAACCGGAACTGCCAAGCTCAAGTTCATTGGCAAGTATACCAAGTTCGCTGATTTCGATTCACCCACACCACATGAGAATCCATTTAGTGGCATGATTACGCGGGAAAGCCGTATTAATCAAATCAGGCCTGAAGACGAGCCCCCTGTTTCGGGCAACGAAGACGATATGCCGTTCTGATAATTTTCAAAAGCGATCAGTCATCAGCCAGCAAGTTATATGCAGCCTGAAGTTCTTTTAAGGTTGCTGAGTCATTCATCTTTCTGGCCAACGTAATTCCTTGTTGGTAGAGTTGAAGGGCTTCACTCGTCTCTCCAGTTTCTTCCTTCATCAAAGCCGCCTGATAATAGGTGGGCAGATACTCAGGGTGATGGGTTAAAAGATGCCTGAACAATTTCCCGGCTTCTGCCAAATTGTTTTTTTTATACTCGAGAGCAAGGGCGTAAAGTGAAAAGACATCGTTCGGATCTTCTTCCAGAAACTTCAAAAGTTGCTCTATTCGCGTCAAATTCATTTTATTTTGAGTTTTTGGCCTTCCAAATTTCGGATTTTATGCTTTATCTTGAGGCCCGTTTAAGAAATTTCGTATAGTTAAATTTTTCAGACAGCACGATGAAGATCCTGGTTTGTATTTCGCATGTTCCTGACACTACTTCCAAAATCAATTTTATTGACAACAACACTAAATTCGATACAAATGGTGTTCAGTTTATTATTGGTCCGTATGATGATTATGCACTGGCCCGTGCTGTTGAATTGAAAGAATCCTCCGGTGCGACCATTACTGTTATTAATGTTGGCTTAGTGGATACTGAGCCAACCATTCGCAAGGCTTTAGCTATAGGTGCAGATGATGCTATTCGTGTAAACGCAGAACCAACCGATTCCTTTTTTGTGGCTTCGCAGATTGCAGAACAGGCAAAAGCGGGTGGTTATGATTTGATTTTGATGGGCAGAGAGTCTATTGATTATAACAGTGGGGCAGTTCACGGTATTGTAGGTGAGCTGTTGGGTGTGCCATCCATTTCTCCTGTTATGAAACTCGATATTGAAGGGAATACCGCTAAGCTGGCACGCGAAATAGAAGGTGGCAAAGAGTATATGGAGGTTTCTCTTCCGTTTGTGGCAGGCTGCCAGGAGCCAATCGCTGAATGGAAAATACCGAACATGCGAGGCATTATGTCGGCCCGCACCAAACCCTTGAAAGTAGTTGAGCCTTCAACGGTGGATAGCGGTGTGAAACTGCAAAAGTTTGAATTGCCACCGGCCAAAGGTTCGGTTAAAATGATTCCAGCCGACAATGTGCAGGAGTTGGTGAACTTATTAAAGAACGAAGCAAAGGTTTTATAAAATCTGAATTGGATAATTATGAATATTCTGGTATTTGTTGAAAGTGCAGAAGGAAAAATTAAGAAGAACTCGCTTGAGGCAGTTGCATTTGCTCAGGCCATGGGCGGTTCGGTTACAGCCTTGGCTTTGGGAAATGTGGAAATTTCCGAACTTGAAGGCCTTGGAAAATATGGTGCTAAGAAAGTGCTGCATGCTGCAGATGAGAAACTTAATCAAGGAGTAATTCAGGCATACGCTGCTGTAATTGCAAAAGCCTTTCAGGATGAGAACAGTGATGTGCTTGTTTTATCGGATTCTTCATTAGGCACACCGGTAGGCGCACGGGTGGCGGCCAAACTGGGTGCAAGCCTGGCGTCTAACGTGGTGGAACTTCCAAATACATCGGCAGGATTCAACGTGAAGCGCAGCATTTACACCGGTAAAGCATTTGCACACGTTGAACTTACAAAACCAAAGAAAGTTATCGGAATCAAAAAAAATGCTGCCGAAGTGAAAGAAGTAGGGGGCAATGTTTCGGTTACGCCTTATCAGGCTTCCTTATCCGATGCAGATTTTTCAACGAAAATCACTTCTGCTGAAAAAGCAACCGGTGATGTGTTGCTTCCGGAAGCAAACATTGTAGTGTCGGGAGGAAGGGGTATGAAAGGTCCTGAGCATTGGAGTGGCATTGAAGAACTTGCCAAAACTCTGGGTGCTGCTACGGGTTGCAGCAAACCGGTATCGGATATGGGCTGGAGGCCACATCATGAGCACGTAGGGCAAACCGGAGTAAAGGTTGCTCCTCAATTATACATTGCCATTGGTATATCAGGCGCCATTCAACACCTGGCCGGGGTAAATTCATCCAAGTGTATTGTTGTGATTAATAAAGATGCTGACGCACCATTTTTTAAAGCTGCAGATTATGGAATTGTGGGTGATGCTTTCGATATTTTGCCTAAATTGAATGAAGCTATTAAAGCTGCTAAATAGTTGTGAAGAAAATAAAACTCGAAATACTCGGCCTTTCATCCAGTCAATCCCAATCGGGTTCGTTTGCCCTGGTGTTGGGTGAAACAGAAGGCAACAGGCGCTTGCCCATTATCATCGGCATGTTTGAGGCACAAGCTATTGCTATCGAGATTGAAAAGATCATTCCAAACAGGCCCATGACGCACGACTTGTTTAAGTCGTTTGCCAATAACTTTCACTTTACAGTAGAAGAGATCATTATTTCTGATCTTAAAGAGGGGGTTTTCTTCGCCAAGATTGTTTGCTCTGATGGTTTGAAACGCTCTGAAGTTGATGCGAGGCCATCCGATGCTATTGCTATCGGTCTTCGTTTTGACTCTCCGATTTTCACCTATGAAAATATCCTGGCGGAAGCCGGAATTGTTTTAACCGATGAGCAGGATGAAGATGAACCCAAAGCGGAGCAAAAGGCAAAAGTTAAAAAGGAACCTGTTTCCCGCAGGATAGAGGACCTGAAAAATTATTCTGTAGATAAGCTTAATGAAATTCTGAAGGACGCTATCGATAAAGAAGACTACGAACGGGCAGCGAAAATCAGAGACGAATTAAGCAAACGAAATTAATGTTGTGGACTACCTGCGCGGAATAATTGGTCTGGGTGTAATCATCGCTATTGCCTTTGCTTTTTCTCTTTACCGAAAAAAGGTTGACTGGAAGCTTGTGGCTTCTGGTGTTATCCTTCAAATCGTAATTGCACTTCTAATTTCGAAAGTCGCTTTTGTTCAACAGGGCTTCAGCGCGTTAGGCGATGGGTTTGTTACCTTTCTAAGCTTTGCGGGAAAAGGAGCACAATTTCTATTTGGTGACCTTGCTTTTAACAGTGATAACCAGGAAGGCACCCGTCACGGGTTGGGTTTTTTGTTTGCCTTTCAGGCATTACCCATGGTTATTTTCTTTTCATCGGTAACGGCAGGGCTGTATTATCTGGGGGTACTTCAAAAAATTGTTTACGTCTTTGCCTGGATCATGACCAAGACTATGCGCCTTTCAGGTGCAGAGAGTTTATCGGCAGCAGGGAATGTTTTTCTGGGCCAGACTGAAGCTCCTCTTTTGGTAAGACCTTTCATTGCAAAGATGACCCAATCGGAATTGCATTGTTTAATGACAGGCGGGATGGCCACCATTGCCGGTAGCGTTATGGGAGCATACATTACTTTTTTGGGTGGAGGCGATCCGGAACAATATGGCAAGTTTGCTACATACTTACTTTCGGCATCCATTATGAATGCGCCCGCAGCTATCGTGATGGCCAAAATCTTTCTGCCGGAAAGCGAGCCTGAAAAAATTGACCGGCAACTAAATGTCAACAAAGAGTCTATTGGCGTTAATGTTATCGATGCCTTTGCCACTGGTGCTGCCGATGGAATTAAACTAGCGCTGAATATTGGCGGGATGTTGTTAGCCTTCATTGCCATTATCTATGCCATCAATTGGATTCTAGTTGATGGTATTGGCGCATGGACGGGTTTAAATACCTGGGTTCAGTCAACTACGAATGGATCGTTTACCGGATTTTCGCTTCAGTATATTTTTGGTCAGCTGTTTCGTGTGTTGGCTTTTGTAATGGGTGTTGATTGGTCGGAAACCATTTATGTTGGAAGCTTACTCGGACAAAAACTTGTTATCAATGAATTTGTAGCTTACCTCGGATTGGCGGAGATGAAGTCAATGGGGGTGCTGAGTAATAAGTCAATCATCATCTCAACCTATGCGTTATGTGGTTTTGCAAACTTTAGCTCCATAGCTATTCAAATTGGTGGTATTGGTAGCATGGCACCGAATCGCCAGGCTGATTTATCCCGTTTGGGTCTTCGGGCTTTGATGGCGGCTTCACTGGCCACCATGATGACGGCCACTATTGCCGGGGCCTTGTTTAGCTAAGATTCTTATGTCTCTCTCCAGGCAAGAAATATTGCTGGTTGACTACTTCGCTCAGTATATCTCTGAACATAAAAAGCAATTATTAGAAAAAGTCTTGAACGAGCGTACGCGGCATGTCACCGTGGTGCTGGAAGATATCTTTCAATCACAAAATGCCAGCGCGGCAGTGCGTACATGCGAATGCATGGGTATTCAGGATATTCACATCATTGAAAATACCACCAAATATGAAGTGAATAAATATGTGTTAAAAGGTTCATATAAATGGGAGAATCTAATACGCTATCAAAAGCAGGGTGTTAATAATACAGAGGTGTGCTTTCGTCAATTAAAAGAAAATGGTTATCAGATTTATGCGACCGATCCTTCCGAGGAAAATATGTCTATTCATGATATAGATGTGAGTCAATCAAAGGTGGCGTTGGTTTTTGGAAATGAACTAAAAGGTCTTTCTGATTATGCACTGACTCATGCTGATAGCAAAGTAAAAATCCCCATGTATGGGTTTACCGAGAGTTTAAATATTTCGGCCAGCGTGGCCATAAGTCTGAGTACTGTTATCGCTAAACTCAAACATGAACAAGAAAACTATGGTTTATCCGTTACAGAAAAGGATGAACTTCGACTGGCCTGGTACAGAAAGATGGTAAAGCGCTCACAAATTATTGAAAAGGAGTTTTTGCGCGCAAATCCGTAACTTTGGCCGGTTGGTTTTAATTTCCTCTCCATGAAGTGGGTAAAGCGTGTGCTTTTTTTGGCCTGTGCCTCTGTGTTTTTGTTTTTCCTTATCGCTAATATTTGGGTGGTTAAGAGCACTGAATCGCGGGTTTATAAAGACAGTGAACAATTAAAGGATCACCGGGTTGCCCTTGTTTTAGGTACAAGTCACAAAGTTGTTGGCGGAGGTGCAAATCCATTCTTTGACCACCGGATGGATCGTGCGGCTGAACTTTATAAGCTTGGTAAGATTGATCATTTTATTGTGAGTGGCGATAATCGTACAAAATATTATAATGAGCCTTTGGAAATGCGTAAAGCGCTAGTGGCAAGGGGTGTGCCGGCAACAGCCATAACCTTGGATTATGCCGGACTACGAACACTGGATTCGGTTGTGCGCAGTAAAGAAATTTTTGGACAGGATAAAATCTTAATTATCACGCAATCTTTCCATAGCTATCGGGCACTTTTTATAAGCGATTATTATGGTATTGATGCCATTGCCATGGGTGCGGAAGAACCTGAACTGGAGTCAGCCTTTAAAGTCAGAATACGGGAATACTTCGCCCGAGCCAAAGCCGTTCTTGACCTGTATGTATTTAAAACCAATCCTCAGTATTTAGGTGAAAAAGAAGAAATTATCATTACTTCATCTTAATTGAAACCTAAACCCTCTCAACATAGTTTAATTCGTTATTTTTGAGGTCAACTACTACACAATACAAACCTGTTGTGAATTTAATTGCTCGTTTAGGCTTCTCCGTAGCTTTTTTACTGGTTACGTTTTATAGCATTGCGCAGGAAACTGTTGTACGGGGTAAGATTACAGATGCCTTTTCTGGAGATCCTATTCCTTTTGTTAATGTGGTTTTTAAAGGAACCAGTATTGGTGCTACCACTGACTTTGATGGCAAGTACGAACTGCGCACAAACTCGCCAACCGATTCACTTCATGCCAGTTACATAGGATACCGATCCCGCACTCGATATGTCAAGAAAGGTGTAGAGCAAACCATCAATTTTCAATTGGAGGAAGAGGTTACCCGGTTAAGGGATATTGTTGTGCTGGCAGGTGAAAATCCAGCGTTCCCAATTCTTCGGAATGTTATTAAGAACAAAGACACTAATGATAAGCGGAAGCTGAGTGCTTATGAACTTGACTCGTATTCCAAGATCGAGATTGATATAGATAAGATCACCGACAAATTCAGGGAAAAAAAGATCATGTCGCGCATCACTCAGGTACTCGACAGTATTGATCGCATTGCCGGTGAAGACGGGAAGCCAATCTTACCCATATTTATTTCTGAGAGTGTATCCAAAGTTTACTACCGCGCAAACCCTGAACTTAAGTTTGAAAATATAAAGGAAACCAAGATCAGTGGAGTAGGTTTTGAAGATGGCTCACTGATGGCGCAGCTTGTAGGTAGTTCCTTTCAGGAGTATAATTTTTATAAAAACTGGTTGAACATTCTGGATAAAGATTTTGTATCGCCCATTGCGGATGGGTGGAAGCTTTATTACGATTACGATTTAATGGATAGTCTTTATGTGGGTGCCGATTTCTGTTACCGCATTGATTTTTATCCGAAAAGTCCGCAGGCCTTAGCGTTTACCGGTGTGATGTGGATAACAAAAAATGAATTTGCAATCAAGCAAATAGAAGCAACCATTGGTAAGCAGGCTAATTTAAATTTCATCGAAAAAATAAGAATCCAGCAAGAGTTAGGTAAGTCTGAGGGAGGTGCCTGGTTGCCGGTAAAAAACAGAGTACTTATTGATGTGGGTGAAGTTCGTGATCAGTGGGCAGGACTGTTGGCAAAATTCTATACATCCAATAAGAATATAATTGTAAATCAGCCCAAGGATCTTAAGTTTTATGAAAAGCCTATCGTGCTTGATGAGGGGTATATTCTTAATCAAAGTGATGAAGATCATTGGAATACCTTACGACACGATCCATTAACGGAAACGGAGAAGAATGTTTACCGGATGATTGATACGCTGCAAAATATTCCGGTAGTACGAACGTATATTGATATCGTGAAGATCTTTATCAATGGGTACAAAAGTGTTGGGAAGATTGATATAGGTCCATATTTAAGTTTAATGGCTTTGAATGATATTGAAGGTGTGCGCCTTCAATCCGGCTTCCGTACCAACTATCACTTTAGCAGGAAGTGGGTTTTTGGCGGCCAGTTGGGTTATGGTTTTCGTGATGATCGTGTGAAATACTCAGCCTTTGTACAGCATATACTGGACCGAAAGCGCTGGACCACGGTTGGAATTCGGGTACGAAGTGATTTGGGCAGAGTAGGAATTGATGATGAAAATTTAGCCGATGATTACCTTTTGTTAGCGGCATCGCGCTTCGGTGTTTTCAGAAGAGGCTACTATTTTGATGAGACCCGATTTAATTTCCAACGGGAGCTAGTAAAGGGCTTTTCACAGCGCATCGCCTTTAAGTACAACACGTTTAATCCGGTTTTCGATTTTGGTTATTATGCCAATCCGGGCGATGTATCATCACTTCAACAAAATTTTCAAACAGCAGAAGTGATACTGGAGTCGAGATATTCACGTGATGAACTTTTTATTCAATATGATAATGAGCGGGTGAGTTTAGGGGCTCAAAAGTGGCCTATCATAACGTTTCGTTACACCTTGGGGCTAAAGGGTATTGGGGGTAGCGATTTTGATTACGATAAATTCAGGTTATCAGTTCTGAAAAAGCTTCCGATGGGACCTTTAGGAACCGGTAAATTCACCTTAACTGGGGAATATATTTTGGGCACCGTTCCATACCCATTATTATCGGTGCATCTGGGTAATGAAACACCCTTTTATACAGATGTTTTGTACAGTCTTATGAACTTTGGTGAGTTCTTCAGCGACCGCTTTGTTTCCATGCAATACCGTCAGAATTTCGAAGGATTTTTGTTGAATCGAGTGCCACTGATGAGGAAGCTTAAGTGGCGCTTGACGGGGTTAACCAATGTCATTTATGGCGACTTACGTGACGAAAACCTAACCGTTAGCGATCCGCTGCCTTTTCCTGCCGGAAATAGTAACCTGACCTTCAATAAGCCATATATTGAATTAGGCTATGGTGTAGAAAATATCTTCCGGTTTTTGAGAGTCGATTTTGTTCACCGCCTAAGCTACCTGGAAAACGACCGGGCCCGCAAATTTGGTGTGTTGTTTACGGCTCAGTTCAAGCTGTAGTGGACAGGCATTCCTTATATTTGCGCAGATTTTTAACTATAAGACATGACGATTAAAATTAGTTTGCCGGACGGAAGCATTCGTGAGTTTCCATCTGGCGTTAAAGGTATTGAAGTAGCCAAGAGTATAAGTGAAGGTTTGGCACGAAATGCACTGGCTATTGAAGTAAACGGTACTATACAGGATCTTTCCCGAAGCATCGATCAGGATGCTTCCGTTAAAATTCTTACCTGGAATGACGGTGGAGGCAAATACGCGTTTTGGCATTCATCAGCCCACCTTATGGCTGAAGCACTTGAAGCACTGCACCCGGGTGTAAAATTTGGTATTGGCCCACCCATCGAAAATGGATTTTATTATGACGTTGATCTGGGCGGTAAGGCTTTTGGCGATGATGATCTCGCTGCACTTGAGGCGAAGATGAAAGAGTTGGCAAAGAAGGAAAGTGTTTTTGGGAGGAGAGAGGTTAGCAAGGCCGAAGCGTTAGATTTTTTTAGCAGGAAGAATGACCCCTACAAACTGGAACTGATCAGCGAGTTAACTGATGGCACCATAACTTTTTATGAACAAGGTAACTTTACGGATTTATGTAAAGGTCCGCATATACCACATACTGGTTTTATCAAGGCAATAAAATTGCTCAACGTTGCAGGTGCATACTGGCGAGGCAATGAAAAGAACAAAATGCTTACCCGCATTTATGGTATCACTTTTCCAAAGCAAAAAGAGCTTGAAGGATACCTGCACCTGTTGGAAGAGGCGAAGAAAAGAGATCACCGAAAACTGGGCAAAGAACTTGAGCTTTTCACCTTTTCAGAAAAGGTGGGCATGGGGTTGCCGCTTTGGTTGCCTAAAGGAACGATACTGCGTGAGCGCCTGGAGCAGTTTATGCGCAAAGCCCAGGTAAAGGCGGGTTATGATCCTGTAGTGACTCCCCATATTGGCAGTAAAAGCCTTTACGTAACATCAGGTCACTACGAAAAGTATGGTAAAGATTCATTCCAACCCATTCGCACACCAGATGAAGGTGAAGAGTTTTTACTTAAACCCATGAACTGCCCGCATCATTGCGAGATATACAATTCCAAACCCCGGTCATATAAGGATCTTCCTATCCGGCTGGCGGAGTTCGGAACTGTGTATCGTTATGAACAAAGTGGTGAACTTCATGGTCTTACACGGGTAAGGGGTTTCACCCAAGACGATGCTCATATATTTTGTCGCCCCGATCAGGTAAAGGAAGAGTTCATTAAAGTCATAGACCTGGTGCTTCATGTTTTTAAATCACTGGGATTTGAAAACTACACCGCCCAGGTTTCCCTCCGTGATCCTGCCAATAAGGAAAAGTATATCGGTGATGATGAATTGTGGGATAGAGCCGAGCGTGAGATACAGGAGGCTGCCGATGAGCGGGGGTTGAAAACCGTAGCCGTAAAGGGCGAGGCTGCTTTCTATGGCCCTAAACTGGATTTTATGGTGAAAGATGCTTTGGGCCGAAGCTGGCAATTAGGTACCATTCAGGTCGACTACCAGCTTCCTCAGCGTTTTGAGTTGGAGTATGTAGGGTCAGATAATCAGCGCCATCGTCCGGTAATGATTCACCGTGCGCCTTTCGGGTCGCTCGAGCGGTTTGTAGCTGTACTTATTGAACACTGTGCCGGCAATTTTCCGCTTTGGCTTTCGCCAGATCAGATTGCTGTATTGCCCATATCAGAGCGTTTCAATGCTTATGCAGAGGATGTGTTCAATACCCTTAAAGCTCTGGATATCAGAGGTTTTTTGGATGATCGTGATGAAAAGATTGGACGGAAAATACGGGATGCCGAAGTTAAGAAAATACCCTACATGCTCATTGTGGGGGAGAAGGAAGCGGCTGAACGGAAAGTTGCCGTCCGAATACATGGTAAGGGTGATGCCGGCACCATGCCCTTCGATCAGTTTGTAGTGGAGTTTAAATCCTCGTCTGCTGCACCTGAGAACTGATCGTAAGGTTTTGATTTCTGAATAATATAGCGATATTTGCACCCTATTTTTAGTTAAAATAGGCTCGTTGAGCATAAAATTTTGTAGAATTTAAACCAGAGGAAGTATTATAAACCAGACAAACAGACCCTTTCGAAGGGGCCCGTACAGACCAGAGGAGCCCTATCGTATTAATGAAAGGATTACCGCACCCAGGGTGAGGTTAGTAGGCGAAAACGTTAAAGTTGATGTTTACCCTGTTAAGGAGGCTATTAAAATAGCACAGGAACAAGGGTTGGATTTGGTGGAGATATCCCCCAATGCAGATCCCCCGGTTTGTAAAGTTACCGACTACTCGAAGTTTAAGTACGAGCAGAAGAAGAAGCAGAAGGAAATTAAGGCCAAAGCCATTAAAGTAGTGGTGAAGGAGATAAGGTTTGGCCCGAACACTGATGAACATGATTTCAATTTTAAATTGAATCACGCCATCAACTTTCTCAAAGAAGGATCAAAGGTAAAGGCTACGGTGTTTTTTCCGGGCCGTACCATTGTGTATAAAGAACGTGGTGAGATTTTATTGTTAAAATTTGCCCAAGGTCTTGAAGAACATGGAAAAGTAGAGCAGATGCCACGGCTTGAAGGTAAACGGATGTCAATGTTCGTGCAACCGAAGGGCAAGGCTAGTAAATAGAAAGTGAAATTGATTTAATTGTAATACAATGCCTAAAGTAAAAACAAAGTCTGGTGCAAAGAAGCGGTTTAAAGTAACAGGTACCGGTAAAGTAAAACGTAAACATGCGTTTAAGAACCACATCTTAACCAAGAAGGAAACCAAGCAAAAAAGAAGATTAGGAAAAATGGCTATCGTAAGACCGGAAGATATGAACAACGTGAAGTTCATGATTCCGTATGCTCTTTAATACTAATCTAATAATCGGTTGACCTGCCAGTGTCACGCAATGGTAGGTTTATGTTTAACCCGGTTTTTGGCATCTAAGCAAACTTGAAACAGAAGATTCGCCAACAACCAAAAAATGTAAAGTAAAATGCCAAGATCAGTCAACAATGTTGCATCCCGCGCAAAACGTAAGCGCATCTTAAAGCTGGCCAAAGGATTTTTTGGTCGTAAGAAAAACGTATGGACGGTAGCTAAGAATGCCGTAGAAAAGGGTCTCGTATATGCTTACCGCGACCGTAAATCCAAGAAAAGAGAATACCGCGCGATATGGATTACACGTATCAATGCCGGTGTTCGTGAACACGGCTTATCCTACTCACAATTTATGGGTAAGTTAAAAACAGCCGGTATCGACCTTAATCGCAAGGTATTGGCCGATCTGGCCATGAATCACCGCGAAGCTTTTGACGCGGTAGTGAATAAGGTAAAATAGTAATCAGGTTATCAAATGGAAGGGGCGAAAGCCCCTTTATTTTTTAAAAAAATATGTCGCGTAACAAAAGGATATTTCTGGGCTTTGCCATCGTGTTCTTTGCATTACTGTTTTATGCTAGCTACGACATTGCTACGCGTACCACGTTTCCAGGGTCAAAACCCCAATTAAAAGAACGAATTGAGCGTGATTACGTGAAAAAGGACTCTCTGAAACAGGATTCACTGGAGGTTAAAAGGTAAACCTGAGTTGCTTTTTTAATTTTTTCTACTACCTTTACCTTTGATTAAAGCCAACTGTAGACTTTGAAAATCCCCCTTGTCGTGAACATGTCGGGGATTTTCATTTTTCTAGCCAGGGTCACTCTATCCTTATTAACGGCATTTTGTCCCGCTATTAAACCGATTGACGAATACCCGATTGTTGTTAAGTAGGCTCCCCGTATGTTTGTTACAGATTAAAGCCAACTATAGACAAGATTAACCCCCGGAGTCAAGGACTTCGGGGGTTTTTCGTTTTTGGATCATGCTGCCAACAAACAGCAGATATTTTGAGTTAACCAGAAAAAAGTAATCTTTAGCAGAAATTAAATCTGCTTAAGCAAATTGCTGATTACCTCCATTATTCTTTACCTCGTGGTAACTGTGCTGATTGGCATTTGGGCTGCCCGAAGGGTGAAGACTTCAAATGATTTTATGCTGGCCGGAAGAAGCCTGCCCATTGTGCTGAGCACCTCAGCCTTATTCGCTACTTGGTTTGGTTCGGAAACCATATTCGGGGCATCATCTGAATTTTTGAATGGTGGTTTGTATGCCGTAATTGAAGATCCTTTTGGCGCGGCCCTTTGCCTGGTTTTATTTGGAATGTTTTTCGCGCGCAAGCTCTATGCGATGAACTTGCTCACGTTATGCGATTATTTTCGCCATCGGTTCGATAGAAAAACTGAATTTGTGGCCAGTGTTTTTATGGTGCCCTCTTACTTTGGCTACATCGCTGCTCAATTGGTAGCCCTGGGGCTTATTTTGAATGTTGTAATGGGCATACCTGTTTGGCAGGGTATTGTTGCCAGCTCCATAGTTGTTACGCTCTATACATTTGTTGGTGGTATGTGGGCTATTTCAGTAACTGACTTTATTCAAAGTATAATTATTGTGGTGGGACTTGGTGTGCTGGCGTATATACTTTCTTCAAAGGCTGGTGGTGTTGTTTATGTTATTCAATCGGCTCCAGCTCAAACTTTTAAATTTTTGCCTGATTTCGATCGTGTATCAGTTATTTCCTATTTCGCAGCCTGGTCGGTATTAGGGTTAGGATCGATACCATCCCAGGATGTATTTCAACGGGCTATGTCATCAGGGTCTTCTCGAATTGCAGTACAATCGTGCTACTATGCCGCTGGTTTATACCTCACCATTGCTATGTTGCCCTTGTTCATTAGCCTATGTGCAAAACATCTCTACCCCGAAAGCCTGGCAGGAGATACGCAGTTAACATTGCCCAACATGGTACTGCAGCATGCTGCCATGCCGGTACAAATCTTATTTTTTGGTTCGTTACTATCGGCCATAATGAGCACGACCAGTTCAGCGATGCTGGCTCCGGCAGCAGTTGTTACGGAGAACATTTTGAAACCCATGATGAAGGACAAGCCAACAGATTTACATTTTTTAATGATAACAAGGCTGATGCTTTTACTGGTAAGCATAATTGCTACCATCTTGGCTTGTTTAAAATCAAATATTTATGAACTGGTAGGTGGGGCATCAATCTTAAGTTTAGTGTCACTATTTATTCCCATGGCGCTGGGCATGTATTGGAAACGAAGCAGCGCTACAGGAGCCATTTTATCCATGACCTCCGGAATAGGGGCATGGCTTTATTTTGAACTTTATCCATGGGATATACCAGGGTTGGTACCAGCTGTGGTCGTAAGTCTGTTAACTATGGTTATCGGAAGTCTTTTCTGGCCAACAAAAAAGTTCTAGAAGCTAAATCAGTTTCACTTGTCAGCCAAAGCCTATCCGAAGCATCAGATAACTTTTACAGAAACATATCGGGCTAAGAAACATCCAGCGATGAATCGATTTCTTTTGCCCAGGCAAGAATACCGCCTTTCAGGTTGTACAGGTTATTGAAACCATGATTTTTCTCCAACCATTGAATAATGTTACCACTTCTTCCACCGCTTCGGCAATGCACAACAACCTGTTTCGTGGTTTGTATTCGCTCAATTTGGTGCGGCACTTCAGCCATCGGAATATGCTCCCCGCCAATATTCGCCTGTTCAAATTCATGAACTTCACGCACATCAATAAGCTGAAAATCAGACTGCGTATCAATCAATTTTTTAAGTTCCAGTACAGTAATTTCTTTCATGCTCAAAGATTTATCTTTCTGGTCATTTAAACCACAAAAATCATCATAATCGATTAACTCTTTTATGTTGACGCGTGAATTTCGATTGGGAATGGTAACGGTTAAGGTTTGCAAGGAAAGGCTGTCGAAAATAAGAAGTTTGTTTACCAGTGGTTCACCTATTCCGGTAATGAGCTTAATTACTTCGTTGGCCATCAGACTTCCCATAGTACCCGGAAGTACCCCTAATACCCCAGCCTGTTCACAGTTGGGAATTTCATGCGGTTTTGGCGGATCTGGAAATAAATCACGATAGTTTTGTGTGAAAGATCCTTTAGTTGTCTGGGTATTGAATACGGAAAGCTGTCCCTCATATTGTAAAATGGATCCATACACGATTGCTTTATTGGTCAGCACACAGGCATCGTTTACCAGGTAACGTGTAGGAAAATTGTCGGAGCCATCCAAAACAATATCATATTCAGAAATAATTTTCAATGCGTTTTTGGATGTGAGTTTTTCCGCATAGGTAATGATTTTAACAAAGGGATTCAGCTTGTTCAGATTTCTTTGAGCTGCCACTGCTTTATTTTGGCCCACATCTTCGGTACTAAATAAAACCTGTCTTTGCAGGTTAGATTCCTGCACATCATCAAAGTCGACTATTCCAATTTTTCCAACCCCCGCAGCTGTTAAATACAACAATGCAGGACAGCCCAAGCCCCCCGCACCAACCATTAGTATACGCGACTTTTTTAGTTTCTCCTGATTTTCTGTACCAAAATCTTTCAAAACCAGGTGGCGACTGTAGCGAGTTAATTCTTCTGGTGTTAACTTGTTCACAAACCAAAAATACAAAACACACATGAGAAAGAACTTTTCAACCGGGGCCAAATGGGAGGATATTGTTGGTTACTCCCGGGCCGTATTGGTGGGTAATCAGTTGGAAGTAACGGGTACTGTGGCCGTAAATGAAAATGGATTGCTGGTGGGTAAAGATGATATGTATGGGCAAACCCGGTTTATTATTCAGAAAATGGAGAAGGTCATTAAGGAGGCTGGCTTCACCTTAGATAACGTAGTTCGAACACGAATTTTCGTAACCGATATTTCCCGTTGGGAAGAAGTGGGAAAGGCGCACAGTGAATTCTTCCGGGCGATAAAACCTGCCACCACCATGGTGGAGGTAAGCGCCCTGATTTCACCGGAGTATCTGGTTGAGATTGAGGCTACGGCAGTAAAAGAGTAGTTTTTAACTATGGCAAACTAATTGCTTTCATATCCAAAACCCCAACCCCATGAAAGCCCTCGTAATCAGTTTAGCCCTGCTGCTGGCTTTACCATCGCTTGCGCAGGTCGATGCCATTAAATCAGAATCGCGAAGTAATTCACAAGGTTCCAGTAAATCATCTGGGGACTCCTCCAACTCCTCAGATGGTGACGGTGATGGATTCTTTTTGTTTATGGATATATTTTTTAACGGCATTGCAGACTGGCAAGGAATGAAACTTAAAGATGATCGTGCCAGGTATCCTTCCATGGTTTCGCTTGATGTTATGTTGCAGGGAGCTGTAAAGCCATCCAGCTATTATATTCTATGGCCCCGTATCCGGGGAAACTGGGGGTTATTCAGCACTGATTTTCGAATGAATTATTTGATTGAGGAAGACATTGAAGGATATAAACATATCCGCACCAACGATTGGCAGATTATTCAAATGAATTTAATCACCAGCCGGTTTATAACCTTGCGTGCTGGTACGGGTATCATGACTGAGGCTTTTGAAGCCAGGCGAACTTTTAATGAGTCAGCTTTTTACCTGGGTATTCATGCGCCTGATCAAAGTAAAACTATTGGGTTTGAGTATCGCTTTTCGAAAGATTGGGATACGGGTGCCAATCCACGAAGAGAATTCAGTGTGCAGTATCAACATCAGATTTTTAGTGCCGGTGCCTTGCACGGAAATCTCTCTGTTGGTGCGGTGTATCAGCGATACTATAATTCTATTGAGGTTTGGGGCGTACAGGCTGGCATTGTGTTCCGGATTTTTAAACCTGTTAGTCGAAAGGAATGGGATGAGTGAACTTATCCTTTAATTTTTCCTAATGCTAAAGCGGATATTGTTTCACCAATCGCCAGTGATGAGGTAGCAGCCGGAGAAGGTGCATTGCAAACATTGATTACTTGTCTTTCTTCCAGTATCATAAAGTCGTCTACCAATCCACCGTTTCGATCACAGGCTTGTGCGCGAACACCAGCCCCGCCATCGGTCAAATCTTTTTCCTGTATTTCGGGTATTAGTTTCTGAAGCGCCTTGGTAAAGGCAGCTTTAGAAAATGAACGATGCATTTCACCAAGTCCGGTTCGCCAATATTTAAAGGCTACCTTTTGAAATCCAGGCCAGGCCAATGCTTCTGCAAGTTCACCCAGATTAATGTCTGATTTTTTATACCCTTCGCGTTTAAACGCCAGTACTGCGTTTGGCCCGGCTTCCACACCACCGCGCATCATGCGTGTAAAGTGCACCCCAAGAAAAGGAAAGTTTGGATCAGGAACGGGGTAGATCAGGTTTTTAACGAGGTATTCCTTCTCTTTCACCAATTTAAAATACTCGCCCCTGAAAGGGATGATCTTAAGGTTCACCTTTGAAGTCATTCGGGCTACTTTATCAGAGTATAGGCCGGCACAATTAATCAGCAGATTTCCCTGATACGATTTCTTTTCGGTCACTACGTTTACATGCGAAGCTTCAGGATGAATCTCTATTACTTTTTCGCCAAGCTTTATCTCACCACCCGCTTCGTGGATCAGGTATCCCAATTTTTCAGCTACTTTAATGTAATCCACAATACCGGTTTGGGGAACGAATATTCCTGCAACTCCATTTACATAAGGTTCATGTTCTTTGAGTTCTTCTGCGGTGAGCATGGCAAGGTCTTTAAGTCCGTTTTGCTGACCGCGCTGATATAAATTATGAAGCAAGGGTATCTGCTCTTGCTCAGTGGCCACCACTATTTTTCCGCACAGTTCAAAAGGAATACTATGTTTTGCACAGAAATCGATGAGTAAATGATAGCCGTGGATACAGTTGGTGGCTTTCAGGCTTCCGGGTTTATAGTATAATCCGGAATGGATAACACCACTGTTATTGCCTGTTTGGTGTTTGGCTAATGCGTTTTCCTTTTCAAGAAGAACAATCCTAAGCGCCTGATTTTTTTGCAGTAGCTGCCAGGCAGTTGCCAGGCCAACAATACCACCACCCACAATAATTACATCATACCTCACGGAAATAAAATTTGCAGCGAAACTAAGGAAGATACAACATGCTTCAAAATGGACTTAGGCATTGATTGGTTTAATCCGAACGTTTAAATCTTTCTCTACAATAACGAAATGATTTTTTGGGATGATAGTCCACTGATCGCTATCGGTTAATTTTTCTGAAACCACCAACACGGCTTCATCATCATCTTTCGGTGCCTCCATTCGGGTAATGCCATCTTCTACTACATACCGGCTTCCTTCAGAGTGATAAAGGGTTAGTGGTTCTTCTTTCGGATCGGTAACATAGCGGGTGGCCACAATAAAATGCCCATCGGTGACCACCATGTTCAAATAAGCCTCTTCATGAATTCCTTTCTTCACCATTAGATTTTTCAGGTGCTGAAAGGTATATTCAAAAGCTTCGGTTACCGATTCAGGTGTTATGCTTTTATTCTCGAAATAGATTCTATTCACCAACGTGGCAAAAATATGTTCAGAATCAGTTTGCCCCTTAATCCAGTTATAGATTGAGTCTGTTAAACCTGAGCGAAGTTCGCGTTTGATTTTTGAGAAGTTTTCTACGCCACCATTATGCGCCATCAATAACTCATTATACTGAAAGGGGTGGCAATTCGCTTCTGATACCTCGCCCACACTGGCTGCCCGTACATGAGCCACCAGGCAATCCGACTGAATCTTGGGGGCCAGGTTGCGAAGGTTGCGGTTGCTCCAGGCTGGGTTTAAAGAAACAAAGGTGGCAGGTTCCCGGCTAATGGTCTGGGTATACCAACCTACACCAAAGCCATCGCCATTCAATGGCTCTTCAAGCTCTTTCGCATTTATGCTTTGGTTGATCAGTGAGTTCTTGGGTTTGTACAGCAGCTCATCGAGGAGGATGGGCGTGCCTTTGTAAGCCATTAAGCGGCACATAAAGTTATTGTTTAAGGAAATATAGGTGGTTTGATGCGCAAAAGCAGGAATGGAAAGCACAAAAATTAGCAAGTTCTGGAAATAGAACTCAGATGTCAGAAAATCAGGAAATTTTGAGATTTATGCCACAGGGAATAGTTCTATTTTTGCTCGCCTTTAAGCATATTCGGCCTGTGCAGTATGTGCAAACGTGTGTACATTGCCGGTGCTTTTTAAGGTTAATTTTTAGCAGTATTTCACTATTCTATGGAAAACAAAAAAAGACGCTTTCGATTTCGGTTTACAATAGGCAACAAGATTCTGGCAGGTTTTCTGGCGGTAATGGTTTTGTTTGTTATTAACGCCTCTATCATTTTTCTTACTGGAAATCAAATTGATAATGTAGTAAGCCAATCGGCCGAAGTTGTTCGCCCTTCAAAAGATGCGATTAACGAATTCGTATTAGTGGTTGAACGCTATCAAAAGCTTATAACCAGTTGGGTATACCTGCAAACCAATGATGAGAATAAGAATTCACTCAAGTTGTTGGTGAATCATGAGTATCCGGCACTGAAAGAACGCATTGAACTTCTTAAAAGCACCTGGGATGTGGATAGTCAGAAGACTATCGTAGATACTGTGTTTAAAAGTTTTGAGCGCGTACAAAAGTATGCGGAGGACCAGATTACCACACAGCTCATTTCTTTTGAGAGTTATGAAGATGGTATTACCAAACTATTGGCTGAGGATGTTTTGGAGAGTACAATCAATCCGCAACTTGAAGAGATACTCTTGGACTTAAAGGGTTTAGCGCAAGCGCAAACCACCCGAAATGCAATTTCTGATGAAGAGCTGATCAATTCTTCAAAAAGGTTAAGAAACATTACCCTTATTCTGGCAGGTATTACCATTTTACTTGGCCTTATGAGTGCCTACTTGCTGATGCGTGCTATTACGCGTCCGGTAAATTTCCTGAAAGATGTAGTGGTGAAGCTTGGAAATGGTGAACTGGTAGAAGACAAACAGACCAAATTCAGTAATGATGAAATTGGCGAAATGGCCACCGCTATGGATAATCTGGTTAGCGGGCTTAAGGCTACAACACAATTTGCGGAAAATATCGGTAAGGGCAATTACAGTTCAGATTTTAAACCGTTGAGTGAACACGATGTGCTGGGTAACGCGCTTATAAACATGCGCAACAACCTGTCGCGTGTAGCAGAAGATGACGCCAAGCGTAACTGGGCAACAGAAGGACTTGCCAAGTTTGGAGAGATTCTACGTTCCAATACAAACGACCTTGAAAAACTGGCCGATGAAATTATAGTTAACTTAGTAAAATACCTCAAGGCTAATCAGGGTGCTTTGTATATAATGGATGATGAGGCTGGCGATGAACCAACCATGTCGATGAAAGCATGTTATGCCTGGGACAAAAAGAAATTTATCGATCATAAAATTCATAAAGGTGAAGGGCTGGCTGGACAAGCCTGGCAGGAAGGGGACACCGTTTATTTAACGGAAGTTCCACAGAATTACATTAAGATATCTTCAGGTTTAGGCGATGCTAATCCTACCGCTATTCTGATTGTACCCTTAAAAGTTAACGAACAGATTTTCGGAGTGGTTGAAATTGCTTCATTTAACACCTTTGCCGATTACGAGATGGAGTTTGTCCAAAAGATCGCGGAAAGCATCGCGTCAACTATTTCATCCGTAAAAATAAACGCGCGTACGCAACGCTTGTTGGAAGAGTCGCAGGAGATGACGGAGCAGATGCGGGCGCAGGAAGAAGAGATGAGGCAGAATATGGAGGAGTTGCAGGCTACGCAGGAAGAGATGCAGCGCAACCAGTCAGAAACTGAAGGGACCATGCAGGCATTGAATACATCATTATCGATGGCTGAGTATGATGTTGAGGGTAAGCTCGCGAAGATCAATCCAAACTATCTGAGCCTGTTGGGGTATGCTCAGAATGAAGTGATAGGCGAGCATCACAAGATTTTTGTTTCTAAAGAAGAGAAAAACAGCGAAGAGTATCGTCAATTCTGGCGCGATCTTGAAGCTGGAAAAGCTCGTAAAGGTGTATTCAAACGGCTGAGCCGCAAAGGTGACGTGGTGAATGTGAGATCATATTTCTCTCCTGTAAAAGGAAGGACCGGGGAGATACTCCGTATCATGGAGATATCGGTTGAAGCTTAAGATTAAAATAGCATTAGAGAAGTATTAAAACTTCTTAAAAGCAAAAAAGTCCCGCGCCCCGGGACTTTTTTGTTTACCTAAACCTAAACCTATGAGAAGAATTACTCTACTCACTAGACTTAACGATTTGTTAGGATAAAGGTTGCAAAAAATTTCAGGTATCGGGAAAATTTTTGTTTGAGTGGTGCTAATTCTGTTTAAGCTTGGCTTGAAATACTTTTTTAAATTTCTCAAGCTTGGGCTGTATAACGTAGGAGCAATACGGTGCATTGCCATTGAGGTTATAATAATTTTGATGATAATCTTCTGCAGCGTAAAAAGCCGTAAACGGACTGATTTCTGTTACGATCGGTTTATCAAAAGCGCCTGATGCATCTAGTTTCTTTTTGTAAAGCTCCGCCAGTCTTTTTTGCTCATCGGTGTGGTAAAAAATTGCCGAACGGTATTGAGTGCCTACATCAGCCCCCTGGCGATTGAGGGTGGTAGGATCATGTGTTCCCCAAAAGATTTCGAGTAGTTCTTCAAAAGAAATTTCTGCCGGATTGTAGGTTAGTTGAGTAACCTCGGCATGACCCGTAAGGCCTGATGTAACTTCGCGGTAGGTAGGGTTTTTAACCTTGCCGCCCGAATATCCAGAAACGACTTTCTCCACGCCTCTAACCCGCTGAAATACAGCTTCTGTACACCAAAAACATCCACTGCCAAAGGTGGCCAAGGCCAATTCGATTTTCATATTGTCCGGTTTAGTTTTTTCCTTTTGTTGGGCGCAGGCCATGCCTGCAAAGGCAACAACAAAGTAAATGATTAGTATCTTCATGTTGCATTAACTGCCGTGGGCGCAAAATAGTTTAGTTAAACCTTGGGTTTGTCAGCTGGTTTACAGGTTTGGATGGCTTCCCCTGAGCGCTTAACTGCGCTAATACTTTAAGTTAAAAACCAACACCTACATGTCCCGCGCATTGCCCTATCTGGCTATGGGTAACAACCTGGTAATCATGATAGACCCGGATGGGGAATGGGCTTTTCTTGCTCCAGTAGCAGGCAAGATTTTTACAAAAAAGGCAATTGCTATAAATTTGAAAACCGGTGCTATCAACGTAATTTTATCAAATACGGCCTGCAAAACACGGCCTTTGATTTTGCCTATTCCAAAGAAAAGGACTTTAGATCAAGAGGATGGAGGCATGTGGTTAAGTGGTGCTTTGAGCAGGTTTCTTTGAAGCGAGACTATGCTTCTTTTGGAACTTCTCTCCCTTACCAAGGAATTGTTTGGAGCGTTAATGGATTAATAAAAACAAACTATCAAGGAGTAAAAGACACTGGATCATAACTGAATAAGTCAGTCTTAAGCTACTTCAAGTGGAATATGGATAGGATTAGATGAGTTTATGCGATGATTAAGTATATAATTTTCCTGTATACCTGTTTTAGTTTTACTTCTTGCAAGAATGCTTTCTTCTACACAGACTTATACAGCCGTGCAAACAGGAAATCTACTTTCTTTGAAAAGAATTATAACCCTATTAATACCCTTACCATCGATGAGATCAGGATATGCCGTGAAGTTGATTGGCCCGGCAGGCATCGTACCAGAGGCAAAATCTTTTTCCAACGAGATTCTCTGGAAGAATCAATCAGAAATGCGTTAGAGAACCATTTCAATAAAGTCATTTATAAAGCCAGCCAAAAGCCTTTTTGGGATGAAAACTGTGATTCGATTGTCGTAAAAAATTATCGTAGCAAAGCAAAAGCGTTTGAGGGACAGGAACACAAAGAATATTCAATTTTTGCAGCACTAAATATTGTTCCACAGACCTCAAAAAATGTTGATGTAGGTCAAGTGGGAGTAGGTCAGGTTGAATTTATTGACCTAGGAAATGATATTCATAGGTTAGAGTACAAATTTATTGTAGCGATTTCCGAAAACAGGACCTTACTATATATGGATTCCCGCTCCCATTGGACGGAAGTATTCAGTGAACGAGATGAGCAATTACATTACCAGGTACCACAAGAAGTTATAGAAACATTGGTAACTTTATCCTTAGAGGAGTATTTTAAGAGGGTGAAGAAATAGTTCTGCATTAAAACACCATAAGCAAATAAAGCAGTAAGGGAATTAATAATAGTATGTAAAGGGAATAAGAATAAGAATGAGAATGAGAATAGTACTTTACACATGTTTGTTACTTGTTAACGCTTCGTTAGTTGCTCAACCGATTTTTTCAACCGGGGTAGCCATTGGATTTATAATTCCTACCGGAAATGATCTGTCCGCAGGTTACGAAGCCGGTTTGTCTTTAGAGCCCGGCTTGAGTTTCGCCTTAAGTGATAAGATTGACATTGGAGCATCGGTTTTGGTTAATGGTTTTATGAACAACTACAATGATGCCGTAACGGATTATCTCATTTTATACGGCCCATTAATGAATCTGTCGTACAAAGGGATATTGTTAGGGAAAATTGAGGTTCAGCCGTTACTGGGCGTTGGTTATGTGTGGGGACAGGATTTTTTTGTTTCCAGCAATCAAATCAATAGTGATCGGGAGACGACTCAAATTCTTTCCTGCAAAGGTGGTTATCTTAGGGCGGGCTTAACTGTTCCAGCATCCGAAAAAGTGATCGTCAGGTTAATGTACAACGTTCACCGTCCTGTGGTATCCATTAGCGAAGAGGCAAAAAATTTTTTTGCTCCGTATAATATTACTTCTCCTTTGTATGGAAGCATTATTGATTTTCCATCTAATCGCATGAGTTTCGACAATTTAATGATTGCTATTGCATTGAAGTTATGAGACCACGTCAAATTCTTTTGGTTGTTATTCTGTGGTGCACAGGCTGTTCAACAGATGGTTTGTTGATCGATCAGTATGAACCAGCATTTTCTGCTAACCCCTTTCTTTCCGATGGCTACTGCCAGGATGTTTGGGCTAGAATGGTGAGCGAAAACTCAGCTGTGATGTTTACCGGAAGATACGGCCTTATTACAGAGGACGACTTTAAGACGTATCGTTATAATGTGTTTGGAGATTACGAGAATGGCATACCTTGTTTTGGTGAAACCTTGTTTTTTGACGGTGCTAATGCATGGACGCTTTATTCAAACTGGCAGTTGTCGTTAGGTACCACAACTGCATCCGTTGCTAAAACTATAGAGCCTTATGATTTGCGGATAAAAAATCAGGAGCTTGATTTATTCGTCAATGTTCAAAGACCAACAGTGTTAGGTTTAAATACCATGATATTTACAGCGTACAGAGACGGAATTGTGAAGGTCTGCTCTTTTATTGATGACAAGGTGGAGGTACTGGCAGAGATTGAAACAGCATTAGTCCCGGTTAAAATATTCTTTTCGGATGATTATTTTTTTCTTTTGGCAAAAAGGGCATTTGCTAATGAATATCATGTGTTCGTTTCAGAAGACGGAATAAACTGGGGAGATGCTTCTTTGATTACAAGCAATCAGATCATTTCTTCCATAAAGGAATCGCAAGGCCTGGTTGTTGCCAAGTCCGTTGACAACATTTATGTTTCAACTAATGTAGGGCAGTGGCAACAAATAACACTTCCAATGCCAGGGAAAATTCAGGACATTGAAATTATCAATGGAAATACAATTTATGCGGTAATAGGCCAACAAGAGAATCCATCATTCGGATGGGTGAGCAAACTGGCCAAATCAACAAACGGTGGCGCCAGCTGGCAAATCATGGATAAGGATTTCTATGGTGAAAGTATCTCATTCTTCAATGAACAACACGGGATTGCCATGGCTAAGGGCGTTTTGCAGGTTACTCATGATGGTGGTGAGACTTGGAGGTTGGTGTTGATAAGCGATGCAATAAAATAATAGCACTTAGAAAAGTAGGCACATTGAAACTACTCGATTTCAAGCAACCGTTGTGTGGTCTGTTTTTGGTCTTTTTTCGTTATCCTATACGCAGCGTATAATTTGCTGTAAACTATGAACAGTTTCTTTTATCAGAGTCCTTAGCGTGTTAAGGCAAGGTTTCAATCTGGAAATCTGACTTTTTTAAAATTAACCTGCCTTGTTCCGTTAATAATTCTGGTAGAACGAACGAATAGCCGGCACCAACTGATCATATATAGGGCTGGCAAAGGAAAGAAACATGGACTGTGGATCCGGAGGTTGTAGTTCCCTCCGTTTGCACATGTCTAACTGGGCTTGTGAAAGTGCACGCTCATCGCCATTAAATCTCCCCCAGGTGGTAAACCACTCGTATCGTCCGGGAAACTTACGGTGGGATAATACACCACCTGTTTTGGCGTCAACAATGATCATACTCAGTAAGCCTTCCGAAACTACTTCTTTACGAACGGTTATCAGCTTGGCGGTAACAGTGTTGTATACCGGAACGGTCTTGCCATCCACTTTAGCTTCACCCACTTTTACACTATCCCTTTTAACCGTTTCTTCCCGTTCGCGCACGGTAGTGTTACCAACACTGAAGTCATCAAATTGCAAACGCATGACCTGATCAGTTCGGGCTAGACGCATGCTTTGCGCTGCCTGGGGGGTATAGAATTGCACAAAACTGCGTTCGGTATAATTCCGGTTCAGGTACTCTTCAACTTTATCCTGAAAGAAACCGCCACTCAGGTTATACCGGGTTGGTACGGCTACCTGCTCCACAACAACGAATGTAGTGGCTTCAAATTTTGATTTCTCCAGGTACTCCACAACGTCCTTGTAGCCGGGTACATATCGGTTTACATCCGTGAAATGAAAAAAAGCTCGTTTGGCATCTTCGCGTGTTCCCTTCATAAGCAGGGCAATGCCTGAGTTATATAATTCTTCGGCAGCCTTTTCCTTTAAGGGCCCAATCTGATCATAGTAGCTTTTTGGATTGGGAATAACTTTAAGAGCACCCGGTGCCTGGCGAATAGCCTCATACATGTTATTTATTCTTTCATAAGAAACCAGGGCACCGTTCCACTTATTTGGAGCGTTGGAGGCGATCTGATTTTTGGCATCGGTTTCCAGCCACTCCAGTGCGGCAGGATAACTGTTCCGCAAAGTCTCTTTTGATTTTTTATGGTCGGGGTTTTGACGCAAGCGACCAATGGCCTGCATAACGGCATCGTAATAATCGCCACGTTCGTAGGCCTTTTTGCCTGAGGTGCAGGCGCCTAATAGAAGGATCAGAACAAGACTAACCAGAGATAAAATACGCATAGGGTTTGGATTTTGATACAATCTTACAAATTAGGTGCCTGAATTTAACTACCGCGGTGGAAAGAAATAGACAAGAATATCGTCAATGGTATTGCGGAAGTTACCCCACGAATGCCCTTGGTTGGTTTCGATATACTGGTAGGTGCAGGTATTTTTTTCCAGAATCGATTTCATTTTGAGCGCACCTTCTTTAGCATCGTGAATGGTTCCGGTAGTCAGGTAAATCTTTACCGGAGGGTTTTCGGCCTGATCGCAGAAAGTATAGATCTCAGGCTTAAACCAGAATGCTGGCGACTGAATACCAGCCAGTCCAAAGATTTCCGGCTTTGAAAAGGCAAAATAAGCAGCCGTTAATCCACCCATTGAAGTACCTAAAATTCCCCGCTGGGCAGGTTCTTTACATACGCTTAAGTTGCTCTCCATAAAGGGTATAAACTCCAGCGTAATGAAGTTCAGATATTTATTGCTCATGGAGAGTTCCGTCATTCTTCTGTTGTTCGACCGGTTTGCCGGTTCGCGATGATCAATAAAGACAACACATATAGGTTCAATTTTATTATCGGCAAGAAGGTTATCTAATATTACCGTCATGTTCCCCATTCGCTCATGGAGGTACTCATATCCATCGGTTACATAGAGGATGGGATAGGTTTTATCGGTACTGTAGTTATGGGGTAGGTAAGTTGAATATGTAACCTGATACCCCATTATTTTACTGTCGAATAAGGCATCCTTATTAAGTCTTCCCCGAGGAATATTTTCCCGATGAACAGTAATCGGATCGGGTTGCCAATCGGGCATCCGAAGTTCTGAATTCGGGCTGCCGCCACCTACACCCGACCATTGATGATTAGGATTGGCCGGATCCAGGATCCAATCTTTTTCATTGATGAGGATTTTATAATCGATGCGAGCATTTTTTGGAAATGAAGCTTTCAGTATCCAGATGTTGGTGTTTGGAATTTGAGTACCTTTATTCGGATACGTTTTGTCATACCCCCAACCGTTAAAATCTCCCATCCACGAAATGGATTTTGCATCGCCACGGTAAAGAAATGCTACAGAGTCTTCAATCACTAGCGGAATTTTGTTTTCGGCTACTAACTTTTTCCAGCGTGTGTCTGTCTCCTGAGGCAGTGTATAAAAATTTCTGATTGTCTCGGTGTAGACAGCATAATCCTGCGCCCAGCCGAGTAGGGGAATACAGAAAGCTATGTTAAAAATAAATCTCAAGCTTTTTCTTTAATTACTATCTCATCGTGATCCTCTACTAACAAATTAAGTAATCCTGCGATGATCATGGAAACTCCTCCTGCCACTAAAATGTAAATGGACTCTCCGTTAAAGAGGTGTGTTAGCATAAAGCCCAACAGCGTTCCGGCAACAATTTGCGGAATTACAATAAAGAAATTGAACACACCCATATAGTAGCCCATCTTTTCGGCTGGTAAAGAACCGGAAAGCATGGCGTAGGGTATCGAAAGTATACTCGCCCAGGCAATACCAACACCAATCATGGAAAACCACAGCCAGAATGGATCGGCAATAAAATAAAAGGATATGAGTCCACCGCCACCACAAAAAAGTGCCAGCATGTGTGTTATCCTACGGCTGGTATACTTTGCCAATACCGGTAGTAGTAGCGCTGCCAATGCTGCAATACCGTTATATGTACCAAATAAATTCCCAACCAGGGAGGCGCCATCATTGTAGGCAACTGATGTTGGGTCGGTTGATTTATAGATATGACTGGTTACTGCTGATGTGGTGTAAATCCACATCGCAAAAAGTGCGAACCATGAGAAGAACTGAACATATGCCAGTTGAATCATGGTCTTTGGCATAGAATTAAAATCCTTGACAATATTCACCAGACCGAGATAGGACCGACCTTGTTTAATGTAAAGGGTTGCGAGCAGATGCACCAATCCAAAAATTCCGAATCCCAAGGAAAGAACATAAAGTTCTTTTTCAATGCCGGATACGTACACAGCTACCGCTACAATAACTGCCAACACTAATAGTATTGTACCGAGTTTAGAAAATTTGGCAGCGTAGAATTCTTCATTATCAATTTTCTTACGTTCCCTGTTTCGTAGTTTTTCTTCTACGCCAGGCTCTGGTGGATATTCCTTGGTGCTGAACACCGTCCACATCACGGTTAGGAAAAGCATAAAGGCGCCCAGGTAAAAGGAATATTTCACAGAGTCAGGAATTACTCCTGGCTCATCAGCTACATTAGAAATGCCAAACCAGTTTGTAAATATCCAGGGTAGGAATGAGGCTATGATAGCGCCAATGCCAATGAAAAAACTCTGCATGGCGAAGCCTGTTGTTCGTTGTGCCGGAGGGAGCATATCACCAACAAATGCTCTGAAAGGCTCCATACTTATGTTAATCGAAGCGTCCATAATCCACAGCACCCCAACGGCCATCCATAAGGCAGGAGAGTTAGGCATAAGGCAAAGTGCAATGGAAGCCAAAATAGCGCCAATGGCAAAGAATGGCCTTCTGCGGCCCCATTTGTGATGCCAGGTACGGTCACTGTAATAACCGATAATAGGTTGTACAATTAAACCGGTCACAGGAGCCGCTAACCAATACAAGGCAAGATTCTTCGGATCAGAGCCGAGTGTTTCAAATATTCTGCTGGTGTTTGCGTTCTGTAATGCAAACCCAAACTGAATGCCCATAAATCCAAAGCTCATGTTCCAGATTTGCCAGAAGCTTAGCCTTGGTCTTATAACGGGTGCTGTTGATGATGACATGCTTTTACTTTTTATTGAACTTACTTTTTATAACTAACAAGTTCTACCACTGAATAACTGCTTGTTGTTGATCATACACAACCGAAAGATAAGGTAAGTTTTTTACCGAAGGCCCATCGGGCATAGTGTTAACCGGATCGTAATTGGCCATGGGCTGAACAAAACGATAATCTTTCTTTTGCAGCGTTTGTGAAACACCATTTAAAGAAAGTGAATGAAGTCCATCAAATCCATGAAAGAAAATATTAATCGACTTGTAAGCAGGTAAATATTTTCCTTCAGCCGCGTGGATTACAAATTTTCCTTCAGCATGCAGGTACTCCAGTTTACGCGTGCAAAATTCACCTTGCTGATAGGCAAAAGTTTCACCATCATCTTCATACCATTCAAAACTGTTGTCGCGTTTACCCTTGTACACATGTATTTCCAGCACTTCGCCACGATCAGCAACGGTTGAACCTGCTTTTTCACGCATGGGTAGAATAGAGGAACCTTTCACATAGACCGGAAGTTTGTCCAACGGGCAATCGGCTACGATGATGCTGTTACCAGAATGTTGTTCATCGGTAAGAAACTCGTACCAGTTACCTTCAGGCAGATAAACCTTCACAAGATCTTTGTTGCTTTCCACGGGCGCGACTAAGAGTGCCGGGCCAAACAGGTATTGATTGTGAAAACGGTGATCATAAATATGATTGTCAAACGGATAGTCAATGGCAAGAGATCGGTTAACCGGCATACCCCTTTTTGATGCATCATAAAAGAGTGAATACAAATAGGGAAGCAGCCTGTACCTTAGTTTGATATAGTTGCGTGATATTTCTTCTACCCGCTCACCAAATGTCCAGGGTTCGGAATCGCGGGTATTGATCATGGTGTGCCCGCGGAAGAAAGGAGAGAAGGCGCCAATGGAAATCCAACGTGCAAAAAGTTTTTCATCGGTATTTCCAACAAAGCCGCCCACATCATATCCCGCAAAGGCAATTCCGGTTAAGCCCATACTGTTTACCAGGCGAACACCGAGCATCATATGCTCATCATAGGCAACATTGTCGCCTGTCCAAACGGCTGAGTATCGTTGTATGCCGGAAAAGGCGGATCGGGTAAGGTTGAATGGACGCTTGCCTTTCAGTAATTCTTTGGTGCCTTCATACGTGCTGCGTGCCATTTGAAAGCCGTAGATGTTTCTTCCTCTGCGCATGGTGGATTTGTTGCCTTCAAAATCCATCTCAATATTTTCAGGCAGGCTGTGTCCCCAGGTGGCAATTTCATTCATGTCGTTCCAAAAACCTTCTACCCCCAGATTAACATAGTCTTTAAATTGTTCTTTCCACCAGGCCCGCGTTTTCGGATTGGTGAAATCAGGAAAGTGGCACCAGCCCGGCCACACCATGCCGGTGTAGTTTTCACCATCCGGGAACTTGATAAATACATCCTTGGCTTTTCCATCTTCATACGTATGATAGCCTTCTTCCACTTTTATTCCCGGATCGCACATCACCACTACGCGAAACCCTAGTTCTCTTAATTTCTTAAGTATTCCCTTAGGATCAGGGAAATCCTTTTTGCTCCAGGTAAATATTTTGTACTGATCCATGTAGTGGATATCGAACACGATTACATCGGAAGGAATATCTTTTTCACGGAATGTATTAGCCAGGGTCATCACTTCCTTATCGGGATAATAGCTGTAGCGACATTGCTGATATCCAATACTCCATAATGGAGGCATTTCCATACGGCCAGTCAGATGGGTGTAGTGCTTAATGATTTCACCCACACTGTCGCCATGCATGAAATAGTAATTCATTTCGCCACTATCTGCGGCAAAGCTGGAGAAGCGATTGTTGGACGCACCAAAATTGAAGAATGTTTTATGGGTATTGTCGAGAAAAATTCCATAAATAAGGTTGCTATGCAAACCTATATAAAAAGGGGTAGAACAATATAATGGATCTGCCCCTGTGTGGTAAGCATAGGCATCCGTATTCCAGTTGGTATAACCTTGTCCTTTGCGGTCAAGGGGTCCGGTTTTTTCTCCGAGCCCGATAAAGCGTTCACCTTCCTGAAGTTTTTTGTAGGAGGTAACATGTTCACCGTTCCAGCGGGTACTTAATGGATCGTCTTCGTTAATTATCTGTCCATCAGCATTTAAAAAAGTTAGGCGCACAGGATTTTTAGAAACGTGCACCTGTAACGTGGAGGATTTGAGGATAATCAACGAAGCCTCTTCAGAAATATTGAGCTTAATGTTTTTGGGAGGTTCAGCTTCAACAGCGTAAGAGAACTCTTCAAAGAACTCTTCAGTTGTAAAGGTTACACGTACAATACTGTCCGAGTAAAAGCGGATAGAAAGATTAGCTTCTGCAGTTTTTACGATAATCCCTGTTGGTTTTTCTTCCCAAGAGATCAGGACTCCGGCTGATCGGCTCACAACCGATTTGAATTTCGTCATATGAGTAAGCGGTTGAATAAAATTTTTCCTTAAAGTAAGGGTAATTACACTATAACCCGACAGCCATTGTGACAAAATTCAGATTGCTTCTTGCAAAATCGCCTTGAACTATGATCAAAGTCAGTGCGCAGGCATAAAACAATACCTATCATTGATCTGTTTTATCAAACTGTTGCAATGATTTTTTCGGAAACGTTTGCGAAATCGTTTTCAGTAAAATTGATTGGATTTTACGGTGATATGATATTCTTTAATCACTATTTTGAAGCGCTTAATACACTTAACACAAACTTTTAACTATGATAATATGACTAGATTTTACAGGAGTTTTGGGAAGTTCTTAATGGTCATTTTTCTTCTTAGCTCAACATTGGTTTGGGCGCAAAGCAGGGTAGTGACTGGTAAAGTAACTTCAGCGGATGATGGTACACCACTACCAGGTGTAAACATTCTCGAAAAAGGCACCAGCAATGGTGGCGTAACTGATGCTTCCGGATCTTTTTCCATTCAGGTGGGTGGCTCAAATTCAGTATTAGTATTTTCATTTATCGGCTATTCTGCCACCGAAATTACAGTGGGTGCGCAGACAACTATTAACATTTCTCTTCAGGCAGACGTAACGGCACTTTCGGAGATTGTTGTTATTGGTTATGGCTCAATCGAAAAGAAAGATGTTACCGGGGCAATTGCCGATATTTCCCGCGAAGATTTTAACCGGGGTGTGCTTAGTTCACCGCAGGATTTGATTGTTGGGAAACTTGCCGGTGTAAATGTGATTTCAAATAGCGGGGCACCCGGTGCGGGCTCAACCATTCGTATCCGAGGTGGCTCTTCATTAGCGGCCAATAACGATCCTTTAATTATTATTGATGGTTTTCCGGTTGACAACGGAGGGATATCTGGTGTGGCAAATGCGCTTTCCACGATAAACCCGAATGACATTGAGACCTTTACAGTATTAAAGGATGCCTCAGCAACAGCCATTTATGGTTCACGGGCATCAAATGGTGTTATTATTATCACCACTAAGAAAGGTCAGGCTGGTAAACCTAAATTTACTTTTAATACAACATTATCGGTAAGTACACCGATCAAGTACTTTGATGTGCTTAATGCTGCCGAGTATACGGAGTTAGTTAATGATTTAGTTGATATTGGTCGTATTAACCAGGCTGATGTAGACGACAAACTGGGCACGGTTAATACAGATTGGCAGGATGAGATTTTCAGAACGGCACTGTCAACAGATAATAATTTAAGTGCAACAGGGTCATTCAAAAACGTTCCCTACCGTGTTTCTTACGGATACACCGATCAGCAAGGTATTTTGATCAATACTGATATTCGTAGACATACCATAAATGTAAGTGTATCTCCATCCTTTCTGGATGATCATTTGAAGGTAAATATTAATGCAAAGGGCAGTAACGTGAGAAGCAACTTTGGTGAAGCTGGTGCAGTTGGTGCAGCTATTTCATATGATCCTACTAAACCTGTTCGCGATGGAAATGAAACCTTCGGTGGTTATTTTTCATGGTTAAGTGTTCCTGGGGTTCCGGCCAATAACATTACCTTCAACCCGGTTGCTATGGCCGAACTTACGGATAATGTTGGTACAGCAAATCGTTTAATTGGTAATGTTGAGTTTGAATATAAATTCCACAAGTTTCCGGAGTTAAAAGCTCATTTGAATATGGGTATGGACTATCAGAAAAGTGATGGTTACAATCGGGCTCCAGTGACAGCCGACTTTACCCGGGTTGTAACGGATGCCGGAACGATACTACAAGGCCGCGACAACACATATGCAGCAGATAATCGTTCAAGACTATTGGATTTTTATTTGAATTATGCCAAAACATTAGGTAATCATAAAATGGATGTAACCGCTGGTTACGGCTGGCAGTATTTTTATCGTCAGAGCGAATCTGTAAATCGCAGGGCAGACGGAACAATTATTAACATTCCTCCTCCTTTTATCGGTGAAAATTATTTGGTTTCATTTTTCGGAAGAGCAAATTACTCGTTCTTAGATAGGTACTTAATTACAGCTACGTTGCGATATGATGGATCCTCCAGATTTGAAAATCCATGGGGTTTATTCCCAGCGATATCTGCAGCGTGGAGAATTAAAGATGAAGCATTTTTATCAGGTGTGAACCAACTAACCGAACTTAAGCTTAGAGTTGGTTACGGAGAAACGGGTCAGCAGGATATTGGATCCTTCTATCCATCCCAGGCAATTTACAGGTCTTCTAACGAAACAGCGCAGTACCAATTGGGCAATGAATTTTATACTACCCTTCGTCCTGATGCCTATGATCCGAATATAAAGTGGGAGACAACCAGCACATTGAATATTGGTTTGGATTTCGGATTATATAATAACCGACTTACCGGTACAGTGGAAGTTTACAACCGGAAAACTTATGATCTTTTAAATAACGTTCAGATTGCGAGCGGTACAAACTTCTCGAATTTCCTGACAACCAACGTTGGTGATTTGGAGAATAACGGAGTAGAAGTAACCATCAACGCAATTCCTGTTGCCACAGGTGATTTTACCTGGAACCTTGGGCTTAACTTTGCTCGCAATGTTAATAAAATAACAAAGCTCCTTTTGGTTGATGATCCTAGCTACAATGGTGTACCGGCCGGCAGCGTTGGTGTTGGACAATTTATACAGAATCAACAGGTTGGTTTCCCCATAAACTCCTTCTGGGTACTGCAACAAGTGTATGGACCGGACGGCCGCCCCATTGAAGGTTTGTATGTTAATCGCTCTGGTGAAAACTCTCAGGTATCATCGAATAATAATAACAAGTACCGGCCTGAGCATCCAATAGCTGATTACCTTATTGGAATAAACTCACGTTTCAATTACAAAAAGTTTGATTTCTCTTTCTCGAGCCGCTTAAGCTTAGGGAATTTTGTGTACAATAATTCTGTTGCTGGCCGTGCATTCTTAAACAATGTATATGCCAACGGTTACTTCAGTAACGTTCCTCGGGCAATATTCGATACCGGTTTCTTTAGCCAACAGCAATTGTCTGATTACTATGTTCAAAATGCTTCATTTTTTAAGATGGATAACATGAGCCTGGGATACAATGTTGATAACCTGATGTCCAACAAGTTAAGGGCAAGAGTTAGCCTTACTGTACAAAATGCTTTTATTGTTACCAAGTATGAAGGTATTGACCCGGAAGTTAATGGTGGTATTGATAACACAGTATACCCACGACCAAGAGTGTTTTTGTTAGGGTTAACCTTAGATTTTTAATCTTTAAAGAAGAGACAGATTATGAAAATGAAAATGATATATCAACTGACCATCGCAAGTTTAATTCTTGTTATGGCTTCCTGCGTGGGTGATCTGGACATTGTTCCGAAGGATCCTAACCTGGTAACCAGTAAAACGGTTTACAACAGTCCCCAGGCTTACAAGCAAGGGCTGGCAAAATTATATGCACTCTTTATCTTAACAGGTCAGCAAGGTCCATCAGGCCAGCCTGATGTTTCCGGTGTTGATGAGGGTTTTAGTTGCTTTACCCGCTCCATGTGGAATTTGGAGGAGCTAACAACTGATGAGGCCATTTGGTCTTATCCGAATGATGCAGAAGGAACTATTTCCAATCTTTACTTTAACACTTGGCTTCCTTCTGATGGCATTCCCACTGCTTTGTTTGGTCGTTTAATGGCCTCTATGGTGATTATCAATGAGTATATCAGGGCTACTGGTAGTTCCACTGATGCCGACCTGGTTCGTTACCGTGCTGAAGCGCGATTTTTGCGGGCGCTGGGCTATTACTATGGGCTCAATTTGTATGGCAGTATGCCGGTGGTAACCGAAGAAAATTTACCCGGTGCGTTTTTACCTAAGCAAAGAACAAGAGCACAAATTTTTGAGTACGTTGAAACTGAGCTTTTAGCTATCTACAATGATCTGGGTAACCCACGCTTTGAATACGGAAGAGCTGATAAAGCTGCTGCCTCTATGTTATTGGCTAAATTGTACTTAAATGCTGAGGTATTTTTGGCACCAACAATCCCTCCTCAGTATGCAAGTCGTAATTTTTACAATGATGTTATCACTGAGTTAAATAAGGTTTTTGAAGGAGGTTACACGCTTTCACCAAAATACCTGAATAACTTTTTGGCTGATAATCACACAAGTCCTGAAATGATCTTTACTTTTAATAATGATGGTGCGAAGTCACAAGCCTACGATGGTGTTTGGGTAATGATTAGGGGTAATAGTGGTAATGGTGGTTGGAATGGGTTGCGTACTCGTTCGGCATTCGTTGATTTGTTTGACTCAAACCCCAATGATTACAGAGGCATTTTTGCAAAGGAAGATAAAGGTCAACAAAGAAGTATTACAGAGCCCAATAACTCAACTCATGGCTATGGTGTATTCAAGTTTCGTAACCAGAAAGCAGATGGTACAACACCAGCCAATGATGTGACGGGTTTTATAGATACAGATTTTCCTTTGTTCCGTTTAGCGGATGCATATTTGATGTATGCTGAGGCGCATTTACGTGGCGCCACTAATGGCTCCGGTGCAACTGCTTTAACGTATATTAACGCACTTCGTAATCGATCAGGTGATACTGCCATTGGAGATATTAACGCGGGACAATTAAATCTTGATTTTATTCTTGATGAAAGAGGTAGGGAATTGTATTGGGAAGGTCACAGACGTACTGACTTGATACGCTTCGGTAAATTTACCGGCAGTGCTTACATCTGGGATTGGAAAGGTGGTACACCTGAAGGTCGCAGCATACCGGAACACATGAAAATTTTCCCGATTCCGGCAGCTGATCTGGCTACTAATCCAACATTGGTACAGAATCCTGGTTATTAACTATGAAATTGATAACATCAAAACTTATGAAAAATCGAATATTAATATGGTTCATGCTAGTCTTGGGAGCCTTTGTGCATATAGCGTGTGAGGAGCTTGAAACAGTAGCCATAAATGAAAACGTTGAGGCGAATACGTTGCAGGATCTTTCCAATAATGATATTGTGCTAGAGTTTGAAGATTCAGATGAAATAGCCGTTACGTTCACATGGACAGCACCTGAGTTTGGATTTAAAGCTGGAGTTGTTTACACAGTTGAAATGGATGTGGTTGGAAGCAATTTTGCCAACGCTTTTGATTTGGCTGAAACCAGAAATTTAACCACTTCTGTTACCGTTCAGACACTGAACAATGCCATGTTGGCATTAGGTCAAAACCCTTTTGAGGCTGCCAATATGGAGTTTAGGGTAGTTTCCGTTGTAAGCAGTAACGTGGCACCGGTATTCTCCACTAATCAAACAGCAAGCGTTACACCCTATGCCACCAGTTTTCCCTCTATTTGGGGAATGGGTGCAGGCCTGAAAGGTTGGGGTCCATGGCCGGATAATGCAGTAGAATGGCCTAGTCAACAGTTTAAGAAGTATGAACAAATTGCCTACTTTACTAATGGACAAGCCTTCCGCTTTTTTGAGCAATTGGATTGGGGACCTGTTTCTTATAACTATCCTTACTTTACTTCTGTTTCAACAGTTTTTGAAAATGCAGGTGATGGTGACAGCAATTTACGGGTTGCTGCAGCCACTGGCTGGTACCTTGTACGCGTAGATTTAATTGCAAAAACGGTAACTGCTGAAGCAACGCAGGAGCCCCTAATGTACATGACCGGTGCTGGTATTGGTGGTTGGGATCAGCCGGGCACAGGCGCGAGTATAAAAATGACATATGTTCGTCCTGGTGTATTTTTTGCAACGGCAACATTTTATAATGGTCAGGCTTTCCGCTTTTTTGCGCAAGCCAACTGGGGACCTACATCATATAATTACCCTTATTTTACTACTGTCAATGCATTGTTTGAAAATGCCAATGATGGGGATTCAAACCTTCGTTATGTCGGTACAACGGGCCAGCAAACTGTGCTTGTAGATGTTAACGAAAAGACAGTTGTTGTAGTGCCACCATTGTACATGACCGGTGCCGGTATTGGCGGTTGGGATCAACCCGGTACAGGAGCCAGTATAAAAATGAATTATATTGCACCTGATACCTATCAGGCAACTGCTACCTTTTACAACAATGAAACCTTCCGCTTCTTTGCGCAAGCCAACTGGGGCCCAATCTCTTATAATTATCCATTCTTCACCACGGTAGCTTCCGATTTTGTAAACGCTGCTGATGGGGATAGTAACCTTAGGTATGTAGGTACAACAGGTTCGCGAACTATTAAGGTAAACCTGGCTACTAAAGTTGTTACATTGAATTAATACTGATTATTGCAGAAAAAATCAGGAGTAAGTACGCTCCTGATTTTTTTATTTAAACGGATTTGGTAATTGTTTTAGCTATGAGAAGAATACTTTTTTGTTTGATTTACACTTGCTCGTTTAACCTTCTTGCACAAAATGTAAATCTTACCCCAACCATTACGCCAGCTCTGTTTGGTCCCAACGATCAAATAACTGTTCAGTACGATGTTACCGGAACACCTCTCACATCGTTAACCAATGCATGGGCCTGGGTTTGGATACCCGGAAAAAGTATTGATGCAAAGTATAACATAACGCCAGCAACGGCAGCAGCAGACCCTGCCAAGTTTACGAAGGCTGTTGAAGCTGGAAGAACATACTTCAGGCTAACGTTTAAACCATCCGATTTCTTTAATCAGAATATTAGTGGCGAAACCCAAATGGGCATATTACTTAAGGGGAGTCACTGGACCGGCTGTGGTGCGTCTAGTTGCCAGACCACCGACTTCGTTGCTAATTTCGGATTTAAAGTTACGCTTGTTTCACCCTCAGCAAATCCGGTTTTTGTTAACACCAACGGCACGATAAACATACAAGCAAATGCACCTGTTGCTTCTACTTTTCAAACTTTTGTTGATGATGTTGTTGTGCATAACTCAGGCTCTGCAGTAACTGTCTATACTTATGTTCATACGGCAACAGAGAGCTCCGGACTTCATCGTGTAAAAGTGGTTGGTACTTCTCCAAATGGAGTGAGTGAGGCAAGTTTTCAATATATCATACGTACCCAAGCTGTTGTTGAGACAATACCTCCGGGTATATTGCTTGGAATAAATTATCATGATGATCACACAAAAGTTACGTTAAGTTTATTAGCCCCTGATAAAACATCAGTTTATGTGCGCGGAGACTTTAGCGCGTGGGAGGTGCGGCCTGAATATAAGATGAAAAGGTCGGGGGAGTTGTTTTGGATTGAACTTACGGGTTTAACACCTGGTGAGGAGTATGCTTTTCAATATCTGGTAGATGAAAGCCTTTGGATAGCCGATCCATTTGCTGATAAAATCCTTGATCCGGATGATCAGAATATTCCAGCGTCAACCTATCCCAACTTAAAACCTTATCCGGCTGCGGCTTTGTTAGGTAATTGGTACTCCAACCGTCTTGCAGTATTTCAAACAAACCAAACACCCTATGTTTGGCAAGCCACAAATTATCAGCGGCCGCCAAAAGAAAAGCTGGTTATTTATGAATTGCTTATCCGCGATTTCTTTGGCCCAAACGATCGCAATTATCGGAATTTAATAGACACGCTTTCATACCTGAAGCAGCTTGGTGTAAATGCTATTGAACTGATGCCTATTATGGAGTTTAATGGCAACGATAGTTGGGGTTATAACCCTACATTTATGTTTGCTGTTGATAAGTACTACGGTACTAAAAACGAACTCAAGGAATTTATAGATGTGTGTCATCAGAATGGTATGGCAGTAATTCTGGACATCGCCATGAACCATCAAGACATACCTAATGCCTATTTAATGCAAGATTTCAATTTTAGTACGGGTAAGCCCAATCCTACCAATAAATGGTTTAACACTGATCCAAAGCATCCGTTTAACGTGTTCTCCGACATGAACCATGAAAGTTCTTATACGAAGGCTTATTTGGATACAGTTAACTACTACTGGCTTAATGAGTATAAAGTTGATGGATATAGATTCGACTTGTCAAAAGGATTTACGCAGGTCAACACGTATCCAAATAATGTCAGTGGGTGGTCGGCTTATGACGCTTCGCGTGTGGCTTTGCTAAAACGCATGGCGGATAAGATATGGGAACATTCACCAGATGCATACGTAATCCTCGAACATTTTGCCGCGAACAATGAAGAGAAGGAATTAGCGGAGTACCGTGCTGCAGAAGGCAAGGGTATGTTGTTTTGGGGTAATTTAAACCATGCCTATATACAAAATTCAATGGGGTATGCTCAGGAATCCGATATAACCTGGGTTTATCATGGAACCCGGACTTGGTCGGTGCCTCATGTTATTGGATATATGGAAAGCCATGATGAGGAGCGGATGATGTATAAAAATATTCAATTCGGGAATTCAAATCTCAGTCCGCCCTATAATGTCAAAAATATCTCTACTGGGTTGGAACGGGTAAAAGCAGCTTCTGCCATTTTTTACACTATACCTGGCCCTAAAATGCTGTGGCAGTTTGGTGAACTTGGTTATGATGTATCCATTGACGAAGGTGGACGTGTTTCACCAAAGCCGGTTAAATGGGAGTATCGTGATGATTACCAACGGTACCGGGTTTATGAACATATAGCAGATTTAATCAGACTAAGACATGAATATTCTGTGTTTACCGATGGTGATGCTACGTTAACAACAGGTAATGTGCACATCAAGCAACTCACGCTAAAGAATAAGCCGTATACAGCCAACCCTGCAAATGTAAATCAGATGAATGCTCAGGTAGTTGTTAATTTTGATGTTAAGCAAAACGCGGTTAACATAACGTTTCCGCATACGGGCACCTGGTACGATTATTATGCCTATGGCAACCCTGTAGTGGTTACCAGCCTGCCGCATACCATTCAACTCGCAGCCGGTGAATACAAAATATTTACCGATGTAGAAATTACAAATCCTTTGGTTACATCAGTAGATCAGGAAATAGCCAATGTTATTTCTGTTTATCCGAATCCTGTTCGGGATGTATTGGTTGTTCAGTCTGAATTTGAAATAAATAGTTTGCAATTGATAACACTAAATGGTGTACGCTACTCACCCAATCGAATTTCGGAAAATTCGTGGGATGTAAGTTCCCTAAAGGAAGGATTTTACATCGTTGTTATCCATCAGCCAGCTGGGACTAAAAGAACGAAAGTTATTAAGTATTAAGGCCTATTCGTTGAAGACCTTAACAGCCTCCAGTGCTTTAAAGTCAAAGTCAAAAAGGGCCATGTTTTCCCATGGTGAGCCATTAGTGGCTTCTGGACCTTTGTATGCGACCCACTCGGGTGCCCAATAGGCTATGCCTAGTCCACCATTTAACTCTGACATCATTTTTCTAAGCTGCATCATAAAATCATGTTGGCCTTTTGGAGTAGCAGGATACCCCACCAAAAGGTGATCAGTTAAGCCAATCAAGTTATTTGTCCAGTCATTCCAATCAAGGGTAAAAGGGTACCCGGTTTCTGCCAGCACAATTTCTTTACTGCTGTTGGTATTCAATTGGGCTAGTATCGAGCGTAGAGTAATTAATGATTTTGTATGCCATCTTGGATAGTAGGAAATACCGATAATATCGTAATCAACATTATTGTTTTTCAACTGATCGTAAAACCAAACGGATCCATCGGTACCCGCATAATGAATAATAATCTGTGCATTATCTGATTCATCGCGTACTCCTTGAACACCCTTTTTTAGTAAGTTGATAAAATCGGTTAGGTTTGACGTGCTGCCATTGGGCCACAAAAACCCGGCATTTATTTCATTTCCTATTTGTATGAAGTCTGGTGAAAGTTGTTTAACAATCTTTTTTGTGTAGTTATAGACACTGTCGCCAAGATCGGCCGTGGAAAGCGTGCTCCAGGCTTCAGGTTTAGTTTGGTGTCCCGGATCGGCCCAGGTATCGGAGTAATGAACGGTAAGCCAAAGCTTAAGCCCTTTGCTTTTTATTTCTGAAGCAAACTGCTTTACCTCTTCAAACCCTGAATGGTTTGTTTCGGGTGTATGCCACAGCCGAAGCCTGATGGTGTTGCAACCTTCTTCCTGAAGTACAGTGAGGACATCTTTTACCTGGCCGTTACGATCTTTAAATTGAACTGCATCGTTCCGGATCTCAGGCAGAAAGGAGATATCTGCAGCGCGGATGTCAAGCGGGTAAGATAATGAAGCAGGAGGATCCGGTTCACTTTCACCACATCCTGACAAGAAGAGAATACTCATCAATACAACTAACCACTTAATCAAATTCAACTCGGAACAATTCATTTTCGGTTCTATATTCGGCAGTAAATTACTCAAATATTTTTAGCTCACTTCTTTAACGAAAAACATGAGAAATACTTTTGTTCTAACACTATCATTTTTCCTTTTGTTTAACCTGATTTCTGAAGCTCAACGTAATTCAGACGATGTATTTGTTGATAAAAATGGTGTGCTTCGTTGGGGAACTTCTAAGGAGGAAGTTCGCGCATTTGGAATAAATTATACTGTTCCGTTTGCCCATGCTTATCGTACGGCCAAAAACATGGGGATTGATATTCAAAAAGCAATCGATCAGGATGTTTATCATTTTGCCCGGTTAGGGTTTGACTTGTACAGGGTTCACGTTTGGGATACCGAGATCAGTGATACGTTAGGAAATTTGCTTCCTTCTGAAAACCTCAGACTCTTCGACTATATGGTAATGAAGATGAAGGAGAGGGGAATGAAATTTATTATTACACCTATTGCCTATTGGGGAAATGGATGGCCTGAGCCTGACGAGCCTACTCCGGGATTCTCCCGCAAATATGGAAAGGATGCATGCCTTACCAATCCCGAAGCTATTAGGGCCCAGGAGCGCTACCTTTTTCAATTTCTTAATCATGTGAATTCTTATACAGGCATTCCTTATAAAAATGATCCGGATATTATCGCTTTTGAAGTTTCTAATGAGCCACATCATCGTGAATCCCCTGAGAATGTTACTACATTTATTAACCGCATGGTGAAAGCCATGCGAAACACTGGATGTAAGAAACCCATTCTCTATAACATAACACACAGTATTCATCTAGCAGATGCTTATTTCAAGTCTGCCATGCAGGGTGGAACTTTTCAGTGGTACCCAACCGGCTTGGGTGCCCGCCACGAGCTTGGCGGCAACCTTTTGCCTAATGTCGACCGGTATGTTATTCCTTTCGCGAATAATCCTAAATTCAAAAGCATGGCAAAGATTGTATATGAATTTGATGCTGCGGATGTTGGCCGGTCGTACATCTACCCAGCAATGGCGAGAAGTTTTAGGGAAGCCGGTATGCAGGTAGCCACCCATTTTTCGTATGATCCAACGTACATGGCGTATGCCAATACCGAATATGGAACTCATTACATGAATCTCGCCTACACTCCACAAAAAGCGTTGAGCCTGATGATTTCATCAGCGGTGTTCCATCGTGTTCCGATGTACAAATCCTTTGGCCGGTATCCTGATAACACTTCCTTCGATGTATTTCGTGTAGACGATGAGCGTGATTTGGCAGAAATGATTACTGAGAAGCAATTTATCTATACCAATAATACATCATCACAAATTCCGGCTATTGATAAGTTAGAACAGGTTGCAGGAAGTGGTAATTCTACAGTGGTGCAATATGAAGGAACGGGTGCCTATTTTCTTGATCGCATTCGTGATGGCGTTTGGCGCCTGGAGGTAATGCCCGATGCGATTTGGATAAAGGATCCGTTTGAACGGACAAGTTTAAAGAAGGAGATAGCGGTTATTAATTGGAGAACCTGGCCAATGACCATTCAGTTACCTGACCTCGGTTCAGTCTATGCCATTCAAGCATTAAATGCTGGAAATAATCTTTCCGGAAAGGCTATTGAAAAAACCATACAGGTTAAGCCCGGTACATATGTATTGACACGGCAAGGCATTACCTCCGGTATTCATAGAGAAGATAAGTGGAAGAATATTTTAATAGGCGAGTATGTTGCCCCGCAGGCTTCCGTCACTAAAATTCATGTTCTGCACCAGCCGGTCGTTGAACTTTCTTCAGGGGGTGATTATCAGGTATCCGCTACTATTGTTTCAGTTCAGCCACCAGAAGATGTTGAGTTGCATGTGTGGGTAGGTTTTCGTCCTCAGGTTATTAAAATGACCAAACAACACGGCTACACATATACAGCTACAATTACAGCTGATAGACTTCAACCCGGATTTCTACGGTATTTTATTACGGTAAAGGAGCAAGGGAAATTTTACACCTTTCCAGCAGGCGCTCAAACATATCCTGGCGATTGGGATTTTTATGCTACCGAATCGTATACAGTACCGGTAGTTGAACGTACTTCTCCACTTTATTTATTTAATGCATTTACCGATTCTGATCAGCTGATCCGGCAATGGGTGCGTGGTTCGTCAATCATACCAGCTGATGGGCCCGGTAAAGCTGAAGTGTTGGTAAATATCGAGCAATTATTCAGGGAGGATCCTGAGCAGAAGGATAAGGAAAGGATTTATGACTACTCCATGCGCTATTTCTTTGGTAGGAAAGTTGAAGGGAGGAAGAAGGATTTGCAGAGTTTTACAAAAGTAGTATTCACTGGCCGGTCGCTTAATGACAAACCATGTACGGTTCAATTAGCTTTAGTTGCGAAGGATGGATCTGCCTATGCTCATTCACTTGTGGTAACTCCGGAAAAGGGGGAGTTTATAATTTCTCTACCTGATTTAAGAAGCGTTAAACCAGTAACGATGCCGAGGCCTTACCCAACTTTTTTGTCCTACTATTTTGAGCCATCTTCTGTTTCTGATTTTTCAATAAAAGACACAGAGAGTTTACAGATTTCAATAGGTCCGGGTATACCAGCGCATCAACTTCAGGAAAAGCATGGCATAGCTATTGAAAGTATCCGGTTAGAAAAGTAGCGGTTATTTACTTTACAATTATTTTTTTTTGGATGACTCCCGAATAATCAAGCGAGTCTTGAGTATTTTGGTTTCTGGTAAAATGTCCAGATCATCCTTGTCTTGTTTTTCAATTTGACGGATGAGCAGTTTAGCCGCTTCCTGACCCATTTCAAAGCCGGGCTGATCAACCGATGAAAGTGGCGGATCCATTAATGCACTAAAGAACCAATTACTAAAGCCAACTAGCGCGATGTCTTTTGGCATCTTCAGGCCCTTCTCCTTAATAGCTTGCATGGCGCCCATAGCGGAAGGGTCATTGGTAGCGAATATGGCATCCGGTGGATTCTTTAAACTAAGTAATTTCTCCGTTGCTTTTTTCCCTTCTTCTATAGTGCCAGATGGGCAAATCGCTATTAAGTCTTTGTTGAATAGAATATTATTTTCCTTTAAAGCTTCCTTATACCCTTCAAGTCTTTGCTTGCTTATTTCCAGGTTAGGAGGACCTTCAATGTGTGCAATGCGTTTGCAACCTTGTTCAATAAGGTGAAGGGTTGCATCTTTTGCACCGGTAAAATCGTCAACAATTATTTTACTGGCCTGATCTGTGTTATAAACCCTGTCGAAAAAAACAATGGGTACACCTTTGGCCAGCATCGACTCGATATGTTCAAAATTGGTGGTCTCGCGCGAAACCGACATCAGCATGCCATCCACGCGGCTGTTAAACAGCGCTTTCATGTCCAGGATTTCGCGAGCTTCCGATTCGTTCGATTGCGTGATAATTACATTGTATCCAGCACTATAAGCCACATCTTCTATTCCACTGATTATAGTTGAAAAGAAAAAGTGTACAATTTCCGGAATGATGACACCAATCGTATTGGTTTTACTTTGGCGTAAACTCAGTGCAACAATATTGGGTTGATAGTTGAGTTTCTCAGCCAGTTCGTTTACCGCTTTTTTTGTATCCGGACTAATGTCGGGGTGGTCTTTTAGTGCCCTGGAAACCGTAGAGGGAGATATGCCCAATTCCCGCGCAATGTCTTTAATCGTTACCTGATTGTACTTCATGCCATTACTTTCAATTCAATAGTCTATTTTTCGATGAACAAGTTACAATAAATTTTCGCAATCGTTTGCACTCATATCAGCTGCATGAAAATTCAGTACTTGCTCCATTTTAGCACCTGATTTTATTACAACCTTTAAACCTAAAACATTTAAAAACTAAAGCTAATATTAGGGCAAAATTTATTTTACCAATTAAACCAATAACCGGTGACTGCTTGTATTTTTGATCTAGACGGTGTAATTGTAGACACGGCTCATTACCATTTCATGGCCTGGCAAAAATTAGCGAAAGAATTGGGAGTTGATCTTACGCAGCAGGAGAACGAACGTTTGAAAGGTGTAGGAAGAATTGAGTCGTTGAATATTATTCTTGAGATTGGAGGTATTGCATTACCGGATGATGAAAAGGAAAGACTGGCCACTAAAAAGAACGCCTGGTTTGTAGAGTATATTCAAGCCATGAAAAAAGAAGAAATTTTTCCGGGTGCAAAAGATTTGTTTGATGCCCTTCATCGGCATAATATAAAAGTAGGGTTGGCCTCCAGCAGTAAGAATGCCCGAACGGTTTTACAGAAACTTGAAATTGAAAACTCCTTTGAGGCTATTGTTGACGGTACCATGATTGATAAGTCAAAACCTGATCCCGAAATTTTTCTAAAAGCCTCAGCACTACTTCATGTTAGTCCTGCTGAATGTGTAGTAGTGGAAGATGCCGAAGCCGGTGTAGAGGCGGCCTTGCGGGCAGGCATGAAATGTATAGGTATTGGCAAACCTCAACAATTGGGCAAGGCTAACCTGGTATTTGATCACATCGGAAAACTATCGTATGACATTTTAAAAACTCTCTGATACCCATGAAGGATTATTTTAAACATCACCCCTGGCATATTATTGAAGAAGGATTTAATCCCCATTACCACAAAATTGCTGAAAGTGTTTTCAGCATTGGAAATGGACGCATGGGGCAACGAGCCAACTTTGAAGAAGAATACAGTGGGGAATCATTGCAAGGGAGTTATGTGGCGGGTGTTTATTATCCGGATAAAACCCGGGTAGGGTGGTGGAAGAACGGGTACCCTGAATATTTTGCCAAAGTGTTGAATGCACCAAACTGGATAAGCATTCATGTAGAGATTGAAAATCAAAAACTGGATTTGGCAAAATGCAAGACAGAAAACTTCAGACGTGTGCTGGATATGCAATCCGGGCTGCTTTCACGGTCGTTTACGGCCACCTTTCCGGATGGTAAGAAAATCAATGTAGATGCTCAGCGATTTTGTAGTATGGCCAACGGAGAAGTAGGAGCAATACGGTACTCAATAACCCCTGTCAATTTTTCTTCAAAAGCTGTACTGAGGTTATTTGTTGATGCGGATGTAAAAAATACAGATTCAAACTATGATGAAAAGTTTTGGGATGAAGTGTTTAAAAGAGCTGATCAGAAAGAATGTATAGTAATTGCCGAGACAAAAAAAACACGCTTTCAGGTAGCCACCGGAATTCGGTATACCGTAGAACAGGATGGTCAGGAAGTTCCTTTACACATCACTACTGAAACGCGGGATAAATTTGCAGGCAATACTATTCAGGTTGACCTTCATGCGGGCAAAGCGTTGGTAGTATACAAGTATGCTGCTGTCCTATCATCAGAGAATCATCCGAAAGATCAATTAGCAAATCATTGCTCCACAATCCTTGTTGAATCAGCTGCTACCGGTTTTGAAAGGCTTCTTCAAGACCATATAAGGGTTTGGGAACATAAATGGAACGAATGCGATATTACCATTGATGGGGATATAGCTGCCCAACAAGGAATCCGATTTAATATTTTTCAGTTAAGTCAAACGTACACGGGCGAAGACCCGCGATTAAATATCGGACCAAAAGGGTTTACCGGAGAAAAGTATGGCGGAAGTACGTACTGGGATACTGAGGCTTATTGCTTGCCATTCTACCTGGGTACGGCCGAGCAACATGTAGCCCGTAACCTACTGGTGTATCGGTACAAGCATTTACAAAAAGCCATTGAGAATGCGGCTAAGTTAGGCTTTAAAGATGGTGCTGCGCTTTATCCTATGGTAACGATGAATGGTGAAGAATGTCACAACGAATGGGAAATTACCTTTGAAGAGATTCATCGCAACGGTGCTATAGCCTATGCTATTTTCGATTATATCCGATATACGGGAGACGAGGAGTATCTGATTGAGTATGGTCTGGAAGTACTGATTGGAATTTCCCGTTTCTGGGCGCAGCGTGTAAACTGGTCGGAAGAGCGGAAGAAATACGTGATGTTGGGGGTAACCGGACCTAATGAATATGAGAATAATGTCAACAATAATTGGTACACCAATTACATAGCCTGCTGGACATTAGGCTATACGCAAGAAGCCATTAACTATGTTAAAGCCAGGGATGAGCGTGCGTTTAATGAGCTTACATCACGTGTAATATTTTCTGAAGCCGAGTCTGTGCAATGGACGAAAATTATTGACAACATGTATTATCCCGAAGATAAGACCCGTGGAATCTTTCTTCAGCAGGATGGATTTTTAGATAAGGAGCTATTGACGGTCTATGATTTGGGCAAAGAAAACCGACCGATTAATCAGAAGTGGTCGTGGGATAGAATTCTGCGATCATGTTTTATCAAGCAAGCAGACGTGCTTCAGGGACTCTACTTCTTTGAAGATCATTTCGATGTGGAGACTATCAGACGCAATTTTGATTTTTATGAGCCGATGACGGTACACGAGTCATCCTTATCACCCTGTGTGCATTCCATACAAGCCGCTTTACTAGGCTATAAGGACAAAGCATACGAGATGTATTTGCGCACCGCTCGTCTTGATATTGATGACTATAATAACGATACAGAAGATGGTTGTCACATTACCAGTATGGCGGGAACCTGGCTGAGTGTTATAAAAGGTTTTGGAGGTATGCGGATAAAAGATGGACAACTTCACTTTAATCCGTTTATCCCTGATCAATGGCTATCGTATTCGTTCCGGATAGAATTTCGTGGTCATGTACTTAAAATTAAGATCTCAAAAGCCAGCATTGATGCTGTTTTGCTTTCTGGTGACAAACTAGCGGTCAATTTTTATGGAAAGCCATTTATATTGGTTAAGCAACAAATCGTTGTTGTTTCAGTATAAATCTTAGCGGGAAAGCCTTGGTAAAAGCATAATCTATGCTGTTGAATCTTTCGAATTCATTTGGTGAATAATAGCATTGCCTTTCTAAACATGATTTGGGTAGGACTTTTATCCAGAATTTATACTGTTAACCGCAAACGTTTGCGATAACGATTCCGAAAAAAAATACTGGAGAGTGAGAGGAAGAAGTTGTTAAATTGAGGCTTTTTAGCCTATATTTATTAATTGTTATTACTCAAAAACGAATTATTCACTTAAACTTAACCTTCAACTCTATGTCAAAACTTTATCTGTTAATCCGCAGCTCTTTAGCGGTTTTACTGATGCTGGGATGTTTTTCTGCGTTTGCGCAGCAAAGAGTCTCTGGCAAGATTACCGCTTCTGATGATGGTTCCCCAATTCCTGGTGTAAACATTCAGGAGAAAGGTACATCTAACGGAACAGCATCAGATGCAAACGGTAATTACACAATTACTGTCGGTTCCAATGCTACTCTTGTATTTTCGTTCGTTGGTTACGCCCCTCAGGAGGTTTCGGTTGGTAGTAATACTACTGTCGATGTAGTACTTCAATCGGATGTAACTGCGCTTTCCGAAATTGTTGTAATTGGTTATGGAACAGTTAGTGTAAAAGATGCTACAGGAGCGGTAGCGGCTGTTGGAGTAAAGGATTTTAATGGAGGTTTGATTTCATCCCCTGAACAATTGATTCAGGGAAAAGTCGCAGGTGTTCAAATGGTTTCTGCGAGTGGTAAACCTGGCGATGCGGTTCAATTCAGAATAAGAGGAACTAATTCCATTCGTTCAAATAACAATCCACTTTTTGTGGTAGACGGTGTTCCATTAGCCGGTGGAGTTCAGCCAGGAGCAGCTGATGTTGGTTTTGGAACTAATCAAGATACAAACCCATTGAATTTCATAAACCCTAATGATATTGAGAGCATGAGCATCTTGAAAGATGCATCGGCTACAGCAATTTACGGTTCACGGGGGGCAAACGGGGTAGTAATTATTACTACCAAAAGTGGAAAAGGAGCTAATAAAGGTGCTTTTACATTAGCATCAAGCATTAGTATTGCCTCGCCACAATCAAAATATGATTTATTGAGCCCTTCTGAATTTCTTGATGGGGTTGCGCAATATGGTGGAGATCCTGTGGCTCAAAATTTTGGCTCTGAAACTGATTGGCAGGATTATATTACCCGTACTTCAGTATCAAATACACAGAATCTTTCCTATTCTAAAGGATTTAATGGTGGTTTTTTAAGAGCTTCATTTGGCTATGACAATCAGGTTGGGATTATTGAAAACTCCTTCATGAAGAGGATTACAGGAAGATTAAATGGTAGTAAGTCTTTCCTAGATGATAAATTGACTATTGACTTGTCTTCAACTTATTCTAATGTCAACAGAGAGGATCCAGCCATTAGTGCAAGTGCAGGTTTTCAGGGTGATTTGTTAGGTGCAGCCTATTCAGCTAATCCAACATGGCCAACAGATCCAGATTTTCAATCAGGTGGTCAGCGAAGCCCTGCTAACATGCTTGCGTATTATCAAAGCACTGGTACGACAAACAGATTTTTGAATAATGTTTCTGTAACCTATAAGTTAACTAATGATTTATCGGTTAAAGGCACTTACGGACTTGATTGGTCGAAAGGAGAAACCGTTACACTTGCCTCAGGACAGACAATCAATGGTGGAAACGGAGTTGCCGGATTCGGTCAGGGTCAAATCAATGAGAATACCAACGTAAATAACCTTGTTGAATTAACGCTGAACTACACAAAGAAACTCGGTAGCGTAGAAATTGAAGCCGTTGGAGGGTACTCCTATCAGGACTTCAGTAATCAATGGCATTGGGTAACAGGCAGAGGTTTTACAGATCCTAATAGTTTCTCCAGTATGGAATCTGAATTGAGAAGCAACTTTGATGCTATTGATGCTGTAGCCTCCTCTTTTTATAAAGACTACAATAACTGGGGAGTAACTAATGACTTACGAAACGCACCTCAAACATCCGGAGGTTTTGTGAGTGGTATCAATTTCAGTGAACGAACCTTTGAGCAATCTTTTTTTGCCCGACCTGCCGGTGCAACACTGGCTGGTGTTGGAGCGAATTTCTATGACCAGACAGATTATTTACAATCTTATTTCGGACGTGGTAATTTTACTTTCTTTAATAAGTATTTGATCACTGCAACAATACGTGTTGACGGATCGTCAAAGTTTGGTGATGAAAACAAATATGGTGTATTTCCCTCAGCAGCTGTTGCGTGGAAAATGCATGAGGAGAATTTTATGCCTGATGCGTTTAGTAACTTTAAATTACGTGCAGGGTATGGTCTTGTGGGTAATCAGGACGGATTGGGATACGGAGAATTCATTAGAAGGGAAAGATATGGTGATGTAGGCGTTGGCGATAATCGTGAGATTACATTACCAGGTACCTCTGCAACAGGAAACCCCAATGATGAACTAAAGTGGGAGCAGACTACAACGATTGGAGTTGGAATTGATTTCGGTATTTTCAACGATAAACTAACCGGTACATTCGATATCTATTCTAAGAGTACAACCGACTTGCTGTTGCGTGTTCAGCCAGCAGCGCCATCACCGGTGGTAGGGTTGGTATTCGCGAATCTTGATGCAGTGGTTGAAAATAAGGGTTGGGAGTTGGGATTATCGTGGAATGCAATAGAGAAATCGGAAGCTTCTTTTACCGTTAGTGGAAATATTGCTTACAACGAGAATATGCTAAAGGACTTTGCCGGGGCATTGGATGCGGGTACAATTTATGGACAGGGATTGACAGGTGCCTATGCTCAGCGTTTGGCAGGAGGGCACCCCTTATTTTCATACCACCTCAGGGAGTTCGAAGGTTTTGACAGCAATGGCCAGCCCATAGGTGATAATCAGGACTTTATTGGAAAATCAGCTTTACCTACATGGAACATGGGCTTCTCTTTAAATGCCAGGTATAAGGCATTTGATTTTGCGATGTACATGACGGGTCAATTTGGTCACTACATCTATAACAACACACAGAATGCGTTTTTTACCGCAGGCTCAATAAACAATGCCAGAAACGTAACACGTGATGTGTTAACGAGTGGAGAAGCGGGTTCAGCCGAGGCAGCGGTTTCAACACGGTTTTTGTACAGCGGTGATTTTGTAAGAATGCAAAATTTAAGTTTGGGTTATAATGTTGCACTTAATGATACGAAGTATATTAAGAAATTGAGGTTTTATGCCACGGGCCAAAACTTGTTTGTGATATCCGATTATAACGGACTTGATCCTGAAGTGAGTTCAAGCCCAGCCAGTTTTAATTTACTCAATGGGTTGCCAACGGCAGGTATTGATTATGCAGCTTACCCAAGACCTCGCGTTTGGACCATTGGCTTAGTTGCAAATTTTTAATTAAAGCAAAATATCTAAATCAATATGAAAATGATAATCGCAAGAAAGTTGAAAAGCAGATTTTGGATACCCTCCTTACTAGCTGGGTTTTTTATGACTGCCTGTAGCTTGGATATTGAAGAGACAGATTCACTTATTACAGAAGGGGGTTCAGCCATTTTTAATGGTGTTGAGAATGTGGAAGGTTCATTGAACACCATTTATAATAATATATCTGGACAAATTGGTGATCAGGCTAACTTATATGCCCTCACTGAAGTATCTACGGACGAACTGGTAGTGCCGACTCGGGGTACTGACTGGGGGGACAATGGCGTTTGGAGAACTATACATGCTCATACCTGGGGTCCAACTCATCCACAGGTACTCAATGTTTGGAATGAAAAGAATAATGGGGTACTTCGGGCAACAGAAGTTATAGACCCATTGAGTAATGCCAATGCTACTCAGCTTGCTGAAGCAAAATTTGCACGCGCATATAATATGCATATCGTAATGGATTTTTTTGGTCAGGTTCCATTCAGAAATCCTACAGATGGCCCAGAAGTATTGCCAACTGTAATGACAAGAGCTGAGGCTTACGATATGATTGTTCAGGATTTAACTGATGCAATTGCAGGATTGCCAGCAAGCAATGCTACCGCGGCAGATAAAACAAGACCGGTAAAGGCAACAGCCAGATTCTTATTGGCTAAAGTAAAATTAAATGCAAACGTGTATAAGGGTAGTTATGGAACTAATGACCTTCAGGATGTGATCAATCTTGTTGATGCAATAGAGGCTGAAGGATATGCATTAGTAGATGACTATTTTAGTGTTTTTAGAGGCCCTACCTTTACCAATACTGATGTCATCTGGTATGTAACTGCTGGTGTAGGAAACAGGATGTGGAATGGACTTCATTACAACCAGGCTCACCCTGATAATGGCGGTGGAGGCTGGAATGGTTTTACAACATTGGCTGAATTCTATGATAAGTTTGAAGGTCCCCCAACGGTGAATACAATTGGCGGACCGCAAGAAGAAAGACGAGGATATGTACATACATTGGCATCAACCAATGCTACAAATCTTGGTTTTGGATATGGTTTCCAGTTAGGTCAAATGTATGGCTGGAGGACAATTGAAGGTGTTCCTCAGGCTGTTGCTTTAAATGATAGGGTTGGTAATCCCTTGATCTTCACTAAGGATTTGCCAGGTTTGGTGGGTAATAACGAACGAACAGGCATAAGATTATTGAAATACTCCCCTGCCAATGGCGCATTTACTGGTGGAGTTGTGATGGCCAGATTTGCTGATGCCTATTTGATGAGAGCTGAAGCAAAGTTGAGATCAGGAAATTCAGCCGGTGCTCTGACTGATGTTAATGCGTTACGAGCACTTCGTGATAATACCTCACCTTTGGGATCTATAACTGAAGCAATAATGCTTGATGAAAGAGGTCGTGAGCTTTATACTGAAGGATGGAGAAGAATGGACATGATCCGTTTTGGTGTGTTTAAAAATGCCTGGCAATTTAAAGAAGCTGGTGATGGTCATACTGACCTTTTCCCGATCCCCGCAAGTGCACTTTTGTCAAATCCTAATTTGGTGCAGAACCCAGGCTATTGATTCCTTGTTAAAATTCTTGTTTTCAAAAAAAGGAGGGTTTCATTCCCTCCTTTTTTTATTTATTTCTAATTTTGATCAGGCGTGAAGATGACGAAATGAAGGGAGCTTCTTTAAATGTTTTACTGTCCTTAAGCATGCTTATTTTCGTTTCTTGCCGAAATGAAGATAAAGTTTTCCGATCAGTTCCATCACTTGAATCCGGAATTGAATTTGTGAATACGTTAAATCCAACTGACTCACTAAACATCCTGACTTACCTTTACTATTACAATGGGGGAGGAGTTGTTATTGCTGATTTTAATAATGATAACCTCAATGATATTTATCTGGCAAGTAATCAGGGAGAAGATAAACTATACCTTAATAGAGGAGATTTGAAGTTTGAGGATATAACCGTAGGGTCTGGTATCCGAAATTCAGAGGGATGGACAACAGGTGTTACCCACATAGATATTAATAATGATGGTTTACTTGATATCTATGTTTGTAAGGTTGGGGCCTATAAATCTATCAAGGGTAAAAACCTTTTATTTGTTAATCAAGGCATTGGGGAAGGCGGAGTACCATTTTTTAAAGAAGACGCTCAATCATTTGGATTGGACATAGCAACATTCTCTACCCAAGCAGCATTTTTTGACTTTGATTTGGATGGCGATTTGGACATGTTTCTGCTCACACACTCAGTGCATCCAAACCACGCTTATGGCCGTGGTGTCAACCGAGTAGTAAGAGATTCGCTAACTGGTGACAGACTTTTTGAGAATGTAAATGGAAAGTTTGTTGATGTGACTGAACCTTCGGGTATTTTTCAAAGTAGAATTGGCTATGGCTTGGGTATTGCCATTGGCGATTTAAACAAGGATGGGTTTCCTGATATCTATATTGGGAATGATTTTTTTGAGAACGATTATTTTTATCGCAATAATGGAGATAAGACTTTTTCCGAGTTGATTTCAACTGACTCTAGAATTTTTGGTCATACATCACATTATTCAATGGGTAATTGCATGGCCGACCTCAATAACGATGGTCGCCTGGATATCGTGAGCCTTGATATGTTACCCGAAGATTTGATAACGTTGAAATCCTCAGGTGTCGAGGATGGTTATTCCACCTATAACCAATATTTAAATAACGGGTATTCGCCTCAGTATATGCAGAATACATTGCATTTGAATAGAGGCGATAATATGTTTAGCGAGGTTGGATTTCAAGCCGGGGTGGCTGCAACAGAATGGTCGTGGGGAGTACTGGCTGCTGATTTTGATATGGATGGTCTGAAAGACCTATACATTACTAATGGGATATTGGGAGCCACTAACGATATGGATTATATCAATTTCATCTCACAGGATTATGTACAACGAGAAATTAAGAACGAGGAAATAACATTAGACTTTATGAAATATATTCCTCAAAAGAAAACACAGAACTATGCGTTTCGGAATAATGGAGACATTTCTTTCTCCAACGTCACAAACAAATGGTTTAAAGCCTCGCCATCCTTCAGCAATGGTAGTGCTTATGGTGATCTCGATAATGATGGCGACCTGGATCTTGTTGTTAATAATGCAAATCAAAAAGCATTTATTTTTGAAAATCGAACACGTGACAAAAAAAAGTATCATTATATCAAGTTTAGGTTTGAAGGAAGTGAATATAACCGTTTTGGTATCGGATCAAGGATTGAGGTTTATTCAGGTGATTTGTATGTTTATGAAGAACATTTTCCTGTAAAGTCATACCTGTCATCGGTACCAAATGAAATCGTTGTGGGCCTGGACAATCGCGTTAGTATTGACTCACTTCGTATTACTTGGCCCGATCTTTTGACCGAAACTCGCCATAACATTAATGTTGATCAGACATTAATTCTTGATCATAGAAATGCAAAAAAGATAAATAGATCTTCGTTACACGATCATGCTTCAATTCTGTGTAATTCTAAAACTGGATTGGATTTTAAACATCATGAAGAGGCTACGCTTGATTTTGACCGGGATCCGCTAATACCATTTGCGCTCAGTAATGAAGGGCCTGGTATTTCTATTTCGGACATCAACAATGATTCATTAGATGACATATTTATAAGTGGAGGAAAGATGCAGTCCAGTGCATTATATCTGCAATTGGAAAGCGGAGATTTTGTAATTCACCAAAGTGAACTATTTTCCCAACATGCAAAAAGTGAAGATGTTGATCATGTTTTTCTTGATGTTGATAATGATGGAGATGCGGATTTACTGGTAGTGTCTGGAGGGAATGAATTTACATATGGAGAACCCTTAAAGCCCAGGCTATATATTAATGAATCGGGTAGGTTCAGATATGATTCTGTAGCTTTTGCAGGTGCGATAATAAATGCATCAGTTGTAAAAGCTATTGATATCGATAATGATGGTTATAGTGATGTAGTTATTGGGTCGAATTCATTGCCAGGAAGGTTCGGTGAGCCAGCAGGTAATTTGATTTTCATGAATGACGGAAACGGAATTTTCACCGATGTAACTATATCTTTTAGTAAAGATTTTAGGCAAGTAGGTCTGATCAATGACCTGGCTATTGCTGACATTGATGGTAATGGTTTTAGCGATATTGTGGCGGTGGGGGATTGGATGCCACTCACAATATTTTTTAATGATGGAAAAGTACTGAAAACGGTCAGCATACCGGATACTGAGGGTTGGTGGAACACTCTGGCATTGCAGGATTTTGATAATGATGGTGATTTAGATATTGTAGCGGGAAATTGGGGTCACAATACCCGACTTATGGCTTCAATGCGTGAGCCTATCGAGCTATTTAGAAGTGATTTTGATGATAACGGCACAATTGAAACCCTTATAACCTACTACTATAAGGGTAAACGTACGGTTTTGGCTTCCAAAGATGAACTGCACAAGCAAATGCCTTTCATCAAAAAGAAATTTCTTTTTTATAATGACTTTGCAAGAGCTAATGTTGAGGATATTTTTTCAAAAGAAAAGCTTAAGAGTGCTATGAGAAAAGAAGTTAAGGTCTTGTCAACCAGTTATTTTGAAAATGTAGGGGCTAATAAGTTTAAAATCCACATATTACCGGCAGAGGCCCAACAATCATCTGTCAACAAAGTTTTTGTTGATGATTTTGATGCTGATGGTTTTATGGACGTATTGTTAGTTGGTAACAACTATGAAATTAGTACCCAGCTTGGTAGGCTTGATGCGTCTCATGGAGTGCTTCTGCTTAATGACCAGGCTGGGTATTTTAAGTCAACTTCAAATCAAAAATTTAATATTGCTGGTCCTGCCCGTGACATTGGCAAAATCATTATCCGTGGAGATACTTATTATGTAGTGACAATAAATAACAATAGGCCAATTTTTTTAAAGAAATGTATCTAACAAGAATAGTTAAATTAGTTGCTGTTGTTTTGGTGTCCTGTTTTGTTGGTGCCTGCAATCAGCCAGCACATGAAGGTGAGAAGGCAGTTTCGGAATCTTTGTTTATCAAACTATCCTCCAGCCAAACAGGCATTGATTTTATCAATAGGATTGAAGATCAGGAGGACTTTAACATTTTTAAGTATCGAAACTTTTATAATGGTGGCGGAGTAGCTATTGGAGATATTAATAACGATGGTCTCCCAGATATCTATTTTACAGCCAATATGAAACAGAATCGTCTCTACCTGAACAAGGGTGATTTTAAGTTTGAAGATATAACAGAAGCAGCAGGTGTGGGTGGTAATAAACCATGGAGTACAGGTGTTGTTATGGTAGACATAAATGGTGACGGGTTCTTAGATATTTATGTAAGCAATGCAGGTAATATGGAAGGCAATAATCACGATAATGATCTTTATATAAATAATGGTGATTTAACTTTCACAGAACGGGCTGCTGAATTTAATCTTGCCAAAAGTGGTTTCTCTACACATGCTACTTTCTTTGATTATGATAAGGATGGAGATCTGGACGCTTATTTATTGAATAATAGTAATATTCCGGTAAGTAGTCTCGGATACGCTGCTGACCGTGAAAAGCGCGCCAGTGATTGGGAAAATGTGCCTGAGAGATTTAGGGGAGTGGGTGATGTTTTACTTCGAAATGACAACGGAAAATTTGTGGATGTAAGTGAGCAGGCCGGTATTTATGGTAGTTTGATTGGTTTCGGACTAGGTGTTTTGGTATGCGATATAAATGGTGACACCTATCCGGATATTTATGTTAGCAACGATTTTTATGAGCGCGATTACTTGTATATCAATCAAAAGGACGGAACATTTAAAGAAGAAATAAAAAACTGGACATCGCATTTATGTCTATCAGCTATGGGTGTTGATATAGCTGACCTAAACAATGATGGTTTATACGACATTTTTGTTACCGATATGATGCCCGATGATGAAGTGCGAACAAAAAGTGTTATGGAGTTCGAGAATTACGATGTCTTCAAATTAAAGCAAAGCCGCGATTTCCATCAGCAGTATATTCAAAATACACTTCAGATAAATAATGGAAATAACTCCTTCTCAGAGATTGCTTATTACAGTGGTGTGGCGAAAACCGATTGGAGTTGGGCAGGGTTGATGTTTGATATGGACAACGATGGCTATAAGGACATATATGTTACTAATGGAATTATACATGATTTAACAGACATAGATTTTGTTGATTTTATGGCCGATGAAGTGATCCGGAATATGGTTCTTACCGGAGAAAAAAAGGACATTAGTTCAATTATAGATAAGATGCCTGTTGTTGCACTTTCAAATTATGCCTTTCAGAATAGCAAAGACTTTAAGTTTAGAAACGCTACGGCCGATTGGGGACTAGATATTCCAAGCTTTTCAAATGGTTGTGCTTATGCCGATCTGGATGGTGATGGGGGTCTTGATTTGGTTGTTAACAATGTAAATATGGAAGCATTCATTTTTAAGAACCAAAGTAGAGAAATTAATAACAACAGCTACTTGCAATTTAAGTTGATCGGAAGCGCAGGGAATACGTTTGCCATTGGCACGACTATAAGTTTGTATGTTAATAATGAAGTAATTGTTCAGGAGCAAATGCCTTCACGTGGTTTTCAGTCATCCATGGATTATATCCTAACATTTGGTTTGGGACAACACAAGATAGTCGATTCGGTTAGCGTACTTTGGCCTGATGGAAGACAAACGTTGATGAGTAAGGTTCTTGTCAACCAAAAATTAGTCTTAAATCAGAAGGAAGCAACAGAACGAAATTTTAGATCGCCTAAACACACTACTATTTCACCCTTATTCACCGAGATAAATGCCGATTTTTTGGCGAGTCATGTTGAGGATCATTTTGATGATTTTGATCAGGAGGGACTTATCAGCAAACACCTTTCAAAGGAAGGCCCGTCACTCGCCATTGGTGATATAAATAAAGATGGCGCTGAGGATGTATTTATTGGTGGTGCAAGAGGACAAGCAGGTGCTATTTACCTGCACACTGGCAATGGCAACCTGCAATTCAGCAATAATGAATGTTTTATGACTGATGCAGGATTTGAAGATACGGCCGCGACATTTTGTGATGTTGATGGGGATGGTGATCTTGATCTTATAGTGGGGTCAGGTGGTAATATCGGTTCGGATAAGAACCTTTATTATACCCGTCTTTATCTAAATAACGGAAAGGGACAGTTTGTTAGATCCGAGCATAATCTCCCCAGTGTAAAAGCCAATGTGTCCGTAATTGCCCCCTACGATTTTGATGGCGATGGAGATATTGACTTGTTCATTGGTTCGCGGAGTGTACCAGGAATTTATGGAGTGAACCCCCAACATTTGTTGCTTATTAACAATGGAAATGGAACGTTTACTGACGGCACGGAAAGGTATGCCTACGAGTTAAAGGATGCAGGAATGATTACTGATGCCAGGTGGATAGAAATGGATGGTGATGGAAAATTGGACCTGGTTACTGTATCTGATTGGGGTGCGCCTTTAATATTTTTAAATTCAGGAAGGCGGTTAGCCAAGTGGAGTACAAGTCTTGATTCGCTACTAGGCTGGTGGAAAACTATGGAAGCGTTTGACCTTGATGGTGATGGTGATCAGGATCTTATTCTTGGCAATGCAGGGCTGAATATTCCCTATGTAGGAACCCGCGAAAATCCTATGAAGCTTTGGGTAAATGATTTTGACGACAACGGAACTATTGAACAAATTACAACTACCCACAGTAAAGGTGGAGACTACCCCATTCATATGCGTAAAGAAATGACTGCCCAATTGCCAATCCTTAAAAAGCAGAATTTGAAGGCCTCTGATTATGCCAAGAGAACAATCCATGAACTGTTTAAACCTGGTATGATTAAGAATTCTGTTGTCAAGGAAGTGAATACTTCAGAATCTATGCTGGCCATTAACGATGGCGGTGGTAAGTTTTCATTAATAACACTTCCCGATCGGGTACAATGGTCCTGTGTGTGTGATATTACGTGTATGGATATCAATAAAGACGGAATTCCTGATATAATGTTGGGAGGTAATCATTTTGAGTTTAAACCTCAATTCTCACGTCAGGATGCAAGCTACGGACATGTCTTATTAGGGAAAGGCAATCTTGAGTTTACATGGCTGCCCTATGTGGAGAGTGGACTTTTTATAAGAGATGAAATACGGCAACTTAGAACGTTTAGTGATAAAAGTGGAAAGCGCTATTTAATCGCTGCTATTAACAATGGAGTTCCAAGGGTTTACGAATATAAACAATAAATAATCCTGACATGAATGTTCGAACACCCTTGAGAGGATTAATAGTTGCTTTATTCTTTTTGTCATCTTGTAGCAATGAAAACCAATTGTTTTTTTCGCTGGATCCAGTGAAAGCCGGAATTGATTTTGAGAATACATTAACACCTACCGAGGATTTTAACATAATTGATTACCTCTACTTTTATAATGGTGGTGGAGTAGCGATTGGTGACATTAATGGAGATGGTCTTCCTGATTTGTTTTTTTCAGGAAATCAAGTGCAGAATCGATTATATCTGAATAAAGGAAATCTGATCTTTGAAGATATAACCGATATGGCTGGTGTTGCTGGCAAAAGTTCATGGAACACTGGCAGCATAATGGGAGATGTAAATGGAGATGGATTGCTGGATATTTATGTCTGTGCCGTTGTTGGCTTGAAAAACCTTCAAGGCCATAACGAATTGTTTATCAACAATGGCGATAACACATTCACGGAGCGTTCAGCAGAATATGGTTTAGATTTCGATTCTTATAGCTCGTCTGCAGTTTTCCTGGATTACGACCTTGATGGGGACCTCGATATTTATCTTTTGAACCATGCCATTCATACACCCGAATCTTTTGGGCATGCACGTTTACGAAACGTCCGCTCATATTCATCGGGAGATAAACTATTGCGAAACGATATAGGTAAATTTGTAGACGTTAGCGAATCGGCTGGTATTTTTGGAGGTATTACCGGTTATGGACTGGGCATTGCTGTTTCTGATTTTAATCTTGATGGTTATCCTGATATCTACGTGGGTAACGATTTTCATGAAGATGATTACTTATACATGAATAATGGCGATGGAACTTTTAAGGAGGTGAGTAATAAGGTGTTTACTCATACCAGTAAATTTTCGATGGGGTGTGATGTAAGTGATATTAATCACGATGGTTACCCCGATTTGATCACCTTGGATATGCTGGCCGATGATGAAGTTGTGTTGAAGAGATCGGACGGAGACGAAAGTATTAACACGTTGCGCATGCGAACGGAAGAGTATGGCTACAATTTCCAGTTTCCGCGCAACATGTTACATATAAATCAAGGAAACAATCAATTTGTTGAAAGTGCATTGTTAAGCGGAGTTGCTGCAACGGATTGGAGTTGGAGTGCAATTTTTTCGGATTTTGATCAGGATGGAAATCAGGATTTATTTATTTCAAACGGAATTCCCAAACGACCTAATGATTTGGATTACATAAAATTTATCTCAAGTGAGCAAATTGTAAGTAAAATGGAAGCGACAAAGCTGGTCGATCAAGAGGCTCTGGCTTTGATGCCTCCCGGGTATGTTCAGAATTATATTTTTAAGGGTTCGGGTAGTTTCAGATTTGAAAACATGTCTACCAAATGGCTGCCACAGGAAAAGACCTGCTCTGCAGCAACTGCCTTGGCCGATCTGGACAATGATGGTGATCTCGATATTATTGTAAACAATGTTGATGGTAAGCCCGGTATTTATATTAACCAAACGAATACTTCTGCAAACTATTTGAAGATTAGGCTAGAGTACAAACAACCAAATTATTATGCTATAGGATCACGTGTTTACTCCTATCATAATGGTATAATGCAAATGAAGGAGGTCTATACAGCTCGTGGATTTCAATCTTCTTCTGAGCCCATTATTCACTTTGGTTACGGAGACCACACAACAATCGATTCACTTGTAGTAATATGGCCTGACGGTAAACAACATAAATTGAATTCTGTAAACACTAATCAAACATTGGCAATAAGCTACCGTGAGCAAAGTGAGTCAAAAAAATTCCGGAGAAGTGAAAATGAAAGCCCAATTTTTAATCAAGTAGAATTAAAGGAAATTGGTATTGATTTCGAACATAAGGAGGATAGTTATACTGATTTTGATCGATTAAAACTCTTGCCATATCAATTATCTGATCGTGGCCCTGCTACATCTGTTGGTGATATAAACAATGATGGCCTTATGGACATTCATTTTGGTGGATCAAAGTATATCTCCGGCAAGTTTTTTATTCAAACAGAAACCGGTTTTGTCAAATTAAATGTTAAGGATATTCTGAAGGATTCTGTTAAAGAGGATGTTGAATCTATTATGGCCGATTTTAATCGTGATGGGAAAGCAGATTTGTACATAGGTACCGGCGGGGCAGATTTTTATAATCAATCGCGACCGCTTCTTGACAGCTACTATGAAGCCACCGGGAACGGGAATTTTTTATTTAAGGAAATTGAAGGCTACTTTGAGAATGTTTCGTGTTTGCGGGTATTTGATTTTGATAACGATGGTGACCTTGATCTTTTTGTGGGAAGTAGGTCGGTTTCAAATGATTTCGGAGCAATGCCAAAGTCATATCTTCTTGTAAACAACAATGGCCAGTTTACTCCACACCAGCCTGAAATTTTTGAAAACCTTGGAATGGTAACGGATGCTGTATGGAGTGACTATAACCAAGATGGCCAAATGGATTTAGTTATCGTAGGGGAGTGGTTTTTACCAATTTTTCTTAAAAATAATAATGGAAAGTTTGAGCGTAATGAAGTGATATCCGGGAAACTGAATGGACTTTGGCAATCAATAATTCCGTTTGATATTGATGGTGATGGTGATTCTGATTATGTTTTAGGTAACTGGGGATTGAATTCCAAGTATACGGCCAATAAATCCTATCCCATGAAAATGTATTATGGTGATTTTGATAATAATGGAAGAACTGAAACGATTGTAACAACAGCTCGTGGCGGTAAATATTTTCCGTTAGATGGATTGGATGTGTTGGCGAGTCAGCTTCCAATGCTTCGGAAAAGTTTTACCTCTTACGAGTCTTTTGCTGGTAAAACAATTGAACAGATTTTGACTAAAGAACAGTTAAAAAAGGCGGTAATTTTTGAGGTTCATGAGTTGGCTTCTGGATTTCTAAGAAATAATGGTGGTAAATTCAATTTTGAACCGTTTCCTGATAATCTTCAATTATCTCCGATCCTTTCCTTGCTCAATTATGACTTTGATTCAGATGGACACGAGGAGGTTTTGGTGGGTGGAAACTACTTTGGTGTTCAGCCTTTTCACAGCAGGTTTGGATCTTTCAGAGGAGCGCTTATTAAAAGTGAGTCAGAAATACTTCCTTCACAGGCAATTGGTGTCAATTTCTTTAACCAGTCAATCAGGCATTTCAATGTGTTATCCTTTCAAGAAGAAAAGTACCTTCTTGTAACGGTGCATAATGGTAAATGTCAGGTTTATAAAATTTTAGGTAAGAAATGAATCGAATTGTTTGGGGTTTATTAAGTGTATTGGTTTTTTTTTTAGTGTACTACCTTTTCGTAAAACCATTTGAGTATGATGTGAAATTTAAGTCAAACACATTGCCCGGAGATTTGATTGAGACCATTAGAATCTGGAATAAATCATTAGATACAGGAAGGATTGTACAGGTAGATTCATTTTTTACTTTGTTACAAACGGTTGACATAGAAAACCGAAAATATAGCCTCGTATGGAATTTTAAGACAAGTAATGATTCAGCTACTTTTGTAACCGTTCAGGTTTCTGAGTCAGGTAAATCTTTGTTGAATAAGTTATTGATTCCCATAACGCATCAGCCCATTGAGCGTGATATTGGAAAATTGGTTCAGGAATTTTATGATGTTCTAAAAATTCATCTGAAGATAACCAAGGTCAAGATAGTAGGTGAAATTACATTGGATTCAACATTTTGTTTATGCAGTTCAGTGGAGACTACCCAAACGGATAAGGCTTATGGAATGATGCGGGATTTTCCTCTTCTCACTTCGTTTATTCAGGAATTTAATTTGACCCCGTCCGGAGTTCCTGTGATACGCATTCGTGACTGGAGTCATAGTAGGGGTACTTTGAAGTATGATTTTTGTTTTCCTATTGTAAGAAAGGGCACATTGCCGGTTTATGATTTATTTTTTTATACGTATGTAGGCGGAATGAAAGTTTTAAAGGCTGAATATTACGGCAATTACATAACGTCAGATAGGGCGTGGTATGAGTTAATCAATTACGCAAATAAAAATGGATATGACGTAGCCGGATTCCCATTAGAGTATTTTCACAACAACCCTAATTTAGGCATAAACGAAAGCGAATGGAAGGCGGATATCTATTTACCGGTGTTGAGTCAATCGAATAACTAACAAATATCATATGAAATTATTTTCTAGGCTTTATGTTACTCTGGTTATATCACTCGCTTCTATACCAGTGTTCTGCCAACCACAACTTAATGTTTGGCAAGTTCCAGCAAGCGACATCAATCCATCACACTATTATGGCGTCACAGTAGCCAATGGCATGGTGGGCATAGTTTCCTCACCCAATCCATTGCGCGTGCAGGATGTAGTGTTAAATGGAGTTTACGACAATTATCAACGTGGCAGAGTTTCTAACATCTTAAAGTCATTCAATCATGTAAATATGAATCTCGATGTGGATGGCCAACGCATAAATGCCAAAACTATTAGTAATTATAAGCAGACACTTGACATGAGAAAGGCTGCGCTGATCACTATGTTTGATGTTGGTGATAAAGTTAGCGTCAAGCACACCATGATGGCACTTCGTCATTTACCATATACAGCGTTAAGCATTGTTTCCATCTCAGCAAAGAAGGATGTAGCCATTACACCCATGAGTGTAATTGAGGCGCCTGATCACCTGGCGGATGTTAGAAACTATTTTAGTGAAATTGATAGACCGCATGTTAAAATTCCATTGCTGACTTCGGTTGCAAAGAGCCCTTCCGGCAAGCATACCGTTGCAGCCAGCAATAGTTTTATTTTTTCTGAACCTCATGGCAGTGAACCTCAATTGATTCACGAGGATTGGGATTACAACATGCACTTAGCCAAGTTTCATAAGAAATTAAAAGCAGGGGAGACATACACCTTCAGCATTGTTTCTTCAGCTGTTTCTACCGCGCACTACAAAGATCCGCATAATGAGGCCGAGCGATTAAGCGTGTATGCCATGCTGGAAGGCACTGATCGTTTATTGATGCGCCATGAGGCTGAATGGGAAAAATTATGGAAGAGTGACATTATTATTACCGGGGATGATCAGGCACAGCGCGATGTTCGGTTTGCCTTGTACCACTTGTATTCATTTGCCCGGGAAGGAACCGCGTACAGTCTGTCGCCCATGGGGTTAAGTGGTTTGGGCTATAACGGTCACGTTTTTTGGGATACAGAATTATGGATGTACCCACCGCTGCTGGTCATGCAACCTGAAATGGCCAGATCGTTATTAGAGTATCGTTTTGAACGATTGGAAGCAGCCCGTCAAAACGCATTTTCACACGGTTATAAGGGTGCTATGTTTCCTTGGGAATCATCTGCCGATGGAACGGAAGATACGCCTGTATGGGCGCTTACGGGCCCTTTTCAGCATCATATTACGGGCTGTATTGGTTGGGCTTTCTGGAAATATTACCAAGTAACAAAAGACCGAAAGTTTTTGGCCGAACGAGCTTACCCTGTGCTTAAGGAAGTAGCTGATTTTTGGGCCAGCAGGGTTGAACGAAAAGGTCCTGGAAAGTACGAAATCAACAATGTTATTGGGGCCAATGAATGGGAAGAGAATATTGATAACAATGCCTTTACCAATGGCATGGCCATTACCGTTTTGAAATATGCCACCCAGGCTGCTACCTTATTGGGTATTAAGCCTGATCCGGATTGGATGCTGGTGGCCAATAATATCCCCATTCTGAAATTTGCTGATGGCACTACACAAGAGAACGCTACGTATAACGGAGTAGACATTAAGCAAGCTGATGTTAACCTGCTTGCCTTTCCATTGGATGTAATCACTTCACGTGATCAAATTGAAAAGGATCTGAAATATTATGAACCTCGAATGGCTAAAGACGGACCTGCCATGGGCAATTCTGTTTTAGCTACCCTGTATGCCAGATTAGGCAATATGGACAAGGCACATGAACTGTTTATTAAGTCGTACAAACCTAATGAAGTTCCTCCCTTTGGCGTATTGGCTGAAACTGCCGGTGGAACCAATCCATATTTCGCAACCGGGGCAGGCGGTATGCTTCAGGCGGTTATTTTTGGTTTTGGCGGCCTATCGATTACTGATCAGGGAATACAGCAAACCAAGGCAAAGCTGCCTTCCAAATGGCGCTCGCTTGAGCTAAAAGGAGTTGGTGTAAGTCGCATGAACTACTCTGTTAAATAGCTAATTTTGTACGACCATTTGAAATGAATATGAGGAAGTGGATTTTAGTGATACTCACTGGCAGTATGCTGGTGTGCTGTAGCAGAAAGGAAAATGTAGATTTTGATCCTGGTGTTGTTGATCCTGGTCATTTGCACCGCACCATGAAAAAGATTACGGATATCATTGTTCATGATATCTTTTCACCACCTGTAGCCAGTCGTATTTACGCTTACAGCAGTATTGCCGCCTATGAAGCTGCAATACCGGGTAATCCCCAATTCATAAGTCTGGCGGGTCAATTAAATGGACTCGAAGCTCTTCCACAACCTGATTCTACCAAGAAATATTGTTTTGAGTTATCCTCCGTTCATGCTTTGTCGCTTGTTGGAAAGGCTCTGATATTTTCTGAGGCTGAGATGGAGACTTTTCATCAGCAAACACTTAAGGAGTTTAAGAATTCAGGTATGCCTGATGACATGTACAAGAATTCATTGGCTTATGGTGAAGCTGTGGCGAAGCATATTTTGGATTGGTCTGGTAAAGACAATTATAAGCAGACGAGAACTTTTGAAAAATATACGGTATTGTTGAATGACCCTTCCAGGTGGAAGCCCACACCACCTGCTTATATGGAGGGTATCGAACCCAGCTGGACGAAAATAAGAACATTTGTATTGGATTCATCAACCCAATTTATTCCGGAACCACCAACCGCATTTAGCACCGATCCAAAAAGTAAATTTTACCAGGAAGCCATGGAAGTTTATGATGCGGTAAACAGTGCTAACAGTGAGTATGAAGAAATTGCTAATTTCTGGGATTGTAATCCATTTAAAATGAATGTTCGTGGCCATGTTATGTTTGCTACTAAAAAGATTTCACCAGGTGGGCATTGGATTAACATTACACGTATCAGTTGCACGAGCGCTGGAAAAGATTTTTTTGAAACTGCCGAAGCCTATGCTACTGTATCATTAACGTTGGCAGATGGATTTATTTCCTGTTGGGATGAGAAGTATCGTAGTAAACTCGTCAGGCCCGAAACCTACATTAACCAGTTTATTGATGAGAACTGGCTGCCTTTACTTCAAACACCGCCATTCCCCGAGCACACCAGCGGTCACAGTGTAATATCCGGTGCCGCGTCTGTAGCACTGACTAAATTGCTGGGCGAGAATTTCAGCTTTGTTGATTCAACCGAACTGGAATTTGGCTTGCCTCCCCGGAGTTTTGCCTCATTTAAACATGCCTCCGATGAAGCTGCCATCAGCCGGTTGTACGGTGGCATTCATTACCGTCCTGCCATCGATGAAGGTGTTAAGCAAGGAACCAGCGTGGGTGAATGGGTAATATCAAATATCCGAACAAGAAGAGAAAGTATGCTCACTTTGAAGTGATGTAAATACTTGATTTTGAGAGTTCTATTTATGTTTATTTATACTGATTATCTATAGAAATTTCAGACATAAATTAATACTTTAGGCATGAAGTTATGAGCTAATGTTCCTTCATGTCCGCCTATAAACCCTCGTTATCTTTCTGGCAAATCATCAATATGAATGTCGGTTTCTTTGGCATTCAATATAGCTTTGGTTTACAACAGAGTGCCGTTAATCCCATATATGATTTTTTAGGTGCAACTCCGGATGAGATTCCGTTGTTGAATCTTGCCGGGCCAGTTACAGGTTTGTTAGTTCAGCCCATCATTGGAGCCCTCAGTGATAAAACCTGGCATCCTCGCTGGGGCAGAAGGCATCCTTACTTTTTTATCGGAGCACTATTATGCAGCATTACACTGTTGATTTATCCATTTAGCAGTTCGTTGTGGATGGCGGCCGGCTTGTTGTGGATTTTAGATGCCGGTAACAATACTGCTATGGAGCCTTACCGTGCATTTATTGCTGATAAATTACCAGAAGATCAGCAGCGGATAGGATTTCAGGCGCAAAGTTTTTTCACCGGATTAGGTCAAACCCTTGCCAATTTCTCTCTGTTTGCTTTTCCATTAATCATCGTGGGTAAAACCGGTGCGATTCCGAACTGGGTATTCGCTTCTTTTTTCCTGGGGGCTTTTTGTTCGATCACTTCAGTTTGGTGGAGCATTCGCACCACACCTGAAATTCCACCATCACCGGAAGAGTTGGAAGAAATCCGATCGAAACCCTTAAGTCTTTTTGGTTCTTTTAAAGATATTGCTGCGGCCATTAAAGATATGCCGTTTGTTATGTGGCAACTTGCTTTAGTATATTTATTTCAATGGTATGCGTTGTTTTGTTATTGGCAGAATTCTTCAAAGAGTATTGCACTATCTATTTTTAGCGCCACACCATCCACAAATCCTGCAGGGTACGAGCAGGCGGTAAGTTTGACTGGTTTAGTCAATGGGTGGTACAACATTGTTACTTTTCTTACTGCTTTTGGCTTGGCCTGGCTAGCGAAGAAGTACAGCCCTAAGATGGTTCATTTTTTATGCCTGTGCCTCGCATCTGCTGGGTTTATCTGGTTTCCATTTATTACCGATAAGACTTTGTTATTCGTTGCTATTACCGGTTTTGGTGTAGGGTGGGCCAGTATGATGGGCATACCATACCTGATGGTGGTGAGTTCAATTCCGAAAGAGCGCTATGGTGTATATATGGGTATTGTTAACATGATGATTGTTATACCTATGATTTTACAAAACCTAACTTTTGGATTTGTAATCAAGCACTTCCTTAACAACGATTCGCGCTATGCTATTTTATTTGCCGGAGTACTGCTGGCGCTGGCGGCCATTGCGGTGCTGTTTATTCGTGTAAAGCCTACAACGGGCCAAGTTGTTGAACTAAAAGGAGGAATGAGTCATTAACAATGAAAATTATAAGAGTAGTTATTGTATTAAGCATTGTCTACTTAATCTTTATTGAGATTTTAAGGGTGTATTTTATTATGCCCTTTCCGGGCAGCCAGCAGCAGGAAAGCATATCGATAGCTTATTTTCTCCAAAATAATATTCTGGTATTACGAATTATTGGCTGGATTTTACTCTTAGGGAGTGTCGCGAAAGCATTTACTAAATTAGAGATAAGGTGGAAAGCAGCATTAGGCGCAGGTATAATTTTGTATGGTGTTGTGTTTTACATGTTCAACTTCCGCTTTTTGGCCGACAAGATGTTCCATCAGCCTACCCATGTTGTATTCAGTAACAGCATAGTCAATAAAGTCGATCAATCCAGTTTAGTAGTTGGCATACTGGTCAATGGTGAGGCAAAAGCTTATCCCATCGAAATCATTGGTTATCATCACCAGGTGCGTGATAGTGTCGGTGGAGTTCCGGTTATGGTTACCTATTGTACGGTTTGCCGCACAGGACGGATATTTAGCCCAATGGTTAATGGTAAACTTGAAAATTTCAGACTGGTGGGCATGGACCATTTCAATGCTATGTTTGAAGATACATCCACAAAAAGCTGGTGGCGTCAGGCAAACGGAGAGGCCATTATCGGCCCTTTAATGGGTAGTGTTCTGCAAGAATTCCCAACTCAACAAATGTCGCTGCGGTCATGGCTGAACCTATACCCTTCATCAAAAATTATGCAACCCGACAGCCTTTATCTTGAAAAGTATAAAAAGCTTGAAGGTTTTGATCGGGGAACTATTGAAAGCCACCTGGAGTACCGCGACTCGCTATCCTGGAAGGATAAATCGTGGGTGATTGGCGTAACAGTTAAAAATCAATCGCGTGCATACGACTGGAATGAATTACTCGAAAAAAGAGTGTTGAATGATATTTTAGGTGGAGTTTCCTTATTGATTTACGTGCAGCCAGATTCAGCCTCTTTTCATGTCTGGAATCGTGATTCATTAACATTTTCTTATGATCAGACTAGTGATGCGATTAAGGACGATCAAACCAATTCAATATGGAATGCGAAAGGAGAATGTGTTGAGGGTGACTTAATAAACAGCCGGCTTGAACGAATTCAGGCTTATCAAGAGTTTTGGCATTCGTGGCGTACCTTTCATAAAGAAACAACACAGTATTCAGGTGAGAATAAGTAGTTTTTATGATCATGAACAAAAAGGAACTTTGGGGAATTGATTTAGGCGGTACAAAAGTGGAAGGTATTATTATGAAATCTTCCTCCAGTGCCGAATCTGTTTTTCGCGATCGTGTTTCCACAGAAGCGAACCTTGGCTATGAACATGTGCTTAATCAAATAAAGAGGCTGGTGGATATGATGGAGGCCAAAGCAGGTTATCGCCCGGAGAAGATTGGTATGGGTACCCCAGGAACCATGGATCCGCATACGGGTCTTTTTAAAAACAGTAATTCAACAGTTCTTAATTTTAAGCCGCTTCAACATGATCTTGAAAAATTATTGGGGATAAAAGTACTTACTGCAAATGATGCCAACTGTTTTGCATTAGCTGAAACGCGTTTGGGTGTTGTGAAAGAGAAATTTCCAAAGGCAGAAGTTGTTTTCGGTGTGATTATGGGCACAGGTTGTGGCGGTGGCATTGTGGTAAACAATAAAGTAATAAATGGTCTGCAGGGAATAGCGGGTGAGTGGGGGCATAATTTTCTGGATGAATCCGGAGGGAAATGTTATTGTGGTAAAGTTGGCTGTGTTGAAAATGTTATTGCTGGCCCCGCATTGGAGCGCTATTATCGGGAACAAAGCGGGCAATCACTTAAGTTGAAGGAAATCTATACCCGCGCGGTTGATAAATCAGACGTAGTGGCAGTTAAAACCATTCATCGATTGCACGAAATGTTTGGCAAGGCCTTAAGCGTAGTGATCAACATTCTTGATCCGGATGTAATCGTTATTGGCGGAGGCGTAGGTAATATTCCTTCTATTTATACTGAAGGAATTAACTATCTTAAACAATATGTTTTTAACGATCGTCTGGATACACCTGTAGTGAAGCCATTGTTGGGCGACAGTGCGGGTGTTTTTGGGGCAGCTTTTCTAACAGAAAATTAAAACTTATGAAACGAATTGCAGTTCTTGGCCCGATCCCCCGTGACCATATCGTCACACACAATGGTGATCTGATTCAAAAGTGGGGTTGTATTACGCATCCGGTTATTGCCTTATCCATTATGGCGGGTGATCAATTGGAAATTATTCCAGTTGCACACGTACGCAAAGTTGATCTCGATAATGTAAAAGAAGTTTTCGCGGGTTACAAAGGCATCAATACAAAATGTATTACTACCAAAAATGATCAGGGTGATATTATCAGCTTAAAATTTCTGGACATGAACAACCGGGTTGAGCGACAAACCGGATTCATGGATCCTATTTTACCGGATGATGTAAAGGATATTCTGAACAGCGATGTTTTTGTATTTGTCCCAATCAGTGACTACGAAATATCGCTTGATACCCTGAAGTTTATTAAGAGTAAAAGCAAGGGGACAATAATTTTCGATGCCCACGGGCCAACCTCCGCTTGTTTGTTCAATGGTGAGCGCCAGCGAAAATTCTGGATCGATCGTGATCAGTGGCTCCCGTATATTGATGTATTAAAAATGAACCTGGAAGAAGCACATGCTTCGTGGTTTAAGAAAGAATACGAAACCAGTGACTATACCGATACTTCACATCTTGATAGGGTAGAGCTATTGAAGTTTGCCACACATTGCCTTAATCAAGGCGTCCGTTGCGTGTACATTACAGCTGATTCAACCGGTTGTCTGGTTTACTATAAAGAAAAGGGCAAAGTTGTTGAAACGATGGTTCCTGCCGTGAAAGTTAAGGAGGTAATTGACACAACCGGCTGCGGAGACTCATTTGCAGGTGGCGTTGGTTATGGCTTGCTTGAAGATTCTGCCGGATATATTATTGCTGCACAGTATGGAAATACGTTGGGGGCGCTTCGTACGCAGGGTAAAACATTTTCAGTCTTTAAACCACTTCAGGAAGTAAAGGCAATTATGAAAACCACCTATAATTAGTAACGGGTGTTACCCAATATGCTCATGAACCACAAAGATCACAAAGGAATTTACACAAAGAACATTGAGAGAATGTCCTTCTTTGTGCCCTTTGTGTGCATTTTACTTAGTGTTCTTTGTGGTTAGGTTTTATGCTGCGTAACACCAGTTAGTGATGGTTAAGCTTTTATTTCATCTTTCTTTTCCCAGAATGTCACGAAGAAAAGTATGGCTACTCCCAGGGCCAGGGCAGAAGGCATAATCCAAAAGGTAAAAGCACCATCCAGCCAACCTGCGGTTGAGGAGCCATCGAGTTGAATGCGGTCGCCCCACCAACCTAGAATGTAATTGCCAATTAACATACCTGCTCCATAGGTAAGTAGTGCAAACAATCCTTGAGCGCTGGCGCGTATGTCTTTGGGTGCTTTGCGGTCTACATACAATTGACCGGTTACAAAGAAGAAGTCATAACAGATGCCATGCAAGGCAATACCAACGATAAGAAGTGCTGAAGATTCAGGGAAACTGGAGAAAATAAAGTAGCGCAAAGTCCAGGCTAACATGCCTACCAGCAACATCCATTTTACACCCAGTCGGATAATAAAAAATGGTACGAGGAGCATAAATAAAACTTCACTTACCTGACCAATGGTCATGAAGGAGGCCGATTTCTCACCAAAGGCCATCGCTGTTATAAAATCATTTGTGCGGGCATAGTAGAAGGCCAGTGGAATACAAATCAGAAAACTACATAACGCGAAAATGCCAAAGTTACGCTCGCCCATAAGTTTAATAGCATCAAGGCCAAGGGCTTTACTGAAACTAAACGCCTGACCTTTTGCCTGCGGAGGTGCAGCAGGTAACGTGAAACTGTAAAGCCCATAAATAAGTGACATGAGGGCGCACATCTTTAGGGGGATGTTAGTGGCCTGCGCATTTTCGATACCGGTAAGCATTTTTATTAACGGGATATCAACCCAACCCAAAACAGTTTGTGCCACTACCAACCCGGCCATAATCCAGCCAATGGTTCCCCATACGCGAATAGCGGGGAATTGTTTGTCAGGATTATCGATGTTGGCAAAGGCAATGGCATTGACTAACGCCAGTGTAGGCATGAACAGCATGAAATAGGCAAACATCACCCAGATGAAAGTTCCCGGATCAGTTATTTGTGCCGCATACCATAACAAACCAGCGCCAACCAGGTGGCAAAAAGCATTTACCTTTTCCGCGTTTATGTAGCGGTCAGCAATAAGCCCAACAAACAAAGGCGCCAGCAACCCAGCCCAATTGTGTGTTGCATAGGCACTGCCAATAATGGAGTTGATTCCCTCGGTGCCTTTAAAAGCCTCCAACAGGTAACTACCCATGGTAACAAAAAAGCCGCCCCAAATAAAAAACTGGAAGAACATCATCACGCTTAAGCGTAGGTTGAGATTAGTGTGTGGAGTTGCCATGGTTTGAATCGGATTGAGCATCTAAAATTGCACGAATAAATCGATTGCGCAAGTACTCAGATAAATTGCAAACGTTTGCATAAAATCTACCCAAAGGTTTTACTTCTTTTCGATATATTGCTCGTGAACACTAAACCTGATTTAACGTGAATAGAAAATTACGAATGGGTATGGTAGGCGGAGGTAAGGATGCTTTTATTGGATCCATTCACCGGATTGCAGCCAATATGGATGGTTTGATTGAGATTGTGGCCGGTGCCCTCAGTATAAACCCAGAGACTGCCAAAGAAAGTGGACGAATGATTTTTCTGGAAGAGGAGCGAACCTACCTGACTTATGAAGAAATGCTGGAGAAAGAAGCTAAACTTCCTGCCGACAAGCGCCTGGATTTTGTAACCATCGTAACACCGAATTTCGCGCATTTTGCACCTGCCATGCTGGCCCTGGAAAAGGGATTCCATGTAGTTATTGAAAAGCCCATTACGCTTACCTTAGATGAGGCCCGTCAACTAAAAAGGAAAGTTGAGGAAACCGGTTTGTTATTGTGCCTGACTCACACCTACTCCGGTTATCCCATGGTGCGGCAAGCAAGGGCAATGGTTCGTGACGGTGTATTTGGGAAAATCAGGAAAATTATGGTTGAATATCCGCAAGGCTGGCTCAGTAAAATGAGTGAGCGGGAGGGTAATGCACAAGCCGCCTGGCGTACTGACCCAAAACGGTCTGGCAAAGCCGGTGCTATGGGCGATATAGGAACGCATGCGGCACATCTGGCAGAGTTTATTTCTGGATTAAAGATTACACACTTGTGTGCCGATCTCAACATTGTAGTTCCGGGCAGGGCGTTAGATGATGATGGAAACGTGTTATTAAAATTTGATAATGGTGCGGCCGGAGTGCTGGTGGCAACACAAATAGCAGCGGGGGAAGAGAATGCCTTACGCATCCGGATTTATGGAGAGCATGGTGGATTGGAGTGGGCGCAAATGGACCCGAATACACTACTGGTAAAATGGCTAGATAAGCCTACACAAATTTTAAAAGCGGGTACTAATGGTTTTATCCACGCGGAGGCCGCTTTCAATACGCGAACTCCAGGAGGACATCCTGAAGGATACCTGGAGGCTTTCGCCAACTTGTATCGCAACTTTGCCCTTACACTATCAGCAAGATTGGATGGAACAAAGCCCTCGGCTCTTCTCGATTTTCCTTCGGTAGACGATGGAATAAGAGGTATGGCTTTTATCGATAATGTTGTGAAGAGTGGCGGCAGTAAAGAAAAATGGACACCGTTTGAAGTATAAGTATCTATGAAAACAATTAAGGGCCCGGCCATATTCTTAGCTCAGTTTATAAGTAACGAACCTCCGTTTGATGATCTCAAGTCAATTTGCAAGTGGGCTGCAGCATTGGGTTATGTGGGTGTTCAGATACCCACATGGGATGAGCGCTTTATTGATTTAAAAAGATTAGCGGAGAGCAAGACCTATGCGGATGAATACCGTGAGACAGTTGAATCATGTGGGGTTCAAATAACCGAACTCAGTACGCATCTTCAAGGTCAGCTTGTGGCTGTGCACCCGGCTTATGATGTTATGTTCGATGGTTTTGCTCCCCAAAAATTAAAGGGCAACTACAAAGCACGAACGGCCTGGGCTGTTGATCAACTTAAACTCGCGGCAAAAGCCAGTAAAAACCTGGGGTTAAAAGCACATGCTACTTTTTCCGGTGCACTGTTATGGCATACCGTGTATCCGTGGCCACAGCGCCCTACTGGATTGGTAGAAGCGGGATTTAAAGAGCTTGCAAAACGTTGGCTTCCGATTTTAAATGTATTTGATAAAGCGGGTATAGATGTTTGCTATGAAATACATCCGGGCGAGGACCTGCATGACGGTGTAACCTTTGAGCGTTTTCTGAAAGAAACTGGTAATCACCCTCGGGTTAACCTGCTTTACGATCCAAGTCATTTTGTATTGCAACAATTAGATTACCTGCAATACATTGATTTTTATCACCCCTACATAAAGATGTTTCACGTAAAGGATGCAGAATTTAATCCTACGGGTAAAAGTGGTGTTTATGGTGGCTTTCAGGATTGGATAAACCGTCCCGGTCGATTTCGCTCGTTGGGCGATGGCCAGGTAGATTTTAAAAGCATTTTTTCGAAACTGGCTCAATACGATTATGCCGGATGGGCCGTGCTGGAGTGGGAGTGTTGTATAAAGCACCCCGAACAAGGTGCATTGGAGGGGGCTGGCTTTATTAAGGATCATATTATTCGGGTTACCGATAAGGCATTTGATGATTTTGCTTCCGCAGGAACAGATGTTAAATTGAACAAAAAAATACTAGGCATATGATGAACAAAATTTTAGTAACAGCACTCTTTTTGTCCTTGATTGTTTCCTGTGGAGGAAACAAAACAGCCGACCAAAATCAGGATGAACCTGCTCAACTTTCAACCAGTCAAATAGCCGCTATTGGTAAAATGCTGGTAGATGATTCAGATTGTAAAACGTGCCATCATCCTACTAATAAAATTATAGGTCCGGCACATAAAGAAGTGGCTGAAAAGTATGCGTTCAACGATGAGAATATTAAATACCTTGCTAAACGCATAATTGAAGGTGGAAGCGGTGTTTGGGGTGAGGTACCCATGAATGGTCATCCAGATCTGAAACAAGAAGATGCTGAGAAGATGGCGATTTATGTTCTTTCACTTGACGGTGAAGAAAAAAAATAATCATGACTCAGTTGGTGTTTGAGAACGAGTATGTCATCTGTGAACTGGATGATGCATTACCTGTTCTGAAGCATCGCTGGAAAATTGAACCTCCAGGAGAGACATTTCGTGCTAATTTAATTACCATTCAGGAACGATATATTGAATTAGCTAAGTCCTATGCTAACCTGGCCTGGTTAGCGGATACGCAGTTACTGGGCGAGGTAGATCAGGAAACTGAAGAATGGTTTTCTAATGTGTGGGAAGATTTGTTGTTTGTAAAAGCCGGTGTAAAGTATCATGGAGTGATATTAGGCGATGACTTTTTTGCCGAATATCCTATGGAGAAATTTAAGTTGAATGCAGAGGAGAAATTTGCAACACACGGAGTTCAGCTTGCTGTTTTTTCAGATGAAGAGGAAGCCTATGAGTGGATTAGAACGCGATAACGTATAACTTATGAAAAGAAGAACATTTATTCAACATTCAGCCCTGGCCGCTACAGGTGGTATTTTACTACCGTCATTACTCAGTTGCAACATACCTTCAACTGAAAAGTCTGTCGGTATTCAGCTCTATACATTAAAAGATATTATTCTTAAAGATGTAAAGGGTACGCTTCAGCAAGTAGCAAATATTGGTTTTAAAGATTTGGAGGCGTACAGCTACAGTGATGGTAAGGCACTGGGTCTTCCGTATCAGGATTTTATTTCTATGGTCAACGGAATGGGCATGAAGGTGGTGAGTGGACATTATAGTACCGGTCAGGCATTCCCCGCAATGAAAGGCACACTTGTAAACGACTGGGAACGTGCGGTGGAGGATGCTCAAAAGGCTGGTCAGAAGTACATGATCATTGCCTGGCTTCACCCCGATGAGCGCAAAACGTTGGATGATTACAAAAGGGTAGGGCAGCTAATGAATAAGGCCAACGAAGTATGTAAAAAAGCTGGCGTTTCCCTTGGCTATCATAATCATGAGTTTGAGTTTGTTAAGCTTGAAGATCAGGTTCCTTATGATGTATTGGTAAAAGAACTTGACCCTTCTGTTGTTTTAGAACTGGATATTTACTGGACAACCTTTGCTGAAGTGAATGCTCTGGAACTGTTTAAGAAACACGCAGGACGAATTCATTTATGGCACGTTAAAGACATGGATAAGGTTGACCGCAAGCTTCAAACCGATGTAGGCTCAGGTTCAATAGATTATAAATCAGTTTTTGCAGCAGCGCAACAATCAGGGATGAAGCATTTCTTTCTGGAGCAAGAATATTTTACCCGACCACAGATAGAGGCGATTTCATTAGGGTATAATCATCTGAAGACAATTATTTAAGGGCACGTATTCTCACAAAATAAAAAAGCCAGTTGTTAACTGGCTTTTTTTTTAGTTTGGTGGCTGTCGTTATGTCGCCCATGTTTTCCCAACCTCACTCAATGGCATACAGCCATTGTAGTATCCAGGCACGGCCTCATAACGTAAGACTTCCGTTGCACCTGGCTTGCTGGTAAAAAAGCCCAGCATGGTGAGTTCTTTCATCATCATTATGAAAGGTCTCTGTTCCGGCTTTTCTTCGATAGCTTTTTGGTGTGCCTCCAGTACGTAAGCCTTTTGTTTCTCACCATTCAATTTCAAAAATCCCGAGGTGGTTATAAATTCATCTAAGGCCGTCATAAACTTCTCGCGATCAGATTCCTTGTAAGCTTTATAAATCATCTGCTCAATAAAGGATGGTACACCCGCTTCTTTTGCACCTGGGGTATCCGTTTTAGGTATGATAATCTCAGCAACCTCAGTAATTACAAAGGCTTGATCTGCTGTGAAAAATTCAGGTGTCCACTCAAGGCCTGGGGTAGCTTTGCAACCTTTTAAAATGCCCATAATGGCGGGTGCTGAAACTACACCACCCATCAGAATAGCTGTTCGTTTAATTACTTCTCTTCTGTTCATAGAGCGATTGATTAAAGGTTTTGTTTTTTAAGTTCTTCAACAGCAAAATTTACTGCCCGGGCCGTAAAGGCCATGTAGGTTAGCGATGGATTTACGCACGAAGCGGATGTCATAAATGAACCATCCGTTACAAAAACATTTTTACAGGCATGAACCTGATTGTTTTTATTGAGTACTGAAGTTTTTGGATCCTTTCCCATGCGGGCTGTACCCATTTCGTGAATACCCAACCCAAGTCCATGCTGATTGGGATTATCATAGGAGCGAACGTTTTTAAAGCCTGCTGCGTCCAGCATTTCGGCTGCATCATTCGCCATGTCTTTACGCATTTTATAGTCGTTCTCTTTGAATTCCGTATCAAACAGTAACGTTGGCAAGCCATACTTATCTTTTTTGTCAGGGTTGATGGTAACCCTATTGGTAGGATCAGGCAGTACTTCACCAAACCCACCCATACCGATGCTCCATTTTCCTGGTGTAGTTACGGCTTCTTTCAATTGCTCACCAATACTTAACTCGGCTACTAATCTACCCCAGCCTTGACGACTTGCCCCACCTTGATATCCGAAACCGCGAAGGTAATCGCGTTTATCTTTTCCCAAGTTTCGGAAGCGAGGAATATAAATGCCATTCGCCCGCCTGCCGTAGTAGTATTGATCTTCAAAACCATCTACTTCAGCACTGGCACCAACGCCTAAATGATGGTCCATAATGTTGCGGCCCAATTGATCACTGTCATTACCTAGTCCGTTCGGGAAACGATTGGATTTTGAATTCATTAATATAAAGGTGGACCCCATCGTTGAGGCACATAGAAAAATTACTTTAGCATAATATTCTACCTGTTCACCGGTTTCTGCATCAAGTACTTTTACGCCTGTAGCCTTGCCCTTCTGTTCATCATAAATTACTTCGTAAACAATGGAATTTGCGCGAAGTGTCATATTTCCAGTTGCCGCTGCTGCGGGCAACGTAGCTGAGTTACTGCTGAAATAGGCCCCATAGGGACAACCGCGGCTGCATTGGTTTCGGTATTGGCACGTTCCGCGTTGCGGACTTTTATCATGGGCTAATGGACCGGCCAGGTTGGCCACACGACCAATGGTTAATACCCTGCCGAACTTATCTTTCATGGATTTCTTCAATTCCTTCTCCACACAATTCAGCTCCATGGGCTGAATAAATTTACTGTCCGGGAGATAGTCAAGCCCTTCTGCCTGTCCACTTACACCAATAAAGGTCTCAACATAATCGTACCAGGGTTCTATTTCCTTGTAGCGTACCGGCCAGTCAATGGCAATTCCATCTTTCACGTTGGCTTCAAAATCCAACGGTGCCCAGCGATAACTCTGACGGCCCCACATAATAGACCGGCCACCTACATGATAGCCACGCATCCAGTCAAAGCGCTTTCCTTCTTTTTCCGTATATGGATTTTCAAGGTCGTTGACAAACCAATGCTTGGTGGATTGGCGAATGGTATAACCGGTTCGGTTTTGAACGCCCTGTTTTTCCAGATCTTCAGCTGTTGGGCGATCGGCAAAGGGTAATTGCCAGGGATCTTTTGTGGCAGTAGGGTAGTCAGGGTGCTTCACATCCCTTCCACGTTCCAGCACTAAAGTTTTTAATCCTTTTTCAGTAAGTTCTTTGGCGGCCCATCCACCACTGATGCCAGTGCCGACTACAATAGCATCGAATGTGTTTTCTTTTGTTGCGTCAATGTTTAGGTACATAAGGGGTTCAATTATGACAGAAAGTAAATATACTGGAACGTCTCATTTATAAGCATTTTTTCAGAGGGTAATTGCGGGTGTTTTTTGGTTGACGATAATTTTTCTTCGCAATCGTTTGCATGAAATTTTGTACTGCTTAGGCGTAGTGGGTTCATATCATTGCTTATCTTTCAGAATGTACCGATTTACCCTTATTTTAGCCATTCTTGCCCTGTCAGGATGCGGCCAGAAGAAAGAGGAAATTCCTCCACTACCCACCATGCAAACATCGTCCGGAAAGATTATTGTTTACCAGCTAATGACCCGGCTTTTTGGAAACAAGGAAACGTTAAACAAACCCTACGGAACTCTGGAGGAGAATGGTGTAGGTAAGTTCTCGGATATTAACGACCGTGCGCTGATATCGCTAAAGCAGTTGGGTATTACACATGTTTGGTACACCGGTGTTCTGGAGCATGCGCTGCTTACCGATTACACAAAATATGGAATACCGTTGGATGATGCCGATGTGGTGAAGGGCAGAGCAGGGTCTCCTTATGCCATTAAAGATTATTACGATATTAATCCAGACCTGGCAACTTCTGTTACTAACCGCATGCAGGAGTTTGAGCAACTTATTGAACGCACACACCGCCACGAGTTAAAAGTCTTGATTGACTTTGTACCCAATCATGTGGCCAGGGCATATCAATCTGATGCGAGACCAAAAGGCGTAAGGGATTTAGGTGAGGACGATGATACTTCTGTGAAATTTAAAGCAAGTAATAATTTTTATTATTTACCCGGAGAGTCCTTTCAGGTTCCAAGGGATTATAATTCACTTGGACTTGATAACACATTTCTTACGAAAGATGGAAAGTATGAGGAGATGCCCGCCAAAATTTCAGGTAATGGCAGCTTAACATCTTCTCCCGGTATGTTTGACTGGTTTGAAACGGTAAAACTGAACTATGGTGTCGATATACTAGGCGGCAATAATACCGGGTTTGATCCTGTTCCGGACACGTGGATAAAAATGAAAGACATTTTAGTTTATTGGGCTGGCAAAAAAGTGGATGGCTTTCGGTGTGATATGGCGGAAATGGTACCAGTAGAATTTTGGAATTGGGCCATCCCACAAGTTAAAGCGGTTAACCCTGAAATTCTATTCATAGCGGAAATCTATAATCCTGCACAGTATCGAAATTATCTTAACAAAGGTCGTTTCGATTTTCTGTATGATAAAGTTCAATTATATGATACGCTTAGGGATTTGATTGCAGGAAGAAAAAGCACGCGTGATATTGGAGCTATACAAAAAAGTCTGGATGGCATTAATTCATTCATGCTTCATTTCATGGAAAATCACGATGAGCAGCGCATTGCTTCAAAACATTTTGCAGGTAATCCGTGGAAAGCGATCCCAGCCATGGTGATTAGTTCTACAATTGATCAAGGGGCGGTGATGATCTACTTTGGCCAGGAGGTCGGAGAACCTGCCACAGGAAACCCAGGTTTTGGGAGTATTGAGGGGCCAGGGGTGACAACTAAATGGGATTATTGGGGTGTTCCGGAACATCAGAAATGGATGAATGGTGGGGCCTTTGATGGCGCACTACTCAGTGAGGATCAAACAGAACTTAGAAACTTTTATTCATCAATATTGAATCTGGCGGGTAAACATCCTGCTATTGTCTCTGGCGATTATGAAGATATAACAGCGTATAACATTGATCAGAAAAATTTTAATGATGATGTGTTTGCCTGTCTTCGATTTACTGGCGATAGAAAATTACTGGTAGTTGCGGGGTTTAACACATCGGCCAGAAGGATTAGCGTTTCAATCCCATCATTGGTAGCAGATAAATTATTGATCAGTACAAATAAAGAATACACCCTTCGAGAAATCTTATGGAAAGGAGAGGGCAAGACACTGAAGGAGCTTACGGTGAATCTTGAACTTCCGGCATTTGGAGCTTTTGTTTTTGAAATAGAATAGTTGATTATGAGTTTAGAAAAAATTCCCGGACAGGTTCGGGTAATGATTGAGAATGTACAACCCGAGGTGGATGGTGGTCGCTATCCGGCCAAGCGAACAACTGGCGAAAGGGTTGATGTTACCGCAGATGTTTTTGCAGATGGTCACGACCATGTGAGGGCCGAAGTTCTGTATAGAAAAGTTGGCACAAAAGAATGGAGCAGAGTGCCCATGGTGGAACAGGGTAACGATTCATGGAGAGGTTCTTTCTACACAACCGATAAATCGGATTATGTTTTTACCGTGGAAGCATGGATTGATCACCTGGAGACGTGGCATGATGGCATAAAGAAAAAGGCGCAGGCCATGCTTAACGTAAAGTTGGAACTATTGGAAGGTGCTATTTTATTGGAGCGTGTTGCCGGAAAGAAAGAAAAGGAATTGATTCAATTGGCAACAAAATTCAGAGACGATAAAAAGTACCTGGAAAATGTAGAGTATGTTCAAAGTGCCGAATTTAATGAGCTTGTTCACAACCATCCGTTACGTGAATTTGAAAACCGGTATAAAAAAGAATTGGTTGTAGTAGTTGAAACGTCAAAAGCATTATTCAGTACATGGTATGAATTATTTCCACGATCAGCGGCTGCTGACGGCAAGCATGGTACTTTTAAAGATGTAATAAAATTACTTCCACGTGTATCGGCTATGGGGTTTGATGTATTATATCTTCCACCCATTCATCCTATCGGAAAAGTAAACCGTAAAGGGAAAAACAACAATGTAAAGGCGAAAGAAGGTGAACCAGGCTCACCGTGGGCTATCGGTAGCGATGAAGGTGGACATAAAGCTATTCATACGGAGTTAGGTACGTTAGATGATTATAAAAAACTAATCGCGGAAGCAAAGAAGCTGGGAGTTGATATTGCGCTTGATCTCGCCTTTCAATGTGCACCGGATCACCCGTATGTAAAGGAACATCCCGGCTGGTTTAAGCAGCGGCCAGACGGTTCTATACAATACGCAGAAAATCCACCTAAGAAGTACCAGGACATCTATCCTTTCAATTTTGAATGCGAAGACTGGCAAGGCTTATGGAATGAATTGAAGTCTGTAATTCTGTATTGGGTTGAGCAAGGAGTAACCATTTTCCGGGTGGATAATCCACATACTAAGCCCATTCCATTCTGGGAGTGGGCAATAGCGGAAGTGCATAAGCAGTATCCGGATGTTATATTTCTTTCCGAGGCGTTTACCCGTCCAAGAATTATGGCCTCACTGGCTAAATCGGGTTTTACACAATCCTATACTTACTTTACCTGGCGGGTGAGCAAGCAGGAGTTAATCGGGTATATGAATGAGTTAGTATACGGTCCATCACGAAATTATTTCCGTCCTAACTTTTGGCCCAATACACCCGATATCCTTCCGTATCATCTCCAGCATCAGGGCGAAAACATGTTTATCATTCGCCTGGCGTTAGCAGCAACACTTTCATCCAGTTACGGAATTTATGGTCCGCCTTATGAATTCTACGACAACAATCCGGTTCCCGGCAAGGAAGAATATATGGATTCGGAAAAATATGAGATAAAAGAATTTAACTGGAGGCGCACCAACCGGATGACGGATATTATTTCCATCATCAACAAAGCGCGCAAGGAACACAAGGCACTGCAGTCAACCTGGAATATACAATTTTGTTCCATTGAGAATGATGCCTTACTCGCCTATATCAAGTATACCGATGATCTAAGCAGTATCATTCTGGTGATTGTAAATCTTGATCAGCATAATAAGCAGCATGGTTATGTTCAATTACCGAAATATCTGCTGAATATCGGTGATCATATCAATGTTAAACTTCATGATTTAATGACGGATGAGCACCACACCTGGACACAGGAGTGGAATTTTGTGGAATTGAATCCGCACAAAATACCTTTCCATTTATTTAAGCTAAACATACACGAATCCCATATGTAAGATGAGCGCCTCTCCAAAAAATTCAGAAGCCTTATGGTTTAAAGATGCTATTTTATATGAGGTGTCTGTACGTGCTTTTTATGACAGCAACGGAGATGGCATTGGTGATTTTAACGGTTTGGTTCAAAAACTGGATTACCTCGAAGATCTTGGCATTAACACCTTGTGGCTTTTACCTTTTTATCCATCGCCACTAAAAGATGATGGGTATGATGTTACAGATCATTATGACATCCATCCGGATTACGGCACGCTATCCGACTTCAAAGCATTTTTAAAGGAAGCTCATTCACGGGGCATACGCGTAATTACAGAACTGATACTCAACCACACCTCCGATCAACATCCCTGGTTTAAGCGTGCGCGCAAAGCAAAGCCCGGTTCACGTTATCGTGAATTTTATGTTTGGAGCGATACTCCGAACAAATATGCCGAGGCGCGATTGATCGTTCAGGATGATGAATCCTCGAATTGGACGTGGGACCCTGAGGCGAAGGCTTACAATTGGCACCGCTTTTATCGCCATCAGCCGGAATTGAATTACGAAAACCCGGAAGTTCAAATGGAAATGATCAAGGTCATTGACTTTTGGATGAAGATGGGTGTTGATGGATTTCGATTGCCATCCGCTCCGTTTTTATTTGAGGAGGAGGGAACCAGTTGTGAAAACCTACCACAAACACATGATTTCTTAAAGCGTATTCGTGCACACATCGATAAGAATTATAAAAACCGGATACTAATTTCAGAAGCCAACCTTTGGCCTGAAGATGCAGCCACCTATTTTGGGGATGGCCAGGAGTGCCATATGAATTTCAATTATCCGCTAATGCCACGCTTATTCCTGGGGCTAAGAACGGAAGATAGTTATCCCATTGTTGATATTCTGGAACAAACACCCGACACACCTCCCAATAGTCAGTGGGCATTATTCCTTCGAAATCATGATGAACTTGGATTGGAGATGGTGACGGAGGAAGAGAAGGATTACTTGTTTAAAGCTTACGCGAACGATCCGCATACCAAATACAACCTGGGTATCCGCAGGCGATTAGCTCCTTTGTTGAATAATGACCGTAAGAAAATTGAATTACTTCATTCTATTTTACTCTCGCTACCGGGTTCGCCTGTGCTGTACTATGGCGATGAAATTGGCATGGGTGATAATATTTATTTAGGTGATCGATTTGGTGTTCGTACACCCATGCAATGGAGTATGAATGTAAATGCCGGCTTTTCCAACGCCAATCCACAAAAGCTTTATTTGCCGGTTATCACCGATCCGATCTATCGCTATGAATCGGTGAACGTGGCTACACAGGATGAAAATCCATCCTCATTGCTGTGGTGGATTCGGCAGGTTATTGCCATGCGCAAAAGACTTAGTGTGTTTGGTCGTGGCGATATGAAATTTATTGACAGCACGAATAGTAAAGTGTTATGCTTTTTGCGATCCTACGAAAAACAACACATAATTCTGGTGGCTAACCTTTCACAATTTTCACAGGTCACTTCACTTAATCTTACTGAGTTTAAGGATTGTGATGTGACCGAAGTTTTTAGTCAGAATAGATTCATGAACGTAGGGGATGGACAATACCCTATTACCATTGGTCCGTACGGGTACTATTGGTTGCAGTTGGATACGGTTGATAAAAAATCCAAACCTGAAACCAGTGGCGAGCTTCCGCTTTTTGCCACAGATATTTCGTGGGAAAAGGTTTTCAATTCTTATAATGAGAAGCGCCAGTTCGAACGAAAAATTCTTCCACCTTTTATGAAGAAATGCCGGTGGTTTGGTGGAAAAGCCAAAGTCATCAGCAAAATGGGTATTGAAAAAATGATTCCGTTGAAGGTTAATGGTCAGACACATTACCTTACATTGGTGGAAGTACACTATGTTCAGCGCTTGCCGGAGTTGTATTTCCTTCCCCTCACGTTTGCGCCAGCCGATACGGTGATTGATCGTGTAGAATATCATGCACAAAGTGTGATATGCCGGGCTGAGATTCAGGATGAAGTTGGTTTTGTAATGGACAGCAGCTATGACAAGAGCTTCCGTGATTATCTGTTCCTGAGTATGGATAAAAAGTCACGGGTAAAGTTTGATGATGGAGTTTTAGAATTTAATTCAAGTGTGTTTAACAAGATTATTCTTGACGATGAAGTTGATTCAAAAGTGCTAAAGGCCGACCAAAGCAATACAGCCATCATCTATAATGACAAATATTTCTTTAAGTTTTATCGAAAGCTTGAGCGAGAAATTAACCCTGATCTGGAGATTGTAAGATTCCTTTCGGAGAACACCAGTTTTTCAAACAGTCCGAAATATGCCGGAAGCGTTGAGTTTGTGGATTCAGACGGTAGTGTTATTGTATTCGGATTGTTACAGGAGAAAGTGGAAAATCAGGGTGAAGCCTGGAGTATGACCACCGATTCGGTGGGAAGATTCTTTGAACGCGTTATCACAAAAGCCAAAAAGGAGAAGCTTCCAAAGTTGATAAACAAATCAAGCATAGCCTTTGAGGAGGCACCTGAATTGATTCAAGAGTTTATCGGGCGAGGTTTTTATGAACGAGTAGTACGCCTTGGACAACGAACAGCTGAAATGCACCTGGCGCTTGCATCAGACCAGAGTAATCCAGCCTTTGCACCGGAGCAATTTACGGCTAACTACCAACGATCCTTGTATTCATCGTTACGCAAGCTTGTACGCGATCGGTTTAATTTATTGGAGTCATCCCTCTCTAAACTTAATCCTGAAGTTCGGGAACTCGCTAAAAAGGTTCTTGCCATGGAGAATGACGTATTGGATTGCTTCAAGGAAATCTACGAGGTACGCATTCATGCCACGAAAACACGGATTCATGGCGACTTTCATTTGGGTCAGGTATTATTCACCGGTAAGGACTTTGTAATTATTGACTTTGAAGGTGAGCCTGGATTTTCTTTTAGTGAACGCAGACTAAAGAAAAATCCGTTGAAAGATGTTGCGGGCATGATGCGCTCATTTCAATATGCAGCCTTTGGTAAGATTTTACTCAATGAAAATTACCGTGATCGGGACATGGAGTTCCTGGAATCATGGGCTGAGCAATGGCAGCATTATGTAAGTCGCTTTTATTTTGGAGCCTATCTTGAGCGGCTTGGCTTGGGCAAGGAGTTGTCGTACGAAAATGAAGTTCTCATCCGTACATTTCTGATAGAGAAAGCTATATATGAACTTGGTTATGAATTAAATGGTCGTCCCGACTGGGTTGCGATACCGTTACGTGGGATTTATTACCATATGAGCAGGTATGCATTAGCCAAGGAAGATCGGGAGAGTAAGAAGAAAGCGAAAAAATAAACTCTATTCATTGATTAAATTTCTATCAGTAATTGCAATGCCACAAAATCACGAAGTCACCAAATCGCACAAAAAGGTATTTGAGCCCATTCCTCAAGAGCTTGAGCGAATTGGAAAACTTATCGTGGATTCTGCGTTTACTGTTAAATTGGAACCCATCTCAAAAATACCCCGTCATTGCGAACGCAGTGAAGCAATCTCATTTTTTCAAAGCTCTGGACGAGATTGCTTCGGTCGTTCCTCCCTCGCAATGACGCGTTGTCTATTTTTGAGATGGGTTCTGGTAAATCCAGTTTGGGATGCTCAAATTCTGAGTCATTTAAAAATAACCAATAAACGTCTGGGATATCTGATAAATTTTAATGTTGCTAACATAGGTTCAGGTATAAGACGTTTTGTGTTATAAAATTTTGTGTTTTTGTGCTTTAGTGGCATAAAGTCTATTACGTAAGATAATTTACTATGGGTAAAAAGAAAAAGATATCACTCGAAGCAAATGTTACCGCGGATGTTTACAGCCGGTTAACCGATTTTGATATTCACTTATTTAAAACGGGTAAGCACTTTAAACTTTATGAAAAGCTCGGTTCTTTTCCGGTTGAGTTTAATGGTAAGAAGGGAACCTATTTTGCCGTATGGGCACCTAATGCCCGCACTGTTTCTGTGATTGGAAACTTCAATTATTGGAATAGTGAAAGTCATAAACTTGCGCCCCGCTGGGATGAATCCGGAATATGGGAAGGTTTCTTTCCTGGTGTGCAGCGGGGTGAAGCATACAAGTATGCTATCCATTCCAATACAGGTGATTTTCTGGAAAAGGCTGATCCGTTTGCCATGTTTGCTGAAACGCCACCTAAAACAGCTTCTATTGTTTGGGATACAGCATACGAATGGAAGGATAAAAAATGGCTGGAGAAACGCAAAGCACAAACCGGCAAACCCAAACCATACTCCGTGTATGAAGTGCATTTCGGTTCATGGCGAAGAAAGTATGATGATGGAAATCGCTCGTTAAGTTATCGTGAAATGGCCGATGAGTTGGTGGCCTATGTATCCGATTTGGGTTTTACCCATGTAGAATTTTTGCCGGTGATGGAGCACCCGTTTTTCGGATCGTGGGGTTATCAGATCACAGGATATTTCGCGCCTTCAAGCCGGTTTGGAACGCCCGAGGAGTTCATGTATTTAGTCGACTGTTTTCACCAGGCTGGTATCGGAATTATACTCGATTGGGTGCCCTCGCATTTCCCGGGTGATGTGCATGGCCTGTATAAGTTTGACGGCACACATTTGTATGAACATTCCGATCCCCGCAAGGGTTTTCATCCCGATTGGAAGAGCTACATCTTCAATTATGGTCGTAATGAAGTGCGGTCATTTCTTATCAGCAATGCAATCTACTGGCTTGATCGTTACCACATTGACGGTTTACGTGTAGATGCTGTGGCCAGCATGCTCTACCTGGATTATTCTCGCAAAGAAGGTGAATGGATTCCTAACGAATATGGAGGTCGTGAAAATATTGAGTCCATTATACTCCTAAAAGAATTTAATGAGCAGGCCTATTCACAATTTCCGGATATCATTACCATCGCGGAAGAATCTACCGCATGGCCGGGTGTTTCCAAACCAACCTATTTAGGCGGACTTGGCTTCGGGCAAAAATGGATGATGGGTTGGATGCACGATACATTGAAATATTTCAAGAATGATCCTATTCATCGCAGGTTTCATCAAAATGAAATCACCTTCAGCATTATGTATGCCTTTACGGAGAACTTTATGTTGCCGCTTTCGCACGATGAAGTGGTGCATGGAAAAGGATCATTGCTGGGACGCATGCCCGGTGATGAGTGGCGCAGGTTTGCCAATCTTCGCTTAATGTTCTCGTATATGTACACCCATCCAGGTACAAAGCTCTTGTTTATGGGAGGTGAGTTCGGACAGTCTTCTGAATGGAATCATGATCAAAGTCTGGATTGGCATTTATTGCAATACCCTGCGCATCAGGGAATTTACCAATTGATGAAGGATTTGAATGTGTTGTATAAATCGGAAGCCGCGTTGTACCATTATGCCTTTGATGATCGTGGGTTTGAGTGGGTTGATTATTCCGATCATCAGAACAGCGTAATCATTTACCAGCGCAAGTCTGACAAGAAGGAGGATTTGTTACTTGTTGTATGCAACTTCACACCTGAAACACGCTATCATTACCGTGTGGGTGCTCCCTATCGTGGGCAGTGGCGCGAGATTTTTAATTCGGATGAGTTTAAATATGGCGGAAGTGGTGTACTCAATCAGGGAGCGCTTACAACAACTCCCATAAAGTATCATCAAAAGGATTATTCCTTATCTCTCACCCTTCCACCATTAGGTATTAGCGTACTGAAACTGGAAAAAGAAGAAACAGAATTTGAATTAGAGTAATTAACAATTAGCAATAATTAGAGTCACCAATTACTGATGAGTCATCAATTACCATTGACTATTGACTATTGACAGAATAAATGGAGAAGTACATCTGTATTCACGGACATTTTTATCAACCCCCCAGGGAAAACGCATGGCTGGAAGTAATTGAAGTGCAGGATTCTGCCCATCCGTATCACGACTGGAATGAGCGGATCTCAGCCGAATGTTACGCACCCAATGCTGCTTCCCGGATTTTAGAGGATGGTATCATCAAGAATATTGTCAATAACTATAGCCGCATCAGTTTTAATTTCGGACCAACGCTGCTTTCGTGGATGGAGGAAAATGACAAGGAGACCTATGAGGCTATTCTTGAAGCTGACAAAGAAAGTGAGAAGGTTTTTGACGGACATGGCTCTGCTTTAGCGCAAGTGTATAACCATATGATTATGCCGCTGGCTAATGCACGTGATAAGCAAACCCAAATTATTTGGGGCATACGTGATTTTGAACATCGCTTTGGTCGTGCACCAGAAGGCATGTGGTTGGCTGAGACTGCCGTGGATACTGCAACCCTTGAAGCATTGGCAGAGCATAATATTAAGTTTACTATACTGGCACCTCGTCAGGCCAGGGCTTTTCGAAAAATAGGAGCAGATCATTGGTCAGAACTCAATGGAACAAGTATCAACACACGTAAGGTTTACAAGGTGAATCTTCCTTCCGGAAAAAGTATTGCTGTTTTCTTTTACGATGGTGATATCGCGCAAGGAGTGGCTTTCAATGGTTTGCTCAATGATGGTGAAAAATTTTCTCACCGGTTGCGTAATGCTTTTGATAAGGACGATGCTGAGCCGCAGCTTGTTCATGTTGCCACCGATGGTGAATCATACGGGCATCACCACAAACATGGCGATATGGCCCTGGCGTTTTGCCTGGATCATATCCACCGGCTGAAGCATAACCATATTATGAATTATGGACAGTTTCTGGACCGTTTTCCACCCTTGTATGAAGTGCAAATTCACGAAAACAGTTCGTGGAGTTGCGTGCATGGTGTTGAGCGTTGGAGAAGTGATTGTGGCTGTAGCTCAGGAGGTAATCCAACGTGGAACCAAAAGTGGCGGCAACCCTTGCGCGAGGCGTTGGATTGGCTTCGCGATGAATTAGTTAAGATTTATGAAGCCAAAGCTTCCGATGTACTTAAAGATCCCTGGAAAGCGCGCGATGAGTACATCAATGTAATCCTTAAGCGAAATGACGACACCATTCGAAAGTTTTTGAAAAACCATTGTGCAAAGGACGTAGAGCAAAACAAGGTGTTTCGCCTGATGGAAATGCAACGCAATGCTTTGTTGATGTACACCAGTTGCGGTTGGTTTTTTGATGAAATTTCCGGTATTGAAACCATCCAGATTTTACAGTACGCTTGCCGGGCAATTCAATTACTACACCAAACAGCCGGAGCCGATTTTGAAGATGAGTTTATTCGTAAACTGGAAAAGGCTCCCAGTAATATTCCATCGCTTGAGAATGCTGGTAATGTATACAGACGCTATGTACTACCTTCAAAAACAAACCTGCAACGTGTGGGTATGCATTATGCAGTGGCTTCCCTGTTTGAAGAAGATCCTGAAGAAACCCCGGTGTTTAATTACACTACGGCCAACGAATTCTTTTTAAGAAAGGAAGCGGGCGAGCAGATACTAACGCTGGGTATAACCCGTGTACAATCCAACGTAACCCGCTCCGAAAGGCGTATGGCATTTGCTGTGGTGTACATGGGTAAACATAACATTATTGGAAACCTGGCGCTGGATATGGACCCCGTTGATTTCGAAAATATGAAATTCAGGGTGGGAACTGCTTTTGATGAAGGCCGGCTGGGTGATGTGTTGGGATACATGCAAACCTATTTTGGGCCAGATAAATATACGTTGTGGCAGTTGTTTAAGGATGAAAAGCGCAAGGTACTGGATATGATTACCCAGCAAAGTATGCGCGAGTTGGAAGAATCGTTACGCAGGGTATATAACCGCGATTACCCGTTAGTAAATGCTTTGTCGAATAACGATATACCGATACCGCGCGCGTACACCACTACATTTGAATACATTCTCAATGCCGACCTAGTGAATTCATTTCAGCCAGAAAAAATTAATGTAAAAGAGATTGAGCGTATTATGGGTGAGATGGTAAAGTGGGAACTAACCATTGAAGATCCTGATAAAATTGAACGCCTGGCAGGGGAGAGTATTTACAAGGAATTAAAACGCATCAGCGCAGAACGCAGTAATGTAAAGCGCATTGAACGGTTAAACAGGGTGTTTCCCTTGTTGCAGAAATTCAAGCTGGAGCCCATCCTGTATAAAACCCAAAACCTGTATTTCGAAATGTCGAAAGAAAGAGGGGCCGAAAAGCCGGAGTGGCTTACCCAGTTTAAATTGCTGGGTGAGAATTTGAAGGTGAAGGTGGAGTAGCGTTTGTGTTTCTGCAGTGGCCTTCTCGAAGCCGCTTTTGTTAGCGGCTGGAGGTTTGTCCCACTTTCATTTTTTCTCGTATTGTCGTCAATGTTGGCAACCAAATCATAAATATTTCTCCAATAATCAGCGGCACAAATGAAAAGAAATATTCATTTACAGTCCGGTCAAATGTCGGGTCGTCAATTTGTCCAATAAAAAGTCTAACGGAAAGAGTCCACCTATTCGTACTGCTACAAATGAGAAAACGCAGATATAACTCCTAATCATAAATTGTCGATGTACCGTTACGTTTTTCTTTTTTACTGACCACCATGCAGAAAATGTGGTCCCAATAACCAAGACGGCCAAAATAAAAAGTGAAACCCTGCACGGCTCACAAGAACTTATCAAGGATAGTCGAAGTGCGGAAAGTCCTGCAATAAAAGCTCCGATTATATAAATTTTACCTGTCAGTCGGTGAAAAGGCAAGTGTTTAGTTCTCACCCATTTTGAGAATTGAATTGGCCCAAATAGAAGTGCTAAAGTCCCGCCAATTAAATGTAGTCCAACCCAAAATGGATTATTTATAAAACTCGTACTCTTAAATCCAGTCAGGTAGACCGCTACGTTCTCAAGGAAGAAATAAATTGAAAGTCCAATAATTACTGCCCACCAAGCAATAGTAAAAAGTCGTTCGATTCTATTCATGTCAATTTTTGTAGTCTGAGTCGTCCCACCGCTTGACACTAACAATTGTCTCTATGTAATGCACATATTTTAGCTATATCATCAGGCAACCGTAATCTTATTCCTTCCCAAGGTCACCAACCCTTCTTCCTCCATTTTCTTCAGCAGGCGCGAAACTACCACCCGTGCGGTGCCGAGTTCGTTGGCTAACTGTTCATGAGTAATATTCAGGGTGTTGCTTTTAGCCAGCTCAACTTTCTTATGAATGAAGTCCAGTAACCGTTCGTCTAGTTTTTTAAATGCAATGGCATTCACCACATCCAATAATTCTTCAAAACGCTTGTGGTACAATCGGAAAATGTAATCGAGCCATTCCGGATATTCTTTAATCAGGAGGCTTACCTTATCAATCGGAATAAAAAGTATTTCGGTTTCTTCTTCGGCTACGGCTTTTACTTTGCTGGTGTCCTGGTGCATGCCACCCAAAAACGACATAATGCAACTTTCGCCAGCCTTGATGTAATACAGTAAAATTTCGCGACCGTCTTCATCGGTACGCAGTACCCGAATGCTCCCTTTGGTAACAATGGGTATGGATTTGATGTATGCGTTTTCATTTACAATTACATCACCTTCGTGAAAACTTTTGGTCATGCCAAAGTCTTCCAGTTTTGCTTTTAGTTTTGGTGATGATTCTAATTCGTTAATTTCCATATTCGAAGCTATTTACATTTGGGGGAGACTTACCTGTGAGGCATATATTTTTTCGTGACTGCCCGGAACTCCAAGCTGTTCTTTTGTTTTGCAATAACAAATAAAGCCTTTGTAGGAAGTCAGGTACAAGAAAGTATTTGAAAAAATTCCTGTTTTCGATTCGATCACCAGCAGGCCTTCAGCTTTGCGTAAAATATTCTGAAAATCCTGTACATCGATGCGAATAAAAGCCCCGTTCATTTTCAAGGCCTGCTGATGTTGCATGGCGTAAATAGGTACCATAAGTGGGTATCGTTTTTTTTTAAGAGAATACAAAATGAACTTGTCTATCGAAAGGGTGAAGGTAAGCACTAAATGCTTCTTTTGCCATTGGGTTGAAGCTTCAACCGAATTGAATGAGAGTTGGCGATTATGAAAAATATCAGGCGTGAACCTTTCCTTTTTCCTCCAGGTAATTCCACACCAGACTGCTTGCGCCTAAAATTGGTGCTGCCTGGTTCTGAAGTCCGGAGGGAAGAATTTTTACTTTTCCTCTAAACACCGGCATCAGGTTAGCCTCCATGTGTTTAATGGTAGGCTTGAAGATCAGATCGCCTGCGAGCGAAAGGCCACCAAATAAAAAAATTGCTTCGGGATCGGTGTGCACAACGGTTTCGGCAAGCTTGGTTCCGAGTATCCTGCCGGTGTATTCAAAAGCTTCGCGGGCAACAATGTCTCCGCGCACAGCGGCTTCCGTAATCATTTTTGTGTTCAGGTTATCAAAGCTGATACCCCGAAGTTCACTGGGCTCAAGGTGATCAGCCAAAAGCTTATAAACCGATCGTTTAATTCCTGTAGCCGAAACATAGGTTTCAAGGCAACCTCGTTTTCCGCAGTTACAATACCGGCCTGCATAATTCACTGTAGTGTGACCGAGTTCTCCGGCTATGCCATGTTTGCCATTAATGAGTTGTCCATTGCACACAAAGCCACTACCTAACCCCGTACCCAATGTTATGACAACAAAATCTTTCATGTTGCGGGCTGCACCGTATACCATTTCACCTACTGCGGCTGCATTGGCATCGTTGGTAACCAGGGTCGGCACACCAAAGGGTTTGGAAAGCATATCAGCCAAAGGAATAATTCCTTTCCATTTCAGGTTGGTGGCATGTTCAATGGTGCCCTTGTAATAGTTGCCGTTGGCTGCGCCAACACCAATGCCCACTAATGAATAATCGATACCCAGGTTGGTTATAGATTCTTTTATGGCCTTAGCCAGATCGTTAACCAGATCAGAAGCTTCTTCATATTCCTGGGTTTTAATCCGATCTTGAAACAAAACATTTCCAGAACGGTCAACGATGCCAAACTTGGTGTTTGTTCCTCCAATGTCGATACCGATGGTAATTTCTTTCATGTGTTCCAGTTTTATATGGACAGTATTTTTGCAATGCGCAGCATGTCGTGATCAATATCATGTGGCCTGTTCATAACAGCATCAAAGGCATTAAAAACAATTTTATTATCGCGTATGCCTACCATGGCATCGGTTTCCCCGGCCAGTATTCCTTCTACTGCAGCAACACCCATTCTACTGGCCAACACACGATCGAAGTAGGTGGGTGATCCACCGCGTTGAAGATGACCCAATATGGTTACTTTAATATCGAAGTACGAAGAACGTTCAGCAACTTTGCGTGCAATTTCATTAGCTCCGCCAATTCTTGATCCTTCTGCAATCACTACCAGGTTTGAGCGCTTGTTGGTAATTTCTCCTGCCGTTAATAATTCATAAACCCGGTCAAAAGAAGTTTCACTTTCAGGAATAATAATGGCACCGGCTCCACCGGCTACACCACTATACAAAGCAATGTATCCGGAGTTACGGCCCATCACTTCAATAAAAAACAGGCGGTCGTGCGATAGGGCAGTATCCCTGATTTTATCAATCGCCTCAACAGCTGTGTTGGTTGCGGTATCAAAGCCAATGGTATAATCTGTGCCTGCAATGTCATTGTCTATGGTGCCGGGAATGCACAGCGATGGCATTTTGAATTCGTTGTAAAGGGCATGTAAACCAGTAAAGGTACCATCGCCACCAATGGCAATTAGGGCATCAATTCCAACCTTAGTTAATTGATCATAGGCTTTTTTCCTCCCTTCCTTTGTTTTGAAGTCTTCGCTGCGTGCAGTTTTTAATATAGTACCGCCACGCTGAAGTATGTTGCCAACGGATCGTGCGCCTAATTTCACTACATCACCTTCAATCATGCCTTCATAGCCTTGCATGATTCCATAAACTTCTTTTTTATGATAGATGCCGGTACGCACAACGGCACGTATGGCGGCATTCATTCCGGGTGCATCTCCTCCTGAGGTGAAGACGCCAATTCGTTGAATAGAGGATGACATTGAATATGCTAAAACGTTCAAAAATAGTGGTTCAAAGCGACTTTTTCATGTGAGCAAGCTTAACTGGATTTCAATCGTTTGAAATGATTGATGAGGCCATTTGTTGAGGCATCGTGTGAAGTAATTTCTTCCTCTGATGCTAATTCAGGAAGTATCTTCTTCGCCAGGGCTTTGCCAAGTTCTACACCCCATTGATCAAAGCTAAAGATGTTCCAGAGTGCACCTTGAACAAAAATCTTATGCTCATACATAGCAATCAGGCTACCTAATGTACGCGGTGTTATTTGCTCAACTAAAATACTATTGGTTGGTTTATTTCCTTCAAATACCCGGTACGGTAAATGGAATTTAATCTGCTCCTTGGTGAATCCTGCTGCACGCAATTCTGTTTCAACTTCTTCCGGTGTTTTGCCGCGCATCAACGCCTCTGTTTGCGCAAAGAAGTTGGAGAGTAATTTATGATGATGGTCACCTACAGCGTTGTGTGTTTTTATGGGGGCAATAAAATCGCAAGGAATTAATTTTGTTCCCTGGTGAATCAATTGATAAAAGGCATGCTGTCCGTTGGTGCCTGGCTCGCCCCAAATGATGGGTCCGGTTTGATAGTTTACCGGCTGACCGGAGCGGTCGATTGATTTTCCGTTACTCTCCATGTTGCCTTGCTGGAAATATGCAGCAAAGCGATGCAGGTATTGATCGTAGGGAAGTATAGCTTCTGAAGCGGCACCGAAAAAGTTGTTGTACCATATGCCCAACAAGCCGAGTATTACAGGGATATTTTTTTCGAAGGGCTCTGTCCGGAAATGATTATCCATTTCATGGGCGCCCTCCAGTAGTTTAACAAAGTTGTCGTAGCCAATCGTGCACGCAATCGATAACCCAATAGATGACCACAAAGAATAGCGTCCACCAACCCAATCCCAGAATACAAACATGTTAGCGGGATCAATACCGAATTCGGTAACAGCTTTTTGATTAGTAGAAACAGCAACAAAATGTTTTTCAACGGCACCTCTACCACCTGTTTTCTCCGTAAACCATTTTTTGGCCGATTCTGCATTGGTCATGGTTTCTTGTGTGGTAAATGTTTTGGAAGCAATAATGAAGAGTGTTGTTTCAGGATTTACTTTTTTCATCACTTCTGCGATATGGGTTCCATCAACATTAGAAACAAAATGTGGTGTGATGGTCGACCAATAGGGGCGAAGTGCTTCCGTGACCATGTATGGCCCTAAGTCTGATCCTCCGATACCAATATTTACAATATCAGTAATGGCTTTGCCAGAATATCCTTTCCACGAACCGTCTTGCAAAGCGGTGGAGAATTTCTTTATCTGTTCCAATACACGATTTACTTCCGGCATTACATCATTACCATCTACCAGCATTGGCTTATCCGACCTGTTACGTAAGGCTACATGAAGTACGGGTCGGTTTTCTGTTTGATTAATTTTAAGGCCCTTAAACATCGCTTCTATGGAGGCCGTTAGCTCAACTTCATTAGCCAGGCTGAATAAATGTTGAAGGGTTTCCTCCAGAATAAGGTTCTTGGAGTAATCAACCAGGATTTCATTGAATTGAATATGAAATTTTTTGAATCTGTTTAAGTCTTCATTGAACAGATCGTGCATATGCAGGGCTTGCATGGAAAGAAAGTGAATTTCCAGGTTTCGCCAGGATTTTGTCTCAGTAGGGTTTACTATTGGCAGCATGTAATGATGATTAGGACATGCAATATAAAACGAAAAGCCCTGTTCCGATACTAAATCAGAACAGGGCTTTGGAGTATGGTTGTAAATTAAAAAAGCAGGGTGTACATAAAAAAAGCAGCGGACAGCTGCTTTGATGTAGCGCGGGGGGGAGTTGAACCCCCGACCTTTGGGTTATGAATCCAACGCTCTAACCACCTGAGCTACCGCGCCATTTATTTTATACCAATCTTTTTAGAACCCCCGTCCGCCTGTGGCGGATATGAATCCAACGCCCTAACCACTGTTCCTGTCTTCCTTCCGCGACTTAAACCAATACTTCAGCAGCTCAAAAGCCCGCAAACTTACAAAGATTGATACTATTCTGCCAAACCTGATTTTTATTTTGCCCGTGCGGAAAAATTAATCTAAATTCAAACACCTATGCGCACCATGGCAAAAAAGAAATTATTCACAGCCGATTACGAGATACATGCCTCCATTAAGATGTTGTATCCGTACATCCAAACGGCCAGTGGATTGTCGGAGTGGTTTGCTGATAATGTGACCATCAACAATATTGACAAAACATATAATTTCATCTGGGATCACGAAGAACATAAAGCCCGACTTACCTCACACCGTACCAATCATTTTGCCCGTTTTGAGTTTGTTCCTGAGAATGAAGATGACGAAAAGGACCCTTCTTATTTTGAACTCCGCCTTGAGTTTAATGAACTCACCCAATCGGTATTTTTAAAGGTTACAGATTACTCCGACTTTGATGATTTGCGGGAGTTGAACGATTTATGGGACGGTCTGGTGGAATTACTCCGCAAAACCGTTGGCGGATAGTTCATTTCAAATGCTTCTGCCATTATCTTTGGCGTGTTATTTGATTCTTTTCGGGGCGCTTAATTCCTGATGAAAAAACTCGACAAGCTGGTTCTGTCATCCTTTCTGGGGCCCTTTATCCTCACCTTTCTGGTGGTGGTTTTTATCCTGTTGATGCAGCACATGCTCAAGTATTTCGATGACATCATCGGTAAAGGTCTGGGTTTTGATGTTATCGGTCAGCTGCTTTTCTATTTTGCTGTATTTATGACACCTGTTGCACTGCCTTTAGCTGTGCTGCTATCTTCCTTAATGACTTTTGGAGCGCTGGGGGAGCATTTTGAGTTAACGGCAATTAAAAGTGCAGGTATTTCATTACTTCGAACGATTCAGCCAATCTTCTTTTTTGTGCTCATACTTACAGGTTGTGCTTTTTATATCAACAATAACCTGGTACCGAAAGCAGCTTTGGAAGCTTATAGTTTACTCTACGATATCAAGCAAAAAAAACCGGCACTTGATCTTCGTGAAGGTACCTTTTACAACGGCATTCCGGATATCAGTATCAAGGTGAATGAAAAATTCCCGGATGGTATAACCCTGAAAGATGTGATCATTTATGATCACCGGAAGAATGATGGCAATAAAGATGTAACCATTGCTGATTCCGGTAAGATGTATACAATTTTAAATGAACGCTACCTCAAACTGGAATTGTTCGATGGATATAATTACACGGAAGGTGCCAGTGCAGGTCAGGATTTTGTTGGAAAAACAGCCAGCTATGGAACGGAGACATTAAGCCGAAGCAAGTTTGCCAAAACACAGGTGGTATTTGATCTATCTTCATTTGGTTTAGTGCGTACGGATAAAAAGTGGTTTCAGGGTAACCGCATAATGCGGAATCTCAAAGAACTTGATAGCGACCTGGATTCACTTAATCGCGAAGTATTAAATCAACAGATTAGTCATTATGCGTCCTATCGAACATTCTTCAATTATCTTACGCGTAAAGATTCGGTTCCACTTCCCCGCGACCTCTATTCGTATAAATTAAAAAGGGACTCTTTAGCGCAACTTTCAACACTGCAGGCTGAACAATTATCGGAAGCTATTGAAATACCTTCGTCACAACGCCCAGGTAAAGATTCGATCGCGCAGCAACAATTAACAGACAGCGTCCCAACTAAACCTGTGGTCATGCCGGTTAAGCCGGTAAGAGAAAAGCGAACACGAAATACTGAAAAGGCAAGGAGTATTCAACAAATAACCATTGAGTCAAAACGGGTTGAGCCGATTATACCAAAGAAGCCTATCCTTACCGACTCAGCACGCCTCGCAAAACTGGATAGCATAATGGCGCTTCCCGTTACAAAGAGTGGTTATACTTCTGCGGTAAACAAAGCAAGGGTAGTAAAATCGCAGTTGGCTGGAGCTGTCAGTACGTTTGATTTTTATGCGATTGATGAGCGGGTTTTTCGCATTCAATGGCATAAGATTTTGGCAAGTTCACTGGCCTGTGTTGCCATGTTTCTGATTGGTGCTCCTTTAGGTGCCATCATCAAAAAGGGTGGACTTGGGGTTCCGTTCCTGGTTTCGATACTGTTTTTTATTGTGTATTACCTGCTGACCATGACAGGCGAGAAATGGGCTAAACAAGGTATCGTAAGTGTTGAGGTGGGTGTCTGGGCTGCAGATTTTATTCTGTTGCTGGTTGGACTAGTTTTTCTGCGCCAGGCTCGCATTGATGCAAGGCTTTTTGAAGCAGATTTTTACCGTGTTGTGTATGACAAAGTAAGCCGGTGGATAGGCAACAGGAATTTTACAGCCAAAGTAAAATAATCGGCCATTTTTGGATATTTCAGCGTCATTACCGTATCTTTGCCGGCTGAAACTAAGAGTAAAAACACACGATGTATTTAACCGCGGAAACAAAAAAAGAGCTGTTCAAGAAGCACGGAGCTGCTAAGACTGACAAGGACACCGGTTCAACGGAGTCACAAATTGCCCTGTTTACCCACAGGATCAACCATTTGACCAATCACCTGAAGGTAAACAAGAAGGATTTCTCAACCCAAAACGGCTTGTTAAAGCTTGTTGGTAAGAGAAAAAGACTTCTGAACTACCTGCAAAACACTGATATCACCCGCTATCGGTCTATTCTTGCAGAGCTAGACCTGAGGAAATAACAAACAATATTTAACGATAGGGAACCTGAATCAAGGTTCCCTTTTTGCATTTTTAACAATATCCTGCCTGCAGTTATAGCGGCATGGATTAACCTAATTTATATGACATTAACTGTAACATCAAAAAGCTGTAAACTCCCTGATGGACGGGAGATCACCATCGAAACGGGCAAAATGGCCCGTCAGGCTGATGGTTCTGTAGTATTGCGCATGGGAAACACTATGTTGCTGGCAACGGTGGTATCCAAAGAAGAAGTTGCGCCTGGCGTTGATTTCATGCCACTTTCTGTTGACTATCAGGAGAAGTTTGCCTCCACCGGAAAAATCCCAGGAGGTTTTTTGAAACGCGAAAGCAGACTTTCAGATTACGAGATATTAATCAGCCGTTTAGTTGACCGTGCGTTAAGACCTTTGTTTCCAAGTGATTTCCATGCGGAAACTCAAGTGAATATTACCCTTATTTCCGGTGATGCTAATGCCCTGCCTGATTCATTGGCGGCCTTTGCGGCCTCCGCGGCATTATCCATTTCCAGCATTCCCTGGGGTGGTCCGATTTCCGAAGTTCGGGTAGTGCGCGTTGACGGAAAGTTTATTGTTAACCCTACGTTGGCTGATAAGGAACGTGCAGACATTGATCTGATTGTTGCCGCCTCCATTGAAAACATATTGATGGTAGAAGGGGAAATGAAAGAAGTTAGCGAAGATGACATGCTTGAAGCATTGAAGCTCGCTCACGATGCCATTAAAGTTCAATGTCAGGTTCAATTAGACCTGGCGAAAGAGCTTGGTAAAACAGAAAAGCGTACCTATAACCATGAAGAGAACGATGAAACTCTTCGTGAAGAGTTGAATGCACTTCTGTACCCTAAAGTATATGCGGTAGCTAAGCAACAAATCAAAGACAAGAAGGCCCGAGGTAAGGCTTTCAAACAAATCTGTGAAGACTATCTGGCGACCTTGCCTGAAGACACCACCATAGATAAAGGATTGGTTAAGCGCTATTACCATGACATTGAGAAGAAGGCAGCGCGCGATCTGGTATTGAATGAAGGTATTCGGCTAGATGGACGTAACACTAAGGAAATCAGGCCAATATTAAGTGAAGTTGATATTTTACCTTCAGCTCATGGTTCGGCACTTTTTACTCGTGGTGAAACTCAATCACTCACTACGGTAACCTTGGGAACAAAATTAGACGAGCAGATGGTGGATGGTGCCATGTTTGAAGGCTCTAACAAATTTATACTCCACTATAACTTCCCCGGCTTTTCAACGGGCGAAGTGAAACCAAACCGAGGTCCTGGAAGAAGGGAAGTGGGGCATGGAAATCTGGCTTTGCGCGGATTGAAATATGTTATACCGCCAGACACAGAAAATCCTTATACCATTCGTATTGTTTCAGATATTCTTGAGTCAAATGGCTCATCCTCTATGGCCACCGTATGCGCAGGTTCATTGGCGTTGATGGATTCTGGTATTCCTGTAAAGGGCCCCGTATCCGGTATTGCCATGGGTATGATTTCTGATTCGAAGACAGGAAAATATGCAATCCTTTCTGACATTCTTGGAGATGAAGATCACCTGGGTGATATGGATTTCAAAACCACCGGCACGGAAAAAGGACTCACTGCCTGCCAAATGGATTTAAAAGTAGACGGTCTTACCTATGACGTATTGAAAGAAGCACTTCTTCAAGCTAAAGAAGGACGGCTGCACATTCTTAATGAGATGAAGAAGACATTGTCTGCATCCAAGGCTGATCTTAAGCCTCATACGCCTCGTGCAGAGACTGTGGTAATTGAAAAAGAAATGATTGGTGCCATTATAGGCCCGGGTGGTAAAGTTGTTCAGGATATCCAGAACACAACTGGCGCTACCGTAGTTATTGAGGAAGTAAATGGCAAAGGTATCGTTAACGTATTTGCTACCAGCAAAGAGGTAATGGATGCTGCCTTAAGACGTATAAAAGCTATTGTAGCCGTACCGGAAATCGGTCAGGTGTATGATGGCAAGGTTAAGTCCATAATGCCATTTGGTGCTTTCGTAGAATTTATGCCCGGTAAGGATGGCTTGCTTCACATTTCAGAAATTAAGTGGGAGCGTTTAGAGACTATGGAAGGTGTAATGGAAGTGGGTGAAGAGGTAAAAGTTAAACTGGTAGAAGTTGACAAAAAAACGGGCAAGTTCCGTCTTTCCCGTAAGGCGTTGTTACCTAAACCACCACGACCAGAGACCGCAAAGGCTGAATAATTTTATGGCTTGTTGACAGGAACTATCTTTCTGCTCTATATTGTTACACCACTTAACATTTAGAATCTGATGAGGCAGCTTAAGATCAGCAAACAGATTACGAATCGAGAGAGCCAGTCCCTGGATAAATACCTTCAGGAAATTGGCAAGGTTGATTTACTTACGCCTGATGAGGAAGTTGATTTAGCCAAGCGGATAAAAGCCGGAGACCAGATTGCCCTTGAAAAACTGACGAAGGCCAATCTTCGTTTTGTGGTTTCGGTAGCTAAACAGTATCAAAACCAAGGTCTATCGCTGGGGGATTTGATTAATGAAGGTAATCTTGGGTTGATCAAAGCAGCACAACGCTTTGACGAAACACGGGGCTTCAAATTTATCTCCTATGCCGTGTGGTGGATTCGCCAATCCATCCTTCAGGCGTTAGCTGAGCAGTCACGCATTGTTCGCTTGCCTTTGAATCGCGTTGGCTCACTCAATAAAATTTCAAAAACATTCTCTGAACTTGAACAGAAGTTTGAACGCGAACCTTCCCCTGAAGAACTTGCTGAAGTACTGGAAGTAACCACAGCAGAAGTTGTGGATACCATGAAGATATCTGGTCGGCATGTTTCCATGGATGCGCCATTTGTTCAGGGTGAAGAAAATAGTTTGCTCGATGTACTGGAAAATGACAGTGAAGAAACTCCCGACTCGGGTTTGATGAACGACTCACTCCGCAAAGAAGTGCAGCGGGCGTTGTCTACATTAACTCAACGTGAAGCCGATGTTATAACCCTGTATTTCGGCCTGAACGGTGAGCATGCCATGACACTGGAGGAGATCGGGGAGAAGTTTAATTTAACGCGTGAACGGGTACGTCAGATAAAAGAAAAGGCGATACGAAGACTGCGTCACACCTCCAGAAGCAAGGCCTTAAAACCTTACCTGGGTTAATAATGTTATAATGCATTCCATTTGAAGGGTCTCAAAGAAATGCGGGGCCCTTTGTTTTAACAAATAAGTCTATGTCAGAAAAAGTAAAAGTATTGATTATCGGGTCTGGTCCTGCAGGTTACACAGCTGCCATATACGCTGCCCGTGCCGGTCTTAGCCCTGTCTTGTACACAGGAGGTCAGCCAGGTGGCCAGCTTACTACAACCAATGATGTTGAAAATTTCCCCGGTTACCCGGATGGTATTAATGGCCCGCAGATGATGGTTGATTTGCAAAAGCAAGCTGAGCGTTTCGGGACTAAGATAAGTTATGGATTAGTGACATCGGTTGATTTCTCCGGCTATCCACATAAGGTAACGATAGATGAAAAGGATGTTATCGAAGCTGAGACGGTGATTATAGCAACAGGAGCAACAGCTAAATATCTGGGTATTCCTTCGGAGGAAAAATTTGCCAACAAGGGTGTGTCGGCTTGTGCTGTTTGTGATGGATACTTTTACCGCGGTCGCGAAGTAGCGGTTGTAGGTGCAGGCGATTCAGCAGCTGAAGAGTCAACTTACTTAGCAAAGCTTTGCACCAAAGTGCATTTGATTGTTAGGCGCGATGAGATGCGTGCTTCAAAAATTATGCAGGCGCGTGTGAAGAATACACCCAACATTGAAATACATTGGAATACCGAGACAGATGAGATTTTAGGTGATGACAGTGGTGTTACCGGAGTTCGTCTGCTGAACAATAAGACAGGTGAGAAAAAGGAGTTATCGATTCAAGGCTTCTTTTTGGCGATTGGCCATAAACCCAATACCGATATTTTCAAAGATTATATTGAGATGGATGAAACCGGCTACATTAAAGTACAACCCGGAAGCACCAGGACAAATATTGAAGGGGTTTTTGCAGTAGGTGATGCAGCGGATAAAGTATATCGCCAGGCTGTGACCGCAGCCGGTACAGGTTGCATGGGAGCACTTGATGCTGAGAAATTTCTCGCAGCTAAAGAAGCTGAGTTAGTCGGTTAGTTTAACTATTATCTAATAGTTCGCAAAGATGCGAATGTCATGCCGGCCGCTGAGCCTGCCTACCGGCAGGCAGGCCGGCAGCTCTGTAATGGTTATCGCGGGTCAAAGCCCGCGATAACCATTACAAATGACGATGCTGGTATCTTTGCGGACTATCGTAAAATATTAATTATGAAACTCGATATACTCGTATTTGCTGCCCACCCTGATGATGCCGAACTGTGTTGTGCCGGTACTTTGGCTAAGCATATCAGTCTTGGTTATAAAGTGGGTATTGTAGATTTTACCAAGGGCGAATTGGGGACTCGGGGAACTCCGGAGATCAGGCAAAAAGAAGCCGCAAAAGCTTCTGAAATTCTAAAATTATCGGTTCGTGAAAATCTTGGCTTGGCAGATGGTTTCTTTCGTAATGATGAAACACATCAAAAGGCTGTTATAACGGCAATCCGTAAATACCAACCCGAAATTGTACTGGCCAATGCTATCTACGACCGCCATTCAGATCACGGAAAAGCATCAGAATTGGCAGCCAATTCCTGCTTTTTATCCGGATTAGCTAAGGTAGAAACGCAACTTGATGGCAAGGTACAGCAAGCCTGGAGACCCAAATCTGTGTATCATTATATCCAAAGCCAGTTTATTGAGCCTGATTTTATTGTTGACATTTCCGATTTCTGGGATGTAAAACTGGCTTCTTATATGGCCTACAAAAGCCAGCTATACGATCCGCAAAGCAAGGAACCGGAGACCTATATTTCAAAACCTGAATTTTTGAAACTTATCGAGGCACGCGCTATTGAGTTCGGCCATGCCATTGGAGCAAAATATGGTGAGGGATTTACTCACCGAAGGTATCCCGGGGTTCGGAATCTGTTTGATTTGATTTAATATATGCGTTTACTCAAGGCGCTAACCTGCTGATTTTCCATTCATTATTATCTTTCGCATAAAGTATTCTGTCGTGTAATCGGCTTGGTCTTCCTTGCCAGAATTCAATCATTAAAGGATCAACTTCATAGCCACCCCATTGCTTTGGGCGAGGCAGCGGATCCTGGTGTTCAAAACGCTTTTCAATCTCTTTTACGCGTTCTTCCAATATTACCCTGTTGGCTATAGCCAGACTCTGTGGTGATGACCACGCCCCGATTTGTGAGGCGCGAGGCCTGCTTTGAAAGTATTCATCTGAGCGTTTATCATCAATTCGGGAAACAATCCCTTCAATTCTTACTTGCCGTTCTAGTTCGGGCCAAAAGAAGGTTAATGCACATGCCGGATGATGATCCAGGTGCTTTCCCTTCTGGCTCTGATAGTTGGTGTAAAACACAAATTTCGACTCCTCTACACCTTTTAACAGTACCATTCTACCCGCAGGATTCCCCCGTTCATTTACTGTTGCAAGGTGCATAGCAGTGGGCTCCGGTAGTTTGGCGGCCAGCGCTTCATTAAACCACACTGAAAACTGTTCAACTGGATTATGGTGTACAGAGTTAACATCTAATGATGCTTTTGAATATTCGGTGCGGATGGAGGAAATGCTTGACATACGTTGAAGTAATATTTAGTCGAAAGTTCACCTAAAACAATAAAATTTGCATCGTAGCATTACAAGTATTTTATTGAACCCTGTTACGGGGTAAAACACGTGGAATTTTTCAACTATAAAAACAAAATAAAGCCTGAACGGGGCCGATTATTGATTTCAGAGCCTTTCCTGCCTGATCCTAATTTTGAACGTACAGTTGTATTACTGTGCGAACATACTGAAGAAGGTTCTTTCGGATTCGTGCTGAATAAGCCATCCATTATGAAGGCTGGGGATGTAATGGATGAGTTGAAAAACTTCGATCATGAGATTTATGTTGGCGGCCCTGTGCAGCAGGATACGCTTCATTTTATTCACCGCACCGAATCGATTGAAAACGGAGTGGAGATATTAAAAGGTATTTATTGGGGTGGCACATTCGATCAGGTATTGAACCTGGCAGACACCCATCAATTGTTTCCGGCCGATATCAAATTCTTTTTAGGATATAGTGGGTGGGATGCCGGGCAACTGGAAGAAGAATTGGAGCAGAATTCGTGGATTGTTTGCAACTTTGTTACCGAAGACCTTCTCTTTGAAACGGACTCAGCCTTAATGTGGAAAAAAGCCCTTGAAAACATGGGTGGACGGTTTTCCGTTTATTCTAACTACCCGGTTGATCCAAGGCTCAATTAGGCCATTTTTAGTAACTTTACTGTTCGAATATACATTTAATGAACACCATGGAATTGGAGAACGAAAAAACTGCGGAGTTGGAAGATGTGCGAGAAGCCGGGATGGATGAAAGCCATGGCGAACCGACTGTTTTAAATACTGAAGCCGATTTGGCCGATCATGCCGAGGTGACGCATGATGATGATCAGGATCATCCTGATTACAGCAAGCTGACAAAAGCCCAGTTGGTCAATTTGGTAAAAGACCTGGTAAAGGAAACTGATGTAAAGAAGGTTGACGGCCAATTGCGAAATATTAAACCGCTCATTGATGAGTTCAGGGATCAGGAACGTACGCTTGCACTAAATCGATTCATTCTGGATGGCAGCAATCCTGACGACTTTGAATACCGTGGTGATGAATTAGACTCCAGTTTTGACGCCATACTAAAAGCTTTCCGCGATAAGCGCAATCAGCTTATGCGCAGCCAGGAAGATCAGAAAAATGAAAACCTGAGAAGAAAGCAGGAGTTGCTGGAGAAACTTCGCTCGCTTACAGATTCGCAGGATGTAAAGGATCAGTTTGATCAGTTTAAAGAACTTCAAAAGGAATGGAAGTCTATCGGTGCCGTACCGGGTACCCAGGCGAAAACTCTTTGGGCCAATTACCACGCCTTAGTCGATCGCTTTTACGATAATCAAAGTATTTACTTTGAACTTAAGGAGCTTGATCGCAGAAAGAACCTTGAAGCCAAAATTGAGCTCTGTGCACGCGCAGAAAAGTTAAGCGAGGTACCCGAGATACGTAGCGCAGTGCGTGAGTTGAATGAACTTCATCACGAGTTTAAGCACATTGGGCCGGTGCCCATTGAAGAAAAGGAAAATGTGTGGCAGCGGTTTAAAGCCGCTTCGGATGCGGTGTATTCTCGTAGAGATGAATTCGTAAAAAGTCTGAATCAGGAACTGGCAGCAAACTTAGCCATGAAGCAGGCATTAGCCGATGAAGTACAGGCATTTGCTTCATTCCAGACAGACCGTATTAAGGAATGGAATCAAAAAACCAAGGAGATACTTGAGCTTCAAAAGAAGTGGGAAATAAAAGGAGGATTGCCGCGCAACAAGGCAAAAGATCTGAATAAAAAATTCTGGTCAGCATTCAAAGCTTTTTTTGCCGGTAAGAATGCATTCTTTAAAAAACTAGATGCTGAACGTTCACAGAATCTTGAAAAGAAAAATCAATTGTTGCAACGGGCACTAGAGTTAAAGGAGAGCACCGATTGGGAAAAGGCCACACAAGAACTTAAAAACCTTCAGCAGCAGTGGAAAGACATTGGTCCCGTTCCTGAAAAGCTCCGCGAAAAAATTTATCATGAGTTTAAACAGGCATGCGATTTTTTCTTTGAGAACCGCAGATCGGAGCAAGGTAAAAAGGACCATGAGCAGGTTGATAACTTGAAGGCTAAGGAGGAGGTTTGTGCTCAAATAGAAAAGCATGCCGAAGAAAAAACGGCTAACACTGAGTTGTTAAAGCAGTTTGAAGATCGATTTAACGCTATCGGTTTTGTTCCTAAAAAGGATATGGCCGCTATTCGTGCCCGCTATCACCAGGCTGTTGAGAAGTTTGTAAGTGCGCTGGAGGGTGTTTCGGATAATGAAAAGAGCAAATTGGTGTTGGAAAACCAGCTGCAGGATTTGAAGAACGATCCGATGGCCGATCAGAAGATTTATCATAAGGAGCAGGCCATCCGCAAGAAGATGCAGAAGGTGGAGAATGATATTGCAGTATGGCGCAATAACCTGGAGTTTTTTGCCCGGGCTAAAAATGGTGAAAAGGTACGTGAGGAGTTCAACGCTAAAATTGAGGAGGCCAGCGACCACCTTAAACAGTTAAAACAGCAAATCAAGCTGCTTCGCACAGTTTCTTAACCCGGCATTTGCAAAGAACAAATCAACCGCTATTTTTGCACCTCCTAATTCGCCTCCTTACCTGCCTGCCGGCAGGCAGGGCTCAGCTGGTAGAGCAACTGACTTGTAATCAGTAGGTAAAACCAGAGTTATTTTTGCCTCCTTAGCTCAGCTGGTAGAGCAACTGACTTGTAATCAGTAGGTCGCTGGTTCGATTCCGGCAGGGGGCTCCACTAAATCGAAGTAAAATCCTGTTGATCAATTGATTGCAGGATTTTTTTTTGGCTTTACTGAAACATTACTGAAACAATTTTGATGATTTTTTTTAATCTAAATCATAAATTATATGCAAAACGGATTTGTAAAAAGGCGATGCGGATTCTAATACCCATTATTATGTTTTGCATTCTCTTTAATGCACCTGTTAATGGTCAAAGATTTATTGAAAGGATTTCGTTGATTCCGCAGGTAGGATTGAGTAAATCAATTCTGTATTGTTCAAAATCTCCATTCTCCGATTTAAGCTACAAAATGAACAGCATTGACAATATCCAATTTGGCCTTCTGGTTGATTTTAAGCTCACAGATAAGTTTCATGCGGTGACAGGGTTAACCTTAGCAAAACGGGGCGGTAGGGGTATTTATGAAGAGTACATTGAAAGCGGTAATACCATTGATTCTAAGTACAAAGAAATTGAGATTCAAAACGCCTATGCAACAGTGCCAATATTCATTAGAAGCAATTGGGGGAGAAAGAGAGTTCAGTATTTTTTTGATTTTGGCCTGTATTCATCTTTGTTGACCGATTCCTTTATAAAATCCTTTAGTCATGATTATACAAGTTCTGATGGTGTAATCGTTAGCGAGAGAGTTGAGCGATATACTGAAACAGATGAGGACTTCACCAAGAACTTTGATTTTGGCTTTTTAGGAGGGATTGGAATTGAGTATAAAATAAATGATAGAGTATTTATGCAAATAAAAATCCAAGCATCAGTAGGCCTATTGAAAGTTGACGGTAAGTACTCAAATGATACAATAGTGATAACAGGCACTTCAGGTCCAGTAATTTTGGAATTGGATTATTTCGATATAAGTTCATATTCGAAGAATCTGGCTTTTAGTTCTGATTTAGGATTGAGATTTCGGCTGAGTAACTAGTACCTTTTTGGTTTTTTTGTGCAAAAGAATTTGAAGTTGAAATTAATCGCCACGAACCAGCAAGGACTTTGAAGACATTGTATATTTATTGGACAACCGGTTAAACCTGGTAATAGAAATATTGGAGGCAACAGATGACGTTAAGGGCCAATTAGCATTTCAATTGCATTCCACCCCCTCAGAGTTACTCGTAGAGAACTCTGAGGCTACTGAAACGTAATCATACCAAAGCCGGGTATGTGTATGTATATTTGAGTAACGAAGGTGCTGTGCAACAAGACATTTATTTTGACGATGTAACCTACACACACGTGAAGAGCCCCGTAATACAGGTGGAAGATTATTACGCCTTTGGTTTACCCATTGCCGACAAGAGCTACCAAAGAGCCGGCAGCATGAACAACCCTTACCAATACAACGGCAAAGAGAAACAAGATGAGCTTGACTTGGGTTGGCTGGACTATGGCGCGAGGATGTAACTAAAGGTAGTTATTTGATAATACCTAATCCGACTTCACCTTACCCAAGCTGCTTCTTAAAAAATTCTATCGTCCTGCTCCAGGCCAGGTCGGTGGCGGCTTTATCGAAGCGTGGTGTGGTGTCGTTTAAGAAGCCATGATTCACATCAGGATAAAAGTGAACTTCATATGATTTGTTATGTTCTTTCAATGCGGCTTCATAAGCCGGCCAGCCTTCGTTTACACGTGTGTCTAAACCGGCATAGTGCAGTTGTAAGGGAGCCTTGATGTTTGGCACTAAATCAACAGGGGCTTGACCACCATAGTAGGGGACTGCTGCTAAAAGCCCGGGTACGCGTGCTGCCATCATGTTGGACACCCATCCGCCAAAACAAAAGCCTACCACACCCACTTTACCGGTGCAGTGTTCATTTTTTACCAACGCATCAAAGGCCGCTATAAAATCTTCCAGTATTTCATTGCGGTCGCGCTTGGCTTGCATGGAACGACCTTCATCATCGGTGCCGGGGTATCCGCCTAACGGGCTTAGGGCATCCGGTGCCAGCGTTAGAAATCCCTCTAATGCAAAACGCCTGGCTACATCTTCGGTGTGGGGGTTAAGGCCGCGGTTTTCATGAACCACCACAATGCCGGGTAGTTTGCCTTTTGCTTCTTTGGGTCGCGAAAGCAATCCTTTAATTTTTCCTCCTCCTTTCGGGGAATCGTATGTTGTGTAATCGCTGATTAAACGTGGGTCATTTGACTGTACTTGAATTTTATTTACATAGTCAGGCATTAAAAAACTCGAGAGTGCCGCCACCGTTATTCCTCCAACAGCATAGGTAGAGAGCTTATCTAAAAACTCCCGCCTGTCAATCCTGTTGTGCGCGTAATCATCGTATAAATCAAAAACCTCCTGGTTAATATCTTCTTTGTTGAGCTTTTTCATGATTATTCATTTTTACTGTTTCCAGCCTTTAAGGTAATGTATTTATATGATTGTGTTGTTGTAGATTTTGATTGTTAATTTTGAGATGTTTATATAAAATCTATGTTTTCAAAATACTGGCTGGTCATTCGCGATGATACCAAACGAACCTTTGAAGTCTGCGGGCAGGTATCCAATGAAAATGCGTTTACCAATAAAACCTATGGCATGCAGCAGGCAGGTATGAATGTAAGTTGTATGACGCCCCCGGTAACCGGTAAGGCGGCCAGTAAGGAAGCCATAAAAATCAGTGGCTACACATGGGAAAATGGTTTATGGGATCGGTTGGAAAAGGAGTACATGCGCATTCGCATGAAGTACACGGACGATATGGAGTTTGAGTAGCTGCTCTTCAGCCCGAAAATCTGTCAGGATTTGATCATCGTCAGCAACATTTTAAAGGGCTGCAAAGCATGGAGCGAATGCGGAATATTAGCCGGTAAAATTATCATCTCACCCTTGCTTACTACATTGGGCTTACCGGCAACGGAAATTTCTGCTTTACCATCTACCAGGTAAACCAGTGCTTCAAAGGGTGCCGTGTGTTCACTTAATCCTTGTCCTTTATCAAATGCAAATAAGGTTACTGTACCGGTTGACTTCTTAATAATGGTTTTACTAACAACAGCATCTGGTTGGTAAACAATAAGATCATCAAGCGTAGTGGCTTGTGCGGATAAACTTTCCTTACCAGGTTCTTTCTTTTCGGACATGATGCTTTTTTGAATAATGATTGCCTAAAAGTACATCTTAAATTCAGAGCCGTTTATGATTTAAATCAGGTAATACTTTCTGATAACTAAAACTTTATCTGTTTCTGTAAAAGGTGAAAATGTTACACCTTGTAGTATAATTTTATGCTATGAAATGGCTTTGCAGGTTTTATTTGAAATTGATTGGTTGGAGAACTGGCAGTACACTTGATCCTTCGGTTAAAAAATGTGTATTGGTTGCTGCACCCCATACCAGCAACTGGGATTACCCGATTGCGCTGGCTACCCTGTACGCCAGTGGGGTAAAGGTTCGCTTTCTGGCTAAAGACAGCCTTTTTAAGTTTCCTCTTGGTATACTTATGCGCGCTACCGGAGGCATGCCGGTAGATCGCTCAAAACACAATAACCTGGTGGATGCACTGATTAGCATTTTTCAAAAGCATGATGAGTTGATACTGATGATTGCTGTGGAAGGTACACGCAGTTATGTGAAAGAATGGAAATCAGGATTTTACCACACGGCTGTTGGTGCCGGTGTGCCCATTGCCCTGGGATATCTCGACTATGGAAAAAAAGTAGCGGGGTTTGGTGATTTGTTTTACCCCACAGGTGACTATCAACGTGATCTTCTGGAAATTCAGAATTTCTATCGAAAGTTTACAGCCCGTCATCCGGAGAAGTCGAGTCTTAATCAGTAGGGAAATTACACTTCAATTTTTCTGATTTTTGTCGGGTGACTAAGTTTAAAATCTAAGGATTGGTTATTCATGCGATATCGGGTATTCACATAACCTTTTTTGTAGGCTTTTACCCGGGCTTCAAATTCCAGCATACATCCTCTTATAAGGTTGATTTTTTCAAAGGCCTTGGAATAGCTAAACCAGATGTGATCCGTTACTGGTTTATTTGTACCGGCATCAACTATATTGCTCAATAGGATAGTTTCTTCGCTGTAACCTTTGTAATTCGTTTTTTTTCCAAGGCGAGTAAACACCGCCCTGAATTTTTTCCGTTCACCTTCCTGGGTAGCCAGTTCTTTTCGCATGGTTTGATTTATTTTTCTGTTTCCTTTTCTTCCTTTAGCTTATTCTTGTAGGCAGCCTGGATCATATACTTTCGTTGAGTAAGTTTTAGTTTGATGAGTATCCACAATAGAAAAACAATTATCCAGATCATTAGGTAAGATGTTCAAAAAAATATTAAATAGAAAATCAGAGAATCAATGAAGCTAAGGAGCAAATTATTCGAGTATTGTCTGCAAGTAGTTGAAGAACGAATTAAGCGTATGCAGCTCGAGATTAGGCAGCTACAGCTATCTGCCAATACTGAAACCAAAAGCAGTGCAGGCGACAAGTACGAAACTGGCCGGGCTATGACTCAGCTTGAAATTGAAAGGAGTACTCAACAATTGGCAGAGGTGGAAAAGCTTCATAGGAGACTGCAGGAGTTGCGGACAGCACAAATCACGAATGCTGTAGTTCCGGGTTCCATGGTCACGACAACTAAGGGAGTATTTTTTATAAGTATTAGTCTGGGCCAGATCGAATATGATCATACAAAGTATTTCTGCATATCTGCAGATGCGCCAATAGCCAAAGCGCTGATGGGTAGAGGTGCAGGAGAGAAAGTATCTTTTCAGGGTAAAACGTACTTCATTCTCTCCATTGAATGATTCCTTATTATCTCAATTATGTATATTTAAGAATGATTTTCAAAACTGAAACTATGGTGGGCTTCAGAATATTCAGTGTATACAGCTATGTCATGAAGAATTTATTTATTGCACTACTTATTCTGGTCATTGTTTGCCCTGTAGTTGCCCAAAAAGCAGATTCCCGGTATTTTGAAATGCGCACCTATCATTGTAATGAAGGAAAGCGCCCGGATTTAATAAAACTCTTTCAGGATCATACAGTCAAATTGTTTGAGAAAAATGGAATTGAAAACATTGCTTACTTTTTGCCGGTAGATGAAAGTAATAATACACTGACTTTTATACTCGCGTATCCCAACCGCGAATCGCGGGACCGGTTATGGAATGCCTTTGCCAATGATCCGGAATGGAAAGCTGTGTTTAAGCAATCGGAAGCTAATGGACCGCTATTGACTAAGATTGATCAAACATTTATGACGCTGGCACCTGAGTTAAGTTCGGGTATTGCTAAGCTGGCCGCTGAAGAGCGCATATTCGAGATGAGAACTTATTTCATGTATCCGGGAAGAGTAGATGCGATTAACGCCCGTTTTCGTGATCATACCCGTGTATTATTTGAGCACCACGGTATGACCAATGTAGTTTACTGGTATACCGTTGAACCTGATAACGCTCAGTCAAAGCTGGTCTATCTGTTGGCACATAAAAGTGTTGAAGAGGCAAAGAATTCATTTGATAAATTTCGCGATGATCCGGATTGGAAAAGGGTACGTGATGCTTCCGAAGTTAGCGGACTAATTGTTGAGCGTATAGAGTCAAAATATTTTAAAACGCTTCCATTTTCGCCACTAAAGTAGGGTGTAGCCAATACGAGTTTAATTATAAACGATTTGAGATATGAAGAATGAAACTAACCGCAGACTGTTTATTCGTCATTTGGGCTTGGCCACTTTGGGCGTTAGCATGGTTCCTGCTTTAGCCACATCCTGTTCACCAAAATCAAAAGAAAATTCAACTGACATGTTTTTTAAAATATCCTTGGCAGAATGGTCGCTGCATAAAGCACTTTTTGCGAATGAACTCACCAACCTGGATTTTCCTGTGGTAGCGAAAAGGGACTATGGTATTTCAGCCGTAGAGTATGTCAATCAGTTTTTTAAAGACAAGGTGAAAGACCAGACTTATCTGGCGGAACTGAAGCAGCGTTGTGATGATCATGGCGTAACCAGTTTGCTCATCATGTGCGATGGTGAAGGCTACCTGGGTGATCTGGATGAAGCCAAACGAAAGGAAGCGGTGGATAATCATAAAAAATGGATAGAGGCTGCAAATTTTCTCGGTTGCCACTCTATACGGGTGAACGCTTTTGGACGTGGGAGTGAAGAGGAAGTAGCTGCAGCAGCTACTGACGGATTACGATCATTATCCGAATTTGCCATTGATTTTGATATTAATGTGATTGTTGAAAATCATGGCAGCTATTCGTCAAACGGACAGTGGCTTACTACCGTGATTGCCGGTACCGGCATGCCCAATTGCGGCACGTTGCCAGATTTCGGAAATTTCTGTTTGAAGCGAGGTGATGGTAGTGAGTGGGGAGGCGAATGCCTGGAGTGGTATGATCGTTATAAGGGTGTTGAAGAAATGATGTCTTTTGCCAAAGGAGTGAGTGCGAAAAGTTATGATTTTGATGAAGCCGGTAATTGTATAGAAACTGACTATGATAAAATGCTAAGAATTGTAAAGGCTAGTGGTTACACCGGTTACATTGGCATTGAATACGAGGGTAGCAAACTTTCGGAAACTGATGGAATCCGTGCTACAAAGGCTTTGTTGGAGAGAGTGGGAAAAACTATCTAACTCTTCTCGGCTACACATTCAATCTCTACCAACGCGTCTTTGGGCAGGCGGCTTACTTCTACCGTAGTTCTTGCAGGTTTATGAGCACCAAAGAAGGCTTCATACGCTTTGTTCATCTTTTCAAAATCGGCAAAGTTTTTTAAAAACACCGATGTTTTTATAATGTGTGAGCGGTCGCATCCCGCGGCTTTTAAAACAGTTTCAAGGTTTAATAAGACCAGTTCGGTTTGTTCAGTAACCGTTTCCCCATCAATGATCATGGTTTGCGGATTTAGCGGGGTTTGACCGGAACAGAATATAAGGTTGCCGGATTGTATTGCATGGCTGTAGGGGCCAATGGCTGCAGGGGCGTTTTCAGTAAAAATCTTTTTCATTGTTTTTCGATTAGATGTAGTCAAATGCAGAGGCGTATAATGGTTTTGATCGTAAGGTACCGATTTCCTTTTCATCCAAATGCTTGTAGGATGTCATGATGTATACTCCGGAATCCTTCACAAATGAATTTAACAATCCCAGTTTACCATAGGCAACAAGTGATTTTCTATACGGACAGTTTTCAGCCATCCAGAAAAGGGAGGAGTTTATTTTTTCGCGGTGAAGTAATCCTTCAAATAATCGAAGTAATGTTTTTTCATAACCCGGCTTAAAATACAAACCTTCGAAGGCCAGAAATTCAAATCGCTTTGGATTAAATAGTATGTTAATCAAGGGTAAACGTGGAAGAATATTCATGATAATTTTGCCCATGATACCCGGCATCTGATTGATAGCCCAATGCACCCGGTGGTATTGACAACCGGCAACTATTTCACCGTTTTCTCGGATAATAAAATAGTTGTTTTTCAGAAAGAGGTAATCTGTATGAAAGAGTGCGTGATCTTTATAATGTTGCTTGAGTAGCTTTAATACTTCATGCTGCTTTTCCGTTGCACTAATCTGCTCCATGTCTTTTTGCTCTTTTGGAAAAAAGCGGCTAAACGCTTGTACCTGTAATAGTCCTAACTTTTCATAGCCTGCATTTTTAACCACCTTATACGAACGGATGTTTCCTTTCTCCACACAGCCAACATAAATTGTCTTTTCTGTTTCGCCTTCCCGCACAACCTCCATTACTTTACCGGCAAAATGCTTGATTATCTTTTTGCCCTGTATGGCTGCACCGGCAGCGAAGTACCGGATGATATAACAATTGTAGGGCTGATCCGCCACGAGCGGCTGTGTGTGACAGAACACGGCAGTCCCTACAATTGCATTATTTTGCTCAATGGCATACAAGTAAGGGTCTTTTAATAATCGTATTAGTTCGTTTGAATTTTTACGCTCGTATACCGTGCCTGCACTTCCCCAGTTAGTATGGTTAAAAAACGCAATACCTTCTTCAGGAATACCATGGTATTTCCAGATGGTTAGGTCTTTTTCCTCCAGAACAAGTTTGCGTTCCATAAAAGCAATATAATTCTATTCAGGAAATTCTGTGGTTCCTATTAAATAAGGTCACTAAAAAAGCCGCCCCGATTTCTCAGGGCGGCCAACCTCAACAGAACCAATCATATGAAGATGATCTGTGTTCCCTCGCCTTCGGCCAAGGCATACATATCACCCACGGTTATGATTTCTTTTACTTCATCCAGGAAGTCTTCTTTTTTCAGGTGAAACATATCAGCTGCCAGTTTGCAGGCATAGATTTCACCTCCACCGGCATCAATCATTTGAATAAACTCGGTAACATGAGGCATATCCAGTTTATCCATTTCCTTTTTCATCATGTAGGATGCAAACGCCTCAAAGCCAGGCAAGCCTGCAAGGATGGTTGGCATTTCGGGCACAAAATTCGGATTTCCCACTGTTGCCGTATGTAAATGATCAGCTTTCTTTTTGGTGATGGCATCCAAACCAAAGAAGGTAAAGAACATTTTGGCTTCAATACCTTCCATTAGTGCACCGTTGGCCATAACAAGCGCAGCATATACATCCTCAAGTTTTCCTTTGGAACAAATGATCAATACTTTTTTCAATTTTCCTTTATCCTTATCAACCGTAACATCAGCTTGTTTTGCTACGGGTTTTTCCATTACGTCTGTCATAATTTTTTGAGTTATACGTTGTAAATTTTTAAATGCAACTGGCAGGTTTTGGTATACCCGCAAGCTTACTCGAAATTTTCAGTGGTCCGCCAGGGAATAAGGCATAAAATTGCTTGATGTCCACAATACCGGAATTTCCTAATTTTCTAATACTTAGTTGTACGCCTTCTTTTTGTTTAGCGCGCAGCCAGTTTAATACTTCAAAGTGTTTATCGGTTAATTCGATATTTACCTGTGCCGCCATTTCGCGGGCCAGTTCAGGTGTCCATTGATCCATGTTGGTGAGATACCCTTCGGCATTCACATCAACTGAAGTTCCTGCAAGTGTTAAGGTTTCCATATAATTGATTTTTAAGGTTTCTTTTATGCTTCTACAATTTTTCCGGCCATCGACATATTCGTGCTTACCGGAAGTTTTTTACCCGTAAGCAACATGTGCCAGTACACCCATTTAAAGGCCAGCTTTCCATAATGGTTGGCACGATTAACTTTCAATAAACTCATGGGGCCAATGCTGGCAAAGGGGAATTTTCCGGGAAGGGGTTCTGTGGTATAGTTGAAATCGATCAGCGTTCCTTTGCCATGCCCAGTTTCAATAAAGCAATTCGCGTGACCGTCAAATTTGGCTTCCAGCGGCTGTCCGTTAATGTAGCTTAAAATATTATCGGTTAATATTTCAGCTTCGAAGTGTGCTACTGATCCGGCCTTTGATGTTGGCAGGTTGGTAGCATCGCCAATCACGAAAATATTCTCATGCTTTTTATGCTGTAAGGTGTGCTTGTCGGTAGGTATAAAATTCAAGCCATCTTCATCGCCCATGTTGCTGTTCTCAATAGCGCGATCACCTTTGTTTACAGGAACGGAGACCAGTAAATCAAACGGAACTTCTTGTTCATCGTAGGAGACCAGCACTTTGCGTTCGTTATCCACACGTTGCAAATAGAAGTCAGGCACAACAGTAATGTTCTTCTCTTCCATAAGCCTGCTGAGCAAGGCTGTAGTTTTTGGTTTCGTAAAGGCTCCTGACAGTGGTGTTACATACGAGATGTTCACTTTGTCACGCATGCCTTTTTCGGTGAAGTAAGCATCGGCCAGAAAAGTAAACTCAAGCGGTGCCACCGGACATTTGATGATAGTTTCGGCAAGGTTAATCACCAGGTTTCCACCTTTCCAGTTTTCTAATTTCTTGGCCAGTTTGGTGCTGCCTTCATAGGTGTAGAAATCAAAAATGTCCTTATACCATAGCTTATCTTTTAGCCCTTCTGTTTCTTCCGGCACCGGAGTTGTGCCGGTGGCAACAATCAGAACATCGTAAAAAAGAATTGTCCCATCCTGCAGAAATACCTGGTTGCCTTCCGCGTTTATTTTTTCAACTTCGTTGATCAGGAAGTTTATACCCCTGGGTAGAAAATCTTTTTTGGATTTGATTACATCTTCGGGCTGGTAGATGCCAAACGGTATGAAAAGAAACCCAGGCTGATAGTAGTGATTCTCATCTTTATCGACTATAGTAATTTCCCAAACTTCTTTGTTCAGGTTGCGATAAAGTTTGTTGGCCATCATGGTACCTGCCGTGCCGGCCCCGAGTATTAAAATCTTTTTCATATTGGTTCTTGTTGATTGGTTGATCGAAAGTAGTTTGAACCAATAGGAATCGAAATGACGGCTCTCAGTTTGATGCTTGATTTAAATCATACAATATTGAGACTCTGTAACTTAAGTAACCGTAGCGTACATGTTATGTGTAACACAAGTTACACAATGTATCATTTGCCTGGAGGCGTACTCGGTCGAACTTCAATTTTACTGGGTAACGTGCGAGGGTTCATCGTGAGTAAGCCGAGTACTAATTGACCGATGTCTTCGGGTTGTATTTTCCATGCATCTGCAGATGAGGGAACATGGTCGTTAAAGTATGTTGCTACAGAGCCGGGCATTATGATGCTGACTTTGACACCGTGATCGCGAACGTCCATCATAACAGCCTGCGTAAAGCCCACCAATCCGAATTTGCTGGCATTATAGGCGCTGCCACCGGCAAAAAAATTGGTACCGGCCAGACTGGCAATGGTAATAATATATCCTTTTGATTTTTTCAAAGCAGGTAGACTTGCTTTAATGCTGTAAAACACCCCGGTAAGATTAGTATCGATGGTTTCATGCCATTGTTCTGCACTCAATTCTTCAATTGAGCCAAAGTGCCCGATGCCGGCATTAGCTACCAATACGTCTAATTGCCCCCAGGTATCCAATGCTTTTTCAACGGATTTTTGTTGTTCATCCAGTTTACGCACATCGGCTATTAAGCCAAGGGCATGATCCTTATTGATGGCATTAAGTTTAGCTACAGCCACGTCTATTGATTTTGAATTTCGTCCGGTAATGCCCACATGCCAGCCATTCGCTATTAGTATTTCTGCAATGCCTAAACCAATGCCCTTACTTCCTCCGGTTATTAGTGCGGTTTTCATAGTGATTTTTTGGATATTGTTTCAATTACTTTTGAAATGTACAAGAAATAGTAACTTGATTCCTGATTTTGGTAGTTAGAATCAAGTAAACAGCTATAACCATGAAATCGATTAAAGTGTTTGTTCTTATTGGCTTATTGTTTATCCGAACCTTGGCCCTGGCCGATGAAGGCATGTGGTTGCCTTTATTGCTCGCCAAGCTCAACGAAAAGGAGATGAGGGCGATGGGGATGAAGATCAGCGCAGAGGATATCTACAGCATAAACAAGAGCAGCTTAAAAGATGCCATTGTAAGCTTTGGTGGATTTTGCACGGGCGAGGTTATCTCGTCACAAGGGTTATTGCTTACCAATCACCATTGCGGCTTTGGTGCTATTCAAAGTCATACTACGCTGCAGAACAACTATATCGACAATGGTTTTTGGGCCATGTCATTGGAAGATGAGTTACCCAATCCAAATTTATTCGTAACGTTTATTGTCCGTATTGAAGATGTTACCTCAACTGTACTGAATGGTGTTAATGGAAGTATGACGGAGAGCGAACGTCAATCTCAGATTGATAGAAATATTAACATAGTTCGTAGTGCTGCTAAGCGAGAAACCTATCAGGATATTCTGATAAGACCATTCTTTGAGGGGAATCAATATTATTTGTTTGTAACCGAAACATATCGCGATGTTCGGTTGGTAGGTGCTCCGCCTTCCTCCATCGGAAATTTCGGTAAGGATACGGATAACTGGATGTGGCCGCGCCACACAGGTGATTTTTCCATGTTTCGCATTTATGCCGATAAGAACAATATGCCGGCTGCGTATTCGCCTGATAATGTTCCGTATAAACCAAAGCGCTCTTTATCCATATCACTGGATGGTGTTTCTCAGAATGACTTCACCATGGTATTTGGATTTCCCGGCCGAACAAACCAATACCTTCCCTCGGTGGCTGTTGAACAATTGATAGAAGTAAATAATCCGGCAAAAATTAAAGTGCGCGATCAGGTATTGTCGGTGATGGATGCTTATATGCGCACTGATGACCAAATTAAAATACAATATGCCGCCAAGTGGGCTTCGGTTTCCAACGCGTGGAAAAAGTGGCAAGGTGAACTGTTGGGCCTGAACAGGGTTGACGGGGTAGGACGAAAGAAAAAACTGGAAACTGATTTTCAGAACAGAGTGAATGCCAGCCCTGAATTAAAGAGCAAATATGGAACTGTATTAAGTGATCTTAATAAAGCCTATGATGAATTGAAGCCCTACGGTCTGGCCCGCGACTATTACACTGAAATCACAAGCCGTATGGAACTGCTTGTCATTGCCTCGCAACTCAATATGCTTGTAGCGGCTTATGATAAAGATGGAGAAAGTGGTTATACTACTCGATTACCCCAGGTACAAAGCAGGCTAAATTCATTCTATGGTGATTACAGTCCGGTGGTCGATCAAAAAATGTTTGAGGTTTTATTAACATTATATGTAAATGATCAGGATGAAAAGTTCAGGTCGAAGTTGCTAAATGAAAAGTTAAAAATGTATCAAGGCGATTTTGGAAAGCTCTCCAAGGCTTTATTTGCCGAAACTGATCTTGACGACAAGCAACATACGTTAAGCTTATTGAATAAACCTGCGAAAGAAGTGGTGGAGAGTATTCGGAATAATTCAATCGTGCAGTTATTTCTCGACATGCAGGGCGCATATCAGAACCAGGTTCAACAAAATTTAAATCCTATCCAGGACAGGATCAATGCTTTACAGCGTAAGTACATGGCCGCTCAAATGGAAGTGTTTAAAGAAAAGCGTTTTTATCCTGATGCGAACAGCACGCTTCGCTTAACGTATGGAAAAGTGGATGGATATATTCCCCGCGATGGTATCCGGTTTGATTATTATTCATACCTGGATGGTGTTCTGGAAAAATATAAGCCCGGTGATTATGAATTTGATTTACCGGCCAAACTAATTGACCTGTACAAAAAGAAGGACTACGGTCAGTATGGGGTTAACGGAAAGCTTCCTGTAAATTTTATTGCCGCCAATCACACCTCCGGTGGTAACTCAGGTAGTCCGGCATTAGATGCCTGGGGAAATCTGGTGGGATTAAATTTCGATCGGGTGTGGGAGGGAACCATGAGCGACATTAACTATGACCCTTCCATTTGCCGCAACATCATGGTGGATATCCGATACATCTTGTTTATTGTTGATAAGTATGCCGGTGCCGGACACTTAGTGAAAGAGATGAAACTCGTTCATCCGAAACCCAGCAAGTAGTACGTGTGCTTTAGAACAGCACTTCATTTTGCTTCAGGTTGATCAGGTAATCCGGGTGCATTATGGTTTTTGCACAGGCTTCCGCATGGGTCAATTCATATCGGAAATAGAACTTCATGGTATGGATAATGCCTTCATAGAACTCACGCTGTTGATGTTCAAAATGTTTTGCCTTTAATTGTGCCTGTGCATGCACCGATTGTTTGAGCCATTGCCACGCCACAACAATATTGCCCATCATTTCCATGAATACGGTTGCATCAGATAAATAGCGATCAACATCACCTTCTTCGATAAACGTGCGGAGATGATTCAATACCTGAGTGATGCGCTTTCCTTCCTCCTCAAGAAGATTGGCATGATCCCGAAGTTCTTCATGTGATCGTGCTTGTTTGATGCTTTCGTTAATCTTTGTTACCAACAATGCCAACGCTTTTCCTTTTTCCATCGACATTTTTCTCCCCAGCAAATCAAGTGACTGAATACCGGTTGTGCCTTCGTAAAGTGTATAAATTTTAAGATCACGATAAAACTGTTGCACAGGAAAATCCATAGTGTATCCATACCCACCAAAAACCTGTATGGCCAATGCAGCAGACCGGTTGGCCTGCTCTGAACACCAGGCTTTAACGATGGGGGTTAAGATTTCCAACAAGAGCCAGGCCTCTTGTTTTTCGTTGTCATTTGCTCCATGCGCAAGATCAAACTGACGGTTACATTCCATAGATAATGCAAGTCCCCCTTCGACAATCGCCTTTTGTGTAAGTAACATGCGCTGCACATCGGCATGATGAATAATCAGGGTTGGGGGTTTTAGCGGATCTTTTTCACTGGGCAATCTTCCTTGGGGTCGTTCTTGTGCGTATTCCAATGCGGCATAGTAAGCTGCCTGTGCAATGGTAACGGCACCCATGCCTACACTGATGCGGGCCTCGTTCATCATTTGAAACATGTAGGCCAATCCTTTGTGCGGTTCACCTACCAGCCAACCTTTACAGTTATCCTGATCACCAAATACAAGATGTGTTGTGGCGTAGGCGCGCTGACCCAGCTTTTGAAAATCACCGGCACAAAATACATCGTTGTAGGTAAGTTCACCGTTTTTTCCTGGCCAGAACTTGGGAATGATGAATAGTGAAATTCCCTTGGTGCCAGCGGGAGCTCCTTCAATACGCGCGAGTGTAAGGTGTACAAAATTTTCACACGCTTCATGCTGCCCGCCAGAGATGAATATTTTTTGTCCTTTGATTTTATAATATCCGTCTCCTATCGGAGTTGCTGTTGTTGTTATATCGGATAACGAGCTACCGGCTTGAGGCTCAGTAAGCGCCATAGTGCCCTGCCATTTACCGTCATACATGTTGGGAACGAAAAGATTATGTTGCTCTTCGTTTCCAAAGCTGTTGATTAGTGCTGCAGCACCTGCTGTAAGACTCATGTAACCGATAGCACCGTTGTTGGCAGAAGAAAAAATATGATGTCCGGAGTTGAAAATCATCATGGGTAACTGAAGGCCGCCATGAATGAGTTTAGCTGATCCGCTGATCCATCCTTGAGCAGCTCCATTTTGGATTATGGTTTTAAGCTGAGGATGTGTTTTTACGCCACCCTTACCTTCGTAGTGTACGTTGTGAACATCCATTTCTCTGAAAAATGGATGCATGTCCCGGTCGGCCAATTGTTTCGCAGATTCAATGATCATCCAGGCTTGTTCCCAGTTTAAGTGACTGAATTTATCGAGTTGAAAAAGATCATGAACAGCATGTACTTCCTGTAACAGAAATTTAATATGCTCAAGGCTAACGTAACGGGCCATATTGATGTGCTAGGTTACTGGAATTATTCAGTAAAATATCAACAAAAGTGGTCGTAAGCAATGCTTGGTATGTGACTTTTCGATTGAGACTATGCTTCAGGTAAATGATTTAATGCGGTAACAAAATAATTACAGGTGATTCCTGTTTGGTAATCACCTGTAACGATCTGGAGTTTATTAAGAGAAAATGTAAGGTTACTTTGCCTCCTGCTTGTATTGGGAATAATAAGCAATTTTTCCATTGGCTACCATGTTTACATCTGACCAACGTGCAGAATCAATTTTTCCGTCTTTATATGTATCAATTTCTGTATACCATACCGTAATGAAGTCAGCATTTTTATCCGTAGAATGAGCCTTGATCCATGCAACCATGGTAATCTTAACTGAACTTAAACTATCACGGGAGGAAGACCACCGTTTAATCAGCTCGTCAGCCGTTCCATTGTGAATAAAGCCATCCCAACTTTCAAACGAAATTGAATCTGCCAGTGTTGACCGAAGCGCAGTCATGTTACCAGTTTCCCAATGCTTATAGCTGTTTAAAACAGTAAGCAGATCCTGATCTGAAACATCTTGCGTGAACTGTGAGGAATAACTTGCGGTAAACGGGAGTTGAACTGCGCTGGCAGGCTCTGAAGTGGCTGGATCTGCCGATTTTTCTGATGGCGTGCAGGCGACCATAGCACAACCAGCCACCAAAATGGAAAGAATGATTTTCATAATTTTTACAGGTTTAGGTTTAGGGTATTGATAAAATAGGTACCCGAAGCGGTAGGCGGGATCTGGATACTAATTAAAGGTAGGGTATTTAATGCCAGCTAGTTAATTAAGGGGCTTATTTAATTTCAAACCTGTTTTTCAGACTCGAATAAAGCTTAACTAGTGAATTAATGCGTTTTTTTTGAAATAGTTTACGAGGTTATTTTTTGGAATCAACCTTCTCTTGCTGGTATGCATCAATTCGATCGCTAACATTTTTTCGGATGTTGGCATAAAACAAATTATAGTCTGCTATGTGATAGCGCTTTGAGCGGTAAAATGCACTTCCAAAAAATTTAGGTTTGGTAATCCATAACAATCCCTGGTGGTTTTGTGCATCACAAAGGTTGGTGTAGACTTTATCAAAATTTCGAAGGATGGAACCCGTGTTAAGGGTTGAGGGAGCGTACACAGTATCCAACGACCATGTTAATGGATTTGTACTGAGTGCCGGTGCAAATATTTCCTTATGTTTTGGTGGATAGTAGTTTCGCTCATAGGTATTCCACGAAACCCAGCATCCGGTTTCTGTAGCTGAAGTGCAGGGTTTAAGCACTTCAAATAAATCAGTCTTCAAAGCAATTCCCACCAGGTAAGCAGCAACCAGTTGGTTGGCCCATGGTTTGTTTTCGATATAATCTTTAACTAATCGTGCAGCATGAATGGTTCCCTGGCTGTGTGATGCTAGAATAAACGGTCGGCCATGGTTATACTCTGAAAGATAATATTCAAACGCTTTCTTCACATCTTCATAGGCTAATTGTAGTGCCTGGTCTTTTAGTGCTGTGTTATCGATCGTGAATACTTGCAGGTGTGCCTGGCGGTAGCGCGGTGCATATACGTTGGCACTTCCGTTAAAAACGCTTGCCTGGTAACGGATGGTGGAATTATCTACCTGTTCATTCAATTCAACATTAAATACATCGCCTTGCCAGGGCCAGTTGGGGTTATGCTCTTTGGTATAGATGGTTGGATGAACAAAAAAAACATCGACATCCGGAAGTGGATCATCTTTATTGAATTTATTTTTGCCGGGCAAGCGGTCAGCTTCATCTTCCTTTTCGGGATGCGCTGCCCAAAATGAAAGTGATGTATAATCAGGCGCTGCAGGAATTTTGCCGGAATCATAAGGTGGATAAGAATGTATTTTCTTACTACAGGATATTAGTATACTAGATAGGGTAATCAGGTAAAATAGTAGACGCATAGTTAACTAACTTAACAATTTCAAATAGGTTTGATTACCAGAATTTAGGATAGAGCAACCCGGATTGTTTTTTATACGTGGCAAATTCCGGATAACGGGCCAGCGATTTATCTTTTTTCAGCATGTTCGGTATAAATGCGCCAATAAAAAAGGCAGTAATGCCAATAAAACCCAGCCAGCTTCCCGAAAGAAGGGCAAAGCCTGTGTAGATCATCAGTTCACCCACATAGTTTGTATTCCGGCATTTACTGAAAAAGCCCTCTGTTATTAAACCGGGTTTGTATTTCAATGTAAAATATTTTTGCGCATCGCTACTAAAGTGTAGCATGGTACCCGCAATATTCAGTGCAACGGATAGTGCCATTACCGGGCCGTTCGGTACGTAATCAGAAGTGATCAAAACAAACGGTGCAATCCAATAAAGTCCTAATACAAGAAACACAAAAATGCTATAGGGAACAGTTGCGGTTTGTTCCCATTGTTTATCCGGAAACAGTTGACTCTTTAGCAACCAAAGAAATCCATAGCTGCCGTGAAGTGCTAAGTATAGCCATGCACCTGTGCTGAAGTTTTCATAACAGAACATTAAACCGATAACAAAAAAGGCGGTAGAACCTTTGTGCAGATTGATGGGGTACTTGAGTTTCATCAGACCAAGTTTGCCCGGAAAGATAAATCATTGGCATGAAACAATCTCAGTCCGCACGAGGAATTCGTGACTTCAATTTTTTCTGCACATTGGTTAAATCAAAATCTGTAATTAGGCCAACAAGTTGAGCATTTTGAATTACCGGTAGGCAGCTAATTTTCTTTTGGAGCATAAGATCCATAGCTTCCATAATGTTGCAGGAGGCATCAATACAAATTGGATCTTTAATCATAATATCCTCCGCGATAGCATTAGGGTTTGCGTTAGTTGATGCTAAGTAATTTTCGATTCGCCTTCGCGTTAGTATTCCGGTAATAATCCCTTGTTCATCTTCCACCGGCATGTGCCTGATCTTTCGCCAGTTCATTATCGTTAGCACCAATTCAAGCGGGTCAGATGATTGTGCGGTAATCAGATCTGTTGTCATAATATTGCCTACAATATCATATTGAATGTTTGCCAGGTGTAAATCAGCAGAGGATACACCAGCCCATGTATGTACCGGATTACCGGTTAGTCTTCTATCGTGCATAGTAGCAGTAAGGGCGACCATGGCCTCATCACGCCCCATTTCTTTTTTCAGAGTTCTGAATCCATTGACCATCCATCGGCTTCCGGTCTTTCCGGAGCGTGTACGCTCTTCTATAATGTTCAGATACTTGATGGAATCTGGTTTATCAACGCCTGCCATAGAAAGTCCATGCTGGGCCAGGGGTAAGAGAGTATCAAGTATTAACTTCTGCACAGAAAGAATTGACTTATCCCATATCATGCCCGTCTGAATACCAAATCTAGCCGCTTTGAAGAAATTGTCTTTAGCATCTTCAAAATCCATTTTAGTCCAAATGCTTTTGTATTCTTCTGGTATGGCTTTCATCAAGCCTACCCAAAAAACCATGTTGGCAATTTCATCAAGAACTGTTGGGCCTGCAGGAATATAGCGGTTCTCAATGCGCAAATGGGCCTTACCATTTAATATGCCATAGCAGGGCCGGTTCCATTTCCAAATGGTTCCATTGTGGATTCGCAAAGCTTTTAAACCCGGCAACCTCCCTGCATTTAATTCCTCTAACGAATCCCTTTCAATGTCCGACATGAAGATAAGGGGGTATCGGGAAATATCATCTTTGTAAACTTCGGTTACATTTTTTATCCACTTGTTGCCAAATGAAACGCGTTGCTGTTTTTCGCGCAGGTGCTGCTGACGTCTGCGCATGTCTACACTTTGTTGGAATAATGTGATCCGGGTTTCTGCCCAAAGTTCACGTCCAAACAGTAGTGGGGAATTAGTGGCAATGGCCAACACCGGACCGGCAATGGCCTGTGCCCAGTTATAGGCAGCCACAAATTCTTTTGCGTCCAGTTGAAGATGTACCTGGAAGCTGGTGTTGCAAGCTTCAAATAAAATGTTGGTATGGGCCAGTAGCAGTTCATCTACACCGTTGATATTTAATTCAAAGTCCTGACCACGTAATCGTTTTACAATTTCACCTAAGGCATGGTACCTGGGGTTTGGGGTTAGATAGTCAATCTCAACAGCACGTAAATCGATAGATGGCAAAATACCGGTTAGAATGATGGTGTCATCAAAAGTATTGGCTATGGCATCGGCTTTTCGAAGTAATGTTCGTAATTCCAGTTCGGTTTCACTGAAGCATTTTCCGCCAAGCAGCGTAGGATCAAGATTGATTTCAAGGTTATAGCGTGCCAGTTCGGTGGTGAAATGCGGATCGTTAAGTTGGGCTAGAATTTCCGGACCATTTCGTGAGGGCTTATGGTGCTTATCTACTATGAAAAATTCCTGTTCTGCGCCAATTCTACTCACTCCAGTTTCCAGTAATCCTTGGTCAATCATAATATCAAGGGCCTGAACATCGTGCAGGAGATGCTTTAGAAAAGCTTTTCGCTCTTCTGAATGCTCAGCAATACTGATACGTTGTTCGCCCATGATGGTAAAAGCAATAGTGGCTGGAATATAGGGGGAGTGTTCAGGTATAGAAATGACTTTTAAATCCAGTTAAGATGATGAATATCATAGCCTCGAACGGTATTTATGAGTAGCATACCACGTCATGAATAATTTGGCACAATCAGCACATAACTACTTCAGTGATCACTATCGCCATGTGATAATCTGCGCTACCAATACACTGGATGATCCATCGCCTGAAAACTTTCATCAGCTAAGAATAAGTCTAAAGCGAATCAGGTTTATAGGAAACTTTTTAAAGAGATATGGTAAGTCTAAGTCTCAACGAAGTTTTAAACCCTATACAAAATTGTTTAGGTATGCAGGGCGTATTCGTGAAAATCATATCCTGGTTTATTTATTACGGAAATATGCTGATGAATATACTGATAAAGCCATTTTCAAGTCCTTAAGAACAAAGGAGGGGAGGTTAATAAAAAAATGGCCTCAGGCAGCTATACTTTATCTTCCTGAAATAGTTCACTCGTACCTGAAGATCACCAAAGAATTATCGAGGTGTTCCGTCAGTTCTGCCCAATATCTCTATGATTTGGAGCAACATTTAGAACGCTGGTTCAGCACTAAGCTAGTGGATTACAACTTGCACAAGAGCCGAAAGACATTGAAGGGGATATTGTATAGTGCTGAGTTTTCACCTGAATTTAAGCGATCGATAAACCACTTTTGTAATCTAAAGGTGGCTTCTACATTGGAGGACGCCATTGGCGATTGGCATGACCTGGAGGTGGTAATGCTGCAGCATAAGCGGATTCATCAAAAACCAGCAGGCAAGAATTTGATTAAACAGAAGCACCGCGAACGACTAAAAATAAATGGACTACGATCTCAATTAATCAGGACTACCAAATCCTCTTCAATTCAGTAATGGTTATTCTGTTGATTTTTAATGTTTCATTTTCAGCAGCATGAAGCTTAAGATTACCGAAAACTTCACTGGGAAATACCAGTTCAGTGATAACGGTAAGTCCATCGTCAGCAAAGACCTCAATGGACGAACAATCTACTATTAAACGAAGCGATGAAATGCCGCTTTGTATTTCTCTTTGAACCGAATGAACACCACCAAAATCGCTGGAGAAATCATGTTTACCGGCCATGGTTCGATCAACACTTAGTGTGTTGTCAACAGGGGTATAGGTAACAACAAGCTTTTCGTTTACTGCATTGGAGAGTTCAATGGAAAATCTCTGGTTAGTTTGCGTATTGAAATCGATCATTAATTCATACTGACTATCACGTGTTATCTCAGAGGTTAAGTCAAGTGATGCTGTAATAATTTGCGCTTCCTGCTGTGCCTGCTTGCCGTATAGCGATTTAATTTCAGTAACAGGAATGGAGATTAGTCTTGATCCGGCAGCAGTATTTATAAGCTTTAATTCACGCGGGGTAGTCATGGCACTACGCCAAACGGTAGTGGGTACCACATTGGCGTAATTCCAGTTGCTCATCCATCCAATGAACAATCTCCTTCCATCTTCTTTGGGAACATCCGACCAGGTAACGCCTGCATAGTTGTCTTTGCCGTAATCGATCCACAGAATTTTATCTTTTGGATTTTCGTTAATGAAATTAATACCATCGAATGAGCCTATAAAATATTGTGTTCCGCTACCACCATTTGGTGCGCCATTATTCAGGCTCACCAGCATCACCCACTTTTCTTTTCCGTCAACGGAAAGGGGAAACAAATCAGGACATTCCCAAACACCACCATGACTTCCCTGATCGGTTCCAAACTCACTTATTTTTTTCCATTGCTTCAGATCAGTTGAGTTAAAGAGTTGTACATGATCCAATACGGCCAGTATCATGATCCATGCTTGCGTTCCTTCATGCCAGAAAACTTTGGGGTCGCGAAAGTCTTTAATGCCTGGATTTTTGAGTACAGGATTCTTATCGTATTTCGTCCATGTTCGTCCATGATCAAGACTATAAGCAATGCCTTGTGTTTGGTAATCTATACGACCTGCCTTCTCCTGTTCAGGGTCATGGTACGTATAAATCGATACCAAGGGGGGATTATCAAGCGTTCCAAATCCGGAAGTGTTTTTATGATCAACCACGGCACTGCCGGAGAAAATATAACCGAGCGAATCGGGGTAGAGTGCAATAGGCAAATGCTCCCAACGAATAAGGTCTTTGGTTACAGCATGCCCCCAATGCATAGGCCCCCACACATTTCCATCCGGATAGTATTGATAGAATAGGTGATACTCACCATTATGATAGACCATACCATTGGGGTCGTTCATCCAATTGGCTGCAGGAGTAAAGTGAAATTGAGGTCTGTGTTTTTCGTTCATCATAGGTTTTGCAAGGGTTTGTTTAGAATCGGTTGATTGTTTGCAACCGGCAATGAGCAAGAGAGTGATTAGTAAACTTAACCGCATGGTAGTTGGTTATAATGTTGAAACTAATTAAATAAATTTTAAGGGATTTTAGAATCCGAAGAATATAGTTTTGGTGTTCGGAAATCTACTGACATTTGTATTATCTTTCCTATCCTTTCAAATTAATTATGGAACGAACCTCATTTATTGAAGCTATTAAAAACTCGTATGGGTTTTCCGGCCCTAAGATATTCCTTGGGGCGGGCGTTTTGAAACAGCAAATTCTTCCTGAAGCTACTGTTAATTTATCATTGCGCATGATGACCCGGCATGGTCTGGTAACCGGAGCAACAGGATCTGGAAAAACAAGAACACTACAGTTAATCGCTGAACAATTATCATCAGCAGGAGTTTCAGTTTTTATGCCGGATATGAAGGGCGATATTTCCGGATTGGCAAAGGAAGCTGTACCTAACGATAAACTTACTGAGCGTGCCACCGCAATTGGCACAACCTATACACCCTCAGCTTTTCCTGTCGAAATTTATTCACTCACTGGAAAATTAGGGGCACAAATGCGTGCAACGGTTACTGAATTTGGTCCCATTTTACTCAGTAAAATCCTCGAGTTGAACGACACACAGACCGGTGTGCTCACCATGCTTTTTAAATATGCCGATGATCATGGGTTGCCCATTGTAGATTTTAAAGATTTAAAGAAGGTATTGAATTATTTAACGGAAGGTCCGGGTGCCGATGAAATTAAAAGTGATTATGGAAAAATAGGCGGTTCATCAGCCGGAACTATTTTGAGGAAAATTGTAGCCCTGGAGCAGCAAGGGGTTGATCATATTTTTGGTGAACGTTCCTTTGAAATTGATGATCTCTTCGAAAAGGTAGATGGAAGAGGGGTTATTAGTCTGTTAAACGTATCCGATATTCAGCATCAGCCTGCAGTCTTCTCAACTTTTATGCTGGCGTTGTTAGCCGAAATTTATCAAAGTTTGCCAGAGGCAGGCGATTTGGATAAGCCTAAACTCGTTTTTTTTCTGGATGAAGCCCATTTATTATTTAAAGATGCTCCAAAGGCATTTCTCGATCAGATTGATCAGATCATTCGACTAATCCGCTCCAAAGGTGTCGGTATTTTTTTCTGTACGCAGTTAACCCAGGATGTGCCGCAAAACGTACTTTCTCAGTTGGGAAATCGCATTCATCATGTCATACGATCATTTACGCCTAACGATGTAAAAGCACTCAGGGAAACAATCAATACGTTTCCACGCTCATCCTTTTACGATATGGAGCAACAATTTACCCAGTTGGGTATAGGGCAGGCTTTTATCACCGTGTTGAATGATAAGGGTATTCCTACAGAGACTGTTGTTACTCACCTGGCACCTCCGGCTTCTGTTATGGGACCATTATCTGAACAGGAATATCAGCAACTTCTGAGTGCTTCCAATTTGTATAAAAAGTATAAGGACACCATTGATCCGCAAAGTGCACATGAATTGTTGGAAGCACGAATGAAGCAGTATGAAGCGCAAAACACCAGCAGGGAAATACCAGTTCCTGCTCCACGGCCCAGGCAGACCTCCACAACACGCACTTCAACTCCTCGCGCACCCCGAAAAGAAAAGTCAACCATGGATAAGGTAGTAGGCAGCCCAATGGCAAAGCAAATAGGACGTGAGTTGGTACGTGGTGTTTTTGGGGTTCTTTTTGGCACAACTTCCCGAAAGTCGCGAAGAGGTATATTTTAAAATAGCGCTATGAGCAAACTATTACTTTTTGTTTCAATTATCTTGCTGTATCAGGATATTCCCTATAAACCGGATGACGAGTTCTCTATTCGGATGGACTTAAAATTTAAACTACGACCTCAATCGGCTTCCAATACGGTCAATGTATCAGAAACTATGGCTGAATATCAGAAGCGTAACAGCACCAATCAACTTCCCTATCTTATATTATATGTTAATGTAAAGCATGTGAACCAAGGTGAGATCCGCATGCGTGTACTTCGTGATGGAAAAAATACAATCAACAACAAAAAGATTGAGCTGGATAAAGAGTTTAAAATTGAAGTTGGCTTTACGGATGACGCCAAGGACAAGATATCCGGGTACGAGCACATTATCTATTTTATGAATGCTGACAAGAAGGATATTAACCGCATTGTAATAACGATTGATCCAAACGGTGACTATTTTGTTAATGGCCAAAAACGTGGCAGGCTATAGGTCAGTCAGGGTACAGTCATCATACCACTCAACCGCTTATTGAACTAATCGTGTAAGTGGCCAGGAATTCGGTAATCTTACTCAACTTTTATCCGTTTATTAGCGCAAAATTTCTTCGCATGAAAAGCTTAGTTTTTCTGTTATTTAGTATTCCTGCTATACTTTTTTCACAGCCTCATCAACCCAGTGCTTCTCAAATTAAGCTCTCGTTAAAAAAGCTCAATTTTCTTGGCTCAGCTCTGTACGTGGCTGCACATCCGGATGATGAAAATACGCGGGTTATTGCCTGGCTTGCCAGCGAACGGTTGGCTGCTACGGCTTATCTTTCTATGACGCGTGGCGATGGGGGACAGAATTTGATTGGCCCTGAAATACGTGACCAATTGGGATTGATCCGCACCCAGGAACTTATCACTGCCCGAAAAATTGATGGCGGTGAACAATTTTTTACCCGTGCAAACGATTTTGGTTATTCTAAATCAGCGGATGAAACGCTGGCGATATGGAACAAAGATGAAATACTTTCTGATGTAGTTCGGATTTACCGGGCATTTCAACCTGATGTTGTTATAACCCGATTCCCACCCGATGAACGTGCCGGCCATGGCCACCACACAGCTTCTGCTATGCTGGCGCAAGAGGCTTTTGATTTGTCGGGGTTAACCACGGCTTACCCTGATCAATTAACTACTCTTCCGGTTTGGAAACCGATACGTGTGTATACTAACACGGGTAGATTTTTCAGTAATACGATTGATGAGAATACTCCGGGCGTAACTACACTTAACGTGGGCGGATACAATGCTTTACTGGGTGCCTCCTATGCTGAGATCGCAGCCTCCAGTCGCAGCCAGCATAAAAGCCAGGGGTTTGGTGCTTCAGGCAGAAGGGGAGATGCACAGGAATTCTTTGAATTGGCTAAGGGTGCTCCGGCAACCGCTGATATTTTTGATGGCGTGAATACCTCATGGGGCCGGGTGAAAGGCGGCAATGCTGTTCAGCCGCTTGTTGAAAAAGCTATTCGTGAGTTTGATATTGAAAAACCATTCCGGTCAGTTCCGTTGCTACTGCAAATCCGTAAGGCCATTGATAAAGTTGAACCTGGGATTTGGAAGGAAAGAAAGTTGCGTGAAGTAGAGCAACTGATTAAAGACTGCACAGGTCTTTTTGTTGAAGTGGTGGCATCATCTTACTACGCTTCACCCGGGCAAAGGGTGGTTTTCAACTATGAAATCATAAATCGTTCGCAAACTGAAGTTGTAGTACAACGGTTGGCATCGTCCTCATTGACACTCGATACAACCTTTGCGGCCACACTAAAAAATAATGCACCATTCACATTCAAATCTGCGAAGACTATCCATCCTGAAAAATTGTATTCCGATCCGTATTGGTTACGTGAACCACATGAACTTGGTCGCTTTACAGTAAGTGATAAATACTTAATTGGTAAACCTGAAAATGACCCGGCCGTCCAGGTTGATGTTCAGGTTGCTATCGATGGTGAAAGACTTTTATTCGCTGTGCCGGTTGTTTATAAGTGGACCGATCCGGTTAAAGGTGAACTTTACCGGCCATTTGAAATAGTGCCGCCAGTGTTTGTGAATTTGACTGATCAAGTCTTGATCTTTAAAGATAACTCGCCCCGGCAGGTCAATGTGGTGGTAAAGGCATCAACTGATTTGATTAAGGGAGATTTATCGCTGCAACTTCCGGAAGGATGGCGATCGGAACCATCATCAGTTACTTTATCATTAAACAAGCGTGGCGAAGAGTTTGCGCAATCCTTTACTATTTACCCTGCTTCCCGCGAAATGATCGGAACGGTCAGAGCCATTATGACTATCGGTAACAAAGGATATGATTATGCGCTGCAGACCATCCAGTATGATCATATTCCTGTTCAAACGCTATTGCCTAAGGCAGTAGCCCGGCTTGTACGTGTGGATATTAAACACGAAGGGAACACCATCGGGTATATAAAGGGGGCAGGTGATGACATACCAGTGGCCTTACGCAATATGGGTTATGAAGTGACAGAACTTAAAAATGGAGAAGTTACCGCGGCAAACCTGGCTAAACTTAATGCTGTTGTGTTGGGTGTCCGGGCATTTAATACCAATGAGCGTCTGCGCTTTCTGATGCCTGAGCTTTTGAATTATGTGAAGAATGGCGGTACGCTGGTGATTCAATACAATACTAATTTTGATTTAGGTTCAACCTATTCTCCTTATCCACTAAAAATATCACGTGATCGTGTGGCTGAAGAAGACGCTGAAGTGAGGATTCTCAAGCCTGATCATCCGGCTTTAAACTTTCCGAATAAAATTACCAAAGCCGACTTTGACGGATGGGTACAAGAGCGCGGTTTGTATTTCCCCGATACATGGGATTCAAATTTTGAAGCACTGCTTTCGATGAACGATAAAGATGAGAAGCCCAAGGATGGAAGTTTACTTATCGCCAGATATGGTGAGGGTTTTTATGTCTATACCGGTTTATCATTCTTTCGTGAGTTACCTGAAGGTGTACCGGGCGCGTACAAACTTTTCGCAAATCTTGTTTCACTGGGAAAAAGGCCTGTTGAACAAACAACCGCTTCCGGTAACAACACAAAGAAAAACAAGAAGAAAAAGTAACTTGTACGTTCAATAATTAGGTCTTAAAATCTTTCTCATGAGTTCAGAAAATCCTCCTGTATTTAAAAAGTGGAGCCACTGGTACGGATTGTTGCTGGGAGCACTCGTGATACAAATTATCCTTTATCTCTGGCTAACCTTTTCTTATTCATGAGCTTGCTGGATTGGATTGTATTGTTTGGCTCAATCCTCGCGATTGTTTCGTATGGCGTATGGAAAACCCGTGGTAATAAAACCATGGAGAGCTACCTGAAAGGGGATGGCACATTGAAATGGTGGATGATTGGTATTTCCATTATGGCAACACAGGCCAGTGCCATCACGTTTCTTTCAACGCCCGGGCAGGCCATTGAAGACGGTATGCGATTTCTTCAATTCTATTTTGGATTGCCCATAGCCATGATTATCATTTCTGTAACTTTTGTGCCAATCTATTATAAGTTAAATGTTCTTACGGCATACGAATACCTTGAATCGAGATTTGATCTCAAGACCCGCTCACTAACAGCTGGTTTATTTTTGCTCCTCCGTGGTCTTTCTGCCGGTATTACCATTTTTGCGCCATCACTTGTGCTGTCAACTATTTTGGGGTGGTCGATTACAGCTACAACCTTATTGATTGGTGCAATGGTTATCATTTACAGTGTTTCGGGCGGATCGCGGGCGGTAAGTTTAACGCAGCGCATGCAACTTTCGGTAGTGATGGGTGGGATGATATTGGCGGGTATTCTGGCGTTTACATTATTACCTGATCATATTTCTTTTTCTGATACCGTTAACCTGGCAGGGGAGTTGGGTAAACTTAACCTCGTTGATCTGGAGTTCAATCCGAACGAACGCTATAATATCTGGTCGGGGTTAATTGCGGGTACATTCTTATTCTTATCCTATTTCGGAACAGACCAATCGCAGGTTGGTCGTTACCTCGGTGGAAAGTCAATTGCGGAGAGCCGGCTGGGATTGATTTTTAACGGATTGCTTAAAATACCCATGCAGTTTGTTATTCTTTTTATCGGGGTTTTGGTTTTTGTTTTTTACTTATTTAACCAACCTCCTGTTTTTCATAATCAGGTTTTGAAGAATCGCGTTGTTGAAACTGCGCAAGGTAATAACCTTCGTGCATTGGAACAGGAATATGACCAATTGTATACCGAAAAGCGTGCAGCAGTTGATCAACTCGTTCAGGCTATTCAGACTGAAGATAAGTTGGCAATAAATACATCACGCGAAGCGGTGCTAAGCTTTGGCTTGAAAGAAAAATCGATACGCGATTCGGTTAAAGCCACCATCAAAAAAGCCATTCCTTTGGCCAAAACCCAGGATCGTGATTACATCTTTTTAAATTTTGTGCTCAGTAATCTGCCGCATGGCATAATTGGTTTGTTGCTGGCCGTAATGTTTCTGGCAGCCATGTCATCTATGGCAGGGGAGTTGAGTGCGTTATCTTCCACCACGGCATCGGATATTTACAGACGATCCATTAACAAAAATGCTTCACCGGAACATTACCTTAAAGCTTCGCGTGGGTTTACCATTATGTGGGCTTTACTGGCAATGGTATTTGCCATGCTGGCCAGCTTTGCAGAGAACTTAATCCAGTTTGTGAATATTGTGGGTTCACTTTTTTATGGAACTATTCTAGGAATTTTTCTTACTGCCTTTTATGTTAAGCGTGTTCAAGGCACAGCAGTTTTTTGGGCTGCGCTGCTGGCCGAGGCAGTAGTACTGTATTGTTATTTCTTTACCGACCTGGCATTCTTATTATATAATATAGTTGGTTGTGTAATTGTTGTGGGCGGTTCACTACTGCTTCAGGTGTTTTTAAAAGCCAAGAATCCGTAATGGGTATCAGCTGGCGCTTTCCAGATTACGATAAAGGTTATCATAATGCGGAACGTGTTCTGTATAAACAAATGGTTCTGTAGGATTGTCAAGGTCAACCTTGAATCGTACAATTTTTGTATTCAGCTTCCAAAGCAGTTCGTATTTTCGTAATGCTTTGTTGATTACTTTTTTATCCTTATCCGTTACTATAATTTCTTCTTGTGATAGCAATTCTTTGGTGGGTTCATCCAGGGGAATGATTTTGAAGTTTCCATACTCAGCCATTAATCGTGCGCCAATGTCTTCTGTAAGGATGAATTTTGTTTTGCAATGATCCCCATCCAGGTAGTACAGAACAACCGTGCTCACCGGAGTATCGAAAATCGTTGAGTTTGAGTGCTGGATAACAAAGAATTCAGCCCGATCTTGAAAAAACTTACCAAACAGATAATCGTCAAGTGATGGGCGTTCTTCTTCAAAAGATTCGTTGATTGTGAGAATCTGTAAATCTGCAGGAAGTCTTTGAGGTTCGGGTAAGTCAATTTTCGTTGATGCTTCTTCGGTTGACTGACGCGTTCTCTCCACGCGCTGGCAGGAAAGGAAGCCGCAAAAAGCAATTAATAAAAGGAATTTACCGTTAATCATTAGCTAAAGGTAGAGCAACTTTTTGTGAAATTCCAATTCGAACATTTCAGGTTTCAAATTAGTGAGGCATAAAAAAGCCATTAAATTGTTACTTTTGATAGATAAAACCACCTGGGATATGGACATCAATGCAGAAAGATCACTTATTATTAAACAAATACAGCAAGTCAATGATATCTCCTTTTTGAGAGCGTTGAAGCATATGATTCATTACGCACTTAAAAATGAGGGGCGCATAAGCATTGAGCAGTACAACAAAGAATTGGATGAAGCGGAATTACGTGTGGCGCAAGGTGAGTTTTATTCGCACGATGAAGTAGAGAAGATGGCGAAGGAATGGTGAAGAAAACCAAGCTTGAAGTAGTATGGGACAAGCCTGCATATGCTTCTTTTCAATTGGCATTCGAATACATTAAGAAAGATTCAATTGCTAATGCAGAACGCGTTAGGAATGAAATTCTCAAGATAACCAAAGGTTTACCAGATCACCCGGAGAAGTATCCGCCTGATAGATTCAAAAAGGACAATACTGGTAATTATCGGGCTTTTGAGAAGTATTCCTACAGAGTTGCATATAAAGTATCGGCTAAGGAAATCATCATTTTGCGATTTCGTCATGTGAAACAAGAACCGAAGGAGTACTGAGTTTAAATACCTCATCGTCTTCTTTTCAAGGTTATGTTCAGGAGTAACAGTAAGAATTAATGATTTATCTAATTTTCGAAGGATTAGTTATTACACTTTTTGGAGTTTTGGGATCATATTGTATATGGATGTCAAAGCGTGATCAATACTCATTTGGTGAAATATTAACTAAATATGGTTATGGATTGGGGGTTTTGGGAGCACTTATCGCTTTTACTATTATTATAATTTATAGGTCCTCTTAATTGCTGGCAGGGTTCATTCACTTTGCCTCAACAACAATTTTAGACGATGATGCGTCCACCAGCACCTCATCAAAAGGCCCCGTTGAATAGTCTATTTAGGAATCGATTTCAATCAATTGTTGATCCAACGATCTCAATTCATTGGCAGGATGTGCTGGAATATGACTCATCGCATATTCGCTCAATGCCGTGATGGTAAGCGATGGATTAACCCCCAGGTTACACGGAACAATCGAACCATCCAGAATATAAAAGTTTTTGTAACCATGAACTTCGAACCATTCATTAACAACACCTTCTTTTGCTGATCTTCCCATCGGGCACCCGCCTAAAATATGTGCTGTTGAAGCCAGGCCAAACATGATTTCACTGAATGCATTCTGCGGCACGCCTTTTACTTTTGCGGCATACTTGTATAACGCTTCCTGACCAATGGGTATGAAGCTGGGCACTTTGTTGCCACTGGTATTTTTAAAGGCAAGTGAATGCCCGAATAGCCCTCGCTTAAGTTTCATCTGCATGGCGTTGGGTAACGATTGCATGATGAGGAAAATAACCGAGTTACGCGCAGTATTGGCTTGAAATAGGGAACGAAGAAAATCCCACGGATGAATGATACAATTGCCAATCATTTTCAAAGTACGAACTATAGGATGCCCGTTGCCGGCTGCCATTACCGCTAACCGTATCATGGCACCCGACTTATCCGGAAACTTGCAAAGTTCAATGTGGGTGTGTTCATCCGGATTAAATACTGAACTAATCGCCAAGCCATGATTTAATTTCCGGTCGGCTGCCACCACACCCGAAAGCATTTCGGAATTGGTGAGCAGGTTATCACCCAGTTTATCGGATAGCAGGGGAAGTGTTTTATAAATATGTTTCTGCTTTAACAAAAGGTCAAGCGTGCCGAGCACACCACCACTTACTACTATACCTTTGCAAGTGAAAACCGATTTCTTTTTCCTTAAAAAGCTGGTACTGGATTGTGTGTGAACCTGGTAATTGTTATCAGGTAATACTTCGATTTTTGTTGTTTCTGTTTCTGCCAGCACTTTTGTGCCAAACAGGTTTTCAGCAAACCAGAGATAATTTTTATCCAATGTATTTTTAGCATTGTACCGGCAACCTACCATGCACCCGGCACATTCGGTACAGCCTTTTCGCAATGGACCAAGGCCTTTGAAATACGGATCAACTTCTTTTTTTGAATCACCCAAATAAACGCCCACATAATCCACCCTTCCGTAGGTTGATTCCCTGCCCATTTCTCTTGCTACGTCTTTTAAAACCAGGTCCTCAGCATTTTCCTTTTCATATTTTTCACTGCCCAGCATAAAAAGTGCTTTGCTGTAAAATGGAGCGAGCACGCTTTTCCAGTCCTTAACACCAGACCAGATCGGGTTTTTGAAAAATGTATCGGGTGGCATCATGTGCGTGTTGGCATACACCAGTGATCCACCGCCTACACCTACACCGCTTAAAATAAATACCTCTTTAAAAAAGCTGAGCCGTAAAAACCCGAACCATCGAAAGAACGGAAGCCATAGGTATTTCTTTAAATTCCAGTTTGACTTAGGAAAGTCATTAGCCTTCCAGCGTTTTCCCTTCTCGATCACCAAAACTTTATAACCTTTTTCGGCCAGGCGCATAGCCGAAACCGAGCCTCCAAAACCGGAGCCAATAACGATGTAGTCGAAATGAGTATCTGCCATTTTACAAGTAAACAAAAAAAGGCAGCCGGTTAGACTGCCTTCTTGAATATTTATTTGATCGGTTTACTTTTTCTTAGCCGGAGTCTTTGGCATCTCAGCATTGATTTTAGCAATCAGGTCTTCGTTAAGTTTAACATAACCAAAATCACTTGGGGCTGCTTTTGCTTTGTCCATAGAAAGTTGGGCTGTGGCCAACGCACCTTTATAGTCGCCTAAAGCATGTTGAATTTTTGCTTTGGTGTGAATGTTCCAAAAGGCATTCTGGTTTCCGTTGTCAATGCCCAGCGTGATCCACTCCAGGGCTTTTTTCAAATCTTTACCGGTTTCAAAGTAATAGTTAGCAGCTGCTATATAATTGCCAGGGTTTACTTTTGTTCCAGCCTCAATAGACTTCATTACTTTGCTTTCGTAATCAACGGTAATTCCAAATTTCACAGAAGTGTTTTCCCAGGCAACCTGTACGTTTGCTTTTGTATTATCATCCGATATGTCAGTTATGTTTACTGTAAAGGTTTCAACGCGTTCTGTAAGCTTTTCTGGCTTGACGGTAAACCGTGCAGCATCTTTCGCTTTGTCGTAGGCAGCTGTGTTACCACCCATGGCCACATCGCTGTAAAGAATTACTGTCCACTCACTTGCACCAGGGATGGTGAGAAGGAGATAGTCACCCTTTTTAACATCTTTTCCATCAACTTTCACATCATCAGAGAAACTGATTACAGTACCCTGATTGGCACCGGTTCTCCAGAGTTCTCCATAAGGAACCAGGAAGTCGCTGCCTGATCCGTAAATTTTCCTGCCTTTCATTTTGGGGCGGGCGTACGAAACTTTAACATCTGTTAAACCAACAACGGTAGTTACCGTAGCAGCTGGGCTGGCGGCCGGGGTTTGAATCTGGGCTTCAGCAGCCAGGCAAACCACAACCAGTAAAAGGGTCAACACTTTTTTCATATTAATCATCATTTTATAAGGTTTAAAACGTTTGAGGGGAGCAAAAATAGTGATTCTTTTGGTTTAAGAAAGGTAGATTGTATGAAGCTTGAGCCATCCTTTTATAGACGAAAAAATGTTGTTTCCGTGGCGAAATCCTTGATCGGAAAACTTTTGGTAACAACTATTGAGGGTTCACAAACAAGTGGCATAATCGTTGAAACTGAGGCTTATTCGTGGAGGGAACGGGGCTGCCATGCTTATGGCGGAAGAAAAACTGCTCGCAATGAAGTTATGTTTGAGGAAGGAGGAAGAGCGTACGTATACCTGTGTTATGGCGTGCATAACCTGTTTAATGTTGTCACCAATCAACGAGGTGTGGCAGATGCTGTATTGGTTCGTGCTATTGAGCCCGTAACCGGATTGGAGAATATGTACAGGCGCAGGGGCCAGGTAAGTCTTTATCAGCTTACCTCCGGACCGGGTAAACTGACCCGTGCATTAGGGATTGATCGTACCTATAACGGCAAAGTTTTATATGATGATGATGTTTGGATTGAGGATATCGGCATGAAGATCAACTCAAAGCATATTGAAGCCGGTAAACGTATCGGCATTGATTATGCAGGTGACGATGCTAACTTGCCGTGGCGTTTTATGATGAAGGGCAATCGGTGGATAAGTAGGATTTAAGATTTAAGATTTGGTATTCATGAATAGGTTTTTTGGTTTTGTACTTTTCAGTATAAGTTTTTATGGGTTTGCCCAATCAACATTTTCTCCGTCATCCTTTTCGCTGGTTAATTCAGCTTTTGATGAGCAAAATCCTGTGATTAGTCCTGATGGAAATACGCTCTTTTTCACCCGAGGCAACCATCCTGAAAACATTGATGGAAAACGAGACCCCGGTGATATCTGGTTTTCGGTATGGATAGGCGATGGCTGGTCGGCTCCGGTACATGCGGGGCCTGTATTAAACAACCGTGGCTATAATGGGGTAGCTGGCTTCTCTAATGACGGGAGCCGGATGTTTTTGTTAAGTCATTACGATCCATCAGGGTTGGCACGCACGCAGGGAATTTCGGTTTCCAGAAAAACTGGTTCAGGGTGGACGCGGCCAGAAAATATTTTTATTCCTTACTTTCAAAATAAATCTTCCTTGCAGAGTGGGCATGTAGCATCCGATGGAACGGTGTTTGTTTATTCCGCAGAAACTTATGGCTCATATGGTGTAGAGGATTTGTACATATCCGTGCGCGGTGCGGATGGAAAATGGTCGGAGCCCCGAAATCTTGGCGCAACAATCAACACACAGTTTCAGGAACTTAGTCCGTCATTAAGTGAAGATGGCAGCATATTGTATTTTTCAAGCAATGGAAGAAGGGGCTTGGGAAGTTTTGATGTGTTTTTCAGTCAGCGGTTGGATGATTCGTATTTGCGTTGGTCGGAGCCTGTTAATATTAACGTGCCGATTAACTCCGAGGGCCGTGAATTATTTTTCAGGGCTTATGATTCGTTTGGATATTCGCTGTACACCAGCACCAAAAACAGTGATGGTTATGGCGATATTCGTTACTTCATTCCTGAACCAAAGGACAGTACAGTAATTTTAGTGGTCGCTCCGGATACGGTCATCAAAATGAAGGAGAAGAAATATGATGTGCTTGCTGAAAATGAAATCCGCATCTTTGGAAAAGTATACGATGCTACCAACGATTCGCCTGTTCGTGCGAATTTGAAATTCACGGGTTCAGGAAAAGCATTTTCTTCACAAGCTCAGGGAGTACAGGGTTATTCTATAAACGTAATTTCTACGGAATCCTACTCGCTTGAAGTTATTGCCGATGGGTACATCAGTTCATTGGAAAAACTTGATCTGCATACGCTGGAGTTACGCGAGCTTGAAATGAATTTCAGGCTTCAGCCCATTGCCATTGGTGCTACTGTAAATCTGAAAAGCGTGTTGTTTGTGCAAAGCAAGCCCGCCTTGTTACCTGAGTCATACCAGGAGCTTGATTTGGTAGTAGCTTTTATGCAATCCAACCCAACGGTTGAAATTGAGCTGGCAGGTCATACCGATAGTCGGGGATCCTTTCGCCAGTTAATGGAGTTGTCTCAACAGCGCGTTAATCGTGTTAAAGAGTATCTGGTATCAAAAGGAATTGATAAGAAACGCATTACCGGCAAAGGCTATGGTGGTAGTAAACCTGTGGCAAGTAACGATACCGAAGAAGGCAGGGTACTCAATCGAAGAGTAGAGTTTATAATCAAGAAAAAATAATCTTATAGTCCGTGGTTGATTCCACCAAATCTAATCAAGGTAAATCTTTAATTTTTCAGTGTACTCAGACAGCGCATCGGTCAATCTTTGGCCTGGCCATGGGATGTGCGGATTGGGCACAGCGCTGGATGAGTACACGGGCCTGCCTGCCGGTAGGCAGGGCCATGCGGCCCGGGAGCAAATGCTTGATAAACAAATGTTACCTAGAAACCCGCTGCCTTATCATCACCTCGCGGATCTGCTCCGCCTTCCAGTTTTCCGTTGGGTAAAACCAAAATAGCGTCAACCCTTCCAATCGCTTTACGCGATTTAAATGTATGCCCCATCGAAACCAATTTCAGACTATCTTTTTCTGAAAAGGTTTTGTACTCGGGAGCAATCTCGTCCGGATACCACTGACTGTGTATCCGTTTTGCATTGACGGCCTCTTGCATGCTCATGTCATGCTCAATCACATTAAGAATAACCTGAAACACTGAGGTGATGATGGTGCTTCCGCCAGGTGTTCCAACAACCATAAATAGCTTACCCTCTTTTTCCACGATGGTGGGTGTCATGGCGCTGAGCATCCGTTTATTAGGTTCAACCTTATTTGCTTCACCACCGAGCACACCAAACATATTCGGTACACCCGGTTTAGCGCTGAAATCGTCCATTTCATTGTTCAGGAAAAAACCTGAACCTGCCACTACCACATAGTTGCCAAACCAACCATTTATCGTTGTAGTAACTGAAACTGCATTGCCATATTTATCCACCACCGAGAGATGGGTGGTTTCTTCTGATTCATACCCTTCAATACTACCCGGTTTAATTTCCGTACTGGGTGTGGCTTTCTTTCGATTAAAGGATTGCATTCTGCTTTTGTTGTAGTCACTATCAATCATTTGCTGAACAGGCACTTCATAAAAATCCGGATCGCCCAGGTACTTTGAACGATCTGCATAAACCCTGCGCTCAGCCTCTACCATGAGGTGAACTGTTTCAGGCGTATTGAATCCCCACTTACGGATGGGGTAGGGCTCAACCGATTTCAACAATTGAACAAGACATACCCCGCCACTGGAGGATGGTGGCATGGAAATGATCTTGTAGTTTTTATAAGGGGCAATTACCGGCTCCCGCCAGGTGGATGAATAATTTTTTAAGTCTTCAGCAGTGATTAATCCTTTACCCCGCTCCATTTCAGCAACAATATCATCGGCTGTTTTTCCTTCATAGAAGCCAGCACGTCCGTTGTCACGGATGCGCTCCAGTGTTTTTCCTAAATCATTCCAATAGATAGTGTCTCCGGCATTCCAGGTTTCACGAATAAGAAAATCGGGTTTAACCGTATTGTATTTAAGTAATCTTTCTTGTAGTTCATTCAACCATTTCGCTTCCCGCTCAGTTAATGGAAAACCATGCTGGGCAAGATCAATTGCCGGCTGTACCAGTTCTGCCCAGGGTAGTGAACCATATTTCTTGTGCGACTCAACCATACCATCCACAGAACCAGGAACGCCACAGGCCAGGTGACCGGCTGTACTTAAATTTTCAATGACATTTCCGGCACTGTCAAGATACATGTTGGTTGTTGCGCCAGCCGGTGCTTTTTCACGGTAATCAAGTGCTGCCACTTCTCCATTATTCAGGCGAACGACCATAAAACCACCTCCGCCTATATTTCCGGCTGCAGGGAATACAACCGCCAGGGCCAATTGCGTTGCAATGGCGGCATCCACAGCATTGCCACCTTTTTTCAGGATTTCCAATCCCACTTTTGAGGCTAACGGATGGGCTGAAACCACCATTGCCGAATCGGCAATGAGCCCAATAACAGGTTCCGATTTTTTATCCGGCTTACAAGCAGCGACTGCGACAACAATTAGTAGCAGGATTGTACGCTTTAGCATAAATAAATTGGTTACGTTTTCTTAAATGTATTAATTAAATGCCAACTTAAGTAAAGTTTAGCTAATGAGTCTGCGCAAAGAAAAGGCCGCCCGCCTGAAAGTTCATGTTCTGGATAATACCCTGAAGTTGATTGGCAAACGCCCGTTTGAAGACCTGTATGTAGATGATCTTTGTGCACGCGTAAAAGTAAGTAAGGTTACTTTCTTCAAGTACTTTCCACAAAAAGAAGATTTGCTGCTCTACTATTTCAGGGTATGGTGCCTCGATCGGGTTGTTGAGTTATCAGGCAAACCAAAAGAAGGTCTGCAAGGTATATATTACTTGAGTGACAAGCTTAGCGAAGAGTGTGAAAAGCATCCTGGCTTGATGTTAAGCCTGCTTGGCTATTTGGCCGATGTAAAGCGAGCCCCCAAACCATTTCCGGTTAAAGCTGAGGAAAAGGTAATTTTATATCCTGATATTAAGGATATTCAATCGCTGGAAATTCAGTCGCTTGATCAGATGCTGGAGAAGTTTACACTGGAAGCAATTTTCAGAAAGGAGTTTACAAAATCATCCTCCACACGGGATATCACCAACCTGTTAATGACAATTTTGCTGGGTTCCATTGTTACCGGTCATATCAATCAAATCAGTCCGGTTAAATTTTTCTTTAGGAAGAATCTTGATTTGATTTTAAAAGGGCTTCAATAATCTATCCCTTCATTCTTACTTTTTTAACACCTTGTTTTTCCGGTTGGAATTTTATCCGTCCCACCTGCCATTTCTTTTTATAGACATGGTTCTTGTACCAGCTATGATGGTACTTAGGCTTTACTACTTTCGAGCTACTCGCTGATTTGCTGCAGGCGGAAAGAACAAAAATCATTAAAAGTGCCGGAAGGATGACTTTTTTCATGGTCAATTATGTTCTAAAAATAGTATTTTTAAACAAACACCGATAATCATGGCAAAGACGAATCAGATTGGATTAGCAACGAAGGACACACAAGTATTAGCCATGGGACTAAATGACTTGTTGGCAAACTACCAGATCTTTTATATGAACGCCCGGGCCTTTCACTGGAATATTAAGGGTGAGAAATTTTTTGAATTGCACCTCAAGTTTGAAGAAATATATACGGATGCACTGGTTAAAGTTGATGAAATTGCCGAACGCATACTCACCCTTGGCTATACGCCTTTGCATAGTTTTTCCGATTACATTGAACATTCAACGATTAAGGAGTATAAGAATATATCGGATGGATTTAAGGCTGTGGAAGCTGTTCTGGAGGGATATAAAGTGTTGCTGATTAAGGAGCGCAACATATTAAAGGTATCCGGTGAAGCGGATGATGAGGGTACTAATGCTTTAATGAGCGATTACATTCGCGAACAGGAAAAATTGGTTTGGATGTACACATCATTTTTGAAATAAGATAAGATGAACGTTTACGATTCGCTGGCCGATGCCATAAAGGCCCTTCAGCAAAGGGGTTATGTGCAGGATTTCAATTTACATCCCGAATGGATTGAGTGCCCATCGCTTAAGCTAAGGTTGGCACCGGAAGAATTTCATGTGGATGAAATCCATCGGTTTGAAGGAATGACAAACCCCGATGATAGCACCATACTTTTTGCTATTTCATCCGCCACAGGGATGAAGGGTTTGCTGGTTGATGCCTATGGTGTTTATGCCGATGCCTTAACCCCGGTTATGATCAGTAAGCTTAAGGTAGATGGTCAAACCAACGTGTAGCTGGCAATTTTCTAAAACTAATTTTTGGAGAAACCATCGGCAAAGCTATCTTTGCACACTCTTTTAAGGACTGGTAGTTCAGCTGGTTAGAATGCCTGCCTGTCACGCAGGAGGTCGCGGGTTCGAGTCCCGTCCGGTCCGCTTAAAGCCCTGTAAATCAAAAGTTTACAGGGCTTTTTGTTTAGGTAGTTTTAGGTTAGATTCGTTCTCAAATTCCATAATACTGCTAACTTTGTCCCTTAAGATTTTGAGCTATGCTGTTGGAATTCGAAAAACCTATCGCGGAACTGGAGGCCAAGTTAAATGATATGAAGCACCTGGCTGGTGATAATGACAAGACCGTGAACAATGCCATTCAGGCATTGGAAAAGAAAATACTCGAGCTGAAGAAAGAAACCTTTGAAAACCTCACCGGCTGGCAACGTGTACAACTTTCCCGTCACCCGGACAGACCCTACACCTTGGATTACATCTACGCCCTTACCACCGATTTCATTGAACTTCATGGCGATCGGAATGTGTCGGATGATAAAGCTATGGTGGGTGGTTTTGGCACTATTGATGGGCAGACTTTTATGCTAATTGGTCAGCAAAAGGGTAGAAATACCAAACAGCGTCAGATCCGGAATTTTGGTATGGCCAATCCGGAAGGCTACCGTAAGGCGTTGCGTCTTATGCGGATGGCGGAAAAGTTTAACAAGCCAATCATTACATTCATTGATACTCCCGGTGCTTTTCCTGGTCTTGAGGCTGAAGAGCGCGGACAAGGCGAAGCAATAGCCCGAAACCTGAAAGAAATGTTCACCCTTAAAGTACCTGTGATTTGTGTCATTATTGGCGAGGGCGCTTCCGGTGGCGCGCTTGGTATTGGTATTGGTGATAAGGTTTATATGCTGGAGAATACCTGGTACTCCGTAATTTCACCCGAATCATGTTCGTCTATTTTGTGGAGAAGTTGGGATTACAAAGAACAAGCAGCTGAGGTGCTGAAACTCACGGCTAAAGATATGCTGCAATTAAAAATGATTGATGGCATCATTAAAGAGCCATTGGGCGGAGCCCATACCGATGTTAAGTGGATGGCTGAAGAACTGAAAAAGAACATTCTGAAGGCAACAAAGGAATTAAGTAAGTTATCATTGGAAGACCGCATTCAGCAACGCATTGATAAGTTTTGTGCGATGGGTGTAGTGAAGGAATGATTTGTTAAAAATACTTTAAGCTTCAAGCTTTTAGCTACGGGTTGTAGCTTGCAGCTTGAAGCTTTTTATTTTATAAGATTTTTGAACATCATACCGATATTTTAGAAAAGATGAATCTTCATGTAATTGATACCGGATTCTTTAAACTTGATGGCGGGGCTATGTTTGGTGTAGTCCCTAAGTCCATCTGGCAAAAAACAAACCCGCCCGATGCCAACAACATGTGCTCGTGGGCTATGCGCTGCCTGCTTATTGAAGATGGCGACCGGTTAATTTTAATTGATAACGGAATCGGTGATAAGCAAAACGAAAAATTCTTCAGCCACTATTATTTGCACGGCAACGATTCATTGATCAGTTCCATACATCAGTCTGGTTTTTCTGTGAATGATGTTACCGATATGTTTCTTACACATCTTCATTTTGATCATTGTGGCGGAGGTGTGAAGCGTGTGAACGAAAGATTCGAACTTACTTTTCCCAAGGCACGCTACTGGTCAAATGCCGATCATTGGAAATGGGCTACCGAACCGAATGCACGCGAGAAGGCAAGTTTTCTTACGGAGAATATTTTGCCTATGAAAGAAAGCGGCCAGTTGGAGTTTGTTGACCAACATAATGAATCACCCTTTTCTCAATTTAATATTTTCTTTGCCTCCGGACATACGGATAAAATGATGATCCCTATGATTCGTTATAAAGGAAAAACTATTTGCTACGTAGCCGATCTGCTTCCTTCTATTGGCCATTTACCATTGCCCTATGTAATGGGTTATGATACCCGGCCATTGATAACGCTTGAGGAAAAGGATCGGTTTCTCCGTGAAGCAGCAGACTATGGTTATGTATTATTTTTTGAACATGATCCGATAAATGAATGCTGCACAGTTAAGCATACGGATAAAGGAGTTCGTGTGGATCAGGTATTTAAGCTTAGTGAGTTATGAAGATTGGATTAGCATTATCCGGTGGCGGAGCACGAGGCATGTCACACCTGGGCGTAATTAAAGCTTTGGAGGAATTTGGTCTCCGGTTTTATGAAGTATCGGGCACCAGTGCCGGAGCTATTGCCGGAGCGTTTTATTGCTACGGTTATACACCCGATGAAACATTAAGCCTGATCAGTCAGATGGGTTTTCTTAATTCCGTGCGGCCCGCATGGGCCTGGGCCGGGTTGTTAAGTATGGATGGTTTTAAAGAGATGATGCTCCGTTGTATGCCGGAGAATGATTTCAGTGCGCTTAAAATTCCACTTACTGTTGCGGCTACGGAAATTCGGTTGGGTAAGATCGTCTACTTTAACGAAGGCGAATTGGTATCTTCAGTTATTGCATCGTCCAGTATACCAGCGTTGTTTAACCCGGTTCAGCAAAAAGAAAATTTTTATGTGGATGGTGGTATTATGGATAATCTTCCTGTCAGGCCTCTTGTAGGGAAATGCGATATGATCATTGGAAGTCATTGTAATCCGGTACAACAGCGTTTCGATTTAGGCAGCGTTAAAGACATCACCGAACGAAGTTTATTAATTGCCATCAATGTAAATACAACCCTCAGTAAAACACATTGCACGCATGTTATTGAACCACCTGATTTGGGTAAGTTCAGTACATTCGACCTGGCCAAGGGAAAGGAGATTTTTGAAATCGGTTATAAGTACACGAAGGCCAACTATAAAGCCATCGACTTTCAGATTAACGAAACACTTAAACATTGATGCTGGATTTTAAAGCACAAATACTGCAAGGTATTCCGGATGAGTTACCTCCTGTTTGCGAATATGACTCCGGTGTTAATCACGCGCCAAAACGGAAAGATATTCTTACCCCGGATGAAAAGAAGCTGGCGGTGCGAAATGCCTTACGCTATTTCCATCCAAAACATCATGAAATCTTAGCTCGGGAGTTTTACCAGGAACTGATTCTATATGGACGGATTTATATGTATCGGTTTCGTCCCCGCTACGAAATGTGCGCCCGCCCGTTAAACGAATATCCCTTTCAATGTCAACAGGCCGGTGCGATCATGCTCATGATCCAGAATAATCTTGATCCGGCTGTGGCTCAGCATCCACACGAGTTAATTACCTACGGTGGTAATGGTGCGGTTTTTCAGAATTGGGCGCAATACTTGTTAACCATGAAGTATCTCGCTATCATGACAGACGAGCAAACGCTTCATATGTATTCCGGTCACCCCATGGGTTTGTTTCCATCTTCGAAAGAAGCACCGCGAGTAGTCGTTACCAATGGTATGATGATTCCGAATTATTCAAAACAGGATGATTGGGAGCGTTACAATGCACTAGGTGTTACGCAATACGGACAAATGACCGCAGGTTCATACATGTACATTGGCCCGCAAGGGATAGTGCACGGCACCACCATAACGGTTTTGAATGCGGGAAGAATGATTTCCAAGTCTGGTGAAAGTCTGGCCGGTAAACTATTTGTTACTTCAGGTTTAGGCGGAATGAGCGGTGCTCAACCCAAAGCCGGAAACATTGCCGGCTGTATTACGGTGATTGCAGAAGTAAATGATAAGGCTACTCAAAAGCGACATGAACAAGGTTGGGTTGATGAGGTGGTCGATAGCCTTGATGAGTTGGTTAACCGGGTGCGCAAGGCCAAAGAAAACAAGGCAGTAGTGTCCATTGCCTATCGGGGAAACATTGTAGAGGTGTGGGAGAAATTTGACGAGCAAAATATTTTTATTGATTTAGGATCTGATCAAACCTCCTTGCATAATCCATGGGCGGGTGGATATTATCCAGTGGGACTTAGTTTTGATGAGGCCAATACGATGATGGCTGAAAATCCGGAGAAGTTTAAAGCGTGCGTTCAGCAATCCTTACGCAGACATGCCGATGCTATTAACGAGCACACCAAGAGGGGAACCTATTTCTTCGATTATGGCAACGCTTTTTTGCTCGAAGCTTCACGTGCCGGTGCAGATGTTATGGCCGAAGATGGCATCAATTTCAGGTATCCATCCTATGTGCAGGACATTATGGGACCCATGTGTTTTGATTATGGTTTTGGTCCGTTCAGGTGGGTATGTACCTCCGGTAAGGAAGCTGATCTTGACTACACCGATAAACTTGCTAAAGAAACACTGGAGAGAATTTTAGTATCTGCTCCTAAGGAAATCCATCCGCAGTTAACCGATAATATAAATTGGATCAGTCAGGCCAAGCAAAATAAATTAGTGGTGGGTTCGAAGGCGCGTATTCTTTATGCCGATGCTGCAGGAAGGATTAAGATAGCGGAAGCATTTAACAAAGCCGTTGCTGGAGGAAAGATCGGGCCGATTGTTTTAGGTCGTGATCATCATGATGTGTCCGGAACGGACAGTCCTTTCAGAGAAACTTCTAACATTTATGATGGATCAAAATTCACAGCCGACATGGCCATTCACAATGTTATTGGTGATTCATTCAGGGGAGCTACCTGGGTCTCCATTCATAATGGTGGTGGAGTAGGCTGGGGCGAAGTAATTAATGGAGGATTTGGCTTATTGTTGGATGGTAGTGCGGATGCAGACAGGAAGTTACGGAATATGTTGTACTTTGATGTGAACAATGGTATTGCACGAAGGGCCTGGGCTGGTAATGAGCATGCAATATCCACAGCTTACGAAGCTCAAAAAGAAAATCCTTTATTTATTCTTACCAAACCTCATAGGTGCCAAATAGACTTATCAATGTTAATTTACTAAACCTTTAATTTGCTATGACTTATTTTAGAATGACTTTCTTGTTTACTGTTTTTATCATTTTTCCTGGCCTTGTAATGGCACAGATTCAGCATGGCAAAGTTTTGCTGAGCGGAACAATTAACTACGTGAATCCTGGAGGTGATGCTGAGACTAGCCATGAGCTTGGTCTAAGTCTGGGATATTTTTTTTCTGATAAGACAATGGTTGGCTTATCGGTTTCCGGATCACGGTCAAACGGTTACGATTTTGACTTGGGTTTGTTCGGAGATGTAAGAACAACAACAGCCTCATTTGTTCAACGGAATTACATAAGGTTAGGCGAGGAATCCAAAGCATATTTCTTTTTACAACCAGGAGTTAACTTTTTAAAACTTCGCGGAACAGATCTTTTTTCAGGAAATCAAATTGAGGGTCAAGCAACGTTTATATCATTATCTCCAGGTTTTGCTTTTTATCCTGCTAAATGGATTGGTTTTGAACTTACTATGACTGGATTGATCTACGAATTTGGAAGCGGTGATGATGAATCCTCATTTGCTGTCGATATTAATCCCCTTAGTCCCAGTATTGGTATAACTTTTTTATTAGGTAAGGATTGACGTATTTTGGTATGATAGTTGTTTTCTTAAAAAGCATTTAAACCCCTTATAGTATGAAAAGAGCTTATTTAATTACCCTTTTCTTTGTTTTGGCTGGTGTGTCAAGTCTGTTTGCGCAGGCCCAATTTTCAATTGGATTAAAAGGAGGATTGAACTTCGCCAAGTTTGATGTAAGTGATGTTGGCGGAAGCATCCAAAACAAAACTGGCTTTCACGGTGGAGCTTTTGTGTTGGCTAAGTTCACTGCTTTTGCTATTCAACCCGAGTTGATTTTCTCTCAACAAGGTTCTGATTTTACATTCAATGGTCAGAATTTGTCGTCAAATTTTGGCTACTTGAACGTGCCAATTCTGCTCAAGTTTTATCTGCCTTTTGGATTGAATTTTCAGGCAGGTCCTCAGTTTGGATTTTTGAATTCTGCTGATGGTCAAATTCTCGGAGCTGATGGGGAAGTCGTGGATGTATCAAAAGACATGTATAAAAACTCGGATACCAGTGTAGCCTTGGGTATAGGTTGGGATTTACCATTGCGACTTACAGTTGACTTTAGGTACAATCTTGGTGTAAGTGAGATTGAAGACGATGCAAGGTTAACAGCAACCAAGAATCAGGTGTTTCAGCTTTCTGTAGGCTACAAACTTTTTAAATTCGGCAAATAAGAAGTAATCTGTTTAATGCTTAAATAAAAATGGCCGAAAACCGGCCGTTTTTATTTGATGACAATAAGATAATAATTCTTTTTCCCCTTTTGTGCGAGCACGTATTTGTCATGCAATGGACTGAAGTCTGCTTTCTGATTCACATCGTTCACTTTAATTTTGTTTATACTCACCCCACCACCCTGAATCATTTTTCTTGCTTCACCTTTGGAAGGGAAGATGCTGCCGCCTGTTAGCTCGGATAATAAATCAACAACCCCAGGCCTTTGTTCCCATACGCTTTTGCTTAGGGTTGCTTGTGGTATACCATCCATGATGGCCAACAATGTTTGCTCATCAAGACTTTCCAGATCTTCAGCAGTGGAGTTTCCAAATAAAATGCCAGAGGCCTTTGTAGCTTGTTCATAGTCAGCTTCGGAGTGAACCCGAATGGTTATATCTTTTGCTAATGATTGCTGTAACGCCCGTAAGTGAGGAGCAGTGATATGTTGTTGTAAAAGTGCGTCAATTTCTTCCTTTGATTTCAACGTAAATATTCTGATGTAATTGGCCGCATCCTCATCGGATGTATTTAGCCAAAATTGGTAGAACGCATAGGGCGATGTTTTTTTGGGATCAAGCCACACGTTTCCGCCTTCTGTTTTTCCGAATTTGGTTCCGTCAGCTTTTTTAATGAGTGGCGTAGTTAAGGCAAAAGCTTCGCCATTCGACTTTCTTCTAATCAGTTCAGTACCGGTTACAATGTTTCCCCATTGGTCGGAGCCGCCCATTTGTAATTTACAATTCTTGTGCGTGTACAGGTAGTAAAAGTCATACCCCTGCACCAGTTGATAGCTGAACTCAGTAAAGGATAGTCCTGTTTCAAGTCTGTTTTTTACTGAATCTTTCGACATCATGTAATTGATGGTGATGTGTTTTCCTACATCACGAATAAAATCCAAAAAGCGAAACTCCTTAAACCAATCGTAGTTATTCACCATTTCAGCACCTGACGCTCCAGCGTTAAAATCTAAAAACTTCTCCAGTTGATTTTTAACACAGGTCACGTTATGTTGAAGCACCTCTTCCGACAGTAAATTTCGCTCGGCCGATTTGCCCGAAGGGTCGCCAACCATACCGGTGGCTCCACCCACCAGGGCAAAGGGCTTATGTCCGGCTTGTTGAAAGTGAACCAGGGTCATAATCTGGGCCAGGTGCCCGATATGCAGGGAGTCTGCCGTAGGGTCAAACCCAATGTAGCCACCGGTAGGTTCTTTTTGTAGTTGCTCTTCTGTGCCCGGCATAATATCGTGCAACATGCCACGCCACCGGAGTTCTTCAACAAAATTTTTCATTAACACTTTACTTTGGCTGCAAAGATAACAGAGTGAAAGAAAGTTGATGCTTTAATTTACGCGGTGTGTGTCTATGGGCACACCTTTGTCGATGGCAACTATTTCCGTGAACGACCCGGTATTCAGATCAAAATACCAACCGTATAGTTTTGGATAGGAACCTAACCGCCATGCTTTTTGAATAATATCCAGGCGACTCAGGTTTTTCACCTGCTGTTCAATGTTAAGCTCGGCCAGGCGTCTTTCTTTCTGTTCGTACGTGAGCGGATCCAGTTCTTCGTGATAAAGTTCATAGATCGCGCGCAGGTCAACCAGCCATTCCCGAATAAGATGTTTGTCAGTACCTTTAATAACTTCTCTTAAGCTACTGCAATGGCTATAGCCACAAACAATAATAATTTTAATCCTGGATATCTCAACGGCATCTTGTAAAAGGGCCATTAAACTCAGGTCTTTTTCTTTTATCAGGTTACCCGGATTTCTGTACACCAGAATTTCACCAGGCTCAGTATTCGTTATTTCACGCACAGGCACCAGGCTATCGGATGATCCAATCCATAAAATTTCTGGAACATGCATGGAAGAAAGTCTTTCAAAGTAGCCTTTGTCAAGGGTCAGTTTTTCCATTACCCAGGCTTTACTTTCAAGCAATATGCGTTCTCGTGTGGTCATACTTTAAAAATTGGATTCGCTGCAGTAATTGATTGGTTAAGCTCAACAGAAATATTTCGGCTTAATGCCGATTGTTGGAAGTCCTGAATGGTTTCAATAATATCATTATCAATAAAGGTAGATCGGGCCCCATCAATTATAACATGACTATTGTCGGGTATCTCGCGCAGGGTATTTCGCAACAGCGCTTTGTTGAGAAAAGAAACATCTTTGGTGAGCCTAACCAGGTAACGATTGCCTTCCTGAACACAGAATAATGCTTTATGAAAGTTAGCCCGTAACACAAAGATCAGTCCGATGCCGAGGCCAATAAATATTCCTTGTAGCAAATTGGTAAAGAGAATGGCCAGTATGGTGATGATGAATGGAATGAATTGTTGCCATCCTTTTTTAAACATAGCCTGAATTATAGAAGGCTTAGTGAGCTTATAACCCGTCATTAACAATATTGCAGCCAGGCAAGCCAGTGGAATTTTATTCAGTAATCCGGGTATTAACATAGCCGTTACCAACAAGAGCATTCCATGTATGATAGCTGATGTTTTTGTTTTTGCTCCTGAATTAACATTGGCCGAACTTCTTACGATTACGGATGTTACCGGTAAACCGCCCACCAATCCACTCAATAAATTACCCATGCCTTGGGCTTTTAACTCATGATTAAGAGGTGTTAACCGCTTGTATGGATCAAGTTTATCAATAGCATCAATACTCAATAAACTTTCCAGGCTCGCCACTACGGCAATGGTAACAGCTGCAATCCATACCTGCTGATTGAGTATGGTACTGAAATCCGGGAAAGTAAACTGACTTATAAAAGAAGGTAGTCCTTCGGATACCGGGAGTGAAACCAGGTGTTCTGCTGAAATGAGCAAACCCGGAAAATACAACCGATAGATTTCATTAAACGCCACGCCAAGAAAAACTACCAATAATGGGGCAGGTATTATTCTGGAAAAAAGTGTTCTGCGCAAAAACGGTCTTTCCCAAAGAATTAAGATGCCAATGGAAAGCAAACAAATCAGTGCAGCACCCGGCTGGATGTAATTAAGTGAATGTATTACTTCCGTAAATGTATTTTGGCCATCTTGTTGCATGAAGCTTTCATCACCAATAAAATCACTGTCATAGCCCACTGCATGCGGAATTTGTTTTAGTATCAGAATTAGTCCAATAGCAGCCAACATTCCCTTTATTACCGATGAGGGAAAGTAATTGCCAATGGTGCCGGCCCGCAAATACCCTAATGTAATTTGCATTGCACCGGCCAGCACCACGGCTACCAGGAAAATATCATAGGCTCCCAGTTGCTGAATGGATGCCAGCACAATGGTTGTTAACCCAGCTGCGGGGCCACTAACGCTTAATGCTGATTTACTGAAATAACCCACTACAATACCGCCTACAAACCCTGCAATAATTCCTGAAAACAAGGGAGCCCCTGAAGCCAGTGCAACACCCAGACAAAGGGGGAGGGCTACCAGAAAAACAACAATGGAGGATGGTATGTCGTTACGTAAATTATTTAGTGGATGTAATGGACTCATTTTAATAGATCAATGCGCAATGTTATAAAAAAAGGATTACAACAACAGCTGTGTGCTGATGTCATAATCCTCCTTGGAATTGTTTTGCTTTAGTGATTATGCCAATTCAACTTTCTTGGCTTCAATCTGATAAATGGAGGATAGCTGCGATGATTTGTCAAAACTTACACCCAGATCTTTGATGATACCTGTGTTAAGACTGTATACCCACCCATGCACAATAGGAAGGTTTCTTTCACGCCACGCATTTTGAATGATGGATGTTTTTGTGAGATCAAACACCTGCTCCATTACATTTAATTCTACAAGCCTGTCGAACCGGGCTTTATCATCTTCTATGGCATCCAGTTCTTTGGAATAAATCCGGTAAACATCTTTAATATTCCGTAACCAATTGTCAATTATTCCATATTGTTGACTACCCATGGCAGCCAAAACACCACCACATCCATAATGACCACAAACAATAACATGGCGCACCTTTAAAACATTCACTGCATAGTCAAGCACACTAAGCATATTCATGTCAGTATGCACCACCATGTTGGCGATATTTCTGTGCACAAAAATTTCGCCCGGTTTTGTTCGGGTAATTTCATTGGCAGGAACCCGGCTGTCGGAACAACCTATCCATAATACCTGTGGCGACTGACCTTTTGCGAGGTCATTAAAAAAGTTGGGGTCCTCGCCTAATTTTTCCTGAACCCATTGCTTGTTTCCTTCTAATAGTGATCTGTAAACATCCATAGTTTTAAAATTTATCCTGTTACTAATTTTCTTTCTTGTTCTGAAACCTCCTGGAATTCGGGCTCTACATCAACAACATTCCAAAAGTACTTTGCTCCGTAAAATAATATTGTTCCTGATACAACAGCTATGTTCAAATCGACCACAACAGTCACTACCGTGGTAAAAAGAATAAAAAAGAGTTGAACATTTCGCCTGGGTATTCTAAACCACCTCTTTAACAGGTAGGTTCTGGGGAAATCCTTATCGCTTACATCCAGGCCAGCCTTAAAGAGCACACCAATAAATACTGCTGCGGGTACTAAAACCAGCAAGTCTTTTAACAACACAAGACTTACAATAACAAAGACACCTAACAGAATTCCTGCTAGTCTGGTTTGAGCTCCTTCTTTAAGCAACAAAACGGAGCGTATTGTAGCTTGTGCCCCAGGTATACCTTGCATAATGCCCGAGATGCTGTTGCCTAAGCCTTGGGCCACCAATTCTTTGTTCAGGTTTGATTTCTCCATGGTAATTTTATCGACCACCAACGCGGTAAGCAATGAATCGAGATAAGCGAGCAGGGCTAACTGCAAGGCAAAGGGGAGAGCCAAAATAAAATTATCAAGGGTTAAAATTTCGAGTGGCCAATAATTGATGATCATTCCTTTGAACTCCTGAAGGGAGCCAATGGTACTTCCCAGGGAGATATGCTCAATTTGCATATTGAACAAAGTCGCCAGGGTGGTCATGATAATGATACTGAACAATATGCCAGAAAATAGTGCCCTTACCTGTGGCCGCAAAACCAGTTTTTTAGTGATGATAACAATGAGGTATATCATTAAAAATGTGGATAAAGCAATAGCGAGGTTCACCCACACACCGCCTTCCATAATATTCTTTCCCTGCAGGGCAAATATTTTCACCAATTGGTCGTACCAGATTAGAACGGCTATACCATTCATAAATCCCAGAACAATTACATTTGGCACCAGCTTAATCAAGCGACTTAACTGCGCCAGGCCTGCCAGTATTAGAATGATTCCGTTGAGAATAAATACTAGTGTAATAAACTGCTCGGCCAATTCTCGGGTAGGAAAGCTATCGTATGCATAGGCTATTGTCAGTGCGGCTATGGCTGTCATGGGCGCGGTTGGGCCCGAAGCCTGAATTCGGGTGCCCCCGAAAAGAGAGGTTATGATTGGTATTACCGCAGCGCCAATCATACCGGCAAATGCACCTCTGCCGGACATAACACCAAAGGCTGCTCCTAATGAAAGGGCAGCAAAGCTAACGGTTAGGCCAGCGGTTATATCAGGTAATAACCTCCTGAAGTGCATGAATTGAGTTAATGTGAAAAGTTGATTGTACTTACCGCAGTCACTGATAATTGTCAGTAGATTGGAATAGCTGATATTCCAACCAGGTTAGGCTTTTGGGGGAGGTGTACTTATATCAAGACTTATTAATCTTATTTTATCACATTGTGTATAAAAGAATAAGCCATTGATAATCAATTTTCTATCATTCAGAAACCCATCAGATACATGAGTGTTGAATTTCGATTCACCGGAACTGTAATCTTTTGAGGAATCACCCGAAAAGTCCTCTTCTTCACAGCCACCTCCGGAAACAAATCTGATAAGGTTTTCATAAAGTGAGCTGTTTTTGTCAGAAATACTAAGCAACTCAGCTTCTATCATAATGAAACTCAGGTTTAGAAACACTATTCCAATCGTAATGGAAAAGAACCGGCTCACGAGTTTATTTCTGAAAGTCATATTCTCAAAAGTACTCAATTTTGCCTTTGTGCGATAGAATTTCTTTATTGAGCGGTTATTAGACCATTCCATGAAACAACCAGATGCACTTAACCTTGTGGCAGATTTCCACCGGACATTCAAACATCCAATTTTACAGAAACCGGGCATACCGGCAGAAGACCGATGCAAGTTACGGGTTGCACTTATAGCCGAGGAGTTAAAGGAGTTGGAGGTGGCCATTTTGGAGGGGGATATTGTAGAAGTTGCTGACGCACTATGCGATATTCAATACGTGCTCTCCGGAGCCATACTTGAATTTGGCCTGGCCGATAAATTTAAAGATTTATTTGAGGAGGTGCAGCGGTCTAATATGAGTAAAGCATGTAACTCTGAAGATGAAGCAAAAGCCACTGTGGATCACTATTTGGCAAAAGACGGAACCGAGTGTTATTACAAACAGGAGGGTGGCAAGTGGTTGGTGTATCGCAAATCAGATAATAAGACTATAAAATCAGTTGGCTATTCGCCAGCTAACCTTGAAAAGATATTAAATCACACGTAGAACTCAATTTGAAAATCTACCTCATTGTTCTTTATAGGCAATGGGTTAAGAGCCACAATAGCCGAGTTATTGAACGCACGGATAAATTCGGCTCTGCTAATGCGTAGTTTACTGCGCCCTGGCTGTATCTTATGATACTGCATCCGGCCCGATTTATTGGCCTCAGCTCTATAGACCAGGTTAACCTGAATAGGGATGGGGGAGGGGATATACCGCATTACTGGTAAGAACTTCTGAATTCCTTTTGAATAAACTTGTTTTGTCGGGCATTATATTGCGCCAATAATGCATACGCCCATCCGGGCACATAGTTAAAGCGGCTATTATACTCTTCAATTTTGCTGCATAACTCCTGTACGTAGAACCTTACCTGGTCTGAATTCCGGCAATCGGCTGGTCGCTCAAAGTTTCTTGAGGTAAATGATCTCAATTCAAGCTCAAGTTTTTTCCGTTCATAGTCGCTCATATTTGTGTATTTTTGCACAATATACTATAATTTTATATTAAAAAACAAGTAATACAGTGCAAATTTGCACATATACTTTAACTAGATTTTTCCTAAATGCTTTAACTTCATACGTGTTCAATTGAGTAAATGCTCCAAGTAAGCAGGTGATTATAAGTTGTAGTGCTACTTGGTTATAGTTAGTATAACCTACTGAAAAACAGAATGTAAGCTTTCTGTCAAATAGAGTTTAGTCAAGGGCGTTAGTTGTGACCCAATATCGGTAGGCTATCAAGGCCTGCTCCCATTTTTTTAGCTTGAGAAGGTTACGCTGACTAAAGCGTGGCATAATGACTTTGTTCAGTTTAGCCAGACTTTTAAAAAATAGTTTTCTCATGATGCCGTTCTTTTAGCGGTTAAGTTCAGTATTGATTAATCATTATCTTTAAAGCTTTAAGAAATTCAGCTCTTTAATATTGACAATAAAGTTATGGAATCTTTAGAATCTAGTCCTTTTCTAGACATATGGCACTACGCAATGATTGCCGGGGCAATTGTTATGGTTACCGTGGGTATCCTTATCTATTTAGTTCATAGCCTCAGGGTTTCATCTATAAGGGAATACCACCACAAGTACGACTACCTTAACAAATACGAAATCAAGAATTTTAAGAAAGTATTCTACTGTTGGGGAGTTGCGGTGTTCTTTGCCATTAATACTTATGGCATGGGGGAAGTGACGGAAGTAGGTATATGGTTTGTTGTTAGAATATTCATGGCTATTGCCGGAGGTACGTTAATCGGGTACATCGCCTACCTGGTATTGGAATACTATTATCCTACTAAGCTTGATAAAAAACTTAAGCGATATCGTTATGCCTCACGGATAAATCCTAAATCAGGTAACAAAATGCGCCTTCTCAGCGAAGAAGAAGAAGATGTTCATTTGGATGAAGGAATGATTGCCGAAGAAAATGTGTTTTCAATCGATTATGATGTTTGGATTGATGAGAAAACCGGGGATGTAAAAGTAGAGAAATATGAGGGCAGGCTTCAGGCACTCCAATGCAATAGTTGTGGATTCTATACGATGCGCGTGGTTAAGGAAGAGGTAACCAAGCATCCGGAAGGCGGAGAGCCAGGTGAATTGGTAAAAAGCTATCAATGTACTTATTGTAAATCGGTACGGGCAACATCGTTTCGCATCTCAACCAAAGAGGCTGAAGACTATAAAAAGGATAAGTTTAAGTTCAGGAAGAATAAAAACATTGATCTGGTAAAGGTGGAAGTTCACTCCGTTTCAGGGGAACGGAAGCATTTTGAGTTCCAGAATCTAGATCAGGCACAGAAATTCTTGTCGGAATTCGATTCTGAGTAGCCTTTAGCATATCATTTGCATAGGTATTAACGTATACTACATAAAAATTTGACTTTGAGCGTATGATGAAGCGATGGTTGTTGGTTGTATGGGTATTGGCGGCTGGGAGTGGATATGCCCGAAATACGCCTGATACAGTTTTTCAAATTAAGCCGGTTTATGGTAAACAGGCTAAGATTGTCAGCTCCATTCTGGAGACTGGCCATTACCGGAAATTGCCGTTTAATGATTCCCTTTCCTCGGTTGTACTGGATAGTTACATCGCCAGTCTGGATAACAACAAGATTTATTTTCAAAAATCTGATATCCTTTCCTTTGAAAAATACCGCAATCAACTGGATGATTTAACACGTGCTGAACGCGTTGAACCTGCCTTTGATATTTATAAAGTTTTTCAAAAGCGGTTTAATGAACGGATGAATTATGTTATGAAGCATCTGGTTGGAAAAGATTTCGATTATTCTGTTGATGAATATTATGAAACCAATCGGGAGAATGAACCCTGGCCGGCTTCTGAAAAAGAAATGAATGAGATTTGGGCTAAGATTATCAAGAATCAAGCTCTAAGTTTAAAGTTGGCAGGCAAAGACAAAGCGGAAATTAAAGATGCACTTGAGAAACGCTATGAGCGATTCATCAAATCCATGAATCAAACAACGGCAGAAGATATTTTTGGCAGCTATCTGAATGCCATTGCAGAAGCCTATGATCCACACACGAATTACTTCTCGCCCAGAACGGCAGACGTGTTTAAGCAGAACATGGCACAGTCATTTGAAGGGATTGGCGCCCGCTTGCAATCGGACAATGATTACACAAAAGTTGCTGAAATTCTTCCTGGTGGACCGGCTGAAAAGAGCAAACTGATTCATGCCAACGATCGCATCGTTGGTGTAGCACAAGGCGATGGTGAAATGGTCGATGTAATTGGCTGGCGATTGGATGAAGTAGTTAAGTTGATTAAAGGGCCTAAGGGAACACGCGTGCGCCTGAGTATCCTGCCTGCAGAAACAGGCGTAACCGGACCCCCGGTAGTCATATCACTCGTTCGGGATAAAATAAAACTGGAAGATTTAACGGCCAAGAAACAGGTAGTTGAATACACCAAGGATGGAAAAAATATGAAGTTGGGTGTTATTACCCTTCCCAGCTTTTATATGGACTGGGAGGCCTATCAAAAAGGAGACCCAGAATACAACAGCACTTCCGGTGATGTTAAAAAGCATATAAAGGCCATGCAAACGGAAGGTATTGATGGCCTGGTACTTGACCTCAGGAATAATGGTGGCGGATCATTAAAAGAGGCGATAGACCTTACCGGCCTATTTATTAAAGGTGGTCCTGTTGTTCAGGTTAAAAACTCTATGAAGCGTACGGAAGTATTGAATGATGATGATCAATCCATCGTATACAACGGACCACTCGTAGTTTTGATAAACCGCTTCAGCGCATCAGCTTCTGAAATTTTTGCGGGTGCCATACAGGATTACAATCGTGGTATTGTAGTGGGTGAATCTTCCTATGGAAAGGGCACGGTACAAACCATGGTTGAGCTTGATCGTTATGTTCAGGATAAAGATCAGGCAGGTTCCTTAAAATTAACCATACAGAAATTTTATCGGGTTACCGGAAGCAGCACACAGCATAAAGGCGTAGTACCAGATATAAAATTACCTACTGCACTTGATCCTGCACAGTTTGGCGAAAGTGCCAGCCCGGGAGCTTTACCTTGGGATGAAATCCGGAGCGCACTCTACCAGAAAACTCCATATGTGAATAGTAAAGTCTTGGCTAACCTGAATAAGTCATATCAGGACAGGTTAAAGAATGATGCATATTTAAATGATTTCGTTACTCAAACGGAAGAAGCCAGAAAAAACTTTAATCAAACTAAAATTTCACTTAATGAGGAGATAAGGCGTAAAGAAATGGAAGAGGCAGAGAAAAAAGTGAGCGCTACGCGCCAACCCGGAAATACCCAGGTAGATAAGGAAGGGAAACCGGTTACGAATGGTCTTAACATGAAAGACGAGTATCTGCGCGAAGGATTACTGGTATTAACCGATCTGATTACATCCAAAATTGGATAAGAAAAAAGCGGGTTAAGGCCCGCTTTTTATTTATATGAAGTGAATGTTGAATTATCTAATCAGAAGAAAATCCAACAACTGGTTGAGTTGCTGACCAGTTCCACCAGTTTGATCAGCTGAACTCTTGAATTCATCTTCGGATTTTACTTTTAACGCATTTAAATTTGATTTTGACAATGCGCTGTTAAGTTTTTCAAGTTTAGGTCCCTTAAGTTCATCAAATTTTTTCCGAACAGCAGCCACCTCATCCTCAAGTCCTTTTACCCGATCAAGTTGCGATTGCCCAGGCTTTCCCGGATAGCTGTTGATTGAGCCGTACAACTCGGCTACACGTTCAGTCATTCGCTCTTCGGTTGCTACATAAAAATCACCTCCCTTAAAAACAATCATTGCATTTTGATCTTCAATTTCTTTAATGAAAGGATTTAACGTTTTCGTTAATTTGGGATTTTTGTCTTTCACGCTAACGGCTTGTTTTAGCAAATCCAACTGGGCATCGTATATGTAGGCAAGGTCTTCACATAACGTGTACATGCGCAAGGCGGCATCTTGCTTTATTTTTCTGTCTTCCAGGGTATAAGGTGAATCTTCCGGGTAAGTTAACGTAAACGTTGTATTAAATTCTTCCTTTCCTTTGATCACTTTAACCTTATATGTTCCTGCAGCCAGGCTTGGCCCGAAAATTGACCCACCGATAGACTCACGTGTTTCAGAGGGTGGAATACGTGGGCGATTATAGTTAGTCGTCATTTGCACTACGTTTATGCCAGCGCTTTTGCCCGCTGGTATTTCACGAATCAGTTTATTGTTCTGATCGTATACTTCAATGCTCATTTTGCCAAAGGTGTGACGCTTGTTCATGAAGTAAACAATTTTAGCCTGGGTGTTTGGATTTTGTCCATAAAATTGATCATCACCAGGGGATGGGTTTCTTCCACTCAGTCCGGGATCGTTAAGCACGGTAGGCTTTATATCAAAGAAGTGTATAGTCTTGGCTAAAACCTCAGGAGTAACCTGGCGAAGCGGGGTAAGATCATCGATTATGTAAATACCCCGTCCATGGGTTGCAATTACCAAATCGTGTTCACGCGGATGAATCACAAGGTCATGCACAGCCACTTTAGGCAGGTTGTTTTCAAACCGGCTCCATTGCTTCCCACCGTTTGTTGAAACGTAGAGACCAAACTCTGTGCCTGCAAACAAAAGGTTAGGGTTGATTAAATCCTCACGAATAACGTAAACATGACCTTCAATTTCGGGGGTTACCAGCGAGGTCCAGGTTTTACCTAAATCGGTGGTTTTGTAAATATAAGGTTTCATGTCACCATTGCGATGATTGTCGAAGGTTACATATGCTGTACGCTTATCAAAATGTCCGGGCTCAACATACGAACACCAATTTCCCGAAGGAAGACCCGCTATAGTTTTTGTCAGGTTGCTCCAGGTTAACCCTTGGTTTTCAGTTACCTGAACGAAGCCATCATCCGTTCCTACCCAAATAATTTTCTCATCTAATGGCGACTCGGCCACCGCATAAATGGTGGCATTGTTCTCTGCCGTTGAGTTGTCAATAGACACACCTCCTGAACTATTTTGACGTTGCCTTTTCGGATCGTTGGTGGTCAGATCAGGCGAAATTTTCTTCCAGGTATCACCCCGATCGTCCGACATGTACAAAAATTGTGCACTTACATAAATGCGATCTGCTTTACTTGGACTTTGAACCAATGGGGTGTTCCAGTTAAAACGCAACTTAGGATCATCCTTTTCAGGCAGGGGTTTTATACTTTTAGCTACACCTGTTTTCTTATTAACCCGTGTAATACCTCCGCCCTGGTATTCTGAATAAATGATATCCTTATCGGTTGGATGACGATGTGAGTTAAAGCCATCGCCATAAAGTGAATTGAGCCAATCGCTGTTGGTTATACCACCTGCCTTTTGCGAAGGTCCATACCATGATCCATTATCTTGTAATCCACCATAAATATTGTAGGGCTTATCATTATCTACGGTAACATGATAGAATTGACCGACCGGAAGATTGGGCCACATTCTAAAAGAGTACCCCTGATCGAAAGATTCATAGATGCCTCCATCGGTTCCTAGTATTATATGGTTGGAATTTCGATGATCAATCCATGCCGCATGAAGATCGGCATGCGGGCTGCCCATTGACCTGAATTTTGAACCACCATCCGTACTGATAATGGGAATGTAAGCACATTTAACAAGGTTATTTTCGTTTAATGGATCAACCGTGATGCGAGAAAAGTAAAATGGCCGTACCGTATTACTGAAGTCGCTGTTCACTTTCTTCCAACTTGCTCCGGCATCAGTTGATTTATAGAGGCCTTTGTTTTGCGTTCCCTCGGCTTCAATACTGGCGTATAGAACCATTGGATTTGAAGGTGCAACAGCAATTCCAATCCTACCCAGTTTAGCTGTTGGCAGGCCGTTGTGAATTTTGTTCCAGGTTTTGCCACCGTCAATACTTTTATACAAACCGCTTGTGCCCGTAAATCCTGAATCAAAGAAATCCGGATAACGTCTGTGGCTCCACATGGCAGCGTATATCACATCGGGATTTTTAGGATCAATATCCATATCAGCACAACCGGTGTTTTCATCGATATATAAAACCTTTGTCCAGGTTTTGCCGCCATCACTTGTTTTAAAAACACCGCGCTCCTGATTCGGTCCCCACAAGTGTCCTTGCACGCCAACATAAACTATATTTCCATCTTTTGGGTGCACTAAAATATCGCTGATGTGCTGTGAATCCTTTAAGCCCACAAATTCCCATGAGGTTCCTCCATTGGTCGTTTTATACAGTCCGGTGCCAATGGCAACACTGTTGCGTACCCACGACTCACCGGTGCCAACCCAAACCGTTTCAGGATTAGATTGATCAATGGTGACTTTACCAATGGACATGGTATGTTCATCAAACACGGGGCGAAAGGTAGTACCCGCACTAACTGATTTCCATACACCACCACCTGCGGAGCCGACATAAATAACTTCCGGCTTGCTCGCCACCACATCAATATCGGTAATGCGACCGCTCATAGTTGCGGGGCCAATACTCCGTGCGCGCAAATCACCTAGTATAGCTTTGCCAGATAATTCATTTTGTGCCTCCGCCTGCCATGCCACCAGGCAACTAAATAATAAGAGTTTTATTTTTTTCATATTCCTTTTGGTTTTAAATAAAAAAGACTACTTGAAGTAGTCTTTAAGTTGATCATTCGTTTGAAGTTATTTTTTCGGAAAAGCAAAAATGCCGTCTTCAACAGATTCGTTCAGCGTCACTTTTTTAAAGGTTAATTTCTGTACGGATTGCCCACCGGCTTTAACCTCCATAGAGAAGGGAATCATCAATCCATCCACTTCCTGATAATCGCTTACATAGGTTTTGCTTTCCATTCCTTTCATCGGCCCGGAGCGGGCGTATGCAACAATCATAATGGGTACATAATTTTCAGAATCGAAATAGTGTATTTCGGTTACATCTTCCTTATCATTAGCTTTATTCTTTATGAGCTGAATTTTATAACAGGAAACGCCATCTACTTCTTCTTTTCCTAATAATGTAACTTCGTGGCCCTTCTTCTTGTAATCTATAAATTCATCTTCAAGATTTCTGTCGGCCATTTCTTTGGCTTCTTCGGCTGGTATTTTTACGGGGTCTGTTCCTCCGGCAAAGGGATTGAGCATCCAGGCCTCAGTGCCATCGTACGCCTGAATAATTTGCATACCCTGCACCTGGATGTCCATGCGTTGCTTATTGGGAGCTTTTGTGGTCATGGTAAATGGCAAGTCCATACCTTGCATAGACATGTTACCGTCAACTTTTTGCGATTTCAGAGCTTTCCACTTGGCGAGCCCACCGGTATTCTCAAAGTACTTTTCTAAAATCTGATCAACTGTTTGTGCCTGAAGGCTTGTGCCTAACAGAAAAAGAAAGAGGGTAATTAGTAATCTGTTTTTCATAGAGTTTTAGTTGTTTTGGTGGATTAGTCGGAGCTAACCTGCATCTATTACAGGGCTTTAACAAATTTATACGGTTTTCGTAAGAAGAGAAGTCATCCTCATCCTAACCCAATAATTTCTGCAATTTAATAGCTATTTTTAGCCAAAATGAAGGTTAATCCAAGCCCTGCCGTTGTATGAGTGAAGAACTGCTAAAAGCTGTTATTCAACTTTTTGCCATTGTAGCCCGCGAACGGATTACGGACGATGAACGTAACAATATAAAGGAGTTTCTGGGGCTGCACCTGAACCGGGATGCCATAAAGTATTACCTTAATTTATTCGATGAGTTTTGCAAAAATCACAAAATTGAGTCGGAGCAGGACCTGAGTTCTTTAGATGAAGACACCGTTCAGTTTGTTGATGACTGGGCGAAGATCATGCAGATCAGCAAGCAGGTAAATCAGGCGCTTACCATGCAGCAAAAGCTGGTGCTGATTATTAAGATTATTGAATTAATCTATGCCGATGGTGAAATTTCGGAACGCCAGGAAAATCTTGTGTATTATATCGGCCAGGCGTTAAAGGTTCCGCGTCAGGATATTAATGAATTGAAGGGTTTTGTGGCCGGTCAGGATATTGATGAGCTTGCCTCAAAGAATATTTTGGTAATTGATGAGGGCTATGATGACGTTCCATATCCCGGACCGCGCATTGTGGAGAAAAACCTAACCGGCCTTATCGCGATTCTAAAACTCTCTGATTCTTACTTTATTAAATACCTGGGAATATCCGTTGTTTACCTGAACAGTATTTTATTAAAGAGTCGCAAGATTGATGTTTTTCCTACGGGTAGCACTATTCGTGGAGATAAAATTGACCCGATTTATTATAGTGACATTATAGGAAAATTCCTGGTAGGGGCGAACCAGCAGAAATTAACCTTTACCTGCGATCATATATTCTATCATTTTAAATCCGGCAAAGCGGGTCTTCAAAATATCAACATTGCCGAACATGGAGGTAAGCTCATTGGCATTATGGGAGCCAGTGGTTCGGGCAAGTCAACGTTACTGAATGTTTTGAACGGCACCGAAAAGCCCTCCAGCGGCCGGGTGCGCATCAATGGAATAGATATTCATGAAAATCCTGAAAAGGTTCAGGGTGTAATCGGGTATATTCCTCAGGATGATTTGCTGATGGAAGACCTGACCGTGTTTGAAAACCTGTACTATGCCGCACGGCTATGTTTCGGCCAAACTCCTAAAGAAGAATGCGCGGAGAAAGTTGAAAAGCTTTTGGTGCAGTTGGGCTTAAGCGAGATAAGAAATCTGAAAGTAGGTTCACCCCTACAGAAAACAATTAGTGGCGGACAACGCAAACGGTTAAATATAGGCTTAGAACTGCTTCGTGAGCCTACCATTTTATTTGTGGATGAACCCACATCCGGCCTGTCATCGCGCGACAGCGAAAACATTATGGACCTGTTAAAGGAACTTGCGCTTCGCGGTAAGATGGTTTTTGTTGTCATCCACCAGCCGTCCTCCGATATATTCAAAATGTTTGATACACTTCTGATTCTGGATGTAGGAGGTTTTCAGATTTATTATGGTAACCCGGTAGAAGCTGTCGTGTATTTCCGCGACATTATTAATGCGGCCAACAAAACCCAGGGGGCTTGTCCGGAATGTGGAAACATTAACCCCGAACAGGTATTCAATATTATTGAAACCAAGGTTGTAAATGAATATGGGCGACTTACCAATACGCGAAAAATTTCAGCAGGGCAGTGGTATCAGTATTTCAAGCAGAAGCTTAAAGTTCCTAAAGTAGAACACGTAAATGATCCACTGCCGATTACCCAAAAAATTGCCAATCGTTTACACCAGCTGAAAATATTTGCCATTCGGGATACCCTTTCCAAACTATCCAATACACAGTACCTCTACATAAACTTATTGGAAGCCCCTGTGCTGGCTTTCTTTATCAGTTTCATGGTAAAGTATTATAACGTAGTTACCCGCGAAAACGGAACCTACACCTTTTATGAGAATCAGAATATTCCGGTTTTCTTTTTTATGAGCGTAGTGGTGGCATTGTTTTTTGGTCTTACGTTAAGCGCGGAGGAAATATTTAAGGATAGAAAGATATTAAAGCGTGAACAGTTTCTTCATTTAAGTCGTACCAGTTACCTGTTTTCAAAAATTATTGTATTGTTTTCTATTTCCGCTGTTCAAACGTTACTGTTTATTCTGGTGGGGCATTTTATTCTGGAAATACCGCTCACCGAAATCAGGTACTGGCTTATCTTATTTAGTATTTCATGCTATGCCAACGTGTTGGGGTTGAATATATCGGCCTCCTTTAATAGTGCAGTTACTATTTATATCCTTATTCCATTGTTGATTATCCCACAACTGCTGCTGAGTGGTGTGGTAATTGAATTTGATAAGTTTAATCCAAAAGTTACCAAGCCTATTGGTGTGCCGCTAATGGGTAATATCATGGCCTCACGCTGGGCATTTGAAGCATACATGGTTACCCAGTACAAGGATAACCCGTTTGAGAAGCAATTTTATGAATTGGATAAAGTAGTTGCACAAGCTGAGTATAAACGAATCTACTTAATACCCGAGCTGGAGTCGAAATTGTCGTATTGCATGGTTAACAGGGGGCAATGGCGTAATACCAATCACCAGGGTATTAAAAATGCTTTATTGATTTTGCATAATGAAATTGCCAATGAACTAACCCAAATTGGCGGCAGCAGTTTTCCGGATTTAGATAAACTGGCGGTGGGTCGCTTTGACTCAACAGTTTACCTGAACGCACAGCAATTTTTATCTACCGTTAAAAATGTTTACCTGCTTCGGCAAAACAAATCTATGAAGAAATTGGATTCGTTGAGGCAATCCATGATGGACACGCCCCAAAAACTGGCTGCCTACGAGAAGATGAGGAATACCTATCAGAATAAATCGGTAGCGGATGCAGTAAGGAATGTTAACGCGATGCATAGGATTGTTGAGTATGACGGAAGATTGATACAAAAGTTCTATCCCATTTATATGGATGAGCATAAGCCACGCTACTTGTTCGATTTTTCGGCTAATCTTTACCAGCCCACCAAGCATTTTTCTGGATTTATCATTGATACCTTATATTTCAACCTCGCGGTTATCTGGAGTATGACGCTGGTATTCTATGTCATATTGTATTTTGATGGCTTGCGCAGAATCATTCAAATGATTGAAAACAGGCGTTACAGAAGGGTTGACAAAACATAGACTGAATGACATAAATCAGTCGATATTTTCGGGTCGATAAACCAGATTTTTTTATTTTTGCGCGCACTAAAAAACTCATAAAAATGAAAAAGGAATTATTCAGGTATTTATCACTTTTGGTTTTTGTACTCATTGCGGCATGTACGGCAAAAAAGGAGGCCGAAACTGCCGTTGCCGATGAAGAGTGGCCGTTGATGGATGAATTTCACATGGTGATGGCTGAAAGTTTTCACCCTTTCAAAGATTCAGCCAACATTGCACCGGCCATTGCCAATGCCGCTGAAATGGCTGCTCTTGCAGAAAAATGGAGCAATGCGGAACTTCCATCAAAAGTTAATAACGATGAGGTTAAGGCTAATTTGCAAAGTTTGAAAACTGAAACAGCCGCTTTTGCTGAGTTGGTTCAGGGTGGCGATGAAGCTGCTATTGGAGCTTCGCTGAAAGACCTTCACGACTTGTTCCATGATCTACAGGATGCATGGTATAAAGGTGGGGAACACGGCCATCAACACAAGCACTGAGAAATTATAAGATTATTTTAAGGCATCATTCAGAACTGTCTGGATGGTGCCTTGTTATTTTTGATGCATTATGTTTAAGATTGCCTGGGCTCCATCGTACGTTTTGCCACTTCCTCCAAACCATCGGTTTCCGATGAGCAAGTATGACGTATTGCCTCAGCAGTTATTATACGAAGGCACTGTTAAACCCGGAAATTTTTTTGCCCCCGAACCCGTTGAGGAAAAATGGATTTTGAGAACACACGATGATGCTTACTGGAATAAATTAGCTTCGCAAAGCTTATCGCCACAGGAAATACGCAGGACTGGATTTCCGTTATCACAGGAGTTGGTGCAACGGGAAGTAACCATTATGCAAGGAACACTGCAATGCACGCACTATGCGCTTCAATATGGTGTGGCTATGAACATTGCAGGTGGTACACACCATGCTTTTACAAACAAAGGTGAGGGATTTTGCTTGTTGAATGATATAGCCATTGCGTCAAACTATTTGCTTGATAATGAATTGGTAAAACAAATCCTGGTCGTTGACCTTGATGTTCACCAGGGAAATGGTACTGCACAAATATTCAGGGATGAGCCCAGGGTGTTTACCTTCAGTATGCATGGCTCGAATAATTATCCTTTACAAAAAGAACACTCGGATTTAGACATAGGCTTGCCGGACAAGACTGATGATTCCTTTTATTTAAAGACGCTGGATACAAACCTGAAGAACCTTCTCGATAAGGTTGAACCCGATTTCCTTTTCTTTCAATCGGGTGTGGATATACTGGATACCGATAAATTAGGGAAACTTTCTGTTACACGCGAAGGATGCAAACAACGTGATCGTATTGTATTGGAAGCTGCTAAACAAAATAGCATTCCTCTGGTGGCGAGTATGGGCGGGGGATACTCCGAGAACTTTCGTGATATTATTGAGGCGCATGCCAACACGTACCGGTTAGCCCAGGAAATTTTCTTTTGAGCAATGCCTTTTACCTTTTCCCATCCGGCTATTATTCTCCCGTTTGCCAAAATCCGATCGGCTTATGTTTCTATGTCGTGTTTGGTGGTGGGCAGCATGACGCCCGACTTCCAATATTTTCTTCAGATGAAGTTGAAAGGAAGGATTATGCATACCTGGCACGGTGCTTTCATTGTTGATCTTCCCATCGCTTTAATGCTGATTTTTATTTTTCACCTGATCGTTAAAAAGCCATTGATTGAAAATTTACCAACTTATTTTCAATCACGCTTAATGGATTTGTACACGTTGGACTTTATTCAGTCCTTCCGCAAAAACTATGTTGGCTATTTGTTGTGTCTGCAAATAGGAATTTTGTCACATATCTTTTGGGATAGCTTTACGCATTCCAATGCCTACTTTGTCGAGCATATGGAGTTCCTCACCTGGAATGTGGAATATGAAGGAATACCCGATAAACCTTTGTATCGGTATATTCAACACATCAGCACAATAGTAGGTGCGATAATCATTGCTATGTTTTTTCATTTTCTTCCGGTTCGGATAATTCGTAGTAATTGCAATTGGCGTTACTGGTTGCTTGTGTTGTTGTTTTTTGCTGTTGCATTTTTGATCCGCTGGGTATTTGGATTTCGTTTTTTTGGTGACTTTGTTGTTGCATTCATTAGTTGCATTTTTCTTGGGTTCATTTTAGCAGGAATAGCCTTTCATCCGTTTGTAAAACGGTTGCTCAGTCAGTAGTTTTTTAATCTGTTTTGCTGTAAATACGCCTTTTATATGGAGTATATCAGCAGCCGTAAAACGTTATGGTCGGTTATCACCGCCTCTTCAGTAGGCACCTTAATTGAGTGGTACGACTTTTACATTTTTGGTAGCCTTGCTGTAATTCTTTCCGAGCAGTTCTTTCCGCAGACCAACCCAACAGCCGCTTTCCTCTCTACATTGGCCACGTTTGCAGCGGGCTTCATCGTACGTCCGTTCGGTGCGCTGGTGTTCGGCCGGTTAGGTGATATTGTAGGCAGAAAGTATACTTTTCTGGTAACGCTTACGCTGATGGGGGCTTCCACGTTCGCGATTGGTTTGGTGCCGAATTATGAAAGTATAGGTATGGCAGCACCCTTAATCGTTTTGGTGCTGCGGTTGGTGCAGGGGCTGGCTCTTGGTGGAGAATATGGAGGTGCGGCAACGTATGTAGCTGAACATGCTCCTGCAGCAAAGCGAGGGTTTTACACCAGCTTTATCCAAACTACGGCAACACTGGGGTTGTTTGTTTCCATCGGTGTAATCTTAGCGGTACGCGAGTGGATTGGCATTGAAGCCTTTTCAACATGGGGCTGGCGTGTTCCGTTTATTTTGTCTGCCGTGCTGGTCGCGATTTCCATTTACATCCGGTTGCGCATGCAGGAGTCGCCCTTGTTTGCGAAAATCAAGTCGGAAGGAAAGCTTTCTAAAAATCCGATTAAGGAAAGCTTTACCAAAAAAGAAAACCTGTTGTTGGTGTTGCTGGCCTTGTTTGGCGCAACAGCCGGACAGGGTGTGGTTTGGTACACCGGACAATTCTATGCACTCTCGTTTATCCAAAAAACCTGCAACATTGAATTTGTTCAGTCTTACCACATCATAGCCATTGCTTTATTGATCGGCACACCGTTGTTCATTTATTTCGGTTGGTGGTCGGATAAAGTGGGAAGGAAATACATTATGATGGCCGGCCTGATATTGGCCGTTATCTGTTACCGACCCCTTTACAGTAAAATGTATGCGTTGTCGAATCTATCCGGTAAAACCGAAATTGTAGAAAAGCTGGAAGTAAGCACTTCATACCAACTTGACAATACCGATTCGATAAAAGTGGTGTCGCGTGTGCATCAGTATACCGATGGTTATCAGCTTCTTGAAACAACAAAGTTCAATGCTGCTGATGTTGAAGTGGGAACAGCTAAGCAAATTGTGTTAAATGATGAAGCCAAGCGCATGATGATCTTGCTGGTGTTCATCCAGGTTGTTTTTGTAACCATGGTTTACGGACCGATTGCAGCGTTTTTGGTTGAATTGTTTCCAACACGCATACGGTACACGTCTATGTCGTTGCCGTATCATATCGGCAATGGAATTTTTGGCGGACTTACCCCATTTATTGCTACCAGTTTGTATGAACTCAGCAAATCCGAAACAAATCCTTCCGGTGATGTGCTGGCCGGATTGTGGTACCCGATAGGCATTGCCATAATCTCATTTATTATCGGCATGATCTTTTTACCGAAAAAAATCAAAGGCGAAGTATTGGAAGAATAGATGGCAAAGAAATCACAATGGACACAGGTGGGCAAACGCAAGTTGGAATTATCCAACCTGGATAAGGTATTGTTTCCTGAAGACGGCATTGTGAAAGCGGAAGTGATTGCCTACTATTTAAAGATTGCACCCACTATTTTAAATCATATCAAAGGTCGCGCGTTAACCTTAATTCGTTTTCCGGATGGCATTCATGGTGAAATGTTCTACCAGAAAAACCGGCCGGAGTGGGCGCCCAAGTGGCTGGAGTTTGAGCGACTGGGCAAAGAAGAAAAGGATTACATCATTGCCACCGAGCCCGCCTCGTTGGTCTGGCTTGCCAACCTGGCTTCGCTTGAGTTACATCAACTGCATAGCCGCAGGCCAAATTTCGATTTTCCGGATTACATGGTGTTCGACCTCGATCCACCGGAAGGATACTCGTTCGAAAAGATTGTTTCCCTGGCGTTCGACTTGCGGGCTCATGTTGAATCTTTCGGCTACACGGCTTTTGTCAAGACTACTGGTGGAAAGGGAGTTCACATCTGTTGCCCGCTTGAACCGAAGTTTGATTTTCATACGGTGTTTGAATCGGCACAACTCATTGCACAGCCTTTTGTGGATGCAAATGCAAAAGAAACCACGCTTCACATAAAAAAGGATGCACGAAAAGGTCGGGTGTTGATTGATATATACCGGATACGCTCAGGACAAAGCATTGTATCGCCTTACAGTTTACGCGGTCGGGTAGGAGCACCGGTGTCCATGCCATTGAAGTGGGAAGAGTTGGCGGTATTGAAGCGTCCGCTGGAACACAACATATACAACGCGATTGATAAAGTTTTGAATGATGGCGATGCCTGGGAAGGCATGGATGCGTTTGCCGTTGAATTGCACAACCACAGAAAGCGCGTAGTGGCAAAGGAGTTACCGGCTTCAAAGAAAAGAAAGACACCCGCCCAGCTTGAATCATATGAAAAGAAACGCGACTTCAAAAAAACACCGGAGCCTGATGCCCGGATTGTGGAAGGCGGTGGAAATAATTTTGTGATTCACCGGCATCATGCCTCACATCTTCACTATGATTTGCGATTGGAACAGGATGGTGTGCTGAAATCGTGGGCCGTGCCCAAAGGCATGCCGCCCCATCCGGGTGTGAAGCGGTTGGCCGTTCAAACCGAAGATCACCCCATGAAGTACCTGACGTTTGATGGCAAGATTCCCAAAGGACAATACGGTGGTGGCGACATGTGGATTTATGCGTTGGGCAAATACACGATCACCAAAGAAAAGAAAGACGGATTTTATTTCAGGTTGAGCAGCAAGGAGCTGACAGGGGAGTATCGCATTTACCAGATCAAGCAGAAAGAGTTTTTGCTTGAACGGGTGGACATTCCTCAGGTCGATTTTCTGAAAGATGAGATAGCCCCCATGTTGGCTGATAGCTCTTCAGCGTTACCCTCACGTACAGATGATTATATCTATGAAGTGAAGTGGGATGGCATTCGTGCACTGATTGCATTGGAGGATGGACAACTTCGTATCCGAAGCCGGAATCAGAATGACATCACCAACCAATTTCCGGAGTTGCTGATTCCCGATAAGGCCTTCAGGGCTACGAACGGATTGTTTGATGCTGAAATCGTTTGCCTGAATAAGCAAGGAAAACCCGAATTCAAGAAGGTGATCAACCGGCTAAAGGCTTCCGGTGAAACCAACATCAATACGTTATCGAAATCGAGCCCGGTGTATTGCTACATTTTCGATTGCCTGTATTTAGATGGCCGAAGCTTGATCAATGAGCCGTTGTTGCAACGCAAAATTTGGTTGAAGGACGCCATCAAAAAAGATACACCTTATCGCATAAGTGAGTGGATGGAAGATGGTGAAGGCTTGCTGGAGGCTGCGCGGGCGCACAACCTGGAAGGTATTATGGCCAAGCGCAAGGATGGACGTTACTTTCCCGGCAGGCGAAGTGATTCCTGGTTAAAAATCAAGATAAGGAATACAGCCGATTGCGTAGTGATCGGGTACAACACAGGTAAAGGCAACCGGAAAGATGCTTTTGGTGGACTGCACCTGGCGCAGTGGGAAGGTGATGCATTAGTCTATCGTGGAAAAGTGGGAACCGGTTTTGATGACGCCACGATCAAAGATATTTTTTCACGCATTAAAAAGTTGAAGGAAATCAAGAAACCCGTTAAAGAAAAAGTACTTGATGAGAAAGTATCCACCTGGGTGGAACCAAAAATAGTACTTGAGGTAACCTACGCATCCCTCACCCCGGATGAAAACTTCAGGGAACCGGTGTTTGTGCGGTTGCGGGAGGATTTGATGATTTAATAATTTGATTTCTATTTGAACATAATCTATTTTGAGAAATTAAGCCCTTTATATCTACATATGCTGCGAAGAATTATAAAATGGACAATAGGTACGATGATGGGCCTGTTATTCATGTTTTTTATATACGGCATGGTGAAGCAACAGAATTATAATGTTTATATCAAAAGGGAGTTTCCGCCAACGGGTACATTCTCCGACATCGGAGCAAATAGGATTCACTTCAAGTACTATGATAAAGGTGAAATCACATTTATTTTACTATCCGGATTAGGTGAAACCCTCAATACCTGGCATAAGATAGAAGAGGAGTTAGCAACCAGAGGACGGGTATTCATGTACGACCGGTCCGGGCTGGGTCACAGTGAAGAAGGAATTTTACCGCGTTCAGTGGATAATCTTTCAAATGAATTAAATGAACTCTTGAAAAAGGAAAATATCCCCGGGCCTTATGTTCTGGTTGGGCATTCTGCAGGTGGATTCCTGGCAAGGTATTATGCGTACAAATATCCGGATAGTATACTGGGCGTTTTTCTCATTGATCCGTATCAGGAGATGAGTCGTGAGGAATTTGGTGAGTGGCCCACAAGTTATAAGCTAATTAATTGGATGTTGCGAAATGCTTCGTGGAGCGGCATCCCGTTTTTGTTGCTGCCTGATCCTCCGCATCCTACCTACAAAACATCCAAAGCACTGAGAACATTTGGAAATGAGGCATTCGCAGAAAGCATTTCGTTAAAGCAGTTTTCTGAAGTTCGCAGGGATGGCATGCATCTGCCTGTCTACCTGTTAACGGCTGAAAAATCAAACCCAACCTATGTTGCGTTATTTAAGAAATGGAACCAGAAAATACTGGATACGTATTCACATGAAATCAACAAGCACATACTGGTAGATAGTAAGCATCACATTCATATGGAGCAACCTTCAACGGTTTTGATTGAGCTCGATGAATTTGTGCGAAGAATTGAAGCTGCTGAATCGGAAGTTTTTTAGCACTTTAAGCGATTAGAAACAAAGAGAACGCTGATACAACTACTTAATAGGCCTGCAAAACCCTTCTTTAACTTTTTGATCAACCCGGTAATTTGATTTCTCCGCTTTTTTTAAATCATCACAGGCCTCTTCCATTTTATTCAACCGATAATACGCAATCGCCCGGTTATAATAAGCCACCCCGTACCCCGGCTGATAGGTGATGGCTGCACTGTAATCTTCAATGGCTTCTGTATATTTTTTCTGTGTTGCCAGAATGTTTCCACGGTTAACCCACGCCTTTACAAAGCCTTCATCCAGTTCAATAGCTTCGGTATAATCGCGATAGGCGCCCGCAAGGTCATGTAGTTTTTCTTTTGCCATGCCACGGTTGAGCCAGATTTCCGGATTTGCCCGATCCAGTTTTATAGCCTGATTGTAGTCGGCCAATGCACCGGCATAATCTTTTCGCAATAAGCGGTAATAGGCCCGCTCAAGGTAGGGATCAAGCATGAGTGGATCTGCTTCAATGGCTTCGGTTAATTGTTGCTCGGCTGTATTAAACTCACCTTTGCGAGCTGAAAGAGATGCCAGGTTATGCTTGGCGATGGGATGATCCGGATCTAATGTCAATGCTTTTTGGAAATCTTCATCAGCTCCGGCAATAGCGCATGCCTGTTTGGCCATAGCACGATTAATGAAGTAATCGGCTTCGCTAATGTTAAGCCTGATGGCTGAGTCAAAGTATTGCATAGCCAGAGGGCAATTCTTCAACTGTGTTTCAATCAACCCGAGGTAATTATATACCTGCGATTGGATGGCTCCCTGGGCCGTCAGTATCTGATCAGTGCCTGGGCTGTGGGCCGATTGCCTGTAATATATGGTATTGGTTTCACCGGCAGGGAGCTTTAGCAATTTTATAAAATCCTCGCGCGCCAGCAGGGGTTGGTTTAACTGGTAGCGAAGGGCACCCCGGCTCAGCAGCACTTCGTACTGATCGGGCATAAACTCCAGGCTTATGGTGTAGTCGCGTAAGGCGCTGTTAAAATCATTTAACCGTTCATTAACGGCTGCTCGCGTAGAATAGGCTTCGGCAAAACCCGGATCTTCCGAAATGCTCCTTGTCAGAAGGCTTCTGGCTTCTTCAAAGTTGCCTGATGCCATCGCTAAAATGCCCTGATTATAGAATTCTTCAGCTCGCTGCTTTCTTACCTGGGCCAAGCCGGCAAGGGAAATGAAAAGGCTAATAAGCAGGATTACAATTCGCATAATCGAACAATGCAGAGTATTAACCAAGTAACAAACTTTTACCCGAAATAAATCGAACTTTTGGTACTGCCGTTTGTTAAAAGTTTATGGATAAGTCAAAAAAATCAACCCGAAAAGCCAAAGCACCTGCTTCAGCTGAAGCCTTACTAGCTGCCTACCAGGAGTATCTGCTCACGCATGGCAAACAACCTTCAACCGTTTATAAGTTTTGCCTCGACTTGGGTCTTAAAGAGGCCGATTTCTACAAAGTTGCAGGATCGTTTGAAGCCCTGGAGAAACTGATATGGTCAGATTATATCCATAAAACAATTGACCGCCTGGAAGCTGATGGTGATTATGCAAACTTCAGTGCAAGAGAAAAGCTGTTGGCATTTTATTTCACCTTAGCCGAAACGTTGAAAGCTAACCGGAGTTTTTGCGTGTTATTGTTAAACCGTCATCCAAAGCTGGAGATAGTGCCCGGCTTTTTAAAGCCTTTCAAAAGCAAATTTGAAGAGTTTGTTAGCCAGGTGTTAAATGATGGCAAATCAAAAGGTGAAGTTGCCGAACGTCCTTATCTTGATAAACGATACCCTCAATTGTTTTGGGTGCACCTGAGCTTGTTGTTACTCTTCTGGAAAGATGATGACAGCACGGACTTTGAAAAGACAGATGCTTTCATAGAGAAATCAGTAAATCTTGCTTTCGACCTGATTGGTAAGGGAGCGCTCGACTCCGCCATTGATTTCGGAAAGTTTTTATACCAAAGCAGAATGAATTAATTAATCCGAAGGGACGACCACGTGAAAGAATTTGATAAAATTCCCGTTACCAAGGTGCAACGGGCTTCAAAGTTTATTGCTACTGGTGCTAAAATTGGCACCAATTATCTAAAGCATTATGGCAGAAAGTTAGTCGATCCGACAACCACCCGAAATGAGTTGCATGAGGATAATGCCAAGGATATCTATAATTCACTAAGTGAGCTAAAAGGAAGCGCGTTGAAAGTTGCCCAGATGTTAAGCATGGATAAGAACCTCTTACCCAAAGCTTACCAACAAAAGTTTTCGATGGCACAGTATAGTGCCCCACCGCTATCCTATCCGTTGGTGGTAAAAACATTCCAGCAGTACTTTGGCAAGAGCCCTGACAAGATTTTTGAAACGTTTACCCATAAAGCTGTCAATGCTGCCTCTATGGGGCAGGTTCATCAGGCTACCCTAAACGGCAAAAAGCTTGCGGTAAAAATTCAATACCCTGGAATCGGGAACAGTGTTAAGTCTGACCTGGCGATGGTTAAACCAATCGCGTTAAGCATGTTCAATCTTAATCCGGCCGAATACAATGAGTTTATCCAGGAAGTGGAAATGCGAATGATGGAAGAAACCGATTATACACTGGAGCTGAAGCGGTCTATGGACTTATCAAAGAAAAGCAGTCATATTTCCAACATCCTTTTTCCTCAGTACTATCCACAATATTCTTCCGAGCGGATTTTAACCATGGACTGGATTGAAGGTAAGCCCCTGGGTGAAGTTATAGGAAAGGACTTTCCGAAGGAAGCCGGACAAAAGTTAGGGCAGGCCATGTGGGATTTCTATCACTTTCAGATGAATGAGCTGCGCAGCGTTCATGCTGACCCGCATCCGGGAAATTTTATTATTACGCCCGACTATCAACTCGGCATTATCGACTTTGGTTGCGTAAAAGTTATACCTGATAAATTTTATAAACTATATTTCAGGTTATTGGATCGTAACCTACTGAACAACCCGAAGGAGTTAGAACAAGTATTCTATGATCTGCATTTTATCTATGCCGATGACCCAGCCAAAGACAAGCAGTTTTTTATAAAGCTTTTCACGCAGCTTGTTGAGTTACTTAGCCGTCCGTTCAATGGGGAGTATTTTGATTTTGCCGATGGCGCCTATTTTGAAACGCTTTACAACTTTGGCGAAAAGCTGTCAAACATGAAAGAATTACGAGAGTCCAAAAAGGCCAGGGGTGTTCGTGATGCATTGTACATTAATCGCACATATTTTGGGTTGTACAACTTATTGCATGATCTGAAGGCGAAGGTGCAAATAACACACGTAACAGATTAGCGCCTTTGGTTATCAAGGAAAAAATTCACCCTGACTTTAAACATAGTTTCGAGGCGAGGTTGCCCGGCAATGAATTTGGTAATGTTCAGTGCGGCTGACGTGCGCTCACCAATCATTTTCCCCAGATCAAGACGTAAGAATATAAAGTAGGCATCCTCTGCGAATGATTGAATGTATTCAGGATTTAATGAAATCCAGCCAGACCATTCGTCAAGAACGAATGTGGCCGGAATATTTATGCTGAGCACTTGTAGTTTGTCTTCTTTATCCTGATCCTCCGGATCAGGTACACCGTCTCCGCCACCAAGGCTATTTAATCGTGCGGATGAAAACTGAAAATTAATTTGCGGAAAGAGATAAAATGCAGGATCAAGTCTGTATGTGAAAACCACGCCTGGTTTAAACACCCAGGCTCCTGTACCTCTGCCGAGTTGCTCGTTTCCGGTTGGGGCTGTTACCTCCATAAAGGTTGAAATGCGCTGAAGTCCTAGCGCATCTTTTTTCTGGATCGGAACACCGATGTATGTAAATTTTATATCACCAATTCCGGTGGTATTTTCAAATCCGGCAAAATCACTGCTAAAGATAAAATGAACTACAGGAAAGGTTATGCCCATTAAATGTCTCTTTCCGGGCAATCCGTAATAAAACCCGGGCCGGAAGGCAAAAAACTTGTTTTCGGCAACAAAATAGTAGGAGTCAAAGTCGATTCCCAGCCTGCTCTCCATATTAACCGGGTTATAGGGTTCGCGCGAATCCATGGCCGTTTGGGCACGCAACCCAGCCATAAAAAGAAGGTTGGAGAAAAGAGAAAGAAGAAGGAGCTTTTTCAGGATCATATGCTTAAAGATAACAGCCCTTAACTTAATTTGTTAAATACATTCATTGTCAATACTTTAGTATTACTTATTTAATCTTTTAAACTAAGTGTTATGAGAGCCATCTGGAAGGGGCATATCCGTTTTTCGCTGGTTACTATACCTGTGCGGATTTACAATGCCATTGATTCTGCCCAAACCATAAGTTTCAATTTGCTTTCCCGTAAGGGGCATAATCCTGTTGCTTATGAGAAGAAGGACAAGGTAACGGGTGAAACCCTGAAGACTGAGGACATCATTAAAGGGTATCAATATGAGCCTGGGCAATTTGTAATTATTGACGAGGAGGACTTCAGCAAGGTCAAGTTGAAGAGTACGCGTATTATAGATATTGAGGGTTTTGTGCAGGCTGAGGAAGTTCATGCTACCTTATATGAATCACCATACTACATAGGTCCTGATGGTGATGTAGCAGCCAAAAGTTATGGGCTTTTGTGCGAAACCTTGAAACAAACAGGTCGTGTAGGTGTGGGGCGTGTAGTATTACGCGACCGCGAAACGGTGGTGCTGTTGGCCCCGCATGAAAGCGGTTTAATGGTTTACAGGCTGCGCTACCCGAATGAAGTGCGAAGCATTAAAGAAGTGCCCGGTATATTGGAAACCATTAATGCCGATAAGGAACAACTTAAACTTGCAAAAACCCTGGTCGATTCCATGACCCGTCAGTTTGTGGATATTGAGATGAAAGATCATTACACCGAAGAACTGAAGAAAATGATCCAGGCCAAAATTGAGGGTAAAGAAATTATTTCCGTTGCAGAAGAGGAACCTGAGGTTGTGGATATCATGACAGCCCTGAAAGCCAGTATAGAGCAGGCCAAAAAGAAACCCATGGAGAAGGCCAAAGGAAAAGCCGGGGAAGAGAAGAAAGTTTCGGTTAGAAGGAAGTCTGCATAGCGGAGGTCAATGGTCACTTAGTCGCTAGTCAAAGGTTAATAGTCATTGACAATCGTCAATAGCTCTTAAGTTTACTGTACTTGATTCCCCATTCATGCTTACCTTTGTCGTATGGCGAAAGTGGTAAAATTTCCTGGGCCAGAGCCTGTTAAATTCGGGTTACAAAAGGCACAAAAAAAGAAACGAAGCGAACTGGAGAAACACGGCCAGCTTAACCTGTTTCAGGGTGGGAGGGTTATTAAGCTTGGTCAATTATCAACTTTTGAAGAAGCACTGCTGCTGGATGAACAGGGCGATCGCATTAATGCCAAAAATCTTTATCATAAAGCCATTGAAGAAGGAGAGTGCCTGGCTGATGCATATTGTAATGTTGGCATACTGGAGTCGTACGAAGGCAACCACTCCCGTGCCATTGATAATTTTACCCGGGCACTAAAGGAAGATCCAAGACATTACGAGTCGCATTATAACCTTGCTAATTTGTATGCCGAAGTAGGAAACTATAATCTGGCAAAAGTGCATTACACCATAGCGATAGAGCTGGAGCCTTCTTATCCTAACAGTTATTTCAATTTGGGCTTAACCCTTGCGGTAACCAAAGACTTTAATGAAGCAGTGGAAGCCCTTCGCCACTTTACGCGTTTATCGCCTGCCGATGATCATAAGCAGGTTAATCAACTGATTGATCAGTTGAGCTCACTTCTTTAAGGTTATACCAGGTAAAACGTAAGGAAGAATAATATAATCCGGTAGGCCTCCAGCGCAAGAAATAACCCCACAATGCCCAGTGCACACTTCACATACAACCGTTTACCCTTTTGCGCGTAAAAAGTTTGCGAAGCACGAAGCAGGAAATAAAGATTGGTGGCCACAAATACAACAGTAAGTGTGGAATCATTCAGGTAGCCTTCCCACCCCGAATTACCCCACCGAAGCACAATATTTGTAATCCATAAAATTGCCGATAGTAAAATCGCATTGACAAAAATGTTGAAGCAGGCCAGTTCAACCGCCAACGTTGTATGATCTGTAAAGTACCGGTTTTTCTTTCTGTAAATGATGCTGAGTGGAATGGAAGCGAGCAGAACAAAAATGACGATTAAAAGTTTGGCGAGGCTTGTGGTTTTGGCATTGAACATCAGTTCAAAGGCCGCCAGGCTCAATCCCTCTTCGGTAAGCCTGTTCACAACCATGTTTCTCGCCATGGTGCTGTGAAACAGGTAATACATTTGTGTGCGTAGCGATGAACTGAATAATTGAAGGATTGGAAATAAGAAATAAACGAGGTTAAGAATAAAAAATAGTTGTAATGGACGTATGTAATTAACCCTGCGTCCATCCACATATTCTTTTGAAATGAAACCGGGGTTAACAACCGATAGCCACAGGGACTTAACAAATTTATTATCGGCAAAGGTTACGGCAATTAGTATGTTGTTCAAAAAGGCACGCAATGTTCTGTCTTTGGGTAATATTACTTTTTCACCACACAGGTTACAGTAAGTTCCCTTGAAGTGATGGTCACAACTTTTGCAGGTATGTTCGTGAAGCGCAGACACGTTTTATTTATTTAATTTTTTAATTGTTCTTCTTGCTCTGGAAATAAACCCGGCTGAACCATACGGCAGTTGGTCTTCCAAAACTAGAAGTAACTCCCTTTTCAAATCAGGCTTATCTTCAGCAATATTAGCTAACACGGTCATGGAAAACACCCTTACTGCAATGGGTTCTTTTGGATCTATAAGATACTGAAAGCATAAATCAACAGCTAAACCTTGAAGTTTTCCGGGAATATCTACATACTGAAGAAGTCGGACGGTATTGCGTTTTACAGCATTATGAAGCGGTTCCTTTTTTAGATTTTGCAGAAGTAATTTCAGGTAGGGTTTGGCCAATTCCGGATTCTTTTCAACACAAACCGTTAGCGGCCAGGATGCCCGTTGTGCAAGGCGATAAGGCCCGTTTAAGAATAGTTTAACCAGGTCATTGAATTTCGTAGCATCGTTTCCGATATACTTGATAATCCGCAGTACCTGCGCTTTGTTTGTTATCTTCAGTAATTCGTGTCGGAGATTCAAGTGCTGATAACTAATTTTAGCTCAGGTTATTCGAAACCATCTCAAAAATACGTAGGTCATTGAGATCCGCTACAGGCGGAGAAGCAATCCCAATTTCAACGTGGAAAGTGGGATTGCTTCGGTCGTTCCCTGCCTGTCCGGCAGGCATGCTCCCTCACAATAACGTACTCTTTATTTTTGAAATGGCTTCTCCAAAAATACTCAAATCATTTATTTCGCTTCTTTATCTGGTCCAGGATGGATTTAGGTATTTCACGGCAGGAGCAATGTTTGTGATGCTCAATGTGCCAGGCAATCCGCTGATCAAGCGTTGCATTTTTTGGCATACGATGGGAAAGATGCCATTCCCGATTCAATTTCATAGTTGTAAAGTAGGATTCTGCTTTTATGTTTGAGATGATCAATATCAGTGGACCATTTGATCTTGATCAGGCTAATTTGTATAAAACTCAACGATCTTAGACTACGACAACTAAAAATTACGATATGAAAAATACAGGAATATGGATTGATACGCGTGAAGCTGTGATTGTTCACCTGGAAAGTGAAGGGGAAATTAGAATTGTTCATGTCCTTTCAGACGCAGAACGAAAACCTAAAGTTGAGGGTGAGAAATCAAAACGAACAAAACGTGGAGGTATTGGTTTTGACTATGAAAGTTCGCAGAAGAATAAGTTCAAAGAGGAGCTGAAAAGATACTACGCCCGGGTAATAGAGGCATTAAGCGGAGTAGATAGCCTTTATATAATTGGGCCGGCAGAAGCAAAAGTTGATTTAGAAAAGCAACTTAAGAAAAATCCTGAGCTTAAGTCTAAAATTTTAACGGTCGAACCTTGCGATAGCCTAAGTGAAAGTAAAATAATAGAGCGTATTCGCCTGTTTTTTGAATCGCGTGAGAAAAACAAAAAAACCAGAAAATAGCTTATGCGCTATGCCTGTATAGACGTGAGCCAGCTTCCCACTCCGACATTTGATTGATCAGTTCTCTTTCTTGCGGGGAGAAGGTTGTTTCTTTTGATTTCCGGATGGATTGAAAGTATTTCTCAAGACTCGGGTAGAATTGTAGCCGGTATTTAAAAACGGCCTTACTTCCAATAGCCTTTTTGAGGTCTCGCAGCGATGACCGGTCGTCAATCCAAAGCAAGTACAATGAGTCGCTTTCTGCCGAGCCCGGCATAAACGGAAAGTTTGATTTATCCAGATTGCGTAATACTTCTTCTTTAAAATCCGGCTTTCCGGAAATATAAACAGTAATCCATTCCATAGAGAACACTCCTTCTTTCATCTTTCGCAGTATTTACTTACGGGCTTCCGTACAACTTCCAACGATAGTATGGTGCTGACGTATTCGTAAAAAATTATTTGTAACTTACTGTGAATCAATAGTTTTATAGTTTCAATGCAATATAAACGAAAGGTGGAGCATAAGGTTCCACGAAACGCAAAATGATTTTGTAATTTTCTTAATACAGCTTCGTGATTTCGTTCAAACTCTGTATACCTTAAGTGTTTACTGATCACTGATGACAGCATTACCTTCTTCTTTACCAGCCAGACGAGGATATCGGCCTAATGCTGAAGTGCGCTTAGTTCGAGCCGGTCATGAGTATTTTGATTTACTGGAGAAACTTATCCACGAAGCAAAAAACACGATTCACCTTCAAACCTACATCTTTGAGCCGGATGAAACAGGCAGGCGTGTGGCGAATGCCCTCATTAAAGCATCCAAACGTGGTGTACAGGTTTACCTGATCGTGGATGGCTATGCTTCACAAAATCTCTCCAAAGAATTCATTCAAAAACTACGCGAAGCGGGTATTTACTTCCGATTCTTTGCTGCATATTTCAAGAGTAAGTACTTCTATTTTGGACGAAGACTACATCACAAAGTTTGTGTTGTGGATGGGCGCTTTAGTATGGTAGGCGGAATAAATATCGGTAACCACTACAACGATACACCAGAAAATGTAGCCTGGCTTGACTGGGCTGTATTTATTGACGGAGATGTGAGCTTAAGACTTCAGAAGATTTGTGAGGCTCGTGTAAAGGGTAAAAAAAAATATTTCAGAAGACACAAACGAGAGGTTAAACAGGAAGGTTTGCCTGTTATTTTAGCAAGACCACGTATCAATGATTGGGTACGAAGAAAAAAACAGATTACTTCCAGTTACCTGGAGATGTTCCGTCAGGCGCAATCCTCCATTCACCTGATATCAAGCTATTTTTTACCGGGCAATCTTTTACGCAAGCATATTGCAGCAGCTGCCAAGCGCGGGGTAAAAATTAAAGTTATTGTTGCCGGCATTTCTGATGTAACCCTCGCAAAATATGCTGAGCGCTATATGTACGGTTGGTTTTTAAGAAGAGGTGTTGAGATATGGGAATACCAGCGCAAAGTACTTCATGCGAAGTTGGGTACTTATGACGGCCAGTGGGTAACGGTTGGTTCTTATAACCTGAATAACATCAGTGCATACGCCAGTGTGGAATTGAATGTTGATGTGTATAATCCTGATTTTGCGTACAATGTTGAAAAGAGACTGGAAAGAATTATTGAGTTGGAGTGCATTCAGGTAACTCCTGAACTTTATACTAAAAAGCAAACGCTGTTCGAGTTGTTTTTGCAACGAAGTGCCTACGATATCTTCAGGATAATCCTTTTTCTCTTCACGTTTTATTTCAAACAACGAGACTGAAAAGCAGATTTGGTATAACAATAATTATTTCCTTGGATCCCGAATAGTAAAGACCCTTGAAATACAGAATCCAAAATGAATTTCTCCTTTTAGAAAATCTCCTGTTGTTTCAGTGATAAAGGATCGTTCAGTCATGCCGGTTGAATTAGTCAGGTATAACTGAAAAACATGTCCCCCGGTTTCAATATCCACACCAATACCAAGCGAGTTTGTTGTGTCTGGTAGTTTTGAATTTGGGAATTGATAGTAGTACTCCGCATTGATGGTCACGCGCTTACTAACCTTTAATCGTCCACCAAAACCTAATGAAAAAAAATCGTTTGGCAGGGTGGTACCCGGTACCAAATTATAATGGTTCATGGAGGGCATGAGCTGAAGGGAGAGGCTCTCATTAAATTTTCGGGCAACAAGTATTTGGTAAGTGTAATAAAGATTAGATGTTTTGAAATTTTCACGATCGGTGGTACTGGGCTTTATTGTCTTGTATACCATTGCGGCCATAAGACTAACGGTTACAGGTGTTTTTTTTGCGCCACTTGATTGTCGAATCAACTTATACTTGGTAAAACCATCAAGTTGCTTTTCGAATGTGCTCCTGCCGATACCTATCATCCACCTGTTGGTTAGTCCATAGTCCAAACCCAATCGGGTAGTGGCCTGGTCTAATCCAAAGAATTCATATAAACCACTATTGATGTACCCAAAACGGTGCGATATTCTGAAGTCCAATACGCCCCCGGCTACGTTTTCAACGGAATGTCCATTGATGAGTCTAGTTGTTTTAAAAGTGGCAGTAGTGTAATCAGGCTTTTTGTCTTTTTCTGTTTCATCTTCCAGCATTTTTAATAAATCATCCTGAGCCATAGCAACCTGTGACAAGAGAAATAGGAGAATGAAAAGCGTTGATTTACGGGCTATCATTTTTTGGGCTGGTATTCACAGTTTACTTTTACTTCTACGGTTTCTGATATTTTATCGGCAACCAAAGCAGGTATTGAAATATTATAGTCGGCAAGACGTACCAAAAATGTACTTAAGGTGGTTACTTTGCTTCCTGAAATATTTATTGTACCAGTTGAGGTGATTGATTTCTTTACACCATGAATGGTTAGCTCACCTTCTACACTTACCGGGTAGTTGCCATTGGTGTTGAAATTAACATTTCCAGGGTTGGTGATTTTTCCACTAAAGGTCGCCTTAGGAAATTTATCGGATTCCATGTAGTTCTCATTAAAGTGTTCTTCCATCAGGGCGCGTTCAAACCGAAAACTTTTAATCAAAACAGCAAAGGCCAATTCTCCGGTGGATGAATTTATCATGGCAGTAACCTCATTATTTACAGCATCAATATTTTCCATGGGCGTTTTGGAGTAAAATGATATTTGTCCATTGCGGGTCATGTACATGGGCTGTGCAAAACTTGCTATAGTAATAAGCAGGGTAAGGGAGAGAAGCGAACTTTTCATTTCTTTTGCATTTAGTTGTTTAATTTTCCGGCAGAGATCCAGTTTTGAATTTTTTGAATTTCGCAGTTTGGCATTTTACCGCTGTTCTTTGGCATTGGCGAATAGCCACCAGCGTGATTTATGCTCCCCATCAGACTACCATTATTTGCATAGATTAGTACATCAGCATAGTTGTCTAAGCGAATGTTAGCCGAAGGAGAATTGCCACTATGACAATTGTTACAGCGACCGTCTAAAATGGGTAATATCTCTTCATTAAATGATGGAGAGGCTGATGGAACACAGTTTGCAGTGCCCGGATATAGTATTCCTTCTTTATCATAGTAGCACCCCGACATTAGTAAAATGCCTGAAATGACTACCGCCATACTCAATTTTTTCATTGTACTAATTATTAAGTGCACCTGCTTCAATCCATTTTTCAAACTTGGCTATTTCACAATCAGAAAGTTTGGTGCCTTGGGGCATTGGTACAAAGCCACTGGTATGCTTTATGCTGCCCAGCAAACTTCCATCGTTCACATAGCTTTTCACATGCGTATAGTCGGCAAGATTTACGTTACCATTTAACGAGCCGGGTTTATGACAGCCTACACAAGAGTTGTCTAGTATAGGCTTTATTGAAAGTGCATAGGTAAATTCATTTTCATTACAAGCACATGCGCAATTGGTTGTGTTTTTTGCACCTTGGTTAATCCACAGTTTAATAGAATCTTTTTGTGCCTGCGTTAATGCTCCATCTGGTGGCATCTGATCTTCCCCGGTTTCAAATAGCACTTTATAGATTTTGCTCTCGTTGGCATTGCCTGGTTTAATACCTTTCTTTACAATATTGGCGTAACTGTCCAACATGTAACCTTCTTCATGGCTTGTAGCATCGTGGCATCCGGGTCGGGCACAAGCGGATATAAAAATCGGCAGTACATTGGCTTCAAAACATATTTGTCCGGTTGGTGTGCATCCCGGGATACTTGGCTTTCCATCGTTAAGCGAGTTGGGGTCCAAAAATGGATCGTGCACACAGGAAATTACAAGCCCGGTAAGAATAGCAAAAAGCATTCTTGTTGTAACCATAGACGTAAAAGAATATTTCAATTTCATCCGTTTTATTTAGTGCTTTAAATAGATACAGTCGGTGAGAACCACATCTGACAAAAATCCTTTGCAAATTCCTTTCAGGTGAATCGTATCTCCCGGTTTAATGTGTGTGTTGTTGGCTTCAAGCGTGCATCGAATACCAAAAATCGGGTCGTCACTTTTGAAAATCACAACTGTATTTTTATCCATATCTATTGTTACCTCATCAACTTCACCATGTACTTCAATTATTTTATCCAGATAATTCTCATTTGCAGAAATTTCATCTGACTCAAAAGCTTTAAACAATTCGGTTGCAGAAAGGGAAACAAATGGTCTTTGCTCGGCTGTTCGATGTGGTTTATTGTAGAGCCAGAATGCGATTGCCGAAACCATTACAAGTGCCGCTAGTATTGTCCATAAAATTCCTGGTTTCATCTATGTAGGATTTTATGAATCAAATGAAAAACAGAAATCTGAAGACTTTCTGGAGAAAGAGGTTATTTGTGACGAACTGACAAAAATCAGGGATAATCTGACCAATTAAATAATAGAGTGAAGGTGTGTTCGTGATTTTTGAAGCTATAACGTAAGTCAAAACCAAGCACTTTACAGATTTGCTTTGATATGGTAAGCCCTAAACCTGTTCCGCTTTTCTGGTTTGATTCACGATGAAAGCGATTAAATATCTTTTCAGGATTTAGGAGTGGATTTCCGGTATTGGAAATAATCAGTTCATTTTCTGACAATTGAATATGAATGGAGCCTCCATCAGGTGTAAATCGTGCTGCATTTGAAATTAAATTTGTCAATAATATTTCAAACAGCGCAATGTTGGTTTTAAAAATGGAGTTGCTACCGGTTATTTTTGGTACAATTTGCTTGCTTACGAAAATTTCATTGAACAGGTTAACATTTTTCAAAACAAGTTCATGCAGATTTGCGGGTTCCCTTTCAAGTGTACCGGTATTTTCAAGCTGGCTAAGAAGGAGCAGGCTCTTGTTCAGTCGATTGATTCGATCAGAAGCATCATACAACTCACTGATTATTTCAGCTTGCTCATTAGTCATTTCTGATGTTTGTATTAACAACTCCAGCTTTGTGCGGATAATTGCCAGGGGGGTCTGCAGTTCATGCGCAGCATTTTCCGTAAATTCCTTTTGGCTAATGTATGACTGGTGATTTCTTTCAGTAAGCTGAATAAGGGCTTTATTCAGATCATTGAACTCAGTGATTCTGGTATGTATTTCGGGAATGGCTGAATCTTTGTCAATCTCAAATTTTTTTAAGTTACTGACTGTCTGATAAAAAGGGGTAAATACTCTTTTGGTTAGCTTTCGATTGATTATGAGTAAGCCGGCCAACAAACTTGCCAGTATTCCTGCTTTGACAAATAAGATAATGGAGATAAGGTCCCGCGTTGTAATTAACGACTCCCGAATCAGTAATTCGTAATGCTTTCCATTCAGATAAACACCTGATCGCAGAATTCGCAAGGGCGTGACTCTGCGTTCGGAGGAATCGTATTCTTCGGTGGTATAAATTGAGTCCTTTTCGATTTTATAGGTAATCTCTTTCAGCGAAAACTCCTCATAAAAGTGCTTATAAACCTCTAATTCTTTTTCTGAAGTTATCAATCGTAATGACTGAAAAAAGCTGCTTTTATGTTCGCGAAGTTCTTCATCAATTTTATGAATGAGTACTGTGCGCAATGTAAAATAGATGGCCGGTATACTAAGCAGAAGCAGGGCCACCGCCAGCATAAAATAATATCGTGTAGTTTGTGTGAGGAGTTTCATACTTCCATTCGGTATCCAATACCATAAATTGTTTTGATGTAATCATCACAGCCTCCTTCTGTTAACTTTTTTTTCAGGTTTTTAATGTGTGAATAGATGTAATCAAAATTAATAAAGCCTTCTGCATGATCTCCACTGATATGCTCAGCAATTGCATTCTTGGACACAACTCTGTTTTTATTGAAATATAAAAACATAAGCAGGTCAAACTCCTTTCTGGTTAAGTCTAGTCTGTTTTCTTTGCAATAAACCGATCGTGAAGGCAGATCTATTTTCAGGTCATGCAGAATAATGGGGCTTGTGTTCTCTGCTTGTTTTCTGCGTATAACTGCACTGATGCGGGCACTGAGTTCCGCTAAATGAAATGGCTTCACCATATAGTCATCTGCACCCAGGTCAAGACCTTTTATCTTATCTTCAAGAGCGTTTTTTGCTGAGATGACTATAACACCGTCCATTTTATGATGCTGCTTCAGGTTTTGCAGCAGGTTTAGGCCATTGCCGTCTGGTAAGGCTATGTCCAGAAGAATACAATCATACTCGTATAGATTTATTTTTTCTTCTGCCTCGGTATACCGTGTTACCCACTCACAGGTATAGTATTGGGCATGAAGGTGTTTTACTATATCCTGGGCAAGTGCTTCTTCATCTTCTATAAGTAAGACTTTCATTTGTAAATCTGTTTTCGATTATGCAACAAGAGATTGAAATCTGAATTTATTCTGGAGTCTTTATTCCCCGTATTCGTTTAAGCAGTAACCTGACCGTCTCCTCATTCCAATTTGCAAACCTTCCGCGTTGAATCACCAGTAGGTTATCTTCAGGATGACTCAAATAAAAGTGAAATACAAATTCATTTTCGGGGGTGGCCCAACCTGTTATTTGCCCAAAACGCAAGTCATTGAAAATTAATTTGCCTTCTTTTCGCTTTACGGTATAATACCCTTGCGAGAACCTGATCAGATGTTGCAGGGATTCATGTCCGGCCACTTCATTCAATAATTCTTTGTTTTTGTAGAAGTAATGAAAGTTTATTTTTTCTTGTTGGTCAAAAACTGATCGATGCGCAACATGAAACCCGCTGTCATCTTCAACGGCAACAAACCAAAGCCAGGTGTTAAGCGGAGTAGGAGTAGTAAGAAAGCGTGAATATGCTATATTTTGAGTGGTAAGCGCCCGGGTAACATCGCGTTCAATTATGATTTTGTTAACGCCAGCGTAAAATAGATATATCGTTGAGATGATCAGGGATGCTACCGTCCATTTCATTCGTGATGCATGATCCTGGCGAGCGATCATCAATACAACTGCGGCTATGCTAATCCAAACAGAAAAGAATGGATCGGCTACAAAAATAAAATGAAATGAAATGCGCTCATGGCTGAAGGGTTCAAACCAGCCTGTACCATAGGCATTGCATCCATCAATCAGTAAATGAATGAGCATCTGCACGCCAAAGAAGAATAACCACGATCGAAAGGGCATATCCGGTTTTTGATACCATCGATCGGTAAACATTGCTAATCCAACAGCCGTAAGCCCAATAAACAAAAATGAGTGAGTAAAACCCCGATGCGCCAGCAGATTTTCCGAGAAGGACATCCAAAAAGAGGCAACAAAGTCAATATCGGGTAAACTTTGTGCTATGGCACCAAGCAATAATGCCGATTTACCGATGCGCTTGCCGGCCAATGCCTCTCCAACTACTGCCCCAAGTGCAACGTGTGTTATGGAATCCATTATTAGGTAAGAGCCAGATTTTTAACTGAATCCAAGATAATACCATTACGACCTTACTGCCTATGATATTTGTCATTTCCATTGACGGAGAACGATTCTCAGGATTTAGTGTTATAATGCAGGCAATTAAACTCAATACATGTCTAAAGTAAGTTTCGATAACAGTCAAAGTGTCTTTTTTAAGGCCATTAAGGAAAAGGTTGATCAGTATTTCATGGAGCATAACTTGAATCCGGCCGGGAATTGGAGATTGTACACAAAAGGAATATTTCAAGTCTTAACAGCCGTTTCTTTGTATGTAATTCTTGTGTTTTTTACACCAGTGCCTTGGTTGTCGATTATTCTTTGTGGTTTATTGGGTATTAACCTTGCCCTTATCGGTTTTAATGTGATGCATGAAGGCGGCCATCAAAGCTTTTCAAGGCATTCGTGGATTAATAGTATTTCAGCGTACTCGTTAAATATACTGGGCGGTAATTCATCTTTTTGGAAAGTAAAACACAATGTTAACCATCATACATATACCAATATTGAAGGGATGGACTCAGATATTGATGTATTGCCTTTTATGCGACTGCATGATGAACAGCCACGCTTTTGGTTTCATAGGTTTCAACACATTTATTGGGTATTGCTTTACGGCATATCTTACCTGGTTTGGATTTTCTACGATGACTTTCAAAAGTACTTTACGGGTAAAATAGCAGTACACATGGAGGCCAGAAAGTGGAATGCGAAAGAGCATTTTGTGTTTTGGTTTACCAAGCTGGCTTATGTTGGTGTTTATGTTGTTCTTCCTATTTTCATGGTAGGATTTGCCAAAGCACTTATTGGATTTATTATTATTACGTTTATCTGCGGCCTGTTTATCAGCATTGTTTTTCAATTAGCGCACGTAGTGCAAGGCACACAATTTCCTGCACCCAATCAACATTCCAATAAAATTGAAAATGAGTGGGCTATACATCAAGTGACCACCACAGCAAATTTTGCCACCCGAAGCAAGACTCTATACTGGCTTTTAGGAGGATTAAACTTTCAGATTGAACATCACTTGTTTCCACGCATAAGTCATATTCATTACCCGCAGGTTAGCAAATTTGTTAAAGAGGTGTGTAAGGAATATGATATAGTCTACGTAGAATATACCTCCATGTTTAAGGCATTCTATTCACACCTCGTACATCTCAGAAGGTTAGGAATGGCTTAGCATTTTTTTTTGTTTTTGAGCGCACTGGGGAACATCATTCCTTCCTTGTACCTTTGCGCCCTATTAAAATGTTTACGTTGTGAATTACCTTTCTGCAGAGCTGATTTCTAAATCATTTAATGATAAGTGGCTCTTTAAAGACCTTTCATTAGGCATCTCGCAAGGAGAAAAACTGGCTTTTGTGGGTAATAATGGGGTTGGCAAATCAACCTTATTGAAGATTTTAACGGGTGAACTGGCGCCTGATTCAGGCACAGTGGTGATCCGTGAAGGTATTCGATTGGGTTATCTTACTCAACAACCTGCCGTAGATGAAAATCTACAGGTAAAGGATATACTCTTCAGTGAAGACAACGATGTAGCCCGTGCCGTAAAAGAGTATGAAGATTGTATTCATCATCCGGATGTAGCACCTGAACGCATGCAGGCTGCATTGGAAAAAATGGAAGAGCTTAGTGCCTGGGACTATGATTCAAAAGTTCAGGAAGTTACCAGCAAACTGGGTGTCCCTGATATGGATAAGAAATTCAAGGAATTATCCGGAGGGCAAAAGAAGAGGATATTTTTGGCTCAACTTCTGCTGAATGAACCCGATCTCATCATTATGGATGAGCCCACCAATCACCTTGATCTCTCAGCTATTGAGTGGTTGGAGAATTTTTTAGCGGGTCAGCAAATTACGTTGATTATGGTAACGCACGATCGTTACTTTCTGGATGCCGTAGCCACCGAAATCATAGAACTCGATAGAAGACAGCTCTTCCGCTACAAAGGAAACTATGCTTATTATCTTGAAAAGAAATCAGAACGAGAAGAAATTTTGAAGGCTGAAGTGAGCAAAGCCCGTAACCTGTTGAAGAAGGAGCTCGATTGGATGCGCAGGCAGCCAAAGGCACGCGGCACCAAAGCAAAATACCGGGTTGAAGCTTTTTACGAACTTAAGGAAAAGGCATCGCAGGATTTAAGGAAGGACAGGCTTGAACTTGATATTAAGGAGGCACGCCAGGGAGGTAAAATTCTTGAAGTTAATCATCTGTCGAAAGCTTATGCCGGTAAATCAATGGTCGACAATTTCTCCTACGTTTTTAAAAAGCACGATCGCATTGGTGTTGTGGGAAGTAATGGTGTCGGAAAAAGCACTTTTTTAAATTTGATTACACAGCGACTTAAACCGGATAGTGGTGAAGTACTGCCTGGTGTAACTACAAAGTTTGGCTACTTTACACAGGATTCTATGAACCTCAATCCTTCAAATCGTGTGATTGAAGAGGTAAAAGATATAGCCGAATTCATTACGCTATCGGATGGCTCGCAAATATCGGCATCTAAATTTCTGGATAATTTTTTATTTCCTCCCGACAAGCAGTATACGTATGTTGAGAAATTGAGTGGGGGAGAGAAGAAGCGATTGCAACTGTTAAAGATGTTGGTGACTAATCCTAACTTTCTTATTCTGGATGAACCCACCAACGATTTTGATATTGATACCTTAAATGTACTGGAAGATTTTCTTGAAAAATTTACCGGCTGTTTGCTACTGGTTTCGCACGACCGTTATTTTATGGATCATTTGGTCGATCAGTTGTTCGTATTTGAGGGAGATGGAAAGATACGTTTCTTCAATGGTAACTATACCGATTATCGGGATTGGGTTGAGGAACAGGAAGCGTTGAAGAACGTACAGGTTTCAGAAAAGCCTGCTAGTAAAGAGTTGCAGTCTTCTTCTAAGAAAGTCTCCTTTAAAGAGAAACAAGAATACGAGCAGTTGCAAGCTGAGATTAATTTACTGGAGGGACAGAAGCGTGAACTGGAGGCAAAAATCAATTCAGGTATTGCAGATCATATTAAATTAGTTGAACTTGGTCAACAATTACAAACAACAACTGAGTTAATAGAACAAAAGACAACCCGGTGGCTGGAGTTGGCCGAGTTGGTTGATTAATTTCTTTACGGTTATGATGGTTACCATTACCAGTATTAAGTTGAGATCTCCCTGGAAGTTTTTTGCGCTTTCTTACAACGCCATGAAGATCATCCGGCAATTGGAGAGTACAAATTTTTTACAGAAAAAGGCACGCGGCATCTGGACCATGCACTATACCATTACCTCATGGAAGAGTGAAGAGGATTTGAAAACCTTTGCAAAGAGCGGTGCCCATCTTCAAGCCATGAAGGTAAGTGCTGATTTAGCCGAAGAAATCAGGACACTAACTTACCAAACCGATACCTTTCCATCCTGGAAAGAAGCCAAGGAACTTTTATCCGAACGTGGCAAGGTTCTGCGCTTCTGACATCACAGGGATGCATTGATCAGGAAGGTGGCAGCAAAGGCGATAATGGCATACAGTTCGGGGAACACCGCCAGTATCATTGTCTTTCCAAATACATCATGGCCGCCAGCCAACGCGTTAATACCATTACCGCAGATTTTTCCTTGTTGAATGGCACTGAAGAAACTAACACCACCTAACATAATACCTGCCCCGAATATAGCGGCTCCCTGTAGTAAAGTTATTTCAGGACTTATCACACCTGAGTTATTGATAATGAAGAACCCCGCAAATCCATAGAGGCCTTGTGTTCCGGGTAAAGCACTAAGCAACATATAATTGCCAAAGGCATCTTCGCGCCTTTTTAAAGCACCAATGGAGGCTTGCCCGCCAATGGAAACACCAATGGCACTGCCAATGCCGGAGAAGAAAACCATGATGCCGAGTCCGAGGTATGCTAATGTTATTTCCATAGTTGTATAGTTAATGAGTTAATGAATTAGTATTGGCTTTTCGAATTAAAGGTTGGAAAGGTTTTCCGCCACCCATGAATCCGCTGTTTTTATAAAATTCAACAAAGGTTAACCTCATCGGATGGACAAACGCACTCAATGACGAGAGTAACAGGTTGGCTGTATGGCCTACAATCAGTACCAGCAGGAACAAGAAAAATCCAAGGTAAGGAATGCCTTTGGCGGACAGGGCAATGCTATTTACTACAATGCCTAAAATAGCACTGGAAACACCTAATGCAAACAGCCTGATATAACTTAGTAAATCGCCAAATAAACTGGTGATATTATAGAGATCGGTTACACCAAAGCCTATGGATTTAAGCCAGCCTTTTTCGGGTGCACCGAAAATGACAATGCAGGCTAAAGCCACCCAAAGTATCATACCACTTATCATGGTGAAGGAATTGATCAGGTAAAGGTCTACCAGACTAATCAATAATATAATCCAGCCAATTTTGGATAAAGCAAATTTATATCCCTGAAATATCCATAGCTTATAGGCTTGCACCCCTAAGCCAAAAAGGATTTGAAGAAATCCAATAGCCAGTGCCAGGTTAAATAGTTTGTCGTAATCCAGAAACATGGAACTTAAGCTGACAAACCATTCTAATTTTCCCATCTCCAAACCGAATAGTGTTCCGGAAAGCATTCCGGCAACAATCGTTGAAAGGCCAAGTAGTTGTGCCAGTGTGAGGTAACTTCGATAAGGTGATTTGGTGTTTTTTAATTTGAGAAGGGTAGTGGCCAGCACAATAACAACACCATAACCCACATCGCCCAGGCAAAGCCCAAAAAACAAAAGAAAGAACGGAGCGAAAAATACCGTTAAATCCATTTCGGAATAACGCGGTAAGGCAAACAATGCGCCAATGGGTTCAAATAATCGGGTGAACCAATTATTTTTAAGCAATACAGGCGGTAATTCATTTTGTGAAGGCGGTGTTGTGAGGTATACTACTTTTTCATCATCAAGAAATTGATTTAACTTTTTTTCTTCTGGCTTAGGGCACCAGGCCTCAACTATTGAAATAGTATTTTTTGCCACCGATTGAATTTGTTGCTGCGCCAGGTGAAGGGCTAACTGATCTTTAGCTTGTATAAGTTTGTCGTGTAAACCATTGCTAAGCTTTGCGGCATAACCATCTAACCGGCTATTCAATGTTTCAATTTTTTTTAGAATTTCATGCTGTTCATGTTGCAGGCTGTAAAGTGATGATGGCGGAAGGGTAATCGGAGCAAGAGGTAATTCTTCATCAGGTTTTCTAAAAATTATAAAGTAGTTATTGCCTTCAACGGTATTGACAATTTGGAGAGCATACTTTTGTTGCCACAATGGATCAAACCTTCGGGCAGGGTATTCAAAAAATTTTACTTCACGACCAGTAAGCTGTTCAATCTTTTTCACCGCTTCCCGATCGAAATTACCCCATGGTTCCAATAATTTAATTTCCAGTGCCAGTGTTTCAGAATGCTGTTGTGCTTGCTCCAGTTCTCGCTCCATTTTCGCTATATCGGATAGAGCAGGGAATTCATCATGGTTTATGGAATGATTATCCAGTGCTTTTGTATTTCTTTTTTTGAATCGCCTGATAGCTTCTTCAATTTCTCGTATCGTGGCAGACAACTCCTGCGTTTCGGCATCTTCGCCTATTTCGTAGCCATTAATCTGTACCAACCCAACGTCCATGAGTTTTTCCATGAAGGCATCTTTATCCTTCGGATGGAGAAGCATGGTATATTTAATCATGGGCACAATCATGCTGGTACAGTTTTCTGCGATCTTTTCTTTAATATTTTCTGAGAAGCCTTAGCCAGGTTTTCTTCGTCCTCAAGAAATCGTTTGATTTTCCGGATGGCTTCCTGGTATTCCGGAATTTGCACTTTTTCATAGAGGTTTACTTTCTGTGTTGTTTTTTTTCGGGCGTATTCAAGAATTTCTGTGGCGCGTGCTGCCACTTGGTGCAACAACCTCAGCCGGGTAAGATCTTCCAGTATATGAATGCCATCTAAAAACCAATCGGGTTTATGATACTGACTGATTTCTGCAAGCTTGAACTCAAGGGTATCCAGCAGTGGTATTTTTACACCGGCAATTACCCGTGTGCGATAGGTAGCTGTTTTTAGTTTAACGAGGCCCTCTTCAAATTCAACCCATAGTCTCGCCAGATTTTTAACTTCATCAAGCCGCTGCTTAAGCTGAGTTTCATAGGTCAATGCTTTGTCCTTTATTTTTTTTATCTCTAATCTCAAGGCGGCTTCTTTACTTTTTAGTGTGGGCAATGCTTTTTGGCGAACCGACAATTGCTGACTCAGCTCATACAGCGCGCTTTTATTATATTTAAATTTCAACGCCATGATTCTTAGTCCTTCCAGTATTTATCAACCAGATCTTGCCGGATAGCCAGTTCTTCTTTTTTAAAGTATCGGGAGAACAGACTCCAACTTGTATTCAGCATATCTTCAATGTCAACATTCACGTCTATGGCCAGCAGTTTTTCGCTGTACTCTTTAGCATAACTCAGGCATCGCTTATCGTAATCATTCAAGTCAAAACCATTCTCCAGTTTTGTTCGGGCATTCGCAGAATCGGAGTAAAGCCTTACAGCGGTATTCATTACCTGCGGATGATCTTCCCTGGTTTTCTTGCCAATCACCAGTTGTTTTAAGCGTGATAAACTCCGGAAGGGATCCACAATGGTTTTACCTATCTCGGCATCTCTTCGCAAGAATAGTTGTCCTTCGGTTATGTAACCGGTATTATCCGGTATGGCATGCGTGATGTCTCCACCTGAGAGTGTTGTAACAGCAATAATGGTGATGGAGCCACCGGCAGGAAACTGAACAGCTTTTTCGTAGAGGCGTGCAAGGTCGCTGTATAGTGAAGCAGGCATATTGTCTTTTGATGAAATCTGATCCATGTTATTGCTTACAATACTCAATGCATCGCAATACAATGTAAGGTCAGTCAGCAGCACCAATACCTTTTCATTCCGATCTATGGCGAAATATTCAGCTGCGGTCAACGCCATATCGGGAATGAGTAACCTTTCAACGCTAGGATCTTCCGTTGTATTGATGAATGAAACGATCCGATCAATGGCACCTGCATTTTCAAAAATATTTTTGAAAAAGAGGTAATCATCATGTTGCAAACCAATGCCGCCTAAAATGATACGGTCAGCTTTGGCCCGTAACGCTACATCAGCCATTACCTGGTTAAACGGTTGTTCAGGATCTGCAAAGAATGGAATTTTTTGTCCGGTAACAAGTGTATTATTCAGATCAATACCGGCAATACCGGTGAGTATAAGTTCTGATGGTCGCTCGCGCTTGGTAGGATTTATCGATGGTCCACCGATCATTCGCGGTTCGCCCTGTACTTCAGGGCCATTATCGATCGGCTTTCCGTACGCATTTAAAAACCTGCCCGCCAAATCTTCCGACACTTTCAATATTGGTGGTTCACCGGTAAATAATACTTCAGCATCTGTGGGGATACCTTCTGTTCCGGAGAATACCTGTAAAGTAACCTGGTCGCCTACAATCTTTACAACCTGGGCGAGTTTTCCGTTAATGATGGCCATCTCATCGTAACTGGCCATATGGCATTGCAACTCGCAGGTTGCTTTATTAATGCGGGTAATGTTGTAGAATATCGGTTGAAAGGCTTTGTATTCCATCAGGCAATGCGTTTTTCGTTAATGATCAACGTATACTCTTCCACTATTTTTTTAAACTGCTCACTTTCGTATGTACTGTAGTTCAGTTGTTTCAATTTGTTGATAATGCGCTTGAAAAACCCTGCTACTTCTTCAAAATCTTTGAAATCAAATTCCATCTGACAAATCTGCAACACCAGTTGAAGCATATACTTTTGGCGAACAATGGGTGTCATGGCATCTATCGTGTCGAATGCATCTTGCTGAAGAATGACAAAATCAATTACCTCTGCTTTCCAGAATTGAACATGGTAGTCAAGCGGCACACCGTCATCGCCTAATATGTTAATCTGATCGTGTACTTCGCGACCGCGCAACAGTATGTCCTTTGTCCGCGTTACCATATCGATCCACAGTGCCGAAATATGTTCGTGCAGATAGTTTTGCATTTCAGGGTACTCCAGGTATTTGGAATAGCTCTCCGTAGGGTCAACTGCCGGGTAGCGTTTTTGATCTGCCCTTTTTTGTGAAAGCGCATAGAAACAGCGTGCTGATTTTTTAGTGGCTTCTGTAACAGGTTCTTTCAGGTTTCCACCACTGGGTGATACCGTACCTAAAAATGTAATAGAGCCGGTGGAGCCGTTGGTAAGGAAAACATATCCTGCCCGGGCATAAAAGTTGGCGATGACGGCCGTAAGATCCATAGGGAACGCATCGGGTCCTGGTAATTCTTCCAGGCGGTTACTCATTTCGCGCAACGCCTGTGCCCAGCGTGAAGTGGAGTCGGCAAGAATAAGAACCTTTAGCCCCATGTTGCGGAAATATTCGGCAATGGTCATTGCTGTATAGACTGATGCTTCGCGTGCAGCAACGGGCATATTTGATGTATTGGCTATGATAATGGTTCGCTCCATTAATTTTCTGCCCGTATGCGGATCATCCAGTTCCGGAAACTCGGTGAATACATCTACGATTTCATTAGCACGTTCACCGCATGCCGCAAAGATGATAACATCAGCATCGGCCTGTTTTGATATGGCATGTTGCAATACTGTTTTACCCGTACCAAATGGCCCGGGTATAAAACCCGTACCACCTTCGGCAATCGGAATAAGGGTATCGATAATGCGTACTCCGGTTTCCAGCATGGCAAATGGTCTTACCTTTTCAACATAGCCTTTAAGTGGTTTTTTTACTGGCCATTTTTGCCAGAGTTTAACATCTATATTTTCTCCCTCTTCCGATTCAAGAATAGCCAGTACATCATCAATGCCAAAATCACCCTCATCAACCAGCTTCTTAATTTTGTAACGACCCGAAAGTTTAAAGGGAACCATGATTCGGTGGGGAATGGCATTCTCTTTTACTTCTCCGAGCCAGTCTCCAGCGCTTACTGTTTTTCCTTGTTCTACTAACGGAACAAAATGCCACCGACTGCTGGTATCAAGGGCTTCGCTTCGCTTTCCTCTTTTGATTAGCAACGAATCGAATTTCTTAAGGTCGTTTTGCAATCCGTCATAAATTTTTGAGAGCATACCGGGGCCCAGGGTAACTTCAAGCATTTCATCGGTAAACCGAATAGTGTTTCCCACCTTCATTCCCCGTGTGCTTTCAAAGCACTGGATGAAGATGTCTTTACCAATAACCTTAATGATTTCGCCCAGTAGTTGTTCTTCACCAATGCTGATATAACAAATTTCGTTTTGTGCAACAGGTGCATCGCTAACAGCCATCACCAGATTGGAGATGATTCCGGTTACAGTTCCTTTTTTAATGGTAGAGGTGGTTGTCATGAGCGGGAGAACGTTTCGGGTAATTGATAGTTGTGCATAATCCCATTGATCAATGCTGTAAGCCTTTCGTTGCCTTCAACGGCAGTATCCGTAAGGTTTCGGTTGATCAGTTGAAGGCGTATTGCAAAGGCGAGCAGGTGCTCAATTCCAAATGAATACGGTTGAATAATTTCATCAAGGTAGTGCCATCGCATTTCATTAATGATCAGTTCGCGCAAGGCAATATCAGGATTATCGAAATGGTGCAACGCTTCTCTGAACTGAAAGTCCCATGTTTTAAGATTTAATTCTCCGGCTTTTGAATTTCTCAGGTATTCGGCTTCATAATGATTGCCTAGTACTTCTTCGTTTGGATTAAGTCCGAACTTGTGACAATTCAACCAAATCAATAGGTTCTTTAAATTCTGATCGAACAGCAGCCATTTGTTTAAGAACCTGTTGGGGATAGTGTGCGACCAATCGATGAAAAGGGTAGTGGCAGAATTAATCAATGCCTTTGCGGTTAAGCGATCCCATTGTTTTTGGTTTTCATTGACAAATCCCTGGAGAAATTCCGGCAACAGGTGGGGTTCAGTCAGCATGTGCTGCATTTCTTCCCGCGTATAATTTGCAGAAGTGTTCCAGGGTTGGTCTGTATTCTTAGTTAGCGTAACTAAATTTTCAATATCATAAGGATAGTACAATGTGCGCATCAACCGGCTATCCTCAGGTGTTAGGTGCTCCGTGACAAATGCGCGAAAAGACAAGGTGTCGTAGCCAGGGTATTTGTCTGTCAGGCTAAGTTCGGGCAGGGAAGTAATAAGGTAATAATATCCTTCTTTCATCTGTTAGTCATCACGGTTTATCATCCTGGCCAAAAAGTAATTTATGGATGCGCGGCCTGGCAAACGTGCTGAAGTAGTGTTCAAAATCTTCGTCAGTAAAACTGACTTTAAACCCCTGATCAATGGCGACTATTTGAAAACCACTTTTCAGCAAACCAGAAAATTCGATACTGATACCTGTTTTAATAAGTTCACCGGTTCTTACTTCCAGGTAATTCTTGTAGGCCTGGTACTCTTCCTGCGGCAGTAAGATTCTCAACCGTTCTTCCTGGCCAAATTTGGCAAGCCAATAGTCCATCAGCTTACTGATTAAGTTTTGCATGAACGTAGTGTCACGCGCAACTTTATGAATAGCGTCATGATTAAGTTGCCACGTTACCAAATCGGTAATACGTTGTTTAAGGGTGCCCATAGCCTGACGTGCGGAGAGTCGCATTTCAGCCTCATTTTTCAATTTCAACTCCGTTGCCTTTCGTTCAGCATTTTCAATGATTATGCGGGCCTTTGCTTCTGCCTCATCTACCAGATCGCGGGATTTTTGAGCAGCATCGTCCAGTATTTCTTTCGCCCGGACTTCCGCCTTTTCAATTCCTTCCTGGTAAATTTTATTGGTTAGTTGTTGAACACTTTCATGCATGATCAGCTCGTTTATATAACTCATTCAAATATACAGGCTGAACGAGTAGATTATGTAATAAATGGCAAGGTTATCTTCTTTATTAAATCATAAATTTTACTGAGAAAAATCAGGGCATTGATACATTTTTCTACACCACCGATATGATTAGCTTTTTTCAGATAAAATGATCAGTTTGAAGTTTAATAAGAACAGCATGACCGCAGTTACTCTGGATAAAATGCTGGGTATTGAATACCCGATTATCGTAGCCCCTATGTTTTTAATTTCCAATACTAAAATGGTTAAGGCGGCTTTAGACTGTGGTGTTACGGCTGCTTTTCCTGCTTTGAATTACAGAACCGATAAGGAATTGCGCGGGGCTATTCAGGAGATAAAAGCCTACACGAATAAGCCCTTTGGCATTAACCTTATTGTGAATAAATCGAATTATAAGTTTAAGGCTCAACTCCAAACCGTGGCAGAACTTAAACCTGCGTTTGTTATTACCTCGTTAGGTAATCCAAAGGAAACCATCGAGGTGTGTAAACCATTAGGCATAAAAGTTTTTTGCGATGTAATTGATTTGGAGTATGCACGAAAAGTAGAAGCCTTGGGAGCAGATATGGTAATTGCTATTAACAACCGAGCAGGAGGTCATACCGGTAAAATTCCACCAAAAGAACTTATTGATCTATTAAAAGCGAATATATCTATTCCAATTATAGCCGCTGGCGGAATTGCAACAGCTCAACATGTGCAGGAAGCATTGACTATGGGCGCTGCCGGTGTGTCAGTCGGCACTATCTTTATAGCTTCTGAGGAAGCCGATGTAACACCTGAATACAAACAAGCCCTGGTTGACTATGGCGAAAAGGATATCGTGCAAACTACGAAACTCTCCGGTTCGGCCCTTACGGTTATTAATACACCTTATGTTCAGCAAATTGGAACTGAAGCCACCTGGTTTGAGCGCGTGATGCTTAAGAACAAATGGTTAAAAAAATATATCAAAATGTTTGTTGCCTTACGGGGAATTAAGGCTATTGAAAATGCCGCTTCAAAGGCAACCTACAAAACCATTTGGTGTGCCGGGCCTTCTATTGAGTATGTGCATAGTGTCAGGCCAATGAAAGACATTGTTAACGACCTGACGAACACACTGGCACCAGTTAAGTAAATATTACGGCTTCCTGAATTCAACAACTTCGGGTTTCCATGTTTTTGAATCACCAATAATGTTGTTTTTGTAGCTGATGATTTCAAGACGTGATGGTTTAACCCGGATGAGTAAATAGGCGTCTGTTCGGTTAGGATAAAAATCTGCCCATTCCGTTTTCCATCGTTTGTCTTTTTCCTGTTGGTTGTTCACCAGTTCTGCTTTTCCGTAAAGGGATACATAGCCATTATCACCATCATGATAATAGATTGTTACGGTGCTGTTTTTCCGGATCTGCTTCACTTTTCTGCTGCTGGGATTCGTAGCCAGCCAGATAGTAAAATCCGCTTCAGGTTCAAAAGGATCCATCGTGCGTGCTTGCGGCTGCCTGTTTTGATCTACAGTAATGAAGACACAATGCTCGGCACGGCTAATGATTTCACGGGCAACTGATGTTAGATGTTGCCGGACGGAGTCGCTCGGTTGAGCGAAAGTATTTATGCTTAAGAAAACCAGTAGCGTAAGTACTAAGAATATTTTTTTATCAATCATGAGTATAAGATATCCGGCAATTTACTTATATCAGCAATCAAATTGGCAATACAGATGGCTTCTTAAAAAAACCAGGTGACTTTTATTGCCCGTGATGATGAAACTGATTGATTTGTACTAATCAACCAACCCTGTGGAAAAATTTATCGCCATTTTTGAAACCATGCCTACGTGGCAGGGACCGATTCTAAGTCGATAGAGGCGGATTATTGACCCTTATTAATGCCAATGGTTTTAACTACATTCTTATGTAGGTGACTGGCTATACTTTTTATCTTTTCTTTGGTATAAAAGTATACCCTAAATCGTAATCTTATGAAATCCTTCATCGTAAACATCACCTTGATTGCTACTGTTATGATAACGTACTCATCCTGTTCGCTATTTGAAGACCTTGATGATGTTTCTTTTGATACTGAATTTCCTGTCCGGTTCATTATTAATGAAACTGAATCAAATCCCGGAGGTAAGGCATATTCCGCTACTGAATTTTTGGATTTAACATCCGACCCTGATGTTGAAGAATACGCCAGCAAAATAAAGGATGTGAAGGTTACGAAAGTGACCTACTTTATTTACGGAGTGGATAATCCCGGGGTCACTTTTTCAAATGGATCAGTACTGATTTCACCAACAAGTAAAACGATTGCTACTCTTGGTAGTCAGGCCATTGATGAATCAGTCTCTGGTGAACTGACAATAGATCAGGAAGGCTTTGATCAACTTTCTGCCCGGTTAAAGACTAACAAAAGTGAAACCATTAAGTTTCAGGGTAACCTAAGCCAAACGCCAAGTTCGTTTAGTATTGAGTTTGTTTTTTATGTTACCGTTACAGCTGATGCCTTGAAATAATAAGTGGTGGCAAAACATCAACCATTCATTAATTACTTTTCAAACCAATTTGTTCTGTGATTTTGCTAACGCAATAGGCGCAGCCAGACAGCTTTCAGGAATATTAAAAGCGTCTACCAAGGGCACGGCATCTTGTCGTATTTCCCAGCACAGTTGATTGACCAGCTTGCGTATGGCCTTTGTTTTTACGCCTTCCATGTAACCCTGTTCCAGGTACCAGCCTTTGTTTTTATCCAGTTGCTCTAATGCATACAAATCGCACAGCTTTTTTAATACGGTACGACAGCCCCAGTCTTTGGTTGCTTCTACGGTAAGTTGAAATTGTTCCAATACAATTCTTTCAACATAGGCAAAGCCAACTTCAACGAGGTGATGCTGGCACACATTGAAAGCATCGAAGGAGTCCATGCCACTATCGATGTGACGCTTCAACCGTTTGGCGGCCGAGGTTAGGATATCGCGTTCGCGGTACTTAAATGCATTGAGTTGAAATTCGGGGTCCAGTAAATGCTCATCATCGGTGTTACGAACAATCAACGGGTTCATTTCGGTAATAGAAGTTTTAGCCTGATCGGCCACGTAATTAAGAATAGTAAACACATTCATGTTGCTGAACTCCTGCCTGAACTCGGTAAGCCTGCTTTTCGCCACCAGTTGCATCAGTACGGTATTGTCGCCCTCAAAGGTGGTATAAATGTCTGTATCATTTTTCAACGCTTCGATACGATTTTCCGAAATATATCCTTTGCCACCACAACATTCGCGACATTCCTGCAAGGTGCCTGTAGTGTGCCAGGTGGCATACGCTTTTAAGCCTGCGGCAAGTGCTTCAATTTCCTGCATCTCTTCTTCGGTACGTTTCAAAAAGCGCTCGGTAAGATATTGCAATGAAAAATGAAGTGCGTAGGTTTTAGCCAGCAGTGGCATAAGCCTGCGCTGGTGGGTTCGATAGTTAAGAATAGGTACTTCACTTCCACCTTCCGGCCCGAACTGCCTGCGCTGGTCGCCATACCGAACAGCAATGGTTAACCCTGATTTACACGCGGCTACTCCTGAACGTGGTATGCCAATGCGTCCGCCAACCAGTGTGCCCAGCATGGTAAAGAACCTGCGGTTGTCGCTGGAGATAGAACTGGTAAATTTTCCCTCTTCGCTTACTCCGGCAAACCGGTCGAGCATATTTTCCTTTGGGATAACTACATTGTCGAAATAGATGATGCCATTATCAACACCATTAAGTCCCATTTTTCTGCCACAGTCTTCAATGGTTACACCTTTTTCCAGTTTTCCATTCTTATCCCGTAAGGAAACAACGAAAGCACTTACGCCATAATCCTTTCCATCGAGAATAAGTTTAGCAAATACGGTAGCCATTTTGCCGTGCAAGGCGGCATTGCCGATGTATTCTTTACGTGCATATTCGTTTGGCGTATGAATGGTAAATGTTTTTGTGACGTGATTGTAGGTAGCCGTGGTTTCAATACCTTTTACATTCGATCCGTGATTGGTTTCCGTCATGGCGAAACAGCCCGGTAATTCCAGTGAGCCTATGTCTTTCAAATATTTTTTATGATGATTTTCCGTGCCCAGAAAATAAACGCTCATACCCCACAAGCCGAACTGTACACCAAATTTTATCACCAGGCTGAGATCATGATAGCTTAATGTTTCCATAATGGTAAAGTAGGCCTTCATGTCAGCTTGCCCACCATAGGCTTTCGGATAGGCCATTGCGCCATAGCCTTGTTCGGCCAGATATGTTAACCAGGTTAAAACCTGTGCCCGGTATTTACCCAAATCTCCCGGATCGATGTATTGAAATTCCGGATCGGAAATAAGTGTTTTTACTTTCCTTATAATTTCTGCCTGATCGCCATCCAGCAATCTGGCCAATGTATCAACTTCGAAATTGTGTTTTGTTTCCTGTTGTGAAGTAATGGTTTCGTGTACATCCTTAAAGTTGTACACCATTTCATGACTGATAAAGCCCAGTGTTGCTTCAATGTTAGCAAGCGATGGTTTTGCTTTTATCAATGTGTCGCCAATGGTTCCATTACCATACAACCCGGCAAGACGAATGCCTAAATCGACCAGACTATCTTTTGTGCCGGTTTGGCCGGCTACTTTTTTTATTTCTTCACGCCAGTTCATCAGCTCGTCCGGGGATGGGGGAGATGCAGGATCGAGCTGGCTTAATAAAAATTTACGTTCATCATCCTTGAGCCACGCCTGGCTGTTGATCAGTCCTTCCAGGGTTGAAACTTCACTGGGAGTAAGTACAGCATCTGACCAAACTGTGTAAAGCAGGGGTAAAAAAACATACAGGTTTGGATTGTTTTTGAGAAAAGGGGAGTGGATCATATTGCGATAAATTGATGTTGGTTAAAGATAGGAAACTATGGGCTTTCTTCCGTATGGAACGATGGGATAGGTATTCAATGTGATTGAATCGGGCCAGATGGGGTGTAACGTTCGTAAATTCAGTGAAAATGGGTAAATATTAATAGTTGGTTTATCAGGAGTTAGTGATTAAGAGGTAAATTTATCATCTAACTAAACCTAAAGGAGGACTAAATCATGAAAAATGCAAACAGAGAAATCAGCGTAATTGTGCTGATGATAATGATGATGTCTCTTTCATCATTACTTTTAGCACAATCTAATCCTGCACCTAAATCGGCTGCCGAAATGGTTAAGGCAGCCAAACAACAAATTGAAAATCTGACACCCCAACAAGTACAAGATGAGTTGGCGAAAGGCAATGTTGTATTAATTGACATTCGGGAAACTGAAGAGCTTAAGCAGAATGGCAAAATTGCTGGCGCTGTACATGCGCCTCGTGGCATGCTGGAATTTTATGCTGATCCGTCAATGCCCTATTACAAACCTGAATTTGATAAAAGCAAGAGAATCATTCTGCATTGTGCTTCGGGCGGGCGTTCAGCCCTGGCTACTGCCACCTTAAAGCAAATGGGTTACGAAAATGTTGCCCATATGGATGGTGGCTTTAAAGCATGGAAGGAATCAGGCAAACCTGTTGTTGAGTAGTTGCTCTGAAAAATCGTCACTTCATTGCTGAGATCAGGTGTTGCAATTCTTCCACTGAATTTTGTTTAGCTGTTAATTTCTTGCGTTCAGGCGTTAACGGTCCACCTTTTAACTCGGCCAGTTGAAGGGATAATTTGTACATCATTTCCTCCAAAGCTTCGAGGAGAATGGGTTTGTATTTTGGATCGATGGTCATAAGCTTTTTTTTTGTCCAAAATAATTAATTGCTTGTTACATAACATATCGGTTGTTCACTTTTGAACATGAAGATCTGCGATTTTGTACACGTTAGTTATTTCTGACGAGTGTGAGCGGTTGAAATCAAAGGTTTCTTTTCGGCATTGTTTTTCGTTATGCCTGTTGCGAATTCCAATCGCCACTATGAAATTATACCTGACTCCATTCCTGATAGTTGTTTCACTTGCTGTAGCAGCTCAGCATTCCGATAATTTGTTTAAAAAAATTGAATCGCTGGATAGCATCGTTTTTACAGCTTTCAATACCTGTGACATTGAAAAATTTGGCTCTATGTTTACCAAAGACCTGGAGTTTTACCACGATACGGGAGGACTGACAAACTATACGCACACCATGAATGCTATACAAGGAAATTGTGATCGCAAACTCGGACTCACCCGTACCTTGGTGCCGGGTAGTATGGAAGTTTACCCGATAGGTGATTACGGTGCCGTTCAGCTAGCCTCGCATAGATTTTGCCATATGGAAAATGGAAAGGAAGATTGCGGAACATTCCGTTTTGTTCATGTATGGAAATACGAGCATCAACAATGGAAAATCTCCCGCGTAATCAGCTACGATCATTGAAAGTTTACCAGCCGCCACCACCTCCGCCACCGCCACCACCTCCGGATGATCCGCTGGAGGACGATGAACTAACAGAAAAACTGATGGTACTTGCTACCCTGACAGTCCTGTAGAACTCTGCCATAGCAGCCGATAAGTTCTTGTCTAATACGCCAAGTTGTTTATCCAGCATTTTGGGTTTAACACCGTAGGCTTGCAGGAAGGGCAGGTTGTTCTTAAGCCAGTTCATATCATCTTCGGCAAACGATTTTTGTTTCATTAACCGATTGGCAGTAGTGCCTTGCTCTCTGATGTAATTGAGAATGGCCATTCCTTCTGAAGTTTTTACCCTCATGGCGTAATAGTAATGGGATAAGAGGTAGGCAGCGGCCGCAAACAAAACAAGGTTTACCGGCCTGGCCATGTCGAGGTAGTTGAAAAGAATGAACGCCCCAACGGTAAGGCCGGCACAAACAATTATCCAAAATATGTGCAACCAGTTGGCCTTGTGGAACAATTCCTTTTCGTGAAGAAACATATGGCGTAAACTTTCTGCGAGGGCAGGAAACATTGCGGAACCAAGTATCGGTGCGAGTAGCATCCATCGCTCAGCACCTGAGTGGAACACAACGGTGAGCAGTATAGCAGCTAAATAAAGCAGGAACGGGCCAATCACTTTGCCATAGTTATTATGGATGAATTGCTCCATATTATAATGGGTTTCCATAAAGGAAGTGAAATCGCTTAACAAGCGCTGCACCTTATGCGATTTTCTCTTTGAAAATTCAAACGTTGTATCCTCCTTAAACAATAGTTTGAACAAGGCTGCATCCTCTTCATAAACAGGCTCGGTATTCTCTTTGGCACGAACTATACTTCTCCTTTTTGATGAACCCTCATCAACTTCAAGATAACCTTTCAACGACAGATTGAATAAGGACGACAACAAAGCCTTCATACGGTGCTCTGTGATAATATACTTGCTGGCCAGTGTAGTAAGTAACGCGGGAGAATAATCATCGGGGTTAATTTCACCGGGTTGTAATTTCTGCACTTCTGTTTTAACCTGCCTTCGTGCTCGCTCAAGTAGGAAAACCATTACAGCAATAATAATAATCCAACCTAAGGTGAGTACGTAGTCATGTACACTGTTGGTGATAACCTCTGAAAATTTCAGGTTATGTTTCCATTTGGTTAGTATCGTTAGTCCTGAACCAGGTGGAAGTGTGGTTGCCGATTGAACCTGGTATGTAGAGTCATTCAATAGACCGATTACACAACGCTCACATTGTTTGCTTCCGCGCTTTCCTGAATAGCCATCAAAGGAGATAAACCCCTTTGAAGGAATTATGATGGTGGCTTCAACGGTGTCAATAGGAAATTTCCAATCGTTACCGGTTACATTCCAGTAAACAAAATGAAAATCTAACCGGGTATGAACTTCCCGTTCAACCGTATACCGAATCAGGTATTCATGCACCCCAGGTTCCAAAAAAATATTTTCATGGCCAATTTTTATTTTAAATTTTTTGCCCATGCTTTCTACCTGGTAATGTTCCGGTTGGCTATTACGCAACACGGTCAGTACTTCATAACCTCCCAGATCTGCCTGCGGCAATAGCTCTCTGTAAATTCCATGTATTATGTTTACGCCTTTGGACTGAACGGTAATTTTCTCAGTTACCGTAAGGGTTCGGTCGTCATGTACCTGAAGGAGACTTTTAAAGGAGGTGATACGTTCTGTATTTGTCCACCGGTTAGCGGTATTGTTTGAAGTAGCCCAGTTGACTTGAAGTAATAAATTATCTCCGGGCTTAAGTCTTTCATTAAGGATAACGCGCCCGTAGGTATTTTCCGCTGTTTCAAATGAACAGTTACATGTATTTGCACTTTCCAGGCTTGCTTTAAAATCGGTAATTTTTCCATCCGCTGAACGGATTTCAGCCTCTACACTGTCCATCGAAAAATCCCAGGATCCGGTAACGGACCATTGAAAGGGATTAAATGCATTTGCCTCAGGGTAAACACGGTACATAATTACATAGGTGTGTTCCCCGGGCTCCAGTAAATCGTTACCGATTATAACAGAAAATGAATTTTTGTTTCGTTCGATTGAATAGGATTCTTTCGACCCATTTCGTGTACAGGAAACTACTTCATAGCTAAGGTTAGCATCATTTAACGGCAACGTTCGGTAAATACCACGTTTGAAATTGATACCCGCAGACAGTATGGTGATGGTTTCCGTTACATCAATAGCATGGTTGGCTTGTAAAACCAGCGAACTTTTAAAATGGAGTACTCTTTCCTGGGCGCAGGCAAGTGAGGCAAGCAGTAAAGCCAACCCGACCATACTCATCCGTAGCGGGCGACCAACAATATATAGATCAGGCATAGGTATTCGAATGTAGTTCAGGATCGTCAATTTTCAAATGGATGACCGCATCATCTAAATCATATTCTCCAAAATTTTTGACTATCGGTTTTATAGAGGTTAATCGGTATACCTATATTGACTATATTTTAATAAGATCATGCGAATCACTATTGTACTTCTTGTTCTTTTAGTTACAGTTTCTTGTACCACTGTTAACGATGATTTTTCAAGGTGGAAGAAGCAGGCCGCTAACGTAACCATTATCCGCGATGATTTTGGCGTGCCGCATATTTATGGAAAAACAGATGCCGATGCTGTTTTTGGTTTACTGTACGCTCAATGCGAAGATGACTTTCCTCGCGTAGAGCGAAACTACACCTGGGCCATTGGCCGGTTGGCAGAAGTGGAAGGGGAGGATGCACTGTACAGTGATCTGCGCGCCAACCTATTCATGACTAAAGAAGAAGCTATAGCCGAATATGAAAATAGCCCGGAGTGGTTAAAGAAACTTTGCCAAGCTTTCGCGGATGGCATCAATTATTATTTGCACACCCATCCGGAAGTAAAACCAAAATTGCTTACCCGTTTTGAGCCCTGGATGCCCATGTATTTCAGTGAGGGTAGCATTGGAGGTGATATTGAGTCCATATCAACACGAAAGATTAAAGAGTTTTATGAAGATCAACCAGTAGCATTAGTGGAAGCCGAAGGGTTATTTACACCAGCCGATCCTCAAGGGTCAAACGGTTTTGCTATCTCCGGTAAATTAACAGAATCCGGTAATGCCATGTTGCTGATCAATCCGCATACTTCATTCTTCTTCCGGGGTGAGGTGCATGTGGTTAGTGAAGAAGCCCACCCTGACGACCCGGTCGAACGGGGTTTGAATGTATATGGTGCCGTAACCTGGGGCCAGTTTTTTGTGTACCAGGGTTTCAACGAAAAAAATGGGTGGATGCACACTTCATCCTACACGGATGTGATGGATGAGTTTTTAGAAACTATCGAAGAACAGGATGGCAAGTATTTCTATCGCTATGGAGATGAATTGAAACCTGTTATAGAAAAGCAGGTGTTGCTTCACTATAAAAGTGGTGATACCCTTATTCAAAAGGAATTTCCTATTTACCGAACCCATCACGGCCCGGTTACGCATAAGCAGGACGATAAGTGGGTAGCCACCGCCATGATGTGGAGCCCATCGAAAGCGTTACAACAATCGTATAACCGTACCAAAACAAATTCGCATGAAGCGTTTAAGCAGGTAATGGAATTGAAAACCAATTCATCGAACAACACGGTATATGCCGATGCCGATGGTAACATTGCATACTTTCAGGGCAATTTTATCCCAAGGCGTGATGTTCAATTTGATTACGCTAAACCCGTTGACGGTAGTAACCCGGCAACCGATTGGCAGGGCTTGCATGAGGTAAAGGATTGCATTCAACTCTTAAATCCCGGTAACGGCTGGATACAGAATTGTAACTCTACACCATTTACCGCAGCGTTGGAATACAGTCCGAAGAAGGAAAACTACCCATACTACATGGCCACCGAGCCGGAAAACTTTCGTGGTGTGCACGCCATTAAAGTACTCACCGGAAGGAGCGGATACACGTTGGATAAGCTGATTGAAACTGCATATGATCCGTACATTACCGGCTTTGAAAAGTTGATACCGGGTTTGATTGATGCATTCGATAAGTCCGGGAAGAAATATGCTGACCTTAAACCTGCCATTGAGGTATTGCGTTCATGGGATTTGAATGTGTCGAAGGAAGCGGTGGGGATGACCCTGGCGCATTTTTATGGAAGCTTGTATTTGCATAAAGGTCCACGGCCGGAAGGATTATCGCCTATGGAGCGCGTGAATTATTTCGGAACCGGTACACCGCATGAACAGCGTCTTGAAATTTTTGCCGAGGCAATTCAAAAATTAAAAGATGATTTTGGAGATTGGAACAAGCCGTGGGGTGAGGTCAACCGCTTTCAGCGACTGGATGGATCGATCATTCCAAAATTAGATGATAATGAACCGAGCATTGCCATTGGTATGGCGTCCGGTAACTGGGGGGCATTGGGTGCCTATGCTTCTCGCCCTGGACCGAATACAAAAAAGTTATACGGAGTACACGGGAATAGTTTTGTGGCCGTGGTTGAGTTTGGCGAGCGGGTAAAGGCCAAAAGTATTTTAGCAGGCGGACAAAGCGGAGACCCGTTATCGCCTCACTTCTTCGACCAGGCCCAGCGCTATGCCGATATGCAATTTAAAGATGTTGCCTTTTATAAGGAGGACGTAGAGAAGCGTGCAACTCGAATTTACCATCCCGGAGAGTAATGCTCATCTAAACCGCGGAGGCCTTATACTATTTCTTGATGACGTTTGTACTACACCTGGAAGTAAAAAGTTATTATGGTGTTAAATTAACGTGGTGGTTAGGCTAAAATGTATACATAGCCATTTTAAAGTAAGGGCCACAGCCATTGGGGAGATATATTCAATGACTATATTCGGGTGTTGGTAGCAAGCAATTTTTAGAAAATGAGGACTAATAAGAAAGAGACTTGGACGAAAGAATTTTATTAAAGCTAAAAATTGACATCTCCGACTTATTTAAGTTAGACGACAGCATAGTTCTTGACTATGACGCAGAATTAGTTTTCGAGTCAAACACAAACTTCTTCTTAAAAATATTTCACGAACCAGCTGACAAATACGTTGCACGAATAATGTCATGGGATCCCAAATACTCCTATAGCATATTATCCAAATTCACTGTTGCAAAAGTTGTAACTCCAACACGACTACTTCACGTTGACTTCTGTGACTACTTCTACAAAGGAATGAGTTCGAGTACGGATTATGGAGAATTTGGGAAGGAGTATTTTATAATCAGACTGCAAGGAATAAAATTAATTTACGAAGCTCCAGAGCAATTGGAATCAAATGTTTACTTAAATCAAACCGCTTTAGACTGATTGAATTAAACTATAGGTATAATGCCAACTTCCCATGGAAAAATGAGGAATTTAAATTTGAACCAATAAATAATATCAAGGAGTTCATTGACTTCAATAATATTAAGTTTATTCCCGAGCACAATTTCTTTGTTAATAATAAAAGTACCGACCTCAAAGTAAATATTGAAAAGGAACCAAGACTTCGAATAATTCATTCTTGCACAACTGAAAAAGAAGTTAAAGACCATGTAAACTCACTTTGCGACCTCTACTCCTTTTATACCAATAAGAAGATTGACTGGCAGCATTCGAGAATATACGCGGACGGAAAACTATTTGTAGAAATCAGGGAGACCGTTCAAGAAGAAAATAGGGACTTACATGGGATATTTATTTGGGACTTTGCTCAAAATCCACTCAACTTGATAAGGAATGTTAATTCCAAATCAATAATTGACAACAAGGAACTTGTCTCGAAACTTGTTGAAAGATTCAACTACGCTCTAAAGGTCGGAAATGAAACAAAGTTCATGATACTTTATAATATCCTTGAACAATTGCGCAATCACTACATTTTAACCGGACAAATTGAAAGGGATAAGGCAGGGAATCCACCGAATCCAAATAAAGTAAGAGACGAATATAAGTTTGTGCATGGAGTAGATAAAACAAACAATTTCATTAAAAAGATACTTAAGCAAATTACAGAGATTGTAGCTCCGGAGGATAAAGCGACTTTTGAGTCTGAAATTCCAAACAAAGTTCCAGACATTAAATTGATGTCAATGTCTAACCAATTTGACAGTTACTTCAAATTCGCTAATGTTGACCCTAAAAAGTATGACTTGGACTTTGAAGAACTGAAGGGCCTTCGAAACAAAATATTTCACGGTAGACGTGTAGACGATAAAGGCCAGTTGGACAAAGTTAATTGGTACGAACACTTGCCAAAACTCACTGGAGAACTGATGATTAAATTCTTTGGAATTGATGACTTAAAGACAATAAAGAAGAAAAGAAATTTCGGTTAAAATTGCCAGCTGCCAACAATATGTATGTGACCATTGCCGGGTTCAGGTTCAAACAAATGGCTATCTTCGCAAGTACGTTCTGTCACGGTGGACAATGTCGGAGCAGGTCGCCAAAATCATTCCCTACGGGCATTCATTTTGGCTCTTAGTCCGGCAACGGCACATACACAAACGTTGTGCTCAGTTAAATAATTTGGATATGAAAATTTATAAAATAAAAATTACAATAGTTTTTTTGGCTATAACCACTTTAATTTCTTGTAATCAAGGGGCAAAAAGAAAAAGTATGTCAGATCAGGACTCGCCTACAAAAGTCACCCGAGATAATTTTACCATAGCCGAAACAGACAAGTATTTTACCGAATTTGCGAGTAAGCATGATATTAACACTATATACCATGCAAGAAAGATGTCCGGTAAGGACAATCAATTTGTCATTAGAGAAAATCAGGATACATACTACAGTAATGCTTTGGTTGATATTTCTGAGGGTGCTACTATCATTAACCCTTATTGGGATGTCTATTCGAGTATTCAGGTAATTGACGAAAACCATTATACCATTGGAGTGGCTTATCCTGGAGATACACTCGAAATCACGAAAAAAGATGTTGCATTGGGCGACCATGTCTATTTAAATATCAGAACAGGTGTTCGGTCTCTAGATTCAATTGGCTATGCAGAAGCTCACAAACATCAGGATAGCTATAGTATAAACGCGAATTCATCCAAGAATTATGAATCCAAGAATTTTGATTCAAAGTCTTTGGACTCCTTAAGAAGCGTATTGCTTTCAGAAGCGGTTAACGTCAGGGCGTGGAAAGCGTTTGGTCAAAAGGAAGAGGTAGAACCAAATGACTTTTTACTTGCCTCTGCTGCTGGTTGGGCTGGACTTCCAGTTAAGCATGCAACATATGTCACAAACATTCAACCAACTGGAGCAGCACTGAAGGGAAATTGTTCGCAAATCACGATTCCAAAACCGCCCTTACAATTTGACAAGGGTGGTTTCTTTTCTCTCACTACTTACGGGCCTGATGGTTATATTACCAAAGATGCTTTTGCCCTAAATAATAAGCAAGCTATGCCCAACCCGGATGGAAGTTACACTTTCCATTTCAATTGTGAAGGTCGTCAGAACAATATCGAAGTTGTCGAAAATTGGAACCTTACTATCCGACTGTACATGCCCAATAGCTTAGACGAAATACTTGCTTACGTCCAATCTTTGCACGAAGAAGTGCAAATAACTATTGTAAAATAAATAATCCGGAAGATATGACACTTAACATGAAATTGTTCAAGATAAAAAGTAGATCAATAACTACTTGTCATTTTATGCTCGCGTTGATACTTGGTGTATTTAGCTGCGGTTCAAATGAAACCCAATTAACCAAAAAGGAAGTGGAGGATAAAGTAGCGAGTGCGTATTTCCACTTCTTCCCAATAGTTGAAAACTATAAAGGTATATATGCATTCCGCGTATTAAAGACCTCTCCGAAATACACACCAATGAATCAATTAACCAAGGAATCTAAACTGTATACTCCCGCAGATAAATTTGTAGTAAGTCCCAACAACGACACCTATTACACCACCGCAAACCTGGACCTCAGAGCAGGACCAATGATACTCAAAGTGCCTGAAGTTACAGACAGATACTATTCATTTCAGTTTATCAGTATGACTACCGATAATTTCGCTTACATAGGTACGAACACCACCGGCACCGCAGCTAGAGAATATGTCATTACAGGGCCAGATTTTGAAGGAGCCTTGCCTGGCGATTTAGTGGAAATTAATTCACCCTCTTCAATAGTGGGTTTTATTGGTAGAACACAAGTAAATATTTCGGACTCTTTGGATGTTGCGAAGGCGAAGGCAATCCAGGCAAAATACGAGCTTACAAAATTGAGTGAAGTTCATCCTGAATTCAAGCCAAAACCAGTAGAGACGATCGAGTTTCCCGAGTATTCTGCTGAAGCGATGAGAGATCAACGATTTTTCGAGTTGCTTAATTTCTTGCTTCAATTCATTGAACTCACGGAAGATGAACAAGATATTCTCAATTCTTATCGAGATATAGGTATTGCTGCTGGTAAAGAATATGTGTTCTTCAATAATAATGAGGATCTGCAGAGTACAATTTTAAAAGGAATACAGAAAGGAATAGACACTATTAATGCTGAATCAAAAAAATTGGGTACTGTAAAAAATGGTTGGACCATGTATCCATTAGGCGAGTACTTCGGATCCAACTATGACGATAGAACAAGAGTGGCTAAAATGGGAATATATGCGAATACACCCTTTGAGGCGTTCTACCCTATAGCATTCGTTGATAACGAAGGAGAAAATCTGAATGGGCGAAACAATTACAAGGTGACATTTAAGGAAGGAAACTTACCTCCAGCAAAGTATTTTTGGTCTCTCACCATGTACGATGGGGAGACACAATTATTAGTTGAAAACGAAATCGATCGATATTCTATTAGTGATCGCACCAAGAACTTAAAAGTGGACAAGGACGGTAGTTTGACAATTTATTTCGGCACGAAGCCTCCTGAGGCCGGAATCTCAAATTGGCTTCCTGCGCCTGCGGGCGAATTCAATGTCATGATGCGCATATATGGGCCAAGAGATAATGTGTTATCAGGCGATTGGACGCCACCCGCTATTACCAAAATTAATAAATAGGTGTCATAAACTGATTCAATGTAAACTGAACACAACATTGTGTATAAGCAACAGCGGATTCAATGCTATTTTGAATAGAGAAACATCTGTAAATCAAAGGGCGTTGCTACTTCGCTGTTTAATGGTTTGAGATCTGCTACTGTCGAACACGTTACCGTTGATCATAATTTTTGATTGAGTTAAAACTATTTTATCAATCAAATAAGTTCATATTTTTTCTTTCCTCCTGTCAATTTGTGTGGGTCAGTACAGGGCTTTTGCCTGACATTCTTTTAAGTACCTGCGCTTGCACAGGTACCCTCATCTTCCTATGACAAAAAGCAGGGGGCTGCATGATGAATATCTTAGCTTTTTTACGTAGCCATGATAACTTTTGCCGCGGTAATTACCGAAGCACTTAAAACCACATACACCATGAAAACGAAAGTAAATTTTTATAGAGGGGCGCTGGTCATGCTGATGACTTTTCTTATGGTATTCGTTTCACACACTACACAGGCACAAGAACGATGGAGTTTTGAATTCCGTCCGGGTGTAAATTTTGCCACAAAAGAAATGGGCGAGGTTAATTTAAATACAGGCTTCGGAGCTGAAGGTACATTTGCCTATAGATTTATTCCTCACCTGTCCGTATACGCAGGGTGGAGCTGGAATAAATTTGGTTCTAATGAAAAAATAAACGGTGCAACTTTAGATTATGAGGAGTCGGGCTATACGTTTGGGCTGCAATTCATTCACCCAATAGGCGATTCTAAAATTAATATGCTGGCAAAGGCCGGTGGATTGTCAAATCATATTGAAGTTGAACAAGGAGGGAATGTAATCGCTGATTCGGGCCATGGTTTTGGTTGGCAAGTAGAGGGGGGACTAGCCATACCCATTGGCGGAAAATGGAGTTTAATGCCAAGTGTACGCTACAGATCCTTAAGCCGGGATATCAGTATTGAAAATGTAGAAACTTCTGTGGATTTAAATTATCTCTCAGTGGGATTGGGTCTGTCGTTTAAGTTTTGAGCAGAAGCAAAAAAGTAAAGAAACTTAAGTGCCGTAGGGGAAGGGGTTTCGGCACCGGTTTTTGAAGTACATTATTTTTTAAACAATCAATCCGCAAAACAAACCGAAATGAAGTCAGTCAAAGAGTTAAACCCTGCGATTATCGAGATCATAGAGGATGCCATAAAGGCACCTTCCGGTCATAATACACAGCCTTGGAAATTTGAGGTAGATGAGATGCGTATCATTATCAAACCGGACTTTGCCCGTAGCCTAAAGGTGGTAGATGCTGATAATCACGCGCTTTTTATCAGTTTGGGTTGTGCGTTGGAGAATTTGATCCTGTCAGCGAAAGCTCATCGATTTAATCCCAGTGTTACAATGAATTTTACCAACGATAAGAATGAAATTAGCATAGCGCTAAGCAAGTCAGAAATTGATCAAAAAGATGCACTCTATGATTATATTTCCATGCGGCAGTGCACCCGAAGTGCCTACGAGGCTAAGTCAGTTGAAGAATCAATATTACGCCAGCTTAGGGATAGTGCAATAAATGAAGATACAGAGGTTATTTTTATCACGAGCAAAACCGAAATCGCGGATCTTGAATCGTTCATTGTCGAGGGCAGTAATTTGCAATTTAACAACAGGCAGTTTGTTAACGAATTGGTTTCGTGGATCCGGTTTTCAAAGCGCAGTGCAGAAAAACTAAGGGACGGTATTTGGAGTGCAAGCATGGGCATGCCAGGAATTGGGAAACGTATCGGCAGTGTTATCATGAAACACCTGGTGTCTGCCCAAAGTGAAGCCAGGCGATGGAAGAAGTTGATCAGCAAGTCAGCTGGGTTTGCGCTTTTTATTAGCAATAAAAATGGAAGAGAAAACTGGGTGCGCTTAGGACAATCTTTTCAACGGTTTGCATTAACCGCTACGCAATTGAAGTTAAAGCATGCACATGTTAATATGCCATGTGAAGAAAATCCGGTTCGTCAAAAAATAATACAACACTTTAATATACTAAACGATAAGCAGCCATTGCTGCTTATCCGGTTTGGTTATGGTGAGGTAATGCCGTATTCGTTTAGGAGATCCGTTGAAGAAGTGTTGGTCAATTATCAAAATGGATAAGCAGTGTATGCCAGCCGCCTTATAAGCCCAGGTTGATGATGCCCTTCACAGAAGTTTCATCGGATGTAACGGAATACGACTATCGTTTAAACTGTAAATTATAATGGAGATTGAAAAAGCCTATAAAACATCTTAAGTACATGCTATCGATAGTGGTTCTCATTGTCACAGTTTTATTAATTGCTTTGGGAGTGCTGCTATTCCTTAGCCCAGGTGTACCTAAACCGTTTCTGGACAATCACGGTAGAGCGATATCCGGAAGTATTTCAGAGAAGATATTTATTACAATAGGCGGTATACGACAGGGTATGTTTATAAAAAGTAAAAATGTAAAAAACCCGGTGCTGCTTTACCTTCATGGGGGTATACCTGATTACTTCCTTTCCCGGACGCATCCCACGGGTCTTGACGAATATTTCACGGTGGTTTGGTGGGACCAGCGCGGCTCAGGCCTTTCGTACAATTCAGGCATACCTATAGAGAGCAAAACTCTTGATCAATTGCTATCTGACACGAAGGAGCTATCCAATTACCTCCGAACTCGTTTTGCACAAGACAAGATATACATCATGGGACGTTCTGGAGGAACCTTCATCGGTATCTACGCGGCTGCAAAGTCACCCGAGTTATACCACGCATACATTGGAATTGGACAGATGTCCGATCAGCTAAAATCAGAAAGAATTGCGTATGAGTATATCCTGAAAGAATACCAGGATAGAAACGACAGAAAAATGGTGGAAAAGCTGATGGCCTCACCAGTTAAGGACAGCATTCCTTATGAATACCTGAAACTTCGTGACCAGGCTATGCACAGGCTGGGAATAGGTACAACACACGATATGAAGTCTGTTGTAACTGGCTTGTTTATACCTTCCCTCTTGTGTAGCGAGTACACACTTCAAGAGAAAATTAATTTATGGCGGGGTAAATCTCAATCGGGTGTTCATCCGCTCTGGAATAATATGATTTCAACTGATTTGGCACAAGAGGTAAACGAAGTGAATATTCCGGTTTATTTTTTTCACGGAAAATATGACTATACAGTATCCTACTCGCTGGCAAAGCAATACTTAGAGACACTTCATGCACCGGTTAAGGGTTTTTATACATTTGAGAATGCAGCACATAGTCCGCATTTTGAAGACCCGGAACGGGTTAAGGATATTCTGATTAACGATGTTTTTGGCGGAAAAGTAACGTTGGCAGACAAGTAGAGATCAGCCCTCATAGTAATAAAGATCTTTCGTGCGCGCTTTTCTGAGCGGTTAAAGCCCTGGCATTATTGGGAAAACAAGTGCGGAAAGATTGAGCTGGCTTACAGGCTTCGACTTATCCTGGTTAACAAATGCTTTGTGAAACGCAACGTATGTTTTACCTTAACACCATCACTATAGGGTTGCTGAAATATAAGTGAGTACAACAATTTTTACGTTACTATGCATCGATTCTCCCTTGTTTTAGTTCTTTTTATAATCACCTGTAACGCAACGGCTACACCCGTGCGCGTTGGTGTAGCCGGTTTAACCCATACGCATGTTCATTGGATTTTGGGTAGGGCTGATCGAGGTGATATTCAACTGGTAGGCATTGCAGAGCCTAATACAGAATTAGCCAAACGTTATCTTGAACAACATGGACTACCCCTGTCGCTTTTGTTCAACACCCTGGAAGAAATGCTGGAGAAAACAAGACCAGAGGCTGTTACTGCCTTTGGCTCCATTTACGATCATCTTGCCGTGGTGCAGGCTTGTGCACCTCGAGGAATTCATGTGATGGTGGAAAAGCCTCTGGCGGTTAGTCTGGATCACGCCAGGCAAATGCAGATGCTTGCCAAGAAGCACAACATAGAGTTGCTCACCAATTATGAAACCACATGGTATGCCACCAACCATAAAGTATATGAACTTTTGCAACAGAATCAATTGGGTAAGTTGCGCAAAGTGGTTGTACACGATGGACATGAAGGTCCTAAGGAGATTGGGGTTAACACCGAATTTCTGGAGTGGCTCACCAACCCTAAACTAAATGGTGGGGGAGCTATTACTGATTTTGGTTGTTATGGCGCCAACCTGATTACATGGCTTGCGAATGGCAAGAAGCCTCTAGCGGTAGTAGCGGTTACGCAGCAATTCAAGCCACAGGTTTACCCCAAGGTGGATGACGAAGCTACTATTGTATTGGAGTATGATGATATGCAGGGAATTATTCAGGCATCATGGAATTGGCCTTTTAACAGAAAAGATATGGAGGTTTATGGTACTACGGGTTACACGATAAGTGATAACCGATCGCAAATGCGCACAAGAGTAAAAGGCGATAGTGCTGAGCGAACAGAAGTTCTTCCTGAACGTGATAAGCCTTATGATGATCCATTTGCTTTGCTGGCAGATGTTGTTCAGAAGCGTATCAAATTATCACCATTTGATCTTTCTTCACTTGAGAATAATATGATCGTAATGGAAATACTGGATGCCGCAATTGAAAGTGCGCGTACAGGAAAAAAGGTAATATTAAAACAGTAGATCAGGTATATTCCTCATACCAGCTAAACCTTTCCTTAATGATTCGTGATTTTTCACGATGAATAAAAGAAATGAATGCCTGTGCTACAGGTGAGAATTTTTTCCCTTTTAAGGAGATAAGTTGCCACTGCGATTTAATGGGTAAACCTTTTACAGGAATAATCTGAAGTTGACCGTTATTCAGTTCGTTACGTATTCCGATCAACGGCATAATGGAACTGCCAAGGCCTGCAATAATGGCCTGCTTAACAGCCTCATTAGAAGTAAGCTCCAGTTTTCTTCTAATAGTAAGCCGCTTGGTAGTAATGTACCTTTCCATGATTTGTCGCGTGCCTGATCCGGTTTCGCGGTATATCAAGGGAGTACTCTCTAATATTGAGGCTACCTTTGCACTTGCTTTTAACTTGGCCTTTACCTCCGGGCTGCTTACCCAAAAAAGCTTGTTTTGAAGAAGTTCAATACGACTAACTGCTAAATTTTTGGGCAGAATAGAAACCAGGGAGAAGTCGACCAAATTGGATTCGAGACTTTCAATAACTTTTGCTTTGTTGGTTACATCCAATTCCAGTTCAATTTCAGGATTGTGTTGTAAGAAGTCGGCAAGAAAGTAGGGCATAACATATTTCCCTGTAGAAACAGTAGAGATTTTCAGGCGACCGGCAAGTTGTCCTTGATAAGCCTCTGATTTATAGTTAATAGCATAAACTTCGTTGAGGATATTTTCCGCAGCCCTGGCTATTTCCTTTCCAAAGTCAGTAATAAACAGTTTACGGCCAACCACTTCTGTCAATGGAATATCGAACTGATCCTGGAAATTTCTTAACTGTATCGAAACCGCAGGTTGGGTGAGGTGTAACTCTTCAGCGGCTTTGGTAATGCTTTTTACTTGCGACACTTTCAGGAAGATCTGAAGCTGATGCAGGGTGTAATTCATAAAATATATTAATGATTTGGATTATAAAGTTAAATAAAAATATATGATCATATCAACTCATCTTTGCGTTATTAAATCAAAAAATTATGATGCTGAAAGAAAAAAATAACCCCGTTCGGGAAAAATCCCAAGACCATAAACTTATTGATGGAACTTTTATGCCGGCTGATGCCAACCGTTTTTTGATGAAATTAATAAATAGTAAAATTGACTACCACAATCTTGAAATACTATCGATGCGTGAGCGTTTTAACGGTGATATCTCACATTCCATTAAGCGCATCGAAGAGCTAAAGGAAACGCAGGAGGCCATTCGGCAAGTATTGAACATCGCCTTTGACAATGAAATGGAAGTGCGGGTGCACTGTTCCGTTCAACTTGAATTGGTGAAGTAGAATGGATTTATCCCTGTTGCTGGAGAACCTTACCAATCCGGCACTTCTCTTCTTCGCATTGGGTGTTTTGGCTGTGCGCGTTCGTAGCGACCTGGAAATACCCAACAATTCTTCCAAGTTTATTTCACTGTACCTGCTTTTCTCCATCGGATTCAAAGGAGGTCAGGAGCTTGCGCACAGTCACTTTTCAATGGAGATTGTATGGTCGTTACTTTTTGGCATTCTTATCGCGCTTATTATTCCCATTTACACATTCTATTGGCTTAAAAGGAAATTCAATATTGATGATGCCGGCACTGTGGCTGCGGCTTACGGGTCGGTAAGTGCCGTAACATTTGTAACCGCTGTTTCTTTTCTGGAAAGCCATGCTATTGATTTTGGCGGCCACATGGTTGCTGTTATGGCGCTGATGGAAGCTCCGGCAATTATTGTGGGTGTTATTTTGATACGGTGGTATACTCCCGATAAATCGTCCGTGCCACGTCTTCGCTCAATTATCCGGCACTCCATCACCAATGGCAGTGTTTTTCTAATTGTCGGAAGCCTGGTGATTGGTTTTTTGGCTAATGATCAACAAGCTCAGGGAATAAAACCTTTTACAACAGACATCTTTAAAGGATTTCTTGCCATATTCTTATTGGACATGGGTATTGCCAGTGGCAGGCGGTTGAATGATTTCTTTGCAGGAGGATGGTTTCCGTCTTTTTTTGCTGTAGTTATTCCTGCTTTAAATGGTGTATTGGTTGCTGTACTCAGTGGGTTTGTAACCGATGAAATCGGCAACCGGTTTATGTTTGCAATACTGGCCGCCAGTGCTTCTTATATAGCGGTTCCTGCTGCTATGAAGATTGCTGCTCCCAGGGCAAACCCCGGCATATACTTGCCGATGACGTTAGTGGTAACTTTTCCTTTTAATATTACAGTAGGCATGCCGTTATACCTTTCTGTAATTACGTTGTGATTAAGGCGTAGTGTTTCGAATTTGAAAGGGAAATTAAACTAGTTGTTTTCCTTTTTTTGCATGGCAGGTAGTATAACTTCAAACACTGTTCCTTTTCCTGGTTCGCTTTCTACGGTAATGGAACCTCCAATTTTATCAATAGCTTCTTTCACAATATAAAGCCCCAAACCGGAACCCATACCTTTTGTAGAAGCCCGATAGAACATGTCGAATATTTTAGAGAGAGCCTCTTGAGGAATACCTTCACCATTATCGATGATTCGTAAAACGGCTTGTTGTGCATCGGCTACTACGCGTACCTCAAGCGAAGGGTTGTCCTTGCGCAGGTCGGCATATTTTATGGCATTGGAAATAAGGTTGTTAAGAATGATGGTTAGCCGGCTTGGAGCACTGTAAAAAACGCCTTCTTGCTTTACATCCACTACCCGCCAAATGCGCTCCATGTTATCCATAAACTGGAGTTGCTCAAAAGCATTGTTGATAAGTGTTTCGAAATTAACCGGAACAGCTTCAACCTGAAGTCGCATGTTCCGTGAGTGATCTACGATATCCTTGATAAATTGATCCAGTCGTAAAAGGCTTTTCTTTTTTAACTCCAGTAATTGCTCCAATGAAGCCGGGTCTTTTTCCAGTCGTGCAACTTCTATAAGGCCTAACAAAGAAGATATGGGCGCACGCAAATCATGTGATGCCGAATAAACAAATCGATCTAATTCAGCATTGATTTTTACCAGTTCTTCGTTACGTTCTTCCAATGCCTGCTGGCTTTCCTTTCGTTCGGTAATATCGCTTTCAATGGCTATAAACTTGCTGACTTTTCCATGCGTATCGTAAATAGGCTGAACTTCAATCGATACCCAGTACGGCTTTTTGTCTTTAGTATAATTAATCAGTTCAACATTCTTGAAACCCTTACCCAAACGCAACTGCTCACGCATGTGTCTTGAAGCTTCAACATCTGTTAACGGACCACGCAGGAAAGTGCCGGGTCTCTTCCCGATTATTTCTTTGAGTGCAAAACCAGTAGTACGCTCAAAGGCAGGATTAACCCATTCAATTTTGCCTTCACCATCGGCAATAACAACCATGTTGGTGGTGGCATTCGCTACAAGTGCCAGCAATTCCTTTTCACTCTCAGTTCTTTTTCGATCGCTGATATCCCTGACAACCGCTAATATTTGTACATCGCCTTCTAAATCAAACCGATTGAGTGAAACTTCTGCATCGAAGGGTGTGCCGTCCAGGCGGATGTGTCTCCATTGAAAAAATTGAGGATCACCGGCCAGTACGGCATTGATTTTTTCCATAGCTGCCTCTTCCGATGTTCTGCCATCAGGTTGAAAGGCAGGGGAGAACCGATATGGAGTTTGGCCAACAATCTCCTCTTTCTTACATTGAAAAATGCGTAGGGTGGCATCATTACAATCAGTAAATGTCTTGTAATCCATCGTAAAGATGGCATCGTGTGCAGAATTGAAAAGCGTTCTTAAGCGATATTCATTCTTGCGGATGATTTCTGCTGCCTTTTGTAAGGCCTCGCTTTCGCTTGCAGGCTGATTGGGAAGATTAAGCACCTCATCATTCATGAGGTGCAATTTTGTGGAAATAATGACCAGGAAAAATTAACAATTGAACAATTCCTTACATCAAATCTCCATGAGGTCAATACCTTAATTTAAAATTTAAAGCCAAGAAAATTCCAGTAATTGAGAAACCATAAGGAGGCAATTCCGGAAAGACTTAGTATTAAATAATAAAGCCGACTACGAACACGGAAGCGATTGCTTCGTAAAACCGGTATAAGCATAACGAGCATGCCAAAGGTTGTTACGATCATGAGTATGGGGAGAACAAGCGTTGCTTTTAACAGGCCGGGCACACCAAATGCAATTTCAAGAGGGTCGGCCAGGGCTATGAGTACTCCAATAAAGAAAAGTAAAAAAAGAAAATAATGTAGCCAGGCAACCGACTTTATAGCCATTGGAAGAGTGGTTTTTGCCATTGGCCCGGGCAGATAGCGCTTGCGGATTATGGCTACCATAGGCCAATAGAATACAGTAACGAGTGTTAAGGTGATAAGAAAGATCAATAGATTATTGTGAAATGCTGGTGACTCCAAACCACTCACTTTTTCGAGTACAAAAATTGAAAGGAGGCCATCGAATGCAAAGACCACCTTTCCACGTTCATCATAAGCCATACCTATGCGATCGTTGGAGAACTCCTTACGGAAAGTTGAACTGTCAACTGGAACATAATATTCAGTTTTATCTGGCAATGTAACAGCCAGTTTTGTTGAGTCTTTAACTTCAACTCTTGCTATGCTGAAGAGTGACGCGATCTTGGTAATGTCGGATTGGGTATATCGGTTCATTCGATATTCACCTGAAAATTTATCCAGCCATTCCTTTGTTACAGGCATGGCAGGTTGGAGCGCAGTAGTATCCGGGAAGTACCGATCCATAAAAGCTTCGAATACATTGATGTATGTTCCGCCACCTGTGTCGGTATTGAAGGAGATGAATAATCCGGCATTATGATCGGGAAGTATAGCCAGTAGTGAATGAAACCAAAACGTGTCGCCACCATGCCCGATAGCGGTTACACCATTCTGACTAAGATCCATAAATCCATAGCGCATAGGATTTACTGCAGGGTGATGACGTTTTACTTCCGACTTCATGATTGAAAAAGTTGTACTATCCAATAAGGTAAAGTCTCCATACGCACCGTTATTTAAATAAGCCAGCATCAGGTGAGTCATGTCGGCAGCAGAAGCGCTTGCTGCACCAACCGGGTAGAGCGGAACATATTCAAAGTTCTTTTCGATTAAGCTGTTTTTAAATGCATAACCCTTGGAAAGATCTTTTCTTAGTAGTGCAGGAACCGGCTGGCGCAAAGTTGAATGCTTCATGCTAAGCGGTTCAAGTATAAATTTCTCTGCATAATCGTTGAAACTCATTCCGGTAACCTGTTCAATAATGTAGGCGGCTATACCCGTACCGTGGTTAGAGTAAGATGCATGTGTAAAGGGCGGACGAACACGGTCGGGTAGTTCTTTTTTTAAAATTGTGCCCAGGGGCAGGAGCTTTGTTGAATCTTTTGCAAACAATCCGATAACCCGATCTTCAAAACCGGGTGTATGGGTCATCAGGTGCTTAAGGGTAATAGGCTGATCGAATTCATCCGGAATCTTAAAGTCCTTTAGGTAGGTATTAATGTCTGCTTCCAGGTTAAGTTTGCCCAACGCCACTTGTTGCATCACCGCGGTCCATACAAATAGTTTGGTTATTGATCCAATCCGGAAGAGTGTGGTTTTCGGATCAACCGGTATTTGTTTATCAATATCTGCGAATCCATAACCCTTGGTAAGTGTTACTTTGCCATCCACAATCACCGCTAACGTAGCGCCTGCAATATTCTTTTCTTTTAACACAGCTGTTAGCAGACCATCCATAAAGGATTCGAGATCAGTTGTATCACGAAGCGATTGCGCGGGGAGTTGAAGGGATAAAACAACCGATAAAAAGAACAAAAGCTTTTTCATCTGTATTGATTTTGGTTGAGCATGTGAATGTATTCAAAATCAAGCAGGGTTCTATATGAATTTTGGATGAATGGAATATCTTTAATGATAATTTAACTTCATTAACCTTAGTTTATGTACGTTCGAAGAAACTACAGCTTTTGGATGACCTTGAATTGGTCGAGAAAGCCATTTCTATATGGATTTGTTTATGCCGCTGCCATTACAGCTGTTCACGTATTCACCCCACTGAACATAGTTATTCCCTGGCAACCGCTTAGCGTTATGGGTATTGCCGTAGCCTTTTACCTGGGTTTTAAAAACAATAGTTCTTATGACCGCACGTGGGAAGCCCGTAAAATCTGGGGCGCCATTGTAAACAACAGCAGATCGTTTGCGGCTACAGTAATGGCCTACATAAAAACCGATAACAAAAGCGAAGAGCAATCTATAAAACAGGCTTTGATTTACCGTCACATTGCCTGGCTCACGGCATTGCGGTATCAATTGCGCCTTAGCCGTCAATGGGAACACGTTAATGAAAGATTAAACGGGATGTATGTACCCACCATATGCGAAGCTTACTTCAACCAGTTGGATCATGAGATTGTTACTTTTATTCACCCTGATGAATTGGAGCAATACAAACGGCAAACCAACATGGCAACGCAACTGTTGGCCACTCAAAGCAAAAAGATAAAAGCGCTAAAAGACCTGAATTATATAAGCGAAATGGAGCAACTTCGGTTACAGGAATTAATTGGTGCATTGTATGACGAACAGGGAAAATGTGAACGTATTAAAAACTTTCCATTTCCGCGGCAATATGCATCAACCGCCCTATGGACTACTTTGGTTTTTAGTATGCTTGTGCCTTTTGGATTATTGGGTGTGTTCGTTGAGTCCTATTGGGTTTGGCTTAATGCTCCTTTTTCCGGATTGCTCATTTGGGTATTTTTTCTCATGGAAAAAATTGGTGATTATTCCGAGAATCCTTTTGAAGGAACCTACAATGATGTTCCCATTACCTCCATAGCGCGAAATATTGAAATTGATCTACGCGAGATGATGGGCGAAACCGATGTACCTCCACCGATAAAAGAAGAAAATGGATTTTTGATGTAATCAGAAATTAATTGTTACGGGGCTGTACCATTTCCATTAACTCGGGATTAAGTATGAAAGCAATAATCATGAGGATAGCTAGAAAAATGAAAAGGGAGATCCAGAAAAACAATTGTACAAAAATACCACGTGTAAATGCCCAGCCTGCACGGTACGATTGATAAAGCTGAATGCAACCCCAGGCATAGTATGTGGCGCTGGTTCCCACAAAAAGGAAAATGTTTATATATTGTCCTGTAAGCTTAAACAAAACCAAAAACCCAATGGAGAGCCACTGGTAATGTCCTTGTGTATAAAAAACCAAGATGGAGTGTTCTAACAAGTTGAATTTGCTTTTGCGGAAGAATAAAGCTGCACCGAATACATAAAACGGAACGAAAATAAAGGATACTAAACGCTGGTTATCATTGATCCAACCCATCAATCCCTGGTTAAATTGTTCCTGACCACTTCCTTCTTTGATTTCTTCAGTATATGGGTTAATAGCTTTAGCCATTTCGGACATATCAATTTGCAAAAAGGACAGCAGGAGTATATAAAGTGTAAGCATCAAGAAGAAATACCCCACGGGCCCATAGTAGAGTACACGGTTGCCATTAATATAATGCCTGGCCACTATGCCTGGTCGAAGTGTCAGATCACGGATGGTACGCGGGAACATTCCATCAAAGCCATAAACCCTTGACCAGAAGTCGTTCCAGCCTTCGCGAAAAGTGATACGCTTTACATTTGATCGTTGGCCACAGTTCGGACAGAATTTTCCGTTTACTTCTTGCTGGCAGTTGGTGCAGGTCATGATTAAAATTATTCAGCTTGTAAGTTACAGATTTTCATAAGCTACGCTTCTCAACCAGTTCTCCATTCTTATAGACTTCAATTCGTATTGGCTTTTCAGCTTCATTGTAAAAAAGTTGATCGCCTTCCTTTTTTCCTTTGATATACATGGATGTCGAGGATTTCTTTCCATTCTCATGATACCAAGTCCAAAGTCCTGCACGATGATCATTTTCAAATTTTCCATCAACGCTAAGTGAACCGTTTTCGCCATAGCCGAGGTAGGGCCCATGCAATTTTCCAAGATCATAAGTTGATTCCACTGAAATTATTCCGGTTGGGTAGTAATACTCCCACTTCTCGTGGCGCAACCCATTCCGTATCAGTCCGTATTCATGCACGTTTTCTCCTTCGTTGTCGTGATAGTTTTCATAATAGCCATTTGAATTTAATACTAAAGGCTTACCTGCTGCATCCCACGAATTTTGGACGTAATAAACTGTATCAATGTATTCACCGGTTTCGTGCTTGCGTCCATTGGCGTAATAGGAGGTCCAGATACCTGTTTGCAAACCCCTCTTCACCATTCCACTTTCAATAGTAGCACCGTCTTCATTTCTTCTCTTGTATAGTCCCTCTCCATTGACTACTTCAGGTTTACCGGAATCATCCCAAGAGTTTAATATTTTTATTACATTCTTAGAAATGTATTCTGTCTCCTGCATTTGTTTGCCGTTCGGATAATAGAAAGTCCATTGGCCTACAGGATCACCACGCTTGTAAATTCCCTTTGTGTTTGGGGTGCCATCGGGGTAGTAGGTTTCAAAATTTCCTTCAGGCATATCCAATGTAAAGGATGTACGACCATTTAGTGTCCCATCTTCGTAATAATACACCCATTCTCCGATTTGCCTGTCGAACTCAAAATCGCCTACAGAGGCTACTTGTTTATTTGCATAAAACTCTGTCCACTTGCCTTCTTTTAAACCAGCCTTATAGGTTCCGATGCGGAAGAGTTCGCCTTCCTCATTGAAATAGGTCCATTCACCTTCAGGTATGCCGTTGTTGAAATATCCATTCGCCATCGGATTGCCGTTCTCCCAGTACATTTCCCAATAGCCATGTTCCCTGCCTTTTACAATTTCCCCTTTTGATTGTGGTGTCCCGGATTCATAATAGAATGTTCGCTCTCCACCCGCTGCCGTGTATAAAAAATAGCCACCTATTGAAAGGAATAAAAATAATATGATTACACCAACATTTCTGAATTGTGAGAAGGGGGGTATGGGCAATGCACCAGCTTCGGCTTGTTGCAGCAACTCATCGGTAATTTTTCTGAAGGCGTAGCGGTACCCAGCTGTTATTGCAATACCATAGAATAAAAAGTCCATTGGGTGAGCAGATTCTGTAAAGATTGAGTTAATAACATCAATATTTAACAGGGTTAAGGTTTCAAAATATCCAAGCCGTTCTGCTTCTGCCACAAAATATACCTGGCTTAACAGGTTGCCAAGCAAGCAACCGAACAATGCAAAAGCGCCACCAATTATTCCAAAATAGCGATCGATGCCTGCACCGAAAAAACGCACACCAAATCCTACGATAAAACCAATACCAATAGCCATGTAACCAATTTGGTATTTTGTAGTTACCGTAATCAGCGTCCAAAGTAATGCGCCAACAATGGCGGAAGATGATCCACCAATGATAGCATAGACCGTATCCTGCTGAAGTCGGAGATTATTCTTAGCCTCATTACTGATATCACCTGGTTCAATAAAGTTTTCAACGGTAGCTTTGGCAGGGTCTTCAATCTTTACGGACTCATCAATGGAGTAGCTTGGGCAACTACTTTCAAAATCGGCAATACGATTAGTAAGCCCGCAGATGATGCCATCATTAGCATTGAACGCACGGTTTTTACAGCGCCTGCAAAATGCGAGGTGTTCGTCTCTTGTCATGGTTAAGGTGAAAGATTATTTAAAATGATACAGGAATACAATGGTTGCGGTAAAAGCCGGTTTGGGATTGTCTTTGATTTCCAGCGTTACCTTCATCTCAGTTTTTGCTATGCCGCGCAAGTTGGTAAGGGCTTGCAACACCACGCGTAACCTTACTTCCTGATTTACCAGTACCGGTTGGTTGAACTTTAAATTTTCGATGCCGTAATTTACCAACATGGTGTAGTTGTTCACCTCGGCAATCTGGTCCCACAGGTGCGGGACCAACGATAGGGTTAAATACCCATGCGCAATTGTGGACTTAAATTGACTTTCCGTTGCCGCCCGTTGCGGGTCGGTGTGAATCCATTGATGGTCAAGGGTGGCATCGGCAAACAGGTTGATTTGCTCCTGCGTGATTTTGTGGTATTCAGATACCCCAAGTTCTTTACCGATATGCTGCTCAAACTCGGCAAAGCTGTTGATGATAAGTTTTGGCATGGTGGTTAAAAATAGGAATTTTTTTGATTTCCACCTGCTGTACATCCTTGAACAGTCGGGTGTACAGTACCGGATAGCAAGTGCATAAGTCGCTTGTGTTTATGGGTGAGAATCAACAGCTTAGCATTATGGTGCTGATTTTGTATAGCCGGGGTAGACCGTCTAACCTTATGCGTACACTCATTGCCGTTACCCTTTGGTTTATTTTACTGGTACTCTGTTGGCCGTTGGCCCTTTTGCTGATCTTTCTCTTTCCGTTGATCTGGTTATTCTTACTTCCGTTTAAGATCATCGGACTATCCATCAGCCTGGTGTTCCAATTTATTGGTGCCATTCTGATGTTTCCGTTTAAGGTACTGGGGGTTAAATAGTGTCTCAATGAAAGTTACTTTGCGTCTCAGCGCCTTAGCGGTTATTTATTCAACGGTAAGCTGAAATCTTTACCGCAAAGGCGCAAAGGATTTAGTTCAATCATTATTTTCTAACGATGGGTAACCTCACCACCGATGGATACTTTTTCGAATGATGAATCGTGTTTGTAGCCACAATGCCTTTCGACTCATCATAATTATTTCCGCCTGTATTCAGGTTGCGTTCAAAGCGCGGGAAATTTGAACTTGAAACTTCTATTCGAATGCGATGACCTGCATCAAAGTAATTACTCGTGCTCATAGGCGTAAGCTTCACTTCGTAAACCTTCCCCTTTTCCATAAACACTTCTTTCTCATAACCCTCACGATAGCGAACCCGTTGAATCGTTTCGTCCAGGTTGTAGGCCTTGCCGTCCGGATGTACATCGATTAGTTTGATGGTAACATCGGTATCTTTCACATCGCTCGACAAATACAAAGTCGATTCAATAAAGCCACTCACTTCAATCCCTTCTTTCAGCGGTTCTGATGTATACACAAGTATATCGTCCCGCAACTCCATTTCGGATTGATCGAACGCTCCGCCTTGTACGGCATTTCCGGTACAGCAAACATTACCTCCATGCGATTTCACCGGATTCATCGGGTCGTATTTAAAGGTATCGGGCTTATCGGCTGATGGAACTTTGGGCACCAATTTACCATCACCATTTCGCGTGTTGGCCTTGCCCTCGCTGCTGAGGAAGTAATTTGTCATCACGGCATTTTTTGGCGGCCACGTGTCAGACGTTTGCCATTTGTTGCTGCCCATGGTATAGTACTGGACACGCGGAGTGCTCTTCTTGAAATCATTTTGCTCACCTTTTAGCAACAGATCAAACCAACCCCAGGTAAGCTCATCATAATTTAACCTTGCATCGCCAACACTACGCTCACCCACGATGGTATTTTCAGTTGCGCGTTTATAGGCGCAATGCAGGGTAGGGGCAATCACCAAATATTGGTTGTCGGCAATTTCTTTATTCACATTGTTGCGCGCATGATTGAACAACGCCAAATTCGGACTGGATGACACATCATACCAGGATACAAACCAGTAGGCAGGTACATTCAATGGCATGGTATCGTGGTACAAGCCCCCGGCAAACCAGGCCGGGTCGTTTGGCTTGCGCCTGATCATTTTTTCATACACGCCTTCTTGACCGTTTACATTTTTTATAATGTCCTGTACCGGCAAATGTTGGAGCGCTTGTGCCCAGTCTTGACGCGGCATTTCTGTAGCCATATCATAAAACCGTTGGATACGGATGAGATCTTGCTGGGTAATGTCTTTCGGTAATGTAGGCTTGAACTTATCATTCTGTGTTCCATACAGCCAGGCCGTGAATAACATTTGTTGTGCACCCCCGCGATACCAGTTTCCTTGTTCATAGTATTCCCCAACCTTGCCCACACCTGCACCATAGCCTTGAGCCACCATGGCAGCCAGGGCGGGATGGTTTAGTGAAGCCACGGCCATTTGCCACTCTGCCGTTGATGAACAACCGATTACACCAATCTTTCCATTCGACCAGGATTGTTTACTCATCCATTCAAAAGCATCATAACCGTCTGTAATTGGTGTGCCCAGTATATCCCATTCACCTTCTGAAAAAAACCTGCCGCGTTCATTTTGGACCACAAAGGCGTATCCGCGCTCGACAGCTTCAATGGCGGACTCGAGGGTACGGGTTCGCATTTCCCCATCAACCCAGGTATTGAAATTGTAAGGCGTTCGTGAAAAGACAATAGGTACCTTTGCACTTCCTTTCGGCCGGTAGATATCCGTTGCAAGGCGAACACCATCGCGCATAGGCATCATCACCTTTTGATCAATGATGGCGATCTCTTCTAATTTCTTATATACAGCTTGCGGGTTCTGGGCAAAGCCAATACTGACAAACAGCAGGCCGGATAGCAGGAGTGAAAACTTCTTCATGGTAATTAGGGTATACTTCAAGTTGTGAAAACTTTTCGACAGGTTTTCAGGTTTTTATATGAAATTTGCTTCATAATTACATTAGCGGCTCATGTCCACCTGTTCTTCAGGAAAGCGATCCTATAACAATGACGCAATTGCTGTTGAAGCGCTCATTGAGGCCCATGTGCAATTTGATTATGGCAAGCGGTCGGGTCCTGTTGCGGTTTATCAATGTGATGAATGCGGACAGTTTCACCTTACTTCACGTGGCTCAATGAATCCAAAACTTGAGCAATACTTGCGTGATGGCACGATGGAAAAACTACGTAATGCCAGCAGGTGGTCTGCTAAATGGAAATAGTATACTTGTCCGCTTACCGCACTGGTTTTAGTTCTTAGGTGGTGGATTGATCATAATGTGTGCGCGGTGTGTTCCCGGATCCATTATCCACGGCATACCGGGTGCTTCAGGCTTTAGGGGCAACCCTGTACTTTCTGCTGTAGCCCACGGAATATAAACCACGTAACGGAAATTGCCTTTTGTTACTTCACCGGTTTCAGCGTTGTAGTTTTCGGCAGGAGCAGTATATACCTGTAAATTAGTGGCCTGTTTGGGCATAAAGAGTTTTCCTGACTTAACTTCCGTTTCACGTATATCAAAGATTTCCTGAAATGATTTGCCCTGTGCTTTCAATTCGCGCCCACGTGCCATAAAGGGCTCCAGATCTTTGTGGTAGCACGAAACATTAAACCCGCTTGATTTAGGATCATCGGTGATACAGACAAATTCATTTGTTCCCTTTCGGAGAACAACAAACTCGCCCTTGGCATTGTACCCATAAACCATGGCTCCATCCCGTTTATCTTCTGGTGCTGCAAGCACCGCTGTTTTGATTTGAATTTCAGCGGTGGGTATCTGTGCAAACGATACATGTGTGATCAGGATTAACAAGCAAATGATTTTCATAGTACTTCATTTTATTTTTACAACTATATCTTACTACTTATGTCTTGCTACTTTCAACTTAAGTTTTATGTCTAATCACGTTTTTTGCTTTTTTTTCTGTGCCGATGGGAATAACACGTTATTTAAAATCAACCTGTACCCAGGAGAATTAGGATGCAGGTTTAAGTCTGTGGGTGTTCTTCCACGTCCGGGAAAACCTTCAGGATCATGACCACTGTAAAATGTCCAGAAGCCTTTACCCAGCTCGCTGAACATATAGCGCACGTTTCGTTCTTTTCTGTTTTCTCCCAACAATAAAACATCAGGCTTTACCAGGTCTTTGCTGAACGCAGTAGTGAGCCCAGAAAACTCACGAATTACATGCGTGTGGTTTTGTGTGAGTAATGAGGGTATAAGGTCCCACTTGGCTGAGAACGTAAATAAGGAAAAGTAATCACCGCTCGGCATGAAATCGCGTCTGCCGACATTAATATCTGAAAATCTTCGGCTATACGGTGGTTCAATACTAAAATTTTCAAAAGCAAACGTTTGGGAATAATCCAGTCTTGAAGTGTCGTGCATTTCTTCATCCGACAGTTCATAAATTTCTGAACCATTCATAGCCAATGCCACATCAATTGATTCCGCTGCTGAGCACATGGCAAACAAATAGCCACCAGCCGCCACAAACGATTTTATTTTTTTTGCGATCTCCAGTTTCAGCTCGGGTACATTGGCATAGCCGAGCTTTGTTGCCGTTACTTCCTGTGCTTTATATTCCAGTATAGACGACTCGCGCCAGCGCGACCGTCCCGGCTGGCCCGTAAAATCTTCATGATGGAGGTGAACCCAATCGTATCGCGCCAAGGCATTGTTATGGATTTCTTCATCGTAAATGATGTCGTATGGTATTTCGGCATAATCCAGCACGAGAATTACTGCATCTGTTTCGTCAAGAATAAATTCACTTTTGGGTGAGTACACAGCAATGCGTGGCACTTTTTCCAATCGCACGGCACTCATATTTATAGCCGGGCTCGAAAGTTCGTTGAGAATCCGATTAATTGCAGCAGTACTGATCACTTCGTAGGAAACACCACGGAGTTTACACTCGGTTTCTGCAAGAGGAGAATATTCCATTAGAAAACTCCCACCACGGTAATTCAGCAGCCAGTCTACAGGTACTTCCTTCTGAAGCATAAAATAAGTTATGCCATAGGCCTTCAGGTGGTTGCGTTGGCTTTCATCCATAGGAATAAGAATGCCGTTCGACCATGCATGAATCGATGCAACAAATAGAAAAAGTGTGATTAAAAGTTGCCTTTTCATATTCGGGCGGATTTACCATCCGAGATATGAAATAAAGCTCCGGAGATTTACTTAGAATATCAACTGATATTAGATGACCGGAAAAATACTTTATTAAAGCCGTTTGAATTGATTAATAGGAGGGATACCAGTTTCTTAGCCTTACATCAACTGCTGCATTACTGTCGCGCACCAATTTTTTGAACTTTTCAACATCGCTCATGCCTCCTTGTCCGCGATAATGAAACGGAAAGACAATTTTGGGCTTGAACTCCAACACGGCACTGGCCGCTTGCTCCACAGTCATGGTGAAGGGTTGGTTCATACACACAAAGGCGATGTCAATATCTTTTAAAGCTCTCATCTCAGTGATGTCTTGTGTGTCTCCTGAGATATAAACTTGCTTTCCGCCAATGCCCAGCACGTAACCATTACCCCGGCCTCTCGGATGGCGCGAATCTTCTGTTTCCGGCAAGTTGTACATTGGCATGGCCGTAATGGTGATGCCAAATTGTTGGATGGTAGAACCGTTCGCAAGCGGGATAGTTTGGTTTGCAAGATTTTCAGGGAGTTGCTCACGTACAGCTTGTGGCGCAATGATGATAGCCCGCATGGTTTCAATTGCCTTCAAGGTTTCAATATTCATATGGTCACCATGGATGTCGGTGATCAGAATTAAATTAGGTGCGGCAATACCTTCAAATGCTTTCGCTCCACCATACGGATCAACATAAATTGTTACCTTGTTCCAGGTTAACGCCATGGTAGAGTGCAGAATGGGTTGTATTGATAACCGGCCGTTTGAAGTTTCAATTTGATCAGGTGCTGAGCGTTGTGCAAACACGAACGGTTGAATAACACAAATCAGAATGGCTAATGCTAAACTACTTTTAATCATCAAATGGTTTCAATTATGTTAATAATCATAAAACCGGACGATGCCGGTTTTATGATAGGATTAAGTTTATTAATCGCAGATCTGTGCATAGACAAACACGTGCCCGGCTACATCGTCCCACTTAAGTTTCTCTCCAGCAAAAGCCTGAAGCATCATTGGGCATTTTGCATAGAGTTCGGAAAAATCTTTTTTGTAATTCCCCTTTTTCACCAAAACCGCCTTTTGGTCGTCTTGAACAAACAAGTATGATTTATCAATGCCACCGGTAAGCTTTACACCGGCTATACCAATTCCTGTTGTTTCCTTGGCATTTGGATCGGCAAAAACTTTGATATGGGAATCGAATCCGGGATTCAGCAATTGCATTAATCTTAGTTTTTCCTTTTTGTTATGGCGCATAGCCGTTTCAAATACAATATGATTACGGTTTACTATTTCATCAAAATTAGTGCTGGTCAATTCCTTAATCGAGGAAGTTGATTCAGCCATCATGGCCAGTTTAGCTAACCTGGATGTTTCAACCGATAACCGGGCAACATCTTCGGGCTTGAACTTGGCCTTTTCGCCATTTTCAAGTTTAATGTTAAAGTTATTGAGGTAGCCGTTTATCATGCTGCCCCCAAGGAATTTTCCATGTATTTCTTCACCCGAAGCAAGTTTAACAATGCACGGTTTGTTAGAAATAAAACTCATATCATCGGGATCCAGTGCTGCAATAAATCCCTGGCTAAAGGCAGTGAATGATAATAGTATCATCCCTGTTAAAAGATAATTTTTCATGTGGTATAGGGTTTGGTTTTTAAGTTACATAAATTTAAACATAAACCATACCAAAAGAAGCTGCTATACGAACTCCACATCCTTGATGATAACCCTTTCCATCACATCGCCCTGTTTGATTTGGTCTATTACTTCCAGCCCTTCATAAACTTTGCCGAAACAGGTATGGTTACCATCCAGGTGACTGGTATTATCGCGACTATGGCAAATGAAGAATTGGGAACCACCCGTATTACGACCAGCATGGGCCATGGATAAAACTCCGCGATCATGGTACTGATTGTCTCCCGTCAGTTCGCACTTGATTTGATAACCTGGCCCACCATTGCCAATGCCATTGGGACATCCGCCCTGAATAACAAAGTTAGGGATTACCCGATGGAAGGTGAGGCCATCATAAAAATTATGCTCAGCCAGGTCAATGAAGTTTTTAACCGTGCCTGGAGCATCCTTCTCGAAGAACTTAATTTTCATGACACCCTTTTTGGTGTGGATTTCTGCTATTTTCATAATCAGTTAGTAAGAATTAAGCCTGCAAATTAACAGGTAGCAGTCAATTTCCTGACGTTAATTTTATAAGTTTAATATATAAAAAGCTCTCAGAATTATTATGGATGAAATTATTACTCATTTGCAGGCCAGCATTGAAGATGAATTCTTTTCGAAATCAGAGCGAAGAACATTGAAGGCCATATTGGGTGAAAAACCGCTGGATCAGCATCAACTTAATTTTTTGCGCAGTAAAATTTATGAATTGGCTAATCAGCGGGTAACACCCCAGAATTACCAATTTATTATCGAATGGATCAAAAATACCAACAGTGCTTTAGTTACACCTTCCGTTGGTTCTTCAGATACGTCCGATGTTTATTTTAGCCCGGGTGATGCTTGTCGTACGGCTATTATTCAGCAAATAAATAGTGCTGTGCGGGAATTAAAGATATGTGTATTTACCATCAGCGATGATCTGATTACCAACGCACTTATTACCACACATAAAAAGGGGATAGCGGTTCAGGTGGTAACTGATAACGATAAATTGCTTGATGAAGGGTCGGATATAGAACAATTGGCCAGTGAAGGTATTGAGGTAAAGATTGATGACACACCTTATCATATGCACCATAAGTTTATGGTGGCGGATGAACGAGTTCTGGTTACGGGGAGTTACAACTGGACCCGCAGTGCTGCACGGTTTAATCATGAGAATATATTGCTAACCCGGGAAACCGGGGTGGTGAAGTCGTATTTAAAAGAATTCAGTCGGTTATGGAAAGTGATGAAGCCATTTAACTGATTTCCTGCTTTTATTCAGTAAATCATCCTTCTACCTGATGTAAGTCATAGAAAAGGCCTTGGGAAACCAATAGTATTCGGTATGAATATTTACCGAAGTGATATTAACCACGAACGCATTTTCAACCAGTTGGAGACTTTGGCAACGGACATGAAGTCTGTTGAAGATTCGTTCGGCAATACGCTTGAAAATACACACATCAGTAACCGTATAAGTGCAGTAAACCTGATCCACTACCTGGTCTTGCGTACGGCTGAAATCCGGCAAGTACAGGAATACCTGCACCAGATCGGACTTTCGTCCTTAACCAGTTGTGAAAGTCATGTGCTGTCGCAGCTCAATAATGTTCTGCGTTGGTTATCTCCATCTTATGTTCAACGAGATGACATCGCCTGCACCTTTGAGGTCGCGGGCCGCATTCGACAGGAAAAAAGAGAATTGTTGCTGGGTGCTGATCCCTATGCTGGCCGTCCACATATTATGGTCACCTTGTCATCAGAGGTTGCCAACGACCGCATGCACATGGAGGAAATTCTACTGGCCGGTATGACTGTTGCCCGTATAAACTGTGCGCATGATAATCCGGATGTATGGCAACAAATGATCACTACGTTAAAAAAATCTGTGGCTAAAACTGGTATGCCTTGTAAGATTTATATGGATTTGGCCGGACCAAAAATCAGGATAAAATCAATCAACTATAAAGGTGAGCTGTATGAGAAACTAAAAGTGAGGGAGCAGGATAAGTTATTTTTAATAGGAACTATTTCGGAGAACAGCAATACTGACGAACAAGTTATTCAGATTGAGCCTGCTGAAATTATCTCCATGATTAAGCCGGGAGAACATGTTTTTATTGATGATGGAAAATTTGAAGCCAAGGTAATGGAGGTAAGTGATAGTCGGGCCACTATTCAAATTGTAAGAATCTCGACTAAGAAACCCTTTCTTCGGATCGAGAAGGGTATTAACCTTCCTGATTCTGATTTATCCATCGAGGCTCTGACATCAACAGATTTATCATACATACCTTTTATTTGCAAACATGCCGATATGGTTGGGTATTCGTTTGTAGGTACACCACATGATCTGGAGAAACTAAGAAATGAATTACGTAAACATGGTACTGAAAATAAATTGCCGGCAATCATTCTTAAGATTGAAAGACTATCCGCTATTCAGAATCTTCCGGGGTTACTGTTAACCGGTATGAAAGATCAGCGCATGGGGGTTATGATTGCACGTGGTGATCTTGCTGTTGAAATCGGATTTGAGCGTTTGAGTGAAATACAAGAGGAAATTCTTTGGATATGTGAAGCAGCCCACGTTCCGGTGATTTGGGCAACACAAGTATTGGAGTCGTTGAATAAAACCGGATTTGCCACCCGATCTGAAATGACAGACGCTGCCATGGGGGTTATGGCTGAATGCGTTATGCTCAATAAGGGTGTGCACATGGTCAAGACCATTCAGGTGCTGGATAATATATTAAGGCGTCAGATTGGTCATGTTGACAAAAAGCGCTACATCATGCGACCCTTAGGTATCGCAAAAAACTTTCTGGATGAAACCCGGCTCATGGAGAAGAGAGAACCAGTCGCACAAAGTTGATTATCTGATAATAGTCAGTTAATGTCCATTTAGTGCTGGCTATATTTGCATGAACTTGATTAAGAAATTATGAAATACAGAGTATTGCTGATCGGCTTTTGGTTCATGTCATTTCAAGTAAGTAGTCAAAGCGAACTGATTCTGTCGGGAAAAGATAGTCAGATGATTATTCGGGGAACATCATCGCTCCACCCATGGCAATGCCGGGCTGAACAGGTATCGGGTCAGTTAAAGGCAGAGTTGATAAATGGAGGCGTGAAAAACATTAATTCGTTGGTATTCATTGCTGGTTCTTCCTTTATAAAGAGCATTAAAGATAATGGAGAGTACTATGATAAAAACATGGATAAGAATGTCTACAAAGCTTTGGACGTTACGAAGTATCCTAATATTACATTTACTTTTTCCCGGCTGGTTTCTGTAAAACCAACTGCTTTAGAAGTAGTGGGTATCCTCAAAATAGCCGGATCAACTAAAGAAATAAGCATAACCGCGAAGGCAATACCCTCGGCTGCTGGTATAATCTTTGAAGGTAAAGTACCAATAAAAATGACCGATTATAATATTGAACCGCCCACAGCACTTTTTGGTACCATCAAAACCGGAAATGAAGTTTCTGTTGAATATAAATTGGTCTTTATGGCCACTAAATAATATTCACATTATCCATACTTTAGCAACAGTTAACTCTTCTGTATGCTAAAAGCTATCACCCTATGTTTTATGCTTTGCATCGCTTCGGCAATTTTTGGGCAGGAGTACCGGATTTTTATTCATCCCACCAGTAAGGTTACGGTTTATGGATCCACCAATGTGAATAGTTTTAAGTTTGAGTACATGGAAGAGATCGCTATCGATAGACCTGTTCGGGTTAATCGTAAAGATGGTGTGTTATATCTTTCAGGAGGTATGATCAACCTAAAAGTCAAGGCATTTGATTCTGGCAATGGTATAATGAATAAGGATTTCAGAAAGATGCTATTGGAAGAAGAAAATCCATTTATTCAAGTTGAACTTCAAGCCTTAATGCCGGATTGGCAGCCGAATGATGTTTGGCGCGAAGGAAAAGCTAAGATTACCGTGAATATAAATGCAATCGTAAAAACCTATACGGTTAGCTGTAAAGTTGAAAGCCCTGGAAGCCTGTTGATTTTTGGTAAACAGAAAATACTGCTTAACGACTTTGGACTAACACCACCGGTTAGAATGATGGGTATGGTAAAAGTGAGTGAGTGGGTAGATTTGGATTTTGCTCTTCGTTTTGCCACCGATCGGTAATAATAAGCTTTAATCATTGTTCAATTCTTACATCAATTTTTATTTACTCGACAATATATTTATTTTTCACAACAGCTATACGCTACGAATCAGAATTAAGGATTTATCGGAATAGAATTCAGGAAGCATGATTTCACAAAAGAAATTTTCAAGCAAAAGAAATCTATATCCAATAGCTTCAGTTATTGCAGTTTTGTTGATCGTAAGCATATACCTGAGCTATCAGAATACCATCATCATTGAACGAAATAAGCAAATTCAGGATGAAACTGAGCAGGTTAAAGTACGCACCGCCAGCATAATCCGACACCTGCACCTTGCGGACCTGGGTCTGAGGGGTACTGCTCTGGTTCCAGAGAGTAAACCCTTAAGGTTGTCCACGGATACCGCAAAGCAGTCTATGAAAGAAGTTTTTAAATACCTTGAACCTGTCCTTAACAGGCAGCAGTTTCCGGTGGCGAATTTTAAAAACTTTAAGCTTAAAGTGGATGCCTATTTTGAACTTATCGATAGTATGTATCGATTAATTGATGAGGATAGGCTGGCTGATTTTAAGACTATCCTGGCACAAGATAGGGGATACCCTCTTTATCTGGATTACGTGAAATTCAGGAATTCGGTATTCGAACTTGAGAATAGCATAAAAATGGCAAGTGAAAGGCAGTACAGGATTGCACTCCGTAATGCGTACCTCATTCAGGTTGTTATTTTTCTACTTACCGTACCTATGGTTTTTTACGGTGCTTATCGTTCGCTTAGTCTGATTAAAGTATCGGAACAACTTCGGCAATCGGAAATAGAAAAAAACAAGCTGCTGATTGACCAGAATGTTATACTTGAGAAGCTGGTGGCAGAACGAACCCATGAAATTCTGGCTCAGAATGAAGAGATTTCAGCTCAGAATGAGGAAATATCAGCACACAACGAACAATTGGAGCTTCAGCAACGAGAAATTGAACTACAACGAAACGTTTTGCTTAAACAAAATGAAGCATTAACATCTGCCAATACTATTATTCAAGAGCAAAATTCAATTATAGAAGATGTCAACAAGGAGCTTACAAAAGAAGTAGAGCGCCAAACCTTCGATTTACGGAATGCCAATGCTGAGTTAATGGAGCATAATAACCGTTTGAAGCAATTTTCGTATATCGTTTCGCATAACCTAAGAGCACCGGTAGCGCGAATACTTGGTTTGAGTTCAATTCTTAAATCAAGCAAGAGTGCTCTTGAAACAGATGAAATACTGAATCATATCACCAAAGCAATTGGCGATCTTGATCAGGTTATTCGTGATATCAACCTTATACTGGAAATTGAAAAACTAAATACCCAAATTCTTGACCAGGTCAATCTGAAAACTATGGTTGATCGGGTGCTGGAACAATTAGGACCGGAACTTGAGGCTACACAAGCTTTGGTATCCGTTAAACTTAATAACATTACTTCTGTAAACTTTTTAGTACCCTACATGGAAAGTATTCTCTATAATGTATTGGGCAATGCAGTGAAATACAGAAATCCAGAGCGTAGACTGAAAATTGAGATAAGTGCAGAAGAAGAGAAGGATTTTATTCGGTTAGAAATACGTGACAATGGACTTGGTATCGATCTTGCCAAACACGAAAAGGATATGTTCAAGTTGTATAAACGCTTCCATACACATGTAGAAGGGAAGGGGCTTGGCCTTTACCTTGTAAAGACTCAACTCACTACACTAGGTGGTAGGTTAAAAGTTGAAAGTACACTGGATGTGGGTACAACTTTTATTCTGTATTTCAAGAAGAACAATTAAAGAAAGAATTCAGCTTTTGCTGAAATTAGGTTATTAGTAATAGCCAATGTATCTTTGTGAACATTTTTAGCAGAAGCAATCTGTTTAGTGAAGTAATCCTGCATTCTTTCTATCCCATCTTTTTAGCTGAAAATACCGATTCCATCCGGGAATGCTACGATTTGTATGTTCAAATTCAAGGCGGTGGACAGCTAACAGTAAATTAAAATATGAATTCAACACAAAAGAGGAGACCAAGGAATTATAATTCATTTTCATCTTCCAACAGATCACAATCCAGTCAGCGCCCCAGCCGCCCGAAAGCTTCAAATGTAAGTACCATTAACCCTGATTTATTTGTAAAAAGGGCAATTCTTCCAGAAGAACGCGTCTATACGCCATCAAGAAAAATCAGTGAGCTTCCAGTTCTCGAAAAGATAAAGAATAACCTGTTGGCAAAGGGATATACTAATCCCACAGAGATACAAGACAAAACAATAGATGCGATAGTAGATGGAAAAGATGTTTTGGGCATTGCTCAAACCGGTACGGGTAAAACGGGTGCATTTCTTATTCCACTGGTTCACCGACTTTTGACAGCCAAAGAGCATTTCAGAATATTGATTGTTGTACCCACACGCGAACTTGCTGTACAGGTAGAGCAGGAATTCAAAAGCATTTCAAAGGATTTACGCTTAGACAGTGCTTGTTTTATTGGAGGCACCAACCTGCAACGCGATCTGGCGTTACTAAAAAGATCAGTGCCTCATATTGTTATCGGTACACCCGGTCGATTATTAGATCTGGAACGACAACGTGCATTAAAGATCAATCAGTTTTCAACACTGGTACTCGATGAATTCGACAGACTGCTGGACATGGGCTTCTATAAAGATATTCAGCACATTGTTGATACGATGACCAATCGAAATCATACCGTACTGTTCTCTGCAACAGAAGAAAAAAGTCAGCGTGCTTTAATTTCAGGGCTATTGGATAATCCGGTTGAAGTGCGTGTTAGTAAAGGAAATGTAACAGGAGATCACATCGATCAGGAAATTGTGAAAGTGAAAGAAGGAGAGAATAAGATCAATGTATTGATGAATATGATCAAGCAAACAGCTTTTCAAAAAGTAATGGTGTTTGCTGAAACTAAACGTGGTGTAAATTCATTGTATAAGAAATTAAACCAGGCCGGAGTTCGGGTAGATCAGATTCATGGCAATAAATCGCAGAATTACAGATTGAAAGCGTTGAATGACTTCAAATCTGGCAGAATACAGGTTTTAATTGCAACGGATGTGGCAGCCCGGGGACTAGACATTACCGAGGTAACACACGTGATCAATTACCAGCAGCCAAAAAATTTCGATAGCTATATCCACCGCATAGGCCGTACAGGCCGAGCCGGTAAAGGCGGTAAAGCTTATACATTTATTAACTAAAGACAGATCGCATGGCAAAATCCAACAACGCCTTTATAAAAAAGCAGAAAGCTGAAGTTAAGCGTAAGAAGAAGCTCGAAAAAATCAGTAAGAAAATTGAACGTCAACGGAATTCAACCGGAGGGGAGCTTGAAAACATGATGGCATATGTTGATGAGTTCGGTAACCTAACGACTACACCACCCGAAAAGAAGACAGAAGTAAAAACAACAAACAAAAACAATTAATAATTAAAGTTATGCAAGAAGGAACAGTAAAATTTTTCAACAGCACAAAAGGATTCGGATTTATTAAACCATCGGATTCAAGTGAGGACATTTTTGTACACGAAAGTGGTCTTACAGATGAAATCCGTGAAAACGATAAAGTAAAATTCAATGTAGAAAGAGGCCGCAAAGGCATGAATGCCGTAAACGTTGAAGTAATCAACTAAGCTCATTCTAAATCAATAAAAAAGCTATCCTTAACGGGATAGCTTTTTTTGTGCTTTAAAGAAATGGAAATTACTCGCTTACAGCTTCCGATAGCACGGCTTTTCGGGTAACATGAAAGACAAACTGCTTGTCCATACTAAATTCGTAAGTTGCTTCACCCATCAGTTCTGAAGCACGTTTGGATTGCTGAAGCATGGTAAGCAAATCCATCGCAGCAGCCGAATTTTTGATATTGTTCAGGGCTTTACCTTTTGCTACCTCCAGGGTAAAGGAGTACCCGGACTTAATCTTTTCACCGGCAGCCTTAAACTCGTGTACAAACAACTTATAGTGCTGAGGTTCATCAGCGGAAGCTGTCATTAAGCTTAAAATGACAGGTCGGTACTTGTTCCAGAGTGCAGTATAAATGTTAGGTCCCACAGAAATTACAGATTGGTTTATAAAGGATTGAAAATTAAAGTCATAAAGGTAGCCATTTTTAGTGCCACTTCCATTTCTTTTGTAGGATCAAACCATCACTTTTTACCCACTTCATAGGGTGTTTTTAGAAGGTATAACCCCATGGCTACCTGCCTTTTATCAGGTTTATCTTTAATTAATGGGCTTTTTGAACTATTTTTGCACGAAATCGTTCATTCCTTCATGAGACAGTTAAAAATCAGCAAACAGATTACGAATCGGGAAAGTCAATCACTCGATAAGTACTTACAGGAAATTGGAAAAGTAGACCTTATTACGGCAGACCAAGAAGTGGAACTGGCCAAGCGAATTAAAGCTGGCGACCAGGTAGCTCTTGAAAAACTCACTAAAGCGAATTTACGCTTCGTGGTTTCGGTAGCCAAACAATATCAAAATAACGGCCTTACCCTGGGCGACTTGATAAATGAGGGGAATGTGGGCCTTATTAAAGCAGCCACTCGTTTCGATGAAACCCGTGGTTTTAAATTTATTTCCTATGCCGTTTGGTGGATCAGACAGTCCATTATGCAGGCATTGGCTGAGCAATCGAGAATTGTGCGCTTGCCCCTTAATAGGGTAGGTTCCTTAAATAAAATTTCCAGAACCTTTTCAGAACTTGAGCAGAAATTTCAGCGTGAACCTTCTGCTGAAGAATTGGCGGATGTGCTTGAGATAACAACACAGGAAGTTCGTGATAACCTGGGTATATCAGGCCGCCATGTTTCAGTGGATGCTCCCTTTGCACAAGGTGAAGAGAGCAACCTGCTGGATGTGTTGGAAAATAACAGTGAAGAAACCCCTGACTCAGGCTTGATGGAGGATTCGCTACGCAAAGAAGTTCAGCGTGCCTTGGCTACACTTACCCAACGCGAAGCAGATGTTATTGCCTATTACTTTGGTTTAAATGGTGAGCAGGCAATGACGCTGGAAGAAATAGGTGAGAAGTTTAACCTCACCCGTGAGCGCGTTCGACAAATAAAAGAAAAGGCTACCCGCAGGTTACGTCATAGTTCCCGAAGCCGCAGTCTGAAAGCATATTTAGGTTAATAGGTTATTTTATTGGCCTGACAATACAAAGGCCCCCCAGTAATAAGGCTCTGGGCGGGTCTTTTTTATTTCCTGTTGCGCTATGCGAAAAGCACTACGCATGTGCTTCTGATTTTTTAACCATTGCTTATAGAAAGTAGTCATTAGTTGCTGGGTGGCAAAGTCATCAACCTTCCACAGGCTCATTATAATATTTTGGGCTCCGGCAGAATGTAAGGCGAGCTTGAAACCATACACACCTTCGCCTGGGTGATATTCGCCCAAGCCGGTTTCGCAGGCGGATAGCACGACAAGCTTTGCTTTATCAAGATTCAGGTTGACTGCTTCATATGCTGTTAGTATTCCATCTTCTTCGGTCAACAGGTTGGGCTGATTGGCTCCCGCCAACGCAATGCCTGAATTAATTAACATCCACACCAACGAATTTGATGTGTTTTCCTGACCGCTGAAATAGCCATGTGTTGCGAGGTGAAGGATTGATACTTCATTTATTGATTTTAATTGTATTTCGTTTGCGGTTAATCCTTTGTACAACTCAACCGACCAGTTGTTTGTTTGCAACAGATTATAAATGGTGTTTACTTCCATTTCAGTACCAGGCAGACTTGTAAATGATTCGTTCGTAGAAGAGGTGGACAATGTAAACGTTGGGTTTCCAAATAGCACAGCATGCCTTATTGAAGACTTTTCTGTTTCAGATTTAGATGATTTTAATATTTCCTTTGTGTTCGTGAGTTGATGAATTTCTACCTGATCAATCAAATACTTTTCTGAATGAAAATCATACAGTGTATTCAAATTAATCTGATTGTAAATTCCATCAGGTGAAAAAAATACACGCTTTAATTTTTGCCTTTTGGGAAGTGCTTTTGTTATTGCATCAGCAATGGGTTTCCAGTAAACAGAATAAGAAAGTGTATCAGTATACTTAAAATTGATTGCATTTATATACTGTCTGGCATATTCCTTTTCAAGTCTTCTTTTTTCGCTACTCTTCACAATAGCCATTACAGGTCGTTCCGTTGTTTCCGGTGTAATGATAAGTGCAGCATAGATTAGTCCGTTATACATTCGCACCATCTCCACGGCTGCTTCACCCGGTTTTAATTTTTTCTGAATGTCCTTCCAGGAAACTTCATCTACAAGAAAACCCTTTTTAAAAGCAGCCGATTCGCGGCTCAATTTCATTTCAAGGTCTTCTACAATGGCTGTAAGCTGAGCAATTTGATTTGCCGGTGCATGGTCACTGCGTATTAACTGTGCCAGCTCGTTTTTTAAAAGTTCCCACCGCTGGTAATCATTTTTTAGTTGTTGATTTTCGCCATCCAGAATGGCCGTTTTCATTTTATGACTGGTATTCAGAATGATGCCTTTTGTAATGAGCTGAAGATCATAGAGCTTTTTAGTGATATACGGGTTTTGGTAATCTTGTCCGGGAATTGTTCCGGAAACATTTAAGGCGAAGAATAAATATTCCTGAAGGATATCCTGTTGGTTCCGGTAAAAGGAAATCTTTTCATTTTCACTCAGGTAGGTGAAATTGTGTTTGACCTCCTTAAGTAAATGATCTGTTAGTGTAGCGAATGCAGAATCTGCTTCTTTGAAATTAGTGTTATAAAAGTAGGTTAGTCCAAGATTTAACAACGTAGTTTGATAGATTCTTGGATTAATGCTTCCTGTTTTTTCGAGTAATTCTCTGGCGGATAGCAAATGTGAAAGAGCTGTTTCATAGTTCTCCAAATAACCATATGACTCACCCAGGTTTGCTAAAATGGAGATGTGGAGTTGACTTCCATAATAGAGACCCTGCTCAATCGTGCTTAACGCAGCTTTCCACGTATGAATGGCTGAATCCGTTTGTTCAAGTCTGCGGTAAATATTACCCTGATTTTGCAACGCATATAAATAGGAGAGGGACTGTCTATCAGTAATAAGTGAAAGATATTCTGTATTCAGTGCAGTTGCTTTTTCAAGATCACCGTATTCAAGATAATAATTACACAGATTACTTAGTATTGTTTTGTACTCGTTCAGGGTCTTAACCTGCAGATGCATTGTCTCTTTTAGAAATGAGATGGTCTCCTCTAATTCGGTAATGGCTCGTTTGAGTTGCCCGGTTCTTCGATGGAGTGAAGCCATGGAATTTTGTGTATTGGCAAAGGCTAATATAAATTCCTGAAGGTTGGTGATATAGTAATCTCGATTATTTGTGTAAGCGAGTTGAATTAAATCAAGGCATTGTTTGAGGTAAATTTCACAGCTATCGTATTGCCCAGATTCCAAAAACAGGTTTGCCAGCTCTACCCTTGTTTGAATCCTGTCTATATGTGTGATACTGTATTCTTTATCGGCAATGATGATTGCAAAACGAAACTGATTAGCCGCAGTTATATAATTTCCTGTAGCCTTGTTGATTTGTGCCAGTGTGGTGAGGCTGCTGGAATAGGCTGAACTGATCTTTCCTGAATCAACTTCGGCACGGATCAAAGCTTTTTCCATTATTTCCTGCGCCAAGGCATAATTACCTTCCATGTAAAGTTTTAGTCCTTTGGCATTCAGCGAATCCCATGTTTGCGCCTTAACTGCCGGTATGATAAGGATAACAAGAAGTCCGTAAAGTATTCGCAACATGAAATTGTTCAATGCTTTATTGCTTTATCCTTCAACCAATTTTCAGCCACATGCAGATCAGTGAATATTTTGAATTGATATCCGCGCATGCGACAAATCTTTTCCCAAAAGGATTCAAATTGCTCCTCATCCGGGTTTATAACGATGGCCATTACAATGTGCTGAAATTCTGAGACTTTTGATTCGTAAATTCTGACAATGTTAAACGCATCTGCCACCGGAAGCTTTGTCGTTACCTTCGAATAATCCACCAACAGATACCGACAATTGGTTTCGGTTATGGCCTTGGCAATTTGCTGTGTTCCTTCCAGTACTTTATTTAAGCTGTTACGGCTTCCATGGCCTGTCACCAGCAGATATAAATCGCGCAATTCAACCTGTAAGGAGAATGTACTCATGGATGGATTTTCATCCTAAAAGTATAAATTTTCAGGAAACGGATTAGCAGATTATATGTACGGTACCAATACTAGGCGGGAATACACCCGACTTCCTCAAGGCAATTTTTCATTTTTGAAAAAGTTTCCTCTATGTTGGCATCTAACCCAACACTTATTCGTACCAAGCCATCACTAAGTCCCATGGCATCACGTTCCTCATCGGGTATTTCAGAAGAGGTACTGCTTCCCGGAGAACTGAATAAGGTTTTATAAAATCCTAAGCTTACAGCCAGGTAACCCAGATTCTTTTGCTGCATACGCTCCATTAGCCTGTAAGCATTTTGTTTAGTGCCCATGTTAATTACCAGCATACCGCCATACCCAAATTCACGGCTCATAATAGAGTTCATCAACTCATGCTGTGGATGCGTTGATAGTCCAGGGTAACGGACTTCAATTCCTGCTTTTGATAACGCTGTTGCGAGGTAAAGGGCATTCTTGCTATGTTGTTGCAAACGAACATGAAGACTATGAAGATTTTTGAGTACGGAAGCTGACCGCATACTATCCATAACAGGACCTAAAAGCATGATCATACCACTGTTCACATCGCTCAGTTGATGTATGAACTCATCGGAAGCGCATATAGCTCCGGCTACGGTATCGCTGGTACCATTTATGAATTTTGTTAAGCTATGTATGACAATATCAGCCCCGAGATTGGTTGGTGATACAATCATTGGTGTAAAGGTGTTGTCGACAACCAGCTTTAAAGCGTGCTTTCTGCTTAGTTTGGAAAGTGCCCTAATATCAGTTACTTCAAGCAAGGGATTACTTACAGATTCACAGTAGATGACTTTAGTAGCTGGGGTTATCGCCTTTTCAATCCGATCGATTTTGGTGATATCCACAAAATGGGTTATAATGCCAAAGCGAGGGGCTACATTCTTCAGAAATGCATAGGTGCCTCCGTAAACCATGCGGCTACAAATAATTTCATCTCCCTGTCCGCAAAGTTGAAGCAGTGTGGAGGTAATGGCTGCCATTCCGGATGCAGTCACCGCAGCCGACTCCGTGTTTTCCATTTTAGCCAGGGCCTGGCTCAGGTATCGGTTGGTTGGATTCCAATGGCGGGAGTAGAGGTAGCACCCCTCAATACCCTTTTCGAAAACCTCTTCCATTTTAGAAGCCTTTAAAAAGGTATAGGTTGAAGAATCTTCTATGGATGGGTTTACCCCTCCAAACTCTCCAAAAAACTGAAGGTTCTGAATGTTTTGAGCAGGATTAAATTTCATTTTTGACAGCGATTTGCCATGCAATAAGTAAGGAAGATTTACTGGAATGCGCCATGATATTTATCACGCATAACAGTAAAGTGTTCATGATTTATGTATCCCGAATTTTCGAGAATTCGATTATGATATTTCGTGATTTACGAATTTTCACAAACTCTTTCATGTGTAAAGCTTTGATAATCAGCATCTAATACAATGGCACACTTACTGTCAAAGGGGATGTGTATCAAATCAAAACAACCCAATGGAAAAGTTAAGTCACGTTTTGTTCAGTCTTCTTGGATTCTCCAAAAGTGGAACTCAGAATGCCCGTCACATTATGCTAGTCCTGGGCGTTTTCACCACCTTAATTATTACAAGCGAGGCGATATCGACAAGTAATCTTGATCTTCTTCACTTAACCCCTCGATTTTTGCTGAGCTTGAATCATTCTAATCATTAATCATTCAACTATGAATTACACTGAAAAACAAACCTTACTGTCGAGTGCCATTAAGTCTATTGATTACCTGACGGAAATTCTTGAAAGAAATACAGCACCAAAGGATGAAGCCTTAGATAATTTAAGGGCATTCGATGAAGATCTTCCAGTGACTGGTCATGATCCATTACAAACCATTGATTTCCTTAATCGATATGGTTCACCAGCAACCATGGCTTCAAATGCCGGCAGGTATTTTGGGTTTGTTATCGGTGGTTCGCATACTGCTTCTTTGGCAGCCAATTGGTTAGCGAGCGCCTGGGATCAAAATGCAGGCTTGGGTATCACCAGCCCGGTAAATGCCAGGATTGAATCTGTTACTGAAAAATGGTTAACTGAAATTCTTCCCGTTGCTGAGGGATCTTCGGTCGGTTTTGTTACAGGTGTTACCATGGCGAACTTCTGTGCCCTTGCTGCAGCACGATCAGCCATTCTTAAAAGCATGGATTGGAACGTAGAGGCATTCGGATTGTATGGCGCCCCGAGAATTACAGTTGTAATTGGTGAGGAAGCGCATGGAAGTTTATTAAAAGCGTTGAGCATGCTTGGTCTGGGTATGGATCGTGTGGTGAGGGTACCAACAGATGAAAACGGAAGGATGAGGATGGAGTCCTTGCCACCGATGGATAATCGAACTATTCTTTGCGTACAGGCAGGTAATGTAAACACAGGTGCTATTGATGACGGGAAGATTATTGCCAAAGCCAAGGAAGCAGGAGCCTGGGTACATGTTGATGGAGCTTTCGGATTGTGGGTAGGTGCATCTGATTATAAAAGGCATTTGACAAATGGTTATAAGCTAGCTGATTCATGGGCCACGGACGGACATAAATGGCTGAATGTACCGTATGATAATGGGCTCGTAATCTGTCGTAATGGGAGCCACTTAATAAGGGCAATGAGTATGAGCGGTGATTATCTTGATCAGTCAGGTGATCGCATTCCTTACCAATATACACCTGAACTGTCCAGACGCGCCCGTGCAATAGATGTTTGGGCAGCTCTGCGCACATTAGGTAAAGCTGGTGTTGATGATTTGGTTACACGTACTTGTGCGTATGCAGAATTTATTGCCGAGCAGTTAAAATTAGCAGGCTTTGAAATTCTGAACCGGGTGGAAACAAATCAGGTATTGGTCCATTTTAATACCGATGATGAAACTAATAGAGTTGTGCGTGAGGTACAACAAGACGGAACCTGCTGGTGCAGCGGTACAATATGGAAGGGTAGGGTAGCCATGCGTATCAGTATCTCTAGTTATAAGACTACTGAGCTTGATATCCGTCAATCGCTGGAAGCTATACTGCGCGTAGCGAAAGGATATGTTGTAATTAAATGAAAAAGTTCATCAATACCATTCTATTACTGTATACCGGTGTCAAGATTTTACTTGCTCAATTGCCAGCTAGTTCAGCAAGCGTAAATCTTACGACCAACGAATCCTCTACTGTTGTTGTATCACCTGTTATTTGGAAAGACCGAGGCCCTACCAGCCTGATTTCTATAACATACCAAGCCTCACACCAGAATAGATGGAAGTATTTTACAGAAGTTTCTGGTATTGAACGGTTCAATACATCAGGTGTAGCATTTGCATTAAGAGATAATCATATTTCAAAGTATAAGTCTATCGAACGGACTTTCAAAATTCTACACTCAGCTTTTAACTCGGTTTCAGTCAGTTTATCAAATTTTATGATTTGGGACAAGAACACTTCGGAAAAGGTCACTCAGGAATTTGATGTTACCAGTACATTGAAGGGGACCAATGGATCATACTTGATTGTACTGATACAAAAACGAAACGATATTTTGAACAGATCATTTTTGTATGGTGACTTATTGATAAAGGAGAACGTCTATAATTTGAATACTTTTTCCATACGGTATTCTGCCCAAACTAAATCCAGACTATCCTCCTATCTGGAAGCAACTATGGGAACATACTATGCAAATGCTAATCGCTATTCTTTTAGAATAGGAGAAAGATTCAACTTAACTCCCCGATTTTGTGGTTTTGCAGATGTCGAATTGAATAAAGTAACTGGGGAATCAGATGTCAATAGTTATCTCATTCGAATAAAACTTGATTGGAAGTTAAGTAGAAATATGAACTCGGGATTATTCTGTCTACACAACAGCGCTAATGATTTTAAAGGATTAATTGCTTTTACACAATTCAGGAGTCAAAGGCATAACTTACGACTTGAGTACAGGGAAATCCGGAATACTAACTTTCGGATAGTTGAATCAACACATCCAATCTTCTCAAGTAAGGCATTGATTCATTATACCTATAGTCTACCAGCAAAAGGTGGTAGTTAATAAAGATTTCTATTTATTTAGTACGTCAGCCCGAACACTCTCAATAACACCTCGAACATCATTACGAGTAGACTCAACCACACCAAATTCATTTAATGCGTTATCAAGGTGAAGTATAATGGTATCAAAATGGATGTCAGCTAAACCATTTGTAACAAGGCGTGCATGTGCTTGCCGCATATCCTTGCCTGTAAACTTTGCCGGACCACCAAGCGCCATCATAAGAAAGGCTTTCATTTTGCCGCGTTGAATATCCATATTAGCATCTTTGAAAAAGTTGTTAACAGTATTATCCGCCATAACCTTGTCATAGAAACGATCGACAATTTCATGGAGGGCATTGATGCCTCCAATTTTAGCAAACACATTATCAAATTTGTGGTAATCCATCAGTTTCTATTAATCTTTTGGTACTTTAATTCCTAGTGCATTGATCCGTGAGCTTAGGGTAGAAGGAACCATTTTAAGTAAAGCTGCAGCTCCGTCCCTACCGGAAACTTTCCAGTTTGCAGCTTTAAGTGCTCGAATAATATTTTGCTTTTCAAATTCCAGAAATTCATCCTTTGTTAAAATACGATCTGATACTTGCGTTGTTATTGTCTCCTCACTTTGTTTTGCAATTCCTAATGTTGTATTCAAATCAAGTATTCCATTTTGAGCAAGGATCACTGACCGCTCAATTATATTCTGTAGTTCACGAATGTTACCGGGCCAGCTGTAGGATTTGAGGATTTTCATTTGTTGATCCGTAAGCGGTTGAATTTTTTTGTTTATTCTTTTTCCAAACTTAATAATAAAAGTATTAGCGATTAATATCACGTCATCTCCGCGTTCCCGAAGGGGAGGAGTCTCAATGGGGAAAACATTCAGACGGTAATACAGATCCTCACGAAATTTCCCTTCCTTACTTAGCTCAAAAAGGTTTCGATGCGTTGCGGCTATAATGCGTACATCAACTTTTATTGTTTTGGAACTTCCCACTGGTTCAAATTCACCTTCCTGGATTACGCGCAATATCTTCACCTGAAGATCAAGCGGCAGTTCGCCAATCTCGTCAAGGAATATTGTTCCACCATGTGCCAGTTGAAAGCGTCCTTTACGCTCTGCAGTAGCCCCGGTAAAAGAACCTTTTGCATGTCCAAAGAATTCACTTTCTATCAGAGAAGCAGGAATAGCCCCACAGTTAACCGTTACCATGGGCTTATTTTTTCGGTTACTGGTTGTATGAATATGGCGCGCTACCAATTCTTTTCCTGTACCTGTTTCACCATTAATAAGCACCGTGGCATCTGTGTGGGCTACCATATAAACATTTTGCAACAATCGCTTAACAGGATTACTCTCGCCAATAAGCTGATGATTTTGCTTGATGTCCTCCAGTTCTTCTCGTAAATATTCTGTCTGGTCTATAAGCTGCTTAATTTTTTCTTTAGACTCCGCTTTATCATCACGACTCCGTACAACAAGGGTGAAATATACTTTGTTATCCAATTCATACCGGCTCAAAGTACCCTCTACATCAAATGTCTCTCCGTTAAGTGGTGTAATTGTTAAACTGCCTGGTATCCACACATATCCATCTTCAGACTTTTTGGTCGATATGCTTTCAATCAACGTAATTAATTTGCTTTTGCTTCCATCATTGAGGAAAGTTGAGATGTGATAGGAGTTCTTGTAGAATTCCGCCAAGCCAAGCATGGACTCGGCAGTGGAGTTCAGCATGACAATCTGACCCTTTTGATTAAGATTAATAAGCAAATCCTGAACACCATTGATCAGTCCACGCAATAAATTTTCGCGTTGGATTATTTCACGCTCTCTTTTCAGGCGCTGTAGCTCAGCTTCTGCCCGCGACTTAATTATTTTTATTACAGTTGAAATATCCTCCGTAAGTTCCAATGGTTTGCTGTTCATCAACGCAATACTTCCAATAACTTCTCCATTATCATCGTGTAGTGCTGCTCCCGCATAACTCTCACCCTTGAATTTGTTGAGCATCTTATGGTCACTTGGGAACAAGTCGTAAATTTTTTCAGAATAATGGACAATAACCTGTGAGTTAATTACCTTTTCACAAGGCGTGCCATCAATAAGGTAGGTGAAATTGGTTACATAATGGCCCGAATGAAAGAATGCCATCGTTGTCATCGAGTTTTGTTCTTTGTGGTATTCCGTTACCCACACTCCGTCCATCTGAAGGGAATTGCTAATACTGCTGACGAGATCTTTGAAAAATAATTCACCTGTAAGAAGCGAAATAGATTCGAATGAACGTTTAAACTGCTCTAAAATGCTGGTTTGTATCATTTTGAGTATTCACATAGTCGGAAAACTGTTTCAACGAAAATACGTAAAATTGGTTTACTATTTTTCGTAAAACTTGAAATTCCTAATCAGGACTGCTTAGTACGCAATACAAAATCTAATGTGAAGGAATCGTAGAAGACCAACGAATTAAAGCATCATTTACCTGACTGACGCACCATTGACTGAATGATGTGAGTTCTTGTGAAGAGACATTTGACTTAATGAGTTCGTTCTCCTGTTTGATAAACTGCTGTTGTAAACTAATACGGTCCTCATTTATCAATACCTTTCTATTCTTATAATCTTTGCTGATCCATCGGTGGAGCATCTCAGCACGCCACCAGAGAGAATCATCAGGTTTTGCGGAGGGCTGCTTTACTTTACTTATGACATCAGTCCCAAAAAAGAATGGTATATATATGGATAAGCATGGGTGAGGAGTGCCTGTTAGCCATACAGTGTGTGGCCCTTCAGTCCTTATTTGTGCAACCATACTTCCGGTGGTGCTGCTGGGATTCAGTAAACCAGTGGCGTGCATGCAAATGGAACCTGTATTCGCTTTAGAAGGTTTGAATGTTGGTTCCGCTGTATTGTGAGTTTGCAAAATGGTCATACAGTCCGCAGCGGTAATTTTTCCTCTCTTACGAATGGCAAGTTCTGCAGTACAGGCCTCGCGTTTGGCAGCCCTGCCCATGCGTGTATATAACCAATCTGAATAGGCTTGATGAAAATCAAATGGCTCCTGTTCATTCCACCATTTATTCATTTTGGCTAGTTCCATTGCGCCTGAACTTAGCTGATCATAGCGAGTTCCTATACTTAATCGGTTTGAAATACTTCGTATGTCATTTACTTCTTGTACTACCCATTCCAGGCCAGCGGTTTCCAACACAAATGCTGATTGACTGTCGGCAATTAAAAAACTATTATGGTAATAGAATCGCTTGTTCTTATAACCACCGCACGCATTCTGACCATACAACTCAAGAAGTGAAGTAATGCAGGTAACAGCTTCACGGGCCGACTGACTTCTCTCCAGAGCCAACCGTAGTAAATCCATTCCAGTGAGACCATTATTATGCTTTTCAAACTTCACTTTGGTGAACACCGCTTCATTGCCAATCGATACACCATATTCGTTAACCCCCATTTCTGCACCCCACATCTGAAAGGGTTTTGATAAAATGCATTCGTAGGTCTCAGAAACCTGCGGAATTGAAATGAAGGTACACTGAACGGAAGCTTCTGCCTGAAGCATTCGCGGACAATGGATTATCGCCTGGGCTTCATGGGGTTCGCGATCGGAGTTTTTAGCTAACAACAGATGACCATCATAAGTGGCTTTTGGAAGGGCAACAAACGTATCGCACATAGGTTAAAAGCAAAGATTCCAGATTCCGCCCTTATCAGATTTCTGCATAGGAAGCAAATTACCGTCTTTTATAAAAAAAGGCTGCCCATCACTGCCAAGATCCCACAATTCTCCACGCAGGAATACATTTGCGCCAATCGTTGCCCCGCAACTTTTTAATCTGCCGGGAAGTGCATACTTAATCCAGGCCTCTTGCTCAGTTAGCTTGCCAATATAATCAGGATTTACATCACCAGGTTTATTACCCCCATCATATCCTTTCCACTTCATAGCCATAGTATTTTCACCTGAGCAATAAGAATTAACCAATACCACATCAGCTTTCAGTTCACTAATCTGTACATAACTTTCAGGATACCAGGAGTCAGCACAAACAAGTACAGCTGTTTTACCAATGGAGAGATCGTAAGCCTGTAACTCATTTATCGGATAGGCACTTACAAAGGGTTGTTCACTGCTAATGGGAAAAGATTTTCTTGTTACGATTTGATCAATAGTACTGTCAGGATAGAAAATAAAGCTGGTGTTATACAAAGGCTTTGATAAGTCAACATTGATCTGATTTGAATTGTGAATAGCCGGGCCGGGCAAAACAATAGAACCCGCATTTATGGTCACCGCGTATTCACTGGCAAGCTTCATGAAAACCTCGGCATAAATGTGAGCCATAGCCTGTGCCTTCATTCTGAACAGGGCAGCAGCGAAGGCATCACCTTCACTAAGTCCTTTTGTATAGGCCTTTATGAATTGGAGGGGGTTACTCAAGACCATCAGTGTCATGGCATAGGTGATCGAAGAGGCTTCGAGGACCGAGTGCTTTTCATGACTCACCACCAGCCAGGTTCCAAGGTATTCAGGAAGAAGTACAACGGTATTGGTCTTGAAATACCCCGCCTTGCTGGCTTCATTAAAGTATGACTTCAGCTTTTCGTAAAAATGATCTTTACTCTGGTAATCAACGGGAAGCATGTAGGGTTGAATACCGACAATATTTTTCGAGCACAACGAGTCCTGTGCTGAAAGATCTTCAATTCGGTCTGGATGAGCATCTGGCTTTAGTGGCAGTTCATCGCGACCAATAAATGTCCAGGTACTATAAAGAACAGCGATAAGTGCTAAAATAAGTATTACTCTTTTCATTTATCAAATTAGCTTAACTACTTCATTTGCTGCACGTTCACCGGCTCGAACAGCACCTTCAATATAACCATACCAGATATCCGATGTTTCTGTGCCGGCCCAGTGTATCCTTCCAAAAGGCTTGGATAATTCACCCCGAAAGTTTGTCCAGGCACCGGTTGAATAAATTCCGGCATAGCATCCACGGCTCCATGCCTCGTCCGCCCAACAATGATCAATATAGTGCTTTGGGTTGGAAGCTTCTTTGCCGAAGTATCGCACAAAGGAGTTGAGGGCAATTTGCTTTCGTGATGCTTCATTTTTAGAAAAGAAATCACGCGCCCGGTTGGCAATACAGAAAGCCAACAATACCCCGTACTCTCCATCAGCGGGTGAGGAATCAAAAAAAGTTTGAAATGGACTTAGCTCATCAGCCACTACCTGTCCGCTAAAACCGTTGTCTCGCCAGAATGGTTTTTCATAGATACCAAACACCTTTCCAACAATGCCCATAGACATTTTATCCAGCAATTGAGATTTATGTAATGGGAGTGATGGTTGAAAATCGATTGCTTTGATAAGCGGTGGGGGAATAGCCACAATTGCCCGCCTGGCTTCATAGGAGAATCCTTCTCCTATGAGAGTCACTGAATTATCATGCTGAACAATTTGTTTTACTACTCTATTCAGGCGTATGGAGTGCATTAAGGTCTCGGCTATACGATCCGTCAGTGCCTGCATGCCACCTTTAATACGATGTTGCTGTGCACCACCTTTAATGCTAAGGAGTGTATTCAAATTGGTACCGGAGCGAATGTAGAATAATGCATGCAGCAATGACACTTCATTCATTTCACAGGCGTAAACCGTTTCAAGCCCAGCCCGAACAACTTTATAACAATTTTTTGTGTAGCAGTTTTTCCGCACAAATACGTCAAGCGATATGCTGTCCCATTTCACTGCCCGATTGTTGTTCCAGGGTTTATCCACTGAAATGCCTCTTGCCATTCGGTCGAGTTTCTTTAATAAAAGATCAATGTTGATCAGTGAAGCAACATCCATCTTGGGAATTAAGCCGGTGTAGGTTTTGATGACCTGGTTCAGATCAATGATATTCCTTCCCTGATTATAAGTCTCATACCATTTCACGTTGTATTCTTTGCATAACGAATACATTCGATCCTGAGTCGGGCCAATCCATTGTCCGCCAATGTCTACATAGCTTCCATCATCAAGTCTTCGCGTATGAGTTCTTCCACCCAGCCTGTCTCGGGCTTCCAAAAGAATAAATGATTTGTAAGACTTATGTAAAGCCAGTGCAGCAGCCAGACCGGAAAAACCTCCGCCTATCACGATCGCATCAAGCATCAAGTAAGTAGTTATGTCTTCTGTTCATCTTGATTGATCCTCAGTGCCCAATAAAGGCCCTTTATATTTTCTCGCCAGGTAGGGAGAATATGAATCATAATTATTTCTTCAATAAGTTCGATGGCTGTTAATCCAACCGTACTGTAAAATAGCCAATAAACAGGTATATCAATAAAGAACATTGTACACATAAAAAATCCCTGAAAAACAGCAGCAGTTTTAGCCAGGTAAGTATGAAAACTGGTCATTTTCCGGTAGCGCACAAAGGCATAAACCAACTGAATCAAGTAAAGTAGAAAGAGAATTAAAATGACCACCCATTGATCCTTCAAAAATTCCGGATGTACAAAGAACAATCCGATAAAAGCTGCGAGAACAGTTAAGTCGTCACCGAAAGAATCAAGGCGTGAACCCAGAATACTGCTCACGTTGAATTTACGTGCAAGGTATCCATCAAGGGCATCGGTTAAAAAACTGAATACGAGTAGCCATTTGAAGTGATCATATTTTCCTTGGAAAAGTAAAAGGATAAATACAGGGAAGGCTAAAATCCTGAAAAAGGTGATGAAATTAACAAGACGCATGGGGCGTCTTGCCTGGAAAAGTAGGTAGTAGAGTGAGCGAAATGGCCCTGACTGAAACATGGTATTGTTATCCATCTCAACTAAAATTGAGATAAATATTTAAAACCGCAAAGTGCCTGAACTATTGAAAATTCAGTTTTGGGAGGCTTGAGAATAACGGACTAACGGGTAGGTACTTGTCGTTGCAGGCGCAACAGGTTTTTCTCCTTTCCCTGATGCTCAAGTGTTTCTTCATGTTTACCTGCACTGTCTTCAACCACAAGTATATATTTTCCGTAAGGCAGGCCATTAAAATTATATGGACGGGAAAAGGTGCTCACATTCACGATCACCTCGGAAAATACAGGTCTGTTCTTACTGTCGTAAATGGTTACCTTAATCTTATCAGCCTGCTTGCTGTGATACGAAATTGTAAAAATCCCTGCCCCGTTGCTTTCAACAGAATAAAAGCGATCAGGATCGGCTGCCAGGGATGTAATGGCGGACAAAAATGTAACGATGCAATAAAAAGCCTGTCTCATTTATTCTGGTATCTAATCTGTAATCAATTGCTCTGCAAATGTCAGTTAGTTCAACGCTAAATGATGTTAATGGTTTTGATGTAACCGTTACATGTAAGGATATAGTCAAGATTCGCGAGACCGAATTTTAAGGTGCCATTGATTCCTAATAACATATTTTAATTTGGTTAGCCGGGTAATTATTCTACTAGTATTTTTTTATCACTAACCTGACAGAATTTTATATGGAAGCTTATCGCCTGTCACTAAAAATAAATTAACAAAACCTTAACCTCACTGGCACTCACGCCTCAAAAAGAGGGTCGTTTCACTTGCGTTTGGTTATCTCTTTTGGAAGTTCAAGAAACCAAAATAACAGGAGTGATGTGGTCATTAGAATGACAAAGCCAAAGACAATAGGGGAAGGGTTTAGGGTTTCGCCTACTGCGATAAAATAGTTTCGAAAAATGTAACTTTTCAAAAAGGGCGTGGTAAACCTTATGCAACCTTATTAATTATTACAGGGTCTCTTGTGAAATTTACGCCCATGTTTAAGCACATCCTGCTCATCATTTATAGGAATTTTCTTCGCAGTAAGGGATATTTCCTCATTAACCTTATAGGCCTTGCAGCTGGGTTGGTCTGTACACTGCTCATTTTCCTTTGGGTACGCGATGAGCTAAATATGGATAAATTCCATACTAAGGAAGCCAGGTTATTTCAGGTTATGGAGCATCAGCAATATGCCGATAATATAATGACCACAAGTTCAACTCCTGGGTTGCTGGCCGAAACTCTGAAAGAAGAGATACCAGAAGTTGAGTATGCCGCCACCACTACCTGGATTGAGTCGTATACATTGAGTGTCGGTGAACACAATGTTAAAGCCGATGGATACCATGTGGGTGCTGATTACTTCAATATCTTTTCTTTTCCGTTGATAGAAGGGGATGCCGATAAAGTATTGAGTGACAAGTATGCCATGGTCATTTCAGCGGACCTTGCATATAAACTCTTCAACACCACCGAAAATGTTGTTGGTAAAACGGTTGAATTTCAACACAAAAAAACTTTTACCGTTAGCGGGGTTTTTGAGCCTATACCAAATCAGTCATCCTTCCGGTTCGACTTTGTTATGAATTTTGAAGAGAAAAAAGCCGAACAAGAGTGGTTGCGGAGTTGGGGTAGTAACGGCCCTTCTACACACATAATACTTCATGAAGGCAGTGATGCCTTGGCGGTAAGTGAAAAGATAAAGGATTTTGTAAAGGCAAGAAATGAGCAATCTAACGTATCACTGTTTCTGAAGCCTTTTTCTGAACGTTATTTGTACGGTAGATATGAAAATGGTCAACAGACTGGAGGACGGATTGAATATGTTCGTCTGTTTTCCATTATCGCTATATTCATCTTATTGATAGCGTGCATAAATTTTATGAACCTTTCTACAGCGCGTGCATCGCGGAAAGCAAAGGAAGTAGGCATTAAGAAATCAGTAGGGGCACAGCGTTATTCGTTGGCTATGCAATTTCTAAGTGAGTCTTTGATCACAGCTATTTTGGCCCTGGTTTTAGCACTTGCCGTGGTTTGGCTGTTTCTGCCCCAATTCAACCTGATTACCGACAAGCAAATTTCATTGTCGTTGAAAGACCCGGCTGTGATTTTGGTATTCTTTGTCATAACCATTGTTACAGGATTAGTATCAGGCAGTTATCCTGCAATTTTTCTTTCTGGTTTCAAGCCAGTTGCGGTTTTGAAGGGAGAGCTAAAAGGATCGTGGGGTGAGCTTTGGGCACGCAAAGGATTGGTAGTGTTTCAATTTTTTCTTTCTGTAATACTGATCGTTTCAGTACTGGTTATCTACAAACAGATTGAGTTTGTTCAACAGAAAAGTCTTGGGTATAAGAAGGACAACCTGATTAAAATTCCGATTGAGGGTAAAGTTGAGACCTCACTGGATGCATTCTTGAATGAAGTAAAAAACATTCCGGGTGTTCTTGATGCTTCCAGTATGGGCCATAGTTTGCTAGGACGTAATAACAACACCAGCGGACTTACCTGGGAGGGGAAGAATCCGGATGACCTGATCTTATTTGAAAATGTCAGGGTTAATTATGATTTGCTCGAAACGCTTGGTGTGCAATTGGCTGAAGGTCGTTTTTTTTCAAGAGATTATGGCGCAGATACAGCAAAAATCATTTTCAATGAAGCTGCTATAAAGGTAATGAACCTTGAAGATCCTATCGGCAAAGTAATCAGGCTGTGGGGGCAGTATGATCTGGAAATTATTGGTGTGGTGAAGGATTTTCATTTTTCGTCACTGCACGAACAGGTTAACCCTTTGTTTTTTGTACTCAATCCAGGCAGTACATGGAATGTTATGATAAGAATTGAAGGAGGTAGAGAGAAAGAGGTTATAGCATCGCTAACACAATTTTATTCATCGTTTAATCCGGGTTTTACTTTCGATTATCGTTTTCAGGATGCGGACTATGCACGATTATATAAATCAGAAAGGCGTGTAGCTTCCTTATCCGGATACTTTGCCGGATTTGCCGTACTTATTTCTTGCCTGGGTTTATTTGGGCTGGCCGCCTTCACAGCAGAGCGCAGACAAAAAGAAATAGGTATACGAAAGGCTTTAGGATCTTCCTCAACAAATATTGTACTGCTCTTATCTGGCGATTTCACCCGAATGGTGTTGACTTCGATAGTGCTTGCCCTTCCTGTAAGCTACTGGTTGCTGTCCAAATGGCTGGAGCAATTTGCCTTTCATATTGAACTCGAAGTCTGGTATTTCCTGGCAGCGGGGTTAACAGCATTGGTGGTGGCATGGATGACAGTAGCATCACAAGCTATAAAAGCATCTTTAGTTAATCCGGTTAATAGTTTAAGAACGGAATAAGTTACAATAACTCAGTGTCCAGTTTTCGCGCTACATAGGTCTGTTCAGGTTCTCCAAGTGTAGTAGTCCGCTGTTTTAGTTCAGCTGTTGAAACGGCAATAGTTTCTATTTCTTTACACAAAAAACCATGCTCTGTAATGTGTAATAGCGAATCGTAAGGGCCACTTTTTGAAATCAACTTTACCATGATAGGTGCCGATTCAACAGTAATAAAGAGTAAGACAATAAAGAAATTCGCCCACCAGATGGCTGAACTTTGTGCTGTTAGTCTGCTAAGGGCTTCCAGTCGGGCGGCCGGACCATTGCGTTTGGACTTCACTAACGCGTTGACCTCTGTCATCATTGCTGAGTCCAGTGCAGCTAGTTGACTCTCCAGCAAAGCGATTCTTTGTTGGTTTATTCTGATGAGCGCAGTCAGTTCATTTTCAGCCCTCTCAGCATCGGTCTTTTTTAGTTTATAAATCGGACCCAGATTTCTTTGCTTGCTTCCACCTGTTCCATCAGCTTCTTGCTGCGCTAAGCGTACCAATTCATCACGTTGTAATTGTTTATCAGTTATTTCATTCTTCAGCACAATAACATCTTGTCTTATTTGAAGTATGGCAGGCTCAAAGCGAAGTTTGGTTTCAGCTTCCTGCCGCGCATACACTTGTTGCTCCATTACTATCAACTTAGGTTCAATTTCCTTTTCAAAGATTTTTAACTCCAGAGGCTTGGCAATAACGAGTGATATGATAATGGCAAGTGCAAGTCGTGGGGAAGCAGAAACAAGTTCACGCCAAAAGTGGGAGTCTTTGCGCATGCTTGAAACAATGTATCTGTCTAAATTGAAAATCAATAAACCCCAGGTAATGCCCAGAAGTACCGCAACAACATAGCTATCGAATACGGTAAATAGGGCATAAGCAGCAGCTAGCGCTGCAAAAAGCCCGGTAAAAAATATAGTGGCACCAATGCCAACATATTTATTATGATCAGTTGGACAATCTTTTAGTACATCCCGGTCTGCTCCGGAAGCAAACAGGAAAAAGGATGAGACTTTGTGCATGCAAAAGTAACGCTGGTGTTATACAGGAATTATAGCCTTTGCCCAATAAATATGCCATGAGGAAAACATGCAATATTTATCGACAATGGAAACACGTGCTTAACCTGTATGTGCAGAAATGAACAGTAGTGTTCGATAATCAGGAGGAATTACTATTGGGTAACTGATTTATCCTTCCCGAGTGAAATTTTATAGTTGTCGGGCGTCCCCGTTAATTTCAGATTAATAAACCTTACCTTTTTTGAAGCATCCCGGTATTGAATTTCATCTTCTTTCTCCGGATCCTTATCCCTCTTTCCAAATATCTTTTGCATGCCAACTTGGGTTACAAGTTTTAAAGGAATGCTCAGGTAGTATTCCATATTCATGTTTATATCCTGCTTTCCGGATATTTCAATAAAGCCTAATGTTGAATTGATTGTCATTTTGGGAATGGTAAGAACGCCCTTATTAATATCAAACTGATTGCGAAGGGTGTCAAATAAAACGCGACTCAAATTCTTGTCTTTAAAGTAGTCAGATAGTGCATCTAACGCAGCATAACGCTCCAATCTTCCCTGAATAACTTCTACATCCAATTTAATTTCTGAGTCATCAATAATCGGAACCATATCGGCATGGACATGTATCTTTCCGGTTAACGTTCCGCTGATCTTGCCATGTAGATTTTCAGAAATCAGGTGATCCTGCCCGAAGTTTTCAAATTTGAATAGTAATTTATCCAGGTCCACGTTTTTTATTCGCATATCCGGACTTAGATAAATTTTATTCCTGTCAGATCCATTAAAATAACCCTTCATGGATATTGCACCTCCTGCAGCACGTAAGGATAGTGTGTCAATAAAAATAAAGTGATCTTCTTGTGTTCGGGCTCGTCCATAGAAATCATCTATCAGGTAACGGTGATAGTTAAGATGCTTAATGTTAAAATCAAAAGTCATATCCGTAAAGGGAAGATCATAGATGTTGAACACGGCTTCATGATCTTCAGGAGTTAGCTGTTTACCCGGGGGTGGGGGATTATAATTGAATAGTTCATCAAAATCGAGATGCGTTGACTGAAGTGAAAAGTGATTGTCCTTTTTTCTAATGGTTTTATCCTGACCTAAGTAGTAATTCAGGTTAGCCAAAAATTCACTTTTACCAACCTTACCACTCAAATTTTCAACCACCAGGTGTTCATCTTCATAATGAATTCTTCCCTTAAATTTCTCAAAGCGCATGGGGTGTATTTTCATCTGTGCTTCAAGTTTATCGATATAGATATCGGAGGATTTCAGTCCTTTGTTAAAATGCAGGTCGGCCTGTCCGTGGATTTTCAGATTTTTAAATTCTTCGTGTCGGTAATCTTCCGGCACATAGTTTTCTCCACCATACGAAAACAAATCTTCCAATTGCAGCAAATTAGAGGTAAGATTGAATTCCACTTTTGTATCGCCCAACGGCTGCTGTAAAAACCATAAATCGTAATGATTGAGCTTTCCATTAAAATGGAAATCACTCTTGTCGATCATGCCAGTAAAATTGATGATCCGGAAATTCTCGTCATCGATAAAAACATCAGCATGAAAGTCGTGAAGGGTGTGAGGGTAATGCGTGAGTTTGGCATAGAAGTCCTCAATAAAAAATTCGCCCACCGGTAAATTGGGTGATTCAGTAAAGGCACGGGCTGAGCTGTTGAATTTGAATTTCATGCTCATGTCTTTAATCAGCTCATTCACGGGTTTCCGTTTCAGTGTATCACCAGAAGTAAGTTCTTTCACATCCAACATCGATGACTTAATGAATAGTGAGGCACTTACCGGATCGGCTGTATGGTGTAAAATGGCTGGCAGGTCACTAATGTTTGCCTGAATATTTAAATCTGAATTTCCAACTTTAATCCGAAAGTGATCAATGGTAGCTTCGTGACCATCCATGGAAGCCTTTATATCAATATCACTAAAGGGCAGATGAAAGGCTGTTGTTCTGAAACCAAGCTTTTTCACTTCCAATTCGGTGAAATAAGACTCATTAAGTTTCTCAATACTTTTTTCCGGATTTGCCAAATCCACAATGTCATGAAAGTTCATGGTGAGCGCTACATGGCCTTTCAAATCCTGTAGGTCAGTTATATTGAGAAAATCAGCAAGGAAATCCAACTCAAACTCTGACCGAATTTGCATATCAATTTCAGGTGACTCAAAATTCTTCACCACTAAACTTCCACTAAATGTACCTGCTTCCGGTCGTGCACTAAAATCCATTAGGCCAAACTCCATGGTTGATACTTTTCCAGATTCACCGGTAGTAAAGTAGCCTTTGAAAAACAAGTCGTCAAGCCGCTTGCTTGAGCGCTTATTACTAAAGAAGGCCTCTGCACAACCAAACTCAGCCAATACGGTGGGGTTGTTACCGTTAATAGTTTTACCCTTAATAGATGCCTTAAAAAATATTTTTCCTGCATTTTCATAGCGCTGAAAAACGGGAGTGATCTCAGCAGGGGCAAAGGCTAAAAACAGATCGAAGTTTGGCTTTTGGCCTTCAATTGCAATGTCAACGTACAGATCGTCATCGAAGTCTGCCTGACCGTACATTTTGAACTTTGCATTTTCAAGTTGAACCTCGGATGGTTTAATGGTCAGTATTTTTTCGTTCTCTACATAATCAAGCTGAGTGCTTAGCTGAAAGTGCTTCTGCTTAACAAATGTGGTGTCACCAGCCTTAATAACAGTTAATTCAAACTTGCTATCAACACCAACCATTATCCGGTCAGGGCTTGTTTTGAATTTTGATTTGGCGCTCGTGATAAACACATCCAGTAATACATTACTTTCTTCATTAAATTTTAATAAATCAATATTCTGCAGCTGAATGGTTTTGATGTCCATGGCGAAGCTGTCCTCAGCTTCTTTGCTTTCTTTAGTGCTTGAGAGGGCGTTTGTAATGTTAAAACTTCCATCAGCAAATTGAGTGAGTTTAATAAATCCCTTTGAGAGCTTCAATGAGCGAATTTCCAGAGTGCCACGAAGAAGGGTCCAGATATCAAAGCCAAGGTAAACATCGGCTACATCCAGTAAAGGGTCACCATTTTTGATTTTATCTTCGTATATTTTTACATGGTCAAGGTCGATGGACACGTATGGAAAATTGGCAAAAGGTGAGATGTGGCTGTCCTGAATTTCAAGGGTTCCCCTGAATTCTTCATTAACGGTGGTTAACAAGTGCTGAACGATGGCATCTTGTTTTAAGAAGAGAATTGCCGTAAGCGTGGAAAATAGTAGTACGGGTGTAAGCACTACGAATAGTAAGATTCGCTTCCAGAATTTTTTGCTTTGGATTATGCTCATTTTCATACCCTGCTATGCCTTGAAAATTTGGATAAAAATAATGAAGTATAGGGCTCTGGCAAATCACTCGGTGCGAGTTTGAAGAGTAAGTCAAATCGTTACCAGAAATGTGTTGGCGGTATCAATAAAGTTGCAATTCGGCAAACAAGGATTCTAACTCCGCTCTTGTTTTGTTCAGCTTGGCCTCTAGCTTTTTAAACATCGTTTCCCGCTCGTCAACTTCAAAGTTAAAATCCTCATCGTTGAGTATCGGAAAACGTTGCTTCAACATTATTTTTTGTTCTCGCCAACTTCTTACAATATTCATAGATGTAAAAGTAGACAATTGAAGGAGGATTTAGTAGGCTTATATCATATTCTTACAAACAGAAAATTGAATCCCTCACTTAGTCTACTGGTTTTTTGTCCAACCTGGTCCACGCACAACCTGTCCGGGTTTCGCACCTGTGTGCTCGCCATCTTTCAATACCTGAATGCCGTTTACAAAAACGTGAACCATTCCCGTGCTGTATTGGTGAGGCTTTTCAAAAGTTGAATGATCCTGAATTTTTGCAGGATCAAATATGGTAATGTCAGCAAAGTAGCCAGGCTCAAGGATGCCGCGCTTTTCAATTTTTAAGTTGGATGCCGGCAATGATGTTAATTTTCGAATAGCTTCCTGTAGTGTAATAACCTTTTCATCGCGAACGTATTTACCCAATAAACGGGAAAAGTTTCCATATGCACGGGGGTGGGTATTGTATTTTAAGAAGTATCCTTCAGTAGCCGGGGCTTCAGCATCTGAGCCAAAACTCATGTAGGGCAGAGCGATCTGCCGCTTCACGTTTTCTTCATTCATTAAAAAATAAACCGTGCCTACACGTGTACTGTCAGCACAGACCAAATCCATGGCGGTTTCTTCCACACTCTTTCCATGAATTTCTGCAACCTCCTTCAGGGTCATGCCTGTATAGTGCTTAAGCGAGTCATTTGTAAAGCCTACCAACAGTACATTTGATGGATCACCCGCCAGCAATAACAGGTTCTCCCAACTGTCGGAGGGCTGACGCATTTCAATCAAAGCTTTATTACGGGTTTTAGGATCCCGCATCCGGGCTATCCATTGGTTAATACCACCTTCCTGCAGCCAGGTAGGCATGGAAGCATCTAACCCGGTAGCACCAGCGGTGTAGGTATACATATCCGTGGTTATGTGTACCCCTTCATTTCTTGCTGTTTCAATCATGCTAATGACCGAATCAATTTTATTCCAATTGCGTTGGCCGGCAAATTTCAAGTGATAAATCTCAGCAGGAATGTTGGCTTCACGCGCAATGCGTATAGTTTCATTTACAGCTGAAAAGATATTGTCACCTTCGCTACGCATATGGGTAATATACATGCCACCATAATCCGATGCGGTTTTACACAACTCAATAAGTTCTTCTGTAGACGAGTAACTGGCAGGAGCATAAATCAGGCTTGAACCAATACCCAGCGCACCTTCTTCCATGGCTTGTTTAACCAATGCACGCATGCGTTCAAGCTCTTCTGGTGTGGGGTGACGATTGGCGTAACCCAGTTCATGTATACGTAATGTTGTAGCGCCTGCAAAAGAAGCCACATTTACTGAAGTGCCTTTGCGTTCAAGAAACTCCAGGTATTCGCCCAAGGTTGTCCAGTTTACTTCATAGTTGAGACCCGCCCGTTTAATATCCTTCCCCATCTCTTCCTTCATCGCGTCATTGAGCGGTCCCATCGACATACCTTCTCCCATTACTTCCAGGGTAACACCCTGGCGTATGTCTGATTGGGCATTTCCATCAATAATGAGGGATTCTGTGGCCCAGCTCAACATGTTTATGAAACCGGGTGCTATGGCTAAACCTCTTGCATCAATTTCTGTTATGGCTTTAGCTTTTCTTAGATCACCAATAAATGAAATGGAATTTCCACTGATTCCAACATCAGCCACAAAGGGCTCATTGCCTGAGCCATTATAGATAATGCCACTGCGAATAATTACATCATACTCGGGTTTCGTGTTGCAGGTGGTTAAGAAAAAAATAATACCAATGCCGATAAGAAGATTTTTCATAGCGTTTATTTTAGCAGGGTGGAAGGTACAACTTTGCCGTAATCCTATTGAATTAAATTATACAACAAACTAGCTGAATTTTGATCAGGAGGTCGATAAATAAAGTTAAAGGGGTACTGCTAAAAGCCTTAAAGCAAGGAACCACTCCACGCAAATTGGCCATAACTTGTGCTTTAGGCGTTGTGCTGTCTGTTTTTCCAGTTTATGGAGGAACAACGTTGTTGTGTTTTGTTGCTGCCATTGTATTTCGTTTAAACGTTGTTGTAATACAGGCTGTAAACTATGCATTCACGCCTGTTCAACTACTTTTGATTTTCCCCTTTATGCAGGTTGGCATAACCTTGTTTCAACTTCCGGTAAAGTCCCTTCAGTATGCTGAACTCGTTGTTCGGTTTAAAGATGACTTCAGTGCTGTTGCTTCAGAGCTTTGGGACGTAACGATTAGCGGCATAGCAGTGTGGTTGCTTTCTGCCATCCCGGTTTTTTACATTCTTTTTTACGTGTTTTACTTTCTCTTTTCAAGGTGGAATGCCAAAACAAATATCGAGTAATTCGAAACTTTTGATCAACAATAACGTTATAATAGTATTACTATCATATTCGAGAGTATGCATATCAAACGGCTGTTTTATCTCGTTTTTGCAATATTATTCCTTATTGCTGATATACAGGCGAATACAGTTGTATGCTTAAATGAAACTTACGAGCAGGAAGCTTTTGATTTTTCGCGTACCAGGAATTTTGCAGTTACCCGAGTAGAGGTACAGAAGCCATTGACCTCTTTTCTCACAGATACCTTTTGTTGCAAACCCGAGCGATTAGAAAAGGGTAATTTCATTATCAACCAGAACGTAAAATCCGTTCAATCCCTCACCATTCTTTACCGGGTTTTTAGACTTTGACCACACGATTAATCGATCTTACCACTGATAATCGGGCAGCTTATGTCCCCATCCAGTGGACGTCTATTACTTTTTAATCGAACAATCCTAATAACTAATTTATGATGACTGCAAATAACTTGCTGAAGGGCATGCTGTGTGTGATAGGCATAATTATAACATTTTTGGTTACTGCACAACCGGCAAAAAATTATACTTCGTTGGAGCATGCCTTGTTCTTTACTGATAGTGTACAATGGTTATCGTTACGCAACAAAGGGCTTACCGAAATACCAGATGAACTATTTGCTTTGCACAATACCCGGTATCTCGACTTAGGCCTGAATCCGATAAAGGTGATTTCAGGTAAAATTGAAAATTTAGATAAGCTCTTTTATTTGGATTTGTCGAATAGCGAGCTTTCGCAGTTACCTGAGGAGATAAAGTCTTTATCCTTTCTTCGGTACGTTTATTTACGTTACAACAAGCCAACAAATCTGGATCGTGACTTCCAATTACTGGCTCAACTGCCTAACCTAAAGGCTTTGCATTTAAAAATACCGGGCCTTGAGGAATTGCCCGAATCGGTAGGTCAATTAGCGCATGTTGAGTACCTGGAATTATCTGATACGCATATTAAGAGCCTGCCAGAATCGTTTGCTGAATTGAAAAATCTCAATGTGCTCTATGTAAACAACGATATGCGCTTTGATATCCTTAACAACATTCGTGTGCTGGCGAGGTTGCCTAAGTTATCCGAACTGCATCTTGAGGGTGATCAATTCACCAAATTACCTTCTACAATCAACCAGTTGCGATCGTTGGAGTATCTGTATCTGAATAATAATAGACTAAAAGAATTGCCTCCTGAAATTCAAGATTTGAAAAAGCTGCGTTATATCGATGTAAGCAACAACGATATTCCCAACCTGTTGCTTGATCAATATCGTGATCAATATGCACCAACGTTGCGTATTCGATTCTAATTTTTTAACCATAAAACTTATCCGATTATGAAAACATCAATGTTAGAATACTGCAAACAGATTCTTCAACGCGTAACCTTTGACAAGAGACTTTGGACTAAGGAGTATCGAAAATCTCTGCAATGGCTAACGGTTAGTGAATCCAAGCAATTGCGTGAATGGGTACGTTCATCTAAACATCAAATGAGCCGGTTATGAATTTTCCGATGGACTATACAACTTTATATTGGGTTGCATTTAATGTATTTGTACTGATCATGCTCATTTTAGACCTGGGCGTTTTTCACCGAAAGACCAGGACTATAGGCGTTCGTGAGGCACTGGGCTGGACATTCTTTTGGATTGTGCTGGCCTTGCTGTTTAACATGGTAGTTTATTATCAGTTTGGACAGCAACGCGCTGTTGAATTTTTCACTGGTTACCTGATTGAAAAATCACTCAGTGTTGACAATATCTTTGTCATGCTGATTATATTCTCCTATTTCAATGTGCCTCAGCATTATCAGCATAAAGTTTTGTTTTGGGGAATATTAGGTGCATTGGTCTTTCGTATCATTTTTATTGTTGCGGGTATTGAGCTGATTACCCGTTTTCATTGGCTTATTTATTTATTCGGGGCATTTCTGGTTTACACGGGATTCAAATTGTTATCTTCTACGGATGATAAAATTGAACCGGAGAAGAATCCCGTTCTACGTTTTGTACGAAAGGTAGTACCGGTAACCGGTTCTTATCATAATGATAAATTCTTTACGCGAATTGATGGGCGCTTATGGGCTACACCGTTATTTTTAGTAGTCATGGTTATTGAAGCAACCGATGTGGTTTTTGCGGTAGATTCAATACCGGCTATCCTGGCAATATCCAATGACTCATTTATCATTTACACCTCCAATGTGTTTGCTATTCTAGGGTTGCGTTCTTTATATTTTGCAATGGCGGGCATACAACAGTATTTCAGTTATCTGAAATATGGATTGTCGATTATACTTGTGTTTGTAGGAGGTAAGATGTTGTTAAGTGATCTCTTCCAAATACCAGTAGAAGTTTCCCTGCTGGTTATTTTGTCCATCTTGAGTGTTACGATTGCACTTTCATGGATTGTACCAAAAAGGTTAGGTCCCATAACTGTTGATGATGAACGAACCAGTGAAGCCGGCCCTACGCCATAACTTACCGATTAATAATAAAAGGGAGAGCATTGCCCTCCCTTTTATTATTCCATCAGTCTATGGAGTTACCTCGATTACCTGATCTGTTTTTATCAGCGCCATCTGTAGAACGGTTACGTCCGGAGTTAACATCAGGTCTGGCCTCACGCTTAGGTACAGTTCTGTTTGTATTCACTTCGCCCGATCTTCCCTTTGAGCCGTCATTTCGGGGTTGCGCTACTGGATTGCGTTGTCCATTATCAGGCCTGCTGCGCACATCTGGTTTACTAACAGGAGCCGAGTCATTTCTCCTGTTGTTTATAGTTGATTTCTCTTGATGATGAGGCCGGTTGTTAACCGATGGAGATGGTTTTGAGTTTCCATGATCATCACCATACGATGTGCGTTGACGAACCGGTGCAGTTCTATTCATATTGTTATCCTGTCGGTTGTTAGAACGATTATCGTACTGACTTCTTCCAGAGCGCCCATCGTCATACCGGCTTCTGTTTGTCCTATCTTCAGCATAGGATCTGTTTCGCCCATTCCGATCGTCACTGTAGCTGGCTCTTCTATTGTGATCATCCCTATGTACTGAGCGGTAGCTTGCAATCTGGCTGTGATGCCTGTTATAAACCACTACCGATGTTGTTCTGTACGGACGGTATATCCGGTGCGCATATACAATTCTGGGAGTATGGCATACCGTGTAATAAGGTCGGTAAGGTTGCCACCAGCCATAGTACTCGTAGTATGTAACTGGCCTCCAACTGCTCCACCAAATCGGTCTTCTGTGCCATGACCAAGGAGAAACCCAGGTAGAATAGTAAGGACTGTAAACATATTGAACAGAAGGCCATGTCCAAACATTCACAACATTTCGTGCCGTACTAGTGCCAGCGTTTATTCGAACCTCTTCCGTAGGTTCAATAATCGTTTCTATGCCATAAATATCTTCATCACCGGTAATGTGAAGCACAGCCTTGCCATTAGCTAATTTTTCCAATGCAATAACGGCTACATCCTGACTTTCGGTTGGCGATACAATAGCCTGAAGGGTAAACGTGTGCACATTACCTTCATTTCTATTGATCACACGGATGTAATCAGTCTCACCGTCTCCGTTAAGATCCAGATTGTTTACCTTCGAATTCGAAGAATTGAGGAGTCGTTCAAATTCCTCCGGTGAGGATGACTTCTTGAATAGTTCCAAAGCGCCCTCCAGAGAGAAATAATCACCTGGTACCTCAATCCGATTCTGTTGACCTGATACTGCTATCGCTCCACTCATCACGAATACCAACGACAGTACATTTAACCTAAGCGTTTTCATAGCATTAATGGTTTATTGTACCTGTAGTGATACAAACAGCGCGCCAAATGGTGTTTTAATGGCAAAAGAAAATCAAGAAATATCCGAACCAAAAAATTTCAATTCCGTAGGAGAGGAAAATCAGATTATGATTATAAAATAAAAAACTATCTGCAAGGGCTCAGATACTATACAGTGCGCTAAACCCTCTCAATAATGGTTGCATAACCTTGCCCGAGGCCAACACACAGGGTGCTTAATGCATACTTCTTTTTTTGTTGTTGAAGTTCAACGGCAGCAGTAAGTAAAATACGAGCGCCCGACATCCCCAACGGATGCCCTAATGCAATTGCACCACCATTTGGATTGATACGTGGGTCATCATCAGTCAAGCCCCATGAGCGGATGCATGCCAGACTTTGAGCTGCGAATGCTTCGTTCAGTTCAATCACATCCATATCATTCATGGTTAGGCCGGTCTTTGCGAGAGCTTTGTTGGAAGCTTCTACCGGGCCAATGCCCATAATGCGTGGCTCAACACCAACCACCTGTGAGGAGACTATACGTGCCATGGGTTTAAGAGAATATTTTTTCACAGCATCTTCTGAAGCAATCAACAACGCACATGCTCCATCATTTAATCCGGAAGAATTACCGGCTGTTACTGTTCCATTTTCGCGAAAAGCCGGTTTCAGATTAGCCAATGCTTCAAGTGTTGTATCAGGTTTTATAAATTCGTCTTCTGAAAAGAAAAGCGGAGAACCTTTTCGTTGCGGAATTTCTACAGCAAAAATTTCCTGAGCCAATCGTTTAGTATCTCGTGCCTTCGCTGCCTTTTGTTGGCTTCGTAAGGCAAATAAATCCTGATCGCTGCGGGAAATGCGTTGCATGTCCACCAGGTTTTCAGCAGTTTCGCCCATGGCTTCAGTGCCGTAAAGCTTCTTCATTAAAGGATTAACAAAGCGCCACCCAAAACTGCTATCGTAAAGTTTGGCATCGCTGCCATAGGGTAATGAAGTTTTTGAAAGTACAAACGGGCTACGGGTCATGTGTTCGACACCACCTGCAATAAACACATCGCCATCACCTGCTTTTATTGCGCGGTTGGCATGAATTACAGCCGACATACCGGAGGAGCATAAGCGATTGATGGTTTCGCCCGGCACAGCAACAGGCAGACCTGCCAGCAGCGAAGCCATGCGTGCAACATTTCGATTGTCTTCACCAGCCTGGTTACTGCAGCCAAGAATTACATCGTCAATTAATGAAGGATTAATACCCGGAAGCCTGGCCACTAAAGCTTTTATAGTCATGGCTGCCAGGTCATCAGCGCGAACATCTGACAATCCGCCTCTAAACCTGGCGATAGGGGTACGTACCCCTTCGATAATAAAAGCATCTTTCAGCTTACTCATAAACGCCCTTGTTATTAATTAGGAATTTTAGCCTAAAGCTATGTATAAAAAGAATTTTTCAGCCATAAATTTACCTACATCTTAACAAAGTTTGCTTTGCGAAAAAGTGAAGTGAAATCAGTAGATTACAACTGAAATGATGAATGAATTGACGCATGTTAGATATTGTAATTGAAAGTCGTAAGGCATCATTAGCCCCCGGTACGGAGGTTAAAAGAATTCTTCCATTCCGCCAGAAGCGCATGGTTGGACCATTTATTTTTATGGATCATGCGGGGCCGGTTCATGTGCAACCCACCGAAGCATCGAACATGGATGTATTACCTCACCCGCACATCGGTTTATCAACAGTAAGTTATCTGTTTGGCGGCAAAGTAATGCACCGCGATAGTCTGGGAGTTGAGCAAATGATTGAACCGGGCGAGGTAAACTGGATGACAGCTGGCCGTGGCATTGCGCATTCCGAACGTTTTGAAGATCCCAAAGTATTGACAGGAGGGGAGTTGGAAATGATCCAGACCTGGGTAGCCTTGCCTGAGAAAGATGAAGAAGCAGATCCTGCTTTTACAAACTATAAACCCGAAGTATTACCCGTTTTTACAGATACCGGTGTATGGATGCGATTGATTGCCGGAAATGCATACGGCCTAAAGAGTAATGTGAAAACTCACTCACCATTGTTTTATTTGCACGCCACACTTGAACAAGAGGCAAGGTTTGGTCTGCCGAAAGAGCATTCGGAACGAGGCGTTTATATAGCTAAAGGAAGCCTGGAAGTTTCAGGAAGAACCTATTCCGCAGGGCAGTTACTGGTATTCAAGAAAGGTATCGATCCAGTTCTCATAGCAAAAGAACCCAGTACGCTTATGTTATTAGGTGGTGAGCCTTTAGGCGAACGTTTTATCTGGTGGAATTTTGTTTCCTCGCGCAAAGCGCGAATAGAGCAAGCCAAGGAAGATTGGAAGCAGGGCAGGATTATACTGCCCCCAACCGATAACCATGAATTTGTACCCCTTCCGGAAGATAAATCCAAGCCAGCCGGAAGCCCTTCACCGGGGTTGCTCTCGTAATAGTTTAAAGTACTTAAGTGCTAACGAAATAAATGAACGGTTCCCCGCTTGGTTATTGGTTCATTCCGACACCCCGGATACTGGACAGTCCAAAAATAAATACCTGATGCGGCATCGCCACCATCCCATCCTTTGTAGCCGTCTCCAATAAAGATTGTCTTACCATAACGGTTAATGATTTGAAGTGATAATTCCGTTACTTCACCAGTGGCCCGAAAAACTTGATTAAAGATGTCTCCGTTGGGGGTAAAGATATTCGGCACAAACACACTATCGGAAGGATAAACCACAACATGCCTTGGTTCCGTTTCAAAAACACAGGCGTTCTTATTTACCCGGGCGTAGTAATATCCTGTTTTGAACGTGTGAACTTCCGATGATTGTTGATTAAGTACCTCGGTTAACGCCTTGTCATTTTCGTAATAAAACCACGTTGAGCTCCCTCCGGTTGGTAGCTGCAAATAGAGATAAAATTCTTCGTGAGCGCATACTTCAAAAGGTCCGCCCGAAGGCAATACCATAGCTGAAAATGTATCGGTTATGCTAACTGTTGAAGAAACAGATTCACATGTTGCATGCTTTACCTTTACTCTGTAGCTGCCGTGTTCCGTTACATTTACTGTTAAACCGCCAGATTGGTAAGTTGTAAAATAATTTTCATGGGCTCGCTTCAGTTCCCATTCGCTTTCAAAATTTGCAGGAGGTGTTCCCGCGATGCCAAGCGTAACAATTCCGTCATCGCACAAATGACCACTAAATCTATTTATAGCAGGTACAAAACTATTGATCACCGGTACTGAGATAAGTTGTTGATAAACACATCCAAGGGGAGAGGTGTAGCGGTACGTCAATACATAACTGCCTGCGGAAAGTGTAAGCGAAGAGAAAGTGTTTCCGCTAACACCCATTCCTGACCAGGTACCTCCGGAAGGAGAAGCTGCAAGCGGAATGGGTATAGGAGAGGCAGCACAAGCTTGTCCAGGTTCATCTATAGTAATTGCAATATTCTCATCCTGAATTTTAATTATCGGAGATAACACCGAACATGCTCCATTTGATACCATCACTTGATATTCACCTCTTTGTGTCGCTTGCATTTCCGGTGTTCTTATTTCCAAAGATGTAAATGCTTGTGAGGTGTTGGCGCGATAGAACCAGAGATAAAATGTATTGCTTTGTGGTATTACGAGTAATGTTTGGTTTACCGGTGAGTCTTTACAAACAAATATTTCCGTTCCATGCTGGAGTATAGGCACCGGAGCCGGTAAAATGCGCAAACGAAGTTTTCCGGTATAGGTGCAACTTGGCGTTATGTATTCGTACTCATGATTCCCTACGCCTGCCAAATTCAAATCAAGTTGACCGGTTTGGGCATTCACGATACCAGGACCTGACCAGGTTCCTCCAAACGGATAACCAAAGAGTGTGCGTGTACCTTCGGTAACGCAAACCGGAGGGATTAATTTTACAATAGGTGGTGGTGGTATAACATAGACTGAGCCTGACAATTGTCCGGTTGAAATATCTTCAATAGGGGCTCCCACAAAAAAATCAGATCTATCAATGTACACGGAAAACCCGAAATAATCCTTTTCAAATGAATCACCGGTGAAGTCCATTAGGGGAATTACGTTTTCCCAGTAATAGTCTTCCGCTTGAAAAATGTATGCCCTTCCTGGTTTGTTCCTTGGGGTGTCATTCTTGTTATAGTCTGAACCTATAGCGCCAATAATAACGGTATTGTAAAATGCACTTATTGATGCGCCAAAAAGTTCACGTTCTTCTTTTACCCGGGGAACAAGCTTTACCGTTTCAGTTCGTGATGACCAAGGTTCATCAGGATCTTTTACATAAACATATACAGCACCTACATCCCATGTACTGCCATAATCACGTAAAGGTGCGCCAATAAATATTGTATTGTCGTGTATGGCCACTGAGTGCCCGAAAAGTGATCCGTTAGTTATCCAGTGCGTAAAATCCGGTGAGATCTGCATCGGCTCAGGGTCGGATGGATAAAGGATGTGGCGAATCTCCCAGAATCCTTCATTATTTATTTCCAATATATTTCCACCAATCACCATCAGGTCATCGGAAATGGCCACCGCCATTGTATTAGATTTTGAAAGTGTAATTCCACCCTCAACTACCTGGTGATATTGCCATTGTTGTCCATCATACTTGAATATGGCCAGCATGATACGGGCTGGGCTATTTTGAATGTATGGTATGGCGAGCCACTCTCCATGTATTGCCAGGTTATCGCCAAACTGGTAAACTGTCAGAAATTCCGGTAAGGTAATTTCCTGCATAAGTTCAAAAATTGACCAATGCTCATCCAACTTTTTGTAAACAAAAACCTTACCATGAGGCTCATGCCCATAAGCCCCTACGGCTAGTAATTCTTCACCATCAGTAGCTAACGATGTACCAAACACATCGTCATAGAGGCCACCAAGAGGTGGTTTAATAGTAGTATTGACTTGCCAGGTGTTTCCAGTTTTTCGGTAACCGTAAACAATACCAGCGCTTGCTTTAACGGTACCATCGTAAGGTGCGCTAACAAACAGATAATTATTAAAGCCGATAATATTTCTTCCGAATAAATGTCCGGCTGTACTTTTTCTATTCGACTGAAGGATTGAACTTTCCCATAAATTATCCTCCTGGCGGGAGAAAACCTGTAAGGCGTTTGCTACATTTTCGTTTTCGGAAGAAATAAAACCAATTGCTGCGTGAGTTGCAGCAGGATTTACTGTATGGACGATGCCATAGTTATTTGGCAGACCTTGCTGAGGTGCGGGATGGATGTCAATAAATTCTCTTTTTGGGTTGCACCATTCATCCGGATCTCCGAAAAGTTTAATAAAATACCCTTTGCCATTTACATCCCTGCTGGCCGCGAAAATTTCTGTACCATTGGTTGACAGGGTGAGTGGAAATGTGTTCGCCAGTTGAGTGTCTCCCTTAGGGTCGATAAAGCAAGTAGGCGTAGCGTCCTCCCAAAAACCGGAGTCGGGCTTCTTATAATAAATGATACCAAACTTCGGATCATCAGGATAGTCAACGGTTGCAATGGTAAATATCCCGTCCGTTGTGCTTACTACACTAAAAGTGCCGAGAAAGAATGACTCTGCCGCAGTGCCAGAACTGAGTTTAGCTTCAATTTCCAGATTTTGAAAAGTGCCTGAGGGATCATTAAACACATAGAGTATACCATTTGCTGTTGAGGCGATTGGCGCAGCTGTAATGAGCCGCGTTCCTGAAATAGAAATGCCGGCACGCCCGAAATCATGTGTCTCGTCTTCTGGCGAAAAGAGCATTACAGGATCTAATCCGTTGCTCCATTCCTCTGAGGTTTCTTTATGATAGATAAATAGTGCCCCAGAACGTGTTGAAAATTCAGAAAGGTTTAAAAAGAAAACATCAGAAATTACAATGGTTTGTTGGTCAGACGATATTTCTATTGAATTTGCAGACCCATATCCGACACCAAACAATTGTGTTCCTGGATAGGTGAACGTTGCAAGGTGCGTAACACCACTCCAATTTTCATCTGTTTTTTTAAAAACGTACACTTTCCCGCCATACCCTGCGGCTCCTATCAGTAAATAATCTTTTGAGAGTTTGGCTGACACTCCGAATTGCAGGCCATCCAACGGTTCAGGTGGGACAACATAGGCAGTATGTGCCCATTCGTTATCATTCTTTTTGAACAATTGGACCAAGCCTGAAACGCGTCCCAGAGTATCACTATTGGGGATGCCTACCGCCAAAAAATCATCGAATAAAGAAATTGAACGACCAAAATCAAGAGTATAGTCAAAGGAAGGAGAGGGCACCAGTTTGGTGAAATCCGTAAGACATTGTGCATGCAGGTCCCTGACCAGCGCAAAACAAAATAAAAAAATTACTAATAGAAGGCGCATATACCAACGTAGACTCAAAGATATTAAATGGCCACCGCTAAAAAAGCCAAGAAGTTTAAGGCCTAAAGTAAAAAAAACAATGAAATAGTTGTTATACTTTGAATTACAAAGTACTTTTGATACCATTAAACAACAAGGTATATGAAGGCATTATTGAAATTTCCCCAATCCATTTTTGGAGTCGCTCTAATCACCGCACTCATCTTAATGGTACCGCTGGTGGCCATGCAATTTACCAATGAAGTAAACTGGAGTTTTAGCGATTTTATTATTATGGGTATTCTGCTGTTCAGCACCGGACTTGCTTATGTGCTAATAACACGTTTTTCATCAAGCCTCATCAATCGGGCAGCATTTGCCTCGGCAATCGGTTCAACATTTCTGTTGATTTGGGTGAACCTCGCGGTAGGTCTGATCGGTGGGGGCCCAAACCCGGCCAACTTGATGTACATTGGGGTGGTAATGGTTGTATTGATCGGTACCTACCTGTCGCGTTTTACTTTCAAAGGAATGGAGCGCACTATGTTTACTGCAGCATCTTCTGTGGTGTTGGTTGGGATTATCCAATTGCTTTTGGGAATGCAACACTATCCCGGTGCATCCGTTGGAGAAATAATTGGTGTTAATTCCTTTTTTGCCATGTTATATTCAGTGTCGGGTTTATTGTTCCGGTATGTAACAGTGAAAGGAGATTCTGAAAGCAAATAATACACTATTCACTTTTCAACGCTTCTGTAGGATTAGCCTTTGCCGCCACAATGGATTGGTAACCCATCGTTAAAATTGCTAATAGAAAGGTTATGATTCCTGCGCCTGCATAAATCCACCACGTGATCTGACTTCTATAGGCATATTCTTGTAAATACCAGTTGATAGCATACGCGGCAATGGGTACAGCCAACGCAAAGCCGATGAGGATTAGTTTGCTGAAGTCGAGCGATAAAAGCAACACAATGTTTTGTGCTGTTGCCCCCATTACTTTTCGTATACCTATTTCTTTGGTGCGTTGTTCTGCTGTATAAGCGGTGAGGGCAAACAAACCGAGGCAGGCAATGATGATAGCCAATGCTGAAAATGCAGTGAACAATTTACCAACCTTTGCCTCGGTATTGTACAAACTCTCGAAGTTCTCATCTAGAAAACTATAATGAAATGGTTCACCCGGGGCAAGTGCTTTCCATTTCTTTTCAAGAGTGTTGATCACTTCTTGTGTATTGTCGGTTTCGTAACGAAAGGCGATGGATTGACGGCTTGAGCCAAAAAATAATCCGAGAGGGGTGATGTTCTTTCGCAATGATTCAAAATTGAAATCCTTAACTATACCAATTATTTCCCAATGCTCAAGGTGCGATTGATCCTGTGAGCCATCGGCATTTTGACGGAATAAGGAAATCTTTTGGCCAATCGGGCTATCTGGAAATGCAAACCGGGCCACGGCTGTTTCATTAAGAATTACTGCAGAGGAGTCGGAGGGATGATCGGGTGAAAAATTGCGTCCTTCAATAATTTCCAAACCGAGTGTTGGAACGTATTCATAATCAACCACCCACTTTTCTCCATTTAATGAGTTTTCCGGTAGAGGCTGTGATCCGAACTTCCACATAAGTGGTGTATTCCGTGCAGAACCAGGACCGGGGAGATAAGAAGATACCGAACCCGATTTGATCAGGTTATTATCGATCAGTTCATTCCTGATGGCCTCTAACTGTGCACCTACATTTTCAACATCACGCAGCACAACAACCTGCTCTTTGTTAAAGCCCAGTTTTTTGTTGCGCATGTAATCCATTTGCTGATGCAACGCAATAGTACCAATAATGAGGAAGATGGAGATCATGAACTGGAACACTACCAGTCCGCTTCGAAGCGTAGAAGAACCACTGCCTGTTAATTTTCCTTTGAGTACATGGGCTGGCTCAAAAGCTGACAGCACAAAGCCGGGATAAAGTCCAGACAGGATGCCAACCACCAAGGCAGCTGCAAGCAAACCAATACCCAACCAGATATTGGTGATGGGGATCGTCAGGTTCATACCGGTAAGTGTGTTGAACATAGGAAGCAACACAGAGGTTAGTGCCAGAGCCAGCATAAATGCCAGCAGGCTTAGCATAGTAGATTCACCAATAAACTGCAGCGCTAAAAAGAAACGACTTGATCCCATTACTTTGCGAATTCCTATTTCTCGTGCGCGTTTGGCCGACCGTGCTGTGGCAAGGTTCATAAAATTGATACAGGCAATAACCAGTGTGAAAACAGCAATGCCCGTAAAGAGGTATAAATAATCAATATCACCATTGCCTTCCAGTTCATTGCGAAGATTGGAGTGAAGATGAATATCCGTTAATGGCCTTACGCGCAAGGTTAACGTATTACCCTGTGCAATGAAGTTATCCATGAAGGAAGAACCCAATGAAGATTGGGCATTTGGCAATACATACTTTTCAACCATTACCTGTATTTTTTCTTCAAAGGCTTTTACATCCGTACCCGGCCGCAGGAGAAGATAAGTGTTGAAGGGTCCGCCAATCCAGTTTCCGTTTTTTGATTCCGGCAATCCCTCCATCGACAAAAACATCCGGTAATGAAAATGGCTGTTTTCAGGAAGGTCTTTAACAACTCCGGTAATGGTGTATAATGTTTCATTGTCCTTTAGTAATGTTTTGCCGAGTGCATTTTCACCCGGGAAAAATTGTTCGGCACATTTCTCTGTAATCACCATGGAGTGGGGGTCTTTCAACGCTGTAGACGGATCACCATAAATAAATGGAATGGTAAAGATGTTAAACACATCATTATCTGAATAGACAACCCGCCATTCTACAATATTCTCCGCATCGCGTTTAAACTGAAATGAACCGCTGTAGCGGAATCGTGTAGCTGCTTCTACTTCCGGAAAATCGCGCACGAATACTTCGGCCATGGGTGGTGTTACTGCAGCATTATAGGTACGGGTTTCTCCCATATGAAGATCCCAGTCAATACGCACAATCCTGTCGGCATTAACATTGAACCGATCATAGCTTAATTCAAATCGCACAAACAGAAGAATGATCAGGCATACGGTTATGCCAATGGTAAGACCGACAACATTGATAAATGTATAGAAACGGAACTTATAAAAGTTACGCAGGGCAGTGATGAGATAGTTGCCAAACATAGATTTAAAGTATAGTATGCGGTTGAGCACACTCCAAGGCACGTGCCACCGTGCATACTGCAATCAAACTCGAATTTATCAGATTACCAAGTACCAAACCATGATCAAAATCATGCACCAAACGCCCGTTGCCGAACAGATTAAAAAGGGTTGTAATCAAGCAGATATCTTTATAGTATTGAGAAGATCATTTAATCAGTAATTACAATGAACCGAATCATTTTTACAGTATTACTTATTTTTGTTGCAACAATAACCTACGCCCAGGAACTACGCTCGCCCAACAATCAGTTGGTGATGAGCTTTTCACTTGGGGGAAATGGCATACCCACCTATCAACTTTCTTATAAAGGAAAAACCGTTATCAAACCCAGCTCGCTGGGGCTAGAGTTAAAAAATGATTCAAAATCGTTATTGGATGACTTTACCATATCCAGTACTCAAACTTCGTCACATGAATCCTTCTGGGAGCCTGTGTGGGGAGAGGTAAAAAAAATCAGGAATCATTACAATGAGTTGGCCATCACGCTAAACCAAAAGGAAACTAACCGACAATTGATCATCCGCTTTCGACTGTTTGATGACGGTCTTGGATTTCGGTATGAATTTCCTCTTCAGTCAAAATTGGCATACTTTATTATTAAAGAAGAACGAACCCAGTTTGCCATGACGGGCGACCACACCGCATTTTGGATTGCCGGTGATTACGATACGCAGGAATATGATTATACCACTTCTCGTCTTTCCGAAATCCGCAAGTTGAGTAAAAGCGCTGTTACACCCAATGCCTCGCAAACACCATTTTCACCAACCGGTGTGCAGACTGCTTTAATGATGAAAACCGATGATGGACTGTACATAAACCTGCACGAAGCTGCCTTAATCAATTATTCCTGTATGCATCTTAACCTGGATGATACAAATATGATATTACAATCGTGGCTTACACCCGATGCCACTGGCGATAAAGGAAATATACAGGCACCAACACAATCACCTTGGCGCACGATCATGGTAAGTGATGATGCGCGCACCATACTGGCTTCAGCAATGACCTATAACCTGAATGAACCGTGCAAGATTGAAGACACTTCGTGGATTAAACCCATGAAATATATGGGCGTATGGTGGGAGATGATAACCGGAAAGAGTTCATGGTCGTACACTAACGATTTACCGTCTGTACAGTTGGGCATTACAGATTATACCACCGTAAAACCAAATGGTACCCATGGGGCGACCACTGCAAATGTGAAGCGCTATATTGATTTTGCAGCCGAACATGGTTTTGATGGACTGTTGGTAGAGGGTTGGAATATTGGTTGGGAAGATTGGTTTGGAAATGAGAAAGATTATGTATTTGATTTTTTAACTCCGTACCCGGATTTCAATCTGCCTGAAGTTCGTGATTACGCCCGCCAAAAGGGAGTGAAGATGGTGATGCACCACGAAACTTCCGGTTCGACCCGCAATTATGAGCGTCACCTGGACAAGGCTTTTCAGTTTATGAAAGACAATTACTATGATGCCGTGAAAACAGGTTATGTCGGGCCAATCCTTCCGAAGGGATATTACCATTACGATCAATGGACAGTAAATCATTATCAGTATGTGCTTGAAAAAGCTGCCGAGTACAAAATTATGATCAATGCGCATGAGGCAGTGCGACCGACAGGTATCGCGCGCACCTATCCAAACCTTATCGGAAATGAATCTGCCCGCGGTACAGAGTTCCAGGCGTTTGGTGGTTCAAAACCGAACCATGTTACCATCTTGCCCTTTACACGGTTGATTGGTGGTCCTATGGATTACACACCAGGAGTATTTGAAATGGATATCAGTAAGCTTAACCCCAATAACGATTCGCATTGTAATAGCACACTCGCCAACCAGTTGGCCCTGTACGTAACCATGTACAGTCCGTTGCAGATGGCTGCCGACCTTCCTGAAAATTACAGCAGATTTTTAGATGCGTTTCAGTTCATAAAGGATGTAGCAGTAGATTGGGATGACAGCAAGTATCTGGAAGCCGAACCCGGACAATACATTACCGTTGCCCGTAAAGCAAAAGGAAAAAAGGAGTGGTACATTGGTAATGTAAATGGTGAAACGCCACGAACATCGACTGTTTCTTTTGACTTCCTTGAGCGTGACAAGACTTACATTGCTACTATTTATGCCGATGCACCCACTGCACATTACAAATCCAATCCACAGGCTTATACCATCCGAAAAGTTGTTGTAACCAATAAATCAAAACTTTCACAACGTTCGGCTGCGGGTGGTGGATTTGCTATTAGTATTGTAGAGGCAGATAAGACGCAGGTGAAGGGGTTGAAGAAGTTGTAGAAGTGCCAGATGCATAGCTTCGATTTAAGTAATTTCATTAATGAGCAAGTTTTATACTCCTCAACCTCAAAGAGACGTAGGACATGTAACTTAATGGTGGTTAGAACCGTCTCTATGCTTTAAATAACAAATATGAATGAGCAAAAAGATTTAGTTGTTACTGCCCGCATAGCGGGTACATGGTATTTGGTTTTGGCCATTTCAGGAGTAGTCGGTTTTCTTGTCGTGCATCCGCAAATTTTTGTATCCGGTGATATATCAAAAACGGTTGTAAATTTAAGTGAACAAGAAACCCTTGCCCGCCTGCGACTTTTGCTGGAGTTTGCAATTGTGGTTTCACAAGCATTGGCCGCGGTTTATTTTTTTAAGTTGTTTAAGGACATCAACCATTTTGCTTCGTGGGCATTGGCCGCCTGGGGTATGATGAACGCAGGGGCAATCATGATAAGTGCTATAGCAATGGGTGCGGCTATTAACGTTGCAAACGCTGATACGATAGTGGGCGATAAACTTATCATGATTCAGATTTTCGATCAGCTTATTAAAAACTCATGGGGTGTGGGCAGCCTCTTCTTTGGTCTTTGGCTTATTCCTATGGGATATATTATAGTACAATCACAACGGATGCCGGTCTGGCTGGGTAGAGTACTGATACTCGGTGGTGCCGGTTATATCGCCAGTGCCTTTTTGAATTATGCAAGTTTCAAATTTCCAGGAATTGATATGTTAACAATACCAGCAACGGTTGGAGAGTTTTGGATGATTGGCTATTTGTTGCTATTTGGAATACGGCCACAACAATGACAATAACAATAACTGTGGATCATTCCCGATATTCATCATCTTCACACGAAAGAAAAATTTAAAAAAAGGTATTTTGGCGTTATTGTCGCTGGAGTTAGCTTTAATTATCTATTAAAAAAATAACACTATGATACAGCCAAATACAAAGCGCAACACCATCATGTTCTGGGTTTTTACAGTATTGTTTTGCGCCTTCATGATGATGTCAACCATACCCAACATACTTTCCGCGCCCGAGTGGATAGAGGTTTTTAAACAACTGGGATACCCTTTGTACATGTTGCCCTTCATTGGCGTTGCCAAATTGTTGGGCATCATAGCCTTGCTGGTGCCCGGATTCCCCCGCATCAAAGAGTGGGCCTATGCCGGTATGTTTTTTGACTTAACCGGTGCTGTTTATTCCGGCTTGATAACAGGTGGATTTCATCCGCAAATGCTGTTCATGTTGGTACCCTTTGTGTTGGGCGGATTATCGTATGTGTATCACCACAAACGCTTGGCGGTATTGAAATAGACTGCCGTATTGCCTTACTTTGCATAAGTGAATCCAATTCTGGAACTTTAAGCGCATATGTGTAGCGCCTACTTCTATTAGGAACTCAATGATTTGTGACTTTGCATAACAGAACTCGATTTTATTTGCTGAGGCTTGCAGTGATTGGCATCATTCTATTATTAATTTAGAGACAAGGGCTCAAGAGTGTACACTACCAAGTAGAATTTTCCTCCCACAGCTGACCATGCCTTACTTGAACTGTTCGGGTATGCCCTGGATATTGATGGAAATTAAGTGGTAGTAGGAATACTTACTAAAAAAAAGTTAAGGTATTCTCTCATCTGTTATTTGCCTAAAACAAAAGCCCCCTGACATGTCAGGGGGCTTTTGTTGATAAGGCTTTTGCTTAGAATGCAAAACCTAAGTTTAATCCGAAACGTACACCAAATCCGTCAAAAGTGCCCGCGCTAATTTCATCTGTTCCGGCAGTCTGTTCAAATGAAGAATTTACATAGGAAGGGCCGATAAACAGATCAAGTGCCACCTTCTTTTTAAAAATCCATTGCTTACCAACTACTAGTCCACCACCAAAACCTGAAAGCGTACCTGCATTACCAAATTCATCATCCGCATCGAATTTTTGATACCGTACAAATGGTGCAAGGTAAAAACCTTCGGGTGCTTCTGTGTCGCTGAGGTAAATTCGATATTCTGGCGTAATGCCGAATCCTTTAAAACTGCTGCCGTCATCTGTGTATCCGGTGTAAAAAAAACCCAGTTGAAAACTCCCACTCGCATTTATTTTGCGCTCATAAGACATATTAAATGTTCTTACAATCGGGCTGAAAATATTCAATTTGATCACATTGTCTTGGGCCCAGCCAGTGGCAAAAAGTCCGACAATTAATAAAAGGGTAAGTTTAATTTTCTTCATTGTTATTAGGGTTATGGTTATATCTGCTAAGATATTAATTTAATCTGAAACCCGTACATTATCAACTTGCCAAAATTCAATAATTGTAATTAGTAGAAGCCATTTCATGACACAGCCAACTCAAAGCGTACTATCATTTTACACTTGTGCTCTTGCTTTGGTATACTCGAGTGTGTACCATACATTGTAATCGGCACAAAAAATATAACCGTAATTTGGCGTTATTGTCGTTAATGTCGATTCCCGATCTGCCATTGCCTGGTTTGGTCCTGCTGGAAATAAAAACCCCAGTGAAAATGCCATTATGCTGACTGTTGTTGAACCTGGGGACTACCGGGCAGAAGTATCTAAACACTCGTACACGCTGAACACACTAACGGTTTATGTAGGGGCCGTAGCAGACAGCCTTTATGTACCTACCCAATGTCTTTACGCCAAACGGGTAAAGCCATAATGACTTTTTTGAAGTGTGATCCAACGGTATTGAGAATTTTCAATTATCGGTATTTAACCGGCTTGGAAATAAGGTATATGAGACAAACAACCTGGAATTCCAATGGTTGGCCGCAAATGTTAGCCCAGGTGTTTACTTCTGGACAGCAAAGTATTTTACGTGGACTCTTCCGGATGATGGGTTGAAACGATTCAATGTTGAATAAAAAATAGTTATCTTCATATCAGGTAACCGACCCCCTCATGAAAAAGTTGTTGCCTGCTTTCCTTATCCTCTGGTCTGCAACGGCCTACGGACAAGCGTTTGTCACCAGGTGGCAAACTAACCAACCTGGTATAAGCAACAGTAACCAGATCACCATCCCCACCACCGGGGATGGCTACAGCTACAGTATTTACTGGGAGAGTGCATCCAATCCATCCATTAACGGTAATGTCCCAGGGCCGATAACCGGAAATTACACCATTACATTCCCCACTGCGGGGGATTACCGTGTTCATATTACCGGGTCCTTCCCAAGGATCTTTTTTAATGAACCCCTTGGATCTATCCCTCCCCAACCACTGAGCTCTGATGCAAGGAAGATTTATCGTGTTGAACAATGGGGAAGCATTGAGTGGACAAGCATGGCGAACGCCTTCCAGGGCTGCCGTTACCTGAATTTTACCGCAACCGATACACCGGATCTGTCCCGGGTAACAGATATGAGCAATATGTTCAGTGGTGCCATCTCCTTTAACTCCCCCATTGAGTCCTGGGATGTAAGCCATGTAACGGATATGCGTGGAATGTTCAACGGTGCCCTTTCATTTGATCAGCCAATCGGTAGCTGGGATGTGAGCAAGGTAACTAATATGAGTTACATGTTCTGCCTTGCCAGCAACTTCAACCAGCCCATCGGCAATTGGGATGTAGGTAACGTTACTGACATGAGTTGGATGTTCGGCTATCCATATCTGGAGGATAGCCCATATCGTTTCAACCAGCCTATCGGAAACTGGGACGTGAGCAAAGTAACCAACATGAGGGGCCTGTTCGCCAGCGCCAATCAATTCAACCATCCTATCGGAAGCTGGGATGTAAGCAAGGTAACCGATATGAGTTGGATGTTCAGCTTTGCCCTATCATTTGATCAGCCAATCGGTCGTTGGGTTGTGAGTAACATAAAAGATATGAGCCGAATGTTCTCAGATGCCAGGTCATTTAATCAACCCATCGGCAATTGGGATGTAAGCAGCGTCACAGACATGAGTTGGATGTTCGCCAGTGCCAATAATTTCAACCATCCTATTGGAAGCTGGGATGTAAGGAACGTCATGAATATGGCTTATATGTTTTATGGCGCTGTCAACTTCAATCAACCTTTAGGCAACTGGAGGGTGAGTAAAGTTAATGAGATGAATTCGATGTTCAGTGGGGCTTCTGTATTCAATCAGCCTCTGGAACACTGGGATGTGAGCAATGTTATGGGTATGGGCTATATGTTTTTTGCATCGGGCTTCAACCAGCCCATCGGCAATTGGGATGTAAGAAAAGTTACTGATATGGGCAGGATGTTTGGATGGAATTATGAATTCAACCAGCCTTTGGAAAACTGGGATGTAAGTAATGTGACAGACATGAACTGGATGTTCCTAGAGGCAATTTCCTTCAACCAGCCGCTGGGAAACTGGGATGTAAGCAAGGTTACAAATATGGATAACATGTTGACTGCATGCGGCCTTGATATCGCCAACTATGACCAAACCCTGATTGGCTGGGCTACACAAAATGTGAAACGCAATGTACCTCTTGGCGCTGGTGGATTGAAATACTGTGCCGGAGAATCGGCACGAACACACCTAATAACCGCTAACGGTTGGAACATTACAGGCGATTCCAAAAATGTACTTCCATTTCCCCAGTTAACGGTTTCTCAGCCCCTTTGCAGGGACTCAACAGGGACAATCGAAGTCACCATTCAGCGTGATGAAGATATGTACAGCTTTGATGGTGGGTTATCTTTTCAATCCGAGAATATCAAAACAGGACTACAGCCCGGCAACTATTCTGTAATAACTAGAAATGGTTCAGGATGCAGCTCCAATGCTACCCCTGTAGTAATTAACGCACCTCCGGTTCTCGCTGTTCCCACTCTTTCTGGCAGCCCTGTGGTTTGTCCCAATATCATTGAGGTGGATTATAGTGCAAGCATTCCGGAGTACACCTACTCCTGGTTCATTGATGGTGGCGCGCTGAAATCGCAGCAAGACAACACGATAAAAGTAGACTGGGGCCCCACCAACTTCAATGCCTCCGTAAAGGCCGTAGGGTATAATGAGCACGGTTGCCCCACCGATACGGCAACCTTCCCTGTCAAAATTCAGATCCAGCTCAAGCCGGAAATCATCAGCAGAATGGATTCGGTTTGCTACAACTTCAGAACAGGTGTTCCCTATCAATCCTCCTACACCAACGGCTCGGTGTACACCTGGTTTACCGATGGTGGCCAGGTAGCCGAAGGTCAGTCAACTTCACAGGTCAAAATTGATTGGGCCGCACTGGGGCAGTACAAACTCTGGGTGAAAGAAGAAAACACCACCAGCACCGACTATTGCGAAGGCATTTCCGATACGCTTCACGTTACCGTGTTCCAGGACCTTGCGGCTATCACCATGCAGTTTGTCAGCGTGGATTATACCGATGATAAGAAAGTGCGGATACAATGGGAGGCTTCCCTGCTGGAGAGAATCTCCGACCTGATCATCGTGAGCCGAAGGATTGCCGGAACCAATGACCCCTGGCAGGTGGTGGCAACTCTTCAAAAGAATGTGCAGTCTTTTCTGGACCTGAACGTGCAAACCTTCCAGCACATTTACGAGTACAAGGTGGAAGGATTCAACAAATGCGATGAAGGACTTCAGACCGTGGTCCACAACACCATCCGTCTTGAGGGTGATAAAGTGGAAGAACAGGAACTCATCGATCTGCACTGGAATGATTACAATGGATGGGACGGTGTGGAGCGCTATGAAATCTGGAGAAAACTCGATGGCGATTCCATCTACCGGCTACTGGAAGTTACCCCGGGAGAAATAACCGACTATGCCGGCAAGCACGGTGCCGATGGATTCGTCCATCTGCTTAAAGTCAAGGCGAAAAAGAAGGATGAGAACACCATATCGTGGTCGAACACCCTGGAGCTCGAATTTGAAAATCCCATTGATATGATACCCAACATCATCACACCCAATGGCGATTCCATGAACGAGTATTTTGTGATCCCCAGGTTATACCTATACCCGGACAACGCCCTGAACATTTACAACCGGTGGGGTGAAACCGTGTACAAGAAAATAAACTACAGCAATGACTGGAACGGCAGCGGCCTGCCGAATGGAGTGTACTATTATTCGCTGTACCTGTTGAGAAGCAACAAAACCCACAATGGATGGGTACAGGTGATGAGGTGATTGTTGGATGTGGACTCTTCCGGATGATGGGTTGAAACGATTCAATGTCGAATAAAAAATAGTTATCTTCATATCAGGTAACCGACCCCTTCATGAAAAAGTTGTTGCCTGCTTTCCTTATCCTCTGGTCTGCAACGGCTTACGGACAAGCGTTTATCACCAGGTGGCAAACTAACCAACCTGGTATAAGCAACAGTAACCAGATCACCATCCCCACCACCGGGGATGGCTACAGCTACAGTATTTACTGGGAGAGTGCATCCAATCCATCCATTAACGGTAATGTCCCAGGGCCGATAACCGGAAATTACACCATTACATTCCCCACTGCGGGGGATTACCGTGTTCATATTACCGGGTCTTTTCCCAGGATTTTTTTCAATGAGCAAGGAAACCTTGAACTATCAAATCCAATTCCGTTAACATCCGATTCCAGGAAAATTTATCGCGTTGAACAATGGGGAAGCATCGAGTGGACAAGTATGGCACATGCCTTCCAGGGTTGCCGGTATCTGAATTTTACCGCTGCCGATACCCCTGACTTATCCCGGGTAACAGATATGAGCAATATGTTCAATGGGGCTATCTCATTTAATTCCCCCATAGGGTCTTGGGATGTAAGCCATGTAACGAATATGAGTGGAATGTTCCATGTTGCGTCCAATTTCAACCAACCCCTGGGAAACTGGGATGTGAGCAAGGTAACGGATATGAGTTGGATGTTTGGTAGTCAATGGGAAGATATCCTTAACCTTTTCAATCAACCTATCGGGAACTGGGACGTGAGTAAGGTAACTAATATGAGTTACATGTTCTGCCTTGCCAGCCACTTCAACCAGCCCATCGGTAACTGGAATGTAAGCAACGTTACCGATATGAGTGGGATGTTCAGTGGGGCAGCACGTTTCAACCAGCCTATCGGGAACTGGGACGTGAGCAATGTAACGAATATGAGCTGGATGTTTGGTACGCAAGGGGTTGGTTGGCTCAACCCTTTCAATCAACCTATCGGGAACTGGGATGTGAGCAAGGTAACTAATATGAGTTACATGTTCTACGACAGCCACTTTAACCAGCCCATCGGTAACTGGGATGTAAGTAACGTGACCGATATGAGTAGTATGTTCAGTTGGACAGAAAGTTTCAACCAGTCTATCGGGAACTGGGATGTAAGTAACGTGACCCATATGAGTGGGATGTTCTATCTTGCCAAGAATTTCAACCAGCCAATCGGGAACTGGGATGTAAGTAACGTCACGAATATGGCTACTATGTTTGGTGGCGCTGACTCCTTCAATCAACCCATAGGCAACTGGAGTGTAGGCAAAGTCACAGATATGAGTGGAATGTTCCATGCCGCACATAAATTCAACCAGCCCATCGGAAGCTGGGATGTGAGCAACGTAAATAATATGAGTAGAATGTTCAGCGGTGCATTAAACTTCAATCAACCCTTAGGCAACTGGATTGTGAGCAAAGTTGCAGATATGAGTTCGATGTTCGCAGCCTCAGCATTCAACCAGCCTGTTGAAGACTGGGATGTGAGCAACGTGACCGATATGAGTAATATGTTCAGCGGTGCAATAAACTTCAATCAACCCTTAGGCAACTGGATTTTAAGCAACGTGACCGATATGAACCAGATGTTCTTTGGGGCAGCAAATTTCAACCAGCCCATCGGGAACTGGGACGTGAGCAATGTAACGAACATGAGTTGGATGTTTTATTTTGCCGAAAATTTCAACCAGGCTATCGGAAGCTGGGATGTAGGCAAGGTTTCTGGAATGGAATATTTGCTAAGCTTCAGCGGCCTTGATATTGCCAATTACGACCAAACATTGATCGGCTGGGCAGCACAAAATGTACAACCCAATGTTGCTCTTGGCGCTGACGGATTGAAATACTGTGCTGGCGAAACAGCCCGCACACAATTAATAACTGGTAAAGGCTGGATCATCACAGGCGACAGCAAAGAAAACATACTGCCTGCCCCTGTCATTTCGGTTTTGCAGCCCCTTTGCAAGGATTCCACAGGAACCATAACAGTTGACATTCAGTATGATGGCATGCTGTACAGTTTTGATGGCGGATTGACTTTTCAATCCGAGAACATAAAAACAGGACTGATACCCGGCAACTATTCCGTAATTATTTCAAATGGTTCAGGATGCAGCTCCAATCCCGAACCAGTAGTAGTCAACTCACCTCCGGTTCCTACTGTTCCCAGCCTTTCCGGCAGTCCAATAGTTTGCCCCAATATCATCGAAGTCGACTATCGTGCAAGCATTCTTGAGTACACTTACAACTGGTTTATTGAAGGAGGCGTATTGAAGTCGCGGCAAAACAATACCATAAAGGTAGATTGGGGCCCCACCAACTTCAACGCATCCGTAAAGGCCATAGGGTATAATGAGCACGGTTGCCCTACCGATACCGCAACCTTCCCTGTTAAGATCCAGATCCAGCTCAAACCGGAAATCATCAGTGGAATGGATTCGGTCTGCTACAACTTCAGAACGGGTGTCCCCTATCAATCTTCCTACACCAATGGCTCGGTGTACACCTGGTTTAGCGATGGTGGGCAGGTAGCTGAAGGCCAGTCAACTTCACAAGTCAAAATTGATTGGGCTGCACTGGGGCAATACAAACTGTGGGTGAAAGAGGAAAACACCACCAGCACCGATTATTGCGAAGGTCTTTCCGATACACTTCACGTTACGGTGTTCCAGGACCTGGCAGCTATCACCATGAACTTCGTGAGTGTGGACTACACGGATGACAAGAAAGTGCGAATACAATGGGAAGCTACTTTACTGGAGAGAATTTCCGACCTGATCATTATAAGCCGCAGAATAGCCGGAACCAACGACCCCTGGCAGGTGGTGGCAACGCTTCAAAAGAATGTCCAGTCTTTCCTGGACCTGAACGTGCAAACTTCTCTGCACATTTACGAGTACAAGGTGGAAGGGTTCAACAAATGCGATGAAGGACTTCAGACCGTGGTCCACAACACCATCCGTCTTGAGGGTGATAAAGTGGAAGAACAGGAACTCATCGATCTGCACTGGAATGATTACAATGGATGGGACGGTGTGGAGCGCTATGAAATCTGGAGAAAACTCGATGGCGATTCCATCTACCGGCTACTGGAAGTTACCCCGGGAGAAATAACCGACTATGCCGGCAAGCACGGTGCCGATGGATTCGTCCATCTGCTTAAAGTCAAGGCGAAAAAGAAGGATGAGAACACCATATCGTGGTCGAACACCCTGGAGCTCGAATTTGAAAATCCCATTGATATGATACCCAACATCATCACACCCAATGGCGATTCCATGAACGAGTATTTTGTGATCCCCAGGTTATACCTATACCCGGACAACGCCCTGAACATTTACAACCGGTGGGGTGAAACCGTGTACAAGAAAATAAACTACAGCAATGACTGGAACGGCAGCGGCCTGCCGAATGGAGTGTACTATTATTCGCTGTACCTGTTGAGAAGCAACAAAACCCACAATGGATGGGTGCAGGTGATGAGGTGATATTCGGAATGGTAGTTTGCGCTAAGCCAAATGCAGCAGTGAGCGGAGCGAACAACTGCAAACCTTTCACAATGGCAAACCAACAGGGTGAGCAACAAGAAGAAAAAGGAGTCGAAGAGTATTCAGTAAAATAAAGAGCACTGACTCAAATGTTACACGCACATCAGGAAGTACCCGCCTGCCTTTAACGCAATGTGAATATACCTGTCCGCAGAATGTCTTGATGCCCGTGTAAGGATGTTACTCATTACTAAAATTTCAGCTTTTCGTCCTTGTCCCATAAACCCCAATAAGCGCCCACATCACCTTCGGCACCCACTTTCCAGGCTTCATCAAAGGATGAGAAATAGAATACTTTAATATCTTCCTCTACTGACCACTTCTGTGTATTGATAAAGTATTTGATGAAATTTTCTTCAGATGGCATGGCGGCTCCAAAGTTAGTGCCTTGACTCGGCCAACCTGTTTCGCTGATGATCACCGGCTTACCGTTGGCCGCACGAATAGCCCTGTTGTACATTTCCTTCATGTACAGCAGGGAATAGTCGATATGACAACCCTCCCAATACGGGTAACAATTTGCCAGGACGACATCACATGCCAGTGTAATTCTTGGCTTCACATCAAATTCAAAATAGGCGTCCACATATCCAACCGGAATTCCGGGTATTGCTTGCTTCACCCGATTGATAAAGGCGATTAGTTCATCCTCGGTTAAGTCGCCACGGAGCATGACTTCATTTCCAACTGCGGCTATATCAACATAACCTTCTTTCGATAGATTGATGAGATTCGCTATCTCCTCCTGGTTGATCTTGTCATCCTTGCCCAGCCACGCGCCCACCAGTGTTTTGATTCCGTACTCTCGGGCAATTTTAGGAATAAGCTCATTTCCTTCCGTACAGGAAAATGATCTGATCCATTTGGTATAAGGCCGGATGATTTCCATCCTTCTTCGTATTTGCTTCTCGGTGAGGATGTCACCGGGCTTTTGTCCTTCGGTATAGGCACTGAACCCAATGCCGTACATGCCGGCATTCAACACTTTTCTGAATAGCTGCCGCAAGGATTCCCCTGTAACGCCTTCAAACGAAACACCTGCCAGTGATAATATTTTTTCTGCTTTGGTCGACATAGTTACTTGTATTTCAGATTTTCATTTTTGTCCCAGATCCCCCAACGTTGGCCTACGTCACCTTCATGACGAACCTTCCACGATTCATCAAAGGAAGAGAAATAGAACATTTCAATGTTCTCTTGCTGCGACAAATATTGGGTATTTATAAAATATCTCATAGCATTATCCTGTGATGGTTGTGCCGCACTGTTGCTGGTTCCCTGATCGGGCCAGCCTGTTTCGGTTATGATAACTTTTTTGCCTTTCGCGGCTTCTTTCGTAACCGTGTACATCTGTTTCAGGTAGGCTGATGCCCGATCAATAGGACAACCTTCCCAGAACGGATAGCAGTTCGCCAAGACAAGGTCACAGGCATCTACAAGCGCAGGGTGTTCCCTAAACTGATAATAGGCATCGACATAGCCAACAGGTATATTGGGTAACGCCTTTTTGACCTGATGAATGTAATCAAGCAATTCCTTTTCGGATAAATCATTGCGGAGCAGGACTTCATTTCCGACTACAGCAATATCAATATATCCCTTTTGTGCCAAGTTGATTAATGACTTAATCTCCTTTTCATTATTCGTTTTATTGCTGTCAATCCAGGCACCAGCCATCACCTTCAGACCTTTATCGCGGGCCGCTTTTGGAATAAATTCATTTCCTTCCGTGCAGGAGAATGAACGAACCCATTTCGTATAGGGTGCAATAATCGCCATCCTTTTTTGAATCTGCTCTTCGGATAAGATGTCGCCAATGTTTTGTCCCTCCAGGTACGGGCTAAAGCAAATTCCATGGAGTCCATTACTTAAGGTTTTACCAACCAATTCTCTTATTTCTGAATTTGATTTAGAAGTAAAGTCTATATCCGAAGCTACTACAGGAAAATCCTTACGCGATAAGAATTTCTCCTGTTGATACACGGATGTATAAGGTTTTGTTTTCGCTGCTTTACGCTTATCCAACTCTACACGCATCTCATTGGCACGTTCTTCGGTCACGTCATAATTACGCATTACATACATGGCTGTTAACGTACCTAAAATTGGAAGTCCTGAGAAAAATGCCCTTAACCCATCAATGGCACCTTCGGGTTGTGTAGCCGCACCGGAATCGAACCCTACAATACTCATGATTGCACCACTTAATCCACCGGCAATGGCAAAACCAAATTTTACCATCCACCAGTAAATTGCTCCAAAAGTTCCTTCTCTTCTTAATCCCGTGTTGAGTTCATCCATATCAATCACATCGGCAGTCATCGACATCATCAACACAAACAAACTTCCGATACCGAAGGAGAAAAAGGGTAATGCGAATATGAACATATAAGGTTTTCCTGGAATGAAAAGAAACCATAACATGATATAACCCACAATAGATATTCCTTGAGAAGTAATAAAAGCTCTCTTTTTACCTAATTTTTTTGACAACCGGGTAACAATGGGAATAACTAAAAAGGTTGTCCCAAGAGCACCCAAACATCCAAATAGGGTAGGCCAGATACCCGCTGCTCCGGCATCACCACCAAAAAGGTGGTATACAATAATAAAGAATGAAAAGGCAGCAATGGTGTTGAAGGCATTGAAAACCAAAAAAGTGGCAATACAGAGTTGTCTGAAAGGCTTTAGCTTAAATGCTTCTTTGAAGCCGGAAAGTATTTTCTTTAAACTACCGCCTATAGTTGAAAGACTAAGCGGGGAGTAGTTTTCATAAAGAGTCGATTTACTTTTTATGAATACGGCAGGAACCATTGCACATAGTGCAAATATAATCCCCACATAAACGGCCAGCGTACGTGTAGCCACATCAGCAGATTCAAATAAGGTATTGTCATACATGATCACCCAAAACCAGGGGGCAATAACCCATGCCCACTGACCAATCCATTGTGCTACCGCCATGATGCTTGTGCGTTCATGAAAATCATTACTCATTTCATACCCCATCGCCACATACGGAACACTGAAAATGGTAAGGCCCAGATAGAATACAAAAGACCAAAGGATGAAATAAACAAAATTGTATTCGACTCCATTTACTCTATACAATTGCCACATCACTACAAAGGCAAGCCCCATTAATACAGCTCCAATGAAAACGTATTGTCTTCGTCTTCCCCATCTGGATTTTGTGTTGTCGGAGATGAAGCCCATAATGGGATCTGTAAACGCATCAAATATTCTGGGAAAAAAGTATATCGTTCCCCACATCCAACCTGGAAAGCCGAGGTCTTGTACCAACACCACCATGAAGATACCTAACACGGCAGGGAACATTTGATTGGCTAACATACCCAGGCCAAAGGCTACTTTTTGCCCAAAAGGAACTTGATTTGTGCTCGTTGACATGGTTCTTATTTTTTAGTGGCCGTGAATTTGTTTTGTATGATTACTTTCATGGAAGTAGTTGAAACACTTATTTAACTGGTGGTGCCTTTACTTCTTCCAGAAGTTTCTTTTCGTTGCCCTCGTATGTTTTTTTAATAGGATTACCACCGCGTGACAGGTTTTTAAATACTCCTTTATCCACTAAATCCCATAGCGGATATTTAGCTTGACCTGAGGCATCAAAAAGTCCGAAATGATTTTCGGAGCCATTCGGATTTCCGGCATCCTTCCACACCTCATCAAAGGCTTCAAAATAAAAACACGAAATACCTGAAGCATTGGTCCACTCACGCATGTGTTTGTAGTACAATCCTTGTTTATACTCATCGGTGGCATGCGATCCTTCCTGGCCATAGAAACCATCGGAAATTGTTGCCCAACCTGTTTCACCAATGTGTATGGGTTTATCCACTCCCAGACTTTTCACATACTTCGCGACAGAGTCATATTGTGCTTTGGCAAATGCAACAGCCCGCAGCATGGCTGCATTAACTTTTTCAACTTCGGAAAGCTTCGTTTCATTAGCGGGTACCCTCCAGAAATCGGGATTGTAATGCGTGTTGTGATACGGATACGTGTGCATGGATATGTAATCCACTGCCTTGACTAGTTTCTCCAGGTCTTCTGTATGGTAACTGGAATCTCCGCCTCCCCACGATGCAAAATCATCCGAGCTGGTGATCCATAATTCTTTGGGGAGTTTAGCCGCTGCTTTAAGTGATTGCAGGTGATTGACCCACTTCAGTATAACGGAAGGCTGAACGTAATAACTTGCGGCCCATTTCACCATGGCTTCATTCCCCACCGCCAGTACCTTGACGATGTCAGGATATTGGCTGGTCAGTGCCACCGCTCGTTCTATCTCGCCTTCATTTTGTTCGCTTTCAATATCATGATCAGGTGGAAGATCCGTCCAGGCATTTTTACAGTCTATCCAGGCACCCAACATCACATACATTTCAAAATTCGGATCAGCACTCTTTAGCTCTTGGATGGCTTTGAGTAAGTTGGATGCATGCGGGAATTGTACATTATAAGTACGCACTATTTTCACCCCCATGGCCGATAGAATTTTTAAATCTTCTTTTAATTGATCAACAGTGGGCTGAATTGTTCGTGATTTTTCCCTGTACCCTTCATAGCTTATCGCCTGGTACGCTGCATTGCCTAAAATATCTTTCGCTGTCACTTCTTTTTGGTTAACTGTTTTATCGGACTGTCTTTCTGGTTGTCTTGTGCTACAAGAATGGCTTACTGTTAACACCATTCCCAAACAAAGAATTTTTAGAGTCGAATTCATAGTGAAGTTCTTTATGTCTGACTGTATATTTCCATCATTCGTTCATAGCAATTATTTATAGTTCAATCCATAGCCGAAAGGAAAAAGTGGTTCTATCGTGTTGTCCCAGAAATTAGGACCATATTTTCCGCTATAATCTTCCACTGATTTTGGCCACGAGTGAGGAAGCTTTCCTTTAAAGTCGTAATCACCAAATAACACTTCGGCAATACCATCGCCTTCTGAACCCGGCAACCAGGCAGCAACAAATGCATTAGCTTGTTCAAGCTGCTCAGTTACGACCAACGGCCTTCCTGAAATTAGCACCACCACGGTTTTTATTCCTTTAGATACATATTTACCAATAAGCTTTTGATGCTCCTCTGTTATTGTAAGCTGATAGATATTCATCTCTCCGCCAATGTCACCCATAAATTCAGCGTAAGGTGTTTCACCCACAACAACTACGGCTACATCGACATCCTCATAAGAGGCATCACCATCTTTATCATATAAAATTTCTGTAGTTGATTTTTTTCTGAATCCCTCCAAAATTGTTGTAGCACCTGCATAATTCTCTTTCAATCCCTGCCAGTTTACTGTCCATCCACCGGATTGTAACCCGGAGTTGTCGGCAAACTCACCAACTATAACAATCCTGGCATTCTTCTTTAAGGGTAAGAGGTTATTTTCATTCTTAAGCAGTACGAGCGACTCGCGCACAGCTTGTCGTGCCACATCGCGGTGTGCTGGTATGCCAATTTTTGGGATAAGACTTGCATCTGGAAATGGATTATCAAACAGACCTATTCGAAATTTTTGCCGTAATATTCTACGCACGGCATCATCAATTCTCTCTTGTGGAATAATTCCATTCAAGACACCATTGCGTACGCCTTCCTGATACATATTAAAATCACCCTCAACGGCCATCACTACATCCACACCGGCATTAATAACATCCGTTCCGCCAAAACGAGAATAAGCCTTCCAGTCGGAGACAACAATACCTTCAAATTTCAATGATCCCTTTAGTACATCCGTAATCATCATACGATGTGCATGCATGGGCACTCCATTCAAACTGTTGAAGGAGGCCATCACAGAACCCACACCGGCTTCAACGGCTGCACGATAGGGTGGAAGTAAGCGTTTAAACACCTCTTCCTGACTCAAGGTTGTGTTACCGCCTTCCACACCAAAATCAGTTGCACCATCACCAATAAAATGCTTGGCCGTGGCAATAAGTGATACCGGTTGGCCGGATAGACCTTGATGTCCTCGGACAGAAGCTTTAGTTAACTCCGTTGTAATGTCAGTACTTTCAGAAAATGCTTCATACACACGGCCCCATTTTTCATTGTACGGGATAGCCACGCATGGAGAGAACACCCAGTTGAATCCGGTTGCCCTTGATTCCAACGCAGTGATAGCCGCTGCTTTTTCGACAAGTTCTAAATTTGCGGCAGCCCCCAAGCCTATGTTATGCGGAAAAATAGTGGCGCCAGCATATGTATTTTGTCCATGCACTGCATCCACACCAAAAAACATGGGAATGCCCAACCGAGTGGATAGCGCCAGCTTTTGAAGTTCAACAAATTTGGCTTGCCATTCGGCAGCATCCTTGCCGGGCGTTGGCCCCTGCGTATGTATAATCGACCCGATGAATTTAGTCTTTATTTCATCGATGGTGATATCATCAAAATGCCGTACCTGTGTCATCTGACCGATCTTTTCATCGAGGGTCATCTGTGCGAGCAAGGCATCAACTTTTTGTTCTATGATTTGATCGGTGTTTGTTTTTTTATCCATCGGAAGATTACATGAAGAAAAAAGACATAAGCATATAATAACTTTGATATGATGTGGAAAATAATTTCGCATTACCTCAACATCACTTGATTTACATGAACGACTATCCGAACTACATCCCCGGTTCTGCCAAATATTTTCTGACTGTTCGGTTTATCCAGGATCAACCTTTCAGATTTTAAAATACTGCCAGTATTCAACATTAACTCGAGTCTATTTTCATCAGCGAGTGTGTACACAATCGGCACCTGACAGTAAGTGAAACTCAATGATTTCTCTTCAACCACTAATTCAATTGTTTTTCCCTGCACATCCACATAGTTGAAGACCTGCTTTTTAGATAAGAATTCAGCTTTTCTCAGCATACATGGATTGAAACAAAGCTGGCCATCGTTTACAAACACGCCTAACTCTCCGAAGCGTGATAATATATCTTCCTTCACCTGACCGGTCATGCCTGGTTGTTGTGCTCCCTTGTTGGCAGGGGTATGCGAGTAGGGATCGGTAGGGAAGGCTCCGTAAAGTGCTGGCGATTTATGCACGCCAATTCCTTCATTAATCTCATAATAGTGTTCCAGCAGTTTGCCAAACACGATTTCGCTTTCCTGATCCTGGATTGCTTTGAGGCAACATTCCTGCACGGCCAATTGCAGTTTGGAAACCATATGCCAGTAAATGGATCCTAAGCCCTCATAGCCAAAAAATGTCCCAGACCTTCCGGTAAACGCTTTATGATTAAATATTTTTTCAAAGATCTGAATCACTTCTTCTTTGTCAACAGGTGTTACCTGGGGATGACTGCTTGCCAATTCTTCCAGCGCTGCTTGAAGATCGGAGGCGTTTTTAAAATTGCCATTGAAGTGGTAACCGCCATATACATCCTGTTCAACAATAGTGGTGTTGTCATCCTTTATCAGGGTTGACAGCAATTTGGATTTTGATAGCTCAGCTTTTGGAATAGTGTTCTTACTTAGGAAGCCCGGTAAATCTTTGTTGGGATAAAGCATGTAACTGAACTGATCCGCCCGGAAGAGTGCACTTGCTTTCAAGGCGTCTAGCGTTTCCAATGCTTCGTTGGATGTCATATAACCTGCACTTAAAGCAGCCACTTGCCCCTCGAGCATTTCACTTAAATGGGAGATTGAAATTTCCTGTCTGTTTTCTACCGTCATTAAATTGTAGGCATGATATAAGTTATCCTGTCGCTTATTGGCACGAATGGTATGTTCGAGATAGTTAATGCAAACTTCTGAAAACTCAATCAAATCGTTAACGGGCAATGACCTCCGCTGATTACTGAAGGATTGATCATAGATATTTATCCGGTAGTTGCTTCCGGCTATCCCCAATCCATCCAGAATTGTTTTTCTGTCTTTGTTGGAAATCGATCCGGCAAGTAAGTGTTGATTCTTGAAAAGTGTATCCCTTATGTCTGAAAAGAAGACTCCCAATTCTTCTGAAATCGTCACCTCATTTATTTTACTCTTTTCCAGAAGATCTTTGAAAAAATTCAAAAACCTCCTCAGGTAGCACAGTGTCACTACCGATACACCGTTACCAACCAGTGCGTTGTTGGCGTCATTCCATTCTGGTCGTTGGGTATTCATCCATATCCCACCTTCAGGAATAAAATTGGAAAGTTTGGCTAATACCGTTGCCAGTATCTTTTCAACAAAGTTAACATGGTGGATATCGCCATTTTTATTTTGAAGCAGGGCACTATCAGCGCCTAATGTTGACCATCGCTTTTCTATTGCGTGATCAAGTTCACGATCAAAGTCAATTGTGTCTTTAGGATTCTTCAGTATGTCTTCATAACGCTTTATTTTGTAGGGCACGTTGGCATACACAAAAATGTCTTCATTAAAATAATTGGCTAGTCGACCGGGTGCGTGATGTTCTGAAAATTCCAGAAACTTTAGCAGATAGATGATCTGATGATCGCCCCAGTAGCCGATGTAGGACCAAGGATCATCAGCTTCAATTTTTTCCCAGTCGATACCATTCTTTGTAATCCTATAGGGATTGTATCCATCAAACGTTGATGCGTTCAGGAACTTGAAGATCATTCCTTCAATAAATGCAGGATAGGAGTGTGCCAGCGCTTCCCAGTTCTGAAAAATATCTCTCCAATTGCCGGCATAGTCAAGTACTTTTGATCCATCACTTTCATTGCGGGTATTGATGGAAAATTGATTCCAGGGTCTGCTGGGATCACCATGTCTTCTGCTGAATTTTAACGGCAAATACTCCAGGCACAAGCGCTTAAGATTTTTGTCGTCTGAGGTTTCTGCAAATTCTTTTAGTACAGCAAGAGAGAACTGGTTGGAAAGTTTTTGGATACTTTCATTATGACGATCAAAGACTTGTTTATTTGCTTTAGAAAGATAGCTTTTTAGATCACTTTTCTCGATTTGATAATTATTATCAAATATCCCTCCCCGCATGATGTTAAACATCACATTAAAAAAGTGCCTTGTATCGCTTAGTCTATCCGATGTGAGTTGCAGGCCATCCGAAGCCGCATTAAGTTGAATAAGCTGATTGGTTCCGGATTTAATATCTTCATTAATTCTAAAGCGAAGATGCTTGTCGCTCTTTAAGGCTTTGGCTATGGCTATGATTTGTGAGGTGCTTTGATTCACATCGGCAACTATTAGCCATTCCTTTTTACCTTTCGATTCCAGTGCAATATCAGCCTGGATAAAGTAGGAGCCCTTTTCTGCTTTTACGTCCTCTTCTTGTTTAATAGAATGTCCTTTTCTGAAATTATCAAGTTGTAAAGAGGAGAGAAGTCGTGTGGGATTTTCCAGTCCTATTGACCAGGCAATTGTTGCTTTTAAGGCTTCACTAGGCTCGGCCTTATCAACGATAATGGCACTCAGTGCGTATATCCCGATTCCGCTTTCCTTTTCTAGTTCACTTCTCTTGTAAGCATCCACCAGGTTGCTTCGTTGACTTTGAAGCGCGCTGCCAACCCCATACGGCATAATATTTTGAATACCATCGAGTAACGAAATACTTATCTCAGCTGTATTTTCATTTATCAACCTGCTGCTCTTGACAAAACCATAGCGATTACTTGTGCTCCACTGATATTGAAAGGTAAGGTTTAAGTCATGATTGATCTCCTCAAAAATTATTGTGTTGCCGTAAATGCTTTTGTACAGGTTTCGCTGCAAGTCATATAAGTTGGAATAACGAATGGAAAATGGTTCCCAAAGATATGGTTTATCATTCTTTTGAATACGGATAATTGTTTTCGATCCGGTGAGCTCAGAAGATTCAACGATTTTGTCGTCTGTGTAGTAGGGGAATAATGCATGTTCAGCATCTTTTCTTCCTGCACTCAATCCGCCATTACTTCCAATAAATATCCAGTGGTTAGAATCACTCAAGATGCTCATGAAAAATGGACGCATTTTATCGACATTTGAAATCTGAAAATAGACTTCGTTGTCAATCCGAACTTGTGTTAACTGAGTCTGCTCGTTTTTCACCTCTTACAAATTTGGTTTAGGCAAATGAGGGGCATCTTGGCTTACTTGTAAATAGGTCGAGTTTTTATGACTCGACCTATTTCGTATTCAAGGTTATTGGTTCTTAAAATTTATGGATTCAGAACAACCGAAACATTGTCAATATTGGCCGTTACACTGCACCCTGAATCTCCTCCACAAACTGCTTCAATTAAAAATGAGATACCTTCCGATACGTCAGTACCCGGGGCAATCGTAAAGTTACCGGTAAAGGTTGTCCAATTACTACCCAGTACGGGAGCCGGATTGAACACATGTGTAAACGAAGCTCCTCCGGCACCTTCTCCGAATAGTAATACATTGAATACTGCTCCTGGCTGAACAACTGCTCCTTTGTGATCGAACTTTATCCGAACCACATCGCCAGCTTTCACTACTCCAGCACCAATTCTCTCTTGTTTAAAGGCAGGGTTACTGGGCCCACCCGTGGCTAACTTACCAGACCAGGTACCGCCATTGTTGGTAGTATTATCCAATGCTGCAGATCCTCCATTCTGGAATAACATCCAACCGGTTGCATCACCCGTTTCAAAATCACCATTGGTTACTAAGTTGGCGCCAGGGGTACCTCCGCCAGATGATTTATAGAAGTAGATGTTGTCCAAGAAAATGTCTCCGTTTCCGTCAAACTTTAATTGAATAATTTCTGTCAGGTTAACGGGTGGTGAAAAATCTCCCAGCGGAATATCAACACTTGTCCAATTTCCATTGGTAGGTACAGTAAGTGCTTTTGCCTTTTCTGATGGCCCCGGACTAATGATGCTGGCGTTTAAAGCAGTTGAATTGGCAGTCCAATAATCGATATGCAGGAATTGCATTCCGGAAACATTTTGTGCGTTTCCACTAAAGTCTGTTCCTTGATAGTTAAGGCCAGCGTATTTAAGGGTAGCATTTCCGGCAACATCGATGGTGGTTACTACAGTAGCCTGGCCCCAGTTAGGATTGTAGTCGACACCGGTAATATTGGTATATGCATTACTGAAAATCGAAATCACATCACTGGCAGCGCGTGCCGGTGGGGTGGGTGCTGCTGTTGTAGGTGCTGTAGGTGCAGGTCCGGTTTTGTAGAAGTAGATATTGTCTAAGTAGATGTCACCGTTTCCGTCAAACTTTAACTGGAAAACTTCTGCCAGGTTAACGGGTGGTGAAAAATCAGACAAAGGAATATCAATACTTGTCCAGTTTCCATTGGTAGGTACAGTAAGAGCTTTTGCCTTTTCTGATGGACCCGGGCTAATGACACTAACATTCAGGGCTGTTGAATTGGCCGTCCAAAAATCAACATGAAGGAATTGCATGCTGGAAACATTTTGTGCATTTCCACTAAAGTCTGTTCCCTGATAGTTTAGGCCAGCATATTTTAGAGTAGCGTTTCCGGCAATGTCAATTGTGGTAACTACCGTGGCCTGGCCCCAGTTAGGATTGTAATCAACACCGGTAATATTGGTGTATGCATTGCTGAAGATGGAGACCACATCACTGGCAGCACGTGCCGGTGGGGTAGGTGCGGCTGTAGTAGGTGAGGTTGCTGCTCCGGCTGATAGTGTAAGATCATCAAGGTAGTACGTACCTCCTGCGGTTATTGGGCTATCCGTCTCAGTATTATCTGGCTTAATAACCAACTGGTTATAGGCAGTTGGTCCACCGGGTAAACCGGTGAACGTAAAGGCGACCTCGGTCCAAACATTGGCCGTTGTAATTGTTCTGAAAACTGGTGCAGGATTACCGGTTACAGGCACTGTTTGAGGATTGACAGCTAACTCAAATCGGAATACAACGTTGGCCTTTGTGGAATAAACCTTCACCTTAAAGGTGTTTGTTGTCGTTAAATTAAAGTTGCTTGCAAAAGTGTTCTGAATCCCTGCGTAGAAATCGGAACCCGTTGGTTTGTCTACCTTAAGCACATAGTTAGATGTGTTTATTCCGGTTTTAGATGGATTGGTGGTTAGCTCGGAAGTAATACCAGCTCCAAAATTCTCGGACGAAAGAAACGTTGCACAGCCTTCAAAATCTACCGGAAGAGAAGGGGCAGCGATTGGAGTACCGGCACATCCACTACCGCCACCGGTAACAGGTCCCTGTATTATATCATCAAGATAAAATGTTCCTGCAGTAGTGCCCGGGCCGTCAACGAATAAAGTTAATCGTGAATATTTAGCCGAGGAGTTAAAATCAAAGTTTAGAGTTTCCCAACCAGTGCCACCATGATTACTGGTAAGTTCAATTGCGCCTGCTGTACCTTCTTCCAACTTTAGTAATACAGTGGTTGCTGCAGTCGATCGGAAGTTCATGCTTATTCGTTTGTCGGTTGCCAAGTCGATATCACTGCCCAGGTCAAAAAATAAGCCTTCAAAAGCAACACCACTATTCGTAATGGCACCTACTTTGGTGGCTTTATTGTTCGTACCTGATTGACTTGGATTATCAACTATAGCAAAGGAAGCACCGTTAAAAACTGTTGGTGTATAGTTTACGTTGTTGTTGTCAAAAGTAATGGGTAATGAAATTACAATTTTGATATCAATAACGACTGTATCCTCAAAAAAATCTGATGCCCCTGAAACATTAGAAGCTGTTAGGCGCACCGTATAGGATCCTGTAGGGTAAGTTTTTATAGGGTTGATTTCGGTTGACGTCTCTCCATCGCCAAAGTCCCATACAAATTTGGTTGCGTTAGTAGAGGTGTTAATAAATGTAACTGTGCCAGTATCCTCATTAAGCGTGTAGGTAAAGTCAGCGTTTACCTGCGGAAGCAATTCATCTTCACCCTTACATCCCGCAAGGAAAACTATCATGCTGATAGCTAACATCAGCTTTGCGTACATCGTAAACATCTTCATAATCTTTGGCTTTATTGGTTTAATAACTATTTGTATACCCTTACGTAGTCAACCAGCATGGTTTGCGGGAAGACGGTTTCACTGTTAGGCGATCCGACAAACGATCCACCAACAGCAAGATTTATCAGAATAAAGAATGGTTTGTTGAATACCCACTCACCGGGAACATCAGCAGGAGTTATTTGATTGTATAGCACATCATCAACATAAAAGTTTACATACTTAGGTGTCCACTCAATTCCAAACACATGAAATCCGGTATCAAACCGATCGTTCTTTAAGGTGTAACTTTTTGAAATTGATTCGCCAGCGGAATACCCCGGGCCATGAACAGTACCGAGTACCGTGGATGGCTCTTGCCCACGAAATTCCATGATGTCAATTTCGCCCGCTGCAGGCCATGGATTGGTGTCAATATCTGCCCCCAGCATCCAGAAGGCCGGCCACATGCCTTGTCCCCAGGGTAGTCTGATTCTGGCTTCAAAACGTCCATATGCCTGCTCGAATTTTCCTTTGGTTAGTAATCTTGCTGACGTATAGGGTGATCCTTGATAAGATTCCTTCCGAGCCGTAATGATCAGGTAGCCATTTTGTACGGTCACATTTTCTTTACGATCGGTGTAGTATTGTAATTCATTATTACCCCAACCATTTGTGCCTGTGCCGATATCATACCCCCAGATGGCACTGTTGGGTGCGCCATTGGTATCAAACTCGTCTTGTATGACAAGTTCATTCATTGTGGTTACGGTTTGTTCATAATCCGAACAACTCAGCAGGGCCACCAGCATACAAGCGGAAGAAATACGCAGCCATATTCTGTTCATGATTCTAAGTTTAAATTGATTTCGCTGATTCATTTGTTATTCAGTTAAACTCTTTACTTGTAGAAATACATATTATCCACTAACAAAGTTGAAATGGTAGCATCCGATATGAAGAATATCTGGGCCATATTGTTTCGGCTTGCTAAACCAAATTGGGCTAGCGGAATATCCAGACTTATCCATGTGTTTCGGGTTAATGAAGTGCTCGTAAATGTTACCCGCCCGCTGGAATCATCACCACCACCGAAAGCATTGTTCGGACCAAAGTCACCTAATTCAATCGAAATAAAGTCTCCGGGATTAATCGGCTCTTGAATTTGAATATCAACATGAAAGTGTGTCATCTGCGATAGATTAACAGTTGGGTTTTTAAACTCAGTAGCAACAAAATTCAATTGAGTGTATCTGATAACATTTTCACCGCCTATGTTTACGGCTCCACCGAGTGTAGTTTGAAATGGTGCGAAAAATCCATTATAAAAATCAACCGGAATATTGGTGTACGCATCGCTGAATACTGAAATAACATCTGCAGGATTACGAGTTGGGGTAGGAGCCGGCACAAAAGTACCCACTGAGTTAATGGTTAGTGATCCCTGAGCCCTTACACCTGCTAATAGTGCGGTAATCTTTGCCGTGCCACTACCAACAATGGAGACCATGCCATTTTCATTGACGCGGGCCACATCAACATTTGATGACTTGAAGGTAAAATAGGACGGAGCTGCTGAAACAGTAACGTTTTGTCCGGAAGCCAGGTTAAAGGTTTGTGTTAATCCGTCAATGGAAATGTTTGTTCCGATAAACGTTTCCACCGATTCATCTATGCCATTGAACATGGCGGGCCTTGGTTGCGCCACAGTGCCAAGTTTTTCAAACTTTAATTCATCAATCCAAAACGAATAGCCATTCCCATCTTCTGGTCCTTCTGCATACCAGAACAATCCTTTCTCAGCTACCAACCGGCTTGGGTCAGGAATCGGGATGGTGTACTTTGTCCATGCGGTGCTGATTCGCATGTTGTTTAACGTAACGATGAACTTGTTATCACCAAAATCGCTTCCAAAACCGATTTCATTTATCGTAGCACTTTGTGATGCCTTGGCCCAAAAAGTAAGTGCATCATAGTCGGTCAGATCACGACCTCCATTATCGGGGAAGATAGCACCTGCAAAGGCTCCTGCAGGATCGCCAAAATTTGGAACATCAAATCGCATGGAGGAAGACCCCGAATACCGAATTTCAGTGTCTACCGAAAATGCATCAAGTTTTGAACCTTGAAACGGGAAGTATTGCAGACCGCTGCTAAAGCCATCAATAAAAACTTCCGGGTTGGTTGAGAATCGTGCAAACTCCACATCGCCCGATAAATTTCGTTCGCAGTTGGAAAGGATGAACGACATGAATCCGAACAGCGCTATCCTTATACTAATTACTTTTATACTTTTCATGTTACTTGCTTTTATTTACCAACATTGATGTGCAGGTACGTTCTTAATTCCCATTCGTTTCCATTCGGAAAACCAACCGGGCTTATAATTGGTGATGTTGCAAATTCTTCCGCTGCATTAGGAAGGTAACGCGGAGAATATTCATTCAGTGAACGCCACGTAAACCGCATACCCAGTGTAGTATTTGGCAGAATAAACCAATCCTGTTTACCTACTGTGGTGGAAATGTCGGCCATTACTTGTAAGGGAAAGGTTAAGTTAAAATCACGGTGATAGTCGAACGGACCCCAATCATTAAACTTGAGGTGTGATGAAAGTTTCATGGTCTTATAGATTACCCTGACATCACCTCCATACCGTTCGACTGTTCGTGGATCAGGTCCATTCGCCTGGCCATTGCCTCCATATAAATTCACAATGAGGCCAAGCTCAGGATTAATTTTAGATACAATTCGTGAATTAATCTCCCACAGATCCAGCGCAGGTGGTGCAGCGGAGGCAGCTGCTGGTTCGCGTCCTGTTCCCGGGAAAATAACGGCAGCATCCTGTGTGGTAGGTAAGTGACGGAACACAAACCCAATGTTTGCAGCGAACTTGGCATCCTCTGCGCGATCGTTATCCCATTCATACATCCACGTACCGGGGGTTGGATCAAATGTCAGGAGAAGTTCGCCTCCAACCGTTTCCCTGTTTGAGCGCACGACAAACGGGTCGTCCAGAATATTTCTGGGTCTGGCTGGGCTGGGGTTTTCTGGGCTTCCAATATCACCGGGAATGGGATCAACAAGAGGCTTTTGCCACATAAAGTTGGGTGCTATTTGCCAATTGCCTTGTATGAAGGTTAAACCTGATAGGATTAGATTTTTATTTCCACTTCCGCTGTCTTTAAGTGTCCAGCCGGTAAATGTTCGTGTGTTATCATAACCACCATTAGCTACCAAGCCTTGTGCTGCAGCCAGTGCGTACCAGTTAAAACGACCGGCAGAATAGCTAAACTTAACTTTACCACCCCAGGTATCAGATTCCTGCACCTTATCCACATATACCTGGTAATTATTTTCTTCACCACGCACAACCTGGAATTCACGACCAACAAGTGGCTGGCCACCCCAAATACCACCTACTTCAATTTTTAGTTTATCGAATAATTTGGTTTCTGCCTGTAACGTTACCCTTCTTGTTCTTGGCTGAGGAACTGCTATTGAACTGATGGCCACTCCCGGATCGTCAAGATCTTCATGGTAAATTCCGGTCAACTTTAGCTTACCAACTTCTCGTTGATACTTGACCAGTACGGCAGGGTTTGCGCCCCACCAGAGTTCACGACCAAAGGCCACTTTAAATCCCTTGATAGATTTCTTACCTGTAATCTCAATGCCTTGTGGGGCAAGTCCATTATAGATGTCGATGTTAGGACCGTAGTTTGCTTCCGGATATAGTCCGAAAAAATCGCCTTCATATCCCCAATGGTAGTGTCCGGTTCTGTAAAATCCCTGGAGGTCAAACATTTTATGATTCCACGAGTAATCTGCTCTGTATACTGCCACACGGTTAAGCGAGTTTAGCACCTGGGTACCCGTTTGGGTTTGTACATCAAGAGGCCGCCCGCGATTCTCATAAAATATTTCGTTGATCGGATTAAGTGCAACGTTTCCCAGCACGTTGAATACAACATTTGCACGAACATTGGAGGCAGGGTTTGCCTCTATGCCCACAAAGAAAGATTCAAGATGGTCAAAGCCTAATTGATTTGGATACGTTACATTATTAGGATCCGGAACATTGGGTGTAGTTGTGAGATTACCCCCGGTAAAAAAAGTTGTAAACTCAGCTCTTAACTGACTTACTCTAAGCATTTGAGATTGTTCACCGACTAAGGCAGCCTGATCGCTGCGCGCTTTAAGTACCGCATCAATTAACTGAATAGAAGAAAAATGACCTTCAACACCGGAAAGCGTCATTCCATCGGAATATGGATTCAATGCATGAGCTTCCTTCAAGGCATAATATGCAGCACGCGGATAAAGTGTGTATAATCCACGCGGTGTGGTTTGTCCTTTTGCACAAATACCAAACCACTCCTCATTCATGTTGTTTTCACCTTCTACAAAATCACTTTGGTAACCACCATTTGCCCATGAAGCATTGGTGTCATGAATATCAAGGTTTGTTGTTTGTCCATATTTCCACCATCCATCACTGAATTGAAAAGTGAAACCTCCTAATGAATTTCCGGTTTTTCCTAAACCTGCTGCATTTTCATAGATTTCCTTCCAATTGCCAACCATATAATAGGCTTGCGAATATTGATCCTCTGAATTTTCAACAGCATTATATGCATCAGCTCCAAATTCGGTAAAGAGTATTGGTTTGTTTAACTCATCCTTAACACGTTGAAAGGCATCACCAAATGAAACTCCGCGATACATGTTCGTCCCGAAGATGTCAATGTCTTTACATTCTTCTTTGATGATCTCCAGAAAGAGCAGATCGCCATTACAAATAGCCACCGGATGAGTCGAATCCAATTTTTTCATGGCTACCGTTGCCTCGTTAAATAGCTTATACATTGCTGTTGCGCGAGCAGTAGATTTTCTGTCTTCTATTGGAATATTTTCAGTTTCGGCACCTTCCCAGAATAGTCCATAGTTGTTCTCGTTTCCAAGTAAATAGAGGAGAAGGCCCGGAGTGCCCTTGTATTCATTTACCATTTGGGTTACTTCGGCTAAGAGTAATTTTCTGACACGGGGATCAGCATATTCTGTATTGGCAACCCATGCACCATCCAGGGTTAATCCATACCTGCCGAAAGAATGATTAAGCATCGTATATATTCCGTACTTCTCATAGATATAGCGAATCCATCTGGCGGGTACGCCAGTGTATTGCCGTATGGCATTGACCCCCATATTTTTCAACAGGGCCATCTCGGCATCAAGAGCAGCCATAATAATGTCATCGGGCTGCTTCCAAAGGCTGTAATTGAAATTGGTGCCTACCGGAAAATAATCCCAATTCATGCCGTTAACCATGAATTCCTTGCCATTCACGTGCAGCTTCATTCCACTATTGTCTTGAACGACAGCTACTTGCGCAGACTGAGCGTTTACAGTTGCGCTTAGTAATAGGAGGGCAAGTAATACGTAGATGTTCTTCATATAGGTTTGATTTACAGTGTATAAAGGACTGAACGCAATCGATTGTTATGCTTTCACTCCGAAATCGATTGAAATTTGGACATAAGGGTCATAGAAATGAAAAAAATGACTACATCAATACTTTCTACTGACTACTACAAAATTTCAATTTTGTAGTTCTGAGGCCGATTAAAGGAATATATTTGTTACTCATAGCCTACACAGAGGCCATTCAAAGCAGGTTTTATGCGTCATTCAGGGTGTGTCTTAAAAATTCGGTTACTTTTTGTCTTCTGGTTATCCGCTGCCTCCGCTTTATACGCCATCAACGGAAAATATCCAATCAAGAATTTCGCGCCTGCTGAATATGGAGCTGGTATTCAAAACATAGATTTTGCTCAGAACAGAGATTTGAATCTGTTTGTAGCCAATAACCTTGGGGTACTGTCTTTCAATGGAAATCAATGGCAAACACATGCCCTAAACACAGGCAAAAAGCAACGATCGCTTGCATTTGATGAAAATGCAAATCGCCTTTATGTTGGTTCGCAGGGTGACTTTGGATTTTTTGAAGACAATTGGAACTATGTTTCACTGCTCGATAAAATTCCTCAGAACTCACGGGACTTTGACGAAGTATGGGATGTTTTCATATTCGATTCCATGGTGTTTTTTTGCACCTTTCAGGGAATCTATAGCTACGATGGCAATGATGTATCCATCCTCACTAACCCGGCTGGATTTAACCGATCTTTTTTAGCGGGTAAAAAATTATTTACACAATCACCATCAGGCGAACTTTTTGAAATTGAAAGAGGCAGGCTCGTCCCGCTTATTCACAATGATCGTGCAAACCAGGTTGTTGCGGGTGTAATCCGAAGCGAAATGGGTTACGTGGTTTTCTATAATTCAGGACAAGTTGAACTCCTTGATTCATTCGGTGTAACCGATACGTACACAGATCTGGCCAAAACGCTTAACGGAAAATATATCAACCATGTAACCCAAATTTCAGATGGTCGGTTAGTAATTTCTACACAGCGAGCCGGATTATTCATTTATGACCCAATTTCAAATCAAATTGAAAATATCAGCACGGAAGAAGGATTAATGTCAAATGCTTGTCTTCGGGTTTTCCAGGATAAAAGCGGTAACCTTTGGGTTGGGATGCAAAATGGAATTGCCTTAATTGACATTAAATCACCCTTGCGGTTAATCAACCAGAATATTGGACTGCAGGGTAGTGGTTATGAGGCTTTCGAAACAGAGGAGGGAACCTACTACACCACTTCGAATGGAATTTATTTTCTTCCTGTAAATGCTTTAATAAGTTCATTTCTTAACGGAACCGAAGGGCCGGCTTATGGCATGCAAATCATTAATAAAAAACTTTATGCAGGACACCACACCGGTTTGTTCAAGTTAGAAAACGGAAAAGCAACCAGAATTACTACCAGTGACGGGCTGTGGCAAGTGAAGCAGTTGCAATCAAATCCTACTTATGCCATTGGTGGTACTTATTCCGGCCTCCATCTTTTTCAGATTCAACCCAGTGGCGAATTACGGGAGGTTCAGAAAATTAAAGGATTTAATGAGTCCAGCAGGTTTTTCGAAGAAGACAGAAAAGGCAGAATCTGGGTAGGGCAGTATTATAAAGGTTTGTACCTGCTCACGTTAACGGACTCACTACGCGAAGCAGTTGTAAAGAAAGTTTCTGAGTCACATAGACTTCCCATTCAACAATATATCTTTTTAAGCCGAATTGATGATGAGCTGTACATCAGTACTTCCAAGGGTATTTTCAAGTTAAACCAAGCAACAGATACGATTGAAGAAGAGGAGATCTTTTCTAAAGCTGTTCAAAAGAACTGGGTATATCAACTTGTACAGGATAAGCAAAAGAATGTTTACATCTATTCCGAAAACCTGGTGGGACTGTACAAGCAGATTAGTCCTGGTAATTATGTTTATGTACCATCATCCCTATTTCAATTACGACAATCCTTTAACAATGACTTACTAAATGTTTCCCGAAATGTTTATGATGGCATTCTGTTTAATGCCAATGAAGGTTTTATACACTATAGCCCAGATCTTGAGGATAGGGTTTCAATTTTAAGCGAACCCCTTGTTAACCGGGTATTTAGTGTGGCTGAAGATAGCATATTGTATTCCCGTATGCCATTTCACAGCAGGCCCGGATTAGTTGAGCCGATTCGGATAACTGAAGGTACACGCGTTTTACAGTTTGTGGTAGAGTCGTTCAAGTTTAAAGATGTAAACAATCAACAATTCCGGTATCACCTCAGCGGTTTTGATGATGATTTTGGAAAGTGGACCAATGCAAGTGTTAAAGAATACACTAACCTGAAAGTCGGGACGTATACATTTCTCGTTCAGACATTTGATTCACGCGGAGAAATTATAACCAGTAAGCCCTTACAGGTAATTGTAACTCCGCCATTCTATAAAAGCCTCATCGCCCGAATATTGTATTTTGTATTGGGTATTTCCATTCTGTACCAGATTTATCGCCTCCAGCGGCAGTACTACACAGGCAAACAAGTAAGATTGGAACAGGCCAAACAAAAGGAACTTGCACTAAAGCAAAGGGAGCTTCAGGAATTAAAAGAAGAACAGATAAAAAATGAATTACAACATGTGAATAATCTGCTGGCCGCCTCTGCGATGAACCTGGTGGTGAAGAATGAATTTATGGAAAACATAAAAGAGGAAATCCGACAAGCAAAAGTCACCGATAAAGTAGAAGATAAACAGCGGGCATTGGACCGCATTATTAAGGAAATTGATACAACGCTTAGGGTGCAGGAAGACTGGAAACAATTTGAACACCACTTCGACCGTGTTCATGGCGATTTTCTTTCGCGGTTGACGAGCCGGTTTTTAGATCTCACGCCCGGTGAACAAAAACTTTGTGCCTTCCTGAGACTGAAAATGGATACAAAAGAAATTGCAAACCTTATGGGCATTTCCCTGCGCGGAGTTGAAGTTGCCCGCTATCGACTGCGCAAAAAACTAGGGCTTGATGCCCATCAGAATTTATCGAAGTTTATTCTTGAGTATTAAGGGTTTACCATTTGCTCCCGGTTCATTTAATGAAGAACTCCACCTGTCGGCCTCATCGGGAGCCTTGTACAAGTTTTACTAATTTGCCTTTAGTTTGAATACCAGGAGCAATACGAACTACATACCAAATTTATTAGTCCTCCTGCCAATTTAGACAGGCGTGGACGTTATATAAGATTTCATCTTTAATCGATCTCATTTAAAGTGAAGGGCTTGGTATTGTGTTTGGCCTTTTTTTGTAAGGTAAGGGTAATAACAACCAACGATTCCCTTAAGGTAAACAGGTTTCATTTTTTTGTAAGAACTCGAACTATGATAAATCTCCAGACTAATAACCCATGTCGTGAACAGGTTCACATGTTGAAAGCAGAATACTTCAAAATTCGGAAGCTCCAAAAGTTCAGGTTTAAGCAACCCATTTTCAACCAATAACGCTACCGTCTTACGCACCTGCTGACTATTCTTTTTATAACTTTTGGTTATTTGGTTATGCATTTCAGTCTGGCTACTGCTGGTTGTAGCAACAAATACAATTGCGCTACGATATTGATATTGCAGGTCCATCACTGCTGAGCAAACGGATTTTAGCCACTCGAAGCTTACCTTTTGTACTCCACTAAATGAAATCATTAATTCCTGAAACCGCAGGTCGTAATCCTGCGATATCGCGACAAACAGGTTATCTTTTGTAGGAAAATAGTTCGTAATCCTTCCTTTAGAAAGTTCGAGTCTGCTTGCCAATTGCTCCAGTGTAAGGTAAAGACCTTCTTTATTAAAAATTCTGCGCGCCTCCAGAATGATGTGCTGGCGCATTTCGATGCCTTTTCTGTAATTCCCCATTGAAATGAAAACAAAATTTTGTTTTGAATTTAAATACTATTTAGATTTAGTCATAATTTCTGAAACGTGAATTTAATTAAATCAACATGATAAGGTTAACACTACTATTATTATGCCTTGCAGGGTTTACGGCATACGCACAAAAGAAAGCTGTAAAAGCAAATCCTTCTAAGCCTAACATTTTGCTCATCTGTACGGATGATGTCGGCATCTGGAACGTAGGCGCTTATAGCCATGGGATGATGGTGCCCACACCCAACATCGACCGTCTTGCCAAGGAGGGTATGTTATTTACAGATCATTATGCTGCACCTACCTGTACACCAGGCCGTGCAATGATGATTACCGGGCAATTGCCTATTCGCACAGGATTGACTACCGTTGGGATGGCGGGTTCGCCTATCGGGTTAAGTGAAAAGGATCCTACACTGGCGGAAGTATTAAAAACGCAAGGCTATCGCACCGGGCAGTTTGGAAAAAATCATTTGGGTGATCGCAACGAACATTTGCCTACTGTGCATGGCTTTGATGAATTTTATGGCAACCTCTATCATCTCAATACCGAAGAAGAACCCTTTCTGGCTGCATGGCCTAAAGACCCGGGATTTGATCAACGCTATAAACCAAGAGGTGTGCTCGACTGCAAAGCAACAACTATAGACGACCCAACAGTGGATGGCCGTTTTGGTAAAGTTGGAAAGCAGACGATTAAAGACACCGGACCACTGGACCCTAAGCGCATGGAAACAGTGGATGACGAATTCAATGCAAAAGCCATGGACTTTATAGAGCGCTCGGTAAAAGCAGGCGAACCATTTTTTGTATGGCATAACCCCACCCGTATGCACATTTACACCCACTTGCGGCCTGAGCGTAGAAACCTTGCTACATCACATTCTTCAGAATTTGATGTGTTTGGCAGTGGCATGATGGAATTGGACATGATGATTGGCGAACTGCTTAAGAAGCTGGAAACCTTGGGTGTGGCAGAAAATACCATCGTGATTTTTACTGCGGACAATGGCGCCATGGCCGATTGGTTCCCGGATGGAGGTACCACTCCCTTCCGCGGAGAAAAGGCAACCACCTGGGAAGGTGGTGTGCGGGTGCCGATGTTGATCCGTTGGCCCGCTAAAATAAAGGCGGGATCAGTTTCCAACGGGATACAGGATAACACGGATCTATTTACTACGCTGGCTGCGGCCGCTGGTGTAGATAATATTCATGATGAACTTAAACAAAGTCATCAAGTCTATATTGACGGTATCAATAACCTAAACCACTGGATGGGTAAAGGTCCATCTAACCGAAATTTTGAAATCTATTATAATGAGAAGGAGCTTACCGCTATTCGTATAGGGAACTGGAAATCACACATGATGCAGCGTGAAGGTTTTTTTGATTACAACAAGCCCAGTGCTTTACTTTTTAACCTGAAGCAGGATCCCTTCGAAAGGCATGACCAATGGAAGTCACGAGATGTGGCGATGAAGTTGGGAGTTGCATGGGGAGGTCAAGTACAGGACATATTACGTGAACATCTTAATACCCTTGCCCTGTTTCCTCCCAGACAAGAAGGAGGAACCTTGAAGCCAGGACAGTAGAAGTAAGTTACCTGTTCTACATTAATCAAAATCCGCATGATAAAAAAGATGATTGCCCTAACTGGAAGTCAATCAGGTATGGGTTTAGCTTTCCGATTATTGCTGGAAAAATCAGGTTATGATATAATCGGAATTGATCTTCCTGGCAAAGGTGCTGAAGTGGAAGGAGATTTATCGAACAAGCAGGAGAGAATTCGTGTCGTGTGTGACATCCTCGATCGATGTCAAGGTAAACTCGATGGCGTTATTGCCAATGCCGGAGTAGATAATTCAAATGTTCGGTTGGTATTTGAATTGAATTATTTTGGCATTATCGAAATACTGGAAGGATTACATGATGCACTTGCATCAAATGGTAATACACGGATTGTAATCACTGCTTCTAATTCTGTTGTCATTACTCCTTCAATTCCTGAAACTCCTGTAGTTGATTTATTGAATCACAATCTTGATGCAGCCATTAGCTCATTAGGCGAGGCACATAGTGTGGCCTATCAGGTAAGCAAACTGGCTGTAGTGCGTTGGATGAGAAGTCATGCTGCTACGGCTCGCTGGGCGGGTAGCGGAATCACGATGAACGCCATTGCTCCGGGTGCAGTACTCACACCCTTGATCAGCGAAGAAGCAAAATTTATTGTGGGGCAGCTGATTGTCATTGATGGCGGCATGGAAGCAGCATGGCGGGAAAAAGACTGGCCTTCTGTCTGGAACATTCCTATGGATGAGTTCATGAAAAAACTAACTCCTGCATGCCAGTAAAACACTTTTGAATTTGTAATGCCCTCCACTACAAGGGCCGAAGTACATGAAAAAATTAATCGTTACGTTTTTCATACTTTTTATAGCCTCAAAAATATTTGCTCAGTCTGAACCGGACTCGGTAAAACTTGAACAATTGAGAAGGGAGTCAGGAGTGGATCCAACCCGTGTTCAATCACGTGGAGGTTATACAATACTGGTTTATGATCAGGAAGCTGCTACCGGCCAAATTAATAACCGTTTTTCACTAAACCTTGGTGTAAACCGATGGAACTTCAGCATGAAGTATGAAGCCATTACACGTTCCACTGGCGAACCTGGCAGTGGCTTTATCTCAGGCATGGGTGATATAAAGTTTTCGCTATTGAATGCTTTTTTTATAGGAGGAAAACATGCACTGGCGGGTGGAGCTGAGTTTTCGATTCCTACCGGTAAGCCTGGTTTCGGTTCTCAATATTTTTCTGTTACCCCCTCGCTTACTTACTCCTATACCATTAACCCTGGTCTTTTCTTCGCGGTACAACCCCAATACACCTTTGACCTGATGAAGGATCCTGTCAACCCTTCGCTCAGTGTCATCACGGTACGTTCCTTTCTTGCCAAGTTTACTAACAATGGCTACTTCTTTGTGTTTGAACCACGGCCGGTGATCGACTTAACCAATGACAACGTTGACCTGATTCTATCACCCATTATTGGCAAAGCATTAGGTGGTGGCTTTAACTTGATTGTACTGGCAGAGTTCGCGACCAACGAATCCACCATAAAGAACCGGGGCCATTTGTATCAGTTTGGATTTAATAAAAATTTCTGATTATGGAAATAATAAATACCATCACCAAGAGAGTAATTCAGGTGCTTATTGTACTGATTACTTTCATGCTACTTTATTCGTTAGTCGAATTTATCTTCCTGTTAGGAAGGTCTGCACTCACGCATCATGCGGCATTCAATTTTTCTCCTGGGCCCATTGAGAGGAGCAAAGTATTTTTTGGGCAAGTGCAAGGACTGATTGCTGCAATACTCTTGCTGACGATCCTTATTGAACTGATCTCCTCACTTGTGGAATACCTGAAAGTTGGTAGTGCAAACTACGTAACGGTAATTACTGAAATTGCCTTGATTGCCATTGTACGGCATTTGCTGGCCATAGATTTTGAACATGCAAGTGCAGGTGTTTTGCTCGGTTTATCAGCCTTGATTTTTGTCTTAGGATTATTCTATCTGCTTACGAAAAAGCCTGGTTCGCTGCTCGGACGTATTCTGAAAAACAATAGCGAGGGGGATGGATCCTGATCAACCCAAAGCGAGCTTCCATTTCATTCTTCAATACTAGTATTAAAATGACTGCAAAATGATCAGTATTATTTTTATGGTTGATTAACGCATTTACAAATCATTCAATAGCCGCAAACATTATCATGTAAACGACTGTACCCTACCTGAAGTCATTTTTCGTAGTTATTATGAAGTGGTTAGGTTGGTCCTTTAAGAGTGATTGAACATGGAACGAATACTGCAATCCAGCATTATACCCTTTGAAGGGTTTTCTGAGGATACTTTCAATGAAACAGCAGTTTTAGAAGATTAATGATGAATACCTTTCGTTGTCATTGATCCTCATGCTTAGAAGTATTTATAGCGATGTAATTAAGTATTTACTATTCTGATATTGAACAGTCCTTTTCCTGATTAAATTCATTGTAAAATTTACAGGAAATGACTAGCATTAGCAGAACATAAATATGATCAGCCGATTGAGATTTAGTAGGATCATATTCAATTACCTGCAGTACTAAAATACCTGAAGTAGCGCATTATGAAAGTACTTTTTTACACACGTGAATACCCACCCTATGTATATGGAGGTGCTGGTGTTCATGTGGAATACCTGGCGCGTGAATTATCCCGTTTAATGGAAGTTGAAGTGCGTTGCTTTGGCGATCAAAATAATGAAGCAGAACAATTACGAATTTTAGGATTCAAAGCTGACCAATTGACCCTGGACAATACACAACCAGAATTAGCCCCCATCTTTAAAACCCTGAATACCTGTATTCAAATGAATAGTGGCGTGATGCATGCCGATATCGTACACTGCCATACCTGGTATGCTCAGTTTGCAGGCATCTTGTCAAAACTCTGTTATGGAACACCGCTTATTGTAACCACTCACTCGCTTGAGCCACTCCGGCCATGGAAACGGGAACAATTGGGTAGGGGATATGACGCATCTTCGTGGATTGAAAAGACTGCCATTGAAATGGCCGATGCGGTTATAGCCGTATCACAGGAAACTAAGCAGGATGTATTGAAATACTTTCATGTAGATGAAAACAAAGTAAGCGTAATTTATAATGGCATCGACCTGGATGAATACAATGTAACCCATGAGACATCTGCACTGGACAAATTCGGTATCGATAAATCGAGGCCGTATGTACTTTTTGTAGGCCGCATCACCAGGCAAAAGGGAATTATCCATCTGGTAAATGCCATCAACTATATCAATAGTGATACGCAGGTAGTTTTATGTGCAGGTGCACCTGACACGGAAGAGATTGGCCGTGAAATGAAACAGAGCGTGGAAGAGGTTCAGAAAAACAGGAGTAATGTAATCTGGATAGCTGAAATGGTAAGTAAAAAAGAAGCAATCCAATTGTATTCGCATTCGGCCGTGTTCTGCTGCCCCTCCATCTATGAACCGTTTGGCATTATCAACATTGAGGCGATGGCATGTAAAACAGCGGTGGTGGCAAGTAGTGTGGGTGGTATAAAAGAAGTAGTGGTGGATGGTGAAACGGGAATCCTAATACCGCTGGAACAAGAAAACGCAGCACCTTTCGAAGCATCGAACCCAGACAAATTTTCACGCGACCTGGCTGCAGGAATTAATAAACTGATGGCCGATGAAAAATTAAGAAAAACAATGGGAGAAAATGGAAGGAAAAGAGTAGAACAATATTTTGACTGGAAGGCGATCGCCCTCCAAACAGCAACATTGTATAAAAAAGTAATGAATCATGATTAATGATGACGTGATAGCGATAATACTTGGCGGTGGCCAGGGATCGCGTTTGTATCCTCTTACAGCGAAACGATCTAAACCTGCTGTGCCTATTGCGGGTAAATACCGATTGGTAGATATACCCTTATCTAATTGTATTAATTCGAATATCAGCAGGATGTTCGTGCTGACACAATTTAATTCGGCCTCACTCAATCGTCACATCAAGAATACCTACAATTTTAGTTTGTTCAGCCGTGCATTTGTTGACTTGCTGGCAGCTGAACAAACGATGTCCAACAAAAGTTGGTTTCAGGGCACCGCGGATGCCGTGCGTCAGAGCATGCACCATTTCATCAATCATGAGTTCAAATACGTATTAATTCTTTCAGGAGATCAGTTGTATCAAATGGATTTTAATTTACTGATACAACGGCATATTGACAGTGGTGCCCGAATTACCATTGCTACACTTCCGGTGAAAGCAGAGGAAGGGGTGGAGTTCGGCATTATGAAAACTGACCATGAAAGCATGATCACCAGTTTTATTGAAAAACCGAATGCTGAAGAAATACTGAAATGGAAATCGGATGTGAGCGAATACATGCAATCAGAAGGGCGGTTATATCTTGCTTCCATGGGCATCTATGTTTTTGACAGAGATTTGTTAATCGAGCTCATGAATGATCCAAGTACAAATGATTTTGGAAAGGAAATCATCCCGCAATCTATCGGCAAACATAAAGTGCTCAGCTACCAGTTTGAAGGATACTGGACAGACATCGGAAACATTCGGTCATTTTTTGATGCTAACATGGGATTGACCGACCACATTCCAAGTTTTAATTTATTTGACAATAGGAAACGCATTTATACCCACCCAAGAATTCTACCAACCTCAAAAATTTCCGGTACCTTAATAAATGATTCTGTTATTGCAGATGGTGCCATCATACATGCATCAAAAATAGATCGGTCTGTGATTGGTGTGAGATCAAGAATTGGAAAAGGAAGCACCGTTATCAGAACATATATGATGGGAAGTGACTCGTATGAAACGCTAAAAGAAATTGCAGAAAGGCCGGGTGAGATATTAATGGGCATTGGCGAGGAGTGTCATATTGAAAATGCCATTCTCGACAAGAATTGTAAAGTTGGAAATAATGTTACGATCATAGGAGGCCCGCATCTTGAAAATCGGGAAACAGACTTGTATGTTATTTCAGGAGGAATTGTGGTGGTAAAAAAAGACGCCACTATACCGCATAACTTTGTATTAAGCTAGGGAAAACTTAATACGAGATAAGCTGGTCAATCATCGTGGTTCAGGGCTTTTATTGTGCCTGTTGGTAGAGGCAGGTTATATTAGATTGCCACCCGGTAGTATCGGCTGCTTTGTGACTTATTACACCAGCCAATACTTTCTGCCACTTGCTCCCGAAGCACCCACTACAAGCCTGTTGCTTTCATTTTCTTTTATTTAATGCTTAGAGTATTTCTAGTTAGAACTTAATTTTTATTACTGTTTGTTAATTGTTACTATATGATGTTGTTAAACAATCTGCTTGCTAACAACTGCATTTTCATTGTCAGAATGATTATGGATTGATCAGGCTCCCTGAATTTGTACAAGTGCTCAACTATGATTTCAAAATCCGCTGAAGCTGCCTTGCTGTCTTAAACCCACATTGTGAAGCAATGTAGTCAAGGGTGTAATCTGGATTATTGAGCAACGTTTTTGCTGTCTCCCTGCGAAGCTCAGTAAGATACTCAACAATAGTCAGCCCCGTAGAATCCTTAAAAACACGACTCAGATTTCTTGGGCTCATGGCTACCATTTCCGCCAAAGACTCAATAGAATTTTCCTTCGCGAGGTTATTAATAAGATAATCCTGTACCTCGTGTATTTTAGGGTTAATGTGATTTCTGAAATCGAGGTAAATGCTTTTTTGTGAATGTGAGGGGTCACGTCTATGATAAACCACAAGCCCTCTGGCAACTTTATGAACAAAATTGGGGCCTTTCAGATTCTCTAAGCTCGCTAATGCGAGATCAATGCCGGCACTAACACCCGCGCTGGTGTAAATATTATCACTCTTTACATATAAAGTGTCTGCCAGCACGTTTGCTTTTGGGAAACGGGCCTTCAGTTCAGCTGTTCGCCTCCAGTGCGTGGTACATTCCCTATCATCAAGTAAGCCGGCTTCGCCTAAAAAGAAGGCACCGGTACATACCGAGCAAGTATTCACACTCTTGTTAGCACATTGCGCCAGCCACTTAAAAAAATCACTCTCTGAAACAAACTGAGTGCTCTGCAAATAGCTATGGTCCGTCCCGGGCACAAATACAAAGTCACCCGCATTCAAATTTGACTCTTTGTAATTTTTAATCTCACCGAAACCAACGCCCGATGTAGAGATATTTCTATCATGATAACTATAAAATTCAATCACTGCATCAAGTCCATGTAACTTGGCCTCTGTAAATACCTGAGCTGGCCCCGCAAGATCCAATAACTCAACATAGGGAGGAACAATAAAAGCTATCTTCAACATGCCTTTCTACTGGTTATCAAAGTCAAGTTACTGATAATTTCTAAAACATAACTTTGTGAGCGTTTGCAACGATCTGGCGTATACCCTGAATACTTAGTACGGCTGTGTTTCGCAGCGAGCACGTATGTTATTGCCCTTTTAAAAGAAAGCCCTATGGTTGCCGCACTACTGGTTTCAGCTTTAAGTAGAAATATAAGGCAAGCAAAACATCTATGGTGATGCAAAATACATCATAGTGATGTGGCGCCACCGTGCTTACGTGGGGAAAGATAACATCCCATAATCCATGGAGCGCAAGCCCAACAACTGTCAGCATGTAATTCTTTTTATAACCCCAATAGGCAAAAAGCAAGAACAATGATGCTGCCGGAACGGTAAGTAAAAGCGCGTACGGATCGATTGAAAATCCTATATAAATAAACGGTATTACCGCTAAGGACAGTGACGCGAAGAATTTCAGGTCAATTTTCCTAACGATCTCTACAAACGCGATTACTGTTAGTGTGGTACAAAGACCAATAAAAAAGGCTGTCATAACTGAATTATTAAATACTTATAGCGATGTTACCTTTCTTGTGCCCCTTTTCAACATAAGCGTGCGCCTCAACAATTTGCTCCAATGTATATATTCGATCAAGTACGGGTTTATATACACCCCTTTCAATGAGCTCTTTTAGGAATAGGATGTCTCTCGTGCTATGACTAATTACACCGGTCAGTATTTTCCTTTTACTTGTCATAGAAAACCAAAATCCCTGAAGCATTTCCAACATTTCTGCCGCGCTCAAAATCATGATCCCATTTTTAGTGAGCGACTTTAAGGAGCGAGAGACAGATACCGTATTAACAGCATCAAAAATCAAGTCATAGATTTCTCCATTTTGAGTAAAATCTTCTTTTGTATAATCAATCACGTTGTCGGCACCGATGGATTTCACCAAATCCATATTCGCTGTGCTGCACACTGCGGTAACAATGGCCCCGTACGACTTAGCCAACTGTACGGCTGCACTTCCAACCGCCCCGGAGGCCCCAACGATAAGAACCTTTTGGTTTTCCCTGATCCTGGCTTTTTTGATAAAATGTAATGCTGTAACACCGCCAAAAGGAATAACGGCTGCTTCATGATGCGAAATGGTGGCAGGTTTCGTTGCCAACGTACCCTCTTCTGAAATACAAAGGTATTCAGCATAAGCACCAAAGCTCATATCGGTATGACCAAAAACCTGGTCACCAATTTTAAAACGCTTGACCTGGTTGCCTACATTTTCAACTTCGCCAGAAAAAACACTACCCAAAATACCAATCTTTGGTTTGAACAGACCAAAAATTAATCTGACCGCGAAGGGATCAGCTTTTCGTAATCGTACATCTCCCGAATTAACCGCTGTAGCTTTAATTCGTACCAGAACTTCGTTCTCTTTAGGTTCAGGCTTAACTACTTCCTGAAGTTGCAGAACATCCGGAAGACCATATTGATTATACACAGTTGCTTTCATTTTCATATAATTTAGTTTTGTTCAGTTGATTCAAGATTTAATCACTATTTCAAAATTCTTTGAAGTTGTCTTACCGTTTTGAAGCCGCATTCAGAAGCCACGAATGTCAGACTGTTTTCAGGATTTTGGAGAAGTGTTTTGGCTGTATGCAAACGTAACTGTGTTAAATATTGATTAATGGTAATTCCAGTTGTTTGCTTAAATAGACGTGTCAGGTTTCTTGGACTCGTCCCGGCAATTAAGGCCAGATTAGATAAAGAAGTTTCTCCAGAAATGTTACGGACAAGATAGTCCTGCACGTCATGAATTTTGTTGTTCAAGTGGTTTCTAAATTCCAGATAGATTGCTTCCTGTTTATAATGACCATTTATGCGATGGTATACAACAAGTCCTCTACCCACTTTTTGAGCAAAAAGCCCACCTGCTAAATCTTCAAGAATTGATAGGGCTAAATCAATGCCCGCGGTGATTCCACCACTTGTGCAGACATATCTATTCTTGACATACAGGACGTCTGCCAACACTTTTGTTTGAGGGAATTTTGCTTGCAATTCTTCTACCCTTCGCCAATGTGTAGTGCATTCGATGCCATTCAATAAACCCGCTTCTCCTAAAACAAATACTCCATTACAAACAGAACTGACATTTACCTTTCTGTCTACGCATTTTTTTAACCATTCAAAGAATTTTGTTTCATTTCGAAAAGCAATGCTCCTGATATAATTTTGATCCATTCCCGGCACAAAGACAAAATCACCCTCCGTTAGATTGGCTTTGGAATAGTTTGCGATTTTTCCAAAACCCAATCCTGATGTGCTGACAGGATTATTCTGGATGACGTAAAATTCAAGCTCAATCTCGAAGTCATAAAACTTAGCCTCGGTAAATACCTGAACGGGTCCGGCTAAATCCAATAACTCAACAGTTGGAGGAATTATGAATGCTATCTTTTTCATGATCTATTTTAGTGGAGTTTTGAACTTTATTTAATTTTCAGGCCTATTCCCAACTCAACGGCTATGCTATCGCGATTACCATCGATATAGTCTATGTTAGATCCTTTAACAGGCCATGGATAAAGAGGTATGTAGGTGCGAAAAGTGAAAAAGCATTTTTTCAATCCCTTTTTATAACTATACATCAATCCGTAGTCAGGACTAAATCCGTTGATCGTAACACTAACCGGATCAAGATCGGGGTTATGCAGCGTTTCCTTAAAGGCTGTATACTTGAAGCCAATCATCAACAAAGCCGTGTGCGAGCTTTTTTTTGAATAAAAAGTAGTACCTGCTCCAAACTTTTGATTGATGGAATAGTTGTAATTCGTTTTCACATAATTAACATCGCGCTGATAAATATTATTTAAATTAAACGAGGTGTGGGAAGCAAGACTAAACCGTTTAGTTGGGTTCCACTGAACCAGGTTTGTAAGCAGGAAGTCAGTTCCAAAGTTTGTATGGATGCCAACGCCAGGTTCAATGGTTAATTGTCGAACAACTGCTGTTGGTATTCTACTCTGAGTAGATGCTGTGGTGCAAACAAACAAAGCACACGCTAGAAATAAGTATGTAAGAGATTTCATATCAATATCGATTTTTAAGTATTTAGTAATTATCTGTTTTGAAAGTAGTAATTGAGTCCTTTCACGATGTTGGGGTCTTTCGAGCCCATATGACTTAGATCATCTTCACGGTTCTTAGATAAACTCATGTCTGAATAGTTGTCATGAAGGATTTGGTAATACGCTTCAAAGGGAGCTTGCATTTTGCCAGTGTTCTCCGCTTCACCGATACCCATGAATACCAATTGGCTGACATCTTTATTGTCAACTCTGTTTTGTTTTTCCAGTATCATCGAAACTTCATCGTCAAACCAAAGCGATGGACTTAACATGATGTAGTTTCCAAACACGCTGTTGTTTACAGCGAAGGCATAGGCCCCGAATAAGCCACCGTACGAATGGCCAAGAATTGTCCTGCTTTCCCTCGTTGTTTCAACATTATAGTCCTGTTCGATTTTTGGGATAAGCTCACTTGTTATAAACTCAAGAAACTCAGGAGCGCCTCCGGTTGAAGAACCGGTTTTGGTTGGTGTATAATCAATACTTCGATCTCTTCCATAGCCAATGCTTACAACTATTACATTTGGCGCCCCGTAGCGGTCTGATAAACTTTTGCAGGTGTTCGCCACCAGGTCAAAATCCTGGTCCCCGTCAAGGACATAAATTGTTGAAAACTTTTCTCCGGATGTATTGTAGTTTTCTGGCAGGGCCACTTGTATAGGGTAAGTAACGCCAATGGACGGAGACTCAATCGTAAATGTTCTTGTTAATGCTGGATTGAATATTTCTTCCTCGCACGAACTCAACAATACACTGAGAACTAATGCCATGACAATTATTCCCAGGATTACGGTCATTTTTTTAATTGTTTTCATAGTTTTTTTTGGTTTAATTTTTTTTTGCTTCTGCGACACAAAGGTGTGGTGCCGAAGCCTCTTGCGCTAGGTCAACAACGCGTCATAAAAGGACAACATCAGAAGTTAAATAATGAGAATGCCTAAAACCCAAAAACAAGGCAGGACGGATTGATAAAAGCTAAGGTGTGCGATGAGTGGTAGTCGATTGGGGTGCTCTCACAGGTGCACTTTTTACAGACTACAAGTCTGTCCGTTCATGACGCTTCGTTGACCTATGAATTAACCTTGAAGCCATCCACCTTTGTTTCATCAAAAGAGAAATTAAACGGAAATACCAAAACAACTTTTTATGAAAACCAAGACAAAGATCGTTGAGTATCATCTCGAAGCCAGCGCGTTTAGCTGGGAAATCTCCTCCGGAAAAACCATTGAAGCCTGGGGTTTTAATAAACAAGTTCCCGGTCCCGAACTGAGGGCCAAAGCAGGCGACACCGTTATTGTGAAATTAACCAACAACCTGAGTGAACAAACCCTTATCCATTGGCATGGAATTCGGCTTGCAGCTGGAATGGATGGAACAGATGCGGTTCAAAAACCGATTTTACCTGGTGAAACATTTGAATACCGTTTTATTGTGCCGGACGCAGGAACCTTCTGGTATCACTCGCATGCCAACGAAACGGTACAAATGGAGAAGGGAATGTATGGAGCTCTCATTGTTGAAGATACAGCGGACGAGATAATCACAGATGCAGAGCGGGTATTCATCATTGACGACATGAAGCTTGACGCGAACGGAGCGTTCACAAAACCACGATGGTTCATCCCCCGTGTTGTCGAAAGGCATGACGGACGTCAGGGAAATACTCTTTTGATCAATGGAAAAGAAAATCCAACCATTCAGATGCTTGCTGGTCAACGAGAGCGCTGGCGCTTTATCAATGCCAGCAGTGCACATTATTTTGATCTGAACCTTGCCGGAAAAGAATTTTCAATAGTAGGGACGGATGGCGGGCTTCTGGAATCACCAAGACCGGTAAGATCACAATTGATTACACCCGGTGAACGATTCGATATCATAGTGGGTCCGTTTGAAGAAGGGGATATAGTTTTCATGGAATCTCTTGCCTATAACAGAATGACATTCCTCAAGCCGAGACGCGAAAAGTTTGCGACTATCCAGGTTGGACATCGTGCCCCATCGATTGCGCAGGTTCCGAATACCCTGAGAGCGATTCCGCAACTGGCTGCGTTTCATGCTGAAATAAATAGAAGGATTGTATTATCAGTTGGACCAAGTTTGAAAGATGGAATGGATTTCTTGATTAACGGTTCAGTCCATGTGAATGATAAGCCAGTTAAAGTGGGTGAACTCCAGGTTTGGGAAATAGTAAATGCCAGTTTAATGGATCACCCTTTTCACTTGCACGGATTCTTTTTTCAAGTTCTTGAAGAAAATGGGAAGCAGCCTGATTTCGCATCATGGAAGGATACCATCAATCTGAAGCCACGAAGTGCAACGAAGATTGCCTGGATGCCAGATAACCGGCCGGGTACCTGGATGTACCATTGTCATATACTCGAACACCATCAGGCGGGCATGATGGCCAATTTTGAAGTTGTTGCTGACGGGATGCCGGTCAGGGAAATAATGAGTCATGCTCACAAGCATCATCATTGAAAATAGTAGATATGAAATCGGGTGGGAGCGAAGTTCGCTTGCTTGTTGATAGAAACGTCTGAGAATGTGGGTGAGTCTGGATTTGTTTATACAACGCTAACAGTCAGCGTAACATATCAGCACCAATACCTAACGTTGATTTTCGATAGATGCGCCTTCTTTTGGAGAAAATGTCAATAGTTTGATAGTAAATTTTTTCATAATTCTGCAAGAATGCTATCTTGCTTAAAAATACTAACCCTAACCGTTGTTTAATTTTATGATTCGTAAATTATCTATTGCCTTACTCTTGGCAACACTATTTTCATGTGCCGGTTCTTATAAGACCATTAACCCAGAACGACTTGCGTATGGTACTTCACGCTCAACCGAAGGCGCAGAGTATGCTACCATTACCAATGTTTTATCAGAAACTGGAAATAAGAAATATGCCAATAGGGAATTGAAGCGACCGTTAAAACTTTACGCAGTTAAATTTACCAATAAGTCAGATCGTACCATAAACTTTCGCAATGATGTTAAGATCTCCATGGGGAGTCGTCCGGTATTTCCGTTGGAGAGCACAGTAATACATCAAAGCCTTAAACAACCGGCCGGGTTGTATATGCTTTGGGGATTGCTTTGGGTATTTATTACCACATGTGAAAACGATGATTGCAGTTCAATTCCTTTGCCGGTAGGTCTGGTTATAGGCATCGGAAACACCAGTGTGGCAAGTTCGTCCAATAAGAAGTTTTTAAGCGAGTTAAATAACACCAATTTACTGGATCGTACCATCGGCCCGGGGGAAACCGTAACCGGGTTGTTAGGTGTATCAGGTGACGTGGCTGGACCAATCTCATTTGAGATTAAATAGTAAACTTAATGCGTTTTTGAAGTTGGATACTATTTCAGCCAGGGTGATGTTACTAAATAGAATAGCCAATTGATTTTCGTAGCGATCAGCATATCAAATTAAAATCTGATCTTTTTTGGCTTGAATTACTTCCCCCAAGTCTGAAAATGATTTCCATACCTCAAGCGGGGCATTGAAGTAGGGGTCAAAAGTCTGTTTTATTTTCTCCTCTATTCTCATTTACTTTCAGTAAAGTATTCAAATATACATTTTATGCACCCCGATATTACAAGCCAATTTTAACCACAAAAAAATGGGTGTATTTTATTATTCGGGTAGTTATTCAGGTAGTTTTAGCTAATTACTACTGAGTTTTATTCTGAAATACCAGTTAACCTTGAAATTTTGATCAAATAGCTTTAGCATATAAGCGATGTTGTTTATAAATAACTCCACCTGTTTCTTTAATAATCTTGTTCATTTGATTGTTATCATCCACAACCCAAGAAAGTTCGGTGTATTTGTATCCCCGAAGTTTTGCCCGATGTGCTATTTCTGGATAGAGAATACTTCCTATTCCAAGATGTTGGTATTCATGTTTTATGGCAACCGTAACGACACGCAAACTCTTAATCCTTTTCTTTAGCACTAGAAGTTTGAAGATTCCAAATGGAAATAGCCGTCCGTTTTTAATTTTGATTAAAACTTCATTCAGGTTCGGTATGGCAAGCAAAAAACCAATCGGCACTTTGTCTTTCTCTACAATTAAAATTATTTCTTTATCAAGAATCAATTTCAAGTCTTTACCGAGAAATAGAAAATCTTCCCAACTCATAGGTGAGAACCCCCAATGTCCGAGAAAAGCGTTGTTATAGATGTCATGAAAAAATTTTAATTCCTTCATAAAATCATTTAAGTTGGGTGTTCTGATGGTTATGTTATTTTTCTTTTGATGCATTGTTTTTATGCGATCCATTTTTTCAGATAGCCGAAAATCATCTGAGTGAAGCTTGTATGAATAGAAATCCTTTAAAGGATGATAGCCGCAGGCATGAATATGTCCGCCATAATATCTTTTGTTATAAGTAAGCATATAAAAAGGCGGATGTTCGAATCCCTCTGTAAGAATACCTAATTCGTGATGAATGTTGGGATTGAGTGGGCCGCTGATGGTTCTACAGCCCTGTGATTGAAGAAATTCTTCAGCCTTCTGTAACAACATTTTAAATACTGTTTGATCATCGATGGCTTCAAGAAAACCAAAAAAACCATCTCGTCTCTTAAAATGAGCTTCATGATCCTGATCTAAAAACGAAGCAATTCGACCTACGCATCGACCATCCTGAAAAGCCAAAAAAAACCGGTGAACATTCTTCTTCCAAAAGGGATGATTGTTGCTTAAAATTTCCTTCTGACTTACAAGCAAGGGAGGCACCCACATAGAGTCATTGTTGTTAAGCACGTAAGGAAGCGTAATGAATAGTTTTTGTTCGCGCCAATTAGATGTTTCCCTTACTTCCGTATTCATAAATGTGCCCTTTTCAACCAAATTCTAGCTTAATTTCTTCAAGCTGGTAATTTAATATACTTAATTTCTTAAATTTAGATAGACCCTAACCTCAATATTCATGCGTGTATTGTTAATCGGGCCTACTGCTTTAGAGTATAATGGTAAGCCTATCAAGCAAAGACGTTTGCATTTGCCCGGCCTCACTTTATCTATGCTGGCAGCAGTAACTCCACCCGATGTTGAGCTTAAGTTAGTTTCTGAAACCGTTGAGGAAATTCCTTTTGACGAACCATGGGACCTTGTTGGATTAACCGGTATGGGTTCCGGCATTTACAGAGCCTGGCAGATAGCAGATGAATTCAGAAAAAGAAAAGTAACCGTAGTTATGGGGGGTATTGCTGCAAGTTTATGCGATCCGCAATGGTCACTTAACCATGTTGATTGCTTAGTTACAGGTGAAGCAGAGGAAATTTGGCCGCTAGTGATAGAAGATTTCCGAAATGGAAGATTGAAACAGCAGTATGATATGCAGCATCGGCCTGATATTAACACACTCCCGTTACCTCGGTATGATTTAATGAATCGAAAGAAACTGGGATTTTGGAGACCGGTGCAAGCTACCCGTGGTTGTCCATTCCCTTGTACATTCTGCTCCATTCAATCGTACTTTGAAAGAACCTATCGTAAGCGCCCGGTTGATCAAGTTGTGCGCGATGTGAGGGCAGCAAAAAAAAGTGGTACACATTTTATTGCGTTTGTTGATGATAACATTGGTGTTGACTGGAAATATTTTGAACAACTAATGACTGCTCTCATTCCTGAAAAGATAATCTGGATGAGCCAATGCAGCATTCACATTGCCGACAAGCCCGATATGCTTGCACTCGCATACAAAAGTGGATGTCGGTTACTCTCTTTTGGAATTGAATCTACCAATACTGAAAGTCTGGCCTGGATTGAAAAGGAGTTTAATAAACCCACCAATTATGAAGAATCATTAAAAACCATCCGAAAGTTTGGTATTGATGTATCTACTGAAATGATTATTGGTATGGATGGTGACAGAGAAGATGTATTTCAAAACACGTATGACTTCATTCTCCAAAACAGAATTTCTGTTCCGCGTGTGCACATTCTTACTCCAGTTCCGGGAACTCCGCTTTATAAAGAAATGAAAGATGAAGGGAGAATTTTACACGATGATTTTAGTCAATACAGCGGAGGGCGAGTAGTGTTTAGACCGAAAGGAATTAATGCGGACGATTTGCAAAAAAATTATTGGAAGCTATATGAACAGCTGTTTACAAGAGGGAATATTCTAAAAAGAATTACCGGAAGTCCTCTTTTACAAAGTGCGTATATGCGAGGAGTGGTATTGGCTATTAACCTTCATTATCGTAATCACATCCGGCAAAGAATTACACCCGGTATTGTGTAATTCAAAGAGTGAGAGAGATTTATTTGTTTTTCATTTTAAGTAATGACTATGAAAATACTTTTTGTTCGTCCTCCGGTTCCACCACACACCATTGGCTTAAAGCATATTATGATTTGCGAACCTCTTGAATTAGAATATGCTGCGGCTGGATTAATTGGTCACGACATTCAAATCATGGATCTTATAGTGGAGAGAGGTTTTCGAAAGAGGTTGCAAGAATTTAAGCCTGATGTAGTAGCCAGCAGTTGTTACATAACCGGTGTTAACGAAGTCATTAAATTATTCCGTGAAGTAAAAATCTGGAATCGAAAGTGTTTTACCATTGCTGGAGGAGTTCAGGCCTCACAAGTTCCTGAAGATTTTGCCGATATGGCTGTTGATTGTATTGTTATGGGTGATGGTACAACTACAATGCCCGAAGTTATTGAGGCTTTGGAAAATAGTAATCCCCTGAACGACATAGCAGGACTCGCGTTTCCTGTTGGGCCTGGTGAAGTTGAATGCACGGAAGGAAAGGTTTATATGCCAAAAGCAGATACGCTTCCTTTTCCAAGAAGAGATTTAGTTGCTCACCTCCAACACAAATATTATTATTTGCTACATCAACCGGTGGCTACACTAAAAACCACCTGGGGATGTTGGTACAAATGCAATTTCTGTTATACGTGGCGAATTACAGATGGCTTACCTTATTCACGAAGTCCTGAATCAATCGTTGAAGAGCTGCTGCAAATTGAAACTGAAGATATTTATATCGTGGACGATATTTTTATTATAAATCGGTCGCGACTCAATAAACTGGCGGCTCTGCTGCGTGAACACAATATCCGAAAGAAATATTTGGTATATGCTCGCGCTGATTTTATTTCTGAAAATGAAGATCTGATTGCTGAGTGGGCCGAGCTTGGATTAAGTGCTGTCTTTATCGGGCTTGAGGCTGCTACTAACATTGAACTTGACTCTATGAACAAGGAATGCTCAGTGGATTATAATCGAAGAGCCATTGAAGTATTGCGCAAGTATAAGGTAGACACGTATGGTTCATTGATTCCTAGCCCTGATTACACAGGTGAAGACTGGGAAAGACTGTGGCAATTTATTGAGGAAACGGGATTGTATTATGTAAATATTTCACCGCTTACACCAATGCCTGGAACAGAAATTTGGCCTTCCTATAAAGACAAAGTTACTGTTCCGCGTGAAGCCCATGGGCTTTGGGATCTATCGCATGTGTTACTGCCTACAAGAATGCCCTTAAAGAAATATTATAGGGAGTTATTAAAGTTGTACGGAAAAACTATTTTAAATATTTCAAGAGCAAACAAACATACTCAGCGCACGCTGCCATCAGTGTGGTCGTGGAAATATTTTAGAATGTTGTATGGTGCACTGAAGATAGGTAGGCAATTTTTGCAGGCACATCAGCACCATTCTCCAAAGGAATTGGCGAGGGCAATGAATCGTGGCCCCGAAGTACCTGGCTTAGCATTTAAACCACGGAGTAAAAGACCTGTAAAAGTTCAATCAAAGCTTACAGAGTTAGCTAATCCATAATGCAAACGGTATGCAGCAACAAAAGAAGTTTCAACCCATATTCACGGAGGGCAGCAAGCAGAGGCTATCACCTCAAATAGAGAATTTCTTTAAGGTTCGTCCTGATTTTAATCCGGCAAATGATCATGCTTCAGGTCAAGTGTTTCAATAGCATTTCACTTATTGAATCAGAACTTTGGGATTCTATTCTTTCCAAAAATGAAATATTCAATACACATGATTTCATAGATGGGGTAGAGAAAGCAAAGGTGGAGAATGCTACTTTCTGGTATCTTTTGTTTTACGATGGAGAGGTGTTAGCAGGTCATGCGGTACTTTCATCATTTACAATATCACTCGATCTTTTTATCTCAGCTAATCGATTTGTGCATGTGATTAAAAAAATCAGATCTGGATTTTTTAAGGTAAGAGTTCTCATTTGTGGGTTACCGGCTTCTTTTGGTCAGTCTAATGTAAAAATTGTTTCCCGAAAATATGATGAACAAATTTCGAGGCTGCTGGTTCTCCAAATGGAGAGATTGGCTGCGGAAGAGAAAATAAATCTATTGTGCGTAAAGGAATTTAAGGAGGCTGAGTCCGACCGATTCAGAACTCTTTTGTCAAGCAATTTTTTCAAAGCGTATAGTCTTCCATACATGAGAATGGAAGTATGTTGGAATTCGTTTTCGGAATATCTTGAAAGTTTACGGCATCCCTATCGGAGAGTAATTTTAAAATCACTAAAGAAATCAGGCCACAAACTACCTTTCATTTACCCCGCTCACAAGGCGCCAAAAGATTCTCAATTTCCTGTTTTGGTTTTGAGTAACCTTACTTTAACATCAGCTCAAAATTTATATGATATGTACTTGGCCGTTATGGAGCGCACACCCACAAAATTAGAAACACTTAATTTGGAGTTCTTTCAACAGCTTCAACTAAAATATGCTGCAAAAATGGAGTTGCTCACAGTTCAACACAAAGATGAAATTTTAAGTGCAGGTTTTTTAATGCAGCATAATGATGAACTTACTTTTATGCTTGTTGGAAGAAAAAATGCAAAAGACGAAGCGGACTCATATTTCAATCTTGTTTATGGCATTATTGAACTTGCCATTGCACGGAAATTAAGATTGATAAATTTGGGACAAACCGCTTATTGGGTTAAGCAGCGGATTGGAGGAAGGTCCAGCGATGTTCATATTTATTTTAAGTCAAAAAAACCTATTATTAATTGGTTGTTAAAAAAACTGAAACGTGTGATATTTCCACAACTTGAATTAAAATCACTTACTGTATTTACTCGTAGCGTTCTCAAGAAGGAGCATTTAGGTTCAGCTACTTCAACGTGACAAATGGCCAGCGAAAAAGTGATTTATTAAGCTTCATTGCTTCTTATGCATGTATCAAAAACCAGAAAAATCCTTTCCATCGTTCTGATTATCTTGGTTTGCATTCAGATGGTGGATTTGTATTAAAAAGCAAAACCTTTTATGGTCTCGGACTTTCCTATGGACTAACTTCCCGTACTTCATACAGAACCGTAAACCCCAAGATGGCGCCCGCATGGATCATATCTGAGGATCAGGCAGAAGCGCAAGCAAGAGTTATATAATGGCATTGTGTTATGTTAAATTGTCCGCCTGGCTGGCGCCAGTCGGACGGGCTTTGGTATCCGGACCTAACCCGATCTTCATAAAAAGTTTTTTTTTAGCGTTGGCTTTCAATAACTCAATCTTCATCATTCACAACGGGCCGGGGCAGCGACACTCTCCATAAAAATCGGGATGAAACATTTGGCAAGCTTAGAAGTGGGAGGGAAGTGAGGTTTGACAATGTGTGTTGATGTTGTAGGGGAAATTAAGGTTGCTGTAAAACTTGAACAAAATCGTACTTTATTAATTCCCAGTGCTTCCCTTTTAGACAGATAGGATCAAAGTCCCCATCAGCAATTGTGAAGTTTGTAAAATTTGTTCGGATCACCTCTTCATCATGATTGTATGGATACCTTGTTTTATGCAGTTCAATCATTTTGCTTGGAGTATACTGTGTCAGTAATTCATGTAAATCCCAGAAGTCTTTTTTTCTGGCAACTCGCTGAACAATATCAATTTTCATTGCAATTATCTCTTCTACAGTAGCTAGTCGGATTGGAGCTGCTAGTAACTCTGGCTGTATAAATGTATCGGTATAGTATAAGTCAAGCTTAACTGTATCATCTTCACTTTCTCCAATCAGATACGACCGACCAATTCCAATTACCCCTGCTTGAGGTTCAGAAACGTAAGTGAAAGAACCTCTCAAGAAATTGTCGATACCGTCAAAGTCGACTGAATCATATACAGCATCTGTGAATAAATCTATATCAAAAGAAATGCGGTGACCCAACTGAAGGCTTAGAGAAGTACCACCAGCTAGTCTGAACTGCTGAAATGGACCATCTTCCATTATCTTAGTTAAAGCATCTTTTAGCAACGGTGGTACAGTATCCCAGAACAATCCTTTAGGCATGCATTTGATCTGGTTTCTTAGTGAACTGCTTAATTTCTGAATCACCATAGAAACGAGTTATTTCCTCTTTTTCTTTACTATTTCCTCTTTCGAAAACCCGTTGAATAACTGCTCGCTTTTGTAGCTGCCAATCAATTTTTTCCATGTCGGTATCCCAAAATAATCCTCGTCTTAACTTGGAGAAATCAGGACGTGCCTTTTCAATTTTTCTTTTCTCTAGTTTAATGTCATAAAAGACCTGCAGAGTCATTAAGAATCCCTCTGTTAAATTAAGCTCCTGCTCAATCTTCAATGCGAGAGAGGTATTCATACTCCGCTTGCCATTAGTTATTGCTCCTAATGTCTGTGGGTATTCATTAATCATGAGGGCAAAGCGGCCCTTTGAGAGCTTTCTCTCCTTGATTTTACGATCCAAAATAATCCCTGGATGAATGCCTTTCAGTATTTCAAGCTCCTTATTCATAAGGCAAATATAATCAAATAAGTATAAATAAGATATTGTAAACATATTTGTTTATATATACAACTAATGGAGTAAAAGGTGCATTTTTACTTCTTTTTAAGGGAATTGATATGATTTTAGCTGTACCTCAGGAATAAATTAATACTAGACTTCACGCGCGGGCATTTCAGAACTTAATCTTCCTTCCTCGCAAGGCTGGGGCAGCGACACTCTCCCGCTAAAAATCGGGATGAAACATTTGGGTAGGCTTTGTCCTGCTGCTCTTTGCTTCCGCAGATTCAGCCAAATAATACAGATCGACTACTTCACAAAATGCAATATTCTTCTCGACTTTGCGCTGTGGGGGATTTCTAGCAATACTGTTCATACGAAGCACTTCAGCCCCCACAACACGAAACCGATGTAAGCGGGTCGTTGTCTATTATTTTGTCTGTTTTACTTTCCATTTATTCAGTCCTCCTACTAAATACAAAAGTCCAACGAAAATCGCTATTAGGGAGTAGGTGTTTTCTAACAATGGACTTGCTTTTTGCCATCCTATATCAAAGAGGAGTTCACCTATTCCACGTAACAAATAAATCCCTCCAATACAAAATACCATTGGTTTTAATAATGGCAGTTTTTTATACTTGTTGTCAGCCGAGAGCCCATACAAACCCATTATATAAAATAAAATTGCTACTACTACCGTAATAAAATACGGATACAGAGGATGTATGTCTTGTTTAGCAAGAGCCATTCCCTCTGCTATACCAACAAGTTCAAACATTTTTTCAGCCCAAAGCAATCCAACAATATGTAAGATTGCAAATAGGATATTCAGGTATCCGCCAAGTTTAAGCATAGGTCTAATTAATTTGTTCCTAAGTAAATAAGTCCGTCAATAAGTAATATCCATTGTCCTGGTTTCAAATAACTTTTTGGCAAACTGTTTTGAAATTGCAATAGTCAAAGTCCAAACTATTGTATATCCTAAAATACATTTTCAATATTTGTAATAATGATTTTTCGTTATCAAAGAAGCCAGTGAAGTTAATGAATGCATTAAACCCCCGCCTTTGCAAAACCGTTGTTGGCTGATGTTTTTTATTTTGGTTTCATTCCGAAGAAGAACCTTGCCCAGTTATATGGTTTAACCAAAAATTCGTACACTCCCATAGTCAGTATAAACGAAACAAAAGTCAGAAATAGATATTTATTCAGTATGCTTTCGTTTTTTACTTGTACAACATAATATGCAATAATTACGATAAAAGTCTGGTGTAATATATAGAACGGATATATGCCTTCATTTGCATATTTTAAAATTCTATTGTTAAAATTGAGATATTTTTTTCCATAACCCAATATTGCGAGAACCCAAAACCAAGCATTAAAAACCATTAATGCCAGGAATAGTAAATTGGGCAAATTCCAGCCCCATACAGGCTCTATGTCATTCCAACGCAAGAAGTTTATGGATATGATACTAAAAAACGCCAATTTTAGATGTAACCTTCTATTATTTTCTATTGTATTCCAAAAAGTAGCATGTGTGCTTATCAAACAACCAAAAATAAAATATAGAAAATAACGAGTAAAACCAGCCCAATCATCTATGAGTGCATGTGTTTCTTCTGTGAACCAGAAGTATAAAAAACTCGCGATAAATAGTATTAAACCCAATGCATATAAGCCAAAACCTTTCGGGATTTTTGCCACATAGTCAAGCGTAATTTTTCCATTTCTTGAGTTGAAATACCAAAAAAGTGGAATGGCAATTAATGAATAAATGAATAGGTATACAATAAACCAAAGGTGATGCCAACTTAGATTGCCACTCGGATAAGCACCTGTTGTGAAAATTGACGGAAAAAAATCAAAATAAGACGTGTAAGGCACTCCATTAGAAATTCTTTCGAAGTAAATTTGAGGGGGAACAACAACAAGCATACCGAATAAAAGAGGTACTATTAATCTTTTGGTTCTTTGTTGAATATAGTAATTCGCACTAAACTGATTAAGAACAAATACAGTACCTATCCCAGAAATAAAGAACAAGATGGGCATTCTCCATTTGGACAAGAAATAGTTAAATTCCAAAAACAAATTACTCGTTTCTGGATTTTTAATGTGCCATCCCCATTCTGAAACAAATGGCATTGCTGAGTGAAATAAATGCAATAGCAATATGGCCATTACTCTCAACCAATCTAAATCGTATCTTCTTTCATTCATACTTTTTGTTATTCTGAAAATTCAATTTGGATTGATAGATGTTTTTGACTCAGCAATAGTTACAAATTCAGATTCTATTACCTTATTTAAAAACGGCAATTTACCTTTCCCGAATGACAGTAGAGTTACCATATGGTAACTTCAAAGGCCATCATTAACTTCTGCTTTCCTTTTTGCGTCTGGAGGTAAATTTGTCGTAGACGTATTGGTAACTTTCACATATAGCTGTTGCTGTACGATAACAACCGCGCCAGCTTCACTACCTTCATCCCATCAAATTGCATGGCGGCTACCACGCCATGCATGGCCAGCAACCTTCTGTCGATCGATGCTGGATCGTGGATACAAAACCGATCGATGGCGACTTTCGCTTGCTGGTAGCCTTCCGATTCCAGGGTTTCCAGAATGGATATGGTGTTTTCCTCCTGCGTGACGACACGCTGTTTGGGCACATAACCCATCTGTTCGATGACCGACTCGGCTACCATCCAGGTTGACCAAGGATTTTGCCCCGTTACCAGGTTTCCATCTTTGCTTACTTTGTTCAGGTATAGAAAACCCTCGTTAAAGCGCGCACCCCTTTCAATGAGTCTGTCCTGCAGCAGAAAAGGAAATATTTCAGCAGCATCGGGAATCAGTAACAGCTCTTCTCTGTTGGTAAAGCTGCTGACTTGACGGTTCGTCAATAGCATATCTCCGTTACTTAGTCTGACGTTGACAAGTGCCGCGGGGCCATGGCATACTGCGCTAACTATTTTACCAGACTCATAATATTCTCTGACAAGCGCTTGAATGTATTCATTGTCAGGAAAATCGTACATGGTACCTTTGCCACCCACAAAATATACCGCTTGATAAGCCTTGGGGTCTACATCTTTCATCGCGATGGTCTGCTTCACCTTTGCTTGCGCGGTAGTGTCATTCAAGAAAGCATAATCGTATGCATTCATATCTTCGCCATCGATCACCACGGGTGGCACGCCTCCCAGCGGACTGGCTACCTCTACCTTAAACCCATTGGCCTGAAATACGTAATAGGCGCGCGACAGCTCGGTCAACTCATACCCCGTGCTTTTACCGCTGCTGCCCATTTGACCGGTGCTGGTGACCACCGCTAGTATTTTGCCCCGGTACGGAACGATGTTTTCTGTTAGATAGGGGAGGTCAGCAGGCGCAGTCGCCTTGATGTTCCTGACCGATTCGGGTACCGGAGGAATGAGGCTGATGAACCATGCCCCGAACAAAACAATGGATACAACCAAAACCGCCACTACAATCAGTGACCACTTCATGATTTTTCTTTTGCCAGACATGCTTTTTTTTCGGGCAAAAGTGGGGTGGTGCAGTGTCAAAGGCTTCTTAAATGATCATTTCGAAAGAGTAAAAGATCATTTTGTCATTTGCTGGCGGTAGGTCTGGGGTGTTTCGCCCGTGTGTTTTTTAAAAGCCGTGTTGAAACTGGAAAGGCTGTTAAAACCGACCTCATAGGCAATCGCAGCGATGGTTTGGTTTTTAAATGCTTCCTGGTGGAGCAGGCGTTTCGATTCCTCAATACGGAACGCATTCACAAAGCCATTGAAGTTCTTACCACTTTTTTGATTGATCACCTGCGACAGCACCTGTGGGCTTACATGCAGCGACTCACTCAATGATTTCAGGGTAAGGTCGGTGTTTTGGAATTGCTTTTCTTCCACCATAAGCTTTAACACTTTGGCATAGATCTGTTCGCTTTGTTCCACCGAGACGGGGGTAGTTCTGTACTTGACATGGTCAATCCTGGAAAGGTAACCCCGACTGATGACGATGAAGGTGATGGCGTAGGCTACCACAGAATAGAGGATAGGTCCAACCACATAGGGTATCACATCGTCCAGCAGGTTGAGTACGTAGGCCACCCAAATCACGAGAAGTCCGTAAAAGAACAGGCGCAGTAAAACGAAGGTATCCGCACTCAGGCCAGCGGCTTTTTGTTGAAGAACATACCGGTAACTCCACAGCAGGTAGATCAGCAAATGGAGGTAGTAGAAAATAAAAAGCGATACGAAAAAGCCGAGCGGTAGCGTTGATGTGTGGTGTTCCTCCAATAGCAAGCCGATACCGAAGCCGATGAAAGCTGGGATGAAATGGAGAAGATGCCGGGTAGCCAGCCGGAATGATTTACGTGTGCAGGAGAGGATGAAAAGGTAATACAGTGGCCCAATAGCCATGATGGTGCCAAGACCTGCAAAAATGATTTTGATGTCAATGCGGTCGGTGAATGCCAGGAACACTGATTTACCAACCCGGAGGGACAGTACAAGGAGCAGCGCACTAAGCAATCGGTTGGAGAGCGCGTTCCCTTTCCGGTAAACCCAGAGAAATACAGCCAGCAGTAACCCGTGGATAACCCCCAGGCCACTAATGACCACCAACATGATATCCGCTGCGCGCATCAGGTGCAAAATAATTCAAACACGTTTACAATACTTGAATTCTCGCTCGATCAACCAGGTAAAATTTTCTTCGGACATGACAATGTATTGCCACTAAATGGGGCCCTGAATGGGTCAGCCCGTATGGAAGTGAGACTGGGGTTGATGCCAAGGTGGCAAAAGCAAGAGGGATAGAAGCGGCATACCGTGCCGCAGGTATTAACACATTAGTCTTATTGGCTTTGCCTTTCTTTACACTGATGTTATGCCAATTATCCGAATCGCCAGCAGAGAATGCAATAAGTATGACTAAAAATACGCTTACAATAGATTTGATTTTTTTTATTAGCGAACTATTTCCTAAAAAAATTCATCTAACAAAGTATAGAATTCAAGTTTGCTTTTGTCTATGTTTTGAAGGCCGTACTCCCTGTAAAATAACTCGACATGGTCAAGGGTAAAATTGTCAAGAATGCTTCTGACGGCCAGGGCCAGGTCCTGATACTTATCGGCCACTCCACCGTTTCCCAAATCAACGAAACCACTTAGCTTTCCTTCATTGTAAATCAGATTATCCAAGCAATAGTCGCCATGCGTAAATACGAGTTCTGCGCTTGATGGCTTACTCCTTTTAAGCTGAAGAAAAAGTTCATAAGGTTCGTACTGTTGGTTTTCAGACTGAAAGTGAGATGAGTTTACCAGGTTATTTTTCACATTCCTTTCCGCTTCAGAGATTCTTTTATCGAGATCACAAACAATTGCTTTATTGTCTGGTTTCTGTGAGTGCAGTAGTTTCAGCGCCCTGGCATAGCTACTAACAATCACATCAGCCTCAACCGATCCAATGAATAGATCCAGTGATTTCCCCTGGACCTCGGTTATACATAGAAAATCCTGTCCATCTCCATGGGTATAGAAAATGATTTCAGGAACCGGTACTTTATTTTGAAGCCATTTATAATTAAGGTATTCACTTTCTAAACTTTGCTTTTGTCTTTTGAGAATATAACTTCGATTATACTCTGTTCTAACTTTATAGAGCTCAGCTGCAGATTCCCCACCGGACAATCGAGAAAATGAAAAATCCCTAAAATACTTTCCAAGAAGTGTATGGACATAGTCATCTTTTAATTGCGAAAACTTCATCAATCACAAGTTCGTTTTGAAGACGTTGGAGCGCTCCTTCATGTTACGGTCGAATGTATTTATTTCAGTGATTTAATTTCTGTATTTAATCTTTGATGGAATTGCAAAAATGCACGCAACACTTCATCAGGCGCTTCCAACTGCGGCCAGTGACCAATAGCCTCCGGCAACAAAATGACATGAGGATTCGGAATCAACTCTTTATACCGATTCGCCATGTGAATGCCGGAGTTGGGATCAGCAGGCCCATTGATAAATATCATCGGTACTTTTGTTTGTTGCATAGCGGCAATCCATCGTGATTGATGGGGTTCTTTATCAAAAATCAACCGACCTATTTTCCAAGCGAGTAACTTGCCCTTATTGTAATTGAGTATCTCCCAGAAATCGTGCAATAACTCAGTAGAAGGTTTTGTTGCAGCACCAAATACTTCTGCTGTTGCCCGACTTACACTATTTTTCGACATCAATCGACTGATTAACTTCCCAATTGGTGGGGGCGTTTGAGAAAGTAGTTTTTGAATAAGCCTCGGTTTGTAAACATCAGTAAAGAGACCCCCATTTAGAAATGCAATAGAAAGGATTTCAAATGAATTACTACCCGATTGTTGGCGAGCCAGTAATTCCTGAACTACGCTGTTGCCCAGATCGTGCGACAAGATATGCACTTTGCTTACGCCAAGGTGGTGCAACAAGTCAGTAAAAAAATTTGCATGATCCTCAAAGCTATAAGCATAGTTACTCGGCTTGTCAGAGAAACCCATCCCCAACATGTCTGGGGCGATTACCTGAAACATAGAAGTAAGGGACGGCCAAACTTCTTTGAAGTCATACGTATTATATGGGTATCCGTGGCAAATCAATAATGCTTGCCCACTGCCTTCCATACGGTAGAATGCAGCATGGCCGCGATGCCGGTAATACTGACCTTTAGCTTTCCACTCTTTTAATTGTTCACTCATCATAGTATTGCTTGATTAGAAGGAGTAGGCAATGGTAGGAATTACTATTTCGCCCAGCGCTCCTGCGGTGCCTGCTGAAGATTTTACTTCCATTTCATTCACATATATTCGTATCACGGCTGTTTGACCGGACGATCCCAGAGTTGTTGCTTGAGCTCCGATGCCAATTGATGTGGTAGAGGAAGGATAATCCATTTCCATAGACCAGCCGTTTGGCACATTGTTCTCCACTCGACTTCCACCGGTTAGCGCAGTGTAGACCACCGTAAACGTGCCGCTGAAATTTCCGGTGATTTCATATCGGACTTTTCGAGGTTTGTTTGCCGTAGGCTCATCACCCGATGAGCAACTGCTGAGTGTTGATGCTAAAGCAATCAACATGCCTCGCAGCGAAAGAAGAAAATAATTTCTAAGCATGAGTTAAAGTTATTTTTTGCATTTCACATTTTTGTAAATTTCAATCCGTCTTTTATCGTTACTTAGTGAGCGAAGCGCACCTGTGTTAACTTATTGATTATTTTTAAATCCATGATGCCCGAATTCCATATCCACCGTAATCACGACAAGTTTTCGATTGATCTGCTTGCTGCATTAAGTAAAATTGGCAAGCCTCGGCACGTGCAGCGGTTGGAGTCTGTCATGACGCCTGATACTACCAACGATTTCTTTTTCTATATCACAAAAGGTATTTTTAAAACGGTGCGCCCAATCGACCAGCGCGAATTTATTCTTGGCTTCACATTCCCCGGTGATGTTGACGGAGACCCTGCATCGCTTCTTGGCACAAGCCGAACTGATTTTTCTATTGTGGCTGTAGCCGATGCTGACATTACTGTGTGCCGCTGGCAGGACCTTGAGCAGGAAATGAAAAAGGAAAAATACCTCGCCACGGTGAATTTCTTTCTGGCCCGCTATGTCACTGTGCTGCAAAACCGACTGATCGATTCTCTGGCCATTACGGCTGAAGATCGCTATAAACAATTGGTAAACACTCATGCCAAGCATCTGAACGAAATACCGGTCTCTGATATGGCAGGTTATTTGGGTATCACCAAGCAAAGCCTGAGCCGAATACGCAACGGACGGTTTTAGTGAATTAACGGAATTAGGAGCGACCAACATGAAATAATTTTTAACAAGAAAATACTTTAGGTTGGTTTGACTGGTTACCATATGATAACTTATTGTTGCCTTACTTTGATCCGCTCGGATAATTCTCAACTTTTTTCATTGCTTTAAAGATTCCGTTTGGCTGAACCGAGGTAAAGCCTGTTATTGTGTCGTTGGTTTTGTGAAACGTGATGTTGTAACCTTGCTTGTCTTTTACGGTGAAAACGTCTTTTGATACAGGAACAAATTCACTGTCTGCCTGGCCGGGCACTTTGGATATCAACTTTCCGTCTTTCAGCTCCAGCACAATGGTAATTTTATAATCGTCCAATATATATTGACCGACATATTGTATTAGATCGCTCTCTGTTAACGATATGCCCTTACTGGTAAGGGTCAGCAGCCGCTGCTGTACTGCCTTGTCATCTTTTATTTGCAACGACTTCTTGTAATACTCTGTAGCCTTTGCGATGTCTCCTGTCGCGGCTAAATAATCGGCATAGGCTGCGTGAGCTTTGTTGCTTTGAGGAAAATTTTCAAGGTTCAGGGTAAATAGGGATTTAGCTTTTGAGAGGTGCTTCTTGCCCAGCGCATCGTAAGCAAGGTAATTGATAAATTCCTCAGGAGGAGCCACTGTATAACCCAATCCTTTTGATACCTTTTCATAATGACTTCTGAGTTTGTTAATGATTAGGGCAGTTGAATCCTGAAAGTCTTTTTCTGACAGATCGGACTGATAGAAATCAAACACAAAGCGGAGACCATCATATTGAGTCAGCAATGGAACAGAGTTGTGGTTCTCGTTTTCATAAAAGCTTTGCTTGTATTGAATGCCCTTGTTTGGCTGTTTGCTAAAAAAATCTCCCAACTTTAGAATTGAACGAATATGCCTGGTCTCGCTGGACTTATCCTTCGAAACATTCTTAAGAGTTACGTTTGGAGGGAGGGAGTTGGCGATTCCAACAAATAGCTTTCTGTCGGTAATTTTTTGGTTAGGAAGGCGCGATAGGGTCTGATTCAAAAATTGCTCATCGGCATACCACATGCTGGGATCAATAGCAATATACGCGTTGAACATCTCTGGCTTGTTTGTTAGAATGTCAATAGCCAATAATCCCCCTAAAGAATGCCCAACCAATAATTTATAAGGTGCGGTTCTATACTTCTCATCGATATATTGAAATAGCTCCCTTTCCAAAAATGTTATGAAAGGAGTTGTTGTGTTTACCTTCGGGGTTAAATCACGATACCGGTTGGTGTTCTCGATTCCAACGATAATCATTTCCGGAAGAATAGAATTGAGATTTGCCTGACTTAGTTGCTGCACCAGGCCTACGGTTGCATAAAATTGCGATTCACCATCTAACAGATATAAGACAGGATATCGTTTTTCTACATTCTTTTGGAAAGATGTTTGGTCTGGTACATACACCCAGAGTCTTCTGTCTTCATTTAGCGTCTTAGAGAAGAACGTTACCTTTTCTCCGATGGAAATTATTTCGGCATCTTTTTGTGCCATAACAAATTGATTCCAAATCAATAAGAATATTAATAGAGCAATAGGCTGTTTCACAATGGTTCACTAGTTGATTTTTCTACGTATTCTAATAGGTCGCCAGGCTGGCAATTGAGCGCACTGCAAATAGCCTCGAGTGTACTAAACCGTATGGCCTTTGCCTTTCCTGTTTTTAAAATAGATAAGTTTGAAAGGGTTATATCTACTTTTTCGGATAACTCGTTTAGCGACATTTTTCGCTTGGCCATCATCACATCAACATTTACAATTATTGGCATGGCTTAAACAGTTAAATCGTTTTCACTTTGCAGTTCAATTCCTTTTTTAAAGATTAAAGCAATAACAAAAAGTATTGCCGCCATCATCAAATAAGCTAGATAGTCATTCCAGTAGCGTTCAATAATTCCAATGTCATAGCCTTGGTCAATTAACTTCTCAGCAATTTTTTGAGAAATCAGGCTGATGACTCCTATTGAGAATGCGTAGTAGGTAATCTTTAAGATAAATTGGTGCACATCGTTACTGAAAGGCTTCACTAAATTCAGTTTTTTGAAGATTCGAATAACGGTGTAGAATACCAGGGCCTTCATGACCGAAAGTCCGATGATGATTGTAAACAGAAGGGTGTAGATTGAAATACTCTTCTTATAGAGTTCGGATAGATTAAGACCCAGGTGAAGATTTTCTGTAGCTATGGGTCTAAACAGACTGTAGATGTAATTGAATAATAGGGCGCCCGTTTGGACACAAAAGCCTGCGAAAATGAACCAACATACGGTTTGAATGGCTTTCCAGATAAAATCATTACGTTTTGTCATAGATTATTGAATTATGATGCAATAATAGATAAAATTATTGAATATCAATAAAAAATATACTATTTACAATAATTATTATTGGTTATTCGGAATATCTCAAAATTACCAAATTGCCCTTAAATGGAATTTTAGGGCCAGGGTCGATAGCGCCTGCAAGGCTGAGTATAATGGCTGGCGCCAGATGGTTGGCATAATATAATTATATAACTGAGCGTGGGGCTGTGCTGCTCATGGGTTGGAAGCTCTCGGATTCCCTGGTGCTCAGGTCTGGGGTCCTTACCTGCGCTCAGGATAGTTATGTAATGTTAAGGCGTTATGTTAATATAGCTTTGGCTACGGGCCTTACCCAATCTTCATAGAAAGTTTTTTTTTAGCGCAGGCATTTCAGAACTTAATCTCCATTCTTCACTACAGGATACTGCAGCGACACATATTGGCGGGCTTTGGAAGTGGGAAGAATTCGCTGCCTGACAATTTGTGCTGATGCCGTCACGTTTTAGTGCCTGTAATTGTGGAGTTACTTAGAGTACTGGTTTCTTATCTGAAGTAATCCGAGAAACTTCCTTAGCGTCCCTGAAAGACGAAGGTGAATTTCCATAATGTTCTTTCCACATCCTTCTTAATTGTCTGCCATCTGCAAAGCCACATTGTGAAGCAATATAATCAATAGTGTACCCCGGATGCTTGAGTAAACTTTCTGCATGGGAAAGTCTGCATTTTGTCTTAAAATCATTGATGCTAATGCCAGTATGCTTTCTGAATAAACGGGTAAGGTTTCGCTCCGACATGTTTACCATTTCTGCCAGTTCTTCTATGGAATTTTTTCCGGTAGGATGTTGAATTATATAATCCTGCACGGTGTGTATGGCAGGGTGGATGTGCGTGCGGAAATCCAGATAAATACTTCCCTGAGAATCGCCACCTGGTCTGCGTAAAAATACAACCATTTCACGTGCCACTTTGGAGGTAATAACAGGCCCGAAGTTTTCTTCCACAATAAACAAGGCCATGTCAATACCCGAAGTCATGCCGGCACTGGTGTACATGTGCCCGTCTTTTACATAAAGTTGGTCGTTAACCACTTTAATCGAGGTGTAATTCGTCTTCAGGTAATCAATACACTTCCAATGCGTGGTGCAAGTTCTATTGGTTAACATATTGGATTCTGCCAACACAAAAGTGCCGCTGCATACGGTGCATATATTCACTTCTTTCTTGTATTGTGCGTGCATCCAGTTATAAAAATCAGCATAGCCACTGGCCAACTGTCCTTCCTTTATAGAACTGAATTCCATCCCCGGAATAAACAGATAATCGTTTTTGCTTAGTTCAACATGTTCAAAGGATTGCAGTCCGGCAAACTGCAAACCTTGTTGCGCGTATACTGTGTCATTATCCTTCAAGCCACAATATTCAATCTTAAAGTTTGCACCAAATTGGTTGGCTTCATAGAATACCTGTACGGGACCTGACAGATCGATCAAGTGTACTTTTGGTAAGATGGCGAATACTACTTTAATTTCTTTGCTCATGGCACTATTGGTTTGTTTATGTTCGACCCGTTGCAAAGGTAAATCCCTGATAATCTATTAATAAAGGACAAGATACGGACATTTCCGGCCATATATTTTAGCGTGCCGCATGCGTCAGTGTAAGTTGTCCTGATATGTCCGGTCACTGTCCTGAACAGCCGTGTACTTGCCTTCTACTTTTGCGTTTGAATCCACCAACAAACACACAATTACATGAGGGAAATTGTTTTAAGTATCGTTGTCATCGCAGTATTCCAAACCGGATTTTGCCAGAAGATGATTTATCCGCAGGTATGTCCGGGCGAAGAGGTGCTGTTGCCGGGCAAAGTAGATGTTTCCGGTTCTTTGTTACTTCCAAAGCATGTTCAACAAGGCCAGCCCGTACCGGCTTTCATCTTCATCAGTGGCAGCGGTGACTTTTCTTATCGTTCACATTTTCATACGGAAGCAGACTATACCTATTGTAAAGAACTGGCCGATCTAATGCTGGAACGGGGCTACGCGGTATTCTTTTTAGAAAAAAGGGGCATTAACCATGGTGGTGGCAATTGGCGCAAAGCAGGATTCAAAGAATATGCTGCCGATGCAGCAAGAGTAATTCATTACCTGAAGCAAAGACCAGAGATTGACCCTACACAAATCGGGTTGATGGGGCATAGCCAGGGTGGTTACATCGCACAGTTAGTGGCTGCTGAAAACTCTGATGACGTTGCTTTGCTCATCAACATGGTGGGCCCTGCGCAACGTGTGCATCAGCAAGTTTTGTTTGACATGCGCAACCAGTATAGCTGTCGTGGGCTTGAAGGCAGAAAGCTAAAATTCAAAATGAACATGTTGAAGATCTCCCTGGCAGTCATTAAAACTTCATCACATGTTATCAAACCAATTTTTTTAAGCCATGTCATCCGGCACGATCCGGCAAAATACATCCCACGCATTCAATGCCCCATACTTACGGTATATGCCGAGAATGATTATATGGTCGATGATATCAGTAATACTCATTTGATGACGGAACTATTATGGAACAACAATGAGAACCATTGGATATATACTATTGAAGGTGTTAACCATCAGTTTTTACGCTCTGAGCTTTGCTATAACTGGAATGAAATTGATAAAACCGTGCATCCCGAATTATTCAATCTGATCAACAATTGGTTGGACACTATCCATCAAACTTCTAGTGCTAGCAAATAATCAATATGAAAAAACAAACACTATTAATTCTCTTCCTATACAGTATTTGCAGCATGCAGTTATTGTTTGCTCAACAGAAGGAACAGACTTTGTCTGTGTCTGGCGGAATGTCTTTCCTGGCCAGACAAGACCTGGCGTATTCACCTTTCGTGCATGACGATATTTCAATGCACAGTTATCGATTACGGTATCAGCGAATAGGGACGTACTTTCAATTTGCAGAAGTTGGTTTTACTTACAACTCATCCCAATTAAGCGAAACATCTGAAATGGATATGGGCGACCATGCACACATGATGATGCCGCATGAGTTCCTGCATATTGGTTTCTCTTATGGTTTTGGAAAAGCCGTGCAACCCAATGCAAACTATCGTGCCTGGATAGGTGGGGCTATTCAGTCCGATCTCCAGGCCGGCTTCTACAACTTTGCACTCTCAAACATGTTTGGCTATTTCATCAATCAATCTGCACTAGTTTGGTACCGTAGAGCCTACACTTTTAATGATACGCACCAGTTATCCGTGCAGGTGGCCTTACCAATTCTATCTTGGATGGCTCGTCCACCATATCTGGCCGAAGATGATGAATTCATTGAGAATATTTCTTCGCATAACAGTGCTAAAATAATCATGGCATTTATGGGTGATGGACAATTAACGACATGGAATCGGTTGCGAAAATTAAACCTTGCTGCTGAATATAAGTATCCCATTTCCAGTCATGTGCAAATTGGTGCGGAATATAGGTTCGATTTTATTCATACGAATACTCCAAGAACGCTTCTGAGTTACCAGCATCAACTGAATCTTAATGCCACATTAAAATTTTAATGATATGAAGAACTATAAGAATAGTGTAATTGCTTTTGCCGTGTCAATTTGTTTAACTGCCTGTGAACTTATGTTCATTGAAGAGCCAGAGAAATCACCCATAGCCATTTTCGAAAATTTCTGGCAAACTTTTAAAGATGATTATGCTTTGTTTGACGAGAGAAATGTTGACTGGGAAGCTACCTATGAAATGTATCGGCCACAAGTGAATATCAATACCCGTGATGCTGAGCTCTATGAAATTTTTACACAAATGATAGCGCCAATCGAAGATGGGCATGTGGCCTTAATGGCGTCTCATCATGGAGCCTTTGATGCGAATAAATATTTCCAGGAAAGATTGGATGATGAGTTGTTTGATTTATCGCTAATCAAACGAAATTATCTTGACGAGTCAGAAAAAACGGAAGGAGCTAAATACGTTTACGGGAAAATAAAATCACACGATATCGCTTACATTTATTTTGATGATTTTCGTGCAGAAGCTGTAAAGCTTGAAGCCATGCTCAAAGCCTTCCCACACGTTAAGGGATATATTGTTGATTTACGTCACAATAATGGGGGTGATGTTTCGTACAGCTATTCCTTTCTGGGCAAGTTTATTCAAGAAGATAAATTTTTTCTTCGCAGTAAAACAAAAAATGGGAGAGGAGCCAACGATTATACACCCTGGTACAATTGGTACCTGAAAAAGCAAAATCCATATATTGATAAACCGTTGATTATATTAACCGACCGCTACACCGTGAGCGCTGCTGAGCGTATGGTAATGGCTGCCAAAACTTTGCCTAATGTCATGATCATGGGCGATACCACCAACGGTACTTTCGGAACCAAAATATCACGTGAATTAGCCAATGGCTGGGTATATTCATACTCCATACAGAAAGTGGAAATGTTTGATGGTAAAAGTTACGAAGGGATAGGTCTGGCTCCGGATGTCTGGGTTAAAAATCAAGAACAGGAAATGGAACAGGGCATTGATCGTACATTACAACATGCTATTGATTGGCTAAAATAGATTATGTGAGTATCCGCTTCAAATCCTAAAATTGGCGTCATTGCGATCCGCCACAGGCGGAGAAGCAATCCCAATTTTAACGTAGAAAACGAGATTGCTTCGGTCGTACCTCCCTCGCTATGACGTCAACTTAATACTTTAGGACTCTTAACGGATACTCATAATAGATTATGTTAAATAACGCCAGCGTGCTGGCCTGGCCCAAAGGCGGGTGAGCGCGATGGAATGTGCGTGGAAGCATTTTTGGGCCTTGATACTGAGGCCCGGATCGCCTGGCTGACGCCAGTCGGACGGGCTTTGGTATCCGGACCTAACCCGATCTTCATAAAAAGGTTTTTTTTAGCGTTGGCTTTCAATAACTCAATCTTCATCATTCGCAACGAGCCGGGGCAGCGACACTCTCCAGAAAAATCGGGATGAAACATTTGGCAAGCTTAGAAGTGGGAGGGATGCGCGGTTTGACAATGTGTGTTGCTAACATAATCTCGGCTCCATACACTCTATCGAATAACCGTAAGCGTTCCTTTCAAGGGCTTTTGAAGGCACTGATGAGTAATGACGTAGTAGTAAACACCATTTGCTACCTGTTCACCGGACCAATCATTTTGATATTCGTCAGTACGATAAACTACATTTCCCCAACGCGATGAGATCACCAATGCAGCGCTTGTAAGTTGTTGATCAAGAATAAAATTTTCATTAATGGCATCGCCATTAGGCGTAATGATATTGGGAACAAATAGTGAATTCACATCAAAGGGTTCAAAAGCAATGACATTACTTTTTTCGTTGCCACAAGCATGCTCCTGAATAACATAATAATTTCCGGGAACGGTGGCAATAATGGATCCGGTTCCCGGGCTGTACTGACCCATTATTTCATCGTTAAGGTACCATTTAAAAAACGATCCACCTGTTGCAGTTAATTCATTACAGATTCGCCTCTTAATGACTGGAATGTTATTGTTTGGTTGAATAACTTCAATTATTCTGGTTGTGGAGTAACCACTTAAACCTTCGGATGTAAGAATCCTAACGCGTATTGAAAGGTGGGTGGTAGGCATAAATTGGGCAGTAGCAATTTGTAATTCATGGGAGTTCGTGGTAATGAATTTTTTACTTGTGCCGTTATAGGTGATTTCCCACTCATAATGCAAAGCCGTATCGTTACTTGAAGCAACAGCATGCAGTATGCCGTTACTACATACCAAATCCGGAGCATCCACAATACTGGCTGTCCATCCCACTTTAAGCAAATATCCCTTGAATTTGTTTTCTGAAGAAAAACTTTCACGATACCTTCCACTTAAATAAACATCTCCATTGTTATCAATTGTCATTCCATTGCCAATATCGCCAATCAAAGGTAGGGTTGTGCGTTCCCTTATAATCAGACCAGCTTTTGACAGCGTTCTGAAATATGGTTCATATTGGTAAATACCTGACATGATTACGGTGTTGTTGTGTAGTGCAATATTTTCAGCAGTCATGGCATACCCATTAGACTCCAGTAAATCGGGCACCAGCCAATCAACATCTCCCTGGGAATTGAGCCGGATTGTAAAAAGATTATGCATCAGGGTTTCTTCCATAGCTGAAGTAACTGTTTTACCGTCCACACTTAGTTCGTTATAGAAAACACCACACATAAATAGGTTGCCTTGTGTATCGACAACCATATCACCAATTTCTGTGAGCATACCACCTGGTGGAGCAGGAGGTTCATATATGGAGGGAATTTTTCGCTGGCCTTGGGTCACCCACTCAACATTTCCATGGCTGTTGAATTTTGCATAAAAAAGATTGTAGTTAGCTGAACCCTGATTGGCTAACTGAACCGAACCAACCTCTAGGGGACCCGTGTAACGACCGCAAAAGTAAAAGTTACTTTCTTCGTCAAGCGCCAAGGCTACGGGCCAGTTGGTAAATGCATTGGCTGAACTTAATCCATTGGCCCAAAGCAGGTCACCGTCTGAATTAAAAAGTGTGACAAAAGTACTGAAAGGTGCATGTAATGTAATGTGATCGATAGTAATGGAGTTGAAAAAGTGGCCCGTTATGGCTACGTGACCGGATGCATTCACATCCATCCTGAAAAGTTCTTGTACATGGCGAAATTTCTTTACCCACATCAAGTCGCCCTGGGCATTGAATTTTACCAATAAACTGTTTGGTTGCCCATCGAAGGTGATAGTAGTATCATCAATTCTTGTCCACTGGGGGGATTGCGTCACCACATAAATATTACCCTGGCCATCGGTTTTTACATAGCCCAGGTGGTAAAAGGAGGGTTCGGAATACCGGATTACTTTATGCCAGATAACATCACCTTCAAGGGAGTGTTTGACTATAAAACTTCCAAATCCTGAAATCGTCTGCCCTGACAGGGTAATTCCATTCGAAAAATTTCCAACAGATAAAACGGAATTTGATTGTTTATCGAATGAAGATGCCGCAAGGCTGGTATAATCGGCTCCTTCATAAGATTTAAACCATGCAAATTGGCCTAAACAATTAAAACAGACAAATGCACAAACCAATACTATTAACAGGCCTTTCTGTGAGTTCACTTTCATTTTCCAAAGAAAATACATTTAACAAACTATCGGAAACTTTAGGAACCAACACTCTACCGCAAACAGTGGGATGAAACATTTTACAAGCTTTGGGAGTGGGTGAGATGTGTGGTCTGCACAATGGGTAATGGTGCTGGATTTTAATGATAGTAGTGTCTCTCTCAGCAGGAATAAGCAGATCCTGGTTGTCCTTCATTGAAAATATTGGCGATCTTGCACAATTTAATTTATTTTTCGATATGCAATGCTATAATGCTGTTTTCGCGGAAGCCTAAATCAATCTTATCGAAAGTTTTAAGCGTGTATCTTTCAACACTCAATTTTTTTCTTCACACCGGGCTGGGCATCGGCACTTATTGGCGGGCTTTGGAAGTGGGAGGGATGCGCGGCCGGACAATGTGTGTTGATGCCGGCAAGGCTGATAGAAATTCAAAAGAGAGTACGCTCTGGTGTTCTAATATGTTGGAGAAATACCCCGATTAAGCTGTTCTAAAACCTGCTTCTGATAGTTTATTCCAATTGGGATTGACTTGCCCGGAACATCTATCTCCTGTGTATTAAATGCTTTAATGTAACGTAAGCCGACAATGAAGGAACGGTGTACACGCATGAAGTTGGCAGTGCCCAGATCTTCCTCAAATTTTGTGAGCGAATATTTAGTTGTGTATATGCCGGTCAGTGTTTGTATTCGAATGTATTCCTTCTGGCTTTCAATGAACAGAATTTCTTCGAGTGGAATAAGTATCGTTTTCCGATCCGCATGTATGCTGATTACCTTACCAAGGGCTTGTTTGGGTTCCGTTAGTTTGTTAACAGCTTCCAAAAAGCGTTTAAAGTCGATAGGCTTTAATAAATAGTCAACTACGTTTAGCTCATAACTTTCCACCGCATACTGGTGATAAGCAGTTGTTAAAATGACAGCGGGTGGATTCTTCAGCGTCTTTAAAAAATCAAGACCTTTTAAACCGGGCAAGTGAATGTCGAGAAACACAACATCCACATGGTTGTTCCGCAGGAAGTCAAGTGCTGTTAACGCATCCGGGCATCTGCCCGCCAGGGTGAGGAACGGAACCTGGCTGATGTAATCTTGAATGACATCTGCTGCCAGGGGTTCATCTTCAACGATTAAACAGGTAAGCATACATTCAGGACAAGGGAATGGTAAGTGTTACACGAAAGGTATCAACATTATGTTCTACCTCCAATTGATGCCTGGGGTAAAGTAATTCCAACTGTCGGGTCACATTTTCCATTCCTATGTTGGCACTGGTCGTTTTACCGGAAACAGGTGGCACAGAATTGACAATCGTGACGTTCAGTAAATTTTGGAGCAGTTTAACATCAATGTTAATAAATGAAGCATTATGTGTTTCGCTCACACCATGCTTAAAAGCATTTTCCACAAAATGTATAAGCAGGAGTGGGGCGATTTCCTGATCGGGGTTATCCAATTCGCAGTTAAATTCAATGCGAAGACGATCAGTATAGCGAAGTCGTTCCAATTCAATATAATCCTCAATTAATACAATTTCATTTTTCAACATTATGCGCGATTGGCCGGCTTCAAAAAGCATGAACCGCATAAGTTTAGAAAGCTTCAAGACCGAGTCTGCGGTTGCTTCAGATCCTTTACGCGCCAGTGAGTAAATGTTATTCAAGGTGTTAAAAAGGAAATGAGGGTTAATTTGACCTTTCAAGTATTTCAGCTCTGCATCGGTCTTTTCTTGTTGGAGTTTCGCGACCTGCACTTGAGTCCGGTGTCGCCAACGCATCAGTTTTAAGGTTGCAGCCATCCCGGTAACAAAAGCAAGTGCAAGTCCGTGATAGATAAGACTTCCGGTTGAAAATACTGAATACTCGTTGTATGTAATATTATGCAGATAGGGTAAAATCAATTGATGGTTGAGCAGGCTCATCGCTATTGCACCTAACGCCAGCAGCACGGCAAGTACCCCAATTACTATTACCAGTCTGATTTTTTGGCTGAGATATCGATCCAATAGAAACAGGGAAGCATAAGCAAACGGCACCTTGACGATAAGCAAAATCAACTGAACTGTAAACTGCTGGTAGAAAATTGTTAAGGCGCCCTCCGGCAGCAATTCAAAACTCGTTACATCATAGGTAACGTTAAGGTAGGTAAGTGCCAGCACATAAGTAAACCAAAATAGAATGTGAAGCAGTACCCTTGGCATAGCGAATAATAAGACCAAGGTAGGCAATTCCTCAGATGACCAGCAATCTGGCGCGCAAATTTGGTTGACGCAGCATGTGTTTCTGTTGACAAAGTAAAACATTCGGTTGATGACCGTTATGGGATTGAACTTTAATGATCAGTTTTACTCAACTTACTGGTCTGCTAATGAAATTTCAGTTCAATTCTCTCAAAAAGTACGGTAAACCATTTTTGGATTTGGCTATCGTAATTACCGGAGTAACAGTCGGTTTTTTATTGAGCAACTGGAGTGCTGTTAAAAAAGAGAAGGAGGAGCGAAAGAAAGTACTGATAAGCTTACAAGGTGAATTAAACGAAATGACCGAGTACTTTCCATCGATGGCCACTTACCAATTTAAGATGACCAAAACATGGGACAGTCTGCATAACCTCGGTCAGCTTTCCGACTTTAACTACTACTATTATCTGCAGCCCCAGTATAATTATTCAGTAATCGAATATGCTATTAATGCCCGAAATAGTGATGTAATAGATTTTCAGTTGTATGAACAACTGCTGCTGCTTTATAAACATATCAAAATGTTAGAAGAAGCGGAAGTGTACATGACACGACTGGCACTGGAGTATCGACCCGATGCGGAAGGCAATCCACAAATCAATCAAGCCAATCTATTCCTATTTGACCGTTTCATTGGCTTTTCACGCAATCGTGCAAAATCGCTGCAGACTGCCCATAATATTGCTTCGAAAATATTAACCATGATGAATAATGCCCTATTGGATTCTTAACTGTTGCAGTTGCAATCACTAGCCATGTTGAAAAAATTATTCGTACTCCTCTTTCTCTACTCAAACCTTGTAATGGGTCAAGTGAATAAAATTAACCTGGAGAATGCCCCCAAACAATTGTCAATTTTAGGTGAGGGTTTTATCTCCACACACATCAACGAACGCGACTTTGCGCTTTCGCCAGATGGCAAAGAAATTTATTTCACCATCACATCACCCCGTAGCGATATTCAAACCATTGTTTATTGTAAGCTATTAAAAGAAGGGGAGTGGTCAAAACCTGAAGTGGTTTCCTTTGCCGGAACCTACAACGACCTGGAACCAGCCTTTAGCAGCGATGGCAAAACGCTTTACTTCGCTTCCAACAGACCGCAGGAAGGAACTACACCGAAAGATTTTGACATCTGGAAAGTGACGCGCGAAGGAAGTGGTTGGGGCACACCGGTTAACCTCGGTGCGCCTGTCAATACTCCTTCGGATGAATTTTATCCATCACTTACTAAAACCGGTCACTTGTATTTCACCGCGAGCTACAAAGGGCAGGGAATGGGCCGTGAAGATATTTATCGTGCCGAATGGAAAGACGGGAAATTCCAGGTGCCGCAAGCACTTGATTCTGCAGTAAATTCAAAAGTAGATGAGTTCAATGCGTTTATCAGCCCTGATGAAGATTACATTTTATTTACCTGTTATGGTCGTAGAGACGATGCCGGTGGCGGAGATCTCTACATAAGCGAGAAAGATGCTAGCGGAAAATGGACACAGGCGCGCTGTCTGACTGAAATAAACTCCAGATACTTGGATTATTGTCCCTATGTAAGTCCTGACGGAAAGAAGCTGTTCATTACAAGTACACGCTACAATCCGGTGAAATCATTTCCATCTAACGCAACCTACTCAACTATTCAAAGTCTGTGGGGGAACACACTAAATAATCAGGGCAATATTTATTGGATTGATTTTGAGGGCATTCGAAAAACAAAGTGACAGATAAAAATTTGATCTTATATATGGAACCCGAAACCAAAATAGTAGTAAGCAAACCACCATACAGAGACATGGGCCTATGGATTGGTATCATGGCGGTTGTCATCAACATCATCACGGTATCGGTTTACATGTATCAGGCACGTATCATGCAAGAGCAGCAACATGCTTCTGCGTGGCCTTACCTGGAGTGGTTGCCAAGTTTTAATGAAGAGACTTATTACATTGAAATTTCGAATAATGGAATTGGTCCTGCTATCATCAGAAATGTGGACTTAGCGATAGATGATAAGAACTTTAGTGATATCGAATCCTTACTTGTTCAGTTGTTAGGTACTTCCTATTTCCCACATTTCACATCCACTGTGCAAAACCGGGTGTTGCCGGCAGGTAAATCCATCCGGTTGTTTCAAGTAAACGATGCAAAATGGGCCGCTCAAGTATTTGGCGAGATGCGTAAGCATGATTTTAGTATGAATATTTGTTATGAGTCCATCTATGGTGATAGGTGGACGAGTAAGGGTGTTGAAGTTATTGCCGGTCATTGTCAATAAAATGAAATTGGATTTCCCCTAAAAAATGTCCAAACCCAGTCGAAAGCAGCAGACTTCAGAATTAAAAGAACATCCATAGATTAATTGGAAATTGATTTCTCTTTCTTAAATGGAATAATTAAACACTAGTAACCTCAAAATCATAAACTATGAAAAACAAGTTAACCTGGTTTGAAATAAATGTAACCGATCTTGAACGCGCTAAAACGTTTTATCAGACAGTCCTTGGTTCGGAGTTTACTTTTGTAGACATGCCCGAAGCACCGATGTACATGTTTAATGCAGACCAGGAGAGTGGAGAAGTAGGTGGAGCATTGGTAAAAACAAATGACAATGCACCAAGCAACAGGGGAACAGTCATCTATTTTGGTTCACAAGATGTGGCTATAGAGGCAACTAAAGTGGAACCAGCAGGGGGTAAACTTCTGTTTCCTAAAACCAGTATTGGCGACTTCGGTTTTATCGCTCATTTTATAGACACGGAAGGAAATAGAATCGGATTACACTCAGAAAAATAAGCCCGTACTTTAAGCGATGAATAAATATGTACTTATTTTAATCATTCTGATTGTTCAGTATGATCTTTTCGGTCAAGGTATTAATTCAAATAATCTGGCAAACCTTATCCAGTATTGCGACAGTACGAAGGCAGATGAAGTACTCATCAGTCACAACGGCAAAATTGTAACGCATTGGAAAAGAAGCGATTTTAAATCAATCGAGGGTCGGGACAATATCGAAGAATGTCAAACGCCCTACATGGGTACTGCCTCCATGGTTAAATCCTGGACAGGGCTTTTGGTGGGAGTTTTAGTAGACAAAGGGTTAATTAAACAGGTTGATGATTTAGTTTGTCAGTATATTCCCGAATGGGAGATTGCCTGCCGGAATAGAATAACTGTAAAGCATTTGCTCACCATGACAGCCGGATACAAAAGACTGGGTGGAGCAGGCGTGCTATCCCAATCAAACATGAATCAATTTGTGCTAACACTAAAGCCCGATACATTACCAGGTATTCGCTTCGCCTATTCAAATGAATCGGCACAAGCCCTGGGCATATTGATTGAAAAAGTTACAGGCTTAAAAGCAGACGAAGCATTCCAACATTATTTGCTCAAACCATTGGGTATCGATTCCACCAGCTTTGCCAAAGATGACTCCGGAAATGTTCTTGTTTATGGTGGATGTACAACAACTGCTACAAGTGCGATGAAAATAGGAGAGTTGATGTTGAATAAGGGAAAGGTTGGCAACAAACAGATAGTATCTGAAAAATGGATTGCCGGATCCACTACACCAGGTGCTCTTGCTCCCTATTACGGTTACTTATGGTGGATCGACAAGAATTCGAAATATTGGAACTTTGCAGCCACAGGTGATCTTGGTCAGATGACCATTGTATTCCCCGAATTAGATCTTGTTTTAGTGAGGCGGCAATCCTGTGATTTATCACCTGCAAGTCGAAACATGAGCTGGATGGGTGGGAAGTTTTTGAATAAAATAATAAGTGTGGTTGAGTAATAGTTTCTGAAATTGAGAAAAAGTATTTGATCAAGCTTAAAACAATTAATTATTATGAAAATTCGAATGACACTTATTCTGTTTATCATGAGCACGGTTGTATATGCTCAGAAGGCTCCATCCATGAGTTGGTTAGTGGGTGTTTGGAAGATAACCACAGACAGAGGTACAATTGTTGAGAGGTGGATTCAGCTTAATGACAGCACACTAAACGGGATAAACTATTTTGTAAAAGCAGCGGGCGATTCATCGTTGCAGGAAACACTGGAGCTAAGCTATCGTAAAGGGCAGTGGGTCTATTCCTCACGCGTTAAAGGGCAAAACAACAATCAGACAATATCATTTACGGTAACATTTGTTCGTGGCACTGAATTTATTTCCGAAAACCCGGCACACGATTTTCCGCAGCGCATTGCTTACCGCAGAATCAAGAACAACCTGTTTGCCAGTATTGAAGGAAAAAGAAATGGTCGATTAGGCAAGCAGAATTTTGATTTTGTGCTGGAGTAAGTCAAATAGATATAATTCATATGAATAATTAGTGCTTCCATAGCTCAACTATAAATGAACCAGAAGATTGTATTACTTGTTGGACTCACCGCTCTAATCTTTATTTTCTGTATTTGCTCTATTTGGCGTTCGCCAAAGTGTTATGCCACGCTAATACAATGTAAAGACACTATAGCCGTGATGTCGATGCAAGACTTCCCGTACTTCATACAGAACCGTAAACCCCCAGATGGCGCCCGCAGGGATTGTGTTATTGAGGGCGCCAGATGGTTAGCATAATATAATTATATAACTGCGGGTCAGCCATTTAGCCAAGCAAAAGTTATATAATGTTATTGCGTTATGTTAACATAGCTTAGGTATCAGGGCCTTACCCAATCTTCATAAAAAGTTTTTTTTAGCGCGGACATTTCAGAACTCAATCTCTCTTCTTTACAACGGGCTGGACAGCTGCACTTATTGGCGGGCTTTGGAAGTGGGAGGAATGTGTGGCCTGCACAATGTGTGTTGCTGCAATGGGATAGGCCAAATTTGGCTCATTTAGCTATAAATCAAGGGCTTACAAAAAATAATCAATTGTTATAACAATGTTATAACTTTATTCGTATATTTGAATATGATTAAAACATTAACATCGGTAGGAAATAGCAAGGCTGTTATTTTACCTTCTGAAATGGTTAAAAAATACAAACTCGAAAAGGTTGTAATTGAAGAAACAGACGATGGGATATTAATCCGCTCTGCTGTACAAAATACGAATTTTCAAAAAGCCATTGAAAAATTGAGGAAAAACAAAGCTGCCCTCTACAAGAGAATAGAATCTCAGGCTAACGATCCTGAAACTATAAATTTTTATGCTAAGAGTGCTAACAATTTCTCAGATGTTGATCTTGACATACTTGAAGAATGAGGCATGGCGAAGTTTGGTTAGTTGATTTTGCTCCAAAAGTTGGACAAGAGATCGATAAAGTAAGACCTGCAGTAATTGTGAATCATGATAGCATGGGAGCTCTTCAATTAAAAGTTGTAGTTCCTATTACCGATGCAGTCCGATCAATTCGAGATTGGCATGTGCTCCTAAATCCGTCTAAGGGTAATGGAATTTCGAAGGAAAGTGTTGCTGATTGCTTTCAAGTAAAATCAATTTCTAAAGAAAGATTTGTTAAGCACCTAGGTTCTCTGTCAACAAAGGAAATGGAAGAGGTAAAACTGGGGCTGATTAAGGTACTGGATTTGCTTTAATAAAATAGACTATTCCTTAATGCCGGATGTCCACTCTAAGAAAGTATAGTCAGGAAAAAGTTATATAATGTTCAGGCGTTATGTTAACATAGCTTTGGCTCCGGGCCTTACCCAATCTTCATGAAAAGTTTTTTTTAGCGCGGGATTTACAGAACTCAATCTCTCCCTTAACAACGGGCTGTAGCAGCGACACTTATTGGCGGGCTTTGGAAGTGGGAGGGATGCGCGGCCTGACAATGGGTGGCGATGCTGGGTGGAAAACTGTAACTTCAAAAATTGAATGAACACTTGGAATGTCTATGTATCACTTTAAAAGCGCTATCACGCACCCAGAGAAACTGATAGCAGATAAAGCGAATTATTTTGCTGATATCTTTGATTTTGTTGCGGCAGATTTAGGAAAGCTAGGAACTGCAGAACTGGAAACCCACAAGTCACTCCTTGAAAAAATACTCACTCAACTTGATAATCACACAACACATTCGAAACGTTATATCACCCATTACTTTAGCAATCCATACTTATCAGGTAAGGATCAATTAATAAAAGAGTATTATTCTAAGGAATGGAGGCTAATAAATGATGCGAAGAAGAAATACTTTCAAGACAATGAGCCTAAATTTCTTATGGAAACTATTCAACCTTTCATTGAAAAATTGAATGATAGTTTGTTTAAGAATGTTCTGAATGAAGTGGTCACTGCAATTCTATGCAAATACCCATTATCTAAACATAATCATGTTAAAATATTCGAGTACTGCACTCCGCTATTAGTTTCTGAATTTGTATTAGCCGGATTTAATAACAAGGACCTTAGTGAGCTTTTTAGAAGGATCTTTGAAAGAGATATTCAAATTGACGGAACTAAAGTAAAGACCCTAGCTCCACTTCCATCGGAATTAATCGAATTAAAAGCGGACTCTGCTAAATTTTTTGAGGCCGCCAGTGACTACCTAAAGAATAGAAGCTTAAAACAGCAGTTTGAAGGAATATTTCATCTTTTCAAGAATTCGTTAAAGGAAAGAACGATCATTTTTCCACTTGCGAATATCTCAGCATATAAACCACTAACTCTGGAACACGATCTAGCAGTATTTTCGAATGAGCTTCGCAAGAAATATGTCAATAGAGGTGATCGAAGAGAGTTTACATCATTCTTTACTGGCCGCGGCAGAATGTTTGTCAGCTTGAGTGTTAGGAAAGGCGATAAGCCAACAACCCTTGCTCAGGCTATAAGGAATGCACAAATTGGATTGAACTACTTCAATGCGACACTTAAAGCTAATGCACAGCTAGTAACTACAGATTGTATTATCTGTGACGATGGAAATTGTATCCGTGAAACGGTATCTCCAAGAGTCATTCACGATACTGCAAGCAAATTATTCAATGACGGGAAAAGCATCAATTACTTGCAGGGTGTAAACTCAAGACTAGCCCGGAGAATCATTTCATCCGATGTAATATATTTTCAAGGGTTGGGTGCGCACCACAACGAGGAAAAGTTAGTCAATCTTTGGAGGTACCTTGAAAGTTTTTTTGACGAAACAAATTACAAAGCAGAGGATGTTAAGAAACAGGTTGGCCGAATATTGAGTCTTGCGAGCTTGGAGTCTTTTGCTTTCGTAAATTTTAACTTAGCCCATCACGTTTTGTATCCGCCATATTGGGGTCTGAAGCCAGAAAGTTTTGGGGTTACAAGAGAAGAGTTATGGAAGTTGCTTCATCCTGGTTTGGTAGTGAATTCAAACTTCAAGCGAATGGCTGAAATCATTCACCATCCATATGTAAGTCGCCAACTCAAATGGCAGATAGAAACAACTGTTAAAAGAAAGATTGCACATGCAAATAATTTCTACTCAAAAATGCTAACAGAAGCGTACGAGCAACGAAACCTAATCGAGCATTGTGGATCATATAATGAATTTGCAGTTCAAAAGGTTATGCTCAGTTTGCCAGATGCAGTTGCGAAATTTCGGAGAATTGTAGCAGATAAAGCAAAAGGAGGAAGATTAAAGACCTTTCATGAATTAGTGGAAAATATATAGCAAAACTTTTCTTGGCGCTTCTTAGTTTCGGGAATCAGCCACAATGTATAAATTGAAATGAAATTCGCTCAACTAGCTCAGCATGGAAGACAAGGAATTGAGGATTATTAAATCATTCTTAATAAAAGAATGCCCCATCGCAATAAACCCGAGCGACCCAACAGACACAAATTCGTTCGGTAATTTTTATGAGTTAGTTGAAAGTTTCTTACTCTTCTTGAATCACAAAACTGTTAGTCCGGAGTTGGCAGATACCGGAAATAAGATTCTGGGAGCCATTTCAATCTATGCATCGTCAAGCATCGATGTTGATAAATTGTCCAATGGAATAGAGACGCTTTCGGCTGGATTTGAAAGCTTTTTAAAAAAAATAGCTGAAGTCAAATTTGGGCAAGACTCGATTCTCTTTAAAGGAGATGGAGTTGATTATCTTGGCTTTGTTAAAACCACTCTTGGGAAATTGCTTCAAGGCGAAGTCGCTAAAGTAAATCCCAAGGACACCAGAATTCCAAAATTGGTGCAACCTATAGTCGCATTCTCATACAGCAGCCCACTTATAAAGGACAAGGTTTATAATTATATAAGGTTACTACGAAATGAAGTTCATGTTTCTCCAAACAGAACGATTTCAGAGTGCTTAACAAGTTTTAAGCATTGTGTAAGCGCTTACTTTTATGCTACTCACGAAAATATCTCCATAATACGACAAACCGTTGATCCAGTATTCATTTATCTAGATTCTACAAGGAAAAAATTTTATTCCTTAAACAATCTTTTTGTTGACATAGAATCCGAAGCTTCAATTGAAAACAAAATTGAGTTGCCTGATTTAGATGCAATTCAATTCTTCCCCGAGCCGAGCGCGAGCGTTCAAGTTGGTGATCTTGCCAAAAAACCGATAACCATCCTTTTAAAAGAAGATACTAACGTCTGGCTTATTGGGGAGCCTGGATCTGGAAAAACAACCTCTTTGCAGGTGAGCGTGCTGTCAGTTGCAGATGAAATTCTCATGAGCGGATACATTGCCACCAAGAAAATACCAGTGTATTTGGCAGTAAGACTTATCAATGAATCCCGATCCTTAATAAAGTTCATTCAGGATACACTTCGAGTGAGCGCTGATGAATTGGATAGGTTACTTGCTCTTGGTAAATTGAAGATAGTACTGGACGGTATTAATGAAGTATCTGAAAGTATTCAAATCAAGCTACAAGATGAGATAATTAATCTAGTAGGCGAATACGAAGAAATAACCATAAATATTTCAAGTCGGAGGTACGGGTTTACAAAGACGCTCGAATTTCCAACCTTTGAACTCCTTCCTTTGAGCTTGCCCCAAATTGATGAATATATTAGGAAGTACGTAAGAGACTCGCAGGGCGCTGAAAATCTAATAAATCAGCTAAAGCTTTCAGACGAATTGATATTAGATTTTGCAAAGAACCCACTCCTCTTGAAAATGCTAATTCAAGTTGGTCTCAAAGAGAATATACAGCCAAACTTCGGATTGCTGTTCCAGAAATTTGTTAATTGGCTTCTAGAACGAGAGAGACGGAAAGAGGCACAAATCGATATTAATTTAAAAGAGAAGATACTTGCAGAGCTTGCATTTAAAATGCGTTTAAAGCTTGCACGCGCAATTGACTATGACCAAGCAGTCGCTATCGTAGATCAATCAATAGAAAAACTCAGGGAAAAAATAGGAGCCATAACTTTCTTAGATCAAGTTTTAGACAATCGAATCTTAGTAAGGGATTCTGAAAAACAACTTAGTTTCTTTCACGAATTAGTTTTAGAATATTACACTGCGCTCAAACTGCAAGGGCTCTATTACTTTGATCCAGAAAAAGCTCTCGAATTTTCGATACAACCTGAATGGTACGAGAGCGTTATCATCCTATCAGGCATCTTAAAAAACCCAGATGACCTTGTCGATCGACTTTCTCTAACCAATATTATTTTGGCTGCAAGATGTATTGCCTCTGGATCCAAAATATCTGAACAAACATCGAGCTCTGTTTTTCGCGAATGTCAAAAAAGGCTTTTGAATGAAAATACGAATGAACTTGAGACCATAACTGCCCTTTTGGAACTTTCAAGTAACGACTCATTTAGGCTTGTTGTTAAGCATCTCGCAATGAGAAAGCATTCATTTACCAAGGCCCTATCTCATTGTCAGCGCCCAGAACTAATCGCCCTTAAATTGCTGAACTTCGGACTTACTGGCAAAAATAGGATTAGGCAGTGTTTGAAAGTGTTTGTTAATAGGCCAAATAGTAAATCCTTTATTGACAGTGACACAATTGGTAACGCCCAGTTGATTCTAATAACTGGAAAGATAGAAATAGAAGATATTTTCTTGATTCGCAGTTTAGGAATTTCAGTTAAAGCTTTGGAAAAAATTAAGAAACGAATAGAAGTAATCATATATGAAGCAGACACTAGCTCAAAACTTTTCGCAGAGACTTGTGAGATGGTTGGTGGCTTTGATTCCCTTATGGACCTGCGGCCGCAAATAAACCTTAGGGTTAAAGACAAATTTGAGAAATATAAAACTGGCTCTGAGCTTTACCATGCATTTCGAATCCTTAATGTTTTGCGAAAGTTTTCTGTAGACGGCAACAAAGAACTTGCTGAACTATTATGTGAGAGGGCTTTATCTCAGGGATTCTTCAATCTTCTCCTACTTTATTTAAAGTCATTTGATGTAGACAAACGGGCGTACATTGCTCAAGTTGTACCTCTTATAATTGCCAAAGGAAAAGTCGCGGCCATAGTAGCTTTTAAGAATTCATTTCCAGACATAGTGTCGAATCAAGATCTTCTAAATGTTTTTAGAAGTCGATTATTAAAGGGATTTATACAAGAAGTATTTCAATTAGTAGAACTCATTCACCCTCTTTTATCAAATAAAGACAAGCTTGATTTGATAAACTCGATAATTGCTGCTCGTGAAAAATCACTATCATTTTCTAAGCTAGCTACACTAATTGGTAGACTGGAATTGGGTGAGAAATTCCAAAATATGGCAGCTATTACGACCTTGAATCAGCAAAAGGGAACTGGCTTTGCTAGAAGACTAAGCGATGGAACTTCATACTTTATAAAAATTGGAAAAACGGATTCAGAGATCATGCTGAAAACAATTATTTTATTTGATGACAAAGATGTTATTGCTTACACAAATGATGAAAAGGGGGATAAGAAATGGCTCAGGCCGAGGATAAAATCATTTACAGTTGTTTCCTCTCTTAGTTGAGAAACCTTGAAAAAGAGCCCCCTAAAAATGGAGCTCTGAAATGGAACACTCAAGCCAGAAGAACCTGAGCGAATACTCGCGTGGGCTTGAACGGCACATGCGAAACCCAAACGGAGAACCTGAACACCAAACGCCAAGCAGCAGCCACCAGCAACCAGATAGAAAGTTGCAAGGGCTGCCGTTAAAATACTACCAAGGGATGTGTGCTGTCAGGGAGGGGAGGGTGGGGGTCTTTTTACGAGCAGGAGCAGCGAAACCCTTGCGGCTTTCTATTCCGCACGCCCGTAACTTTGTGCATGTTTAAGTATTTTTAGATTATGATGACAATTCCAGATATCGCCAACCTTACACCAATCGACTTTGCCAAAATTATATCGGCTTACTTCTGGAGTCGCATTAAATTTGCCCGAAGCATCAAGCCTAAGGGTCGACTTAGAATAAGCGAGGCATCCCTTACCGAGGAATTGGTGTACCAATTTTACATAATGGCGGCAAATAAGATATTGCCCGTCAAAATATTTCAAAGCACGAATGAAAAAGTAAATGGCAGCGACCTTGAAATCCTTTTAGAACTTGATGGAAGCGTAGTTAAACTTCCTTGTCAAGCAAAAATAATTTACGCGACTCAGAGGTATGGAGCATTGTATCATAAAGTCGGGCATCAACTTCAAATTGATCTCCTAATCCAACACGCTAAGAAGGTAGGAGGATACCCTATTTACATGTTTTACAACTATGATGAATACATAACACCCAAATTGTTGAAGGTCAGCGGAGGTATAGAGCAACTGTGGGGATGTTCAATTGGAAGCGCTAGTGAAATAAAGAACAAGTTTTTTAAAAAGCGAACAACTCCTCCAATGTTTCGTGATATGCATCCGGGAATTTGCTGGCCATTCTATCAACTGTTTGAATTTCTGAATACAAAAGAAGCAGATAAAGGCATTGCTAATATTTTAAACGGCTTTGACTTGACCAGTCTAACCAGATACCGGATTGACGAAATTCTGGATGACCCTAGATTTTCTGACTTGACTTCACCAGAAGCATTGGGCTTTGTTGATCATTTTGATAAGGCTCCTTCGCTTCTGATCAATGAAAGGAAATTACTGCAGGCGTCTTCGGAGTTCAATCCAAGATTCAGAATTCTGATTACAAAGGACAACTTAAATAGTGGCAGTCTACAGTTTCTTGACTGAAACCAAAATTATGTTAAGTAGAGCTGCGCGCTGGCCTGGCCCAAAAGCGGGGTGGTGCGTTGGCATGTGGGCGGAAGCATTTTTGGGCCTTGATTTTTTTGGTACTTTTTGCATCAAGGCAAAAAGTACATAACAAAAAGTGCGAACACCGATGCTTAATGCGTAGCGCGAGCGGAGCAAATCAAATACACTGTGTGAGCTTTATCCAGCACCAAAATGCTTTTGAGAAATCTAATAGCGCTGGCAAGAAAGCATGTGTATTGCGGGCTTTGGCTTGCGCGCTGGTTTGCGCGGCCTGCAATACTTATGCTTTGCGCGGTTGGTGCCTTTAATGCGCGTTGGCAAAAAAACTTTTAGCTGTGCGCTTCATCATTAACAGGCGCTCAAGACTGTGTGCACTGAGGCCCGGATGCGGGCAGGCTTGAGCGGCTATTTAATATAACGTCAAATTATATAACTGTGCGGCTGGTAGGCGCGGCAACTCCCCAAACTTCATACAGAACGTAAACCCTCAGATGGCGCCCGCAGGGATTGTGTGATGGAGGGCGCCAGATGGTTAACATAATATAATTATATAACTGAGCATCAGGCAGAAGCGCAGGAAATAGTTATATAATTTATATTATGTTAAGTTGATTCTTATGGAATACCCCTTTGTAGCTGTTGTCAGGTCTTTCCATGCGCTCCCCTAAGCGTGCGTGCAGTCTAAATCCTTTCCTTATCTTCGCAGCTTATTTCAAATTCAATGCTCGCAGTAAACAAGCTTTCGCTTCAATTCGGTAAACGTGTTCTCTTTGATGAGGTCAGCCTTCGCTTCACGCAAGGCAATTGCTACGGTGTAATTGGCGCCAATGGTGCCGGCAAATCCACCTTTCTTAAGATTCTTTCCAATGAAATCGATCCTACCCGCGGTAACGTAAGCATGGAACCCGGTAAGCGAATGGCCGTGCTGCGCCAAAACCATTACGAATTTGATGAAGTGAGTGTATTGGATACGGTAATGATGGGCTTTACCAAACTGTGGAGCATCATGCAGGAAAAAGATGCCCTATATGCCAAACCCGACTTTTCTGAGGCTGATGGCATGCGTGCCTCCGACCTGGAAACTGAGTTTGCTGAACTGAATGGTTGGAATGCTCAATCTGATGCAGCTGCCCTGCTGAGCGGCTTAGGCATTAAAGAAGAAGATCACTTCAAGCTTGTAAAAGAACTGGATGGTTCCGGAAAAGTACGTGTTCTCCTTGCCCAGGCCCTCTACGGAAATCCTGATATTTTAATTCTAGATGAGCCAACGAACGACCTGGACATCAACACTATAACATGGTTGGAAGATTTTCTACTTGAGTTTGAGAATACCGTTATTGTGGTTTCCCACGATCGCCACTTTCTTGACACCGTATGCACACACATTGTTGATATCGACTTCCAGGCAATACGCCTGTATACCGGTAACTATTCCTTCTGGTATCAATCCAGTCAGTTGGCGTTATCCCAACGATCATCAGCCAACAAAAAAGCCGAAGAAAAGCGAAAGGAATTGCAGGAATTTATCGCCCGCTTCAGTGCCAACGCTTCTAAATCCCGCCAGGCTACCAGCAGAAGAAAATTACTGGAGAAAATTAATGTTGATGAAATTCAGGCCTCAACCCGCAGGTATCCGGCCATTATCTTCAAGCAAAATCGTGAAGCCGGTGATCAGATACTGCATGCCGTTGGCCTGGGATATTCCAACAACGGCACTCCCCTGTTCACCAACCTCGATTTTTATGTGAACAAGGGTGATAAGATTGCCTTCCTGAGCAAAGACAGTCTGGCAATCACTTCGCTGTTTCGAATTTTAGTGGGTGAGCTTAAAGCCACTTCCGGAACATTTAAGTTCGGGCAAACCATTACCACGGCCTATCTCCCATCGAACAACGAGAACTATTTCCAATCGGATGATAACCTGATCGACTGGTTGCGCCAATATGCTGAAGAAGAAAACCGTGACGAGATCTACATCCGTGGCTTTTTAGGTAAGATGCTTTTTTCAGGTGAAGAAGTGTTTAAAAAATGCACCGTGCTTTCCGGTGGTGAAAAAGTTCGCTGTATGATTTCGCGCATGATGCTCACCGGTGCCAATGTGCTGATATTGGATGAACCCACCAACCACCTGGACCTGGAATCGATTACCGCGTTCAACAACGCACTTAAGGATTTTCCGGGAACGGTGTTGTTCACCTCGCACGATCATGAGTTTACACAAACCGTAGCCAATCGCATTATTGAACTTACACCCAACGGCTGCATCGATAAGCTGATGACGTATGATGAATATATTACAAGCGAAAAAGTAGCTGAACAAAAAGAAGCATTATACGTGTAAGTCAGTCTTTTATGCATCGGAATCCAACCGTAGCATTACGCTCAAAACCTTCACTTACGCGCAACAATGCCTGTCGGTAATGGAGTTCACGAGGGCCGCCTTGCACATACCACCAGCTTGAAGATGGTTTGAAATAGCTCCCCCCCTTCATGATAATGTACCGGTAACTTCCGCTTTCGTAGATGTCGTTAGTGAGTTGCCAAACACACCCTGTTAAGTCCAGCAAACCATACGGATTCACTCCACGTGGATATTTGCCCACAGCATAAAGTTTTCCATCACCCAGGTTGGCATTACGTGGATTAATACCTTCAATGGCCGATACCGTTAGTGTTTCGGTAACATATTGCGTTGTGCGCTTTACCGGTTTGGTTTGCTTCCAGGGCCACTCGTTGCCCCTTTCTGTTTGGGCTGCATATTGCCACTCTGCCTCAGTAGGCAGTCGCTTGCCGGCCCAGGTTGCATATGCCCGGGCATCTTCATAGGAAACATAAACGACCGGAAAGTTTTCTTCGCCTGGATGAATGTTTCCGTTTATCCAATGCTTTAGGAAGTTGGCAGTATCAGCAGGACGATAGCCGGTGGCTTGAAGAAACTGTCTGAATTGCTGATTGGTTACCGGAGTGCGGTCCATCCAGAAAGATTTCATGCTGTATTCTCCCTCTCCTTCTTCCGGATACGGAATAAAAGCATCTCCTTGCGTAGATTTAAACACAAATTTTCCTGCCGGAATACGCACCATACCGATTGGCGCTTTGCTGACAGTTGATGAAGATGCAGTAACCTGAGACGTTGATATTATTCGTGGTGTACCAGGCTTGATTTCAAGGATTCGTTCATCGGCCAGTTCATCGCCATCAAAAAGCTGTATCACCAACTTACCTTCATATCGTCCGATAAGTTCAGGAAGAAAAAGTTCATGTTTCTCGCGGGTCAGCGCGTGGTATTCTTTGCCGTAAGCCGGGCTGCCTGTCCACAATCGTATTTCAGTCCCCTTACCGGCTTCAATGCTGAGGTGATTATTGCGGAAAGATACACGCAGCAGTTGAGGTAACTTTGCAATACAGCCAACCGATCCTTCATTGTTAGTCCCCAGTTCATAACTGTTAAAAGCTTCAAGCTTTACTTGCGCATGCAACTTATTATTTACAGCTACCGGAATAATTTCTTCATGGTGCCATAGGTCAACATAGTGATAACCAACTTCCTGATCAATTTCAAATAAAGCACCTTTATACCCTTCGGGCTTCAGACTAAAGATGGTGTAAATGGTTTTCTTCGGCCTGAATACCGTGTAGATACTGATGTCGCGGGCAGGCCAGGCGTTAACCCAAATGCTATCGCGCAGGGTTGATACTAAAGGGGTCCAGTCGAATGAAGTGAATGCTGAATTGTTCTCACGTAAGATGCGTGTGGTGCGCCCCAGGAAACGGTACTGCTCCTCTTCCCATTCCGGGTGCCCGGGTGCAAATTGATTGATCTCCGTTCCGTAACCGTTGAAGAAGGCGAGTGAGAATTCCCGTTTTATTTTTTCCTTAAACACTTCAGCCACCCGAAAGATGGAGAAGTCGGGACGGATGAGTTTATTCAGATTCAACATGGGCGGATAGTACAAAGCATTGTGCACGCGACCGCTGATGATGCCTGGCATATCTTTCGGTACCGCCATGCCTTCGCTGTACATGATCACTCCGGGCTTCACGGCATCGGCAGCCTGCTGTAACTCTTTGCTGGACTCCCCTTTTGTATCAAGCACAACGCCATCCGCTGATGCTTCTTTTATAAGATCGGCCAACCCCTGCAGATGCCCTTCCGATCGGGTGCTTTCATCCCAGGGATTGTAAGCAACGAAAAACTTTGTGCCATAAATCCGAAGTGAATCTGCTAACTCACGAAGTTTGCTAAGTCCACCCGGCAGATCGCGGTACAGATCAAACTGGTTACGTTGATCCAAACCCAACGTGGGCCATGTGGGCCACAGGCATATAACATCATCACCACCATACCATTTCTGACCACGCTGTTGAAATTCCTGCCAATTAAATCGGCCGGTTTCATAATCATAATAATGTTTATCCCAGGCCATCATTAAGTGCATGACATAAGCCTTTTTTATCCACTGTAAATCAGTGCGTTTATAGAGCTCATCTTTAAACTCACTTAAATCGTACAAGTATCGTTTTTGAAATACCTCGCGGAGTCCTTCCTGCCATTCACCTCTGTATAAATCGGCATATATCAAATACGACACTGATCCTCCACCCGGTAGCAAGATGGTTTCGAATCGTTTTCGGTTGGCTTTCAAAATGAGTCTGGATCGCGCCTGGCTAAACCAAACAGCCTGAATTCAGCATCAAGTTTCGATGATGAATATCCCAGGTTCCAGGCATTATCGGGTAAAATAACGTTTACCGGCTTCCGGTTGGGTAAGAACAAATGTGTTCGCGATAATGGATGTTTGCCCAGTCCGGTAATAACAGCTTCTTTGTCGAGCTCACCAAAAGGAACAACATTGGTAAGCGTTAGCGTGTCTTTGGTTGGATTGCGGAATGTGATCCGAAAAAAAACTCCTTGATCTGAGTACTGAAAATCGGAGCTGTTTAATTCCAACAAGCCTTTACTTTCTGAATGATGCAGAATGTCGTTAACCCTAAACGTAACAATGGGAATTTTTACCGGCCAGGATCGTGAACCTGATTTGATTAGCGTAAACCTTCCCTCCTGCGCAACCAAATCATCAAGAGGTTGAGCAATAACCACCCGTATGATCAGTACCAGCAGGAATGAGCATGTAACTCTCATCGAACTAAAAATTCAAATCGGCTTGTCTGGTGATAAGTTTCGCCCGGCTGTAAAATCGTATTGGGAAAGTGTGGCTTATTGGGTGAATCCGGAAAATGCTGCGGCTCCAGACACAGTCCGGCATGCTTTACATAAACATGGCCATTCTTTCCAGTGATCGAGCCATCCAAAAAATTTGCTGTATAGAATTGAAGGCCTGGTTCCGTTGTGAACAAACGCATCACTCTACCGCTCAACGGATCATAAAGTTCGGCAGCAGGTTGGGTCAATGGTTCAGTAACAACAGGAAGTACAAAGTTGTGATCGTAGCCAGGGGCTACATGCATAATATCTGTACCGATGCGTTTGGGCGCCCTGAAATCAAACGGAGTTTCAGATACGCCTAAAAATTTTCCGGTGGGTATTGAATTGCTGTCTACTTCCGTTAGTTGTTCTGCCTGTATTTGCAATACATGATCAAGTATAGTAGGATTTTTTCCGGCCGATAAATTAAAATAGGGATGACTGGTAAGATTGACCGGGGTAGCTTTATCTGTTGTTGCCGTGTACTCCAGTGTGAGTGTGTTCTCAACACCTACTGTAAAGAGTACTTCAACGTGTAGATTGCCCGGAAAACCTTCTTCCCCATCAGGACTATCATAAATCAATTTAACGCTATTGTCCGACACGGTTTTAACTTTCCAGAGCACCTTATCAAACCCCTTGTTGCCACCGTGCAGGGTGTTTCCATTATTGTTAGCCTGAAGTTTGTAGTGAACATCGCCTACACGAAATGTTGCTTTACCAATGCGATTGGCATAACGCCCCATGAGCGCCCCGAAGTAGGGACTATTGTTGTCTCGGAAATCCTCAAGCGTTGAAAACCCCAGCACTATATTATCAAAATTTTCATCTTTATCGGGTACAAGTATCTCCGTAATGGTGCCACCATAATTCAATATGCTTACCTGCATTCCGGTCCTGTTTCTGATGGTATGTTGAGCAAGGAGCATTTCCCCGGTACTTTTTTTGGACTCTGCTTTTGGTAGCATCCTTCTGATTTAGTTATACGGTACTGCTATGCTACCTGTATTCTATTACGGGCTCACGGGAAAGCTGCTCCAGATAAACACCCGATAGAGCACGGCCAATTATTCCAACAAGGACAAGTAGAAGTTTCAGCATTTGCGCGTTCAGCGGAACTAAATTCAAAAGAAAAAGCCGGAATGAAAAATTCATTCCGGCTTTAATTTAATTACTTTAAAGAAGATGATTATTCTATACCAAGCTCTTTTAAGCGCTTTTCAACTCTTGCTGCTTTGGCATCTTCACCCAGGTAGTAATAGATAATACTAAGTTTATCCAACACATCCGTATCGGAAGGATTTAATTTCTCTGCTTTTTCCCAGTACGGCATAGCCTCCTTGTAACGTTTTACAAGCTCGGCATCGAGCTCAATTTTCTTTTTCTTATCAGCTGCTGAAATACCCAAATTATTCATCTCCTGCTTAATCTTATCAGCCTCAATAAGATAAAGCTGTGCCAGATAGTACTGGGCATCAAAGTATGTTGGATCAAGCTTTAAAGCAGTTTCAAAATTCTTCTTGGCGTCATCAAAATTATTAAGTTTGGAGTTCACATAGCCTAAATAAAACTGTAATGTTTTATTTGTCGGATCATCCTTAACAGCCTGTTCAAGTCCACCCTTTGCTTCTGCTGTTTTATCCAAATCAATCAGGTATCCAATTTCCATCAATGAAAAATTCTTCTCATTTGGAAATTTCTTCTTGGCCTCGCGGGTTATTTCAAGTGCCTTGTTTTTGTCTTTCTTAGGCCCACCATAGATGTTAATGATGAGAGAATAGGCATCTGAAGACTTTCCACCCAAGGTATTGTACTTCTCCAGGTTTGTAAGCGCCAGGTCATACTGTTCATCAGCATTGGCCACAAATCCGGCATAAAAGTAAGCTGTGGTGTCTCCAGGAAGGATAACCTGAGTTTTTGCAAAATTTTTCAGTGCAGTTTCATAATCATCATCCTGATAAGCGACTGCTCCGGCATTGAGGTAATAGCTACCGAGGAACGACATGGATTGAGACTTCAAAACCGGAAGTCCCATGTCATCCTGATAAAAGATTTCATTCTTTGAATTTTTATTCAGTTCTGCAGACTTGGCAAATGCTTCCATCGAAGTCTCAAAACTATTAGAGGAAAGTGCCTTAAATGTTGCATTAGAAGTGGTGTCCAGTGAAGCATAGATCAAACCTCTGTAGTACCATGCTTTTGCATCCAGAGTAAGTTTGGGATCTGCGGTACAGACATCAATCATTTCCTTCGCTTCCTGCAATTTCCCTGCTTTCCAGGAACTCAAGGCTTTATTCAAATTAGGCTTAATCGGCTTTTGGGCATACATAGCCAACGGCAGCGCGATCAATAAAAGAATTACTACGTTTTTCATTTTTAATTTAGGTTATAGTCGTGGTTTAGTTTTCATCAGGCTCCTCAGCCATTTTTTGTATTTTTTCTACGGATGATATCCGGTCATCTTCATTTAATTTAATTAACCGCACTCCCTGGGTGGCTCTTCCCATCACCCTTAATTCGCTAACTTTTATACGAATGGTTATTCCAGAACGGTTAATGATCATCAAATCATCTTCATCTACAACTTCCTTGATTGCAACAAGCTTGCCAGTTTTACCCGTGATATTTATGGTCTTTACGCCCTTTCCACCCCGCTTGGTAACCCGGTAGTCGTCAATCGATGAACGCTTTCCGTATCCTTTTTCAGAAACGACCAGCAAATTAGCATCTTCTCGTGTAATGCAAACCATCCCAATTACTTTATCGGTAGATGAATCCAATGTAACGGCTCTGACACCAGCTGCTGTACGGCCCATAGGACGAACATCTTCTTCGCTGAAGTGAACGGCCTTACCTTGAGATTTTGCTATAATGATATGATTCTTACCATTTGTCAGTGAGGCGGTTAATAGCCTGTCACCCTCATGAATGGTAATAGCATTTATACCCCCCTGCCTGGGTCTTGAATAAGCCTCAAGGGATGTTTTTTTAATCGTACCCTTTTCGGTACATAAAATCACAAAATTATCATTGATGTACGCCTCATCCTCCAGACTTTTAATGTTGATTACCGCTTTTACAGTATCTCCCGGCTCGATGTTAATCAGGTTCTGTATGGCTCTTCCTTTTGATGTTTTATTACCTTCAGGAATTTCATACACCTTTTTCCAGTATACTTTACCTGTTTCGGTGAAGATCAAAAGGTAATTATGGGCATGGGCAATGAATAAATGCTCAGTAAAGTCATCTTCTTTGGTAGTAACACCTCGTGAACCCGTTCCGCCCCTTCCTTGTGTTCTGTATTCCGATAAGGAAGTTCGTTTTATGTATCCCTGATTTGAAATGGTAATTACCATCTCTTCGTTGGGGATCATGTCTTCCGGTAAAATATCATCCTCCTCCGTAAGAACAATGGACGTTCTGCGGTCATCTCCATACCGTTCTCTCAACTCCGCCAGCTCATCTTTAATGATTTGCATCCGAACGGGTTCACTGGCAAGAATTTCTTTAAGCCTGCCGATGAGTTCCATAACCTCCTTGTATTCCTGTTGTATTTTATCGCGCTCCAGACCTGTAAGTCTTTGCAGACGCATCTCAAGAATAGCTTTGGATTGTATTTCTGACAATCCGAAGCGCTTCATTAATTCAGCCTTGGCCGTTTCCGGATCTTTTGATCCACGGATCAAGGCTATTACTTCATCGAGATTATCAAGGGCAATCAGGTATCCTTCCAGTATATGAGCTCGCTTTTCAGCTTCATTGAGTTCATATTTCGTTCTCCGGATAACAACCTCATGCCGGTGCTCCACAAAATATTTAATCAAATCTTTCAGATTAAGGGTTTGTGGACGCCCCTTTACCAAAGCCACATTGTTAATTCCAAAGTTGGATTGTAATTGGGTGTATTTGAATAAGTTATTCAACACTATATTACCAATGGCATCCTTCTTCAAATCATATACAATGCGGTATCCATCACGGTCTGACTCATCCCGGATGTCGGATATTCCTTCAATTTTCTTATCGTTTACAAGGGCCGCTGTCTTCTCGATCATAAGGGCCTTGTTAACCTGGTAGGGAATTTCTGTTACGATAATCTGCTCCCGTCCATTCGCCTGTGTCACAATCTCTGCCTTAGAGCGGATCACCACCCTGCCACGGCCTGTCCTGTATGCTTCACGAATGCCCCCAATGCCATAGATAATACCTCCGGTAGGAAAATCAGGTGCCGTAACAAACTTCATGAGGTCTTCAATAGAAATCTCGTTGTTATCGATATAGGCAATCACCCCATCTACCACTTCTCGCAGGTTATGAGGGGCCATATTGGTAGCCATACCTACAGCAATTCCGGAGGCGCCATTTACCAACAGGTTTGGAAACTTTCCGGGCAGAACTGTGGGCTCGGTTAGTGAGTCATCAAAGTTTGGCTGAAAGTCTACGGTGTCTTTGTTGATATCGGCCAATAGCTCTTCTGCAATTCTGCGCAAGCGTGCCTCCGTGTAACGCATGGCAGCAGGGGCATCACCATCAATCGACCCGAAATTACCCTGTCCGTCTACCAACGGATAGCGCATAGACCAATCCTGGGCCATTCGAACCATAGTATCATATACCGAAGCATCACCATGCGGGTGGTACTTACCTAAAACCTCCCCTACAATTCTGGCCGACTTCTTATAAGACTTATTGTAGTTTACCCCCAACTCAAGCATGCCAAACAATACCCTTCGGTGCACAGGCTTTAATCCATCGCGCACATCGGGAAGGGCGCGCGAAACAATAACCGACATCGAGTAATCGATGTACGCTCCGCGCATTTCATCTTCAATATTGATTGGGATAATGTTCTGTCTGCCTGGAGGCAAACCACCGGTTTCTTCAGCCACGTTTAAGGTATTTGATTAGTTGTCAATAAACGCTCAAAATCAGCACGTTAGAGGCTATTTTTTAAGCGGTGCAAGATAATAAAAGCTAACTTAAAACGGGCCTTTTTGATAGCCTAAATTAGCTTTTTGGCAGGCTTTTTCATGGTGATTTTCAAGGCCTAATACGGGTTCAGTTTTCGCTTGTTTTTGCCTTTGTATTTGATCAGATCGGGGTAGTTTTCCCCATAGTGCGGGTTCTGCTTTTTGTAAATGGGATGCACCCTGCTCCGGTACTCCTTGTTACCATGTGCATGGTTAATCTGGGCGCGACATTCTTTCAGGAAGCACCTTCGTAGTTCAGGTATGCGGTATGAGGCGCCAACGTTGATGTAAAAAGCGTTCATCTTATGTCGGATACTGGTACCTGTCTCGGCAATGCTCAGATCGTAGCCTTTAAACTCATAGGAAGGACGAACGAACAACCTGAAATATTCCGACATCTCCCGCTCCACCATAGCTCCCAGGTTAAAAAACATTCCTTTATCAATCACAGTCTTGTCAAAATTTTTACCCAGGCTGTACCCACCAATATTGGCATCAACGGTAAGCAGGTAATTGTCGTAGCGATAAACTGGGGCCCCTAACAAAACAAAATACTTCTTGAGGAAGAACGATGAAAATTCAGGACTATAGGGTGAAATGTCATCAGCGAAAGCAGTAGGTTTAAAATCATTCACCTTGGTATACTCGAAAGAGTACCCACCCCCGATTCTATAACGCTGTTTAATTTCCACATGTACCGTGGCCCGTAACGGAATATTAAATGATTTGCTTTTAAAGCCCAGTGTTGACGTATCCGAGCTAACTAAGAATTCACCCGGATTAAAGGTGAGGGCCGAATCAGTTGCAGCATTAAACCAGTTGCTTAAACCATTAGCGGGCGATGCAGGGTTGAATAAAAAAGGATTTCCCGAGGCAGGCTGATAGATGCCAAAGCCATTTACATCATGCTTAAAAGTAGTTGATCCATACCCGGTACTTAGCCCAACATTCAACTTACTCAGTATTTTCCTGAATAAACCAGGGCCTTGTCGGTCGACATAAAAATGATCCAGCGGAATGCTCACATCCTTGTCCTTATCCTTTTGAGCAAAAAGCGTCAACGGAAAGGCAAGAAGAATGAAAAGGAATATGAAAAAAATTCTGCTCAGGGATTCTAAGGATTAAGGCTTTTGATGAGGTAAAACTCTCATTATCTGAAAATTAAACATCAAAAATAGCGAAATTTGGTAATCATCCTATCAATAACGCCTGGGGGTACGAGATTCTAACGAAGTAAAGGTGTGAAAAAGTGTTTGCTCCTTTTTAGCCCGATAGGAAAATGTCTGCTCTTCTTCTGCCCCATTTGGTAGTTGCAGGATAAAACGTGTTTCATTTGTTCCTTCCGTCAACGGAATTCGAGAGTAGTAGATGCTGTGCGGCAAGGTTTGCCAATTGCGGGTATCAGCCTTTTCTGTGAGGGCATTTACCATACCCACAATCGCTCCTAGTCCTTCATCTTCTTTCCTTGCACTATGTTCGGCAGCTTTCTTTAGAGCAACCCTGATGAGTGCCTTGCTGAATTCAAGCATCATTCGGTCCTGCAAAGATTTAAAAGCAATGCGATTGACGTTCTCAGATAACTCTAGCGGATAGATTTTTCCCTCAAAAGAAATTCTGGCGGATGTATAGAGTTGTGGACGTTCTACATAACGGGGAAAGGCCACCCGGAATACCTCAATGCTGCTCAGGGAATTCCTTTCGTCCTCGTTGGTAACCGGAAAACCGTAGCTCATGCCCAGCTGATCGTTGTAGAAAACAAACATGTCTCCGGATCGCCTGATCATAAAATTAACACTCCACTCATCTTTCACCGGCCCTAACCCATTATGCCAAAGAAAAATCAGATCAGCATCTGATGGCTGAACAATAAAATCATCCCATCCGAACTGTTCCTTATAGAATGCAAATTCCTCCTTGAAGCCGGTATTCCAGGCCGCGGTAAGTAAATCTACTTTAAGCTGATCAGGAGGTTGCACATCAAAAAGTCTCCTATAGTCCTCTTCATAAATCTCAAGTGCATTCCGGTAGGCAATAAATGCATTATTCCAATCTTTGCTGGCCTGATAAATAATACCCATCAGGTTGTGAATAAAAGCATCACGCCTATAGCGCTCCGGTGAATTATAACGATCAGCTAATTGCAACAGGCGGATGTTAAGTCTCCTGCATTCTACAAGGGCCTCTTCATAGCGTTCCATCTTCAAAAAATTCAACGCCTTGTAGTAAAGCAACATCAGGTGTTCATGATCCTCACCTCGGTAAATCGTAACAGTCGGGTTGGTGAGGTATGAGGCAGCTTCACGTGCATAATTCATGCGGTAATCTTCTCCGAACAGGTAAGCCTTTTCGAAATACGAATTGCTTTCCTCATATCGGCCCATGACAGAGAGCAAAAGACCGTTGTTTACATAGGAAAGAAATTGGGCGTGTTTTCGGTTATACAGCGTGTTAGACCGCAACGTTTTAAGCGCCTGATCCAGGTTGCCCTCTTCAAATTGCTTGTTGTATTCGTAAGTACCTTCGTAAAACGAAGCACATGCTGAAAGGAGCATCATGGTACTGATGACTGATATTCTTTTCAGCATAAAAAATGCCTTTTAGTTCTTTACAAACTTCTTGATTTCATGTTGACCGTACCATATCCGTCTGTTGGTTTCAATGTCGGTCAGGTACAATGTAGTTATGTAATTTACGACACGCTTTTTTTGATAAGCATCCGTTTCTGAATTCATTTCACCAAACAGGATTACATCGGCACCTAGTTCCTTACCCCAGCGTGCGGCCGTAGCAGGATCGGCAAAATCCTGTTGCTCTGCCCGCTCCTGTCTTACCTTATCACGAAACTCTTCTGATTCTACCAGGTCAGCTATGCCGGAATTATGAATAACGATCTCAAATTTCTTGATGTAGTTACCAGCATCAATGTGTTCACTTGTTTTATTACGAATGGAACTGATTACTATAACTGGTTTTCTACCTAGTGCATCGGAATATTTCTTGAAGCCATCTGACTTAAATAAATCGTGAATCATCTGGTCAGCTACGCGTCTTGAATCGGTATCGTTCCATCTACCACTCAAATCGATTTGTGTATCTGGCTCAATACGAGTTACCGTTCTGGAACATGAAAAAATGAAAAGAATAAAAAAGAGTGCAACGTACTTAGTCATGAGGATTAGAATTTTGCCTTTAAAAAATCAAAAACCTTGCCGAAATGCTGATTATTAGTGTAGTTCTTTCAGTTGCCGGATCACTTCCTTGGGTGTTGACGAACTGAAAACAAAGTTACCGGCCACCAGCACATCCGCACCTGCCTCCCTTAACGAAGCAGCATTTTGAAGGTTTACACCACCATCAATTTCAATTAGCGCAGATGATCCGCTTTCCGTGATGAGTTGACGTAACTTCTTAACTTTCAGATAAGTGTGCTCAATAAATTTCTGGGCGCCAAAGCCCGGGTTAACAGCCATTACACAAACCAGATCAATATCGGCAATGATATTCTCCAGTTCTGTTACAGAGGTGTGAGGATTGATAGCCACACCAGCTTTGCAACCCAGGGATTTTATTTGCTGAATGTTACGGTGTAAATGCGGGCATGCCTCAACATGTACTGAAATTATAGCTGCCCCTGCCTTATGAAAGGCTTCTACATAACGTTCAGGATGAACAATCATCAAATGAACATCCAGTGGTTTTTGGGCGTGTCTCTTAACGGCTTCAACAACCGGAAGACCCATGGAAATATTAGGGACAAAAACGCCATCCATTATATCGACATGAACCCAGTCCGCCTGGCTGTCATTAATCATTTTTACTTCGCGCTCAAGGTTGGCAAAATCGGAAGCCAGTATGGAGGGAGCAATGATGGGCTTGGTCATGAATAAAAGTTTGACAAATATAGCGACAAGTCGTTGTCAACAGGAACAGATAAAACTGATATCTAGATTTTTACAATTTTGTACACGAAAACCTGCTCCCCCGCCTGTATGCGAATAAGGTATATACCGGCTGAAAGGAATGATAAATCGGCCGTGTATTGGTTGTTGAGCCAGGTAAAATTTACATTTTGGTCCCGTATTATCTGGCCCTGAGCGGACACCAATAAAATAACCACAGGTGTAAGATCTTCAGGATTTTTAGGTCGAATAGTTAGCGTATCGTGTGTTATCGGATTTGGGAATACCGCAAACAATTCTTCTTGCTCCACTTGCTCAATATAATGTTTGGCCGCAGTATAATTCGGAAGCCCATAGCCTAAAAAGTTATCCGGATTGGGGGCCAGGGAGGCAGACATACGTATGGCCTCTATTAATTTCTTATTACTTAGCCCGGGTTGGCGCTGCCATAAACCTGCTGCCAAACCTGTAACCAGTGGGGCAGAGAATGATGTACCGGAACCTGTGGTTATGGATCCATTCGCACGAACAACAGACGTACCTGATCCAAGCGCCACTACATCGGGTTTAATCCTGCCATCGGCTGTGGGGCCAACAGAACTGGTTGGTGAGCGTACCATAAAGCTATTGACACTGCCAACTGCCAACACATCCCTCCCATCGGCTGGAGCGGTTATGATTCTCCACGATGCATCAAGACCTTCATTGCCCGCACTGGTAACCACAAGCATTCCCTTATCCGCGGCAAATTGTGCAGCCCGGGTAATTATCGCAGTCTCACCATCCATCTGGCCTGTTGAATAATCCATGGAGGCATCATCAAAATCAATGTTATACCCCAAGGAAGAATTAATAATATCAACACCGGCACTGTCTGCCCGTTCAGCCGCAAACAACCAATTATATTCTTCAACCCGATATTCTGTGGGAACATCTTCCGTAACATAAAGCTGAAAATTTGCTTTGTATGCTCCTCCTATAAATGATCCGGGTGAATAGGCAGCAATAACCGACCACACTCGTGTACCGTGGTCATCGTATTGAAATACTTCATGACCACCATGAACAAAATCATAGGATGCAACAGCATCAAAACGATTTTCAGAAAAAATATGTGTGAATGGAGCCGTAAGGTTAGCGCCTGAAAATCCCCCATCAAAAAAGGCTATCGTAACGCCTTCTCCCCTGTGGCCATCGGCATGCATTTCATCAATGCCTAATAATGAAAGCTGATTGTCTGTGGCAGCTTCTTTAGTATCCTTTTTTTCCTTTACGGATTTTTTCCGACCACCTGCGGAAGGATGAGCCCCCGGAGAAACATATTCTATTGAACTTACCTCAGGCAGTGCATTGATTGCAGATAATAATGAAGCATCACACGAAACCAAGACACCATTCATCCATTTGGTTTTATAGATAACTGATGCGCCAGTATTTTCGATGTTTGTTATGTACGCTGGATTCACGGGCAGGTCTGATTCCACAACAGGAATGTTTTGAATTGCCCTGCGCTGGATTGCTTTTGAAGATAAATAGGCCGAGGGATTGCTAACACTGTAAGGCGTACCTGATTTATCCGCAAAGAAAACCATATACTGATTTACCTGAGCATGCGATACTGATAAGAACAGCATCAGTATAAAAAAAATATAGAATCTAATTATGTCCATGCTCTTTTAGTACCTGCTTCAAATACCTTCCGCTATTAATCTGACCGGAACAAGTTCCTCCGGAACAATTGTAATTCCAGACCTTACTTTCTTTAAACACCAGGCCAAGTCCGGGGCTGAATACTTCCAATCGCTCATCTTTAAATACCAAATTGCTTTCATTGTTTTGATTCACAACGGTGCAATTAGTGAATGAAATACCATTACCGGCTTCAAACGAACTGCCCATACTTTGAATTTCATATTCATCTTCCCCCAGGGCATTTAAAAGATTTCCGTTCCAGCGTGCGCCTTTGTGTAAAGGAAAAACAAGTTTCACATACGAAGTGTTACCCTCCGTTTCAATAGCATACTGATTGGTTCTGCGTGCCGACCAGGTTTCTTTAAAAGTCCAGGGTTCGGTTTGTGTGTTACGGGTACTGTGGTGTATTACATAAGTAATCCCTCCTTCGCCATTAGCAAATGAATCTACAATCTCTGCTTTGAGCTCATACATTAATTCCTCAGGTGGATTAAAAGCAGTGTATAGAATTTCCTCAACGGCATAAATCTGGAAAAATCCGGTTTGCAGGGGAAAGAACTCTTCATCCTTAACCCGGATAGTTTCATCCGGATTACAACCCGGCACCAGTATGGTTAAAAGCAGGAAATATGACAGAAATCGTTTCAAGTATCCAATGTTTTTATTAACTCATGGCCGGGTTTAAAACGCCATCAATTCAATAAACTTGTATGGCTTAACCCCCAAAGTTACCGAATTATATGGGCTTAAAAACAACCGTAAAAGTTGGCAGCATTACCAATCTTAGCGATGCACGCTATTGTGCCGGAATGGGTGTGGATATACTGGGGTTTAACGCTGTGGAAGGAAAACCAGACTATATTAGTCCGATACAATTTGAAGAACTAAGAGGCTGGTTTGTAGGGCCCAAGGTTGTCATTGAAATTTATGGCATCGATAGAGTTGAAGCCTTCGAGACTTTGCTCAATAACTATCAACCCGATATGATTGAATTGTCATGCCATGAGTTGCTAAAACTAAGGCCTCATGAGATTCCATTAATCCTTTCTATTCATCCTGATCAGTACCTTGATCAGAAGGCCGTGCTTCGTGATTTCAAATCATCGATACAATTTTTACAACTACCCGCCACTTGTGATAAAAAACTTCTGCAGGAGATTGCCAAACAATTTCAAGTGCTCTTGGAACCAGTAGACGGTGTTGAACCTGACATAAATTTTATAAAAGATAACCCCGGCATTGGGTTAGCCCTGAAAGGATCTGTGGAAGAAAAGGCCGGTTACAAAAGTTATGATCAACTATCGGTGATATTGGAACAGCTTGAACAAGATTAAGCCCTGAAAATATATTTATTATTCTCCTCCCGTTGAATATAGCCCTTACCTATTTTCTGTTCCAGACTATCAATGTATAACTCCAACGAGGTTTCCGATAGATAAACTTCCGACCCCCACAGAAATTGTAGTAAGGCACTGTGGTTGATTGGCTTTCCCTGGTTTTGGGCGAGAAAGAACAACAACTCAAATTCAGGTTTGCTTAAAACAGTAGTTTCATCACCTACCCGAACAGAATTTTTTTTTCGGTTTAAGGTAAGCCGGCCAACCTCCAACTCGGGTGCACCCTTTCGGATTATGTAATTCTTTTTGAGCACTGCGCTTATTTTATGTGTGAGCGATCGCAGACCCATTACTTTCTCAATGTAATCATCAGCTCCTGTATCCAGGGCTGCCTGTTGATAGTAAGGCTCTGATTTGGCGGTTAAAAAGAAAATGTAAGTCTCTGCAAATTGCTTCATCTTTCGCAACTCCCGACAAAGCTCAATGCCGTTAGGATGCGGCATCATCAAGTCGAGCACGATCAAGTCGGGTGAAAAGGACTTGGCTGCCTTGATGGCTTTCGAACTCTCTTCCAGTACTTTTACCTTGTAGCCCTCCCTCCATAAGTTATACTTAAGCAGTTCCAAAATATCCCGATCATCATCCACTACCAATACCCGCAACGGCTTCTTCTCCGACATAGCTACATAGTTTCGGAAAAGTAGCGTTCAAACATTACCAAGAGTTTATAATCGCGTTAACGCTGAATTAAGTTTACCCTCATACTAGTTTTCGACTAACTCAGGCTGACACGAAAATCTAACTGCTGAGTAGGAATCTTATTATTTAAACGGAGAACCCCCCAAGCTGTAAAGCATGTTCAATGGCCTCCCGGGTTGAGTCCGGATAGTTGATTTCAATTTTTTGTTTGGATTCAATCCACTCAACAATTTTTGGGATTCGCTTCTTCTTTACATTCTTCAAAACAGGGACACCCAGATCACGAAGCGCCTCGGCATTGTAATGTTGCTCATATTGCTTCTTCATCGGCACTACCATAAGCTTTTTGCCGAGAAATAACGCTTCTGCCGGTGTTTCAAATCCGGCACCACACAAAATACCCTGTGCAGAAACCATGCTGGCAACAAACTCTTCATTGTTTACTGGGTAAACAGAAAGCTGTCCGATATGATAAGGCTTGTGTGCATGCTTGGAAAAAATATGCCAGCGCACATTAGGAACTTTGGCTAATAGTGGAACCAGTTTACGATCATCATAGGCTGGAAGATATACCGTATAATGCTCCCCCTTGCTTGCTTTTGCTTCACGGATAGTTGATCGGATAACCGGAGTATAAATGGATTTATCAAAACGGGCAAAATGAAAACCAACCGAAGCATCGGTCGGAGCATAGTTATTTAAAATCCACTCACCTACCGGATCAAAGTGTTTGGGTCGAGGTACTTTTTTTGAAAGCAAAGCCGACTGATGACTAAGTGCCACGCAGGGTATTTTCTTTTTACGGGCGGCCCAGGCCGAAATAGGTTCAAAGTCGTTAATAACCAGGTCGTATTTCTCAACAGGAAATTTCTTTATCTCACGAAAAACCTCCTTTGAACTGTTTTGCTTGAATGTCTTTAAGAAATCTATTCCCCCGGATTTGCCAAAGAAAAAACTTAACCCTTTTGACTTATACTTAACCGGAAAGGGAAGCTTAATGTCGGCCTGTGCGCCACTTAAGAAAATATCCAGATCACCATATTCTTTCAGTATAGGAATAACATCCAATGCCCGGGCTACGTGGCCGTTTCCTGTTCCTTGTATGGCGTAAAGTATTTTCACTTTTTTACCAATAAAAATTCATTCACCAAATCACGGAAAATCTCATCATTATCCAGCTTGTTACGTAAGCGCTTGGGGATTTTCACAGCTTTCGCCTGTTGATCGTTCTTATATCGGTATACACTCCAGCCTGAACCATCATATTCAAGTGCTGTTAAGTTTTCAATCCAATCTCCCGAATTCAGGTACATAACCTGCCCCTTCTCGGTTTCAATTTTTCTGATCTCCGGTTGATGAATATGACCACAAACTACATAGTCGTACCCATTGGAGATGGCAATATCGGCTGCAGTCTTTTCGAAATCGTTTATAAATTTAACAGCCGATTTCACACTATCCTTCACCCGTTTCGACAATGATATCTTCTGTCGGCCAAAGCGGGTAAGACACCAATTTACCATGGTATTGATAAGGATTAGGGTATCATACCCTACCGCACCCAGCCTGGCAAGCCATTTTGAGTATTTCATGGTAACATCAAAAACATCACCATGAAAAATCCAGGCGCGCTTGCCATTGAGTTTAAGTACTACTTTATTCTCAATCTGAAATGACCCTAATTTAAAGCCGGCAAATTTGCGCAGCATTTCATCATGGTTACCGGTTAGGTAAATGATTTTTGTGCCTTTGGTAAGCAAGCCGGTAATATGCTTGATCACCTGCATATGCGATTTTGGCCAATAATGTTTACTGAATTGCCACATATCGATGATGTCGCCATTCAGTATAAGCTTTTTCGGTTTGATTGTTTTGAGGTAGCGGAGAAGCTCTTCGGCATGGCAGCCGTAGGTGCCCAGGTGAATATCGGATAAAACTACAATGTCGAGCTCGCGCTTCTTACTTTTACTCATGCAGCGGATATAAAGAAACCCAGAGGCCCGCAAGCCTCCAGGTAACCTAAACCTTTGAAGAAGTTCTACTGATGCAAAAGTATGGGTGCGCTATTACTCCTGCTTCATGGTGGTATTACGGAATTGTTACCAATACGATTGACTAGAAGCCATCTTAAAAATGTTACCCGTCATTGCGAACGCAGTGAAGCAATCTCTATTTTTAATACTGAACATGGGATTGCTTCGGTCGTTCCTCCCTCGCAATGACGTACTTTCTATTTTTGAGATGGCCTCTGGCTGAATCTGAAACGCAGATATTTGATTGTTTCACCTTTGCTGGCAAAGGCTTCCTCATACCGGGTTTTGATATCAAAACACTCCGGGCGAAGATCGGATGCATAAACATCGTGGGTAAAGGCAAGGTCAATAATATCGTTTCTAAGTTCCAACTCCTCAAGTGTATAATTAAACAGGTTTGTATTATCAGTCTTTAACCTGATGAATCCACCTGGCCTGACAAGCTTTTTATACATTTCCAGAAAGCGTGGATTGGTCAGTCTTCGTTTAATATCACGCTTGCGCGGACGCGGATCAGGAAAGGTTAGCCAAACCTCATCCACTTCACCGGGTTCAAAAAAATTCTCAATCAGCAGAATTTGTGTTCGGAGAAATGCTACGTTGGAAAGATTGTTCTCCACAGCAACTGTACTTCCTTTCCAGATGCGCTCACCCTTAATATCCACACCTATATAATTCCGATCTGGAAATAAGGAAGCCAAGCCTACCGTATACTCTCCTCTTCCACAGGCCAATTCCAGGGTAAGGGGATTACTATTTTTAAAATGATCAGCCTGCCAACGGCCCTTGATTCTTATATAGATTTCCTTGGTTGGATCCACAACATTGCTCCGTTCCTCAATTATTCTGAATCGTTCCTTTTTCCGCTTCATCTGATTGGTTAGAGTTCATTTAGTTCAGCCACCACAAAAGTGCTTCCTCCGATAAAAATAAAATCATTCGGTGTAGCCTGAAGTCTTGCCTTAGCCAGCGCTTCGTTTACGTCAGGTACTACTTCACCGGCCAGATTAAAATTCTTAGCTTCGTGTTGGAGTGTTTGCGCATCCAAAGCACGAGGAATATTCGCCTGGCAAAAAAAATAATAGGCATCGGTGGGTAATAACGCCAGAATTTTTGACCGGTCCTTGTCTTTTACCATACCCCAAATAATATAGAGCCGACTGAAGGTATACGTTCTGATTTGTTCAAGTACTGCCTGTACACCATCCAGATTATGACCGGTATCGCAAATCGTAATAGGTGAATTACTGAGTTGTTGCCATCGGCCTTTCAATCCGGTTTGCAGAATAACATTTTCCAACCCGTGCTTGATGTGATCCTGATTGATACGAAATCCTCTTCCGACTAAAACATTCAACGCCTGCAACACGCCTGGCAAATTTTTTAGCTGATAGCTTCCACGAAGAGGTAAATCCAGCGTTAACAATTCGTTTCCACAGGCGCATTCAATTTGGCCGGATGAAATCTTGCGACATGAAATTTCCTGGTCCGCAAAGAATATTTTTGCCTTTCTTTCTTCAGCAATGTTGTTAAAAAGTTTTTCAATTCCAGGCTGGGTTTCGCTAATCACCACAGGTATACTTCGTTTTATTATTCCTGCTTTTTCAAAGGCAATCTTATCCAGCGTGTCCCCCAGTAAATCCATATGATCGTAACCGATATTGGTGATTACCGAAACCTCAGGCGTAATGACATTCGTTGAATCCAATCGGCCACCCAGTCCGGTTTCAATTACCGCTATCTCAACGCCTTGGTTTGCAAAATAATCGAAGGCCATCGCTACGGTGATCTCAAAAAAAGAAGGTTTAATTATTTCAATATGCGGCTTAATCCTTTCAACAAAATCGATCACAAATTGCTCCGCTACTTCTTCACCGTTAATCTTAATCCTCTCGGTAAAGGATTTTAAATGAGGCGATGTGTACAATCCGGTTTTATACCCGGCCGATTGCAGCACGGATGCCAACATGTGTGAGGTGCTTCCTTTGCCGTTTGTTCCAGCCACGTGTATACTCTTGAACTTTTGGTGCGGATCACCAAGAATGCGGCAAAGTTCTATGGTGTTGGTGAGATCCTTCTTAAACGCTACCGCACCCACCCGTTGAAACATCGGTAAGTTGGCATATAGATAATCAAGCGTTTGCTGGTAGGTCATGCAGGCGCAAAACTGCATGGGATACCGTCAAATTCCAAATGTGAGTCACCTTAAGTTACTTTCAATAATTTTTCAGGATCGCTTCGGGTATCAAATATTACTTTAATGTAAACCGTTTGAATTTGTGTATGATAACTATAAATGATTTTATAATTACCTTCTACAAGATATCTGTACTCTTGATTTCTTTTGACCAGAGTCTGCTCGATAGCTCCTGATTGGGGAAATTCTTCAAGCTGACGAGTGCGTGAAAGTATATTTTGGATAATTTGAAGAGCGTCATTTGCTGAATGTTGGGCGATAAACTCATGAATACATTCTAAATCCACGAATGCCTCTTCCGTCCAGATTACTCGGGCAACGATCAAATTTTAACCTTTTCGTTTAAAATAAGTTTCAATATCTCGTTGAGAGTAGATACGTCCTGACACGATGTCAGCTTCTGCACGATCTAATTTTTTTTCAATTTCTGCTAAAGAAGATGGAGTTCTTGTCTTATAGGCATCGTTTATTGAATCTCTTCGGACCTGTTCAATTATCCGAATTAGCTCTTCATCCTCCACTCGGGTAAGCCACTCAATCAGCTGCATTTTTTTTAGCACAATGTCCATAAACGAATATACTTACAATTTCATTCAATAGTGAAATAAATGTCCTCTTCTTGGATCAGTTCGACCGGATAACAAAGGTAATTCTACCGGAAGAGATAGGTGGTGGTACATTGGTACCTTTTTTACTGAAGGTGAGCTTCTCTATCTCCTTTCGACAAATGGTTTCTGCTTCTAAACTAACGCTCCTTTCTATGGTCTTTATTGATATAATTTCACCGGTATCATCCACTTTGATTTCAAATACTACCCTGCCGGTTTCATTGTTAGGAACATTTGGTTTAGGAATGAAATCCCAATCCCATCCGGCTAATTCAAGTCCTGCGCCTCCCGCCCCACCACCTTGTTTGCCATAAAGTGCATCGGCATCAATTTTTCCTTTCGGGTCACCTTTATCGCCTGTTTTGTTGGCATCATCACCATGACTTACCGGCTTACCTTCTTTATTGTCAGTTGTGGTTTTATCCGCAGTTGTCTTGGTGGCGCTCTTGTCTTCGGTAACCGTTTCTTTCGGTTTGGTTTCTGTTTTTATAACTTCTTTTTGCTCTTTCTCCTTAGGTTTTTCAACGGGCTTAGGGTCTACTTTCTTTTCTTCTTTAAGCGTTACCGGACTTTCCTGCTTGGTTACAACCGGTTGTTCAATAGGTTTAGCTTCCTGCGGTTTTGATTCCTCAACCTGGGGTTTCTCTTCCTCCTGTTGCTGATCATTCCTGGCTTGCTCTTCTTCATCTTGCGAAGGCTGCGTTGAACCCGCTGGTTCTGTTGGTTGTATCGGACCAGTGCCAACATCATCAGATCCAAAATTTAATTCAATTCCATATTCCGGAAGCGGTGGGTTTGGTGCTCGCCAGGCCACCACAAACAGGAAAACCAGTAACAACAATCCGTGTACGGCAATGGATGTAGCCAATGCAATTCGCTTGTTTTTCTTTTCCTGCTCTTCCGCGATATGATTTTGCTCGGAATACACTTTTCGGAACTTATTTAGGTTTTGTAGCGGCTATTACTTTCGCTTCAAGGGATGTGGCAATTCCGGTAACGTACATGGCTTCACCCCACGGCACATCTTTATCAATATGTAACACTACCGATCCGCCCTTTCCGGTAAGCTTGCTTTTCAACTCGCCTTCCAGTAAACTCTTTGATACTTTCTTTTCATTAACGTAATACTGAAGGTCTTTGGTCACCGTAACGGAAACTTTTTGCATTTCAATGGTACTGGACTTTGTAGAAGGAAGGTTTACCGGAAGTCCTGATGGCGTAACAAACGATGACGTTAACATGAAAAACACAAGCAAAAGAAAGATCAGGTCAGTCATGGATGACATACTGAACATAGGCTCAACTTTGTTTTTCGAACTTAACTTCATCTTGGTTCTTGCAATAAATCCACAAAATCAATTGAGGTGTACTCCATTTTATGAATCACCTTTTGAACGCGAGAAACCAGGTAATTGTAGGCCAGGTATGCAATAATACCTACTACCAAACCGGCTACCGTGGTAATCATGGCTGTGTAAATACCATCAGAAAGCAATTTCGGACTTACTGATCCTTCCTGTTGGGAAATTGAAATAAAAGCTTTCACCATACCTATAACAGTTCCTAAAAATCCCATCATGGGAGCAGCACCGGAAATAGTTGCTAGTGTTGAAAGGTTCTTCTCCAATTTGAAGATTTCTATTTTACCAACGTTCTCGATTGAGGCTTCAATATTTTTTAACGGGCTTCCTATCCGGGAAATACCCTTTTCAATCATGCGTGCAATAGGTGAATCCGTTTGTGAGCATAAAAGTTTCGCACCATTGATATCGCCTTTTAGAACTTGCTCTTTAATCCTGTGCATAAAGGCATCCGGATCCTGATTGGCCTTTCGAATGGTAAGAAAGCGTTCAAAGAAAATGTAGATGGCCACAAAAGACAGAAGCACGATGGGAATCATCATGAATCCTCCTTTAAGCGTAAGATCAATAACTGATAAAGACTGATTCGCGGACTCAGGTCCGGTGACATCCGTCATGATTTGCATCAACACCATGATGTGGTTGAAAAGGTTAAATTAAAAAATATAGTTCCCTTCAAGGGCTAAAAAAATCAGTACTTCAGTACCCAAACAGCATCACCATACTGAGCCTTTAATTCATTTGCCTTCGCCTGAGCGGCATCAAATGAATCGCCTTCTGAAATGGCAATCCGCGAAACCTTATGCTTGCCGAAAGGAGGTATAATTTTAGAACTTACCCCCTGACCACTTAATTTCTTTGCATAGTCCATAAGCAAATCCCGATCCAGCGCACTGGATATAACAACGTAATAACGCCCGGTGCGGTCACTTAGTGTTTCGATTGTTCCTTCTTTTGGAATTGCTGCTAAGGAGTCAAGTCTGCGTTGTTCAGCAGCCTGACGCTCAAGACGAATTCTGTTTTCTTCATCTTCTTTTGCTTTGCGTGCTGATTCACGGGCGGCAGCCGCAGCCTGTTCGGCTGCTATACGTTCTTTCTCTTTCGGTTGATAAATAACAAAATACCAGGTGGCCCCTAAGGCTATTACAATAACCAATAAAATGCCAAGAACCTTAGGCCAGATGGAGGGTTCTTCATGATACGGTGTATAGCGGTAGCTTTCTTCTGATACCTGCTCCTCCTGCTTTCTTTCTTCATAGCCGGAATAGCCTGGTTCTGGTTGCGGCTCAGGTTCTGGTTCACGATAACTACTAGAGGATTCGGAAGTAGATCCGGAGGGTTCGTCCCTGCGGATAGGCTCATATTCTATTTCAGGAAGACCAAAGGAATCATCGGATTCGTTACCCTTATTTTCGTTTGTAGCGTCTTCTTCGTTTTGCTTTTTTCTTCTTGCCATGAAGGTTTAAAAGTTGGTATGTACAAAATTAAGTGAATTTTTGAGCCATCCAAACATATGAGTTTTTGGGTAATGCATATCAAAAACTCCAGGTTATACCACCCATGGCCTGAAAGCCTCGCACCGGATAATTGAAATATACCTGATACTTGTTTGAGGTGATGTTGTTAAAGTCCAGAAAGATCGAGAACGTTTGAGACACGAAATATTCCATCCGGAAGTTAAGGTCGAAGGCCGGGTCAAGCTTTACGCTTTGCATCGTAGTCGGGTTAAGCGCTTTAATACCGCCCATTGCCAAAATATCGGAGCTGAATACCATTTTACCCTTTAGGTTATACATCCCGCCAAGGCTTAAACTATACGCTGGCCTGTGCCATGCTTCCGGCTGACTATCTGTATTATAACTAAAGTAATCTCCACGAAGACTTAATCGTGCCGTATTGCCATAATTCATGTTCATGGAGGCGAACAGGTTGGTACGTTTGGTAGCACCATCATCATATTCCATGTCGAATTTGGCCTGGTTCTCAGTATCGTTCACAAAGAAGTATAGGTTTCTCAGACTGGCGAAGGAAAGTCCTGTATTAACAAACACATTACTGTTCAGCCGAACATTCAAGGCGGCCTGAAAATCAAATAACTTGTTGGTATGATAGATTGGTATGGCTGCATTTATCCAGCGATTTTGACGCATAAGCGTTTGCAGGGAAACCTTGTCTATCCCACCGGTTAATGTGCCTACTACATCTATGGAAGGCGTTAGCGGGTAGGTAATTTTTACATCCGGATAGAAATGAAGGTTCTTTGAATCCAGCGTGTCGTTTTCTACGGCAACAACAGCACCAACCTGTATCTTTAAATTATCCTGTGTTCTGAATGAATAGTAGGGATTGACCTGAAACAGGTTACGGGGCTTGACATCAATGCCCTCATCCTTACGACTGATTAACGTGTAGAATGCATTAAGCTCAATAGCGTTGTCTTTATTGATTTTGTAAGCGCTGGAAAAATTAAAGTCAACGGTACTCTCAGCTGCCTCAAACTTATCTTTCAGAAAACTGAAGTTACCATCCAGGTTGTAGGAGAAGTCGGTATTGCGTGCGTTTGAAATTCCAAGCCCGATGTTAAAGAGATTATAAGATTGCCGTATCGTGTCACGCAGAACATCCTCACCCTCAGGATAACCATAGAAATGCGTTGAAAGATTTTCAAATCCTGCATTGCCCTGAAAAGCAAACTCTTTACTAAAGGTTTGTGCGAATATGGAAAGTCCTGAGTTGCCACTCCCGGAATTTTTTCCATCGACCGGCCCTTTGCCTGAACTGTTTAGGAAGGCATGAGCACCTATTAGCTTATTCTTATCTTCTTTTGAGTTGATGAATGCCTCCAGATAAGGTGAAGCATAGTTACCATAACCGGCACTTACAAATCCTCCATTAATATCTTTGGCATCATCTTGTTTCAAGCGCAACGGCCGGATGGAGGGACTTACTTCCGGTGTATTAAATGTCAACGGCCGGAAATTGTAAATTATTTCGGGCTTAATTGGTTCTACCGGACGCGGAGGAATTTTATCGAACAAACGATTAGCTTGCGGAAGTGTTATCTCTCTTTCTTTTATAATTTCAATTTCAACAGGTTTCATCCGCACATCTTCTTCCTGTTGGGCAAATGCTAATGGTGCTATTCCAACTAGCGTTAGAGCAGTGAGGATGAATTTATAGTATTGATGTTTCTTCATGTTTACTATCCTAGTTGTTACCAAGGGTATCTGCGGCCACCTGCTTCTTGCGGGCATCTTCTTCCGCATCAATCTGCCTGAGTTTATCCTTTGCTGCATCTTTGATATGTTGTAAAGGAAACTTATCAATCAATGATTGTAATGTTGCCTTTGCCTGAAAGACATTATTCATGGCAATAAAATTATCGGCTAGCAAAAGAAATGAACGGCCCACCCACTCTTCATAAGCACCAAACTCAGCATCCATACCCACCAATGTTTCATAACACTGCTTATACTGCTTTGTCAGGTAAAAGATTTCACCTAACCGATACCTTGCCTCCGCTCCAAATTCATCGCGTGCGGTATTCAGCGTATTGATAAATTCATCTTTAGCGGCATCGTAATTACCCCGTGCCATGGCGGATTTGCCCAAGTATAAAGTAGCTTTATTTTGTGCACCAGCGTTTATGTTGCCCTTTTCTAAAATAATATTGGCATAAGTATTTACTGAATCGTATTGTGCCATCAGGAAAAAGGAATCCATCATTCCAGACCATGCGTTGAATTGTTCTTTCTTATTAGCTGCCAGCCGCTCCATCCTTCGGTAACTGGCAATGGCCCTTTCATAACGGCCTAGCCTGAATTCTATCTCCGCCATTCGCGCCACTACCCTGTTGAGCATTGTAAAGGCAGGATCACCACTAAGTGAAGTATAAATAGCTAACGCCTTTTCCAATTCACGCTGACGGTAATGTGACTCAGCCAGGTAGTAATTTGCTTCCTGAAGCCTGGAGCTTTGTGGATAGGTGATCAGAAAACTATTAAAAGCATTGATAGCACGTGGGTATTGTTGATCGAAGTAAAGCGTTTTAGCAGCCTCAAATTCCACCACTTCCAGGTTTTTACTTTCCGGATTAGCCTTCTTGAATTGGGCCAGATAGTTTTCAAATTCTCCTCCCCTTCCGGCAAGGCCCAGCGCTTCCTGTAAGGGAAGTAAAACCTGTTGCGCTAACGGATGGGTGGGAAACTTCTGAAGTATGGCCGCGTAATCATTTACGGTGCGGTCGTACTGTTTCAGGTTAAAATAGGATGCTGCCCTGCGCAGGTATGCATACGGTAAAAACCTTGAGCCGGCACCTTCATTAATTAGTTGAGTAAGTCCGTTGGCAGCCACCTCATAATTTCCTTGTTCAATTTCAAACTGCGCGCGCTGAAAGAATGCTTCATCGCGGTATTGTGATTTTGGATAACTTGAAATCAAAACTGTAAACTGATTCCGCGCATCAGCATAGTTTCTCAATATGCCGTTGATTACACCAGTTTGAAAAAGGATATAATCATCATCGGGTGAGTTAAGTTGGCGGGCCCGGTTGTACGTTGATAGCGCATCAGGGTAGACTTTACTCACATAATGGCAATCGGCCAGGCGCACCAGTCCGTCCACATACATAGCACCCGTTTTAGGAGATCGGTTTGTAAAATCTTTAAAGTTGAACAATGCCTGTTCATATTGTTGAAGATTAAAATGGGCGTATGCCAATCCATAGCGGGCCTTCAGAAGTGTTTCGGGTTCGGCACCTGTACCCAAGGATACTACTTTCTGGTAGCGCCTGGCAGCTTCCTCGTATTTACGATCGATGGAATACGCTTCTCCGCTCCAGAAACTGGCCAGTGCCGTATAATTTGGAGCAATGGGATAACTCAACGATTTTTCAAAAAACTGAACGGCACCGGTATAATCATCTTTATTAAAGAGTTCTGTTCCTTTGAGAAAAGCTGCCTTTTGATAAGCCTGATCAACGGCTTGTGATCTGCGTGGCAAGGATTCAATGTATTCAATAGCCTTGTTGTAATTATTTCCATTCACATAAGCCTGAGCCAATAATTCTTTTACTTCATTCGTATACGTACTCGATGGAAAGCCCAATAGAAAACGTTCAAACTCCGCTATGGCTAAATCGGGTTTACCCAGATCATAAGAAACCTTGGCAAACTGGAACGTACTCTCCTCAACCAGATCTTTATCCTTTAAATATTTGCGTGCATTCTCGAATGATGTGGAGGCAAAAGGCTTATTGCCTTGTTTGAGGTATAAAATTCCCAGGTAGTACGAAGCATAATAGCCAACCGAATCACTGGTGGCTGCAGATGTTTTTAAGTAGTCAATGGCCTTCTCATCCTGACCAAGGGAATAATAAGAATAACCCGCGCGGTAAAGCAATGAAGCCGGGGCTTTGCTCTTGTTCTCTTTAAGATAGGCTTCATAGGCTGCAATTGCACTCGTGTAATCCTTCTTAAAATAGTAAGCATCGGCCACCAGCATGGAGATTTCAGCGTAGTTGGAAATGGTGGTGGCTCTGCTTCGAAGACCTTTTTCATATTGAATCAGGTCATCGTATCGCTTTTGCTTATAGAGTACATTAGCCATTAGCTGAGGTACAACTGTGGAATACGAAGCGTTTGATTCTGCTCGCTTTAAGTCGGTATAGGCATCATCATAACTGCCATTGGCAAATTCAATAAAGCCTGCATAATAGTTAGCGGCCGCAGCATACTCACTGTTCTGAATTTTAACAGCGTTAAATTTTTCTAATGCCTCAACAAGCTTTTTAAGGTTAAAATAACTGTACCCCCATTTAAAATTTGCTTCGGTGCGTTGTGCAGGGGTTAACGCATTCAAATTGACCTTGCCGTAATTCAAAGAAGCCTTGGTGTAGTTCTTCTCATTATAAAAAAAGTTGGCAAGATCCAGATAAGCCGTTACACTTCTGGGGTTTGCCGGGTTTGCCGCAATAAACTGTTCAATAAGCTTTTCAGCATCACTGTGCCCAAGGTTAAGGGCTGCATAAGCGAGATAATATTCAGCTTCAGACCTTCGTGTATCGGGCCCTGTAGACTGATCAAGATATTGGGTAAAGACTTTTCGTGCCGCTCCGAAGTTGGACAGGTTTATCAGTTCCAATCCTTTTTTATATAAATTCTCCGAACGGCTTCGAGAAAGCTGATCCTGAGAAAATGACGGATGACTAAGTATACTTAATAAGACTACGCAAATCAGGAAATGCAATCTTGCCACAACAGTCGTTTCTTGTTTAGAACTACGAACGCTAAAAAATATTGCAAACGGCAGACCAAAAATAAAAGTTAAAAAAATGCGTGACGTATGCACGGACTCAAAGGTAAACAAAATTCGAGATAAGAATCAAAACAGATACGTTTTGACGTTCAACTAATTCATCAGCCGGTAAATCAATTCACGCAAGAGCTGACCTTCATCGGCCGACCCGGCATTTACACCTTTCAGTTTGAGATCAGTCTCTTTCAAATATGAAATGTTAGCAGCTATCTTAGGTGCAGGGTAATATCGTAAAGCCAAAGTATAATCACGTATAGCATATGGACTGATTTTCAACACACTAAGCAGCCCTTTGTCACTTTTATCAGGAGCACCTGAAGCAATTAAAAGCTTGCTGAAAAATGAATACAGAAAAGCGACTACAGGAATAACCGGATTCTTCTTTGTATTACTTTCGAAGTAATTGACAATGCGTGCCGCCTGCAGCAAATCACGCTGAACAATAGCCTTCTGAAGTTCAAAAATATTATACTCCTTACTTACACCAACTTTGGTAAGCACCTGATCAATCGTAACCGCTTCACCAGGCTGAAGACCTATGGTCACTTTATCAAATTCATTGGTCAGCCGGTTTAAGTCGTTACCCACGAATTCACACAGTGCCTGAATAGCCTGCATATCCGCGTTGACCTGTTTTTCCCTGGCGTAGTCGGCTAAAAAATCAGGCAGTTGGTTGTCATACATCTTCTTACCGGAAATGGTGGTGGCCAGCTTTTCAATATTTTTACCAAGTTCTCTTCGCTTATCCAGGCTTTTGTGCTTATGGCAAAAAACCAGAATGGTACTTGGAACCGGTTGTTTGAGATATTCTAATAAAAGCTTGATGCCCAGTTCTTTATTTAAGTCTTGTATATCCTGCGCTTCCTTAACAATCACTACTTGCTTCTCAGCCATCATCGGGAAGCGCCTCGCATTCGTTAGCACCGTAGCCATGGAAACATCTTTACCATAAAGAATAACCTGGTTAAATCCTTTCTCAGCATCACTCAAGGCATGCTGTTCAATGTGATCGGAAATAAGGTCGATGAAATAACTCTCCTCCCCTTGTAAAAAATAAACCGGGTCAAATTTCCTGGCTTTTAGTGCTGTCATTATTTTTTTTACTGAGGCATCCATCAGCTCACGCGTTTTTTCGCACTAAAAGTAAAAGCTGAGGTAATGCCAACCAAGGCCCCACCCAAATGTGCTTCCCATGAAATGTTTGGGTTACCGGGTAATACTCCATAAAAAATACTACCATAAAGAAGAATGGTCACAACAGAAATCAATATAGAAATAAAGTCGCGCCTGAAAATTCCGAAGAACATCAAAAAGAATGCGAGTCCATAAACCACCCCACTGGCACCAATGTGATTGGCCGGCCGTGCGAATAACCACACGAGAGCATTGGTCCAGAAATAAGCCCGAAAAAAGACCACCTTGGCGATGCGGTCGTAGAAATAGAATATCGTTGCCCCAAGAAATACCAATGGCACTGTATTGGAAACAAGATGGTAAAAATCACCGTGGGCAAGTGGGCCTAAGAATATACCAATCAGTCCCTTAAGCGTTCTTGGTTGAATTCCGTATTGACTGATATTCCAATGGTAGTTGTACTCCAGAAAAAAACACAACCACATAAAAAAGACAAAACGAAGCGGAACAACTGAGCTGCCGAGGATAGATGATTTGGGCATCCGGCTAAAGCTTAAGCGGGGTTGTTGATCATGCCCAGGTTTACATAGCGTGCTTCCTCAGCGCCCACGGCATTATAACCCAGCACGCCTCCGGAAGAAGCGGCAATCTTTTCAGCAATGCTCAGCAACGTTTGATAAAATTCCTGCGCAAAAGCCTTGTCAATTTTAGGCCATATCATATTTAGTTGGGCCAGCTCCTCAACAATAAGCGGGTTGCGTTGGGTTGATTCATAGGGATAGCTTTGAAGAAGTATCTTTAACTTATCTTCAAAATCAGTAGCGATTTCATGAATTAAAACTGAAACTGATGATACCGATCGCTTCTTCTTCTTTTCGGCAAACCGAATGGCTTCTTTAATCTCCTTTCTGTCGATGGTGCCGTCAGCCCCGGCAATTAAAATGCTAACCAGTATGGGCGACTTGTAGACAAGTTCCATTTCAGATGCATTGAGTTGATAGAGCTCAGGTACCATAGTGAAAAAAGGTATTACAAAAGTGCCTAATAAAACCCTGTTTTTATACTTTTAAGTGTTAAAAAAACTGTTGTATCTTAACTCCATTTCAAGAGGTAGCGCATGTACGAAAAGGACCCAGTTAAAATATTTGTTGTTGAAGACGATCCGGCTTATACCAAATTTCTAAAATACGTATTAGGTCTTAATCCCGATTTTGAGGTTGAGTACTATACCACCGGGAAAGAGTGTATCAGTAACCTGCACAAGAATCCATCGATCATTACGCTGGACTACTCCCTTCCTGATCTGACTGGTGAACGTGTGCTGGAGCAAATTCGCAATTACGATCCGAACATTAACGTAGTAATCGTATCTGCACAGGAGAAAATAGGCACCGCGGTTGAATTGCTTAAATCTGGCGCGTATGACTACATCACTAAGGATCAGGACACCAAAGATAGGTTACTCAACTCCATCAATCATGCGCGTAATAAATCCTCGCTGATTAAAGAGATCAACCACCTTAAAAAGGAAATAACCGAGAAATACGAATTTGAGAAGAGCATTATCGGCAACAGCACGGCATTAAAAAATGTATTTCAATTGCTAGAAAAGGCTGTCGGAACCAATATTTCGGTTTCAATAACAGGTGAAACAGGTACCGGTAAAGAGCTGATAGCCAAAGCTATACACTATAACAGCAAACGTAAAAATAAGCCCTTCATAGCGGTTAACATTGCGGCTATTCCCCGAGAGTTGATTGAGAGTGAATTGTTTGGCCATGAGAAGGGAGCTTTTACCGGGGCCGTTTCAAAACGAATTGGAAAATTTGAAGAAGCTGAAGGAGGCACGTTATTCCTGGATGAAATAGGTGAAATGGAGCCCTCCCTGCAAGCCAAGATTCTACGTGTACTTCAGGAACGTGAGGTCACACGCATTGGAGGTAATCAGGTAATCAAACTGGATGTACGCATCATTACGGCTACGCACAAAGACTTATCGGAAGAAGTAAAGAACGGAAGGTTTCGGGAAGATTTATACTATCGACTGATGGGCATGCCCATTAACCTCCCACCGCTGCGCGAGCGGGGCAACGATGTGATTCTTATCGCCAAATATTTTCTTGATCAGTTTTCCAAGGATAATCAGTTGTCAAAATTCTTACTCACCCAAGAGGCTCAAACCAAATTGCTGGAGTATCCATTTCCAGGAAACATACGCGAGCTTAAATCGGTGATTGAATTGGCCGCAGTAATGTGCGAGGAGAATACCATTGAGCCCAAAAACCTGACCTTTGGGAACACGAAACGTCCGGAATACCTGCTTAACCAGGAGATGAGTATGCAGGAATATATGTATCGTATCATCAGGCACTATCTCAATCGATACGACAACAACGTTCTTGAAGTAGCCAAAAAACTTGATATTGGAAAATCATCCTTGTATCGCTATTTGAAAGAGATGGAAGACGCTGGCATCTGATGAAAAGCCTGATCAACTACATTAAAAAGGGAAAGTTCTACCAGGCCGCAGTAGAAGATGGTTCAGATATTATTTTCATTGTAGATTTTGACGGCACCATTCTATATCATAACACCTCCGTTCGCGAAACATTAGGATACAGGGCCAGAAGTCTGGTGGGTAAGAATTTCTTTGACTTTATCCTTCCTGAAAAACTCAACGAGTTTAAAAGTGAGTTTCAGAAAAGCCGGAAAAAGGCATACAATCAAAAAGTAGAGTTTCAGTTTTTATGCAAGGATAAAACCTACCGTTTCCTGGAGTTCAACTCCATCAACCTTAAACATAAAGACAAGTTGGAAGGTCTGATTCTGGATTGCCGGGATATTACACAACGAAAGAAAGATGCTGAAGAAATGGTTCGGTTACAAAAAGCCAAGGAACAGTTTTTAGCAAACATCAGTCACGAAATACGCACACCTATTAATGGTATAGCGGGTATGGCCAGCTTACTAGGTAAGGAACAAAACACGGAAGAACGAGAGACGTATTTAAACGCCATCCGCCACTCGGCAGAAAATCTGAAAGTTATTATCAATGATATACTCGACCTGGCCGCCATTGAATCCGGTAAGCTTAAGTTTGAAAAGATAGCCTTCAACTTATCCGATCTTCTCCCCTCCCTGATCAGTACATTCAAATACCAGGCGGAAGAAAAGAAGATCATGCTCGATTATACCCTGGATGAAAAGGCTAACCGCATACTGATGGGTGACCCGGTTCGGTTGAACCAGATTTTAATTAACCTGATCAGTAACGCAGTAAAATTCACACACACGGGATCGATTTTAGTAAATGCTTCGGTGCAAAAAGAACAAAAAGGAAAATGCTGGATTGAACTCTCGGTAACTGATACAGGCGTGGGCATTCCGGAAGAAAAACTAAAAACCATTTTTGAAAGCTTCAGCCAGGCCGATGAAAGCGTGACCAGGCGATACGGTGGAACTGGTCTCGGGCTTACCATAGCCAAGCAATTGGTAGAGTTACAGAACGGCAAAATTTCTGTCAAAAGTAAGGAGTATGTTGGCTCCGTTTTTTCCATTGTTATTCCTTACGCCACATCCAATTCAAATCACATCGGTATTACGGCACAGCAGAAACGCAACCATCAAAAGCGCAGTACATCTCAGCAGCCGGTACATGTATTATTGGTTGAGGACAATGATATAAACCGTCTTTATGCCCAAAGTATTTTGCGGGGCTGGAATTGTAAAACTGATGTAGCCGAAAACGGGTTGGTAGCGATTGAAAAATTGAAGAGTAAGGAGTATGATGTTGTGTTAATGGACATACAAATGCCGGTAATGGATGGCTACGAAGCCACCAAGGCCATACGGATGATGGCACCTCCCGTTAATGGTGTTCCAATTGTAGCCTTAACCGCCAATGCTACTAAAAACGACATCGATCGTTGTCGCGAGGCAGGCATGAACCACTACCTGGCAAAGCCCTTTACGCCCGAAGACTTATACAATAAGCTTTTTGAAGAGCTCAGACTAAATGAGGAACTGGTAGTTTCTCCGGTAATGCACGAGGAGAAAACCTTGTACGATTTAAGTTACCTGAAAAAAGTATCAAACGATAATGAAGAGTTTATACGGGAAATGGTGCAGACCTTTATTCAAACCATACCTGATTCACTCGATCAACTGGAGGACTCTGTCAGGCAATCCGATTGGCTACGAACTTCACGTCTTGTTCACCAGATTAAGCCATCCCTCACGCTCATGGGCATTCATGCCCTGAAAGATACCGCAGTAATACTTGAGGAAGAGTTCAAAACAGAACAAGTTCCGTCAGCGGAAAATATTGGATCAGTAAAAAAATTTGTTGCTGAGCTTCGGCAAACTGTTAATCAACTAAAACTTCGGCACAAAGATTAGTGCCTGTTCATTACGGCCAACTTGCGCTGTGTCACTATCCGATCACCTTTATTGAAAATAATGATGTACATGCCATTGGCCAGTTTATCGATATCTACTTCCTGCGGATAAGTTAAGTCTTCCTGAAGCTTACCCCTATGAACAATGATTCCGCGCTGATCAACTATACTCCATGTGTAGCCCTCTGCCCTGGCCAGTTGGTTAAATCCATTTTCCAGTGCGAAGTTAACGTTCTTCGAAGCCGGGTTAGGAAATACAATGATGTCGCGGATCTGTGCCAGCACCGGATCATCACCCAAGCCTACAACGGTAGAGCTTGTTTTAGGTAATGACCTTACCACATACGATTGATGAATTCGTTTGGTGGTACGGTCCTGAACAAAGGCTACTAGCCATAAATTATTGCCATTCGCAACAGGCACGTCAATTATGGATTTAACCGGAACAAGTTTTGTAGTTCCTGTTGACCATGAGCTGTCAACGGTGAGTCCTTCAGTACCCAGTAACAGTTTCCTCAACACATGTATGTTGGCATTCGGGGCGGTACCCACAATGCTGTCTATTAACGCCAAATGGAACGTAACCGGTGCGTTGTAAGTATTTATACCGATGTACTCAAAATTCAACAATGCATTTATGGAATCCGTTGGATTGGGATTTTGTGTTACTGAAATCCTGAATAATGGATCTTCCAGCGCCCGTTTGTCCAGTTCTCTGGCTGTGATTTTTGCTTGGTCGCCATTGAATATGGTTCCGAAATAATTGCCCAATACACCATCCATAATAGCAGCCGGTGGTTGAGATACGCCATAGAATAAACTTCGGGCGGCAGGATCAACCGGATTGTCCTGATTGAGTATATCGTTTGATGGATTAGCAATGTGATACTGAATTTTAAAGAAATCAGATTTACCCTTGGCAAACGGTGGACCAGGTATTGACTGAGTTGTCTGGTCTCTGAAGAGATTATTCAGGTAATCGTTAGTATTTAGACTTATTCCGGAATTATAGAAGTACTCAACCAAGACATTTCTTTCTTTTTCACCGATAAATATATTATCAAAAGCAAAGCCTTCGAAGGGCCGTGATGGAGTACCATTGTTTTCATCACTTCCAAAAGCTATTCTAAAAATAACTTCATGACGCTCAGCAGGATCAATCATATCCAAGTTAAAGCGTGCGGTCTTCCAGTTACTCTGAATGCCTGTCCAACCGAATTGCCCTATATTTTGTAAGCCAGGGTTACCCACCAATGCTCCTCGGTTGTACCAATTTAGTCCAGCCCCGCTAATATCACCTACAGCTAACCAATTCACTCCGCCATCAACAGAATATTGCAGAACGGCTCCGTCACGCTGATCCTCTAAGTCAGACCAATAATCAACCGAAATCATGGGCCGTTCAATGTTAGTGAGGTTCAAACAAGGCCCGATAACGGCTGATTTTTCAGTGTTATAATACGTGGAGTTTGTAGTTAAGGCATTAGGATTTAGACCAGTCCACCACGCATTAACTGAACCAGTTGCCGCTGAATTAACAATAGATCCAGACGGTGTACCCCAAACCCAACTGTTTTCTGTTGTAATCAAATCAGCAACCTGAGCTCCATTGTTAGCTTTTGTTTGCACCCAGGTTCCTGGAGATAGTTCAAAATCTTCAAAATATCCCGCTGAGACTGACGGAGTACCATAAGATTGAATGAAAACATTTCTGATTAAATTATTTGTGCACCCATCATTTGTAACGACCGAAAGTTGAACATCATATTGACCAAATGTATCATACCTATGATTAGGGTTAGTGAACGTTCCTGTTGTCCTTCCGCCATTGGTTCCACCCGGTATAGGTGAGCCAGCCGGACCGCTAACCATAAAGCCATCATCAAATACCCATGTATAGAAATCTATGGTACTAATGCCGGGGTTCGTATTGTCAACAAACTTTGTGTCATTGCCGTTACAGAATTCAGACCATGTAAATGCCATTGTAGGAATAGGACCTACGCGAATAGTCTTTAGTGTATCCCGAAAACATCCTTCATTTGTTGTGACTCTCAATTTAAGGTTATACTGTCCTGATGCGCTGTATTGATAGGTAGGATCCTGCTGTGTGCTTCCGTTTCCATCACCAAAATCCCAAACAAAATTAGTAATGAAAGCACCATATGGATTGCTACCTGGAATATCGGACGATTCTGTAAAGTTTATACTTGAATCAATACAAGAGTTTGCATTGTCAATTATAGCTCTTGGCGCTGCTGTTACTCGAATTATACGCGCCACTGGATTTGCTGCTCCAAAACTATTGGTAAACGTATAGATAATGGTGTAAAGTCCGGGGGCAAGTCCATCAGTTCTAAGCTTAAAACTTTGATCTGCCACCGGACCGGATCCATCAAAATAAATTCTTCCAGCGGGTAGATCAGGACTAGTAAACACAGCTTCTGACGGTGGGACAAGTAGAGGAATGTCTTCATTAGGCTCTTCTCGCAAAACAAGATCACCTTGGTTAGCACAAATATATCCGTTAGCAAGACCTAGCGGATCAGGGAGTTCAGTCGTAACCCGAAAATCAACTGTTGTAATCGGATTAACTATTACTTGTTTGTTTGGCGAACTGAAGCAGCCTGTTGTTGGATCTTGATAGGTATAAGTAATGATATTAACAGCTGGAGTAAGGTTTGCTATTGAAGGGAAGAAAGTATTACCGGATACTCCAGGCCCTGAAAATATTCCACCTGCTGGAACCCCAGTCATAGAAACAGGATCATTATTTTCAGCATATACCGGATCAAGCCCCACAATTGTCACAAAGTTCAGCGTATCCCTTACTGCTACAACAACCTGATCAGAAACAGCCGGGCAAACACCCGGAGGATCATTGGTGGTTAACGTAAAGGTTAAGGATAAATTGGTTGCTGCCCGCTCAGCCGGAGATAAGGTATACCCGGTTATGGGGTTTGTTGCAACATCGAAGTTATTCGTGCCGCCCGTCCAGGTTACGGATGACGTTGCCCCACTGAACGAACCATTCAGGATGATGTCGTTGTATTCACAAATGGCAAAATCTGCACCTGCGTTTACCTTGGCTGATTCATTAACGTTAAAATCAACATCGATAAAGGCCGGCACGCAGGGTCCTGCACCATCCGGATCATTGGTTGTTAACCGGAAGGTCAATGTATTTCCTACATCGGCCAACGTAGTAGTGTATGATGCACTCACGGTTAGCCCTGTTATACTGCTGGTAGAAAGTGTACCGGTACCGGTAATCAACGACCAGCTTCCTGCATTTGCGCTACCGCCTATTGTTCCGGTAAGGCTTATTGTTGTTGGCTCGCAAACATCAACCGAAGTGGCAGGAACTGAAACCAATGCTCTTGGATTGACCAGAAGGTTAAAACTACTATTCACGGCTGCACATTGTGCAGAAGCACTGGTAACGGTAAGCGTAAATGTGATTGTGGTGTTAATATCGCCTGCACCAACCGTATAAACAGGGTTTAGCGCTGTAGCATCATCAAGGCTACCCGTTCCGGTATGCGACCACAAAATACTTCCGTTTGAACTGGAAGCAGTGATTGATCGTGAAGCAAAATTAAATGTTGGTGTGCCTTCACAAATAGCATCGTTACTTCCGGCTATCACAACTGGAGCCGGAGTGATGGTTAAGGTCATGAAGTCATTTTGTGAAGCACAACTACCATTTCCAATAGCGGTAAGCGTAAAAGTTATTAATCCCGTCTCGCCAGGTGAAGAAAAATAAGTAGGCACCAAGGTAGTGGCATTAAACAATGTTCCAGCTCCGTTATGCGTCCACAACAGTGAGCTGTAATTTGAAGCTGATGCTGGTATTGCTTGAGTTGCAAAATTTATGACGCTTCCCTGACATATTTCCTGATCGCTTCCGGCACTCACAATAATGGCAGGCGTTATCCGAAGAATCATGGCGTCATTCAAGCTTACACAAGTGCCATTTCCTGAGGCTGTAAGTGTGAAGGTTAGATTACCTGTTTCTCCTGCACCCGGTGTATAGGTGGGCGTAAGTGTATTGGCATTGGTCAATAGTCCTGTTCCGGTTGTTGTCCAGGTCAGTGTATTGAAATTACTTGCTGATGCCAATATGGATTGAGCAGTGAAATTGAATATTGATCCCTCGCAAATTTCTGCATCACTCCCAGCTGAAACGATAACAGAAGGTGTGATGGTCAGGACCATTTGATCGTTAACCGCAGCACAACTTCCATTACCGGTGCCCGTGAGGGTAAATGTTACGTTACCTGCTTCTCCAACACCCGGCTGGTACGTGGGCGTAAGTGTAGTGGCGTTAAAGAGTATTCCGGTACCTGTGGTTGTCCAAGCTATGGTAGCAAAATTTGAAGCCGTTGCTAAGGTGCTTTGGGTACTGAAATTAAAGTTCACACCCTGGCAGGTTTCTGAATCACTGCCGGCAAAAATTATAGGTGCAGGGGTAACCACAAGAGTCATCTGATCTTGAATGGTTGCACAACTTCCATTACCCGTTGCTGTCAACGTAAAGATCACATTGCCTGTTTCTCCAACACCAGGTATATATGTTGGTGTTAGCGTGTTGGCGTTGTTAATAGTACCTGTTCCAGTGCTTGTCCAGAGTATGCTTTGGAAATTTGTTGCAGAAGACGGTAGGCTTTGCGTAGTAAAATTGTACGCTACTCCCTGACAGGTTTCAGCATCACTACCGGCAAAAACAGTGGGTGCCGGTGTGATGGTTAAAATCATCTGGTCATTAACCGAAACGCAACTTCCGTTTCCGCTAGCGGTTAGGGTGAACGTTACCACTCCGGTTTCTCCTGCACCCGGTGCATAGGTTGGTGTTAATGTGTTGGCATTGCTGAGCAAACCTGTTCCGGTAGTTGTCCACAGAATGCTGCTAAAATTGGATACACTGGCCAGCGTAGATTGTGTGCTGAAATTGAAATTCACGCCCTGGCAGGTTTCCGAATCACTGCCAGCTGACACTACAGGTGCCGGAGTAATAGTTAAGATCATCTGGTCATTCACACTTGCACAGCTGCCATTTCCACTGGCTGTCAACGTGAAGGTTACTGCTCCCGTCTCGCCTGCACCAGGTGTATACGTAGGGGTAAATGTTGTTGCATTAGTAAGAATGCCAGTACCGGTAGTTGTCCATAAAATGCTGCTGAAGTTTGTGGCTGATGCAGCGGTTGATTGTGTACTGAAATTAAAGGCCACACCCTGGCAGGTTTCTGCATTGCTGCCTGCATTTACAACGGGTGCGGGGGTAATCACCAGAATCATCTGGTCGTTCACGCTGACGCAACTTCCGTTACCGTTTACAGTAAGTGTAAAGGTTACATTGCCGGCCTCACCCACACCAGGCTGATAGGTTGGTGTAAGTGTAGTAGCGTTGAAAATCGTGCCTGTACCCGAATGCGTCCACAATAAAGATGATTGATTGGAAGCAGATGCCGGGGTAGCTTGTGTGCTAAAGTTAAAACTAACACCCTGGCAAGTTTCAGCATCACTACCGGCAAAGGCAACTGGCGCAGGAGTAATGATGAGTATCATCTGATCATTAACACTTGCACAACTACCGTTACCATTTGCGGTAAGGGTAAACGTTACATTTCCGGTTTCCCCTACCCCAGGTGTATAACTAGGTGTTAGTGTAGTTGCGTTTGTAAGTGTACCCGTCCCACTATGTGTCCATAACAAAGAAGCAAAATCAGATGCCGATGCAGGAGTAGATTGCGTACTGAAATTGAATGCTACTCCCTGACAGGTTTCAGCATCACTGCCTGCGAATACAGAAGGTTCTGGTGTAATTGTCAGTATCATCTGATCATTGACCGATGTACAACTTCCGTTTCCGGTGGCGGTTAGTGTAAACGTTATATTTCCGGTTTCTCCTAAACCTGGATTATACGTTGGTGTGAGTGTATTTGCATTGAAAATTGTTCCGCTGCCCGTGTGCGTCCAGAGTATGGAAGCAAAATTTGAAGCTGATGCTAATGTTGACTGCGTATTGAAATTAAAGCTGACATCTTCACAGGTTTCGGCATCGCTTCCGGCAAAAACAAGTGGCGCAGGAGTAATTACCAAAACCATCTGATCATTAAGTGTAGCACAGCTACCATTACCAGTAGCTGTTAAGGTAAACGTTACATTTCCGGTTTCTCCAACACCCGGTGTATACGATGGAGTAAGTGTTGTTGCATTTAATAAAACACCACTACCGGTTGTAGTCCAGCTAATGGTGTTGAAGTTACTGGCAGAAGCTGGTGTAGATTGCGTACTAAAATTAAAAGTTACCCCTTGACAGGTCTCAGCATCACTACCAGCAGAAACAATTACAGAAGGCGTTATCGTCAATATCATCTGATCATTTACACTGGCACAACTACCATTTCCATTTGCCGTAAGCGTGAATGTTACCGCACCCGTTTCGCCCACACCCGGTGTATAGGTTGGTGACAAGGTTGTTGCATTAACCAGAATTCCGGTTCCGGTTGTTGTCCACAAAATACTACTGAATTGTGATGCTGTAGCTGGAGATGACTGCGTAGAGAAATTAAAGGTAACTCCCTGACAAGTCTCGGCATCACTGCCGGCAAATACTGCTGGAGCCGGTGTAATCGTCAAAACCATTTGGTCATTAACGGTTGTACAGCTTCCATTACCGGTAGCGGTTAATGTGAATATAACATTTCCGGTTTCGCCAACGCCAGGTGCGTAGCTTGGTGTAAGAGTGTTTGCATTAGTTAATAAACCTGTACCGGTAGTTGTCCAGTTAATGGTGTTGAAATTAATGGCTGATGCGGGTGTTGATTGTGTAATGAAATTATACGTAACGCCTTGACAAGTTTCAGCATCACTTCCTGCAGAAACGATTGCTGAAGGCGTAATGTTGAGAATCATCTGATCATTTATACTGGCACAACTACCATTTCCATTTGCTGTTAAAGTAAATGTGATAGCCCCGGTTTCACCAGCCTGTGGAATGTAGGTTGGAGTAAGGGTTGTTGCATTAAACAGGGTTCCTGTTCCGGTTGTTGTCCATAATATCGAAGCAAAGTTGCTGGCAGAAGCCGGTATAGATTGTGTTACAAAACTAAAATTGGAACCCTGACAGATTTCAGCATCACTTCCTGCATTCACTAAAGGAGCAGGTGTAATTTGTAATATCATGGCATCTTGTACGGAGGCACACGAGCCGTTTCCGGTAGCGGTTAATGTAAAAGTTACAAATCCTGTTTCGCCAATTCCTGGGGTATACGAAGGTGTTAGGGTGTTGGCCCCGGTTAATGTTCCGGTACCAGTGGTTGTCCACAACAAGGAGGCAAAGTTGGTAGCAGTTGCCAACGGTACTTGTGCACTGAAGTTAAAGTTTGATCCCTGGCAAATCTCTGCATCACCACCAGCGTTTACGGTTGGCGAAGGTGTGATCACCAAATCCATTTGATCCGAAACACTTGCACAACTTCCGGTACTGGTAGCCAGTAATGTAAATGTAATGGTACCGGTCTCTCCTGCCCCGGGCAAATACGTTGGTGCAATTGTGTTCGGATTAAATAGTGTTCCGGTTCCGGTATGAGACCATGCTAACGTTGCGAAGCTGGTAGCTGATGCCGGAGTGGTTTGTGTTGAAAAGTTGAAAATTGATCCAGCACACGTCTCACTGTCACTTCCGGCACTAGCGGTTGGTAGTGGAGTAATGTTAAGAATCATTTGATCGGCTACATCCACACAAGTGCCTATTCCGTCAGCAGTTAGGGTAAATGTTATGGCACCCGTTTCACCAACACCTGGTGTATAATTTGGTGTTAATGTAGTAGCACCTGTCAACACACCTGTACCGGTGGTTGTCCAAAGTAAGGAAACAAAGTTAGAGGCTGTTGCCGGACTTGTTTGTGTGGCAAAATTAAAAGCCAGTCCCTGACAAATCTCATGATCACTACCGGCATTCACTATAGGATTGGGCGATACTGTAACCAGCAGCGGTGAGGCAGAAGTATTACAGCCTGTGGCTGTGATGGTCTCCACAACCGATATGGATCCAGTGCCCGCAGAAGTCCACGTAACAGAAATTTGGTTTGTTCCTGCACCACTATCAATTGTACCACCAACAACCGTCCATGCATAGGTGTTTCCTACTACCTGAGGAGTGGAGTATATAACACCTGTTTCTGTACGGCAAACGTTTGTGTTTCCGGCTATAACAGGTGTTGGGTTCGGATTAATAGTAACATTATAGACCGGTGTAACAGTTGTACATCCACCTACCGATTCCGTAAGTGTAAGTGTGCCGGGTCCCGCTACACCCCAATCCACCGTTACCGTGTTGTTGGTTGATGGTCCGTTAATAGTACCTCCGGTCACATTCCAACTATAGGTATTACCCGCTGTAAATGGCGAGGTGTAAATCACATTTTGCTCATTCGCACATACCGTATTATCGCCACTAATAACAGGTGCTGGCGTTGGATTAATAGTTACCGAATAAACCGGGGTAGTTGTGATACAACTACTGGACGGAACAACTTCAGTCACCTCAACGGTACCCGCACCAGCAGCTCCCCAATTTACAGTTATTGAATTCGTACCTGCTCCTGACACAATAGAACCTCCGGAAACTGACCATGTATACGTATTACCAGGTGAATTTGGAGTAGAGTAAATCACTCCGGCATCATTGGCACAAACTATAGTAAGTCCAGTAATTACCGGTGCCGGAAGTGTATTGATGTTTACATTAAAAATTGGTGTGGTAATAAAGCAGCCAGATGCCGTAATCGTTTCAGTAAGTTGAATCGTTCCTGTTCCGGCTATGCCCCAATCCACAACAATGCTATTTCCGGTTGATGAACCATCAATGGTTCCTCCGGTTACAACCCAGGCATAAGTATGTCCTACAACCAGTGGAGTACTGTATACTTTGTTTTGTGCATTTTCACAGACTGTATTATCACCAGTAATCGATGGCGTTGGTATTGCTTCAATAGTTACATTATACGGAGGGGTTGTAACGGTACAACTACTGCTTAGGATAAACTGAGTTACGGTAACAGACCCTGCGCCTGCTGCTCCCCAATTTACAGTTATGGAATTAGTACCAGCTCCGGCTACAATTGTACCTCCAACAACAGACCACGAGAATAAATCTCCAATTACATTTGGCGTTGAATAAACTACGCCAGGTGTATTTGCGCAAACTGTTGACAGCCCACTGATTATTGGTGAAGGAGAATTATTAATCGTTACAATAAGATCAGGCGTAAGTGTGCTGCAGCCAGATGCCGAAATGGTTTCAAGTACAGCTACAGTGCCGATTCCTGCCGCTCCCCAATCAACCACAATGCTGTTACCATTTGACGGACCATCAATGGTTCCTCCGGTAACTGTCCAGTTATAAGTTCTTCCTGCATTCAGCGCAACTGAATAGATTACATTCTGCTCACCTGCACACACGCTGTTGTTACCGCTGATCATTGGTGTCGGATTCGGATTTACCGTGACATTGTATAACGGTGTTGTGGTAGCGCAACCTGTAGCTGAAACGGTCTGTGTTACCTGTACCGTGCCCGCTCCGGCTGAGCCCCATGTTACTGTAATGCTGTTTGTGCCCGCTCCGGCTGTAATGCTTCCGCCCACTACTGACCAGGCATACGTGTTGCCCACAACATTCGCTGTCGTGTAAACCAAGCCTGCCTGGTTTGCACACGCGGTTGCCGGACCAACAATCGAAGGGGCTGGATTTGTATTGATCGTTACGTTATAAAATGGCGTCTGTACAGAACAGCCCGAAGCTGTAATCGTTTCGGTAACTCTAACCGTACCCGCTCCGGCAACTCCCCAGTCTACAGTTACACTGTTATTGGTCGAAGGGCCAACGATGGTTCCTCCGGTAACGGCCCACAAATAGGTATGTCCAACATTGTTGGTTGTGGAATATACCACTCCGGCCTGATTCGCACACACTGCGTTTGAACCACTGATTGTTGGTGTGGGGTTAGGATTTACAGTGACATTATAAAGTGGTGTGGTGGTAGCGCAACCTGTAGCTGAAACGGTCTGTGTTACCTGTACCGTGCCCGCTCCGGCTGAGCCCCATGTTACTGTAATGCTGTTTGTGCCCGCTCCGGCTGTAATGCTTCCGCCCACTACTGACCAGGCATACGTGTTGCCCACAACATTCGCTGTTGTGTAAACCAGGCCTGCCTGGTTTGCACATGCGGTTGCCGGACCAACAATCGAAGGGGCCGGATTTGTATTGATGGTAACATTGTACAGTGATGTGGTCACCGAGCAGCCCGATGCAGTGATGGTCTCGGTTACTCTTAATTGACCAGTACCGGCTGCACCCCAATTCACTGTTACCGAATTATTTGTAGCCGAGCCAACAATTGATCCACCTGAAACAACTTCCCACAAATAGGTTCTGCCAGCATTCAAAGCTGTGCTGTAGACCACTCCGGTTTGATTGGTACAGGCCGTGTTTGAACCAATGATCACTGGTGTGGGAGACGGGTTTATCGTTACATTGAATGGCAAAGAACCAGTGCTACACCCTGTAGCAGACACAGTCTCGATTACAGAAACCTGTCCTACCCCGGCAGCTCCCCACTGAACGGCTATAGTACCGGTTCCAGACCCACCTGCAATCGTACCATCGATGACATTCCAATTGTATGTGTTTCCCGGAGTTTCCGGAGTTGAATATAAGTAAAGCGCACTGGTTTGATCAGCGCAAACCTGATCAGCGCCTGATATGGAAGGAAGCGGATTTGCATTAATGGTCACATTGAAAGCAGACGTCTGAGTTGCGCAACCTGAGGCAATGATGGTTTCTGTTACTCTTATTTGACCAGAGCCTGCTACACCCCAATTCACGGATACCGTGTTATTATTTGGAGATCCCACTATTGTTCCCCCTGAAATAATCTCCCATAAGTATTGATGTCCTGCCGTAAACGGTGTACTGTAAACAACTCCACTTTGATTGGCACAAACAGAATTTAAACCTGTAATTACTGGTGTCGGAGTCGGATTTACCGTGACATTGTATAACGGTGTTGTGGTTGCGCACCCTGTAGCTGTAACGGTCTGTGTTACCTGTACCGTGCCCGCTCCGGCTGAGCCCCACGTTACCGCGATGCTGTTTGTGCCCGCTCCGGCTGTAATACTTCCGCCCACTACTGACCAGGCATACGTGTTGCCCACAACATTCGCTGTTGTGTAAACCAGGCCTGCCTGGTTTGCACATGCGGTTGCCGGACCAACAATCGAAGGGGCCGGATTTGTATTGATCGTTACGTTATAAAATGGCGTCTGTACAGAACAGCCAGCAGCTGTCGTTTCGGTAACTCTAACCGTACCCGCTCCGGCAACTCCCCAGTTTACCGTTACACTGTTATTGGTCGATGGACCAACGATGGTTCCTCCGGTAACGGCCCATGAATAGGTATGTCCAACATTGTTGGTTGTGGAATATACCACTCCAGCCTGATTCGCACACACTGCGTTTGAACCACTGATTGTTGGTGTGGGGTTAGGATTTACAGTGACATTATAAAGTGGTGTGGTGGTAGCGCAACCTGTAGCTGAAACGGTCTGTGTTACCTGTACCGTGCCCGCTCCGGCTGAGCCCCATGTTACTGTAATGCTGTTTGTGCCCGCTCCGGCTGTAATGCTTCCGCCCACTACTGACCAGGCATACGTGTTGCCCACAACATTCGCTGTTGTGTAAACTAAGCCTGCCTGGTTTGCACACGCTGAGGCAGGACCAACAGTCGAAGGTGAAGGTGGCAAAGCACTTGTTACTGAACCAACGATGGTTCCGTTGACAAGCCCCTGAATATTAGCGGTGCCCCCGGTTCGTGTGATGTTAAGCGTTTGGGCGGGCCCGCTGACTGCACGCACCTGAAGACCGGATATAATGATCGCATCAAATTTGTCAGTGCCAGTATTGTTAAAAGCGCTAAAGGTTATAGAAATAGAATTAGCAAGAATTGTAAAAGAGTTGATGACCACATCGTCAACTCCTGGTGTTGAAAAGACAGAACCTACGCCAGGTACGAATTGAAAATCCGCAGGAATTCCTAGCGTTAAGGTTACGTTAATCCAATCAGCGAATGGCCCGCCAATAACATCATCGTCCAATCCATTACCGGCATCCGTTTCAGCGATAATAATATTGGTAAGGTTAACGGGAGCCCCGCCAACACAAATAGGAACCCCACCAACGGTAGCGGCTGGGGTAATCGTAACATTGGCTTGGGAAAAAGCTGAAAACGCTCCAAAAACAAGTAAAAACCCGAATAAAAGACGGTAAAGTTGAGGCATAGGAGCAAGTAATCCGACTATAGACAATTAATAACGCATTATCAAAATTGTAACCTTAAAAACAAAATATTTACAAGTTTAAAACGTGCCATTTGGACGCAGTTTAATTAAGGCAATCTTATCCTGCTGACCGGCAAGCTGCATGGTCCCTAAAATCAGTATATCGCCATTGGGTAACTCTGCTGCAGCGGCACCGCGATCATCATTTTCAACGGCTCCAAATTTTATATTGAACTCCGGCACCAATCCTGTACTCATTTTAACAAAAAAGATGTCGCGCTTATTGGCAGTATTGATCTCATTCGCCAACAGCATATATGAAGTTGAGGCAGCAGCAACAGCAACTCCTTCGTATTCATTAGCACCGCTAAGTACAACTCCTTCGGCAATAACGGAGCTTAATGTACTGGATACAACAGCGGCATAGGCTTTACGATTAGCGCCATTAAAATCGGATTGTGTGCCAATGGCACAATACGTATTAAGCAATGGTTTATCGGAGAAAGCAACCATTTTCTCGTCAAGGTTAAGGCTACCAGAGAATAAAGAAACGGCTGCGCTTGTTGGATTATTCGAAAATAGTCTGAAAATGAAGTTATGTTCATGCTCGTTGTTATCAGGCAAATTACTTGACGTTAATTCATCCGAATAGGCCGCATAAATAAACGAGCTACCTGAAGGAACAATATTAACTGCCGAACCCTCATAAGATCCCCCTATCCTATCATCAAACTCGATGGAATAATCACTTCGTAATCGTATTATCAAATAATCTTCAAGAATAGGTGGCGGGGTATTAAGCAATACATTTTTATCACTACCAGCATCAATATCAGTTGTAAGTCCAGCCAAATACATTACTCCAGAAGTTGTGGAAGTAACAGATTTTCCACGAAGACTCAAGTACTGGGCATAATTGAAACTCCTTAAGCTATCCCCACTCGAATTGATAACAGTGAGGCGGATGTTTGTTTGATCGGTAGCTTTATCAAAGTTAGATAGAATTAGAAAATTACCTGCATCGGGGCCACCAACGATGGGTTCAATATCCGCAGCTTCTTCATTAAAATCCGAACCAAGTGTTTTGTTCCACAGTTCGTTGCCTTCTAAATCAGTCTTGACGATGTAAACACGTTTGGTAAGTACAGTTTGACCAAAAGTTACTGTGCCAACAATAATTACTGTGCCATCATCATTGATAATAAAATCCTTGGCCTCATGATTACCGTCTTCGCCATAGTACTTGATGAAGTAATTTTTAAATACGGGATCAATATTGTTTTTCGTATCGCAGGTAAAAAGAAACAGTGAACCCACAATCAATAAACATTCAACAAAGAATCTATACGGCTTCATTTCGATGATTTATTGATTCCTCTTAATACCGATTTCGTGCGGGCCTGTTTCAATTTGCGCGGATTATAAAATGGGTGATAATATCCAAAGCTGATCGAAAGATTATCCATACGAAACATATCGTCAGCATGACCTAACTCAGGTAAAACACCTGTATAATCAGCGGACGATGATGAAGACACAATGTTGGACAAACCGAAATAGTATCGAACATCCACAAAGAAATAATCAAGCCCATACTTATACCTTACCCCGCCTCCAATAAGAATCGAGCGATTAAAGGTATTTCTGAATTCCATTAATGATCGGTTAGTGCTTTCCTTTTCAGGTAGTATTACCGGGTTTAGATCAGATAAATCTCTCTTTTGTGAAATGAATTTGCCATTCTCACTATTCAAAAAGTGAACAGCCAATCCACCATACCCATAAGGTCTGAAATTTCCTTTTGTAAACGTATATTTTACATAAACAGGAATAGTGGCCCACGACTGGTTTGCTGTCAATTCTAACAGATCATCACTGAATCTTGTTTGGGTCTTCTTATATGATGTAAATCCAAATTCAGCCTCCGCGGAAATAGCAATGAACCTTGTAAAATTATAATCAACACCACCGCCTATTTGAAAGCCTGGTCGAAGTCCATACTCGTTGTTAACAGGCTGGCCTGAAGGGCTTACGGTTTGAATAACCCGAACTGGAGATGTATTCCCTCCTACCTTAGCAAAGACTGCAAAAATCGGATCAGCTGTAAATTTTTTACTCAGATAAACCAGGTCAATGGGGTGTAAAGCTGTATCTGTTTCAAACTCAGGATTGGCGCGTAATACTTCGAGGTAACTATTCTCTGCAGAAATTGGATCATCAAGTAATAAATACGTCTGCGCCAGCAATAAAAAAGCACGTTGCTTTTGTTCACGGGAAAAGCCACGATCCACGCAGGGTTTCAGCAAGGAAGGAATTCCATAAAACCTGCCGGAGTTGAATTCTTCCGTGGCCATAGCCAGCGTTTGTTCACAATCGATGCGCTCTTCCTGTGCAATAACACGGATAGAAATTCCACTGATTATGATTAGGCCAACTATAAATTTTAAAAATCCCATGCAGTGGTTAATAATCTTTAATGAGCAGATTCACGCAGGTGTTTTCATATTTGATATCATCACCTACATACTTCTTCCACTCTTCTTCAGTCATGTTTCGTTTCAATAGCGGACAAATCTGGTTCGCCAGCAATTGCGGATCCGTTGGCCATACCCTGATCTCCGATTCATGTCCCGCTGCTATTAAGTATTTGGAATCTCTGGAGAATGAAATATCCCAGATAAATCCATTGTTGTTATCCATTTTAATAGGTAGATCTTCAATAAAATCCAGCACCCACATTTGCAGTAAGCGATCACTACCGGCACTGGCCAATAATTTTCCATCTGGGCTGAACTCTACATCATATACGCCAGCTTTATGGCCTGTGAATTGTCTTTCTTCCTTACGTTGTGCAAGGTTATATAACTTCACCAGGCCACGCTTTTCATTTTTCTCAAACGTTCCGTAAGCCAGTGTCTTTCCATCCGGACTAAATTTAACGGAGAGGATTTGAGACGCATCATAACTCACTAAAGTCTCCAACGCATTGGTTTCAAGGTTCAAAAGCACAAGTTGCCCCGACCAGGATGCGCCCACCAGATATTTTCCATCAGGGCTTATCGATATAGCTTTAAGTTCTGACGGGGCCGTTACTAACGTTCGTGATTTTCCTGTTTGATGATCAACAAAAGAAAGTGTTCTATCCGTTTTACTTACGATGAAGCCTGAGTTGTCTGGCAGAAACTCGATGGCATTCGTAGCACCTTTAAGGTCTTTCACCAGTAAAGGCCTTGCCGTTTCATTTTGGAGATCAAAGATTTGTACCGTTGCGGAGTCCGTACCGTTAACCAGGTATCGTTCATCTTTACTCAGTGCGATTACTTTATTAGGATAAGCATTTTGAAAGGTTGTGGGCTTGCCGGTACGCTTTTCATAATCACCTCCAAAAATTCTTCCATCAGCAGCAGCTGCATAGTAGGTCGTTCCTTTGGATGAAATAGCAAGACCGTTCATCCGGTTACGGGAAGGCCCCGGAACTTTTATCGCATTATAGCTTAAGCCGGAAGAAACCGTGAGGGCATGGTAGAGTGCGTTATACACATAAGGATCATAACGCTTACCCTTATACCGTGTGTGAAAATGATAGGCCTGCATGGCCAATGTTCCCGCGAGATCTTTGTCATCATCTTCCTGAACTGATTTACCCGCCATTTCCTGTGCTTTAGCCAGGAAGTAAAGTCGATTAGCCTCTTCAAAGTTTGCTTCAGCACGAGCAGTTTCCTGTTCCGCAAATAACCTTGCAGCTCTTTCCTGCTCTCCAGCAGTAATTGCTTCCTGAGTTCGCTGTTGAGCTAATAAAAGCAGAGCTTCTGCTCTGTCCTTTTCAATTTTTGCAATCTTTAACGCATCCTCAACCGCACCTTTGGCTTCTTCCAATTCCTTATTTGCTGCTTCAACTTTTAGTCTTTGGGCTTCTGCATCTTGCCGGGCTAATTCAGCCGCTGTCGCTTGCTCAATTGCTTTAGCTTCCTGCAACTTGGCTTCAATGGCGCTATTGTCGGCTGCTATTTTTTGTGTGTAGGCAAACACTAAAAACAAAATAGCTATTACAGCAGCAATCCCCAGTACAATAGCGGTAACACGCGCACGCTGAAGCATTCGCTTCTGCTGCAGTTCCTGGTTTTTTAATTCTGCCTCGTAGGTAATTCTACTGGTGTCCAGAAAAACGATGGCACGCTCGAAGGCTTCATCATAGCGTTGCGCCCACTCGCGTGTGGGACGTTGCTTCTTTTGCCAGTTTAGCGCCAGTTGCAAATCTGGAGGCCTCCACAAACTGGTCTTGCCAATCTGGTACATGGCAGCCGCATCCGATATGCGCTTGTACATGGTGGCCGATTCAAACTCTTCTTCCACCCAGGTATTTAACCTGTTCCAAATACGCATTAAACTTTCGTGCGAAAGTTCAATAAGTGAATCAGCATATAATGAAATGGTATGGGCGGGCATTAGAAACGATCGGCCCGGCCTGCGGAAATGTTCAACCACTTCGATTATCTCATCTACATCGGCATCCGCCAATTCTGCCACCAATCCCAGGCGAGCCGGTCTGCGCATACCTTTGTTGTCCGCGCTTTTTTCCGTTACACTTTTAAATAGTACTTCTGCAATTTCCCTTTGACGGGGTGACAGCTCTTCAAAAATTTCATTGGCGTGCATGGAAAGTGCCTGCGCAATTCTTCCAATGGAATTGTAATGACGAATATCCATCGGCTCACCAGGCTCGCGGTTAGCTACCCAGTAGTCCCACGTGCGCATAAGCGCATGCTGTAGAATAGGAAGCTGATCCTGATTACGGCCCATGTCGGCCAATAACCGTTTTACTAAACGCTGTGATATGCGGCCACCGGCAACGGCAATAGGACCTTCAATGGCCATCCGCTTCTGTTCCCGCGTCATCTGCGGAACCAGGTAATTACTTTCGTTTATAACTTCAGTCAATCCGCTAAACGCAGAACACTTGGCTATAAAATCTGACCGCATGGTAACCGCCACATAAACCGGTGTATCCTGCTGGTGAATAGCATTTAATATGAGGTTTACATAGAGCTGTGTCTCATCAAACACTTCATCGGCAGCTTCAGTCTCATGAAAACGAAACAATTCTTCAAACTGGTCGACCATGAAAAACACATTGTCGAGTTTGTGTTGCTGCAGATATTTTGAGACTTCAATGAGTCCATGTGAACCACTGCGTAATACTGAATTAATAATTGCCGCATGAACTGCGCGATCATCTTCAGCAATGCGATTATGTGAAATCAAATATTCAACAACCGCATCGGTAAGATTTTGTAAAGGTGTTGCACCCGGCCGGGTGATAACAACATGCCAATGCGGACTTGAGTGAGTAACAAACCCCCCATATAACACCGGAACCAAACCACACGACATCAATGAGGATTTTCCACTTCCGGAATAACCCATCACACAAACAAATCTGTGGCGGGAGAGCTTGAGCAGAATATCGTCTACCTGTCCTTCGCGACCAAAATAAAGATGACATTCATCCACCGTGAAGGGACGTAATCCAGGAAATGGATTTGAACTGTCGGGTTGAATTTCCGTCAACACGTCAGGAACTTCCTGGTCTTGTTCCGAATGGGATGATTGCGTCAACATACCATGCTACAAACAACCTGAAAGTTAACCAATTGCAGGTGAAAACTTAAGATCACGCTTCAGGAAATAGTTTAAAAAATCTAAAAAGTTTACGAAGGTTAAAAAATAGTATCGAAATGTAGTAAAAATACCGATTACAGCCAAATTTAGACGAATTCTAATACCTTGTCGGCAAGCCGCACGTCATCCGAAAGCAATTCATAGAACTGGTCCTTATTAATACTCAGCAAACTGATCTTCGTTTTGGCTTTTATCAGGTTGGTAGTCATGAAATTAGGCAAGGAAAGCAGTTCGCCAATAAACTGACCTTCGGCAAAAGACGCTGTAAACTCACCCCGTTGGAAAAAGTCGACTTCACCCTTCGCCAACACGTAAAAGTTGTTGTTGATTTTCTCATCTAAAGCCAGGGTCTCTCCTTCATTCAGGTTAATTTCTGTACTTATATCGGCCAAATGGCTCAACGTAATACCGGGTACCCCATCAAAAACTTCAACTTGCTGAAAGAACATGACTTTACTGAAACGGCTCATTCGTTTGGTCAGCACCACGTCATCCAAAGCCTTGCATTGCTCGGCCGGCAGGCGCCTAACGTTACGTCTATACTCCGCCTCATTGATCTGGGCTAAGGACCAAGCCGCAACTTCCCGGATTAACAAATCAGGGTTAAACATTTGCGCGATAAGATCCAACTTAAAGTCTTCTATGCGCTGCAAACCGATTTCATAGAGCACACAAGCTTTTGTCCAGCGGTTTGATTGTGTGAAATCACGGTTGATCATAAACTTCAACACCAGTTTAGAATCAAGCTTAACCCGCGGATAAAAGATATCAAGTTTATTTATTCGTTCGTTATCGGAGATATCATCAAGAATAGGAATTACTCTTTGTTTTAATTGCTCGGATAAGAACACATCCAAAAGTTCAACCGCATACGTAATACCTTCAGGTGTTCCGCTGTCAATGTTTTCTTTTACAAGTTGAATTGACCGGGTATCGTACAACATGGCCAGCAGCATGTAAATGTGCTCAATGTCATTTTGGATCTCCCACCGTAAAGAACTGATTATGTGGGTGTTAAACCCTTCTGAACCAATCTCTTGTATAGCACTCAGGTTCCACCGTATATCAGCTATATCGGCTTCAATGGCATACTTGATACGGGTTACCTGCGAGATTCCGGCCTTGAATCCACACTCACCCAGTGAAAGGAGAACTTGTGATACAACTACCTTATTGGGGTAATCAATTTTATTCCATAAAAGGTCTCGTGCGCGCTGTCCCCCTATTCTTCCTGCCGCTTGAATGATGCGCTGCATCAGGTGGGTACTTTGCCCGCTGCGGAAAAATGCAGCATCCAAAGCGGGTAATGTTTTGGGGCCGATAAGTACAAGGGCATTCATGGCCTGATTACTGTACACAGGGTTACCCATGTTCTCAATCAGCGCGTTAATTACCTCCGGGTTATTTTTTTTGATCGCGGATTTGATAGCCGTATTCCGAACCTTTGATTCAGAATCGGATAGCAACTCAATCAAAAATGAAATGCATTCTTCAGCGGAAGTATGCAACAACAACTCAGCTGCATATTGTCTGTCGCTGGGGTTTTGCGATCGGGATAGCCTTTGTATACGCTGCTTTGTAATATCACCATTATTATCGATAATCATCTGTAAATCGGCCAGCGATAGCATGCTTTTATCTTCAGTATCAACTTTAGTTTGATCCATCCGGATCACATACTTGTCAGATACGGACAACCCCTTCATTTCATTCATTTTCTCCTGGGCATAATGTCGCACAGAATCATCCTGATTTTTGATCAGGCTATTAATCCATATGGAGGTTTGACTAGCATTTATTTTCTCCAGTAACTTATAGGAAAAAATTGCCTTGTTGCTATCTGGTGCGGCCATCATGTTTTCCAATCGATGGGTTATCTGAGCGAAGCCTTTTTCCAGCTTATCTTGCTGAAAATCAGAGTTTTCCAGCTTCTGACGAATCTTGTCTTTGTACCCACCGTACAGCCTGTTTACCACTATAAAGTAGACCACTGCCAGCAGCACAAGGAATACCGAGATATGGATTACCTTAAAGGCCGGAATAAAGGCCAACACAAAAATCAATAAACCGGCAATAAAGCGGGAGCTTTCATTCACCAGTCCTTCTACACGTGCCTGAACGTTGAACCGAATTCTGTTATCAAGTGGAATAAAGAATAGTTTGAAAACCGGGTTTTCCAAAGACTCACGCAAGGTCCAGTTGAACAACCGGCTCATGGCCACAAACAGAAAGAAGAAAATAAAACCTGTGGGTGAATCAACTTTATCAAATCCAAAAAAAGTTCCTGCCAAAATTGACCCGATGGATAAAACTCCCAAAACTATGGGCAGTATAAATAAAGAAACCCGGAGACCGTAATTGCTGATAATGCGGTTGTTAACGAACGTCTGCATAATCAAGCTTAAGGCATAAACAGCACCCGTAAAAAAGGCATTGAAGTCCGTAAGATCTCGTTGATTGGGATACTGCTCCCGAACCATCTCCTGAAAAGAGAATTGATTAAATACGAAAGCAGTCATTGAAACCACCAACAACATTGACATGAGCAAAATGTACTTGTCGGAAAACATTTTGCGCACGCTGGACTCCTTCCGCACCTCGGCATCAAACTCCCTCGGGTCATTTTTAGAAAGCTCAAACCGACCGGCTATTAATGCCAGTAAAACACCTACCATAAAAATGGCCACACAGCAAACCAATAAATAATCTGAAGTCTCTGGAACAAGCTTAGCAGTGAATGGAATAATGAACGAAGCTGCGATGGCCGCTATAAGCTGGCCGGTATCAATCCAGCCAATGATACTTTTTGATTGACGGAAGTTAAAAAGCCGACCAAATGTTCCCCAATAGCTAAGAAACAGCAGGGCAATAATGGGGCCTGAAAACGCAAACATGGCAAAGATCAGGGGGTTCTCCCACTCAGGATTACCAAAATGAAGCAGAATATATACCCCCATGCTGAACGCAAATACCCCGGCAATAACCAGCAGGGTGAGCATGGAGAAACGAATGTAATTTTGAAGAATGGAGAAAATACCCGTTGAGAGAATCCCCAGAATACCGGTAATCAGAAATGCCTTATCGAGGTGTTCACCGAGTTTGTTAAGAAATAATGAATCAGCCGTGACCTGGTAGGTGGCGATGAATACCCCCATGAAAAAACCAGTTGCCAGCATAAAGGCAACCTGCTTTTGTTCTTGAGTTCTCGTGCGAACGGAAACAGGAAAAAGTTTTGCCATACAAGCGTATGGACAAATATAAAATAAAAAACCGGCTTTAATTCAAATCAAAGCCGGTCTGAAAAAATTGGTAATTGATGTTTATTTCTTGGCAGGCTCTTTTACAGTTCCTTTCTCAGTGGCGTATTCTGCGTTAAGTCCGGTTACTACATCTTGTGTAATGTCCAAGGCATCAACACCAAAAAGAACATCACTGGTGGTGTCAAATTTCAACACCAGGTGCAATCCTCTTTCTTTACCATACTTTTGAAGAAAAGCAGTAATTCGATCATACAGTTCTTTGTTCAATTTCGTCTGATCGTTCATCAACTCTTGCCTGATGCTTTGCTCATAGAGCTGAAGGTTTTGCTGTTTTTTACCCAGGTCTTCCTCCACAGCACGAACCTGGCCAACAGTCATGTTATTCACGTTACGTTGGTACGCTGTAATCTCATTTTGAAGGCTTTGCGCACGGTTAATATAATCTTGCTCAACCTTTTTCGATTTTGCCTCTAATATTTCAGCACTGGCTTTCAGGTATTCATATTTTTCCAAAACAGAGTCGGAATTAATATAGGCCACTTTCAGCTCGCCAATATCAAATGACGATTCGGGGCCTGAGGAGGACGTGATCTTCGGTGAAAAGTGCAGGTAATACAACACGCCAACGGCCACCAAAAGCACAATGTTTAAAACTAGGGATAGATTCTTCATCAGGATTTAATTTAGGGCCAGCCTACCGGCAGGCAGGCGCAAATATATACGAAAGCCTCTCGTATGGCAATGGTATAGTATGAATTTTGGGAATTGAGCAATGAGCTAATCGTGGTAGGTTTAATCTGCCTCCATGCCTTTGGTCTGAAAGGAGTACAATGTTGGATCAAGGTTCAGATCATCCGTGTTAAAATCACGAATAAACTGTTCAATAACTCTCGGGGTAATTTTTTCTACATGTAAGCCGATATCAAGGGCAATACCAAAGTCGACATGAACATCCTGATCGACATGCTCTTTTACTTTTACATGTTCATCTTCCTCCAACTCCATAATCACTTCTGCCATGAATAATCCAATTTCTTCTTCCTGATCATCCAGTGGCTCCAGGTTTCCATTTTCATCCTCTTCGTAGGTAATCTTTTTATAGTTTGGAAAATGAATAGCCGCGCGGTGTTCGGCAATTTCAAACAATTCACTTTCGTGCTGCAGGCGTAGTGTGTACATCACTGCATCAAATATTGCTTCTTTTCCTTCATGCGCTCCAATAAAATAAAAATGTACATATTCATCTGAACTATCGTCCGATTCATCAACCAGGAAAGACTGATCTAAAGCCTTCATCTTAGCCTTGTACTCCTCAATAACCTTGGGATCAAAACCCTTATTTTTACCCGTTTTCATAATTAGCATTCCACCGTTGAAGATACCGAATTAAACTCTTGATTATAGTATTTTCCAATGATATTCATCAGGTTTAGGTGGAACATTCATCATCGGGTTCAATCTGCCCTTATTTCTTAAACCAATTGGCATACATGGGGTAATTTCTTGCCGTGCGTTGAATTACTTCCTTCATTTCATCGCCAATGTCTTTCACGCGTTTGGCCGGAGTACCCGCATAAATGCTTCCGGGTTCTACGATCGTTTTTGGAAGAACAACAGCCCCAGCGGCAATTACAGAATTCTCACCTATGACGGCATCATCCAGTATAATAGCCCCAATTCCTATCAGCACATTGTCTTCAATGGTACAGCCATGTACAACTGCATTGTGGGCAATGGAAACGTTATTACCGATGACCAACTTCGCTCGCTGATACGTGCAATGCAGAACCGCTCCATCCTGAATGTTTGTATTATTTCCGATCGTGATGGAGTGAACATCGCCCCTCACCACAGCATTAAACCAGACCGTACAATTATCGCCCATAGTTACTTCACCTACCACCACAGCACCATCTGCCACATAGCAATTCTCTCCAAATACCGGAGTAAACCCCCTGACTGATTTGATAATTGACATAGACTCTTGCGTTTGATCTTTGATTTTAGACAACATCGGCAACTTAAGTAAAATACCATGACAAGATGTCACAGAATCAATTAAATTGTATTTTTGTCCCCTGAATTAAGAAGAATGCAGCAATTAATAGAAGATTTGGGTGTACTGGAGGGTAGCGAGGCCTGCGAAACGGTTAGCATTTCCAAGGAACAAAATACCGGTAAAAGCCGGAAGCTTTACATTGAAAGCTATGGCTGTCAAATGAATTTTTCCGATAGTGAAATCGTGGCATCCATTCTCGCCAAAGAAGGATTCGATACCACTGCTGATATCAATACTGCAGATGTTGTTTTTCTGAACACCTGCTCTATACGCGAAAAAGCTGAACAAACTGTTCGCAACAGGTTAACTCAAATTAACACGCTTAAAAAGCAGAGGCCAGAGATGTTGGTGGGTGTGTTGGGGTGCATGGCCGAGCGGCTTAAATCCAAATTGCTGGAAGAGGAGAAAATTGTTGATCTGGTGGCAGGCCCGGATGCTTATCGCGATTTACCTCAATTGATTGGACAAGTAGATGATGGAGAAAAGGCAGTCAACACATTTCTTTCGCGCGAAGAAACCTATGCAGACATTTCTCCGGTAAGACTTAACTCTAATGGGGTTACCGCTTTCATATCCATTATGAGGGGCTGTGACAACATGTGCTCTTTTTGCGTGGTACCGTTTACCCGCGGACGTGAACGCAGCCGTGACCCTTATTCCATTGTTGCTGAAGCTACTGATTTGTTTCAACGCGGTTACCGCGAAGTGACTCTGCTGGGCCAGAATGTGGACTCCTACAAGTGGAGCCATGAAGAAAATAACAAGGCTTTTCTGGAGAAAAAGGGCATCAACGATGTGGTGAATTTCGCTCACCTGCTGGAGATGGTAGCCCGGGTAAGCCCGGAACTACGCATTCGTTTCTCAACCTCCCACCCTAAAGACATTACCGATGATGTATTGCATACCATGGCCCGCTATGAAAACATCTGCAAGTACATCCATCTGCCTGTACAAAGTGGTAATACCCGTGTTTTAGAGGTGATGAACCGTGGCTATAGCCGTGAGTGGTACATCAATAAAATTGACAGAATACGCGAGATCCTGGGGGAAGATTGTGGTATATCTTCCGATATGATTACCGGGTTCTGTACAGAAACTGAAGAAGAACATCAGGACACACTTTCATTGATGGATTATGTAAAATACGACTTCGCCTACATGTTCTTTTATTCAGAAAGACCCGGAACCCTGGCGGCAAAGAAATTCGCAGATGATGTTCCTGAAGAGGTAAAGAAGAGAAGGCTTCAGGAAATCATACAAAAGCAAAACCAGCATTCATTGCTACGCAATCAACGCGATGTTGGAAAGATTTTTACTGTGTTGATTGAAGGGTATTCAAAAAAATCATCAGATTTTTTACAAGGTCGGAACAGTGCAAATAAAGTGGTTGTTTTTCCGAAGGAGCATTTTCAGAAAGGCCAGTACGTAAATGTAGTGGTAGAAAAGTGCACGGGGGCAACCTTATTAGGTAAAGTAGTTTCATAACATGAGTTTTACAGATGCAGAAATACAAAGCGTAAAACAACGTTTTGGAATTATTGGAAATTCTACGTTGCTGAACAACGCTGTGCGCGTAGCGATGCAGGTGGCTCCTACCGATATGTCGGTATTGATTACAGGTGAAAGCGGTAGTGGTAAAGAATCATTCTCAAAAATTATCCATCATTTAAGTCCGCGTAAACACGGACAGTTTATCGCCATAAACTGCGGTTCTATTCCTGAAGGTACAATCGACTCAGAGTTATTTGGTCATGAAAAAGGGTCGTTTACCGGAGCACACGAAGCCCGCAAAGGCTACTTTGAAGTAACCAATGGGGGAACCATCTTTCTCGATGAAATCGGGGAAATGCCCTTAGGCACGCAGGCCAGGTTACTAAGAGTTTTGGAGAATGGTGAGTTCATTAAAGTTGGTTCCTCGAAGGTTCAAAAGACTGATGTTCGCGTGGTGGCCGCCACCAATATTAACCTGCTGCAGCGGGTGGAAGACGGGAAATTCCGCGAAGACCTCTACTACCGCCTCAGCACGGTGCCTATCTATGTTCCGCCTTTGCGTGAACGAGGCAAGGATATTGAACTCCTGTTCAGGAAATTTGCGTCCGATTTTGCTGAGAAATACAAGGTTAAGCCAGTGTCATTGTCAGAGGATGCCAAGGAAAACTTAATCAAGTACCGCTTTCCGGGAAACATCCGTCAGTTAAAAAATCTGGTAGAACAAATTTCAGTGCTCTCTACAGAAAGTAAGGAGATCACCGCTGAAAAACTTCTGCACTACATGCCCCAGGAAAGCAGCCTTCCCGCCCTCTACCGGAATGGCTCACCGGAGAAAGATTCTTTCACCGAGCGCGACATCCTGTACAAGGTTTTATTTGATATGAAAAAGGATGTGATGGACTTGAAAAAAATTGTGTTGGAGTTGTACAACCACCAGGGCAATGCCGCACAGTTGGTAAAAGATCATCCCTCTTTATTCGAGGGGGTTGAGTCCGTTGCTGAACCGGTGGTGTTGAACATCCCCTCCGTAAACCCAGGCCTTCAACCCGAACAGGAGCAGGAAGAAGTGCAGGATATTTCGCACGAAACAGAAGAGGACTCATTGTCGATTGAAAAAAAAGAAAAAGAATTAATCATGCGCGCGTTGCGTAAAAACAACAATAAACGAAAATATGCGGCACGCGATTTGGGCATATCGGAAAGAACGCTTTACCGCAAAATCAAACAATACGATCTTGAAAATTAATAAGACCAGGTTTTTAAACGCATTGGTTTCCATCAGCAGCCTGGTTAGCCTGCTTGCTTGGTGTGCCTCATGCGGAATTTACTCCTTTACAGGATCAGGCACCAATGCCAAAACTATCGCCATACAGGAGTTTTACAACAATACCGACCTGGGCCCGGCAAACCTTGGTCAGGTTTTTACCAACAGTCTTAAAGACTACATGATTCAGAATACCAATCTCAGTGTTGTTGCTGAAAACGGTGAGTTACAAATGGAAGGGATTGTAACCGGCTACCAGGTAACACAAATTGCACCACGTGCCAGTGGAGATCCCACGCAAATTGACGCTGCTGCCTCTTCCCGATTAACCATTACCGTTCGGGTTACCTATGTTAACACGCTTGATGAGACCATGAGTTTCAAAGACAAATCATTTTCATTTTATCGGGATTTCCCAAATGATTTAAACTTACCGGATATTGAAGACGGATTAATTCGCCAGATTTTTGAACAGATCATCCTGGACATCTTCAACGCGTCAATTGCCAATTGGTAAAATTTCTCTATTTTTACCATAGACCCTTTTGCTGTGGATAAAAATCAATTAGTCAGTCTGCTGAATCATTTTTCTGGCTCTACTGCTGATGAAGCTGTGGAAGTTAATGCGTTAGCCGGCAACTATCCGTATAGTCAGCTGTTGGAAGCCCTGGCAGCCCGGGTCTCTAAAGATCACCAACTCAAAGACCATCAGGTTACTTTGCAGCGCGCAGCGGTTTATTCCACCGATCGATCTGTGCTCAAGGAAATAATGACAGCAGTTACTGAAGTGAGTCAGGCTGATGAAAGGGTGGCTCAAGAAAGCCTGCAACAAGAACCAGTTTTAAGCCAAAAAGGACCATCGCAAATTCCAACCAATACAGACTATGCTGATGAAGTGATTCACGATCTGGAACGGCTTCAGGAATTGAAGCATAATTTTGAAGCACTGTTTGATCAGGATGGCGTTGCGCTTCCTGTTGTAAAACCAGCAATCACAAAACCCGAAAAGGAAAAGAAAATTTCCAAAAAAGAACGGATTATTCAAATGGCCAGAGAATTGGAAAAGAATAGCGAAGCTCCTGCTGCAACCGATTCAATTCCTGCCAAAAAGAAAGCAAAAAAATCCACTGAGCTTGACCCAATTGTAAGTGAGATTAAAGCAACCCGCAAAAAAGTTCAGCCTGAAAGTGAAAAGACTAAAGAGCAGATTGAAATCATTGATCAGTTTATAAAAACCAAACCCCATCTTGTTCCATCTGCAGCAACCGCTGAAGAGAATCCCGACCTGGCATCAACCCTTAAAAGCGGTGAATTTAGTGACCATATTGTTTCTGAAACGCTTGCCGAAATCCTTATCCGGCAAGGCAAAAAGGATAAAGCTATTGAAGTGTACAAAAAGCTGATTTGGAAGTTTCCACAAAAAAAGGCTTACTTTGCGGCTCAAATTGAAGATTTAAGGAAATAAGCTATGTTCAGTTTCATTGTAGGGCTCATTATTTTTGTTTGTTTTTTGTTGGTTGTGGTCATTCTGGCCCAAAATTCAAAGGGTGGCGGATTATCCAGTCAGTTCGGTGGTTCAGGCGCAGCCAATATTATTGGGGTAAAAAAAACTGGCGATTTGTTAGAGCGATTGACCTGGGGATTTGTGATTACCATCATGGTTCTTACCCTTACCCTCTCAACGAATTTAGTAACCCCTTCGGCTGGTTCAGGTAATGATATTTTGGATAAAGCTGGTGAACAAGCTGCACCTGCTACTACCACACCTGTAATGCCCGAAGAGCAAGACGATAACAACGAGTAATTAATAATTACGTTCATCAAAAACCTGATGTTTTCCCATCAGGTTTTTTTATGCGGCTGCTGAAATGTGCTTTACAAACAAACGCTTGGCTACCGGCATAAATGTTTCATGAAAGGGGAACTTCATCCGGGAAAGAATAAGGTATGTTGCCGGATTGGGTAAGTCCTTAAACTTCCTGATCAAATCAAGTTTAAGTTGCTCATACGTGTGCACCGGTGTTTTTGTAACCGATTCAATAAATTCTGTATTTAAACTACGCAACTGCTCGTGGGCATCTTCAAAGATGCTAACCTGGTAGCGATAAACCTGGGTTTCCTTTTCCGGAGGTTGCGCAACAAATAAATAACCCTCCTTTGCATACAATGGGGTAACGCCAATTGGTGATATCTCACACTGCGATTCTACATATTCAAAAATTACCGCACCTTCCTTGAGGGAATCCTTTACTTGGGGAATTGAAAATTCAATGATCGATTCGAGTTCACTCATGATCGCATCGTCTTCAACGAGCTGACGATAACTGAGTTCAAGTTTCTTGAACTCCTCCAGCGAAAGTTCTTTCGGAAACGATTCTTTCAGCAAGGTTTTGTTTTCCTTTATGGCCAGCAGGTTTCGGTAGTGGAATACCAGGTCTGCCATATCGGGGTAGAGTTCTACCCTTCCGAAAGATGCCTTGACCCGTTTCAAATAGGCCAGTAGAATGTACTTCTTATATTCAAAATCGATCAGTCCCTGAGTTATCCAATCCTTCGATAATCGCTCCATACCTTCTATTTTGACCTAAAAATTAAACAATTGTTAAAACTCTGTCAACTGCCGGTTTATATCCGGTTTAACGAACCTGACAAGCCCCGGTTGCAACCTGACATTTTTGGCAGTCTGGATCTTTGAGTGACTGCCATGTTCTAGCGAAAAGACATTGAAAATGCCTTTTTATTGAAATTTTGTCCGTTATTCGCCCCGCTTTTGGCAATGGCACAATAGCTGATAAGCGGAGTATAGCAAATTTGTTAAACCTTAAAATCCATTACTTATATGGCAAAGATCAACTTCAAACCAAATGAAGACCGGGTACTTGTTGAACCCGCTGAAGCTGAAACCAAAACCTCTTCCGGTTTGTACATCCCGGATTCATCCAAAGAAAAGCCTCAAAAAGGCAAAGTGATAGCCGTTGGCGAAGGCTTGAAAGATAAGCCTGTTACTGTTAAAGTTGGCGACCAGATTTTGTACGGAAAGTATTCCGGTACGGAGATCAACATTGATGGTAAAGAGTACCTCATTATGAGAAACTCAGACATTTTCGGAATCATTTAATCACAACCAAAAATTCAGATATACTATGGCTAAAGAAATTACATTCGATACATCTGCCCGCGACAGACTAAAAAAAGGCGTTGATAAATTAGCAGATGCTGTTAAAGTTACCCTCGGTCCTAAAGGACGTAACGTTATCCTTGATAAAAAATTCGGTGCACCTGCTGTGACCAAGGACGGTGTTTCCGTTGCAAAAGAAATTGAATTGAAAGATCCCATTGAAAACATGGGGGCTCAGTTAGTGAAAGAAGTTGCTTCTAAAACTGCTGATGCTGCCGGTGACGGTACTACTACCGCTACAGTTTTAGCACAATCTATATTCAGTCACGGTATTAAAAACGTTGCTGCCGGTGCTAACCCTATGGATTTAAAGCGCGGTATCGACAAAGCGGTTCAGGCTGTTATTGAAAGCTTGAAAAAGCAATCCAAGAAAATCAAAGACTCCAGCGAAATTGAACAAGTAGCATCCATTTCATCTAACAACGATGAAACCATCGGTAAGATGATTGCTGATGCCATGGAGAAAGTTGGTAAAGATGGTGTGATTACTGTTGAAGAAGCCAAAGGAACAGAAACCGAAGTAAAAACGGTTGAAGGTATGCAGTTCGATCGCGGTTACCTATCCCCTTACTTCGTAACCAACACCGAGAAAATGGAAGCCGACCTGGATAGCCCTTACATCCTGATCTACGATAAAAAAATCAGCAGCATGAAGGAGTTACTTCCTGTACTAGAGCAAACTGCTCAAACCGGCAAGCCTCTTTTAATCATTGCTGAAGAAGTTGAAGGCGAAGCATTGGCTACCCTGGTGGTTAACAAAATCCGTGGCGCGCTGCGCGTGGCTGCCGTTAAAGCTCCGGGCTTTGGCGACAGAAGAAAGGCTATGTTGGAAGATATCGCTATCCTGACTGGTGGTAAGGTAATTACTGAAGAACTTGGCTTCAAACTGGAAAGCGCTACACTCGATATGCTGGGTCGTGCTGAAAAGGTTAATGTTGACAAGGACAACACCACCATCGTTAACGGTGCCGGTAAGAAAGCCGACATTGCTGGTCGTGTGAACCAAATCAAAGCTCAGATTGAAACCACAACCTCTGATTACGATAAAGAAAAACTGCAGGAACGTTTAGCTAAACTTTCCGGTGGTGTGGCTATCCTCTACATAGGTGCTTCTACCGAAGTTGAAATGAAGGAAAAGAAAGACCGTGTTGACGATGCCTTGCATGCAACCCGTGCTGCTGTTCAGGAAGGTGTAATTCCTGGTGGTGGTGTGGCGTATGTTCGTGCCATTGAAGCCCTTAAAACTATTGAAACTGAAAATGACGATCAGGAAACAGGGGTAAACATTATCCGCCTGGCACTTGAGTCTCCGCTTCGTACCATTGCTGAAAACGCTGGTCAGGAAGGTTCAGTGATCGTTAATAAAGTTCGTGAAGGCAAAAAGGATTATGGTTTCAATGCCCGTACCAACAAGTTTGAAGACTTCTTCAACGCGGGTATTATCGATCCTACTAAAGTTGCCCGTCTAGCGCTTGAAAATGCAGCTTCTATTGCAGGCTTATTGCTTACAACTGAAGCTGTTGTTTCAGAGATTCCTGAAGAAAAAGAAGCACCTGCTATGCCACACGGTGGCGGCATGGGCGGCATGATGTAATCATTCCTGCTTCATCCGAATAATAAAAGGTTCCACCTGGGGTGGAACCTTTTATTTTGCCCTCATTTGGGGTTTATCGGGTTGTAATGTAACTTGGAGCTAATAATTCAATTCACTATGGTTATCCATAACAACTTTGCCGACTTCGTACTCTTCCTTTATATCTACATGGCTCATGCTGATGGTGAATTTCATGATGCCGAGCGGGAGGTAATCAAGGAAAAAATGAAACGCCTCTACCCAGAAGATGTTGACTTCAATAAAAAGCTAAATGAAGAGTTAAATTTATTTGATGATTTCGATAAGAACCAACTTAAAACCTTATTCAGGGATACATTTAATCACTTCTCGTCTATAAAATTTCCGCAGAAGTATAAGGTGTTTACCGATATGTACGACATTATCAATGCCGATGGAAAAGTAGACGAATCGGAAACAAAAGCACTGAATGCATTAAAGGAAATAATCGATATTTCTAACTAGAAACAATCCCGTGTTCATTGTTGCAATTGAGATTGCATCTGTGGATTGCAATGACGCCAACATTTTTTAGATGGCCTCGAACAAGACAATCATTATCCAATAAAAAAGTCCTGATTTTTAATCAGGACTTTTTAGTTATAGCGAACTCAACTCAGGAAGTAATCTTTGCCTTCGCAAATCGGAATACAATCAAACCTAATAATATGAACATGATGATGGAAATTAAATCGCTTCCCTCCGGAATAACACCATGCACCGCATGATGTATAACAGCGATTACAGATTTAGGTCCTTCAGCAGTATTTACATTAGTACCTAATAATACTGCTACCAAAATTCCGGTTAGCGCACCTCCGGCAATTAAGCCGGAGCTAAACAATGCACCCGAACTTACTTCTGATTCCTCTTCCTTACGTTTGGTGATTTTATCGGCAATTAATTTGATTAATCCACCGGCAAAAATGGGTGATGTTGTTGATAACGGCAGGTAAGCACCCACAGCAAACGCCAGTGAACTTACACCGCATAATTCCACCACAGCTGATAACCCCATACCGGCAATAACAAGTCCCCACGGTAAATTCTGACTCAGCAATCCTTTTATTACAGTAGCCATCAACATAGCCTGAGGAGCGGGCAATGGATTAGGATGTGCTTCCGTAACGACACCGATTCCCAGTGTATCGTTCAATAGAAGCAAGGTAAAACCAATGGCTACGGTTGACACCAGTACACCAATCAACAATCCAATCTGTTGCTTCATGGGCGTTGCCCCTACTAAAAATCCGGTTTTCAAATCTTGTGAGGTTGCCCCGGCATTGGCTGCAGCAATACAAACTATTGAACCCACCACCAGTGCAATAGGCTGATAGAAATCGCCTGTCCACCCGATGCCAATAAAAATTAATGAAGTTGCCATGAGTGTGGCAATGGTCATTCCTGAAACCGGGCTTGATGACGAACCAATTAATCCGACAATGCGTGAAGCAACGGTAACAAAGAAAAACCCAAACACAACAATCATAATAGCTGAAAGAAAGTTGGTAGGCACATTCGGTAAAATGGCCATCAGCAAAACCAATACGATGGAACCTATCACCACAAAAATTAAAGGAACATCTTTTTCGGTACGTACCTGTGCTTCAGCAGTTGCGGTATTTCTTGACCGCAGGTCTTTAAAGGAATCTTTAAACGCAGTGATAATGGTAGGCAGTGTTTTAATCAGCGTGATAATGCCGCCAAAGGTTACCGCACCGGCACCAATGTAACGTATGTACTTACTCCAGATTTGTGCTGGCGACATTTCAGAAATCAACATGGTTGTTTCAGGCGCCATGGGTGAAGTCAGGTTATCGCCCAGCAGGGTAATTAATGGAATCAGTACCAGCCAGGATAATACCCCACCCGCTACCATAATGCCTGCAATGCGTGGGCCTATGATGTAACCCACACCCATTAGTTCAGGCGTTATTTCAGCGTTCACCGTTCCGTTGGGTAATGCTGATGTACGCCCGAATACATATTGAGGAACTTCCTTCCAAAGACCAAGAATGGACATCAATCCTTTGTACAAAAAGGCAATGCCCAAGCCATAGAAAACATTTTTAGCCAGCGCCCCACCCTTCTCACCGGCAATCAGCACATCCGCACAGGCGGTGCCTTCCGGATACGGAAGATTACCATGCTCTTTAACGATAAGGGCTCTTCGCAACGGCACCATAAACAAAACACCAAGCACACCACCCACAAACGCCAAAACAAAAATCTGGAAGTATTGAAAGTAGGCTTCTCCTCCCGCCAGGAACAACAACGCTGGCACAGTAAACACAACACCAGCAGCAACCGACTCACCGGCCGAGCCAATGGTTTGCACCATGTTGTTTTCAAGGATGGTTGCCTTTCCTAACTTTTTGAAGATGGAGATGGCCAGCACGGCAATGGGAATAGATGCACTTACAGTAAGGCCCACTTTAAGGCCAAGGTAAACTGTTGCAGCTCCGAAAATTATTCCGAAAATAGAACCGAGGATTACCGCTTTGAGGGTGAACTCCGGAATAAAATCGCTGGCTGCGATATAAGGTTTAAATGCTTTATTTTCTTCCATAGGTTTAGAATAAAAGTGAATAAAGAAATCGTTAATGAATATCGCCCATCAATTTCCGGATGGGTTTGTTAAAGATCAGTAATACAAATCCACCAGCACCGGTTGTCAGTACTACAAACCAGAAAAGGTTTGGCAAAATGCTTGGGTCGGCCTGAATTTCGGCATCATCAATTCCGCCAGCCATAAGCCCGGCAATAAGATTTCCAAAGGCTACCGACATAAACCAGATGCCCATCATTTGCCCTACCAGCTTTTTAGGGGACAGCTTGGTAACTGCACTTAGCCCTACCGGGCTCAGGCACAATTCACCCATGGTGTGTAGCAGGTACGTTAATATGAGCCACCAGAACAGCGGCTTATTGCCATCGGTAACGTAGTATGCTGCAACTGCTACGCATGCAAAGCCCGCTGCCAAAAGAAGCAAACCATAGGAAAACTTAGCGGGTGTGTTGGGTTGAATATTCCGGTTTGCAAGCCACACCCACAACCAGGCGAACATAGGAGAAAGCGCAATAATGAAAATCGCATTAACCGACTGCATCCAACTGGCAGGAATTTCCCAACCTAAAAAATTTCTATCGGAGTACTCTAAGGCAAATATGTTTAGGGACGATCCGGCCTGTTCAAAGCCAGACCAAAACAATGCAGAGAAGATAAACAGAATTCCGATTACGGATATTTTCTTTCGTTCCACTGCATTCAGGCCACCGAAAAATAAAATGTAGATGAAGTAGCTGATAACCGAAACAAAAATTATAATGCCTGATGCATTTGCGATAACAAATGGATTTATGGTAATGGTATGCGTTAACCCTAACACTAATACCGTAATGAGTGTAATACCAAAACCGATCAGCACTTTCTTAACCATACTATCGCGCCTGGTTTGAGCGCTGGCATCGTTCAATCGGGCAGGCTCCACACCAATATCACCCAGGTATTTTTCAGTGAGTTTGTATTGTATCAATCCAAGCACCATACCAATACCCGCAACACCGAATCCCAAATTCCAGGCAATGCGTTCACCGATGGCGCCTGCTATTATCGGACCGATGAATGCGCCTATATTAATACCCATATAAAAAATGGAAAAGCCAGCATCACGTTTTGATTGTTCCTGCGTAGAGTACAATCCACCTACTATACCACTAATGTTGGGTTTTAAAAGTCCGACACCCAACACAATACACACCAAGCCAATAAAAAATGTTTCCGTGGTTGGAATCACCAAAAAGAAATGACCCACGGCAATAAAACAACCGCCAATGAATACGGATTTGCGAAGTCCGAAGAAATTATCGGCCAGCCACCCACCGGGCATAGCCAATAGGTAAACAAACATGGTATACAAACCATAAATAGCCGCACTGTTTTTTGCATCTAAACCAAGGCCACCGTTCTCAATGCTGTCGCGTAAGAAGAGAATGAGAATGGCACGCATACCGTAGTAGCTGAAGCGCTCCCACATCTCGGTGAAAAACAAGGTGGCTAATCCACGCGGATGGCCGAAAAAAGTTTTGGTTGAACTCATTCTGTTTTAGGTTGGTTTGGCGTTTCCAAAGTATGCCTATTAATTCAGGATTGCAACAATCGAAAAGTCATAAAAAACCCCTCTTTGCTTGAGGGGTTTAAAACTAATCTAATATCAAAATCTCTCCGGCTCCAGTCTCCACTTTTCAGGTGATCGCCACAAGTTTGAAAGCAATAGCTCACGCATGAATATAAATTCCTTGGGGAGCTTGTCGTACATGCGTTCAAACAATTCAGCATGTTGCAACAATTCAGCTTTCCATTCTTCCCGGTCGATAGCCATGATACTTTCAAACTGATCTTCGGTAAAATCCAAACCTGTCCAGTCCATATCATCATACGTAGGCATCCAACCGATGGGGCTTTCCACTGCATTCACTTCGCCCCTGCTCTTTTGGACAATCCATTTCAGTACGCGCATATTATCGCCAAAGCCCGGCCAGATAAAATTGCCATTGGCATCTTTGCGGAACCAGTTTACTCCGTAAATGCGGGGAGGTGCCGGTAACCCACGACCGAATTGCAACCAGTGATTGAAGTAATCACTCATATGGTAACCACAAAAAGGAAGCATCGCGAACGGATCGCGCCTTACCTTACCCACATCACCAAAGGCAGCCGCGGTTGTTTCTGAACCCATGGTAGAGGCCAGGTAAACTCCAAATGCCCAGTTAGCCGACTGATACACCAATGGAATAGTTGTACTCCTTCTTCCGCCAAAAACAAATGCACTGATCGGTACACCTTTCGGGTTTTCCCAATTGGTATCTATGGCAGGGTTTTGACTGGCCGCTACTGTAAAACGACTGTTGGGGTGCGCTGCCGGCTTACCGGAAGATGGATCCCACTTCTCGCCACGCCAATCCGTAAGATTTTTTGGTGGTTCCTTTGTTAAACCTTCCCACCAAACGTCACCATCCTCAGTAATGGCTACGTTAGTGAAAATGGTATTCTTTGAAATGGTTGCAATTGCATTCGGGTTAGTCTTTTCATTTGTGCCAGGCGCCACGCCAAAGTATCCTGCCTCGGGATTGATGGCATATAATTTACCGTCTTTGCCAGGTTTTATCCAGGCAATGTCATCGCCCACGGTAGTTACCTTCCAGCCCTCAAACTCCTTTGGGGGAATGAGCATGGCGAAGTTTGTTTTACCACATGCGCTGGGGAATGCCGCAGCCACATAGTCTTTCTTTCCATCGGGACTTTGCACACCCATTAACAGCATATGTTCGGCAAGCCAGTTTTCATCGTTGCCCATTACGGAAGCAATGCGAAGTGCAAAACACTTCTTGCCTAATAAAGCATTTCCACCATAGCCTGATCCATACGATACGATTGACCGTTCCTCAGGATAATGCACAATATATTTTACCGTTGGATTAGTTGGCCATCTGGCATCCTGCTGTCCTGGTTTTAATGGGGCACCTACGGTGTGCAGGCACTTCACGTATTCTTCGTCTTCGCCCAGCAACTCAACAACTTTCGAACTAACACGCGTCATTAGGTGCATGTTCACTACTACATACTCTGAATCGGTAATCTCCAAACCAAGTTGAGAAATATCGGAACCGATAGGCCCCATGCTAAACGGAATAATGTACATCGTTCTACCCTGCATACAACCGTCCAGCAAGGTTTGAAGTGTTTGCTTCATTTGTTTAGGATCAACCCAATTATTGGTAGGGCCTGCATTTTCCTTTCGCTTGCTGCAGATGTAGGTTTTATCTTCTACCCGTGCCACATCACTGGGATCGGAAAAGCAGGCAAAGCTGTTGGGTCTCTTCTTTGGGTTAAGGCGTATAAAAGTACCCTTGCTAACCAGCTTTTCGCATAGCTCCTGGTACTCTTCGGCTGATCCATCGCACCACCGCACCTGATCAGGTTTTACGAGTTCAGCAATTTCTTTCACCCAATTCAGTGCCTCCTGATGCCGAACAGGATAGGTATTGGTAGCAATCAATTCATCGATCATAAGTTGAACATTGAAGTTTTAAACAGGCGCTAAAATTACATAGAGAAAGTCTGAAAAGGAAATTATGCAAACGATTGCAAAGCCATATATCGTACAAGTTAAGCCAACCGGTTTAATTCAACCGCTTATCTTACACAGCCTTGTTAAGAAACTGAAAAGCCCTTATACTTCGAGCTTTAGAAAACCTAAGTTTTACCAAAACACAGACAGATGAAGAAGTATTTGAAATTTTTACCCGTGTTGTTCCTTGCAGTAACCTTTAGTGAAGTGTCAGCACAGGATGCCGTTTCGGATGAAGAGTTGAAGAAGTATGCCATTGTTATGGATTCTATTGACAACATGAAGAAGGATCTTATGGAAACGATTTCCGAAATGGTAAAGAGCAACGAGACTATTTCCGGAGCGCGTTACAATGAACTTTCAAAAATTATTACAGACGAGACAAAATTAGCCGCTGCCAAGGCTACACCGGAGGAAGTTGCAGCCGTAAAAGAAATCATTAAAGCGAAGGATGAAGGCACCGCAAAAATTCAGGAAACCTTTAAAAGTCTGGCCACGGATTATATTGGTGCAGCCTCTTTTAATAAAGTTAAAAAAGCCATTACCGAAAATGCTGAGATAAAATCAAAGTATGATGCGATTTTGGCCGAGATAAAGGCTGAAGATTCGGAGTAGAATCTTTTTAATAAGATTTATCAACAGCATACATAAATTTGCTCCTGGGCCGCATGGCCCTGCCTACCGGCAGGCAGGCCCGTGTACTCATCCAGCGCTACGCCCAATCCCCACTTGCCACTGCCAGGCCGAAGATTGGCCGATGCGCAGTCTGAGTACACTGAAAATATTTAAGATTCCATTGAGCCGTGTCAGCAGATTGACACGGCTTTTTCTTTGCCTGATCTACATTTTTGATTTAAATCCTAACCTGATACCTTTGTAATCCTAACAATGTGCAGAAATGCGTTTTTTCATTGGATTGCTATTTTTTAATCTCTCGCTGAGCTCCTTTACAGGCATTGCCCAAAGCTCACTTTTCGAGCCTTTTGATTGCCGCGCTGAAGTGGAAATCATTAACCGTATTGAAAAAGAGAAGCAGCAACGCACGCTTGCTATTCGCGATTCGGTCACCAAAGCTGAGGCCTTGATAGCCCTGCAGAAGCGGGAAGAATTAAATAAGATTCTGGAGTACTCGCAAAATGGCTGGATGCATTGGTCAACGGTAGATAACTTCACCTTCGGGAAAAACCGTGGCGGATTACCCATGATTACCGACCTCACTGCCCTTCACCCCTACTTTCGCGATAAGGTGGCCCGGTTGATTTTCTTGTGTAAACAAAAGGGCATTGAACTTGAAATTGTAGAAACTTTTCGCACCCATGCCAAGCAAGATGAATACAAAAGCATGGGGAAAAAATATACCCGCAGTGGTGCTGGCAAATCGAAACACCAGTACGGGCTTGCGGTAGATTTAGTGCCCATCGTTAACGGTGAACCGGAATGGCACAACAAAGCACTTTGGAGAAAAATCGGGTTACTTGGTGAGCAACTTGGTTTGCGCTGGGGCGGCCGTTGGCGATACCTGTATGATCCGGGTCATTTTGAATGGACCGGTGGATTAAGCGTTTACGACCTGGCTAATGGCAGACTGCCTTACATCCCCAAACAAGAAATAAACTATCCGTGCATTGAAGACGATCTTCAATTACTAAGCCGCTATTGGGAACAATGGGAAACCGAGCAGGCTTCCTACGCGACTAAAAACCCATGACCCTCTCCTTTCCTGATGATTTTATTTTTGGCACCAGCACGGCTGCCGCACAAATTGAAACCGCCTTTGAACACGACTGGCAGGGCGTAAAATCGCGCGATGGTTTTGTGTTTGACCGAACCACCGACCATGAACTGCGCTTTAAAGAAGATGCTGCCATTATCGCTTCCTTAGCGCCTGGCTATCGAATGGGTTTGATGTGGAGTAAATTACAGCGCAAACCCTTCGGGGCTTTTGATGCTGATGCGGTAAAAGCCTATCATGATTTTCTCACCGACCTGAAAGCAAGAGGTGTGTCCATTATGATGGTGCTGCACCACTTCACCAACCCGCTATGGTTTGCTAAAACCGGGGGCTGGGAAAAGGAAGAAAACATTTTACAGTGGGTAGACTTCTGCAAAAAAGTTGTGGACGAGTTTGGTCATTATGTTACATCATGGAACACCTTTAATGAACCAAATGTATACGCCAGTTACGGTTGGATCACCGGCTTCTTCCCGCCATTTAAAATCAACCCCTACCTGGCCGGTAAGGTGGTGAAGAACATGGGCAAGGCCCACAACCTTGTTTACGCGTACATCAAAAGCAAATTCCCGCAACAGCCGGTAGGCATTTCACACAATGCTGTGGTCTTCTCCTCCGAAAATGTGCTGGGCTGGTTTCCGGCACGGCTCTCCGACTGGTGGTTTATGGAATATGTACCCGATCATTTCACTAACGTGGATTTTTTTGGCATGAGCTATTATGCACGCTTATCGCACGACCCCATGCCCATTACCTACATTGACACACCGCATAAAATCAAAGCGTTGGGCAAACAGCATGACGACATGTGGGAGTACCACCCGGAAGGCTTGCGCACCTGCCTGGACCGGTATTGGAAGAAATACAAAAAACCAATCATTATTACCGAAAACGGGGTGTGCGATAGTTCTGATGAGCTTCGCCAGCAGGCTATACTGGATTACGCGGCCATTATTCACCAGGCCATTGCCGATGGCCTTGACATACGCGGCTATTACTGGTGGAGTGCGTGGGATAATTTTGAATGGCACCTGGGCCCCACCTATCGGTTTGGCTTATACGAATGCGACCTGGAAACCAAAGCAAGGCGTAAGCGAAAAAGCGCTGGGGTATATGCAAAACTGGCGCACGGAAAAGAAATTTTTACAGAAGGCGTTCTCAGCGAATAGTAAATTTTGTGGTTTACTCAGGCCCCCGAAATAAAGGCTTACCTTGAGACATTACATGAACCAACTATCTTTATAAGACGATACTCAGTCGCGCCAATAAGCCTGCTTTGGGTCGCTTGGCGAAGGTTTATAGCGTGTAAAAAAAAGTAGTGGGCAACCATAAAAACCGACCGAAATGAAAAAACATTACTTCTCTGTTGTTAGTATCTTTTTACTACTGTTATCCCTGATTGCATTTTCTGATAACTTAATTACAGACGTAGGACAAGAAAGCAACAGCGACCCAAAATTCATAATCCACGGACTGTTTATGTTTGCCTGGTTCATCATATTCGTTGTCCAAGCCAATTTTATTCGGAAAGAAGATTACAAAGCTCATTTAAAATGGGGAATCACAGGAATAATAACAGCCATCGGAGTTTTTCTAAGTACTTTGTATGTATTCATCGCAGTTTATCAAGGATGGGATGTCATGCCCTATTTCGCAAAAGCTAATCGCTTTTTTATGCTGAGCTTTGCCGTTTTAGTTGTACTCGGCTATATAAACAGACAAAGAGCAAACAAACACAAACGGTTTATCTATTTGGCTTCCCTGTTGATTCTCGAACCTATATTGAGCCGGGTTACTGGAAATCTGCATATTGAAAATGTAGAAGCATTTATTGCTATCGTTTGGAATGGACTGTTCATTTCTCTTTTTGTGTTTGACTGGATTTCGCTGAAAAGAATACATAAAATCAGTTGGATGGGGTTTGTGTGGTTTTATATCGTTTGGGCAATATCCGTACTGACTTAATTTGAAAAAGGAAAGGACTGAATAATGTAATCCCACAACAGCACATACACGCAAGCAAGGATTTCGTGCTTCGTAGGACAGAAAAGTGCTAAATTTAAAGTTCAGTTCTTCGTAGGAAGTTCAGTGGTTAAAATCCCTGCCTGCGTGTATCTGCAAAACGTTGGCAGTAACTTAAAAACCAAACTTAAATTCAAGAATGAATATCTACGAGATAATGACCATTTCACACGTGATTTTTACAATCTTAGCATTGTTAAGCGGGCTAATAGCCATCATGGTTAATCCTAAAGGTGGTGAAGTCCATAAAAAATCAGGACGTGCTTATTATTATTTTTATACTGGTGTGATTCTGACCGCTTTTTTAATGCTCACCATCAAGTTCAAAATCTTTTTCTTTGCACTAACTCTTTTTGGTATCTACCTAATTGTTGCTGGTGATTATTACGCAAAAAAAAGTGAAAAAATAATTGCCAAAAATTGGTGGGTTTTGAGCCTACTTATCGTAACAGTTTTTGTTTATGTGATTGATGCTCTCTTTGTAATCAACAACATTGAACACATTGGGCTTGGCTGGACAATTGTACGTTTGACTTTTGCAGCTATTGCATTATCTACACTAATTTTTGAATTAAGTATTAAAAGAAATAGAATACTATTGCACGCAACTTTAATGCTACTTTCGTTTATACCTTTGATTAACGGTTTATTAGCGAGGTTATCTCCAGGTGAATACATTTGGGTATCCTGGATTCTAGGATATGCTGTATTTATACCTCTTATTATACTTTGGTTTAAGATGTCTAAAAAATTACAGGCATTTCTAAAATGAAAGCTACTGCCAATACGGGCTTTGCATCAGGCGGGTGACCCCGACAAGTCGAGAAAGGCTGTGCAAACCTGGAGCTTTGTGCTTCTTATTCTGTTGAACCCTGGACAGGCCTGACATTTACGAATATCAACAGATCAGTCACCAACTTTTTACTGCAGCTGAAGTTCCGTTATCTCTTTCGCATTATAATAGGATTTTGATTTGGGCGAAAAATATTCAACCACCTGAAAGGAAACGCTTGCCTTCTTTCCTACCAGCTTCTTCGGATTATCCATAAAATCATCGGAGCCGGGGAAATAGCGTGTCCAGATTAAGCGGTGCTCTTTACCGGTATCTTCCTTAAAGGTAATGTAAACAAATTCGCCCACATCAACTGATTTTATCTGACCTGAAAACTTAAGTTGTTCGGTTGGATTTTCGTCATCTTTTATAAACAATGTAGCAAATACATCCGGGCATATAATGGCCATTTGTATACCCACTTTCTCTCCAAACTTCCGCATGACTTCCGGATCCGATAAATCTACATCCAGCTTTTGCTTACCCGCACTTTCCAACATGCAAAAACCCAAAGCCATTTCAATTTCAGAGCGATCCTTCATCTTGGAAGCGTCTTTTTTCTGAACGCATTCACAGGTTTCAGTGGCCACGATTTTGTGCACATCGTCCTGGGCAAAAAGCAAAGCAGGCGAAATGAAAACAACAAGCAGTAAAAGGATTTTCTTCATAGCAGTTGATTTTAACATTTTATGTATAATAATTTAACGAGTATCCGCTTCCAAACCTAGCTCGCGTGATTGCGAATGGTGGCGAAGCAATCGCAATCTGCAATCTTAATTAATTTCATAGTCCAGGATCAATCCACCCTTTCGTTCGTTCAACGGCCCGCTTCCAACCAGTATAGAGCTTATCGCGTGTGGCAGCATCCATTGAAGCTTTAAATGTTTTGTTAATCCTTCGGTTTGCAATAATATCCTCTTTCTTCCATAACCCCACGTGTATGCCGGCTAAAAAGGCCGCACCCATGGCGGTAGATTCAATCACTTCGGGTCGCTCCACTTCGGTGCCCAGTATATCGGCCTGAAACTGCATGAGAATGTTATTCGCGCAGGCTCCTCCATCTACTTTGAGTTTGGCCAACTTTAATCCGGCATCTTCTTCCATGGCATTCAGCACATCTTTGGTCTGGTACGCCAATGACTCAAGCGTAGCTTTGATAATGTGATCCTTACCGGTATCGCGCGTTAAACCAAAAATGGCCCCGCGTGCATACATGTCCCAATACGGTGCGCCTAATCCGGCAAAGGCAGGAACAACATACACTTCGTTTGAGCCTAATGCTTTCGCTGCGAAATATTCCGAGTCTTTGGATTCATCAATTATGCCCAAACTGTCGCGCAGCCATTGCACGGCCGCACCGGCAATGAATACACTTCCCTCCAGGGCATATTCAACTTTATCGCCCAGTTGCCACGCAATGGTAGTGATCAATCCATTTTTTGATTGCTGAATTTTAGTGCCGGTGTTCATCAGCATAAAGCAACCTGTGCCATAGGTATTTTTTGCCATGCCGGGTTCAAAACACGCCTGCCCGAATAAAGCAGCCTGCTGATCACCGGCAACACCACAGATTGGAATGTAGGTATCGGATAATTGAACATGACCAAAATTGTGCGCTGATGTATGGACGGAGGGCATCATGTTTTCAGGAATCGAAAGTTCGCGAAGCAAGTGCTCGTCCCATTGGAGCGTTCGGATATTGAACAGAAGTGTTCGCGATGCATTGGTAACATCCGTGGCGTGTACTTTTCGGTTAGTCATGTTCCAGATCAGCCACGTATCAATAGTTCCAAAAGCAAGTTCACCCCTACTCGCCTGTTCCCTCGCTCCTTTTACGTTATCTAAAATCCATTTGATCTTTGTTCCTGAAAAATAGGAATCGATGACCAGCCCGGTGTTTTCACGAACGTAGGCTGTGAGTCCCTTTTCTTTTAGATCTTCACAAATGGAAGCGGTTCGTTTATCCTGCCACACGATAGCGTTGTAAATAGGCTCACCAGTAGTTTTGTTCCATACCACCGTTGTTTCGCGCTGGTTGGTAATGCCTATTGCTTGAATAGAAGTCACATCAACCTTATGCTCACGGATTAAGGAATCCAGTACACCTAATTGTGAACTTAAAATTTCCCTGGGGTCGTGCTCCACCCATCCGGCCTGCGGAAATAGTTGTCTGAATTCTTTTTGAGCGATACCCTTTATTTCTCCCTGCTCATTAAAAAGTACAGCGCGTGAACTGGTAGTTCCCTGGTCGAGGGCGATGATGTGTTTAGTCATTGGGAATTGGTCAGTTGGTCATTAGCAAATTGGTCATTAGTCATTAGTCATTGGTCATTAGTTGTGCCTCCTGAATTGCGTGTTCCAACTTAGCTAATTCTTGTTTGTATTGCTCATACTTCCAACTGAAATATTCTTTGAAGTCACCAAGAATGGTATTCATAACCAGCTTAAGACGGGGCATATCAAAAAACAACATACCCGTTCTGCGAATGAAAAAATCGAGCGGGGTTTGAACCATTTCGTTTTCAAGCGTGAAGAAAAGTTCTGACCGGGCTAGGTTAACGTTACTATCATCACCCGAAAATTTTTCGAGTCCAAACAGTATGTCATCCGTTTGCCTGCCGTAGGTTTCTACCAGGTAATCGGCATAGCGCTCCAAACCAAATGGCGTAAGGTTTGACGCTACGGCTTTTCTATAGGCACGTACATCATCAACGTTACTGAAAGCTTCATTGCACAGACTGATTTTATCGGTATAACAGGATTTTAAATTGCGGTCATCAAACGATTCACTGATAACCATGTCAACCACGCGTTCGGCCATCTTTCGGTACCCGGTTAGCTTACCTCCTGCTATGGAAATTAACCCGGAGGGCGATTGAAAGATTTCATCTTTCCGCGAAAGTTCTGAAGCAGATTTTCCTTCTTCATGGATCAAGGGCCGCAACCCTGCCCAACTTGATTCCACATCCGCAAGTTGAAGGTTAACCTCCGGGAAGGAATCGTTCACAGCCTCAATCAGGTACCGGGCATCTTCCACTGTTGTTTTTACCTCATCAATCGCCTGATGATAATCAGTATCCGTAGTGCCTATGTAAGTGGTTCTTCCTCTGGGTATGGCAAAAATCATTCTTCCATCGGGCACATCGAAATAAATAGCCTGGCGAACAGGAAATTTTTTACGATCAACCACAATATGAACACCTTTGGTGAGGTGCAGTTGTTTTCCCTTTTTCGATTTGTCCAGTACACGTAGTTCATCTACCCATGGACCGGCCGCATTTACAACGGTAGTGGCGCTGATGGCTATGGTTTGCTGCGTCAGCACATCTGCAGCTTTTACACCACACACCGCACCACCTTCGTAACTAAAATCGGTAGCCCGGATATAATTGCTCACGCAGGCGCCATGAGCAGCGGCCGTTTTCATAATTTCAAGTGTAAGCCGGCCATCATCGGTACGGTACTCGGCATATAAGCCGCCACCCTTAACATCATCCGGCTTCAACAAGGGCTCATGCTTAAGCGTTGCGGATCGAACCAGCATAATTCGTTGATCTTCCGGTTTAACACCGGCCAGCCAATCGTATAGTTTCAATCCGAAGGAAGTGAGCAGGCTTCCAAATCCCCTGCCCTCTTTTAAGGGAAGCAACATTTTTTCAGCTACTACCAGGTGTGGTGCAAGCTTATGCAGAATAGCCCGTTCACTACCGACCTCCTTTACTAACCCGAACTCGAGTTGTTTTAAATAGCGAAGTCCGCCATGAATAAGTTTGGTTGAACGTGAACTGGTGCCATAAGCAAAATCATTCTTTTCAATAAGGGCTGTTTTTAATCCGCGTGAAGCTGCATCCAGCGCTATGCCTGCCCCGGTAATACCGCCACCAATAATTAACAAGTCAAATTTTTCTTGCTGAAGGTGGAGAAGTGCTTGCTGACGATTAAACAAATTCATAACCACCTCAAACTACAAAGAAATTCAAGAGCATATTTAATCTCGGATCACAATTTTTTCCAGCATGAGCCAGTTAAATAACCTCATGAAATTCCAGTAACATGCATTATTTTTTACAGGTCAGACAAAACCATATTCCGGCAGAAAAGAACACATTACCCTTATAAAATTTTGGAATATCAGTCTTCTCTCCAACTAAATAATTTCCATCAATATCTTGTTCGTTTACACCATATATGTAATTCGATTGAGAGATTTTACCTAAAAATCCGATCTCACCCACCAACATCGGTCGTAAAGAATTAAACTCACCCCACTTCAGCACATGCGTTATTTGTATCATGGCTTTATACAGCAACAATCCCGAACGAGCAAAAGCATCGGAGTGATTATAAGGTAATGCCTGAAGAGAGGCGGGCGTGTTACCCCTGAAACGAATGATGGAATATCCAAATCCCAATCCACCCAAAGTTCTTATTTCAGTCCGAGGGTGTTGCAACCAGACATACCCTGAATGAAATAAAAAACTGAACGTGTAAGGCACTGATTGGGATAAACGAGGCAGATCAAATGCCGTACTGAACTGAAACGGAATACGACCTCGCTGATAGGTAATATCAAATCCAAATAATGTATTGGATGTAAAACCGGGTACGTCATCTACCCCTTCATTAATAGCCCAGATACGCAAGTCAGAAACATCGGAATAACTTCGTCCCATTTTCATACCCATCCACCAAGAACTTTCAGTCTGGGAACTTACTTGAAAAGCTGATGAAAGTAGGTAGATAATTAACAGGCATCTCATGTAAGTTGAAAAATTAACCAACAAGCACCTTACCCAGCATTACAAAAACAACAGACACATGAAAGATAAGCCATGCGCGTTGGTATGATGGTCTTTTACTCCACGATACCTCCTGTTTGAATGGATCAAAGATGAGCGCCAACCCAAGGTTACTCATGGAAGAACCAAGATCTTTACTAAAGACAAGAAAGTAAATCGACAGAGCCACAAACGAAAAATAAAGTACCCGGTTAAAGGGATCAGACCAGTCGCGCTGGGCCTTTTGGGGAGTTGACTGTGTGGTTGTCATAGGTTAATTTTTTAAGCATTGTTTACTTTTTGAATCATGTGTTGGTAGTAGTAAAAAGCTGACAGACACCAGCATTATGAGTCCTGAAACCAAAATTTCCAGGGCAGGCATTTCACCGGTATAGCCAACGTAGAGTGCCACCAGGAATGCAAAGCCAGCGAAAATACCCATAAGCGTTGCCAGTAAAGCGGTGCCTTTGTAAGAATTACTTTTAAGTCGCATAAACTTATTTTCTTAAATGAGTAACATGAGCAGAGACATTATTACACGATTAAAAAATTAAACATGATAACTTTTTACAGGGTATTTCGTCTATTCATAAGCTATGAAAAAAACAGCTTAGTATAGTTCGCATCGGCTAGCGTAGGGCAATATTCCATAGCCTGAAGTGTTTAAGCAATTGTCCGAATATTTATAGCAAGAAGTTATCTACTATAACTTCAGAAACGGCCTTCCAAGTATAGCTTGTAAAAATACTCCAGTGGTAGTGCCAACATAAAATACTCCTGCTATCAGGATAAAAATTGGCTTACGGAGTACAAAAAATCCCAATAGTGGTAAAACTTGTAACCCGTGCATGCCCATAAAGTGAGCAACTCTCAGGTCGCCATGCAGTGTACTCCAATTCACCACAAGTAAACCTGGGCCACCATCTAATCCTCCTACGGTATGCGCCATTCGGGCACCCATGGTCAAACCTTGCAAACTGAAAATCACAAAAACTATTAATCCCAGGCGTATTCCCCATACATAAGATGTTGGTAACAATGGAAATGACTGTGTAAAAAAAGGGAAGCTTACAACGGCTGTCCAAATGGAAATGGCTACGGCTGCACCAGCCATAACGCTCCACATCATGGCCAATGATGGTGTGGTCACATTAAAGTGTGATGCTAATCCCCGGGCTGCTTGCATAGTGATGTATAAATTTTCAATACCTAACAAGGCAACCATGCCCCAAGAATACCAGTTTATGCTTGGGGAATTTCCCAGGTAATGAAGATACCAACCCATAGACCACACAAAAATTGCAGACGATAGAAAAAATTTAAAGGGCTTAAACCAAGCACTTGTTCCTAACACTTGCATCATTGATGTCTTAGTCAGCACCAGGCAGCACACAGCAGCAAACAGACAGATCAAACCAAAATAGAAGAGCACTTCAGTGCGCTCTTTTAACGAGAATAAAAATTCTTTCATACCCTTACACGATTTCTATAATACGTTGATGGGCCGTCATACCCCCCATCACCTTTTGCATAATCAAAACCTTGGCCCACCGTGGTACAGTACGCAGTGAACCCACTAAAAATTTGGTTAAAAAACCGGGCAGTATGGTTGATTGCCTGCCCAGGGCTTTGAGTATTGGTATGGCAATTTGATCGGGCCTCATGGCCATATTCATTTTTAAGTTCGCGCGCATTTCAAAGCCACTAGATACAGGACCGGGGGCAGCGGTCAATACATCCACCCCATAGGGCTTAAGTTCAACCGCTAAAGCCTCACCAAGTGATTGTACATACGCTTTGGTAGCAGCATAATGAGCAGCATAGGGCACTCCCTGAAAACCAACCATGGAACTGAGTAAGATGATCCCACCCCTGTTTTGCCTCGTAAATTGATTGCCAAAATAATGAACCAACACCATCAACGCTTCGCAATTAACACGCAGCATGTTTACCTCATCGGCTACGTTACCCTGATGAAATAGACCTGAGGTACCAAAACCGGCCGATGCAATTACTAATCCAATTGGTTTTTTTCTGGCTGCCTGAAGCAACTCCTGTACACCGTCATCAGTCGCTAAGTCTGCGGATACAATATCCGTTTGTACAGCAAACCGTTCCTTTAAATCTTGCGAAATCCGTAGCAGCGCTAATGCCCTTCGTCCATGGAGCAAGACATTCAGGCCGGCTTCAGCTAAGCGTGTGGCCAGTTCAAGACCAATACCGGAGGATGCCCCGGTTATCAATGCCCACGGTCCATAGGATGTCTTTAAGCGCAGTTTTTCTTCGGATGATAATTTCATTGTCTTTTTTACGACAAAGCAACGCAAGTACTACCACTGCGAACGATAACAAATGTTTATGATTTCAGAATATCTGATTTTTTTAACCGGCTTAAATGAACCGGTGTAATGCCCAGATAAGAAGCGATCATATGTTGAGGAACACGGTTATGAATGTTTGGAAACACTTCATTGATGGAATCATAGCGCTCCTTGGGGGTACGGGCATAGAGGTTTTTTATCCTGTTATCCTGGTAAATGAAATAATACTCAGCAATCAGGCGCCCCAGCCGGTCACCCTCCTTCATGTTAATATAGCCCCACTCAATGGCTTTGCGGGGCATAACAACTACCTCAGTGTCTTCCAAGGCCTGTAGTGCATAAAGGGCGGATTGCTTTTGAATGAAACTGGAATAATCACTAATGAATTGGTTTTCAAGTGCAAAGTGGATGGTGTGTTCATTGCCTTCGTTATCTGTTACCGTAACCCTGATTATTCCGCGATTAACAAAAAATACTGCTTGGGGTATTTCTCCCGGGTAACTTAATATTTCATTGCGTTTGAAATGCATTACCTGACATTCAGAAAGCAACTTGTTCAATTCATTTTCCGCTACAGAAACCATACTGCGAATAGCCGACTTGATTTTTTCCATATTGGGTCAAACATTTAACCCCCGAAATTGTTATTTCTCAGAACGCTGCCAAAGATGAAAACCACAACCCTTCTCATTTTCTTAGTGTTATCTGCTCTGGTAGCCTTCGGCCAGTCAGGCGAAAAACCAAAAAGTGATTCGGTACACCGGGCTGATTCAATTGCTCGTTGGAAAGCAGACTCCACCCGCATCGCCAATTCCTCCCCGATGCGGATGAATTCCAAACAAAACTCCCATAAAGTAGAAACCGGATCGATACCCGCAGATAAGAAAGTAAAGTCTGACTATGTGTATGACAAAGATGGGCGGGTTTACGGAGGCAATACTACACTTCAGTTAAACAAATCGAAGAAGAAAAAGGATTAGAAGCCAGGTTTCGACAAACACAATTGACAGTCAGGTTTTTTTGAGATAGTTCCTAACTAACACAGGTTGAATTATAAAGAAGTTAAAAAAGCATTTGATAAACCCACGCACCCAACAAACCACCGATAACCGGTCCCACTACTGGTATCCATGCATAGCTCCAATCAGAAGAACCTTTACCATTAATGGGCAACAGGAAATGCGCCAGACGCGGACCAAGATCACGTGCCGGATTAATGGCAAAGCCGGTCGTTCCGCCCAACGATAGACCAATCGCAATAATCAGTAAACCAACCACCAGCGGATTTAACCCTTCGGTGAATTTGTTTGCACCGATGGTGAGTAAACCCAAAATCAGTACGGCCGTTCCAATAATTTCGCTGATCAGGTTGCTAAAGGTTGAACGAATGGCAGGACTTGTAGAAAAAATGGCGAGCTTTCCGGCAGGGTCATCAGTAGCCGACCAATGCGGCAGGTAATGCACCCAAACCAGTATGGCACCTGTAAATGCGCCCGCCAGTTGGGCTAGACAATATCCGGGAACAAGATCCCAGGAGAAACTTCCTGAATATGCGAGCGCCAGGGTTACTGCGGGATTGATGTGCGCCCCACTGATCTGACCCACCGCATAAATGGCCAGTGTAACGGCAAGCCCCCAACCAATGACGACCGTAAGCCAACCGGCATTTTCCGATTTGGTGCGTTTCAACACAACAGCGGCAACCACACCATCGCCTAATAAAATTAGCGTAAGTGTGCCTAAAAATTCTGCGAGATAAGGAGACATAGCAGTTAAAATTTAATCAATTTGTTTTCCGAAAAGATTAAACTTAGCATAAATTCGGAAGTAAAGCGTGTAAAATCAGACTATTAAAAACCTACTTGCGGGTTAAAAACCTTATCCTATTTTTGCCACCTGCTTTAGAAGAGACATGGAACAAGAAACGCTGGTCCGCTATACCGACCTGATTGCTGAGGAATTAAAACAACCCGTAAAAAATGTACGTGCTGCAGCCGAATTACTGGCCGAAGGCGCTACCATCCCCTTCATTTCACGCTACCGCAAAGAAATGACCGGCAGTATGGACGAGGTGAATATTGCCACCGTTCGTGATCGGTTGGAACAGTTGCAAGAACTGGACAAGCGAAGGGAAGCTGTAATTACTTCCATTGAGAAGCAAGGTTTTCTTACTCCTGAATTACTGGCCCTGTTGGCCAAAGCAAAAACGCTCGCAGAAGTAGAGGATATTTATCTGCCTTTCAGACCTAAGCGTAAAACACGCGCCAGTGTAGCCAAAGAGAAAGGCCTTGAACCATTGGCGTTAAAAATATTCGAACAGGAAAGGTTTGACCTGGAAGCTTTCGCGAAATCCTTTATCGATAACGGTAAAGGCGTTGCCGATATGCAAGAGGCACTCGATGGTGCCCGTGATATTATCGCTGAATGGGTAAGTGAAAATGCAGAAGCCCGCAAAAAGTTACGCGATCTTTTCTGGTGTGAAGGAACCATTGCCTCAAAGGTTATGAAAGGTAAAGAAGTTGATGGGCAGAAGTTCAAAGACTATTTTGAATGGTCGGAGCCGATTGCAAAAACACCTTCTCACCGATTGCTCGCTTTACGCAGAGGCGAAAAAGAAGGCGTGCTCGCATTGGATATACTGCCTGAAGAAGAATCGGCTATCAGCTTATTGGAACGTCAGTTTGTAAAAAGTGAAAATGTTGCCGGTGAACAGGTAAAGCTGGCCATTAAAGATTCCTATAAACGATTACTTCGACCCACTCTTGAAACAGAAATCAGGATGGAATCAAAAATGAAGGCCGATGAAGAGGCCATAAAAGTTTTTGCTTCGAACCTTAAAGAATTATTATTAACCGCTCCTCTCGGACAGAAAAATGTATTGGCCCTTGATCCGGGTTTTCGGAGTGGCTGCAAAGTAGTTTGTCTGGATAGGCAAGGCAAGCTCATTCATCACGATGTGATCTATCCTCATGAGCCACAACGTGAAGCAACTAAATCGGCCATGCTGATTAAAAATCTGTGTGAAAAGTATGCTATTGAAGCCATTGCCATAGGCAACGGAACGGCAAGCCGCGAAACAGAAACTTTTGTGAAGAAAATTGGCTTGCCGCATAACATCATTGTTATGATGGTGAATGAAAGCGGTGCTTCAGTGTACTCCGCTTCCGATGTTGCCCGCGAAGAATTTCCGGACAAAGATGTAACGGTGCGCGGAGCCGTCTCCATTGGAAGACGTTTGGTTGACCCGCTGGCTGAGTTGGTGAAGATTGATGCCAAGTCGATTGGTGTGGGGCAATACCAGCATGATGTAGATCAAACTAAACTCAAGCAAGGCCTGGATGATGTGGTGATCAGTTGTGTGAACTCCGTGGGAGTTGAGGTAAATACTGCAAGCAAAGAACTACTCTCCTATGTTTCCGGATTAACCCCCGCCCTGGCGCGTAACATTGTTGAATACCGCAATCAAAACGGGCCATTCAAAAGTCGTGAAGAGTTGACGAAGGTAACACGCTTTGGAGAGAAGGTATTTGAACAGGCGGCAGGTTTTCTGCGCATACGCGAAGCTGAAAATCCGTTAGATGCCAGTGCCGTGCACCCTGAGAGCTATCCGATCGTGAACCAGATGGCAAAAGACCTGAACTGTACCGTAAAAGATTTGATGAGCAGCGTAGAGTTGCGCAGAAAGCTTGATCTGAAAAATTACATCACTGAAAAAACAGGTTTACCCACCCTTACCGACATTGTTACCGAACTGGAAAAACCCGGACGCGACCCACGCAAGGTTTTTGAAGTATTCAGTTTTACGGAAGGTGTAAACACTATTGATGATTTAAAACTGGGGATGAAACTACCTGGTATTGTGACCAACGTAACCAACTTTGGCGCGTTTGTGGATATTGGCGTTCACCAGGATGGTTTGGTGCACATCAGCCATTTGGGTGATAAATTTATTAAAGATCCTAAAGAGGTGGTTACCGTGCAACAGAAGGTAAACGTAACGGTTGTGGAAGTTGATGTTGCCCGCAAACGCATTGGATTATCTATGAAGAGTGATCCGTTTGCTGAAATTCCCCAACAACCTGCTCCTCATAAAAAGATGAGCGCACCTAAACCTGGAACCTCAAAACCTAAAGGAAAACCACAATCAAAACCCCAGCCCAAGCCCAAACAACCCGAGTTGAGCATGGAAGAAAAACTGGCGTTGCTGAAGGAGAAATTTAAAAGGTAACAAAAATCAACGTCATTGCGAACAGAAGCAAAGGGATGAGCAATGGAGTGAAGCAATCCCTTAGTTACAAGTTTAGCCCCTAATTATGTAGTTTGGGATTGCTTCGTCACATAAAATGGTTTGTATGGTTGACAGCATTTTAGTTTGCGTTCCTCGCAATGACGGTAAAAAAAACTGGCGTTGTTAAAAGAGAAGTTAAAAGGTAATAAAAATCAACGTCATTGCGAACAGAAGCAAAGGGATGAGCAATGGAGTGAAGCAATCCCTTAGTTACAAGTTTAGCCCCTAATTATGTAGTTTGGGATTGCTTCGTCACATAAAATGGTTTGTATGGTTGACAGCATTTTAGTTTGCGTTCCTCGCAATGACGGCCAAAGAAAAACTGGCGTTGCTGAAGGAAAAGTTTAAGCGGTAGTACTGAAAAGCTACGTTAATCAATCTAAATTAGATGGATAAATTCTACCTACGCACGCTTTGCCCGAATATATTTAGGATTTTTATTGAGGTTGAATTATCTATTAGATTATGGAACATAGAAACTTAGTATTGAGATTAATCAAGTTCGCCTTGTCAAAGGATTCTTTCACAAAAAGGGAAATGTTTGAACTCCTCAAATTAGAAACAGAAGACAGAGCCTATATTGAAAAATACTTACTATGCTCGGATCACAGGAATGTTTTGCCTAATCATATTTTTGCTGAAATTGATCGGCTTAACATTAAGGATCACATGGATTATAGATTTAAAATATTACCAACAGCAATCTTTCAATACATTGATTACCTTGAAATTGTAGAGGCAAGAAAAGCGGCAACGACTGCTCGTACTTTATCATGGTTAGCCATTGGTGTGTCGGTTATTTTGACATTTTTACAAATATTTTATAACTAGTAATTTCCATTCTCCTGACCTACTAACATCAAGAGGTCTTTTAGTTTAATCAACCCTTTTTCCTATTGCCTATTACTAAACACCTAAAAACATATTAATTCCAAAAACATCAAAGTTCCAACTCAATCGTCTCGCCCACACCAAATGCCTGACCCCCTTGTGAATCATCAGGCTTGTCGCTTTTCTTTTGTCGTGACTTTTTAACCTGATCATCACCCTTGTCAACTGCCAACTGCCTACTGCCTACTTCTTTTTCTTCTTGCTGACTTTGGCTTTCCCCGAAGAGGCTTGCCTGCTCGACTTTTTGCTTTGTTTTTTTGCTTTGGTTGCTGTCGACTTTGTTTTGCTTTTTGGGCTCTTCGAAGAGGCTGGCTTGCTCGTTGGGATCCCCTTCTTTTTTTTTTTGCGACTCGCCACCCTTTCCGGTTTCGGTCGCCTCAATGTCGTCAGCTTCGTCAGGAGATTGCTCTTCCGGCTCGTCTGGTAAATGCACCTTCGCAACCTTGTATTGGCTGAGTCGGTTACCCAGGGCTTTCCAGCCCTTCACATCTACTACATCCTCCAGGTTAACGACCTCACTCACCTTACTTTTGCCCTTTCCTTTAATTAACTCAAGTTCAATTTCAGTTGTTTCGCTTGTTGTAACCAATACTAGGCGTGAGCCTATGGCTTCAGAGATAAACCCGAATTCTTTGTCGGCTGTGGTGGTTTCTACCTTAAAACGCTTCACCATGTGCTGCTTCGACTCCCCATCCACGTACACCGCAGAGATCACTTTTTTCGGATTAAACTTCTCCACCACCAGGGTCTTTTCGGGATCGAATCGGGTGGTTAAATCATAACCAGTTATCCGATACGAACCGTTACGCATAAACGTGATGAGTTGATCATCGCCATCAAACTTGCCGAGGTATTTACCCCTGCTGTCCTTGTTCAAACGACCGGCATCGGCATCATACCATAAGTTTAATTTGCTTAAGGTTGAGGTGCCTGCTTGCAGAAAGTCAACCCGCCTTAACGGGTACTTGGTCAATATATTACCACGCGCCCCGCGACCTTTCACTTCCAGGTCAGCAAAATCAAATTCAAAAACTTTTTTACGTGCTGTACTCGACTGCGATAACTTTACTTCAACAATTTCGGCTTCACCATTTGGGTTACCACTTACGTAGTAAATGCGTGAGTTCGGATGACCTTGTGTAAGATCATATTCTTTATCGCGAATGACACCGGGCATTGTAAAACGTTTCACAAAACCTTTACCGGATTTTCCATCGGAGTAGATGAGGTTGTACACCATACGGTCATCACCCTTTTTCCAAACGCCTATGTACAGAATATCCTTACCCATAAAGACGCGCTCGGCTATACGACTGATCAACGCCTTACCATCTTTACGAATAACGATGATGTCATCAAGCTCGGAGCAATCGCAGATGTATTCATCACGTTTCAGTCCGTACCCAACAAAACCATCGGTGCGGTTTACATAAAGCTTTTGGTTGATGGCTATTACTTCCGTTGCGGTAACAGATTGGAAGCTCTTGATCTCGGTTTTGCGCTCACGTCCCTTGCCATATTTATCCAGCAGATTCTGATAGTAGGAAATCGCGTAGTCGGTAAGGTGTTTCAGGTGGTGCTCTGTTTCCTTCAACTGCTTTTCAAGATCCTTAAGAAGTTCATCGGCCTTGAACGAGTCGAACTTGGAAATGCGTTTGATCTTGATTTCCGTAAGCCGAACAATATCATCGGTGGTAATTTCCCTGTAAAACTTCTTTTTATGAGGTTTTAGTCCCCTATCGATGGTTTTGATGACTTCTTCCCAGCTTTCGCATTCCTCAATATCGCGGTAGATGCGGTTTTCAATGAAAATCTTCTCCAAAGACGAAAACAGGATTTTCTCCTTTAATTCCGCCTTTTCAATCTCCAGTTCCTGCTTAAGCAGCTTAACCGTTTGCTGGGTGTTATACTTCAGGATATCATTTACCGTCATGAATTGCGGCTTGTCTTCCACAATCACACAGGCATTGGGTGAAATGCTGATTTCGCAATCTGTAAAGGCATAAAGGGCATCCATGGCCACTTCCGGAGATTGACCAGGCTGCAGGTGGATCTGTATCTCAACTTCCTTGGCAGTATTATCCACCACCTGTTTTACTTTAATCTGTCCCTTTTCACTGGCTTTCACAATGGATTCCATCAAAGAAGTAGTAGTGGTAGAGAAGGGTATCTCCCTGATAGTTAGCGTCTTTTTATCAACTATATCAATTTTTGCTCTGACCTTGATTTTGCCTCCCCTTAACCCTTGGTTGTACTCAGAAAAATCAGCAATACCCCCGGTAGGAAAATCGGGATAGACCTTTGGGTTCTTGCCCTTTAGCACATCGATAGAGGCCTTAATCAGTTCACAGAAGTTATGGGGTAAGATCTTTGTAGAAAGCCCCACAGCAATACCTTCAACACCATTGGCCAGCAGCAGTGGAAATTTGACTGGAAGCGTTACCGGCTCCTTTTTACGGCCATCATACGAAAGCTGCCATTCGGTTGTCTGGGCGTTGTACACGACATCCAACGCGAATTTGGAAAGGCGGGCTTCTATGTATCGGGGAGCAGCGGCACTATCGCCCGTTCGCACATCGCCCCAGTTACCCTGGGTTTCGATTAGAATGTCTTTCTGACCGATGTTTACTATAGCCTCTCCTATTGCTGCATCACCATGCGGATGGTATTGCATGGTATTACCGATCACATTAGCCACCTTATTAAAGCGGCCGTCATCCATCTCCTTAAGAGAGTGCATAATCCTGCGTTGTACCGGCTTGAGGCCATCTTCGATGCGTGGCACGGCACGTTCCAGGATTACATAGGAAGCATAATCGAGAAACCAATTCTCGTACAGGCCGTCTACACCTACAACAGAGTGTGCGCCATCGTCCCCTTTATTTTCAGCTTTTGACTTTTTTGGTCTAACAGGTGCTGACTTTTTCTTACTCATAGATTAAAAAATTCGCTACTCAGCTTCAACAACTTCTTTTTCTTCAATACTTGCTTCAACCTTATCCAATTCAATCCGAAGGTTATCAATAATAAACTCCTGGCGATCGGGGGTATTCTTACCCATATAGAATTCCAGAATATCCTTCAAATGACTGTCTTTATGCAGCAATACCGGCTGCAGCCTGATGTTATCGCCAATAAACTTCCCGAATTCCTCGGGTGAAATTTCACCCAACCCCTTAAAGCGGGTGATCTCCGGCTTACTGCCCAGTTTGCTTACGGCATTTTGTTTTTCTTCTTCGCTGTAGCAATAAATGGTTTCCTTCTTATTCCGTACCCGGAAAAGTGGAGTTTCAAGGATGAACACATGTCCGGCCTTCACCAGATCAGGGAAGAACTGCAGGAAGAAGGTCATCAGCAACAAGCGAATGTGCATACCGTCAACATCGGCATCAGTAGCAATAATCACCTTATTATAACGAAGTGTATCCAGCCCATCTTCAATATTAAGCGCATGTTGCAACAGGTTAAATTCTTCGTTTTCGTAAACCACTTTTTTGGTTAAGCCAAAGCAGTTTAACGGCTTGCCTCTCAGTGAGAAAACAGCTTGTGTCTCTACATTTCTTGACTTGGTTATGGATCCGCTGGCTGAATCTCCTTCTGTGATGAATACCATCGACCCGAACCCGCGTTCATCTTTTTCATCAAAATGAAAACGGCAATCGCGAAGCTTTTTATTGTGAAGGTTGGCCTTTTTGGCTCGTTCATTCGCCAGTTTCTTTATACCAGCAATCTCCTTACGCTCACGTTCCGATTGCATAATGCGCTTGAGCATAGCATCGGCTACTGATGGGTTTTTATGCAGGTAAATTTCAATCTCCTTGGCTACAAAGTCGCCCACATACGATCGCACGGTTTGCCCATCGGGGGCCATGTTAAGCGATCCAAGCTTTGTTTTTGTCTGCGATTCAAAAACAGGTTCCTGCACCCGTACGGCAATAGCCGCAATGATACTGGAGCGGATATCGGAAGCATCAAAATCCTTTTTATAAAATTCACGCACGCCTTTGATCAGACCTTCGCGAAACGCGGCCAAATGGGTACCTCCCTGTGTTGTATTCTGACCATTTACAAAAGAATAATACTCTTCTCCGTATTGATTACCATGTGAGAAGGCAAACTCAATATCGTTACCGGTAATGTGTACGATAGGATAGCGTAATTCCTCCGGCTCGGTTTTCTGCCTCAGCAGATCAAGCAAACCATCTTTGGAATAAAACTTTTTGCCGTTATAGTTAATGGTAAGGCCCGCATTCAGGAAAGCATAGTTCCACATCAGATCCTCAAGGTACTCGGGAATGAAGTGGTAGTTCTTGAACATGGTATTATCAGGCTCAAATTCAACCAGCGTACCATTACGTTCACTGGTTTTGCTGGCCCGCGGGTCGTTGGTCAGTACACCCTTCTTGAATTCAGCCAGTTTACTTTGGCCATCGCGAAAGGCCTGAACTTTAAAGTAGCTGGACAAAGCGTTGACCGCCTTTGTACCAACACCATTCAATCCTACCGATTTCTGGAAGGCACCCGAATCGTATTTTGCACCGGTGTTGATCTTGGAAACCACATCCACCACCTTACCTAGGGGTATTCCCCGTCCATAATCACGTACGGTTACACCTTTATCAGTGATTTTGATGTCGATGGTCTTTCCATGCCCCATCATGTGCTCATCGATGGAGTTATCCATCACCTCTTTTACCAGCACATAAATGCCATCGTCTTTGGAAGAACCATCCCCCAGTTTACCAATGTACATACCCGGACGAAGCCGGATGTGTTCCCGCCAGTCAAGCGACTTTATACTGTCTTCGGTGTAATCAAAAATGGAAGATGCTTTTTCAGGTTTTGAAGCTTTAGCCATAAAAATTTTAAAACAACCAGTTTAAAAAATGAGGTTATCTGCCAATAAAGTGAATTTTAACATCACTACAAGTGATTTGTAAAATTGTTGAACTACAAAAATTTATAAACTGAAAGGATATAAATCGCTGATAAACAAGTCATAGAGAATTGAGTCTGAAACTTAAATATCAGGATGAGAATTTTCTGTACAGCACAATTAGCGGCCAACTGGTTATCCATACCCCGATAAGGCCTAAGCCAAAATAAAGCACAACCCCTACCCTGCCGAAATCAAATTTCTCGGTGCTGTTGTAAAGCCCGATGAAGCTAAAACCAATAATCAAAAATATGTTAATGGTTATGATCAGCCCGGTAAACCAGGTTCGAAAGGCCTCATCTGAAAGGGAAGATTTTCCGAAAACAAACGCCATGGTATTCACGATACCAACAATTGCCAGCCAGGCGTAAAACAACACATCCCGGTCGATAGCATAGGAAGAAACTTCCAGTTCCCGAATTACCACCTGCTCCGGCAAACCCGCATATATCCACATTAAATTGGCAACCACCGCCAAAAACGATATGAACCAAACCCCTCTGAAAACTTTTAAAATCATGTTTGTAAATTAGCCCCGCAAATAAACAACAAAACACCTTGAACGTAAACCCGATTGTACTTTCCATTCCGATCTTTTTTATCTTGATTGGTGTAGAGTTACTGGTGGAACGCTTTACCCACCAGAAACTATACCGTTTGCCTGATGCCATCGCTAACCTTAGTTGCGGTATAACCAGTCAGCTTTCAGGATTGTTCCTCCGAATTTTTGCCATTGGTATTTACCAGTTTTTATTCGAGCACTTCGCATTCTTCACACTCGACCGTACGTGGTTTTATTGGCTGATGCTTTTTCTGCTTGCCGACCTGGCTTACTACTGGGCACACAGGATGAGCCATGAGATTAACCTGTTTTGGGGCGGACATGTGGTGCATCATCAAAGTGAAGAGTACAATCTTTCAGTTGCCCTGCGCCAGAGTTCGTTGCAAGTAGTATGGACGTTTGCTTTTAGCTTGCCCCTGGCTTTTATAGGCTTCAGAACCCTCGACTTTGCTTTGATGTCTGCTTTTATAACGCTCTATCAATTCTGGATTCATACAGAAGCCATCAATAAAATGGGGTGGTTTGAGTACATTTTCAACACGCCCTCCCATCACCGGGTGCACCACGGACGTAATCCGAAGTATATCGATAAGAACCATGCAGGCACGTTAATTATCTGGGATAAGATGTTCGGTACGTTCCAGGAGGAAGAGGAACGACCCACCTATGGTATTACCAAGCCTATTAACAGCTGGAACCCGGTATGGGCAAATGTTAGTCATTATGCCGATATGGCAAATGACCTGAAACGCATACCAAAATGGAGTGACAGGATTAAGTTTCTTTTCATGAAGCCCGGCTGGCTTCCTGATTACCTCGGTGGTTATCGCACAGTACCTGAAGTGGACAAGGCAACCTACCATAAGTATGATACCCCTGCTCCTATGGCCATGAATTATTATGTGCTTTTTCAATATACCTTATGTTTACTGGGTACCGCGTTGTTTTTATTCAATGCTTCAAAATTTACGTTACTTGAAAAAGCTGGCATTACTGTTTTGATTTCGCTGGTGGTGGTGAATTGTGGTGTGCTGTTTGAAAACAAACGATGGGTGGTGTGGTCAGAGTGGATTAGAATTGTTACCTATCCTGCAGTGCTGGTAGCATTAACCTATTACCTAAGTTTACCCACTTGGTGTTACCCCCTTGCCGGTATTTATTTTTTAATTTCATTCGTGTGGTTTTACACGCTAACCAAAAGGCATGCAACGGTACAACTGGCTTAATCTCATTCTTATTCTGTTGCTCATGGGTTCCTGTGGAAAGCCACTACCCACACTGGAAAATGTTAATCTGCAGACCTGGAAGGAAGATTTGAATGGCTGCAAAGGCAAGCGACTGGAGATGCAGCAATCTGTAGCCGAGCAAAAAGATAAACTACTTGCCTTGGATGAAAAACAACTGATTAAATTACTAGGCCGGCCCGATCAGAACGAATTGTACAAACGCAATCAGAAATTCTATACTTATTTTCTCTCCCCGGCACCATCGTGTAATTCGTCATCATCGGGGTCGATTAAGCTTATTGTGCGCTTTAACGCGATGGGATTAGCTAATGAGGTGACCGTTAACTGATTTAGGCTTTCAGATTGACCTGAAATTTTGTAACTTCATTCCCATCAAACAGAAAAACCATGCAGTTTCACCCGAATGAAATGTTTCTGCTTTACAATCCACAGTCGAGCGATGGCAAGAAAACAAAAGCTATGGCCCTGGATATATGCAGTAACATTAATGAAGTTGACTCACTGAATGAAAAATTTGGGCCAACGTACTGGAAAGAAGTCATTACCATGCTCGGTGTGGAGCCTATGGCATTACTTGATCAATCACATCCTGACTTCAAATCAAAAGTTGGTAATCAAACCTATACGATGACGGGCTGGCTGGATGTTATCATGCACAACCCGCAACTCATTAAAAATCCGATTGCCATCTTTAATGGTAAAGCCATCATTTGTCACCAACCCGCGGATATTTTGAAACTCGGAACTCCTAAAAGTGCCAGCAAGGTACTTCCTCATCTCAAACGGGAAGAGTAATAATCAACTCATTAAAGCATTATGCGGAAGGCTCTGTCTCCGGGCTTTTGCTTTGTCGATGTTTCTTCGAAGCACATTCACCAATTCATCTTTTGATTTATAATTCAATGGATAGATTAGTGAAGTCTTGAAATAAAGCTCCTTACCGAGTTGCTCAGGGTGATACAAGTTTACTTTATACACACCACCAAGCGATTCAATTTCTACGGATTCAATATTTTCTAACGGGATAATATAATCCTGTTGCTTTTGATACACATACAGGAATTCCGGATCGAAAGAAACCTGCTGAAACTTTTCAATAATCTGAACACCTCTATAAAACATCCATCCATAAACAGTAGTCTGAATAACAGCGAATCCCCATCCCACTCTGATCGATAAAATAGCAATGCAGCTAAAGGCAACAATGTAAAGGATGTATAAATACCATCGGTATGGCCCCAAAAAACGTGAGGATAAACGAACGGTTTTTTGTTTTTCAGCCATGGTGTAAAGTATATCTTTGCGCCACAAATTACGAATTGATATGAAACAGATAGCAGTAATTGGTTCCGGTACTATGGGCAACGGTATAGCGCATGTCTTCGCGCAATACGGTTATTCGGTTAACCTGGTTGACATCTCAGCAGATGCATTGAAAAAGGCATTGAGCACCATTGAAAAAAACCTTGAGCGTCAGGTAAGCAAACAAGCCATTACTGAGGACACGCGCAAGCAGGCGCTGGCAAACATCAGCACCCACACCGACTTAAAAACTGGCGTATCCCAAGCCGATTTATTGGTAGAAGCTGCGACTGAAAATGTTGATCTGAAACTTAAAATCTTTAAAGACCTGGATGCTTTCACAAAACCAGAAGCTATTTTGGCTTCCAATACCTCATCCATTTCCATTACCAAAATAGCTTCCGTTACCAACCGGCCCGACAAGGTAATCGGTATGCACTTTATGAACCCCGTGCCGGTAATGAAATTGGTTGAGGTTATAAGAGGTTACAACACCAGCGATGAGGTGACGAGCACTATTATGAGTCTATCCAAAATGCTGGAGAAAGTTCCGGTGGAGGTGAACGACTATCCGGGCTTTATAGCCAATCGCATCTTAATGCCTATGATCAATGAAGCTATCTATTCACTTTACGAAGGGGTGGCCGGAGTAAGTGAAATTGATACCGTTATGAAATTAGGTATGGCCCACCCTATGGGACCATTACAGTTAGCAGATTTTATCGGGCTGGATGTTTGCCTCGCTATCCTTAAAGTACTGCACGATGGATTCGGTAATCCTAAATACGCACCATGCCCGCTATTGGTAAACATGGTACAGGCCGGTCACAAAGGCGTGAAATCCGGAAGTGGATTTTATAAATACACTCCCGGGAGTAAAGATCTTGTTGTAGCTGATCAGTTTAAGTAGTTGTGAGTTGGTAGTTGTTCGCTTAAACTAAAATCAAACTACCAAAGCTTTCAACCAACAACCGTTAACTACCAACCATTAACTATTTTTTCAGCAAATCCCTGATCTCGGTCAACAATTGCACATCCGCGGGTGGAGGTGCCGGAGCGGCAGGGGCAGCTTCTTCTTTTTTCTTGGCGGCATTGATTCCTTTAACGATCAGGAATAAAACGAAGGCAATAATGACAAAATTTAAAACGCCTGCCAGAAAATTACCATACTTCACGGTTCCCCACAAAGTTAGTTCACTTAGTTCGGTAAGCTGCGCAGCTTCAAGGGCAGGCTTAAGCAGTAAAGGTGTTATTACATCGTCAATCAAAGAGCTGACGATTTTACCAAAAGCGCCACCGATAATTACACCAATGGCCAAGTCGATAACGTTGCCACGCATGGCAAATTTTTTGAATTCCTGTAACATAGATTTAGAAGGTTAATTGTCCAAACATAGTCAGTAAAGCGGAAAAATATTACTGATTTGGCTTTAATTTGATTTCCTGTTTGCGCATGGGCATTTGATCAATGACTGCAAAAAGCTGGGCCGACTTCACCGGCTCTCTGCTTCTGAATTTCTCCCCGCCATCCTTACCGACCAAAACCACCATAAACTGATCTGTTTTTGCCTGGTATCTTTTGTAAAGAGTATCCGGGGTTTTTACCGTATCCGCTATAATGATTTTTATATCACGCTCTTCACATCCGTCCCCGTCAAGACTAAGAAAATGGAGCTGTTGGTTAATTGCTTGCTGCTGTGAACCAAAAAGATACAACAGTCGCTTGTTATCCTGGATGGTTTGCGCAGATAGGTTAACAACTGAAAATAATAGTATAGGAAGTAAACAGAGTTTTGCCATGAAGGCAAAACAAACTCAATCCTTAAAAGTTATTTGATCCTGTTAAGTGGATTACGAACCCCTGAATAAGAAGTGAGTTCTACACCAGCGCTGCCGATAAACATATTGGCACTTATCTTTATCGGAATTTTATTTTTGTCATCCGAAAACCAGGCCGTAATCGAATTTTCACCACTGAAAAGTTTGTTGTCGGGCATAATGGGCTTCAGCACTATCGCATTGAACTTGCCGGCCTTTGTCCGCACTGTTTCCTTTCCTAAGTAGAGGATTTTTAGCTCATATAGTGTATCCTCAAAGAATCCTTTCACCACAATAGTATCGCTCACTTTTATCTTACTGAAGTCTTGCGTTCGCATATACATGAACCCGGCTATTAGATCGCGTACCAGGGGGGGAGCATCATAATGATGAGGTTCTTTGTATTGCCCGGTCTTTTGGTTAAGCACTTTTGCTTCGATTTTACCGTTAACATGGTCGTAGCTTACAACTTCATCCTTTTTGTACTTCCCTTCCCGAATTTTTCTATACGACAAGTGTGGTACCAGGGCAACGGTGTCAATATAGGCACCCCATTGGTCGTTAACATCGGCTACCCAATCAACCATGCCGGTTGTACGACCATAAACATCTACCTTAAAACAATCACGATTATTCATTTTATGATAGTTCTGATGAATAACGGTGGAGCCTTTGCCAATGTTGAAAATGCCGTAGCTCATTTTATATTCCAGTACTTCACCTTTGGTAAAGCTATTGTTGCGTACCGGAGGATAGATCTCATTCTGCCCGGAGGTGAAAGCCGAGAGGATAATAACCAACAAAAGGCTTGTGATCAGGGTACGCATACTGCAAAAATTACACAAAGTTATTAAACTGTTGTTTCCTGAACATTACCTGTCAAACCCAATGCCAAAAGACTGTTTTTTATATCAAGACCTAAACTGAAACGCTGTTTTCGCGCAAAGCGTCATTTAGTGAGGTCTTTTTATCAGTACTTTCTTTTCGTTTCCCGATGATCAGGGCGCAACCAACAGAAAACTCCCCTGCTGGAAACTTCTTGTTATACGATCCCGGGATAACCACAGAACGTTCAGGCACATAACCCTTATACTCTACAGGTGAATTTCCGGTTACATCAATAATTTTAGAACTGGCCGTTAACACCACATTGGCACCCAAAACAGCTTCCCTTCCTACGCGCACGCCTTCCACTACAATACACCGCGAACCGATGAAGGCATTGTCTTCAATAATTACAGGTGCAGCCTGAACCGGTTCAAGCACTCCACCAATACCTACACCACCGCTTAAGTGAACATTCTTCCCAATCTGCGCACAACTGCCCACCGTAGCCCACGTGTCTACCATAGTACCTTCTTCTACATAGGCACCTATATTGACATACGATGGCATCATAATTACACCTTTGGAGATATATGACCCATAACGCGCAATCGCATGGGGTACCACCCGAACGCCTAATTCCTTATAATTTCTTTTCAGGGCTATTTTATCATGAAATTCAAACGGGCCAACTTCTATTGTTTCCATTTGCTGAATGGGAAAATATAGTATCACGGCTTTTTTTATCCATTCGTTAACCTGCCAGTTATCACCCTTCGGTTCCGCTACCCGCAACTCACCTTTGTCAAGTTTTTCAACAACACTTCGTATGGCGGCCTGATGATCGGGGTTTTGCAAAAGGCTTCTGTCGTCCCATATCTTTTCAATAATCTGATTTAATTCCATCTTTAGCGTAAAATTTGTTCCAGTAGATTTGTCGCAAGTAAGCAAAATATCAAGAATTGTTATTGCCTCGGTGCTAAAACCGGTGGATGAAACCCGGATGTTCGAAAAACTGGGAACTTCTTTATCAGAAAAAAGTAACTATGAAATTCATGTAGTTGGATTTCCATCAGGCGTAACACAACCCCTGCAGGAGAATTCAATTCAACTTCATCCGTTTTCAAAAAAACCATTTACCCGACTTAGTCTGAATCGATTAGCTGCTCCGTGGAAAGTGTTTCGCAAAGTTGTAAACCTGAAGCCGACCTATCTGATTATCACCACGCATGAGTTGCTTATTGTTGCCATTCTGTGCAGACTGTTTACAGGGTGTAGAATTTTGTATGATGTTCAGGAAAACTACTTTCGAAATATCTTGTACACTCCAGCCTTTCCGATAATCATCAGACCATTTGTAGCGTGTTGGGTTCGGCTTAAAGAATTTCTGACATCACCATTCATTAACCTGTATATACTGGCAGAAAAAGGTTATGTACATGAATTGTCATTTGCATCACCCCACATTATTCTGCAAAACAAAATAACACGCAAAATTGCCGAACACTATAAAAAGACACAGCAAACTGGTTATTCGAAACTTCTATTTAGTGGTACATTGGCAGAAACTACAGGTGTGTACCGCGCTGTTGAGCTGGTTAAAAATCTCCATCGATACGATTCTTCCTTTTCACTTACCATCATTGGCAGTTGTCCGTCAATGCTTGATTGGAATAGACTGAATCAGGAAGCCGCAGAAAATCCATTTATCATTTTCAATGGGCAGCCCTACCCCCTTCCGCATCATGAAATTTTAGATGAAGTCCGTAAGGCGGATTTCGGTATCATCTGGTATCCCCGGAATCCAGCCACAGAATGCTCCATACCTACCAAACTCTTCGAATACATGGGATTATACCTGCCCATACTAATCACACACAACGAAGAATCACATAACCTGGTCACCACCCAACAGGCCGGGATTGTTCTTACTCAACCCATTGATTATCAGCATATAGCTGATCAATTGAAGGAATTTAAACTCATGACCACTCCTTTAAGCGACTATTGGGAGAATGACTTCACCAGGCTTATAGATCACCTGAAATAAATTAAAGTCGCTAAATTATTTTTTTAGAGTAATCTAAACTTTTTAACTTTGCCTGGCGTTAAATAAACGGTATGCTAAGTTTTACAGAAGAGAACTACCTCAAAACAATTTACCACCTGTCGGATAGCGGACTGAAATCCGTATTAACAAATGAGATAGCCGAAGCCATACAGACCAAGCCCGCTTCCGTAACCGATATGGTTAAAAAGCTGGCCATCAAAAATCTCATCTCATATGAAAAATACTATGGCGTAAAGATCACCCGGCAAGGTAAAACTGAGGCCTTGAACATTATCCGCAAGCACAGGTTATGGGAAACCTTCCTGGTGGAGAAGCTCGGCTTTAACTGGGGCGAAGTACACGAAGTAGCAGAACAACTTGAGCACATACAATCTCCCTTACTGATCGAAAAGCTTGATGAGTTTCTTGGCTTTCCTTCTGCCGATCCGCACGGTCATCCGATTCCGGACAAAAACGGAAAGTTTAAGGTTGCCCGGCAAATTCCTCTGGCCGAAGCCATCGGAAAAAAAGTTGTAGCGCGAGCGGTGAAAAACAGTTCCCCTGCCTTTTTGGATTACCTGAGTAAAATAGGCGTGTACATTGGTGCCACGTTGCAGGTGATTGATAAAATGGATTTTGATGGCTCGCTAGAAATTCAGATTGATGCTAAAAAGAAAGTCTATATATCAAAAGAGGCAAGTGAAAACATTTTAGTAACTGAATAATATGCGACTGATTTATAGTGCTCTTGTTTTTATTCTCCTTCTTTCAGGATGCAGTTCCAAAGAAAAAAATGAAGCACAACAAAAACTAAAAATTGTTACCACTACCGGCATGATACGAGATGCGGTACTGAATATTGCCGGTGATAAGGCTGAAGTAACAGCACTAATGGGACCCGGTGTTGATCCACACTTGTATAAAGCCACACAAGGCGATTTAAAGAAACTCACAGAGGCTGATATTATTTTTTACAATGGCTTACACCTGGAAGGTAAAATGGGTGAAGTGTTGGAAAAACTTGGCCGCACCAAACCGGTTGTTGCCATTGCATCAACAATTCCCCCTGGCCGCCTGCGCGAAGTTGAAGGCTTTGAAGGTATAACCGATCCGCACATCTGGTTTGATGTAAGCTTGTGGAAAGAAGCTGTAAAGGCTATCCATACATTTTTGGTTGAGTTTGATGCACCTGACAGACCATATTATGATTCCAGTTCGGCTGTTTATCTAACCCGGTTAGATTCACTGCATGCAGCCGTTCAGAAAAACATTCTGACCCTACCGGAAGAACAGCGCGTGTTGATTACAGCCCATGATGCGTTCGGTTATTTTGGCGATGCCTATGGTATTGAAGTGAGAGGGTTGCAAGGTATTTCAACCGTTTCTGAATTTGGCTTGCGCGATGTTACCGACCTCGTTGACTTCATCATTCAGCGAAAGATCAAAGCCATTTTTGTGGAGACTTCCGTTTCTGAACGATCCATCAATGCCGTATTGGAAGGATGCCGAAACAAAAAATGGAATGTCCGCATTGGCGGAAGTTTGTATTCCGATGCGATGGGCGAAGAAGGAACCCCCGAAGGCACTTATATTGGAATGGTGCACGCTAATGTAAAAACTATTAAAGAGGCTCTTCACTAATCCAATGATTTAAAGAGCCTCCAACGAATAACTAACAACCAACAACGAAATGACACCCGCCCTTGAAATACATGATCTAACCGTTGCCTTCGATCGCAAGCCTGTGCTGTGGAATATCGATTTGATGATTCCGGAAGGGAAACTCGTGGGCATTATCGGACCCAATGGTGCTGGAAAGTCGACCTTGATTAAGGCCATGATGGGGATTCTGCCGCTCAGCAGCGGATATGTAAAATTATTTAATCAGCCTTTAGATGATATTCGCGATCGTATCAGTTATGTACCCCAGCGCGAGTCAGTCGACTGGGATTTTCCTGCCTCTGTATTGGATGTAGTGCTGATGGGCAGGTATTCAAAACTTGGTTTGTTTAAACGACCACGAAAAGCCGACCGTGATGTGGCCATGGAATGCATCAAAAAAGTTGGCATGGAAGGGTTTATCAACCGCCAGATTTCACAGCTTTCCGGAGGTCAGCAACAGCGGACCTTCCTGGCACGTGCCCTTGCCCAACAGGCAGATATGTATTTTATGGATGAACCCTTTGCCGGTGTTGATGCTGCGACAGAAAAAGCTATCGTTACCCTGTTGCGTAACATGACCGCCCAAAATAAAACTGTAATCGTGGTGCATCACGATTTACAATCAGTAAGTCAGTACTTTGATTGGGTGATTATGCTCAATACGCGCTTGGTGGCATCCGGACCAACCGCTACCACGTTTACATCAAAAAATCTTGAAACAACGTATGGTGGCAAACTTACTTTACTCACTGACGTTGCCGATTTAATGCGTAGAGAAAATTACCCAAGCCGGGAAGAGAATATTATTCAACCATGAACGCGTTGCTGGAATTTTTATCGTTCAGTGATCCGAACATACGCTACGTGGCGTTTGGCTCAGTGTTGTTAACCGCCAGTTCGGCCATTGTTGGTGCGTTTACATTTCTGAACAAAAAGTCATTGGTTGGCGATGCTATAGCCCATGCAGTATTACCCGGTATATGCCTGGGTTTTATCATGGCTGGAACCAAAAATCCTGTGGCGCTTATTGTAGGTGCCTTTGTTACCGGATGGATTTCACTTGTATTGGTAGAGTTTATTACCACAAAAACACGGATTAAGGAAGATACGGCCATCGGATTAATATTATCGGTATTTTTTGGAATTGGGATTTTAATGCTGACGGTAATCCAAAAAAGTGGTAATGCCGCACAATCCGGTCTTGATCATTTTCTGTTTGGTAAAGCAGCATCGTTGGTGGGGAGTGACCTGATAACCTTCAGTATTGTTGCTGTAATACTTTTAGTTATTGTGTTTGCTCTATTCAAAGAGTTTTCGTTGTTGGCATTCGATAAAGACTATGCCCGGTCAATTGGCCTGCCCGTAAAAGGAATTGAGCTTGTGCTTACCTCGCTCATTGTTTTAGCTGTAGTTATTGGTATACAAGCCGTTGGGGTAGTGTTAATGGCGGCAATTCTTATTACTCCGGCTGCTGCTGCACGCTTCTGGACGGATAAAATTTCTGTGATGTTTTTACTCGCCAGTATGTTTGGTGCATTCAGCGGATTAAGTGGTGCATTTATATCGTACACGGCTCCTTCCATGCCCACGGGCCCATGGATTGTGATTGTAATTTCCACTATTGCTTTCATCTCATTTTTCTTTGCACCAAACCGCGGGGTAATAAGTCGTTTTATACGGCAAGCCAGCATCCGAAAAATGATCAATAATGAGAACGTCTTGAAAATCCTTTACCAGCTAGGCGAAGAAAACCGAAACTTCTTTATTCCACGATTACCAGATGAAATTATTCGCAGAAGATTCTACGATAAACCAGCACTCATCAGCATCCTGAAACGTCTTTCGCGACAGGGATATATTGATCGCACCCGAAATCTTTGGGCGTTAACAGAAGAAGGAAAAAATCGCGCTCAGCGCGTAGTTAAAATTCACCGGTTGTGGGAGTTGTACCTGACTACCTACATGCACATTGCGCCAGATCACGTGCATGAAGACGCTGAGACTATTGAACACTTATTAACACCTGAGCTGGAAGAGCGCCTGGAACAGCAATTAGGTTACCCGAAAGTGGATCCGCATAAATCTGAGATACCCTATGGTAATGCATGAGTCATTTCTTAAAAGCTCCGAGTCGCGAGCTAAAAGCGTTGAGCTAAAAGTTGCAGCAAGACTGCAGCTTGTAGCTAAAAGCTTGCAGCTAATAGGCTTAAAAACTTTACAATTAAAAAATTCATGAGTAACGATTTATCCATCATACTAACCGCCTCCCTCGTCTCTGCAAGCTGTGCCCTGCTGGGCTGTTTCCTGATATTGAGAAAAATGGCCATGGTGGGTGATGCTATATCGCATGCTGTTTTGCCTGGAATTGTTATTGCTTTTCTGATTTCCGGGTCGCGTGATTCATTCACGATGTTATTGGGAGCAGGAATCATCGGCATGTTCACTACCTTCCTGATTGAGTTCTTTCACAAAAAAGCACGACTCCAAACCGATGCCTCCATCGGTGTAACCTTTACCTGGCTGTTTGCGATAGGTGTTGTGCTGATTTCTTTGTTTGCCGGTAAAGTTGACCTCGACCAGGATTGCGTGCTCTATGGTGAAATTGCATACGTGCCGTTGGATGTCATCATTACACAAGGCGGAATAAACATGGGCCCTAAGGCGCTCTATGTTTCCGGCATTATCCTGATCGTGAATCTTCTGTTTATATTTCTAGCTTACAGAAAACTATTCCTCACAACATTTGATCCCGCGTTCGCCAGTGCTATAGGAATCTCTACCACACTTTGGCATTACGCCATAATGGGGGCAGTGTCCATGACTACCGTTGCCTCCTTTGAATCAGTTGGCGCTATATTGGTTGTTGCCTTGCTCATCGCACCGGCTGCCACAGCCTACCTGATAACCGACAACTTTAAAATGATGCTGACACTGGCTTGTCTGTTTGGTGCACTGTCATCCATGGGTGGCTATTACCTGGCCGTATGGTTAGACGGATCCATTGCAGGGGCTATCGCCTCAGTAAGTGGAGTACTCTTTGCCCTCGCTATGGCACTTTCGCCTACACATGGTCTTTTCTTTAAAAAGATTAAGACAGTTGCCCATTAAAATTCAGCAGATGACAAAATTCGTTATCGATCTTCGGTTAACTTGCACCCCTCAAAATAATCAACCGTGACAAATCACGATACCATTGTTGCTCTGGCCACAGCACAAGGCATTTCAGCCATCGCAGTTATCCGTCTATCGGGTGATGATGCTATTGCTATGGTTCAGCAGGTATTTCACGGCAAAGATTTAACCCTTCAACCATCGCATACCGTGCACCTGGGCACCATACGCGATCAGGATAAAAATATTGACGAAGTACTCGTAACGATTTTTAAGGAGCCCAATTCATTCACGAAACAAAACTCTGTTGAAATTTCCTGTCACGGTTCACCGGTGATCGTGAAAGAAATTATTAAAGTATTGCTAAAACGGGGGGCGCGGCTCGCAGAGCCAGGTGAGTTCACGAAACGTGCATTTTTAAATGGTCGTTTTGATCTTGCCCAGGCTGAAGCGGTTGCCGATCTTATAAACTCCGAAACTGACAATGCGCGGCAGGCAGCACTCAATCAGATGCGCGGAGGGTTCTCTAAAGAAATCAATCATCTGCGCGAAGAATTAATACACTTTGCTTCCCTCATTGAACTCGAACTCGATTTTGGAGAAGAGGATGTAGAGTTTGCCAAACGGGATGATCTTCGAAATCTGATTCTCCGCATTCAGCAGTATCTGCAAACACTAATCGATTCTTTTGATGCGGGCAACGTGATTAAAAACGGAGTACCTACTGTTATCGCGGGCAAGCCCAATGCGGGGAAGTCAACATTGCTCAATATTCTATTAAATGAAGAACGTGCCATTGTTTCTGAGATAGCCGGCACCACCCGCGATGCCATTGAGGATGAAATTGTTTTAGGCGGAATTAATTTCAGGTTTATTGATACGGCCGGCTTACGCGAAACTGAGGATGTGATTGAGGCCATTGGAGTTGAACGAACCCGCGAGCGCATGAAAAAAGCTTCGCTGATTATCTACTTGTTTGATTTAGCCAATACAACCCTTGATGAAGTAAAAAGAGAAGAGGAAGAATTAAAACTTCTGGGCATCCCCTATATTAAAGTTGGAAATAAGATTGACAAAGCAGACCAAAAACTTCTACGCGCATTGGAAGCGAATGATGTCGTGCTTATATCTGCTGCCCGGAAAATCAACATTAACACGCTTAAAGAAAAAATACTCAGTGTTTTTCATATTCAGGATGTTATGCCGGGCGATGTGATGGTCACTAACCTTCGCCATTTTCAAAACCTGGTTCAAACCCATACATCCCTGCAACGTGTTTTGGATGGATTGAATACCGGAATAACGGGTGATTTTTTGGCCATGGACATCCGCCAAGCACTACATTATTTGGGGGAAATTACCGGTACTATTACCACGGAAGATTTGCTGGATAATATTTTCAGTAAGTTTTGTATCGGGAAGTGATTACAACTAAGAATCAATAACCAAAACATACCAAACAGCTAATTCAGGCCAATTTAAGCGATAAATTGTACTCCCCCATTTATCAATACTTATCGAATTTCATTGATTTTTTGTACCTTTTCGTACCTTTACCGTACCTTATAGTAATGAGGTACAAAAAGGAATAACTTTTTTGATCGTATAGCGAAATTATGATACATCCTGATACATAGGGATACGTCAAGATACAACCAGTTACAATGAGTAGTAATATCAGGGTACATCGAATTTGCGAACATTGCGGAAGCCTGTTTGAGGCTAAAACCACTGTCACAAAATTTTGCTCGCATAAGTGTAGCTCAAAAGCACATAAGCTTAGAACTAAACAACTGAAGGTCTCATTAAGTGATCAGGAAACCAGGGAAAAGGTGCAGCAACCAATTATAGAATTGAACGCGAAAGAGTTTCTAAGCATAGATGAAACTTGCACCCTACTGGGGGTTAGTCGGATGACACTTTACCGGCAGCTGCAAAGGAGAAAAGTCGCAGCTAGTAGAATTGGAAGGCGAGTAATTTTAAGCAGAGCCACGATAAACCAGCTACTGAAATGAAAGTATTTCTCAGAGAAAAGAAGATATCGAAAGGGCGTAAAAGCCTCTACCTGGACTTCTACCCTCCTATTGTCCATCCTGAAACTGGCAAGCCTACCAGGCGTGAATTTCTGAATCTATTTATTTATGAAAAACCAAAAGGAGAGAACGAACGCGAACACAATAAAGAGACCAAAATCATTGGAGAGAATGTAAAAGCCAAGAGACAATTAGAGATACAAGCCGGGAATTACGGCTTCTTTGATAAAACAAAGAGCAAGAGTGATTTCATTAAGTATTTCAAGGACCAGGCCGAAAACAGAAAAACCTCGAAGGGGAATTACGACAATTGGCTCAGTACTTATAACTACCTGAAAGCATTTACAAAAGGGCGTTGTCTTATGGAAGATGTTACTGACAAGTTCTGTAATGATTTCAGAGAGTACTTACTAAGTACTCCTATAAAAAAAACAAAATCAGAGAGGAAGCTTTCTCAAAATGCTGCGCACTCCTACTTCAATAAATTCCGTGCAGCTATAAACCAGGCATTTAATGAAAAATTAATCCAGGAGAACCCCCTAAAAGGTGTACGAGCAATCAAAGCTGGTGAAACTCACCGTGAATATCTGACACTTGAAGAACTGAACCTCCTAGCTAAATCTGAGTGTGATCCCCCTGTATTGAAACGCTTAGCACTTTTCTCTGCATTAACCGGCTTACGGTGGAGTGACATCACTTCACTTACATGGGGACAGGTTCAATACAGTAAATCTGATGGTTATTTACTTCAATTCACTCAAAAGAAAACTAAAGGTGTGGAGTACAATCCTATCTCAGACCAGGCAGCTCAGCTTTTAGGGCCTCCCGGGGAAACGAATGAGAAAGTATTCCCGGGATTGGACTACTCCGCCTGGTTACTTTCCAAATTGAAATTATGGGTACTAGGTGCAGGGATTAAGAAAAAAATTACGTTCCATTGCTTCCGGCACACTTATGCTACTCTTCAATTAACGAATGGTACCGACATTTATACGGTCTCAAAAATGCTTGGGCATAAAAATCTGAAAACCACACAGATATATGCAAAGATTGTTGATGCAAAAAAAAGACAAGCAGCTAATAATATCAAAATCGAGTTGTAGCAGAATGAACAGAAAGGATAAAATTTACCGCGTATACAATCCAAAGACGGAAAAGCTAGACCTCAATGAAGCTGAACATGATTTTATTGATGAATTATTTAAAGCCCCTCTGATAAAGTATGAGAGAATTACAAAGGATTATTTTGATTGTAAGAAAGATAAAATTGAAGCACTTGAAAGGATCGATGAGATACTAAACTTTTATTTTATAAATGCCGGTACTAACATAGTTACACCCTTTACCTTTAATCCACAAGGGCTGAATTTAGCTTTTCAAATACTTGAACAATTAAGAATTTCACTTTCAGAAAATCAACAACTCGCACCTAATAGCAAGTACACTGTAAAACAAATCGCTCTTTCACTTGTATATCGTCAAATGGCAGGTAGTCTAGCAGAGTTTGAAGAAGGGGAAAAGGTTAAAAAGATTAAGGAAATTGCAATAAAGGAAGGACTTAGTTGGGATACGCTAAAAAAAGCATTTAGCGCGGCAGGATCAAAAGAAAAACCCTTACAATACAGATTGAAGGTATTGAAGTACAAAAAAAATCAAAATGCAATCTCTGAAATCTTAAAAGATGACTTGGCAGCATTAAACGAACTAAATATTGATATTAGTAAAGTTAGCGACCCCCTCCCATGACCCCTCCTTTAACAGTTTTTACTTATAAATATTTGTGTCAACAAAGTGTTAGTATCCAAGGATTTTTAATATTGGCAGACCAAGAAGCTTTATAACACATGACCAGGATAATTTTTCCCTCCAGAAAATTTTCCGGACAACTAGGAAGTTTGCGTAAATAATTGGCTTGCTTACTTTCGAATATTCTTGCCACCCCGTAACTTGTGTAAGTGTTACGATTACTTTGGCTGATTTTGGGAGTTGCCTTGTCGCTGCCCTGCTTTTCACAAGCGGCAGACAGCATCACTATAAATGCAGTGAGAATTTCACCGGTCGGTGATAGTGTGATGGTTCATAATATCAACCGGATTGACTCACTCCAGCAACAAACACGTGAAAAGCTTATAGCCCTCAAACATGGGTATGACTCTATAGGCTTTTGTTTTGACTCACTCAGCAACAGGCTATTGCTTCAGGTCGATAGTTTATCTAACCAAGGCTTTCCAACTGAAGGCATTTATGCCAGGGTGGATAGCCTTCAACAATTAAAGACTAGAAGGTTGGAAGAATTGAAAGCTGAAGCAAATAAAATCAAGAATACCTGGAAGGGAGAAATCAATGCAGCAACTATCGACTTACACCTGTCCGTTGAGGCCACCAGCGTGCTGGATGAATACGCCAATAGCCTGAATTATTTTGATCTTAGTCTTCCCGGCAATTACATCGCATTTCCCACCCTTGAAATGGATCAGTTTACAGGGCTTGCGTTGCCGGGACTCAACAACCCTTTTGACAAACTTGGACAGCTTGAGCTGGACGGAGCAAGAGATGCTATTGATAAGTTTGTTACTCCTTTGCAAGACTTGCAGGATGGTATGCAGTTACCTGCTGTAAATGATGTGGCTGAACAGGTGGAAGATCAAGCTGGCCGCCTTGCGGTTGAAAAAATTGGGGACCTTCAAGCTCCTCCTTCAATGCCTTCTGAGGAAGAAGCTAAACACCAACTGTTGGAGCATATGAGAGAACAAGCCATTGATCACTTTGCAGGAAGACAGAATGAGTTGAAGGCCGCCATGGACAAAATCAGTAAATTAAAACGGAAGTGCCCAAGTGTCCAAAGCCTGGAGGATTTACCGAAGCGCAGGTACAATCCGTGGAGCGATAAACCCCTGATAGAGCGATTGGTGCCTGCGCTTACCCTACAAGTGCAGAAAAAAAATGAATGGTATTTTGACATTAACCCTATGATTGGATACCATTTCAATAAGCGGATAACTGCTGGCCTGGGCTGGAATCATCGTTTTCCGGTTAATGCTGGTGACCTCAGTATCAAGCAACGTACACGGGTTTATGGTGCTCGTACCTACACTGATTTTAGTGTGGGAAGATACCTTTCCATCCGTGCGGAAGTTGAGTGCTTGAATTCTCCTGTGTTCTCACTACCTAAACAAGATATTTCACATCGTGAATGGATATGGAGCGCAATGGTTGGACTGAAGAGGGAATATAAAATTTCAAAATCATTACGTGGAAATGCTCAAATACTTTACAATCTCTTTGATCCACATCACAAGAGTCCTTACGTAGATAGAATGAATATGAGAATGGGAATAGAGATATTGCTCAGAAAACCACCCAAAGACACACATCATTGAAGCCCATACTGACTACGGGTACAGAAGTTCAACACGTTTCTAAAAGCAGAATGTTCAGCTGGCAAGGTGGCCACGAACTGTAAAGAATTCATTTATCCAGGTGATCTGCGGTAGACTACATCTGAACATTGCACATGTAAGGTTCCTCCCCAAAAGGTTCAGGATTTGATTATTTGATTACCCGGTCGGGCATTAAACACGCATTTTTTGCATTTGTTTCAATGTAAGTTTTGAATATTATTTACTCACTATGATATGGTTTGGGCAATTAGATTTGACAGAAGTCTTTAGTAACTGGAATCAGTTACATGACTTCACGAACTAACCTAAACCTTTATATGATTCGCATAACGATTGTAATTTTCGTTCTTCTATCCGGATTTACTACGATATCAGTTTCCGGGCAGGATGTTGACGTACTCTCAGGCCGGTTTCAATTCTCGATTCCGGTTGCAACCCTAAGAGCAAACGATGTATCAATACCTATTTCGCTCTACCATCATGGAGGCTCACAACAGGTGGCTGAAGGACAAGACCAATGCGGGCTAGGTTGGGGACTTGCGGCAGGTGGTGCAGTAAGCCGCATAGTAAGGGGTTTGCCAGATGAAATAAATTTGGCTGACCGAAAAGGATGGCTGCACAACAATAACGCTTTAGCTGTTCAAAACCTGAATTTGACCGCCAATGATAACCTGACGGATTGCACAGATGAGCAAGTAGATTTCAATGCACTGGAGAGCCTGGTGGGTTCTATGGTTAATGATACTGAACCGGATGTTTTCTTTATCCGGGCTCCAGGGCTTTCCGCTGAGTTTGTATTTGGGACAGATGGATTGCCGAAACTACTGACCCACCAAGACATCAGCATTGTATTTTCAGGCGGAAATTTCACTGTAAAAACCACGAATGGATTCACGTACAATTTCAATTCCCAGGAGTTGGCCGGCAAGTCAACCCAACAGGGATGTAATCTTCAGGATATTAATACCGAGTGCAGGTACTATACAAGCAACGTGAACTATGTTTCACAGTGGAAACTAAGTTCAATTACCTCGGTAGTAACCGGTACGGTGGCTAATTTCCACTATGCAGGCAATGGTGATGAGATAAAAAGCAGGCGCTATCTCACCATAGACTCCACTCGCCATATTGAAACGCGTATTTCTATGCCTTTACGCATCTCATCCATAACACTGAAATCATTTACGGCAAACTTCTCATGGTCAAACAACTTGCTTTCAAAGGTGACAGTGACCGAATCCGGAACTGCAGACAAAATAGAATGTCAACTGGTTTATTCAAGTGTTTCCGATCAGCCGGTTTATCCCTTTCTTCCTATTAATAAATCAGTTTTAACCGGGGTGCTTTTGTCCAATAATTCACCTTTCTCCATGTATCGGTTGGAATATGCCAGCATGCCTACTGTGGCCTGGAGAAAAAACTGGCAGATGGATTTTTTTGGGTACTTCAATGCGGTCAGCTCAAATAAAAACGACCCTACACTTTATTTCTATACTAATGAATCTGATGGAAGAAGGCTGCGAGTGACACCCATACCAGGGGGTAGCCCAGTCATTGAGACAGGATCTGACCGTACAGTAAATGTGTTGGAAAATCAAGCGGGTGCACTGCAAAAAATTATAATGCCTGGCGGTGGCTTTGTTTCCGTTACTTATGAATCAAATACATACTGGGATGCAACCACCAATCAGGAACTTAATGGCGCTGGTGTACGGGTAAAAAAACTGGTCATGCAAGGCGGTGAAGTCGCATTCGGCAAGAGTATTGATAATGTGAATCCATACCGTTCCATTGTCAAGGAATATGAATATAAACTGGCTGATAATAAATCCAGTGGTGTGTTGCTTGCCCCTGTTAAGCTTGGTTATATCCTGGCAAGTGGTATAAAAAAATCTGCCTACAACCTGGGCGATGAACCTGATGTTATGTACACGCGGGTGACTGAAAAAATCACCGGACAAGGCAAGCGGATTTATGAATACAATATACCGGGTGTATTTCCTGAAACAACTAATGGAGACTGGAAGGCAACCAAAAGCCGCATTGCCCGTAAGCTGTCCACCCCTTGTATAGTGGTCGGATCGATCAAGAACGGATTTTATACGTTCCCATTTGCCCCATCAACCAACTATAACCACAAACGTGGCTTTCTCAACCGCGTGTCAGAGTATTCCGAAACAGGAGTTCTGATACGAGAAAGACTTATGACATACACGGAATTAACTTCAAATCCCTTATTGATAAAGGGACTGAAATTCGAAAAAATAGGGGAAATCTACCATTACGGGATATACGAGATGCTGACCGGCAGAGTACAGGTGATCAGCCAGGAGATCGTGAAGGAGGCCAGCGAGGAAAGCCCAAGCCTCTGGTTACAGACCACAACCGATTACACGTACAATAACAACATGGTGCGGGAAGTAAAAACCACTATGCCGGATAACTCCATCGTTACCAAAAGGATCAAGTACGCCAAGGACTTTCAGTTCACCAACCCTTCAACCGATACTATGGCTGTGGCGCTAAAGAAACTGAATGACCAGTTCCGGCATACAGCAGTAGTAGAAGAGATAAACAAGGTAAAGCTCCCAGGGCTGACCGAAACCCTCGGCTCTACGCTTCTGATCTACCGCAATTTCAGTGGTGACCGAGTATTACCGTACTACATCCGTTCACTGCCTGTTGGTGCGGCACTCACAGAGGCCTACGTTAGCAGCCAGAACTTTGTTGCCGACACGGATTACCGGCAGATTAAAACGTTTAAAGAATACGATAGCGAAAGCCGTCTGCTCACAGAAGTCGACTTCCGCAAAAACCGGGTAGGCTACCATTATACATTAAACACATCAGCCCAGGTGGCTGTGCTGGCCAATGCCGCTGCACAACAAGCCATTTACGAAGGATTAGAAACCACCACGAGTTTCGGACTAACGCCATCAGGTACGGGCATTACATATCCGGCAGGATGGACAGGCAAAAAAGGCATCCAGTTTACAAATGGCACGGCCATGCTGGTATCATCATCATTGCCCTCCAACATGGTGCAGAAGGGTGGCAACATTTATCGTGCATCATGCTGGATATACGCCCAGAACGACCGTAAAGTAATATTCACCGTGAAGCAAGGTGCCAGTTCCATTACGGTGGAACTCTTTAACACTCAAACCAACGTATGGACATATCTGGAGAAGGATATCAACATTTCGTCAATCACAGGGCCCTTTACTTTGGAAGTAAAAACAAATGCCTCCGGTTCGTTGCCGGTTATACTGGACGACATCGTTTTTATTCCGCGGGATGCCCGCATATCGTTCCAAACACTTATGCCGTTGACCGGCATTACTTCCACAACCGATGATCGGGGATTTTCAAACGTGATGGCCTATGATGAGGCCAAGCGTCCCGATTATGTGATGGATCGGAACAGGAATGTAGTATCTAAAAGTGAATACAGCACAAAGGTAAATCCGCCACCCTGTGTACTCACAGCGCAATTCACCAAGTCACCAGCTGCCATCACCCTCAACACGCCCATTACGTTTGGGGCAAACCAAAGCTGTGGCACCAACTTAACCTTCAAGTGGGAAGTAGATGGTATTGTTCAAACTTCCACCAGCAGCACAATGATATTTACTTTCGCAACACCAGGAGCGCACAATGTGAAACTGACTGTTGCCGATGGACAATTCGGAACCGAAACATTTACCGAAACAATTTGCGTAGGCGTTCAGCTTTCCATGCAGGTGCATGACCTTTTTGGCAACATCGTTAACCCCGAAACACAATCATTCGATTGCAACAGTTACAATATACCGCTTACCTACACCGTAAATGGATTGGGCTCCTTCGCCTCTCAGGTTGAAATCTTATGGTATACCAGAGTGTACGACCCCATTAGAAATGAATACCAACTTGTCAAAATTACAACGCAAGGAGGAGCTCCTATAGAAGGATTAGATGCTCAGGGCAACGTGAACAAGGGTGTAGTAGCGCTCACCACATTTTACAGTACCACTACTACCTATGTTGCTCGCGTGAGGTACGTTAGTCAGAGTAACCAATTTGGATGCCTTCCTTATACTCAGGACACTTTTGTCACCATAACCTACTTGAACAATTCCAACTGCAACTAATTCCGAAAACGCATGAAAACGTGTTTCATATTCATTCTTACCCTCTTAGCGTACGTTGCTGCAAGTGCGCAAAGCATGCACAACACCGTGCTGCGCTGGACCAGCGACAAAGCGGAAAACCTGAAAAACAGCGAAGAGTTCCAATTTGCGAGCATATTCATAACGAGCCCCACCGATGTAAAGTGGCTGCAAAAGAACAGGCAACATACTACAGTGTTTTCCATAGTCAGTGCCGAAGGCCGATGGAGCGATATTTCAAAAGATGGTAAACTTTTGCTCCATGTATCAGAGAAAGGTAATGGCAGCACGGGCTCCATTCTACTAGAAAGAACAGGGCAGATTGTAACGATCTCACTTGACTTTTCCGGGCTCGGGCCCAATGCCATGAAGCAGAAATTCCGTGTTACCGATGTCCAAAAAGAAAACTGAGTTTATGAAAAAATCAGCACTACTCGCGATCATCTGCACAAGCCTGCTCATGATACCTGGTATGAGGTATGCATACGGTCAGGGGATTTCCGGTCCTGACTATGTAACGGTAACCAATATCGAGCAATACCAATACTATGATGACGTTATCCTGACCAACCCGGTGTGGACGGTTACCGGGGGCACCATAGGATCACAATGGCAATCGGGAAGTATCTACTATTGCGAGGTGTATTGGGCTGAAGAAGGGTCGCAAACACTTTCGTTTTTCAATGGCTCGGCACCTTACGGAGAGTACAATGTACAGGTTAACCCTTGCGCTGTCTCTACGCCATCCACGGCTTTTACCTACACCAGTAATTCAACCAGCGCGGTGGTGACACGGAGTTCAAATCCACCGGGCGATGCACAATGGTTCTGGCAAAACTACCCGCAAGGTGCAAGCACAACCATCGGTTCGTCAAGTTCGGTGAATGTGCCGGCTGGTAAAACATACTTTGTTCGTGCGCGCATGACTGGCTCTCAATGTTGGAGCGATAACTCGGTAGCCACAGTTATCATCCCGGGTAACGCCACCGTATATCATGGATCAGGTTGCAGAACAGGCAGTACAACCAGTGTGGCCCTGTCGGCTACACCAGGAACTAACGCCAACACCATTCGATGGTATTCAGCCGCTTCGGGCGGATCACCGCTCGCTACGGCTACCAACTATAATACGCCACAAATTTCCAGCACCACAACCTATTACGCCTGCTCCTACAACTCCACAACGGGTGCGCATGGCGTGCGTATACCCGTAATAGCCAATGTGTACACAGCCACTGTTGGTGGCTCGCTTAATATTTCAAATACTGAACTCTCCACTTTTAGTGGCACACTCACAGTAACCGGGCAAACCGGAGCCGTTGTGCGGTGGGAAATCAATTCGGGAAGTGGCTGGCAGATCCTAAACTCCACCAGCGCCAATATATATTTTTACAAGCCGGATTACTCGTCTGCCCAATACCGGGTTGTAATCAAAAACGGTAGTTGCAACGAAGCCAACTCCACAGCCATGAAAGTAGAACGATACGGCATTTCGCCCGGCAACACCGTATTGCTTACGGCCCTTACCGGAGCCAACTATCAATGGTATAAAAATGGAGTGGCAATATCAGGCGCAACGCAATCAACGTACACGGCAAACGACATTGCCCTTTACTCAGTACGAACCAACAGCGTGACAACCGGTGTTTTTTATATTCGCGATGCCTTCCATACACAGGCATTCCCGGTCAATGCGGTCAGGTCAAGCACCATTATGAAGCTTGGCATTGGACCAAACACTAACCTCACAACTCTGCTTCCAAACGAAATTGCCCAAGTGATCAACTACCAGGACGGCCTGGGCCGCACCTTTCAAACAGTGGCCGTAAACCAGGCGCCCACTTCCAAAGATATTGTGGCAGCCGTGGGCTTGGGTAGGCTTGGTATGGTAGATACTACGTACCTGCCTTATGTGGCTTCAACAAACGATGGACGTTTCAAACAATATGCGCTGAAAGGCGCCAACAATCAGTACACCGCCAGCGAGCAATACCAGTTTTATCAGGGCACAGCCAAAGTGGCCACCGACAATAACCCGTTTGCTCGTACCCTATACCGTAACACGCCCGATGCAAAAGTGACCGAACAAGGCGCACCCGGAGCCGACTGGCAGCCCGGTGCTGGGCACATGGTGAAGAATATAACCACTTGGAACGGCACCACCTACCCCGTGCGTTTCTGGAAGCCCGATGGAACCACCAACAGTAACTACCCCAACAACTCGGTGGCGGTGAGTATCACCACCGATGAAAACGGTTACATGGTGAGAACCTACACCAACACCCTGGGCCAAACGGTGTTGAAACAGGTACAGTTGGATGAGACCCTGGAAGGCGTATCAACACCTTGGCTGGAAACATACTATATCTACGATGAATATCAACGGTTGAAATACACCGTTCCGCCCAAGGCCATGAAAGTGCTGGGCACAGGAACTTCATTAGATGCCAACGCCAGTTCGGTAAACGAACTGATTTACAAATACACCTACGATGAGCGCAACCGCCTGATCATTAAAAAAGAACCCGGTGCCAACGAACAGCATTTTGTGTATGACCTCCATGATCGAGTTGTGTTTACACAAGACGGAAATCTGCGCACCCAAAGCCCGACTCCGCTCTGGACTTTTGTAAAGTACGATCGGTTTAACCGCGTAGTGTATTCCGGTATTTATACCCGCAACGTAACCCGTGCCACCCTGCAAGGTGAAATGAACGCACGGAACTATAACACTGAGCCTTATTTTGATATTGAAGAAGTGAATGCCACCTACCATGGCTACAGCAATCGGGTGCACCCCACCACCAATTTAACCGTGCTTGCTGTAAGCTACTACGACCATTACGACTTCGACCGTAACGGAACACCTGATTATAATTACGACAATACACACCTTGCCGGGCAAGAGGCCTCCGCCTCCACGCGCACCAGAGGAATGACCACCGGCAGCAAGCGGGTAACGATTAACGAAGCTGGCAGCGTTACTTCAACCTGGCTTGTAAACGTGATATTTTTCGATGCCTACGACCGCTCCATACAAACCCAAAGCAACAACCACCTGTACACCACTGTGGCCGACAAAGGCACGGTGATCTACGACTTTGCTGGGAAAGCAATCAAAACAAAATCCACCCATTACCAAAATGCATCTACTTCTGTAAGCCTTACCGACTGGAACGATTACGACCATGCCGGGCGCGTGTTGAAAACCTTCCGACAGATAAATAATGAAAGCCCGGTTACCGTGGCACAATACGAATACAACGCCTTGGGGCAACTGGTTGATAAAAAACTGCACGACACCGGAGGTGGAGCCTTTCTGCAAAGTGTTGACTACCGCTACACCATCCGAGGCTGGCTCAAATCCATTAACAATGCGCAGCTTGCTGTGAACAGCGCCAACAACGATGACAGCAATGATTACTTCGGTATGGAATTGCTGTACAATACGGTTGAAACTGGCTTGAATACAGGCAATGCATATTTTAACGGCAACATTGCGGCTATTAAATGGAAGGCTCCTTTTCAGAACTCAGGCGATGCAGACCAGCGTGGCTACAAGTATGCCTACGATAAAAGCGACCGCCTGAAAACCGCCACCTTCCAGGCGCACACCGGCTCAGTATGGACCAAAGAGGCCAACACCCTGAACGAAAGCGCGACATACGACCACAACGGAAACATTAAAACCCTGCTGCGCAACCACAACCTGCGCGGCCTGAGTGGCACCACCGTTACCAGTACTGCTCAAACTGTTGATAACCTTACCTATACCTACGCCAGTAACCGTAACCGCCTTACCAAAGTTGATGATGCAGTATCGGCAAGCATCGGCATTGGCGATTTCAAAAATGGTGTTGCCGTTGCCAAGGAGTATAGTTATGATAGCACCGGAAGCCTTGCCCAAGACCTGAACAAAGGCATACAAAGCATAGTGTACAACATGCTGGGCAAGCCACGCATCATTACCTTCAGCGATGGGCGCAAAATTGAATACACCTACAGTGCCAGCGGTACAAAGCTTACCATGAAAACCTTTCAGGGTGCTACACTGCTTACCAACACCAACTATAGCGGGGGGTTTGTGTATGAAGGCGCTACACCGGTTCTCAGCTTCTTCAACTCGCCTGAAGGGCGGGTGGTAAAAAACGGAAGCACTTACGAGTATCAGTATGCCATTGCCGACCATCAGGGCAACACGCGTGTAGTTTTTACCTCTGCAGCACCGGCTCCGGTAGTAAAAACGGCCACCTTTGAAGGCAATAGTGGCGATGACTCCGGGGAGTTTGTGAATGTAAGCAACATAGTAACCTCTACAGCCTCCAACAATACTCCCGGGGGCTCAAAGGTGGTGCGTATGAACCAGAGCTTCCGCGTTGGTCCAGGCAAAAGCGTAAAGGTATTTCCAGGCGATGTATTCAATGCTGAAGTGTGGGCCTATTATGAAAGTGGCAGTGGGTATGGCACCACCAGCCCGGCCCTTTCTGTTATTATAAATGCGGTAGCCGCAACTTTTGGCGGGGTGAATGGTGGCGCAGGCGAAAGCGGTATGATCTATAACGGGGTTAACGCTGGCTATGGCGGCTTTGGTATGGGCGGTAATCAGGGCGATGCAGTGCCCGCTGCCTACCTAAACTACATCCTGTTCGACAAGAATTACAAAGTACTTAACATGGGTTGGCGCCCCGTAACCACCGCCAGCAGTTGGGCCAAGGCTAAGCTCAGCTTTGATCCGATCAACATTAAAGAAGCCGGTTATATATTTGTGTATCTTAGCTATGAAAACGAAAGCAACAACTGGGTTTACTTTGATGATTTGAAACTGACACACACCAAATCACGCATAGTGCAATACAACGAATACTACCCGTTCGGTTTGCAAGCCGCCAACTCGTGGACACGCGAGAACACCACGGGCAACAACTTTTTGGCCAACGGGGCAACAGAATTAAATACCACCTCCCAACTTTACGATTTAGAGTACCGCAATTACGATCCCATACTGGGCAGGATGAACGGAGTAGACCCCATGGCCAGCAAGTACAGTTCACTTACCCCGTACAACTACAGCTTTAACAACCCCGTAACGTTTACCGATCCGAACGGGGCCGACCCTTATAACCATTACATTGGTGGCTCTGGGTATTATTCTTCAGGTGGGTACTATACGTATGATGATGTAGCACGCAATCCTGACAACATGGGCGAATTTCATAGTGCATTTGGGTGGCGGGATAGTTATTCTATGGGATTTTTGGCTTCGGCTATGGGGTATAGTAATACGATGTTTGGCATGGGCGCAGGGTGGAAACCGGGGGATAATAGTCTTTTTAATCACAGGTTTGATGGAACGGGTCTTGAAATGATCTGGAACCCGTGGGCCGGCTCCGAAGTTTCAAAAGGAGTTTATTCAGGGGGGTGGGTTAATAACTCGCCAGGCCTAGAAGGTAAAATACGAGCATACGGATATGATGTTAAAATTAGAGGTGGTTATCAGCAACAGGTGCAGGGAGGGCCAGAGACATGGTACTACATGTTGAAAGAATCAGGTGGTCCTCATGGTTTCGCCTACGATCCAAACAATAACATCATTTATGAAACGAATCATCCTGAAGCAGGACACGGACTTGTAAATTGGCTCATGGGGGGTGAGAAGTCAGTAGTATATCAATGGAACATGAATGATCCTGAGGTCCGCAACGCATTTTGGGCTAGAGAACAGGGGACACTATATCTTTCACCTGTAACAGTTACAAATCCTGCTGAAGCGACTGCGTGGTTCCAATCAAGGAATGGGACATCTTGGGACTACAACTTTTTTACCAATAATTGTATGCACTATGCAATTCAAGGACTAAATGCTGGAGGCGCTGGTCTTAATGGTTGGTACGGAGCTGATCCAGCAAATTGGCCTAATGCCTACACAATGTCTTGGTCAGGTGGTCAATATCCAACTAAGCTGACAAATCCAGTAAGAAGATGACAATCAAAATCAAAGTGATGCTTTTATTGATTTTAGTAAATTGGATGACTATTCATTCATGTAGCATGATAAACTCTAGTGATACTCTACCGGGTAAAATAGCTTTTAGAAAGTTGATGAAACACCAATGTTTTGTCTTCACTGATTCAGATACAGCCACAACTTCATTCAAGGTGCGAAATGACAAAGATGTTCAATATAGTGGATTCACATGGATGAATTTAGAAGACTCTTTTGTGGGTACTGAAATTGTTGTGGGCACAAAGAGGAATGATTACAGGAGCAATATAGTTCAATTTGATCTGTCAGGGGAAATTATTGACAGGATATATGAGGCTGAACGAGGTGAAATAGCAGGATTGGCTCATCCTTCTAGTCGAGATAGAAAATTACTTTTTATCACAGAAAGAATAGGAAATGTAAATACCAACCCACTCGAGGGTCTAATGCGTATGAATTCAATTGTGATAATGGATTTGCAAGAAAGGACAATCATAAAAAGAATTGATAGCATTGGAATGTCTGCTAACCTTCAGATAGCAGAGTCTCCTTGGCTTAAAGACGAAAACCGATTTGTTTATAGTATATCTACCGAGAATAAACTTATAAGTGACGGAGATGTTTTCAATTCTGGAGATGACGAGTCAGAAGGTGTCTATGTTTATGATTTAACCAAAAATCAGAAAAGGTTAATAGTACCTGCTGGTCGTTTTGCAATTGCATCGCCCATTAGAGATCAGATTGCTTACATAAAAGACAACTCGATCAGAGTTATGGATTTGAGTACCAATGAAGAGAGAATAGTTTTCGAATTTGATTCAAAAGATAAAGTAATCAATATACATTGGACGCCCAATGGTGCATCTATTTACGTGGCTTATTTCCATTATTATTTTGGATCTTATCATCTTTCTTCTTCAAGGGAAAAGCTTATTGAGGTTTCAAGTAATAGGGAACTGTCTTTTAAGAACATCGGGATGGGATTTGGCTATTACACTTGGAAGTGATGCTCAGTACATTGTACAATTAAGAACAAACCGGAGGGGGGCCAGGTGATCCGGGATGGAATTACAGTTCATTTGCATATGCCAGTGGCGCTTCATTGGTTCTTTTGGGAGATGATGTTACGGGAATTGGTGTAGTTGATGATATAGCAATCCCTTTCATATATGCCGGAGCCACTACAGTCTTCCTTTATCAGAATAAAGATCTCATCGCTAAACAAGCTCGTGAAGTAGCCAATCTACTCAAGAGAGCTGCCGGGCCTCAAGGGTTCATGTATACACTTACAGTTAATGTTCCAGGTACTTATTTAGATGTCAGAGGTATGCCGGTTACTATGAAAGCAGGTGATGTGTGGAAATTCGGAGAGACTACAAGTAGTAGCCGATATTCACAAAGTGAATTAAATGCAATGATTCCTGGTGGTGTAACGATGATTCCAACTTTCTTTGGTAATCAAGTTGAGATTAAGGTAGCAGAAAAGGCAGCGATATACGGTTACTTCTTTCAAAATGGCTCGTTACCACCTGGTAATAGAATTTTTAGGTAGATTATTATGACAATTGGTTTTGCTCCGAATTTATCCATTGAAGTAAGTAGACATTCTGCTGTTATTAATTCTGTCAAGAATGACATAGAGAACTTAATTAGAGATAAGAACTACGGTGAAGATATATCTGAACTTCATATCGGTATTGTGAGCGTAAGCCCACAGTTCCAACAATTTTTCAAACCACGATCACCAAAATACACTAAAGGTGAGAAGTCCTACATGAAGGAGGATGTTCAATACAAATTTTATAACAGTTTTGAATACGATGTTCGATTAGACTTTGAAGCCTTCAAGAATGCGAGTGAACAGGAAGCACAAAAGATAATTGCTAAAGGCATACTGTCTTCGTTTGACGTATTCAAGAGGTTCAAGAAGTTTGACAGTAATCAGTTCAAATCCGATTTGGAAGGCCTGTTTAAAGCCAAGGGCTGGATATAGTTATGAAACCGAAAGAGAAAGCGATTGAAGATTTGCAACTTTTGCGTTCGGCAAAAAAGTTTGTGGCAGATGAATCTATATTTTATCCTGGTCTTGAGAATGAAAGTATCAGGGACAGAATAACAGGTTTGATTAATCGAGGTATTGACGAATTTATATCTCTTGCTCAAAACAATGGCACCGAAAGGGATTTTCAGCAGGCTATAAGTAGAGCATTGAGTTATTTTGAGACTTTAGATTACAGCCTGGACACAGAAGACCGCGAACGTGTATGTGGGTACTTTGAGGAAATGATGGATGCCATAGGAATGGAAAGTTCAGGTGGCATCCTTAATAAATGGATGTATGGATTTGATATAAAACAAAACCCGGCTTAGTACTGGGCTTTTGTTTTATTTACTCACTGCGAGTTTGTTTTGGATATTTGCTTTGAGCAGGAAAGCATCGAGCATGGCATATACGTGAGCCTTTTCTTCGGTGGATAATTTTTGTACATCCTGTAAACGCTTGACAGTAGCTTTATCGAAAGCAGCGTTAGAACCTTCGCCTACCAGGTAGTCAAGAGAAACCCCGAAAGCATCAGCAATTTTTTTAGCAGCTTCAATTGAGGGTGAAGCTTCACCACGTTCATACTTACCGATCATCTCACGAGATACCCCGCTTTCATTGGCCAGGTCAGTTTGCGACCAATCCTTTTCCTTACGAATCTCCGCTATTCTTTTGCTAATGTTCATGGCTTAAAAGTGCTTTTTGAGTCTTAAAATCGTGTTGTAGATCAAAAGTAAGGGATTAAAGGACACAAAAGAAGCTGATAGTTCTTTGCAAAAGTGGAACTATCGGTTAGTTTTGTGTCTGATAGTTCCAGAAAAAATATTTTTCTATGGCAGACCGCAAGCTGAAAATTTACCACTCGTTCCGCAGCAGCGATAAGAAAGCAGTGCCGGAAGTTCGATTGATAGGCCAATGGCTTGAACAATCCGGCTTCAGGATCGGAGAGCAAGTTCATATCACTATCAAAGACCAGGAGATCATTATTAAACCTGCAAGCTGATGGAGATACAAGAGATCAAAGCCCAATTGAGTTTAGCCCAGGTGCTGGATTACTACGGACTAAAACCCGACAAGCACGGCAAACTGAACTGTCCTTTTCATGAAGATAAAACACCGAGCTTCCAGGTGTATTGGAAAACTCACACGTGTTATTGCTTCTCATCGAACTGCCCAACGAATGGCAAGAGCTTAGACGTGATTGATTTTATCATGCACAAAGAGAAAGTGAATAAACACGAAGCAATTGTAAAGGCTCAGTCATTGATCAGCAACCCGGAGAGTCAGGCCACACTAAGCCGCGAAGTGTTCTTAACCAAAATGTTCACCTACTTTAAGAATGCCGTTTACAATGCGAAGACGGCACAAGCCTACATCAATGGCAGGTCACTCGATTACAACCTTGTAGAGATCGGTTATAATGCAGCACAGTTCCACCATGGAAACCGGAAAGACGAAACGTTGCTGAAGAACTGTGTGCAGTATGGTTTACTCAAACCCACCAACCGGATGAACGCGCGGGACAAGGAAACCAATGTGTTCAATGTGTTCGGTAAATACTGTATCGTGTTCGCCTTACGCAACAAGGAAAATCAGGTAAGCAGTCTATACTTCCGCAGCACGATCAACGACACGGACCAGAGACATTTTTATTTAAAGGACAGACAAGGTTTATATCCATGTTACCCAACTCCTGAAACCAGGAAATTAATTTTAACCGAAGCGATCATTGACGCGGCCACGTTGCTACAGGTTGAAGCGATCACCGCGGACTACTCGGTACTGAGTTGCTATGGTACGAATGGTTTAACCGAAGAACACGAACAAGCCATTAAAGAATTACAGCAGCTTGATGAAGTGATTTTCTTTTTTGATGGAGACGAAGCCGGACAAAAAGCAGTTGAGAAATACACCGAAACCATAAAGCATCTTAAACCAGGCGTAAAAGTTACGAGCATCAACACACCGGAAGGTGAAGACGTGAACAGCCTGGCACAAGGCCACGAACTGGAGATCCTGGCGCACCTGGTAGAGAAGCGAGACGACCCGCGATTTATTTTTTCATTTGAAAAGAAAAATCCACAACCTGAAATCACAGAAGAAGAACCGGAAGTAGCAGCGCCCAGGAAGAAAGCACCAACACCGAAAACTGAAATACCACAGCAGCCACCGGAACAGACTCCACCAGTTGTGATCGGACAAGTGAGCATGGATACCACCAACCCGGAGCGCATCATTTTTGAAACAGAGATTTTACACATCACGATTTGGGGCGGCATCGAGAAAGAAAATTTAAGTCGATTGCGCATCAGCGTACACGTGAGAAGCAAGAACGACAAATACAAAACCTACCGTGATGATGTGAACTTATACAGCCATCCACAGGTGAAGAAATTAGTGCAGAGCATCAACGAAAGTTTAGAGCTTCCCAGTCCGCACGTCACGCAGACTATTACCGAACTCACCGAGCAATTAGAAGCGTACAGACTTGCCGAACGAAACGCACAGGTACAGGCACTCAGGCCGAAGGTTTACGAAATGACTATCGAAGAACAGAAGGCAGCAGAGCGATTACTGAAGAACAAAGACCTTGTAAAAAACACGCTCAAACTAATCTCACAAAGTGGATTGATAGGCGAACAGAAAAACGGACTGCTGCTATACTTTTTGTACCTGTCGAGAATTACAGACGAGCCATTGCATGCCATCATCTTCGGAAAATCAGGAAGCGGAAAAACGTATCTGCAAACCAAAGTGAGCGAGTGCCTTCCGGAAGAATCAGTACGCACCATTACAAGCTTAACAGAGAACACACTGTACTACTCAGCCAAAGATTTTTGGAAACACAAGGTGCTCTTAATCGAAGACCTGGAAGGAGTTTATAATGCGTTCTTACCTCTCAGAGAGTTCATGAGCAAACAGAGTATTAGCAAGCTGACTACGGATAAGGATGCGAAAGGCAACAACGTTCAGAAAGTTTTAACAGTCGAAGGCCCGATATGCGTATCAGGAGCAACCACCAAAGAGAGCATTTACGAAGATAACGCAAACCGTTCCTTCCTGATCCATATAGATGAAAGCGCAAGCCACACTGATGAAGTGATGGACTACCAGCGCAAACAGAAAGCCGGCATCGTCAATGAAGTTCAGCAACAGGAAGCCAGGCAACTTTTACAAAACACGCAACGGCTTTTACAGAATGTGAAAGTAATAAACCCGTATGCGCTCGATCTCCGAATACCTGACCTGGTGTTTAAGAAGCTGCGGACAAACATGCACTACCTGAGACTGATTGAAATCATTACCCTTTACCACCAGCAGCAGCGAGAAGTAAAGACCGATAGCGCAGGCCTGCGCTACATTGAAACAAACCTAACCGATATCGCCTGCGCCAACTGGTTGGTAAAAGAATCCCTGCTAAGAAAGAGTGACGAGTTGAGCGGAGAGCTGAGAGAATTTTTTGAACGGTTGAAAGTAAGCACGAAGAAAGAACAAAGCTTTTACGCCAAACAGATCAGGGAGAAATTTAGAATGAACCCCATGAGAGTAAACAGGTACTTGCGCATACTCGAACACATGGGCTACATCAACCAGACAGGCGGGAACCGGAAGAACGGATTTGAGTATCAGGTGAAAGCATGGGAAGAATACGAATCACTGCAAGCAGGCATCAACATCCTGGATGAACACTTAGAGAAGCTGAAAGCAAAGATGAACGGGCATACACCTACGAAAGAAAAAGTAAGTGTAACATCAGTATAACAGAAGTATAACACGGTCTTGCTCTCCAACGACCTCGCTGAAATCCAGTGAGTTAACCCCAAGTGTAACAGTATAACAAGTATAACACGGCAAGAGCAAGAGGGGTATTTTTTACAATCATCGTAAACGTAGAATTTATGTCATACGTCCGCTACACCGAAAGTTTTAAAGAGTGGTTACAGATCATCAACTGCAGCGCAAGCAGCATCGAGCGAATGCCCCGGCAGCTGCAGGAATTTTTTGAGTGGTTAGAAAACAATCAAGTCAATAACCTGGAGCAGATCACACGCCAACACGTGAACGACTTTTACAATTACCTGAAGTACACACGCAAGGCACAGTACACCGATACGTTTTTGAGGCCACAGACTTTAAACAGTTACATCCGGTGCTTAAAACTCTTTGCGCACTACCTGGAAGAAACACAGCAGGGATACTTGCCTGTGACCTTGCTCTACGAAAAAGGAGAAGCGCCTATCCGGCAGATACTCACCACGGAAGAAGTGCAGCAGCTTTACCAGGCCACGAGTGAAGACCATTACGGAATAAGGGAACGAGCGATACTAAGCCTGTACTATGGTTGTGGATTACGCAGCAGTGAAGGCATAGCGTTGAACCTGGAAGATGTATTGCTCGATCAGCAACTGATCTACGTAAGAAAAGGCAAAGGCTACAAAGAAAGATATGTTCCCTTCATCGAGAGCCAGAAAGAAGACTTCGAACATTACTTAAAGCAAGCACGGCCAAAACTATTACGGGATGATGAAAACGAGAAAGCTTTTTTGATCGGCTACCAGGGCAAACGCATCAGCTATGGAATATTGCTAAAAACACTCAAGCGCCTGCAGCAGCAAACCGGAAACGAAACATTGAAAGCAAAAGTTATTGGCCTTCATGCTTTGCGTCACAGCATAGCAACACACCTGATGCAAAGAGGAATGAAGTTCGATTACATCAGCCAGTTTTTAGGACACGGATTAATGAGCAGCACACAAATCTATACCCATCTTGCCCATGAACTCGAACACAACACTTGAACAAGACTACATCGGATATTTAAAATACAAACGCTACACTGAGCGTACCATCCAAAACAAACTCGGCCACCTGAAGCATTACACGGACTGGCTGGAACAGGAACACTTAGACGTAACTCAATGCAGCTACAGCGACATCATGAGTTTTGTAAAGCAGTTGCAGCGGGATGGAAGAAGCATTGCCAGCCAGAACCTTCACCTGAGAGCGGTACGGCAACTGTACGAAGGCTTGATATTGAACGAGAAGCTGACCTACAACCCGGTAAGCAACCTGAGAGTACGGGGTGACATCGAAAGAATACCACACAACTTACTATCACCGGAACAACTGCAAGCGATCTACGACAGTTACAAACCAACAACGGATTATCAACTGAGGAACAAAGTGATCTTAGGGCTTTACATTAACCAGGCATTGATCAGAACAGAACTCAACCGGCTGGAAGTGCATGACATCAACTTAACCAAGGGAATTGTTCACATAAGAAAGAACATCAAACTTGCCGAGAGGATTTTACCATTAGCTGCGCACCAGGTGTTACTGTTGCAGGAATACATTAGCAAGATCAGGCCACAACTCTTGAAGCAAAGTGATTTTGAAAAAGGTGACCGATTATTTTTTACGTATGCGAATGGACAAACCATCAATGAAGCCTTGAAGAAATTACTGCATGTGATCCAGAAGAAACACCCGGAGCTAAAGACCTTGCAACAAATAAGAAGTTCGGTATTGGCCAACTGGATAAAAGAAAAGCCGATACGTGAAGCGCAATACTTAGCCGGACACAGCAACATAAAAAGTACCCAGCGATATCGGGATGTAAACATGCAAGACCTGCAAGCAAGTTTGAATGAGTACCACCCGTTGAAATAATCCCGCCCTGCTTCCGACACACAAGCCGACCCGCGCCTGGCATCCTTTGGCATGCCACAAGGAAGAAGCGGAGTGCCGGGCACAAGTTGTTCAGGCCTCGGAACACAAGTCACGCCAAACGCTTCACTACAGCAATTAAAAAAATCGCGCAATGGTCGTGAGCAAAAGCAAACTTCAGTTGAAAAAAATAAAGCGGTGTTTGCTTTTGCTCACCACCATTTTTTGCCGACACACGTTCCCTATTTTTTTAAATGCTTCCGCTTCGCTTATTGTCATGCCTTGTGTGCCTCGGACGTTCTCCATTCGTTCGTGCCTCACTCATTGCAAACTCACTTCACAACTTATTCCCGTCACGGCTTTGGCGCGCACCGATTTTTTTCTGGGGGAGTCAGCGGTGTGCGCGCCAGCCTGTTTTTTGTCCGCGCCTTGGCCGGCCGGAACGGGCCCCCAGACCCCCCGTTTAAACCCGTCCGGCCGGACGCGGGGGCGCTCCACAACCTGCGTTCGTTCCTCACTCCGGTTGTTACGCGCTGTCTGATATCCACTGTTATTTTTCGCAAGGAAAGTTCGTGCGACTCGCTGGTGAGTTGAAAGACAAGTGCAAGTAAAGCCACATCAAAAAAAGAAGCACAAAGTAGGTGGACGGTTCGGCCGCAATCAAGGTCAAGCCCTACGGGTTTTGAAGAAAAAATTTTGATGTGTTGATTTTTTAGGGGACAAAATTTTTTCTTCAAAAACCTTGCTTCCGTCCGCCCCGCCACCAGGACAGAGCGCTTTCTTTTTTTTCTGTTTTTTTCTTTTAAAAAGTATCTGTTATGAAGTATTACATCATCGAAGAAAACCACGAGTTGAAAATCATCAAAGTGAAACCTGAGCAGGAGGAAGCATTCCTGGAAGATTACAAAGGGAAAATCCTTTGTAGTGGTGAGAGCCTGGCGGAAGCCTTGCAAAACTTTGATAAGCTCAATAGGAAGTCCGGGCAGTAGCCCGGATTTTTTCTTTTCAATTGAAAAAATAAAAGGCTATTTTTGGCAAGTAAGAGTTCATTGAAAAACTGGTGGTGTTGGATGGAGTGATGGCAAGCTGAAATGGGTATGTTTTGGTGAGTAGAGGAAGGAGAACAAACCGGAGGGGGGCCAGGTGATCCGGGATGGAATTACAGTTCATTTGCATATGCCAGTGGCGCTTCATTGGTTCTTTTGGGAGATGATGTTACGGGAATTGGTGTAGTTGATGATATAGCAATCCCTTTCATATATGCCGGAGCCACTACAGTCTTCCTTTATCAGAATAAAGATCTCATCGCTAAACAAGCTCGTGAAGTAGCCAATCTACTCAAGAGAGCTGCCGGGCCTCAAGGGTTCATGTATACACTTACAGTTAATGTTCCAGGTACTTATTTAGATGTCAGAGGTATGCCGGTTACTATGAAAGCAGGTGATGTGTGGAAATTCGGAGAGACTACAAGTAGTAGCCGATATTCACAAAGTGAATTAAATGCAATGATTCCTGGTGGTGTAACGATGATTCCAACTTTCTTTGGTAATCAAGTTGAGATTAAGGTAGCAGAAAAGGCAGCGATATACGGTTACTTCTTTCAAAATGGCTCGTTACCACCTGGTAATAGAATTTTTAGGTAGATTATTATGACAATTGGTTTTGCTCCGAATTTATCCATTGAAGTAAGTAGACATTCTGCTGTTATTAATTCTGTCAAGAATGACATAGAGAACTTAATTAGAGATAAGAACTACGGTGAAGATATATCTGAACTTCATATCGGTATTGTGAGCGTAAGCCCACAGTTCCAACAATTTTTCAAACCACGATCACCAAAATACACTAAAGGTGAGAAGTCCTACATGAAGGAGGATGTTCAATACAAATTTTATAACAGTTTTGAATACGATGTTCGATTAGACTTTGAAGCCTTCAAGAATGCGAGTGAACAGGAAGCACAAAAGATAATTGCTAAAGGCATACTGTCTTCGTTTGACGTATTCAAGAGGTTCAAGAAGTTTGACAGTAATCAGTTCAAATCCGATTTGGAAGGCCTGTTTAAAGCCAAGGGCTGGATATAGTTATGAAACCGAAAGAGAAAGCGATTGAAGATTTGCAACTTTTGCGTTCGGCAAAAAAGTTTGTGGCAGATGAATCTATATTTTATCCTGGTCTTGAGAATGAAAGTATCAGGGACAGAATAACAGGTTTGATTAATCGAGGTATTGACGAATTTATATCTCTTGCTCAAAACAATGGCACCGAAAGGGATTTTCAGCAGGCTATAAGTAGAGCATTGAGTTATTTTGAGACTTTAGATTACAGCCTGGACACAGAAGACCGCGAACGTGTATGTGGGTACTTTGAGGAAATGATGGATGCCATAGGAATGGAAAGTTCAGGTGGCATCCTTAATAAATGGATGTATGGATTTGATATAAAACAAAACCCGGCTTAGTACTGGGCTTTTGTTTTATTTACTCACTGCGAGTTTGTTTTGGATATTTGCTTTGAGCAGGAAAGCATCGAGCATGGCATATACGTGAGCCTTTTCTTCGGTGGATAATTTTTGTACATCCTGTAAACGCTTGACAGTAGCTTTATCGAAAGCAGCGTTAGAACCTTCGCCTACCAGGTAGTCAAGAGAAACCCCGAAAGCATCAGCAATTTTTTTAGCAGCTTCAATTGAGGGTGAAGCTTCACCACGTTCATACTTACCGATCATCTCACGAGATACCCCGCTTTCATTGGCCAGGTCAGTTTGCGACCAATCCTTTTCCTTACGAATCTCCGCTATTCTTTTGCTAATGTTCATGGCTTAAAAGTGCTTTTTGAGTCTTAAAATCGTGTTGTAGATCAAAAGTAAGGGATTAAAGGACACAAAAGAAGCTGATAGTTCTTTGCAAAAGTGGAACTATCGGTTAGTTTTGTGTCTGATAGTTCCAGAAAAAATATTTTTCTATGGCAGACCGCAAGCTGAAAATTTACCACTCGTTCCGCAGCAGCGATAAGAAAGCAGTGCCGGAAGTTCGATTGATAGGCCAATGGCTTGAACAATCCGGCTTCAGGATCGGAGAGCAAGTTCATATCACTATCAAAGACCAGGAGATCATTATTAAACCTGCAAGCTGATGGAGATACAAGAGATCAAAGCCCAATTGAGTTTAGCCCAGGTGCTGGATTACTACGGACTAAAACCCGACAAGCACGGCAAACTGAACTGTCCTTTTCATGAAGATAAAACACCGAGCTTCCAGGTGTATTGGAAAACTCACACGTGTTATTGCTTCTCATCGAACTGCCCAACGAATGGCAAGAGCTTAGACGTGATTGATTTTATCATGCACAAAGAGAAAGTGAATAAACACGAAGCAATTGTAAAGGCTCAGTCATTGATCAGCAACCCGGAGAGTCAGGCCACACTAAGCCGCGAAGTGTTCTTAACCAAAATGTTCACCTACTTTAAGAATGCCGTTTACAATGCGAAGACGGCACAAGCCTACATCAATGGCAGGTCACTCGATTACAACCTTGTAGAGATCGGTTATAATGCAGCACAGTTCCACCATGGAAACCGGAAAGACGAAACGTTGCTGAAGAACTGTGTGCAGTATGGTTTACTCAAACCCACCAACCGGATGAACGCGCGGGACAAGGAAACCAATGTGTTCAATGTGTTCGGTAAATACTGTATCGTGTTCGCCTTACGCAACAAGGAAAATCAGGTAAGCAGTCTATACTTCCGCAGCACGATCAACGACACGGACCAGAGACATTTTTATTTAAAGGACAGACAAGGTTTATATCCATGTTACCCAACTCCTGAAACCAGGAAATTAATTTTAACCGAAGCGATCATTGACGCGGCCACGTTGCTACAGGTTGAAGCGATCACCGCGGACTACTCGGTACTGAGTTGCTATGGTACGAATGGTTTAACCGAAGAACACGAACAAGCCATTAAAGAATTACAGCAGCTTGATGAAGTGATTTTCTTTTTTGATGGAGACGAAGCCGGACAAAAAGCAGTTGAGAAATACACCGAAACCATAAAGCATCTTAAACCAGGCGTAAAAGTTACGAGCATCAACACACCGGAAGGTGAAGACGTGAACAGCCTGGCACAAGGCCACGAACTGGAGATCCTGGCGCACCTGGTAGAGAAGCGAGACGACCCGCGATTTATTTTTTCATTTGAAAAGAAAAATCCACAACCTGAAATCACAGAAGAAGAACCGGAAGTAGCAGCGCCCAGGAAGAAAGCACCAACACCGAAAACTGAAATACCACAGCAGCCACCGGAACAGACTCCACCAGTTGTGATCGGACAAGTGAGCATGGATACCACCAACCCGGAGCGCATCATTTTTGAAACAGAGATTTTACACATCACGATTTGGGGCGGCATCGAGAAAGAAAATTTAAGTCGATTGCGCATCAGCGTACACGTGAGAAGCAAGAACGACAAATACAAAACCTACCGTGATGATGTGAACTTATACAGCCATCCACAGGTGAAGAAATTAGTGCAGAGCATCAACGAAAGTTTAGAGCTTCCCAGTCCGCACGTCACGCAGACTATTACCGAACTCACCGAGCAATTAGAAGCGTACAGACTTGCCGAACGAAACGCACAGGTACAGGCACTCAGGCCGAAGGTTTACGAAATGACTATCGAAGAACAGAAGGCAGCAGAGCGATTACTGAAGAACAAAGACCTTGTAAAAAACACGCTCAAACTAATCTCACAAAGTGGATTGATAGGCGAACAGAAAAACGGACTGCTGCTATACTTTTTGTACCTGTCGAGAATTACAGACGAGCCATTGCATGCCATCATCTTCGGAAAATCAGGAAGCGGAAAAACGTATCTGCAAACCAAAGTGAGCGAGTGCCTTCCGGAAGAATCAGTACGCACCATTACAAGCTTAACAGAGAACACACTGTACTACTCAGCCAAAGATTTTTGGAAACACAAGGTGCTCTTAATCGAAGACCTGGAAGGAGTTTATAATGCGTTCTTACCTCTCAGAGAGTTCATGAGCAAACAGAGTATTAGCAAGCTGACTACGGATAAGGATGCGAAAGGCAACAACGTTCAGAAAGTTTTAACAGTCGAAGGCCCGATATGCGTATCAGGAGCAACCACCAAAGAGAGCATTTACGAAGATAACGCAAACCGTTCCTTCCTGATCCATATAGATGAAAGCGCAAGCCACACTGATGAAGTGATGGACTACCAGCGCAAACAGAAAGCCGGCATCGTCAATGAAGTTCAGCAACAGGAAGCCAGGCAACTTTTACAAAACACGCAACGGCTTTTACAGAATGTGAAAGTAATAAACCCGTATGCGCTCGATCTCCGAATACCTGACCTGGTGTTTAAGAAGCTGCGGACAAACATGCACTACCTGAGACTGATTGAAATCATTACCCTTTACCACCAGCAGCAGCGAGAAGTAAAGACCGATAGCGCAGGCCTGCGCTACATTGAAACAAACCTAACCGATATCGCCTGCGCCAACTGGTTGGTAAAAGAATCCCTGCTAAGAAAGAGTGACGAGTTGAGCGGAGAGCTGAGAGAATTTTTTGAACGGTTGAAAGTAAGCACGAAGAAAGAACAAAGCTTTTACGCCAAACAGATCAGGGAGAAATTTAGAATGAACCCCATGAGAGTAAACAGGTACTTGCGCATACTCGAACACATGGGCTACATCAACCAGACAGGCGGGAACCGGAAGAACGGATTTGAGTATCAGGTGAAAGCATGGGAAGAATACGAATCACTGCAAGCAGGCATCAACATCCTGGATGAACACTTAGAGAAGCTGAAAGCAAAGATGAACGGGCATACACCTACGAAAGAAAAAGTAAGTGTAACATCAGTATAACAGAAGTATAACACGGTCTTGCTCTCCAACGACCTCGCTGAAATCCAGTGAGTTAACCCCAAGTGTAACAGTATAACAAGTATAACACGGCAAGAGCAAGAGGGGTATTTTTTACAATCATCGTAAACGTAGAATTTATGTCATACGTCCGCTACACCGAAAGTTTTAAAGAGTGGTTACAGATCATCAACTGCAGCGCAAGCAGCATCGAGCGAATGCCCCGGCAGCTGCAGGAATTTTTTGAGTGGTTAGAAAACAATCAAGTCAATAACCTGGAGCAGATCACACGCCAACACGTGAACGACTTTTACAATTACCTGAAGTACACACGCAAGGCACAGTACACCGATACGTTTTTGAGGCCACAGACTTTAAACAGTTACATCCGGTGCTTAAAACTCTTTGCGCACTACCTGGAAGAAACACAGCAGGGATACTTGCCTGTGACCTTGCTCTACGAAAAAGGAGAAGCGCCTATCCGGCAGATACTCACCACGGAAGAAGTGCAGCAGCTTTACCAGGCCACGAGTGAAGACCATTACGGAATAAGGGAACGAGCGATACTAAGCCTGTACTATGGTTGTGGATTACGCAGCAGTGAAGGCATAGCGTTGAACCTGGAAGATGTATTGCTCGATCAGCAACTGATCTACGTAAGAAAAGGCAAAGGCTACAAAGAAAGATATGTTCCCTTCATCGAGAGCCAGAAAGAAGACTTCGAACATTACTTAAAGCAAGCACGGCCAAAACTATTACGGGATGATGAAAACGAGAAAGCTTTTTTGATCGGCTACCAGGGCAAACGCATCAGCTATGGAATATTGCTAAAAACACTCAAGCGCCTGCAGCAGCAAACCGGAAACGAAACATTGAAAGCAAAAGTTATTGGCCTTCATGCTTTGCGTCACAGCATAGCAACACACCTGATGCAAAGAGGAATGAAGTTCGATTACATCAGCCAGTTTTTAGGACACGGATTAATGAGCAGCACACAAATCTATACCCATCTTGCCCATGAACTCGAACACAACACTTGAACAAGACTACATCGGATATTTAAAATACAAACGCTACACTGAGCGTACCATCCAAAACAAACTCGGCCACCTGAAGCATTACACGGACTGGCTGGAACAGGAACACTTAGACGTAACTCAATGCAGCTACAGCGACATCATGAGTTTTGTAAAGCAGTTGCAGCGGGATGGAAGAAGCATTGCCAGCCAGAACCTTCACCTGAGAGCGGTACGGCAACTGTACGAAGGCTTGATATTGAACGAGAAGCTGACCTACAACCCGGTAAGCAACCTGAGAGTACGGGGTGACATCGAAAGAATACCACACAACTTACTATCACCGGAACAACTGCAAGCGATCTACGACAGTTACAAACCAACAACGGATTATCAACTGAGGAACAAAGTGATCTTAGGGCTTTACATTAACCAGGCATTGATCAGAACAGAACTCAACCGGCTGGAAGTGCATGACATCAACTTAACCAAGGGAATTGTTCACATAAGAAAGAACATCAAACTTGCCGAGAGGATTTTACCATTAGCTGCGCACCAGGTGTTACTGTTGCAGGAATACATTAGCAAGATCAGGCCACAACTCTTGAAGCAAAGTGATTTTGAAAAAGGTGACCGATTATTTTTTACGTATGCGAATGGACAAACCATCAATGAAGCCTTGAAGAAATTACTGCATGTGATCCAGAAGAAACACCCGGAGCTAAAGACCTTGCAACAAATAAGAAGTTCGGTATTGGCCAACTGGATAAAAGAAAAGCCGATACGTGAAGCGCAATACTTAGCCGGACACAGCAACATAAAAAGTACCCAGCGATATCGGGATGTAAACATGCAAGACCTGCAAGCAAGTTTGAATGAGTACCACCCGTTGAAATAATCCCGCCCTGCTTCCGACACACAAGCCGACCCGCGCCTGGCATCCTTTGGCATGCCACAAGGAAGAAGCGGAGTGCCGGGCACAAGTTGTTCAGGCCTCGGAACACAAGTCACGCCAAACGCTTCACTACAGCAATTAAAAAAATCGCGCAATGGTCGTGAGCAAAAGCAAACTTCAGTTGAAAAAAATAAAGCGGTGTTTGCTTTTGCTCACCACCATTTTTTGCCGACACACGTTCCCTATTTTTTTAAATGCTTCCGCTTCGCTTATTGTCATGCCTTGTGTGCCTCGGACGTTCTCCATTCGTTCGTGCCTCACTCATTGCAAACTCACTTCACAACTTATTCCCGTCACGGCTTTGGCGCGCACCGATTTTTTTCTGGGGGAGTCAGCGGTGTGCGCGCCAGCCTGTTTTTTGTCCGCGCCTTGGCCGGCCGGAACGGGCCCCCAGACCCCCCGTTTAAACCCGTCCGGCCGGACGCGGGGGCGCTCCACAACCTGCGTTCGTTCCTCACTCCGGTTGTTACGCGCTGTCTGATATCCACTGTTATTTTTCGCAAGGAAAGTTCGTGCGACTCGCTGGTGAGTTGAAAGACAAGTGCAAGTAAAGCCACATCAAAAAAAGAAGCACAAAGTAGGTGGACGGTTCGGCCGCAATCAAGGTCAAGCCCTACGGGTTTTGAAGAAAAAATTTTGATGTGTTGATTTTTTAGGGGACAAAATTTTTTCTTCAAAAACCTTGCTTCCGTCCGCCCCGCCACCAGGACAGAGCGCTTTCTTTTTTTTCTGTTTTTTTCTTTTAAAAAGTATCTGTTATGAAGTATTACATCATCGAAGAAAACCACGAGTTGAAAATCATCAAAGTGAAACCTGAGCAGGAGGAAGCATTCCTGGAAGATTACAAAGGGAAAATCCTTTGTAGTGGTGAGAGCCTGGCGGAAGCCTTGCAAAACTTTGATAAGCTCAATAGGAAGTCCGGGCAGTAGCCCGGATTTTTTCTTTTCAATTGAAAAAATAAAAGGCTATTTTTGGCAAGTAAGAGTTCATTGAAAAACTGGTGGTGTTGGATGGAGTGATGGCAAGCTGAAATGGGTATGTTTTGGTGAGTAGAGGAAGGAGAACAAACGCAAAGGGGGCCATTAGTCAGTGAATCATATTTTCACTTTGATGGCGGGTTTATGTTCAGCGATGTTGAGTATGGACTAAATACCTTATGGAACGCCAGCTTCAATAGTAACGGTACTGTTTACAAAGAAAACCTGGGCTACTTTACACCCGATGGTTTATTGATCTTACCAAACAAACACAATACAACCCATAGCTCCAGACACGCACTTCCAACAGCCCCAAGAGATGGCAAGCAATTTGTTTTATGGAATGGCAAGTATGTCGAGATACTAGGAATTATTCATACACATCCAAATAGAAGCGGGAAGCAAGACCATTCACCAGGCGTTGATTTTCAAATGGGTTTTAGCGGAATACATAATTACGTCATGAGCCACGGATCACTGTATGATGGGTATTTGAAAGGTGGCAGAGAAGTGATTGACCGATTGGGCCCAAGGAATGCGTATAATAGATTGCCTGCAGAATTTTTTGGGTTCACATACACTGGTTGGTAAAGCGTTTATGATAGTTAGTATCATTTTTTCAATATCATTTTTGATGGGCAGTCAAAATACAACTGTTCCTAAAGTTGCTATTCAAGATAGTGAAGTACTCAAGTTGTTGGAGCAATACGAAAAGCACATAACGAAAGAAGGCTTTGACAATCCTCATAAACAACATTTGCTTTTGAGAATCGAGAGAGATGAGAAGAAGCAATTTGTTTATTTAGGGTGCACAAGCTTAATCAGTTTTTTTGTTGACGATGTACCAAATAGTTATGCAGAATATAACGGCAGAATGGTTTACATCTACTCAGGAGAAGGCTCACACAACAGGGGAAAGTTTCGTGAATTTTATGATCAGTTTGAGAAGGCCTTAGGAAATGATATAACCAGGGACATTCAACAGAACCCATATTTTCAGTATGGATTTATTCACCACCCAGAAACTTGGAGAGCTGAATTTTTAGCCAAGCGTTTGAAAAGAATCAAACAAATTCCTCAATTCCCTTCTTACAAATTTTATGAAGACTATAGGTACAATGATGATGGGCAAGTGATTTACAAGGATGGTATCTATCACGAAAGTTCTATTGACCCTCATCAGTGGGAACCAGATAATTTTGATTTGAGAGTGTACATTCTTCAGAACACATCTATTCCAGAACACTTGCTTAGGAACGAAATGGTAAATGCTGTTTTAGTTATTGATGAGAAAGGAAAAGTCACTGAAGCAAACATAGAAGGTTTGACTGATGAGAAAATGATAGATGAAGTTCAGCAGGCTTTGAGAAAAATGCCTGCATGGCATCCTGGAAAGATTGAAGGAAAACCAGTTAAGGTCAGACTTAGGCAGAGATTGTAAACAAAGCCCGGGCAGTGTACGGGCTTTTGCTTTTTTACGAATGAGCAAGTTTTTGTTGGGTGTGCGAGAGTTGGGCATCGCGTAGAAGCGCATCAATGACATGCAGAATCCTATCCCTTTCCTTTTGATCGAGTTTGTCGAGTAACTCTAACCGGTAAGCCATTTTCTTATCCTTCACCAACACAGAAGAAGAACCGATGAGATAATCAAGCGAAACGTCCAGGGCATCGGCAATCTTTTTGGCCATCTCCACAGAAGGGGTCCTTTCATCACGCTCATATTTACCAATCATTGCACCGGAAGTTCCCACGGCATTGCCCAAATCATCCCTGTTAAGGCCTTTTTTCTTACGCAGTTCTACGATCTTATTCCCAAAATCCATACTCAAAAAGTTAAGTTTTTAACCGAATCAGAGTGCTTTTAGCAAAAGTATTGCATGGATAAGGTAAAAACAAAACTAATAAGGCTTGCAAAAATTAACCTTTCCGCCCACTCAGCGTCACTCATAGAGGACGCTGAGCATTCGAAGCTGAATTTTTGTAGTTTACAAGGCAATCTCTAGCCTTTGTTGGTGTTCTTCACCAACAAACGTGCACAATTGAATAACCGGTAAAACCGTATCTTTAATATATGCAAGTGTACGCCAAACGGCAGCCGTATTTTATCACCTTAGCCTATCGCAATTACGATCCCATACTGGGCAGGATGAACGGAGTAGACCCCATGGCCAGCAAGTACAGTTCATTAACGCCTTACAACTACAGCTTCAACAACCCCGTAACGTTTACCGATCCGAACGGGGCCGACCCGTATAACCATTACAGCGGTGGCTCCGGGTATTATTTTTCAGGTGGGTACTATACGTATGATGATGTAGCACGCAATCCTGATAACATGGGCGAATTTCATAGTGCATTTGGGTGGCGGGATAGTTATTCGATGGGATTTTTGGCTTCGGCTATGGGGTATGGACGGATGAGTAGTTGGCAGGGTAGTACGTTTTTTGCAGGGATACCCATGCCGGTAGGTGCACAGCGTCAACGAATAATGAATGGCGTAACCGAAGCCCTAACTAATAAAGATGGAGGCATTTGGGATGTTAACCCTATAACGGGCAAGGCTACGCAATTATGGTCAGAGAGCAAATTCCTGGAACAGCTAGAACTACAAAAGTATTTTGGCATAGACCCTAATTCATTGACAACATGTAATGAACCTAACTGCAAGCACGGGGTTGCAAAATCAGGAGTTGTCAATACAGCAGTTGGAACTGCAACAGCAGTTGCAGGTGAATTATATTATAGCGAGAAAGCTGGGACATGGATGGGTAAAAATTTTAAGATATATGAGCAAACTTGGGGTGGAAATGGTCCCACGGGTGGCAAGTTGAAATTTGGGAAGAAAGTATCAACAGGATTTAAAATAGGCGGATATGGCTTAGGTATCTTGAGTGCCTATGATATCAGGCAACAAAATAAGGTCGGAGAAATAACTGACAGACAAAAGTATATTGAACAAGCCTCTAATCTGTTTACTACCATTGGCGGAATTTATGGTGCTTCATGGGGAGTAGGTTGGGAAATTGGCAGAGGAATTACCAAAACTGAATGGTATCAAGAAATGAAATTTAACCTTTTCTATGACTACTGGGAGAGCAAAGTAGGGCCCCCATCCAGGAGCAATGAAGAATTATGGATTTACTTTTTTAAGAATTACAAGCCATGATAAAAGTTCTGTACTATCATTACTATTTATTCTATAAGAAGATATTAAAAGACAATGAACCACATATGCTTGCAACCCTTGTCTTGGCTTTTTCGCTTTCTTTGTTTCTCATGGCAATAATTGAAGTTATACTGGCCAATTTATTTAAACTGACTTTAGGGCGCTATGAAATGTTAGGCATAAATTTGCTGCTGATAGGTGTCTTATATCTTACTTTACATAGGACAGGAAAGGCTAAAGAGATTGTTAATGAGAAGCCGATGCTTTTTAAGAGTCCATTGTTATCGAAACTGATAACATTTCTATTTTTTGCACTAACATCTTCATACTTGTTTTGGGGATCTATTTACGTGGGAAACATTTTAGGAACAAGATAAACCCTACATTGTATATTGAACTCGCCTCAGAGTGCCTTGCAGGACACTCTGAGGCAAATCAATTTGTTTTAAAGTACAGATTAAAAATACTGTCATACGAAAGAATCAAGAAGCGATCTCTGAAATCTTAAAAGTTGACCTGGCAGCATCAACGGACTAAAGATTGATATTGATCGAGTTTTAGACCCCCTCCCAGGACCCCTCCTATAACAATCAGCACATTTTGCTTATAAATATTTGTGTCAACAAAACCAGTTGACACATGAATAATCCATTTGAAACAATCGACTCCAGACTCACTTCAATTGAAAGTATGCTTCTGGATATTAAGCAGCAACGGACTGACAACACCATCAGTAAAAAAGTTGACGAAGATGAAGTTCTCAACGTTAAGCAAGCTAGCGAGCTACTTGATCTGGCGGTTCCCACAATCTATTCACTTACATCAAATAGAATTTTACCCCATTCAAAGAGAGGTAAAAAACTCTATTTCAGTAAATCGGAATTAGTTGCTTGGGTACAGTCAGGTAAGCGCAAAACGGTTTCTGAACTCACAAAATAGTCTAATCACCACTTAATTTAAACAACAATGAAATCTCTACAATTCAGCATTAAACAATGCAGGACTTCCTGATGACTATTTAATCGGAACCATCTGAAAAGGATGTTGAAAGGAGTAAGAAGGCTGGAAAAAAGTAATTGACCCTTGTGTAAAAAAAAGCCCGCTGCAAACGGGCTTCAATATTTTTTAAACTATAAACTAAGGTAATATGGCAAAGGTAATTAAAAATCTTGATCTAAAGCGCTTAACCGATAAGCGCTTTAAACTACGCTCAAAACGAACCAAATTATCCAGGCGAATAGGCAAACTGGGTGCTCAAATTTTAGAACTAAATAAAGAGTTTGAGGCAAATAACGGTTCTAAAAAGAATCCATAAACGGTTCAACAAATGAGTGAGCTTAAATTAAGTGTCATAAAGGATGACCTTGAACAAAACCTTCGTCAATCTGAAATAGCACCACCACCCGAAACGGGCATCACCTACCTGCAGCAGCGTCTCAATAAGCTGGGCATTACCGACCAGCTCAACCGGCATATTTTTTATAAGCCAGGCGAGGTAGCCAAAGTGCATGAAACAACCGTGCCATGGTTTGAAGCAGACACAGAGGGAAATGTTGTTATCAACTATTTCAGTTTAACCGGGCAGCCCTACCATTGGAAGAAAGAAGAAACCAAATGGCCGCGCCCATACACGCGAACGAGGTTGCGGGTGCCCGGGCACTACAGGAGGCAAGAGCTGAAAACTAGAAATCAAAAATATTTCCAAGAGAAAGGCTCTGCTCAATTCCCGTACTTCACGCCAGGCATACTCAAAAAGTATAAAGCATGTAAAGAATGCATACTGCCTGATGGTAAATCCGCACCTGATCCGATCGAAACGCTTTTCGCTGTCGAGGGTGAATTTAAAGCATTCAAAGGCGACATGCACGGGCTCGATATTATTGGTATCCCAAGTATTCACGGTTTTTATAATGGTGATGTTCGCGGGCGGTTGCATGAAGATATCCAGGAGCTGATCATTACTTGCCAGGTCCATAAAATAGTTTTTCTGGTCGATGCCGATTTGCTCACCCTGAAATGGGAAGCGAACAAAGACCTGGCGAAGCGGGCCGAGAGCTTCTACTCTTCAATAAAATTGTTCCGAGAAAGCCTGCAACTGCTCATCGATGACAGCAAGGTAAAACTCGAACTGGTGTATTTCATGCACATCAATACCCGCTACGCAAATGAGGCGAAGGGGCTCGATGATCTGCTCTGCACATACTCATCCGTGGTGGATGAGATTAAGAAGGACTTGCTAGAATTTCAATTTGCCCGTAAATATTTCGCGGGCAGGATGATCAACGACCCGAACAAGGACATGGCGCAGTTGCGCAAATACCTGGGCTTAACGGATGAACAGGAATTTTACGAAACGTACAAAGAGTTTATTGGCGATCGGGAATTTCGTTTCCGCCAGCGTAGATACGAATACGATAAGGAAGCAAAACAGGTTAAATTCGTACGCCACGAAGATGCAGATCGGTTTATGCGCATTGGACCGGATTGGTTTAAGATCGTGACCAAAACCGACAAGTACGGTATTGAGTTTGATGAGTTAAAGGTTTGGAAGATTTCCGAAATAACCCGTGACTACAAAAAGTACCCTGACTTTCTCGACCAGGTGCAGAAGTATGACGACTTCACTAATGAGCCTTGCTGGAACGGCAATTATCAGCGTGTAATAAAGGGCTGCTATAATTTATGTTGGCCCATCCGCTGGGACCGTAAGCCGGGAGAGTTTCCAGCTACAGAAAAATTTCTGAAACACATTTTTGGCGGTGACGGAACCCTAACCAATAATATTACAGGTGATACATTCACTATTGCCCTTGATTGGCTCACCATCTTCCACCAACAGCCAAAGCAAGCTCTTCCGGTGATCGTCCTGGTCAGCAAAGAGAACGAAACCGGAAAGAGCACATTCATGAAGTGGCTTCGCACAGTGTACGGCTCGAACAATGCAGTAATTCTGAGTAATGAGGAGTTTAAAATGAAATTCAACGGGCATTACATTTCAAAGACACTAATTCAGATCGATGAGGGTTTTCTCGATGTCGATAAGCGAGCGGAGAAAGAGCGATTGAAGAAGCTTATAACCAGCGACACTGCTTACATCGAATTCAAGGGCGCGGATCTTAAGCTAATCAATTACTATGCAAAAATAGTGATGAGCAGCAACGATGCTGAGCGTGTTATGAAGATTGAAGAAGGAGAAACGCGGTGGTTTGTTATAAAGGTACCGATGCCAAACGTTAAGGATCCGGACCTAGAACAAAAAATGAAGGATGAAATACCGGCATGGCTCGACTTCCTGGGTAATCGCCAGGTATTTCACAAACGCGAAAGCCGGTTGTGGTTTAACCCTGAGTATATTATCACAGATCAATTCAAAACTATAGTTGATGCAACTAAAAATCGGTTAGACAGGATTTTTGAAGATTGGATTGCTGAGATGTTTACGATTACCGGAAAGTCTGAGCTTGAGTTTTCGCGGAAATTCATTACCCAGCAAATTGCAGATGGTAAAAAAAGTAAGTACGCTATTGATGATACCGACATTAAAACATACCTGAACTCAAAGGGTATGGAATTGTCGCCAGTGAAATGGATTCGGAGCCCGCAACTGAAACCAGAGAATTATTCAATTGACCCTAGCCCGGAAGCCAAAAAGGCAGCAGATCCTCAATTTGATTGGGTTGGCTATACGGCCCGGGCGTACACATTTAAGCGTGAAGATTGGATAAAACAGGCTGGGCAGTCGGAGCAGGAGGTTGAGTCTATAGTGGCTAGCCAACCAACTAAAAGCAGCGATGATCTACCCTTTTAATAATAGCGTAAGTTTTGTAAGGTTTGTTATAAATGCCATTTTTATTATCTATTCCAATATTTTAAACCTAACAAACCTAACAAAAGGCCACAGTCAGCACCTTACAAACCTAACTTACATAACGCCTTACATCACTTTTTTACAGCGCGAGCTGGGGGACTACCTTGGTATAAAAATCCCTACCAAGCTAGATCAATTTGATTGCCACAAATCCCTCGATTTGGTTGAAGTAGAGCGTAAAACCGTTTAATCGGTTTAGCGCAAAACGGTTGGGCATTTGCGCAACCCGCAAATGGAAAACCTGACAACTCATGACATTAGAGGGTTTATCCTATTTCGATAATGCTACAGGCTGACTAGGTTAGCGCCATGGACGACAAAACCCTGATTCATTTTATTTCGGGATATGGTAGCCGCAAAGGAGCAACATGGGAGGAAGTAACTTCCCAAACAAAATAAGGCGCAAGCCCAGGTGAGTGTATTTACACCCAATTGAAACGGTTGCAAATGGCCGGATTGATAGAGGTTAAGAACTGGTTTGTGTCCCACCAATTGTTGTTGGCGCAGGAGTTGCGCAAAGCGTTTAAACGGTTGCGCACATAATTCTTTGCCACCGAAAGGGGCAAATTGTGGGTAAAAACGAATACTTACTCTAGATCCTTCTGTTTTTTTGTAATTTCACGGAGCAGTTCTAAGACCTTCGCCTCTTTACTCAAGTGCTTATTTGCCCAATCCAAAGTAGTTTTCATTTCAATCCCACCATTGGATATAAAAATGCAAAATTTGCCCCCAGGCAGTAATTCCTTTATCCGACCCGTAACTTTTTCCATTAAAAAATATCCTTAATCTAATCACTTCATACGTGTTTTTTACTTCTGAGCATGGCCCATCTGCTTTATTCTGAGATAATTCGAGTAAAGACAAAATTTTATTTGTCTGAAAATAAGATAGTTAGACCACCGGTGTAATATTTTGCTCTCAATTATACCAATTTAGTTAAGATTGCATGTTAATATTGCTCTTGAGGTAAATAGAAAGGGGTAGGTCCTCCTGACCTACCCCAATCATCGCTTACACCCTTAGTCTACAAAGAACCTGAAGACTTTCGCCTTCTTCGGGTATATCCTACGGCCATTTCTAACGATATAGCGACAGAATATTTCTTTCCGACCTTTGGGCTTTTTTGCATTACGATTTCCCATCGGTAACTCCTTTCTCCTGCGTTACTTGCAGGCACGCCTTAACGAGTGAAACATTTAAAAAAAGGCCCGGTCGTTAAGGTAACCGGGCCAAGTATCTTTTCTAGGTCTTAGGACTTTTATGTTGCCATAGCTTTTCCTTGGTCTAATGGTGCTACATTTTTTTCTACAAAGGGGGGTAAAATCTAAAAGACTTCCTCCATTTTCACCACTACATAAAAACTAAGTCTAAAAAAGGTACCGGAGTTACCCGGATTTAATCGTAATGCAAGGCAAACGTAATCAAAAGGGCCCTGTTTGTCAATAAGTTGATTTTTAAAAAGGTATTCCTACATTTGCAGTCGTGTTTCAATGACACATACTGTCAAAGTTTCTAACGAGGTACCCTCATAAGCTCACGCTACTCAATCATTTAATCAATATGGATCTCAATACGGATCAATTTCTAAGTGGTGTTTTTATTCTTCTTGGAGTATGGTTAGGAGCTTATATAACAAATCGATCCAATCGAAAAAATGAGAGACGTCTTGCTAAGGCTAAATTGGTTGAAGCAATCAGTCTTTTCTTTTCACTCAAAAAGGAAATATTCTATTCAATCAATGCTGGGAGCATAGCTATTGCTGAATATAACAATTTAAAAATTCATGACAGTCAAATCGCAAACGTAGAAAAGGAAATTAGAGATGCAATTAATGTTATTGAGCATAACAGAAGACTGGATGAAAAGTACAAACAAGCATTAATGGAGACCCGTGCAAAGATTAATGGTTTAGTTGTAGAGGTAGAGTCATTGTTCGGTACAGAAAAAGGAAATGCCGTTTTAGAAATGATTTCGAAATACTTAACCTCAAACACACCAGACCCAATTCAATATTACGACTGGAAAAAGCTTCCGTATGAAGAATTCCAAAAGAAGCGAATTGAATTTCAATCACTCCATAATGCAAAAAAAATTGAGATAACAGCAAGTTGTGATGAACTGACAAAGTTTATCCGCAAAGTATTAATATAGGATCGATCAATTATTCTCATTAATATCAATTCTGACCCTCAAAAACAACTCTGATTCAGCTATCTCAATCTCCCTTCTAAGATACTCTGTGTAACCAGGTCTCCCCATGTCAACAAATAGCCTTTCTAGCTTTTGTAACTCCCTATCTTGTTCAATGCCTCGTTCAATGAAACTTAAAAGACTAATATTTTGTGGACATTTGGCACTATTGATTGATACAAAGATTTGGGCTTCGATTAACTCATTGTTGCGTCTTGAGAATTCATTGGAATCAATTTCATAAATTATTTTCTGTGATTCTTGCGCTTCTTCAATATGTCGTTCAATAAACTTTATTAAAGATGGATGATGTTTTATAGGCTTTCCTTTTTCCATAAATTTTAAGTTTAGACTAAAGTGATGACGGTCAAAAGGATTTAGTGAAGTAACAAATTTGCTCCTTATTTGTACCTTACTCTCTAAAATTCATTGATTTTAATATCAAAAAGCTATTCTTAACTTTCTGTATCGGGAAGTAACCTTCCAGACAAAATCAATGGACTTAGTAAAAATTATATTGCTGATTGACCTGTCTGAATCATTTGGAAGAAATTTGATCCGTGGCATTTCCCGTTACTCAGACATTTATGGCCCCTGGTCGTTTTGTAAAATGCCACCATTTTATCGCGAAACATATGGTATTGAAGGTATTTTAGATTTCGCCAACGAATGGGGCGCTCACGGTATTATCGGACAATTTCATCAATCGGAGGAGATCAGTAAATTGATTGACTCCGGACTTTTTATTCTCGCTGTGGATTTCCGTGAACAGTTTAATCAGATCTCCAATATCTCCGGTGATTATGCTAAATCAGGTGAACTGGCCGCTGAGTATTTTCTTTCAAAAGGACATAAGCATTTTGCTTTCTATGGAACACATGACACAGTGTGGTCGCGTGAGCGGGAGAAAGGATATCGCGATTACCTGAAAGCACATGGCTTTGATATTTCAACCTACGCTCCTAACGCTGTAAGAAGCCATAATTTCTGGTATTATACACCTTCACCTCTTCAGGACTGGTTGCTTTCCTTGCCCAAACCTATAGCCATTTTTGCCTGCGATGACAATCGCGCAGAACATTTGCTGGAGTCGTGCAAACTTGCCGCGCTAAATATACCGGAAGAAGTCGCCATTCTGGGTACCGATAACGATGAGATCATTTGTCAGTACGCCAATCCCCCATTATCAAGCATCCAACAAGAGGAAGAAAATGGCGGCTATCGCGCTGCAGCACTAATGGCAAGAATGATCAGGGAAAAAAGAATCATCAAAGAAGACATCATTTTAAAACCACTTCGGATCATCACCAGAAGATCTACCGAAACGTTGGCAATAGTAGATCCATATGTAAAAAAATCATTGCTCTACATCCGTGAAAACCTCGATAAGCCATTACACGTTTCCGACCTGGTGAAGATTGTACCCCTATCGAGAAGAGGACTTGAAAAAAGATTCAGTAAGGTCATGGGACGATCGATGTACAAGGAAATTCAGCGGCTGCGGATGGAGAAAGTAATCTCATTATTGCTTGATACTGAACTTTCCGTTTATGAGATCTCTATGATTTGCGGATTCCCCGATAGCAAGAATCTGTCACGGCAGTTTAGCTCACTCTACAAGATGACCCCCATTCAGTTTAGAAAAAGAAACCAGTCATAGGAAAACACGAACTGTGCGCAAAATGAGGTTTTCTATTCGCATTTAATCACCTTTCTTACCCATCTACCCTCTTATTTTGATGTATTCAAACAGAATAATGGCAAAATTAGGGATTGATCTGGGAGGTACTAATGTCAGGGCAGCCTTGCTGGAAGAAGATGTACTAAGTGAGATTCATTCTATCCCTGTAAATAAAACCAATGGACGGGATAGCGTACTGGAACAGATCGTTACACTGGTCGAACAATTCGAAAAGGATACGCTTGAAGGAATTGGTATTGGCGTACCCTCCTATGTCGATATAGACCAAGGCATAGTGTATGACACCGTAAATCTGCCGGGATGGGATGCAGTTCCATTAAAAGCAATCATCGAAAGTAAATTTCATCTTCCAGTAAGTGTTAACAATGATGCTAATTGCTTTGCACTGGGTGAAAAGTATTATGGTAAAGGCAAGCCCTATTCATCGTTAGTGGGCATAACCCTCGGAACCGGAGTTGGTGCAGGCATCATAATCAATGGTCAATTATATGCAGGGCAAAACTGCGGTGCAGGAGAAATCGGGGCGTTACCGTATCGCGACAGAGACTATGAGTTTTATGCCGGAGGCAGCTTCTTTACAGAGATACATAAAACCACAGCGCGCGAAGCATTTGAAATGTCAAAACAGGGCGATAAGAAGGCATTGAAAATTTTTAACGCGTATGGTCATCACCTGGGAGAATTAATCAAGCTGGTATTATTAACCTATGATCCCGAAGCGATTATCCTTGGTGGCTCCATCTCGAATGCCTGGAAATACTTTAGTGAATCAATGACTACTTCACTACACCAATTTCTTTTCAAACAATACATAAAAAATCTGAAAATAGAAGTTTCATCACTTGATAATGCCGGCATTTATGGAGCAGCGCACCTCGTTGGTAATTAAACACTGAATGGCAACTACTAAACAATACGGATAGATATATGGATCACACTTCGCCACGCTATACTCAATATTACATCTGCACGGAAATGTACGAGACGGCAGATTTGATACGCCACCTTCCAGCGCTTAAGTCATCGGTTACTTCTATTGCCGATAAAAGGAAACCTCTCTTCATTACGGGTGAAGGCAGCAGCAGAATCATACCGGCTAAAAACGTGATGTACAGAAACATGACAAAGGGTTCACCCGTTCCGATTTTCACCGAAGGCGCTACGCAAGCACTGGAATACAATTTAGCGGAAATGACGGTTGTCGGACTATCCAATTCCGGAAGAACAAGGGAGTTGATGAGATTGGTCCACAAACTGAAGTCACAAAACCATCATGCACTGATAGGCATTACCGCAAACGAAAACACCTTACTGGAAGAAAATGTAAAAGAAACCATTATACTCAGCTGCGGGGAAGAGCAAGCTGTTGCCGCAACGAAAAGTGTGGTTGAACAAAGTCTGGTGGTTGAACAGATCTTCAATTACTTAACTGACTCACCGGATAAGAATTATGCTGCATTAGCATCAGCATTCAAAGCTGTTCTTGACCTCTCAATCGATAAAACGATAATTGATAAACTTGCCCGTGCTCAAATGGTATATTTCTCAGGCAGGAATGATGGCTTTGGTGAAGAACTTACCTTAAAGACCAACGAAATCGTACGCAAAAAATCGGAATTCCTCGAAGGCACATTTGGAATCCATGGAATTGAAGAGGTGATGCAAAAAGATGAAGTGGTAATTCTTTTAGATCCCTTCCCCGAAGAGCAGCAAAAGTATTACGAGGTATTTGTAAAGAGTGTTGGTATGGATGTCATCGCGATCTCCAGAAGTAAAACAATTTTTGAGACTATAATCATACCGGATTTTCCGGAATTTCAAGGCTACCTAACGCTGGCAGCAGGTTGGAACTTACTCGTTGAAGTAGGTTTGGCTTTAGGTATTGACTTAGACAAACCAGTGCGCGCAAGAAAAATAGGTAATGAATACGTTGCTAATTAAACAGATCAATAAAGTAAAGAAATAATGAAAACGCTTAACACTTCCCGCCTACCACTAAAGGTGATATTACTCCTTATCACGGCACTGACTTTCTCCTGCCAGAGTTTTCAGAAGAACGAAGAAGAATTTGCAACATCAGATTTTTTGTCTGGCTGGCAATTGGTTTCTTCTGACAGTATCAAGGTCACCGGAGCCGCACTATCTTCACCAGGCTATTCCTTAAAAAAAGGATTGACGGTAGACCTTCCGGCAACGGTAATGGCAGCGTTAAATCGTAATCAAGTATACCAGGACATTTTTGTTGGAGAGAATTTAAAAAAGGTAAACGAAGCAGCCTTTGATGTACCCTGGTGGTATCGAAAAACATTTTTTATTAATGACGTTGGTGAACTGACTAATTACCAGCTTCGGTTCGAAGGATTAAACTATAAAGCGAATATCTGGTTGAACGGAAAATTGATCGCGTCTGCAGATTCTATTGAAGGTGTATTTCGAATGTTTGAGTTTAATGTGACCGATAAACTTTTGGCTGGAAAAAATGCATTGGCCGTTGAAGTTATCCCTCCGAAAAAAGGCGATCTGACAATCGGGTTTGTCGACTGGAACCCATGGCCACCGGATGACAACATGGGCATCTGGAGACCCGTGAAGTTAATTAAGACAGGTCCGCTTGCCATAAGGAATTTATTTGTCACAACAGATCTTGATACGAAAACTCTTGACAAGGCGGATGTTCAGATTGCAACGGAACTTGTGAATTATTCTGGTCAGGAAACCAGTGGTCAACTCGAAGTTTCCTTCGATCAGGTTTCAATAAGCTTACCGGTAACCTTGGCTCCAAATGAAAAGCGCCATGTTATTTTGAGTGGTAATGCATATCCTCAATTAAAACTTGTGAAGCCCCGCATCTGGTGGCCTGTGAATATGGGTGATCCGAACCTTTATGAATTGACTGCACGCGTAAAATGGAATGATACTGTGTCCGATTCTACGGCAACACGATTTGGCGTTCGGAAAATTGAAGACTATTTTAACAATGATGGTCATCGGGGTTACATCATCAACGGTAAAAAAACTTTGATAAAAGGCGGTGGATGGGTTGATGATCTTTTCCTGGACGATTCTGATGAAAAACTGGAAGCCCAAATACGGTATGTGAAGCACATGAATCTGAACACCATCAGGCTGGAAGGATTCTGGGGACGTGACAAGCGTTTATATGACCTCGCTGATGAAAATGGAATTCTGATTATGATCGGCTGGAGCTGTCAATGGGAATGGACGGACTACAGCGGTCGCCCGGAAGAAGATGATTTCCTGCAGATTCGCACCGATAAAGAAATTGCCGAACATACGCGCGCTTTCCAGGATCAGGTAGAATGGCTGAGGAATCACCCCAGCGTATTTCTTTGGGTATATGGAAGCGATAAACTGCTGGTGCCGAAACTCGAAACCAGTCTTAACAACATGCTTGCCTCAATAGATGGCACCCGCCCGATTCTGAATAGCTGCGGTGGCAAAATAAGTGAGGTGACCGGAAAGAGCGGTGTTAAAATGAATGGACCCTATAGTTATGTAACGCCTAATTACTGGTATGTGGATAAGACACGCGGTGGAGCATTCGGCTTCAATACCGAAACAGGCCCGGGTATCCAACCTGCTCCCATTGAAAGCATCCGCAAAATGATTCCACTGGAAAATCTCTGGCCTATCGATAGTGTGTGGGGGTATCATTTAGGCAGAAGAGAATTCACAACATTTAAACACTGGATGACACCCTTCGTAGAACGGTATGGCATGGAGAATGATGTTGCCTCCTTTGCCCACAAGGCACAGATGGCAAACTACGAAGCCATGCGCAGTATGTTCGAAGCATTTCATGTTAACCGTCCGAATACAACCGGCATTATTCAATGGATGCTTAACTCTGCATGGCCTGCAATGATCTGGCAGTTGTATGATTATTACCTCATGCCGAACGGAGCCTTTTACGCTACCAGAAACGCATGCCGGCCGTTAAACATTGCATATAATTACGCTGACAATGGCATTTACATTACCAATGAAAATGCTACAGATATAAAGGGTTTATCCGCAGAAATAAGTGTATATGATATTGCAGGCAGGCAAGTATACAAGAATACACTGCCTATTGGTCAAGTGAAATCAGAATCATCAAAGTTAACCAGGCTAATAAGCCCTAAAGGAGTATCAACAACTTACTTCCTTGACTTGCGGTTAGTGGATGAAAAGAATACACCTATGGTGATCAATTTTTACTGGCTCTCAACTAAAGAGGATGTATTGGATCTTGAAAATTCAGAATGGTATGTAACCGAAAATAAGTCGTATGCCGATCTTAAAGGTCTTAACACTATGACTTCCGTGGAGATAATCTCCTCTCATACCATCGAAGCAAAGGGCGATACATTAATAGTCGAAACTATACTAAAGAATCCATCGCAGAATATTGCCTTCTTTATTGAACTCGGTCTAAAAGACAAATCAACCGGACAAACCGTATTGCCTGTATTTTGGGATGACAATTATATAAGCTTGTTACCCGGTGAGACCAGAAAAGTGAAAGGGTATGTATTCAGAAAAGATACTACAACGGAACAACTTCAGTTTGAGTACCTTGGCTGGAATGTTAAATAAGATAAGAATTAAGTATCAGCAATGAACAATCAATCGCAACGCAGCTATTTCAAATTAGGATTACTGATTCTGATTTTTTTTGTAGTTTCCTTTTTTACCAACATACTGGGTGCGCTTAACCCAAGCGTTACCACAAGTTTTGATCTTACAGAAACACTTGCTGGCTTGTTGCCATTTTCCTTTTTCATTGCCTACGGTATTATGTCAATTCCTTCAGGGATTCTGGTTGAAAAATACCGCGAGAAAAAAATGTTATTAGCTGCATTTCTACTCTGTATGGCAGGTGCCATCATATTCGTGGCCTTTCCTGCGTTTCGTGTATACATGATTTCACTTTTCACCATCGGCACAAGTCTGGCGATGCTACAGGTGATCATTAACCCGTTGCTGCGAGTAACCGGGGGTGAAGAGCATTATGCTTTTAACTCGGTTTTAGCACAGTTGGCTTTCGGAATGGCTTCTTTTGTGAGTCCTAAATTATATACATGGATTGTTACCAATGTTCATGCATCAGAAGAGCCTGGCGCCATAGGCCAATTCCTTAATTCTGTAACGCCAAAAGATCTTTCATGGGTGGCGTTGTATACTGTCTTTGCGATTATCAGTGCAGGTATGCTTATATTAATCGGAGCGACAAGGTTTCCAAAAGTGGAACTAAAAAGTGATGAGAAATCAGGTGCAGTAAGTGATTACATTGATCTGTTTCGAAATAAAACTGTCATCCTTTTCTTTTTCGGGATCTTTGCATACGTAGGCACTGAACAGGGTATCTCCTATTGGCTATCAAAATTTCTTGCCGATTATCATGGCTACGACTATGAAACCACAGGCGCTGATGCAGTCGCCAACTATTGGGGATTGATGACGTTGGGCGGGGTGTTAGGATTGGTGCTGTTAAAACTCGCTGACAGTAAGGTAGTATTGCGGTGGTTTACGCTAATGACCATGGTAAGCTTTTTACTCGGACTTTTTGGAAATGCTAAAATGGCATTGCTTCTATTACCCGTTACAGGATTTTTCATGTCTGTGATGTACCCGATAATTATTTCACTTGCATTAAACTCTGTTAACAAACATCATGGCTCATTTGCCGGAATTCTCATGACCGGCATTATGGGAGGAGCGGTTATTCAGCTTTTGATTGGCGGTCTGGCTGATGTAATAAATCTAAAGGTAGCCATGCTGCTGAATATGGTAACGTTAGGCTACATCCTGAGCATAGGATTCTGGGCCCAGCCATTGGTTAGAAATAAAACACTTCAAGTTTTTAAATCAAAAGGCGGTTAATCAGATAAGCCTTCCTTGAGAGGGCAACAGGATAAAACCTGAAAAGCACCGTATGAAAAAGCGGGATTCACATGGAGAAGTAACAGCCTTCCAATTTGGTAAGTCAGGATTGTTCCTGAATTTTAGAATTATCTCAAAAGTCATGGCTGAATTGAACACAATTTAACCTTGAATTTACAAGCCTGAATGCTATCTTAGCCAATTGATAAGACTAAACTTTTACCCGATGACCCTCCCCACAGTGAAATCGCTACTTATTGTTGCGTTGATTTTATCATCAACCGGACTTTTTGCTCAGGATTACTACGTTGTAATTGGCGCCTACCGCGTTCAAAAATATGCTGATGCCTTTACCGGATATGCGCGAAATGCCAAGTATGACGCCCAGCAAGGTGTACACGAACAACGAAAGCTTACATATATCTATGTGCTTAAAACATCCGATAAGAAAGAAGCATCAGCTATGACCCGCAGGCTTCAAAAGGAAACTGAATTTGAAGACACCTGGCTATATGAAGGTCCGCTTACAACCGGAGAGCCAACTCAACCCATAGTCAAGCAAGAGCCCAAAGAAGAGAAAATACCTGTAGTTGAACCTAAGGTAGAGCCTGTAGTAGTTATTAAAGAAGAGCCTAAAGAAGAACCTAGGCCTGAGCCAAAAGAAGAACCTAAAGAAGAACCAGTTGATGTGGATAAACCCCTACCTCCTGCCCGGGGCAAATATTTTAAGTTTATTGTTACTACACAGGATGGACAGGAGTTAAGCACCTCAGTACACAACGTAGACCGTATGCAAGGCAGGGATTTAGCCACCTATAAAACCAACGAATATGTAGATGTCACACGTCCGGTTGACCCCTCGATGCCTTTATCTATTGTGTGTGGCGTTTTTGGATTTGCTGAAGTTGTCAAAATCATCGACTTTAACGACCCTAGCCAAACCGCGGATGCCACGCAAGATGAAAAAGGTGCCTGGGTTATTCCCTTCAAACTGGAGCGTTTAAAAAAAGGTGATGTATCAATCATGTATGATGTTGCCTTTTATAAGGATGCATCCGTTATGACACCTGCATCCAAAACAGAGTTAGACGAGTTGGTAAACATGATGCGCATGAATCCCAATTACAGAATTAAAATTCATGGACACAACAACGGTAACGATAAGAACATTCGTATTACTACATTGGGTAAAGACAAAAACTATTTTGCCATGGCTGGTTCAACGACAAAAAATGGTAATGGTAAAGAGCTATCGAAATTGAGAGCCGAGACAATTCAATCCTATCTGGTCGACAATGGAATAGACAAAAAGCGCACAGAAATTTATGCATGGGGCGGAATGGAAATGTTGGTAAAACAAGGTTCTAACGTTGCCGCCAAGTTGAACAACCGGATTGAAATTGAAATTCTGCAGGACTAAAAAATAGTATTAAACAGATAATAAATGGCACCTTTGGGGGTGCCATTTATGTTAGAAAATAAATCAAAATAGAAAAATGAAAATTGTAAAAGCAACTTTACTTCTATTGCTGATCGCTACTTCAGTCAGCGCTCAACAACAACCTGAAGTATACCCACCACACTGGTGGAGCGGCATGAAGAACTCTTCGCTTCAACTCATGATTTATGGCCCCGAAATCGGTAAAAACAATCCTTCTGTTACTTTAAAATATCCCGGAGTGACACTTAAAAAAGTGCACTATCCTGAAAACAGCAATTACTTGTTTATTGATCTTGACATTTCCTCAAGGGCTACACCCGGTAAATTCACCATTACTATCAATCAAAAATCAAAACCGGTTACAACCGAATACACACTAAAGCCGAGGCGCAATGGCAAGGGAACAGAATTTGCCCAAGGTGTTACATCTTCCGACTTTGTGTACCTGTTGATGCCCGATCGGTTTAGCAATGGTGACCCTTCTAATGACAGGCTTCCTGGTATGCGCGATCAAACCTTAAATCGTGATTCTATATATCACCGGCATGGTGGCGACCTTCAGGGTGTAATCAACAAACTTGATTACCTGCAGGATTTAGGAGTGACTGCGCTGTGGATGACACCGGTTATTCAAAACGACATGCATAACCGAACCGAGCACGGCTATGCTTTTACCAACCATTACAAAATTGAACCTCGCTTTGGTGGCGAAGAGGCTTACAAAAAACTTGGCTACGAATTACACAGACGTGGTATGAAACTTATCCAGGATGCTGTGTATAATCATGTGGGGCTCTATCACTTCACCGTTCAGGACAAACCCATGAAAGACTGGCTGAATGAGTGGCCACAATATACCAACACGACCTACAAAGATCAGGTACTTTTTGATCCGTATGCAGCACCCAGCGAACAAAAGCAACTGAGTGACGGATGGTTTACTCGCTTTATGCCCGATCTAAATCAAAAAAATCCTTTTGTTGTCAACTACCTTATCCAACACGCCATCTGGAGTGTAGAAGAATTTGCGGTGGATGGATGGCGTATCGATACCTACCTGTACAACGATATGGAGTTTATGAACCGCTGCAATAAGGCCTTGTTGGATGAATATCCTAAACTGGGTTTGTTTGGCGAAACGTGGGTACATGGTGTGCTGAACCACGCCTTCTTCGCAGAGAATAATTTAAACATCTCTTTTAAAAGCAATCTTCCGGGTGTAACCGATTTTCAGTCGTTGTTTTATGGCATACAGGCAGCCCTGAACGAGAAATTCGGGTGGACTGATGGTGTGAATAAATTATATCAGTCCCTTGCACAGGATTTTGTTTATAAAGATCCTATGAAGAATGTAATCTTTCTTGACAACCACGACCTCAGCAGGTTTTTTTCGGTTGTTAATGAAGACCTGAACAAAATAAAAGTAGCATTTACCTGGTTGCTCACCTGCCGCGGCATTCCTCAAATGTATTACGGAAGTGAAATATTGATGAAAGGTGTTACTAATCCGGATGGTTGGGTTCGGTTGGATTTTCCGGGTGGCTGGCCTGAGGATAAGGTAAATAAGTTTACTGCTGAGGGCAGAACGAAAGAAGAACAGGAAATGTATACCCTAATCCGTACGCTCGCCAATTTCCGCAAATCATCTTCGGCACTTAAAACCGGGAAGATGATGCAGTACGTGCCCGTGGATGGATTGTATGTTTACTTCCGCTACGATAATAATCAAACCATTATGTGCGTGATGAACACCAGCGATAAAGAAAAGGCTATTGATTTTTCAAATTACGCTGAACGAACCAATGGATTTACAAAAGCAGACAATGTACTTACCGGGGAATCGCTCAGCACGTCATCCTCATTCAACATTCACTCGATGAGTATGATCGTAATGGAATTGAAGAAATAGTTTTAGACGTTAGTAGCAAGACGTAAGTAATAAGAAGTTCTGAATAAAATCTCTTCGGTCTTATTACTCTCGTCTTATGTCTTATGTCTTTCTTCTCACCACTCCCCTCACCGCTTGCGCTGTCCACGGATCATCTGGCCATGAGTGCTTAGGGTAACGTCTTTTCAATTCTTTCTTTACTTCATGGTACGTAGTGTTCCAGAAACTTTTCAGGTCTTGCGTAACCTGAACGGGTTTATAGCCGGGAGAGAGTAAGTGCATGGTTATTTTCACCCGACCTTCGTTAACTGCAGGAGTATCGAGCAAACCGAAACACTCTTGCAGTCGTACTTCCATCACCGGTGGTTGTCCATTGCGGTTGTACTGGATTTTAATCATCGATCCACTCGGCACTTCCAGTCGTGTGGGAGCAAACTCATCAAGCTTTCGTTGTAGTTCCCAGGGAACTAGTGTGAGTAAAATTGAGTGCCAATCAAGTTTTTGCAACTCGCTTAACGAATTGATCTGATCTAAAAATGGCGGGAGCCAATCATGAACATGATTTAATAAATATTCGTCTGATAAATCAGGCCATGCTTCATTCTTTCGCCAAATTCTTATACTGCTTACACGCGTTTGCAATTCACGGACAGATTCCGGAAATCCAAATGCGCTGATCCCTGATCCGTGAGCAGCACTGCACAACACACTTATACGCTTGTCGTCAGGAATTGACGTAAGCTTTTTCTGTGATAATACAAGGTTTCCAATTCGCAATTCCTCTACTCCTTCTACTACTCCACGCTCTTTGTTCAACCTAATTTCCTGCACCGGCCTGGCAATAAGCTTCAGATCTTCTTCGTGAACCGGAGCCGCCAGAAATATTTTTCCTTCACCTGAGCCTGCATCGAGTTGTGCCACAACAATCCATTCAGCATGCATCAGCGGATCATGAGCAGGAAGTTTTGCAACACGACCATTCATCAGTTTATAACGCTCACTGTGCTTCTCCATCCGTTTGGCAATACGATCAGGGTACGCCAGGGCTAATAATTTCCCAACCTCATAGTCACTGACTATTTTATTATCGACTTGTATGGAAGATGACTTTCGCCACGACAGTGACAAACGTTCAATTCGCTCCAACACATTCCGGTCGGCCTGAACAAATTCCTTACCTCGCCATTTTCGTAAAACTTCAAGGCGCAACGTCAGGTCAGCACTTCCTGAAGCACTTAATGGATCGCGCTCCTCCAATAACGATGCAAGATCTGATGCTAATGCAGATTCATTTGCGCTACTAACCAGCATGTGCGCAATCCGCGAATGTGTTGGCAGTTCGGCCATGGCCCGTCCATGTTTTGTTACGCGGTCATCTTCCAAAGCACCTAGCTGTGTCAGCAATTCTTTCGCCTGACTTACCGCGCCTGTTGGTGGCGGTGTAATCCAGGTCAACTCATTAGCATCGGTTATGCCCCATGCCGCTAGTTCCAGTACCAATGAACTGAGATCGGCCTCCAATATTTCAGGTTTGCGGTTTGGCTGAAGATTGCGATGAGTGGCTTCACTCCATAACCGGTAACAAACACCGGGGCCAAGACGCCCGGCACGGCCCATGCGCTGATCCGCAGAATCTTTGGTAACTCGAACGGTTTCCAAACGCGTTAGTCCGCTGCGTGGATCAAATTTAGGTACGCGAGAATATCCTGAATCGATAACCACACGAATGCCTTCAATGGTAAGCGAGGTTTCGGCAATGCTCGTTGCCAACACAACCTTTCGTCTTCCCTGCGGATCAGGTAAAATGGCTTCTTGTTGCTTTTTGAAAGGCAGATCGCCATACAGTGGGAAAAGAATCACAGGCAAATTTTCCTGTTCCAATAATTCAACTGTTCGTCTGATTTCGCCCGTACCGGGAAAGAATGCCAGTACATCGCCCTTTTCTTCTATCAAAGCTTTTCGGATTGTCCGTGCCATATACACAGACGTATGAACATCTTTATCATCGCCCAGGTAGCACACCTCAACCGGGTATTGTTTTCCGTCACTGCTGATGAGTGGGGCCGTTAGTTTTTCTGATAAGGCTTGCCCATCCAATGTTGCCGACATCACCAGTATGCGCAAGTCATCGCGCAGCACGTGTTGTGTTTGAAGACAAAGTGCCAGTGCAAGATCAGCTTGCAGGCTTCGCTCATGAAATTCATCGAAGATGACTAGCCCCACATCGTCAAGGGCATTGTCGCGCTGGATCATGCGGGTGAGAATTCCTTCCGTAACCACCTCTACACGCGTTTGATTACTCACCTTATTTTCAAAGCGTACACGATACCCGATCTTTTTCCCCACCTCATCATCAAGCAACGAAGCCATACGCATAGCCACCGAACGGGCTGCCAACCTGCGCGGTTCCAGCATAACAATCTTTTTATTCTCCAGCCAGCGTTCATCCAACAAGTGCATGGGAACAATGGTAGATTTACCTGCACCGGGAGGAGCTTGAAGAATTACCTTGGTATTTTCTTCCAGATTTGACTTGAGCTCCGAGAGAATTTCTTGAACCGGGTATTGCATAGGAGGTAAAACTACTAAAGCGCATGATTATGTTAATGCAACCTATTGATGCTTTCCCGACAATAGTTAATTTATTCAACGTGCACAGAGTCCCCTTGTGGGCGATTAAAACACAAGTTATGCTCCATAAAAAAGGCTCGTGTTACCTCTTAGTAATTAAGGATATCAAAACTCCTTACTTAGGCTCCAGCGCCTGGTTGATTCGTGTAACCACATCCTGTAAATGGTAGCGGCTCATCTTATCGGTAGTGCCAGGAAGAGCAGCATTGATGTCGCTGCGCAAGGCAATCAGGTGGCCACGCGCAACAGAGATGACATCGCTTTTCTTTGGATCGGCAACCGGTGAAGCCGGTGAGGCATTTGGATTAACAAATCCCTGTCCGCCAGCTGGTGGTGTGGCTGGTGGGTTTAACAAGCTCACCATTTTTTCCACATAAACTTTCTGCAGGTTTCTGCGGTAAACATCAATAGTCTTTTTGGTCCGCAACTCCGACCAGATGCCAGTGCGCATGTCGGTAAACAAGTCATCAAGGCTGTATGCAGTAGCTGACTGTGCACTGGATTCAATCAATCGTTGCATGCGGGCGTAATCGTAAATGCTGTTTAGCGTGGCTTCCTGAATAGTCTTTACCTGGTCAACACCGGAGCCTGGTCGGATTTTACTGAGCACATCCTGGTTCATTAACCAGGTTGGCGTTTCAAAAAGCTGTTTGTTCAAAAAGGCAACGGCATCGCGTTGGATATTCCGGGGAGTAGGTTCATATACTACACCTGCTTGATCGTAGGTTTTTGGTGTTTCATATATACCGCCAATATTTTTGGTAACATGCCCCATGTACCTGCGGTACTGCCCCACCACCTGGTTGTACATTTCATTGAGCATGGCATACTTCTCGGCTTCTTCTTTATACCAATCGGACAAAGAAGGAAGGATGCGCTTCAGGTTTTTAATACCGTAATCGCTGGCCAGCATGGCATTATTGCCCAGGTCTTCACTTTGTGTGCGTGGATCGTAGGGATTGCTTTCTGTTCCGAACCAATACATAGGGTCATTGGCATGACGTAACACCCATTGATTCAATATCTTTTTGTCTTCTTCTGGATTCTTCGTGTCGAAAATCGGCTTGTACCCCCATTCAATGGCCCAGCGGTCGTACACACCAACACCAGGAAAAAGTAATTCAGCTGGAATATTATCTTCTGGTTGCGCTACATAGTTAAAGCGTGCATAATCCATGATGGATGAAGTGTGTTTATACTTCTGCAAAAATTCCTTGTCGCGTAACTTCTCTACCGGTGTGGCATAGCTTGCCCCGAAGTTATGACGCAAACCCAGTGTATGGCCTACCTCATGGGCAGCCACAAAGCGAACGAGTTCGCCCATTAATTCATCATCAAACTTTCGGGTGCGCGCCCGCGGATCAACCGCAGCAGCTTGTATGGTATACCAGTTGTTCAACAGGTTCATTACGTTGTGAAACCAACCGATGTGGCTCTCTAGAATTTCCCCTGTACGCGGATCGTTAACATTGGGGCCATAAGCATTCTGGATATCGGAAGCGAAATAACGAATGAATGAGTAGCGGGCATCCTCCGTACTGATGGACGTATCCCCTGCCGGAATGATTTTCGCCTGAATGGCATTTTTAAAACCGGCCTGTTCAAAAGCTACCTGCCAGTCTTCTACACCTTGCTTTAAATATTTCCTCCACTTTTCCGGTGTGGCCGGATCAATGTGAAAGACAATCGGTTTGATCGGCTCCACCAACTCACCACGCTTCATCTTCTCTACATCTTCCGGTTTGGGTTCAAGTCGCCAGCGCACAGCAAACACTTCACGTTCGGCACGCTGTGATTCCTCACCATATACGGTATACCCATTCGCAAAATAACCAACCCGGTTATCGAACAGTCGCTTGCGCATCGGGTTGGCTGGCAACAGAATCAAGGAAACATTCATTTCCAGTGTAACAAATCCTGTGCTGGCACCGGCCGGAAGTTGTGAAACGGAAGATGGACCCGATGTTTGTGGAGGTAGGTTCGAAGCAAAGGTTTTCACCATACGTACTTCGGTGTTGATCGGAAACGACTTCATACTTTGTATGTACGACCTGTCCTTCTGAATACCGCCCAGACTATAATTGCGCTTGAGTGCAGGGCTTAAGGACACCAATTGGTTGTCGCTGTTAAAAAACTCGTTTACATTAATCACATAGCTCTTACCATTGTTGATGGCCTTCACATCGAAAGCTGAAATAATTGGCTCTACATTAGAATTGCGAACAGCTTCGATAATAGGCGCTGTCGAATCGCTGCTGGCGTTGATGTACAATACTGCTTTTAAAAATAATTTATTGTTTGGGCCTTTTTCCCAACGTAACACCTGGCGATTGCGTTCCTCCCCTCCGTAGCCGGCTCCGGTGGGCGCTTTTGCGATTCGGGTAACAGCTAAAAACTCCTTGCCTAAAATGGAGTCGGCCACTTCAAAAAAGTAATCATCGTTCACTTTATGAACAGTAAACAATCCTCTTTGCGATTTTGCCTTGGCGGTAATCACCTGGCTATAGGGTTTAAGGCCACCGGCACTACGGGCCTTGGTTGTATCAGCCTTTGGTGCCGCAGGCTGCTGGGCGGGAGTTGAAGGCTTCTCTTTCGATTTTTTCTGTGCAAAAGATGGTTGAAAGTATGATAGTGTAAGGAGCATGATAAGTATACCCGCACCCAGGTTTAATTTTTGCCTCATTGTAGTAATGCTTTTAAATCAGGCGCAATTAGAGGGAAAGGACTTCAAAAACAAAAGGGATAAGTACCGGCTTACCGTAAATTATGTAAGCGGTAAAGAGATGATACTAGAAATCCCTGCCGGTCTTCTCTTCATCCTTAGGTGTATGAAAAGCCAGCAATGGGATATTGGTATAGTATGAGAACTTCTTGGTGATACTGGGGTTGTAGATTTTTTCAAACAGGTTACGTTTACGGGTAGCCAAAGCAATCATGTCAACTTCACTTTGATCGATTAAGGCATCCAATCCGGCATTTACATGGGCATCGCTGATTACTTTACCACTTATTTTTTCATATCCGGTTAACAGCTGTATCTCTTTGGCGAATTTATCAACAATAGCCTTTTCCTCATCCGTTTCTTCTGCGCCTACCACTACATGACCAAAAACAATTTCAGCATTGAAACCCTTTGCTATTGCAACCAGCTTTTTCGATCCTTCAATGTCACTGTAAGAAAAGTTTGTGGCAAAAAGAATTCTTTTTGGAGCGCTGTAGTCAAGACCTTGCGGAATGCACAACACCGGGCAATCCGCTTTTTCGATTACGGACGCTGTATTGCTGCCGAACAAGACATTTACCATTTTGCTGGCCCCCTGTGTACCCATTACAATCATGTCCGCCTTTCTATCCCTGGCCAGGGAAACAATTTCACGTACCACATCACCAATGGACACATGCACAGTACATGCTACGGCTGGAAACTCAGCATTAACAGTTTCGGCAATGGCCTTTAATTTTTCCCGATAAAGTTTAGTCGCCCGGGCTGTATCTTCCGCCACAACAGTCTGCAGGGCACTTTGCACCGACACCGGAGGATTGTAAACCGACATCACCAACACGCCTGCGCCAAGGGCATTGGCCGTTTCAACAGCATACTCCAGCGCATGCGTGGCATTCTCAGAAAAATCAGTGGGTACCAGGATTAGTTTCATGTTTCAAATTATTCCAAAAAATTAGCGCTCTTTAATATTTTCAAGTTGATTAAACGCGAGCGGCCAATTTAAAATAAATAGGCAACACCATCCGCTGACGTACAGGCTTCCCTCTCTGTTTTGCGGGTACCCATGGAGGCGCACTTTGAATTATCCTAACAGCTTCCTCATCACAACCGGCTCCAATGCCCTTCACCACTACAAAATTGGTTAACGTGCCATCTTTATCTACAACAAATTCAACAAATACTTTTCCTTCAACATTCATACGCCTGGCTTGTGACGGATAATTTATATTCTTGGAAACATAGTCGTAGAAAGCTGCCATTCCTCCTTTGGGTGCGGCTGTTTGTTCCACTACTAGAAATATTTTATCAGGCTCTTCTTCTTCCACTTGCACAACAGGTGTTGTATCAATAGTGAATTCCTGAGAAACCGTGGTGTTGGTAACATCAATATCAAACTGCACTTTTATTTCTTCCTTTATTTCCTCCTGGTTGGGCACCTCCACAATGCGGGGCTGTTGTAACATAGGAGGAGGTGGTGGTGGAATTTCAGTTTGCGGGACATCCATTATTTCTTCAAAATCGGATGCCTGACGGGCAACAACCTTTTGCTCCGTCTTCTCAGCAGTTCGCCATTCAAATGCCGCTATCACCAGCAGCAACGTAATGATTAAACTGATATTAAAGATTACAGGCCTGATCCTTTCCAGGTCTGCATGGTTGGTTTTTTTTGGTTCATGAAAAAGGCCCATGGCTTGCGGTTTTTGTTAGACGATGTTACCACAAATCGCACAGTCAGGATATGACCTTTGTTAGTGTTAAGGATGATTAACGGCAGATTTACCTGTAGCCTATTTTTGCCTTACCTCTTCCTTGCCATCCGGATACCGGGCAAATCTTCCCCGCTCCCGCGGATGGACATGTTCATAGCTGGGCCAAGGCCATCCACCAAATTGGGTTTGCTGATACTCACGAAAAGCCTCCTGAATATCGGCTTGTGTATTTCCTACAAAAGGGCCGTGCTGTACTACCGGTTCATTAATAGGCTTGCCTTGCAAAAGCAACAGATAACTTTCAGTAGAACCATTCTTTAGCGCTACAGGCATATCAGCATAGAGTTCAACAGCCTGATGGGTTGAAAATGCCTGACCCGCAATGTCCATTGAATTTCCTTCATAGAAATATAAAGTTCTGTTGGCTTCAGCCGATGCAGCAGGTAACGTCCATAAAGCACCAGGTTCCATACGGATAGTCCATATGGCTACTTCGTGCTCAGGATCAGCCGCCCAGGAATTTGGAGCAGGGTCGGGAGCGTTTACAGCATTCACCTGTCCGGCAATAATCTTAACGCTTGTACGCTTGCCTGCAGAATCCTTAACTACAACTTCAGGGATGGTATCACTCCATAGCATGGCAAAATGAGGATCTGTTTTCTTTTTCGCTTTTGGCAGGTTAAGCCAGATCTGGAAAAGCTCAAGGGGGTTATCCTTGTCTTTGTGGACCAACGGAAACATCTCGCAATGCTGAACGCCTTTTCCGGCTGTCATCCATTGTACGTCACCAAATCCAAACCGGCCTGCAGCACCAAGTGAATCCGAGTGATCAACCAATCCCTTTGTTACGATAGTAATGGTTTCAAATCCACAATGTGGGTGAGCGGGAAATCCTGGCACTTGCTCACCATGGTACATGCGCCAACCTTCCTTGCTGGGTGCGAAATCCTGCCCTAATGCCCTGCCTGCGAGGGATGCGGCTGGCCCCATCACTTCGTTGCCTTTGGGATAGAAATCCTGATGGTGTACGCAAAACAAAAATGGATCCTGGGTTTGCCATGGAAAGCCCAGTGGTTTAATACTTTTTATCATGCTGACGATTCTTTGTTTTCATTAGTGAACAGTTTGCGCTTTTGTGTTTTTGTGGCATGGTGTACTTTAATTTTCTTGCCACTAAATCACGAAAGTACAGGATATCATTTTAAAATTGTGAGAATCCGTAAAGAGTCCTAAAGTATTAAGTTGACGTCATTGTGAGGGAGCCTGCCGGCAGGCAGGGTACGACCGAAGCAATCTCGTTTTCTACGTTAAAATTGGGATTGCTTCTCCGACTGTGGCGGATCGCAATGACGCCAATTTTAGGATTGGAAGCGGATACTCACATTTTAAAATAATGGTTAAATAACCCCAATCAGATCAAAAAGGTTTTGGCATTACCTCCAGCTAAAGCCTTCGCAGGTAATTCCATTATCGCTCATCAATTTTCGGATATCAGAATAACATGTATTGGTATTGAATTTTGATGCCATGACCGCTAATAAATCATCCCTGTTGTTGTTCACAATGTTGAAGTAATCAAGCAGAAACTCCACACCTTCAAGGGGTATGGTCAGCACATACTCATAGTCTGAATCTCCCCAATATTCTTCTACCCTTTTTCCTATATCATATCCATCAATAATCAGTTTATCGCCATCAAAATAGGCATCAATACTGATCTTAATATCAGGGCCGGTGAAGTGGTATAATGAAACGCTCTTCATAAAGCTGTTCAACTAAGCGAAATAATCTAAAGCTAAATCTATCGGTTAACCTATTTGATTCTGCCGATTTGTTCAACCGCCATATTCCTCCCCTAATTTAAGTCATACAACTGCATTCCCGATTATTAGCCTTACCTTTGTGCTAATCTTAACTACGGGATTTGCAACGTCATCCCCCATCCGATTGGCATCGGGCATACATGGGATCTCTTCGCAATGACGTTGTTTTGCAAACTTTAACATACGAAAACATTACATGAAAAATTTTCAGGCGCTAGGCTTGTCTAAAGGACTGGCCGATGCAGTACAACTTATTGGTTTTGAAACACCAACCCCCATCCAGGAAAAAGCCATTCCACTTTTATTAACGGGCGACCGCGACTTCATCGGGTTAGCACAGACCGGCACAGGTAAAACAGCAGCCTTCGGGCTTCCGTTGCTGGAACTTGTCGATGAAGACTCATCAGCAACACAGGCGCTGGTTTTGGCTCCAACACGTGAATTGGGACTACAGATCGTTAGTGACCTTGAAAACTTCTCGGAAAAATTTAAGAAACTGAATATTGTGGCAGTATATGGCGGTGCCAGCATAAGCGAACAAATTCGAAAAGTTAAGCGTGGTGCTCAGATAGTGGTGGCCACCCCCGGAAGGCTGATTGACCTGTTGGGTAGAAAAGCAGTAAACCTGAGCACGATTCAATATGTCGTGCTCGATGAAGCCGATGAGATGCTGAACATGGGTTTTAAGGAAGACATTGACGAAATACTTTCAAAGACCCCCGAAACTAAAATCACCTGGTTATTTTCGGCTACGATGCCACGGGAAGTACGGGCTATTGCCAAAAACTACATGAGCGACCCGGTAGAGATAACCGTGGGCGATAAAAATACAGGCAACGTCAACATCGATCACCAGTATGTAGTAGTACACGACCGTGACAAGTACAGCGCTCTAAAACGTCTGCTGGATTATACCCCTGAAATATTCGGGTTGATCTTTTGCCGTACCCGGATAGACACCCAGCGGGTAGCTGAGATGCTGATGAAGGATGGCTACAATGCCGACTCCCTTCATGGCGACCTAAACCAGGCCCAGCGTGACAAGGTAATGATGCGGTTCAGAAACCGCGCTGTTCAGATACTGGTCGCTACTGATGTAGCGGCTCGTGGTATTGATGTAGAAAGCATCACCCATGTTATTCACATGAACATACCTGACGAAATGGAGTACTACACCCACCGCAGCGGACGCACAGCCCGTGCCGGTAAAAAAGGTATATCCATTGCGCTGGTGAGCCCTAAAGAAGTAGGTAAAATCAGGCAGATTGAGAAGACGGTTAAGACAACTTTTATACGTACACAAGTACCCACCGGACCGGAAGTTTGTCAAAAGCAATTGATTGCTTTAATGAAAAAGGTGCATGACGTTAAGGTAAATGAAGCTGAGATAGAAGCCTTCTTACCCTCTGTATATGAGGAACTTAAGGATATTACCAAGAACGATCTGATTAAACGTTTTGCCTCCATTGAGTTTAATCGTTTCCTCGATTATTATCGTAACGCCCCAGACCTGAATGTCAACGGGCAGTCCGGTGATCGTAGCGCTGAACGCTACAGCACCGGAGATCGATTCTTCATCAACCTGGGTAAAATGGATAACCTCGACAAAGCCGACTTGTTAGAAATGCTGGATGACTGCTGCGGAGTTGGTAAAAAGTTCGTTGGGAAGATCGACATCAAAGGGGCTTACTCATTCTTTGAAGTGGAGAAAGAAAAGAGCGATGCCATTATACCCGGTTTTAAAGGTGTTGAGTATGAAGGCAGGCAGGTTAGGGTCGAACTAACGGAGGGTCGCAGGGAAAGCTCCGGCCGTTCAGGCAAAGAAACCAGTCGAAGTAACGACAGCAAGAAATCCGGAGGCTACAACCGAAGAGGTGCAGGTAGAAGGAGATGAATCTGCATGGCACCTGCTAGAAAATAATTTTTTGTAGACTGAAGCCTTCATTGACAAAGAATACTTAACTTTTCAGCCTTAATAAATAAACGTTGCTATGGCTAAGAAAAAAGTTGCTAAAAAATCTAAAGCGAAGCCTGCCAAAAAGAAGGCCGCTAAGAAGTCTGCCTCCAAGGCAAAAGGTAAAAAGGTAAGCAAGCCTGCCAAGAAAAAGGCTGCTAAAAAAGTAGTGAAGAAGGCTGCTCCTAAGAAGAAAGCGGCTCCGAAAAAGAAGAAAGCTGCTCCGAAAAAAGCTGCTGCTCCTGCACCAGTTGCACCTGCAGTTCCTGTTGCTCCTTCACCTGCTCCTTCCCTGTTCGACAACCCGACAGGCTCAGGAAACTAAACTACTTTTACCAAGAGCAAAAAACCCTGGCATTAGTCGGGGTTTTTGCTTTTCAAGAGATTAACTGTTTCAAGCAGGTATGAGGTGCTTCAGTCCCTTATCAGCGTGTTTTCCCTCTACAGGTCCTAGAAATCGCAAGATGTTATTAAAATCCTGTTGTTGATCTTCTGAAGGATAAAAAGGATCCGAAAAAATGACCTGCTTATTTTTGAAATCAAAACCCACCATTACAATAGGAACATTTGCCTTTTTGGCGATGTTGTAAAACCCTGTGCGAAGACGATCCACCCGCTGACGGGTTCCTTCCGGTGATAGGGCAACAGCCAGTTCATCGTGCTGATCAAACAACTGAGCTACCTGGTCAACCATATTCTGGCTAGTACTTCTGTCAACCGGTGTGCCTCCAAGCCATCGGAAAATAAATCCAAAAGGAGGCCTGAAGAGCTCTGCCTTCCCAAGGTACCTCGACTTTGTAAGCCTGAGTACGCTGCGGTACATCACCCCTATAATAAAATCCCACCCGCTGGTGTGTGGAGCGACAATAAGCACATACTTCTTGGGCTGAACGGGAAACGATCCTACAGGTGTTGTTTTCCAACCCATGAGTTTTAGGATTACCGATGCAAGAACCCGAAACACAATTAATCGATTAACACACCACTAAACTTTTTTGGATTAGCCAATACACGGGCAATACCACGGCTTACGGAGGACAACGGGTGCTCATCGAGGTGAACTGGCAGCTTAATATTCTTTTCGAAGCGATCTTTAATTCCCCTCAATAATGAACCACCACCTGTCAGGTACATGCCATTCTGGTAAATGTCTGCGGCCAATTCAGGCGGGCAGGTTTCCAGGGTTTGAACAACACTACGTTCAATAGAGGAAATTGATTTTTCAAGAATGAAGGCAACCTCCCGATGATCAACCTTGCGGGTAACCGGAATTCCGGTAACCATATCTTTGCCTTTTACAGAAACCTCATCTGGTGCCGGATCAATTGTTTCACACGCTGCACCAATTTTAATTTTGATCTGCTCGGCAGTTTTTAGCCCAATGGCCATGTTATAATTTCTGCGGAAATAATCCTGAATGTTAGTATCAAAAGTATCCCCTGCAACCTTCAACGATTGAAAAGCTGCCACTCCAGATAGTGATATAATTACAATTTCTGTAATGCCCCCACCGATGTCGATTACCAGTTTTCCATCTGGCTCCTGAATATTCAGGTCCATGCCAATGGCAGCGGCCAGCGGTTCAAACAATAAGGATCGCTTACGCGGATTGAATTGCTCAAGCGCATCGCGTAAAGCCCTGCGCTCAACTTCAGTGGTGTAATACGGAACACCGGAAATGATATGATCAAAACCGGAAAGAAACGAACGTTTGGAATATGCCCGGTTCACCATCTCGCGAAGCATGGTACTGGCTGAATTGAAATCAGCTATTACGCCACCTTTCAGTGGTTTAACTGGAGTAAGATTATCATGGGTTTTCTCAAACATCTCAAACGCCTCATCACCGACTGCCTTTACGGAATGGTTTGCATTGAATACTATGTATGATGGCTGGGCCAGCAGCATTCTATCAGCACTGGCCAGCAGGGTATTGTTATTACCCAGGTCAATCGAAAAGCTCTGATGTTTGAAAACATTAAACATAACCACGAAAAATACAGGTTTAATACTGATTAGCAAATGATTAAACTCATGAATGGCTGGGGGCAGCCATGGGAAGCCGAACAATAAACGTTGTACCCACATATTGTTTTCCCGACCACGTGATGGAGCCATTAAGCTTTTCCACAGCTTTTTTTACAATGTACAAGCCCAATCCATTACCCTTTGAACGCTCGTTGCCACGAAAATACATGTCGAAGATCTTTTCTTTAAGTTCATCATCTATACCCTGCCCGTTATCATGTATTTCCAAAACAACCTCATCATGCTCCTGATGTGCCAAAATATGCACGTATGGTTCATTAGGTGAACAGAATTGGATGGCATTCTCAACCAGGTTTTCCAGAATAATTTTTACCATGGCCGGATACGAGCAGAAGATATCTTTCAACGTAATGGTGATCTGGGTTTTTATTCCCTTCTGTTGTATTTCATTTTTGAAATTGAGCAGCACTTCACTTACCATATCGGCCAGAAATACTTCCTTGTAAACAAGTTGTTGGGCACCAACATCACTTATCGATTGCAGCTTCACAAGCATGCGATCAAGCGTATGCGCAGTTTCATTCACTTTCGAGAAGAGCTCCAATGCGTTTTGATCTTTTACCGTAATTTTAGCAACTTCTGCCAAGCCCATAAACGTGGTTAGGGGTCTTCTGAAATCATGCGATGAGCGATAAAAAAAAGTATCCAACTCTTTATAAGCTTCCTTTAGTCTGTTGGTACGTTCATTAACTTTCTCTTCCAGGCCAAGATTAATCTCATTAATGGTTTGGTTAGCCTCCATTAGCTCCTCCGACTGTGCCTGTATCTCTTCATTCTTCTCAGTCACATCGCGGTTTAGCCTGACGAGAATTTCATTGGCATCAACCAGTTCCTCGGCTTGTGTCTGTATTTCTTCCTTTTGTTCCAGTATTTCAACGTTGGCACGTCTAAGACGTTTGTTGAATAAGTATACGTTAAAGGCAAAAACAGAAATCAATATAAGCCCTAACAGTGCGGAACCAATGATAATGTTTTGAGAGCGGATGCGCGCTTGCTGCAGAATAAGTCTACTCCCCTGCAACTCTTTTTCCTGACTCAATAGCTTAATTTGTTGCTCCTTTTGTTCAACCCGGTATAACGCCTCTAATTCTGCCAGTTTGGTTGCACTGTTACGAGAATAAATACTGTCATCTAACCGCTGAAACCGTACATGACTTTCATACGCACGCTTATAATCACCCAAGGCTTCATACAGCTGAGCATAGTAGCCAAAATTACTTCTCTTCAACAAGATTGAATTTGTTTCTTCCGCAACCTTGGAAGCCGTAACAAGGTACTGCTGGGCTTCATCAAATCTTTTCATTTTTATCAGCAAGGCAGCTATTTGATTATAGGAAATACCAAGATTGATTGGATTCCTAATTTTTTCCTCGGTTACAATAGCGTTTTTTAACAAGGCTAAAGCTTTGTCGTACTGTTCGAGCGATTCATACACCAGCGAAAGATTGAAAATGGAAGAAGAAACACCTTCGGAGTGACCAATGCGCTCACGAATTTTTAGTGCAGCATTAAGATCATCCATTGCTTGATTATACTTTTTTTGCTGATAATAAATCAACCCGCGAATATTCAAGCTATTGGAAACACCATGCAGGTCGTTGATTAATTCCCGTAGTTCGAGTGAGCGTTGAAGGTAAGATAAAGCCAACTCAAAATTGGACTGCTGCTTATACAACCAGGCAAGCTCGGCATATAGTTTTGCAGTATTTCTCCTTAAGCCAAACTCCTCAGTTATCTTCAGTGCCTGAAAATAATATCGGGAAGCAAGATCATACTGACCCAGTTCTGCGTAAACTTCGCCTGTAAGGGTATAAATTTCAGCTACTTGTGGAGGATACTCATACTCACCAAGAAATTGAATAGCATTAAAACAATTCATCAGGGCTGTTGAATAATCACCCCTTCGAAAGGCCAATTCAGCTTTTCGTAATTCGCATTTTATCTGATGAAAATTAGTAGCATCCTGCTTAGCAAGATCACAGAGTTTCGAAAAATAATGATCCGCCTGCTCGTACTCAATGATGTTTTCATAGACTGTTCCCAGATTACCGTAAATCTCCGCTAACAGGTATTTATCATCGAGCTTGACGGCAAGGTTTTCGGCCTTGACCAATAGTTCAATGGCTTCATTGTTTTTCCAAAGTATCGTCAATAACAATCCATAATTCTTATAAATAGTAGCCAATGAATTTGCCGATAGTTTTTGTTCACCGAGATTGAGTGCTTCATTGTAGAAATAACTGGCTGAGTCATACACACCCCTGTCTCTATATGCATTGCCCATCAGGTTAAGGTTGTAGGCGCTCATATCAGTAGCATCGTCCACCAATACCGTTGCTGACAATCGGAAATTCCTAAATGCAGAAGCATAATCCGCCTTACTCAGCATCCCTAAGCCCACCATGGTATAGGCAGATTTCAAGCCCCGGTTATAACGGTGCTGAAGGCTCAACGCCAATGCCTGCTCGGCAAAACTAAGTGCCAGACTATCATTACGGTCATAGCATTCATAGGCCAGTGCATTCAACAGATCAACCCGCTTCACGGGCAATTTTGTACCATCAAGTAAGCGACTCAGACTATCAATAACAGGGGTTTGAGAAAATCCTGAAACTATAATGATCATCAATAGAAATACGACTAATCTAACTCGATTAATCAGACGGCTTACATATTGCATCTTATTGATTTTCAATTAATTGTATTTATTTGAAAAATAAAGTCGCAGGTTTAGTTACGAGTATACCAAAACAATTTAAGGTAAAGGCAATTCGCAAAAGTAAATTATCTTACACCCTTATTGTACCATGCAAATACATTCACTAAAGTCGCTATTAAGCCGGGTTGAATTACAACGCGAGAAGCAAAAAGATTACCGCAATGTGGTCTCTATTCAGGTGCTTATTGTTACGCTGGGGTTGGTTTTATACGCTCCGCTATTAGAAGACCCGAATAGTAATATATCCAAATTTCTGATTACTCTTTTTTCTGCTTTTGGTGGTTTATATGCCTTTCTTCTATGGGATTTGCTCAGGAACTTCACGCAAAGCAAAGTTCTCATTCTAACCATTCTAATTACCCTTATTGTAATATCCGTTTTCGGAATATTGATTGAATTCCCTTATTACAAGGTAATCCATCTTGAGAACCGCCAGGCCGCCCTCCTCTTTATTCATGGCCTTCTCTTTCCTATAGAAGTGACCATTATCAGTTTTGCTATCCGTGACATATTTATGGGACAGTATTTCACAACTGACAAGCTTTGGGGCTCTGCCTGTGTATTTCTCATGATAGGGATTTCCTTCGGAAGCCTGTACGACCTGATCTGCATTGCCATGCCCGGCAGCCTGGGGGTTGAAATTGCCCTGGGCATACCCAATTATTCTGAATGCGTGTCCTACTCCTTTCATGTATTGGGCGGCATTGATACGGATTATCCTGATGCAAATAAACTAATCAAAAACATTAGTGTTATTGAAGCCGTTTGGGGAACTTTGTTCACCGTTCTGATCATCGGAAATCTGATGATACTGCCGAAACCTCCTGAATCAACCGAATCTTAAACTACAACTTAACATACTATGAACAACCGCAGACTCTTACCTTTTATTATCATTGGTGTCATCGCTCTTTTTGTGGTGGCCGGAATATCATCCAGTCTTTTCTTTACTGTACAGGCCGATGAACGCGCTGTTATCTTTTACAAGTTTGGTCAGGGTCTTGACAAAGACCACATTGTGCAACCCGGATTTCACATGAAGGCCCCGTGGAATGAAGCATACATATACGCTGTGCGCGAAACCTCCGCGGATGAAAATATGGATGTGTTGGATAGAAATGGTCTGTCCATACACGTTGAAGTTTCCGTGCGTTTTCATCCTGTACCTGAAAAAATTGGCTACATCCACGAGAAGTTTAACCGTGCTTATGTGAATGTGCTGGTTATACCTGAAATGCGTTCCGTAGTGCGCCAAATCATGGGACGGTATTCAGCGGAAGAAATCTATTCTACCAAACGGGCAGAAGTGGAAGCAACCATTAAGGTTGAATCAGAGAAAATTCTGGGTCAGAATAATGTTACCATGGTGGCCCTGCTTATTCGCTCCATTCAATTACCAGAACAGATTAAAGTGGCCATCCAAAACAAGCTTCAGCAAGAGCAGGAGGCCTTGGCATATCAGTTCAGGCTTGATAAGGAAAAAAGTGAAGCCGAACGTAAGCGCATTGCCGCTGAAGGTGAATCACGAGCTAATAATATCATCAACAACAGCTTAACTGATAAGTTATTGAAGATGAGGGGTATAGAGGCCACATTGGAACTGGCTAAGTCACCCAACTCAAAAGTTGTTATTGTAGGCTCAGGCAAGGATGGATTACCCATGATTTTGGGTGGTAATTAGTCCATAAATTATACCTGAGGTTTCATTCTCCGGCCATGAACATTTATATTTAACACGTTTAAATTTTAGCCTTTTTACTATGTCCAAGACTGCAGAATTAATAATTGACGGTAAGTCATACACCTTTCCGGTGGTGGAAGGAACAGAGAATGAATTAGCCATCGATATCAGCGATCTTCGCGATAAAACCGGGTATGTTACCCTTGACGTAGGGTACAAAAATACCGGTGCAACCAAAAGCGCCATTACCTTTTTGGATGGCGAAAAAGGCGTGTTGCATTATCGCGGGTATGCTATTGAGGAACTGGCTGAAAAATCAAATTTTCTTGAGGTCGCCTACCTGCTGATATTTGGCGAATTGCCAACCAAGGAGCAATATACCAAGTGGAACAGCGATATAACCAAGCGCACCCTTGTGCATGAAGATATCAAGAAGATCCTTGATGGATTTCCTTCCACTTCGCACCCTATGGGCGTACTGTCGTCATTGTTCTGCGCGCAAACAGCTTTCTATCCTGAATCGCTAAACCCTAACCGCCCTCCTGATGGTGTGTACCTGAGCATTATCCGTTCACTTGGTAAAATGCCAACCTTTGCTGCATGGTCATACAAAAACGCTGTTGGCCACCCGGTAAACTATCCTGATAACAAGCTCGACTATTGCGCACGCTTTTTGAAAATGATGTTTGCATTACCGGGGCAGGATTTTGATGTAGACCCCGTTGTAGCCGATGCCTTGGATAAGTTATTTATCCTGCATGCCGACCATGAGCAAAACTGTTCAACTTCAACCGTAAGGATTGTAGGTTCATCAAAAGCAAGTATATACTCATCCATTTCAGCCGGCATTAATGCCTTGTGGGGACCGTTGCATGGCGGAGCCAATCAGGAAGTGATTGTGATGCTGGAAAACATCCGCAATGATGGCGGCAATGTTGACAAGTGGATGGAAAAAGCAAAGGACAAGAATGATCCTTTTCGCTTGATGGGATTTGGTCATAGGGTGTACAAGAATTTCGATCCGCGTGCCAAAATTATTAAGAAAGCTGCTGACGATGTACTGAAGAAACTTGGCGTGCATGATCCGGTTCTGGAAATAGCCATGAAGCTTGAGGAAATCGCTTTGAAAGATCCCTATTTTGTTGAGCGTAAACTATACCCTAATGTTGACTTCTACTCCGGAATTATTTATCGCGCATTAGGCATTCCGGTTGATATGTTTACCGTAATGTTTGCTATGGGAAGATTACCCGGCTGGATTGCACAATGGCTAGAAATGCGTAAGAACAATGAACCCATTGGCAGGCCACGACAAATCTATACTGGTAATGTGGTTAAACCCTACGTTGAAATAGGTAAACGTAAATAACCTGATCATCTATCCACACAACGTGTCAGCTTTTATTTTGTACGTTGTGTGGATTTCTTTATTCTAACCTTTCACAAATTCATTTCCCTGCCTCATGGAACTCCAACAACAATTCGAAGCTGCAGTTGCCCGGTCAAAAGAATTAACACAACGTCCTTCAAACGAAGAATTGCTCAGGCTATATGCACTTTACAAACAGGGATCAGACGGTGATGTAACCGGTGACCGTCCGGGTGGATTTGACTTTAAAGCCATAGCCAAATATGACGCCTGGGCAGAGCTAAAAGGCAAGTCGAAAGAAGAGGCAATGAAGGAGTACATCACGTTTATGGATGGGCTTTATCAGCAATACAAATAACATAAGTATCCTCCTTCATGGAGAATCTTTTTTATCAACCAGATCTTTCACAGGGAGCCTTATTCCTCACCCCTGAAGAATCAAAACATTGCCTGAAAGTACTCCGCAAAAAACAAGGTGATACCATTACGCTAACGGATGGAGCCGGATATTTTTATGAAGCCTTAATTACGGAAGCAACTATCAGCCAATGCAGATTTTCCATTCAACGCAAGTGGCAGGAACAACTAAAAAAATACCACATACACCTGGCTATATCCCCCACAAAAAATCCTGATCGTATAGAATGGATGGTGGAGAAATGTGTTGAGATAGGAATTGACCAGATTACATTTCTAAGCTGTAAAAACACGGAACGAAAATCAATTAAAAGTGACCGCATGCTAAAGGTTGCTTTAAGCGCCATGAAACAATCTGTCAGGGCAACACTTCCTGTTCTGAGTCCGCTGACTTCATTTCAGGATTTTATAAAGACAGACTATTCAGAAACAGCTAAGTTTATAGCCTATGTCGACATGGAAAATCCAACTCACCTGATGTCATTGGCCAAGCCGGGAAAGCACTATCTGGTGCTGGTGGGACCTGAAGGCGACTTTACACAGCAAGAGTTAAATGCGGCCCTGCACAAAGGTTTTACTAAAATCAGCCTTGGAAATCATCGGCTGAGAACTGAAACAGCAGGACTTGCCGCCTGCCTAATGCTCAATTTAGTCAATACTTGATGGCTATCTTACATGCGTGCCAAGGCCCGAATGAATAATAGACCACGTCAAGGAGGCTATTCATATTTTTGTTAAACTTGTATTATGGAACCACGCAAAGCTGAAATTCAAAAAACCATTTACGACAACGCTAAGTCGCATTTTCTCGGAAATTTCCCTGATTCATTACCCATTGAACAGGCCTATGTTCATATCGGTATGTACCTGGGTTGGATTATTGATAACGAGTTGTACTCCGAATTTTTTGAAGAAGAAGCTTCCATTCAGATCTTCCGTTTTAAAAGACGCGAAATTTCATGTACAATTTTAAGTGAGATCTGGGATGGGTATCTTGGTTATGAATTGTTCAACCGCCAGGGTAACATGTTCACCTATTATTACTATGGCGGAGGTTTATACAGGCATGATTATGATGAGCTACTGGTAAAAGCTTTGCCCTCCATTTATCATGTAACGGATAGTTGGGAGAACTATGAAAAGATGTCCACCCGCATTGAAATGCGCTTTCAGGATTGGAAAAACCTGGTTGGTGCTTAGGGTGATTATTTAAGTTTTCCGCTTTTATCCAGCACTGCACTTTTATCAGCACCCTTAACTTGTAATTCTCCGGATGACTGAATAAATTCTAAATCATCAGGGATAAAGTCAAGTTCGTAGTTATGACTCCACGATAAACCATCTGACCGGTAAATTTTAGCTACCGAAACAGGATATTTATCTTTTACTTTGTTCATAGAAAAGATTAACACGAAAAAGATATGTCCCCCATCATCCGTGGCAGACAATCCTTTGGTTGAGCTAAGTCGCTTCTCCCTGAAATTAGCTTTGTCAATCGGAAATCTAACACTAACATCCGGAACCCTCGAAACTGTGATCGCACTAAAATATCCTTCACCGGAAACAGAATCAGCAAATACAATTCCGGCAGTATACTTCTCCTCTTCGATTACGAGCGGTTTGAATTTAGAAGTAGGCGTATCAGCAAAAAGTGGAATGGAGTCATTGCCTTGAACCAGCCATTGCATAGCCCTTTTCCGAACGGTCAGTTCCTTTTCCTTTATCTTCTTTTCGCGGTCTGCATATTCCTTTTCAGCCTTTGCATAGCTCTTTAACAGCACCGTATTGGTGTAAGCCTCTGCCACGAACGTTTTATAGTTAAGCGCTTCCTCATCGATATTTACCGATTGAAGTTTTGAGGCTACACTATCTAATTTTAGTAAAGCCTTCAGCTCATGCTCAGTTTGCTTAAGCCTTTCAAAAACATCATTTTTCTTATCTCCTTTAATATGTTCAACCAGGGTCGACCGGTACTCCAGATTAGCTACTTTCACTGCAAATACATTCATAGGAAGTGGATCAGGATCGAATTTTTTAAGCTTCTCACTCAGCAAGCTGGCTACCAGTTTGGTTAAATCGCTCTTCACGGATACTGAATCATTCTTTAATTTCTCTCTAAGCTTATTTATCTCGATATCGTATTTCAGTAAATTCTCGCGAATAGGCTTTAGCTCGTTATTTACCAGTGCAATGGACTGATCTGCAAATTTTTTATAGTCCCACACCTCAAGCTTATCCTGATAAAAATCGGTAAGTGTGTTGCCTTCCTTTTTAAAGTTTTTAATTTCAGAAACACTCCATGAATGATTATAACCAGTCTTGCCCAGGTTACCTGAACTTACTTTGTAAGAATCAAAAGCCTTTTTTGCCGATTCATATCGGGAAGACAAATCTGTCAACTTTTTTAGTACAGCTTCATCTGCACGTAAATAGAATTCACGTTCACCCGGAAAAGAGTTTTGAAGCGAATCAAATAGGGTGTAAGCACCTTTATAGTATTCTTCGGCTTGCGTAAAGTAATAATTAACCATTTTAACCTTATCCTTTCTTTCCTTCAGAGCCGCTGTGCTTTTTTCAATGATAAACTGTACATCCAGAAGCTTAACACCAAATTCTCCCGAACGTAAATCACGTTTACTATACATGGCGTAGTAATCCTTACTGCTGCCCTTAAATTCCTTTTCATTAATTGTAGCGTAGGCCTTGTCAAAAAAGAATAAAGCAGAGTCTATGTTTGTAAATGACTGTTGAACATTTTTTAGAACATCATCCTTAGCTGTCTTCTGTTCATAAATAGTAGCCATAAACAAGTAGGCACTTGGCTCAACGGATTTTGTTTCATTAATGTAGCTACGAAGAAAGGGCTCTGCCTTTTCATATTCCTTGGCGTCAAGTAAATTAAATATTTCCTTGTACTTGAGCTTTTGCGCAACTGAACCAAAGGGCAACAAAAACAGGATAATAAGCTTGATTATCAGCGATTTATTCATTTCAATGGAACTTATTATCTTCGAAATTAATTAAAATCCTAATATTGTCTAACTGGTTTCAATTACCAGGCCAAATTTCGAGGCTTATCTCTCTTTTCAACCTTTGACAATGAAACGTTTCATTCCCCTTCTGTCCCTTATTCTTCTCATTGTAGTTTATTTTATTGGCTTTAATAGTCCGGCAGCGGTTAGTTTAAAGGACGAAGCTTTTAACTACAAGTTCACCTTAAAAACATTGGATGGTGATAATATTTCTATTGAAACCCTCAGAGGCAAAGTCATATTTCTGAATATGTGGGCTACCTGGTGTGGCCCCTGCCGCAAAGAAATGCCCGGCATTCAAAAGCTCTATGAAAAAACCAAATCGGATGACATCGTTTTTGTTATGCTTTCGGTTGATAAAGAAGGTGATCAAAACAAAGTTGCCTCGTATCTGAAACGGAATAGTTTCACCTTTCCGGTATATATGCCCACTGCGAATATGTCAACTCAACTGAATGTTCCTTCTATTCCTACAACATTCATCATCAGCAAGGATGGAAAAATAGCGCATCAAAAAGTAGGCAGCACAAATTACGATAGCGAAAAGTATAAAAGCATGTTGCTGGAACTTGCTGCACAATAACCCTAAACGCAACCTGCTACAAGACGCAATCCTTCTAACGTTAGGTTTGGTTCAATTCTGGTAAACGTACCATTAGATGCCGGTGTAATTACTGAAGACAACCCTCCTGTAGCCACGGTGGAGAGATTAGAGTCATTTAACTCAGCTCGTATGCGCTCGAGCATTGATTTAACCAGCCCTTCATAGCCCAACAATATTCCAGCCTGTATGGCATGCACCGTATTTTTACCCAGGACAGATTTAGGAAGCTCTAGCGGTACTTCAAATAATTTAGCGGTGTTTTGAGATAGTGCCCTGATCGCTGTTTTTAATCCAGGGGCTATGGCCACACCCAAAATTTTTCCTTCACCCGATACTGTGGTAAATGTAAGTGCGGTGCCAAAATCAACAACCACACAATTTGTCTTAAACAAGGTATGCGCAGCTACAGCATTGGCAACCAGGTCGGAACCAATTTCATAGGGATTCAAAACCTCGATGGGAAGTTTCTTATAAATATCCGGACCGAGTACAATAGGATTCTTTTCAAATAGGGTTACCGTTACATTTATAATTTTGTCTGTCAGGTTGGGAACAACGCTACTCAACACAATCTTTTCAACATTACTGATTGACAACCCTGCTTCGAGCAAATAATCGCGAAACTTGATGCCATAATACAACTCAGGTCTGTCTGCCACGGCAGGAATTCTCCAAGTATACTTTAACGCCTGCTGGTCAAAAAGTCCAATGGTAATATCCGAGTTGCCAATATCGAGTACAAGTATCATGAAAGTTCCAACAGTTTGGGTTTTAAACGCGCCAGTCCTGTACTGGCTTTATCCTGAATCATTTCCAGGTTTCTAATATAGTTGATATCCGGCAGTTTAGGATCAACCACGAATTTAGGAACATCGTACCGAACATAATTGATTAAACCTGCTGCAGGATACACCACCATAGAGGTGCCAACCACCAAAAAAATATCGGCCTGCGATGCATAGTCTGCCGCCACTTCTATCATCGGAACCAATTCACCAAACCATACAATGTTTGGCCGAAGCTGAAAACCCTTTTCACACATATCGCCCCAATTCAATTCCCATCCTTGTATTGGATAGACTAATGTCTCATCACCGGTGCTGCGGGATTCAAAAAGGCTGCCGTGCAAATGAACTACGTTAGAGGACCCAGCACGCTCATGGAGATTATCTACATTTTGAGTAACGATGGTGACATTGAAATGGGTTTCCAACTCAACCAGAATTTCATGCCCACGATTGGGCTTAACGTCAAGCGCTTTCTTTCTACGTTGATTATAAAAATCTAAAACCAGCTTAGGATTTTTAGCCCAGCCCTCGGGCGTAGCTACCTCTTCAACTTTAAAACCTTCCCACAAACCTCCGGAATCCCGAAAAGTTGGGATACCACTTTCAGCACTAATGCCGGCTCCGGTAAGGACAACTATATGTTTCAATCGTAAAGAGAATCTATGAAATTATGATTCAAATTCAATTCTAGGCACTCCTGACTGGCGGATTATTGACATCAAGGTACCAATCTTGATTTCTTTATGGTTTGGAACCGGAACGGTAATAGTTGATTTTTCAAGTTTCTTTTGCATCATGATATGACTTCCTTTTTGGCGTATTTCAGTAAAACCATGTCTGGTAAGAATCTTACAGATGTCAGTTCCAGAAAATTTACCAATCTTACCCAACCGAAACTGCTAGTTGAGTTACAAAGATTTCATGGTGCTGGCGGGTTTTAATCTCCTCTTCAGAAGCATGTTCATAGAATAATTCTATTGCCTCTTTAAGATTTTCACTGGCTTCTTCAACTGTACCTCCCTGCGAAGCAATGTCCAATTCAGGACAAAAAGAAACATACCCGTCACCTTCACGTTCAATCACTGCAGTAAACTGAAAAATCCTATTCATAGAATAAAGATAAGGGATTAATCACTAACAATTATGACTTCTTCTTTCGTGCTGCTGCCTTTTTCGCGGTCTTCTTGGCAGGAGTCTTTGCCGGTTTAGCGGCTTTTGCAACCACAACATCAGCCTCCTCTTTCTTTTTAGCGCCACCAAAACGACCCCATCTACCCTTCTTCTCAGGCGCATTGGCTGCAAGTTCTAAACATTCTTCCAGGGTTAGATCTTTCGGTTCTTTGTCCTTTGGAATTTTTACATTCTTCTTCCCTGCTTTTATGTACGGACCAAAACGACCGTTCAATACCTGAATATCAGGATTCGCATCAAATAATTTAATGGTCTTATTGGCGTCAGCAATACGTTTATTCTCGATCAACTCAATGGCTCGCGCTTCAGTTATTGTGTAAGGGTCTTCACCCTTAGGAATAGAAACAAACTTTTTATCATGTAGTACATACGGGCCAAAGCGACCAATATTGGCAACCACCGGTTTATCTTCAAACATGCCTAACTCCCGCGGCATCTTCAACAGTTCAAGTGCATCCTCCAGCGTAATGTTTTCGATAAATTGCCCCGGGCGCAGACTCGCGAACTTTGGTTTCTCACCCCCGTTATCATCCGGGTTCTCGCCAATCTGAATATAGGCACCAAACTTACCGAGCTTCACATAAACATTTTTGCCGCTCTTCGGATCAACCCCGAGTTCACGGTTTTTGCTGGCCGATGAACGCTCCACCAATTCGGTCTTTTTTACCTTTTTATGAAATGGTGTATAGAAATTGTCCAGCATTTTATGCCACTCCAGTTTGCCGGTAGCAATCTCATCAAACTCTTGTTCAATTTCAGAAGTAAATGAATAATCGGTGATATCGGGAAAATGATCTACCAAAAAATCATTTACCACCATGGCAATGTTGGTTGGGAATAACTTATTCTTCTCCGCTCCGGTTATTTCAGTTTCTTGATTTTTTGAAACCTCATTGTTGGCAAGTTTTAATACTGTGTAATTTCTTTCTACACCTTCCCTGCTTTCTTTAACAACATAGCCACGCTTCTGCACCGTTGAGATAGTAGGTGCGTACGTAGAGGGACGACCAATGCCTAACTCTTCAAGTTTTTTAACCAGGCTGGCTTCTGTATACCGTGGGGGGTTACGTGAGAAAGACTGGCGTGCAATAAGTTCGTCCAGTTTAAGATCCTGTCCCAGCGTTAGCGGGGGCAGCACCTTGCTGTTTTGTTCATCATCTTCATCATCGCCCGACTCCATATATACCGATAAAAATCCCTGGAATTTTACCATCTCTCCTGTTGCCGTAAGCGTGCGAGGGTTTGTTGAGATATTAATGGTGGCAGTAGTCTTTTCTAATTCTGCGTCTGCCATTTGAGAAGCAATAGCGCGCTTCCAGATTAATTCATACAACCGTTGGGCGTTGCGGTCCATACCCGGATCAAGAACAGAGAAATCTGTTGGCCGGATGGCTTCGTGTGCTTCCTGTGCACCGGATGACTTCGTTTTATACTGACGCAGGTTAACAAACTCCTTTCCATAAGCAGATTCAATCTGACGCTTAGCACCTTGTTGGGCTTCATCCGAAAGATTAACTGAATCCGTACGCATGTAGCTGATTTTACCGGATTCATAAAGCTTTTGCGCCACCATCATGGTTTGCACCACCGAGAAGCTAAGTTTTCTGGATGCTTCCTGCTGCAACGTTGATGTTGTAAAAGGAGGCGCTGGCGAGCGCTTCAAGGGCTTGGTCTGCAAATCGGCTATAGAAAACTTTGCTCCCTTGCAGGATTCTAAAAATTCATAAGCCTCTTCCTCTTTATCAAATCGCTCAGGTAATTCGGCCTGGAGTGTCTTTCCTTTACCCAAATCAAACTGGGCAGTAACGCGATAGGATGTTTTTGTTGTAAAGTCATTTATTTCCCGTTCACGTTCTACCACTAACCGTACAGCAACAGATTGTACACGACCCGCAGAAAGGCCCGTTTTAATTTTCTTCCAAAGAATCGGAGAAAGTTCATACCCAACAAGACGATCAAGAATTCTTCGTGCTTGCTGCGCATTAACCAGGTCAACGTCTATTCCACGCGGATTCTCGATCGCGCTCAGTATCGCTTTTTTAGTAATCTCTGTAAAGACAATTCTGCGAGTTTTTGCATCGTTAAGATCAAGCGACTCTTTTAAATGCCAGGCAATAGCTTCTCCCTCACGGTCTTCGTCACTCGCCAGGTAAACCATCTCTGCATCATCCGCTAATTTCTTTAGGGTTTTGATGATGTCCTTTTTATCAGGACTTATTTCATAGGTTGGCTCAAAATCATTCTCAATATCAATAGCACCAGAACCTTTTGGCAGGTCGCGAATATGACCCATACTGGAAGTCACCTTGAAATCTTTCCCAAGATATCCTTCAATAGTCTTCGCTTTAGCCGGAGATTCAACGATTACAAGATTTTTTCCCATGTCTTCACATTATTCAAAGTGCCCAAATATCTGCAAATTTTTAAAAAATCAAATTGCTGGTGTTTGTAACGCTATCTGCTCATGCGCCAGCAACACACTCAAACGTTTGTTTAGACTACCCTTCTAACCGGAAAGAAAATTTTACACAATACGCTGATAAACAGAAGCATCAACCTGATTTCATACCCTGCTTATTCGCTGCGATTGCTTATAATTTTTCAAGAGTCAAAAGAAACATTAAAAAAATTTTAATCTTACATCTCCAAACATTCAAATGAGGTGCTTTTTATGTATTCAGAGTTAAAATCATTATTCCGGAAAGAATTCCTATTTTTAGCGCGCTAACACACATTTAATAGTTAATTCATGAGCGAACTGATTGCACGAATTGCCAATGAGATTTACACACCGGTTGCCTTTCTGTTAATTCTTGGCGGATTATTTTTTCTGGTGCGCTCACGCTTTGTGCAATACAAGTATTTCAAGCATGCGATTAATATTTTACGTGGTAAATACGCTAATCCAAACGACCCCGGACAAATTAATCCATACCAGGCACTCTCCACTGCGTTGGCATCAACTGTTGGCATGGGAAATATTGCCGGTGTAGCTGCAGCAATTTCTATCGGGGGACCCGGGGCACTCTTTTGGATGTGGATGACAGCACTAGTGGGCATGTCAACCAATTTTTTTACCAGCACCCTCTCGGTGATGTATCGTGGAAAAGATTCAGAAGGTGTCATTCAAGGAGGACCAATGTATGTTATTCGTGAAGCACTTGGAAAAAAATGGCAGCCACTGGCTTTCCTGTTTTGTGTGTGCTGTTTGGTGGGCTGCCTACCGATATTTCAAGCCAATCAACTTACGCAAGCTATTGTAGATATTGGAATTGATAACGAAGAAATTAAAAACGCCACCTTCACGCTGATGGGATTCGTGATCAGCACACCAAAGTTCATTATTGGAACCACCCTTATGATTATTGCCGGAGTGGTTATTTTAGGTGGCATACAACGCATTGGAAACTGGGCAGGTAAGATGGTGCCGATGATGATCATTATTTATTTTCTTTCTGTTTTTGGTATACTAATCATGCACCTCGATCAGATTCCGCATTATTTGTGGATGATTATTTCAGATGCCTTTACGGCTGATAACTACAAAGGAAGCCCTGCACTGGGGGGTATTTTAGGTGGTTTGATCATAGCCGGTGTGCGCAGAGCATCATTCTCTAACGAAGCCGGTATTGGAACCGCGCCTCTTGCTTTAGGGGCATCTAAGAGTACAGAACCCATTCGCGAAGGTCTTGTGTCCATGCTTAGTCCTGCCATTGATACACTTATTGTTTGTACGCTAACCGCGCTTGCTATTTTAGCCACTGATGTGTGGCAAACAACAGGCGCTAGTGGTGTCACCCTTACTTCAACGGCTTTTCAAACCGCTATCCCGGGTTTTGGAAAGTATATCCTTCTGCTATGCGCATTTTTCTTTGCGGTCACCTCTGTCTTTTCTTATAGTTATTATGGAAGTAAATCACTTTCGTTCCTCTTTGGGGTGAAAGCGAGCAAGTGGTACAATTACTTTTACCTGGTTACTATTGTGTTAGGGGCCATAGCTTCCATGCAGGATATTATGAACATCATTGATATTGCCTATGCACTCATGGCTATACCCACGATGCTTTCGGGATTTGTTCTGGCACCAAAGGTGATGACAGAAGCCAAGCGTTACTTTGCAGCGTTGAAGATAAAGGAGGGTTAAGAAATCTCTACTTGTCGCGGCTGATAATCGAACAAGCCACGCTCTTTAATGGCCTCTGCAACTTTGTGCGGAACATATTTTTCCCAACCGCTTTCCCCATTTCGTATCATCGCCAACACATGATCGGATATAATGTGCAGATTTTTGGTGTTCGCATCCTTGATGTCCTCAAGCTTATTGTTATCCATCAGGTAACGGAACAAATTTTTAAGGTTAGCTGGTAAATCCACTTCAAAGTCGCCCAAGGTGAGCAGGTTTTGTGAATCGCGAATAAGAGCCGGATAAATATAAAGTTTCACGTTTGTTCCAAACAGTGAGGCAAAGCACTCCAGAATACCACCCCGGGTATTCTCATAGGTTTTTTCATCGAAAACTTTTTGTAAGGCATTAATGCCCATGATAATCCCGATTTTCTTTCCTTTTGTTATTCTTGAGAGATAATCGACCAGCCGGTAGTATTCAAAATAATTTGAAATCAATACATGCTGACCCAGCGAGCAAATAATATCTGCCCGGTGAAGGAAATCCGTTTCATCAATGTTGCCATCCGAACTCAAGTCGTTTAGCGTTAGCTCTGTAAGTACTACAATTTTTGATCGCTCCACATCAGGCTCGTGCTTGAACCTTCTACGGGCCGCCAGCAACATATCTACATTTACGTGCGTAGGCGGACGGAATCTTCCTCGCAATACCAGCAGATGTTTCTTATATAATTCATCCGATGGTTGCATCACCTCCCCATCCGGTCCAAACATCGCAGCTTTTGTTAAACCGTTTTTCACCAGCTTCAGCGCCATTAACCGGTTGTCCACATGTCGGAAGTCCGGACCGGTAATACGAAACATATCAATTTCAATTCTTCTGCCGTGCAGGCCATCCAACAATGACATGAGTATTTTTTCAGGGTCATTGAAGAATGTACACGCATAAATCATATTAACACCTACAACACCCAACGCATATTGTTGTTGTAAGGGATCATTGTCGTGCATCTTCACGTGAATAATACAATCGTTGTATTCTGCTTTCGGTTGTAACTGAAAACGTAATCCAATCCAGCCATGCGCCTGGTTGGTCCGGTCGAAGTTTAATATCTCTACCGTATTGGCAAAGGCAAAAAAGCGGGTGGTCTCAACACGATGCGGAAGGCGTTCAGCCAGTAACGGGAATTCATGCTCCAGCATTTTGATGAGTCGCGGCTCACACACATAGCGCTCGCAATACCCGTAGATGGCATCACTAAACTTCATGTCGTAAGCCGACATGGTTTTTGCAATAGTACCCGAAGCGCCACCGGCTTTGAAAAAGTTAGCAGCTACCTCCTGCCCTGCACCAATTTCAGCAAAAGAACCGTAGACTTCTTTGCTCAGGTTAATCCTCAGTGCCTTCTCCTGCGTGGTCAATTTTCTGAATTCATCCATATCCCAACTGTCGATTAAAGCCCGTTTAAAAAATCACATCAAAGGTAAACAACCTATACCGAACACCCCATGCTTTACAACTTTTTTGATAATTGACCTATAAGGTCTATTTTTCGAACTTCACATACTATAACACATGGATCTACGAGGAGGTTTTACCAGCAGAATAGGATTTATCCTGGCAGCAGCAGGTTCGGCTGTTGGTCTTGGTAACATTTGGAAATTCCCTTATGAAACCGGTCAAAATGGTGGCGCGGCTTTTTTACTGATTTACCTGGCCCTCACCTTTTTGCTTTGTTACCCGGTTATGGTGGGCGAAATAGCCATCGGACGAAAAGCCGGACTGGATGCCTATGGTTCATATCAAAAACTGGGAGGCAAAAAATGGGGCTACCTGGGATTGTATGGAATCATCTGCGGGATCATGATCCTCTCCTTTTATAATGTGGTAGCCGGATGGGCCTTTGGATACTTCATCGAAATATCATTCAGCGACTTACTGGAAGAAGAAAACTATGGAGCATTTTTCGGGCGCTATGTAGTAGATTTTTGGGATAACCTTATTTTCTCCCTTTGCTTCATGCTTATTACTGCATTTATTGTGATAAAGGGTGTTCAAAAAGGTATTGAGCGGGCTTCCAAGATCATGATGCCCACACTCTTTATTATATTAATTGCACTGATCATCTACAGCCTTACTTTGCCCAGTGCAATGGCTGGAGTTCAGTTTTACCTGTTACCCGATTTTAGTGAAATCACAATAGAAACTTTGTATTCGGCCATGGGTCAGGCCTTCTTCTCACTTTCACTCGGCATGGGTGCGTTGATCACGTATGGGTCCTATGTTGATAAAAACCAGAATGTGTTAAGATCTGCCGCTACCATTACTGCTCTTGACATTGCGGTAGCGTTTCTGGCGGGCTTGCTCATTTTTCCGTTAGTTTTCTCACAAGGTCAAAAACCTGACGAAGGTCCAGCATTGGTATTTATTGTACTCCCTGGAATTTTCCAAGCCATGGGACCTGTGCTAGGCAAACTCGTTGGTGGAGGTTTCTTCCTGCTGCTATGCTTTGCTGCCCTCACCTCCACCATCTCGTTGTTGGAAGTACCGGTGGCCTATTTTGTTGATCAGAAAAAGATTCCCCGAAAAACCAGTGTATGGGCATTGGCCACGCTGGTTTTCATTCTGGGTTTACCCAGTATGCTCTCGCAAGGTGCAGTGAAAATGTTTTCTTCCTTGCCGTTTTATAACGGCAAATCAGCGCTGGATTTTGTGAGCGAAGTTTTTTCCGATATCAGTTTGCCGTTAGGTGGATGCTTGATGACTTACTTTATTGCTACCCGGTGGGGTACAAAAAATATGAGCGAGGAATTAGCGCACGGCAACCCGCTCTACAAAGGTTCATTTTATGAACGCTACATAAACTTTACCATTCGTTACATCTGCCCGGTTTTGTTAGGCATTTTTTCCATCATGATTATCATTGATAAGTTTATTGGCTTTGATAAACTGGGATTGAAGTAACAGGAATTTTTAACCTTCTTAATGAATTCATGGATAGGTAAACATGCACTTGTTTTAAACTGGCTTCAACAGCGGCTTAGCGAACGACAATTTTTCATTCTTTCCAGCATGCTGGTGGGTTTAACGGCCGGTCTTGCTGCGGTACTTTTAAAGACACTTGTTCATTTTATCTACAAAGTAGTTTCCAACGACTACAGTCTGCCTTTTCAATTTTCGATCTACATCTTCCTTCCGTTTATTGGTTTACTGCTCTCGGTATTCTATGTGCAGCGATTTCACAAGAATACCTTTGACAAGGGAACCGTATTCGTACTTTACTCGATAACCCGCAAGTCAAGCTTACTGGCTCCCTTCCACATGATTGCCCATATCATTACCAGTGCCATTACTATTGGTTTTGGGGGTTCATCAGGTTTGGAGGCACCTATTGCTACAACAGGTTCGGCCATCGGTTCGAACTATGCACGCACTTATCACCTGAATTACCGGCAACGAACACTGTTGCTTTCATGTGGTGCGGCAGCAGGAGTTGCAGCAGCCTTTAATGCCCCTATTGCGGGAGTATTGTTTGCCATTGAGGTGTTACTGTTAGACATCAGCGCAACAGCTTTTATTCCGTTGATTATTGCGGCCGCTATGGGTGCCTTATGCTCCAACATCATTCTTCAGGATGGTATTCTCTTATCCTTCAAAACGCAGGTACCCTTTGATTTTCATAATATTCCATACTATTTATTAATGGCTGTTTTTGCCGGATTGATTTCAACATATTATTCAAGAACTTTTTTAAGAATTGATTCCTGGTTTGGTAAAAGGAAGAGTCCTTATACCAAAGCATTACTGGGAGGCGCCATATTAGCGATATTAATTCTGATGTTCCCTCCTCTTTTTGGTGAGGGTTATTCAAGTGTTATTGCGCTGTCCGAAAAAAATACAGCAGCATTATTCAATACCAGCCTGCTTAAAGATTTCATTACCAATGAATGGACGATTTTGCTTTTTATAGGTGCAATTATGCTTATTAAAGCTGTAGCGGTAAGCGCCACCATTAGCAGCGGAGGAAATGGTGGTAACTTCGCTCCATCCTTAATGACCGGAGCTTTTCTGGGATTTTTCTTCGCACGGGCCGTCAATCTTTCAGGGTTAGGCAAATTACCGGAAAGCAATTTTACTTTAGTGGCCATGGCTGGTGTAATGAGTGGAATACTGCATGCCCCGCTAACGGCTATATTTCTTATTGCTGAAGTAACTGGTGGGTACGGACTAATGATCCCCCTCATGATTGTTTCCTCTATCAGCTATACCGTGGCAAAGTTTATTGAGCCTGAATCCATTGAAAGCAGAAAACTTGCTGAGCGAGGCGCTGAAATCATTCACGACCGGGATAAAAAAATTCTTTCTGATTTATCACTCTCTAATTTAATCGAAACCAATTTTCAAACGATACAGGAAGCCGACCGGCTACGCGACCTGATCAAAGTGATTGAAAAAACAACGCGCAACATAATACCGGTAATCACAGCGGACGGCAAACTTGCTGGTGTGGTGGAACTCAACTCCATTCGTGAAATTATGTTCAATACAGAATTGTATGACCAGGTATTGGTTAAAGAGTTAATGCGTAAATCGCCTGCCGTAATTGAACCGACTGAATCGATGGATGAGGTGATGAAAAAATTTGATTCGACCGGGTCGTGGAATTTACCGGTTACCGAGAATGGGAAATACTTAGGGTTTATTTCAAAATCGAATATTTTCAACAAGTACCGCAGCCAGCTTATCGAAAAATCAATGCATTAGGCTATGGAATACTTTTCCCGCGCATGTTCTTTCATTTCCTCCCACTGATCTGGTGGTGGCGGCAATCCCCTGTCGAACTTATCGAGCAGCCACTTCACCACTGCTTTGTTCATGCTGAAGCGTTTGGCCACATCTTCACAGAATTCAATTTCACGTTTCTCCACTTTTCCATCGGCATACACCATCAGCATCAGATCATATAACAGGTTCATCCGATCGTGGAAATTGTCAGGAATATTTAATTCAAAAACCTCCTTGGCATCCACCAGGTTTTGAATTTGCCAATCCTTTAATCCATACTTTTTTCCAATTTTGAAAAGTAGTTCAATTTCCTTTTTATGGATGTTTCCATCGGCATTGGCAAGAGCCAACAGGTTTTTCAGGTGGTTCTTTTTGTAGGATAGATATTGGTGCTCAAAAAAACCTTTCATGGAAATACGCGATTTAAATGGACTGGCAAATTAAACAAACGGGGCTTTTGGTCAAAAGCCCCGTTTTATTTGTTCATAACGCATGTAAGGTTAATCCACCCATTCCGCTACAAATAAATTGGTATCACGACTCCCCCCGTTATTCCGGTTTGATGAAAACACCAGGTGTTTACCATCGTAGGAGAACATAGGGAAAGAGTCGAATACTTCATCGTGGGTAATGCGCTCCAGCCCGGTACCATCTTCATTGATCATAAACAGGTTAAACTGAAAGCCACGCTGACCGTGATGATTGGAAGAGAACACAATCTTTTTACCTGACGGATGATAGAATGGCGCCCAGTTGGCCTTGCCCAGGTTTGTTACCTGCCTGAGGTCAGAGCCATCAACATTACACACAAAAATTTCCATATTGGTTGGCGCCACAAGGCCTTTTGAAAGATAATCTTTATACTCTTTAATATCTTCCTCAGTTTTTGGCCTTGAGGCACGAAATACAATTTTACTTCCATCAGGCGAGAAGAAAGCGCCCCCATCATACCCCAGTTCAAAGGTGATTTGCTTTACATCAGAACCATCAATGTTCATGGTGTATAAATCCAGATCGCCATTACGAGTTGAGGTAAAAACAATTTTATCACCTTTTGGGGAAACTGTTGCTTCTGCATCGTATCCAGTCTCAGTAGTCAGTTGCTTGAGAATATTTCCCTGAAGATCAGCTACGAAAATATCGAACGTAGGAAAAATCGGCCATAAGTATTTTCCACCGGGAACACGCTCTGGATCCGGAGGACAAGCCTCACCACCAAGATGTGTTGATGCGTAAACAATGGTTGAATCGCCCGGCAAAAAGTAGGAACAAGTAGTGCGGCCCTTACCTGTGCTGAGCATAACAGGTTTATTGTTTTTCAAATCATCCTGACCAACCGTGGTGTAGAAAATCTGATCGCAACCAACACCCCATGTTTTATAGTTCGATTGAAACACCAGTTTCGAATTATCAAAACTCCAATACGCTTCCGCATTGTCGCCACCAAAGGTTAACTGACGAAGGTTTTTGATATGTGTCTCCTGCGGATACCTCAATGTGTCAGCTGGTTCAGTCACCTCGGCTTGTTCTTTCTTTTGTGAACAGGACGCGAGTGATAAGGTAAAAACAAGAATACTTAGACGATAGATCATAAAATCAATTTTAAATAAGTGGCAAAAATAGAAGTATCGGAATAAGAATTATACCTGATCTGGAAAGATAAATACCATAACCAACCTGATTTTAATCAGGCAGCCGCAGTTTCTTCTTTCAACGACCTTCTCAGAATTTTTCCTACATTGGTTTTGGGCAACTCAGCACGAAATTCATAATGTTTGGGCACCTTATAGTTAGTAAGATTTTCGCGGGCAAAGGCTTTTACTTCATCAACCGTGAGGGATTGATCTCGCTTTACGATAAAGGCTTTAATGGCCTCTCCCGACTTTTCATCCTCCACCCCTATAGCCGCTACCTCCAGAATTTTCGGATGCTCAGCAAGTATGTTTTCAATCTCACTCGGGAAAACATTGAAGCCTGAAACTTTTATCATGTCCTTTTTCCGGTCTACTATCTTGAAGAAACCTTGTTCATTCATTAGACCAATATCGCCTGTGCGGAACCATCCTCCGGGAAAGAAAACGCCAGTATTATCCTTTTGCCAATAACCTGACATCACTTGAGGGCCCCGGGCACAAATCTCACCGGTTTCTCCTTGTGGTAGCTGATTGCCATCATCATCAAAAATAGACACCTCGGTACTCGGCATAGGTAAACCGATAGTACCCATCTGGTGTGTACCATCCAATGGATTACAACACAGCACTGGTGATGTCTCGCTTAGTCCATACCCTTCTACCAACGGTCTTCCGGTAACCTGCTCCCATTTCCTGGCCACCACATCCTGAACCGCCATGCCCCCGCCAACAGCTCCTTTCAAAAATGAAAAATCGAGCTTAGCAAAATCGGGATTATTAAGCAGTCCGTTGAATAATGTGTTTACACCGGTAATAATGGAAAACTTATGTTTCTTAAGTTCTTTCACAAAGCCGGGAATATCACGCGGATTGGTGATCAGTATACTCTTGGCTCCTTCGCTGAACATCAGAATTCCATTCACCGACAACGCAAAAATATGGTACATCGGTATGGCTGTTATAATCACTTCCTGAATGCCAGGATGTTGCTTTAAAAACGGATGAAACCAAAATGTAACCATGGAATTGTGCGCCACCAGGTTACCGTGCGACAATTGAGCACCTTTTGAAATACCTGTAGTTCCACCGGTGTATTGAAGAACCGCAGTGTCATTGGGTGTAAGCGTTGGTTTAGAAAGTGATAAAGATGCTCCTTTCTTTAAAGCATCATTAAAAGAAACGGCCATCGGTAAACTGTAGGCTGGCACCATTTTCTTGATATGCTTCACCACAAAATTTACAATTGTGCCTTTTAATCCACCTAACATGTCGCCCAGTTGTGTGACAATAACATGCTTTATAGATGTGTGGGCAATAATTTTTTCAAGACTATGAGCAAAATTAGCAACAATGACAATCGCCTTTGCTTCTGAATCTTTGAACTGATGCTCCATCTCACGTGGAGTATATAACGGATTTGTATTGACCACGATAAGCCCGGCACGCAAGGCACCGAAAAAGGCAACAGGAAACTGAAGCACATTGGGCATTTGGATTGCAATCCTATCGCCTTTCTGCAAGCCAAGACTTTGCAAGTAGGCTGCAAAATCCTCAGAAAGTTTATCTACTTGTCCGAAGGTTAATGGAACACCCATATTTTCAAATGCTATCCTATCGCGATACTTTTTGCATGATTTTTCAAAAAGCTCTACAAGTGAATGGTGATCATAAAGATGAATTTCTGGTGGTATTCCTTCAGGGTAATTTTTGATCCATGGAAAATCTTTCATCAGACAAGCTGGTTATAAGTGAACAACAAACGTTTGTTTGAGTCAAATATAAATCAGAATTGTAAATGCCGGACACCGTCTGTACATAAAAACAAAACCCCGACCATCAGATCAGGGCTTGTCTCAAACTTAATTAACCACGAAGAGCAGCTGTAGAGGGAGGGTTCGAACCTCCACGAGGAAGTTAGCTACAGGACAAGAGAGAACAGTGGTGGTCAACCCCTGTCTGCCGAAGCCGAAACTCCGGCAGGCTATATCCTGCGTTTATCCTTTTACTCCTCACCCCCGAGACAGGAGGGCTTGTCTGCCAATTTCAACACCCTACAGTATAATGTTGCAACAAAAAAACACTTTAAGTGATCACGTGTCAATAAAATGTATATTATTTTATGTAATTTTTAATTAATGTATCTATTTTTGAAATATTCATAAAATGGACATTGTATAATGGATGCTAATTACCAAGTTGACAAAACAGACCTGAAGATTTTGGAAATCCTCATGCAGGATGCCAAAAGACCCTTTACAGAAGTTGCTAAAAAGGTGTTTGTTTCAGGTGGAACAGTTCATGTGCGGATGAATAAAATGGAAGAAGCCGGTATCGTTGAAAAGACTACCCTAAAAGTAAATTACGCCAAATTGGGCTACGATATCACTGCCTTTCTGGGTATCTTCCTGGAAAAGAGTGCTTTATACGATAAAGTGCTGGCCAGGCTCAAGGCCATTCCTGAGATTACCAATATCCATTACACTACAGGCAACTATAGCATGTTCTGTAAAATCCATTGCCGTGATACCAATCACCTCAAAGAAGTACTTCATGATAAAATCCAACAGGTAGACGGTATTGAACGTACCGAAACCATGATATCGCTGGAAGAAAGTCTAGACCGCAACCTTGACCTTATGTAAGGGTAAACTTATAGCGGTTTTGAACCAAATAATGGGCTTTCTGTTATATATTTGTCCGATTATTTGAAATTAGTCTAAATAGACTGGCATGAGTAAAGACAATCAGGTTCTTGAAGAACTCACCTCTAAGGAATACGAGCATGGATGGACCTCCAATATTGAAATGGAGTCAGCTCCCAAAGGCTTGAACGAGGATATTGTCCGCTTTATTTCTGCCAAGAAAAATGAGCCCGAATGGCTTCTGGAGTGGCGACTTAATGCCTACCGTCACTGGCTAACCATGAAGGAGCCCACCTGGCCAAACGTCAGCTATCCTAAAATCAATTATCAGGATGTAATTTATTATGCTGCTCCCAAACAAAAGGCTAAAGTTAACAGCCTGGATGAGGTAGACCCTGAATTATTAAAGACCTTCGAAAAGCTTGGCATATCTTTAACCGAACAAAAAAGATTAACAGGCATTGCCGTTGATGCCGTATTGGATAGTGTATCTGTGGCAACCACGTTTAAAGAAAAGTTGGGAGAACTGGGAATAATTTTCTGCTCATTCAGCGAAGCTGTAAAAGAACATCCTGAATTGATCAAAAAATATCTGGGTTCGGTAGTGCCCATGAACGACAATTACTTTGCGGCCTTGAACTCCGCTGTATTCAGCGATGGTTCATTCTGCTATATTCCGAAAGGCGTTCGTTGCCCGATGGAACTCTCCACCTACTTCCGTATTAATGCCGCCAATACCGGTCAGTTTGAAAGAACTTTAATTGTTGCTGATGAAGGTTCGTATGTTAGCTATCTTGAAGGTTGCACAGCTCCCCAGCGCGATGAAAATCAATTGCATGCTGCGGTAGTGGAAATCTATGCCATGAAGGATGCGCAGGTAAAATACTCCACTGTGCAAAACTGGTATCCTGGCGATAAAGAAGGCAAGGGTGGTATATACAACTTCGTAACGAAACGTGCACTTTGCTTTGGCGATCATTCAAAGGTATCATGGACACAAGTGGAGACAGGATCATCCATTACCTGGAAGTATCCTTCGTGTGTTTTAAAAGGAGATTATTCATCAGGTGAATTCTATTCCGTTGCTGTAACCAACAATTACCAACAAGCCGATACAGGAACCAAAATGATTCACATCGGCAAGCACACCAAGTCAAGAATCGTATCGAAAGGAATTTCGGCAGGACACTCTCAAAACAGTTACCGCGGACAAGTGCACATTATGAAACGTGCTGAGGGCGCCCGAAACTTTTCGCAATGTGATTCCCTATTGATGGGTGACAAGTGCGGTGCACACACTTTCCCCTATATTGATGTTGAAAATAACTCAGCCAAAGTGGAGCATGAAGCTACCACCTCCAAGATTGGCGAAGATCAGATATTTTACTGTTTGCAACGTGGCATCGATGAAGAAACGGCTGTTGCCTTAATTGTAAATGGATACGCCAAAGAGGTACTCAATCAGTTGCCTATGGAGTTTGCTGTAGAGGCGCAGAAGCTTTTAGCGTTGACGCTGGAAGGAAGTGTTGGGTAATCAATTCAAAATTTAAGGTTCAAGATTCAAAATTTGATGGCCAAGATTAATACATTCGAAGATTTAGAAGTTTGGAAGAAAGCCCGTGAACTTTCAATAGCTATCTTTGAGATCACTCAAAATGGAAGTTTCTCAAAGGATTATTCTTTGAAAGATCCAATTAATAAGACGACCGGATCCATCATGGATAATATAGCAGAAGGTTTTGACAGGGGCGGCAATAGAGAGTTCATTCAATTCCTTTCAATTGCGAAGGGTTCTGCTGCGGAAGTAAGATCGCAACTCTATCGTGCGCTCGACCGGAATCATATTAATCTATCTGAATTTGAATCTTTAAAAGAAAAAACAGTAGATGTGGGTAAACAACTATCGGGATTTATGACTTATCTGAATAAATCTGAAATGAAAGGTTCTAAATATGTTAGTGAACCGAGTGAAGACTATGGGTGAAATTTTGAATTTTGAATCATGAATTTTGAATAAAATATGTTGTCGATAAAGAATTTACACGCAAAGATTGAAGAAAATCAAATCCTGAACGGGTTAAACCTGGAAGTGAAAGCTGGTGAAGTACATGCCATTATGGGACCTAACGGTTCAGGCAAAAGCACATTGGCTTCTGTATTGGCCGGACGCGAAGAGTTTGAAGTGACCGATGGAACGGTTGAATACTTAGGTAAGAATTTACTTGCGCTTGCCCCAGAAGAGCGTGCACATGAAGGTGTATTCCTCGCCTTTCAATATCCGGTTGAAATTCCGGGCGTGAGCACCATTAATTTTATGAAGACAGCCGTAAACCAGGTACGGGAAGCCCGTGGGCAGCAACCCTTGGATGCCGTTTCTTTCCTGAGTTTGATGAAAGAAAAAATGAAGTTGGTTGAAATTGATCAATCACTTTTAAACCGTTCGCTAAACGAAGGTTTCTCCGGTGGAGAAAAGAAACGCAATGAAATTTTCCAAATGGCCATGCTGGAACCTAAGCTGGCTATTCTTGATGAAACCGATTCCGGTCTTGATATTGATGCCTTGCGTATTGTAGCCAACGGAGTAAATAAATTACGCAATAAGAACAACGCCATCATCGTGGTAACACACTATCAGCGTTTGCTGGAATACATCGTACCGGATTATGTACATGTTTTGTACAAGGGCAGGATTGTAAAGTCGGGCACGAAAGAACTGGCGCTTGAACTTGAAGCCAAAGGTTACGACTGGATTAAGGACGAAGTAGCTGTAGTGTAGACTGGTATGAGCACATTAACCGAAACAACTCCCCTTCTCGCTGATATTCTTGCCACTATAAAACCTGAGGCAGGCATAAGGGCTGATGCTCTTGCCATGCTGGAACAACTTGGTCTGCCCGGTAACAAAAGCGAAGAATACAAGTTCACGCCCATAACCCGTGCGCTGGAGAAAAACTTTGCCTTTGGTGACCCAAGTCGCGAAACTAATATTTCAAACATCGGTGAATTTCTTATCCCCGACCTTGAAGGCAACATCCTGGTATTTATCAATGGAATATTCTCAGAAGAACTTTCAACGTATAACCATGAGGAGCTTCACATCAAACCAATTGATGGTAAAGAAAAAGGATTCGCTTCATTAGCAGATTTTAAATCCGATGCTTTGGTGGCCTGGAATACTGCAGCATGGACCAGTGGAATTTCACTCGATGTTTCTGCCAATACAGAAGTGCATAAACCGGTTATTCTTCATTACATTAACGACACTACCCAGGGTGATGCGAAATCCTGTACCCGAAATATTATACGATTAGGCAAGAGCAGTAAACTTACCGTTGTCGAAAAGCAGGATACCATTGGCACACATGCCGGATTTTCTAATGTTGTTACCGAAGGCTTCGTAGAAGCGAATGCTGAGCTACATCTTTACAGTATCCAGGCAGATGGCGGAAAGCGATTTCACTTCGGTCAAACAACAATCTGGCAAAATCGCGACAGCAGGGTAAATACATTCACCCTTACGCTGGATGGTAAGCTCATACGCAATAACCTGCAATTGATACTGGATGGCGAAGGCTGCGAGTCGCATATGAACGGATTGTATATTCTTCAGGGCGACACACTGGCAGATAACCACACCGTTGTTGATCACCGAAAGCCAAATGCCAACAGTAACGAATTGTACAAAGGCGTAATCGATGGCAATGCTAAGGGCGTGTTTAATGGCAAAATCTATGTTCGTCCAGATGCACAGAAAACCAATGCGTTTCAGTCCAACAGAAATATACTACTCTCCGACAAAGCAACTGTAAACACCAAGCCCCAGCTTGAAATCTGGGCCGATGATGTAAAATGTTCGCACGGATGTACCACCGGTCAACTGGACGAAGAAGCCATTTTCTATTTACAAACCCGTGGCATCAGTAAAGAAACTGCCCGGGCCATGGTGCTGTATGCCTTCGCGCTGGAAGTAGTGGAAACTATTCCATCCGAAAATTTGAAGAAATACATCGATGCAATGATCAGCGAGCGTCTACACAAAAGCTTTTAAAAATGAATGCTCCCATAACAGGTATTTTAAACATTGCAAAAATACGGGAGCAATTTCCGGTGCTTCATCAACAAGTAAATGGAAAACCGCTGGTGTATTTCGACAATGCCGCCACCAGTCAGAAGCCGGTAAGTGTAATCAATGCGTTAGTCGATTACTATAAAGGCTATAACGCAAATATCCATCGTGGTATTCACACGCTGGCCGAAAAAGCAACCAAAGCATTCGAAGATACCCGGCATACCGCAAAGGCATTTATCAACGCAGCATCTGAGCAAGAAATTATTTTTGTGCGTGGCGTGACTGAAGCTGTTAACCTGGTAGCATCAACGTACGGAAGAGCATTCGTAAAAGCCGGTGATGAAATTATTATTTCCGGACTGGAACATCACTCGAACATTGTTCCGTGGCAAATGCTTCGCGAAGAAAAGCAGGCCTTTTTAAAAGTTATTCCCGTTTTGAAAAATGGCGAATTGGATTTAGGTGCTTTCAAAAAACTGCTGTCCAGTAAAACAAAAATTGTTTCGGTTAATCATGCGTCCAACAGCTTGGGTACGATTAATCCGATAAAGGAAATTATTGATCATGCCCATGAAGCAGGTGCAGTGGTTTTGATTGATGGCGCACAAGCAGGCGCCCATCTTGAAATTGATGTGCAGGCCTTGAATTGTGATTTCTATTGTTTGTCAGCACACAAGATGTATGGCCCTACCGGAGTTGGTATTCTATACGGAAAAAAAGAGCTTCTGGAAAAGATGCCTCCCTATCAAGGTGGTGGCGAAATGATAAAGGAAGTAACGTATCAAAAAACTACGTACAATGATTTGCCCTACAAGTTCGAAGCCGGCACACCCAATATTGCCGATGTGGTGGCTTTTAATTTTTCTATGCAGTTTATTAACGAGCTGGGCAAAGACAACATAGCGGCTCATGAACATGAGCTTCTCTCCTATGCAACCGAAAAAGTATCAGCGCTTAAGGGTGTTAAACTTATTGGCACTGCTAAAAACAAAGTGAGTGTGCTTTCTTTTGTTGTTGATGGCATTCATCCGTTCGACATCGGACAAATGCTGGATACACGCGGAATTGCCGTTCGAACCGGGCACCATTGCACACAACCGTTGATGGATCACTTTGGTATTGACGGAACCGTGCGGGCTTCTTTTGCAGTGTACAATACAAAACAGGAAATTGATAGTTTGGTGGAAGGGCTTGACAGAATTATACGCTTCATGAAATAATGACCACCATCAACACCATACAAGACGAAATCATTAATGAGTTTGCGCTACTGGATGGCGACATGGAGATGACCGTGTTTTATCTGATGGAACTCGGTCAGAAATTACCACCCATGAATGAAGCAGACAAAACCGAAGACAATATTGTTAAGGGTTGCCAATCGAAGGTGTGGTTAACAGCCAGGCTTGAGCATGAAAAAATTTATTTTACTGCCGACAGCAATACGGCAATTACAAAAGGTCTGGTAAGCTTGTTGGTCAGAATATTTAATGGTCAGCATCCGGATGATATTTTGAATGCTGATCTGTATTTTATGCATAAAATTGGAATGGAACGGTTTATCGGAACACAGCGTTCCAATGGTTTTGCTGCTATGATCAAGCAAATGAAATTCTATGCTTTGGCCTTTAAAACTAAATCAGAAGTCGGCTCATGAATGAGGCAGCACACGATAACAAAAACACAGCAGAGATTGAGATACCCAATCTGAAGGAAAAGATTGTGCAGGCCATTAAGGGGGTTTACGATCCTGAAATTCCGGTGGATGTATATGAGCTTGGTTTAATATATGAGATTAATGTTTACCCGATTAATAACGTATATATCCTGATGACCCTTACCTCGCCATCATGCCCCTCGGCTGAAGTAATTCCCGGAGAAGTAGAACAAAAAGTAAAAGCCATTGAAGGTATTAACGATGTAAAAGTGGAGATTACCTTTGACCCCCCCTATTCGCAGGATATGATGAGCGAGGCGGCCAAATTGGAACTAGGCTTTTTGTGATTCCATATTCAAGGTTCAAAATTGGTTTGAACCTTGATTTTCAATAATATGTTTATATCATAGTTTTGCTTGTAAATTTTGAATCTTGAATCTTAAATTTTGAATAAATATGTATCCTGAACCATTAGTAGCCCCCATGCGGGCCGATTTAACCACAGCAGGGTTTACTGAACTTAAAACCGCTGCAGATGTCGATAACCACTTAAAAGACCATAAAGGAACCACCCTGCTTGTAATCAACAGCGTATGCGGTTGTGCGGCAGGTGCGGCACGACCAGGTGTGCGTTGGGCTATTGAACAGTCTACCAAGAAACCTGATCACCTGGCTACCGTGTTTGCCGGTGTGGATAAGGAAGCTGTGGCAAAGGCAAGAGAATACACACTGCCTTATCCGCCATCTTCTCCCTCTATTGCCTTATTCAAAGATGGTGAGTTGGTTCACTTTGTTGAACGTCATCATATTGAAGGCCGCAACGCCCAAATGATCGGCAATCATTTGCTGGAAGTATTTGAAGAGTATTGTTAATTTTTGCACTATACGAAGTAAAAGGCAGCCCAAGGTTGCCTTTTGTTTTTTTATAAATGCTGACTCAACACTGAGAAGGCAAGTTCCTCCAAACCACGTTTGCTGTCCTGTAATGCTTTTTCTTTTCCAATAAATTCTGTAAGAGAATCAACTCTATTTATACCCAGCAATTTCCCCGCTGCTTCGCTTATTTCGTTTTCTCCGCATACAACGTATACCTTCTTTCCTGACTTCTTTACCCGGCTAACCACCCCGTCCACTACTTTACCCTGCAAGGATTGCTGATCAAACTTTCCTTCCCCGGTTATCACCACATGAGCCCATTCAATTGAATCGTTAAAGCTGGTTAGTTCAAATACCACATCTGTACCACGTTTAAGATCAGCGCCAAATAAAGCATATGCTCCCCCGGCAAAACCACCCCCTGCACCAGCACCCGGTATCGCTTGAACATCAATACCTAATTGCTCTTTAAAAACCATGGCCACTTGCTTAAGGCCATGATCTAATCTGATAACATCGGCAGGTGAAGCACCCTTTTGAGGCGCGTAAACAAATGCAGCACCCTGTTCACCATAAAACGGATTGGTTACATCGCAGATGGCGGTCACCAAAACATGCTCCAGTCGTGGATGAACATTACTTCGATCAATGCGCACAATTTTACTAAGTACTTCCCCATTAGGACTTACACGATTGCCGGCCGAATCAAAAAATTGAAACCCCAAAGCTTCCGCTGCACCCAAAGCAGCATCATTGGTTGCGCTGCCTCCAATTCCGATTATAATTTGCTCAACACCGTTGCTCAGCGCATGGCGGATTAATTCTCCCGTTCCATAAGAACTGGATTTTAATGGATTGTACTCCTCCGGTTTTAATAACATCAAACCACTCGACTTTGCTATTTCAATAAAGGCTGTTTTACCATCCTCCGATAGCGCATAAACAGCTTTTATCTTTCGCATGAGCGGATCATGAACCTCCACTTCAATAAGTACACCCTGTTGGTGATAAAGAAAAATATCCAATGTGCCATCGCCCCCATCGGCCAAAGGAAATTTTCGAATCCTAAATTCTTTTCCTGATTTGCTTAATCCAGCCTCAATGGCATCGCACACCTGCGAGGCCGTTAGTGTACCTTTGAATTTATCAGGGGCAATAAGGATGTTCATAATACGATGAAATAAAGAAGCAAAACCATAAGTAATGCAGTTACCCCTTGAATAAAAGACATGATGGTAATGCCGCGATAAGCAGAACCCAGATCAAATCCGCTGAACTGCGATACCACCCAGAAGTAGGAATCATTGGCATGCGAAACTGTCATTGCTCCTGCCCCAATGGCTAACACCAAAAGTGATAGTTGTATCGGATCGCTGAATCCAGCCTCCATGGTGAGCGGTGCCATTAAGGCACTGACGATAACAATGGCGCTGGTACTTGAACCTTGTGCTGTTTTAAAAAGTGAGCTGATCAAAAATCCAATAAACAAAAAACCCATACCGGAAAGTGTTTGATCCTTTGCCCATACGCTGATCATATCGGCTATCGGACTGGCTTTCAACACTGCCCCCAATGCTCCGCCACATCCGGTCAAAACCAATATTGGCCCTGCCTGACGAATTCCTTTTTCAATCCACACTTTGGATTGCATTTGTGAATGAAAGAAAATAAGTGCCAATGAAACTGTAAGTAACAAAGCTATCATGGGGTTGCCGGCAAATCGAAGAATAGTGAAAATGAAACGATCACCTTTGTACATTAGCTCTAGAAGCGAAGCAGTAGCAATAAGTACAATCGGTAATGCCAGCAGCAACACTGATTTAAAAATGGAACCTTGAATAGGCCGAACTTCTGTTTGATGTGCGGTCACTTCAAAATGTAAATGTTTACCGATTCGCCTGGCGTAATAATGAGCTACGATAACCACCGGAATGGAAACCACTATACCCAATAAAATGATAAGCCCCAGGGAACTGCTTACACCCAGGTTACCAGCAGCTGCTACCGGTCCGGGCGTGGGCGGTACTAACGTATGTGTTGTATATAACCCGCTGGACAAACTCAACGTCATGATAGGCAACGGAATCTGTGCTGTGGCAGAAATAGATTTAGCAAGACTTACTAATATGATAAATCCTGAATCGCAGAAAACAGGGATGCCTAATATCATTCCCAGAAAAGAAATGCCCACCGAAGGATTACCCCCGGCTCGCTTTTGTAAAGCATTGCCTAAGCGCTGAACAGAGCCTGATTCTTCCAGCACTGTTCCCAGGATGCTGCCGAGTACAACAATGAGTCCGATGGCTCCAAGCAATGTGCCAAAGCCTGAACCCATTACAGAAACTATCTGAAGAAGTGGAATGCCGGCAAGAAAACCAAAACCAATAGCAGCCACTACTAAACTTAAAAGCGGATGCCACTTTAAATAGCTGCCGGAGAGGATGATAAATCCAATGGTACAAATCAACAAAAGCCAAAAGTATAGATCGGCCATTATTTCAATTTATAAAGACAAACATTACTCATTGGTTTCCAGAATCAACCTGGTCTCCTCCAAATCCAACTCATAGTCTATTTTACGCAAAACCTCTTCATTGATTTTACCTTCCTTTCTTAGCAAATACACCATCTTTCGTTCCGTCTCAATGAGTTCCCGTTGAATGCGCAAAAACGCCTGCACGGTTTCGTCATCAAGTTTCTGTTTGGATTGATCTTTTCTTATCCGTTGTATTCGTATCTCATATTTGCTCTTAATGATCGGTAGCAGGTCATCACCAATGAGGGAATAATTCTCTTCTATATGTTCAATCAATCCCGAGGCAATACGAAGCCGCGCTTCTTCCTCGTCTTTCGCAACCTGGTTATCTGGCTTTAAGCCAAGCCATTTAATAAGTGGTCTCAGGCTTAAGCCTTGCAATACAAGCGTTGCAAAAATCACACTGAAGGTTAAAAAGATAATCAAATCACGATTTGGAAACGGTGAATCATTGGCGACCGTCAACGGCAAAGCCATAGCTGCTGCCAGCGAAACCACTCCGCGAATACCCGACCACGCTACTATGGTAACAGTTTTCACGTTGGTGGAGGTTTCCCGTTCACGAATTTCTTTACTCAACCAACGGGGTATGTAGGCACCAGGATAAACCCAAATAATCCGAACTAATATCACCGCGCCACTGATCATCAATCCGTAAAGAATAAGATCAGCCAATGAGAATTTCTGTATAGCATCCAATACATATGGAAGTTGAAGCCCGATGAGGATAAAGATGATACCGTTCATGATAAACACTACCGTATCCCACGTGGCAATGGCTTGAATTCTTGCCTTTTGTGAAAGAAACTCATTCGCCTTGCGACTTAACAACAAACCACACGCTACTACGGCCAGCACAGCCGATAAGCCCAAATGATCGGCAACCAGGTAGCAAACAAAAGGTGTAATAAAGGTAAGGGTTGTATCAGTGGTTGCATTATCGGGTGTTATCTGATGTATCCATTTAAATATATACCCGATTCCTACTCCCAGCAAAATGCCACCTCCCGCTACAACAAAGAACTGAAGGGTTGCATCCCCTAAACTAAAGGCACCGGTCACCACAGCCGCTACCGCAAAGCGATAAGCAATTAAACCCGTTGAATCATTCACCAGACTCTCACCTTGAATTATGGTTACCACGCGCTTAGGCACATTCAGGCCTTGCGTGGCAGCTGTTGCCGCCAGGGTATCAGTAGGCGAAATGATGGCGCCCAACACAAAGGCTTCAGGCCAACCCACACCTGGTATAAACGTGTGCGCTACCCAGGCAATGGCACAAGTGGTAAAAATAACGCAGCCGACCGCTAACAAACCTATGGGCCGTCTGGCCGCTTTAAAGTCGGGCCAGGAAGTGTACCAGGCATCAGCATAGAGCATAGGTGGTAAAAAAAGAAGGAAGATTATATCCGGATCAAGGTCAAGCCTCGGCAAACCGGGCACAAAACCTATAGCAAAACCGGCCAAAACCAGCAAAATCGGGTAAGGAATCCTTACCTTATCGGTAATTTCAGCTAAAGCCGTAACAACCGCTAAGAGTATTATAATTATCTCTATAACATGCATATGTGATCCGATAAATATTTAAACTTTCTTCCACTAATTCACCCAACCTTGTATCTTTAAAATTGTAATTAAACGTAAAAAGGCTCTAACCCCCAACTTGCATGAGATTAGTTTTTACTCTTGTGGCAACCTGTGCTATTCTTACCACGTCTCTGCAAGCACAAGTTGATCCGCTCTACTCCCAATACTTGAACAATCCCTTTTTGATTAACCCTGCCTATACGGGTATGAACAAGTATATGAACCTCATGGTAGGGTATCGAAAGCAATGGGCAGGTTTTGATGGAAGCCCTACTACCCTGTCGGCTACCGGTCATACCAGTCTTATGGATAACCGCATGGGTGTGGGTTTGATTATTTCACAGGATAAGGTAGGAGAAAACACAAATACCTTCGTTCAAGGTACTTACGCGTACAAAGTACGCTTTGATGATTACCGCTATATATCATTTGGCCTGCAAGCGGGTATTATGAACTTCAAAAGCGATAACAGTGAACTCAATATTGCTGATCCCTCAGATCCACTATTTAATTCGAATCAAAATGTGATTTCACCATCCTTTGGAGCGGGTGTCATCTACAGAACAGATAACCTCTTTTTGGGCTTGTCGGTGCCGCGTATGCTTAAAGCCAGCGAAAGTTATGACGATGTTACTGCTGCACTGTACACTCAGCATTTTTATGGTTTCGCCTCGTATGTATTTTTACTTTCGAACCGGGTTAAACTGAAACCAGCTGTATTGTTCAGAGCCGTAAGCGGATCTCCGCTCTCTACGGATATCAATTTCCAATTCAATATTGATGAACGTTATGCGGTAGGCTTACTTACCCGAAATTTCAATACTTACGGACTGCTGGCGCAAATCAAATTCAATGAATTCAGATTTGGTTATGTTTTTGAAATGCCTACAAACAAATCGGTTGGAACTAATTTTACATCACATGAAATTACACTTGGACTGAACCTGAGTGTGTTTGGCTTCCACGATTTAACACAGGTAAGCGATTTCTGATCAGAAACTTAGCCGGGCTAAAAATTCCTCCAGTTCTTCTCGGATAGTTTTTGGATTATGAATATTTAATAATTCATTCACTGCTTTATTTTCCTTAATCATCAACTGATTAAGCTTCATATGCTGATTGATCAGAATAAACTCCAGATCAGGAATGAGTTGCTTTAATACATCCACAATATCCATAACCGATAGCGTGCGGTCCACCAGATTATACGTTCCGCTTTTTATGTTGGCTGATAGAACGCTAGCCAGCGCCCGGGAAACCAAATCGATATGAATAAACGTGCGGGCTTGTTCACCATTCCCATGAATGGTTATGCGCTTTTCAAAATTTGCCTCAAAAACAAACTTATTGATTACGGCATCAAAACGCATACTTGGGCTATACCCATATACATTACCACAGCGAAAGATATAGGTATCCATCTTATCCTTCAGGCGCGCCACATGCTCTTCGCCCCGAAGTTTTGAAATAGCATAGAAGGTTTTAGGGTTTGGTGAAACCGATTCATCCAGTGCATGGTCGGATGAACCATAAACTCCTACACTGCTGGTGTAAATAAATTTTTTAACCTTGCTGGCCTCAACGGCATAAACCAATTCAGCTGTACCCCAATGATTAATTTGCTCATACAGGTGCGCATCGGAATGTGCAAAAGGCGTGGTAACCCGTGCCGCCAGATGGTACACCACATCAATACCGTCAAGGGATTTTTTCAGGTTTCGTGAATCCAATAACTCTCCTTTTGCAAAAACAATTTTCGATTGTTCTGAAAACCGATCGCCTAAAAACAAATTATAGTTCTGTCGGCTAAGGTTATCATAGACAACAATCCTATCCACAGCTTTATCTGCGGCAAGTCTCCTGACTAACTCTGTACCAACATAACCTGATCCGCCTGTTACTAAAATATTCATAAACTAATTACCTCTTAACCTGATGACTATTGACCAGTGACTAAGAACAAATCCTATTTCGAAACCAACTCAGTATGCAACCCACATTCTACCTTTTTCAATCCATACCAACGCGCTTCCCGCTCCTGCATGGCCGGATCAAGTCTGCGTGTACAGGGCTCACACCCAATACTTATATAGCCCTTTTCCTCCAGTGGGTGCTTTGGCAGATTATGCTCCTTTTGATATTCCCAAATCATTTTTGCTGACCAATTAAGCATGGGGTGAAAACGCACCGTGCCATAGGGTGCCGGTTGCTCCTCCTTCAGGGCTGCCCGTACTGCACTTTGATCGGCCCGAACACCATTGATCCAGACATCGTACGTACGAAGTATACCATCCATGGGCTGAGTCTTATTCAGGTAACAGCAATGGTCGGGATCAGAAGCAAACAAAAGTTTCCCTTCTCCATCGCGTTGCATGTACTTGGGCACCTCCGACATAAGATCAATCGTATTCAATCCAAACAGCCCGGTTATATGGTCCCTGAATTTTATCGTCTCCGGAAAATGGTACCCGGTGTTTATAAAATAAACGGGTATGGACTTATCAATACGGCTTAAAATGTGTAACAGCACCAGGCTATGCGACTGGAATGATGAACTGGTGAATAAGCGCTTTCCAGCCCTGGTGTAGGCTTCAATCTTCTCCTGAATTGCTGTAGGATTCATCTTTCAAAGAAAACAAAATCATGGGACATTAATCCTATGGGGAAAAGTGATCTTGACTGCAACCGATTGTTTACAGTCATTACACGTTGGTCTTAATTAATTAATTTTGTTGATTCTACTGAATCCAGAACCTTTTATACTATTTCCTGTTTTAATTAAGCACATGAGAATCAAAGTATCCCGTAAAGAACACTTTAATGCCGCCCACCGCCTGTTTAACCCGGCCTGGTCGGAGGAGAAGAATAAGCAGGTTTTCGGAAAATGCTCCAATCCCAACTACCACGGGCATAATTATGAACTTATTGTATCGGTCACAGGGGAACCCAACCCTGAAACAGGGTATGTTTATGATATGAAGATACTCAGCGACCTTATTCGTGATCATGTTACCCAAAAATTTGACCACAAAAACCTTAACTTAGATACTGAATATTTTAAAGCTCTTAATCCCACCGCTGAAAACATTGCCGTTGTCATCTGGAAGATTCTGAGAGAAAAAATTGATTCATCACTTGATGTAAAAATTACACTTTATGAGACAGAAAGAAATTATGTTGAATATCCGGCCAATTAACGACACCGATGAAGTAGGTGATGATCATGCCGCATCATCTTATAACACCCCACTCAGGCCCGATGCATTCGAACTGGATGATGATGAAAAGGTAGAGCGCATAGAAAAGCACTTCCGTGAGATCATGACTATACTTGGTCTTGATCTGAACGATGATAGCTTAAACGGGACCCCCAGACGGGTAGCCAAAATGTACGTGAAGGAAGTGTTCAGTGGACTGAATCCTAAAAATCGTCCGCACGCCAGATTGTTTGAAAACAAATATAAGTACGATCAAATGCTGGTGGAAAAAGATATTACGTTTTACTCGCATTGCGAACACCACTTCGTTCCCATCTTTGGTAAGGTACACGTTGCCTATTTTTCCAGCGGAAAAGTAATCGGTCTATCAAAGATCAATCGCGTGGTTCAGTATTACGCCAAACGTCCACAGGTACAAGAACGCCTAACCGTACAGATTGCCAAAGAGATGATGCGTGTGTTAAAAACTGAAGATGTTGGCGTGGTGATTGATGCTACTCATCTTTGCGTAGCCTCCCGTGGAGTTGGGGACACGAACAGCAAAACCGGTACAGCGCACTTCTCAGGAAAATTTCAGGATGAAAATGTAAAGCGGGAATTCCTGAACTATATCAATACAAAATAATTCCAAAAAAAGAAGTAACACTTTTAGCTGAGGCTAATACGAGGAAGAAGAAAAGTTGAACAAAGTAATAGGGCAATGCTAACTTGTTTTCAGATTTTACTCTATACACATGAAAGAATGTGAGCATAGCAGCTGAAACAATAAACCAGCCGATGTAGTTTTGCATCGGTACAACGCCACCTTTCCAACTCCAGAAATCAAATCGAATGGCTACAGGTTCAATCAATGTATCCATTAATACCGCCAGGAAAGCGCCCAATAAAATTTTTGGAAGTGTACGAAGTGTTAACGATTCAGTCAATACACCAATACAATAGATAACCAGTAGCCAGTTCAAACCAATAATAATAGGCACACCAAAAAGTTTCGGGCCCAGGGTTGATCCATACGAATAGTGACCAAAAATAAAACCGTATTGTACCCCCAGAAATTCTACACCAAATCCAAGCGTAAAAACAGTCAGGGCAAACATGAGAAAGGACGTTGACCTGTCGGCATGATTAAGCCATAACAGGAAAGCACTGACCACCAGGTTAAACGGTGTCAAGAGTCTGAAGTAATCCTGAAAGGGAGAAAGGAGTCCGATAATCCCTACCAAATGCATCGCCACAACCACAGGAACTGAATAGGGCGTAATGGTAACTCGCAAACCTCGGTATAGTCGGGCAATCATATATCTCTAACAACCTTTCACTTAAAGTGTTTACTCACCAGGTTACTGGTAATCCTTGCTGCTTGCAGGCAAAGCGGGATACCCCCACCGGGATGAACGCTACCTCCGCAGAAATAAAGATTAGGTATCAGTTTACTATGATTGCCGTGGCGTAGAAATGCGGCATATCGGCTGTTGGAACTGGTGCCATACAAGGCACCTTTGTACGAGTTAGTACGCTGCTCAATAGATCGGGGATCAAGAACAGATTCATTTTCAATTAAAGACTCTACGTTGGTCTTTAACTGACGGCTTAGCTTTGTCAGAATATTTTTTCTGGCCTTCGCTATAATCGCATCCCAATCCTGTCCTTCCATTGCGGGTACATTAATCATCACAAACCAGTTTTCACAATCGGCAGGAGCATCAGAAGCAATGTATTTGGATGTGATGTTGACGTAGATGGTGGGATCATCTGATACTCGCTTGTGCTGAAACAGCTCTTCAAATTCCTTACGATAATCCGCGGCAAAGAAGATGTTATGCAAACTCAGTTCTTTAAAGGTTTTTTTAATACCCCAATAGAAGATCAGCGCTGAACTTGATCGCTCCTGATTCAACGTACGCTCAGGCGGAGGAATATTTTTCAGCAACTTGTGCCACGTGAAATACACATCCATATTACTCACCACCACATCGGCTTCATAAATCTTACCTTTCGATATTACACCCCTCGCCCTACCTTCCTTCAAAACAATTTCATCAACTTCCGATTCGTAGAGAATAGTAATACCCTGATCGTAAGTCAATCTTACTAAGGCTTGTGTAATGGCGTGCATCCCTCCTTCAGGTAAAAATGTCCCCACATTAAATTCCAGGTGCGGAATGGTGCTGAGGATTCCGGGAGCCTGGTAGGGATCCGATCCGTTGTACGTAGCATAACGGTTGAACAGTTGAACGAGTCTTGATTCCTTAAGATGCTTTTCATTGAATTGGTTCAGACTCGTGAACAGCCCCATCTTTGGAATTTTCAACAAAGCTTTCGCCACTGCTTTGGATAGCCAGGTGCGCCAGGCTCGCAGGGGTTGTTCGATGAATATTTTCCCTGCTGATTCGTATAACGTTTTTGAAAGCTCAAGGTAATTTCGAATGATTTTTTCAGAAACCTGAAGCTTACCCGTAATTTCCTTGACCAGTTTTTCACGATCGGCATAAGCAATTATGTGCGTACCATCTTCGTAAAAGTAGTGACACGTTACACCAAGCTTTTTGTATTGATAGTAGTCTCTGGGATTACGGCCGCAGGCAATAAACACATCATCCAGAAAATGAGGCATGGTAAAAAGTGAAGGTCCGGCATCAAACCGATAGCCCCCTTGTGTAAAGGCTGTAAGTTTACCTCCCGCGTAAGCGTTGGCTTCAAAAATCAGTACCTCAAATCCTTCGGCACGCAACCGGTTGGCGGTGGCCAAACCTGCTACTCCCGACCCGATAACGATTGCCTTCATCCGGAATCATCAACACCGACAAAGCCAAAAAGTTATCCGCCCAATGTACCCTTCTCTAACCTCATGAAACGAGATTCATAACCTCGAAAACCATTGGAAAAACTAAATAATTCGTAGTTTAGCAGTCCTAAAAATGAACACTTATGGTTTTTGATTTAGACATGATTAAAGCGGCCTATAAGGCCTTGCCGGGGCGAATAGCCAAGGCCCGTAAAGTGGTTGGAAAACCGCTTACCCTATCGGAAAAAATACTCTACTCCCACCTGCATGAAGATCAGCCTATACAGAACTTCGGGCGTGGAAAATCTTATGTGAATTTCTCTCCCGACCGGGTAGCCATGCAGGATGCAACGGCACAAATGGCCCTGCTTCAATTCATGTCGGCCGGAATACCCAAAGTTCGTGTACCCTCTACAGTGCATTGCGATCACCTCATCTTAGCCAAAAATGGTGCCTCACAGGACTTGAAAGAATCACTTACCGCCAGTGGAGAAGTATTTAACTTCCTGGAGTCCGTATCTAATAAATATGGCATCGGTTTCTGGAAACCCGGTGCCGGTATTATTCACCAGGTAGTGCTTGAAAATTACGCCTTCCCCGGTGGTATGATGATCGGAACGGATTCGCATACGGTTAATGCCGGTGGTTTAGGAATGGTAGCGATTGGTGTGGGTGGTGCCGATGCGGTAGATGTAATGGCCGGCATGGCATGGGAGTTAAAATTCCCTAAACTTATTGGAGTGAAACTTACCGGTAAGCTTAGCGGATGGACTTCCGCCAAAGATGTGATCTTAAAAGTGGCCGGTATCCTTACTGTAAAAGGTGGTACTGGTGCTATTGTAGAATATTTCGGACCAGGTGCGTTAACATTATCCTGTACGGGTAAAGGAACCATTTGTAACATGGGGGCTGAAATTGGCGCGACAACCTCCACGTTTGGTTACGATGAAAAAATGGCCGAATACCTTCGCGGAACAAACCGCAAAGAAGTGGCTGATCTTGCTGATCAGGTAAAAGAACACCTTACCGGTGATCCGGAGGTTTACGCTAACCCTGAAATATATTTCGACCAGGTAATAGAAATTGACCTGTCGACATTAGAACCTCATGTAAACGGTCCGTTCACTCCCGACAGGGCTATTCCTATTTCACAATTTGCCGATGAAGTTCGTAAGAACGGCTGGCCGAAAGAACTTGAAGTTGGCTTGATCGGATCGTGCACCAACTCTTCGTATGAAGACATTACCCGTTCTGCATCATTGGCGAAACAGGCAGTCGATAAAAAACTAAAAACAAAAGCTGAATTTACCATCACTCCCGGATCGGAATTGGTTCGCTATACAGTTGAACGCGATGGATACCTTGGTACATTCGAGAAAATGGGCGGTGTTGTATTGGCGAATGCCTGCGGGCCGTGTATTGGTCAGTGGGCACGACACACCAACGATCCGAACCGGAAAAATTCAATCATTACTTCGTTTAATAGAAATTTTGCCAAACGAAATGATGGAAACCCCAACACACATGCGTTTGTGGCTTCCCCGGAAATCACCACTGCGTTTGCCATTGCAGGCGACCTTACCTTCAATCCCCTAAAAGATACACTTGTCAACGAAGACGGCCAACATGTAAGACTGGATGAGCCTACCGGACATGAATTTCCACCAAGAGGATTTGATGTTGAAGATGCCGGATACCTTGCCCCTGCCAAAGACGGAAGCAAAGTACAGGTAAAGATTGCACCGGATTCCAATCGCCTGCAGGCCTTAAGTCCTTTCAAAGCATGGGATGGAAAGAATTTAACAGGCATGCGGTTGCTTATTAAAGCCAAAGGAAAATGTACTACTGATCATATTTCTATGGCGGGTCCCTGGCTTCGTTTCCGCGGGCATTTAGATAACATTGCCAACAACACACTTACCGGAGCGGTAAATTACTTCAACGAAAAAACCGACAACGTTAAGAATCAACTTACCGGAGAATATGGACCGGTACCGGCAACACAACGTGCGTACAAAGCAGCAGGAGTTTCTACCATTGTAGTGGGCGATCACAACTATGGTGAAGGTTCATCACGCGAACATGCAGCCATGCAGCCACGCCATTTAGGAATTCGTGCCATTCTAGTTAAGTCGTTTGCACGCATACATGAAACCAACCTGAAAAAGCAAGGTATGCTGGCCATTACTTTTGCGAATGAAGCTGATTATGACAAGTTTCAGGAAGACGATGTTATCAGCATCACAGACCTGACTTCCTTTTCTCCGGATAAGCAGCTTACCCTCGTGCTCAATCACAAAGATGGAACCAGTGATACCATTAAGGTGAATCATACCTACAATGCCGGACAGATAGAATGGTTTAAGGCGGGTTCTGCCCTTAATCTTATGGCGAAGGAAACAAAACCCGTTAAGCTTGCTGGCAAAGCATCGAAGAAAAAAACTAAGAAGACTGCAAAGAAGGCACCTGCGAAGAAAAAGCCAGCTAAAAAATATGCTCCGAAGAAATCGGTTAAAAAGAAAGTTGTAGCTAAGAAGAAAACAAAATCATTAGCTAAAAAGAAAACCGTAACCAGATCCAAGGTAAAGAAGCAGGTTAAGAAAGCCCTGAAGAAAAAAAGTGCTACAAAAAAGAGAAGACGTTAAGATTATATTGATTAATCTGAATAGGGTTGTTAGCAGAAACTAGCAACCCTATTTATTTTAAATCAGCCCAAAGACCTAAAACTTGATTTCAAATCCAGCAGTAATGAACCGGGGCAATCCTACACGAATGCCTTCAGGCCTTCGAGTGGATATGTAACGCTCATCGGTTAGGTTTTTAACCGAAAGATTAAACTGGGCATTTATCTTCGCTATTCGATGGTAAACGGTTGCATCTAATACATTATACTTAGGCATTTCACCAATACGGCCATTATTCGATGGGCTTATGGTATTGAGCTCATCGGTAAATTGATTTCCAACATAGGTATAAGTGAACCGTAAACCTGTTCCAAATGTAGACTCTACATTGAACGCTGACGATAAAGTGAGTTCAGGGGCATACGGCAGTCTGTTACCGTTTACATTAATGGTTTCATTTCCATTGGCCACCAACCGGTCGGAATTGTAAGTTGCCTGGGTATATGTTCCATTAAAATCTAACAAAAATTGCCAGGCAGTTCCCAACATTTCACGAGTATCAAATATAAAAGCAGCCTCAACGCCTTTATGAAGTGTTTTACCAGCATTGGTGACTCCAAAACCTGAACCGCCAACAGATTGTGATGAAGGAATGATCTGATTATCAAAATCCATATGGAAGTATGTTAGTTCAGCAAAAATTCCTGGCGTAAGCTGAGTTCGCAATCCAAGTTCAAAGTTCCAGCTCGTTTCAGCCTCCAAATCAAGAACAGGATTCTCAATACTAAAATCAATCGCATCTTTTATACGTGGAGGCGCGTAACCCCTGTGGATGCCTGTGAACAGATTCCATTTGGAACCAGGTCTGAAATTCAATCCTACTCCGGGTATTAATTCGCTTATGTTATTCTCAGCTACTTTATAAACATCAACGTTTGCTTCCCGCAAAATTTCACGTTCATAATTGTAAAACTCTGCTCTCAAACCTGGCGAAAGATCAAGTTTCGGAAGCAAAGAAATCTTATCCAGGAAATATAATGCAACGGCTCTTCCAGTTCTGATTTCATCATTGACTAATGCACCAGATTGGGCTGTCGCTGTGGAACCATTTATTCTTTGTTCATATGCCCGTTCATAGAGGTAACGGTATCCGGCAGTGAGGTTATTAGAAACAGAACCTATTTGAAAAGTATAATTAATCTTCTGCTCCCACCCTGTTACTTCAAACTGTCTGTCGCGGTTGCCTGTTCGGTTACGCAGGTATATCGCTCCCCCAGCTACGCCTTCATCACCCCACACCACACCTGTCCAATCGGCTGGAGGAGGATTTAGCACTCCACCGGTGTAGCTGTTATAAACATAGTCCTGCCTTCTCCAGTTGCGCGTGGTGGTGTACCCATAAAGCATTGATTGAAGACTAAGCTCCTTCCCTAATTTTGTTTGATGAGAAAAGCTCATCAGGTAACGTTTAACATCCAACTCATCATTGGGCATGAGAACACTGTAATCATCACCACCGGTATCATACATTCGCTGTGTAATCCCAACATAGGTAGAGTTCGAAATTTCGTTGTAAGCAGCGAGTTTCACCCCTAAGGTTGATAGCTCGGTAAGCGGGATTTTAATCTTGGCAGAAAAGTCATTTACGGTAAAATCGGTTGGCCCCATGCTTTCTGCCTGCTTTCGCAAATAGGTTACCTGAACTCCTGTTTTATTAAATGTATTGCCATAACTTCCTAAAGCACTAAGGTAGCGCCCTGATCCACCCTGAACCCTTAATCGGATTTGCTCTTCATCCGGAGGATCGGACGTGATATAGTTAATTACACCTCCCACAGTTTGTGGGCCATAAAGAATCTGGCCGCTGCCTTTCAGAACTTCCACACCACTCATCCGGTCCATTGCCGGAGTATAATACATCTCTGGCTCACCGTAAGGATTCAACGCCACCGGAATTCCATCCTCCATCATCAACACACTTCGGCTTCTATCAGGATCAAGTCCGCGTATACCTATATTAACCCGCAGCCCTGCCCCTTCTTCATCTACTACATTTAAACCGGGTACCCGCCTGAAAACTTCATTGCCCGTGACAGGTTTTAAGAGAACTAGCTCGTTCTGATCAAGGTAAGTTACTGAACCTGGAACCTTGCTGAATAATTGATCGCGTGTGCTGATTACGTATACCTGTGATAAAAGATGGGGATCATCAATTAACTCAATAGAAATGCTTAAGCCAGTATCGGTAGTGACAGCAACCTGCTTTGATACATAAGCCAAATGCGTAATCAACAATGTATACGAGCCGGGTAATACTGATTTTATGATGAATTTACCTTCACCATCAGATATCGCACCTAAAACAGTACCAAGCACTTGAATATGAGCACCTTCAACAGGCAAACCATGGGAAGAATTTATTGTACCGGAAATGCTGGTTTTATGCTGGCCGATAACCAATGTATTGCAAAAGCAAATGATACCAAGGAATGCTAAAAGCAACCTAAAACGCATAATTTGATTATTTAGAATAAATATAAATAAGGCACAATGGTATAACCTGTTTAGAATTAATCCAAATAATAATCCTTGATTTTTATCATGATTTGAACGTTTCTCTTAAAATTGACCTTATCTTTCAAAAAGAAGTTAAAATTCAAAAATTGACCGATGAAGCAACAAATCGTTACCCCTTCCCGCTCCCTCTCCAAGGAAACCGAAGAACTTTTGAACAAACAAATTGTCCACGAAGGCAAGTCGTCAGCAGCTTATTTGTCGATGGCGTCATGGTGCGAAACGAAAGGCTATGAAACTTCTGCACAGTTTCTGTATAAACATTCGGAAGAGGAACGCATGCACATGCTCAAGCTTATTCATTATGTGAACACCGCGGGCGGGCACGCGCTTCAACCGGAAATCACCGGCATTAAACATACCTTTAAATCACTGCGCGAAGTTTTTGAAACGGTACTCCACCATGAATTGGATGTAACCCGTTCCATCAACAGTATTGTCGATCACTGCTTTCAATCTAAGGACTTTGCTACGTTCAACTTCTTACAATGGTACGTAATGGAGCAACGCGAAGAAGAAACCATTGCCCGCAGAGCCGTTGAATTGTTTGACCTTATTGGTGAAGAAGGTGTTGGTTTATGGATGATCGATCAGGAGATCGGAAAGCTGGAAGCGTTTGCTACGAAGGTTGGGTGAGTTCGTTAACCACCCACCGAAACTCATTCAACATCATAGCCGTAGCGCCCCAAACAATCTCTCCCTCTACTTCAAAATGTGGTGCGAGCATCCGGTAACGGCCTGCCGCCATAATCTCCTGCGTTCGTATCGCATCTTTACCAAGAATATTTTCCAACCTGCCATGAAGCACGCGAGCCACTTCATGCTGATCAGGAACCCAAGTGGGTTTTCCGGATACTATACCAATAACAGGAGTAACCATAAAGTTGCTGGGTATCACAAAAAATTCACTGAGTGTGCCTATTACCTTCACGTGTGATGGATTAATTCCAATCTCCTCCTGGGCTTCGCGCAAGGCGGTATCAAATACGGTTTCTCCGGGTTCTGCTTTTCCGCCCGGCAGACTAACCTGACCGCTATGAGCGCCCAAATAATCGGGGCGCTTTATTAAAGGAAAATAGATTTCATTTAATTCCGGATAAAGCAGAATTAAAACACTGCCGGGTTTTGGAGGAACCTTATGTTCAAATTTAGGAAGCGTTGTGCCAACCGGTGTCGCGCGAAGCAACTCGTGCGCCTTAGCACCTGGCAATTCTCCTTTCAGTCGCTCCTGCAACTTCTCAACCAACTCCAACAGGTTCATCATGATCTTAAAGAAGTTTACGCTTGCGCATCATGCTGGCAAACAACGATGGTGCAAGGCGTTTTAAAAATATAGCAGACTTTTCAGGACGCCCGGCAATAATAATTTCATCCTTATTCTTTTCAATCGCTTTTAAAATCTTTTCCGCCACATCATCGGGGTCCAATCCCTTGGCTATTTTATCGTTATCCTGATTAATGGCTACACCGTCCTTATTCAACGAGTTTTTGGCTACGTTGGTACGAACAAATCCAGGACAAACCAATAGCACCCCTACTCCATCCGATGCTACTTCAAGTCGTAGCGTATCATAAAAACCCTGCAAGGCATGCTTGCTGGCATTGTAGGCCGCCTGCTTTTGAACTACCATCTTACCCAACACACTGGAGATAACCACAACGTGGCCGCTTTTATTTTCCAACATCTGCGGAAGCACAGCTTTGGTTAGTGCAATACCTCCAAAAAAGTTTACGTTGAAAATTTTATGGATCACATCAAGCGAGAGGTCTTTAACTTTCGTCCAGTGGCTGACACCCGCGTTGTTGATCAGGATATCAATTTTTCCAAACCGGTTGTACACCTGCTTCGATAGTGTGACAACAGATTCTGTATCCGACACATCCAGTGGAAGAATTAAACAATCGTCATCAGGCAAGTTGGCGGTTGCTTTTACCCGCTGCAACTCTTCTACCCTTCTGGCCGACAAAACAAGCTTTGCACCTTGTCTCGCAAAAGCATACACCAACGACTCACCTATACCGGAAGATGCACCGGTTATCCAAACAACTTTACCGTTAAAGAACATTTTTTAAATTTAATTTATAAAGTAAGTATCAGTTTACAGTTCAAAATATAATTTGACCGTCATTGCGAGGGAGCCTGCCTTCCGGTAGGCAGGGTACGACCGAAGCAATCCCAAACTTCGCGTTTTGTTTTCATTATATAATCAGGGATTGCTTCGTCACAAAGCGATTTTTGTAATTGAGTAGTCTTGTCAATGTTCCTCGCAATGACGAGCTAAAATTTAGGACTACAAGCGGATACTCATAATTTACAATTTCCAGCCGGCACGATACTCCCGCTTCACAAACTGATTAGCTTCGTCAAAGTTGGTGATTTTCATGTTCACACCATCCCACAACAACTTGATGTCTCTGCCCGGGTAATCGAATTGGTTTGGATTATCCTTTCGCGGAAAGCGTATGTCATGGCTGCGAATGGCGAGGTTGCCCATCAGCACCATTTCGGTAAGCGGACCGGCAATTTCGAATGGAGAACTCAACTCGGTTTTACCATACCCGGCCAAACATCCTTCTACCCAGTTGGCATAGTGACCCCTATCGCCATTCGGCACACGCTTAATCGTTTGAGGCACGTTTACTTCCTGAGTTCTTGAGGTAGGTAAAAGTTTTGGCAGTATACCGTAGGTACCGCACATCATCTTGCCTTTTGTGCCTATAAATAAAGCACCATTACCACCGTCACCAAACTGTTCATTCGGACCTAATTCTTCGGGACGCTCAGGCTGAATGCCGCCATCCATCCAGTGCACTTTTACTTTTGGTTTATTGCCACGCTCGGGGAAAGTCATAACAATGTGTGACGATGGCGGACAGCTATCAGGGAAATATCCTCTTCTGAATTCACCAACATACACACTGCCCACACTGGCCTGCACATCAATCGGGTAACCTAATTCAAGCACACGAAATGGTGGCTCAACAATGTGGCAGGCCATATCGCCCAGGGCACCTGTTCCATAATCCCACCAGCCGCGCCAGTTAAACGGAACCAGGTTATCGATGTAGTCTTTATAAGGAGCCGTGCCCAACCACAAGTCCCAATCAAGTTCTTTGGGCACTTCAGCCTTTTGTGCCGGCCAGGGAATACCCTGCGGCCAAACCGGGCGATTCGTCCAGCAATAAACTGTATGCACCTCACCGATAAGCCCGGCCTGGTACCACTCCATCAATTGCCGCACCCCATCACCGGAAGACCCCTGGTTGCCCATTTGCGTTACAACCTTGTACTTTTTTGCCGCTTCGGTAAGCATTCGCGCCTCATAGATATCATGCGTTAAAGGCTTTTGCACATACACGTGTTTGCCCAATTGCATGGCGGCCATGGCCTGCACGGCATGGTTATGGTCGGGTGTTGAAACCGAAACAGCATCCATGCTCTTATGCTCTTTATCGAGCATTACCCTGAAATCCTTATAGTATTTTGCCTTAGGAAAATTCTTTATAGCATTGGCAGCCCTGCGGTCGTCAACATCACACAGAAAAGATATAGTAGCTTTTTTGGTAGCGGCAATTCCGTTTACATCGCCATTGCCCATGCCGCCTACACCAATGCCGGCTACGGACAGGGTATCACTGGGGGCTAAAAATCCTTTTCCGCCCAGCACATGGCGGGGCACTATGGTAAAGGCAGCGGCTGCGAGGCCCACTTGCTTAATAAAACTTCTGCGGCTGTTACGGGGTGTCATGGAAATATTCAGTTAGTTGAATAGGTTTCAAAGTACAGTTTTCTACGAAAAGAAAAAAGCAGGATTTTCTGGTAACATACAGGGAATTCCAGGATAAAGAAGCAGCAAAACTAGCGCGCAATAGAACCATGTAAGCACAAAAAGCAGTCTAAAAATTAACTCATCCTTTGATACCTTATGACACCTCTTTACCTTAGAAGCAGACGCTATGCACCTTCGCCAAGCGCACCAAAACTGGCGGTATAGGCGAAAGTTTATAGCGGGTATAAGAGAGTTGGCGGTCAGGCTAAAAAGACGACACGAACTATAAATGAAAATACCAGCATACATAGAAACTGAAAGAACCGTATTGCGACATCTTACGGTAGATGACGCAGAAGATTTTTATACTCTAAATCTTGACAAAGAAATATTGAAATATACCGGAGACCATCCTTTTGAAAACATACAAGCTGCAAAGAATTTTTTAATTAACTACGACCAGTATAAAAAATATGGAGTTGGACGATTAGCAGTAATTGAAAAGATAACTTCAAAATTCATTGGTTGGTGCGGACTTAAATACAATCCTGAAAGAGACGAATTTGATATTGGGTTTAGATTATTCAGAGAATATTGGAACAAAGGCTTTGCAACGGAAACAGCAAAAAGATGTCTTGACTATGGATTTAAGGAATTGGGTATTGTAAGAATTGTCGGAAGAGCAATGAAGGAAAATATTGCTTCAATCAAAGTACTTGAAAAAATAGGAATGACATTCAAAGAAACTTTAGACTTTGACGGACACGATGGAGTAATTTATGAACGAACAAAATTTGACAAGGATTAGACCATTATGTGATGAGAAAAAGGATTAACTGATTATGAAATCAATATCTCAAAGAAAAATTAAATGTATTGGCTGTGGAGCTTTGGTAGAAGACTTAGCGGGAAAACCACATAAATACATAGGGGCATCTCAAGAATGCTGGAATTTGTATGGCGAAGTTTTGGCAAAAGAATATGGGGAATACAACTATCCGCAATTAACACACAGACTAACAGTAGATACTTACGCAATTCAACATCCTGGCGAACCCATTAGACAGGCAATTCAGTCAGTCAATGTTCATTTGATTAGTCTTTATTTGATTTTAGTAAAGGGATATGACGGTGAAACAGCTACAAAAAAAATGGGCGAAATCTTATCAAAAGAGCCGAGATTTGAATGGTTAGAGCCGCCATCACCCATTGGGCATATTACCGTTGCTGATGTTTTGACTGCTACCAATCAAGAAGAACACGAGAAAAAAGTAAGAGAATGGGTAGATAATGTTTGGACTAATTGGTATTCAAAACACGCATAGACAATTAAAACCCTTGTGAATGACAATTTTTGAACAGAAAAAAGAAGCCCGAACCGCTAACAGCCGTTTGGCGTAATGGCGGGTGCAGTGCTTCGTATGACAGTTTTGTGGTAGGTTCAAGTGTAGTACTTCGATTGAACTTTTGTGCTAAAAATCCGCCACTACGCCAAGCCGCAAAACGTTAGTGACAAGCATAATGAGAGACAACATCGACAGCAATAACCAACAATTAAAAGGCAAAACAAAAAAAATGAATATAGATTTAGCTAACCGACTAAAAGAAGTTTTACTAAACGGAAAATGGATTGCTAATACCAATTTCAAGGAACAGATAACAAGTATAAGTTGGGAACAAGCAATTGAAAAGGTTGAAAACCTGAACACGATTGCATTATTGACTTTCCACGTAAACTATTATTTAAAAGGAGTGCTAAACGTGTTTCAAGGTGGAGATCTTGAAATCAAAGACAAATACAGCTTTGATATGCCAGAAATCTCGTCTGAGACGGATTGGCTTAACTTAGTGAACGAATTTGTAAGCAATGCCGAAAAGTTTATAAGTCACGTTGAAAAAATGGACGACAACTTATTGACACAACCATTTGTGAAAGAAGAATACGGAAGTTGTTTAAAAAATATTGAAGCTCAAATTGAACATAGTTATTATCACCTAGGACAAGTCTCATTGATTAAAAAATTGATAATGCTGAGAGAATAAAATGAACAATTCAAATTATTATAACCTTCATAAAAACGAGAATGCCAGCCACTAACAGCACCTACCCAAAAGTGGCGGTTCAGTGGCTAAATCAAGCTTTGTGCTTCTATCAAAGTTTGTACTTGGTTGACAGTGAAGTGCTTCGAAATCCCCCACTGCGACAAGCGGCAAAACGTTATCCACAATTAGAACAAATGAGAAGAACAGTCTATATAATCATTTCATTTATCTTCAGTTCAAACCTAGTTTTTGGACAGGATACATTATTCACAGGATTTGCAACAAGTATTATTGACACCAATTCAAGGCTAATAAAAACGTATGGTTTTAAAGACAAAGAGAAGATAGCAAATTACGATAGTACTACCATCCAGCCTGTTGGTTCGGTAAGTAAAGTTGTAATTGGTTTGGCTCTAATGAAGGCAAATGAATTGAGTTTTGTCAATCTTGACACTGACATTAATCAATACATAGGTTTCAACATAATTAACCCAAACTTGAAAAACAATCAACCGATTACATTACGACATCTAGCAACGCACACATCAGGAATAAGAGATAATGAAAAATTTTATGAACAAGCCTATACAAAAGGTTTGATATCCCCTTTTTCATTGGAAGAATTTCTTGTGTCTTATTTGGATAAAAACGGAAAGAGATATTCAAAAAAAAATTTTGGCAATTATCCAGCAGGTGAAGAATATAACTATTCAAACATCGGGGCAGCACTTGCGGCATATGTAATTGAGTCTGCATCAAAAATACCTTTTGACCAATTCACTAAAAGATACATATTTCAGCCTTTGAATATGTTACAAACACATTGGTTTTATGATGAAAATCAATTGGATAAATACACACAACTTTTTGACGAAAAAGACAATCAGCTTGATTTTTATTCTCTTGCGACCTATCCAGATGGTGCAATGAAAACAAACATTGTTGATTTGAGTAAGTTGCTACAAGAACTTATTAAAGGTTATGCAGGGGAATCAGACCTTCTTACAGAGAATTCTTGGAAAATATATTTTACTAAGAATTTTTCTGAAAATAGACCTGTAAAGGGAGTGAATCCAAAAGAACCCAATAGTGGTATTTTTATTATGTATGTAAAGAGTGGTGCAATAGGACATACAGGCTCTGACCCAGGTCTTTGTACTTTTATGTTTTTTAACCCTGAAAATATGACAGGCAAGATATTTATGGCAAATGAAGACTTATCAGAACAAAATCTAAATTCTTTTAAAAATATATGGGAAAACTTACAACCAAATAAAGACTAACTGTGGCTAACACGGGTTTTGCGCCTGCCTGGCCGGTAGGCAGGTCAGACGGGGTGATCCCGATGAAAAATCGGGACAGGCTGTGCAAACTTGGAGCTTTGTGCTTCTATTCAAGTTCAGTGCTGGTTGACAGTTTTCCCGATGAATCGGGACAAGTCGTGCTCCGAATTCCGCCACTGCGCCAAGCGCCAAAACGTTAGTGGCAATTTAAACAGACAACCTACAAATGATAGACAACATAAAAATATTAGACACCAAAGTTCTTTCCGACAATTGGTATGTACTTAAAAAAATTACTTACGAATATTCAAAAAAGGATGGGACAAAACTAACTCAAAGCAGAGAAGCCTACGACAGAGGAAATGGTGCAACAATTTTACTTTACAACAAAGAACAAAAAACTGTAATTCTCACAAGACAATTTAGGCTTCCTACATTCGTAAATGGGAATGAAACAGGAATGCTAATCGAAGCTTGTGCAGGGCTTTTAGACAAAGACAATGCGGAAGTTTGCATAAAACGAGAAACTGAGGAAGAAACAGGATACAAAATTGCAGAAGTTCGCAAAATATTTGAGGCATATATGTCACCAGGTTCTGTTACAGAAATTTTATACTTCTTCATAGCAGAATATGCTAAAGAAATGAAAGTAACAGATGGTGGTGGCGTTGAACACGAAGAAGAAAACATAGAAGTTTTGGAACTTGATATTTCAAAAGCAATGAAAATGATAGAAAGTGGGGAAATAAAAGACGGTAAAACAATAATGTTACTTCAATACATAAAACTTAACAACATACTTTAAAATTATGATGATTCTTATTGCAGGACCTTACCGAGGAGGGACAAATGACGACCCTGCATTAATAAAGAAAAATTTAGACAATCTTGAATCGGTTGCCTTACCACTATTTCGTAAGGGACATATTCCTATGATTGGAGAATGGGTTGCTTTACCGTTAATGCACTAGCAGGTTCAAAAGAAATTGGTGACAGTGTTTGGGACGAAATACAATATACTGTTGCACATCGTCTTCTTGAAAAGTGTGACGCTGTTCTTCGCCTCGAAGGAGCATCAGAAGGAGCAGACAATGACGTGAGAATTGCCAAAGAACGAGGATTACAAATTTATCATAGTTTGGACGAAATTCCAGATTTGACACAAAAATAAACAGCCACTAATATCGGTTTGGCAATATGGCGGCTGAAGTGCTTCTATCAAACATTTGTGCAAGGTTCAACAGCAGTAATTCTATCGAACATTGGTGCTAAATATCCGCCACTACGCCAAGCGGCAAACCGTTATGCGGCAGCTTAAAAGAAGACATTCACTCACAAAAATATAATTTGAAATAATGACAAAAACTGAAATAGCAAAAGCATTTTCAAACGGAGAATTTGAAAAGACCTATAACTTCATTGCTGAGAATTCAGAATGGATAGTTGTAGAAGAAAACACTTTTAAGGGCAAGAAAGCAATTATTGAGAACTGCAACCAAGTTGGTAGTTACTTTAAATCTGTAACGACAGACTTTAGAACTCATAATATAATCGTTGATGAAAATAAAGTGGTGATAAACGGAACAGCAGAGTTTTTGAGAGATAATAAACGTGTTTCATTTGTTTCTGCCTGTGATGTTTATGAGTTTAATGACGATAACCAGATTCAAAAGATAACTTCATATTGCATTCAATCAAAGTAAATCTATTTCAAATATTAATAAGATGAGAAAACTTATAATGTGGAACGTAATGACCCTTGACGGTTATTTTGAAGGAACCCAAAATTGGGACTTATCATTTCATAATCTTATTTGGGGACAAGAGCTTGAAAAACTGAGTATAGAACAATTAAAATCTGCTGACTATCTCATTTTTGGACGTGTGACTTATGAAGGAATGGCTGCATATTGGACAAAAGCAGAAGCCGAAACTGCGGAACAAGAAGTTGCTAAACTAATGAACAGCATACCAAAACTTGTTTTTTCTAAGACCTTAAAATCGGCTGATTGGAACAACACCACAATTATTAGTGAAAACGCTTCAGCAGAAATACAGAAATTAAAGGAGCAAGGTGGAAAAGACATTTATGTTTTCGGTAGTGCAAACCTATCGGAGACATTTATAAACGACAACTTGTTTGACGAATTTCGAATAGGAATTGCCCCGGTTATTTTAGGTAATGGACGACCTCTTTTCAGAGAAGGCATTGCTTCTAACAACTTATCACTCGTTTCGACACAGCCACTTACGACAGATGGTGTTGTCTTGAAATATTCAAACAATAAAAACCAACAAGGTTGACAAAGTATATAATGACACGAACACTAAACGAGAGAAGAGAAAGCCGACCGCGTAACACGGGTTTTGCGCCTGCCTGGCCGGTAGGCAGGTCAGGCGGGGTGACCCCGATGAAAAATCGGGACAGGCTGTGCAAACTTGGGGCTTTGTGCTTCTATTCAAGTTCAGTGCTGGTTGACAGTTTTCCCGATGAATCGGGACAAGTCGTGCTCCGAATTCCGCCACTGCGCCAAGTGCCAAAACGTTAGTGGCAATTATAACAAGACCATCCACAATCGACAATTACATTGAAAGTTGAACGAGAGTAATATTTACCTTCATCTTAACAACGAGAGTAATTTTTTAGTATTTCCGCCCTTGTATATTGGAAGACAAAGAATAACAGCCGATAACGCGGGTTTTGCGCCTGCCTGGCCGGTAGGCAGGTCAGGCGGGTTGACCCCGATGAAAAATCGGGACAAGCTGTGCAAACTTGGAGCTTTGTGCCTCTATTCAAGTGCAGTGCTGGTCGATCCGCCTCAGGCGGATGCCCCTAAATCCGCTTCTTCGTCAAGCGCTAAACCATTATGCTGTTATTCATTCATATCGCAACGACTTCACCGGATCGCTGGTGGCGGCTTTAATTGATTGATAACTAACGGTTATCCACGCAATCAGAATAGCCACTACACCTGCACCAGCAAAAATCCAAAATCCAATTTGAATGCGGTAGGCGTAATTTTGCAGCCACCAGTGTTCCATTACATACCAGGCCACCGGGGCTGCAAAGACAAAAGCAATCGCCACCATCTTTGTAAAATCTTTCGACAACAGGATTACAATACTACCTACTGATGCCCCTAATACTTTTCGCACACCAATTTCCTTAATGCGAAGCGTGGTGATATAAGCCGATAGTGCGAAAAGCCCGATACACGCCACAAAAATTGCCAGCCCGGAAAACACAGCGAACAGATTTCCGGTTTGCTGCTCAGCTGTATACAACTGGTTCAGGCTTTCATCCAAAAAAAGATACTTGAATGGTTGTTCGGGCACTACTTCTTTCCATTTGCTCTCCACCAACTGAATAGCAGTAGTAAGTTGATTTTGATTTATGCGCGCCACAATGTATTGATTGCCGCCATTAAAAAGTTCATTACTCTGGAGAACCAATGGTGTAACCTGGTCGCGCAAAGAGTTAAAATTGAAATCTTTCACAACGCCAATAACCTGAAACGGAACAGCCACAATCTCATTCTGCTGCTGTTGCATGGCTATTAATTTCCGGCCTATTGGGCTTTCAAGCCCCATTGTTTTTACGGCTGTTTCATTTAAGATAACAGAAAGGGAATCGTTAACATTTTCTGCAAACAGTCTTCCCTCAACCAACTCAAATCCCAGGGTTTCGATCAATCCATCAGAAACCACCATCGACTTGGTGGTTAGGATTTCGGATGAGCCTTCCGGCTGAAACTGAATTCCGAAAAAATTATCTTCCCTGCCAGGTATTGCAAAAGCACCGGCAGCCGATTGTATTTCAGGTAACCTTCTGATTTCTTCAATTAATGTTTTGCCTTGTTGCGGCTGCAGTGTGAAGCCCCGCTCCACCACAAGCAATTGCTCCTTATCAAAGCCAAGCGATTTTTCACGCATAAATTTCATCTGATCACCGATCACCAAGGTGCCGATCATGAGCACAATGGAAATCCAAAATTGGAATACCACCAACCCGTTTCGTATCCACCTGCCCTTCTGGCTTCCGGTAAACTTACCCTTCATCACCACAACAGGATTGAACGATGACAAAACAAAAGCCGGGTACAATCCGGCCAATAGTCCTACAACGGTAGTCAGCAGCAACAATACCCCAACTGATGTTAAATCGAAGGGAAAATTAAGTTCTTTGTCAATCAGGTTGTTGAAAAACGGCAAAAATGAGTTCATTAAAACCAATGCCAGCAGCACACCAACAGCACTTAATACAAAAGCTTCCGTTAGAAATTGTGTCATCAATTGCTGCCGTAGCGAACCCATAACCTTTCGCACACCTACTTCGCGCGAGCGCTCGGCTGAACGGGCTGTTGAGAGGTTCATAAAATTAATGCAGGCAATAACGAGGATAAGTATAGCCACCGCAATCATAATGTACACCGAGTTGATGTTTCCGCTGGGCTTCATTTGGGCTTCGAGGTAAACGGGATCGAGGTGAATGGAAGAAAGCGGTTGAAGGTAATACCGGTAGCCATTGCCTTCACGTTTATAATCTTCCCACGATTTTCCAAGCTCACGCTCAATCTGAGCTGCCGCATAGGTATCCACCAATTTTGAAAATTTCTCTTGGAAGGCTCGGGTATCTGTTCCGGTTTTAAGTTTAAAGTATGTATAATTTGAAAAGCTGACAAAATTCTCCTGCCGCGTGAACGGAAAGGTTGAAGCCGATAACAAGGCATTGAACTTAAAATGTGAATTTTCAGGGATATCCGCTACCACGCCCACTACCTTAAAATCTCCTTGTGGCCCTGGGCCCCGAATCGTTTTATTAATCGGATCAGCTTCACCAAAATAGCGCTTAGCCAATTCTTCCGTAACAACAATTTCGTTGGCTGCCTTTAACGCACGCTCAGGATTGCCTTTGATAAAGGAAAAACTAAAAACATCAAAGAAGGAACTATCGACTACCAACACCATTTCCTCATCAAACTGAATTAATTCTTCCTGTTCATTGGTGAATGAAAAAGTAACATTCGTAAACCGGAACGCCTGTGTTGATTCTTCTACTTCGGGCAGATCGCGTTTGGCAACATCTTCGTAGGAGGCGGGAATAATGGCATAATGGGTTGAATGATTGGGGTACTTTCGCTCCAGCACCATCCTGTAAATCCGATCCTGATCCTTAAAGAATTTATCATATGAAAATTCATTCCGGATGAACAAAACAATCAGCAGGCAGCTTGCCACACCCACGGCCAATCCCATTACGTTGATAAATGAATAGATTTTCTGCCGAAGCAAATTGCGGATTGCAATTTTCAGATTGTTCTTAAACATAATTAATACTTTATTTAAACTACTCGTAACGAAGAGACTGTACCGGGTTTACCATAGCAGCCTTAACTATTTGTGCACTTATTGTTAAGAGCGCTATAATCATTACAACCAGGCTCGGCAAAGCAAATATCCACCAGGTTAATGTAATCTTGCTCGCAAAACCTTGCAACCACAAATGCATAATCCACCAGGCTACCGGAACAGCCAACACAACGGCTATTGCCATTAGCATGAGATAATCTTTACTTACCAAACGAAGGATACCGGGCACGGAAGCACCAAGTACTTTTCGTATGCCGATTTCCTTAGTACGTTGTATGGCCGTAAGTGACGATAATCCAAATAAACCCAGGCAGGCAATAAAAATAGCCAGCCCACTGAACACGCCAAACACACTTCCAAACTGCTGATCGGCCTGGTATTGCTGATTATAATGATCATCTAAAAAGAAGAAGTTGAATGGATTGCCCGGAAAGAATTCTTTCCATAGGGCTTCAAAATGAACCATCGACTCCTTCACTTTGGTTGTATTAAGTTTGATGGAATAAAATCCGCCTGGTGCAGGTGAATAACGGAACACCAAAGGCTCAACCGACTTCTTCAATGATTCCTGAGCATAATCCCTTACCACACCTACTATCCGGAATGTGTCGCCCCAAAAGTTTATCCGATCGTTGATTGCATCATCCAGGTTGGTAAAGCCCATCAACTTTGCTCCGGATTCATTCAGTATTACTGTACCTTCTTCACCGCTAACCTCGCCAGAGAAGGGCCGACCAGCTGCTATTTCAAGTCCATAGGATTGAATGAAATCATGATCCATCATAATTACCCGGTACTGATTAGCCTCATCTTCACGCTGACTCAATCGCCTGATTCCACCGGCATTCCAATCGGGCGATCGGCCCGGAACTGAACTTGATGCACTCACGGCACTCACCTCCGGATATTGCAACACCTGCTGCTTAAAGGCTTCAAACTTGGTCAGCAAAGTGGAATCAACAATATTGGGTGAACGTAGCACAAGTGTTTGATCAATGTTAACACCCAATTTTTGTGTGCGCATAAAATTAATTTGTTGGTAAACTGTGAATGTGCCAACAATCAAAGCAACAGATGCCATAAACTGTACCACAACCATTCCCTTTCTGAACCTAACACCCTGCCCGGTGTTTTTAAATCGTCCCTTCAAAACTTCAACCGGACGAAAGCCAGACAATACAAATGCAGGGTATAAACCAGCTAACAGGGCCCCGGCCAGTATCATCAACACGACACCGATCCAAAACTGTGGTTCTCGGAATAAGGTCAGGTCAATTGGTCGTGCGGTAAGCTGGCTAAACCAAGGTGTTAACGTGGCAACCAATCCAATAGCCAACGCTACAGCAACACTATTCAACAACACCGACTCGAACAAAAACTGCTGTAAAAGTTGAAAACGAAATCCGCCCATCACCTTTCGCACACCTACTTCACGTGCGCGTTCAATTGACTTGGCCGTTGATAGGTTTATGTAGTTAATCCAAGCAATAAAAATAATGAGTATGGCTACTACGGAAAGAAACTTTACAGTACTTCGATCTCCATTCGGCTTGAACTCACCAATAAAATTTGAGTCGAGATGAATGTCAGAGATGGGTTGCAAGCGAAAGGTCATGCCGGCTTCCCATCGCTTCAATTCTTCGCCTTCACGCTGTTCAACAAATGCCGGCAGCTTAGATTCCAATTCCAATGATTTTGCGTTTTTATCCAACAATATGTAAGTCAAAAACCCATCCCATTGCCATTGATTCAGTTCAGCCTCATTTGTACGACCGGTAAGTATCGCATACGTTGCAAACGACAACAGCGCGTCAATTTTCATGTGAGATGTCTCAGGGATGTCTTCAAACATACCGGTAATCACATACTCAACCCTGCCGTTGTTTCTCATCGATTTTCCCACAGGATTTTCATCGCCAAAATATTTTTTAGCCAATGAACGGGAAATGACCATAGTGTACGGTTCTTTTAGCACTAGTGAGTCTACTCCGGCAACAAGTGGAAGGGAGAAAATCTTAAAGAAGTCAGCACTGGAATAAAAAACGTTATCTTCTTTAAAAAATATATCACCATGGGCAAGCAATGCGTTACTCTTTGACAGTCGAACATACCGGTCCACTTCCGGGAAATTCGCTTTCAGGTCGGGGCCTATGCCCAGGCAGCCCGAGGCCCATCGTGTTGAAAGCTCACCCTTGTTGTATCGGGTCAAGCTGAACCCTAAATATGCGATCGCTCTTATCCAAAAATTTATCATAGCTGTATTCGTGCATTACAAACTGAGCAATAAGCAAGCAGGCTGTCATGCCAATGGCCAGACCCAATACATTTATAGCCGTGAACGATTTATTACGCGAGATATAACGCCAAATGGAGGTCAGGTAATTTTTGAGCATGGTACGAGTTTAAGAATGAATACTCAGGCACGAATGAACAATTACACTCAAATACCCAAATAACAATACCTTCAAATACAATGAAAGTGCCACATAAAAAACTCCGTTTTAGGGCCTTCATTAAACTTTCCGATAAACCCAATGTTCTTTAACGAACTTTTTCGTCCGCCACCGGACGGTTAAAACAAGTCTTTGGCGATCTTATAAATAGGGTCGGATTTACCCATGGAATAAAAATGGAGTGTAGGCACACCTGCTTTGATTAACTCTTTCGATTGATTCACCGCCCACTCTACTCCTACCTGGCGAACAGCAGCATTGTCTTTACATTTCTCAACCTCATCCGCCAACGCTTCAGGCAAGTCGATATGAAAAATGGTAGGCAATACACTCACCTGGTTTCTGGTGGTGATTGGCTTTATGCCCGGAATAATCGGAACATGGATGCCAAACTCCCTGCACTTTGCCACAAAATCAAAATACTTCTGGTTGTCGAAAAACATTTGAGTAACAATATACTCAGCGCCCAAATCAACTTTTAGCTTTAAATATTTCAAATCGGTTTTGAGATTAGGCGCGGCAAAATGCTTTTCAGGATAGCCTGCTACCCCAATGCAAAAATTAGTAGGCGTGTGATTCAATAACTCTTCGTCAAGATAAACTCCGTTGTTTATATCCACCACCTGCTGTACCAGTTCTGATGCATATTTATGCCCGTCAGGTTCAGGTACAAAACGCCCCTCATTTTTAATTCCGTCCCCCTGCAATACCAATACATTTTCTATACCCAGAAAGTGCAGGTCAATCAATGCATTCTCGGTCTCGTCTTTCGAAAACCCGCCACAGATAATGTGCGGTACCGTATCAACCTTATAATGGTTTTGGATGGCCGCGCACAACGCTACCGTACCAGGTCTTTTCCTTGTTGACCGTTTTTCGAGCAAGCCATTTTCACGTTTTTTATAAACATATTCTTCGCGATGGTACGTTACATCTACGAAGGAAGGTTTGAACTCCATAAGCGGGTCCATATGATCGAATAATGATCGGATGTTTTCACCTTTTAAGGGAGGAAGAACCTCAATCGTGAATAAAGTTTTTCCGTTTGATCGTTTTAAATGTTCTGTGACCTTCATTGTCTTAATTTAAACTTTGTTAATTTGAAAATGTGCTGATTTGAAAATTTGAAAATTCCATGTTCGGTTGAATGTGTGTTTATTCTCAAATCTTCAAATTGATAAATTTTCAAATCAAAAATCAATCATATGCTAAGTTAGGTGCTAACCACCTTTCAACTTCTTCCACCTTCATCCCCTTCCGTTCTGCATACTCTTCAACCTGATCTTTTTCAATTTTGCCCAATCCAAAATATTTTGACTCCGGGTGTGAAAAATAATATCCACTGACGGATGAAGCAGGGTACATAGCGAAAGACTCCGTAAGGCGTATGCCAGCCTGACGCTCAGCTTCTAATATTTCAAACAACGTTCTTTTCTCCGTATGATCCGGGCAAGCCGGATAGCCAGGGGCCGGACGGATACCCTGGTACTTTTCAGAAATCAATTCAGTATTGGAAAGTTGTTCAGATGCTGCATAACCCCAGTATTCTTTACGCACCTTCTCATGTAAACACTCGGCAAAAGCCTCCGCCAACCGATCGGCCAATGCTTTTACCATGATATCAGAATAATCATCATGAACAGCCTGATACTCAGCAATCAATTTCTCGATGCCAACACCAGCGGTAACAGCAAATATTCCAATATAATCTGTTTTTCCTGACGAGTCAGGAGCAATGAAATCTGCCAGTGAAAAATTAGGAAGTCCGGAAGCCTTCTTGTTTTGCTGGCGCAGAAAATGGAATGTAGCAAAGGGCTGATCCATCTGTTCATTGATGTATAACTTTACATCGTCTGTAGCAGTACGCTTTGCCGGATAAAAACCAACAACTCCATTAGCCTTTAGGCTCTTCTCCTTTATTATTTTATCCAACATGTGCTGGGCATCATCAAATAGTTTCTTTGCTTCCGCTCCCACCACCGGATCGGTAAGAATTCCCGGATAACGACCCGCCAACATCCAGGTTTGAAAGAAGGGCGTCCAATCAATGTACTTTCGAAGTTCTTCCAACGGAAAATCCAGCAATACTTTATTTCCCAAAAATGAAGGTTTGTGAACATTCAGGTTAGTCCAGTCAATCAGTGTTTGGTTTTTTCTTGCATCGGTTATAGAAAGAAAATTCTTTTCCTGTCTGCGGCTTTCATGCTCCGCTCTGAGCTTTTGATACTCAAGTTTGGTTCGGTCCCTAAAGGCCTTGCGGGTAGTTGTACTTATAAATTCACTGGCTACCGGAACACTGCGGGAAGCATCGAGCACGTGCACCACCGGTCCATCATATACCGGATCAATTTTTACAGCTGTATGAATACGGGATGTTGTGGCACCGCCAATCAACAAGGGCAACTCGAAATTCTGACGCTGCATCTCCTTCGCGACATGCACCATTTCATCCAGTGATGGGGTAATCAATCCGCTTAAGCCAATGATATCTACTTTCTCCTGTTTGGCCCGTTCTAATATTTTATCTGCCGGTACCATTACCCCCAGGTCAACAACATCATAATTATTACAGGCCAGTACCACACCCACAATATTTTTACCGATGTCGTGTACATCGCCTTTAACGGTTGCCAACAAAATTCGCGCTGCTGGTTTGCCTACATCCCCACTTCTTCTTTTTTCCTCCTGAAGAAATGGCTCGAGATACGCCACTGCTTTCTTCATAACACGGGCACTCTTTACAACCTGCGGAAGAAACATTTTTCCGGCACCGAACAAATCGCCAACCACATTCATGCCATCCATTAAAGGTCCTTCAATCACCTCCAGTGGTTTGTTGTATTTCTGTCGCGCCTCTTCCGTATCCTGATCGATGAAATCAATAATACCTTTCACCAGTGCATGGGTAATACGTTCCTCAACGGATCCGCTTCGCCACGCATCATCAGCCTCTTTCTTTTTTACCGATCCTTTAAACGTTTCCGCAAATTCAAGCAAACGTTCAGTTGCATCATCCCTCCTGTTCAGCAATACATCTTCAACACGTTCCAACAACTGCTTATCAATTTCATCATACACTTCCAGCATGGTTGGATTTACAATACCCATATCCATACCGTGTTGTATGGCGTGATACAAAAAGGCTGCATGCATAGCTTCCCTCACCTTTTGATTTCCGCGAAAACTGAAAGACACATTACTTACCCCTCCACTCACATGGGCATGAGGAAGATTTTCACGAATCCAGCGGGCAGCTTTAAAAAAATCCACAGCATAATTCCGGTGTTCTTCAATGCCTGTAGCAACCGGAAAAATATTCGGGTCGAAGATGATATCTTCAGCCGGGAACTTAACTTCATTAACCAGGATATCGTACGCGCGCTTGCAAATTGAAATCCTCCGCTCGAATGTATCGGCCTGACCCTGCTCATCGAAAGCCATTACCACTACGGCAGCACCATACCGCCTGACCAATTTTGCCTGGCGAATAAATTCTTCTTCACCGGCTTTCATGCTGATGGAGTTCACTATGCCCTTGCCTTGCAGGCACTTCAAACCAGCTTCTATAACCTCCCACTTGGAGGAATCAATCATCACCGGAATGCGGGAGATTTCCGGCTCGGCTGCCATCAGGTTAAGAAACCTGACCATAGCCGCCTGAGAATCAAGCATTCCCTCATCCATGTTTACATCAATAACCTGCGCACCGCCACGCACCTGATCAAGCGCTACTTCCAGCGCTTCATCAAATTTATCGTCTTTAATAAGCTTTAAAAATCGAGCGGATCCAGTAACGTTTGTCCGCTCACCAATATTGACAAAGTTAGAAGCCGGTGTTACAGTAACCGGTTCGAGTCCGCTGAGGCGTAAATACTTATGCATGGGCTACCTCCGCTACTCTTGGTTTGTATTTAGCTGCTACTTCAGCGATCTGCTTAATATGATCTGGTGTACTACCACAGCATCCGCCAACAATATTAACAAGTCCCTCCTTTAAGTACTCTTCCACTTGTGCTGCCATTTCTTTTGGTGTTTGGTCGTAATGGCCAAACTCATTGGGCAAGCCGGCATTTGGATAGGCGCTGATAAAGCAATTCGCCTCTTTCGCCAATACCTGTAAGTAAGGTCTAAGTTGACTGGCACCTAATGCACAGTTAAGTCCGATGCTTAGCATGGGAACATGAGAAAGCGAAACTAAAAAAGCTTCGGTAGTTTGTCCGGATAGTGTTCTGCCACTGGCATCTGTAATGGTTCCTGAAGCCATAATCGGAAGTTGCTTTCCGGTGTCCTCAAATAATTGCTGGATTGCAAAAAGAGCTGCTTTGGCATTCAGGGTATCAAAAATTGTTTCTACCAACAACAAATCTGCACCACCATCTACTAATCCCTTAGCTTGTTCATAGTAGGTCTCAACCAATTGATCGAATGTAATAGCCCGGTAGCCCGGATCATTTACATGAGGGGAAATGGAAGCCGTTTTGTTGGTGGGGCCTAGGGCACCAGCCACATAACGAGGCTTATTAGGTTCCTTTTTGGTAAACTCCTCAGCTACTTCCTTAGCTATTTTTGCCGATTGATAGTTAAGTTCATATGCCAAAGTCTCCAAGTGGTAATCGGCCTGGGCAACACGGGTACTGCTAAACGTATTTGTCTCAATGATATCTGAACCCGCAGCAAAGTACTGCCGGTGTATTTCTTTAATAATATCCGGGCGGGTGATGGACAGCAAATCATTGTTGCCCTTCAACGGATGTGCATGGTCTTTAAACCGCTCACCCCTGAAATCCTCTTCCTCCAGCGTATAGCGCTGTATCATGGTACCCATAGCACCATCCAGCACCAGAATTCTTTCCTTTAGAACATCTTCAATTTTCATAGCTCTCTAACGCCTGATACATCACATCGTTATCCAGAGAGCCCGGGAAGGTGGGTTACTTATCTTCGGCTGATACTGCGATCAGCCTGGGATTTAGCACAACGTTAAACAATCGTTTGAACAGGATGCTAAGACGTCAAAGGGCCCAATCCCTCGGTCTTTCTGGATAAGCACTGCAAAGAAACATAATAAGTGCTTAAAAAGGAAAAGACAAAGACGTATTTTTACAGCACATGAAATTAGCTGCAGTTGATATTGGCTCCAATGCCATTCGCTTTCAAGTCTCCTCCGTACTCGATAAAGAAAACAGGGTCATCTTCAAAAAAATGGAATACGTACGCTTCCCGCTTCGGTTGGGGCACGATGTATTCACCATGAACCGTATCAGCGATAAGAGTAAGGAAAAGTTCAAAAAACTAATGCGCGTTTTTAAGATGCTCACCGAACTTTACGAAGTTGACGATTACATGGTTTGCGCCACTTCGGCTATGCGTGAATCGGAAAACGGACAGGAACTTGCACGGGAAGTAGAAGACGAAATCGGGTTGTCCATTAACATTATCGATGGCAAACAGGAGGCAGAGTACATCAACCAGGCCATTATATCGTACCTCTCAGATGCTACGTACCTGCACATTGATGTAGGCGGTGGCAGTACAGAACTAAACCTGTATGTACACGGAAAAAAAATCAATACCCGGTCTTTCAAAATAGGTTCAGTAAGAATCCTGGAGCATCACGACTCCCCCGAAATGTGGGCAGATATGGAGAGGTGGGTAAAGACCCATGTAAAAAGTAATTACGGAAAAGTTACCGCTGTAGGAACGGGCGGTAACATCAGCAAAATTTTTGACCTCGCCCAACTTAAACCACACCGATTGATGTCCTTAAAAAAAGTTCGTGAAATCAAAGAGATGGTTGAAAAGCATACCCTTGAAGAACGCATCTACCAACTACAAATGAACCCCGATCGTGCCGATGTTATTGTGCCCGCCAGTGATATTTACATTAAGGTGATGGATTGGGCTAATGCAAAATACATTCAGGTACCCGAGGTGGGCTTAAAAGATGGTATCATGCTTCACCTGTTCAGAAAAAATTCAACACAGAAGAAAATCGAGTTTGCAAACATTGAAGATCAATCGAAGGGAAGAAAAATTCTAAGGATGTAAATCAAAATAACTGTACATCCTTGACCATCTCTTTTGACACCGTATAGAACTCCTTGTGGATATTAAAGGGCTGTTTATGATCCAGTTCTTTCAATACATACGTTCCATCTTCCTGCATGATGTAGGTGTTCACATTATCCTTCAAATTAAACCGAAGAATATTCATTGCCTGCTTTTTTAAGATGGCTTCTTCCAGCATAAACAACGACTCAATTCTCCTGTCAAAACTTCGAACCATAGCATCAGCACTTCCTATATACACTTTCGGATCGCCACCATTATGAAAATAATATATTCTGGAATGCTCGAGGTATTCACCCACAATGGAAATCACCTCAATATTTTCACTTAAACCTGGTCGGCCTGGACGCAAGCTGCACATCCCGCGTACAATCAACTTTATGGTAACACCCGCCTGAGAGGCATTGTATAATTCATCTATAAGTTCTTTGTCCTGTAACGAGTTGATCTTAATAACAATTCCGGAAGTTAAACCCTGCCGGGCATTTTCTGCTTCACGTTTCACCAGGTTACATAACTGAATTCGCATATCGCGCGGTGAGGTGATCAGGTTTCGATACGTTGTGGGGTACGAATGGCCGGTAATAACATTAAAGAATTCAGAGACATCATTAGCATAGGCTTCCCTGGTGGTGAGCAGTCCTATATCGGTGTACAATCGTGATGTTGATTCGTTATAGTTACCACTGGAAAGATGCACATACCGGAAAACACGATCATTCTTTTCCTTTCGCACAATGAGCATAAGCTTGGTGTGGGTTTTTAAACTACCTACACCGTAAATCACAAAACAACCTGCCTTTTGCAGGCGTTGGGCTTCGCGCATATTGTTCTCTTCATCGAATCGGGCCTTTACTTCAAACAGCACCGCTACGTGCTTTCCGTTCTCTGCAGCCCGCAACAATGCGTTTGTCACCCGCGATTCCTTAGCCACACGGTAAATGGTGATTTTAATAGACAGTACATACGGGTCATCAGCAGCTTTTTCGAGTAACTCCAGCACGGGTTCCATGGAATTGTACGGATGATGCAGTAACACATCGCGTTCTTTCAAAATCTCAAATAAATCCTGCGAAGTTTCCTCAGGATAATTAAGCGGAAGTATAGGTTCCGGATATTGACCTCTCCGTCCTTTAAACTCTGAGTGACCAATGATTTGGGTTAACCCACCCAAATCAAGAAAACTCTGATTAGGTATCGTAAAAATGTTGTGGTCATCAATATCCCATTGAATCTTTAACAGGCGCATCATCCACGGATCGGGCGCACCCTGAACTTCCATGCGCACTACCCTGCCGCTGCGCCTTGTTTTCAGCTTTTGCTTAAGGTCTTCCAGAAAGTTAGATTCAATATCATCGCTTTCATCCAACGTAAAATCCCCGTTACGGTTAATTCGGAACAGATTGATACTTTGAATCTCAATATTGCGAAACAACTGATGAATATTGTGGCGGATAATTTCCTCCACCGGCACAAACCGAAACAATTCCTCGTCCAGTAACTCAAAGAAGCGAGGAATATTGCTGGGCACCTGAATAAACGATACCCTGTTTTGTTCCTGACTCTCCCCCGCCACCTTTGTTACTACACCAAAAAGTAAACGGTTATTCTTAAGTACCGGAAAAGTGTGATACGAATCGAACGCCATGGGTGTGAGCATCGGAAAGATGGTACGATTGAAATAATCGTTTACCAATTTCTTGTGATCGACTGAAAGATCCCCGTAAGGGCAAATCATAAACCCGTTGTCTTTAAACAACGGTTTAAGTTTGTAAATAAAATATTCGTGCTGATCCTGCACAAAATTGCGGATGGCATTAAGCAAGAGTTTGCGAAATGGTTCTTCGCGCAGCCCGCTATAGTCAAAACGCTCCTTTCCGTAGTCGAGATAATTATACAAACTCCCCAATCGAATGGTGCAGAATTCATCCAGATTGGAAGCTGTAATGGCCAGGAATTTTAACCGGTCAAAAATACTACGGTTGATGTGCTTGACCTGGTCGAGTACGCGATAGTTGAATTGGATCCAACTGAGGTCACGACTGATGTACCGGCTTTCATCAATCCGGCTGGTTACTTGATCTTTAATCGCTACGGGGTCGTTCATAGCTGGAGGATGTTGCAAGGTGGTGTGAGCCACCCTGACAACAGCATTAATACGGTTAAAAAATTGTTAAATATCGATGCGTGCGTATTTCGCGTTCTTCTCAATAAAATCTCTGCGAGGTGCTACTTCGTCTCCCATCAACATGGAGAACAAATGATCTGCTTCAGCAGCCGATTCAATACTCACTTGCTTTAGTGTTCTTCGTGCAGGATCCATCGTGGTTGACCACAGCTGTTCCGGATTCATTTCACCCAAACCTTTATAGCGTTGTAAGTTCACAGAATCATCCTTTCCTCCACCCAGCTCTTTCACCAGTGCATCACGCTCCTCCTCTGTCCAGCAATAACGCTCTTCTCTTCCCTTTTTAACAAGGTATAACGGAGGCAAGGCAATATAGATATAGCCATTCTCAATCAATTCGCGCATGTAACGGAAAAAGAACGTAAGAATAAGCGTACGAATATGGCTACCATCCACATCAGCATCTGTCATAATTATGATTTTGTGGTAACGAAGCTTAGCCATGTTAAGCGCCTTGTTGTCATCGGCTGTCCCGAAGGATACACCCAGTGCGGTAATCATGTTCTTGATTTCTTCGTTGTCGTAAATCTTATGCTCCTGTGCCTTCTCAACGTTCAGAATTTTTCCGCGCAATGGCAGTATGGCCTGAAAGGCGCGGTCTCTTCCCTGCTTGGCAGATCCACCGGCCGAATCGCCCTCCACGAGGTAGAGTTCACATATACCCGGATCCGTACTGGAACAGTCGGCTAGTTTTCCGGGAAGGCCGGTTCCGGTTAAAACATTTTTACGCTGCACCATTTCACGTGCTTTGCGTGCTGCGTGACGCGCCTGAGCGGCCAGAATAACCTTGCTAACAATAAGTTTCGCTTCACGCGGATGTTCCTCCAGGTAGTATTGCAATACTTCACCAACCGATTGATCCACCGCACCCATAGCATCGGAGTTACCCAATTTGGTTTTGGTCTGTCCTTCAAACTGGGGTTCGGCAACTTTTACAGAAATAACAGCCGTAAGGCCTTCACGAAAATCATCGCCATTAATTTCAATTTTGACTTTATCCAACAATCCCGACTTATCTGCGTAATTCTTTAACGTACGGGTTAACGCCCTTCTGAAACCAGCTACGTGGGTTCCACCCTCATGGGTGTTGATGTTGTTTACATACGACACCAGGTTCTCACTAAATGAAGTGTTGTAGCTCAACGCCACCTGAATGGGAATTGATCCCTTATCATTTTCAATGTAAATCGGTTCGGGTATGAGCTTTTCGCGGGTTGAATCAATATAGGCTACGAATTCGCGCAAGCCTCCAACAGAAAAAAATTCATCCTGACGGGGTTTTCCTTCATCATCCTTTTCACGAAGATCGGTTAGGAAAATTTTAATACCCGGATTCAGAAAGGCGAGCTCCCTAAGCCGTGAGGCTACCGTAACATAGTTGTATTCAGTAACGATGAAAATCTCTTTATCTGGAAGGAAACGAACTGAAGTACCACTGCGGTCAGACTCACCGATCACACGAACAGCATATTGAGGAGCCCCTCTGTGATATTCTTGCTCCCATATCTTTCCATCACGATAAACGGTAGCCTGTAATACTTCTGATAGTGCATTCACACAGGAAACGCCCACACCGTGTAGCCCTCCGGAGACTTTGTACGTGTTTTTATCGAACTTACCACCTGCGTGGAGTACCGTCATTACAACTTCCAACGCAGAGCGCTTTTCCTTAGCGTGCATATCCGTGGGAATACCCCGACCGTTATCCTCTACCAGTACGGAATTATCTTCATTTATGGTTACCCGAATCTCATCGCAATAACCTGCAAGGGCCTCATCTATGGAGTTATCCACCACTTCCCAGATCAGGTGGTGGAGGCCTTTTGTACTAACATCACCGATATACATGGCGGGGCGTTTCCGAACCGCCTCTAAACCCTCTAAAACCTGAATATTACTGGCCGAATAATCATCCGCGCCTTTCTTCTTTCTTTCCGTCATGATACTTGGTTAAAACCTTCAAAAATAAGCTTTTTTACGCGTAAAACGTAAGAAAATCAGGTAATTAAGGGCTAAAAAACTAACTTTATTTTGAGTTGAATTGGTGACTATAAATAACTCCTCGGATTAAAGATAATTGAGCCCCAAAAACCTGTGAAAAATACAATTGTTCTGATTCTGTTTTTACTTCTTACCCATGCTGTACTGGCCCAACAATCGGTGCCTGTATTCGCCAGCAAAAAGGATTCTGCTGACCACGCTCAGGTTCAAAAGGCAATGCAAGAAATATTTAATCGAAACCAACTGAATAGTGGAGAGAAAAAAAGCCTTGATAGTCTGCTGGCGCTCTCCAACTTGCTTCGCGCTAAAGTTATTGGCTTTAAAGTTATTTATAAACCAACAGCAAGCTTTACCGCTTATGAAGAACTGACATCGGGTAATGTAAAGCCGGACGAGGTTACCCAACTCAGTTTTTCAAACAATAAATCCAAAAAAATACCTGCTCTGGTTTTTAAATGTAATAATCTGAAAGAACTCGAGCTCGTTAACACGAAAGTGCGCAAGCTACCCGGGAAATTTAATCAACTTAAGCAACTTAAAAATATCTACGTTTACAATAACACACCTAAAGGCCGTCTTAAGCTGGGTAAAAACCATGTCACAGAAGAATTACTTATCCGTGGCACGGATGGCTCACGACTCCCAAAGAACTATAAAACGCTTACTGGGCTTCGTGAACTTGACCTATCTGCCAACATCGGACTCAGTAACTTTCCGGACATCACTAAAAACGAGAGCCTCACAAAATTAAACCTCCTCAATAATCAGTTAACCTTTAGTGATCTGCCACGAGTTCACAATTCATCCTTACAGGAATTAAACGTACTTGGAAATAAAATTACCTCTGTTCCTTCCACTATTTCTAATTTTCCGTCCCTTAAAAAATTAGTATTCAGCAATAACCCAATTACCGCCATTGATGCTGCCATCGGCAAACTGAATCAACTGGAGGAATTAGCTTTTTATAATTGCAAACTTGTTGAACTGAACAACGGCCTGGAGAATCTGACCAACCTAAAAGTAATTGATCTTTATCACAATCAATTGAGCAACATTACTATTGATCTGACCAAACTTCAACATCTGGAAATACTCTACCTGTCTCACAATGCGCTTACAGCGCTTCCTGAAAATATCGGTGGTATTACTAATCTTCAGGAGCTTTATGCATCGCATAACAAATTGAACTACCTGCCTGAAAGTATTTCGAAATTAACAAACCTGAAGGTTCTACGGATTAACAACAATTCACTCACGTCATTTCCATATCAAATCCTATCGTTGAGAAACATTGAAAACCTGGATGTGTCTTCGAATAATCTTTACCAAATTCCAACAGAGCTCAAGGAATTCGAGAAGTTGCAGATTTTTGCGCTCACCGGAAATCCATGGGAAAGAAATGAAGATGTGATTCAGCTTGCTGAAGTACTACGAAAAAAGGGAACGATCGTTCACCTGAATACCTTGGAAAAAGAAGTTGATCCACCTAATCAAAATTAGTTTTAATCAGGGGTTATAAGTTTAACATTTTTACTCTTCTTCCTGGATTTATCTTTTCCATTTCCGTTCTCCGCCATCAAATGAAGCCTGGCCTTCTGGAGTTCGGCTTTTTGTGAATCCGTAACGGTTGGATAACTCAACTTCAACTTTCCAAACTCGCGGTAAATAACGGCAGCAATGGCTAATCGGGCATACCATTTATCATCAGCCGGAATAATGAACCATGGAGCGTGCTCTTTGGATGTTTCGGAGATAGCTTCCTCATATACCTTCTGATAATCATCCCAATATGCTCTTTCTTTTAAGTCAGATAAAGAAAACTTCCAGTTTTTCGATGGGTCATCAATCCGTTCAAGGAAACGCTTTTTCTGTTCCTTTTTTGAAACATGTAAAAAGAATTTAAGAATGATGGTTCCGTTTTCCGCCAGGTTTTTTTCGAAGCGGGTAATTTGTTTATAACGCATTTCCCAGAATGCCTTATTAATGTCTTTCAACGAATCAACACCCGGAATATTTTCATTCAGTATCCATTCGGGATGAACTTTAGTTACCAGCACATTTTCATAGTGTGAACGATTATGAATAGCGATTTCGCCCCGTGCCGGCATAGCCAGGTTATGGCGCCAGAAAAAATCATGATCAAGCTCGTGCGAGTTAGGTGCCTTAAAGCTATACACCTTAACCCCTAAAGGATTAAACCCCGACATGATGTGCTTCACCGCACCATCCTTTCCAGCTGCATCCATCGCCTGAAAAATAATAAGGACACTATACTGATTGTGAGCATAGAGTTTATCCTGAATTTCTGCCAGATGCTTACGTCCCATGTCAAGTAATAGTTCAGCATCTTTTCTATTCAGTTCTTTACCTGTATATCGGGTATCAAAATCCTTTAGACTGATTTTCTTACCTGGCTTTGCATACAGTTTTTTCAGGTTAATAAGTTCTTTATCGGACAGCATAATAATTGGGATTTAATGCAAGGAAGATAAATCTTTTATTCCGATCCCGAACATGATTTTGATCATACCCTACCGGTGAAAGGATTTGTCTATTCAAGCCCATTTCATTAACTTAAAGACACCTAACCAAAACCTATGAAACTGGCTATAAAAAAGCTTGATTTCCTGCTTATTTACTTAACACTGAGTTTTGTTGCCATTGGGGTTATCCGAAAAGTTATTGCCGGAATAGTTGACATGATAGAAGAATTTCCGGGACCTATGGATAACCAGTTTGCTTTCTGAGTACTGTTGTTTTTAAGCGGTAATCACAAAATCGATTTTTAAACCAACACCCCTTACGTGTATGAAACTTGCCATCCACACCTTAATCTTTTTACTCACTTTGTCGTGTATTGGTTTATTCGCACAGAATAAAAAAAACAAACCTCAAACTGCCCCATCGGGCAATGATGAAACCTCGATAAAGGCAATCATAGAAAAAGAAACAAAAGCATTTTTTGAAATTGACCAGAAAACCTGGGCCAGCTTATGGGTTCATGAACCGTATGCTTTTTGGTCGTTTGCTGATACAACCGATGTAAATTCCTTTTCAGGTTGGGAGGATATCAATAAAGGATTTAACAACTACTTTAAAACTTCAAAGCCCTCTACCGCCAATATTAAACGCGACTGGCTTCATATTAAAGTACAGGGTAATATGGCTTACATTCGCTTTACCCAACAGGTAACGGATGATTCAAACCGTCCGCCACAAGCTGAGGTTCGTGTAATGGAGAAAGTAAATGGTGAGTGGAAAATAGTCTGCGTTTCTGTTATCGCTATCCAAAAGGATAATGAGCCTGTCCGGTGACGGAATTAATACTGGCCTGTACGTAACATTACCAACGTACACGCTTCAACAGGTTCTATATTATTCGCGATAGCAAGTTTTTCAAATTCAGGATTTTCCGTTCCCGGATTAAAAATAATACGTCTTGGCTTTAAGTCAATCAAGTATTTATACCATTCGGGTTGATGCTGCGGACCAATGTATAGGGTTATGGTATCGACATCATTAATTTCCGGTAGCGCACGAATATTTAATATTTCCTTTCCGAATAGTTCACCTCTTTTAATACCAACAGGTACAATCTCGTGTTCGTATTCGGTAAGCATGTCAGCCGCCATGTAGGCATAGCGTGATGGATTTGGTGTAGCCCCTACAATTACAGTCTTCATGAATTCAGTTTCAAAGTCAATTTTCTTACTACTGCCTCCGCGCATCGTTCGCCATCCATGGCTGCGGAAACAATGCCACCGGCATAGCCTGCACCCTCGCCACACGGAAAAAATCCTTGTACCTGTGGATGCTCCAATGTTTCAGCATCACGAGGTATGCGAACGGGTGAAGAAGTCCGACTCTCCACCCCTACCACTTGCGCTTCATTAGTCAGATAACCGCGCATCTTACTACCAAAGTTCCTGAACCCCTGACGCAATGCTTCCGAAATAAAGTCGGGTAATACTTCATGTAAGTCAACCGAAGCAAGGCCGGGTTGATATGAAGTGTCCAGCAACGAGGATGAAACTTTTCTGTCGACAAAATCTACCAATCGCTGGGCTGGAGCAGTTTGTGTATTACCGGCTACCGCACAAGCCTGTTGTTCAATGGCTGCCTGAAAATGCATTCCTGCCAATGGACCGAATCGGGCAAAGGGAAGAAAGTCTTCTTCATTAACTGAAACCACAATACCTGAATTTGAGAAACGAGAATCTCTGCGCGATGGACTCATTCCATTTACAACAACCTCACCGGGCGCAGTAGCAGCAGGGACAATAAACCCACCCGGACACATGCAAAATGAAAACACACCACGCTGTTTTCCGTTAACCTTCGCCTGATGTACCAATGAATAAGATGAGGCAGGAAGATAAGGCCCGCGATCAACCGGGCAGTGGTATTGAATCCGATCAATAAGTTGTTGACTATGTTCAACCCTCAGTCCCAAAGCAAAAGGTTTCTGCTCGATCAAAATACCTCGTTTGTATAGCAACTCAAAAATATCGCGCGCGGAATGTCCTGTGGCCAATATCATTGCATCGCCTTCAACAACACTACCATCACTTGATTTTAAGCCTGTGAGTTTGTCATTCTTAATTATAAAATCACTAACACGTGTATTGAAATGAATTTCACCACCGGCTGCCAGGATACTCTTCCTTATTTCTTCAATAAGCTTGGGCAGTTTATTGGTGCCAATATGCGGATGTGCATCGAAAAGAATTTCTTCTTTTGCTCCATGCGCTACCAGTATCTCCAGAATCCGGTTTACATCACCGCGTTTCTTTGAACGGGTATATAACTTTCCGTCCGAATAAGTCCCTGCTCCACCCTCGCCAAAGCAATAATTGGAATCCGTGTTGACGATGTGCTGCTTGTTAATGGCAGCAATATCCCTGCGCCTGGTTTGTACATCAAGGCCGCGCTCCAGGATAATTGGCTTCACGCCAAACTCAAGTAAGCGAAGCGCAGCAAATAACCCGGCCGGACCTGAACCCACAATCAGCACACGTTTTGCGTGTGTAACATCAACATAATTTTTGGTATAGGTAATGATCGGTCGCTTTTCAGAAGCTGCCACGGTTTCGCAGAGTACACGTACTACAACCTTCCTTCCGCGCGCATCAATAGAACGTTTTATTGGGCGTACCCAAACATCACCATCTTTTTTTAAACTAAGTTTTTCATACAGCGATTGGGTAAATCGATGTTCATCAAAAGCCTCTTCAGGCAAAAGTACTATTTCTTTGGCAGGCATACAGGAAGGGAGTTAACCTTCAATAAAGAAGAACAAATATAGCAGGGCTAACGATAGGAAAACACATTACCTATGTTGAGGCCAAACGTAAAATTGGTTATTAATTTTGACTGATCAACATCCTGAAAATAACTGGCGCTTGTGGGGTCAACATCAACGCTACGGAAACCAATGTTAGCAGAGCCATAAAGATCAATGGTAAAACCGCTTACATTATTTCGCTGGATAATTCTGTATCCGAGTAAAACACCATACTCGATCCGCTGATCAGGGGCCGTAAACGTAATGATCGTTTCCGGATTGGAGTTGTACATCACATTGGTAAAATGCCCGATATTACTAAACCTCAATTGATGACCGAAATACCACATGCCGGCTTTTACAGGATTATAGAATTTCTGTTTGATGGCTATGCTGTAGCCCCGTTCAAAAAGTTTTCCGGGAACAACCTGATCATCGGCCTCAAAAAATGGATTTCGAATACCGATGAATTCAAAGGCATGCCCCAGACGTTCCTGTGAATAAAATTCAACGGCCATCGGGAACCGTCCGGCAAACATCAGCACCGGATTGCCTTCTACAATTACCCCTTTATATTCATTGGCACGAGCATTAAAGTAGCTAAAGCCTTTGGCTGTCGGTCGGTTGGATGCTTCCTTCCGCGCAGCCAGATCATTAATTTCCTTGGCCAGGTTGGGCTGGTTATAATAAGGCCTGTAATAGCCGGATAATGTTCCATCCCGTTCGTAGAGTTCCCAGGTCCCAATTCTTTTATCACCATCAATTTCACCACGCGTTTGCAGGGAACCATCACGGTAATAGCCATAATATGTGCCCTTACCCCGATCAAACTCACAGTCGCCTTCTTTTTTACCATCTTCATAGTAAAATACCCAGGGCCCTTGTCTTTTTTCATCCACCATCAAACCGCTAACCTTCAACTTACCGCTGGGATAATACTCACGATAATCACCCGTGCCACGATCGTAGTTTACTTCACTCAATAATTTTCCACCCGTTGAGAAGGAACTCCAGTAACCATTTCTCTGCCCACCCAGGTATTCACCGGAGGAACTTATCGAGCCATCTTCAAAATAATATTCCCACTTACCAACCGGATTATCATTTTCATAACTTCCCTTAACAGCCACACTCCCACTCGAAAAATAGGTTAACCATTCACCTGTCTTCCTTCCGTTTTCATAATCGCCTTGCGAGAGTAAAGCGCCATTACCTTCATCGTAAAATCGCCAATGACCAACCTGACGCGTGCCCATTTTGGGGCCTTCAGCAGCAACCTTCCCGGAGTGAAAGTATTCTGTATATCGGCCAAAGTCATCAACATACTCGATTTCACCTTTCTTTACACCATCTTCAAAATAACTCAACCACAAGCCCGACCTTCGGTTGTTCACATAGTTACCAATTTCCTTTACCTGACCATTTTCATAAAACATTTTCCACTCGCCTTCGCGGTTCTTTCCATTCACAGTACCCTCCATACTTTTCTGACCACTCTCATAAAAGTATTCCCACATGCCGTAGTTTGCGCTTTGCCGAAGAGCTCCACGCATTTTCAGATTACCGGATTCATAAAAAAATTCCCAGATGCCGGTGGTCTCATTGTTGGAGAAGAATCCTTTCGATTCTATGTTACCGTTCAGGTAATAGGAGACATAACGTCCATGCAAAATGTTTTTCACGGTATCCCTAACCTGAAAAACTTCTTTAATGTATTTCTTCTCCTGATCGTGAAAAGTCTGCCGGGTAAAAACCTGGGCATAGGCTTGAACCGTAAGGATAAGGAGTGCAACTACAAGGGATAACCTTTTCACAGCTAAAAGATTACCGAAAGGTACGAAATTCGGCTCTATTTACGGATAAAAGCTGCTTTGCCCCATTCGGCCTTCTCCTGCTCCGACCACAGTTCAGGGAAAAAGATGATTTTTTGAAAACGTGGCGGAAGATACTTTTGCCAATTGGTGCCACCGGTTGCTTTAATATCTTCCGGATCCTTCTCCAGGTAATGCGCTGCCGATTTCATATGCGCCAGCGGCCACAATACATTGGCCAGTGTATCGAACGCTCGAAGCCGGTCGGTAATGTTTTTATTACCAGAAAAATGTTTTTTATAGAGTTGATATACATTCTTTGACTTTAGTGAAATCCCTAAGTCGCGAAACTGATCTAGATACTTTTTTTCAAACTGTTGCAGGGTTAACGTTTTCTTGCCGGTAGCTAATTCTGTAGCTCCGCTTCGCCAATAAAGGTTAGGAAGAACATCATCAATATTGTTTCCATCTGTTACAGATTTACGGTCTTTCTCCGCCACCAGGTTTATAAAATCGGTAGCATAAAATTCGATCATGCGATACTGAGCCGATTGAAACCCGCTGGCCGGTAAAAGCGACATACGGAATTTTAAAAACTGATCGCGTTCCATTCCCTTCACCATAATATCGAACGAATTTTCCAGGTGCCCGAAATAACGGTTTACCCGATCAAGCCGCTCACTAAAGAATTTTTCATCGGGATTTTCCTTCGCGGTTATCTGTTCGAGCTCCAGGATGATCAATCTAAAGTAGAGTTCAGTGATCTGATGGTAAATGATAAAAATATGCTCATCTGGAAAACTGGTTTTCGGGTTCTGTAAACTAAGCAGGGTGTCCAGGTGGATATAATCCCAATAGGTCAGGTAATCGGAATAAAGCAGGCCGTCCAGGTAGGACGATAAGTCCTGCCCCATTGCGGCATACTTTTCCTGTAATTTCTTGAGTTGTTCGGCTAATTCGGGGTTAACCTTAGGCTCCTCCATGGTGTTAAGGATTGTGATTTACTTAAATTTGCATGCAATTAAACAAAATCCTATGGCAACCCACACGTTGGATAAAAAGACTGTAAAATCCTTAAAACAAGATGCTTTTGACCATCCTGACCTTTATGCTGTTGACAGCCTGTTAACAGCAGAACACAAGCTTATCCGCAGTTCCATCCGCGATTTTGTAAAGCGCGAAATCAGTCCCTACATAGAAGATTGGGCACAGCGTGCACACTTCCCTTACGAGATTGTAAAGAAATTTGGTGATATCGGTGCATTTGGCCCAACCATACCTCTTGAATATGGCGGTGGCGGACTGGATTACATTTCGTACGGCCTGATCATGCAGGAAGTTGAGCGTGGCGATTCGGGCATGCGGTCAACTGCTTCTGTGCAAGGTTCGTTGGTTATGTATCCCATCTATAAGTTTGGCAGCGAAGCACAACGCAAAAAATACTTACCCAAACTTGGCTCAGGCGAATGGCTTGGTTGTTTCGGGTTGACCGAGCCCGACCATGGTTCCAACCCGGGTGGCATGGTAACCAACTTTAAAGATATGGGTGATCATTACCTGCTGAATGGGGCAAAGATGTGGATATCCAATTCCCCGAAAGCCGATGTGGCCGTAGTGTGGGCAAAGAATGAAGAAGGCAGAATACACGGATTGATTGTAGAGCGTGGTATGCCGGGATTTTCAACACCTGAAACGCACGGCAAATGGTCGCTTAGGGCCAGCGCCACCGGTGAGCTGGTTTTCGATAATGTTAAAGTTCCAAAAGAAAACCTGCTGCCCGGTAAAAGTGGATTAGGAGCACCTATGATGTGCCTCGACTCTGCCCGTTATGGTATTGCCTGGGGAGCGTTAGGCGCTGCTATGGATTGTTACGACTCTGCCAGAAGATACGCGCTGGAAAGAATTCAGTTTGGAAAGCCTATTGGCTCTTTTCAATTAATTCAGAAAAAGCTGGCTGAGATGCTTACCGAGATTACCAAAGCGCAATTGCTAAACTGGCGACTCGGCACATTAATGAACGAGGGTAAAGCTACCACCGCACAAATTTCTTTGGCCAAACGGAACAATATTGAAATTGCGTTGGATATTGCACGTGAAGCACGCCAGATTCATGGCGGCATGGGCATTACCGGTGAGTACCCGATTATGCGCCATATGGCCAACCTGGAGTCTGTTTTAACCTATGAGGGTACACATGACATCCACTTACTGATTTTAGGTAAGGAGATTACGGGGATACAGGCGTTTGTTTAATATTTAGGTTTGCAATTATCGCATCTGCTTTAACTATTAATTTTTAGCATATGACCAAAAAGCTAATCCCCCTTGTGATGATTGGCCTTGCATTATCACTTTCAAAATGTTCGGATGAGGAAAGTCTACGCTATCCTGCTGAACCATACATTGAATTCATATCAGTCAAGTTCACAGAGATACCTGATGTTACTGAACCAGATAAAATTGATGTGACTTTCAATTACCGCGATGGTGATTCAGATTTAGGACTAGCCTACTCCACTGAATACACAAGTGACCCATTCCATTTCACTTCTTTTTTTAGAAAAAGTGATGGCAGCCCGCTACACGCTGATATTACCTTATCAGGTGAATATCCATTCGATGACCTGATACAATTTACCGATAGGGAATCTCCACCGTTCGATACTATACCCAGTTCAAACCAATACGATTGCAGATATTGGTATTACCATGAAGGCAAGTACCTATACCATCAACGAAATGAAAACTATTTCAATCTTATCGTGAAGTTTCTGTATAGTAACGATGGTTTGAATTTCACTGAATTCGATTGGAGAGAACTGGTCTGTCACGATTTTAACGCCAGGTTTCCTGATCTTAGCGGGGCACGAAAAAATTTTCATCCATTTCTTCAGGACCGTTTAATATTCAGCTAAAGAATAACCTTGAGGGGAAAATTACCTATACCATGCTAAGCACTGGTTTTAAAGCTTTGTTTGGCGGAAAAAAGCTTAAACTGTCTATTCAGGTCAAAGACAGAGCTTTGAACCGCAGCAATATAATTGAGACTGATGTTCTTGAACCATAGAGCCAAAATCAATTATAAATCAATCCACCACACCGCTTAGTGTAATACGCTGCACCGGGTTAACCGGATCGTTGGAATAAACCGTAACCGACTTAGTTTGCGTTCCTTTACGATCCTGAGGATTGAAACTAACTTTTATGGTTGCACTTTCTCCAGGCTTTAGTTTTGTTTTATCTGTTTCTGTCTGTATACAGGTGCAGTTACCCTGAATGGAACGAATCTCTAAAACCGATTTACCGGTATTGGTCAATTGGATTGATCTTGTAACGGATTGATTTTGTTTCATAGAACCATACTCAATTGACTGGGCGGCAAATCGTAATTGTGGTGCTTTGGCTGCCTCGTCAGGTTTAAGTTCGGGAAAATAATCTTCCAACGTAGCATACACAGTAAATCCTTTCAGGGGCTGAAGCTCATCATCGGTATGCAGGGTTATGTGGTCGGATTGAAAGCCGTACTGGCCTTTCATCTTTCCATTGTAGCTTAATTTGATGATCCCCTTCTTCCCAGGTTCAATTGTCGATGGTTCAACTGAAATGCGAATGTACTCGGGACCTTCTGTTTTTCCGCTATAGGTTACCGGCTTTACTCCCGCATTGTAGAATTCATATTCACGTACTACAAACTCATCTTTCAAAAACACCTTGCCCAGATTAAACGACAAACTCCTTAATCTCAAGTTTCCATTTACAGCCTGAAACTCAACGGCAGAATACCCATTCTTTGAGGAAACAGTTCCTTTAATCTGCAGAATAACCGGCTGGTTATCCATATCGGTTGTTACCGTCAATGATTTATTGAAATAACCCGGGCGGCCTTTTGGGTCATACTGTGCCTTTATGGATCCGGATTTCCCAGGCATGATCGGCTCTTTCGACCAACCAGGTGTCGTGCACCCGCATGAAGGTTGAACGGACAGGATTTGCAATGGCTTTGTACCAACATTGGTGAATACAAATTCATGCGAAACAGGGCCATCTTCTTCAATTACACTACCAAAATCAAATACCTCTTCATTAAATTTCAATGGTTTAACCAGTTGGGCAAATGCCCCGATGGTTGCTACTATCAACACCAACATTCCGCTGATTCGCTTCATAACTAAACTTTATTGACCTCACAAAAGTAAAACATAATTCGGTTCGGGTTATTTTATTTTCTTTGCGACATGACACGCATTTTAACCGGTATTCAAAGCAGTGGCCGACCGCACCTGGGTAATTTATTGGGGGCTATTATCCCTGCCATCAAGCTTTCCAAACAACCTGAAAACGAGTCGTTTTTCTTCATTGCCGATCTTCATTCCCTCACTACTATTAAGGATGCCCAACTACGGGCAGAAAATGTTCGTGCCGTGGCTGCCGCCTGGTTGGCTTTTGGCTTTGATGTTGAGAAGAATTTTTTATACCGCCAGTCACGAATCCCCGAAGTGTGTGAACTTTCCTGGTACCTGAACTGCTTCACACCCTTCCCCATGCTGGCCAATGCACACTCATTTAAAGATAAAGCAGACCGATTAGCCGATGTAAACGCAGGTTTATTTACCTATCCTGTACTGATGACGGCAGATATTATTTTGTATGACGCAAACGTTGTGCCTGTTGGCAAGGATCAAAAACAACACCTGGAAATGGCGCGAGATATCGCCTCCTCTTTTAATAACCACTACGGAGAAACATTTGTGGTTCCGGAAGCAAAAATTGAAGAGCAGGTGATGACCGTACCCGGAACGGATGGCCAGAAGATGAGCAAATCATATGGAAACATCATTGATATCTTTCTCCCTGAAAAAGAATTACTGAAACAGATTAAATCCATCGTGTCTGACAGCACCCCGCTGGAAGAACCAAAAAATCCTGATAGGGATAATACCTTTGCGCTTTATAGTTTGCTGGCAACATCTGAACAAGTTGAAACCATGCGCAACAATTACCTGCGAGGTAATTACGGTTACGGTCATGCAAAAAAAGAACTACACGAACTTATTCTTAAAAAATTTACTGCCGAACGCGAAGCCTTCAATTTCTACTACTCCAATCCGGAGGAACTTGAAAAGAAGCTACAGCATGGAGAAGATAAGGCACGTGTAATAGCCCACAGTGTACTTGATCGTGTTCGCAAAAAACTTGGCTACCGGTAAACCTTAGTCGGCTTTCCAGACAACTTCCTGCTTATCACGGACTGCCAAGGCGATGCACGTGGGGTTACTGTTCAACACCAGGCGCACTTCCTTGCCTGGGTATTTTTGCAAATCAACCACGATACCTTTACCGATATAAGCAGTTGGAGAAAGTACATCCGTATCAGGACAAAACCGGTCATGTACTTCCTGCAGTTTTTCTTCGAGGAAACTTCCGAATTCTTCAACGAAAGAATCCTCCAGATCGTGAAGGGCATCTTCTATTTCATCATACTTCGGGTCGTTATAATCCAGCGATTCAAGCTCCTTTTTTTTTCGAATGATCTCAGAAAGGTCCTTATCCAGTTTTTTGCTATCCATGTTAAGTACTTTTTTGCAAAGATTGCATTATTCAGGGAAATAGAAAATGTATTCCTCCAAATGAAATACGGGATATACAACCATAATACACGCTTTGTACAATATTGTTTGTGAGAAATACAGTAACTCTGATTTTCTAGCAGAAACATAAAAGATTGAGGCAATCGGCTTAACTTTACCTGATAAAACTACCACCTTATGGCAACGGATTTTCTACCCATCAATGGCACCGATCATATTGAATTCTATGTAGGCAATGCCAAGCAATCGGCTTTGTTTTATCACTATGCTTTTGGATTTGAAATGGTGGCTTATGCAGGGCCTGAAACAGGGGTGCGCGACCGGGCTTCGTATGTATTGCGCCAGAACAAAATAACCCTGGTACTCACCACATCGCTACACCCCGATTCAGAAATTTCAGAGCATGTTAAAAAGCATGGCGATGGTGTGAAAGTGCTGGCCCTGTGGGTAGACGATGCTACGAAATCGTTTCAGGAAACAGTGGTTCGCGGAGCGGAACCTGCCTTTGAGCCCAAAGTTTTGAAAGATGAGTTTGGCGAAGTGGTGGTATCCGCCATCAAGACTTACGGTGAAACCATTCACACTTTTGTAGAACGATCGAGATACAAAGGTCCGTTCTTACCAGGCTATAAAGCACGCAGCAGTGGAGTAAAAGCTGAGCCTATTGGATTAAAGTACGTTGACCATTGTGTGGGTAACGTGGAACTCGGAAAAATGAATCATTGGGTTGACTTCTATGAAAAGGTTATGGGCTTTAGTTTGCTGGTGACTTTTGATGATAAGGATATCTCTACTGAATACAGCGCCTTAATGTCGAAGGTAGTTTCAAACGGAAATGGCTATATAAAATTTCCGATCAATGAGCCCGCCAGCGGCAAGAAGAAATCGCAGATAGAAGAATACCTCGATTTTTATAAAAGCGCAGGGGTGCAGCACATCGCCATTGCTACCGATGATATCATCCACACGGTTGGTGAATTAAGAAGACGAGGAGTTGAATTCCTGTACGTACCCGAAACTTACTATGAAGATGTATTGGATCGTGTAGGCACCATCAATGAGAACCTTGAAGAATTAAAAAAACTCAATATTCTGATTGATCGCGATGAGGAAGGCTACCTGTTACAGATTTTTACCAAACCCATTCAGGACAGGCCTACCGTATTCTTTGAAATCATTGAACGCAATGGCGCCAAGTCGTTTGGAAAAGGAAACTTTAAAGCCTTGTTTGAATCTATTGAACGAGAGCAGGAATTAAGAGGTAATTTGTAAATCCAAATTTTAATATTTTTCAACGAATGACTGATCTATTAATTTCAGTAAAATCAAAAGCACAACAATGGCTTACCAGCCCGGTAATAGATGCGGAGACCAAAGCACAAATCACCGTCTTGGTCAACAATACCGATCCAAAGGAACTGATTGATAGCTTTTACAAAGATCTTGAATTCGGTACCGGTGGCTTGCGCGGCATAATGGGTGCAGGGTCGAACTGCATGAACAAATACACGGTTGGTGTAGCCACCCAGGGATTGAGTAATTATTTACGGAAAACATTTCCCAACAAACAAATTAAGGTGGCTGTTGCATACGACTGCCGAAATAACAGTTCATATTTTTCACAAATCATAGCTGATGTTTTCTCTGCCAATGGTATTGAAGTACACATCTTCCCGGCCCTTCGGCCTACCCCACTCCTATCCTATGCCATTCGTTATTTGAACTGCGATTCAGGCATTGTTGTTACTGCTTCGCATAACCCAAAGGAATACAATGGCTACAAAGCTTATTGGAACGATGGCGCCCAGGTGGTTCCTCCGCATGATAAAAATATCATTCAGGAAGTAAATGCCATCACCTCCTTTGAGGAAGTTAAGTTCACAGGAGAACCCTCTCGAATACACACCATTTCAGCGGATGTCGAAGAAGCTTATTATGCTGAAGTTCTGCGGGTACTTCCGAAGAAAGAAATAATCAAAAAGCATCAGCACATCCCAATCGTATTCTCCGGACTGCACGGCACCGGTTCCACCATGGTTCCCGAATGCTTACGCAGAATAGGATTCACCAATGTTCATGTGGTGGAGGAACAAGCTAAAGCAGACGGAAATTTTCCTACGGTAAAATCACCTAACCCGGAAGAACGTTCTGCCATGGAGATGGCTATTGCTAAAGGAAAAACAGTAGGCGCCAGCATGGTTATGGCCACCGATCCTGATGCTGACCGGGTGGGTATTGGTGTGCGCAATCAGCACGGTGAGTTTGTGCTTCTCAATGGTAATCAGGCCTTCAGCTTAATGATGTGGTTCATTCTGAAGAACCTGCAGGAACGAACCAATACCTATATCGCAAAGACCATAGTTACCTCCGAACTGGTGGACACTATTGCGCGCAACTATGGTGTAGATTGTTACAACACCTTAACCGGATTTAAATACATCGCTCAACTGATGGGTGAGCGCGAGGGCAAGCAGAAGTTTGTTGCTGCTGGTGAAGAAAGCTATGGGTATATGGTAGGCGATTTTATTCGTGATAAAGATGCTGTATCCGCCTGCGCATTTTTTGCCGTAATGACCGCCACTGCCGCTGACGAGGGTAAAACTCTGTATGATTGGCTCATCGATATGTATGTTGAACATGGATTCTATAAAGAAGGCCTGATCAACATCACCAAAAAAGGACAACAAGGTGAACAGGAAATTAAGGCCATGATGGAGAAGTTCAGAAATAATCCACCGGCTTCCATACTTGGGTCATCCGTTGAACGCATACTTGATTATAATACGTTGAATGAAAAGAATCTAAAGACAGGAAAAATCACTTCGCTTAATTTTCCCAATTCCGATGTGTTGCAGTTTTATCTTGAAGACGGCACTAAAATTTCGGTACGGCCATCAGGAACCGAACCAAAAATCAAATTCTACATCAGTGTAAACACCAAACTCAACTCTCGGAAAGAGTTTGACCAAGTGAACCAGGCATTGGATAAAAAAATAAAAAACATTGAGGATTATTTACTGACGCTTTAAAATTATGGCAGAGGATTTTCTCACTTCACTGGTCACCGTTTTTAATCGCGACCTTGCCAAACTGGAAGAGGAGATAAATCTATACCCCAACGAAGAGTCTGTCTGGACAATACAAGGTGATATTAAAAATTCAGGAGGAACATTGTGTCTGCACCTTTGCGGCAATCTTCAGCATTTTATCGGTGCTGTACTGGGCAAGAATGGCTACGTGCGAAACCGTGAAAATGAATTCGCGGCACGCCATGTACCCAGGCATTTATTGCTGGATGAGATACTAAAAACCAGGGAAACGGTTAAGCAGGTTCTTCTTCAACTCGATCCATCGCAATTGGAGGAAGAATATCCCGTACAGGTTTGGGGCTACCCCATAACCACCACCTTCTTTCTAATCCATTTAGCCGGTCATTTAAACTACCATTTGGGGCAAGTGAACTATCACCGGAGAATACTCGTTGGCTCGAATTAGAAAACTATTTTGAGTGTTTACATCTCACTTCTATAAATCAAACATTTCACTTAAAGCATTTTTTATAATTTCAATCTCATCTCGCTTTAAAAATCCAAGACTACTCTTACTCAACCTGCTCTCATCAACTGCTCGGATTTGATCGAGACATACCTCGCAAAACTTATTTTGAAATCTTAATTCAACCCGCGAAGGGTAACCACGTAGTGTTGTGGTCATTGGCGCTATGATTACCGTGCCCAAAACTGCATTCATTTTAGTTGGTGTAAGGACCACGTAAGGTCGACTCTTCTTAATTTCGAATCCTATAGTGGGATCAAGATTTACAAGGTAAACATGATAATCCCTCACCATGTCCACTCCGTTGAGTCAAACTTATTATGAATATTATCTACTTGCTCCCTTTTTTCACGCTTAAAGTCCGACCACTGCTTTTTAGATTGAGCAGGAACAATGGTAATAACATTATCCTTTAACTTTATTTCCACCTCATCCTTAATCCCACTTTTTACCAGAATTGATTTAGGGAACAATATCCCTTTTGAGTTACCAATGCGTCTGACTTTTATTATTGTGCCCATCTAATTTATTGTTATAACACAAAGTTATAACAATAAGAGGTCATATCAAAACACATTTAACCAGTAAATCGGTAGCTTTTGAACAGGCCCCCAGCCTTGTTATCTTTGCAGCCTTATTATGAAAAAAGTAGCATTTTATACGCTGGGCTGTAAACTGAACTATTCCGAGACCTCAACGATCTCAAGGATGTTCGAGCAGAAAGGCTATAAAAAAGTGGACTTTACCGACACTCCTGATATATTCATTATCAATACCTGCTCCGTTACGGAGAATGCCGATAAAAAATGTCACAAGATTGTTCGTGAAGCGCGGGGTATTTCACCCGAAGCTTATGTTGCTATCATCGGTTGTTATGCGCAGCTAAAACCAAAAGAAATCTCCGAGATCCCCGGGGTTGATGCCGTACTTGGTGCTGCTGAAAAATTCAGGTTGGTTGAGTTGCTTGATGGTTTCGTACGGAAACCACAACCGGAAGTTTATACCTCCGAAGTTGAGGCTGCAAAATCGTTCAACACCTCCTATTCGGCACAGGATAGAACCAGAACCTTCATGAAAGTTCAGGATGGGTGCGATTACTCCTGCTCCTTTTGTACCATACCACTGGCGCGGGGGTCTAGTCGCAGTGATACTATTTCCAATATTGTTAAAACTGCTGAAGAAATTGCACGGACCAATGTGAAGGAGATCGTGCTGACCGGTGTAAATACCGGTGACTTTGGTTTACAGGATGGCAAACGTGTTGAACATTTCGTAGACCTCATTAAGGAACTCGACAAGGTAGCGGGTATTGAACGTTTCAGGATTTCTTCAATCGAGCCCAATCTGTTGACAGACGAAATCATTGAGTTTGTCGCTACATCAAACCGATTTGTACCTCATTTTCATATCCCGTTACAGTCGGGTTCCAACAAGATACTTAAACTCATGCGCAGGCGCTACCAGCGCGAGTTGTATACCAGTCGGGTAGAGAAGATAAAAGCTGTAATGCCCAGGTGCTGCATTGGGGTTGATGTGATAGTTGGCTTTCCGGGAGAAACCCATGAAGATTTTCTTGAAACCTATCAATTCCTGAATGAATTAGATATCTCCTACCTTCACGTGTTCACCTACTCGGAAAGAAACAACACGTTGGCAGCAACTCTGCCTGGAACAGTATCAACAAAAGAACGGGCTGAACGATCCAAAATGCTCCATATCCTATCGGATAAAAAGCGAAGGAAATTCTATGAAGAACATATCGGCAATGAGTTTACCGTATTGTTCGAAAATGACATCGAAAATGGCTTTATGCACGGATTCACCGAAAACTACATCCGTGTATCTGCCAAATACGACCCCATCCTGATCAATGAGCTCAAACCAGTGCGGTTAACAGGCATAAATCCCGCAGGCCTGATGGAGGCTGAAGAGTCAACTCAGGAGGCTCTTCACCACATGAGTTGATTTGTCACAATAATCCCAATGTGGACTTAAGGTTCAAAATGGTAAAATTCTACTATTTCAGGAGCTTTTCATTAATGCAATGTTAAGCAAGGGCATTTGTAAGAATATCCTGATTTATGGCCTATTGCAGAACCCTGGATTTAATCCTAAGTACTTATTGTACAGTTACTTAAATTCAATTTGAGAAAGTCTTATTTTAAGCCTTTAAGAGCATACCTGAGTAAATAAAGCAGTAAGGGATTAACAGGATTTGCAGAAAAGCATAGATCAAAAAAGCATTTTTTACATTCTGATGACTTGCCCTTACATGAAATAGAATCAACCTGACATCATCAAAAGCAGCATCCACTACCACTATACTTTTGCTACATGAAAACAAACAAAAGTATTGGCTTTATGAAACGCACCGCTCTCTTATTAAGCATAGTAACCTGCATTGTACTATCTTCCTGCAGTTTTGAAACCTCACATTGTCCGGCTTATTCGAACCACAACAAAATCACCAAGCATGGCGAAAAGGCTCAGGATAAGTATGTAAGAAGGAAAATCTGATCAGTCACCCTTAGATACGACTATTCCGTCCCGGATCTCAATAGTTCGGTCGGCCATACGCGCAAACTCCTGATTGTGCGTAACAATGATAAAGGTCTGGTTTAGCTTTTCTCTTAAATCGAAAAACAATTGATGTAACTCCTGGGCATTCTTTGAATCCAGGTTACCGCTTGGTTCATCAGCAAGCACCAATACAGGATCATTGATCAACGCCCTTGCCACCGCAGTTCGTTGCTGTTCGCCCCCTGATAATTCAGAAGGCTTATGGTCAAGCCTAGAGCCCAATCCGAGCAATTCCAACAATTCCTTCGCGCGCTTGGTTACATCCTGCGTGCTTCTGCCCGCAATCCAACCCGGTATCATTACATTTTCCAATGCCGAGAATTCAGGCAATAAATTGTGAAACTGAAATACAAAACCAACCGACTTATTCCGGAAGGCCGCCAGGTTTTTAGATGAGTAACTGAATACATCCAAACCCTTGAGCATCAACTTACCTGTATCGGGTGTATCCAGTGTTCCTATAATGTGAAGCAGTGTACTTTTGCCGGCACCAGAAGCTCCAACGATGGCAACAATCTCTCCCGAATTTACCTCCAGGTTAATACCCTTCAGCACCTTAAGCGAACCATAGGACTTTTCAATATCAACAGCCTTAACCAGCGGGGTATTCACACAGATTTCTTTGAATTAAAAGGTTAAATAAAGTAGTTTAGCCTCAAAATAAAAATTCATGAACATTCACGAATACCAAGGCAAGGAAATACTCAGAAAATATGGTGTGGCGATTCAGCGTGGAATTGTAGCCGATAATCCAGAGGCAGCGCTTCAGGCGGCCAAGGAACTTCATGCGGAGACAGGTACGCAATGGTTTGTGATCAAATCACAAATACATGCTGGTGGACGTGGTAAGGGTGTCATTAAGGAAACTGGCTCAAAAGGAGTTGTTCTGGCTAAAAGTCTGGCTGAGGTACCCGAAAAAGTGAAAGCCATTTTGGGCGGAACCTTAGTAACCCACCAAACAGGTCCGGATGGAAAAGTGGTCAATAAGGTATTGATTGCCGAAGATGTGTATTACCCAGGTGAAGCCGAGCCTAAAGAATATTACATGAGTATTCTCCTCGACCGTTCAAAGGGTATTCCGGTAATTATGGCTTCAACCGAAGGTGGCGTTAACATTGAGGAAGTAGCTGAAACACACCCTGAAAAGATCATTAAGGAATGGATTGATCCAACAATAGGACTGCAGGCCTTTCAGGCTCGTAAAGTAGCATTCGCGATGGGCTGGGAAGGAAATGCCTTCAAGGAAGGGGTCAAATTCATTCAGTCATTATACAACGCTTATATAGGCTTGGATGCATCTATGTTTGAGATCAACCCCCTGCTCAAAACTTCCGACAATAAAATTTTAGCCGTTGACTCAAAAGTAAACCTGGATGACAACGCGTTGTATCGTCATAAAGATCTGGCAGAACTTCGTGATCTTACGGAAGAGGATCCATTAGAGGTGGAGGCTGGCAAAGCTGGCCTTAACTACGTTAAACTCGATGGCAATGTCGGTTGTATGGTTAACGGAGCCGGGCTGGCCATGGCCACCATGGATATCATCAAACTTTCCGGGGGTGAGCCTGCTAACTTCCTGGATGTGGGTGGTGGAGCCAATGCAGAAACCGTAGAAGCGGGTTTCCGGATTATATTAAAAGATCCCAATGTGAAAGCCATCCTGATTAACATTTTTGGTGGCATCGTTCGTTGTGACCGGGTTGCCAATGGTGTTGTGGAGGCCTACAAGAAAATCGGAAATATTAATGTTCCCATCATTGTACGACTTCAGGGTACTAACGCTGAAGAAGGGGCTAAAATCATCGAACAATCCGGGTTGAAGGTTTACTCGGCCATTGTGCTGAAGGATGCCGCTATGAAGGTAAAAGAGGTTTTAGCCTGAGAATATTGATATTTTTAAAAAAGGCTTAAAATCACTACTTTAGTGGGATATAATGTGCTTGATATGAGATTTTTACGTCTATTGTTGGTATTGGTCCTGTTTTTACCCGAATGGCTCAGCGCACAAAGCTTTTATGCGGTGAGGCGGGAAAGATCTGTTATAGGTTCTGTGGGTTTAGGTACAGCTACCTACTATGGAGAGCTTGCTAATCCTGGAGATTATTTAGATGCCAAGCCTGCTGTTAATATAGGCATGCAGTATTTTCTCAATAATCGTATTAGCATTCGCTCAGATCTTACCTGGTTCCAGATTGAAGGTGATGATGCTCAGGCAGATGATGCAAGCCGTGTAAGAAGAAACCTCTCATTCAAGTCAAGCAATATAGAATTAAATGCCATGGGCTCAATAAACCTGGCTCCCCATGGTCAACGTTACTACCAGCGTCCAAGATTGAATTTTTATGCTACAGCGGGTATAGGCATGTTGTACTCTAATCCTAAAGCTGAATACCAAGGAGAAACCTATGCCTTACAACCATTACAAACTGAGGGAGTAAAGTACAGCAAATTTAATTTTGTAATACCTTATGGTCTTGGTACACGAATCATGCTGAATCCCTTTACAAATTTAGTGTTTGAAGGTATTTTTCGTCTCACGTTCACAGATTACCTGGATGATGTTAGTACAGTTCACTTAGGTTCAGCCGCTTTTTCTGATCCCATTGCTGCCGCACTATCTGACAGAAGGCCAGAGTTAGGATTACCCGAAGTAGCACCCGGCACGCAACGAGGGAATCCGGATAAGAACGATAGCTACATGATCCTTCAGGCAAAGCTGGAATTTTATATTCCTGATGATGTGTTCTGGAATTCAAACAGCAAGCTTTATCGATCGAAACGTAAAGCTTACTATAAGAGAAGGCGCTAACTTAATTAGTTTGCTATTTCTGCCGGTCAAGCACTTCGTACCGTGAATAGTTACTTTTAAACTCCGGCACAAGTTCTTTCATTAAGGCAACCATCTTTAATTCGTTCCGATCGTTTAGCAGGTCCCAGAATAATTCAATATAATTATTGATATCAGAGAAAGCATACTCAGAAACACGCGCTTTCATTATTTTAGGATGATGGGTTGCCACTGTGTTTTCCTTATCTCCCAATAATTCTTCATAAAGCTTCTCTCCTTCCCGCAGTCCGGTAAACACAATTTCAACATCCTTTCCAGGCTCCAATCCTGAAAGTTGAATCATTTTTCTGGCGAGATCAAGTATTTTTATGGATTGTCCCATGTCAAAAATAAAAATCTCACCACCCTTTCCCATAGCCCCTGCCTCCAACACTAACTGACACGCTTCAGAGATAGTCATGAAGTAGCGCGTAATTTCGGGGTGGGTTACCGTTACAGGGCCACCTTCCTGAATTTGCCTTTTGAATAACGGAATGACGGAGCCATTTGATCCAAGTACGTTACCAAATCGTGTAGTAACAAATAAGGTATGGCGGGTATCTGCTTTATGAAGGTGGTTGTTTAACGCCTGCACATAAATTTCAGCTATCCGCTTCGAGCATCCCATCACGTTTGTTGGGTTTACCGCCTTATCTGTAGAGATCATTACAAATTTTTCTACGTTGAGTTTTACGGCAATATCAGCGAGATTCTTTGTTCCCAGAATGTTGCACAGCACCGCTTCGGAAGGATTTCCTTCCATCATTGGCACATGCTTGTAGGCAGCAGCATGGAAGACTATGTTTGGTTTATGTTCTTCAAATATGGCATCAATACGCTCGTGATTAGTAATATCAGCCAGGTAAGGAAAGATAGCAACCTCTACTGAAGCTGCATTTAAGTCTCGCTCCAATTCATATAAAGCCGATTCACCCTGATCGATAAGGACAACTTTTATAGGTCGATAAGTAATCACCTGGAATACAATCTCTCTACCTATAGATCCTGCTGCTCCGGTTACGACAATAACTTTACCCGCCAGTTCACGGCTGATGTGTTCGTTGGAGAGACGAATAGCATCGCGACCGAGCAAGTCTTCAATATTGATATCTTTAATCTGGTTCAGACTAAGCTCTCCCCTCACCCAGCGCTCAATCGGTGGAATGGTTCGTATCTTAACCTGGTGGCGCAGACAACTGTCAACAATTTCAGACTTTCGGTCGAATGGCAAATCCTTTACCGTGATCACCAACTCATCCACATTTAGAGAAACCAACAAGTCTTCAATATTCGATTTGTTCCGGTTGAAATAAATGGCAGAACCCGCCAACGCTTTTCCGGCCTTGTTTGTGTCATCCTCTAGAAAACCTACTACCCGCAAATTTGAAGATGCTTCAATAACCTGTTTGGTTATCATACCGGATTGTCCGGCCCCATAAATCAAAACATTGCTTCGTTTTTTTAATGCATTTCTGTAGTAGGAGAAGAAATACTTAACCAACAACCTGTAATTAAACAGAAATAAGAATGAAGAGAGAAAGCTTATAAAAATTACCGAATAAGGAATAAGGTTTTGGTGAACGTTATAATGAAAAACCAGGTTGGTAAAACATACTAATGCTACGTTAATCAATAACATATAAAATATCCGCACACCATCCTGAATACCGGTATAGCGTATTATACCCCGATAGCTTCCAGTAATAAAAATGGCTACTGCTCCACTAAGGGTGTAAACAAAAACACCAACCTCAAAATCGTTCTTCAGTAAATCAGAAGAGGAAAAATTGAAGCGAAGCAAATACGCCAGCAGGGTTGAAAAAGCAAGAATGGTAAGATCAATGGAAACGATGACCCACCGGGGCAATATTTTGAGATTATGGATAACTCTGGAAAACAATTTATACAGGCTTACTCAACCTTCTTCCTTGAATTCAAAAAACGCTTCACGCCCAAGGCAGCACCCGCTGCCAACAGCCACTCGATACCGGTTATAGGTACATCAGGGTCTCCTCCAGGATCACCCGGTTGAGCCCATAAGGAGGTAGAAAAGATTAATAACAAAATGATGATTAAAGCGCGGGTCTTCATTTGCTGGTCTTAATAATTTTCACTTGATGAACTAGCTCACCTTTCTGTATATGCAAGATATATATTCCGTCAGCATTCGAGGTTAAGTCGACTGTACCAGACTTAATTGAACCCGAACCTGTAAGTACTGAGGCCGCTTGCTGTTTACCGGTAATGTCCAAAGCCCTCACCCCCACCGGTGATGCTGATTCAACTTCAATATAAATTTTTCCTATTGTGGGGTTAGGGAATATTTTAATGGTACGATCGAAGGAAGATTCAACGCCTGTAAATACAAATTGAATATCTGCATTGGTCAGACAGCCCCCGCTTGCAGTTACTTGTAAAGAATATAAGCCTGAAGCATCCGTTTCATAGTATTGACCTGTGGCTCCTGGTATTGGGGTTCCATTAAGCAACCATTGATTACCGGTTGCGAAATTTGAAATTAATGTATTGCCTTCGTTACTGATTGAAGCTTGCGGGTATTGATGAACTACAGCTTGAACCGCCACTCGTTCACCTTCACAACCAATTGCATTTGCAACAGTGGCGTAAAAGGCTTTTGATTCAGTTAATGTTGGAGTCATAAATGTTGCTCCATTCCCAACAGGCTCCGTTGCTAGAAGTTCATCATACCATAAAACTTGACCAGTTGAATTTGCTACCGACAACTCAACACTACCCGAGAGGCATCGCTCCGAACCTTGCGGATTCATAATTTGATAGGTCTCATACACCGATACGGGCAGGATTTTCTTAACATTACAGCCAGGAATATAGCCTCTGATTTCGAAATTAGAAACACCTGGAGATAAGGCAGTGGAAGGCAATGTAAGGACAATGTTCTCACCGTTTCCATTAACGCTTGACGATACGGCAACCGAACCTTTAAATATGCGATACAGTACATCCGGCTGTGAATTATTAATCACTACCTCCAAGTCGGTTCCCTGACAAATCTCAGCTTCTGCTTCAATACTAAAATCGCTCCTTACTTCTGCACCACTAAAGCGTATGGTAAACCGGGAATCACCAAAACTCAACGGGTTCGCAGTAACCTGAAAAGCATACGTTGATTGATCGCGTAAATCAATTTCATTACCTGAGAAGTTATCAACCAAGGTCAATCCTATGTAAGATTCAAATGTTTCAATAGACGAGAATTCAAGCGTATAATTACTGGGTGTAACACTGGAAACATCAAGCTTAACACTCTTAGCGCAATTAAAATCACCAAAAGAATTGATTGCTAATTTTCCAATTTCATCCACTACGGTTGAAAGATTTAATGTAGTATTGGGTAATTTCCATGCATCCGCATGCGCATCAAAACCATCAGTTGCATCATCACGGAAGTGTATGATCGCTTCATCGCGATTAGCGCCATTCGTTAATGCAAATTTCAAAATATTATATTCTGATCGCTCCCTGAAAAACGTGGTTTGTGTTCCGGCTGCCTTCACATTTTCATTGGTGGCCATGTTGGGAGCAGCTCCAGTAGCCTGTACCCAAAAGCCCTGCCCCATAGCTACATAGCGAGACCCACCGTTAAGACCACCTGAACCTGATGTATATACAGCATATTGACCGGTGGCATTGTTTCTGGTATAAATCGTACCACTAATATTGGTGCGCGTCCATCCGGATGGCGCATCCCAATCCATGGTGGATGGATAGGGATTACCTACCAGGTTCCAACCATCGTTGGCAGGAATTCCACTGGATGTAAACGTAACACCATAGTTGATGTTGTCGCGGTTAACAGGGCCCCGAACATTCCACAAAGCTGAGCCAGCAGACAAGAACGGTTCAATATTTCCGCGAATAAAGATGGCGTAACCTCTGCCTGAAGTAAGTGTCTCAGCATTTGACGCTACCGGAAAGGCAACATATCCATCATCAATGCCTCCCGTAGTTACAGTCTCATCATAACGGAACATGGACGCATTAGTCAAACAACCTGAACAAACACTTGAACCGGTAAATGAACCTGTTACAGGAATTTCATTTTGGATATCAGCAACCGTTGCATTTTGAACAGGACTGGAAATGTATCGGTATATCCGGTCATTTGTTCCTTCCAGCGACATAAACCGTTGCACCGTTACATTACCCTGAACCTGCGCCCCTGCATTCGGGAAAGGTGCGATGGCTGCATCCTGGGTTGGGTCATCGCTGGAGGAGATCAGCGTGAATATCCTGTTATTGGCAGCGCCATCGGCATCGAAGGTTGCTGTTAGAGCAAGGGTCAGAACACCGGTCATGTTTTGATTGCTTTCAATAATAACATCCGGCACTGCAGATGTATTCGATACACTAATGTTATGAAAGTTTGTAACGGTAGACCCGCTAACAATTTGTGGTGTTGCTGCCGTTCCCAAAAATGCAACAGTGCCCGTTCCACTATTATTAAATAAGCCATTATTCGTAAATGAACCGTGGACATTAAAAGTTGAAGGAGGTGTTAATACCCCATTAATGACTACATTCTGGAAGGATGGATTATTCAATCCACCCAGTGTAGAGTTACCATTAAATTGAACTGTGCCGGTATTTCGGTTGAATGTACCATTGTTAATAAAGTTACCCGTTAATGAGATGGTTGATGTTTGTGCATTTAAAGTACCCGATAAATTAAGTATATCGGTAGAAATTGTATTGGCGCCACAAGCAAAGGTGCCGCTGTTCACAGATAGGGTATTCGCTACCGTTATATCTCCTCCGGCAGTTAGGGTTCCCGAGAGGTTACTGGTCAAATTCTCAAGATTCCCCCGCGCTTCAACACCGGCAGTCAAAGTTGTTCCGGAATAAAAAAGATTATAAGGCCCCCCGCCAGGAATTGCACTACCGGCAGAAAATGCTGCCGTATTAAACCGCGTTACATCAGCACCGTTGCTAAAAGACAAACCAGAGGTGTTCAAAAAATCACCATCTTGTAATGTAAAAGTATTTTCAACCAACAATGGTGAATTTAAAGTTACCAAGGTACCAGCTGTTGGCCTGTTAATATAAAAGGTGCCAAGAGTATTTCCTGTTGGAGAAAAAGAAATCGTTCCTAATATACCTGTGTTAAGAATATTTAAAGTTGAACTGGCATCAGCGGATAGAAGACCTGTGCCGGTTAGTTGATTACGTAATTCAAGGGTTTGTCCCTCAAAGAATAAGGTTGTTCCTGCACCTAAATTCAATGCCCCTCCGGCAGTTAAGTTTGCATTCATGCGAACAAGACCTGAGGTAAGGGTAGTTCCTGCGGTTACGATCAAATCCTCATTAAAAGTTACCAGTCCCGACCCTGCACGGTTAATTGTGAGTGCTTCGATGGTAGTTGCGCTTGGTAAGGGAAAATCAATACTCAAATCACCCGTTCCATTTATTATCAGATTAGAATTGGCTCCTGTAAATGAAATAAAATTACCACCGGTTATGTCCCCATTTATGATTAGAGTTGCGTTAGCCGTACCACTGGATACGACAATATCACCTCCATCTAAAAGTATATTTCCACCAACCGATATTATTCGGGCTGTTCCAACCGTTGTAAAAAGAACATTACCACCAGACAGGTTTAAATTTTCGCCAATATCTAACCCGTCTAATTCAACTGTAAGATTTCCGGTTTGTACTTCGAGATTACCTCCAATGGTAACAGTAGTTGCAGATGTATTATTTAATGATACACCGGCAGGATTGTCTATAATGGTTAACGTCCCCGCGACATTCGGCTGACCATTACCAATAAACTGAGGCCCTGTTCCCCCATAAATAATAACTGCTCCGGGGTTATACGTACGATTGGTAACCCGCACATTTCCAACGCCCGTTCCAGCTCCTGTGAAAATTGCACCAGTCCCATTCTCAGATTGAACAACAAGCGTTCCGTCCACTGTCAAAGAGCTGTTGGCATTTCCGCGAAGTTGAGACTCACCCAATACAAATAGCGTATTTGAAGCAGGAACAACATAATTAATCGTATTTGAAATTAAGCCTGTATTACTAAACAAATGGGTCACATCCGTACCAACAAAAATAATATTTCCGTTTGCCGTACCCCCTGCACTTTCAGTAATAGTACCATTCTGTAAATCGAAGTTACCGGATATGTTAAGTGTACCCGTTCCATTGGCACCACCAGCAAAGTTAAACTGCCCCCCGGGAGCATTCATAGTAAAATCGCCTGAAAGATTTATGGTGCCGGTTCCTGTTGTAGTTAAACGAGTGCCGCCTCCTGTAGCATTCGTAGAATTGTAAATCAGATTGCCACCAACATTAACTATGGTATTCGTTCCAGTTGTAGAAAAATCAACCCTTGAAGTTCCATCAATGGTAAGGTTTCCTGCAATGTTTATGGTTGGATTCTGGTTTACTGATAATCTCAAAATAGAAGTACCCGTACTTAAAACTTCAACGTTATTCATGGATACCAGAAATCCAGCAATTGTAGCAATACCCGTCTGTGCAGGACAATTCCATATGAAGTTTCCAAAATCCTGCCCCCAATTCCCTGCGACAGTCGCTGTGAACGTACCAGTATAACCTTCTATAACCACTTCCGAATCAGCATCCCAATCTGCTAAGGGAATAACACCTTGTGCCGTGGTAAACTGATGTCGGTAAACTGAACCGGCAAGAAATGATGCGTTGGCAGCCGTCATTCCAGCATGGGTTGATCCGTTGGCCAGGATAAATTCCCCTTCAACAATCAAATTGCCATTTACGGTAATATCTGTACCCGTACCGTTGTTAATCGTTAGCGCTGCCCCTGGATCAACATAAAGCGTTGCGCCAACCTGAACAGTTGTTTGATCAATCGAAAAATTTGCATTAACATTTATCTGATCGCCAGCCAGAATGGTTATTGTACCAAATGTAAAATCAGGCACAACACCGCCTTGCCAACTGGCCGGATTACTCCAGTCTCCACCCCCGGTTCCATTGGATTGAACCTGGGCTTGAACGGTAAAAATGAGAGAGGCAAAACATAAAACAACAAACAACGATCTAGCCATAGTACTTCTCTTCAGATATTAGCGACAAAAGTAATCAAAAATCACTCGATTTAAAGGCATTTAATATACTAAATGCCTCTGTTTGTGCCTATTGTAACCACTTAAATTTATGCTTTAATCAACGCTGCGACCATCTCTACCTGAGTGGGTGTCAGCGACTGCCCACTCGGCAGACATATGCCGTGCTTAAACAAGTGATTGGCATGACCGTTGGTGATGGAATGTACCCCATGAAATACCGGTTGATCGTGCATAGGCCTCCACAAGGGTCTGGTTTCAATAGTATTTGCCTCCAGTAGGGAAGTAACACGGTTCCTGGTTGCCTCGTTTGGAAACAAAAACGTTGAAAACCAACGGTTTGAATACGCTCCGGGTATTTCGTCATGGCTTTCCATACCTAATAATCCCTTGTACAGGTTAAAAATGGAGCGTCTTTTGGCCACATTTTCTTGTAAATCAATTAGTTGCGACATTCCGGCCGCTGCATTCAACGACCCCATGGCATAATTATATCCCATTGCACGATGCTCATAATAAGGAAGATCTTCGCGGGCTTGATTTGCCAAAAACCGCACTTTTGAAGCCCATTCAGGGCTTTTTGTTATTAGAATACCCCCACCGTAAGTGGTTACCACCTTGTTGTTGTTAAAGGAATAAATCCCCACATCGCCAAAGGTTCCTACCATTTGTCCACGGTAGGTTGAGCCCAACGATTCCGCAGCGTCCTCCAGAACCCTTAACCCCTCACGCCTGGCAATTGCCAAGAGTCTATCGAGCTGACAAGGCATTCCATAGGTATGAACCAGCACCATCACTTTCGGCCGTTTACCCTCATTTTTGAGTTTGAGAATCGCCTCCTCCACTGCATCAGGATCCATATTCCATGTAGTGGCCTCCGAATCGACCAATACGGGCCTGGCACCCAGGTAAAGAATCGGGTTAATGGTGGCCACGTATGTAAAGGTGGGCGCAATAACATAATCGTCAGCCCCCACCCCAAGAATTTTTAATGCAAGATGAATAGCTGCCGTGCCCGAATTCAAAGCCACCGCAAAGGGCGAGCCTGTAACTGAGCACATGGCCGATTCAAAATCAGTTATGATCTGATTGTGGTGAACACCCTCGTAACGGTTTAAAACCTCCGCCAGGCGCGGAACGTTGATGGGGTTATAGGAAAGCGGAATGGAGTAGCGCATGCCTTGTTGATACAAGGCGAAAGTTACTAATTTTTAGTACGGATGCGCTGATAAACGAAACCCGCCATCAGTAAAAACATCAGCAGCGGATTTACAATAAGGCGATGAACCTGCGAGAGCAGCGGGGAGGAAATTTCGGAGTCGCCTTCCAAGGAAAGTTTGATGATGAAGTAAACAGGGAGCAGAATAAATAATTCAATCAGAAAGATAAAAAATGCCAGGGTAAGGTATTGACGCTGTTTAAACCACACGAAGATCAACATCATGCAAGCAGTATCATTCAACACCAGGCGAATGGTTTTGTTGATCACAAAAATTGTATTCGGGTTTTCAATCTGGAATGGCACTAATGAATTGAGCGCTAGCGCATAATTAAATCGCTGAAAGACAAAGACCAACACCAGTATCAATAAAGCAACGGAAATCAGTACAACATTTTTCATGAGCCTTCAGAGGTCATGGCTTTGCGTATAGAAACCTTGTTGATTTTTTCAATCCACCACCACCAGAGTACAAACACAATCAGGTATATGGATGCGGTGAAAGCGTATTTATGCACGTAATAAAAGTATTGCTGAAAGTATTCAGCCACCAGGTACAAACCACTTACGCGGAGCAGGTTAGCGATATGAATAATCAGCAAACCCAACGGAATAAACCACATGATTTTTTTCCGGTCGCCACCAAAGGCAGCCATGAAAGCAAGGAATACAATGGCAACATTAATGCCGTTACAGCCTTCAAAAACATTCACCACAATGCGTGAACCCTTAAGGATGGAGATGGTGGGTGTGTTGAATTTTGGTTTTGTGTAGGTGTCCTCTCCCAGCCAATTCAAGAGTATAGATGATTGTGTCGTTACCCAAACTGTTGCCGGATCAGCTTCATCGTAAGTGGTGATCCACCAACCGTAAAGCAGGTTCATAGTCAGGTAAAGCCCGACAAAAACTCCCAGAAATCGTAAAGCCGGTTTAAATTCCTTAATCATTTTTCTTTATGGGTCGTGCAGGAACGCCCGCCACGGTTCTACCCTTTTCTACCGACCTGTTAACAACGGCACCAGCACCAATGACTGCCCTATCAGCAATGGAAACATGTTGCAACACTGAAGCACCTGTGCCGATGAGTACCTCTTCACCTACGTGCACGTATCCCGAAAGGTGTACTCCGGGCATAATGGATGAATAAGAACCGATGGACACATCGTGTCCGATGGTGGTATTGAGGTTCAGCAACACAAAGTCATTAAGAGTAATGTCAATCGTAAGCCGGCAACCTGCCGTAATGATGCATCCTGCCCCAGCTTTAATATTTTCACCAATGGTGGCAACAGGATGTATCAGACTTGGAAAATTCAACATTGGATTTCTGATCTTATCCACAATCATTTTCTTGGTTCGTGGATCACCCACCGCAATTACTACCGACAATTCCTTTTCATAGTTATTTAAATCATCAACATTGCCCAATACGCGTAGGCCTGCAACCAATGAATCTCTTTGTATGCCATCATCAAAAAAACCAATAACCTGCCAGTGCAGTTTTATGGCATTGATCTGGTTGATCATCACCAGGGTTTCCTTGCCAAATCCCCCGGCACCGACAATGGCTATTTTAGCTGGTTCACTCACCGGTAAATTGTTTTTCTTCCAACGAAACGTCTCTCTTCAGGGATAGTATCAACGCGAATGTCTTAAAAAGTATTTTCAGATCAAGCAAGAAAGATATTTCACGAACATAGTTCAAATCATATTCAAACTTCTTACCCCAAGGTAGATTGTTTTTACCATTTACCTGGGCGAGTCCGGTAATGCCCGGCAAAACTGCGTGCCGTTGTTTCTGTTCTTCAGAAAGGAGTGGTTGGTACGCAACCGGCAACGGGCGTGGGCCTACCAGCGACATCTCCCCTTTCAACACATTCCAAAGTTGGGGCAACTCATCCAGGTTGGTCATGCGCAGGAATTTTCCCAGCCAAAACTGCCTGTCGCTTAATGGAAGTTGTTCGTTACTCTTTAGTGTACGGAATTTCAGCATCGTGAAAGGGATACCTGATTTGCCCATGCGCTCAGATCGATACAGAATCGGAAACTCAATAGCTAACAGGTATAAGAGAAGGATCAGGAGAATCAACCAACTGAATGCAAAGATGAAAACCGCACTAACTACTTTATCAAACCACACTTTACCCGTTTTGCTATAACCAGACATCATTTTCTGAAGATCGAATAGATGGTTTGCAAAATGATCTTGATATCCAGCCAAAAGGACTGACGCTCAATGTACTTCAAATTAAGCTCGAGTTTCACAGGCATGATCTCTCTAATGTAGAAGTCAATCGGGTCGGGTTTACCTTCCAGTAATTCGTTTTCATTCCGGAATTGGATGGATGCAAAGTCGGTGATACCGGGTTTGACAGAAATAACTTTCAACTGCGCTGGAGTATATAGATCAACAAACTTTTTTAGTTCCGGACGTGGACCTACCAGGCTCATCTCTCCTTTCCATACGTTAATCAATTGTGGCAATTCGTCCAGCTTGAATTTTCGAAGCCAAAATCCAACGCGTGTTATGCGTGAATCTCGTGCACCAATGGTGATGGCCGCGGCTTTATCGGAGCCAACACGCATGGTTCTGAATTTAAAGAGTTTAAAAAGTATTTTATCTTTTCCTACACGTTCTTGCAGATAAAATACGGGTCCGGTTGAGTCAACCTTTACCAGAAGAGCAAGCAGTATAAAAAAAGGAAAAAGTATAAGCAGCCCAATAGAAGATGCCACAAAATCGAATAAGCGTTTTAGCATGTTAAATGTCTTGCGCAAAATGCTATTCCACAAAGTTTCACAGAGAACCACAAAGAAACTTTGAGCAACTCTGTGCATCCTTTGTGTGCTTTGTGCAAAAACTGTCTACTATGAAAATCAACCTGTCGCTATTTCACAAAGTTGCACGGAGAGCCACAAAGAACTCAGTAAACCTTTGTGCATCCTCTGTGTGCTTTGTGCAAAAGCTATCTCTTATAAAATTACCCGGTCGCTATTCCACAAAGTTGCACGGAGACTCACAAAGAGCACAAAGAAGCTCTACGCTACTCTGTGTATCCTTTGTGTGCTTTGTGCAAAAGCTGCATCTTGTAAAATAAACCGGTCGTTATTTCACAAAGTTGCACGGAGAACCACAAAGAACACAAAGAAACGCCTTTAATTAATTATCCTCTTTATTCCCTCCTTTAGCAACCCGGTGTGGAAATTAATCAACAGACCCAATTTATAATTCCCAAGTCGTAAATAGGTCAACACCTGAGCCGTATGAACGTCTGTAAAAAATTCAACGGTCTTAAGTTCAAGTACCAGTTTATTTTCAACCAATAAGTCGATTCGGTAGCCATGGTCTAGCTTAACATCCTTATAAACAATCGGCATAGGTTTTTCTTTCTCTACGTACAAGCCACTCTGTACTAAATCATAGTATAAGCATTCGCGGTATGCAGACTCAAGCAAACCTGGACCAAGGCTCCGATGCACCTCAATGGCATGACCGATTACTGCAGTGGCTAGTTCGTTTTCTGTCATTTAAGATTGATGTTACAAAATGCTATTCCACAAAGTTTCACGGAGAACCACAAAGAGCACAAAGAAACTCTGCGCAACTTTGTGTATCCTTTGTGTGCTTTGTGCAAAAGCTATCTCTTATAAAAATCACACAGTCGTCATTTCACAACGTTGCACGGAGAATCACAAAGAACACAAAGTACTTTGTGAACCTTTGTGGACGCTTTGAGTTCTCCGTGTAACAGCTTATAAAGACTCATACGCACGAACAACAGCATCAATAATGTAATCAATCTTGTCCTGATCAAGTTGCGGATAGATTGGAAGCGATATCTCAGTAGCATAACAGGAAAAGGCTACCGGATAATCTTCGATCTGATAACCTTTTTCTCGAAAAACAGTAAGTATGGGCAGTGGTTGAAAATGCACATTAACAGAGACACCTGCTTCTGTAATGCGTTCGATCATCACATCGCGTTGAGTTTCTGTGATCCCCTTTATGCGCAAAGCAAATACATGGTAAGAAGACTCCCGCTCGGCATCTTTTATGGGTGGTAGTATTGCCCACGAATAATTTGCTAACCCTTTAACATAAGCCTCCGCTACACGTTTGCGGTCTGGTAACATCAGCGTTGGATACTTTCGTAGTTGGGCCAACCCAATGGCCGCGCAGATGTCCGGCATGTTCATCTTAAAACCCGGATAAACAATGTCGTATCGCCAACCGGCACCGTTTGTTTTGGCTAATGCATCTTTCGTCTGGCCGTTTAGCGACCACAACTTCAGGGTGCGATAAACTTCTGAATGATTAAAATCCGATTGCGGCAGGTTGATGCACATCGCTCCGCCCTCTGCCGTTGTTACATTTTTAACCGCATGAAAAGAGAACACGGAAAAATCACCCCACACTCCTATCGGCTTGTTCGCATACATGGCTCCCAACGAATGGGCGGCATCACTCAACACCAAAATTCGGCCGAGCTTTTTCTGGTTCTCTGTTACCGGGGTAAACTTGGCCATTACTTCAGGTGTATTTATCAGATCAAAAAGGGCGTGATAATCACACGGCCAGCCGGCAATGTCTACCGGGATAATGGCCTTCGTTTTTGATGTAATCTTATCCCTGACTTTCGCGATGTCAATATTGAAATCATCACCACTATCCACCATTACCGGTGTAGCTCCAAGATGCATCACAACAAGTGCTGTTGCCGCATAGGTATAAGCTGGAATAATCACCTCATCGCCTCGAGTTACACCATACCAATGAAGCAAAAGCATTAACCCGGAGGTAGCTGAATTGCAGCATGCCACATGGGTTAATCCGGTGTGTTCCGCTACCAGCTTCTCCAGCGCCAATACTTTGGGGCCAGAGGTAATCCACCCGGACTCCAGCGTGTCCAGCACTTCACGCTTGATGTCGTCATCGATGTAGGGCGGGGAAAATGGGATTTTCACAAGTAAATCAATATCGTTTAAAACTATAATTCAACCTGATGCATGTATGACTCAAACAATTCAATTTTGTTTGCATCCCTTGGATAGAAAAGAAAAGGAGAAACATCCATTGCCATTGCCTTCATATCAATTTTTGCGCACGTCTCGAGCACCCGGTTCTTTAATGCTGCCGAATTAGTTATGCCAAGCTTTAGATCAAGATAATCGTAATTGGGTTTAATGTTACGCGAAAGCAAAAAAACAATATCAAAAAAATCCCTACCCTTTGATCGCTTTCGATTAATCACTGCAAAAAATTTTTGCGCCAGTAAGATATCCATCGGAGTAACAGGAATCTCCGTGAACACATCAAATTTATTGAGTATGAAGGGTTGCGGAACAAACGTAAAATGCTGGGGCTCTGTATCCAATTGAATAAGAATTTTCTGCTCGTGATGCCCGCTTAACGATTCCTGAAACAGCAAACCGGGAAATCGGATATAGCAATGAAAGGCACCTCTCATTATCGTTTTCATTTCAACATCATACCCCTCACGCGATAGTTCTTTTTGAATGATTTCGGAAAGATTCTCGAATTCCAGATCAGTTAATCCCAGATTATCAAAATCGATATCTTCTGAAAAACGGGAATTTCCATGAACAATCCGAAGGCAGGTGCCTCCTAAAAAACACAGCTTCTTGGCTTGTTCAGGTGAATTGAAAATAATCTGCAGGATTTTACATTGTAAATACTCCCGTAAAATAAATTCGCGATAGCCATGAAGCGATTTGTCGTAGTAGGGCAACAACTCATCAACACTAAGCATGACCTATCGTTTTTAGAAGATGGTCTACTCTTTTTTCCAACAACCTGTTATTAAACAAAGTCAGGTAGCGCATCAGTTTGCTCACCTGAACGTGTTGAGTAAATGCTTCTTTGTTTATTCGTAAAGACTCCATGTCGGTCTCATTTTTCAGCGAACTGTTCAGATATAGGTAATCCAGAATTACTTTTTCAGGTTCTGCCATTTTAATGGTATATCCATTCACAGTCACCAACTGATAACCAAAAAACAATTGCGGACGAAGATGCCGGAAAGCAAACCTGCCTACCGGTGTATCAAATGATTTTGTAAGTAACGTTGTAGCAGACGTCATGGAAAAAACTCCTTCAGGAATCAATCGGTAATAGGCCAGGGCCGATTCAAACGATACATAGGAAGGTGAATAAATCCGGTTTGCCGTTAACTGCAATAGCTTTTCATCAACCAATTCATCCGCAAACAGGTACCAGCGGTTTATGAGTTTGACAACATAGTTCTTGTCCTGCCACTCGACCAACCTACGGGTATCAAAGTCTGCATCCCACTTCAGTATATCACGCGTTGAAAAAACCTTAAAAGGCTTGAAATGAGCTTTAAACTCAAGAAAACGCATATTTATTTTCTTTTATTGTTAAAAATAACAAAAAAAGTAAATAAATCTTAAATCTGACGATTTAGCGCAGCTTCCATTCTATAGCAAAGGTGGTGAGAAAGGGATTTTCCTGGGTGTAACTTGCATCAAAAATAGTTCAGTTTAGACGTTTTTCCATCGAAATTGATTTCTTGGTAGCATCCAACACCATCCAACCATTACGCTTATAGGATTTGATTGCCTGTTCATTATCTACATTTACAGTTAGTAACATTCGTTTCAGTCCATGCTGGATTGTTTTTCGTTCAAATTCTGTAAGAATTGCTGAGCCATAGCCTTTCCCCTGAAATGAAGGGTGGACTCCGATAACCACTAAGCCTACATAAGGCTCTAAAGGCTTTACTGCACTTCTTACTTCACTTCTTCTGAATTTATTTCTTATTCGTGTCAAAACATTTCTGGCAAACAAAGCATAACGTGATAAAAAATCAGGGTGCAGAAACAACCACGGGCGCACCAATAAGGCCTTAATTGAATCATAAAAAGTGTGTTGGGCTAAACTGCTGGCCGAACCATGAGCCAGCGTACCGTCTACAATCATGCCTCCGGCATAGCCCACCACATTTCCTTGATCTTCAATAAAAAACAGAAAAGCCTTCTCTGTAGACAGGTACCAGCTAAAGATTTTCTCCAGGTATGGCACACCCATTTTTGAAGTCAAAGATTTGGGAAAAACTTCTTTATGACAACAAGCAATCCGATTCAAATCCCTCTGCTGTGCTACTTGAAACTTATTCATTGACTAACTTTTTAAGTCCTAGCAGAAATCCAGTACCATAACTTATATGCAGGACAGGAAACACAGTACATGCCTTTATTTTTAACTGCAGAGAAAGATTTGCTTTAAAAGAAAAATAAACATCAAAAATGACATACAGTATCATCGGAATAAGCGCGAGCCATCCGATAAAGAAAATGGCTGGAAATAGCGTAAGCAAATACAATACAAAACAAGCTGGAATTAAATGTCTGGCGCGGATCCCTGCCTTAACCTTTTTTAGCACGAGAGGCTTAAATAACCCATATTGAAAATACTGCTTAAACAAACCCGAAAGGGTCTCTCGCACATAATATACGCATTGCATTTCTGGCACCATCAAGATGCGCAAACCTGCTGCATTCATCCGGTAATGAAACTCATCATCCTGATTTCTGATCAGTTGCTCATCCATCAACCCGATTTTTTCAAAAACCTCCCGTCTGTAAAACGCGAACGCCACACTATCTACGTATTGCTTTGCAACTGATGTTCTAAATTCAGTACCTCCTACCCCAAATTTTGTGCTCATGCAATAAGCAATAGATTTACCTGTGTTTGTGTTTGCAGTTTGTACCAATGGTCCTCCAACAGCATCGCATTCAGCTGTTTCAAAATACGATAATGCTTGTTTAAAAAAAGAATCACTATAAATTGTGTGAGCACCTAAAAGAGCCAGGTATTTACCGGATGATTTCCCATAGCATGTATTAAATGCAAAACTCACATACTTTTTAGGGTTATCAATCAAAAAAATAGCTGGATAATCTTTCGACCACTTTAAAACAATTTCTCGTGTGCGGTCAGTTGATCCCGCATCCGCAATAAATAATTCGGAAGGCTGAGGACAATTATTGATAAATGATGAAATAATTCCTTCAATATGGCGCTCCTCGTTCAGTACAGGGCAAATGATACTGAATATTTTATCAGTCATTGATTAAGGACTTAATAATTTGGGGTTTTCCTGATGCCGTAGGCTCTATATGCTGAACTTCCTGAAACTCAATCTCAAATTGTTCCTCCAATTTATTGACAATCACAGATCGCACTTCCTCCAGAACATAAGGTGAAAAATCAATTTCTGGAATATATTCAATGATTATCGAATCCAGATCTTGTTGAATTACGCGGAATTGTCTAATCTTTTCAAAATGTTCAAAGATACCTGTAAAGAAATGAACAATTAACAATTTTCCTGATCGTGTCCTAACAATATCCGTATCACGGCCCACTATCTGTCTTATCATTGGAAGCTCCCTCCCACAGGCACACTTCACTTCTTTAGCTTCTTTCACGGCAATATCTCCAAGGTAATACCGAATCAACGGCATAGAATACCCATCAAGTCGTGTAACTACAACATAACCTGGCTCACCATCCCGGACTTCTTTACCCTCCTTATCCAACAACTCAAGATAAACATGAGGCGATAAAACATGGTAGTTCTGAAACTCACACTGACCCGCAATAACAAAGCCCTCTGTACTTCCATATGTATCCGTAACAGGAGCACCAAAAACTTCTTTAATCAATTTCCGATAATGAGGAAACATTTTATCACCCCACGAAACGACCGATTTGAAATTAACTTTTAATTTCATATCGCGGGCATAAAGAGCATAACCATACAATCCGGATGCATAGCCGCCCATTACACACTGTGTAAAATCTATCTTCTTTGTGAGGGATTTTTCTACTTCCACCCGACTGATATTAAAAGCCTGCTGATAATAAGTTCGCAAAAGAATATCTTTGATCTTCTTAACCATAGGTCGCCTGGTTGTCATGCCTAGCTGAAAAAACCTATTACCTAGTTTAAAACCACCCCACTCCCACAGCAGTGTCTGCCATGCTTGTGTTCTGGAAGATTCTTTTGCTGACATATAAACGGTTACCTGCACACCTGAAGAACCACTGCTGGATTCCGCAATAAGTTTATTGCCATCTTTAAAAATCATGGATGTAGCATTCTCCTTTATTGTATTCTTATAAAGAATAGGGAAATTCTTGAGCCATGCTACCGGATCATCTGCACTGTGTACGTTAAGCTTTTTATAATAGTCAACATTTGTGGAAATATGAATCAGAAGCTTTTGAAGCATATCCGATTCATAGCTTACCAATTCATTTCTGGAAAAGTGTTGGATTTTACGGGCCAGTTTCAACTGAGCAATAAATTGAGTGCCAAGAACCCAATCACCCGCTGGTAGCACCAAATTTTCAAGTACGAAATTATAAAGGTTCAACAGTTTTACGGATTATGAATTTACTTTTTCTTTCGTGCTGAACGATATTTCCTTCCACTTTTTTTTTACCACTTGCCAGTCAAATCCTTCGACCTTTAGACGCGCATTGCTCGACAATTTTCGAGCTAATTCAGGTTGATTGATAAGCTTCTCAATGGCATCGATAAAACCCTGTACATCACCTGTGTTAACCAAGAAGCCATCCTCCTGATGATGAATAAGGTAAGGAAGTCCACCGGCATTGGTTGAGACAACTACCAAACCCAGTGCCATAGCTTCAATTACACTCACAGGCATGTTATCAAAATTGGTAGTATTGATGAAAATATCACAGTGTTCAGACTTTTTCCTCCACTCCTCCTTCGTAAGGTAGCCGGTAATCTCTAACCGATTGGCAACTCCATCTCTTTGGGCTTTACTTTTCACTTCGTCCATACTCCCATCCTTATCTGTGCCAACCATGGTCAGTAAAACATCAGGATACTTAATAGTCAACGACTTTAAAATATCAATTGCCAAAAGTGGATTATAAATTTTATGAAAGGCTCGAACCCACAGAAGCCGGGGCTTTAATTGAGTCCGTTTAAGAAATGCATACTGTCCTATCTCGATGAAATTAGGAATATACACAACATTAAAACCTGAATTCGCAAAGCGTTCTTTCAAGTACAGCGAAGGAGAAACATTAATATGAGCATTTGCAAAAACAAATCTGGATACAACCGGGGAGGATTGTAAACGATTAGGTAAATCACCTCCATGCAAAATCGGGACATAGGGTATTTTATAACATCGCGCCATCGCACTTACCAAAACAACATACCAAAATGCAGTTGAGCTATAACAATCAATCAATAAAATTCGAGCTTTCCTGTACCTGACAACATGCATCAACATATCAAGTAGTCTTAAAAATTTGTTGGCTTTTCTTGATGCCATTACTACCTGATCGAATTCTGCAAGACGTGGTCCTAAAATTTCAATGACCGACACTGACTTACCTAAATGCGAGAGTATGTTTCCTAGATAAAGTATCAATTTTATTTTCCTTTTTAACTACAACTAATCGTACAAAGCTCAATGCATAAATAAACATGGGCGCTGCAATACGCGTTGCCGCATGTGTCATGAAAATAAAACAAAATCCCACACCCATGATTATCAATATCCTATCGTAAACGCTTTTACTTGACACAAAATGAATAACCGGCATATATACCAATATGAGAATAACAAGCAATCCAAAGAAGCCATGCTCAGCCAAGAGCCGTGTAAACTCAATGTGCGCAGCCACCTTCATAGGATAGCCGTACTTCGGACGAACCACTTTACCCATTCCCATACCTACTCCTACAATTGGGTGATCCAAAAATATTTGCCAGTCTATTACTGCTATTAAAGACCGCCCGGAAGAATATTGATCTACAGAAAGTTGCTTATTCTCTTTGATACCGGCATATCGCTTATACAAAGCATCTTTGGTTAGGCTATTGGCATAATCAAACATGAAATAAGCTGATACAACAAGCACTATCATAATACCGATATTTCGGAGAATAAGACGCTGAGAATTAATGGTCTTGTACATCCAAAAGAGATACAAAACTCCCAGTACAATAAGAATTGTAAAGATGCCTCCACGCGAAAATGTAAGCAGTCCTCTAAATGCAAATAAGCCCGCTATGAATAACCCCGTTAACTTCCAATGGAAGAGTGGCAGCCTTATTAAAAAGGCAACCACAATCAGCATTACACCCAATCCCAAAATTGAAGAAACCTGATTAGGTCCGTACAAGGCTGTTTCAAAATTCGATCCATAGCCAAATTCAATATCATTCCAATCGGGAGTGTTTATAGTTAGGTAACCTATTATAGATGCCAATGGCAAAATCATGGCCACGAAAATCAACTGTAGTTGTTTTGGTGAAATTGGCCTTTTGTAGAAATACAGGCATGAAACCACCAGGCATACAGGCCCTGAAAAATTCGCTGAAATAAGCTGTCGTGTTTGCTCAAAACTACCTCCATCTGACAGGGTCATTGCCGGAATTTGCAACAGTCCGATTAGTACAAAGGCCCAATAAAGCTTTTTACCTTCAGCAAACAGGGCAACCAAAAATATTAAGGTTACCGCGTATTTGGTAAACTCGTGGGGAAGCCCGGATGATGACATACGAACTAGTAACTCCATGCCACATAAGTATGATGCCAAAATAGGTGCCCATATCAGTTTTCCATTTGCCATCAACCAGAATAGCCCGATAAGAAATACACTGATAGTCCACAAAAAAACCAAGCCACCCGAATTACCGGCAAAAAAACCTAAGGCTAGATGGATACCCAATAAAATCTCAGGCAAATAATCAGGCCGCTTCATTTTCTACTGCCCAGGATTTCATTCCTAACCCTTTCATTGTAAACCTCATATGTAAATGCCCCCGCCATCTTAGTAGCATTACCCGCAATAAAGGCAAGCTTTTCCCTATTCAGGATGAATTCACTTAATGCGCTTGCTATTTCTTTCCCGTTTGCTTCTTTTTCCAATAGTATACCATTGAATCCATCCGAAATATATTGACTTATTGACGAAACATTAGATACTACCGGCACACATCCAAAAGCAGCAGCCTCAGCAATAACTTTAGGAAATCCTTCAGATTGACTTGGCAATAATATTATGTGGCTTTTGGTATATAGCCGTTGGAGTTCGGCACGCGATATTGCACCGCTAAAAATAACAGGAATGCAGAGCGACTTAGCGCCAACTTCCAGTTCATTGCGTTGAGGTCCATCTCCTGCGACAAGCAACTGCTCAATGTTTTCTGCACTAAAAGATCGAAGAGCATCCAGTATTTTATGCAACCCCTTGGAAGGTATCAGGTTACCAACAAATAAAATAGTTAGTCTTCCATCATAAGACTTATTCCCATATGACTCTAGTCCATACTGCAATTCTTTAACTGTAAGGCAGGGATTTTCAAAACTCAGTATGTGCTTTTGCTGACCACTCCAGGAACCATTAATTGTAACAACTGTTCTTTTATTCAATTTTAATAGCCAGCGATGTAACGCATAAGCAATAGGAGATTTCTCCTGCATCCAATTACCTGCATACTTATGCCAGTACAAACGAGACGTATCAACCAGCGAAATCATAGAAACAATAAGAGCAGGTATAGAAGGTCCCCGTGTGTGAACTACCTTGTGTCTCAATACGTTTTTAACGATTACTATTAGCAGGTATGGCAGGTATGGTAAAATCCTTAATTTAGAAAAAAAAGAATCTCCTCCCGTTGCTTTTGGCAGAAGGATAAAATCTATTTCCTGCGTTTCAGGACATCGCATGGCAAGATTCGAATCAGACTTATAATTGAACCCTATCCAAGTGATATGGGTAAAAACCTCGAGAAGATTTTCCATTTCACGCAAAGCCGGTTCAAATACAAGAATACCATCCTTCGTATAAGCCATAGCTGTATCGGATACTACAAGGAGATGCTCTTTTTGTAAATCTTCAGCCATTGAGAAAAATAATTATCGGTGTCATTGATTGCTTCAAAAACCCCTTCAAGGCTTGAGTACAAAATTCTTCCGGTCACCAAATCGAATATCCTATGACGCCATGCTTTTGCGTCAAAATCATTCATAAAGAACATGGGCAAGGTCTTAAAAATCTGATCGGATATTTCACCTGTGCGATAGCTCACAAAAGGAACATTCTGAGCTAAATACTCGAGCAGAACCAAGGGTCCGGATTCCTTTTTCGAAAAATGTAAACCGATGGCATATCCTCCAACAATTTCCTGAACAGCGTCCACATCTTTTAAGAAACGAACCCGATCTTGCAATTTAAGGTTCGTTAACTGATTACTAATCTCTTCAAAATATTGTTCGTCCATCACTTTTCCTATTACATCAATCTGAACACCTCCATCCTGTTCGAAAATTTCCTTAGCCAGGGGGATCAGGAAATCAATGTTCTTCTCGCGTTTAATATTAGAAACAAGTACAAAATTTTTATTACGGATATCATTCCTACGTTCCACTTTATCAATAACATTAATGACCTTAAAAACCCGGTCAACTTGTAAACCGATATTCTGGATTGCCCAGTTCACCCCCGCTTCATTTACACTAACATAAATATGGCCACTCAATAATTTATAATAAATTAAGTTCGAGATCTGTTGTTGGGAGAATTTATTAAAATGATCATGCAGTATCAATGTCCTTTTCGACAGAAAATTGGCAAGATAAACATATCGGTACACATGTCGCATATGCACGTGTATAACATCATATCGGTCAAGAATTTCACTAAGGTCATAAATAGTTTTTATGTTGAATTTACTTTTTCGATGCAAACAGATTGTTTTAACCTGAGGCTTGAGAAATTTACCCAATGGGCCAACCTTCAAAAGTTCCAAAACTGTTACATCATATCCCTTAGAAGAAAACAGGTTTGCCGTGGTTATACATATTCGCTCCGCACCACCCAATGAAAGCGTGTCAATAACATGAAGTATTTTCACGATGGAAATTTACAAGTTATATTGTCGTTTCTTAATACCCATATTAGCAAGACGTATTAAAAAATGCTGCTAAATAATAACTTTGTGTTCAATTTTATTCCCTTAAAGAGGTGCCTGCAAAAATTATTTTAATCTGGGATTATGACACTCCCCTCACAACAATAACTGCCACAAAACCATATAACTACAGTTTTGAAGCCAGTTTGCAAGAGGCCAATGATGTTGACACGATCTTACGGTATGCAGATGATAACTTGCTCAAATTTACATTTGCTGTCTTGGGTTTTGGTGCAGAAAAATCAGTATACCCATTTGACGTACGTGAAAAGATAAAAAAGATCCATAACCATGGCCATGAAATAGCGTCACACTCCTGGAAACACGAATGGTTTCCTCATCTCACAAAATATCAGATTCAAAAATCGCTTGAACGCAGCAAGAAATCCCTGGAAGAATGCATTGATGCGCCTGGTTCAGTAATTGGCTTTGTACCACCACACGACAGGCCAACAAGCTGGCCGGCAAAATTTGCTTTTAGCCTGGACGACCGCGCGCTGTATCCTTTCCACCCGGGTGCCAATATTGGCTACCTGTTGCAGGAACTTAACCGACAGAAGTACGGTTGGTGCCGTGTGAGCTATCGCCCGTTTTGGAAAAAGTTGATCGACTGGAAAGGTTCCGATTTTCACGTGCGGCTGAATAAATCATGGCAGGTAAGCGATGGCGTTGTCCATTTCCAAGGTACGTACAGCGGATTTGACGAACCTCTTATTCCGTTAATCGACATTGCCATTAAAAAGTCGTATCCTATTGTTATCGTTGGCCATCCCGCTGCGCTTTCAAGAAACAAAACTGGGAACATCAAGTATTTCGATAGTTTCATCAATTACCTGGTTACAAAAATAAAAGCAGGTGATGCGCTTACATACACCGTTAATGACTATATTAAAACAACGAGATTATTAAATAACTCATGAAGGCTCACATAAAATGCATTTCCTACTACCTTCCCGATTCTACCCTAACTAATGAAGACTTAAATCGTGAATTTCCGGAATGGTCGGTAGATAAAATTTCAGAAAAAACCGGTATTCATAACCGACATATTGCATCTTCAGAAACACTATCCTCAGATTTAGCCGTTTTAGCAGCCGAGAAGCTTTTTACAGAGCATGGTATCGATAAGAATGCCATTGACTATATTATACTATGTACACAAAGTCCGGACTACTTTTTACCAACCACTGCCTGCCTTATACAAGCGAGGCTGGGTATCCCAACAAATTGTGGCGCTGTTGACATAAATCAAGGTTGTTCGGGTTATATCTATGGGCTTGGACTAAGTAAAGCATTAATTGAGACGGGACAAGCACAAAATGTTTTGTTTATTACAGCTGAAACCTATAGTAAATTTATTCACCCAAAAGATAAAAGCATTCGCACAATTTTTGGTGATGCCGCAGCCTGTACACTCGTGACATTATCTGAACGAGAGGATGCCGGAATATTAAATTTTGAATATGGAACGGATGGAACCGGTGCCAAAAATTTAATAGTAAAAGGCGGAAGTTTAAGAGAGCAAAACAATAATGACCTTAACAAAGAATTTACTGATTCTTTTGGAAACACCAGAACAGAAGCAAGTCTATACATGAACGGACAAGATATATTTTCATTTACATTGAAATCTGTACCGCAGCTCATTAAGAATGTTTTAACCAAAAACCATCTGAACCCTGAAGATATTGATCTCTTCATTCTGCATCAGGCTAACAAATTCATGCTCGAGGCGCTTCGAAAAAAAATTGGCATCTCCGAAGAAAAGTTTTTCATCTATCTTGAAGATTGTGGAAACACGGTGTCATCAACAATTCCAATTGCGCTGCATGAAGCTGCCAGGCTTGGAAAGGCCAAACCGGGTGATAAAATTCTTTTGGCCGGGTTTGGAGTTGGATATTCGTGGGGCAGTACGATTATAAATTTATAAATCAAACAAGCAATGGAAATAAACAAGTTTATTGAAGATTTTGAGCAGCAATTTGAAATCATTGAAGTTGGCTCTGTAAAACCGGATTCTATTTTCAGAAACATAAAGGGCTGGGATTCCTTAACAGCCATGTTGGTTATTGATATGATGAGTGAAAAATACAACACGGTCATTTCGGCTGAAGACCTTCGGAAATGCCAAACGGTTATTGAACTTTATAAACTTACTCTGAACAATAATGCCTGAATTGAGACTTGAGCGATTAAAGAAAAAAGCTCAACAGGTAATTAAGTACTTATCAGCCGAAACCGCTTCCAGTCACAGCGATTTTGTTAACAAGGCGTGGCCTACATCAGCCTCCAGGAAAGACCCCAACTACCTGGCCTGGAAATTCAGATCTAATTCCACTACCGAAATCAAGAACCTGCTCCTTGCCATCCATAATGATACCGTGGTCGGCCAGCTTGGATTAATTCCCGTACAAATCAACACAGGAAAAGTAATTACGGATGCCAAATGGGGCTGTAATTTTAAGGTGTTGCATACCTATGAAGGTGGTGGGTACGGAGCCCTACTGGACATTCAATCACTGGGATTAAGTGACGTAATCTTAGGTGCATCCCCCACACCTCAATCAGAAGAATTAAAGATACGGCTCAACTTTAAAAAAATGGAAGGCCCCTTTAAGATGGTCTATCCCCTCCGGTTTCTGCCATTCGTTGAGATGAAACTTCATGGGTTACCACTTTTCCTAAAAAAAATAATAGCAGGCATAGCCGGCTTAGCCTTTCGGATCTGGTTTTTCTTAAACCACATAAATTTTAACCATACTCCTGTTGAAAACGGTACATATAAAGACGTTATTGAACAAATACAGAAGCATCGGTCTGCCTTAAAGATTCCACATATTGTGCATGATAAATCATTCCTGGATTGGCGGTGTGGACAGGTAAACTCATATCGAACAGAAACGTTAAGCCTTTACACATCAGATGGAAGCTTTATACTTTATTATCCTTCAAAATCATATTGTTACCTGTACGAGTACTTCTTTAAATCAAATGGAGCAATGAAGTCTCTCTTAAAAGAAGTTTCCAAAATAGCGGCTGAAAAAAAATGTACCGGCTTATACACATATGTAAACTATGACGAGCTGAAGTGGCAACTAAGAAAATTTGGCTTCTTCGCTTTTCGCGAGAAAGTTGTTGTTTATGGATACACCAATAATCCAGCCGTCACGTTTGGAGATAAGTTTCATTTAGATGCTTATGATTCCGATGGGAACATTTAGGCTCGGGAAAGCAGCTTAATTAGCGGACCTTTTTTAATCATCCTGGATGATAATTCCCAGGACTTTGCTATCGCCAGCACAATAACCGGTGCCAGAAAAATTGAAAACATGCTTGCAACTAACAGCAAAATGGGGTTTCGTTTAAATCGAAATGGCATAAACGAGGGCGGCACCTTCATGGTTATATCCAGCATGGCTGTTTCTCGTCCAAAATATCGTCTGATCAGATACAAAACACTCGGCACCGGTCGTGGCGCAAAGAAGCGTGTAGGTCTGTAGCCATCCCAGCTACCCATCTGCCTCAGGCCGCCCGATTCTACCTTTAAATGCACACGCCTGGCATGTGGATTTGAAATATTTTTATATCCGGCCAGCAATGCACGCAATCCAAACTCGCCATCACCCATACGTTGTTTTTCAAACTGCCTGTCAAACAATCCTATCTTTTCAAAAACTTCACGCTTCAACATCACATTACCCGTGTCCAACTGATCTGACCATCGAAAATAACTATAGTTTTCCGGCACTTTTGCGCCTACTACTGAAAGCGAGACACCGGCTGAAATTTCACATTGAAAGTAATCAATACATTTGAGGTGCTGTTCAATCCAGTCAGGTTCAACTCTTGAGTCGTCATCGAACAATAAAATGTATTTTCCCTTCGATTGCTCAATAGCAGTATTTCGAGCCAACCATAAAGCCTTTTCCCGTTGTTGAATAACGTTGAGTTTCAAACTTCGGCCTTCGTAAAAATTTGCCTGAAACGGATCTGTTTGATCGACTACGATAACCTCAAAATTTCTGTAACGCTGATTTTCCAAATCAACCAACACATCATGCAAGTATGTGTATCTGTTAAGTGTAGGGATAATGACTGAAACTGTTGGAGCGCTCTTCAAAAGCGATGAATGAAAATCGTTCCATGCCTCATGTGTTGCATGGTTTACAAATACGTTGACACGCGAAACACCGATGGTTGTAAAAAAAGACCAAAATTCACGCAGCGGATTATTAAAAGTAATGATGCGTATTAGTAATACATAAATCGACCATATGGGGTTAAAGTACTTTCGGATAAACCTGTACTCATCTACAATTGGCAGACGATCAACGTCAGCAGGTAATGCTTTCGTTACATCTTGTATAACAATGCCCTTGTGCCACGCCTGGTATGCAGCATCTCTCAGCGTTGCAGCAGTTGATTGGTACTCACCATCAAAATCAATCAGCTTTTTATGCTCCGCATCGAGCGCATTATAATTTATCCAGTAGGGTATGGTATGCGGAACGCGTAAATTAAAGTACCAAACCGGCTGCACGTAACGATAAAAATAAAACAGGTAATTCGTTTCGGATGCCATCAATTAAGCGTTGCTTGTTTAACAAACTCCTTTTCTGACAACCAACGGGCAACCAGCAAGTTGGCATGGGGTGTATAGTGTACCATTCCTTTATTGATAATGGAATCCGGGGTTTGTTGATACTGATCAAACATTAAGCGATCCATCGATACATACCGTAATTTACGCTCTTCAAATTTATTCTTTAACAAAGCCCAGGGGTCTCCCTCACCCTTTTTCCAATCTTCAAACGTATTCAGATTATCAAGCAACACAATGTATAGTTCTGCATCATTCTCCTTCACTTTCTCATTCAAATACGATAAGATATTCAGGCAATAGGTTAAACGACTATCATCCGTTTTATAAATGGGTTTCCTGGCATTTCTCCATATTGAAAGTGTTTTCAATACTCTGATAACATAAAAATGATCAGGCCAACGTTTTACAAAAAGAGCTGGATACCCAGATTCACGCGCAAAAAAAGCACTATGCCCGGGATTCTGAAATTCCGACTTTAACGCATTGCCGTGAAGCGCAGGAATGTTTTTAACAGTGACCGAATCGCCTGTGAACTCAAAAATGGGTTTGGTTTTTAGTCCCCCTCCGGAAAGTCCATAAATTTGTGTGCATGCCCGTTCAAAATCCCCGGTAATAAGACCGAGCAAAACAATTTTCGATTTCGGGGAAAACTTGATGTACCGAAGTGTCGCCTGATCAATGCCGTATCCTCCCACACCCAAATTCAGTACCGGTGCCTTGGTTTCTTGCTCCAGGTAGTAGGGCCAGGCTTGTTCAAATAAAACCTCATCGCCATGGGTAAAAGAATCGCCAATGCACGTAATTGTGTAGGCTGTAGTGTCCCTCAACGTTGAATCAGCAACACCACGTTCATAGTCATCTTTTGAGCATCGTATACCTTCACGATTTGCATAGTAAAGCGGAACTGCCGATCCCCACGATTTATATGACCATCCGACATCTGCATCATAAATGCCATACCCATCAGTTTGTTGATTTATATCCGGAAACTCTTCAGGTACATCAAGCGGTGCCAGGTAATACGACTTTTTCCCAAACAAGTACGTGACATGCCCTTTCTGAGTAGAGGTTAAACGCAACGTAACCTCCAGCAGAATGAAGGTAACGACAATTAAAAACAAGGCGTAAAAGATTTTACTCTTCATACTTCTAACGGTCAAACTCAAAGAAAGCCATAAAACCCTTCACATGTGTGTGCACAGAAAAGGATTCCAATGCCTGGTTTACTTTTTCCTGATCATTACCGAAATCATTATTCCTTTTAATAGTAATCAATTCTTCCTTTAAGGCCTGCACGTCACCAACCGGAACCTCTGCAATCAAGGCAGAAACTATTGAGCGTGTGTAGCATTGTAAATTAGAATGAAACGTAACCACTCGCAAGTTACTGGCTAGTGCTTCCAACATAGTATTACTGACACCGCTAACTAAATGGGTATGAATGTATACGTTATACTCCCGGTAGAGCGCTCTTAATTCTTCATGATTCTTTTTCCCAACAAGCGTTACTTTGTTATGAAGTTTCAAGTAATGAATCAGATAGATCAGTTTATTTCGTTCCGGTCCTTCTCCTACTATGGTTAACTGAAAATCAATATTCTCACGTTCAAGGTAGAGGCAAGCCAGCAATAAAAATTCCAATCCTTTTATATAATGTAAGCGGCCTACCGTAATTAGCCGCAACTTATCGGTTAGCGGGGCTCCATTAAATAAGAATTTTTCTGTATCAACTCCCTGATAAATAATTTTTTCGCGCCCGAAGGTAATGCCATATTCATGCGTACGCTGTTGCAACTCTTCCGATAAAAAATGGTTAGCATAAATGCGTTGCGCTATTTTTTTATATACAGATACTATTTCGGGTTGATGTACAGGCGTCACCGTAATATCGGTACCACGAATAGAGGTAAATATTTTCTTCCCGGATAGCCCAATAACAGGTTCAAATTCCCGTAGCATCGAAATAAATGGAAAATACAACTTATCAGCCCTACCGCTTTCAATTACAAATAAGCGGTAAGCGATTCGGAGATTGATTTTTTTAAGTCTAATGAGGAGGGCCGGCAGGTGAAATAAAAAGCGAAATGAAAAGGGTTGTTCAATAGTGCGAACGGAAACACCGGGCGAGGTTACTAATTGACCTCCTCTTAAGCTAATTACTTCAATACTTTTTTCTTTTGCCAGTTGCGTGAACAACTGAACCAGAAATACTTCTGAGAACCTGTCGTATTGATTAACAAAGACACTAAGCTCCGGTTTCATGGTATTGAAATAGGGCTGACAAGGTAAGTAACATACTTACAGCATGCGCGTGTTGCCTTGAATCAACCGCTGTGAATTTTTTATAAAAGTCGTCTACAAGTGAAGTTGACACGAAATTCAGAAAATTCTTATCCCGGTACAGAAATGACTTGAGGTTCTCAACGTTATCCTTGCCTTCCAATTGAAGTTGCCAATTCATACTCACCGGAGGCCCCATCAAAAACTCCCTCGTTACTGCTATCATTTTGTTCTTTACTCTCCGTGGAAAATCAGGCAGGGTATGATAGCGATGATAATTAAACAAATTGTACGGGGCATATGTTTGCCACGTAACTTTTCCAATCGCTGGAGCAACTTTTCGGATGTATTCCATCTGAATCTTACGCGCACTCAAATACTCCTCTGGAATGCCGCAGATAAACTTGCACATCTCTTCACTGAAGTAGGGAAGAAAAGAGGGTTTATAATGTGAGAACAATTGAAGATTTACGGCTGTCCACCGGTATGCCCAGTGTAACGATTTAAATGCGCGAATTCTTGATGGCGGGTAATCAATTTCAATTTCCTTTAACCACCGGTAAATCTCCGCGTTTAAGTATTGTTCAAAGTCACCTGTTAACCCCCAATGATTCCAAAGGGCCTTGCCAAGCTCAATTCCACCTTTTTTTAAAATTTTCTTTCTGATAAAATCAACTTGCTGCGAATCATCAAACTTTTCCGTGTTGGGATAACTGTCAAACAGAACGTCACCCCAGTGCCCTAGCGCAAAAACATCGCCACGGCTTGCTACCTGATCCAAAATAGCCAATGGTCTGGCGTGCGTAAATTCGCAGTAACATTGATTAATGTTGGCCATTAACTCAATCTTATCCCACAAGTAGGCATCAGGAATTACATACCTATCAAATTGAAAACCAACTGCGCGTGCCACTCCTTCTGCATATTTTGCTTCCGGAACGATTGGTTTCTTATACTCGTATGAAAAAGAGTACACATGCCCGTGGTTTCTCAACGCTACAGCCAATGTGCGGCTATCCAATCCACCGGAAAGGGGTAGCAAAACGTTTTGATTGGATAGATGTTTTGCTGTAAGCTCATCCATTACTGCAGCAAACTCGTCTACAACCTGGTTAAAACTAATGTTACGTGGTTGGTAGTTCCACCTAAACCACGGCTCAGATTTTAGTAGTCTGCCCGTTTTATCAAATTCATAGTCACGCCCTGGTAAGCAAACTTTTGATTGAGTGTAAAACGTACTATCTCCTAAAAAGAACCCGATCGCTGACCAGATACAAATACTTTTATAGTCCCACGCAGCATCCTGATCAACCCTGTAGTGATGCTGCTTAACCGGAATAATATCGGTACGGAGCTTATTCAATCAAGCTTACTTGTTTAGTACATTTTTAATTTGCTCCAGGGGCTTTTCAATAAAAAACTCCTTTACCCAGCGTTGCGCTTCTTTTCCCATGGAGACAACTTCATCCATGTTATTATGATAGTACAGCAATCGCTCAGCAATTGCATCAGCTTTCTGCGCATTAATTAAAGGATAAAGCCAGGGGTATGAATCCTGATACAGCGAATCATCACGGTGGTGAATGACAGGTTTACCCATCACCATGTTCTCAATGATGGTTCCAAAGGTTAAGTAGCTCCTTCCAAACTCACCACTTCCAATATCAATTTTGGATACCAAATACATGAGGTCTTTTCGATACATCTGCGGAAGCCAGGTAACGTGCTGCTCGATTCCCAATTCACGAATCAATTCTTTTGATGCGCCAACATCTGATCCAAAGTCAAGCATAACCAAATGCACTTTCGTATCTGGATTTTTCCTGGCCATAAATCTGGCGAATCCTCTAATCAGTTCATCGTTATTTTTACCCGAAAACTTGTTTAAAAGAACTTTCCAATATTGCCTGCCATGATACAGGATAAGCAAGTCATTCTCCTGCCTGAGCCGGTCAACGTACGAGCGCCAATGAACAGAGGGCTGTGGGTTTTTAAACTCAGCCTCGTATTCCGGATAAAAAATAAAAGGCATGGGCACATAGGCGAATTGACCTTGAATACCAATGCGATGAAGAGTTTCTTCAAACTCCGGGTTACTTTTATCCATAAAAACATAGCGCGCTGTTTTTATAGCCTGGTATAAATACTTTGACGGTGTGCCGGCAAAAACATCCCTGAAAGTATGTCCTGATTTTTTTCGTGTTAGTAACCGGAATTTCTCCCAAAGGGAATAGTGATGGGGCAAGTGTGCATACTTACTGATGTCCGTTCCATACGGAAAATAAATATCAATAGTAATCCCACAATAATTCAACACAGCAGCTTCATCACCTTGCGCAATTATCTTATCAAACGCAGAAAAAATATTTCTGATTTCGTCTTGATTGAGATCAGCCGGTCTGAATCCCTTTTGCAACCAATTCACTTCATGGGTATAATGAAGATAATGCAAATCGAATGTATCGGCTTTTACATGAAAAAAATGCGGCCAGGCCCGATAGTATAAATGAGCATCATACCCCTCATGACGCAGCCATTTCATAATGGCTGAGAAGTTATTATTTAAATTACCTACTAAGGCTACTCGTTTCACTTTATGTCAATTTAATCGAAATGCAAATTTGAATATTGAAGCGTACCGTGGATTCATGGCCATCAGCTTATTCATGACTTGTATCAAAAAATTGCTATAAAATATTTTTACTAAAGCATAATATGCTATACAATAAATTGATGCCACTATAAAAAATTGTACAACAGGCGATGAAATCAAACCAAACATACTTGCTATAAATGCTATACAGATCATTACACAAATTGCATTTTGCACCAACACATCTTTCACTTTCTGAAACCACTCCCTAACCGAGCTGTCAATATGCGATAGAGCGATGTGCATTTCATAGGGTGTATATAAAAGCTTTAATGCCACCACAAATGCAGCCAGGCCGGCTATTCCAAAAAAACTACCCGCATACGAGACCGCAAGATGTAAAGGTGCATAGATCAACACCAGCTTAAAGCCTATATGAGGTTTTCCTATTGAGTTCAGTACAGAACCTGTTGAGCTTGTCAATGTTCTAAGAATAGCAAAAACCGATAAAATCTGGAAAGGAAGCACTGCCGCACCCCATTGAGTTCCATATAATAATGTGATAAGCGGACCTGCTGCCAATGCCATTATGGTTTGTATAGGAACGGAAAAAAAAGCAAGGACCTGAAGAAAGCTATAAAATTTGGATTTCAACAGTGCCACATCATCGGCAAACTTTGGAAGCGTTGCACTTAAAATGCTGTTACTCACCGTTAGTGTATTGTTGGGGTACAGGTTTGCCAACTGAAAAGCCATGTTATAAATCCCCAGGCTTTCAAGCCCCAGAATACCACCCAAAATGATTTTGTCCCCTTCCGTTGATACCCTCGATAAAACCATTGTACCAATCATATTTCTTGAAAATGAAAAAATTTCACGCCAACGATTTATGTACAGCGTGAGGCCGGGAACAAACTCTGCTTTTCTAAAAAAAAAAAATGCCTGAAAAAACGTTAGCACCAATGTAGGGATAACAAGACTATACACACCAAAGCCCGCGTATGCACAGCCAATTTTACCCAACGGCATTAAAATCAGGAAGGGGTATTGGATTCTTACTTGGGCTTTAAACTCAAGTTTTCTGGATAGGATATTTTTAGGCACCGCCTGCATTTGGGATAACAAAAAATAACCGGCAACATACCATCCCAGGTTTACGATACGCTCATCATGATTGGCATCAGCCCAAAATGGAAGGGCAATCAGAAAAACGCCAGCTATAACCAACGTTCCGATCGTGAGAAACCAAAAAACTGCTTGATAAATTTCTGCTTCATCTTTTTTTCGGTAAGCCAGTAAAAATTCGATAACACCTGCTGACCCAATAACACCAATAAGATTAATAAGCACTTCCGTAATACTCACCAACCCAAAATCATAAGGTGAAAGCTGCCGGGCCAGGATAATCATCGACAAAAGCCCTATTACCCGTGACAGCATATTGCGGGTAAGGAAGCTTAAAAAACCAGCAGAAGCTTTCGAGGTAATATTTTTCAAATGCGAATGCTAATAAAGGTCATACTATTTCAACAACATTCATTTTTGAATATTGAAGTTTCAGAATACATGCTTTAGAAAAATAGACTATATTAATCCAAAAATTAATATGGCAACCTCTTCCACAATTAAATTTGGTGAACAAAATAAAAAGCTATTTCAATCCCCTGTTCTTGAGATTGGAGCACTGCTAACGGATTCCTATTTTCAGGAAACACCTCGCTCTATTCACGAAGGCGTGACTGACTATATCGGCATTGATATTTTTCCTGGAAATGGTGTAGATCGTGTTCTTAATTTGTGCAGAACCAGCGAAATACCAGTTGAATGGAAAAACTATTTTGGAACCATTCATTGCCATTGCGTACTGGAGCATGTGACTGATATCTTCACCATGTCTAAAAATATTGATGCTATCACCAAACCAGGTGGAGTGTTGTACTTAACAGTTCCTTTTGTATGGAAAATCCATCGTATACCGCTTGATCTATGGAGATTCACTCCCCAATCCATAGATTATCTGTTTCCAAATTTTGAGTTCAAGAAAGAGTTATGCCGGGTAGCTACCCGGAAAAATATTATGTCAGCTATTGACGACATTCCCGAACTCAATCTTGGAAACGGGCTTGAGAAAGAAAATGTGCTTTTAAAATACTCATTGAAGTTTTTAAGGAAGTTCAAACTGGATAGAACTTATTTTATGAACAGGGCTCTATTTCCTGAGATTAACCTGATTATGACCGGAGTTAAAAGAGAAAAACATCACTACACTTTTATTGATCAACAAGATATTAAACTGCTGTAAGAGTGCGTAAACAAAAAAATCCATGCAATGCAATCACTGGCCCCTAATCACACATATCTAGATAAAACTGCTCATGCACCTTAACTTCCTTTTCTATTGTGTAATTGTTTGTAACATGATTTCTAAATCTATAACCCAGTTGCTCAAGTTCTGCATCGGTTAGCGCAAGATATTCCATAAGTTTAGCAGAAAGCATCGCATCATCACCAGGCGCAAATAAATGAGTTTTAAAATCCTGAAGCTGATCGCGAACTCCGGCTACATCCGATGCCAGTACGCATTTGCCCGCTGCCATTGCTTCTAACAATGAAACAGGCGACCCCTCCTGCCTGCCTTGGTTTAGTGTTGGTAAAACAAAAACATTCGCTGCAGCCAGAAAATCCCGTACATCGGTCCGCTTACCGGTGAAGTGTATTTGGTTTCTGGCATCGCTACCCGCTGCTAATTGTTTGAGCGAGCGGGCATAATCGCTGGTATCATCACCCACAATGACCAGATGAACTTCGGGTAGTTGCGGGTGTAGGGTATTGAACGCTTGCATAAGCACCTCAATACCTTTTACCGGAACCAAATTTGCCACGGTAAGAATAATTTTTGCGTTTTCGGGTATACCAAACTCAACTCTGATTTTAATTTTGTCTGATTCCTTTCCTGCAAACTCATTTACATTCACGCCTCGCGGAATCAAGCTTACCTTTTTCGACTTCCCGAAGAACTGAAACATGTCTGTGTTCTGCGCAACTATTCCATTGGCCAACCAGGAACGCAGCTTCCAACCGTTTGCTGAACTGCCGCCCCAGTTCATATTTTTTTTGGTGTATACCCACTTGCACCCCGCTAAGCGTGCCGCCAGGGCTTCGCTGTAGTCAGCCGAATAATGGAATGAATGAACAATGTGCGGCTTAATCCTTCTGAAAGCAGCCGCTATTCGAAGAACGTGTTGGAGACCACTCCACCGGTTGCTCATGGATGTGGTGAGTTTCATAATATGTATGGGGATTCCACTTTCCCTGACTACCTTAAAAAAAAATCCCTTCTCACTTTCACAGGCTATCATGGGTTCAAACGATTCCTGATTCAGCCGGGTAGCAATATTCAGTAATGCCTTTCCGCTTCCGGCAGTATCAAAATTAGGGATGGTAAAAAGCACTTTTATTCTTCGCTTTTTAACTTCCATAAATAAAGAGAATACAGCGTGAACAATGGCCATTTGCAATCTTCACCCTTCATGTGCCTGTTAAATAGTGCATTAACCACTTTTGAATCAAACCCGAAGTGATCGCTCAGTCTTTTGCTTAGAATAATATCTGCGAAGGGCTCTTTTAGTTTTTGTCTGATCCAATCACCTAACGGAATGGTAAATCCCTTCTTAACATTATCCATCGGATTACCCGGTAAGAATTTTCCGAGCAGTCGCTTTAAGATCAGTTTCTTTTCCTGAGCCGAATAACTCACATGTGTATCAATTGACAAGGCAGCCTCCATAAATGACTTCTTCAAAAAGGGTACCCGCACTTCAAGCGAGTTAGCCATGCTGGCAGCATCTACCTTACGAAGGGTTTTTTGCATCATGCCGTAAAATTCTGCCTTTCGCATGGCGCCCAGTAAGTCTGTTCTGGTATTAAGCGCGGGATATCGGTAAACATCATAGTCCGCAGGGTAATTAACATGCTGCAATTCCGGAGCAAGTGAAAGCACCTCAGCGGGCCTGAACCGGTTATGCATACTTTGGTGAGCCTGGGCAGGTGAATCAAAAAGCAGCGCACCATTTACATGCTTATTACGGAAAATAAACTTATCGAAACCATACAAGCCATACCGCAAGGCGTACGGAAGTTTATGCCAGCCAAAATTTTTTTCAAGAGAAGTAAATCGTTCGTAACCCCAGAATAATTCATCTCCCCCATCACCGGATAGGGCCACCGTAACCTGCTTGCGTGCCAGGTTGGAAACAACGTAGGTAGGTAGTATCGAAAAGTCAGCGAAGGGCTCATGCAATGAATCCATAGCTTGTTGTAACCAGCCAACGGCTGCTTCACTATTGAGCGAAAGCGAAGTATAGTCTACCCCTATTGCTTTCGCATACCATGAGGCATTTTCAGACTCATCGTGCATTTGGCTATCGCTTCCAATTGAAAATGCTTTTAAAGGCGCCTGTACTTGTGATTGCGCCAGGCAGGTAACCAATGGAGAATCAATTCCGCCCGATAAGAAAGAACCCAGCGGCACATCGGCTAACATCTCATCCTTAACCGATTGCTTCAATTCTTCTTCTACAAGTAAAAGTGCATCTTCAAGGCGCTTTACCGGCTGGTTTGGTGTTAACGGTAATTCCCAATAAATTTCTTTGTGGACTTTACCATGTTTATTAAAACAGATGATTTCTCCCGGCCTCACCTGGAATGTATCGGTTAAAAAACCGAAAGGAGCCGGAACATAATGCTGCTCTAAGTATACTTTCAGCACATCAGCATTCACGCGGTTATCGCGGAATGCCGGGTGCTTCGAAACCTGATCAAATTGGCTTGCAAACACTACCCGCTTATGGTCGAACCCATAATACAATGGCTTTATGCCTGCAAAATCACGAATAAGAAACAATTGCTCTTCGCGATAATCAAACACGCCCATAGCAAACATACCATCCAACTTACTTACCGTTTCGCGAACACCCAGGTGATCAAGCATGGAACAAATGGTGGCTGTGTCACTCGTGCTTTCTATCGCCTGATGCTCAGGAAGCTGCTTACGGAGCGTGAGGTGGTTATAAATTTCACCATTGAAAACGATGATGTAGCGTCCGGAAGGAGAATGCATGGGCTGCATACCTTTCGAACTCAGGTCCAGTATGGCTAACCGGTTAAAGCCAAATTGAATATTTTTTTCATCGGAAAAATATCCCTGCGCATCCGGGCCCCTTAGGTGCGACAACTTTTGAAGCCGGATAAAATCATCTTTCGCCAGCAGCGAATCACGAACTGCAAACTCACCAATGATTCCGCACATGGCTATCGTTTAATGGCCAACACATCAATAATAGCCTGAAATCCATAAAATCGTTTAGGAATTGCCGGGCGAACAGTTACACTGTTTTTGTTCTGATTTATGCCACCTTCATGCGCCATGTGCTTACTCTCAAAACCTGCTTTCGCTAACGCACCACGCAGAAATGATTTTGTTAAAACAAACCTTACTTCCCTCCCTGTAATCCAATGCTTAATCGTTCGAAGAAAATAACGAAACACATACGGTATTCTGTACCGTTGGCTTCCCAAAATGCCCTGATCGATAAGCAAGTGGAGGTACCATCCCCATGTATCCACACTTAAGTACAATTTTCCTCCAGGTTTAAGGACACGATGAAATTCCTTGAAAACTTCAATCGGGTGTTTTCCGCAGAGCATGAGCACACTGTAACAGGTAATGCCATCAAAAGAACTATCGCTAAAGGGCAAGGTTGCAATACTGGCCTTTTGTACATAACAATTTGTTGCGTTGCCTGACGATGCCAGCAACGCGGAGAATCGCAGGCAATCATCATCCACATCAATCGCATCAACACGCTTATTTAAGGAAGCTAATGCTACTGACCACTGGCCTGTACCACACCCGGCATCCAACACCCGATCCATGTTTTCAAAACCCAGCGCCTTTAATCTCGATCGGTAATATTCTTTCGATCGGCCTGCGCTAAGTTCATCTCTTACCGTTTGTTGAATAAACTGAGGGAATGAGTCAAACTCATTTACCGGTAAATTCCAACCTTCCCCATTTGCAAGGGCAAATGTATTTACTTCACGCATCAAGCCGATTACTCGTAAAAATGATTTTCAAAATAGGTGTCGGGATGAATTAAAATATGGAGTACCCGCGGCTCGTCCAAAGCATGAAGTGAAGGCGGCCTGCGATCATCTTTCAACAGTTGCCCATTGTGATAGGCCTTCCAGCGCGTCCATTCTGAGTCTGATACATACCTGCACGCGTGAAACAAATTAAATTCGGGTTGCGTGTCATAGGCCTCATACAACAATCCAAAATCGGAAGGCTTTCGGTTTTTCCAAAAATCAAGATTGTTGTTACCGGTCATGCCTCCGTGGCTCGCCACACCTGAAATTTCTATGTTAAACATTCGGTTCATTACATCAATGTCCCGCTTCAGGCAACTCACGGCATCTTCATTCCAGATAACAGACTCGTCTACTACCTCACTATGATAACCAATTTCATGTCCTTCATTGATCAGTCGCTTAATGATGCGATAGCCTTCGAACGAAAACGGATTATATTCAGGAGCATGTAAGCGGATAAAAAATGTTGCGTGTATTTTCAACCGGGCAAAAATATCGGCAAGCCGGGCTGCCTTTTTTATAGAGAAATCAACATCAACTCTGTTAACTAATACCTTCTCCTTCTGTGCGCTTACTTTTTTCCACTCTACATATTCCTTGCACGTAATAACCTTGTACCCTGCATTCAAGCATGATTCATACTCGTGCAACAAATTCGTGTAGGTAAATTTGAATTCTGGCTGATCACTCATAAAGCGGCTTGTAATTTTTCTTTATCAGGAAAGTTAATCAATACGCCCATACCCTTTTTTTGATAAACTACCATGCTTCCCAATGCAACAGCCGATGCTTTTGCAACCGAAACCGCTTCTGTTAAATGTTTCACATCGCCCGCGCCTCCATTGGCGATAACCGGTACATTCACGGCCCCTGCAATACTTTTAATAATCTCAATGTCATAACCCGACCATGTTCCGTCTTTATCAATAGACGTAATCAATAATTCACCCACTCCTCGATTGGTGAGTTCCCTTGCCCACGCCACAGGATCCAGCGATGTTTTATGCGTTCCGTCATGAGAATATACATGATACTTACCAAACAAGTTCTTTTTAACATCGATTGACCCGATCACACTCTGAGCGCCAGAATGATCCGCAATTTTTGAAACCAAATCGGGTTGTTCGATGGCGGCAGTATTCAAAACAATCTTTTCAAACCCGATCGCCAGTATCTCTTTTGCCTGATCTGCATGACGAATACCGCCTCCGTAAGCCAGCGGCATAAAACATTCGTCTGCTATCTCATGAAGTATTTCAATATTGGGTGGCCGGTTTTCGACCGTTGCACGAATATCCAGGAAGCAAAGTTCGTCTACCTCTAATTCATTAAAAATTCTAACGGTATTAATAGGATCACCGATATATGTATAATTACCAAACTTAATAGTCTTAACAAGGGATTGGTTAACCAGCTGAAGACAAGGAATAACGCGGGTACGAAGCATGCTAAAGTTTCGCGAAATTTTCCAGTAGTCTCATTCCAAATTTATGACTCTTTTCCGGGTGGAATTGTGCCCCATAAATATTTTCAAACTGCAATGCAGAGTCAAATTCAACACCATATATAGTTTTCAAGATAACGTTCTCTGGATTGCTGCATTTCACATAATAGGAATGAACAAAATAAAATCGGGGTTCTACCCCCAGGTTCTCAACCAATTTTGCCGGGCGTTGAATAGCAACCCTGTTCCAGCCCATATGAGGAACCTTTAAATTTTGTTCCTTCGGAAAGCTGAATGCATGTGTGTGTCCTTTTATCCAACAAAGCCCCGGTAGCGTTCCTTCATCACTCCCTTCCGTAAGCAGTTGCATGCCCAGGCAAATACCGAGTACAGGCACCCGCTGTTGCAGTGCCTTATAATCCAGCACTTCCCTCAATCCGGTAGCGCTAATTTTTTGCATGGCGGTATCAAACGCCCCTACGCCAGGCAGGAGAATTTTAGAAGCTTTATGAATAACATCCGCATCTGAAGAAATTTCTACCTGAGCTCCAATTCGTTTAAACATATTTTTAACCGAACCAAGGTTGCCCATGCCGTAGTCAACAATGGTAATCATGAGCTAGTCTTAACCGGAAAGCAATATTTCAGATAAAAACTCATGGGTACCAGGTTGGCTTTTGCAAGAACTGCAAACAGGGGCCTGAGCAATTCAAAGCGTTTTTTATAAGTCGGAAACTCTGTCCATGATTTGGGGGGCATGGCCATAATCTTGTCAAATTCCTCATCGCTGAGTGCCAATCGTTTTTTAAAGTAGGCTAAGAGTTCAGGCTCCAGAAGCGGTTCTGTATTGTAGGCTGCCCAGGCCTCCGCCCGGGACAAAATTCCATTTCGAACCATAGCTGAAAGTGTATTATTTCGAAAATCAGTATTGAACTTTTTAGGCATATAATAACTATGAAAAAATGCCGTCATACGATTTTCAAGGTGGTGCCCCCCATAGTACTGCCATCCAAATTCCTTTTCCAAAAAGGCGCGCGCGTCTTCCTTGTTATAGTCAATGTACCAATACGGCCTGATTTTTCGAATCCGTAACAACAGGGTGGAGTACAAAAATCTCCAGAATGTCATTAAGGGATAGGTCTTCATGGGTCTTTTACCAAACATTTTATGGATAGACGAAATGTATTTGCCATCAAAATAGTTTCTACCTACCGGAGAAATACCTTCTGTAACAAATGAATGACCCTCAAAAACATACTTAATATTATACTTTGCCGCTGCCCGGTACATGGTTTCAGCAAGTGCCAGGTCCGTAGCTGCTTCAATCTCTGCGACACCCGCATAGAAAAATGACCGGAAGATGTCATCAGCTTCTTTGTTGTCTACTACATGCGTATATAAATCAACTTTAAGCTTTCCAAGAACTTTGCGAATGTTTTCTGTAGCGATGGCTGAGTTCCACGTATTGTCGTAGTGAACAGCCAATGGCCGCAATCCCCATTTTATTGTTAAGTATAGCATGTATGATGAATCCGTTCCACCGCTTACACCTACTATACAATCGTACGGTTTACCGATTCCCTCCTTTTTAATTCTGTCAATAATCTGTCGAAGTTTCTCTTCTCCCATCGCTTGACCGGTACCATACATCACTTTTAATTCATCTATCTGCCGACAATAATTACAAACGCCATTTTCGTCAAAGCTAATGCTGGCAACGCGTTCATCATAGATGCATCGCGAACAGATTTGAAACTTGGTTTTGGTGATATCCTGCTCTAATACCATTTCTTCTAAACTAATTTAGCGGGGTTTCCCGCTATTTTACTTCCTGCAGGGAAAGATGCATTGACAAAACTGTTGGCACCCACAATGCATTGATTTCCCAGCTTAACACCTTTTGAAATAATCACATTTGGGCCAATGTAGCAGTTATCCCCAATTTCTGTCTGAGCATACTCGTATTGTTCTTGCCCCCCCGAAACAGCCCATTTAACCGAGTCGTGTGAGTAAATCTGAACACCGGATGAAATTGAGCAGTTGCTTCCAATTTTTAAACCTCCACTTCCGTCAAGCAAAGTAAACGGGCCAATCCATGTCTTCTCACCAACCAATACATTACCCAACACTAAACTGGAGTCATATATACTAGAACCTTTACCAAAACCAAGGTATCTTGCTTTTTCCCAGCGATCAGAAAAGTAATCACCCAACGGCAATACCCGATTAAATTTCGATTTGATCGAATTTCTCCGAAACCGTAAAAATCGCCTTAACACCTTAGCTAAACCCATTACTACTTTTCAACTTTCTCCCTGTTCAGAAATATCCTGCACCACCATTCAAAATTCATAAACGACCAAATTAACAACCGGTGATTGATGTGTTGGTTTACATGTTCATCTACAATCCTCTTTATATAGTCCTGATTGATAAACTCCGAACTAACGGTTTTACTATTCAGGAGCAATTCGCGTACATAATCTGCATTTTCACCACGGTACCAGCTTTCATCGGGCGCTGAAAAGCCCTGCTTTTTACGGTTAATGATTCTTTCCGGTATAAAATCCATCATGGCCTTCCGTAATACGTTTTTACCATCATGAAATTCCTGATAGAGTTTTCTTTTATCCCTGAAATCATTCTCATCAATACGCTTCATCTGTTCCAGGTTGCCCAACTTATGGCGAACGGGGATTTTCTGGGCAAAGGCAACAAGTTCATTATCCAAAAAGGGGAATCTTTCCTCCAGGCCACTGGCCATAGAAAGCTTGTCCCCAACAAGCAATAACCCCGGCAGAAAAGTCTTAATCTCAAAATACAAAGAGTTATTGATATGTTGTTCTGGCGTAGTATACCGGAGTTTGGGATTGAAGGTGAACACACGCTCAAAAATTTCACGGGGTTCTTGCGTTTCAATTTGGGAGGCTACTGATGCGGTGAACAACTGTGGTCTGTCCTGATCGGGAACTAAACGTTGCCAGAAGTTATAATAAAGATTGAAAAAATCTTTCTGGCTAATGGATTTATGAATCCGATAATACCGCCATGGATAGCCACCAAATAATTCATCCCCCCCCGTTCCCTGCAAACATACCTTCACAAATTTCGAAGCAAGCCGCGAAATGTAATAGTTTGGGTAGGACATACCTACCCGCAGATCTTCCAGATGGTTAACCACACGGGGCAAGGACCATCGTAAATCTCCGGCATTAATGACCTGCTCGTAGTGCTCGGTTTGAAAATAGTTAGCCATCAATTCAGCATCCCTTCGTTCGTCAAAGTTGGCCTCAACCCCGGTAACCGCGCTCATGTCAAAGCCACATGTAAACGTGGTAATTCTGTTCAGATGTGATGACGCCACCGCGGTAATTGAACCTGAATCCATGCCACCGGATAAATAAGAGCCAACGGGCACATCAGAAACCATTTGTCGTTTAACGGCATTTTCAAACAGCCTTTTTGTCTCTGCCCTCGCATCTTCAAACGTCATGGTATCATCAGGCTCGGTAAAGTCATAATCCCACCAGGAGTGATGCTGAACAAAAGTGGAGGATGCATTTACTCTTACAGTATTGGCGGGAGGCAACATATTTACACCTTCAAATAAGGTGCGGTACGTAAAAATATTTTGAAAGGTGAAATATTCATTTAAGGCACCCAAATTCAGCCTTACGCGAAACTCCGGATGCTCACGAATAGCTTTGATTTCAGAAGCAAAGGTTATTGACGTTCCGTTGAACCAATAGTACAAAGGCTTTATACCAAACCTGTCGCGGCTTAAATAAAGACTTTTTTCTGTTTTATTCCACGCACCGATAGCAAACATCCCATCGAGCCGTTGGAAGAAGGATGGGCCATACGCAGCGAGGCCTTCTGCAATCACTTCGGTGTCAGAAGATGAAACAAATTGATGTCCTTTATTCCTCAGTTCTTCCCGCAATACCTGAAAATTGTAGATGCATCCGTTAAACACAATAACCCAATCGCCATTTTTTGAGCTCATTGGTTGAGCTCCACGATCAGAGGTATCAAGAATAGATAAACGTTTGTGAGCAAGGGCTATATTTTCATCCGTAAAGAATCCTTCTCCATCCGGACCCCTATGCGCCAGGGTCGCAGCCATGCGTTTCAAATGCCTATCTGAAAAGGGTTCTCCATTCAAATTAAACACCCCTACAATACCGCACATATTTTATTGATTCTATACGTCATTCTTAAAAAATATGGGCGTCATTGCGATCAGCTACAAGCGGAGAAGCAATCTCAATTTTTGTTACTGAAAGTGGAATAACTTTAAGTCGTTCCCTGCCTGTCCGGCAGGTAGGCGCCTTCGCAATGACGTACTTTCTATTTTTGCAATGGCTTCTAAAAACTTTTTAATACCTCTACTACGAAATGATAATCATCAGTTACCATTCGATTGTGGAGTGGTATTGCCATGGAACAATTATTTGCCGTTTTAGCACCAGGAAAATCATCCGGGCTAAGGCCAAACTTCTGTTGATAAAAATTTAGCATATGTACGGCATGTGTTCCGGGTCTTGTAGAAATGCCTCTTGCCTGAAGTTTCTCCATGATCATATTTCTTGAAAAAGGAGATTTAGTCTCATCTATCAGGGTAACATAGGATTGCCAACCATGCTTAAAATCGGTTGAGAATTCCGGTGTCTTTAGCCATTCTATGTCTTTCAATTGATGAGAATAGAATGAAGCCCATGTACTTCTCTCGTCAATAAACTGATCTATTTTTTTAAGTTGCACAACACCCACAGCACCCTGAAGATCCGTCATCCTGTAGTTAAAACCCATCAGGTTAAAATCAGGAAGTATATAAGGCCGAGGTCCATGATGCCGTTGCTCTTCGGAGACCGAAGCACCATGATTGCGTAACATAGATATTTTTTCTGCCAGTTGATCATTATTTGTTGTTACCATACCGCCCTCACCGGTGGTGACCGATTTACGCGGATGAAAGGAAAAACAACCTATATCCCCCAACGATCCTGCTGGCTTGCCTTTATAGGCTGCACCGGCTGCACATGCTGCATCCTCAATTAACGGAATGCCGTGGGCCGTCTCCTTTATACGATCCATATCGGCACATAAACCAAAGAGATGAACAGGGATAATGGCTTTTGTCCTATTCGATATTTTCTTCTTCAAGTCATCGATGCTGATATTGAAAGTAGCTGGATCAATATCAACAAACACTACCGTAGCACCGCAATAAAGGACAACATTTGCCGTAGACACCCATGTGAACGCAGGCACGATCACTTCATCCCCTGGTTTTACATCCAACGCAACAAGCGCCAGGTGGAGGGCAGTAGTAGCACTGGTTACCGCTATCGCATGCTTGACGTGATGACGTTCGGCAAATAGTTGTTCAAACTCCCTTACTTTTGGCCCGGAAGTTAACCAACCACTCATCAGGGGCTCACGGACGGCCAGCCATTCTTCCTCACCGGTTACCGGCAACGATATGGGTATGTTTCGAACGATCATATATTCACTGGCTTCATCTTGTCAACCCCGGTAGCCAATCGCCAGTCTATAAGTTTTTGTAGTCCTTCACGGAGGGAGTATTTATAAAGAAAACCTATTTCTTCCTGTGCCTTTTTAATGGAACCAATCCTGTTTTGCACAAGCTGTCTTGCATCATCGGATGAATATGGTTGGTATTGAACCTGAAGTGAAGATTCCTTCAACTCAAGAATTGTTTCACAGAGCATTTTAATCGAAGTTTGAACACCGGTACCTGAATTATAAAATCCGAAAGATCTTTTGGATTTCAAAGCGCATATATTGGTGCGTGCAACATCTTCCACATAAATAAAATCATACGCCTGTCTTCCATCACCATTTATAATGGGTACTTCATTCGCAGCAATTTTATTCAACATAATTGGTACAACACCGGTATATGCTGCGTGCTGATCCTGACCTGGTCCATACACATTCATATAACGCAAACCAATCACAGATAAACCATAACGATCATGAAAGGCAGTACACATAGCCTCTCCTGCGATCTTGGTTGACCCATAAAAATTCTTGTTGTTAAACGGATGATCTTCCGTCATCGGTAGTTCTACTGCATCTCCGTAGACTGAAGCTGAAGACGAGTAGATCAGCTTTTTCACGTTGTGTTTCACACATGCTTCCAACACATTAAACGTACCTGCAATGTTTACGTCAAATGCCGTTCGCGGAAAGTCTTTACAATGCAAAAGCCACATGGCGGCCAGATGAAACACGTAGTCAACACCCTCGAATGCTTTATCTAAAATATCAACTTCACGGACATCACCACCGTATGGGAATACACGGCATCGCTTGTCCTTTAAGGAGGCCTGGATATTTTCCATCTTACCTCTCGCGAAATTATCATAGATGATAACCTCGGCTACATCTTCTTTCAGGAGTTCCGCCACAACAAATCCGCCAATGAATCCCGCGCCCCCAATTACAAGTACTTTGGAATTTTTTAATTCACTCATGTTATCTCATTAATCTTCGTAATACCCTTGTCCACCACGTCTTTTTCGTGAGCCATAACCATACCCATAGCCATAACCGTATTGATAGGCATAGCCCTGACCATACCCATAACCCAAACCCGATTTATAAATATCGTTGAGCATAAGGCTCATATTTTTCAGCTTACCGGAACGGTAGTATTCATCAATACTGCGCACAAATTCCTTTGGAGAATAATTCTGCCTCAACACGAAAACAGTGTGGTTTACAAATTTTGAAATCACAAACGCGTCCGTAACAAGGGCCAGTGGTGGCGTATCAATAATAACATATTCAAATTCTTCCAGAGCGGTTTTAACGAAGGACTCCATACGCTCAGTCAGCAATAATTCCGATGGATTGGGTGGAACCGGCCCTCCGCTTACCAAGAACAGATTTTCAATTTCTGTAGCCTGAACAATCTCCTTAAAATTAGAAATTCCCGAAAGGTAGGTACTTAATCCTGTGCTGTTGCTGCACTTAAAGTCTTCAAAGATTTTAGGCCTGCGCATATCAGCACCTACAATCAAGGTCTTCCGTCCGGAAAGCGCAAACACCGTAGAAAGGTTTATCGTGGTAAATGTTTTTCCCTCACCGCTGATGGAACTGCTCACCATAAATACCTGCTTACTTTTATTGCCTGTAAAATAATTTAGGTTTGATCGTAACGCCCGGAAAGATTCAGCCACTCCGGATTTCGGACGTTCGCGTACAGTAAGATTATTACCAGAAGTATTATGACCAACGCCTCCAATAAAAGGAATGTTACTCATCTTTTCAATATCTTCCTTGGACTGAATTTTGTTATTTAGCAATTCAAACAAAATGAATAGCATTAGCGGAATGGTTAGCCCGATTATGGCTGCCATGGAGTAATTTTGCGATGGCTTAGGGGAAATAGCTCCGCCACTCATAGGAGGATTAACCGGAACAATATCGGAAGTATTGGCCGCCTTGGATATGCTTGCCTCCGACAACTTTTGCATCAGGTACACATATAAATTCTCCAGCAATGAGTAATTACGCTGTACAGCAATAAGTTGGCGTTCGGAAGCCGGCAAACCACCTAATTGCTTTTCTGTTTCGCTTAACTGGCGGTTAAGAAAATCCATTTTTATCTTATCCGTTGATTTCAGTGTCCGAACAGCTTCTTCTATATCCTTTCGGATATCTTTAATTCGGTCAAGTTTGGAAAGCACAAGAGGGTTGGTAACCTTTTCCTGTCCAACAAACATTTTGATCTCCAGTTGAAGGTCGATCATTTTGCCTAACAAAGAAGAGAGTATAGGATCAGTAATACCCATGGAGGAAGGCAAAATAACCTGATCAATACGGTCAATACCTTGAACCAAATACTTATCCAGATATTGATAATAATTTTGTCGAATCAACAATTCAGCGCGCTGAACTTCAAAAGCCTCAAGCTTCATGTACAGACGCTGAGCATCCGCACTCATATCTTTAATCCGGCTGCTGTTTCCAAAACGCTCCAGTTGAAACTCCACAATCCGCAAGGAATCTTTAATGCCCTTAAGCTGGTCTGTTATAAATTCAACCGTGCGGGCAGCTGTCTCGTTTTTCTTTTCCAAATCATTTTCACTATAGCGTCCGATCAGCGCATTTAAAAAATCAATTTCCTTTTCCGGATTGGTTCCCGTCAAACTCAGGTTAATAATTCCGGCTCCTACTTCAGCCCAATCAACTTGCAACCGTGAAATATATGAACCCGCTACCTGAGTGGGGTTTCTTATCTCCAGAATAAACGGCACACCAATTTGTCCATTTATTTTTCGTTCAGGGATACGCCTTACGCATAATGCATAGTCCAGATAAATAATAGAGTCGCCTAATGTGAATACCGGAGAATCAGATTCGCGATCCTCATCTGTGAACTTACTGAGCGTATACCGGTTCTCGTCCAGTAAAGTGAAAATAAATTTTCCGGTTTTTACATCCAGCGGATTACACCAAATAGCCTTCACCGGCATATTGCTATAGGATTCACTGGTTACAATGTATCCCTCTTGCAAAAAGGAGATATGAAAATTCAAATCCCTCACTACGCTTTCAATCAGCGGATAAGACCGGATTATATAAGGTTCATTTAGGTAGTTGCGGTAGGGATCGACTAGTGAATTTTTATACAAAATTTCAGCACCCTCTGTTTCCTGCATTTCCTTGATCAATATGGAGGCAGAGACAGTATATTGTTTAGGTGTATAGCGGTTCTTATAAAATGCTACCACAAAAGCAGCCGTTAAAGAAATAACCACTACATACCAGAAACGTATGGCCCTGGAAAGTACACGCTTAAAATCAAGAGCAAATCCTTGTGGGGTTTGCTGTGCTTCCTGTTCAAAAAGTGAATCCGCCATTTAATTAGTCGAATTAATCAGGGAAATCGTTAACAATAACAAAGAAAGCGAAGACAAAACCAGGGAAAGGTTTTGACCAAAATACTTGCGGTAAGGCCTTTGTTTCAGCGAGGACACCATTAAAACATCATTTTGATATACATAGTAATAAGGAGAATTAATAAAATTCTCATCCAATAGATTCAGATACTGTATTTCAGTTTTACCATTGATTTGTCGTATTAATTTGATATTTGCACGATCAGCGAGATCCGTCATACCACCGGCCAAGCCTAGCGCCTCCAACATGGTGACGCGATTATTGTTAACGTTGACAGTGCCTTCTTTATTTACTTCTCCGAGAACAGTAAAACGAAAATTAATCAACCGAACTTTCACTACCGGCTTATCCAGATACTGCTCAGCAATAGCCTGTAATTTATCCTGGGCTTCAAACACTGATAATCCGCCAAGCTTTACTTTGCCCAAAAAAGGAAATGGGATTTCTCCCTTGTTATCCAACAACTCGCCTATAAGTAATGCATTACCAGCCTGAAGATTCATATTAGCACCCTGCATCATAGGGTTCTGATTCAAAAAGTCGTAGTCGTCCGGTGTAAGGCTTTCAAAGTTAACGTATACAATATCCTCCGGTTGTAACTTATATTCAAAACTCACCGGTTGGTAGGTTCTCACTAAACTGTCCTTTGGAAGCTCCTTACTGTGCAGATCATCCTTTTGTAACAATACAAATTTCTTGTTGGTAACACAGGAAGTACCCAGTACAAGAAGTATCAAAAACCAAAAAGCATTTTTACAAGTCATAGCAGAATTAAACGAAGCGGCAAACCTACTAAAAACCATGCTTTCTACCCAATTTCTTAGAGCTTCGCCTCCTCAGTCCCATACAGGAAGAGTAGGTACACTAGGTCTACTTAATCCGACTGTGTCGGATACTTATTCTGCCTGCCAAAGCAACAATGCCTGGTCAGGATTTAAGTTTTTTCTGTTCCTCTCAAACTCAGTTTCGGTAAGCACAAGGGTGCGTACTTTCCGGTTGATAAGTTTCTCTGCTTTTCGTACACACTCCTGCAAATAGGACTGATCAATATCTCCCACCAATACCAGGTCTACGATCCCTGTATCCCTTCCTTGGGCATAGTCACCGGTAATAAAGGCAAGGTTTAGTGTACCCAGTCGGGTAAGCACTTTGTGGATGATATTATCAAGTATCTTGTCAATGCCCAGGTATTTGTGTACCAGATTTTTGATTTCCGGAAAAAGGGGATGATTGGTATTGGCGCGGTAGTAAACCGAACGGCCTTCTTCTCGTGCGATGAGATAGCCGGCTTGTGATAAGTTATTGAGCTCGTGGCGTATAGAGTTGGTTGATTCTCCAAATTCCTTAGCCATTTCCCGCAAATAGGCACTGGAATGACTGTTCGAGAAGAACTTGAGCAGCATTTTCAGCCTTGTTTTAGAGGTTATGAGGGTGTCCAGCACGGGTTAAATATAACAAAAGAGTCTATTATGAGTAAAATCTTTACTCGTTATTTGATCCTTATGAGCAACCTCGGATCGATTTCTACCCGCATAGCCTGCCCAATGCCGTCCAAAAAAAGTATGAACTTACCTGGATTTTTGGCCGCCACCTTGCCACTGGCACCCTTAAGCGGACCATCAGCAACCGTCACCCAATCTCCTTCTTCAACTGCTGCAGCCGGTAGAACTTCTATGGTTAAGCCTGTTTCCAGAAAGCGCTGTATAGCTCGGTATTCTTTGTCATGAAGTTGAGCAGGTTTACCGTCATGACGAATTGTCCAGGCAATACCGGGCTCTTGTAATACTTCTGGAATCCGGTATTCGGTTGTTCTGATAAAGAGGTACGAATTAAAAAGGGGCACTTCCACTTTTTTCTTCCGGTCACTCCATTGTCTTACTACCCTTTGCAATGGGAGAAAAACATCAAACCCTTTCTGCTTCAGAAAATCGCGGACTTTCTTCTCCTGCCGGCTTTTGGTATAAAATACAAACCATTTTTTCTCTTCATGCATACGTCCATTACTTACAGCGCGCGTAACGTATCACTGATGAATTGAACCTGATCAGCAGTAAGTTCTGTATGCATCGGCAAGGAAAGCACACAGGTTGAAAGTTTTTCAGAAACCGGCAGCCTACTGGTTTGCAAGGGCTGATAAGCTGGGGTTTGGTGAAGGGCCACCGGGTAATAGATCATGGAAGGAATTCCGGCTGCTTTTAATTGTGCACTCACTTCGTCACGCTCTTTGGCCAAAACCTGAATGGTGTATTGATGATACACATGCGTGCTGTAGGGGGCGTGATGAGGAGTTTTCAACCACGATAGTACCGATAATTTTTCGGTGTAGAATTTTGCAGCCTGTTGCCTCCTTTCAATATAAGCATCGAGGTGCGTTAACTTAACCCGAAGGATGGCAGCCTGAAGGGTATCGAGCCGGGAGTTTACTCCCACGCGTTCGTAAAAATATTTTTTTGATTGTCCATGACCGGCAATACTTCGCATGACAGATGCAAGGTCAGCATCGTTGGTAGTAATTGCCCCGCCATCACCATAGCAGCCCAGGTTCTTGCTGGGAAAAAACGAGGTTGTACCGATGTGCCCGATGGTGCCTAGTTTCTTTCGCGAACCATCGTTGAAAATATAATCTGCACCAATGGCCTGTGCATTATCTTCAATAATAACCAGGTTATGTTCAGCCGCCAATGCCATCAATTCCTCCATGGGCGCTGCCTGCCCAAATAAATGAACGGCAATGACTACCCTGGTTTTGGAGGTGATCTTTCGCTTTACATCTTCAACATCAAGTGTAAACAAGCGTTCATCCACATCGCAAAAAACCAGTTTGTATTTCAGCAAGGCCACCACTTCTGCGGCAGCCACATAGTTAAATGAAGGCACAATAATCTCGGCATCTGGCGGTAAGTCGAGTGCCATCAAGGCCACCTGGAGAGCGTCTGTTCCGTTGGCACAACCAATTACGTGGGTTGCGCCCAGATATTTTGCCAATTCCTGCTCAAAAGATTTAACCGCTGGTCCGTTGATGAAAGCCGTACTTTCAATTACCTGCCGGATGGCATCATTTACTTCTTCTTCGATATGCCGGTACTGCCCCAGCAAGTCTACCATGTGAATCTTATCCATGACTTACTTTACTCACCACACCATTTTTCAGTTGATACTTTTCCTTACTCTCCGGGCAAATGGCTAAACCCGATGTATCAAACTCCAGTTTTTGTCCGTATTCACTCATCCACCCTTTTTGTCGCGCAGGGTTGCCAACCACAAGGGCATACGCAGGTACATCTTTGGTAACTACAGCACCTGCTGCAATAAACGCAAATGTTCCGATTTCAATACCGCAAATGATCGTAGCGTTTGCGCCTATTGACGCCCCCTTTCTGACGAAGGTTTTTTTATATTCTGATTTACGATTGACCGCGCTTCGCGGATTGATCACATTGGTGAACACCATAGAGGGTCCGAGAAAGACATCATCCTCACAGATCACTCCGGTGTAGATGGAAACATTATTCTGCACTTTAACATTGCTCCCCAACACGACATCAGGCGACACGACTACGTTTTGGCCGAGGTTACAATTTTCACCAATGCGGCAATTGGGCATGATGTGGGAGAAGTGCCAGATTTTGGTTCCCTTTCCGATTTCACATCCTTCGTCAACTATTGAACTGGGATGCACGAAATATGAATCGCTCATGTTATTTGCGGAACTGATAAATACGCTCTATAATATCCACCACTTTCATGCCTTCCAGGGCATTGGCCGTGATGGTGTCATTTCCCTTCAGGGTGTTGATTACATTCTCGAAAACATAATGATGGTTGGCTGCACTTCCCTTAAACGGGCCGTAATCATTTGGCGGGTTCGTTTCCGGTAGTTCAGGCATCACATAATCCTGTATATGACAATATTCAATTTCATTCATATACTGACCCCCAACCTTTACCGATCCCTTTGTGCCCACAACCGCAATGGAACTCTCCATGTTCGTATCCCAAACCGAAGTAGAAAAGTTAATGCAACCCAATCCTCCGTTTACAAATTCGAAGTTAACAATACCGGAATCTTCAAACTCGGTTGAATCCTGGTGATTGAAATCTTTCAATGACGCGTGGATGTTCTTCACATCACCAAACACCCAAAACATGATGTCGATAAAGTGACTAAACTGGGTGAACAATGTTCCTCCATCAAGCGCCAGTGTACCTTTCCATGAGCCCTTTTTATAATAACGGTTATCCCGGTTCCAGTAACAGTTTACCTGCACCATCAACACCTCACCTATCGTACCATCCGAAACAATTTGTTTCAGCCACTTGCTGGGCGGACTGTACCGGTTTTGTTTTACTACAAACACATGGCGGGCAACTTGTAGTGATTTTTCCACCACACGTTCACACGATGCACGGGATAGCCCCATCGGCTTTTCTATAACCACATGGCATTTATACTCCAAAGCCAACAGGGCATGTTCAACATGAAGCCCGTTGGGTGTACAAACACACACTACATCAACTGGAATATTGGCATTAAAGAAGTCTTGAATGGTGTCAAAGAATGGAATTCCCTTTGGATAGAGTGTGTGCTCTTTTTGTTTTGAATCCGTATCAACAATGGCCACAAGCACGGCTCCAGGAAAATCATGAATGATTGTCGCATGTCGCTTCCCGATATGACCAAATCCGACTACAGCAAATTTAATAGGGTTCACAGTTTAATAATAAGGCGCAAATATAAGATTTAGTCAATTGCAAATCTGCTACCGGATGTACTTCTCAAAATTCTTATAGTCCCGCTCAAAAAGAATTTCACGGGGCAGGGATTTGAAGTATTCATAGGTTATCTTGAGTCCTTCGGCACGCGATACCTTCGGCTCCCACCCCAAAATGGCTTTAGCCTTGGTGATGTCGGGCTGGCGTTGTTTCGGGTCGTCTTTAGGAAGCGGCTGGGTAATGATTTTCTGACTGGTGCCTGTTAACTTGATTATCTCCTGGGCAAATTCCATTATCGTGATCTCATCGGGGTTGCCGATATTCATGGGCAAGTGGTAATCCGACATCAATAACCGGTAAATACCATCGACTTCATCATCTACATAACAGAACGAACGGGTTTGTGAACCATCGCCAAATACGGTTAAGTCTTCACCGCGCAACGCCTGACCGATAAAAGCAGGCAACACTCGCCCGTCATTCAGGCGCATACGCGGACCGTAGGTATTGAATATGCGCACAATTCGGGTGTCCAGATTATGATAGGTGTGGTACGCCATCGTCATCGCTTCCTGAAAACGTTTGGCTTCGTCATATACACCCCGTGGGCCAACAGGATTTACGTTGCCATAATAATCTTCCGGCTGTGGATGAACCAACGGATCACCATACACTTCAGAAGTAGAAGCAATCAGTATTCTTGATTTTTTAACGCGAGCCAATCCCAGCAGGTTATGAATACCAAGGGAACCAACCTTTAACGTTTGGATAGGAATTTTAAGGTAATCAATCGGGCTGGCCGGTGAGGCAAAGTGTAAGATATAATGAAGTTCACCGGGCACATGTACAAAGGTGGATACATCGTGATGATAAAACTCAAAATCGGGATGTTTGAACAAGTGTTCAATGTTACGCAGGTCACCCGTGATCAGGTTATCCATGGCAATCACATGAAAGCCTTCTTTGATGAATCTATCACATAAATGAGAACCCAGAAACCCGGCTCCACCGGTAATGAGGACACGTTTTTTAGCAGTCATAATTAAAATTGTAAGCGCTAAAATATGGGAATTTTAACAGAATGCTTGTTAAAACGACCTTTTCTAGAAATTTAATTGTTCCACAAACTTGATTACACGTATATTTACTAAATACACGTGTATTTATGAAAACAAAGCTTACCTTAACTGTACAAAAGCGCGTTATTGATCGGGCGAAAAGATATGCCAGGCGCTCAGGTAAATCTATATCACAAATTTTCGAGGAATTATTTGAGCAATCCGAGAACCCGGTCATTAAAACGGAGGCACAGCACGCAGCCCAACGTTTACTGGAAACCTTAGAAGGCGTCAAACCAGTAGAAACTTTAAGTGATAAGGAATTAATCCGAAATTATGTTGCCCGCAAATATTCCTGAAGTTTTTCTGGATACCGATGTTGCATTTGATATTATCTCAAAACGGGAGCCGCATTTTTCAGATTCAGTCAAGTTATTGGAATTGGCAGCACTTGGAAAAATTCAGTTAGTGATCTCTGAGAGTTCGTTGGCCAATCTGTTTTATCTTACATTTGACATCTATAAATTAAATCGTGGAAACGCGAGGCTAATTGATTTCATTGAAGCGTGTAACCTGATTCATGGAAAAAAGCAAATTGCTTTGGAGGCACTGCAATCGTCATTTAAGGATAAGGAAGAAGCACTGCAGTATTTCACTGCAAAACATTCAGGAGCTGATCATTTTATTAGTAGAAATATCAAGGACTATAAAAAATATCAAAGCAGTGATCTGAAGGTCCTGACTCCTAAGGAATTTTTAAATCTTATTTAGATTCTATTTACTGCTGATTCATAATCAACTTCGGGTTCTGCTACAACATCTGTAAACAACTCGTTAAGGTCTAGTTGAAAACCTTGTAAGGTAGCGCTAAAAGCAATATCTCCACGCGTGAGCGGCTTAGATGGTTCGTACTTTCCAGCTTGATTAAGTACAAATATGATTAATGATTTATCTGTTGGATGAATGATCCAATACTCCCGAACACCCGCTTGCTCATATACCTGAAATTTTTCATGAAGGTCGTGTCTTACAGAGGATTTGGAAACAACTTCCACGACTAAATCGGGAGAACCAATACAACCCTGAGTAGTAATTTTGGAACGATCACAAACTACAGTTAAATCCGGTTGCACAACAGTATCTTCATTACTACCAATTGGTAATACAACATCAAAGGGCGCTGGAAAAACAGTGTATGGTGTTCCCTTCAAAAACTGAAAAAATGCTGCCGTTAAGACAGAAACAATATGTTGGTGTTGACTCGAAGGCGCAGGAGACATTTTGAAAATCTTACCCATAATCAATTCAACTCGCTCACGAAATTGCCACGTGAGGTAATCGGCATAGGTATAGCTACGCGAAAAATCCAATTGACGTATGTCTGAAATGATAGCCATAATGTAAAAGCTTTCAAAGATAACGAAAAGTCAATAGTGAAATTACTTTGGATTGTTGCATTTGCTTAATGACCCCTCAGAAAACTAAAATAATTGACAGTCAACTATATCCCTATTCAACCAATGCAATAAAATGAGGATTCAACAAATCCTCCTTGTTATACATCAACTCCTTATCCCTATCCTTCTGTTTCACCGAAATTCCTACTGCATTAACAATGGCATGCGCAGCAGCGGTATCCCATTCCATCGTGGGAGCAAAACGTGGGTAAACATCAGCTTTACTTTCAGCCAACAACATAAATTTTAAACTACTTCCCTGCGAAACCAACGAAGGATCTTTTAATACATCGATAAAGTCTTGCGTCTCCGGACTCATGTGTGAACGGGAAGCCACCACACGCAAACCGCTTTGGGTTAATGAAGCAGGAGAACGCTTTGGTAATACAATGGTTTGTCCATTTCGTTTCAGGAAAGCTTTTTCTTCTGCAGCGTAAAACACATCGCCACTTACCGGAACAGCAACTACACCAAGAATTGGTTTTTGATTATAGATCAATGCGATGTTTACTGTGAACTCGCCATTGCGCTTTAAAAATTCCTTGGTGCCGTCAAGCGGATCGACCATCCAAAAGTATTCCCATTGCTTACGTTCTTCATAAGGAATCTTTTTTCCCTCTTCACTAAGAATGGGCAAACCCGTTTCCTTGAGTACAGAAACAATGGAGGTGTGTGCGCGCATATCGGCAAGGGTTAATGGTGATTTATCATCTTTCGATTCGGCTTGAAAATCGTTAGAGTGATACACTTCCAAAATTTCCTTACAAGCAAGTTCTGCAGCTTTGATGGCGATTTGATTTAATTCAGAATAGTTCATGTTTAGAAAGGCATTTTAAATATTTTACCGCAAAGGCGCAGAGGCGCTGAGGAGTCAGAAATTATTTACAAATCGTTTAAAACCATTCTTCAATAACGGTACATTGAAATTTATTAGAAAACCTAGGCGCCTATTGGCAAGCTTCAGGTAACTGATAATCTGAGCTTCATGCACAGGCAAAATACCTTCAACAGATTTTAGCTCGATAATTATTTCATCTTCAACAAGAATATCAATGACGTAATCTTTATTCAATAAATGACCCTTATAAATAAGCGGAATAGGAACCATTGTATCCACTTTGATATCTCGTATTCGTAATTCCTTCACCAGACAATGCTGGTACACAGCCTCCAGTAAGCCCGGTCCCATTTCTTTATGCACCGCAATTGCACTATCTAAAATCTCCTTCGATATACTGTTATATTGTTCTCTTTCCATAGATTTCTTTGCGCCTCAGCGCCTTTGTGGTGAATTTACCAGCCCTCACACAATCATCCCCGCAGCCACCGTTTCATTTGTTCCTTCATCCACCAAAATTAAACTTCCGGTAATTCGGTTCTTGCGGTAGCTATCAAATGACAAGGGTTTTGCCGTGCGGAGTTTTACCCGCGCAATGTCGTTCATCACCAACTGTTCCACACCCTCAACGCGTTGCAATGAGTTTATATCCAGTTTGTATTGAATTTCCTTTAGGACTCCACGGGTTTCATGCGTGGTATGACGAACATAAAATTTTGAATTCAGGTTTACCGAACGTTGGTTCATCCAACACAACATTACATCAATGTCCTGTGCTACTTCAGGTTGGTTATTCGGTTTGGAGATAATATCTCCTCTACTGATATCAATTTCATCTTCAAGGGTAATAATCACCGACATGGGCGCAAAAGCTTCACTTAATTTCTTACCATTCACTTCAATAGTTTTGATTTTTGAACTAAAGCCTGACGGTAGGATCAATACATCATCGCCTGGCCTGAAAATTCCTCCAGCCACCCTGCCGGCATAGCCCCTGAAATCCTGATGCTCGTTGGTTTGAGGGCGAACAACATATTGTACCGGAAACCGGCTGTCGATATGGTTGTAATCGCTTTCAATATGAACAGATTCCAGCATGTGCAGTAACGTAGCGCCTTGGTACCAATGCATATTATCCGAACGGTTCACCACGTTATCACCATTCAGTGCACTGATGGGTACAAACTGAATATCTGAAACCTCCAACTTGGAAGAAAATGCCTTATAGTCTTGTACAATTTTATCAAACACCGACTCGTCATACTTCACCAGATCCATTTTATTCACACATACAATCACATGAGGAATTTTTAACAGTGATGCAATGAACGAATGCCTGAATGTCTGTTCGATTAAGCCTTTACGTGCATCAATCAGAATAAGTGCGAGGTTTGCCGTTGAGGCACCCGTTACCATATTTCGGGTGTACTGAATATGCCCGGGTGTATCAGCAATAATGAATTTACGCTTTGGTGTAGCAAAGTACCGGTAAGCCACATCAATGGTAATGCCCTGTTCCCGCTCCGACTTCAAGCCATCAGTCAGTAAAGAAAGGTCGACATAATCAAAACCTTTTTTTGCGCTCGAGGCTGTAACGGCTTCGAGTTGATCTTCGAAAATAGATTTACTGTCATAGAGTAATCTTCCGATTAATGTGCTCTTGCCATCGTCAACGCTGCCTGCGGTGGTGAAACGTAGTAGTTGGTTCATTTGAGTTGCGGGTTCGGGTTACGAGTTACGAGTTACGGGTTGCGCGTTACGGGTTTGCATTCCAGTTGTCTTCAACCCATTGAATGTACTTATTTAATTTTCTGCCAAGTTGATCGTAAGATGAGCTTAGCTCTTCGTACAAACTTTTATCCTTTAGTGAATCAGTCTCATGAAGAAATTTCAGATGAAGAATAGTCTCATCGCATTCAGCATGCGCATAGGTCAGGTATTTAATAAACTCAGCCTTGTATCTGCTTCGACCATATCCTTCAACTATTGCTGAAACAATAGCCTTTGACGATCTTCTGATCTGACTCCCTTCTTCATAGGCTTCAATCTTAGGCAATGACAAAGTCATTTTGTGGATCTTTATAGCCAGTTCCTTACCCCATGTGTATATCTCCAAATCTCTATAACTACTCATATTTTTTCTCATTATCATAACCCGAACCCCAAACCTCGCAACTCGCACCCCGTACCCCGAAACCCGTACCTAAAAATACCCCGACTTCTTCCTGTCCTCCATGGCCGTCTCTCCGCGCCTATCATCAGCCCGTGTACCCCGCTCGGTTTTGCGAGAAGCCGCTACTTCAGCAATGATTTTCTCCATCGTATCCGCATCCGATTCTACCGCCCCGGTAATCGGCATATCGCCACAGGTTCTAAAACGCACACGTTTTATCATTGGCTTTTCCTCCGGTTTCATGTTAAGCCAGGGTGACGTTGACAGCAACGTACCATCCCTTGATATCACTTCGCGTTCATGAGCATAGTACAACTTTGGTATTGGAATGTTCTCTGTATACAAATATTGCCACACATCCATCTCTGTCCAGTTTGAAATCGGGAATACCCGGAAATGCTCGCCTTGATTTTTTCTTCCGTTGAAAATATTCCACAACTCAGGCCGCTGATTTTTGGGATCCCACTGCCCAAACTCATCGCGATGAGAAAAGAAGCGCTCTTTAGCTCGTGCCTTTTCTTCATCTCTGCGTGCCCCGCCCATAGCCGCATCATATTTATGTTTTTCGATGGTATCGAGTAAGGTTACCGTCTGCAAGGCATTGCGACTGGCGTTATAACCCGTTTCTTCTTTAACCCTGCCTTTATCAATACTTTCCTGAACAGACCCCACTACCAGTTGAACACCTAATTCGTTGATCAGCCAATCGCGGTACTCCATGGTTTCCGGAAAATTGTGTCCGGTGTCGATATGCACCAACGGAAAAGGAATACGTGCAGGATAAAATGCTTTGCGCGATAAGTACGCCAACACAATAGAATCTTTCCCACCCGAAAATAACAGGGCCGGTTTTTCGAATTGTGCCACCACTTCGCGGATAACATATATAGCTTCCGATTCGAGTTCCTGCAAATGACTTAAGTAGTACTGACTCATGCGCTTGTAGATTGTTGATTTTAGATTTTAGATTGATGAGTACTAATTTTTGGAAGTATGCCTTGCTGAAGTATCCGGATCGATTCTTCAACCGATAACGTATGGGTTTGTAGAACAATATCCGGGTGCTCAGGTGACTCATAAGGAGAATCAATGCCCGTAAAATTTTTCACTTCACCCGCCCGCGCTTTTTTGTATAAGCCTTTTACATCGCGTTGCTCACATACCTCAAGCGGGGCATCCACAAATACTTCCAGGTAATTCTCAGGACCAACAATTGTTTTTACCTGTTCACGATCAGCCTTGAAAGGTGAAATAAAAGCCGACAAAACAACAATACCTGCATCCAGCAGTAACCTTGCTACTTCCCCTATTCTGCGAATATTCTCAACCCGACCTTCATCTGTAAACGATAAATCCTTGTTCAACCCTGTGCGGATATTATCGCCATCTAACAAATAAGTTTTAAAACCTTTAGCATGAAGTTGGGCTTCCAACTGAACCGCCAACGTTGACTTACCCGAACCCGAAAGTCCCGTAAACCAGATAAGCCGCGCATGCTGTTGCAGCAATTGCTCACGCTGTTGTTTGGTTACCTGGGTTTGTATGGGATAGAGGTTCATTCGTTTTTAGTTGTTAGTTGTTGGTTATTCTCAAATCATAACTCGAAAATCATAACTCGTAATTCGTACCTCGTAATTCGTACCTCGTACTTATAACTGGTAGTACCAGGAAATAAATCCAATGCAAATAACTGAATAAATCACCGTTAGCGGTGTTCCTACTTTTACAAAATCTTTAAAGGTATATCCACCCGGTCCGTATACCATCAGGTTGGTCTGGTAGCCGATGGGCGTCATAAAATCACCTGACGCAGCAAAGGCTATAGCCACAAAAAAAGGAGTGGACGGAAGTTCCAATTGTTGCGATAACGACATGGCGATTGGGAACATGATCGATACCGCTGCCGGATTGGTTACCAGGGCAGTCAGAAATATGGTAACCAGAAACAGTGCACTTAAAACAGCTACCGGACCGATGGATTGGCCGGTTTTGATAAGACCGGTGGCAATGAGCGCAGCGGTTCCGGATTTCTCCAGGGCAATACCAATGGCCAGCGAACACACCAGCACCATGAGTAAGTCAAAATCAAGTTGTCTTCTGATCTCTGTGATGTTCAAAATGCCCAGAAAGATTAAAGCAGTAATAATGATTAGAGTAGCCGTAAAGAGTGGAAGAATGCCCACTATGCCTGCCAACAATATCAAAAAGCTACCGGCACCCACCCAATATTTCCATGCCGGTTTTTTGTATTCAATCTTTTTAGGTAACGAGAAATAGAACAATTCTTTTTCGTGTTTCGCGGGATTGATTTCATCCCCCGACAACAGTAAAAGAAAATCACCACCTGCCAATTGCATCTCCCCCACTTTTCCGGAGACCCGCTTTCCGTTTCGATGGATAGCAACAATGGATGCATTGTACTTCTTTCTGAAATCTGAATCTTTAATCCGCTTGCCGATTAAATCGGAACTGGCCGGAATAACTGCCTCAATAAAATTGAATTGATTCTGTGTCTCCAGGCTTTCCTGCTTAGGAATACGGAGCCCGTTATCCTGATGAATTAAATTATAGATGGACTGCGTGTTACCCGAAAAGAATAAGGTGTCATCCGCTTCCAGCTTTTCTTCTGGTGATACCGGAGAGATTACCTCATCGTTACGAATAATTTCTACCAAAAATAAATCCTGAAGATTTCTAAGTCCGGCATCCTTTACAGTTTTTCCGATTAATGATGAGCCTTCAAAAATTTCTGTTTCAACTATGTATTCTTTCAGGTTTAAGCGTACATCCTCAATTTTATTCACGTTCTCAGGAAGCAACTTGTACCCGATAAAATAAATGTAAATCCATCCAGCTACCGTAACCAGCAAACCCAGAAAAAGAAAATCTTTAAAGCCAAGCAACGGCAAGTTATATTCCGACATTAATCCTACCAACACCAGGTTGGTGGACGTACCGATCACCGTTATCATACCACCGAGTATAGTAACATACGAAAGTGGTATCAGCAGTTTAGATGCCGGTGTGCCGGTTCGGTCGGCCCAATCCTTTACATAAGGAATAAGAAAAGCAACAATCGGTGTATTGTTTAATAGTGAAGAAATAGAAGATGACATTACCATCATCCGAAACAAAAATGCTTTCGGTTTTAAGGATGTATTGAACAGTCGCGTAAAAAACTCTGCCCCAAAAACAGCACGGATCCCAGCCGTTACCAGTATCAATAAAAAAATGACGATGATCTGCTGATTGCTTAATCCCCTAAGGAGTTCTGTCGGGTTAATAACACCTGCAAGCAGCAACGCCAGCACGGCTACAAAAAAGGAAAGCGCAGGATTAAACCACTCGCGATAAAGTGAAATCACCAACAGGATGACAATCCCTAAAACAAGGCCTTGAATAAGTGTGAAATCCACTAATTCGGTAGATTTTAAAGGCAAATATAGGAAAAAGACGCAAGTAGCAAGACGAATGATTCAAGAAAGGAAATGTAACCGGTGGCAAAAATCAATTAAACTATACGTGAGTATCCGCTTCATCTCCTACACTCATACCTCCGTGGTTCGTGTCCTCACGAACCACTTCATTATTCGCATTTTGGGTCTGTGGGACACAGACCGAGGAGATTTAATTTTTTATTATGGGACTTGAAATGTACTTGTAAACAAACTCATTAATGTAAGTATCAAAGTTTTATTCCAATGGATTGCGAAAATCACGAAAAGCTTTCTAAGTTGGAAAATTGTTATGTTTTACAACAAACTGACAATCTTAAAACATGATCACCATGAAAATAATCAAGCTCCTGATCAGCCTCTCTATTACAGTCTTACTTATTTGGGCCTTGGATAAAAGCTGGGTTGTGGGCGGCAGTCGCATCCCCCCGTTGGGAAAGTTTCTTGATCCATTTCATGGATTCTGGCAAAATATAGAAAGCAAAAACCACAAGCTGCCCGAAAAACTGGAAATACCAGGACTGAAAGAACCCGTCACCATTGTGTTTGACAGCATAATGATCCCTCATGTATTTGCTCAACACGATGAAGACCTGTACCTGGCACAAGGCTATGTAACCGCCCTTCACCGTCTGTGGCAAATGGAATTTCAAACCCATGCCGCAGCGGGAAGGATTTCAGAACTGATTGGTGCCGGAAAGGACGATGCTGTTTTGAATTACGATCGGGGTCAACGCAGACTGGGAATGGTGTTTGCTGCTGAGAATGCCTTTAAGCGAATGGAGGGTGATCCGCTAGCCAACAGGGTGGCAAACAGGTATGCCGATGGTATTAATGCTTATATCCAATCACTATCGTATAAAGACCTGCCATTGGAGTACAAGCTTATGGACTACGCTCCCGAAGAATGGACACCCTTAAAATCAGCCCTTCTCTTGCGCAGCATGGCACAAACCTTAAACATGGGCGACAAAGACATGCAAATGACCAATGCCTTAGCCTTGTTTGGAAAGGAGATGGTTGATCTTCTCTATCCGGATTTAGAACCTATGGGTGACCCGATTGTGGACCGCACAGACCGGTGGGATTTTGAACCTGTAAAAACCGAAGATACTCCACCAGCATTGCCTGCAGAATTGATTGCCATTAGCGGATTAACAACTCCCGATCCAACCATTGGAAGTAACAACTGGGCTGTGAGTGGTAGCAAAACAAAAACAGGCTCCCCTATTCTCTGCAACGATCCCCACCTCAACATTACCCTTCCTTCCATATGGTATGGCATTCAACTTCAATCCCCAACGGTTAACGTAATGGGAGTTTCCCTGCCGGGCGCACCAGGTGTAATCATCGGCTTCAACGATTCCATAGCCTGGGGAGTTACCAATGCACAACGCGATTTGGTGGATTGGTACAAAATCAAATTTGAAAATGACCGAAAAGAAAAATATGAATTGGATGGTAGCTGGAAAGAATCACGAAAAGTTGTAGAGAAATTTTCCGTACGTGATCAGGTCACCCGATATGATACTGTAATTTATACCCATTGGGGCCCTGTTCCGTATGATGAAAATTACCGTGCCGATAACAACCGCAAGCATTACGCTTTCCGATGGATTGCCCATGATGAATCAGAAGAGCTGTTAACCTTCTACAAACTGAACCGGGCAAAAAATCATAATGACTATATGAAAGCTTTGGATCATTATTCCTCACCGGCACAAAACTTTGTATTCGCATCCGTTACCGGAGATATTGCCATGCGTATTCAGGGAAAGTTTCCGGTGCGTAGAAAAGGGGAAGGCAAGTTTGTGTTAGACGGAAGCAAATCCTCAAGCGGGCCGCAAGCCTACATACCTTTTGATCAAAACGTAATGGATAAAAATCCTGAACGGGGTTTTGTTAGTTCAGCCAACCAATATCCTGCCGATGCCACGTATCCCTACTACGTTAATGCTGTTAGCTACGAAGCCTACCGAAATCGAAGGATAAATAACATCCTGAGGGAATCAAATTCAGTTACCGTCACCGATATGATGAACCTGCAAAACGATAATTACAGCATTAAAGCCGAAGAGGTTCTTCCCTTTTTATTGGATCGTTTGGATGTTACCGGATTTAATGATGTTGAAAAATATAGCTATGAAACGCTAAAAGCCTGGGATTATGTTTATCATGCTGATTCAGAGAGCGCCTCCTACTTTGAAGCCTGGTGGACCAACCTTTTCCCGCTGATCTGGGATGAAATGCGCAATGATGAAGTATCACTCTCCTACCCAACCGCCTGGAACACCATTAACCTGATGAAGACAAAACCTGATTTAGAATTTTACGACATCAAAGAAACTCCGGAAAAGGAAACACTTACCAACTTAATCAGGGCATCCTTCTCAAAAGGCATAGCTGAAATAGAACAATGGAAAAAGGAAAAAGGAGTAACCGAAAAAGTTAACTGGGCTGATTTTAAAGACACATACATTGAACACCTTACCCGAACAGAAGCGCTTGGTTTTCATGTGCAGCATGGCGGCCATGCCAATGCTGTTAATGCAGCCTCGCGCAAACATGGGCCATCGTGGCGTATGGTGGTCAGCGTAGAGAAAGACGGACCAAAAGCTTTTGCCACTTATCCGGGCGGGCAGTCCGGTAATCCAGGCAGCCTTTACTACTCCAGCATGCTTGACCATTGGTCGAACGGTAAATATTTTAACCTGATTTTTTTACAAAAAGCTGAAGATGCCGGCAACAAAGCAAACTTCACTACCACCTTAAAGCCGAAATGAGATGAAATTCCTGATACAAGTTATTTTGATTATTGTGATCGCATGGATTGCTGAATTGTTTTTTCCATGGTGGAGTGTGGCACCGGCAGCAGCTTTGGTTGGGTTTCTGTATAAATCCAAAGCAAACTTTCTGGCAGGATTTATAGCTATAGCCCTGCTCTGGTTGATTATGGCGTTGGTTATCGACATGAATGCTGCAGTACCCTTAGCAGAAAAGATTGCCAAAATTTTATTGGTTAACAGCAAAGTATTACTCCTGTTAATAACAGCCACGCTTGGCGGATTAGTGGGTGGATTTGGGGCATTAACCGGATCGCTACTAAGGGGAAAATAGTCTTAAACTCTTAGAAAACAGACGAGCCATGCAAATGCATGGCTCGTCTGTTTTACTAGTAAAAGAAATTCAAATTACTTCTTCACGTGGTTGTTAACCACCTTGGCCAGTTCAAACATAGAGATCTGATCTTTACCATCGAATACAACTTTGAGTTTGGCATCCGCATTGATCATACGCTTGTTCACTGAATCCTGAAGTCCGTTCGCTTTAATGTAATCCCAGATTTTCTTGATAATTTCTGTGCGGGCAGCCGGCTTGTTACCGATCACTGCAGCAAGCGCATCACTGGGCGCCAACGCAACCATGAACGCTGCGTTAGGCTTTCTTGCCGATTTTTTAGGGGCTACTTTTTTAGGAGCAACTTTCTTGGGAGCCGCTTTCTTGGGGGCTACTTTTTTTGCAGCCTTTTTAGGAGCAGATTTTTTTACAGTCTTTTTAGCCGGGCTCTTGGCCGCTTTTTTTGAAGCTTTCTTAGCAGCTTTTTTTGTAGTCTTCTTTGCCATAATTTGTTTATGTAATGTTAGGTTAAGTCTTCCGCAGGCTATTCATTTTGCCAATGGAAATCGGGTGCGAATATACCGATATGTTGATCATTACCATACGAAGAGATATTGATTTATAAAGCAAAACATAAAAGCCCACCAAGTGCAGAAGTAACATAACAGTTACTCAGGTAACTGTCAGGCACCACGTTGACATATATTATACACAGTAACTCAGCTTCCTTTCGCGAATTACAAAATAGCAGTCATGCGGTGAATAACCCTTAATATCCGCATTTTTTGCGGTAAATGTATAGGAAATGTGGTTAGTAAGGGCTTTATTTGCCGCATAATCTGCGGATTATGAGTCAATATATCTATCAACTAAAAGCCTGGCCTACCTTCATCTGGAAGGATGAAGAGCTCATATTGCCCCTATCTGAAGTCCGCCACAAGCAGGGAAGGCTTCTCGGAAAACTAGAGGGACTAGGTTTTCAACTTAGGGAAGAGGCTACACTGGAAACTCTCACTCAGGATGTTATCAAATCAAGTGAGATCGAAGGTGAGAACCTACCCACCGACCAGGTCCGCTCCTCAATTGCCAGACGTCTCGGTATCGAAATAGCAGGTGAGATCACTGTCAATCGAAATGTAGAAGGCGTAGTTGACATGATGTTGGATGCCACACAACAGTATGATCAACCTTTGACAGATGATCGACTTTTTGGATGGCAAGCTGCCCTGTTTCCAACAGGTCGTAGCGGGCTAAACAAAATACTCTTAGCCTCATGGCGCGATGATGCAAAAGGCCCTATGCATGTAGTATCAGGAGCGATAGGTAAGGAGCGCATTCATTACCAGGCTCCGGAGGCACCCCGACTTAAACGTGAGATGGAAAAATTCCTGAACTGGTTTAATGGACAAGCAAAGATAGATCCTGTACTCAAGGCCGCAGTAGCACACTTGTGGTTTGTAACCATCCACCCATTTGACGATGGAAATGGTCGCATTGCCCGTGCCATTGCTGATATGCAACTTGCCCGAGCTGATGGAAACCGGCAACGCTTCTACAGTATGTCAGCGCAAATCCAGCGGGAAAGAAATCAGTATTATGATATCCTGGAGAAAACACAAAAAGGTGATCTGGATATAACACAATGGTTATTATGGTTTCTTGATTGTCTGAATAGGGCGATTTCATTGTCTGAGCAAAACCTTTCAGGTGTTATTCACAAAGCCAGGTTTTGGGAAACTCAACAATCGGCTACCATCAATGAGCGGCAACGAAGTATGCTCAATAAACTTATGGATAGGTTTGAAGGAAAGCTTACTTCTTCCAAATGGGCAAAGATTACAAAGTGTTCACCAGACACGGCATTAAGAGATATTCAGGATTTGATAGAGAAAGGAATACTGGAAAAGGAAGAAGGAGGAGGAAGGAGTACAAGCTACCGGATCATAACCAGAGATATTTGACTTGCACTTTAAATCGCATTTGCGTGTCTTGAGTAATGCTATCCAAGTGACTTGCTAAAAAAATGTAAACACAGTATTGTCCAAAAACATAAAAGCCCCACAAATGTGAGGCTTTTGTCGCCCTCCCTGTACAATTCTCGAACTTATTTTTAGATGACCTGAAAAGGCTGGCAAACCTAGCGGCTTAAAAACCGCCCGTTTGCTGGCCTTTTTGGCTTTTATCTGCTGAAAATTTATGGAGGGCACAAGGAAATCAATTTGGGATGAGGTTAAGAGGATCGATCTGGTGGACTATTTGGACACGCTAGGGATTCGACCTCAAAAAATACGAAACAACGACTATTGGTATCTCTCGCCTTTCCGCCAGGAGAAAACACCATCATTTAAGATCAATCGGAATCAAAATGTATGGTTTGATCACGGATCGGGTGAAGGCGGGACAATCATTGACTTTGGAGCAAAGCTATTTCAGTGCACTTACCATGAGTTCATTGAAAAGTTAACAAAGGGTAATTTCCCAGACCTGCCTAAAGCCACGCCAAAACCATCAGCGGATCGGCCGGAAGCAAACAAGCTAGAGATCATAAGGGTCTGCGAACTGTCCAACTCTGAGCTAGTCCGGTATTTAAAGGAAAGGGCTATCAACCCAGAGCTGGCCAAACGATACTGTCATGAAGTTGAATTCCGGATTGGAAGCCGCAGCTACATAGCCGTTGGATTTGTCAACCGCTCCGGTGGTTATGAACTCCGTAACAGCTGGTTCAAAGGCTCATCCTCACCGAAGGACATTTCTCTAATATCCACCGGCCAGGACAAAGTTAGTGTACTGGAAGGGTTCATTGATTTTTTATCGGCCTTGCAGATTGAAAACAGGACAATACGCCAGCTAACCCATCATTCCGATTTCCTTGTCCTTAACTCGTTGAGGATGGTAAACCGGGCATTGCCAATCATCCATCCTTACGGTCGGGTTAACCTATTCCTGGATAATGACCTTGCTGCCAATCACGTCAAGGACACTTTGAAGGCAAACGGCATCCTGTATCGGGACGCTTCGCCTCTATATGACAACTCCAAGGATTTGAACGAGCACCTGGTATCTACCAAAAGACTCGGACAATCCAAGGATGAAGAACAAACACTTCGACCACATAGAAAATCAAGAGGAATGAGAATGTAGAGTCAAGAATTTCAAATCACTAAAACAATATAGACCATGAAAAAGAAAATCCATTTTATCACACAGGCCAAAGGAGGCTCTGGAAAATCAGTGCTGACGTTCATGCTCGCAGAGAAGTACAAGAACGCGATGCTTCTTGATCTTGATGATGCAACCACAACGACCATGAAACAATTGGCCTATCGTGATCCTATTAAAGTTTCATTTCTTGATCGCGAGACTAAGCGCATAGACCGGGGCGCTTTCAACGGCCTTTTCGAAAGCGTAATTGACGCTAAAGAGGATTTGTTCATTGCTGACCTGGGGGCCAGCGTTGCAGAACAATTGCCAAAATATCTGTCGATGAATGGGATCGAAGTAATTACCGATCTCCTTAATGCAAGTGAGATCCAATTACAGATTATCTGCGTGATTGGCGGTGGAAATATATTCAAGGCAACGATGGAATATCTTGTTGAGCTTGTGGCTGCCACCAGTGGAGCCCTTGAAATCGTAATTGCACACAATGGATTCTATCCCTGTTCGGATGAACAACAAAATACATTACAGCGTTACGCTGGTCAGAACAATCTGCAGGTGATTCATTTCGACTTGGTGAAGGACAAAGGCGAAACTGCCATGCGAACCGTGGAGAATGTATTGAAGGCTGGAAGAGGAATTTCCGGTTTAAGCCCGTTCAGTTCAATCTATTTCAAAAAGCCAATTGAACAATTAAGTCTCTAACCCCGCGACCATGACTACCCAGGAACAGAAGGATCTTCGATCATACTGTGCTTTGCTATTAAATAAGTATGGGTTTCATTTTCCACCGGATGATCCGGTCATACCGGCTTTGTACATCATTTACATGCACATGAAATCCAATAACGAAAGTAACGAGGCACTTGCTTCACAGATCAAAGAATCAATGTCGAAGACCAAGCCAAAAGAATTCCATTTCCACTATCCCGGAGAGGCTTGGAAATTTCGAATGGCAGGTCTTTTCAAATGGTTGCTCAGCGGTTTGGCTGTTCTTGCTCTGTTGTTGTTTGGTGCATGGCATTGGTCTCGGGTAAATGACGTAGAGGCAGCGAGGGCAATAATCGAACGTTCAGGGAACATTGATAAGCTATTCCATCGAGTGCAGAAAAGTGATGATGGAATCTACTTTATCGATTTCACAGCCAGCACGGGAGATTCGGTCAGACACTTTGTCGAGTATGAAAAGCTGGACCGAAAAGCAGTTCGCGTTTACGTAGGAAGAGAATCCAAAGAGGAATATAAAAATGGAAAAGAGGCATCTAATTAGGTTTTTGAAGCAAAGTAAGAAAGGGTCTTACAGTGTCCTCGTGCAAGCATATCAGGAACTGATTGCTTCAATGCCCATTGTGATGGCGATAGAAATCATTCAGGAGGACTTGCAGAAAGATACTGGAGAGCGAATTAAACTCAACTATTTCAGCATGGCCAGGGCTGTTGCAAGATTCAAAAAGAAGAACCCACAGGCGGCCACTCGAAAGCAAATTCAGTTTAAGGATGCACACGAAACAGATGATGTTCAATCAAGTCCAGGGAGATTCAAAATAAAGCAAGGATGATTGAGCATCATCAAATAATGTTCAATAGTATTCAAGATTATTCATGACAAATACAATGAAATGCAGAAAAGATCAATGGACAGAAATGCTTAGTAAGCTCGGAGCAAGCCATGTTTTCGCTACGCGAAAACGGCTTGCTCCTTGATCCACTGCGTTCGATTTTGAAAAGTTATGGGAAGACCGAGAATAAACGATCGTGAAAAAAGACAGGTACAGGTGAATATCCGGCTGACAACTGATGAAAATAACAAAGTGAATGAGTTTGCATCAGCCTGCGGATTAAGCTCAGCCAACTGGATACGTGCTAAAATCTTTACAGGAAAATTCCCTGTCGTAAAGATGTCTCCGTTAGATACTTCTTTATACCTGGAGCTCAAAAAGATTGGTGTTAACTTGAACCAGGTAACCCACAAAATCAATGCTGGAGAGTTTCCAAAGGAATACCTAGTGCGACAACTTGAGTTAGCTGAACTGCTAAGGAATATCATTAACCTATTGACTCATGACCGGCAACCAGATCAAGGGTAAGGGATTTCGCGGGGCGCTAAGATATAACTTGGAGAAAGTCAATAAAGACGTAGCTGAAATTCTCGACCATTCCTTTGCTTCCACGTTTGAAAGAACAATCATGAAGGAAATACAGATGGTGAAAGTGCTACGCCCGAACCTTCAAAAGTATTTCTATCATACATCGATCAACTTCCCGCCCGGAGAGGATTTACCAAACGATAAGATGAAACAAATCGGACTCGACTATCTTGAAGCAAATGGATTTACGCAGCATCAATTCATCATGTTCCGGCACTATGATGCGGATCATCCACATCTTCACATCCTTGTTAACCGGATTGGCTATGATGGATCAGTGGTAAGTGATAGCAATGATTTCGCTCGTAGCGAAAAAATACTTCGTGAATTGGAGAGCAAATATAATCTTACCCAAGTCCCATCAAGTAAAGAGGCAAAGATGCGAGCCATCACGAAGGATGAACTGGAAATGATTAAGCGCACTAATACTCCCTCGCATAAGGTGAAACTTCAAGGCATTGTTCGGAAAATTCTTCAGGACAAACCGAGGCTAACCACGGAGGAATTTATCAAAGCACTTCATCGCAATATGGTCGATGTTCTGTTCAACCAGGCATCGACCGGCTATGTTAGTGGCATATCGTATCAATACAAGGGAGTGATTATTAAGGGAGCCAAGCTTGGAGATGATTTTAAGTGGGGTTCAATCAAGAATAAAATCAACTATGATCAGGAAAGAGATCGGGAAGTGATTCAGCAAATAAATGCTAAATCAAAATTTGGCAAAGGGCTATCCGCTCAACAAGACGACAGACGGTTGTGCAAGACTCCGGAATCGTCAAAGAACCTCATTCCGACATCTCTATCAGATGGCCACTACCTTGAAGATCTTATCCGTGCAGATTCCCAACCGGAAATTAATATTGAAAGGGCTTTGAAACTGAGAAAAAAGAAAAAGGGCAGGAGAGGTTTGAGACGCTAGATTTCACTTCTGAAATATCTTGATCAAATTTTTCACAATCCCAAAATTAATTCTCTCGCAAAGATGCTTAGGGTGGCACACTAAAGGAGTGAGCCCAAAAGCTTGCCGGCATAAACGGTTTCCCCCTTCCATTCCTTCGTCATTTTTGACCGGTACAACGTTCGAATACCAATTATTAAAAGAGCCGAGATAATAATTAGATGATAAGTTATCATCATTTTTGGACGGCTGATCAATAGAAATCCCATTATCGGGTTTTCATACATTTTGTATTTCTTTTGTGTACTCATGTCAATGCGTTTTAATTATTTAATCAATTTTTCTATGATATAAGCTGGAACCTGGGCTGAATATGCATCTTCATCATTAAGTTGATTTTTGGTAACAAGTTCCAAATCGAAGATTAGCCCCAATACAAATACCTGATCCACTTTTAGGTCTTTGTAGAAGTTATCATATTTTCTTCGCCCCAATAAAGTGATCTTATAGAGGTGAAAAACACCTATGATTTTACGGAGTTTAGAATAGCGTTCCATCGCTTCATTATAATTTCAAATACTTTGTTATTTGTTCACTGGCAACCATTTCCCCTATTTTTATCAGTTCATCTGCTTTATGAAAGTCGAAGGTAATGGCCGAATCATTAGGGATATTAATTAAGATATCTGGTTGGTATCTTTCAATCTGCTGTCTGGCAATTTTATGTATCATAGCAGAAGTGGTTGCGGTTAACATAGAATAATAACCTAAACTTCCTTTATCTCCTGATGAAACCAGTTTGGCCATATTTTTCATGAGGCCATTAAGCTGGTTATCGTTCGAATTGTTATTTGGCAAAACATTTTTGTTTAATTCAATTGTTTTATCTCCATATAGATTTACCACAACAAGAATATCATCCTGTTTACGTTCTACATACTCAATGGGAACCGGATTTAATACCCCCCATCTACCAGCAATAAGTTCTTATACATAACAGGTGTAAAAACGGTTGGAATTGCTACCGATGCCCGAATAGCCTCATAAAAACTACCCGATTTAAAAATCATTTCGCGTTCGTTCAGCAGATCAGTAGCGACAGCCGCAAAAGGAATACTCATCTCCTCAATGTTCATGTCGGGGATAAATGTTTTCATCTTGTCAAATACTTTATCCCCTTTCAGTAACCCGGAGGTTGAGAAAGCAAAATCCAAAAGTCCCCAGATTACCGGTCGGTTTATTGTTTTTACCCAATAGGTGTATTCGGGCAATTTACCCATCGCGTGAAGTCCGCCAACAACAGCACCTATAGAAGATCCCGAAATAGAATATATTTCAAACCCTTGTTTCTCCAATTCATTAATAGCACCAATATGAGCCAGCCCTCTTGAGCCGCCACTTGATAATACTAATGATACTTTCCTTTTCATCTTTTAAAATTCATTATTTAATTTCTATTCTATAATTAATCCAGATGTTTAGTCAATTCTACTTTTGAGTAAAAATAGCATTGCTTTAACGCATGTTCTTATCCTCTCTACTGATACCGGTAACTTGTAAATAGGTTGATATTGCCAGTTGATATTGAGTTTTTGCTTCAATCAATTTATCAGCAGTTTCTGTTTTTAGTGCTTGTGCTTCCAGTAAGTCGGAAAGGGTTACAATACCACTGTTATAACTGGTTTGCATTACTTTCAGATTCTCATCAGTTTGCTGTACAGTTTCTTCCATCATTATAATTTGACGATACGATTCGTTTACATCTGTCCAGGCTTTTTCCATCTGAAGCTTTAATAAACCTTTGGTGTCATTGAAAGTGTTCTCGGCTATTTGTTCCTTGATTTTACCTTCTTTGATGGCGTGCGAGCCTCCCCACCAATCGGAAATAGGTATAGATACCGTGCCATAAATCAAACCATTGGTAGTAGTATTGGTTCCTTCGTAATAGCTATTGAAGGAATAACCAGCAGCGCCTACAGCTACCTGTGGCATATAATCACCTCTTTTCATTTTAGTTTGTAACTGCTCTGCTTTTACCGATTGCTGCAACAACTGATATTCTGTCCGGTTTGGTAATGCAGTTTCGATATCGGTATAAAAAGTGCTTGGCAATTGTATGTTTTGCAAATCTTCCAGCACTACCAGGGCTGAGTCATACACTATACCGATGGTTTGACAGAACTGCCTGATCGCTAACTGTTTGCCGCTTTGCAGTTTACTTTTATTGGTTCGAAGTTCACTTTGCTTTATCTGTACTTTCAACGCATCGTTTTTAATAATTAACCCTGATTTGTAAGCATCATTTACTTGCTTGCTAATATCATTTAACAACGCTTCATATTGTGCGATGGTCTTTTCTTTTTCCTGAAGCACTACAATCTGCCAGTATTGTTGTTCCGTTTTTAAAAGGGTTTCCTGTTGACTTAATTGTTGTTGCTTCTCTTTTACGTCAACTCCCAATTGGGCGAGTTTATTTCCGTTGATGATTTTTCCGCCAACAAAAATGGGTTGGGTTATATTGAGTAATCCAACCGTTGCCCTATCTAAAAGCTGTAGGTTTAAACCCGGAAAATAAGCAAACTCCGTAGCCGTTGCGAGGTTAGCCGGATTACCATCATATACTGGCAAATTTCCTCCCGGCATATTGAATTTAATGATGGGGTCCATTGCACGCATACCAAACGCTGTTGCACTTACTTTAGGAAAGTAGTTGGTAAAGGCATTTTTCTTTACCTCCAGTGCCGCCTCCATTTCCAATGCGCTGTTTTTAATGTGCACATTATTTTTAATCGCCAACTCTTTACTTTCTTGTAAGCTCAGCGTTGTCTGACTGTATCCTTCTGTTATGAGAAATAAAGCGGCAGCTATGATGATTGTCTTTTTCATTCTAAAGAATTTTAAACAGTTGATTTCTTAAGTGATAGATGATACAGCGCAGGCAGTACATACAAGGTAAGTATCATGGATATCAGCAGGCCAAAGCAAACTACAGCACCTAAAGGCCCCCAAAGCGAAGAGCCACTCACAATCATCGGCACCACGCCAACGGCAGCCGCAAATGAAGTGAGAAAAATCGGGCGCATTCTACGCTTACCGGCAGCCAGGGCTGCTTCCGCTAACGGCATACTGTTCTTGTTGCGTAACTCTTCAGCATAATCAATCAGGATAATGCCATTGCGCACCACGATACCCATGAGGCTCATTATTCCCAGGAAGGAGGTAAGCCCAAAAGGATAACCAGTAAGTACTAAACCCATAGCCGCACCCAGAAAACTTAAAGGCATGGTCAGCATCACTAAAAAAACCAACCTCGATCGCTTAAACTGAAACAACAGAATAAAATAAATCAGTATAACACCCGCCAGCATGGCTTTGCTCAACGGTGTATAATTTTCCAATTCACTTTCCTCCTCACCGCCATACGTGAGTTGAACAGCGGACCCTGTTTTTATTTTATTGATTTCCGGTTTTAGTTCAGCTAATATTTTATACGGTAGCATCTCTCTTTTTACATCTGCCCGCACGGTAATGGTGCGTACACCATTCCTACGAATGATTTGTCCCTCGCTCCAGTCATTGGTGGTGGTAGTTACCTGTCGCACAGGAACAGTAGTGTTCAAAAACAGCGATGTTACATTTTGGTTTTCAATATCATCAAAGCCGTCTCTTTTATCGGTTGGATTAATGACTTTCACATCCACCGGATAATCGCCTTCCCAAACAGTGCCGATTGGAATTCCAGAGAAACCGGAAGCGATGGATGATGCGATTACCCCTCGGGTTAACCCTAAGCGGTTGGCGAGTTCATCATTCACATCTACACGCACACCCTGTCTTTTATTAAGATAATCCGTACGTGCCCATATTACAGCATCGTTTTGTTGCATTATACTTTTTACATTTTCAGCTATGGCTTTTATGGAATCAATGTTGTTACCGGAAATCCGTACTTCAATCGGAGCGGTCGTACTAAGCATATCCAATTGTTTCATACGTACATAGGCATTTGGAAAAGCATTGCGCTTGGTTTTCTCATACTCACTGAGTAAGGCCAAGGCATCCTCGGCTGTTTTAGTATTCACAACAAGTTGTGCGTAATTTTTTGATGGAAAATTAGGTGCGTAGGTGGTGTGGAAACGTGGTGAACTGGTACCCATGAAGGAGGCCACATTAATCACCCGACTATCGCTCATGAGCAATACCTCCATACTATCGGCAACAGCAACTGTTTGGGCAAGGGTGTATCCTTCCGGTAGATAAATTTCTACGGCAAACTGATTCCTCTCCACTTTTGGAAATAACTGTCGTGGCAGCAGCGCCATGATTGCTCCGCCTAACACAATGGAAATCAAGCCAACCAGCATGGTCAGCTTTGGGTTTCTGAAGGCACTTTCGAGTGTACTGTTATAAAACTGTTGCACCCAGTCGAGTAGTGATTTTTTGCTGGCTTTTGCTTCTTCCGATTCTCCTTTCCTGACTCCTTTTTTGATAAATACATAGCTCATGTAAGGGACAAGAAAGTAAGCCACCAGCATAGATGTAAACAAGGCCACACCAATGGTAACAGGCAAAGAACCAACAAAATCACCAGTCATTCCCGATAGAAAAAACACTAATGGAATATAGGTGGCGATAATGGCGAGGGTAGCAGAAAATACAGGAACGAAAAGTTCTGAGGCACTTTTCCAGGCAGCATCCCAGGGTGTAGCACCATGATCTAATTTTTCTACGTGACTGTCAATAACAACAATGGCATTATCCACCACCATGCCTAACACTACTATCAATCCTGCCAGGGAAACGGTGTGTAGTTCAACACCTAATAAATATAAAATGCCTACGGTTATAAAAATGGTAATGGGTATCGTTACTCCGGCAACCGCAGCTACCCGTAAAGGCAGTAAGAACATCGTAACGATGATCACAGCAATAATAGCAATGAAAAATTCTTGCAGGAAATGAATAATGGAACGATCTACGGCTGTAGGCATATCAGCAATCTTATCCATGTTTACATCAGAAGAAATTTTTTTCCGGATAGAAACGAGTGATTGATCCACCTGTTTTCCAAAATCGACAATGTTGTTGCCAGGTTGCATTTCCAGTGATACCAGCAGACTTTTTGCCCCATTGTTTTTTATGAAGGAGTCGGGTTCCTTATATTTTCTAACTACCGTAGCTATATCCTTCACACGGATGATATTGCCCGTAGGATCGGCATACACAATTTGGTTTTTAATGTCTTCTTCCGATTTGAAATTTGCAGGAATATGTATCGGTGTAATCAGTTCTGAATTATTGAGTTCGCCACCGTAATACACAGCACCCTCTAATTGCATGGCGGCAAGCACCGTAATAGGACGCACACCGTAATAAGCCAGTTTTGCATTATCGAGATAAATGGCTATCTGTTCCTGTTGAAGTCCGTAGTGTTTTACTTTAGAAACAGCCTTTATTTTTCGAAATTCCGTTTCGATAATTTTCAATTCTTTCTCCAGCTCTTTATAGGTTTTGCTTTCTGATTGTATGGTAAGTAGCAAAGCGGCTGTATCGCCAAAATCATTGTTGGCAATCAGCGCAAGTACCTGCGGTGGCAACTGTAATTTTAATTCACTGAGGCCGAATTTTATTTTATCCCAAAAACCATCAGGGTCTTTTACGTTGTTGTTTACCTCCACAAACACAACCAACATTCCTTCCCTGGATATGGAATAGGTTTTCTCCCGGTTTACTTCTTTAAAACCGTAAAGAAAACTTTCCACTTTGGTGGCTAATTGGTCTTCCACCTGTTCGGAAGTAGCCCCCGGAAATACACCAATGATCAATCCCTGTCGAATGATGAATTCAGGAAATTCATTCCGGGGCATTACCCAAAGAGAAAATACACCAAACAACACCAACAGACCTGTTATGGTAATGGCTATTTGCTTATACTTCATAGCCAATTCTATGACATTAAACTTATGTGTCGTCATGATGCTATTTTATAATGTTTACCTGTGAACCCTGACGAAGTTTGTCTTGCCCTGCCACAATGATTTTATCTCCTTCTTTCAAACTTCCGCTGACCAGAATTTTTTGGTCAATTAAAGCAATGGTTTTCACCGCTCGCTTTTGAGCCGTGTTATTTTCTATCACATATACAAACTGCGACCCTTGTAAATCCTGCTGCATTGCTTTGTTAGAGATAAGAACACCGGTCGTCTTGTTTTGGGTTGTAAACTTGACCGTACAAACCATGCCTGGCTTAATGGCTAAATCAGAATTGTCAACTTCAAGTCTTACCGGATAGGAGTGTGAAAATATATCAGCCGAAACACCAATTTCTCTTACAATACCGTTGATTGTTTTTGAGATAGCTCCAACCGTAATGGTGGCCTGATCTCCCTTTTTGAACGAACTGATTTCATCTTCGGGTACGGGAATTTTTACATGCACTTTACTGATGTCAAATAATTCAAAAACTGTAATATTTGGAAATACATTTTCTCCCTCCTGAATAGATTTTTTGCCTATCACACCCGCTGTAACAGCATATAGTTTTGTATCGTCAAGTCCTTTTTTTGCAATGGCTGTAGCCGATTTTGCCTGACTTAATCCGGTTTCTACCTCCACCCATTTTATTTCAGGCAGGGTACCATTTTCATGCATCGGCTTTAAGCGGTCATACGCATCCTGGGCCTGTTGTAATTTTTGAAATGCCATCTGGTAGGTATTCTCCATAGTCGATGGATTTAGTTGTGCCAACAACTGTCCTTTGTTTACCTGCTGTCCTTCTTCTACTGCTATTTTCGAAACGGTTCCTGGCACCGAGAAACTGAGTGGTGTATTTTTCTTTGGCACCACGACCCCGGAATACCCAACTGTATGGCTTCCTTTATATTGAATTACTTCTTCTGTTTTAACATTGAGGGAAGTGCGCTTCTCACTTTCCAATGATGTATTCTCTCCTGACGAGCATCCAGTCAGGATGACGGAAAACAAAAGAGCGATGTACAGTTTATTGACTTTCATATTCATTGTTATTTCTATAATTACAATTAGACTATTTTAGTTTTTTGGTCGATAATGGGTTAAAAAAATTACCTCGCTATGATTCCATAAAAAAGCACATTTAGCAATCCTTCAAACCGCTTTTCTGTTTTTGCGTTATTGTTTTTAATGAATAAAGGATATTCTAAACCCTTTAGTGCTGTTACCAGGGCGAAGGCGGTGAGGTTGATGTCTTCTATTTTAAATTCCCCATCTTCAACACCCGTCTTCAATATTCCTTTGATGGTGTTAACCTCTTCGGTGTCATACTTCACTCTGACATTTTCAATAAAACTATAGTGCTCCAGATATTCATCTTTTAGGGCGCTATACAGATTGGTTAGATTGTTAATGCCTTTCATTCTTGCTAACACATAAGCACGTATTTTTTTTTCAGATGTAGTTTCAGCATTGATTGCTTTTGCTATGGCAGCACTTAGTTCATCCGCTTCCTTCTCAACAATTGCCTTGAAAATATCCTCCTTGCTTTTGAAGTAATGATAGATGGAACTTTTGCCTTTTCTTGCAGCCTGAGCTATTTCATCCATTGTGGTTTTCTTAAAACCATACCTGGCAAAGATGGTTTTAGCAGAATTCAGGATGATTTCACTTACATCGTCTTTAATGTCGATGGTTGTTTCCATTGCTTCTTATTAAACTAATAATCGACCAAATTGGTTTTTCGGTCGAACGCAAAGGTATAGTTTTTTTACAACCTACTTACTCTTTAAGAATTCTTTCGGTTGGGGAGTTTAGCTCAAGCAAGCTGATTTTTGCGCAAATTTGACCGGCTCAAGTTAAGATTCAAATCTTAACACACTATACACACATCTTGCCAGAGCAACCGGCTCTTCATTGCCCGGTTGAAACAATTCTACATCCACCTTAATGATTGTCTTCCCTTGTTTAATTATTCGTGCTTTTGCTTGCACATCCGCCTTAACGGCTGCATGTAAATAATCTATGCGCATATCAATGGTGTTCAGCCTGTCATTGGGTGAATGTAAAGCTGTTGCCCCGGCCACCCCTCCGGCCGTATCGGCAATGGCGGCAAGAATACCTCCATGCCAGCGGCCTTGTATAAAATCACCAATAAACTCTTCTTTGAATGGAACAAGAATATGAACCGAGCCTGCTGTAATCTCAACTATTTTTAAACAGAGTATTTTGTTAGCAGGCATCATGTTTTCGATGGCGTGCTTCAATAGTTGAAAATTATTTTCGTGCATGGCTAATCTTTTTTGTTAAAATTTATTTTTGCTCACTCCAACTTCGTCTCACTTATCTCTTATTTCACCCATTGCAAATTGATAGGAACGAAAAACAATTTTTTTAATTACTTCAGCCTCCTCATCATTTCTGGGGGCATAAACCATTATGAAGTTTGGCGGCAACCATCCTTTATGTACTACAGGATGAAATTCGCCCCAACCCAGCTCAATTACTTTCTTAACATCACGTTGCGGGAGGCCTAAGTGCATACTGCCATCCGGAGCAGGATGAAAATGTGCAAATTCCGTCTCAACCATAAAAGCATTACAATGTGTACACATTTTTTCTTCTGACATACACATGGCCTGTGCTCCATGTACAGATATTTTGCTATGCTCCTTTGAAATATCAGGAAGCGAGAATGCCCAACCCATAAGTTCATCCACCAGCTTTCTGTCAGATGGTTGCTGGTCCAGTTGCATGTGCGGATTGCTCGGTGTAGTAGTTGGTTTGTTCCCTGTTCTTTTTGGAATCTCAAAATCAAATTGCAATGCCATGTTCTGATATTGTTTAATGGGTTGGCTCCATAATAAAACTGCGGTCGCTAAATGCAGGTAAAAGATTTTCATAGGTGTGCTTTATTGTATCGTTGGTATTCAGCATAGCCATAGAATAAATTAGTGGCACATAATGATCAGGAGTCGGGGCAGCCATTTTTCCAAATTTTGTTTTTTCATAATTCATCAAACTTTTTATGTCACGGTCCACCACTCTCTGTTTTATCCATTCATCAAATTCCTTATCCCATCCATACAAGGTTTTATCGCCTTTGAAAAGTCTGGAACTTGCCAATTGAAGATTATGAACAACGGAACCGCTGCCGATAATCAAAACACCCTTCGTTCTTAATTTCTTCAGTTGAACTGCTAACTCATAGTGGTATTGAGGAGATTGATAATAATCAATGCTCATCTGAAAAACCGGAGTGTTGGCATCCGGAAAAAGATGGCGAAGCATGGGCCAGTTGCCGTGATCGAAACCCCAGTCGGTGGTAGTTTTAATAGTAGGAATGGAATGCGCTACCTCTTTGGCAAATTCTGGCGCACCTGGTGCAGGATATTTAATAGTGTAATATTCAGGTGGGAAACCATAAAAATCGTAAATCGTTTCAGGCCACGGAGAAACATTCACGTACGTGCCTTTGGTACACCAATGTGCTGATACTACCAATATGGCTTTAATTTCTTTTGGATATTTTTTCCGCAAGTCAACACCTAAATCAAAAACATAAGTTAAAAAAGGATTCGCTTTATGAGGAAGGGGAATGTCCATTGGGTTTCCGTGCGAAGTAAAAATAACTGGAAGGGTTACTTCCTGTTCGGGTAAGTCCGTTATCGCATTGGCCCAGCTTTTTACACCTGAAGTTCCAAAACCTATTGTTGCTGCTCCCATTATCTTTATAAAGTCTGATCGGTTCATTTTGCAATTCAAAAATGAATTTAAATCGGACGCACATTACTCAGCTACCGGATAAAATCATTCCGATGAAATAGAAGGTTCTTGCTGGTAATACTTTTCATCATCAACAATGTCCAGCATAAAGCGGGCAACATCTTTTCGGCTGATGGTCATGTTTAGTTTTTTATCGCCTTTAATGCTTACCCGAACTGACTTCTGCTTTTCACTGTTGCTAAGCCCAACCGGTCGAACAGATGTCCAATCCAGTCCGCTTTTTCGGAGCAGTCTCTCCTGATCTTCGTGACCTGCATAGGCTACACCAACGTTGGTTTTTTTGATGAGAAATTTAAATATCCAATTTGTTTCTTTGTAACTATCACCTGTTCCCCAGGCTGAAACAGTTATCACACGCTTTACACCATTTTCTTGCATGGCATTTATCGTATTATCAATACTCACACGTAATAAATCCAGCGGTGAAACCACCTTAGACCAGGGCATATCAGTTTTTCTTCCAATGTTCAGTGCAACATAAACAGCATCTGTTTCTTCAACCACCTTTGTCACCTCATCAATACGCATTGGATTTCCTTCAACGACATGCAGATTGGGATTTGCCAGTTTAATTTTTTGTTTGTCCCGAACCAGTGCTTTTACAACCCAACCCTTTTCCAGGGCTTGTTTTACAATTTCAATTCCTGTTCTGCCATTGGCGCCTAATACAGCTATTGTTTTCATGCTCACTTATTTTTTTGTAAAACTTGCAAGCATTTCGGGATTGCGCAGGTAATTACCAATCCAGATTACAGTCAAAATAATGGCAGGCATTACAAACGATTCCTGATGTTGTAGATGAGTTGCGATGGCTCCACCAAAGTGGGCGGTTAACAAAAGAAAACCAAGAGAGGATGTTCTTGGAATAATAAATAGAATGATGAAAATCAATTCGCCAGCTCCTATAAAGGTAAGGTTATCTTCCAATCCCCATTTAGCGAAATTGGTTACCAATTCTTCAGCGTGCATCAGTTTCATGGTGGCGCTCATAATAACCAACGCACCCACCAATCCAATTAATACCCATGCTGCAATCTTTCTTATTTTACCCTTTGATTGTTTTTCCATGTTTTTGTTGTTTAATGATTTTTCTTTTTGTCCATAAATGCACTACTAAGTATGATGCTCACGCAAGAACTGCCAAGTAGTTCACTTACCTGGTTATATCCGATCAAAATCAGGGCAGGAGATAAACGATTACAGTTATAATTAATCCGATACCAAAAGCATAGGCAAGCAATTGCCAGGCTCTTGCTCTGTCTTTCGCCCGGAATTCTTTTTGATCGATGGTGTCGGTTTTTCCCACCTCTCCTAAATTGAACATGTGCCCAAATCCGAAGTACACGCAGAACTTATTGTACGCCTGGATGAACCCAGTTGCTCCCATTACTGCCGGAATGAAAACAGCCAGTCGCATCCAATGGGGGGCGTTAAACCATAGTAAGAGTGTAATGGCAATTACGGTAAGTACCAACCCTGTCCATCCACTTGCTTTCCGCCTTTTGATTTCCTCTCTCCCCATATTGCAGGTTCCGGGAATATATTTTTCATTCGAAGAGTTGCTGTCATTATTTCTATTAAACCCGGACATAAGAACGATGGGATGATTAAGTGAAATCGTGCTTGTTTTCATTTTGATTTTAGTTAGTTGAATAATAAAACCGCTCATTAATAATTTGTCCATCAGCCCATCTTTGAACGGCTACCTGGCACATTTTCATGCGGGGTGCGCCTTTGTAGGTAACGTCAAATTCCCATTCAACCATGGTAACATTGTCTCCAACGGTTACTGCATGGACTTGAGCGCCATGAAAGGTTTCAATCATCTGCATCCCTTGAATTTCTCTCTCCCTGTTTGCTGATTTACCAACCATTGGGGGTTTGGAGTTTTCCTACATTACCACATCTTCATGATAATACTTTTCAAAAGCATCCATTTGTTTACCTGACAGCATTAGCTTGATTAGGTCTTCGATTTTTTCTTTGATATTCATGATAAATAGCTTTAGGTTTAACTACATGCAAGATAGAAAGATATATTGAAATACATCTATATATTAGAGTGAAAAAAATTACTTCACCAATTCTCCTTTAAGGGATTCAAGATACTTTTCAAGTAGTTTCTTATTTACCGAAAGAAGAGAATGTTGTCCATTCTTTTTTGCATGGATAAGTCCGCAATCATACAGTATTTTAGAGTGGTGTGATATGGTAGGTTGAGAAAGTGTAAAGTGGCCTTCCAGTTCACTGCAACTGATTTCTCCTTTTGCCATGAGTGTCTTCATAATTTTGAACCGCGTGGCATCAGCCAGTGCTTTTGATATTTTGAGCAAATCCATTGCAATTATTTTTTTAAAGATAATGGATATTAAAGGAATTAGCTATTAACTCAACCAACAGCAGTGAAAACGATTCTTTATGAATACAATGTTTATGGTTGTGAAAAACAAAAGTGGTTGGACGGTTTGGGCGATAAACTGAGCATCATAAAATTATCTGCTAGTCCGTAATCATACCACTAAATTAAGCTAACGATAAGATTATCAAACAGATTTGTGTTGTATCGCCTGTTGAGTTTAAAGCAGAACTCATCCAGGTAGTGTTGAAGGTATTTTTCCTTGATTACGTGGTAAATCCCTAGCAGATTTCTCTTAGCGTTGGCAATGGCAATATGTACACATTTAAGTTCATCTACACTTTCCCTAGTCGACTTAAAGCTGACATGTAGGTTCACAAGATTTTTTAAATCGACATAGCTTGACGATTGATCGGTAAACACAACGCTGTCCTTATCGATCGAAGATTTAACCAACTGTTGAGTAAATGTTTTCTGCTCAGATTGGCCCACTTTCATTTTAAGCTGCCCACAATATCTTTGAGCTATCCCGTCAATCTCTAATGGAAATGATTCTACCATTACAGTCACTTTCGACTTTTTCTGACTGCCTTTACCTCGCTTAAGTTTCTTTCGTAATCGCTTAGGTGTGCTGGTAGAAAAATAAGCGTCATCCCACTCAATCATACCTGTAAGCACCTGATCATCATCGGCTTTGCCCATAGCAGCACGAATTTTTTTCATCATGGCCCAAATAGGTTCATAGCGCTTATGCCCAAGTTATGTGCAAGCCCAAGAAAATAAGATAAGGGTAATATGAACTTTATGTGTAGTATAAAAGCAAGATTAAGCCATATTATGAACAAAAGGTCATAGGAGTTGAACTAATGAATAAACCCAACAGCACTCAAATTAAAATTTTAAAAACCATGAATAGAATGAATTCAATTATATTTTTTACACTTATTATGCTATTTACAGCATGTTCCAAGGATGGCGAAATGGTTGAAACTTCGGACACTTATGATGTTATTGAACCCCCGTACAAAAAACTCACTATTAATGGGGAAGACGCTCCTTTCGGTATCTTTGATCCAAGCCTCGAATATGATGACAATGGCATTGGATGGATGACTTATTCATCGGTGAGTAGTCCGACCATGGATCATAAATGGGTTGTTCAGACCGAACTGGCAAAGAGCGCTAACAGAGGGACGACATGGACAAAAGTTCAAACGGTCAACGAAGCAGACTACGAAACATTCACAATACATGGTGAGGAAACTGAAGGACATTGGAACAAAGAAACCTCATCATTGCTTTACGACAATGAAGACCCAGACGGACAGAAAAGATGGAAACTCTTTGCACATCGTATTTTCAGTCCAAATGAAGGAGATGAACCCGGAGCTGGTAATTTGCCATTTTATTCTTTTATTTCATATATGACTGCCCCCGAACCAACTGGGCCTTGGTCCGAAGAAAGATTCTTATTTGGAACATCAAAAAGTGAAGTTCCTGACTTGGTCGATATCCATATTGATAATCTTGCTCTGAGACTGCGGATGCAATAATAGTTACAGAGTCCGGAGCGTATGCACAGAATGGTAGTATTTATGTTAGCCTTAACGTATTCGGAAGTGTACTAAAGGATGTCATTCTTCTCGCTTCAGAAGACCACGGAGAAACATGGAATTATGTCGAAACCCTTATCAGTGCTGGTGATGCCAATATGCTAGGTTTCGATAGTTTTGATCATTCAAGCATTGTTCGAGCAAGCGAATATTTGTATCTGTTTGCAGCACCTAAAAATGGCGAAGAAAGTTTCGGCACATATATTTTCAAATTTGAAAACCTGCCAAATGGTGGGCTGAAAAGAGAAAATGGAAAACTAAAAATCTATAACCATATAAAATCCGACAAGAATGAGGGAGCGAATGCGGGAGAAAGCGATTATGATGAGCAAAATACCAATGGAGGTATTTTGTTTCCTCAAATCATATTGTCCGATGTTCCAGAAGTATTTCAAATTTTCAAAACAGAAGTATTATTAAAAAAATAGTGAACAAAAAACTGTAACTAATAAATAATGCCAGCACATAACAATGTATAAAAATAATAGCCGAAACGGTAGTAAATACAAGGGTTGTAGCCCGCTTCAACTTTCTTGTAACTTGACAGGTAAATGCCGCAATCGGCTACTATTCTTATACGAACCGTTGTCTTCTAACTTCATGAGCCGAAAAACCCTTTTTGGTTGAACTCATTAAATGTAGGGTAATGTACCAATAACGATAGCTTAATTTACTACTCTCTAAGATAGTACCGCTGCGAAGTGTTGTACGAAAACCACATGTCTTACACTGAAATTGCTCCTTGCCAGAAAGCTAATAGTGCTCAATACCTTGGCATTTCTTACAAACAACCCCCTTTGAAAAGCGATGATCTCTAAAATGATTCCTGCACGAATCCTCGGAAGGAAATTGCTTTATAAAACTGAGTAAATTCATATCCCTTGATTTTTAAACCAAGGTCTTAATCCACTAAGACAACCTATGTCAAGTTTGGGTATCTTTACGGACTAGCAAATAAAACTATGTTCACTAAAAGCCGGAATAGTTGTTGTTTTTTATAAATTCACTTCTTTTCATTTAATCGGTTGTAGCGGCTGTGGTTCTTGTTGTACGTTGTCTGTCGTTTTAAATTAGTCTTTCGCTTCAATTTTCTCTCTGACAAGCGGAATTACTTTTGTCGCATAAACGCTGATTGCTTCTTTAACAATATCGTGTGGCATAGTCGCCAATGGCATTTGAATGATAAATCTATCAATGTTCAAATGTTTGCGCAGCAATAAAATTTTATTAGCTACTTCTTCGGGTCCACCAACAAATAATCCTTGTCCTGAGGAACGAGCGTAATCAAAGTCGCTTCTGGTGTAAGGCGGAAAACCACGTTCTCCTAATAAGTGATTTCTGTAATACTGTAAGTATGGAAAAAATGTGTCGGCAGTTTCTTTGTTGTCGCTAAGCACAAAACCATGTGCATGAACACTAAATTTTAATTTATCCGAATCGTGTCCGCTTTCTTGTGCTACTGCGCGATACAATTTTTCGTAATTACTGAAATCAACAATGTTGCCACCCAACATAGCCAAAACTACGGGAAGTCCAAGTTTTGCTGCTTTAATAACTGTAGTCCGCGAACCGCCCAACGCCATAGATATGTTCAATGGTTTTTCGGTGCGTGGATAAATACCTAAGTTATCAATTGGGCTTCTTGTCTTTCCGCTCCACGTAACAAACTCGTTGTCTCTTGCTTTAAGTAACAATTCAAGTCGTTCATCAAACAGTAAATCGTATTGATTAAGGTCGAAACCAAACAAAGGAAATGATTCTGTAAACGCTCCACGCCCAACCAACAACTCTGCGCGTCCATTACTGATTGCATCAATAGTAGCAAAGTTTTGATAAACACGAATAGGGTCGCTAGTCGATAAAACTGTGACGGTACTACCCAATGTAATGTGGTTGGTGTTTCCCGCAGCCCCAGCCAACACTATCGCTGGCGATGAAGCCGCAAAATCAGGTCGGTGATGTTCGCCCACGCCATAAAAATCAACTCCCAACTCGTCAGCTAACACAATATCATCAACTACTTGCCGAATGCGTTCTGCTTGTGAAATAGTTACGCCCGTATGTGGGTCGGGCATAACATCGGCAAATGTGGAAATGCCAAATTCAATCTTCTTTTTCATGCGTTACTAATTACGCCAATAAGGTTAAACTATTTTTTATGCAGTTTATGAATGCCTCTATGCACTACTCACTACCTTTTTGAAACCGAAGATGTAACCTAAACCGCAATAAACCCGGAATCGGAATTTGATAATGCCTTTTCTTCCCTGAACTTTTTAGCCCCAATAATGAAACCCCCTACATAGGCGATGTATTATTGAGCGCAAAATTCCTTTTGGCTTAGATCACTGCTTTTCCATTTTTGAATAAGCTCACCAAGTCTTCTGAAGATCGTCTTCACAAAATCTTAAGTCTCAAACTCTTTGTACCTGGCTTTTCTTGCTTCATTTAACAGCCCGGTTTTTATCAAAGCTCTGTCAACAAGCTGATAAACTACTGGAACGACCACTAAAGTTAAAAACATGGAACTGGTCAAGCCACCAATTATTGACCAGGCAAGTCCATTTTTCCAGTCCGCTCCTGGTCCAGTGGCCAACGCCACTGGCATCATCCCCGCCACCATGGCAATTGTTGTCATCAGGATAGGGCGAAGGCGTTCCTTAGTTGCTTCCAACAACGCCTCTTCTGTAGTCATACCTTTTTCTTTGAGGTGATTTGTAAAATCAACTACTAGTATGGCATTTTTGGCCACCAGTCCGATAAGCATAATAATACCGAGGAGAGTAAACAAGCTCAGCGTTTGGGCGGAAAGGGCCAATGCAACCAGGGCTCCTATGATTGCCAATGGTATGGAAAACAATACAACAAATGGGTAAACAAAGTTGTCATAAAGTGCCACCATTATGAGATATACTAATATTATAGATGTAATAAAGGCAAATCCTAACTGCCCAAAAGATTCTTCTTGTCTCTGCTGATTTCCACCAAAAATAACACTTACTCCAGCGGGTAAGGTCATGCCATCAATGATTCCCTTTATTTCCGCAGCTACCGTTCCTGACGGGCGTCCGAGTAATTGAGAATTAATATTGACGGAAGTTATCCGATTAAACCGTTCAAGTTTGGATGGCCCAAAACTTTCTTTTACTTCGGCAAATTGGTCAAGCCTAACCAGCTTTCCGTATTTACTTAGAAAGGTCAGCGCACGCACATCCTCAATGCTTTTACGGTTAAACTCATCAAATAGTATATTTATATCATACTCATACTCGCCTTGTCTGAAACTCGCATCATTATTGCCATTGAAAGCATATTGCATAGTGGCTCCAACAGTTTGGAGATCCAGGCCCAACTCGGCCATCTTTTGTCTGTCTGTAGTAACAACAACCTCGGGACTTCCCGCCTCTACCGTAAGCTTTACCTCCTGTGTTCCCTCCACTTTCTTTACCTTCTGCATGAGTTTATTGGCCGCTACCATTACCGTGTCAAAAGACGGGCCGGTAACGATAAGTTGAATCGGTGCTTGCTCGGCAGTACCCAGTATTGATATGGGTGTCGATTTTACTTTTACACCAGGAAATTTATCCATGATCTCATTCTTTAAAAGAACACCATAGATATCTGAACTCTTTTCGCGCTGATCTTCCGGTACGAGTTTAACTGTAATCTCTGATTTGTAGGGTGTTCCGGTAGCGGATCCAAAGAATCCACCTTCATTGGTTTGTCCGATGGTAGTGATGGTTGACACAACCTCTTTTTTGGATGAAACAAACTCCTCAATTTTTCGCGACTGAATATTATTCTGGGCAACAGAAGTTCTCTTTGGATATTCAAGAACCAGGACGAATTCGCCACGATCTCCCTGGGCAATAAATTCTGATCCAATAAAGCCTGCTACAATTAAGCTAACTGATCCAAGAAAGAGCAGTGTAGCAATGGTGAGGGTGATAAATCGGTGTTTCAATGACCATCTCAATACGTTCTGAACCCAATGAATAAATCTGTCTAAAGTCTCCTCAAATCTCAAAACAAATCTTCCAAAGAATGTTTTATCGGTCAAGCGCTCCAATTTTCCAAATCTTGAATATAGAAAAGGAACCATTGTGAATGACACCAGTAATGACAACAAGGTTGCGATCACAATCACGATAGAAAACTGCCTCATAATATTAGAAATAATACCGGTTGTCAGCGCAATGGGCAAGAACACAACAACGATTACCATTGTTATCGAGGTAACAGTGAAGCCGATTTCTTTCACCCCATCATAGGCGGCCTGAATTTTATTTTTACCCATCTCCATGTGGCGATAAATATTTTCGATTACCACAATGGCATCATCTACTAATATGCCAACCACCAACGAAAGACCAAGGAGCGACATCAGGTTCAGTGTAAATCCGAACAACGACATACCGATAAAAGTAGCTATCAGAGAAAGGGGTATCGCTACCATGACAATGATTGAATTCCTTATGGAATGCAGGAATAGTAACATGATAGCTGCCACCAGGATGATGGCGAGAATAAGATCATGTATTACGGCATCGGCTGCGTCCAGGGTGTATTCGGTAGAGTCCCTGGCAATGGTAAACTTTAGATCAATATTGGAATACAAGTGCTCAAGTTTAGCTAACTCCTTGTGCACCAATTCACTCACAGCTACTGCATTGGCGTCAGTTTGCTTTTGAATGCTCAGCCCAATTGAGTTCAATAAATCAATGCGGTTGATGAGTTTGACTTCTTTCTTGGTGTCCTGAATTTCTGCAACATCTCTTAAATAAACAGGTCCTCCCTGGGGTGTTGAGGCAACCACCAGATTTTTTATTTCTTCCAACGTTTTGTATTTGCCGGCCAATCTTATCAGGATTTGTTCTTCCTCGGAAATTATTTTCCCCGTAGGAAAATCAATGTTGGAGGTTTTAATCAGTTGAACGAGTTGGGGAAGGGAGAGACTATATGCCTGTAGTTTATTTTTGTTGACGTTAATGCGAATCTCACGTTCTTCGCCACCGATTAGGTTCGTCTGCGCAACACCTGGAATTTTTGCCAGATTTGGCTGAAGACGCTGTGTAACCAAATCATACAAATCAGTCGCGTTCATTTTAGCCGAAATGCCAAGATTAATAATAGGCAGATCATCGAAAGAGAACTTTCCTAATGAAGGTGTCTTTACATCGTCCGGAAGATTGGATAAAATAGCATTCACTTTTCGCTGAGCATCTTGCAGCGCCAAATCAATATTTGCCTCAGTGCGGAGTTCAATAACAATGACCGATAAGCTCTCATAAGAACTGGCGGTGATTTTATCAACATTTTCCATTGAGGATATGGCATTTTCAATTTCCTTTGTTACGGAGTTTTCCACTTCATTTGGTGAAGCTCCCGGATAGATTGCGGAAATTGTTATGATAGGTGCACTGAATTTGGGCATCAATTCATAACCTAATTTTTTATAGCTGTTAAGGCCTAGAAATGTCAGTGTTATAAAAAGAACCAATATAAGAGATGGCCTTTTTATCGAAACTTCAGTTATTTTCATATCAGTGTTGTGCTAAGGACATAATTAATTTTCATTCAGGATTGTTACTTTGGCACCTTCAGTCAAGTTGATTTGACCGCTGATAACTACCTTCTCACCTTCCTTTATACCATCAAGTACTTCAACATTATTGGAGAAAAGCCTCCCGATGATAATCGCCCTTAACATAACGGAGTCTCCTGAAACGACATACACCTGAGCATTTTCAATGCTCCCCAAGAGTGAAGCCCGGGGAATCACCAGGGAAGTTTCAGCCGCAGGCAACTCAAATGTGGCACGACCAAACATTCCACCCCGAAGGGGTTTGTCTTTTACATTTGTGATTTGAAGTTCCACCGGAAAGTTCAGGTTGACATCGGCAGTCGCGCCCACAAACTTTACACGGGCCTCGTAATTAACATCAGGATAAACATCGGCTGACACCTTAATTTGCCGGGCTTGATTTACTCTCAACACTTGATCCTCTGTTACGTTCACCACCATTTTCATCTTCGTCAGGTCGACAATCTCAAAAGCTTCTTTGGCGGATGCGATGTACTGGCCATTTTCTATGAAGCGCTTATTCACATAACCGGCAAAGGGTGCAGTCAGGTAAGTGTCTTTCAATCGTTCCCTGGCATTTATCAACCTTGCCTCCCCATTAATGTAATTCAGGTTAATCTCATCAAGCTGAGCCTGCGTAACCCCTCCTGTTTTTACCAGGTTCACATAGCGCTCCTTATCAGTTTCCAACTTCTTTAGGTTAGCAGTTGCTGACTTGACATCAGCTTCAAGCGACTCATATTCCATTCTTGCCAGCAACTGTCCCTGCTGAACGAATCGTCCTTCGTCAACGGATATGTTCACAAACTTGCCGGCCGCTTCAGTGGAAACAATGACTTGTCTGAATGGCGAAAAACTTCCAGTAGCTGTAAAACTGCCACCCAACGCTTCCCGCTTTGTTACTGCTATCTGTACTGGAATTGTTGCATTAGCAACCTTTGCAAGCTCAGTTTTTTCCTTCATCCTCTCCTTGTTGTTCTTGAGCACATAAGCACTAATTATTACAAGTGCAATGATGATAATTATTGCGATTATGGTTTTTTTCATATAAAATTCCTGAATTAGATTAATTAGAATTTAGTTTAATAAAGATTTGATGTTACCGTTGGCCCTAAGCAAGTCTATTTCCGATTGCTTTACCTTTAACAACGCCTCGATCAGCTGGCTTTGTGCCTGGATTCTGGCAGTCTCTGCTTGCAATAAGTCAGTTAGAGGACTGATCCCTTCGTTGTAATTTTGCTCGGTTACATCGTAAACACTGTTGGCTAGCAGAACATTTTGCCGTTGAGCCTGAAAATTTTTGTAATTCACTTCAAGTGACCGGACAGCATTTTCACTAACAGTTGACGATTGTTGCTTGACAAATGCCAAATCTTTCTCTGTTTTCATTTGCCGGATACGGGATTGCCGCATTTGTGCATGCTTTCGAAAACCATCAAAGATGGGGACGTTTAAGCGTAAGCCAATTGATGCGACATCAAACCAAAGTGGATTCGCATCACTCGACAGGAAAAACGAATTAGATTGTCCCTGGTAAGTGTAATTCGCAAATGCAGACAAGGTCGGGTAATAACCTGCTGAATAATTTTTTCTCTCCAGTTCATACAGGGAGAGTTGAGTGGTTAATTGCTTATACTCAATCTTGTCTTCCCATACGAATTCTGTTACTAATGGGGTCGGTGTATAATTTAAGAATGCAGAGTCTAAATCAGTAGGCAATTGGAAATCAATGTCGAAAGCAGAATCCTGGTTAAGGCCAATTAGTAATTTTAACTGGCTTATTGACACACTATAACTGTCCCGTATGGTGGCCAATTGAGTTTCGATATTGGTGACGCCTATCCGTAACCTGTCGACATCAAGCTTCCGGGCTAAGCCATTGTTAAAACGATCATTGGTGATGGCAAGGCTCTTTTGCAATTCTTCTTGATTAGTCTCCAAAACAATTTGCTGTGTCTTTAAAGTGGCCACGCGGTAAAACAAGGATGCAACTTGGTAGATTGTCTCTTCTTCAATACGTTCACGATTAAACCTGTAATAATCTTCGCCTACTCTTGCAGCCTTGATACCCGTAAACAGGCTTTGGTTAAATATCTGTTGATTTGCCTGAACATTAATTGATGTTGCATATTTTAGCCCGCCACGTAGCACAATGTAATCATCAGGACCTGCATTCGGATCGCCCAATGCAGCCGGAAAAACGAACGCTTGCCGCAGCACATTATCAATCAGTTCCCCAGTTGCATTAATCTGAGGAAAGGCTGTTGCTTTCACTTCCTTTGTTTTTTGCTTTCCTTCCTCCTCATCCATTTGAGCTTTGAGAATGGAAATATTCTCGGTCATGGCCTGTTGAATACACTGCCTGAGAGAATAGTGTTGAACCTCTTGCGCAAAGAGTATTGCTGGGAAGAGATTAAAAAGGATAAGTACTGACTTTAGATTCTTGATACTCATTAACTGATTATTATTTTTATGGTTTAATGAAGATTTTGAAGATTGTTTAATTTCAGATTCTTGCTAACACGCCTCCCTTTTTCGGTAGCAACCCCACTGACCAAACAATCAATTAAATTGATTGTTAATGCCTGTTCTGAATATTTTTCCCGTGGTAAAAGTTTTTCATTGTTAGACAACCGAACCACTTCAAGAAAAAAAACAACATAGAAATTCACATCGAGTGTTGAGTTGAAGTAGTGTTTCTTGATTCCAGCCATTACAATGTCTTTAATCTTGCTGGTCAAAAAATCGTCTCTGAACTCCTGTAGAATTTGCCATCCATTCTCGTGATACTTTTGTAAATCGTAAATCAATGAAGGGCTGGTTTCTCTCATCATGGATGTGATGCAGATGAAAATTTTTATCAACTGTTCAACAGGGTTTGCAGGTTTGTCCAAAGTGGCAGCAACTAATCCCTCCAGTCTTTTTCGAAGAACGGTTATGATGTGATATACGATTTCATTTTTGTTTGCAAATGACTCATAAATGGTTTTCTTGGACATGTTCAGGTGATGAGCAATGTCATCCATAGAAATGCTTCTGGTGCCGTATTTTCTAAAAAGATTCTCGGCACAGGTAAGTATTTTCTCCCTGTTTTCAGAATTGTACATAGCTGTTTGAGTCAGTAACAATGCCTTCAAACCATTTTGAACCATTAAACCGAGCGTCAAGCATTTCTGGCATTACGAGGCATCGTTCCGTAAATGTAATCCCACAAAGGAGAAGAAACGCCAAAGACTAATTCACCGTCCTTGTAATGGTGAATGCTGTGGTTTACCCAAAGTACTTTAAAAAAGTTTCGAGGCGGTGGAAAGGCGTGAATGATATAATGGATGCCAAGATAAACTGAGTAGCCCACTAAAAATCCGGGTAAAAATGCAAAAACATAGTCACCCATCACTAATCTTAAAACCAATAGCAAAATTGTGGAAATGGTTACGCTTAGTATTGGAGGCATGGCCAGCCTTTCTTTGTCTCTTGGATACTCATGATGGACTCCATGTATTGTGTATTGAATCTTTGCTCTCAGCTTCGAGTACGTGGCCATGTGAAAAACATACCTGTGTGCATTGTATTCGACCCATGTAAACACAAACAATCCCGCAAAGAAAAGAAGGGTAGCAATGCCCCATGTCAGTGCAGTATGTGTCAGACTCCAATAAAATAGGGCTGCCGAATACAAAACAAGTATTGAAGTTGGGACAGCAATATGCGTTCGTGTTAATCGCTCAAGCACCACACTGTCAAATAGTTTGCGTGTTCCGTCATTCTTTGGCTTTACCTCCATCATTCTTTAAATATTTTGTTTTAGTGAGTTTCTCTTCTATACGGTATAACGATAACCGGCACAGTAGCGTGCCTTATCAAATACTCTGCATTACTCCCCATAACCCAATGGGATAGACCTGTCTTACCATGTGTTCCAATGACCAGGTAAGAAATGTCAAGCTTTGCTGCCTGCTCGATTATTTCCCTTTTTGGATCTCCGATTCTGATCACAATCTCTTTGTCAACGTCCGAATACTTTTGCGTTCCCTTGGTGAGAAATTCGATTGCGTACTGTTCAACTTCTTCCCAGTTCCAAACTTTAGGCAGCGTGGGGACATAATTGGAATACTGTAATGTATTGTCCACAACATGGATAATACAGACAACTCCATGGAGTTGTCGCACAAGCTTGATCCCTTGCTCTATGATAAGCAAAGAATCTTCACTCAAATCACTTGCAATCATGATTTTCACCTCGTACACAAAACTTGTTGTCTAATATCTTGACGCTGTAAAGTTAATAGAATAACTTTACTTTTAACAGAATTGTTAAAATACTAAGTTAAATCAAAAAACATTGAAAATGAACCTAGAAACAAGCCTTTCCACGGAAGAGGTGATTTTGGCGGCAGCAAGAAAGGTGTTTGAGTCGAAAGGATTTGATGGAGCCAGAATGCAGGAGATATCGGATCGTGCTGGAATCAACCGGGCATTGCTTCATTATTATTTTAGGACAAAGGAGAAAATGTTTGAGCGGATTTTCGATGAAGCGCTTGAGCGCTTCATGCCCCTTTTATCTACATGGGATCAGGATCTGGAAGAAAGTTGGGAATTGAAACTGAAAAGATTTATCATCAAGTTCATTACTTTTCTCAAAACGAATTCGATGCTATTCCTGTTGCGGGAAATCATTCGCAAGCCTGAATTACTGGCATCAAAAACTGAAAAGCATAGAAAGAAACTCAACAAATTTGTGCTCTACTTCGATAGATTGAAACAGGAGCGACTGATTCGTTCTGATGTGGATTCCAGGTATATCTATGTAATAATTCATTCACTTTGCTCCTTCCCATTGATGAATGGAATTGTTTTTTCGTATAGCCTGCGAATTTCTCCGAAAGAGTATGATGAACTGATGACAGGATACCCGGAAATAATCAGCGATTTATTGATCCAGCTGCTGAAGTATCAAAAAAACTGAAAAATCAATGAATGAAGAATTTGAACTTTCAGATCGTGACGACTGCGCCCCATTAACCACCGCGACCAGCCCTCACAAGCAATTGTCTCAAAACGGAGCCCTTCATATTCATCGCCAACTTGTGCTTTGGACGTATACCATAAGCTTTGTAGAGATAAAGCCATCAATAATATCAAAGTCCCCGGCACATGGGTTGTTTCTTTCCGAAATGGTTAAACTTATAAATCCACATGCGTTAGTGGAACGGGAATTTGGTCATATTCATCCATACCCCGATGGTAGCTTACATTTGCTTCTTCCGATGACAGACGCTAAGGAAATTGTTGTAAAAGGGTGGGGAGAATTCCATCCGTTGGCTTTTCTAAAAGAGATTCCGTCAAACTTTATTATGCTTTACAGCCCACGTTCGCAGGATGAACTGTCATTGGTCAAACGTATTATTTTACGATCGTATTCATTTGTTGCTACCTCAGCTAATGGTCAAAGAAATAGTCATGTCAATATTTGAATTTGATAGTAATCCACTAATTTATGAATCCAGATTTTACGTCACAGGATTGTTCAACAATTACCTTCCTGTAATCTGCAAGTTTCACAATATTCATCATACCCTTAATGTAGTTCAATTTTGCCATGAGCTTGGCGAACATTACCGGTTGACAAAAACTGATATGGAAAAGCTTCTGCTGGCCGCCTGGTTCCACGACACAGGATATTGTTTGGATATTGACAATCATGAAAATGAAAGTGTTACCGTTGCATCGACATTTCTTGATTCGCACAACGTGACTGAAAAGTACATGCCGTCAGTAAAAAATTTGATTTTCGCCACAAAAAGATTAGAGGAACCAGTAACGCTTGCGGAACAAATTATATGCGATGCTGATACGCAGCATCTTGGGGCCGAAAATTATTTCAAATGGTCGATGCTCCTCAAAGAAGAGTTTCAACTAAAAAATACCCAGGAACTTTCAGATAAAGAATGGAACCACATGAATATTTCTTTTTTTAATTCTCATCGTTATTTCACAGAATATGCACAAAGAATGTGGGGAGAGCAAAAATTAAAAAATCTCAACCAACTTAAAGGAGAAAGTGACTACATAAATTAATGCTCAAAAAACTTCTAGAAAAAAACCTAAATATCAAACCATGACAAACATTGTAAAAGGGTTAATTGTTGGGACAGTCTTGGGTCTAGTCTCCGTTATTCCAATGGTTTCAATGACTTTTGAGGATAAGGCACGGGCCATGACAGCGTCCTTTATCAGTCGGTTCGCCATAGGATTTATAATTATTAATATGGAACTTCCAATGCCAGGCTGGATAAAAGGTGGTCTAATCGGGCTAGTCCTTAGTTTGCCTGATGCCTTGGTGACTAAACAGTATACACCAATTTTGGGGCTTGGAATGATCGGGGGCGTTATTTGTGGCTTTTTTAGTAAGTAGGTTATGTTTCAATCTCACTCCGACAGCAATAAAGCAAGATTCTATATTTTAGCAACTGCTCATTTTCTGGGGAATATACCTGATATTTTGCTGGTTGAATCGCCCATTTGATGTCGCGAGCATTCCTTAGCTAACAAACGCTGTAACAATTTCAGACAATTGACTAAAAAGCCTATTAACTCCCTACAAACTATTTTCAACTTTTGTTCAACCCATTTACAACAGTTTTCTGTCGTCCGACAGTGTCATGCAGAATTGAACATATTCCTTCAAATTCCTTCATAATACTTCACAATCGTTCATAAACATTTAAGCGCTTCGAGACACCATATATTTTGCTTCATGACTCAAAACTAAGGCGTAGAGCAAATTTTGCGTCTATTTGGATTTGCCTAAATTTTCAATTTCAAAGGTGGGGAAAACGGCCAGTCTGGAACAAGCTGAATACAGAAAAGAAGGACAGGGCAAAGGGATGGCAGTTACTTGGTTATGCGTTAGCAATAAGATTGCTTGTAGCGGTAACGGTTTATTTTTTACACTGATGATAAAGGAAAAGATTCAAGCACATAATGGTTTATTGTTTGGCGGGCAGAGCAAAAAATGGAGCATTATAATTAATTTGTTTAACCGCTTTATGTTTAAACATATAATATATATCTTGTGTCAGATTAGAAAGGTTGGGTTCGCCCGTCCTTTATAATAACCATTTAAAAATTTTATGCACTTAAACAAACCAAAGTTATGAATCTCAAAGAAAAAGTCGAAGACATGAATAACATGATCCTAAGCGGACAAACGATGGAGGCTTTTGAAAAGTATTATCACAAAGAAGTGTCAATGCAAGAGAACAATGCACCACCCACTGTCGGGAAAGATGCGAATAGAGAGAGGGAAATCAAATCGATGGGAATGATTGAGGAGTTACACGGAGCAGAAGTCAAAGGTGTGGCAGTTGGTGATGACCTATCCATGGTAGAATGGGAAATGGATGTTACTTACAAGGGTGCCCCTAGGGCAAAAATGGCTCAGGTAGCCGTGCAACGATGGGCTGACGGACAAATTATTAATGAGCGGTTTTATTATTCATCTATGTAAAATAAATGTTTTGTGCATGCGAATTGGTGATAAGGCTCCTGATTTTGAACTTACAAATCAACTTGGTTCAAAAATTAGATTGAGTGACTTAATAATGAGCAGGAACGTTGTTCTGTTCTTTTATCCTAAAGATGACAGCCCGGGCTGTACTCGGGAGGCCTGTGCTTTCCGAGATAGTTACGAAGTTTTTAAAGAAGTCGGAGCGGAGGTAGTAGGGATAAGCTCTGATAGTGAAGATTCACACCAACATTTTGCAGATAAGCATAATCTGCCTTATACGCTGTTGAGTGATAAGGGCGGTACTGTGAGAAAACTCTATGGTGTACCTAAAACATTGGGGATTTTACCAGGTAGAGTTACTTACATAATTGACAAGCAAGGAGTAGTTTGTCATATTTTCAACTCACAATTGAATTTTGAAGGGCATATTGAGGAGGCGCTAAGTATTTTAAAATCAATGGACAATAACTAAAAATCAAGGATAAAACTATGGAAACAAAAGAAATGAGTAAAGGAAGAAAAATCACCGGATGGGTGATCGCTGGATTAGTCACTGCAATGTTGCTGTTTAGTGCCATGGGCAAGTTTACTACGCCAGAAATGGTAGAAAACTTTGCTAAGTGGGGATTGGGAGACTGGATAACAATCGTGGCAATTGGAGAGATTATCTCCGCACTGCTTTTCCTTTTTCCAAAGACCAATGTTTTTGGTTCATTCTTACTTAGCGCTCATATGGGGGGAGCTATTGTCGTGCACATGAGTCATTACGAATCATTTATGGTGCAATCTATACTACTCATTTTGGTATGGGCCGTAGCATTTGTTCGCAATCCCGAACTGCTGGCCAAATTCAAATAGTTAGCGATGAGGAGAATCTGCATTTTTGGAGCCACAGGCCGGACTGGCAAACATCTTGTCAATGTGGTGGCAGAACGAGGCATGACCCCTGTTTGCTTGGTCAGAAAAGAGTCAAAAGAGAAGCCGGTGCATAAGTCAGCAGTTCTCGTGGAGGGCTCTCCATTGGTATATGATGACGTGAAGCGCGCCTTGACCGATTGTGATGCGGTGCTAGTCGCACTGAATGTGGCCCGGAAGAGTGATTGGCCATGGGCTAAACTCGTATCTCCCCCGGATTTGCTTGAGGTAAGCATGACTAACATCGTGAAGGCTATGGGTGAGACAGGAGCTAAGCGGATCATCACGGTTTCTGCGTGGGGAGTGGGCGATAGCTACGCTGAAGCCAATGGAATATTCCGATTCCTTATCAACAAAACCAATGTTGGGACGGCCTATGCGGGGCATGAGCAACAGGAGAAAGTGTTGAAAGAAAGCAACCTCGATTGGACAGCCGTGCGCCCTGTCGGGCTGACCAATAACACTAAGCATTGCCCGACAAGAGTTAGTCAAAATGGATCTACTAAGCTAAAAATGTCAATTAGTAGAATGGATGTGGCTATATTTATGTTGGATATACTTGATAATGTAAAATATTACAAGACAACGCCTAGCATTTCCAACGATTGATAAATGGGCATTGAAAATGAAATAAAAAGCAAATTCAGAAATGAATACCACAAGGCTGTGGTAAACCTGTATTACACCAACAATGTAATTGGTGAGCAGTTCTTTAAAATGCTAAAGGCGTATGGGTTGGCAGTTCCTCAATTCAATGTGCTTAGAATACTAAGAGGGCAACATCCCAATGCAGCTTCAATAGGGTTGATTAAGGAGCGAATGCTGGATAGGAATTCGGATGTAAGCCGCATTGTAGATCGATTGTTTAAAAAGAAACTTGTTGAACGAAAAGAAGGTAAATCTGACCGAAGGCAGAAAAATGTGTTGATTACAAAAATGGGTCTAGAACTACTTGAGAAAATGGCAGTTTGTGAAAAACAGGAAGATGCTATTCTATCCAACCTGAATAAAAAAGAAGTAAAACTATTGAACGAATTGCTGGATAAGATTAGGGATAAATGAACCGTCCATCTTTTATAAAGCTATTAGGTATGGTAACACTTGGTGCAGGAACATTTGGTTTGTCAGGTTTAGCTAAAGCACTTAATGAAACAGAGCAGTCATTCCAACATTCATTAATCTGATTGAAGGAGAAGAATTTGGAAGAGAAAGGAAACATGAAACGCCTGTGATATAGGCATGTTGTTCTCATGAGCACTGGCACTCAAACTCAGTCCCTCAGCCAATCCCTCGATTCTCATCCAGGGATTGAATGGCAGGTATTCGCAGATTTGAAAGAAGGATTTTAATTGCATGCCAGATTTTCCGATGGATTAGGACTGTTTCCAAACGACAATCCTTGATCTTAAATAGGATGAGGTAATAAAAATATCTTCATCACCGCTCTATGATGGTGGAGCGATTTGCCAGTATGGTGAACCTTATCAGTAGTCCCCAGTAGAAGAACCCGACTGGCGTTTCTGGATCAATAGAGCATCTGTCAAAGGTCTTGAATTGAACGGATTCTATGGGAACGGTTTTTGGTAAAGTCGGAATGATGTTATTTCCCTCGAGTAATACAAACGAACCACATATCGGGCTGATATACAAATCACCGCCATTCCGAAATTGGAACGCTACCCAGCGAGTTCACATAACTGTTTAGTAGCGATCAAATCCGGGCCTGAATATTTCTAAGGACGTAATTACCGGTGGGCAGTTCGTTATTGACACTAATACGCTCAACAATGAGGATCGTTCGAGTGCAGCTATCTGTGGCAGGTTTTGTAAGCATCCCCGTTTATACAATTCAAAAGTAGAATTCATTTTCATTATTGCAATAGTTATCAATGTTGAAATGTGGTCAACTTGAATGGATTTTTGGGTTGGGGAGTTGTCCATATTTCAACATGGCCGGGGTTTTTCCGTTAAGACTTTCATGGAGCCTGTAGTTATTATAATCCTCCAGCCACTTTTCAGTTTCCATTCGCAGTTCATCGATATTATCAAACAAATAAGCATCTAAAACGCACATAGCAACTTAATTTACTTAAAGAGCTTTATTAACAGATTTCAAGATATCACGATCTGAATAAAACTTATCAACAAACTCTTCAAAATTAGTTATCACGTCAGGAAGATTCAATTCCATAACGGACAAACTCAATAGCGGCCATTTTTTAAACCGCATCATAAACCCGAACAACGGAAGATACGGGGGGGCATAATGGAAAGAGTTTTCGATAAGTTCATCATGCAGGGCCGGTTTTAAGGCCGTCTTTAAATCCCGTACAACATCGTAAAGGATTTTAATTCTGCTTCCTTCGCTTAACGTTTCGGCAAGAACGGGCATCCCCTTGTCGTGGAAGAATGTTAATAGGTATTCGCGGAAGCCGTCTTCGGTCACGTCACAGAGGTCGCGACAATAATAGAGGTATTGTTCTCTGAATCGTTTGAGGGAGAAGTCATCTACCGTTTTATCGATCACAAAGTCAATCAGTTCATTTTCCTTGGCAATGACCTGTTCAAGTGTTGGACCTCCTTTTTTTCCGGCAGCCAATAGGTGATATTTAGGCTTGGAGAATAACTCAAAATAATAACTTTTGTAGAAGGTTGTCTTCCGGTCAAAGGTCACTTGTATGTATAGGGGGTGCGTCAGTTTGCCATGAAAAGAAACTTCCTTGAGCCGCTCGTTGAAGTA